>Ga0209062_1000018_pt1 | contig 755136 bp, 733 predicted proteins | sample Coa_R2_2_FD_187158 | JGI IMG/M metagenome (GOLD analysis project Ga0209062, IMG submission 187158) | Surface soil microbial communities from Centralia Pennsylvania, which are recovering from an underground coalmine fire - Coalmine... | ecosystem: Environmental > Terrestrial > Soil >... | reverse complement strand
TCAAGCGGATGCGCTCAGCCGTTCGGGCTTTGAAGGCCCTACAGGAAGTTCGGCACCACCACAATGCAACGCTTCGTGCGCACGAAGAAAACGGTTGGAGGCCGCCAGTGGCGGGCAAGCCTCTTACTCGATTTCAAAATACATCCGCCTCATTGGCAGGAGCCGCGTATCCGTGCGGAAGTTGTTGATATCGCGCGGCAGAAATATTTCGAAATCCTGTCAACCGAAGGGAGGATGTCCGGAGGTCTGCAGCCTGTGGCGTGGAAACGAACACCAATGCGGGCAGTTCGCGGTGGCGATTGTGAACGAGCATGGGCATCTGGTACAGTAGTGTTCAATCACTGCGCGGGACGAAAACTGGTTGCGCAGGTCATTGAAAACAGGCGCGCGGGAGTAATTCAGTGGTAGAATGCCAGCTTCCCAAGCTGGACGTCGCGGGTTCGAGTCCCGTCTCCCGCTCCAAAATCAACAAGTTACAGACACCCAAAAGACCTGCACTCCACTGCACTCCATTAAGATGCCTTTCGACGAGGCATCTTCACTACCTTTCCTTTTCCTAGCACCTCCTGTTCGAGTTTTTTGGCGGCTGCCGCCCGGTCCTTGACCGAGGTCTTCGTGTACTCCTCAATCGCCACGCCTACCCCGTGTCCACGCTGATCGGCCGTCACCTTCGGATCGAGCTTCAGCCGGTGGCCGATACTGGCGTGGGTCGCCCGCATCACCTGGAAATCCACCCACTCCAATCCGTGCGGCTTGAGCTTCGGACGAATATAGTCGTAGATTAGGGTGTCCCTCCATACGGGCGTCCCCTTCTCGCTGGCGAACAGAAAAGCATCCGGCTCCGGATCGACCGCTGTGTTCATCCAGTACAAGAGCAGCTCGGCGGTCCGCGGCGGGATAGCCACTTCCCGCCTCGACGGGTCCGTCTTGGGATCAGCGATATCACCCCTGTAGACGCGTTGCTCAACCTTTACAACCCGGGCGTCATCCAACACATGACGGCGCTGCAGCGCGAGCATTTCACCCGGCCGGAATCCAGCGAAGATCGCCATGTGTAGAAGAACCTGCTCGCGGAATTCGACAGCGCCCAATGCGATGTTCACCTCCACTGCCGTCATGGCGCGAGTTTGTCCCCTCGGCGCCTGTTTCGGTGTGTAGAGGCGAGTTGCCGGATTGGACGTGATCACTTTCTCCGCCATAGCCATTTCAAAAATGGCGCTGAGATCCCAGCGCAGATGATCTACGACCGAAAACGAGAGACCAGCGTTGGCCTTTTGTTCCAGAAATGCCTGGAGTCCCGTTAGGGAGAAGTCCATCAGCGCCGCATCCCCGAGTTCTTTCACGATGTGGTGCATGATCCGGTTCTCAGAGGTGCCTTGCGTTGACTTCTTCCACTTGCCCCGCTGGAACGGCAAGTACACTTGATCGATGAACTCGCGCAGCAACACGGGCCGGCTCCTGCCATCCTCGGGTTCGTCGCTGCCGTTCACCGTACGCATGAACCCGTCGCGCAATCCCTGCGCCGCGGTCTTGGTCATAGTGCCGGCGCCCAGCGTGTGATACCGGCGATGCCCGGCATCGTCGTAATATAAGACCACCCATTTCTTTGCCTTTCCACGCCTCCTTAACTGGAGGCTTCCTTTCTGAAATCTCCTGCGTTTCAAGATTCTCTCCTGATGCGCAGGTGTTGGTTTGGAGTGCTCCGAGTTTAGCATCGTGCTCGGTTTTCCTTCCACACTGCTGTGGTCGTTGCTCGCGTTGGCCATCGCCAAGCGCTAGGCTGCGCCAGCCACGCTGAGGTTTTCCACGTTCCTGATCCAATCCGTGAGCGCGCCGCGGCGGATGCGGACGCTTCGCCCTGCCCGGACATGATGAACGGGTGGCATGCCAGTCACCTGTCCGCGAACCAGTCGAAGCATGTGGGAATACGAGACCTTCAGTACCTGCGCAGCTTGATGCACGGTCAGAATCTCGTTGGGATCGATCGCTATCGACTCCGGCTCTTTCTCCAAGATCGCCGAATTCATGTTCTCCCCCTCTGTGGCGCGGTTCATTGCCGCTTATTGCTCTCCATCCACTGATCGAGCCACTCACGGCGGACGAGCTTCCGCCGCCCCATCGCAATGTGCGTAAGCCGGGGGATGCCCTCGACTTTGCCGGCGAGAACGTGAGACACGTGGGTCTTTGAGCAGCGGAGGATGGCTGCCACGTCGTTGATTGTCAGGATTGGTGCGTCTTTTACGACTTCTTGCATAGGATTACCTCATGAATTGATTGCTGAAATCAGGGGAAGCCCGAACAGTCGTGCCCATGCACGCGCGCAGGCTCGCTGGACACGCGGTACAACGGTGGCCGATGTCCAGGCTTCATTCGAAATCGCGATCAGCAGCGTCGGATGTTCGCCTGCTGAGCGGAGCATGGGCCACGCGAGCAGTTGCTCGTAGCAGATCAGAATTGCCGCACGCTGACCGCCCACATCGACCGTGCCCGGCGCGAAGAGGTCGGCTGCAAACGTTCCTTTCGGTCGAAGTGGGTTCCACATTCCGCCGGGGACCGGGATGCGTTGGTGGACGGGCTCATGCGGCTCTTTTCCTAAAATGAGGACCGAGTTGTAGTATCGCGACGAGCCGGGGATCGCCTGGCCCGCGCCGAGCAGCACAGTTTTTGGGGTGCCATCAAGGGCCGGAGACCAGAATGCGTCCGTTGCTTCAGTCCAGTGGCGAACCGCGCCTTCAGGGAAAACGAGAAAGCGGGCCTGTGACCGCGACACGATGCGCTGGAGCCGATCCTCGATAAAAAAATCACTGAGACTGGCTTCCTGGTGCGAACGATGGATGTGGGTCATCTCCGACTCCCAGCCCATCGGAACGTTGGTCGGCTTGCTTCCGGCGTTGAGGACTATGCTGACGATCGAAGCGGCCAACAGGGCTACGATTCGCGTCCTCCTATCAATAAACAATCCAGGTAGCGCCGCGACCGCAGCGATGCCGAACCAAGCGCTACCGGGAAACAACACGCCTGCGGACACCAACGGCGACGCCCATCCAACCATGCATAGAGGAGGGACGGCAGAGAGAAGGACGGCTGCCGTCGCGCCGAACGGTTTAAGGGCGGACTGCCGCGTCCAGAAGACGACCCATGGCAATGCCAGCAGCGTGCTGGCGATGAACCACAGGGCGATGGCTAGCACTCCCTTCGAAGGCCAGTACACCTCCGATACCGCGATCACCGGCAGAGAGGCAGTGCCGTAATAGACGAGCGCCGTGGAAGCCGCCGTAAGGCGGCGCGGTTGAACCGCGATCAGGCAGGGCACAATCAGGCTCAGTGGTATAGCCCAAAGCTGCCCGCGCCAGGCGAGGAATCCAATCGCGGCTGCCGCAAGGATACGGGACGAAATTAGAGAAGCCATAAGGGACGTAGCCTCGCGCGAATGATCGAAATCTTTATCGGCCCCATGTACCGCGAATCGTAGCTGCCCCGGTTGTACGTAGAAGCCACCCAAACTGTGCCCTGCTCCACGACATAGGTTCCAAACGGCCACGGATGGAGGCTGCGGCCGGCCCAATCGCGAGTGAGGGGGGCGGTCTTTGGGAGGAGCCGTCCATTCACGCTCATGCCTGCTGGCGAGAGCACGACGCGATCCCCGGCGACGGCGACTACCGGCTTCAAGAGCGGTACGGCGCCGTCCGAGCAGGCGGCCCCGTGAGTGCGATAGCCTCGCTGACTCGATTCGGTGGCGAACGGTTCGACCGGGCAGAACTCAATCAGCCGCGCGTTGGAGTCGCTTGTCCGCACATAAATTCCGAGCGGAAGGCTGTAGCTGGTGTTAATCCGCAGTCCGGTATAGACGGCCGCGCTGACGAGCGCCGCCAGTGCTGCGAATGCTGCAACGAGGAGTCGCGTTACAGCGAGATTAGGACGGCCACACTTCCGCATTGGCCTCTACCTCAACGGGTACTCCGGGCTCCGTAGTCGAGTGTTGCGCTTGAGGGTCGTTATCGGCCGGCGGCTCTTTCGCGGACCGAGATTTCATGATCTGGTGTACATTGCGAGCGACGACTTCGTAAACAGTCCGGGTGCTGCCGTCCTTCGGCGTGAATTGACGCGTTTGCAGCGTACCCTCGACGAAAATGTTGTCGCCCTTATCAAAGGTGGCAGCGATGTCGGCGAGCTCTCCGTAAAAGACAAGGCTGTGCCAGTTCGTATGCTCCTGTGCCTGATTGTTGCGGTCGGTGTAGCGGTAGCCTTCGGCCATTCGGACGTTTGCCACAGGCGTTCCTGAAGGCAAATACCGAACACTTGGTTTAGCCGCGAGATGCCCCGCCAGTTCAATGCGGTTCTTTTGCATATTGCTTTAGCCCCTTTCGTCGATGCTGCGGTGTATATCGGCCTCGTGAAGATCGAGGTCGAGCTGCTCAACAAACCCGTTTGCGACTGCCGCACGAGCGGCGACCTCCCGCGGCGCGACCTGCCCCAATTCGCTCCAAAACGCCTCTTCCATGGGCGACATCGTGGCGTCTGTAGCCGAATCTGCTGCGCCCGGCTGCCGTTGTGGTTCTGCGGCGCTTATGACGTTCCGCGTGCGATCGGCGGGCCGCTGTTGAATAATGCGACCGTCTTCGATAGCAAGGAACTGAGACGGCGGCCGAATCTCAGCGCGCTTCGCCAGAATGGGGTCGGTGAAGTAAAGGATTTGGGTCCCGTAGATGGGATGATGGCCGCTGACGAAGATCAGCATGTCGCCGGGTGCGACGATCCGCTCAGCGGTGCCATGCCCAGTTTTTGCCGGCGGGCGAAGACGCATCACCTCGTCTGGCGTGAGCAGTGGCCGCTCGATCTGATCCACGGTTGCGCTCATGTGATTGGCGATCGGCGCCAGCCGTGATCCTGAGAAGTTGAAGGTCGCCTTCTGTACTGTCTTAGTCCCTGTCATCTTCGAGAGCAACTCAGCGGTGTCGTACTGGTTCGGTGCGTAGGCGATTCGCACATGGCAATTCGAAACGATGCTCTCGTTGGGTCCGTATTCGTCAACGATCTGTCGGATGTCCTGTGTGATCAGGTATGCTTTTAGGCCGTAGCCAGCCATGTAGGAGAGAGCATCTGCAAATATTTCCATGCGCTTCAGCGACGGGAATTCGTCGATCATGAACAGCAGCCGATACCGGTTGCGCTTCTGCGCGGAGCCCTCGAAGTCCATCCGCTCGGTGAGCCGATTGACGATCATCGTGAAGATCAGCCGAATCAGAGGCCGCAGCCGGATCTTGTCGGAAGGCGGCACGACCAGGTACAACGAGACCGGGTGGATGTGATTGACGAGTTCGTCTATCGTGAAGTCGCTGGCTGATGTGTTGCGGGCGACAAGTGGATCACTGTAGAGCGTCAGCGCGGTCTTTGCGGTGGACAGCACTCCCGAGAAATCTTTGTCTTCCTTGTCGAGCATCTCCCGCACTTTCTCCCGCACGACAGGGTGCGTCGCGGTTCGCTCGCCGTCTGGCGTTTGCCACTTGTGCTTCTGTTCCGGATCGTGAGGGAAGCTCTCCAATTCGGCGAGTGTTTCGCGGAACGTCTGACCAGGCCGCGTGAACACAGCGGAGAGATCGGCAAGGCTGGCGATCCGGCCACTCGCTGCTGCCGCGTAGCACACATGCAGGACCATTCCGGTGGTGATGGACGCTGCGGCATCTTGCCAATAGCGCTCCTGCGGGCTGTCCTCACCAGTTCGGACGATCATGTCCGCGACGTTTTGGGCGTCAGAGACATCGCGCGGAGTTCCAATTCGAACTTCCGCGAGCGGGTTGAAGCGGGAGCCGTTCGCGACTTCGACCGGTGAAAACTTGAAACAGAGGTGTCCGCACTGCGCGCGAAATCCAGCCGTACGAGCCCAGTTCTCACCCTTGATGTCGTAAATAACCGCAGACTCTGACCATGCGAGGAGCGTCGGTATGACCAGACCGACACCCTTGCCACTCCGAGTCGGAGCAAAAGCCAGGACGTGCTCCGGCCCGTTGTGGCGGAGGTACTGAAGTCGGCCGGTGCGCTGGTTGTACCAGCCGCCGACATAGACACCCTGCTCGTTGTCCAGGAGCCCCGTTTCCTCGATATCAGAGGGTGTTGCCCAGCGTGCCGAACCGTGGAGGTCCTGAGCGTTTTCGGAAAGGCGGCGGGTCCTTCGGAGATTCATGCCATAGACAAGGAAAACCGTTAGGGCCGCACCGCCTACAACGATCAGGGCGCCGGACAGCAGCGGAAGGCGAATTCGTGGATCGGAGGTCCCGCCATGCCGTAACAGCCAGGTTGCCCAGGCGAATGGCTGATAAATGTAATGGCGTTGGTAGTGAAGAATTGGCGTTCCGAGTGCCGCCTGATATTCGAGGCGATACGCCACAAATTGAGTCGCGATCGCATTGACTGCCATGAGTAAAGCCATTCCGACGAACATCGCCGGCCAGTTGTACCCGCCGACGAATCCGGGATCAGGAGGCGTTCGATATGCGATTGGCTGTCCGCTCATGGCGCTTTCTCACCGCGAAAGGGCCTGAGCCTTTTCGCGGAGTTGGTTCGGCTTCACCTGGGCAAGGTTGTTGGAATAGGAGATGATGACGTTCGCACCTGCGGCTGGCGCATCGAGTAGGGCCTGCTTGGGATGGGCCACAACGCTGCGGGGACTGAGCTTCTGAAGAACGTGATGATCTGTTTCGCCAAGGAGTTCGCCGCGATACTTGCCGGATGCGGTGTCCGCAGGGTAGACGGTCGTCTTTGGGCCGAGCAGTTCTTTGGCTTTCCGGTTTGCTTCTGTGAGGGACCGTTCGAAGTCGCGGTCCTCGGGGGCCTTGCGCCCGTCAACCTCGCCGTCGAGAACCTTTTCCTCGTCGATCTTTGCGTCCTGATCGGCGTCGACGGGACCTCGCTTTGCCCCGACAGGAACCGGCTCCCGATGTTCAGTCGCGGTTTCCTTCTCGACAATGTTGACCGTGCTGGAAGCACGCTCGAAATCCGCGACGTGTTGTGATGTCTCTGTTCGAAGCTGCGCCTGAGCCTTCTCTGCGCCTTTCGACTTGTCCAGGCCGATGATGAAATCGGCAGCTTTGTGAGCGTCCTTAGCGGCGCGGAAGATTTCGTTCTTGTCCTTCTGGAGGGCCTGAATCCACGATCCGACGTAGGCGGCGTGCTGTTCGGGATTGTGGGGAATGCCGCTTTCGGCGGAGAGAAACACACTCGCGAGTTCAGCGCGAAGTTCTTCCTTCGCGTAGTTCTGATCGCCGAAGCGGTAGCTCTCATTGAGCGTCGGGCGATTCAGGCGGCTCGGGTGGCCGGTCCAATGCGCGAGTTCATGGAGCGCGGTTCCGTAATAGTCGGGAGCACTCTTGAATGCGGCCTGCGGAGGGAGATGAACAGCATCCGCGGTGCGGTTGTAGAAGGCGCGGTCGCGCTGATCGTGGCGGATGTCGGCGCCGGAATTCTTCAGCATGGACTCGCCAGCCTCAGCAATTTCCCACTCATGGCGATGTCGGGGTGCGTACTCGGGGATGCCATCGATCTGGCGCGCATTGAATACGGTGTAGATTCGGCGAATCGGGCCGGTGTTTCCGCGAGCGGAGTCCCGTTCTTCAGGGTCGGCAGCATCCCGCGTGGGAGTGGATCGTTGGGCATTCTCAAACTGCCAAAACTCGATTTGAGATCCCTTCTCGCCCTTGCGGACCTGCCATCCGTTCTCTTGAGCCTGCCGGTATGTCAACCATCGGGGATCGTCGAAACCCTTGCGGGCAGCGACTGCCATGAGATGTAGCGCATTGCCACCACGATAGGTGCGGTCGGTTGTAGGGTTGAACGGCAGTTGCAATGCGCCCGCTTCCCACGGTTTCTGCCACGGAGCCGTGCCGTTCTCTAACATTTCGATGATCTGGTTTGTGACCTCCTGCCGGAAATCGCGCTTTGGCGCGAGCGAGGGTTGCTCCTGGGTGTCGAGGACCTGGGTTTCCTCTGGCATAGCATTCACTTCCTTTCCTCGAATCCCGTTTCCGCCTCTTCGGTCTCAAGGCCAGACCCAACGAGGGGGTCGCCGCCAAGATCGTCAGACGTTTCGATTTGTGCCGGCTTGTCCGGTTCCTCGGGTCCATTTGTCGATAAGTGATACTTCATGATGGTCTCCATTCATGCTAGCTTGTACAGGCTAGCATGAATGGCATTATTGCTCTACTTTCCCCAGTTGTCAACGCGCTCGATATGGCTCAGAAATCGAGGAGGGATGATAGGGGTGTCAAACTGTGAGCTGGCCGACAGGTCGAACTCCGGCAAGAAGGGACGGTTGCCGCGGCACCGGCTCAACGTGCGCGATTATCATGCCGTGGCCGGTCGTCAATCGGTGCGTGGTCGGAGCGGAGCCGCTCCGACTGGTGGCCTTTTTCGTTTCTGCCCGTAGCCATTGTCTTTAGGCGGTCTTGGCTGACTTGCAGCTTGCGCAACGCCGAAAGGAACGCGGGATCAACTCTCCACTTGCCATTCTCCACCTCATCAGCGAGGCCCATTATATTTAGCGTCCTGAGCCGGGCGACAAGGAACTGGTGTCGTGCACGGTGAGTGGCGGAATCGGGTGATGGCAGAGAATCGACGTCGAAAGTGCCGTCACCGGCCCCACTGAATGCCTGCGTAGCAATCCGTCGATCCAAAGAGGTGACCCGTGGCGTGTCTACTTCGCGGCGTTCGGCTTCGAGTGCATCCAACTCGGTTCGGAATCCCAGTTGCGCAGTGCAAAGCTGTTCGGCGTGTTGGCGTATTCCGCTCTTGATGTAATTCCGACTCAGGCGAAGGGGGCCGGCATTCGTCCGGCCCCGCAACGCAATATGGACGTGCGGATGGCCGGTGTTGAAATGCGCAACGGCGACCCACTCAAGGTCCACGCCCAGATCGGTGCCCATTCGGGACAGCAACTCTCGTGTGTGTCGCCGGAGGTCTAGGCGCTCGCCGAATTCGGGGGAAATAATCAGCTTGAATAACCGTGGATCACCGGCCGCCTGCCAGTCAACCAGGGTCTTCGCCACGTTGAGGCCCTCAGCGCTCGCAGAGAAACCAATTTCGCCGCGCGTGCCCTGCCCGGCGGCACTCTCGCGTGCGATATAGCGACCGTGCGCTGCCCATTGTCCACGGATACGGTTCGGCGAATAGGTGACGCGAACCGCGCATCGTTGCAGGTGGGGCTTGCGCGTTGGTCCTTCAATGAGCCCACGATACCGCCGTGACGGATGCGGCGGCCTGCTCGTCATCCTGACAATGTGGATCAGGTTCTTAAAAGAGCGGGACCATGCCTTCGCCTCGTCGCGAGCGACACGTGGTTTCCGCGGCCGAAGCCGGAATTCGGGTTCGTCGATCCGTGGATGTCTAGCCACGGTCCGCTAGCTCGCCCAGCGTTGCTCGTGTGTCCGTTGTCATATTTTGCGCGACAGACACAAGAAATCGGTCATACCGCAGTTTTGCCCGACGCTTCGCCTGGTCGAGTACTTCGGCCGGTGGTTCAGGAACGCAGGTCAGGAAAAGTCGGGCCAGGCTGTCAATCGTGGCGAACAGGGCCTGCTGCCCGGTGTGGAGACCGCGGATTTCCTTCGAGAGCCGGTCGATGCTGGCGGCTACGAAGGTTTCCTGGTCGGTGCGGTCAGAATTCGAGTCTCGGAGATCCCTCGTGAGCACCGCCTGAATGTACGCGTTCGCCGATCGAAACCCGCCCGCCTGGGCAGCGCGCTTGACCATGGCCATATCGTTTGCGGGCAACCGTAGTTCGAATCTCTCCCGTTTCGCCATTTGAATCTCCAGACGCCGATCACCCGGCAGAGTGCCGTCACTCAGGCTAGCCTGTGCCGTACGGCTATCATAAGGCAACAAAAGGGCGCAGGCAACAAAAATCCGGGTCCCACCCGGCACTTCCTTTATGTTCCACTACCGCCCTTTGCTGCTAACAAATCCGGTTTCTGGTACCGCGAGCTGTAGTCCATTGGAATCCGTTAGAAGTTATTGGAATATTCTGGATTGCATACAGGCTAGCTTGTATTTCTTTGGATTTTGCTGTAAGAGATTAAAAGAGGCGTGTGGGTGGAAGAATGCGGACTGCGGCGACACCGAATCTGAAGGCCATCAGCGATCAGTTGCCAAAAACCAGGATCGGCATCCTCCGCCATCTATGGCCGACGATCCAGACTTGCCTGGATGCCGGGCACAGCCTTCGCGATATCCACGAAAGCTTACGCCTTGACGGAATCGAGATGGCGTACTCCACTTTCTGCTGGGCGATAAGCGCGCTGCGGCAAAGACAACCGGCCGCAGTTCCGCGTCAAAGCCGGGCAACCGCGCCGCACGGTGCGGGAGAAACGGCTGGGGACAGGCGGGGGCCAGACGATCCGCTGCGAAACGTTAGAAGACTAAGCGAGCAACGGCCAGGCTTCGATTACCACGGAACGTTACCGGACGAAAAGTTGTTCGGCCCCAAAGAGGGCGGCCGGAATGCAGTGCAAAGAAAGGATCACAATGGGGAACTCACGTAACGGGAATTCCGGCTCAAATCGGGAGATAGAACCTACCAGCATCCACCTCTCATTACAGGGGAAGGGCGGCGTGGGAAAGAGCCTGGTGGCATCGCTACTGGCCCAGTACTTCAAACAGCGCAAGGGTATTCCCGTCCGGTGCATCGATGCGGACCCGGTCAATCAGACCTTGGCCCAATACGAGGGGCTCGCGGCTGAGCGGCTCGATCTGATGAGGGAAGGATCGGTGGATCAACGCGCTTTCGATGGCCTGATGGAGAGTTTGCTGACCGAATCCGGCACGTTCATCGTCGACAATGGCGCGTCCACGTTTATTCCGCTCTGGAACTACATGCTTGAGAACAATGCCGTGGAGCTTCTGAAGTCGTCCGGGCGGAGGATATTCGTTCACTGCGTGCTCACCGGCGGCCAAGCCTTGGCCGACACTCTCAGCGGATTTGCCCGGCTCGCACAGACAACCGGCGACCGGAATATCGTGCTCTGGGTAAATGAGTACTTCGGCCGTGTCGAGCGTGACGGCCGCGCGCTGAGCGATCTGCCGGTCTACACCGAGCACGCCGGTGCCGTCGTAGGTTCGGTTGCCATTCCGCGGCGGAACCAGGACACCTTCGGGCGGGACGTCGAGGAAGTGATCGCCCGGAAACTGACGCTCCAAGAGGCGATCGACTCCGCGGCGTTTCCTATCATGGTCCGGCAGCGACTTCGCGTGGTACAGCGGGAACTGTTCGATCAGTTGGACACGCTTCCTTTTTAGGGTGACGCGATGGCGATTGATACGGACAGGCTCTTGGCGGAGGCTTTGAAGAAGCACGGGATTCGGTTGGACGCGGATGATCCGGCGGTGGTGCTCGTTACGCTGAATCGGTTGGTGCTGGAGGATGTTGCGGAATCCGTGTCGGCGGACATCGGAAAGGCGACGAGGGAATTTGAAGTGGCGGCTGGGAACCTCCAAGGCAAGGTCGGCTCGGCTGTGGCGGCGGCCATCAAGACTTCCGCGAGATCGGCCACGGCCCCTGTCTGGAATCGATGGGCATACCTGGCCCTTGGGCTGGGTTCCGGAGGGGGACTGTTTCTCGCTGGCATTGCTATAGGAAAATGGGTGCTTCGATGAGATTTCGGGACTGGGTACTGGTTTACTTGGGTACAGGCTCAACGTTCACAAGATGGGCGATCCTGGCCTTCTACGGCGGTGCGGTCGTGGTCATCGCGTTCCTACTCTTGTTCGTCTTGTGCTGCTTAGTGCGCGATAACGAGCAACATTCGTCTCTGAGTTTCTATCGAAGCTCAAGTCGCTCCTGGAGCGGTCGGGCGGGCGGTTGTCCGGTGAATTGCCGTCGTTGGTTCCGCAGCATCGCCGCGACCAGCTGCCATGTCGGTCCTGGTGTATCGCGCCAGGGTGCTGGCACAGTGATCATGCAGTACGTGCGTGTCTCGGGATCGTAGTTGAAAAAGCCGGCATGACGCCTGAGCAGGAGCTTCCATTCGGCGAAGGTCGCATAACCCGCTTCTACGAGACCGCATTCCGGCGGGATTTCTGTGATCCTGACCAAATCCGCCGGCGTGACAAAGTAGAACTCATTTGAGTACCGCATTCCGATTCTTCGTTTGAGCGGGCGCTTGAGTTCGGAGAGAAAGTCCGCACGAGACGTTTTCACTTCGTAGCAGACGCGCTTCATGGCCATGTGCGGAAGTGTGTTCAGGGCAAAGGCGTCGAGCCGCTGCGCCCCGCTGTTCTGGCGCCCAGTACCGACTCGCAGTTCGCGAAGAAAGAGCCACTCGGCCGGTGACGGATGGATCGCGCGCTCTACGATTTCAATCAAAGCGGCTTCATCACATCGCGAATTGGGCGCTTTTTCCAGCTGTATAGCGACCGTACTCATGACGGGCTGATTATGGCACAGTGGGATTTCGCAATGTCAACACCGCCGTGCGAGTCACCGAGCGAGCACTATCCACGCTGGCGCGTGATCGCTCGCGTTTTCTTCTCCGCGAACCCATCGGTCTACGCCCCCGTCGACGAGCCGCTCGCACACAGTGGGAGAGAGAAGGAAATGATCCAGGCGCATCCCCTTGTCCAGGGGCCACCGATTGCGCTCGTAATCCCAGAACGTCCAGAGCGGACCCTCGGGTTGCAGCTTTCGCAGAGCGTCCGTCCAGCCCTGGGATAGCAGGCGCGCATACGCTTCGCGGCTCTGAGGCTGAATCAATGCGTTCTTATCAAGCGATCGAGTTGGATAGATGTCCTGCTCAGCCGGCACAACGTTGTAGTCGCCGGCCAAGATCACTGGCACGCTGGCATTCATGAGTTCCCCGCTGTGCTCGATTAAACGCTGGAACCACGCCAATTTGTAGTTGAACTTCGGCCCCGGTTGCGGGTTGCCATTCGGCAGGTAGATGGAGGCGATGAGCATTCCGTCTACAGCGGCTTCGATATATCGTGCCTGCCTATCCGTGGGATTCCCGGGCAAGGTGGAGCGTGTCAGCACCGGGTCGCATTCCCGCGTCAGGATTGCGACGCCGTTCCAGGAGCGTTCGCCAGCCCAGACTGCGCCATAGCCGAGGTCGCGAAATGTGCTTGCCGGAAATGCCCGCTGCTCTGCTTTGAGCTCCTGGAGGCAAACCACGTCGGGCTGCGCCCTTTGCAGCCAATCCGTCAGGTTGTTCAGCCGCTTGTTGATGTTGTTGATGTTGAAAGTGGCGATCTTCAATGGCCCGACCTCAGTCGTCGTCTATCCGCCCGCGCAGTTTTTTGGAAGTGGATCGTTGCGACTTGGCCGTGAGCCGGCGGACCTTGGAGGCGAGCGTGGGTCGACTGGGGCGTCGGGTTTTCGGAACCACTTCCGCGCGCGCGACCAGTTCGTTGAGTCGCGCTCGGGCTTCCGCTCGATTGGCCTCCTGCGTCCGGTGCGCGCGGGAGATGATGATCAAGACGCCGTCTTGCGTCACGCGACTGCCGGCTAATGCAAGGAGGCGCTGCCGAACGTCGGCTGGGAGCGAGCGAGATTGGCCGACGTCGAAACGCAGTTGGACGGCAGTGGAAACCTTGTTGACGTTCTGGCCGCCAGGCCCGGAAGCGCGAACAAAGGTCATCGTGAGTTCGGAATCTGGAATGATTATGGGCAAACGCTATCCCCAGAATAGCCCGTGCTGCTCAAAGTTCGTCGCTCTCGCCCTTGACGAAGAATGGCTCCATCTCCTTGTACTCCAGGATCTTCACAGTTGGCCTCCTCGGAGCGTTACCCTGCGCGATCGCGAGGTACGCCTGCTCCGACTGCGCCACCATCGCGCGAGCGAGGTCGTTCTTGTGGATCGAGTGATACTTCGACGGCATCGCCCAGTGCAGGAGTGGCATGACGTACCCAAGGACGCCCGGCGTGTTGGAGTTGCCGAGAATAACGGCGGGCCGGTACACACCAAGGAAGTCGAAGTTGACGGATTCGACAGCCTTCTCCTTCTCCCCGATGATCTTCGCGTACTTCATTCCGGCCGCGGGGTCCGCGCCCACTGCTGTCATAACCCCGCACACACGAGCGCCGGCAGCCCTGGCGCCGCGACAAAAGGCCTGCGGGTAGGCGACTTCGATCTTGCGCACCTCCTCCTCCGGCATCTTCGCACTGCCCTTGCCGACACCGAACGCGGCGAGCGCGATGTCGACTCCCCGGGCGTGCCGTGCAATCTCCTCCTCAAGTCGGTCCATGTTGATAACTACCCTGGCGACTTTGGGGTCGGCGAAGGCGTCAATCTCCCGGCGCGTCACCACTACTACCTTCTCGCACCGCGGGTTCTTGATTAGAAGTTGCACGATGCGTCCGCCGACGTTCCCCGTCGCGCCCAGCACAATTGCCGAGTACAGCGCCTCCGTCTCTGTCGTCACGTGTCACCCCGCGGAACCACAAATGTATCGATGCAGATCATCGGGTACCAGGCCCGCAGAACCTGTCAAGCGCGCCGCTCTGCAAACGCAGCCGACTTGATTTTTTTAGTGCGCTCCATAATCGAAGCGTGTGCCAATTGCCTAGCCAAATACGCGATTCCTTCGTACCTGTCATGAACGAGCGGTGATCCTTGTTCCCGGTGTGGATTGTTCTGAAAATGGTGTAGCAGGCCGCGCGTTGAGATGAGAAGGTCTACGACCTGTTCGGTCGTCGGTGCCTCGCTGATATTCAGTGCTTTCGCAATCGCCCGAAGGTGGTCAACAGGGTGCTGGTCCTTATTGAATTTCTCGATGATCTGCACGAACCCCGGTGAGCGGAGCATCTCCTTTTTGACCTGTTTGCGGTCGGTCTTGTGATTAGCGAAAAGCCCTTCCAGCACGAAGTAGTAGTTGAAGAACGCATTGATGAATTTACCCGCAATCCAATCGCTTTCGCCTTCACGCCAAAACGAGGCGACGACGGTAAGGTCTTGGGCTTTTAGGGCGACACTGAAAACGGTCACAAAGTCCTTCTCTAGCATCTTCAGGGGCGGCAACTTTCCGCGGCTGACGCGCACTGAGCCCAAGTGGCTGTGTTCTTCACCTTCCTCGTAGGCGGGTTCGTATTCTGGATAGCGCCAATTGATCTGTCGAAGCGGCATGTACAGCGAGAGTGCAGATTCAAGCGTTTGAATTTCCGAAATCACGCTATCGAACAACTCGGGATCAATACGGCCAACGACGTTGAAGGGTGCCTGATTTGGTGCGAGCGGACCTTCCGCGTCGACAGTTCCCCATTGGACTTTCGACGGGTCAGGAATCTTCGCTAGCACGGTCAGCGAATTCCATATTCCCTTTGCGTCGATCTCGAATGCGTACGTGCGCTCGTCCGACTTGAACTCCAGCCGGCGCTGAAGGATGACCTCGGACTGGACCTCGCACTTAATCCGGAGCTGCATGTGTGGATTCCGTTAACGGCCCTGTTTGTGCCACGCGTCTAGAAGCCGCAACGTAGCCTCCAGGTACTGAGCGTCAGATACGAGTGGAACTTCTCCAGGATACAGTCGCAGAATCTCCCAGCGTTGCTTGTACAACCACCGCACCCTTTCAGGCGTCAGGCTGGTGAGGACCAGCGTGAATCGGTCAAGCTCTTCTTTGGTTACGCACCGCTCTACCGCAGGCTCGAGCTCCTGAGGCCGCGCGCTGAAAAGATGCCGATGCGCCCTGAACTCAGGTAACGTTGGCGCACTCGCGCTCGTTAGTTCAGACCTCCGGACTTGAAACTTATTGTGCTGCGCCCACAGGCTGATTTCCTCTACCGAGTCAGGCTCGGCCCAGGGCGAAATAACAATGCCTGTGACGAGCTTGCCGAGTTCTATACGACGACGTTTGCAGTCAGGAACCCAAGAATGGCGGGGATTCAGGGGTAACGGCTGTGGATGGGGATGGTTGTTGAGATCAATATGACGATTGCCTGAACCAAGTAGATCGTAGCACGCGAAGAACGCTCGAACCTCACAGTCCGGAGCGTATTTCAGCCGCTTCGTCGTAATGAACTCCATGCCGTTGAACCTATTGGTGAGATGACCCGTCCCGTATTGCACCTGACCGAGATGCGTCTCCTCGATGAACCTGTCCAGTGCGCCGGCAAGCAGGTCGTAACGGGTGGCCACTGCAACGCCGTCATGCCCGTATGTCTCCCACATGTCCAGCGTCTCCCGGCGCTGGTCGAACCAATACCAGCAGCTGATGTACAGGACCTCTCGGTGTTGCGCCAACTGACCAAGGTGGTTGTTCAACTCAACGCGGTCCTTGACGTTATCCGGATCAAGGCCGAGGACACGCATTGCGTAATCCTCTGGCGGTAGTCCCTCCGTTTTGTCCGGGTAGAGGTCCGCGCGCCTGAAGTACAACTCCTCGCTCGCCATCAGATCTCGGAACTTTCGCAGATCCATGAACCGCCAGAGAACAGAATCCGGGGGCAGCTCTTTCTGACCGTGGTACGACTTCAGCGGCATCTGTTTTACCTCAATTTCCTGAGCACTCGCCACACCGTCACGAGAATCTGGATCGGATCCGCACGCATCGGCGGGCACGACTGTCCGGCTTGCAGCGTTCCAACGAGTCGACGTAGACGTTTTGTGGTGTGGGTGTGTGTGCATGCCGCCGCGGCACTGAAGTTTCCTTCAGGTCATGCTCGGTCAGCGGCTTGTAGGCCTCCGTCATGGTGTTCGTCTTTTATTCGCCTACAAGTCTAACGCCGGGAGCGGTCGTTCCACAAGAGATTCGGTATTGTGAGTATGATGAGCCCCGAGCGTCAAGGTTTGGCCGAGCATCGCTTCCAGGTGATGCTGCACGGCCTCAAAGCCTTGAACGCCGACGACACTCGCCCGAGCCATTTCACGAACGTGCTCGTCGGTCTTGGGATGGAGTTGTACCACGCCTTCAAAGAGCTGAAATCCGGCATACGAGAGAAAATATTGTCGAGGGCTGCGTTGGCGGCGAGGAACCTGTTGGAGCTGCGTTACTGGACGATATTCGCGGCGGCATCGGAAGAAAACATCTGGCGTATCCGGAAAGACGCGCTAGTTGACGGCCGCGATATGCTTGACAGGTTTAGAACAGCGTGCCAGAACAATGCCGAACTGGCCCTCGCTCTCCCTTACCTCGACCAGTATCAGGATTGGTTTGAAGATCAGTGTAGGAAGAGTGGTGAGTCTTCCGACGGACCTTACCTGCGGGTCGCCAACCTCGCGCAACAGTTTGGTCTGTCGGATGAACACCGCACGATGAACTCGTTCCTTTCGAAACTGATCCATCCGACGGGTCTGACAATCTGCATGCCGGGAACCAGCGACGTATCTTTTCCTCAGCTCTACGCGGCAGGTTGTTGGTATTTCAATGATGGTTTTCAGCGACTAAACGAGACTCTAAAAGAACTCAACCTGCCGTCCCTGGAATAGCAAAAGACAAATGCCCCGACCGTTCTCCCGGACCTGCGTCGATGCGAGAACGCGAGCACAGCCAGGCACTGGTACTGCGGGAGATGTCAACTAGACGTTGGCTGACTGGCGCTGAACCGCGTTCGTCCGAGCCTCGGTCTTGTTGGCCATCCGAGGTGTGCCACCTGTGTGCAGAGGAACGGGGGCCAACATGCTCGGCATCACCAAGCTGCTGATTTACTGAGTATTTTAGGAGTGAGGGGCATCGGGGACCGACAAAAGCGCTTGGCTCCCGCATCACCTGGACGTGTCGTCGCCGACGCTGAGATTGGCCGAACGATTAACCTTCCGGATCAGACTGACGAGCCACATCTGTGGGTTTCTTGTCTGGTCGGAGCCCAACAAAACGACTGTGACGAAGGTGATCGTCCGGAGTCCATTCGAGGAACTCGAATTGCCCGACCAGCAACGGCGTGAGCCAAACACACTCGGCCATCTTCTCTGCCGTGAGGCCCTGTCCCCACCGGCCGCTTCGCGTCTCTGGGAGATTCACGAACGGGCATTTGGGCGTCTCCAGGCCCTTAAACTGCTTGCACAGCTGGTCGCGTGATGCGGGCGTGAAACCGTTGCGGGTTCGCGCTACGTAAAGCAGTTGTCCATCCTGGTAGTAGCCGAAGATCAGCGCATCGAATGCGCGCGGCGCTCTCGTGTAACCACCGATGACGAATTCCTGGCCCTGGTTGACACGCATCTTCTGCCACGCGCCTGACCGTTGCCCCGATTCATACCGGCTGTTCTTCCGTTTTGCCACCAGGCCCTCCAGGCCTTGCGCTTTCACGGCGTGGATGAGATCTGGCAAGGTTGCATCCAATACGGCAGATGCACGAATCGGCTCATGCAGCCTGGGCAGGATCTCCCGATCGAGGAGTTCGCGACGTAAGGAAAGTGGTTCGCCCGTAACGTCACGTCCACGAATCGTGAGGGCGTCGAACACGTAGTAGAGTAGCGGAGCCTTCGATGAGCCGTAGTTCTGCAGGGCGTTAAACAACGGCCGTCCGGCCTCATCGAGCGCCACGACCTCGCCGTCAATAACCGTTTCGTCCGGCAACGATGACAGAGCCTTTACAATGTCAGGATACTTGCCCGCGAAGTCCTTGTCGTTGCGCGATCGAAGATGGACGCGTCCGCCAGATTTGAACGCGATGGCTCGATACCCATCGAGTTTGACCTCGTATTCCCAGGTATCGCCCTCGGGCAGCCGGTCCGTTCGCAGAAGGAGCATGGGCTCGATGAAGCGCGCCTTGGTTTGGGAGTTAGCCATGGGTTCGATGATCGCCTCCGGCGTGTTCGGCAATGCCCTGGAGGTTCGGATAATGCTCCATCAGAACCGGCGGAACTCGTACCGGACCGCCGCCCAAAAACGCCTCTAATTCCAACGCGTTTACTGTGGCCTTTCCCAAATTGTGATTGTTGGTGACGGCGTAAGTTTCTTGTGCATCCTCGGCGATCTTCTTGATGCGCGCGACCCACGGCTCCAATTCTTCGGGACGGTACAGGTAATCGTAACGGGCGCGAACATCTGCTTTCGGAGAAAACCAGTTCTGATAGTTGCGCCCGTGCAATCTGACGTAGCCCACAGCCGAGGTCGTGTGTGCCGCCGGTTTTACGGAACGATGGAACAGCGGCTGGTCAATGTTGCACAGCCCGAGCCCAAGCGCAGCGAAAGTGTCCAAAATCTCTTCCGTTATCCAGCTCGCGTGCCGGATTTCAACGACCAGCGGGTATTCTTGGAAGCGCTTCTGCAGTCCCCAAAGGTACTCCCGGCTCTCGCGATCATTCTTGAAAGACCATGGGAACTGGATGAGGATGGCGCCCAGCCGGTCTGCCTCGGCGATCGGCGCGATTCCCGCTTTGTAGTCTCGCTCATCCGTCGGCTCCGGCTTTCGCTCGTGAGTGAAGGAATGGTAGAGTTTCGCTGTGAAGCGAAAGTCGCGATTGTGGCTGACGCTGTTCACCCATTTCCGCGCTGTCGCAGGTTGCGGCGGACCGTAATAAGAGGAGTTGATCTCGACGGTCGTGAAGTACTCGGCGATGTAGGCGAGCGGGTCGAATCCGCGCGGAGCGGGCTGAGGATACACCACGCCTTCCCAATCCTTGTATTTCCATCCTGCGGGACCGATGCGTATCACGGGTGTGCTCAGGCGCGTGCGCCGCGATTCCATTATTCCAAGCCCGGCCGCTGGCAGAACAGGTATCCCTTTGGTCCTTTCCACGAGCTGCGCTTTTCCACAATCCATCGCTGCAAGGCGGCGCCGGTTACGTGGTAGATCTTTCCGGCGGCGACTACCTCGAATATGGTCGCGAGCGTTGGCTTTGGCAAGCCGACCGCCCGTTCCTTCTTGGCTTCGACCACGAACAGGTGCGCAGCGTCAAATGTGCTTGTGGCCTGAATATCGACGCTATGCCGCCTTCCGTCGGATCAGTCACCGTGACGGTACACCAGCGCATCGATTTCAAGGCTAGCACGGATGGCGAAGAAAAGGCGAATACGATTAGAGGGAGCGTGGATCGATTTCTACCGAGCTTTGCGCGACTGGCGCTTGTTCTGGATCTCGGTCACCCGTCCAGGTGTTTTTCTTGTCGGCTGAGTTTCCTGAGCGGGAGGCTTCCGGGCCATTGCGATGCTCTTTTTGAGCGCCTCCATGATATCGACAACAGGTACAGCGGCGGCCGGCGTTTGAACTGCCGGAGCAGCGCCGGTTTCCGACACCTTCTTCGCGATCATCGCCTGGAGTTCTTCGCGGTAGACGTCCTTGAATTCTTCGGGGGCGAACGGCGCTTCGATGGCTTCCAGGAACGTCCTCGCCAACTCCAATTCCTTCGGCCCGACGCCTTCCACATTCGCTCGAAATTCGTTCTCGACGCGAATCTCGTCAACATAAAACATCGTGTGTGCAAGAATGCCGTGTTCGCCAGGACGCACAATCACGACGTGCTCGCGTCCGTACATGCCGACGCGCGCGAGCGCGACGTGCTGCGTCTGTCGCAATGCCTCAAACAGAATGGCATATGCCTTCTCGCCGCCACGATCGGGAACTACGTAATAGGAGGTCTCGAAGAAGACCGGATCAATTTCGGAGAGCCGCACAGACCTGACGATCTCCATTGTCGGTGAAGTTCGTCGTTGCAGGCCGCGCAATTCCTCACGGTCGAATACGACGTAGTGGTCGGGCTCGACCTCATAGCCGCGAAGAACATCCGCTCGGGTGATTGGTTGCTCATCGCCTGTTGTGACCAAGGCCTGTCGGACGCGTGTAACCGGAGCTGGGAGGGGCGCTGTTTGCGGTTCCGCCGCTGCCGGGGCGGGTTCGAACCGAGGAGATCGTGTCTCCGATTTGGCGGGGTCTGCGCCGCGTCCGGTCATCGGCGCCATGGCCGGCGGCGCAGCCGGTTCAGGCCGATGGACATAATGCAGGCTCACGCGCTCCCTTCGCGCCGCGCGGAATAGCTTCACGGGGATTGAAACCAATCCGAACGTGAGATGGCCCTTCCAGACGATCGATGGCATACTTTAACGGATCATACTAAAGACGTGTACGGCCACGAAGTGGTTGCCCGGTGAGAAGTGCGGCCGGCCCGGCAACCGACCGCACCATTGACGCCCACCTAGAAGGGCGGTCCGTCGGTCGACTCTTCGCCGCCGGCAGTTTCGTCAGCGCGCTCGATGCGATCGAGCTTTGCGATCCGGTAGGCTCGGCATTCCCAGACGCGCTGCTTCACGCCGTCCTTTTCGTACTCGTAGCTGCGAAGCTCGCCCTCGACTTGTAGGTGAGCGCCCTTGGGAAGCTCCAGGGCGAATTCGGCGAGCCTCTTTGACCAAACGACGATCCGGTGCCACTCGGTGCGCGATTCCCACTCGTCGTTCTCGTTCTTCCACGACGTTTTCGTCGCGAGCGAGAACACCGTGTAGGCCGTGCCGTTCTTCGTGGTTTTCTGTTCGGGCTCCTTTCCGCTGAAGCCGATGAGAGATAAGCGATTCTGATACATGTCTTAGATCCTTTCTGCCCTGTGTATCGGGGCACCCGAAGCGAGGGGCTCCGCTCCCAAGCCAAGGGGCCGCTTTTTGCGGTGGGTCCGAAGAATTTCAGCGAGAAGTGCTTGCGAGCGCCTTGAAATTCTTTGGGGGACCGCAAACCGGAGGCGCGAAGCGAAGCAGAGGCCCCGCAGCGCGCCGGGCGCGGAAATAGCCCCGAAGCAGTGCCCGATACCGAGGCAGAAATGATCAGGACATTTGGAATACGGCTCTCGGTGGTCGTGGAAACGATCGAACAGGGCAGCCGAGGATCGTCGCCGGCGACTGCGTTACCCTCACCGACCAAACTGGATACGAACCAACGAACAAAGCGGCTCGCAGAGATCGGCGAATATCTTGCCACAAGCCAGACGCAGGGGCCAAATCTGGAACAAGGTCGTGCCCCTGTTAGGACCGTCGTGCCCGACGCAGTGGAGAGCATCGGTATTGCATGCCCGGATACAAGCTGGGTGGAAAGCTGCTGCCACGACCCGCACAGGCCGTGGATCACTTCCGGTTGGCCGACAATGCACTCGCGAGGTCGCACACCAAATCCGCGAACCATTCAAAACCCGCGAGACAGGTGCCCCCAGCAGCGTCAGTATCCTAATTCTCCGGTTCCTTTTGCGATGCTCTCTGATACGCCGGAACACGCGCGGCGACATAGGCTCCGAAGGAGAGGTCCACCGCCAGGCAGGCAATGACGTACCAGTCTGGAATGTAAGTCGAGTCCCCATAGTGCCACGCATCCCAACCTAATCCGTGAAGTACCATTCCGATTGCAAGGAACCATGGAGAGCGCTTCACGCCGAGCACGGCTAGACCGACAAAGATGGCTGTGCCCAGAACCTCTATCCAAAACCAGTTTGCCCCAGCCTCGGTGGCGGCGAACAGGTAGCGGGCCACATAGACGAGCGGCATCAGCACGAGGAACCCTGCAATCAGATTCCGCTCAAAAATCACTCCCTGCGATCCCCGCCATCGTCTTAGCCACAACCAACCAACGATACCTCCCGTAGCGCCTGCGCCAAGGAGGCATGGGTCTCCGGACACCTGCCACGGAATTCGGTAAAGGCTTAACCACGTACCCACCAACGTGACAATAGCGAGAAGCATCGTCTGAACCGTCTGCTGTTTGCTGGTTCCGCCGTCACGCGTAAACGGCGTCGTATTCATAATCGTATTCATATCGAAAGTGTCTTCCTTTCTTGTGTTAACCACCCTCTTCCGGCACGTGCCGGGCACATCGAACCATCGCATGAGAGAAACACTGAAGCGTTCACAGCGCACAGGTGCCCCGTCCGCGAGTAACGGATGACCACCGCCTCTACGCCATCGACGCCGTCAACGCAGACGACTTCGGCATTCGTCATCACAGCAAGGCGGCCGTGTTCCGCTTTCGCGGCTCGGCGGAGGCGTCTGCGAAATCGTTGCGCCGCCCTGGTGCCGCCGGAACGCAGCACCACCAGCACTCGTCGCCCGCTATTGGCAGCGTGGACAGCCGCGGCGAATGCGGTGCTGTCGCTACCGCTCACAACGAGATCGACCGTTCGGGTCACAGCGCCCGCCTCGCCGCAACGACGAAAGCCGCTGGAGGGAGAATATCCAGTATGCTGTGACCTTGTGCTCCCATCGCTTTCCACGATAGCGGTGAGAAGCTGCGAAACGATTGAACGAGCCTGCTGATGTCCTTGAATAAACCTGCTGCGGCCGGCGAGGGCGGCGAGTCGCGCTGGTCGGGCGCCCCAAGCTGGTACCTATGGGACGGTGGATTCTTCGCCATCGGCCGAAGTGAAGGTGTGGTCCCAGCGCACGCGCATCACGCCATTCAGATTGTCATTACGTTTGAAGGCACGGTAGGGATTCGCGGCAAGGGCGGCGATTGGCAGATGGGGAGCGGCATTGCCGTGCGGCCTGACGTAATGCACTCCTATAATGCCAATGGCGCCGCCGGGGCGATGCTCTTCGTCGACCCCGAATCGTTGGAAGGAGTCTGGCTGCGATCGTCGCTTCGGAACGAGATCACTCTCGTGCCGTCGTCACGGCTGGTGACCTGCGCTGCCGAGCTGCGGCGATTTGTCGAACAGCCGATGGAGAGCCTCCAGATCGCAGCCCTTATCAAACACTGCGTGCAGGCGTTGAATACGGGCGCGCCGCCAAGCCGACGGCTGGACGAGCGGGTGACGCGGGTGCTGGCCGCGATCCGAGCGGCGGACGATCTGCGGATGTCGATTGAGGACGCGGCCGCGATGGTCTTCCTCTCGCCCGGCCGCTTTGCGCACCTGTTTAAGCAGCAGGTGGGGCTTCCGTTCCGGCGGTACATTCTTTGGCGCAAGCTGGCGCGGGCGGTGATGTTGATCGGCCGGGAGCGTACCATCGCTGCGGCGGCGCATGCGGCCGATTTTGCCGACGCCGCCCACCTGACCCGCACGTTCTACGAGATGTTCGGGATGCCACCGTCGGTGATGATGCGCGGCGAATTCTTCGAAATTCCATCGCCCTTCGATCTCTCCGCCACCCCTCAACCGCTATAGCAGGTTTATTCAAGAAAATCGTTTGTGCCGTTCAATCGCCGTGGCACGCCTTCCGGCTAATCTCATGTTCGGAGGGCACTTAGATGACGAATCACGGGATGGAATGCAGGAAGACGATGGGTGAACGAACGGAAGTCACGGAGATAACGAATCTCTGGACATCCTCGGAAAGTGGAGATGTCGTACGGTACCGCCTGGAAGCCGGCGAGGTCGAGTGGGAGATTGCTCCCGGCCAGAAAGTCCGCGGCTACGGGCTAAATGGACAGGTGCCGGGCCCCGTCCTCGAAGCCAAACAGGGCATTCCGCTGGAGATCGAGTTCACCAACCGTCTGCCCGAGCCGACGGTGATTCACTGGCACGGTCTTCGGGTTCCAGCGGCGATGGACGGCACAGAGGTGGTGCAGCGCCTCGTCGAACCAGGCGAGACCTTCACGTACCGATTCATTCCGCCCGACGCCGGCACGTTCTGGTATCACTCGCACCACAACGAGACCGAGCAGATGGAGAAGGGCCTCTATGGAGCGCTGATCGTCCACGCCGCGGACGAACTGGCGCTCGACGGCGAGAAGATCCTGGTCTTCGACGATCTGCGCCTCGACAAGAGTGGACAGATTGCGAAGTTTGGCGGCCTGATGGACCGCCACAACGGCCGCGAAGGAAACGTGCGTTTGATCAACGGCACGTCGGAGCCGCAGTTCACGATCGCGGCGGGGCAGATCGAGCGCTGGCGCATCGTGAACGCGTCGAGCGCCCGATACATCCGCCTCTCTCTCGGTGGTCTCCCGCTCCAGGTCATCGGCAGCGACGGCGGGTTGATCGAGGCTCCGGTGACGGTCGAGGAGGTGCTCCTTCCGCCGGCCGACCGTGTCGAACTTGCCGTTGGTCCTTTCGAGAAGGACGGTGAGATCCTCAGCATCCAGGATCTGCCGTATAAGCGCATGGCTGGGAAGAAGGGTACGGAGTGTTTCGGGACGATCCGCGTCACGCCTCGAAAAGCATCCACTGCTTGCTTGCCGGCGCGGTTGCGCGAGATCCCGCCGCTCGTCACCGGGACGGCGAACGTGACGCGAACTGTGAGCCTGGGCTTCAAAATGAGCCTTCGCCGTGGTTTCGACTTCGTCGTCAACGGCGAACGCCACCATCACGACCAGCCGGTGAAGGTCGGCGAACTGCAGGTGTGGGACGTCGTCAACAACACGATGATGGATCACCCGTTCCACCTGCACGGGTTCTTTTTCCAGGTTCTTGCAATCGACGGAAAGACGCCTGCATTGCGGTCAATCGAAGATGTGATCAATGTGCCTCCGAAGGCGACTGTCCGGATCGCGTGGTATCCCGACGACAGGCCGGGCATGTGGATGTACCACTGCCACATAGTCGAGCACCACGCGGCTGGAATGATGGCGCACTTCGAAGTCGTCCGGTAATCAGAAAAAAAGGAGATGGTCATGGAGAACGTTACATTCGATCGCAGGTCACTACGCCTTTCTGGCACGCTGATGCTCGCCGGACAACTTCTGTACATCATCGTCACGCTATTCCACGCCGGTGGAGACGCCAATAATCACCACGACATTTTCGCGATTTACGCCGCCAACGCGATCTGGACCACCGTACACCTAGCCCAGTTCGCGGCAATGGCTATCCTGCTCGCGGGGCTGTTCGCACTGTTCTTCGCTTTGGACAATCAGGCCAGACCGGCGCGATGGGCCGCTCGATTCGGCGCCGCTACAACCGTGGCGACGCTGGCGCTGTATGGTGTCGTGCAGGCGGTGGACGGGGTCGCGCTCAAGCAAGCTGTCAACGCCTGGGCGAATGCTCCGGAGACCGAGAAGGCGGCGCGCTTCGCGACAGCCGAAGCGCTCCGGTGGCTCGAATGGGGAACGCGGAGTTACCAGAACTTCGCCCTGGCTTTCGCTTTTCTCCTGTTCGCAGCCGCCCTGGCGCGGACCGCCGGGATGCCGCGGCTCGTAGCCTCCCTGATGGCGCTCTCCAGCCTAACCTATGTGGCCCAGGGTTGGATTGGCGCCACGGAGGGCTTCACGCAAAGGCACGCGTCCGCCATCGTGCTCTCCTGGGTGCTGAATCTGCTATGGATGAGTTGGCTGATCGTCGCCTCCTCGCGCGCTCAACGGTTGACCGAGCCTGACGCTGTCCGTACACGGCCTGCGATGTGGCCGGCAATGTAGGCTGCATCGTCTCCTACGCCGAACAGGAGCCCGGATTTGCGGCTGTGTAGCCAAGGCATTCCCAGAAAGTAAAGGCCTACGAACTCTGTCACGCCGCGCTGCTGAATGGGATAGCCATCGCCATCCACCACGGGCAACTTTACCACGCTGAAATCGAAGGTGTAGCCGGTTGCCCAAATCACAGCGCTGATTCCCGATGCCTTGAGCCCAAGCTCAGTGGTCTCTTCCGGTTCGTATCCATCACTCAACCGGGGAATTTCGTCGGTTGGAACATCCATGCCGCTTCGAGCGATATATTCATCCACGATCTTGAGCCCATCGATTTCGAACTGGTCCGCCTTCGCGAGCATCTCGTTCATGTCCGACGCGATGACGAGGCGATCGCCATCCACATCGCGCAGGTGTCCCAACAGACGGACACCTTCGCGAGCGAATTGATGCAGATTCTGGCATCCTCGGCCGTTCCTGCCGTAGATCACAGGAGGTTGTGTGAACTTGTCGCGTGGCGATTTCAATGCGCCGACTTCTGCATCGAACGTGCCGATTCGTGTAAACCAATCCGTGATGTCCCGGCCGCGATATCGCCGCGGCAGCCGGCCGGCGGCACCGATGGAGAGATAGACTTTCCTTCCGTTCTGGTACAGCTCTTCGGCGATCTGAGCGCCGGACTGTCCTGTCCCCACCACCAGTACGGCACCCGGCGGCAACTCGCTTGGATTGCGGTACTCCATCGAGTGAATCTGCAGAATGTTTGATGGAATCGAGGCGCTGAAAGTTGGGATTTTCGGTGATTGGAACAGGCCTGTTGCGATAACGACGTTCTCTGACTCGTAGTCGCCTTCACTCGTGTTAACCAGGTAGCCGTGCCCGGTCTGATGCACGCCGGTCACTTCCATTCCGCACTGAACTGGCAAACGAAATCGCGCAACATAGTCATCGAAGTATTTCACGACCTCGGACCGGCTCATGAATCCGTAAGGATCATCCCCGTCGTATTCGGCGCCAGGCATGCGTACCTGGAAATTCGGTGTCACGAGCGTAAAGGAATCCCACCGTTGATTACGCCAGGCGTTCGCGACGGCTGGCGCGCGCTCGAAAACGACGTGCTCACATCGTCTCTGTTTCAAGTCATAGCTGATCGCAAGACCGGCCTGACCACCCCCAACGACCAGCGTCTTGATTTTGCGAGTGCTCATCGCGCCCCCCGAAGCAGGCGGCCGGCGCAGCGGTCGCCCCAGCCCTTCGCGATTGTACTGCGGGTTCGGCTGAATCCAGAAGTCGGTCGCCCCGAACGAACGTAGCGTCTACCTACCTGAATGCTCCGTCTCCGGGAACCGGCGGCAGTCGTGTTTCTAAAGCCATCTGCGCACCCTGCCACGATATTCCACGTAGTCATTCGCGAAGAGTGAGGCAAGCGCTCGTTCTTCCGGAGAAATCTGGAAGCGGTTCATCCACACAACAAACACCGGGAGCACGACGAGCGCCAGGACGTTCGACAAAAATGCTGCCCAACCGAGCAAGATCAGCAAGAAACCCAAGTACATCGGATTACGGGTATATCTGTAGATTCCTGAGACCACCAAAGATGTTGTAGAACGGGGCTTCATCGGGTTGACTGTGGTCTTGGCCCGTCTGAAGGAGACCACACCTGCCAGACATGTAAGAGCACCGATCAAGGCCAGACCCGCCGGCAGGACGGAGTTTGCCGGAAACAGCAAATCGAAAGCGGGCGCCGCCGCTGAGAGGCACCGCATGAGCGCACCTGCGATCGCACCGACCGCGACGGGTGGTAGCTTCAGCTCGACGAGGCCACTCCGACCCTGCTTATGCTTCAACCAGCGGAGTACCGGAAGCGTTTTCGGGCGGGTGGAGTTTTTCGCCGGAGTGATTCGGTTGATTTGCGAAGTGTTCATTTTGCCCTCGCGCTAGAAGTGGATTGATGTCTGACGTCATCGCCGGATGGCAACGACCAACTTTCCGCCTGCATGCCCGGTTTCGAGGTACCGGATGGCCTCGGGTACTTCGCTCAGCTCGTAGCAGCGCTCTATGACAGGTCGCACGTTCCCGGTTTCAACGAGATCCTTCAACACCAGCAGGTCCGACTGGTTGGGCCTCGCCAACAGGCATCCCAGCTTCTGACCGCCGATCGAAAGCAGTGGGCCAAGGAACAGCGCGTCACTGAACTGGCGGTTCGACCCACCACTCATCACGTACCGGCCGGTCGAAGTCAGTGTGCGCCTGTAGTCCCAAATTGACCTGTCGCCATTCGCAGCCAAAATCAGGTCGAACTTCTTTGCGGAGCTGGCAAAATCAACTCGTGTGTAGTCGAGCACTTGATCGGCGCCAATCGAGCGAATCATCTCGCCGTTCTTCGCACTGCAGACGCCAGTCACTTCCGCTCCCAACGCCTTTGCGATTTGCACCGCGAACGTGCCGACACCGCCAGCAGCACCGTGGATCAACACTTTGTGGCCAGACTGAATCTTGCCCTTCCGAAGACCCTGAAGCGCGGTGCAGCCCGACGTAGGAACTGAGGCAGCCTCCTCGAACGAGAGATTCACCGGCTTCAGCGCCAATGCGTTCTCCCGCGCAACTGCGTATTCGGCGTACGCGCCGAACCCGCAGCGAGAGACTTCTCCGAAAACTTCATCGCCGCGCTTGAACTGGGTGACGTTCCGGCCGACCGCTTCAACGGTTCCTGCGATGTCATTACCGATGACGTTGTACTTCGGTTTGATCAGACCCGCCACCAGCCGGAAAGGCAGCGGCGTTCCACGCAGAAGGTGCCAATCGCCCGCATTCGCAGATGCTGCATGCACGCGCACCAGCACACCATCGTCACCATGTGTTGGCTGCGGAACGTCGTCGAGTCGCAGCACGTCCGGCGGGCCGTAAGTTTCGCGAACAATCGCTTTCACGGTAATGGCTCCTCGCGGCGTTCAGTGGCTGCCAGTTTGGTCGCGTTCCCTGCGAGTGATCGTCGGCTTGTACGGCTTGCCGTCGGGCCGCTTGATCACGAGCCGATTCCCTTCGACGCACGCTTCCAGCTCCATACCGACGATCATCTTGGAGGGATTGTAGCCCCAGAAATCACCGCTGGAACGCGCAGTGTAAATGATGCCGTCCAACGCAACCTGTACCGTGTAGGTCGTTTGCTTGCGAGTCGCCGGCAGTTCGACGGTAGTCCAGTCCTTGCTGCTGTTGCGGTGGACGCGCCCGACCTGGACGGTGGGAATGTACTCGATGTCTTCTCGTACATCCAGGAGCTTGCCCGTCTGGCGCGCGGAAGCGGCTTCCCCGAAAATAGTCGGTGCTAATGCGAAAGCCGATATGAGAGTCACGATTGAGGCGATCGATTTGAGGTTCATGGTCTTTCCTTTCTTATGCAATTCAGAATGTTCCGTTGTTCTTCGCCCGGCCTGGCGTCTTCCACAGGCGGATCGCACACCATCCACCGAGCACAAAGTCGATCGTGCCGCAGAAGCCCGGCCACCACACTGGCATGCCAGGGTTCACGACCAGTCCGGGATGGACGAAGAAATCGAAGAATCCGTGGCCGGCGATACCAATTGCGGCCAGCCACATGCTCTTCTTGAAGCCGAGTACTGCAAAGACTGAAAACACCAGCCCAACTGCAATCTCGATCTCCAACGTCGAGTATCGGGACGTCCCCATCACGGCAAACAACGCGTAGTAGGACGCAACCACGATGAGGACCGTCGGATAAAACGCACGGTCCCGGTCGAAGCCTGTCGTAGTGGCGAACCCACCCACCGCCAATCCCAGGACCACAGCCACCAGATATTCCATAAAATCTCCTTTTCCTTACGCTTCCGTGCCAATGTTTTTGGCCACGACCCAAAGTAACCCGGGTGGCCGGGCTGAAGATTGAACGCTCGCGCTAAACTTCTTGAACAAATCAGCTACAGTAGAGAGCCGAGGGATGCCCTGAACGAAGACTCGAACAATACGTCGTACCGGTGGTTGAGCGTTCCACGCTGGTACCTCTGGGACGGTGGTTTCCTGCTGATCGGCCAGGCTCGGGGTGCCGTGCCGGCGCACTCACACCACGCGATCCAGATTGTGATCTCACTCGACCAACCTTTCGCCGTTTCCGGCGATGACGAGAACTGGCTCCAGGGCCGTGGAATCATTGTCCGGCCGGACGTGGTTCATTCCTTTGATTGCAGCGGCGCTTTTGGCGGGATGCTTTTTGTCGATCCGGAGTCAAGTGAAGGGGTTTGGCTGCGAACCCTGCTCGCGCAAAACATCACGATCGTACCCGATGCCTGCCTTGCCTCTCCAGTTGCCGAGCTCCGCGCGTTTATCGAACAGCCCTTCGCCGGCATGGAAATCGGCGCGCTCATTCGCCATTGTGTGCATGCATTGAGTCCGGGGCCGCCCCCGATGCGGCGCCTGGACCCGCGAGTCACGAAGGTGCTGAACCGGATTCAGGCGTCCGACGATTTGCGCATCTCCTTGGACGCTGCGTCGGAGATGGCCTTCCTTTCCCCAACGCGTTTCGCGCATCTCTTTAAGGAACAGGTAGGACTTCCGTTCAGCCGGTACATGCTGTGGCGCAAATTAACACGGGCCATGGTCGCCATTGGCTCCGAAAGGACGATTGCCGATGCCGCGCAAGCAGCGGACTTCGCGGACGCGGCGCACCTGACGCGTACCTTCTATCAAATGGTTGGCATGGCCCCGTCGGTCCTGATGCGCGGCACGTTTTCTGAGATCCCTTCGCCGTTTAGCGCCTCGGCCGAAGACAGCCAGCCCGCCCCTGCCGCGGTAAAGAATAGCCGCTCCATTCATCGCCAATAGCCGATTCGTTCAATCCCCTGCGGGTGCTTCGATGAGACACTCGTCCTGTCGATATCGAATCGACGAAATCAAAAGGAGAACAAACAATGTCCAACTCTACTCAATGTTCGTGCAACTCCTGCATGGGAGCCGCTTGCCAGTGCGGATGCCAGAGCGCCGAGCCCCAACCTAAGACGACCGGCTGCAAGTGCGGGAATGCCTGCAAGTGCGGCCCGCAGTGCAAATGCAAGGCCGCGTAGTTGTAGACGGCGTGTCGCGTATTGTGCCCCCGAACCGGCCGTCTGCCGCTCGTGCCAATACGCGACGCCCTGCAAAGCCGGAAAGGTGCCAGCCATGCATAACTCTTCCAATGTTCTAGCCGTTGTCGGTAGTCTCTGCTTGACGATCACGCTCGGGCTCGCGTGGTGCCTGGTAGGCGTTCGTTCGTCGGCTTTCATGAAAAAAGTGTTTCGCAATTACCAGCAATTGCTAAAGGCGCATCTCGATTATCTGCTGATGAGCGCCCTGTTGATGATCTTCTGCCTTCTGTTTGCTCACTTCCAGGTGTCGGTATCACCGGTCGTTGTGACCGCGATGAGCCTCGGATCTCTGATGAACCCAGTCGGATTCCTCGTTCTCGCGATCAAACCAGATACTCGGCAGCAACCGACCAGCCCGTTCGGCGCCATCATGGCGTGCAGCTTCACACTAACGACGATTGGTTATCTCGGGGCCGCCTGGTCTGTCGCTCACGCAGCACTGCTTGCACTGTGAAGACGTTTATTTGCCCGCCTTCATTGGAGGAGTGATTGATGAAAAGCATAAAGCCCCGAACCGTCGATCTCGTCGTGACCGGTGACGATAGAGGCGCACTCGGTGCCGCTATCGAGGCTGTGCAACGCGGGCAGCGCGTGATGGTCGTGCTGCGTTCCCGCGACGCGCGAGCGGTGCAAGATTATCGCAGACGCCTCCGCCCACCGGCGAACTGCGACGGCGGCCGGCTTACAGTAGTTTCCAACGCCGAAGTCGTTTGCGTGGACGGAGTGGGTGGCGTGGAGGCGGTCGTCATCCGTCACTCACGGACGGGACACCTTTACGCCGTGAACGCGTCCGCATTCCTTTCATGCGAACGTTTGACGTGTCCGGCACCTGTTGGACGAAGGCTCTGACGTGAATCGGGAGATCTCGGGCAGATCCTCGGCGACTGTTGATTGACCGACGCCCTCACGGCTCTGAGCAGATCACGCGCCACCCGGACGAGAAGCTGCCCCTTTTCCCAAGCGGCGGCCTGGACAGGAGCGAAAAGCGTGTGCCGTCATTCGCACTCTCGATGGGCTGCCGCACAGTTTGGGATCACCTGCCGAGTGTTGAGCACGCCTTTCGGATCGTGCGCTCCACGTACGCTTGTTGCCGGGATTCGGGTCCCTTCTTAGAGAGGTCGCGGGACGCAATCGCGGAGCGGATCTCATCCTCACTAGCACCGTGCGCTAACGCGTAGACTGCGTATGCGAGATCGATCCTATTGCCGTCGCCGCCGTACTCCGGCTTGCTTCGAAAATCGTCGATGCTCAGCCGCGGTGCCCGAGATTCGGAGAATCGAGGGCCGGTAGCCGCGGGAACCGTCCGACTGGGGGTGATAGACAATACCTGCTGAAGGAAAGCGTTTCTTGCCGGGTATGGCGATCCCGCCGATTCTGTGAGCCGGACGAACGGATAGCGCCCATCATCGGAACGATACTTCTCTTTCCGATTAGTGAGGCCGGCAAGCCGGCCAAAGTGACGCCAGTCTGCGGCACCTTTGTCCCCGCCGAATTGTTCTGCGAGAGATCTGGCCGCGAGAGTGGAAACGTGCTTCGGTAGCACCCGTCCATGATTGAGCCAGGCTTGGAAGTTGCCGGGCGATGTTTCAACGACGACAGCCGGAGCGAAGCCCTCGGCCTTCATCCGCTGAATGGCTCCAGCCGTCAGATCGTCTACGAGGCTCAGGTTATGTTCGCCATTGGGCCGGACGTAGATATTTCGGCCATGAGCGTTCTGAAAGCAAAGCCATGAAACGGACCGGAGTAGAGTCTCGCGGTCCCACACTCGCGGCAGCATCTCAGGTTCGCTGTGAGGGTCGCCGGGCGCGCGCGGTTTGAACAGGCCCACCTCGAAGACATCCGCGCCCATGGCGGTGATTTGGCGTTCGATTGCGCTTCTCGTTCGGTGATTCATCGGTCCCTCTTGACGAAGTGCGGTGTTCGGGAGATAATCGCACTCTAGCTAGCTTGTACATGCTAAACTGCATGAAGTCAAGCTGAGGGTTTCGGAATGCTAGCTCATTCGAGCGTCACATCCATAGACCAACGGGCGCGACTCGACGCGAAACTGCGGCGCGAATTGGGGGATGTCGTCCTTCAAGCACTCGCGGACGAGCGGACCGAGGACATCGTTCTGAACCCGGACTCGCGCCTTTGGATCAAGCGTCAGGGCGCCGGATTTCAGCAGGCCGGTGAGATGCCGCCGGCACAGGCACATGCGGCCATTGGCACGATTGCTGCGCAGAGGAGCACGGTCGTTAACTACGACCGTCCCTTCCTTGAGGCAGAGCTTCCGATCGACGGCAGCCGTTTCGAAGGCATCGTTCCGCCGGTCACGTCCCGACCGGTGTTCGCTATCCGATTACGCCCGCGGCGGATCTTCACGCTAGATGAGTACGAGCGCACTGGCATCCTGACAAGCCAGACGGACTCGATGAATGCGCTTCGTCGCCGGACCAATTTTCTGCACATGATTTACGGTTTGAGCCACGCCGAGATCATTCGCCTCGCCGTCAAGGAAAAGAAAAACATCCTGGTCGTTGGTTCAACCGGGTCCGGGAAGACCACGCTCGTAAACGCAATCCTCGATGCGTTGGCCCAGATCGCGCCGGATGACCGGGTCATCACGATCGAGGACACGATGGAATTGCAGTGCCCGGTCCAAAACTGCGTCGATCTTCGCGCCGTCGGCACGGTCACGATGCTGGAATGCCTTCGGGCTTCTATGCGTTTGAAGCCGACTCGCATAGTCGTAGGTGAGGTTCGGGGCGCGGAGGCGCATGTGATGCTGAAGGCCTGGAATACCGGCCATCCGGGAGGCGCTGCCACGGTTCACGCCAACGATGCGTTGAGCGGCCTTGTCCGGCTGGAGAGCCTCGTTGCCGAGGCGACGGCGGCGCCTCAACAGAATCTGATTGCTGAGGCAATCGATATCGTCGTGTTCATCGACGAGGAATCCGCCCTTGCGGCAGGCCGCAAGGTGCGGGAAGTGCTGGTGGTCACCGGATATGAATCCGGCCACTACACGGTCGAATATGTCTGAACAATTGAAGGAGCCAATGATGATTCAACGAAATCGTTTCCGAAGCAGAGCGATGCTGTTGACGCTGCTGCTGTTTGCTGCACCGGCCGCATTCGCGGGCGGCGGTGGTGGTGGCTTGCCCTGGGAGACTCCGCTCAACCGCATCGCACAGTCGCTTACCGGTCCCGTTGCCCTTTCCATTTCGCTGATCGCTCTGATGGTGGCCGGCGGCACCCTCGTGTTCGGCGGAGAACTCAGCGAATTCGCCCGCAGGTCATGCGTTGCTGCGCTGGCGATCGCCTTCCTCGTGCTCGGCGCTGGCTTCATGACCACGCTGTTCGGCGTTGGTGGTGCGACGGTTCTGTAGGGGGCCTGGGATGGACAGACCGCGTGAAATCGTAATTCACCAATCAGCCAACAGGCCACACCTCCTTTTGGGTGGCGACCGCGAGCTGGTGCTCTTCGCGGCGCTAATGTCCGCAATGCTCATATTCGCGCTGGTGACATGGTGGGGCATCATCGCTGGGATTGCCATTTGGATCGGCGCAGTAGCGGTCCTGTCTCGCATGGGAAGGTTCGACCCCATGCTTCGCCAGGTCTACGTCCGCCACGTGAAATACCGCGCGTTTTATCCAGCGAAAGGCCGCGTGCGTGGCGAAACCTCGGCAACGCCGAAGGCCTGGAGATGACAATGCGTCTTACAGAACATCGCTCCCGCGCCCTCGGCCTCGCGGACCTGCTCTTGTACGATTCGTTGATCGACGATGGCGTAATGCTGCTCCAGGACGGCGCACTGATGGCGGCATGGTCGTTCCGTGGTCCGGATATGGCATCGGCCACCAACACGGAAATGGCCGCGCTGAGCGCGCGCCTGAACTCCACGCTGAAGTTCGGAACCGGTTGGATGATCCAGTGTGATGCGATCCGGTCTCGGGCTCCCGAGTATCCTGACCACGGCGCATTCCCGGACCCGGTCACGATGCTGATTGATGATGAACGACGGCAGCAGTTCTCGGCGGAGGGCAGCCATTTCGAAAGCGAATACTTCCTGAGCTTGAGCTATCTGCCCCCTGCACAGAACGAGGAGCGCGTGAAAGGTTGGGTGTTCGACGGGGCTTCTCAATCGAAGTCGGCGGCCGAACGCGCGCTGGACTATTTCCGAGGACGGGTCAACGCTTTCGAGGACATCTTTGGATCGCTCTTTCAGATCCGCCGCCTCAAAGCTACGCTTTTCGGAGATCATCTCATCCAACACGATGATCTCCTCCGGTACATTCACCGCTGCATTACAACCGAGGATCACCCGATCACTCGCCCGCTGATTCCCACGTATCTGCATGATCTCCTCGCGACGGAAGACTTCGTCGGCGGAATGTCGCCGCGGGTCGGTTCAAAGGTGCTGCGGATTATGGCGGTTGACGGCTTCCCGAGGCTCAGCTATCCGGGGATTCTCGGCGCTCTAGACAATCTGCCGATCGAATATCGCTGGCACACACGGGCGATTCTCCTCGATCCCGAGGAGGCGCGCGGATTGTTGGACAAGACGCGACGCAAGTGGCGTTCCAAGATCCGCGGTTGGAAGGACCAGCTCTTACGAGTGGAGACCGGCCCGGTCAATCTATTTGCTCAGGAGATGGCGGCCGACGCAGAAGAAGCGATGGGCGTCGCCGCCAGCGGCGATGTGCAGTTCTGCCTTTACAACACGGTTATTATCTGCGGCGAAGAAACTGAAGACCGGCTGGAGGAAGCCGCTGGCCTGGTCACCAAAACGGTCCAGAATCTCGGATTTGCGTGCCGGACGGAGACGGTGAATGCTGTCGAAGCCTGGCGCGGAAGCCTGCCCGGAGATGGCTATCGAAATGTGCGCCGCGTCGTCCTTCACACGCTCAACCTCGCGGACTTGATGCCGATCACGGCAGTGTGGGCGGGTCCGAAACACAATCCCTCGCCGTTGATGCCGGCCGGCAGCTCGCCGCTCTTATATGCTGCGACGACCGGCTCAACGCCGTTCCGATTCAACCTGCACGTAGACGATCTGGGCCACACGCTGATGATCGGACCGCCCGGCGCCGGCAAATCGACTTTCCTCGGGCTGGTGGCAGCGCAATGGTTTCGCTATCCGCGCGCCCAAGTGTTTGCCTTCGACAAAGGGTATTCACTCTTTGCTCTGACGCAGGCTGCGGGCGGCGAGTTCTACGATATTGGCGGAGAATGGACGCACTGGGCGTTCTGCCCGCTGAAAGATATCGATTCACAGGGCGATGTGGCATGGGCTGTTGATTGGCTCGAAAGCCTTTGCACGCTCCAGGGCTTCAAAGTCGCGCCGCGCGAACGGAATGCGCTCGGGGATGCAGTGACGCTCTTGCAGAACTCGCCGACGCGCACTCTGACGGAGCTGTGCGCGAACGTTCAGGACACCGAAGTCCGCGAAGCGCTGCATTACTACACGCTCGGCGGAGCGATGGGTCACCTTCTCGATGCGGACCAGGACATGCTCGGTGACGGTCGGTTCCTGACATTCGAGACGGAGCACCTGATGAACATGGGCGAGAAGGCGGTGGTTGCGGTTCTGCTGTATCTGTTTCGGCGAATCGAGAAGCGCCTCGATGGGTCGCCCACCCTCGTGCCGCTCGACGAGGCTTGGGTTTACCTTCGGCATTCACTTTTCCGTGAGCGGGTGCGCGATTGGCTGAAGACTCTACGGAAGCTGAACGGCGCGGTGCTGCTATCGACGCAGAACCTTTCGGACATCTTCAATTCGCCGATCCGGGATGTGGTGCTCGAATCCTGCCCGACGAAAGTGCTGCTTCCCAACGCCGAGGCGGCACACCCCGCTTCCCGGCAGTTCTATGAATCCATCGGCCTCAATGAGCGTGAAATCTCGATTGTCCAAACGAGCATTCCGAAGAGGCAGTATTACGTTGTCTCGCCGGTCGGCCGGCGATTGATCTCGCTCGGATTGGGTGGTGTCGGCTTGTCGTTCGTTGGCGTCAATAGCCGGGAAGAACGACAGGCCGTCGAAGAAACGATCTTGCGCTACGGCGAGAACTGGCCGTCTGCATGGCTCCGGACACGCGGCCTGGACGACTGGGCCGACTATCTGGATGAGCAACTTGTATTGGAAGGGAGCTTGAAATGAGAGTGATGATTGCAAGACGGGCGGCGCTAATCGCCGCGATTGGCGTCAGTATCCCGCTGGTTCGCTCTGTTCATGCCGGCGTTGTGGGCGGTTTTGCCACCGAATGGACACAACTGGCGAACAATCTTCAGCTTGTAAGTTCGTACATCCGGCTCGGGGAGCAGCTTCAGCAACAGATCAGGATGGTCCTCGACATGACGAAGAACAGCCAGATTCTACCGTCTCAGGTCTTTGGGCCGATATCGAACGACATCGCGCGCTTGGCGAGTATCGTTCAGGGCGGGCAGGCGCTGGCGTATTCCATGGCGAACCTGGACGCCGAATTTCGGACGCGCTTTCGAGGGTACGGCTACAACTCGCGCACCTGGTATACGGATTATCGGACTTGGTCGCAGACGAGCCTGGATACAACCCTCGGCACACTGCGCGCGGCTGGCTTACAGGGCCAACAACTCCAAAGCGAACAGGCTGTATTGGATCGGCTGCGGGTCATGGCCCAGACCTCGGACGGGCGGATGCAGGCCCTTCAGGTCGCGAACCAGATCGCCGAGCAACAGGTGCAGCAGACTATGAAGCTCCGGCAGCTCATGCTGGCTGATCTCCAAAGCAAGCAAGCCTTTCAGGCCGCTCAGATGCAGCGTCAGGCCGCGACCGAAGCGGCTTCGGAGCAGTTCTTCACATTCGGCGGTCGCACTGGGGATGGACGGGGCTATCAGGCTGGCCAATGATGGAGGGATGAGGCTTTCTCTAGTTCTATTGGTTTTATTGCTGGCCGGCTGCACGAAGGAGCCGCCGAGCGAGATTGTGCGAAAGGTCGAGGCGGCCGGTGCCGGTGACGTAAGAGCCGCCTCGCAACAGTCGATTGAAGATTGGTTCAGGAAACGCACGGATTTTGCAGTTCAGATAAGGGACGAATGCCGGCCGATCGGCGAGAAGGCGCCGGCGACCTGGTCGAGCACGACTGAAGGGCGCGTGTGTAACGCAGCTTCCGTGGCATCGACGTTCAATTTCAAAGAACGCAAGGGCGACGGCAAGGGATACGAAGCCGGTAAATAGCGCAGTGACGGTGGCTGTTGTCGCTGCGCTCCGAGAGGGGAGAAGTGAAAACAGTCCACGTCAACTGGCAGAAGACCGCAGCGGTTTGCGCGATCTGCGCCTTGATTTTCCTGGGAACGGCGCCAATAGCGAACGCCCAGACATCGCCCAGCGCGATGCTGGATCAGTTCCGCGCCGTTCGGATGACCTGGCTCACGACCGCGGCGACCTACGCCAATCGACTCTTCGGAATTCTCGCCTTAATCGAATTCGCATGGACTGCCGCGATCCTGGTCCTGGAGCGAACGGATCTTCAAGGCTGGACGGCGGCATTGATCCGAAAAATGATGTTCATCGGCATGTTCTTTGCGCTGCTGAATTTCGGTGCCGATTGGATTCCGCGGATCATCAACAGCTTCCAAACGATTGGCCAAACCGCCTCAGGTCTTGGTTCTCTTGCGCCGACGGATGTTCTCGTCAAAGGGCTGAACATCACCGGCAATCTTCTCAGTGGGGCAGCAAGTTCGGGATGGATGGGCAACTTCGGAACGGCGCTGTCGTTGGTCTTCGCGGCGTTGCTCGCCTTCCTTGCCTTCCTCGGCCTCACCGTCCAGCTTGTAGTGACGTTGGTCGAGAGCTATCTGGTGGTAGGCGCCGGATTCATTTTCCTTGGGTTCGGCGGTTCGCGGTGGACCGCACCATATGTCGAGCGTTTCATCTCGCTCGCCGTTTCCACTGGCGTCAAGATCATGGTGTTATATCTGCTGCTCGGCGCCGGACTGACCTTGACCAATGGATGGGTCGCGGCAGCTCGGGCGATACCGGGCAGCGCTGAACCGGCAGTGGACGCACTCGATATCGCGGCATCCGCGGTTCTCTTGCTGATGATCTGTTGGAACGTGCCGAAGTTCACCGCCGGAATCCTCGGAGGCACGCCGGCATTCACGGGCGGTGATGCGGTGGGGACTGTCGGCGGTCTCGCCCAAGGCGCACTTTTGGCGGGTACCGCAGTCGCCGGGGGTGTCGCATTGGGGGCGAAGCTTCTCGCCGCCAAGGGTGGGGCGATGAGCGTCAGCCAAGCCGCTGGAATGGGTGCCGGCGGTGGAGCGGCTGCAGGTGCAAGCGGCGGAGGCGGCAGATTCGGTGGGGGAGGTGCGGCAGGGAGCGCCAGTGGAGGCTCCGCACCAAAGCCGAATATCAGCGGTGGCGGTGGTGGTGCAGTAGTCGCGTCTGGTGGCAGCAATGGAGGTGGTCAGGTGAGTCCGCCTTCTCCTTCGGCAGCCCCCTCTGGCGCTGGCTCGACGCAAGTCAGCGCGCCAAGTTCCTCGGGTGGAGAACCCGCTCAGGCTAACGGCGCTCCGGCCTCGACTCCAAATGGCGCGCCAAGCGGGGCTTCGGCGACTGCCGCCGGGAGCCCAGCGCCGACTGTCCCGCCGCCCTCAGGATCGGTACGCACCGGCAAAGTAGGCCAGCGAACGACACGAATCACGCGGGGCATGCTAACGACAACCGCGATGGTAAGGGCTGCGCAGTCTGCGATCCCCCCTGATCACGCGCCCCCGGCAGCGCCTCCGCCGCTTAATACAGGAGGTGAAGAATGAATCAGACGGTTTTGGAAAAGCGTGACGCGACGAAAGGTCAAATCGATACCAGTCCGTATCTCGCTGCTCGACGAGAGTGGGATGAGCGCTATGGCAGCTTGATCACGCGCGCACGGAACTGGCGGATCGCGGCGGTCCTGGCCCTCGCGGTTGCGCTCGTTGCAACGTGCGGCCTAATTGCACTTTCGACAAAGGCAAAGGTTGTCCCTTACGTCGTCGCTATAGACAATCTCGGCCGGGTCCTCGCGGCAGGGCCGGCAGACCAGGCCAGTCGAGCGGATGACCGGCTCAAGCGGGCAGCCCTCTTTCAGTGGATGAGCGATCTGCGCACAGTTACCACCGATGGCGTTGCGCAACGGAAAGGGATCGATCGCGTTTACTCGATGATTGCCAATGGCAGCCCCGCCCAGGTCGAGATCGGCGATTTCTACCGCAATGATCCACCCTTTGATCGGGCGCAGAAGAGGACGGTCGAAGTCGATGTGAAAGCCGTCTTCCCAGTCAGCGACCGCACGTACCAGGTGGAATGGTCGGAAATCGTCCGCGGCCTTTCCGGACAGATCGAATCCCAGGACAACTGGAAAGGGTCCGTCACAATCGCCATCAGCCCGCCAAATGACGAGAGGCTGATTCGGGTTAACCCGCTGGGCATCTACGTCACCAATGTGAGCTGGTCAAAGGTCCTATAAGGCAGGTCTTCATATGAAAAGCATCCTTGGAATATTTCTGCTGGGCGGCGCTATTTTGGCGCAACAACGGCCGAATAACAGCTCCCCGGCCAAGAATCCGCCAGTTCGACTCCAGAGGACACCCGCATCTCAGAAATCTGAGGGCGTGCCCTCGCCCGACAAGTACCCGTTCGACCGGCTCATCAATACCCTCGAATCTGACGGTCCGCCCCTTTCTCCTGCATCGAGCGGCGCGGTTCCTGGACTTGCTCCCGGCAGCCCCGCGTCCGATGTCCCGAAAGATTTCAAGCCCGCGAAAGACGTTCCGCTACCAACGACAGCGAAAGAAGCTCTGAGCGTCGGCCAGGCATGGATGGCGGAAAATCATACGCCGGCACCCGGTAAAGATGGCAGGGTGCTCTACACGTATGGCGCGGGGTTGCCAACGCTCGTGTGTGCGCCGCTCCGGGTTTGTGTTGTCGAGCTGGAGACGGGTGAAAAACTCGTCGGCGAGCCGCAGATCGGCGATTCAGTCCGCTGGATCATATCACCTGCCAACTCCGGCAGCGGGGATCTTACGACGGCAATGATCGTGGTCAAGCCGAAGCAGCCCGGCCTGGATACCAATCTTCTCGTGACGACGGATCGGAGAGCGTACTACCTGCGGCTGATCTCGAAACCAGAAGATTACCTGGCGCGGATCGCCTTCGCCTACCCGGAGAATGAGGCGGCCAAGTGGAAAGTCCAACTCGCACAACAGGAGCAACGCAGGAATCAGGAAGCGGAATCGAAGATCGCATCGGTGGACTCGGTTGACGGCCTGTATTTCGATTACCGGATTCAAGGTGGTGATGAGAATATGCGGCCCGTCCGCGTCGTGGACGACGGGAAGAAGACCTTCATTCAGATGACGCCGAACGTCGCCCATCGGGAAGCGCCAGTCCTCGTTGTGCTCGGCCCGGATGGTGCGGAGATGGTGAACTACCGCGTGAAGGGCGATATGTACATCGTGGACCGGCTGTTCGAACGTGGCGCGCTCATTCTCGGGGTTGGCAAGAAGGCGCGCCGCGCGGAGATCATTCGCGGCACGTACAAGGGCAAAGTCTCGAAGAAGGACGATCCGTACGCGAAAGCGCTGGAGGGTCAGGCACAATGAAACCGGCGAAAGATGACGTGAAAGAAATCCAGTCGCCTTCCGGACTGGATCTGAATCCGCCGCCGCCATCATCAGTTCGATTGAGTAAACGGGCCGGGGTTCTTGCATTCGGGCTTGTTTTCGCGGTCGTTGGTGCCGTTGGGTATGGAGTCGTCACTCGGAGTGGGCGCTCGATCGAAGCTGGTTTCCAGCCGGCTGAGGCGAAACTGACCGCCGCGACGGACGCGGGGAGAGTCATCGCTGCACAGATTCCGACAAGCGCGCGGGTGACAGGCGAGACCGCGGATCGCGGACCCGCGCAACCGGGGGAACTCAGGCCACCAGGCCAGAGTGCCGTTGGTTCTTCGAATGACGCGACCGTCCAGCGGACGTATTCGGTTGCTCCGAGTACGCTTCCGCCCCCGACGCCCCAATCTCAGTATCGTGAGCCAACGCCAGAAGAGAAGCGCCTAGCGGCGGCTTATGAGCGGGAGTTGCAGGCGCTGGATTCGCCGACTAATCCGCAGGCCATGAGCGGTGCAGACCTCGGGCGATTCGCAGTGGTGAGCGGCGCTACATCGGACGCCGGGAGTTCGCAATTGGCGAACCTGCTGCGGTCGTTGGCAGCTTCGCCAGTGCCGACGGCCGGCGCGAGCATACAATCGAACGGCGTCCTTCCGAGAATCACGGTAGGGGGGCAGATGGGCAGTGCTTCTGAAGAATACGAAGCGCAGAACATGCAGGATGCAAAGGAGCGCTTCCTTGCGCGTGCGCGCGGAAGCTCGGAGGACAATTACCTGAATTCAACGCGAACCAAGCCGGTCGGTCCCTACGAGATCAAAGCGGGATGGGACATCCCCGCGGTCCTCGAACAGGCGCTGAGTTCAGATTTGCCCGGCGAGATCAAGGCACTAGTCCGTGAAAACGTTTACGACACCGCGACCGGCAAGTACCTGCTGATCCCGCAAGGGGCGCGCCTGGTTGGGACCTACGATTCCCGCGTTGCTTATGGCCAGAACGGAATCCAGGTCGTGTGGAACCGGTTGATTTTTCCGGACGGGTCCTCGATCAACCTGGAAGGGATGGCTGGACAGGATGCGAGCGGCCTCGCCGGCCTGCGCCATGATGTGGACAACCACTACAAAAGGCTGATCGGATTTGGGCTGCTGACAAGCGTGTTCAGCGCGTCGTTCCAACTCTCCCAGACCCGCCGGGGCAGTATCCTTGGGTACCCGTCGGCGGCTGAAACCGCCGGAAGTGCCGCGGGTGCCCAGATCTCACAATTGGGAGCAGATGTGACGCGGCGAAACCTGAACATCCAGCCGACGATCAAGGTGCCGGTTGGCTACCGCTTCAACGTGCGCGTCAACCGCGATATCCTCTTCGAGGCACCGTACCGGCCGACCGCCGGCTGACCAAGCGATCCGATCAGCTCCGCCGGCTTAAATTCCGTTCGTCCAACAAAGATGGTACCGTAATGCCTGTACGACCTTTGTTTGCCCAGGCATACGGACATGACCGACAGCTCCAAACCGATCGTTCGGCTCCAGCCAAGCTCCGCCGCGAAAAAGGCCCCGAAGAAGTCCGTTCCCGACGCCAAGGAGCAAACGATCAAGCTCGCCATTCGTCTCAATGAGGGCATCAACGAGGCGCTGCGGACGCTGATCCGGTATCGCGGAGACTTGTCCACAATGGCCTTGGAAGCGCTCGACAGTGTGGACCTGACTCGTGCCGGTCTAGTGAGCGCCGACGAGCGAATGGTCCGGGACACTACGATCAGCATGCCGCGGCTGCTGCACAAGAAGCTGAAGAAGATCGCCGACGATCGCGACAGCTCGATGAACATTTTGGTGAACACGGCTCTAGCGCACTGGTTGGCCAAAAAGGGCGCTCTCCGGTTGGAGTGACAACGACGACACGCTGCGGCTTGCTAAGAAGGGAACGCGCCGGCCCAGGCGATAGCGGGACTTGGACTTAGGCTGGATGATAGTGGATGATTTCTCGCGGATATGGGAGCGACAGCATCGGCATCACCTCACGAATACTGGCAAGCCTGGTCGGGAGATCTCAGCCAACTCCGGCAAAATGGATTGATGGACGAGGGAACCTTCCTCTCCTTCGCCCGGGACAGAGGATTGTCTCTGGCGGGTGTCGTAACAGGAGAAGCGGCTGAGTATCACCGGCGAGGCTGGCTCACGGCCGATGGGGCAGATGCCGATGGTAGGCCGCTTTTCCATCCGTTTCGTATCTACGTGGTCGACCGCGTTTTGCGTCGGCAGAACCTGTTCACCGCTCTGGAAAGACAGTTTCCAGACTCCCGCGCTGATGCTGACGTATCGAGCCATTCGGCCCTTTGGAATGAAATCGTTGATCTCGCCACTATGCTGGAGCCGGTCTACTGGCCGGAAATCACCAGTGGAACGAGAAGTTTTTGGGGAATAGGTGCAGTCAAAGACATCGAAGCAGTGTTTGACGGCTATCATCAAAAGGCGATAGCTCTCCTGAGCACTCTTGCTGAGCAATATTGGAGATCCGTTCACGCGCAGTTGCGCAGGGAGATAGCGTCGCTGGACGACAATGCGGATTTGTACGTCTTTCTGCGGGTTTCAAAATGGGAGCAGCGAGAGCGCCTGAAAGGACCGATTTCGGGTGCCCTCTGGATGCGGCACATGGCGGAGGTCATCCGGCGCGGCTTCGAGGAGGCGCATGGAGTGCGATGGCCAGAAGAATATGAATCGTTCGCGGAGTGGTTTCCCACTGGCCGCAAACTCTCCTTCGGCTCCGAGCGCCCGCTAGATGACATTCTCGGGACCAAACCATATGCTGCGTATAATTTCGGCCTCTTTACAGGAAGCCTAGTCCGCTGGTACGTCGAAGGCGAAACAGAGTATTATGCAATCTTTGAGATTCTGAGAGACCCCGCCAAGCTTGGCATTGAAACCGTCAACCTTCAAGGTGTGCTTGCAACGGAACGCGATAACATCGCGCTTAAGCTTGGGAAGTGGCTCGAGGAAGACAAGGCCCTTCGGCGCTTCAGCATGATCTCCTTCGATCTTGACGTCTCTGCCAATTCTAAAGTGATCGACCGGCAAGTGACCAAGTCCGGCATTGTTGGGTATATCGCGGCGCATAAACTCGATTTTGAGGTGGCGAATTTTACGCCAACGGAACTGGCGGAGGTCGCCGCTGGCCTCGATGAGGCGCACGGCTTTTCGGGGGCTCATCTGCGGAATGCAGTGTGGACCGGCATTAAGAGCGCAAGTGAATTCGAGGCGCGGTATCGACGACTCACTGCTTCGGGACGGTCTTCCCTTAAAGGAGAGGAATGGGGCAGAGCGCTTGCTCAATACGCAAGGAAGCACCCCGACTGGAACGCAGGCAGCGGAGAAGCGCGCCCCCTTATTAGCACGATTCAAATTGCCTTACGCCTAAGGACCGCGCATTATGACATCGAAAAGGAATACTTCGGATTCGATCCGAAGACATTCAAGCGGGTACGGCATAAGCCCTACCCACCGTATCTTTCAGGTGGGGAGTAGGGCCGCCTTATGGACGAAACGACGCTTCTGCTCCGTCTGGCCGCCTCTGAAGATAATTTCGTTGAGCGCAAGCCGGATAACGCGCAGCGTGACTGGCGCAAGACAATCGTGGCGTTTGCGAACTCTCTGGGGGATGGCCAAACTGCACTCTTATTCATCGGTATAGGGGATCGAGGAGAAACGCTCGGCGTTGCGAATGCGGATAAGGTGCAAAAGGCAATTGCCGATATCTGTGACGATCAGTGCTACCCGCCGCTGAGGCCGCGTCCAATATGCACCGTTTTAAGACGGACCGGCAAAGAGATCGTCGCCGTCGAAATCTATGCGAGTTCGAATGGGCCGCATTTCTCGGGTCCGGCCTATGTCAGGAGCGGTTCCCGAAGTGTCGTCGCGAGCGCCGATATCTTCGAAGAACTGATTGCCCGCCGGCACGATGTAGGGCGTGTTTTGCTCGATTGGAAACGACAGGGCAAGGGAATTCTGCGCGTCGAAGCTATCGGCAAACGGCTCGGTAATACGAAACCGCTGATTGATCCGACTCACCGCGAGAGTTTGGAATGCACGGTAGAAGAAGTAAACGCGCACTTCGTTGTCTTCCGAAGCGCTAGCATTCCTTCGACGGAATATCAAGAGCCCGTGGGTAATATATACATCACGGGAAGAACCCCCGATGGAATGTTGCGCATAACGATCAGGCCAAGCTGACGAGAGCCAACATGTTTGAGATCACTGGTGACGATATTGCGCTTCTCAGCGATGATGACCTCCGCACGCTTGTCGGACGGCTCTGCGAAGAAGAGGTCCGAAAATTAGGGTTCGCCACGAGCGTCGTCACCTGGGGTGGCGATCAGGACGCAACTGATGGAGGACTTGACGTTCGCGTCGACCTCCCGAGACGCACAAAGATCGCCGGGTTCATCCCGCGGGCCGTGACTGGTTTGCAGGTGAAGAAGTCAGACATCTCCGGCACAAAGATTGTGAACGAGATGCGCCCGGCCCCCCAAAGGCGGGTGGCCGCAAAAGGAGGCCGAGGAAAAACGAAAGGCCTACGGAGAAACAAGCTCCGCCCGCTAATTGCGGAGCTCGCTGCGAAGGGCGGTGCGTACATCATTGTCAGCGCTAAGGGATCGACGACGGACAGCGCGCTGCGCAGTCGCCGCACCGTTATGCGATCCGCCCTGGGTCGGCGGAAACAAAAGCTATTCGTGCATTTTTACGACCGCGGGCGGCTTGCCACATGGGTCCGGGAGCATCCCGGCCTTATACCGTGGGTTAGATCAAAGATTGGCAAGACGCTCACTGGCTGGCAGTCGTACGGCGCGTGGGCGCTGAGTCCTCAGGGCGTTGAAGACGCATATCTCCTCGACGAAGAACTGCGCCTTAAAAGCGGCACTCGCGAGGGCGCTGCCGGATGCACGGCAATCGAGGGGCTGCACCGGCTCCGCTCACTGTTGCGTGAACCGAGGAGCATCGTCCGCCTTGTTGGGCTTTCCGGCGTTGGAAAAACCCGCTTTGTCCAAGCGATCTTCGATCATCGGGTCGGCAAAGATGCTCTTGTCCCGTCGCTCGCCGTTTACACGAACCTCGTTGACGATCCGAATCCGCCACCTATGAGCCTTACTGCGGATCTGATTTCGGCGCGAACACGAGCCGTCCTCATTATTGACAACTGCGGTGTTGATCTCCATCAACGTCTCGCCGAAATCTGCCGTGCGTCTAACAGCCTGCTCAGCATCATCACAATTGAGTTCGATGTTCGGGACGACCTGCCCGAAGGAACGACTGCCTTCAAACTCGAACCATCATCGGTCGGTCTTGTGGAGCGGTTGGTCAAGCACCATTTCCCGCACGTCTCGCAGATTGACAGACGAACTGTGGCCACGATCGCCGGCGGCAATGCACGCGTTGCTCTTGCTTTGGCTGGTACGATCGGTGTCAGTGAAACGATAGCGGGTCTGAACGACCGTGAGGTGTTCCGTCGCCTGTTCTTTCAGGGGCGTCCGAATGACCAAGAGTTCTATCGCGCTGCACAAGCCTGCTCGGTACTTTATTCGTTCAACGCCGAAGGGACCGATGCCGCGTCGGAGCTATCGCGCCTAGGGTCCATGGTTGGCCTCAGTGCACAGCGGATGTACACTCAAGTTCGCGAATTGCAGAGACGAGATCTCGTCCAGCGGCGCAGTGTCTGGGGTGCGGTGCTTCCCCACGCAATTGCAAATCGTCTTGCGGCTGAGGCTCTCGATAGCATTCCCCCCATTGATGTTGCAGACCACCTGATTACTAACGCACCGGAGCGGATTTTGCGATCGCTCTCCCGGAGGCTCGGTTATTTGCACGCCAGTCCGGCAGCGCAGAAGATCGTCCGGGGATGGCTGAAAGATGGGGGGCTCCTGGGCAGCGTGTCGACCCTAGACGGGCTCGGCCAAACGATGCTGGAGAATATAGCTCCAGTCGCACCAGAAGACACTCTGTCGGCGTTAGAGCGGTCTATGGGCAAAGCCACGGATGAGGAAATCCGCGGGTATGGAATGCGGTACATCCAGCTTTTGGGTTCGCTCGCGTATGAGGTCGGATTCTTTGACCGGTGTGTTGCCCTGCTTGTGCGGTTCGCTGTGGCCGACGGGGACAAGAAGGATAATTCGCGCGCGCGCCACCAGCTTGAAATCCTGTTTCAGCTACTCCTTTCAGGTACGCTCGCACCGGTCGAACAGCGGCTCCGGGTGATTGAAGGGCTCCTGGCGTCATCGGACGCTGTCAATCGCAGTATTGGCGCCACCCTCTTAAGAGCGGCGTTGGAAGCATGGCAGTTCGATTCAGCGGGTTCATTTGAATTCGGAGCGCGTCCTCGGGACTATGGTTACTGGCCAAAGACCGTCGGCGACGCCCGGCACTGGTATACATCTGTTCTGCAAGTGGCAAAGAGTAACGCAACCAGCGATGGGGCCTCGGCTGAGGCTGTGCGAGCCGCTCTTGCCAGTGCGTTCCGCGGGTTGTGGTCGCGGGCGCCCGTTCATGCAGAACTCGACGAGGCGTGTCGGGCCATAGCCGCAAGACAGTTCTGGCCGGGTGGGTGGCGAGCAGTACGCGAAGTTCTTCGCTACGACGTCAAGGGGGCGCGCTCGAAACCCGCGGAACGTTTGCGCCGGTTGGAGAAGGCGCTTCGGCCAAAAGATCTGGTTGAGCGCGTGAGAGCTATAGTCCTTCCCTCGTCGACGATGTACGCACTAGATGCGATTGATGAGAGTGATGATCCGATTGCAGGCGAGGATCACGCACAAACGCTAGCACGTAACCTCGGGAATTCCGCCGCGGTGGAACCGAAGGTCCTTGAGGTCCTCCTGCCTGAGCTCGTCGTTGGAGATGGATTGCGGTGGTATTTTGGCCTCGGATTGGCCGAAGGCACGTCGGACCCGCAATCCGTCTGGAACTTGCTCACAGGCGCATTCAAAAATGCACCTCAGAGCGACCGCCGCATCGAGGTGTTGCGTGGCTTTCTGCACGGCCTCCACGGCCGTGACTCAACGCATGCCGGCGCAATCTTGGATCATGCACTCACCGATCCCATTTTAGGAACTTGGTTTCCGGTTCTCCAAGCTGCGGTACCGATTGGCACCGCTGGTGGGACTCGCCTTAGGCGTGCCGTCAAGATGGGAAAAGCGCCCGCACATTTCTATCAAGCCCTGGCGAGTGGAAGAGCAACTGATTCAATTCCGGGGAAACAACTGGCTGTGCTGCTGAGAAGCATTGCCCGTCTTAAAGATGGTTTCGACATATCAATTGAAGTCCTCTACATGCGGTTTTATTCGGATTCCGACCAGAAGAAGAAGCATGATCCCGCCTTGATCGCTTTGGGCAGGAGCCTTTTGCTTCAGATGCGCTATTCGAAGAATGCCAAGGATGATCACCGACTGGGACAGATAGGCAAGGCGTGCCTCAAAGGAAAAAACGGAGCGACGTTTGTGGAAAACCTGACCCGGAAGCTACGCACGGCTGTGGCGAAGCGTGAGACGCACGCTGGTTACCACGATCATCTCCTGTTAGCTCTCGTTGGAGCTCAACCCATCGCGGGGTTGAACGGTCTCTTGGGTGGAACGGTGAAGAGGCGCGAGCAGGGCATTCGCCTCCTTCTGGAATTGCAGAATTTTCGACAAAACCCTATCGATGGGATCGCGCCCGATGACGTGATTGCCTGGTGCAAACGAGAACGGAAAACCCGCTACACGACCATGGCACGAGTGATTGGCGTCTCCACCCGACCAAGCGGAAACGGACCTCTCAAGTGGAGCGCCACGGCAAGCCGTCTGATGAACGAGGCGCCCGATCGTCTGACGGTGCTCAAGCATTTGGTTAGGCAATTTGGACTCTTGTGGATCGGCACCGATATTCCGTCGTTCGAAGCCCATGTGAAGCTCCTGGAGGAGTTCAAGATCGATGGAGACCCTGCCGTCTGTACCTATGCAACGGAAGAAGCTGCAAGACTAAGGGAGGAAATAACGAAACTGCGGCGCAGAGAAGCACTGGATGCCCGCGAACGGGATGAACGGTTTGAATAACTGTTCTTTCTAGTCGCACAAGCGGTGGACTACGGGCCCGCGGCCCGCACGATCTTACCGAAGTTTCGTGCTATGGTAATACCTCCGCTGACACGCTGCACACGAGTGGCACACGACGGCAGCTATTGAGTTGTTTAGGTTGAACTTACGAGTGTCGTGGCCGATCCGGGTGCAGTCCACTCCATCGGCGCAATCCAATGAGGCGTACCGGGCCTCTGAGCCTCGGTAGGCTAGAGATTGGCTCTTTGGGTCAGGTTCGTTTACAGGCCGCGGAAGGCTGTTCAGCCATGTCAAAAGCTGGCTCGTAGACCCAACTGGATCAACCGCTGATCTCGTGCAGCGATAATGGCGGCCGATGCCGGAACCGTAATTTGGCCCGCCGCATCCACTTGTGCTGTTGCATTAACCGCTGTCGCGTTAACGGTATTCGTAAGATTCGTCGTTTCTGCGAAGAACTCCAACTTGAACCGGTCGGAAATCGGGAAAAATCGTGAATAGCGAGCATTCAGTTCGAACACCGCCGGCCCGCGTAGGGTATTCCGGCCAACGAACGAGGGTCGCTGGAAGGCGGCCGGTTCCGATGAATCCAGGTTCAGCACTCGATTCGTGCCAATGTTGAACAGATCGCCACTGGCAGCCTGGACCGTCACCGCAAGCATGTTGCCGTTGAGCAGCCGATTGGCCCAACGTTTCTCAGCGCGGAATTCTGGTTGGAAGACGCCGGTCATGTTGAAGACGTGGCGCTTGTCCGTAAGAGAATCAGCGCGGTCGCGACGGCGATTCGTGGGATCAGACAAAAATGCCGTGCTGTCGATATTGTTCTGCTCCGGCGCGTCATCGATGGCGTGCGACCACGTGTACGTCGCAAAGAACTGGCTCATGCGTCCCCACCGTTTTTCGACGGTTAGGTTCAGGCCGTCGTAGTTCGAGTTGCCGGCGGACTCGGCGGAAAGAATATTGTTGAAGCCGGGATACACACGAGCCGTCGTGCTGAAGATGGGCCTTCCGTCAGCCAAATACGCGCCGGATGGCACCACGTTGATGTTCCGGTATACCGGCAGCCGGGTTCCCTTCGTGTACAAATACGATGCGCTTGCGACGAGGTCGCGCGCGATCTCGTGGCTGACGGACAGGCTGGCGTTATACGAGTAGAGGGTAGCGAAATCTGGCGATACGGTCATCAAATCCTGAATCGGCAGACTCAAACCCGCCGGTAAGGACGTGAACATGTCGGGGAAGGCCGGCGCGAAAGGCTGTACGGGCAGCGCCGATATGCGAAGGAAATTCGGAAGGCCATTTTGAAGCAATGCTAGCCGATACTGGTCGGTCTGAAACGGGTCATAGAAGATGCCGTTGTAGGCGCGTATGACCGTCTTCTGCTGCTTGCCCAAACTCCAGGCGATCCCGAGCCGAGGTGCGAAATTGTTCCTGTCCGTTCGGAATCTCTGAGAATACGGAAACGGTGCGCTTCGATCGGCATCTGGCGGCCGATACACGTCATACCGAACGCCGTAAATTACTGTGACGTCCCGTCGCGGTCTCCACGAATCCTGAGCGAACCCACCGACGAACAGCGAGTCGTACCGAATTCGGGAATTGCCAATAGCCTGCGTGAAACTGGCATAGCTCTTCCGGTCTGCACCCGAAGTCGCGGCCAGGTATGCGGCAACTGTCGGGAACACATAAAGGGCACCCGTGGCCGCAACTTGCTGGTCCCGAATCCACCGGGCGCTGAACCCGGCTTTGAACTCATGGCTGCCGTGGATCAGGCTGAAATTCTCCACCATCTCCGGCGCGGTTTCGGTATATGCGAATCCCACATCGATCGGACCGCCGAAATTGGCGACTCCGGCGACCGTGATCGCCGGGCCGGTCCCGGTCGCGGCGAAACGGTCATTCGATTGGCTCCGTGTCGCAACCTGCGCACGGAGTTCATTAACGGCGCTGCTGGAAAGCGCTGAGATGAGCTGTAGCGCGCCGACGTGCGATCGATCGACGAAGTTATACGTCCGCGAAACGAGGTTCTGTCCGCCCGGCGGCAGGCTGTAGTTGTATGGTGAATCGTTGGCATGGTGATTGTACCGGAGAAGCAACCGGTTCGACGGATTGATCAGCCAGTCGGCACGGCCCATGTAGAAGTACACGCTCTGCCGAAAAGGAATCGTATCCGCGAAGCTGGGCGGAAGCCCCAGTTGGGCGATGACGCTCGCAGGAACGGTGACAGGGGCAGGGAGATCTCGGTTGACGTGTTCGAATGAGCCGAAGAAAAAGAGTCTATCGCGGACGATGCGTCCGCCGGCGTCGGCGGCATATGAATCGACGTTGACCTCGGGGGAAGGCGCCGCGGCTGGCAGCAACTTGGGACGTGCGCTGAAGGGCGTTCGTCGAAAGATGTACGCCACTTCGCCGTGATAGTCGTTCGTCCCGGATTTTGTGATGGTATTAAACACCGTGCCTACTGTGTTGCCGAACTCGGGTGCGAAGGCATTGCTGACCTGCTGTACTTCCTCTACGTACGTATTTGAGATTGGGATCAGCCGAATGCCAGAGCGGTCACTCTCAGTGTTATTGCTCCCGTCCAACTGATAATTAATGCGGCCGTTGAAGCCGTTTGCGTTCACCTTCCGAGGAACGCCGAACTCGGTATTTGCGCGCCCGCTGACGTTTGGCTGAAACAGAATGAAATTGTATGGATTCCTTGAAACGAGCGGCAGGTTGCTGGTCGCGGACTGGTCGAGCAGCGTTCCGAACGCGGTCCAGCCTGGCTCGACCGCGCCAGCCGAAGCAGTCACATCAACCTGCGTTGTTGTTCCTGCAATCTGGAGCGTGATATTCACGGTGACGGTCGCCCCAGCATTCACCGTAATCCCACATACCCGCGAATCTGCGAAGCCGCTCGCCTTCACTGTGATCTCGTACCTGCCGATCGGAAGCAGCGGAAACCTGTAAAGACCTGAGCTCTCGGTTCGGCCCGTTTGCATGAACTCCGTGGCGGTATTCACGACCTGTAGGGCGGCGTTCGCGACAGCTCCTCCCGTCGCATCCGTCACCACGCCTGTGATCTCTCCGTTGATCGCTGCTGCCTGCCCATTCGCAGCCGGTATGGCCATGCTGATCATGCTGGCGCCGATGGCCAGCGAACACAGTTCTCGAATCATGTTGTCTCCCTTTGGCGCGACTCAGCCGCGTACCGGATTGCATCGACCGAATGGCCTTTACAGAAGGGCTGGAGCGAGCCAATCCGGGATCTCGATGGCGAGATCGGCTGGAGAGTCGCTCCAATTCATCAGGAGCACGGCATATTCGCCAGCAGTGAGCGCACGGAACCGCAGCGTGTGAGCGAGAACATCCTCTGCTTCAAGGTGCACGAGAAGCCCAATCTCAGGGTCATAACCGGAATCCACCCAGTGGTCGTAGTCAGTCGCGTTGCATAACAGGACATCGACAGGGACATCCGACCGGAGCGTGAACTCAAGCAGTTCGAACCGTTCGAGGTCGAACATGTATGGGATCTCGTCGTAGGCTGGGAGCGTGATCGCTTCGCAGATGAATGCCGCTGGCCTTTTGTCCGCGCTCAGGCTTTTGTCGCCATCTCCTGAACGCGGCGTTTCTAGATTGAATGGTTGGAACGTGCTCCTGGACATCCCTTCGATTCCCCTACTGGCTGAACGCCCATAGCCGGCAAAATCTTACATCGCACGCGAGAATTTTTGTTTTTTCTTCACGGGTGGGGCATTCAATACGGAAACACGGAGCACAGTGATGGACATCGTGTGCCCAATGCTCGTGGAAGACTTATACTGGTCTCGAAACTCTAGGTACCCGGGCTCAGTTTAATGGAGTTTTCATCCAGGTCCCCGTTTTTAGATCCTTTTGGGAAACCACTTCCTGAACACATCCAGCATGCGCTCAAGGCTGTGACGTCCAGGCTTCGCCGCAAGTTTTCCATGATCCGTGACGACGTGGTCTACACGGAAATTCTGGAGCATGCTGGGCAACTGATTTTGAAGTACGAGTCCATCCACGGGGCAATCAAACGGCTATACGGCTTCGCCTGGGTTGTGGTCCACAACGTGGCTGTTTCGCGCGTGCGTCGAGGACCTCATCTTTTGGAGCAACCAATCGCTGGATCGGCCGAAGCAGAAGCGGCACTTGCCCACCTTACGACAGAAGATGGGAGTCCGGAGCGAATCGAGAACCGGATATTGGTTCGTGAGGCACTGGCGCAGGTCTCGGATCGGGAACGAAAGATCGCGATTTTGAAAAAGGCTGGCTTCTCAACCAAGGAGATCGCCAAAGCACTGGACATGTCCGTTTCAGCCGTGGATACTACATATGCGCGGCTTCTTGAAAAGCTGCGACGACTGCTTGGATCAGGTTCTGACACGGAGGAATGAGGTTGGAACAATGATCTTCGTCCTACAGTGGCGGCCACATCTTCGTGACCTTCAGAAAGAGATTACTTCCTGAGATGGCTCGTGATACCCGCGAAAATCCCGGCTTTCGACGCGAAGATCAAATTGACGATCTGTTCGGCGCGGCATATCCGAATCCTCAAAGATCCGGCTGCCCGAAGAAAGACTCGCTCCGGTCCGCGGCGCGAAAGGAACTGCCAATTGAGCACGCTGTGTATGATCACCTCTCGCAATGCTCAGAGTGTTATAAGGAGTTCCGCGCATACCAACAGGCTTCCGCCCACTCGACATGGGTCCGTGCGGCGATTGCCGCCGCGGCCGTGTTTGCGGTCGTTGCCATTGGCGGCATTTATGCTGGGCGGGCCTTCAACATTCGCCCTTGGAGTAGCGGAACGGAATCGGTCCGACTGGACTACAGCAATGAGAGCGTTACGCGCAGCGAAGCTGGAGAGCCAGAACGCCCAACCGGGACTCTGCCTCGCAAGAAACTAGATCTAATGATTCTGCTGCCGGTTGGGTCCGAGCCGGGTGCCTACGAGTTGAGGTTGGTCGGGAGTACCGGGCAGGTTTTGGTCCATCGATCGATGAATGGAAGAATGGAAGATTTCGAATTGCGCTTGAGGACGAATCTCGATTTGCGATCGCTCTCACGCGGATCGTATCTGCTGGAGATTCGCCGCCCAGGTGAGGACTGGGACCGCCATCCGGTGCTTATCCGGTAAGGCGGCTCTCGCTGTTTAAATGGGTTTGATCGCATAGCCGGCAATATGTGGACGGACGATAGGCAACGGTGCTGCGAACTCGATCATTTGCCCAACAGCGAGACCAGAACGTTCAATCGACGCACGCGTCTCGCGATCGGGGCTGCAGCCGTCACCCATTCGCCGCCAGAACGGTTTAACGACGGACTGAATTCGGCGGAGCAATGTTCCAGGTGGCGCGGCAACATGCTCAATGAAGACGAGCTTGCCGCCCGGTTTGAGCACCCGCACCACTTCGGCAAGTGCGCGACGCTGGTCAGTGACGCTACACAGAACCAGGGTGCTGATCACGTAATCAACCGACGCCGCCTTGACCGGCAGATCCTCCGCCGCACCGCACAAAACATCAATCCGCAGCCCCACACGCCTGGCCTCTTCGGCCATGTGCCGATTCATGTAGGGGTTCGGCTCGACACCTATCCAACGGACCTCTTTCGTTGCGAAATGTCTGAAGTTCGCTCCGGCGCCAGGACCGACCTCCAATACCGTCCCGGAAACGTCCGCAAACAATTTGGACTTGTACGAGGCGAGGTAGCGGTCCGCCTTGTGGCCGAAACGCGCCATAAACCAAGCAAATATGCGCAGCCGCATCGGGCCGGCGCCGCCACAGATGCACGCGCAATCACGCTGGGTGAATTCTCGACTCAATGCATAGATTACAACGTGATCGACGCCCATCCGCCGTGAAGAAGCACACGGCGGCAACTCAATTGGCCTCGGTAAAATTGGAAGAACGCTCTTCAGTAGTCCACAGGTGTCAGATGTCCGTCTGGGTGGGAGCATCTCGTCGGTTCCGGGTTTCGATCGCTTTGGTCGCGCTTTTTCTGGCGGTGCAACAGCCGGCTGCGGTTCGGAGGACCAGTCCGGCCGATTCCTTCGAGCGCGCGAAACAGTTGGCATGGCTGAACAACTGGGCGGAGGCATCGCGGGTACTTTCGCGTTTGCAGCGTTCAGGGCGGCTCGAATTGGACGAGCGCAACAGAACCCTCGCACGTGCCGTTGAAATTCGCGGAAATATCGAGTCGCTGTCTCTACCGTCGGCGGCCGGAGAATTGGACCGGCTGCTTGCAACGGGGGCAGCGCGCGATGATCAAAATCTGCGCCTCCAAATTCTTGCCATGAAGGGCGACATTGAATTCCAATATGACCTCGCCGCCGCTGAGAAGACATGGCGTGAGGTGGAGCGGCTCGCAGCCCAAATTGGCCACAGTGGCTGGGAAGCTCGCGCCGGCGGAGAGCTTGGGTGCATCGCCTTCCTGAACGGGCAAGCCTTCACCGCGCTCAAGAAGGTGAGTGCGTCCCTTATCCGAGCCGAGGCGTACAACGATGTCGCTGAGAAGATGAAGAGATTGACGGCCTTGGGCGAAGGACTTGCGGAGTTTGGGCGACCAGCAGACGCATTGCGGTTCTTCGACCGAGCACTCGCGCTCTCCAGCGAGCAGCCCGATGCGTATTTCCCCTTTACTGCATACCTTGGGAAGGCGCGGTTGCTGCTTGAGCGAGGATCGAGCCAAGGGCGCAGCATGCTCCTCAACGGCCTGGCGGATGCACGGCGCCAGAATCAGAGAGTCCGTGAATCACGGATTCTGATCGTGCTGGGCGACGATGCGGTCCGCGTCAGCAACACCAACGACGCACTGAGATGGTTTAGTACAGCGGTTGAAGTGGCCCGGAGCACTGGCCTTGGCCGGATTGAGGCGGAGGCAGGCAGCAAGCTTGCCTCAGTACTGGTTGAGCGAGGCGAATTTGACCGGGCCGCAGAACATGCCAGGGATAGCGTAGCTGCCGCAGAAAAATCAGGCGACCTCTATCATCTTCCATTGGACTTGGCCGCTCTTGCGGAGATCGAAGTGAGTCGTGGCGATTTCGGGGCGGCGGGCGCTGCGTATGACAAAGCCATTCAGCTCGTGCGCTCGCTTTTTGAAGACCTGCCAAATGCGAGACACGAGAGTACGGTTGTGGCAACGATGGGCCGCGTATTTCAAGATTATTTCGCGTTCGCCATCGATACACTACACAATCCAGACAAGGCGTTCGAAATTCTGGAATCCGCACGCGCTCGCGGCCTTGTGGATCGGATTCGCCTCTCCCAAGCGGCAGCACAAGCAGAAACCGAGCGACGAGACCCGGCCATGATGAAACTGGTCGCAGCCCTGAACCGCAGGCTGGCTGACGAGCAGAATTCAACTTATCGACACCGGCTTCTTGATGAGCTTTGGGAAACGGAAATTCGTGCGCTTCGTTTTGGCGACGCGCCTCGCGAACCGGAATTGATCTCTGCCAAGCCGACAGTGGGCCTATACGAACTTCAGCGTCGGTTACACGATGACGATGTGTTGATCGAATATGCCCTTGGATCGCCTCGATCATTTGCAGTGGCCATTACTCGACGACAGGTAGTGACCTATCCTTTAGCCGGCAAGAAAGAAATCGAATCCACTGTCTCGCGCCATGTCCAAGCGATCCAAAACGGGCGGGACGCCCGCGAGGAGGGGCGGGCAGTGTATTCCTTGCTCCTCCAGCCCGTCCGGTTAATGTCCGAAATAAGCCGATTGATCATCGTGCCCGATGGGAAGCTAAATATGGTGCCGCTCGGAGCGGCCGTGGACCCACAAGGACATTATCTGGCGGAGTCCCACGTTATTTCGTTCACTCCATCGGCAACAGCGTATTACCTTCTCTCGACCCCGAAGCCGCAAGCACCCCGGCCGGTAGAGGTACTGGGCGTCGGCGGTGCCTCCTATTCGCCACTGCCGTTGGCCGCGGACATCACGCCGGGTTTCGGGGGCCTGTTCAGTGCGCTGGCGCCTCCACGGTTCTCAAAGCTCATTCGCTCAGGCGGCGAGGTTACGGATTTGGCGCGCGCCGGAGGTTGGGATACACGATCTCTGACGGGCGATTTCGCATCCGAGGGCGTGTTGAAGCGCCTGCCATTGTCGAGCTTCGACGTTCTTCATTTCGCTCTGCATTCCGCGATAGATCGAGATTTTCCGGATCGATCCGGCCTGGTCCTCACCTCGCACAGCTCTGACACGGAAGACGATCTTCTTCAAGCCCGCGAAATCATCGGCCTGAAACTCAACGCGGACCTGGTGACGCTATCCGCGTGTGATGGCGCGTCGGGGACTCCTGAGGGCATTGCCGGCACGGACAGTCTGGTGCAGGCGTTCTTAATGGCGGGTGCCCGCAGTGTGGTTGCGAGCGTGTGGCAAGCGGACGACACGTTCACGGCAGCATTGATGCGACGCTTCTACGCCAGTTTGCGTGCTGGGCACGATAAAGCAGAGGCGTTGACACTGGCCAAGCGGGAATTGCTGAAGGAATGGGGGCCGAGCGCGGCTCCAAAATACTGGGCGGGATTTCGCATCGTTGGCGATGCGCATGGAAAGATTTCCGGAGAATGACTGTGATGCAAGAACTCGACAAATCGGCGCGAGCCGCCATCATCGATAAAGTGATCACTACGGTCGAGAGGAAGCACTTCGATCCAAAATTTGATTCCGCGCGGTGGCGATCGACAGTCGAGGCGCAGCGTACCGCCCTTGTGGAGAACACTGTCGGCGAATTCGAGAATTCCCTGAGCGAACTAGTCCGAAATTTCGGCACGCCGGATTCGGGCTTCTTTCATGAGAGCAGACGAAAGAAGGTGCCCAAGGGAATAGCCGCCCGTTTCCAATACTGTCAGCCAAACGAATGTGCGCCCGCTTATACGCAGCCGACAGACGGAGGGGACGTGCTCATCTCGAAACTACGCGATGGTGTTGGCTGGCTAAAAGTAACGAAGTTTCCGGGGGCAGTCGGCATCGATATTGCCAAAGAGATTGATCGTGGCGTGAACGAATTGAACGGCTGCGACCGGCTCATCATCGATCTTCGCGGTAACGCGGGCGGCGGCTTGGCGTTTCTTCGCGTAATGAGCTATTTAACCCCGGAGCGAGTCCCCGCAGGGTATAGTGTTACGCGCGCATGCGCCGAGACAAACTACTCCAAGGAAGGTTTAGCGAGGTTCGATCGAATCCCATCACAGAAAGCGGCGCTTATCCTGCTTGCCCTGAGATTCGGCTTTCGCGACGATTCGGTCAGCATCGTGACCGAGGGACTCGGAAGCAAGGCGTTTCATGGCCGAACAGTTCTACTTGTGGACGGGACCACCACTGGCGCCGGCGAACGCATTGCCGCCTTTGCCCAAGAACGGCAACTCGCGCCAGTGGTCGGTACCCGAACTGCCGGTCGGCTGATCTGTTCCAGCGTCTACAAGGTCTCGAATGGCTACTACGTGCGCATTCCTGCCCGGGCCTGGTATACCTGGCGAGGAGATCTCCTCGAAGGAAAGGGAGTAGACCCGGATTGTTGTGTCCGAACTGAAGTGGTATCCCAGGATGTGCAACTTGATAAGGCTTCAGAAATCGTCCGGTCCCTGTAAGGACGAGCGCGCCGGAGAAGCAAAACTCCTTGCGACATGCGGGAAGCGACCAATATACGAAGTTTCGCGGACGAGTCTGTTCTTATTCGTCGGTAACGCATCCCAACGACGCACTCTTGACAAGGCGAATGTATTTCCCGAGTGTGCCCCGGTCCGCTTTGTAGGGCGGCATTTGCCAGGCTTTCCGTCGCTCCGCGATTTCCGCGTCGGAAATGTCGAGTGACAACGTGTTCTGTGAGGCATCAATCGTAATGTGGTCTCCATTCCTGACCAGCGCAATCGGACCACCGTCCTGTGCCTCGGGCGTGACATGCCCAACGATGAAGCCGTGCGATCCCCCGGAGAACCGGCCATCGGTGATTAGCGCAACGTCCTTGCCTAGTCCCGCCCCCATGATGGCCGACGTCGGAGTAAGCATTTCTGGCATTCCAGGACCGCCTTTCGGGCCTTCGTACCGGATCACAATGACATCGCCTTTCTGAATCTCATTGCGTTCCAGCGCCGGCAGGACGGCTTCCTCGGAGTCGTACACCCGTGCTGGTCCGGTGAACTGGACACCCTCTTTCCCGGTGATTTTGGCCACGGCGCCTTCTGGGGCCAAATTGCCACGGAGGATCTGGATGTGACCCGTGGCCTTTATTGGATTTGAAAATGCCCGGACAATTTCCTGACCGGCTCTTAGATTGGGCAGATCGCGGAGGTTCTCCTCAACCGTTTTGCCGGTTACGGTGACGCAATCGCCATGCAAAACACCTTCGGACAGAAGAAGCTTCATCACGGCCGGTATTCCACCGACTTCGTGGAGGTCCTCCATGACGTATTGGCCGCTCGGTTTGAAGTCGGACAGCAGTGGAACGCGGTCGCTGATCTTCTGGAAATCATCGATGGTCAGATCCACCTCCACCGCCCTCGCGATCGCAATCAGGTGCAACACCGCGTTCGTGGAACCGCCTAAAGCGGAGACCAATGCCATCGCGTTTTCGAACGCCCGTCGCGTCATGATGTCGCGGGGCTTCAAATCCAGCTCCAGCAGATTCTTGATAGCGACACCAGCGCTTGCGCATTCTTTCAGCTTTAGATCGTCTTCCGCCGGCGTTGAGGAACTGTACGGCAGGGACATTCCGAGCGCCTCGATAGCCGACGCGGTCGTATTGGCGGTATACATGCCGCCGCAAGCGCCAGCACCGGGACACGAGTGGCGCACGATCTCACGGCGCTTCTCATCATCGATCCGCCCTGCGATGTACTCCCCGTAGCTTTGGAATGCCGACACTACGTCGAGCTTTTGTCCATCCACGCAGCCCGCGCGAATCGTCCCGCCATAGATCATCAACGAAGGACGGTTCAGCCGTGCCATCGCCATTATGCAGCCCGGCATGTTCTTATCGCAGCCGGGGATGGAAACGTTGGCGTCGTACCATTGCGCCGCCATGACCGTTTCGATGGAATCGGCGATCAGGTCACGAGACTGGAGGGAATAGCTCATGCCATCAGTGCCCATCGAAATGCCGTCGCTGACGCCGATGGTGTTGAAGCGCATCCCCACTAAACCGACCGCGCTTAGGCCCTCCTTGACCTTTTCCGCCAACTGAAGAAGGTGCATATTGCACGGGTTGCCTTCAAACCAGACGCTGGCGATGCCCACCTGGGGCTTGTTCATATCTTCCTCACGAAGGCCGGTGGCGTAGAGCATGGCCTGGGAGGCGCCTTGGGATCTCGGCTGGGTGATTCGGGAGCTGAACTTGTTCAATTGAGTAGGCATATTCTTCGTAAGGCGTTTGAATTGGGATTTGAAGTGGGCAGAGTCTAAGATCCCGCGGCTGGCGGCTTTTCGATGCGCATGTAGTCCACGTCCGACGTGGCGATCATGCCGGTATCCATCATTTCCTCGACGTCGGGAATCAACCGACTGAGGTTTTCCGGCGTATCTACAATCGTGACGACGATGGGTTGATCCTTCTTGATGAGGTGGTGGCGGTGAATCTCTGCCGTTTCCCCGTACCCTTCAAGACCGCGGAACACAGTAGCTCCCGCAATCTTCAATTCCTTGCAGCGATTCACGATCGCTTCGTAGAGGGGCTTGCCGTTGTACTGGTCGCTCTCGCCAAAATGCAGACGGAGAAGCTTGGCTTTCTTAACCGTTCGCATGCGACGACTCCTCTGCCGGGCGACTGTGAACCAGGCGAATCACATCCACATCGGAAAGGACGATGATTCCGTCCTGCATCATCGATTCAATCTCGTTGATAGCTTTTGCCAACTTCTCCTCCGAATCCACAACGGAAATCATGACGGGGAGGTCATGCGAGAACGGAAGACGCCCGCTCTTATGGGTGTGGCCTTTCGCTCCGTACCCAAGAATGCCGCGGTACACCGTTGCTCCGGCAATATCCATCAGACGGAGACGCTTCAGGATTGCTTCATATAGCGGCTCCCCCTGCCACTTGTCCGATTCGCCCATATAGATGCGCATCAAGCGAGCTTTGCCTCTCATTTCGGTATGAGGCCCTTTCGGCGGCGCCGGTCGTTCCTTATTGGCGACTTTGACAACCTGCGTATCCTGGACTTCTATCACACCGTCGGTCACCATTTCGTAGAGGGTCGGCATAAGTTCATCGACCTTTTCAGCCGATTCGATGAACTCGATCCGAATGGGCAAATGCTCGGTGAGGACCTCGATCTTCGTCGTGTGCATCACGTGGTGGGCGCCGAAGCCGGCCATGGCACGCGTCGCGGTAGCGCCGGACAACCCTTTATGAAGGAGGAAGGTCAGAATCGAGTCGCAAAGCGAGCCGAAGTGGTGCTGAGTGTCCTCGTTGACGAAGATCGTTACCTTCTTTGCCGTACCCTTCTGGAGCATAGGACTCCTTCCGCAATCGCTAGCGCCGGGCCAACATGGACCCGAGCACGACCGCTATGTAGCCAAGCATAACGCTCGAAACAACGTTGAGCATCCCGGTCCAGAGGCCGCCTTCCCGGACCGATGAGTAGGTCTCCCATTCAAAGCTCGAAAAGGTGGTGTACCCACCCAAAAAGCCGACAACCAGCAGGAGCCGCCAATTCGGATCGAGCTTGAATCGTTCTGTGAGGATGGTCATCAGGAACCCAATCAGGAATGAGCCAGTTACATTGATCACCAACGTGCCCAGCGGAAACTTTCCGCCGAACCGCGTCATGATCGCCGATGCCGCTACGTACCTGGCCAAGGCTCCCGCTCCGCCTCCAATCACCACCAGAAAATACCGGATCAATCCCTGGCCTCCGCACCCAGGGATTTCCGCGCTTGCTCAAGCCGTTCCAGGTCCGCGCGGAGTTGCGGAGCCCGTTCATTGCTACTGCTCTCTAAGAGGTGTTCGACCGTGCCAATCAACTCATCCAGACGTCTTCGGGCTTCCTTTTCGATCTCCCATAACGCCCCGTTGGTGCTTTCCTCCCACTGCGTGCTGAGCCGGCTGAGATTCTGATACACCAAATAGGCGATCGTCCGCGAGAAATGGCGGTGAACGGCGGTCTTGATCATCCAGACCGGCAGCGCAGGCGACAACAGTTCCCAGTTCCGGTCGAAGACTCGCCCGATTCGGATGTCCGGTGTACTCGGCTCTACGACATCAATTTCAGTTTCAGTTGTGCGCAACGGGACGCCAAACGCCCGCAAAGTGCGATCGGACAATCGATCTCGGAATTGTTGAAGCGTTCGGAACGCCTGCTTGCGGACTTTGTGCAGCGGCGCGACGAATGAAGTGCGTTCACGGATAGAAAGGGCTGTTAACTCGTCGCACAGGGCTGCGGCCAGCCACTCTTCGAATGAGGAGAGCATGGTGGCCAGGCTCCTGGTCCATTTCGGGAATTCGCCTTCGAAGGCGTCGAGCAGCGTTCGTTCCAGGTCGCTTTGGTGTGTTTCGAGCTGATGGCTGACCATGGACCGGCTTGAACCCGCGGCATGCTGCACCACTAGCCGGATTGCCGATTTCGCCTCGTCGACGACTTCCTTCTCGCCGATGACCTGCTGCTTCAAAGCCCGCCGTTCCGACTGGACCATTTCAGCCGACTTGAGGCTCAGGGCCAAGTAGTCCCCGCATTCACGCACAAGCGTCTCCATCTTCCTGGAAAGGATGGATTCGCGCTCCTCGGCGAAACGCTCCAACGTTCCGGTAACAAGCTCCGCTTCGAGGGCTTGGCGGAAACGCTCAAAGCCGGGTCTTGTCGAATAAGGGAAGATCTGAGGAGTTCCGGCGAAGTTCTTGGCAAGCTGGGAGCGCACGTACTCGATGACTTCGGCAAGCTCCTGTTCACTCAGGAGGTCCGCCTTGGTGAGCAACACACCTACCTTCGGTGTGTATTGGTAGAGGCTCCTCAGCAGGTCGATGTCACGCTGCGAAAGGGGTGGGTCGACGCTGACCGCCACCAATGCCAAGCCCACATTCGGCAGCCAGTCTAGTGAGGTTTGAGTGTTATGGGAAAGCGCGCTCTCCAGGCCGGGTGTATCGACGAACTTCAGACTGCGAAACCGACGCAACTCCGGTAGTTCCACTGTTATGACGTCGACCTGCTTGGTGTTTTCCGGATTCTCCTTCTCAGAGATGTAGCCGCCGATCTGGCCGAGGGGGATCTCTGGGTCGCGGCCATCCCGGTGACGAACCCGCGCCTCTTCACGAACTCCGTAACGGATTTCGGTCACCACGGCTGTAACCGGAACGACCCCGACCGGGAGGATTTCGCGTCCGATGAAGTGGTTGAGGAAACTACTCTTGCCGGCTTTGAACCGCCCCAGCACGGCGACACTGATCTCGTCCTGCCCGACCGATGATCGCGTGCTCGCCAGAAGGCCGGACAACGCGGAGATCTCGTACCGCCTTGCGACATCCTCTACCAGGTTCAGTATCGGCTCGAAGCGGCACTGGGAGAGCGAATCTGGGGATAACCGGTCGGGGCCGGTGGGACGGGCCTTATCGCTTGTTTCGGATTCGGTGTCGTGCGTTCTCAGAAACATGGCTCCTCTCAGAAGTAGGAGCCATCATTCCCGAGACGGACTCGGGACGGTTGATGGCGGGCTCCATCACCGACGTTCTAACCGTATTATAGCGTCCGCAGAGTGCCTCCGGCTATCGCCGGACGGGCACCGGACTCAACCAGGCCACTGGTAAGACCGGCAATAAAGGGGGCATCCTCCCTGGTATTCCTGACGCAGCGGGCGCAAAGGAGACAATGGCAGTTGATGAACCCTGCAACAAAAGATGCGAGGCCCAGCACCACCGCTGGGAACAACGCGCCGCCTCTGCTTGAAATGTCCCGCGTGTTTAGTACGGTCGGCAGTTTCACCTTCGGCGGAGGCAGTGCGACAATCGCGGCGCTTGAACGTGAGATCGTCGAAAAACGGCAATGGCTCGGTCCGGACCGATTCGCCCTCTGCTTTGCCCTCTCGCGGATGACGCCTGGCACGAATCTACTGGCCTTTTGCGTTGCAGCCGGCGCCAGCCTCAGAGGCGCCGTTGGCGTTGTTTTGACCCTCATCGCGGCCTCTGTGCCATGCTCGATGATTGCCGTTGCGCTCACGATGGGGTTCGCTGACCTGGACCGAACGGCATGGTTTCATCCGTTCCTGAGCGGCGTGATTGCAGCTGCGATTGGTTCCCTGGTTTCAACCGCGTGGCTCCTTCTTCGACCATCATTGAAGCGGTCGCTTCACGTTCGAACCACAATCATCCTCTTGGCGGCGCTGACCCTGAACCTTGGGTTGGGCGTTTCAGCCATCACGGTGCTCGCGTTGTCGGCCTTGACGGGCTGGTTCTGGCGGGAGGCGTCAGAGTGAACTGGTTGGTGCTCTACCTGATCCTTTTGAAGGGCACTGTGACCACGTTCGCCGGCTTGACCTCGCTGCCGGTGATCCGGGAGGAGCTAGTCGTTCGCCGTCACGTGCTGACCGACGATCAGCTCAATCGTGCAGTGGCGGTCGCACGCTCAACACCCGGACCCATGGGCCTTCATGTGGTATCGATTGGGTACCAAGCTGCGGGTGGGCCGGGCGCGCTTGCAGGGTGGCTGGCGATGATCACGCCGGCGTTTTTTGTTCTGCCTCTGCTGCGTTGGGTGGGGCCCAGATTGCAGAATCCGCCGATTCGATCCGCGTTGAATGCCGTCGTGATTGCCAGCGCAGCCCTATTGGCGGGCACTGCAGTATCGCTTGCTCACTCCCTAGGTGGAAGTTGGCTCCTCGGTCTCCTTGCGGCCGGATCTTTTCTTCTCCTCAGTCTGACAAGACAATCCGCGCTCCACATAATGGTGGGCGCCGGCGCGTTGAGCCTTCTCGCTGCTGCGCTGGGGCTCTCGGTTTGACGAGGCTCTGAGGCAACCGCAAGGTATTCCCGCATCACCGCTCGGGCCGTGGGATCGCGCGTGCAGCTCTGAAAAAGAACGGGATTGCCGCGAGTTCCGCGGCTACCGAGAAAGCGATCAACGCCGCAAGCGAAATATCGTAAAGAAAGCCGATCAGGGCACTTCCCAGAAACCAAAAGACGCCGTAGGCCGCTGTGAAGAGGCCATACGCGGAGGGCCGCCGCTGAGCAGGTACCATTGTGGCGACGGCGGCCGGGATGATCGATTCATGAACTCCCATTCCAAGGCCCCACAGTCCGGCGCCAAGCAGCGCCGATTTGAAGCCGCCCAAAAAGGCGAGCGGCGCCGAGAGCGTAGTGATAACGCTCAATGGCAGAAGAACCTTCATTCCGACGCGATCGAACAGGCGTCCGAACAGTAGTGAACCGATGCCGCTGACGCCCATTGCGACCGAATAGAAGACCGGTATCCAGGACCGCGAAACGGTCGACCTCTTGTGGAAGTGAAACGCCATCATTGAGAAGTCGACGAACCCTGCCGCTGCCAGCGCAGCCCCCGCGAGGTAAATCCAGAAACTGCGGGGCAGTCCCTTGGTGACAACGTCAGGCGGTGAAGCCTCCAGGTCTTCGGGGTGAGGATAGACGAACCGGGCCGTCACGATCAAGGCCAGAGTGAGAACCGCTGGGACGAACAACGTGGCGAAAGCCAGGCGGTATTCGCCTTTGGAAGACAACACTGCGGACACGAGTAAAGGCCCAAAGAGCGCGCCAAATTGATCCAACGCCTCGTGAACTCCGAACCCCCAACCGTAGCCCATTTCCTTCGCTGCGTGAGAGAGCATCACGTCCCGTGGTGGGTTTCGGGTGGCCTTACCGATCCTTTCGATAATGATCAGGACTGACGCGAGCTGCCAAGTACCCGCCACTGCCAGGAGGGGCACGGCAAGCATTTGTATGGTGTAGCCGAATAGCGTTATCGGCCAGAATTTTCCAGTGTTTTCGCTGAGGCGGCCGGAGACTAGTCGCAAGCCGTAGCCAAGCAACTCGCCGAAGCCGGAGACGAATCCGACTGCAGTCGCACTCGCGCCCAACATCGCCAGGTAAGGCCCGGTGATAGATCGCGAACCTTCATACGTGAAATCAGCAAAGAAGCTGACCACGCCAATCATGAGAACGAATCTAAGCGCTGTGGTCTTGTTCACCGTTCCTCCTCAACGGGGTTGCTCCCAGGCAATCTCGTTCAGGAGTCATTGGCCGCTTTGCGGCATTACGCGAACTCCACCGCGATAGGATGCGGGCTGGAGTGCTCCAGCTCTGCTCTGATTGTACCCGAGCCGATCATGCTGCGTTGACCAGACTTGGGGGTTGGCACATAATGAAAGCAGGCGTTGGAGTTCGCCACAACCGCCCTCCGGGGAAGATGACTCCTACAAAGAGGATAGGTTGTGAGCACAATGGACGATGCGCCGGAACCCGGTCACCTGAATCCGTCACAGCGCCTGCATCTCCTGACGAGTTGCCAGTACGCCGACAAGCTGTTATCGGAAATCGAGGCAACTCTCGTCGCGTCGCAGTCGAAGTCTCCATTCCCTAAATTTAAGCCTGACATTTCGGCGGCCAAAGCCAAGGTCGTGCAGGACTACATTGCCAGGATGCGCGCCCAGTTGGTGCGAATCCTGGACAGTCAGGGTGTTCCAATCCCCGCGCCGCACATAGGATCGGTCCACTCCATCCGAGTGACTCTCGGATTTGTGGACATTGCCTTCGATGAATGCCGTCCGAAGCGCATGGCCGGGTACGGAGAACTCGCGGATACTGCCGCAATCGAGATCGCAGGACTCGTCGATGAAATCCAGGGCATTATTTCCAGGCTGGACTTGTATTTGGCGCAGGGCCAGTCCGCCGACCTGGAGCAGAGATTACAGCGATTGGAGAAGGCTAGCGGGGATGTCGCGCTGGTCAAGGCGCTTGAACGAGCGATCAACCAACACGGCCTGGTCGAGTTCCGGCCGGCATTGGCGACGATTATCGATCGGTTGGAAACGGACACCTTCGAAATCGCCGTTTTCGGCAGGGTCAGTTCAGGGAAATCTTCGTTGCTGAATCACATTGTAGGGCAGGACTTGCTGCCGGTGGGCGTAAATCCAATCACCGCCGTACCGACGCGCCTGGCTTTCGGCCCCGAACCGCGCGCCACCGCGTGGTTTGCCGATCGAAAGCCGGAGCTGTTCGGCATCGAGCGACTGGCGGAGTTCGTCACGGAACAGCGCAATCCGGGGAACAGCCAACACGTAACCCGAATCGTTGTGGAGTTGCCGGCGCAGAGGCTTCGGGAAGGCGTCGTTTATGTGGATACGCCGGGGCTCGGGTCCCTTGCCACTTCCGGCGCTGCCGAAACCAGGGCCTACCTTCCGCGGTGCGATTTGGGCGTGGTGCTAATCGATGCCGGATCAACGCTAACCCAGGACGATCTGGCTACAATCCAGACGCTATACGATGCCGGCATTCCCGCCTCTGTGTTGTTGAGCAAGGCGGATCTGTTGGCACTCCCCGATCGGGAGCACGCGCTTCAATATGTCGCCGATCATATCCGTTCGGACCTGGGTCTTGAATTGCCGGTGCACGCTATCAGCATCAAGGGCGAGTGCGGCGAACTTCTCGAAAAGTGGCTCGATACTGAAATCCTGCCACTTTACGATCTTCACGCGGAACTCGCGAGGCTATCGCTGAACCGCAGATCGGCGTGCTTCGCCTCAGCGTGGAGGCAGCCCTCAAAACGCGACTGAATCGCTCAGGGGCCGGCGATCATCGCGGGGCCGGGATCGACGTCAGCAAGGTGCGAGCCTTGGAGACGGAGCTCAGAACGGCGGCCGGCAAAATTGCGGAGGCGCGGACAGCGTGCCTAGATGCAACCGACGCGCTTCGTGAGTGCGCGGACGATTTGGTCAGAACAGCCTCCAAGAATCTGATCGAGGTTTGGGATACGGGTGCAAGCGCAACCGGCGCAGGACTCATTCAAAACCATCTGGAACGGGTTGCCGCGGAGCGGGCCGCGCTGATCTCATCCGCTATTCAAGAGGTCGCCGGTGATGCTGGGGCCGCGCTTGCAAATACGGCCCTGACGTTGGCACTCGAAAACAGACCGGAGCAGGGCGAGCTGTTGGACGTATTGAAGAATATGCCGCGTTTCGATTTGGGAAACGTCGACATTGCAGTCGGGCGAAGTGCGGCGGCTTCACTGTTTGGCCGCCGGTGGGCGGCTGCGCGCGTGGAGCGACGGATCAGATCTCAAGCAGGTGTGCAGATTCGGGACGCTCTGGGGATTTATGCGCGCGTGCTCCAAGCCTGGGTGCGCAAGACTTTCGCGGAGTTGCAGGAACGTTTTGACAGTTATGCCGACGCTTACCGGGCCCACTTAGATCGTCTGATGGCAGACAAGCCAGGCCCAGAAGACGAACAGGCTTTGCGAGATAATCTGGCAAGTCTGGCCGCTGCTGCTTCGGATAAGGCGGAGAAGGAAAACGCGCCTGGGAATGCTGCATGAGGTGGCATGGAGCTGATGGGCGACCGGCCGGTCATTGATTCCCGAGACTACATCGTGGCGTTCGAGCTGCGCTCGACGGACGATTGCCCTCCGGATTTTGAATTGCCGTATTCCGTCGCCGGCTTCGAAACAGGGCTATTCCTGCCGAGAGGCGATCGCGATTGGTTCGGACGGCCGTCATATCCGCCCCGAATCCTGCTTCTCAAGGACGGGGCACTCCACATCTTTTCTCACCCGAGCACAGGGGAGCAGCCTCGCCAAGTCGCCATGGATCAGATCGCTTCAGTCGAATCGGGGCATATTCTGCTGAAAGGGTGGCTCCGTTTCACAGGCGCCGGATTCGACCACTCGGTTCCTTACAATACCCGCGGCTTCCGATCGGTCTTCCGGTTCATGCGCCGCTTTCGGGATGAACTTCTTCGCGGCGGTCTGCGGCTGGCGAACTCGCCCGTACCGTTCGGAGAAGGCCTCGACGTGAAGTTCGCCAACGCCTTGGCGCTCGAACTCGACTCCGGCGAAAGCGTTCTGATGCGGGCCTTCCAAGCACCCACTCAGATGGTCTCCAGAACCTGGCTGCTTCCGCGCCACCATTGGATTGCCGGCGATTTGCTGGCCCTCACGAGCAGGCGGCTGTTGTGGATTACCGACCGGGAGAGAGGATCGCACTCGCGATACGGGAGCGTCGCTTCGTATGCCCCTTTCGACGCTGTTCTGGGCATCAATCTGACATCTGGTCGAAGCGGACACATTCTCCAGGTGGGCTTGAACGACGGCTCCTCGTGGCAGGTTCCTATCCCGCTCAACAGTCCTTGGGATTGCCGCCGAATCGCGGAAGATTTCGGAGCGGCAATAAAGATCCAAAGGAGGCGCAATGAACCCAGCCGGTCAGAGATCCGCCGATAACGAAATCTACGGTGCGAATTTCATGACCGTATCGATGCGGAGCGGAGAAAACTTGATGTAGCGGCCTGCATGGTACTGGGGCTGGGCGGCTAGCCTGCACATGTCAGTGATTTGCCCTGGGTTCCCTCGGGCGCTCTCCAGCACCTTTTCGCGGAACTCATCGAGCTCCAGGTTCCGCAGTTCGAAGTAATCTGCGGCTGCCTCGAAGAGCCGTTCGGCATCGCGCTCATGAAGCGGCGGAACATTCAGTGCCTTCGCCGGATTCCAGAAAAGCCTAGCCAATGCACCCAAGCTGATGGCGTCCCGAGATGCCGCGAAAAGAGCCATACCGCGCGTGTGGTAGATCCGTTGCAGGAAACGGTAGGTGGGAAAGCTGGCGCCGGCAACGCCATCCAGCACCATCGTTGCGGGTGCGCTTTCCAATGCGGTCCACAAGAGTCCTTTTAGGTGAATGCTCGTTTGAGCTGCGAGCCATGCCTCCGGATCAGTTCCAGGTTTGGCGCGGGTGATGAAACCAGCGTGCCGAGTGGCGATTAAAGTGCGCGCCAGTGCCGTCAATAGGCCATGCAGGCTCGGCACCCACGCAACGTATAGGACATGGTCATTGCTGCAAAGCGCCTCCCGAATGAGCCTGGTTTTGCCGCAACCTTGAGGACCCAGCAACAAAAGCGGATCGCCCGCAGTGAACGCGAGCGTCAGGCGTTGCACCTCTCTCGCCATCCCCACGAAAGGAAGTTGCGGACCCATTCAGGTAGCCCGTTACTTGACGACCAGCACGTTGCACTGCACCGTGCTCGTCAGGTTGTGGGCAGTGCCACCCCAAATATGCTCGTAAATTCGAGAGTGGCCCGTAAAGCCGATGACCAACAGATCGATTGCGTTCTCACGGATGAAATCGCCAATTACTTTCACTGCATGTCCGGGCACAATGACGGTTTCAACGTCCACAGAATGCAGGCGAGCGCGCGCCCGGCAGTGGGCCGCCAGTTGTCCGAAGTAGGTGTCGGCCCGGTCCTTCTCTTCGCGAAGTTCATCGATGACTTCGGCATGCCGAGGTATCTCTTCCTCGACACAAATCATCCGGAGGTGTGCGCCGAGGCGAGCGGCGAGGTCCACCGCGAAGTCGAAGGCCTTTTTAGCGCTGTCGGAGCCGTCATGCGCGACGAGTATTCGCTCAATCATGTCTAGTCGCTCGCAGCGTCCTCGACCATACTCCCCATCGCGCGGGGGGCCGACTCGGATTTGGGCAGCAGGTGCTTCGGCATGAACCAGGCGTTCGCGATTGCTGTTGGGATTACGGCACTCGCGATAACCGTGGCGACGAGATACGAATATTGGGCCGCCGAGATCACTTGGTGATTCAGGCCGAATAGCGCCGATATCGTACCGAACGTTAAGCCTGTAGACATCATCAACGAGTAATAGAGACCCTGGTGGCCTTCATGATTGAAGGCCCGCACAGTCGGAACCAGCGGGATCATTTTGCTTCCCATTTTCGCGGCAAACAGGGCGACGAAAGCCAATGGCGTCGCGATCAGGGCGGGCACAGAGACCAGTGAACCCGCACGGATGAAGTAGAACGGCGTCAATAAGCCGAAGGTCAGCGTGCGCAGACGTCGAATCAGGATGTGATCCTTGCCCACAGTTCCCGCGAGCACCATTCCGATGATGTACGCCGGGAGAACCGCTTCGCTTCCAGCCCAGGCGGCCAACCCACCCATGCCGAAGAGCAGGAACAGCAGGTACTTGGCTTCGAGTTCCGAAACACGCCCGCCATACTTGCGGAAAAACCAGGGCGTGACGAAGGGCAGGGCTGCAAAAACAACGACGCACGCACCGACGAAGATGAGTGTTCGGATCGTGAATGGTGCGAAGATCAGCCCGAGCGCAATTACCGTCCCAAGGTCATTGACGAAGCACGCCGCGAGAATGCCTTTTCCGAAATCCGTCCGATTCAGCCCGAGCTCCAGCATGACGGCGTAGACGACTGCAACTGATGTCGTTGACAATGCCACTCCAGCGAGCCAGCTCGCGGGAATAGACCATCTCAAGACGTAATGCGCAACCGCGGCGGCGCCCAGAAACGGGCCGAAAAAGCCGACGAGGCCGACTCCCATCGCCTCCTTCCATTTAGTCCGGAAGATCCCTGGATCGAGTTCGGCTCCCGCCAGGAACGTGAGGACGATCGCTCCCGTCCCCGCAAGGAAGCTCACCCATGCCGATTTTGCCCCGAGCACTTCCGTGCCAATCAGCGCCCCAATGATGAGTTGCGCGACCGTTCCAACCACGATCTCGGAAAGCGCGGTCGAGATCCTAAACCAGATCGATAGCAATGTCGCGATCAACGCGAGAATCAGCCAAAGTGCCGCCGAAAACCAGACCTGTTCCATGCCGGTCTCCAAAATTCAGTTTTATCTGTAAGGATTCGGCCGGAACCCCTACAGCTTTGTGTAGGAGTCATTGGCCGCCTGGAAGCGGCGGTTTGGCGAACTCCACCGCCTACCCCGAGAATATAGCAAACTGGAGAGGGCTGCAATGCGGCTGCAACGCCATGCACCGACCATGCACCGATTTGCTTCCACCGAAGCAGTACCGCTAGAATAGCGGTGCAATTCGAAGGTGATGGGGTCTCACCTCTAACCGTCCCGCGAAGGCGCGGGTCTGATAGCTCCTACCAAGCGTAGGGGCTTTTTCATTTTTGAGGATCGGGATGTACCAGAATGATGAAACTGCAACCGCACTTCTGCCCAATGTGGCTAGCTTTCCTCTACGCCGTTTCAGTTTTTGCTCAGCCGGGTTCTCCACCGCTGACCGTAGATGATTGCGTTCGTCTCGCTCAAGCTGCGCAATCGTCAGTTACGGTGGCGAGGCAGCAGGCGGAGATCGCACGTTACGGCATTACGGCGGCCCGAGCCGGCTTTTTGCCCCAATCTGCCGTGAATACTGCGTTCACGTACAACAGTCCGCTTCCAAGAAATCGCGAAGAGTTCTCCTTTGTTTCCGCGAACGGAGTCCGCGAGTACGTTGGACTCGGCGCGGTGAATCTCGACGTTGACACTTCGGGACGGCTGCGAGCTCAATTGGCACGGGCACGAGCGGATGCGGACGTGGCAGCAGCAAATATCCTGCTGTCACAGCGTGATTTGAAGCGCGCGGTCACGGCGGCGTTTTATCGCCTGCTCCTGGCGAGACACATGGTCCAGGTTACAGAAGACTCGCTTAAGGAGGCTCAAGCCTTCGAGGATCGCGCGAACAAGCTCTTCCAGGGACAGGAAGTTGCCCGCGCTGACGTTGTTAAGGCGCATGCCGAAACGCAGTTTCTCCAGCAATCGTTGAACGCCGCGCAGCTTGAAGCGCGAATGGCGAACCACGATCTCGCGTCTTTTTGGACCGTCGATGTGGAAGGCGAACTCTCTCTAGCCGATCCCCTCGAACAACCGCCTCCGACTCCAGAACCTACGACACCTCCGACTGCGCGGCCGTTTGTGAACAGGTTTGAATTCCGGCTTTATGACGCGCAGCGTCGCGGCTTCCTCGCCGACGCTCGCCGTGCTCGGGCCGACCGGCTTCCCCAACTGAGCTTTCTCTATGAATATGGCTTGGACTCCAATCGAGTGGCATGGTCAGATCGGGGGTACGCATTCTCGGCGAATCTGCGCATCCCTGTTTTCGACTGGTTTCGCGCCCGCAGCGCCCAGCGGCAATTTCAGCTCCAGGCTAACCAGATCCAGACGCAATCGAATATTGCGGAGCGAACATTTTCTCGCGATTACCGTGACGCCCTGGCGCGCGTGGAGCTGATCTACGGACAGATCGCGATAACCCAAGAACAGGTCGCGGCTTCCCAAGAAAACTTGCGCCTGGCGCGAGTGCGATACGAGGGCGGCGAAGGGACCGCACTCGATGTCGTCGCGGCGCAGAGCCAGGTTACGCAAGCCCGAACGAACTTCTACACTGCAAAGGCGAACTATCTCAACGCCCGTGCCGAACTGGAGGTCACCGCAGGAAGATGAAAATCCGGATCATTTCTATGCTCTGCGCGGCGATCCTCGCCGGCTGTTCCCATAAAGAAGAATCTGAAGAAAAGCCCAAGCCTCTCGTCTCTGTAAAGACGGCCGCTGCCGAGGTCACGGATATCCCTCTTTCCGTGGATGCTCCAGCATCTCTGTTCCCACGCGAACAGGCGAATATTTCGGCCCGTGTGAACGCACCCATTCGCACCATTTCCGTCAGGAAAGGCGACTCCGTAGCTGCAAACCAGGTGCTCGCAACACTGGAGAGCCGCGATGTGGCTGCCGCCCGACAGGAAGCGCAGGCAGCCGTCCAGGACGCCGAAGCGAATTTGCAGAAGATCGAGTCCGGCACGCTTCCGACGGATATCGAAAAGGCACGCGGCGATGTGGAGAACGCTCAGGCCACGCTGAATCAGGCGCAGAAGGTATACGACCGCCGCAGCGAGCTTTATAAGGAAGGCGCCATCCCTGGCCGTGAACTCCTGCAATCCGAGACAGACCTTGCGCAGGCAAAGACAGCCTACGAGGTCGCCAGGCGCACGCTCGATCTGTTGCAGCGCCAATCAGCGACGAAAGACATTGCGATGGCTCGCTCCCGAGTCGAGCAGGCGCGCGCGCGGCTCGCCGCCGCAAATGCCCAGGTGCAGTACACGGATCTGCGGAGTCCGTTCGCCGGAACGATTACGGATCAAATGCAGTATCCCGGCGATATGGCCGCGCCCGGCACGCCCACGTTCACCATCATGGACGTTTCCGTTATGAACGCGCGCGCGCAAGTCCCCGAAACTGACGCAGGCCGCATCAAAGCCGGCCAATCTTGCCAGTTCAAACCGGCCGATAACGGCATTCCTCCAGTCGATGGAAAGGTGACCGTCACCAACCGAGCCGTCGATCCTCAGCGCCGCACGGTAGAAATATGGTGCGAGATCCCAAATGGCAATCGCGGTCTTCGAGCCAACATTTTCGGGCAGGTCGCTTTCTCGGTCGGTAGCACGCGTGGTGTCACGGTGCCGAAAAGCGCCGTCCTCTTCAATGAAGGCACTCGTTCCGGAACGGTCATGGTGGTGGATGCAAAACACATCGCGCATCAACGCGAGGTCGATGCGTCCACAGTTCTCGATGACAAGGTCCAGATCGTAAAAGGCATCAATCCCGGCGAGCTCGTAATCACCGAGGGTGGATACGGACTGCCCGATGGAACCGAGGTCAAAACGGGGGGCGGCAAGTGAAACCAGGCGAGACTACCGCTGTTTCGCGGTTTATGGAGGCTCATGGCCGCGCCCTTGTACTGGTCATTCTGAGCTTCGCGCTCGCCGGCGGAATCTTCATAACGAAGCTGCCGATCGCCATCTTTCCACAGACCGACTTCCCTAGAGTTGTCGTTCTTGTGGACAACGGAATAGCGCCGGTGGACGTGCAAATGGTGACTGTGACCAGACCACTGGAAGAAGCGATCCGGATCGTGCCCGGAATCACCACGCTTCGGTCGGTCACGGCCCGCGGATCGACGGAGATCAGCGTCTTTTTCCGCTGGGACGTGGATATTCTGAACGCGCTGCATTTGGTGCAAGGCCGGATGTCCCAGATTTTACCCTCGCTTCCGTCCGGCGTTCGGATATACGTCAACCGGCTGACGTTCTCGGTGTTTCCGATGATCGGGTTCAGCATTACCTCGCCGGATCGCAGCACGACAGAGTTGTGGGACCTCGCATATTACAACCTCGCGCCGCGCCTTTATCGGCTGCCGGGCGTCGCAGAAACGCGAATCGTGGGCGGCAGGCCTTCGGAATATCATGTCGTCGTCAATCCGGAGCGACTTAACGGCTATGGAATGCCCTTGACGAAGGTCGCCGATGCGCTACGAAACAACAACATGGTCCAGGCTGCCGGCATGGTGCAGGAAAACTATCACCTGTATCTCACGACTGTGACCGGGCTCGTAAGAAACAGCGGCTTCTTGCCGGAGTTGGACGAAGGCGCATTTGTTCTTGATTACCGCATGCCGCCGGGAACCGCCCTGACCGAAAGCGATCGGGTGTTGAAGCACATCGAGCAGTTTCTGCGCGATACGCCGGAGGTGGAAAGCTATTCGCGGCGCACCGGCGCCCGCCTCGCACTTGCCATCGCTGAACCGAATACCGGCGATTTCCTGATCAAGCTCAAGAAGGAGAGGAAGCGCGATCTGGAAGAAGTCACGAGTGAGCTGCGAACAAAGATTTTGCGGGCTGAGCCCGTCATCGACGTCGAGTTTCCGCACATCCTGGAAGACCTCATCGGCGACCTGGCCTGGTCGCCGCAGCCAATCGAAATCAAGATCTACCACGACAACGAAGCAGTTTTTAAGAAAGTCGCGAAGGACGTGGAAGAGTGGCTGCCCAAGGTGAAGGGCGTCGTCGATGTCGTGAATCAGACGATCGTGATCGGCCCGACGATCAACTTTCGCGTCGATCAGGAAAAGGCGGGGCGCGCAGGTTTTGGCGTCAAGGATATTGCCGATATCGAAAGTGCCATCATGGATGGCGATCTCACATCCAACATGATCCGCAATGGCCGGCTGGTCGGCATTCGGGTTCGATACCCAAAGGAGTATCGCTCTACGACTGAGAGCATCGAGAATCTACTCGTCACGTCTCCCACCGGTCAGACCCTGCCGCTAAAGAGTATCGCTCATGCGGAGATCGAGGAAGGCCAAACTGAAATTCATCGCGAGAATCTGCGGAACTTGTCCAGCGTGACCGCCCGGCTCGCGGGCCGCGATCTGGGTTCCGCGATGGATGAAATTCAGCGGCGACTTCCGAAGGAGATCAATGTCCCCCAGGGTACCGATATCGAATATGGGGGCATCTACCAGATCCAGCGCGAATCATTCCTCGGGCTGACGCAGGTCCTGCTCGGCTCCATTCTTCTGATCTTCATCATCCTGGTGTTCGAGTTCCGATCGTTCTCGCACCCGATTGCGATCCTGGTCGCGACTATTCTGTGCGGCTTCGGGTCTTTGGTCGCGTTGTGGATCACCGGTTCGACCCTGAACATCTCGTCGTTCATGGGGGCGATCATGGTCGTCGGTATCGTCCACAAGAACGGCATCTTGATGCTCGATGCGGAGAAGCATTTCACCGATCAAGGTCTGGAGTTGCAGGACGCGATCTATCAGGCCGGCCGCCGCCGTTTGCGACCCATCTTGATGACCGCGCTTGCCACAATTTCGGGCATGCTGCCCCTTGCAATCGGTATTGGACATGGGGCGCAAATGCTCCAACCACTCGCCATTGCGGTCATCGGCGGAGTTGGTGTTTCCATGATTCTTTCGCTGCTAATCACTCCGGCGTTGTTTTTCCTGCTCCGCCGCCGAGGACTTTGAGAGGAACACGTATGAACAGAACGCTTGTCTTATTGCTTGCAGCTTGTGTCTCCAGTCTATTCGTCCAGGCGAACGGTGGCTGGATAAAGCTTTTCGACGGCAAGTCGCTTTCCAGATGGCGCCCGGAGAATAGCGCGACCTGGACTGTCGAGAATGGCACGCTGGTCTGCGGTCAGAGTGGTGACGGTTGGCTCCGTTCCGATCAAACCTATGCCGACTTTACGCTGAAGCTTGAGTTCAAGAACTCACCGGGTGGCAATAGCGGCGTCTTTTTCAGAGCCACCAAGGAAAGCAAGGCCGGAGATCCGCCGAACCCGGCGGAGGGCTACGAACTGCAAATCAACAACGAAGATCCGAAATGGGCGACGGGCAGCATCGAAGACGTCATTCAAAGGATGTCTCCCGTCAACCCCGCGCCGAACCAGTGGCATACATATGTGCTGGAAGCGCGGGGAGATCACATTTCCGCAACGCTCGACGGCAAGAAAGTACTTGACGGCCACGACAACAAATACAAATCCGGTTACCTGGGACTACAGCATCATCAGAATATGAAGATCGAGTTCCGCAATATCGAACTCAAGCGTCAGTAGCGGATCGGAACTGGGACATTGCGAGCGCTGATCATTTCGGATCTTCACGCGAACCTGGAAGCTGTCACAGCCCTGCCGACCGATTTCGATCAGCTTTGGGTTCTCGGGGATCTGGTGAACTATGGACCGAATCCAGTCGAGGTAATCGAGTTCGTTCGCGCCAAGGCGGCCATGGTAGTTCGTGGCAATCACGATCACTCTGTCGGATTTGCGGAAGATCCTCGATGTTCGGCTCGCTTTCGCGCCATGGCAGAGGAGACCGGACGCTTCACGCGGTCGGTTCTCAAGGAAGAGGACCGTAAGTATCTACGCAATCTCCCCTTAACGGCGACGGTCTTTGTAGACGGTCTCCACGTGCTTATGTGCCACGCCGTGCCTTCCGACCCGCTCTTCGAATATCGGGGCGAGGACTCGCCTCAATGGCAGGCCGATCAGATCGCTCCGGCCGTGAATGTGGAGCTTGTCGGCCATACTCACATTCCGTTCCAACGGTTTTTCGGGCGTCGCGTTGTCGTGAATCCCGGTAGCGTCGGGCAGCCGAAACACGGTCGAGCCGAAGCATGTTTCGCGATCTGGCAGGATGGCAAAATCATGCTGGGCGCGGTTCCTTACGACCTGGATCGTACCGTCGAAGAGCTTCGCAGGCTGCCGTTGTCGTCGAACGTATGTGAAGACCTGATATTTGTCTTACAAAACGGGCGTGCCCCGGCATCCCCGTAATCGTCGGCCTTACCGGGTTGCTTCGTCCATCTCCAGATAGCGCTTTCGACTCTCCGCAATCGCCGACCGCGCATCGTCGGCGTCCTGCCATCCCTTTATCTGAGCTGCTTTGCCCTCCAGTTCCTTGTAGATTTCGAAGAAGTGTTGAATCTCCGTAAGGACGTGGGGCGGAACGTCGTTCAGATTCCGGATCTGGTCATACCGCGGACTCCGCTCCGGCACCGCCAAAATCTTGTGGTCGTACTGCGATTCTTCGACCATGTCGAGCATCCCGACCGGACGGACTCGGATCAGGCATCCTGGAAAGCTGGGCTGCTCGACGAGCGCCAGTATGTCAATCGGCTCGTCGTCTTCAGCGATCGTGCCAGGAATGAAACCATAATCACCAGGGAAATGCATTGGCGAGTAAAGGGTTCGATCCAGCCTGAAGAGCTGCAAGCGCGGGTCGTATTCGTATTTGTTTGTGGAGTTCCTACCGATCTCGACGACCATGCGCGCTGATGCCGGGCAATCCGGACCCGGGTCAATATTCCAAAGCGTCTCGTGGGGTATAGGCGTTTTCATATCCGTCAAAACCTGAAGCCTACGGGGCCAGATGAGCACCCGCACAGCTCCATCGTGTGCAGGAGTCATTGGTCGCCGCGTGGACGACGGTTAAGCGGACTCCACCGCTCCTGTGAGAATATCAAATCGACGCCCGTGGCGCCCAAGCTCCACTTCTGGTTGCTCGCCGTCATGCGGTGAGCTATAGTCGAGCTTCAAATCGAATAGGTGATGGGGCATCACCTCGAACCGTTCCGGGCAACCGGATCTGATAGCTCCTACCGCTTGGTAGGAGCTTTTTCATTTTCCAAGGAGTCATAGATGACCAAAATCAGTAGCGTGTTGGGCCGGGAAATCCTCGATTCCCGCGGCAACCCGACAGTTGAAGCCGAAGTCACCCTTTCAGGCGGTGCAATTGGGGTGGCCGCCGTTCCTTCCGGCGCATCGACCGGAGAAAAGGAAGCCGTCGAGTTGCGCGACGGCGACAAGAAGCGCTACGGCGGAAAGGGCGTCCTCAAAGCGGCGGGTCATATCACAAAGGATTTGGCGGCCGTCGTCGCAGGGCTGGACGCAACGAATCAGAGAGCCGTGGACCGGGCAATGATCGACGCTGACGGCACGCCAAACAAAGGAAAATTCGGTGCGAATGCCATCCTGGCGGTCTCGATGGCCACAGCGCGCGCCGCGGCGAACGCACACGGGTTGCCTCTCTACCGATATTTGGGCGGCGCCAACGCCTGCACGCTTCCCGTGCCGTGCATGAATGTTCTGAACGGCGGTAAGCACGCTGACAATACCGTCGATTTCCAGGAGTTCATGATTGCCCCGCATAATGCTCCATCCTTCGCGGAGGCGATCCGAATGGGAATGGAGACATTCCATACGCTGAAGCAGGTCCTCAAGGCAAAATCGTACAGCACGGCCGTGGGAGATGAAGGGGGCTTCGCTCCCGACCTGAAGTCGAATGACGAAGCCGTCGAATTGATCCTGGAGGCAATCACGAAGGCCGGCTATAAACCCTCTACCGATATTTCGATCTGCCTCGACCCGGCTGCCAGCGAAATGTGGGACGACGGGAAGTACGTGCTGTTCAAATCTTCGAAAAAAGCGATCACTTCGGATGAACTCATTCGGCTTTGGGAATCCTGGGTTGCGCAGTATCCAATCGTATTGATCGAAGACGGAATGGGAGAAAACGACTGGAGCGGATGGCGCAACTTGACCGTAGCACTCGGGAGCAAAATCGAGCTCGTCGGCGATGATGTGTTCTGCACGAATCCCCAAATCCTGCAGCAGGGTATCGAGAAAGGAATCGGCAACGCGATTCTGATCAAGCTGAATCAGATCGGCAGTGTGACCGAGACCCTGGATACGATGGAGCTCGCCGGCCGAAACAGCTACCGGTGCTTCGTATCCCACAGGTCAGGTGAAACCGAGGACACCTTTATCGCGGACCTCACCGTCGCAACCGGCGCCGGCCACATCAAGACGGGTTCGGGCTGCCGCAGCGAGCGAGTAGCGAAGTTCAATCAATTTCTGCGTATTGAAGAGCGGTTGAATGGTAATTCTCGTTTTGCAGGGCGGTCGGCGTTTTCGGCAGGAAAAACCGAAACCGCCACGGTTGGACGGTAGGCGCTACACGGTGCGAACTGGCCGGATATCGTCACCATCATCGGCGTTATGACCGCTGCTGTCGTGACCGGTTGGCTACTCCTGAAAATGGCGGCGAGAATACTGACCGACTGGCAAACGCTTCGTTGGTGAGATTACCGCGACCTCGACACGAGCACCGACACACGTTGCGTCTGCCGAAGCCTGGCCAAGACAGCGGTCGCCTACCGCAGTAGACTGAAGTTCATGTGCAAAACCAGGAAAGGGCGGTCGGCGTTCGCTTTGGCGGCGGCTCTCTTCATGCTTACATTCGTTGGCCGCGCGGCCGATCCTTACCACCTGATAACGAAGCTCTCGATACCAGGGGATTACGGCTGGGATTACTTGACGGCCGATACGGAAGGCCGACGACTGTATGTGTCCCATGATCGAGAGGTGGTCGTGGTTGATCTTGACACAAACGCGATCATCGGTAAGATTCCCGGCAAGAGCATTCATGGTATCGCGATCGCGAGAGAGTTTGGCCGGGGCTTCATCAGTTGCAGCGATCCTGGGTCCATTCTGATTTTCGACCTGAAGAACCTGAAAGTCCTGGACCGGGTCGTTGTCGGTGACGATCCGAATGGCATCATTTTCGATCAGAAGACGAAACGGGTGTTCAGCGCAGATCGCGGCAGCAAGCGTGTCACCGCAATCGACGCAGCTACCGGGAAAGTCGCGGGGACTATCGAGAACCTCGGTGGGCGGACGGAGCATCTTGCGTCCGACGATGCCGGACACGTATTTCTAAACATGCAGGACCGCCATACGCTGCTGCGGCTTGATTCACAAGCGCTGAAGGTGTTGGATACGTGGCCTCTCGCGCCCTGCGAACAGCCAAGCAGCATGGATATGGATCGCAAGACCGAGCGGGTGTTCATTGGGTGTAGAAGCGGCGTGATGGCCGTGGTGGACGGCAACAGCGGAACGCTCGTGACGACGCAGGCCATCGGCCGCGGGGTGGACGCTACCGAGTTTGACCCGCAACGAGGGCTAATCTTCTTTTCGACCGGCGGCGGGGCCGGCGCCGTATCCGTATTCCATGAGGATTCGCCGGACAAATACACATTGATCGAAGAAGTAAAAACGCAGGCTGGCGCAAGGACGATGGCGACCGATCGAAAGACGGGTAAACTGTACCTCTCGGTTGCGCAGTTCGGTCCGAGGCCGGAGCCGAGACCCGCGACGCCACAGCCGAGACCGGCCATGGTCCCTGGTAGCTTCTCAGTTTTGGTATTCGGAAAATAGTAGCCTCGCGAGCTGCTGGAGGAATGCGGTGTGGGTCCCCAGAGGTCAGGAATTCCGCATGTTCCCAGTTGGTAATCCCACTCTGTTCCGCGAGTAAGGGTTTCATATCGAGTAACGTTCCGCGTGTTCCACTGTTCCCACTCCGCGGAGTATTAGGGAGTCTGCCCCTTACGCCGCACTTCACCCGCGTGCGCGCATATGACTGCAATGCACAGGAACGCCAAGAACAGAGCGGCATGAGCACTGTTTTCGGCACCGCGAAGTGGGAACAGAGTAGCAACATTGTGGGAACACACCCGGAACGACTAGTCGTCGCTCTTTCTGTATCGCCATGCCAAACGCGATCCCTGGCGTTCTCGGTAGCGCTCCCAGCCCAGTGCACGCACCGTGCAGAACGGTTTTTATCGGTCTGAGTCCACAGTCCCTGTGTCCCTGTGGCTTCTGAAGACACTTTTCCAGCACCTCGCTTATCGAGACGCTTGGACGATCGTCGCCCCCGGGGCCAATTGCCTCCTCCCACGGGTCGCCTTCGTAACGCTCCGTCTGCTCTTCTGAGGCCATTTGAACGAATTCGGCGGTGTCGAGCCACCAAACGCAACCGCCGTTGAATCTGGCCATCGCTTCCGCCCATAACTGATCGCGATCGCGGACCAGCGCATCCACATCGATTCGGCCACAACAATCGGCCAGAAGCGACGACCACCGGTTTCGTCGCGGAGATACGTGCTGTGATTTACCGTCGCTGCAAAGACACACTGCCTGGGCGACTCAACCAATCGCATTCCGTAGGGCGGTTGAAATCGATCCGTGGTGCGGCTCATGAAAGCTTTAATTCGAGCGGCTTCGGAGTGGCTCAGGCTGTCTAGTTCGGAAAGCTCGATGATCCAAACGCCGCGGGTCTGCATTGCGGCATCTTTGCTTCAACGGTCTGCCAATCATCTGTGAAAAATTCACCGGCGAGGGTTCTTAGCGCAGTCGATTTTCGGATGCCTAGGGGACCTTCAAGAATGAGACAGCATCCGCTTCGGCGCCTGGGCGAGACGCGCATGCTTCAGGTGCATGTACCCGAAACGGTGTGGAGGTTCAAGTCCTCTCGACCACACCAATACACAAATACTTTACGGTCAACCGCCAAGCTGGCTCAGAAAGGCGGCTGCGCGCACTCCTGAATATCAATAAAGCACCGAAAACCCGTTGTCCGCCATATGCACCGGCGCGGCAAAACTCCACGTTGGAATACCTGGAACCTGTTTAGCCTCCGAGGTCGGACGGCCTTCGGCGTCGTACAGTTGGTACGCGAACGAGCCTCCTTTCTGCCAACCGGTACCTTCCGTCCAAACGAGCAGCACTTCGCCTTTCGCGTTTACGGCAACACGAGGGTGCTTTCGGCCCTTTCCCTCGCCTGGAGCGGCGGTAGGCTCGCCGGTTCTGTCACCACTAATGCGGGTCCAGTAGACCTGGCCCCCGGTCTCCCAGGCGCAGACGAGAGTGTTTGCATTCTCGGCAAAATCCATGCTGCTCATCGGGCAAGCGTTGATGTTCCACCTATGGAGCAGTTTGCCCTGGAAGGTCTTGCCGCGGTCGCGTGAATGCAGCAGGTAAATGTCACGATGCACGGATTCTGTCGCGGATCGGTAGAGCGCATACACATCACCGTTCTGGCTGACGAAGGTTTTCATCCCACAGCAACCGCACGCCCCCGTCTCCTGCGCCCAAGCCTTGGACTCCTCAGAAAACGTTTTCCCGTTATCCGCTGATCGAGTCAACCAAACGCGCCGCCTGGCTTCTCCCTCTTTGCCGGTGCCTTTAGCTTCGGATTGTGCGACGCCGTGCCAAGTGACGTACACGTCTCCATCAACGTCGGCGCCGATCGAGCCGCCGCCATCGAGGCCAAACGAATGTAGCATCAGGTTTCGCTCTGGCTCGAATGCATCTCCTGCATCATTTATGCGGGTGTAGAGCATCGGTGCACCCGGCTTTCCGGAATCTGGATTGAGCGGCCCCGCGTCGGTTGACCCGTTCCATGCGACGTGCACGCGACCCGTTTTGCCGAGCGCGAATTGTGGTCCGCGGATGGTTCCAGCGGCAATCGCAGAACCACCCGTATTCACCCTCAGCGCCGGTGAAAAACTCGCGCCGCCATCTTTCGAATGCGCATAGAATACATCGCCGTGGTGTGCGTCCCCGTTGTAGTAAACGAGGTGGAGCGTACCGCTGTTATCGAAAGCCGCTTGTGGCTGGATACCATCGTTTGGAACTCGATAGAGCCGGATTCGCCGACTGTCCGCCTCCGCCGCAAAACCGGCGAACCCTACGCCAAAAGCAAGTAGTGCATCTCTTCTGGTCATCATAGTGTCGTCTGGCCCATTCTATCCCAGCAGTCGAGGTTGGCCTCCAGCTATTGCGCTGGTTCAATGGTCTTGATGGTGAGCCCTGCCAAACCGCCCTTTTCGAGCAGAGAGCCAGTCACCTTGACCTTCTTCTCAACGAACGGCAGCAGCTTGGCGTTCTGATTCTTGTGATCGGCCGCCACCGGCATGTAGACCTTGCCCGCCGTGTCAACGATAGCCAGCGGCACACCATCTTTCGCGCACATCGTCGCGCAGTCGGTGTGCTTCTCGCCAATCGCGTCGTGGCTCATATAGCAGCCGGTGTCCACAACCGTGCCGCTGATGGTTACCGGTTTTCCCTTGGCTTCATCGTGCGCTAGGCCAACCGCGGCCAGCGCCAGAATGCTGATTGCAATCATCGTTTTCATTTGGAGGCTCCTTCGGGTTCAATCGAGTTGACTTTGATCGTTTGGGTTTTCTCGTTTATTGTGCCGGTCACTTTCACCCGCTGAGCTGCGTATTTGGCGGGCGCCTTCTGATCGCTGAGTTTCAGGACGGTTTTTCCGTCAAACAACGCGTACTGGCTGCTGGACCCCTTCACGCACATTGCGATGCATTTTTCGTCGGGCTGGCCGGCGACCATTCCGTGCGATTTGCCGCACATACTGTCCGTGATGGTTCCTGTGAAAGTTTGCTGATCCGCGGCAGCGACCGTGCTGGCGATTGCCGCCGCAACTAGAATGACTCTTCTCATGCGTTCTCCTATTGTGTCGGTTTGATGCGAAGCCGGACATAGACGTTGATGCCCCAAGGGCGATCTCCGTAGTACGGCTTGATTGCTTGTGGCAGCGTGTAAGCTGTAGCATTGGCCCCGATTCCGGTCTCAACATCCTTAAAAATCGCGATGTCTCTGGTATACCCGGCAGTGTAGGCGCCGATCCGAAACGTGCTTCCAGCCATGCGGTCCAATTGCTCTTCCAGCGGCGGTGTGTCGGCAAACAGCTCATCCTTGTCCACGTACTCGATGCGGCCGGTCAGAAAGTTCTTTCGGCTGATTGGGTATACGGTCTCTGCGAGGTACGAATTGAGATTGTGCTGTGTGAATGTGTCGTGATTCCGCCCCCAGATCAGGCTGGTCGACCACGCGTTACCGAAATCCATCGGGCGCGTGTAGTGGAGCGAAGCGGTTGTCCGAACCACATCGCCTGGTTCTTGTCGCTCTGGACGAGTCAGTCGGCCGGCCGAGACCTGGAACATCCAATTCTTCGATGGAAAGACCGAGAATCGCCCAGAGTAGGAATTCATCGAGCCCCATTCGATAATCCAGCGATTCTCACCTGGTTCGCTGCCGTAGAACCCGCTCGCCTCTAACCGGAACCATGCGTGTTTGATGGCTATGGTGGCCACGTTGTCCGCGATGTGTGTCGAGTCCTGCCAATGATGGCTTAAAGTGGCTTCGGGCAATTCGGCGGCTGAGGCGCGGTGCGGATACGCGACCGGCCCCAGTGCTGGATCGCCAACTGGTGCGTAATAGAGTTGGAGCATGGTGTTCTCACCGAGCGGGCGAGCGTACTGGATTCCCAGCCCCATGAAGAAATTGTGCGGGTGCTGCGCATCGACAAGTGGGCGCCCGTAGGCAGTTTCACCAGTCTGGAACAACAACGGATAACTGCGATTCGTGACGGTAGCAGGTTCCAGGCTGAACATGGACTGAAACATCAGGCTGCCATTTCCAACGGCGTGTTCCGCCGAAATCATGAAGGCGTTGGCTGAGTATAGTTTGTCCCCTCCACGGGGACCTGCCTGCTGCGTATCGACAATAAATGCCTGGCCCATGAGCATTAAATTCCACGAGCCGAGGCGTGGCATCAACATCGGCATGGGCCAGGATTGCGGGTTCATGCTCGTGCCCGATGCCATGTTCATCAAGTACATTCCGGCTTGGTTCATATGCATGCCGTGATTCATTCCCGGCATTTGCATGCCTTCGTGAGCTTTCGCCTCTGGCGAGTTCGCCTGCTGGCCGGCGGCCTTCTTCTCCGGCATTGGCATTTGCATCTGCTGGTTGTCAGAGTCGTCGGATCTACTTGCCTCCTGCCCAAATGCTGGGACCAGCAACACGACGCAAAAAAACGCAGGACGCCACATCCATGTCTCCAATGGAACCTCCTTCCGATTTCAGTTCTGAGGACGTTTCAACGGGTTAGCTCAGCCTCGCGCAACGGGCGGCGAGCCGTATTGCGTCGGAGGTGATCGGAATATCAGAGGGGCGCGGAAAGCTCAGATTCTCAATACGTCGTGTAAATCGGCAGGGGTCAGGGCTGGTGGCGGCTCAGAACGGGTGATCTCGATCGGCCGGCGAACGTTTGCTTGATGGAGAATCATCGACGAAATCGGGCCGAGCACCTGGGAGTGCTGCTGGTCGAACGTCGGCATCGCCGCAAAGCGATCTCCCATGGGCAGAAGAGATAAGGCGCACGGTCGTAGCAGATCGGAGTGTGTCGGTGAATGGTTTCCATCACTCGGCGGATGATGTCGGTGGCATGGTGGAACGCTCGTCGTCGATGCAGGTTCACCGTGGCACGGCGTCACGGCACACCGAGCTACACACTGGGCATTTGCCGCAACGAAAACGACAACGACGAGAATCACAGCTTGCTTAACCCAGAGCATCCGTTGTTTTCATTCTATAGTGTTCAATGTCGTTACGTTCGCAATATTTCTTCGGAAGAGCTAACGCCGGCGGCAGAACCGCGCCGAGTGCTCCGATATTGGCATGGAACGTGTTCTGAATACGGCATGACCACTCTGGCTCTTGGCGAGGAAGTCGGACGGTTTTTGGCCGGGCAGTCTGATCGCGTGGAGACGGATCAATCGCACGACAAAGTAATCCATCGAGTCATGATCGGAAAACAGGTGTTTGTCGTCACGTGCGAAGAATCTGCACCGGATACGAGCGAACCTTCAGTCTGAACGCTTAAGGTGTACCGCGCGGAACCCGCGGGGCCGAGCGATAACGCCAATCATCAGCCAGTTCCCAATTGCGGGGTTACGGGCTCGTCGAACCGGACCAATCAATTGTCGGGGCCTCATCCTGCTCGGCAAGGCTTAACCACGACGGCCCTGCGTTTGCTTTCGCCCTAAGGTAGTCGCGTGCTGTGGTAACTGCACCGGCCTTGAAGGAGAAGCAATCATGCCTCATACGAGCCAAATGAATGCAGAGATGCGGAACTGCATCTCGAACTGTTTGGATTGCCACGCAATCTGCAACGAAACAATCACACACTGTTTGATGGCGGGCGGCCAACATGCCTCGGCCGCGCACCAGAAGATCCTAGCCGATTGCGCTCAGGCCTGCATGACATCCGCTGATTTCATGCTCAGAATGAGCGACTACCACACGCAGTACTGCGGGATCTGTGCGGACGTTTGCCGGGCGTGCGCCGACGATTGCGAACGCCTCGGGCAGGGCGACGAGACGATGCGAAAGTGCGCCGAACTCTGCCGTCGCTGTGAGCAGAGCTGCCGCGAAATGGCCCACGCGATGGCGTAAGATCGTGACAATACCCCATGGGGGTATTATAATACCTCCATGGGGTATATGGAAAAGACGAAGCGAGGAAGACCCAACGAGCCGGCTGGACCGGGTTCGTGTGGGTGCGCCTCCCTTGCCGAGCCCAGCGGTACGGGTAGGAAGGCGGTCGCGGTTGATCCCGAGACGAAGTCCGCCAACCTCCGGCGATTGCGGCGGCTTGAGGGTCAAGTTCGCGGCCTGCAAAACATGATCGAAGAAGACCGCTACTGTCCCGACATCATGATTCAGATATCGGCAGCACAGGAGGCATTGCGGACGGTTGGGCGAGAATTGATGCGCAACCACCTGAGGCATTGCGTCAGAAGAGCGGTCACCGACGGGCCGGCAGATCAGGCCAACGCCATGTATGACGAGCTGCTCGAGTTGATCTACAAACACTCCCGCTAGCCATAGTCCGGCGAGCGCGCGGCACGCTGTGCAGATATAAGACTTGGAGCAAAGCGCCGACGATTCAGAAAGAGGAAAGTCTCAGGAGTGCGATGCATATGGAAAGAGATCCAGTTTGTGGCATGCAGGTGGACCCGCAGAACGCCGCGGGAAAAAGCGAGCACCGAGAAAAGACCTACTACTTCTGCTCTCCGGTGTGCAAGAAGAAGTTTGATGCCAGTCCAGAGCAATACGTGAAGCCATGAAAGACGAAGAAGAAGCACCAAGAGAAAGTTGGGAACGTCGGGGTGAACAGGTTACCACTACGGCGGCTGCGGAGGTGATGGACCCGGTCTGCGGAATGAGGTTCGCGCCTGAGGACGCATCGGGACGAGTGGAATTTGAAAGTCAGACGTACTATTTCTGCTCGCCGGCGTGCGAGGAGCGCTTTAAGGCGAATCCCAGCAGATTCATGCGTCACGAGCAACCCGTTGCGGTTGCTCATCGCGATCCTGTGTGTGGGATGGACGTAACTGCGGAGGACGCGGCGGGCTCGGTAGAGCATGATGGGCGTCAGTACTTCTTCTGCAGCCACAGTTGTTTGCAGAAATTTCAGTCAAACCCGGACAAGTACCTCGCCTCGGCGGCCTCCGCTTCGGCCGCGCCTTCCGTATCGGCAGCGGTTGAGTACACCTGCCCGATGCACCCCGAAGTTCGTCAGAATGATCCAGGCACTTGTCCGAAGTGCGGGATGGCACTTGAGCCGGCAACGCACCAACCAGCAGCGGCCCGCGTAGAGTATACGTGCCCGATGCATCCGGAAATTGTCCGGAGCGAGCCAGGCGCTTGCCCGATCTGCGGCATGGCGCTGGAACCGCGTCAGGTCACGGGTGATGAAGTCGACCCGGAACTCGTGGACATGACGCGTCGTTTCTGGACCGGCGTGGCGCTAACCGTCCCGATTTTGGCGTTCATGATTTCGGCGCTGATTCCGGGCGATCCTCTGGTTCATGCCACTGGGATCCGAGTTTCCCAGTGGATTCAATTCGCTCTGGCAACCCCGGTGGTCCTCTGGGGAGGCTGGCCCTTTTTCCAACGCGCCTGGGCGTCCGTCCGCAACCGAAGCTTGAACATGTTTACGCTAATCGGGCTGGGTACCGGTGCGGCATACCTTTATAGCGTATTCGCGCTTCTGTTCCCAGGAGCGATACCCGCGTCATTCCGAGGCATGGGTGGACAGATTGCGCTGTATTTTGAGCCGGCGACCGTCATCACCACTCTCGTACTGCTTGGTCAGGTGCTGGAACTCCGAGCTCGTAGCCGGACTTCCAGCGCAATCAAGGCCCTGCTCGGCCTTGCTCCGAAAACAGCGCGGGTTATTAGAGCAGACGGAGTCGAGCAAGACGTTCCCGTTGAGCAGATCGCCATCGGAGACAGAGTCCGTGTCCGGCCGGGCGAGAAAGTGCCCGTCGATGGCGAGGTTATGGAGGGCGAGAGTTCAGTTGATGAATCCATGATCACCGGTGAGCCGATCCCCGTCGAGAAATCGGCTGGCTCCAAGGTGACCGGCGGGACGGTCAATGCCACCGGGGCTTTTGTTTTCAGAGCGGAGCGCGTCGGCGCGGACACAATGCTTTCTCAAATCGTGCGCATGGTCAGCGAAGCTCAACGGACGAGGGCTCCGATTCAACGGCTGGCAGATCGAGTTTCGGGCTGGTTCGTGCCGGCAGTCGTGCTGACGGCAGTAGCGACGTTCATTCTGTGGGCCGTCCTCGGGCCGGAGCCGCGAATGGCTCACGCGCTGGTCAACGCCGTTGCTGTGTTGATCATCGCCTGCCCTTGCGCTTTGGGACTCGCAACGCCGATGTCGATTATGGTCGGCACTGGTCGTGGCGCTCAGGCTGGAGTTCTGGTTCGGAACGCCGAGGCACTGGAGATTCTCGAAAAGGTCAATACCGTTGTCGTCGATAAGACGGGGACGCTTACCGAGGGGAAACCCCGGCTCGTGGCGGTCAAAGTGGCGCGGGGCTTCGAGGAACCGAAGGTGCTACAACAGGTGGCAAGCCTTGAGCGCGCCAGCGAACACCCGCTAGCTTCGGCGATCGTGCAGTCCGCCGAGCAGAGCGGAGCCACTCTGTCATCTGTCGCTGAGTTTCGGTCTGTCACCGGTAAAGGCGTAACCGGCGTCGTAGACGGGCACCACGTCGCGGCCGGGAATTCAGCATTGATGCAATCACTCGGGATCAGCATAGCGGCTCTCGAACCGGAGGCCGAACGCCTGCGGTCAGAGGGCCAGACGGTTATGTTCATTGCTGTTGACCGCCGGTTATCTGGACTGCTGGGCGTTGCTGATCCAATAAAGGCATCGACACAAGAGGCCATCGATCTTCTCCATCGGGCAGGAGTCCGCATCACGATGCTGACCGGCGATAATCGGCGGACCGCGGAGGCCGTTGCTCGAAAGCTGAGCATTGACGATGTGAAGGCGGAAGTACTCCCACAACAAAAGCTGGAGGTGATTCGGAATCTCAAAGCGACAGGTCGCAAGGTGGCAATGGCGGGCGACGGGGTAAATGACGCTCCCGCGCTTGCGGAGGCAGACGTCGGGATCGCGATGGGAACTGGAACCGACGTGGCGATGGAAAGTGCCGGAGTCACTCTGATCAGTGGAGATTTGCGCGGTGTCGCGCGTGCGCGGCGGCTTAGCCAGGCGACGATGAAGAACATAAGGCAGAACTTGTTTTTCGCGTTCGTCTACAACGCGATCGGCGTACCGATCGCGGCTGGAATTCTCTATCCCTTCTTCGGCCTGGTCCTCAGCCCAATGATTGCGAGCGCCGCGATGACGTTCAGTTCGGTGTCCGTAATCTCAAATGCACTCAGGCTGAGGAAAGTGCAGCTGTGATCAACGGAAGATCCATCCCGGCCTGGATGACCGCGCTCGCGTGGACGTCCCTGGCTATCGGTTTAATATGCGCCACCGTTATTGCTGTGGATATTTTCGCGGGTCGAAGGCAAAAAATGGCCGTGATGAACCTTGTGTGGCCGATCACGGCTCTTTATTTCGGACCTGTGGCCCTCGGGGCCTATTGGCTATTCGGGCGGGCCAAGTCGTCCGCAGACCCGAAACGAAAGCCCTTTTGGGCAGTTGCTTTTGTGGGAGACAGCCATTGTGGGGCCGGATGCACCCTCGGCGACTTTGCCGGGGAGTGGATCGTGTTTCTGGCGGGTCTGACCATGGCAGGTTCCGTTCTGTGGGCCGACTATGCGATTGACTTCCTTTTCGCATACCTGCTCGGGTTGGTCTTTCAGTACTTCGCAATTGCGCCGATGCGCCACCTGTCGGGCTGGCCGGGGATCAAGGCGGCGGTCAAAGCTGACACGATTTCGCTGATCGCGTTCGAGGTCGGAATGTTCGCCTGGATGGCGTTTTCGAGCAAGGTGCTCATTCAGCCCAGGCCCGAGCCAACCCAGGCTGTGTACTGGCTCTCGATGCAGATTGCCATGGTCGTGGGCTTCGCCACGGCTTTCCCGGCGAACTGGTGGTTAATTCGAAAGGGGCTCAAGGAGGCAATGTGAGGTGTGCGCGTTTCGTGACGCGCAGTATTGGGCTGCAACGCGAAACGCCCGAACCGTGCAGCCGGCCGTCGGAGGGCGCCGAGAACTACAAGGTGCTTGTTCTCGTTTGATGTTGTCTCGGAACCGACCGAACGCCTTCTCAGAACGCCATCATTCCCATGCCAGCTTGACTCAGTTGGAGTTTGTATTTCAGTGCTCCGGAGGGGGAGAAGGCCCAGAGATACGTTTCGGCAGTGGAGTTCGTCGACGGTGTGCTTCCGTCGGGCATGTCCACGGTGACGACATAAACGATATAGCCGCCCGCGTTGTCTGTTCCGATCTGGGGCGCAGAAGCCATATCGCCCTGCAATGGAATTGTCGTCTGGATGGTAGCTGATGCGGAGCCGGGCTTCACGATGAGGAGGCTTGGCTTGGATGACGTTGTCGTGCTGGTACCGCTGTACATCCAGTTCATCCAGTCTGAGGTCGTTACAAACAGCATGCCGTCCTTACCCAGTGCAGGTTGCGATGCAGTGGCGTTGAACGGCAGCGTCCATTTTGCATTCCCGTTCGTATCGATGGCTGCCAGCTGGCTGTTGGGATTTCGAGACATCTGATTCTGCGACGCGACCGAACGGGTGATGTACAGCGTTCCGTCCGAGCCAATCGTCAGTCCAGAACTGCCACCCATCATTCCTGCGAGCGCCCCGGACATCATTCCAGCAATTGAGCCGTTCATCATTCCGTTGGACGTGCCATTGCCGCCCATCATGCCGCCATTACCGCGACCACTTCCCGTACCGCTGCCCATCATTCCACCTCCCATTTGGGCGGCGCTGACGGCCTGGAAGACAATTGCTAGAGCGGCGATAAGCGTATTGCGTCGTGCATCGAGTCTCTTCATTGGCCCCACCTTTAATGGCTTTTAAGCTCTGAAACACCAAATATAGTGTTCTGGGCAACAGCCTAGCACGATTGCAGCCAACTCTTGGGCGATTCGAGTGTGCTCTAGCCGATACGTATTTGCGCGCCGTGAAAGGCCGATCGGCCCGCAAGGGGTGATCTACGGCAGTGCCTCAAATCAGGCAGCTCTGTGGAAGCACTGCCGGTTTTCCGGCGCGAACGGCCGTCCCCAATCATCAAATTGTCATGTTTACTTCACGTTAGCTTTGGTTGAACAGGTGCGGCTTCTATCCTGATGAGCTCGATCCGCCTAATTCTGGCCGCCTGCATTTCCGCTGGGGTCCTGCTGGCCCAGACTCCTCATCCGTTCGCGTCATACCACCGGGCGGTAGAGGATCAACTCTCGGCAATGCTCGACCGCCAACAATCCGCCCGGAGCGCGGTCCCTGAAGCCAATGCTGTTCCGGAGAGTGCTCCGGTTCTCCCCAAGAACAACAGCGAGACGGACGCGAAGATGTTCGCCAAACAATACTGGGGCGGACGCGAGAGCGAGTTCGGAGCGGCGTTCGCTCGTCTACAGCGAATCCGTCCGTCACTGGAGTCTATCCTCGACGCGGAGGGCGTGCCTAAAGATCTGGTGGCCGTTGTGCTTGTCGAGAGCGGAGCCCAGCCGCTGGGCTTATCATCCCGCCACGCTCGTGGCCTCTGGCAGATCATCCCGGAGACGGCCCGCCGTTATGGGTTGGTTGTGAGCGCGTCGAAGGACGAGCGCATCGAACTGGAATCCGCGACGCGTGCCGCGGCTCGTTATTTGCGAGACCTTTATCGTCGGTTCGGAAGTTGGCCCCTTGCTCTAGCGGCTTACAACGCCGGCGAGAACGCGGTTCAGAGCGCCCTCGACAAAGGTAGGGCAAGTACCTTTTCTCAACTCAGGGCGGCGAAATTGCTTCCCGCAGAGACGCGCGCGTACGTGCCGGCCGTCCTCGCGGCCATGGGGTTGCTGGGCACGAGCCAACCGTACGCGCGCAGCACCGAAAGGGCTACTGCCGAAGCTTGGGTGTACGCAACGGCTGGAGTAGCGAATTGACGTTAAGCAGCTTCGAGCGCCTGGCTGAGATCCCCGATGAGATCGGCGACATCTTCGAGACCGACGGACACGCGGATCAGGTCTGATGTGATTCCCATCTCTTCACGGACTTCTTTCGGCATCGAAGCGTGAGTCATTGTCGCGGGGTGCTCAATTAGTGATTCCACTCCGCCGAGCGATTCGGCCAGGGTGAACACGCGAACTCGCCCAAGAGCTCTCAGGACGGCTTCTTCACCGCCTCGGAGGCGAAAGGAAAAGGTCCCTCCGTAGCCTCGCATTTGCGTGCGGGCCAATTCATGTTGGGGATGGCACCGCAAACCGGGGTGCAAAACACGCTCAACCGCGGCCTGTCCGCTGAGCCATTCGGCGATGGCTAACGCATTGCGGTTGTGCTCCTCCATGCGCAACGCCAGTGTTTTGATCCCCCGTAACACCAGAAAACAGTCCTGGGGTGCCGCGCAGGTGCCCATCGCATTCTGCAGGAAGCCAATTCGCTCCGCGAGATCGGGGCGGTTTACGATAACGGCTCCGCCCACCACGTCCGAATGCCCGTTGATGTACTTGGTCGTCGAGTGAACAACAATATCAACGCCGAGTTCGAGCGGACGCTGAAAATATGGCGATGAAAACGTGTTGTCGCAAATCGCGATTGCTCCATGCCGATGCGCAGCGCTCGCGACCGCGGCTAGGTCGACCAGGTTCATCAGCGGATTCGTAGGCGACTCGATCCAAACACCGACAGCGCCTTCCTCAAGCGACTTCTCTAGTCGCGCGGCATCCCTCAAGTCAACGTATTTCGCGTGGACGCCCTTGCTCTTAAAGGCGGATTCAAATAGACGATATGTCCCGCCGTAGAGATCGTTGTGAACGATGACGGTGTCCCCGGAATTGAAGGACATCAGGACAGTTGTTTCCGCCGCCATGCCAGTCGCGAATGCGAATCCTGCAGAGCCGCCCTCCAGCGAGGCGAGACATTCCTCCAAGGCCTTCCGCGTCGGATTCCCGGACCGGGAATAATCGAATGGTCCGGGCTCATTCACGCCGCGAAATGCGAACGTGGAGGTCTGGTAAACGGGTGTCATGACTGCACCCTGATGCTCACCACTCCGGTGCCCGGAATGGACAGCGAGCGTCTTAAATTTCATCGGGAGAAAGATGATCTTAACAGCAGGACAGGCGTTTCCGCCTGCCCTCGCGCTTATGCGATGCCCTCAAAAAGTACGGAACTCAAGTAGCGTTCGCCGGAATCAGGAAGGACCACAACGATCGTCTTGCCTGCAAATTCGGGCTGTGATGCCAGCCTGACTGCCGCCGCCGTTGCAGCACCACTGGAAATCCCGGAGAGAATTCCCTCCTCGGCGGCCAGGCGCCGCGCCATTTCAATCGCCTCGTCATTCGAAACCTGTTCGACCCGATCGACCATACTAAGGTCCAACGTATCGGGAATGAAGCCTGCTCCGATGCCTTGGATCTTGTGGGGGCCTGGTTTCACGGCGTCGCCTCGAATCGTCTGACTGATTACGGGACTGGCTTCCGGCTCCACAGCAACGGAAGTGATCTTCTTGCCCTGCGTGCACTTGATATAACGCGAAACACCCGTGATTGTGCCTCCAGTGCCGACGCCGGCGACCAATACGTCGATCTGGCCCTTGGTGTCATCCCAAATCTCGGGGCCAGTCGTGCGGAAGTGAATCTCCGGGTTGGCGGGGTTTTTGAATTGCTGCAGGAGAACGAAGCGAGTGGGGTCCGACGAATAGATCTCTTCCGCCTTCGCAATGGCGCCCTTCATGCCCGTTGCGCCGTCGGTTAATACCAGCTTGGCGCCGAACGCGGCCATGACTTTTCGACGCTCGATCGTCATTGTTTCCGGCATCGTCAAGGTGATGGCATAACCGCGGGAAGCAGCCACGAAGGCCAGCGCTATGCCGGTGTTGCCGCTCGTTGGCTCGACGAGTTCCTTGCCCGGACCAAGAATGCCCTTTTCCTCGGCATCCCACACCATCGCAGCACCGATGCGACACTTGACCGAATACGCGGGATTTCTGCCCTCGATCTTTGCGAATACGGTGGCGCCGTTAGCAAGGCGCCTGAGCCGGATGAGAGGTGTCCCTCCAATGCTCAACGAATTGTTGTCAAAAATCATGACTTCCAGATCCTAATATACCAAAATCGATAGACAATGGGGTGATTGCGCCAGTCTGGATTACGGCACCCGGTATCCGTGCCTTGCGTAGACATAGGCTTTGCCCCTTACGGCCGCCTGCACCAACTTTACGTCGATTCTGCGAAACGTCCCCGAGTCGCCGAGCGGCGTTGGCCTGTATCCAAGCAGATACCGGTCATGCAACGCTAGACTCATCTGCACAGCGATTTTCGGAAGCTCTTCGATGTTCTCAACCATGTGGTGCTGTCCGCCAGTCATTCGCGCCAGATCCTCCAGCACCCACGGCCCGCGGGATTCCTCCGGGCTGGCCATGTGATCGTGAATGCCGATCGCGTGGATCTGAACATCCTCCTCGTCGAGCATTCGGCGGAGTTCCCGTCCCGTCAGCCGGCTGTGATTGTCCCCTCCATCGGAGATAAGGAAAAGAACCTTCCGTCCATTCCTCACCGAATGCATTTGCTTGACGGCGAGTGCGACGGCATCGAAAAGCGCCGTACTGCCACGAGCGACCGCGAAGGAAAGCGCGTTGCGAATGGAAGAGGTGTCAGAGGTGAAGGGCAGTCGAAGTGCTGCCGAATCGGCGAACGTTACAAGAAATTCCTCGTCTTCAGGCTCCAAACTGTCCAACAGCGCTCCAAGCGCCACATGCAGCTTTGCGAGTTTGTACGCCATACTGCCACTGAGATCGACTATGATCCCCAGCGAAATCGGGGCGGTCTCGTGCGAAAACGAGATGATCGACTGAGGCCGTTTCTCCTCGCTCAAGAGAAAATCGGCTGATGATAGATTCGGTATGACCGCACCCCGGTTGTTGGTGACCGTTACAGGCACCAGCACGAGATTGGCATCTACGCGGAGGACCGCGCTGCTATCTGGGGCCCGGACGGGTCCAGACAGCAATTGCTGCGCATCAGAGCTGAGCGCCGCCGCAATGAGCAAGATGATCTTCATACTGTTCACCCCTGTTTTGCCGACGGAGCGAGCCGGCTCATTTCCGCCCATCTTCGAGCCTATTTCTTGAGATCATCGGCAGGTACCACTGCCGAAAAGCGTCGCGCACGGCATTCGCCCGAACTACTACGGTGTCGCCGATTCTCTCGAACGGAATCGGGATTTGCGTGCAGTCGATTTCCGAAACCGGCGTTTGGCCGTTAGTAAGCCGCTGCATCGGTTCGTTACATCGGCCGCAGTAGATCTCGTTCCCCTGTCGGTAGTGCCCTGATCGATAGCATTTGCGACATGACGCAAATGCAACGGTAATGTTGTTGCCCGCTCCTCGCTCGATGAAGAACTCGGCTGTGTCCTTTGAGTTCAGCGGGACCGCGAAGACGCAAGGCTCACTCGTCTGAAGGTCACCGCCAGCGAGTCTGGCATCTTCTCCCTGGGCCAGCAGTTTAGCGGGGGGCGCGGAGCCGGGAATCACGAACCAAACGCCAAATGCTCCTAATCCGAAGAGGAGCGCGAACGTGAGCCAGATGGGCCACGTTTGGCGCCATGTCATCTTTAGCGCCCGTTTGCGTCCACGCATGAGACCTCCGTGAATCGCCGCACTCGCGGCAAATCCACAGACTGCACCTGCCAAACCAATCGAGAACGAGAGCTTAAAATCTTGCACCGTAACGACATCGGGATTGAGCGCCAAACCGCGACCTTGATCCGCTGCCTCAAATCCGGCAGCAAGCCATTTGGCCTGTCTGATGTCCGGCAGAGAACCAGGGTGCCGGGAGATCCCGAGCATCATCGAAATTGCGCAACCTGCTGATATTGCGAATCTTGACCCTTTGGAACCTACGTTGCGCTATCCGGGGAGGAAGTCTCCCAAAGAGAGCATGCATTGAAAAGACGAATCCTTATCGCACTGGTGCTCGCAATCCCCGCAGTCGCACAAACGTCCGAGCTGCGAGTGAGCCTGAGGGACTTGACGAGCGAAGCGATGAAGAACAACCCCGAAATCGTCGCTGCGCAGAAGGGCTATGAGGCTTCCCGTCAGAAGCCGACGCAGGAGAGCAGTCTGCCGGACCCGATGGTGTCCCTTGGCTACACGAGCATCGGGAAGCCACTGCCCGGTTTCGGCCTGGGGACTGAACCAACGGCGAACCTCGGCGTGATGTACTCCCAGGAAATTCCTTATCCCGGAAAACTGAAATTGCGAGGCGAGATCGCTTCGAAAGAAGCCGATGCGAACTTCCAGCAGTACCAGGCGGTTCAGCTCAACGTAATTTCGAGGCTCAAGCAGGCCTATTATCGACTGCAATACACCTACGCCGCCTCGGACCTGCTCAAACGGAATCGCGACCTCCTGAACAAGCTGGTGAGCGTCACAGAGGATCGCTATTCCGTTGGGAAAGCCGCGCAGCAGGATGTCTTCAAAGCCCAGACGCAAGCTAGCATCCTCGAAACGCGCTTGGTGAAGCTCGAACAAGAGCGGGCCAGCACCGAAGCTGAGATCGACAGCATTTTGAATCGCCGTCCCGGAACTCCGGTCGGCCGCCCAGAGGATGTGAAGCCGAAGGAACTCATGGCGACCCTCGAAGAGCTCTATGCTTCGGCTGCCCAAAATTCACCTATGCTTCGTCGCGACCAGAAGATGATCGAGCGCTCCGAACTCGCGGTGAATTCTGCCCGCAAGGAATACTATCCCGACATGACGCTCTCCGGTGGCTACTTCAATCAGGGTGGGATGCCACCCATGTACCAATTTCAAGCCAGCTTCAAGGTGCCGCTCTTCTTCTGGCGGAAGCAGCGCGCGGGTGTGAACGAGCAGGTCAGTATGCTCTCCCAGTCCAAGCGGACGTACGAGGCAACGGATCAGTCCCTCCATGCGCGAATTCAAGCGGACTTCACGATGGCGCAGGCCTCGGCCAAACTCATGAAGCTGTACACGCAAACCGTGGTTCCGCAGGGAAATCTGGCTCTTGAGTCTTCGTTGAGCACGTATGAAGCGGGATCGGTAGACTTTCTCTCCGTTCTTACGAATTTCACCACGGTACTCGATTACGAAATGAACTATTACGACGAGGCGCTCAATTACGCGCTGGCGCTGAGCCGCTTGGAAGAGATGACAGGCCAGCCGCTGACGAATTGAGGCGAATGAGATGAAGATTATTCGTACTATCGGACTTCTGGTTGTGATTGCCGGAGCGTTCGCCGGCGGCTACGTCTATAAAGCGATCAAGGGCGGTGCGACGTCGGCGGGTACCGGCGGGCGCAAGGTTCTGTACTGGGTCGATCCCATGCACCCCGCGTACAAGTCCGACAAACCAGGAATCGCGCCGGACTGCGGAATGAAGCTCGAACCGGTTTACGCCGATGGCGGCGCGGCGTCGGGTAGTAGTGCAACGGCCGATCGAAAAGTCCTGTATTACCGCGACCCGAAAGACCCGAACTACAAATCACAGCAGCCAGGCCTGAACCCAGAGACCGGCAACGAATTGGAGCCTGTCTACGCTGACGACATTTCGGCCATGCCTGTCGGCACCGTCCAGATCACGCCAGAGAAGCAGCAGCTAATTGGAGTGAAATACGGCCAAGTCGAAAGGACCGGTGGCGCCCGGATGATTCGGGCCGAAGGTAAGGTCGCGTTTGACGAGACGCGAATTCAGCACGTCCACACGAAGGTCGAAGGCTGGATCGATCAGGTGTTTGTGGATTATACGGGCCAACTCGTTAAGAAGGGTCAGCCGTTGATGACGATCTATAGCCCGGAGATGTTGGCATCGCAGCGTGAACTTCTGCTTGCCGCAAAGGCACGGGACACCATGAAGGGCAACCCATTGCCGACGGCATTCGATCAGAGCGAATCGCTGCTGCAGGCCGCGCGCCGCAGACTCGAACTTTGGGACCTGAGCGAAGCCCAAATCAGCCAAGTGCTCAAAACTGGCGAGCCAATTAAGAACATCACGCTGTATTCGCCGATCGGCGGCTACGTCACAGAACGCAAGGCTTTTCCTCAATTGAAGGTCATGCCCGACACCGACTTGTACACGATCGTCGATTTGAGCCGGGTGTGGATCATGGCCGACCTCTTCGAATACGAGGCGCCAAACATTCACGTCGGTGAGACTGCGACGGTCTCTCTCCAGTCGATTCCCGGACGCAAGTTCACTGCGCGCATCAACTACATCCAACCGCAAGTCGATCCGATGACGCGCACGCTTAAGGTCCGGCTGGACATGGACAACCCCGGCGTGCTGCTCAAGCCCGACATGTACGCGGCTGTTGAGTTCAATGTGAGCATCCCTGCGCAGCTTACGGTCCCAGCCGACGCGGTTCTCAATGCTGGCGACCGGAAGACGGTGTTCGTAGATCGCGGAAACGGCTTTTTTGAACCACGCCAAGTCACAACAGGGCAGCGAAATGGCGACCGCATTCAGATCCTCTCCGGCCTTACCGGTGGGGAGCGAATCGTCACGTCCGGCAATTTCCTCATCGATTCCGAGAGCCAGATGAAGGCCGCCGCAGCCGGAATGGGAGGTATGGCCGGGATGCCGGGAATGACGAATGAGCCCATGAAGACGCCCAGTTCGCAGTCTGGCAAGCCCGCCGAAAAGGCTGCCCCGAACATGCCTGACATGCCAGGGATGGGGAGCAAAAAGCAATGATCAACGCGATCATCGAGTTCTCGGCCCGCAACAAAATGATCGTCTTCATCTTGATTGCCGCCGCCGTCATGGGCGGCATCTGGTCGATGAAGAACGTGCCACTCGATGCCCTCCCGGACTTGAGCGACACGCAGGTGATCGTGTACTCCCGTTGGGACCGAAGCCCCGACATCATGGAGGACCAGGTCACATATCCGATCGTCACAGCGATGCTTGGCGCCCCAAAGGTGAAGGACGTCCGCGGCTTCTCCGATTTCGGCTACTCGTACGTGTACATCATTTTCGATGAAGGCACGGACATTTACTGGGCGCGATCCCGCACGCTGGAATACCTCTCGTCCGTTCTTCCGCGGCTGCCGCAAGGGGTCAAAACGGAATTGGGGCCGGACGCGACCGGCATTGGTTGGGTGTTCCAATATGCCTTGATCGACACGAGCGGGAAACAAAGCCTAGCCGACCTGCGCAGCTACCAGGACTGGTACCTGCGCTATTACCTGAAGTCGGTTCCCGGCGTAGCCGAAGTCGCGCCGCTGGGAGGATTCGTTCGCCAATATCAGGTGAACGTAGATCCGAACAAGCTGCAAGCCTACAACATCCCGATTAGCAAGGTCGTTGATGCGGTACGCAGCGGCAACAACGATGTGGGTGGGAGGCTGATCGAGTCCACCGGCGCCGAGTACATGGTGCGCGGCCGTGGCTATGCCGAATCAACGGAGGACATCGCAAAGATCGTATTGGCGACGAACCAGAGCGGTGTTCCCGTTCGGATCTCCGATGTGGGAGACGTTACTCTCGGGCCCGACATCCGGCGCGGCGTTGCCGACTGGAACGGCACCGGAGACACGGTGGCCGGAATCGTCGTAATGCGCCAGGGGGAGAACGCGCTCCAGGTCATCGACCGTGTCAAACAGAAGCTGCATGACATCGAGCCCGGACTTCCTCCCGGCGTGAAGATCGTGACGGCATACGACCGTTCGGAACTGATTCTCCGATCCATCGAGAACCTGAAGCACACGCTTACCGAGGAACTGATTATTGTCGCGATCGTGATCCTCATCTTCCTGTGGCATTTCCCCAGCGCGATCATTCCGATCATCACCATCCCCGTGGCGGTGATCATCTCATTCATTCCGATGAGGGCCATGGGCTTGACGTCGAACATCATGTCGCTCGGCGGAATCGCAATTGCTGTGGGGGCGATGGTTGATGCGGCAATCGTGGTGGTCGAGCAAACGCACAAGAAACTCGAGGAATGGGAGCGAAACGGGCGGAAAGAAGACTACCACCGGGTTGTAGTCAACGCCGTTAAGGAGGTTGGTGGGCCGAGCTTCTTCGCGCTTCTCGTGATCGCTGTCTCGTTCCTCCCCGTCCTGACGCTCGAAGCGCAGGAAGGAAGACTGTTCAAACCGCTGGCGTATACGAAGAATTTCTCGATGATCATTGCCGCGGTCCTCGCAATCACACTCGATCCGGCGATGCGGCTCGTTTTCACCCACATGAAGAACTTCGAGTTCCGGCCGCGTTGGCTGGCTCGGGTCACGAATGCGGTCCTGGTTGGCAAAATCCATTCCGAAGAGAGCCATCCGATCAGCAAGATCCTGATTCGCATCTATGAACCGATCTGCGCCTGGTCTCTGCGGTGGAAATACTTCGTAATTGCGGGCGCAGTGGCACTGGTGATCATTACGGTGCCAGTGTTCGAGCGGCTCGGCTCCGAATTCATGCCTCCACTCGACGAAGGCACCTTGCTATACATGCCATCGACCTTACCTGGAATTTCCGTCACCCAGGCGCAACAGCTCTTGCAGGTGCAGGACAGGATCATCATGCAGTTTCCGGAAGTGCAGAGCATTCTCGGCAAGGCCGGGCGCGCAGAAACATCCACCGATCCAGCGCCGTTCTCGATGATGGAAACGGTTATCGTCTTGAAGCCCGAAGACCAGTGGCGGAAAGTGGACACCTGGTATTCATCTTGGGCTCCGGGGTGGGCGAAGGGTGTTTTCCGGCGATTCACTCCGGACCACATCTCAACCGACCAACTCGTGGAGGAAATGAACCAGGCGCTGAAGATCCCCGGAACCTCAAATGCCTGGACGATGCCGATTAAGGGTCGGGTGGACATGTTGACAACGGGTGTTCGCACCCCGGTCGGCATCAAGATCTATGGCGCCGATATCAAGCAGATTGAGAATATCGGGACCCAGATCGAAGCCGCCCTGCCGAAGGTCCAGGGAACTCGCAGCGTGTTCGCCGAACGCACGAGCGGCGGCTACTTTGTGGATTTCAAATGGAATCGTGACGAGCTCGCACGATACGGCCTGAGCATCGACATGGCGCAGGATGTCGTGATGAGCGCCATTGGTGGCGAGAACGTCACCACGACTGTCGAAGGCCGCGAACGTTATCCCGTCAACGTTCGCTACATGCGCGATTACCGGAGCGATCCGGCTGCGTTGGCCAGAGTGCTCGTCCCGGTGATGGGCGGACAAACGCAAATACCGCTCTCCCAACTCGCCGATGTGCGTACCGTGACCGGGCCGGGAATGTTGCGTGATGAAAACGGGATGCTCAATGGCTATGTGTACGTGGATGTCGCTGGCCGGGATGTCGGCAGCTACGTGGAGGAGGCGAAAGCCGTCGTTCGCAACAACATCAAGCTGCCGCCTGGGTATTCGTTGGTGTGGAGCGGCCAGTACGAGGCGATGCAGCGGGTTCGGGAAAAACTGATGGTGGTTCTTCCGCTGACGTTGTTTCTGATCATCATGCTTCTCTACGTCAACACCCGGTCCATGAAAAAGACGCTGATCATCATTCTGGCGGTGCCGTTTTCGGCGGTCGGCGCGGTTTGGCTACTGCACTTGCTGAACTACAACATGAGCATCGGCGTCTGGGTCGGGTTGATCGCACTGCTTGGAGTCGATGCCGAAACAGCGGTCTTCATGATGCTTTATCTCGACCTGGCACACGACCAGGCTAAGGCCGAGGGAAGGCTGCGCAGCTTGCGGGATTTGCAGGACGCGATCATGCACGGTGCTGTAAAGCGTATTCGGCCGAAGTTTATGACGGTTGCCACAATGTTCATGGGACTCGTGCCCATCATGTGGTCGGCCGGTACCGGCGCCGACGTCATGAAGCGCATCGCGGCCCCGATGATCGGTGGCATCTTCACGTCGTTCATTCTTGAGCTGGTTGTCTACCCGGCAATTTACGAGGTTTGGAAATGGCACTTCGAATTGAAAAAAGAGCTGGCGCACTCGTAATCGGTATCGCGCTGATGGCGGGCGCGAGCTTCGCGCAGACGCTGCAATATCAAGTGTGGCGCGGAAAATCGCGCGTGGTGAACCTGCCGCCCCGCATAAAGAAGGTCGGCAACATGGGCACGCTGACCGTCTCGGATTCAGGTATCGCTTTCGAAGAAACGGGAAAGGACGGAAAGAAGCCCAAGCATCCTCGGGTGTGGCGTTGGAACTATCAGGAGATCCAGCAGTTAAAGATTTCGCCCAAGTCGCTAACCGTCCTCACGTACAAGGACACCGCCTGGAAACTCGGCGCCGACCGGCAATACGACTTCGATTTGGTTTCCGACGGGAACTTTACCGACGCATACGAGTTGTTGAAGAATCGCCTGGACCAGCGGCTCGTGGCCCAGATTCCTGACAAGATCTCCCAGCCTCTCTGGGAGATTCCGGTCAAACATCTGCTTCGGTTCGGCGGCGATGAAGGAGTGCTCCAGGTGGGGGCCGAGGCGATCGTCTACAAGTCTCAGAAGCAGGGGGAGTCACGAACCTGGCGGTATGAGGATATCGAGAACATCAGTAGCTCCGGTCCGTTCCAACTGACGGTCACCACGTTCGAGCGCGCCAAGACGCATTACGGCGATCTTAAGGGCTTCAACTTTGAGTTGAAGCAGCGCCTGGACGACCGCCGGTATAACGATCTGTGGTTGCGGTTGAACCAATCCAAGGGGCTGCAGATCCTCACTTCGTATCGCGCCGGTGACGCGGGAGCGGAGAGGTGACAGTCGGCGGCAAATACGCTGCCTCATTTCCGGCAGTAGCCTTCGGTTGCTGGATGGCCTCAGCCAGCGAACGCGGGTCCTACGCGGGAACTCGCAGTGCAAGTTCATGTGTTTTAAGGGGTTGCGCAAAGGCAGCGGCGTTGCATCAGGTAGGGTAACCCGGTCATTCCAGCGAAAATCGGGCACAACGATAAGGAAGAACAGAACATGAAAAAGACGATTTCTCTTCTCTTCGCCGGAGCGCTCCTCGTAGCAGCAGCGAGCCAGCAAACCTTTACGGGCGTGATAACGGACTCCATGTGCGGCCAGGATCACGCAATGATGAAGGTGACGCCCGATTCGAAGTGCGTTCAGGAGTGCGTCAAGCACGGTAGCAAATACACACTGTTCGACGGCAAGACGGCCTACGTGTTGAGCGATCAAAAGACGCCGGAACAGTTCGCCGGCCAAAAGGTGAAAATCACCGGTACGCTCTACGAGAAGACCAAGATTCTCAAGGTGGACTCCATCACGGCTGATGGCCAGGCATCTCCAGCGGGTTCCGCGCACGCGGCACATCAGCACTGAGCAGGTGGATCGATCGAACTGACCCGCGGTCATTCCCGTAGGGAAATAGCGGGTCAGCTCGGCCGGCCGTAGAATTAAGGAGGAGACGCTCCATGACAGCCAAACGCTGGTTGGCCATATTGGCGGTGGTCCTCGTCGCCGCCGGCCTCGGATATGCCGGGTTCAGAGCCTACCGCGCCTCACAGCCGGAGCAATGCTACGCCTGCGTCAGGGCGATTCACGCCCATTCACGCACCATCGGGATCGTGAACGGAAAGGCCCGGACGTTCTGCTGCCCAGCATGTGCCCTCTCCGAACATGAGCAGGAAGGCAAGCCCATCCGCGTTACGGAACTGACCTCCTACCTTACCGGCGAGAGGCTCACACCGGCCGAAGCTTTCATCGTGAAGGGAAGCGATGTGAACATGTGCGCGCACGCGCGCGAACTAGTGGACGAGGAGAAGCGGCCGGCGGACCTCCACTACGACCGCTGCTCGCCGAGCATGCTCGCGTTTAAGGAGCGACGCGACGCGGTCGACTTCACGCGCCAGCACGGCGGACAGGTGTTGCCGTTTACTGAGATCTCGTCGGCATACGCGCACTGATAGCGTCTGCGCGTCAGTGAGATGCTATGCTGATCCGGGTTGCGAAGTGGGCTGTCTGCTGCCGAGACTGACATTCACGAAACAGTACCGCTACCCAGATTTGAACTGCCGATCATAGCCTAGCGAATGAGCACTGAACCAGTTAAGCCTTCCGACAAATTCGAACAACAGATCAGTCGTATTCACGCACTTCTAGAGCAGCCAGGGTCGGAAGTCACATGGAACGATCAACTGCCAGACCCGGACAATCCGTCGCAACCGCGGCAGATAGATGTAGCGATCAGGCGCGACGACAAGCTGACCTTGGTTGAATGCAGGATTCACGCTCAGAGGCAGGACGTTCAGTGGATTGAAGGACTAATAGGCCGACGGGTCAGCCTTCACGCTGACGCCGTGATCGCAGTCTCTGCATCTGGCTTTACCAAGGGGGCTGTGCTCAAGGCCAAAGCGTTTGGCGTCATCCTCCGCGATTTCGCTACGCTCACTCAGGAAGAAATTGCAGCGTGGGGACACTTAACGCGCGTCTCGCTGACGTTTTCCTCATTCCATCAGGTCGAATTAACATTTCGATTTTTGCCCGACCACCTGAGAGAACTCAACGTAGATCAGGTCGAGGAGGCACTCCGGAAATCGCCGGCTCAGTTCTACGGAATATTTGAACTGGTCGCAAGGAAAATCGATGACGCTAGACTGCCTCAGGAAATGGTCTGCGTATTCGACGCCGAGATCGGCAAGGAGGGTCTTTCCATTGCTGGCAAACCTGTTATACGTATTGACTTTCACGGGAAGATTACTCGTCAAGACACGGTCGTGAGCACTCCGTCGGTTGTGGCCTACGACGCACCTGGCGTATTCGGAATGGACCGGCAGGCATTCGTTGAGAAAGTGGACCTCGGTGAGTTTGAGATAACGTCCTCTGCAAATGACGTGCTCGTCACTATCGATCTTTCGCCCGTCCGTGCTCCGACCGCGGCGAAATTCCACAGCGTGAACCTTGAGTTCGACAGGGTCGTGCGAATGCGGGCGTTCGAGGTAATAGGGCTCCCGCGGTTTCGCATCGAGTTACGCGATGTGCGGTTACGGATCGCGCCCTTCCATGAGCCCAGGAAGTAACGCGCAGATATTCGATATTCCATCTAACGCCGGCAAAACTAACCCTCACCGGGGGCCGTTGCTCCTGTTTCAGGTACGATGCCGCAGAGCGGAGAATGACCCGGTGCTTCCAGCTTGTCACGGGCTACACGTCTGCTTCCCCGGAACCATCGGCTTCCTTTCGGAGCCCGAACTTCTCCATGCGGTAAATGAGCGTCTTCCGGCTGATGTCTAAGTACTGCGCCGCATGCGTCTGGTTTCCGTTGAATTTCTCCAGGGCGCGCATGATCAGCTCTTTCTCGACCGCTTCCAGACTGATTCCGTGGGGCGGCAGGTCGAGGTGCAAAGCCTCCATTGCCGGCCGTTCACGCCTTAGGAAATCAGGGAGATCATTCATCGTGATTTCGTCGCCGCGAGCCAGGACAACGATGCGTTCGATGATGTTTTCCAGTTCGCGCACGTTCCCGGGCCAAGTGTACGCGCTGAAGTAAGGAAGAAGTCGCGGTGGCAACACCAAATCTGGCCGTCCCTGCTGATCTTTCGCCTTAATAAAGAAATGCTGGACCAGTTCGGGGATATCGTCCGCCCGCTCCCGCAGGGGTGGCAGTTCCAACGGAATTACGGCGAGCCTGTAATATAAGTCCTCGCGAAACGCTCCGTCCTCCACCATTGCCTGAAGATTTCGGTGGGTCGCGGCTATGATCCTGACATCGACATTGGTCGTGCCTACGACTCCCAACTTCTCGATTTCCCCCTGTTGGATCAGCCGCAGCAATTTGACCTGAAGCTCCAACGGTAGTTCGCCGATTTCGTCCAGGAAGAGTGAGCCTCCGTCGGCCAGTTCGACCCTTCCACGCTTGTTCGCCAACGCCCCAGTGAACGACCCCTTCACGTGCCCGAACAACTCCGATTCGAGGAGGTCCTTCGGAATTGCACCGCAGTTGATCGTGACGAACGGTCGATCTTTCCGGCGGCTGTTGAAGTGAATGGCTTTGGCTAACAATTCCTTGCCGGTCCCCGTTTCGCCTCGAATCAGAACTGTTGAAGTCGCCTGTGCCGCACGCGAGGCCATGTCCAAGACGTAGAGCAGGGATTTTGAGCGGCCGAGGATATTCTCAAACCCGTACTTCTGATCGAGGCTGCTGCGAAGCAGGCGAACCTCTTCCTGAAGATCGAGGTGTTCAAGGCCGCGGTTCACGATGAGACGGAGTTCGTCCATGTTCACCGGCTTGCTGATGTAATCGTATGCGCCGGTCTTCATCGCCTCGACTGCATTTTCAACGGACCCGAAAGCCGTGACCATGATCACAATGATTTCGGGGTATCCCGCGCGAATCTTACGGAGTAATTCCAAGCCGGACATGCCCGGCATCTTAAGATCAGTGATCACCAGGTCGGGGGGCACCTGCCGAATTGCCTCTAGAGCCGTGGCTCCATCGGGCGCAGCAGCTACATCGTAGCCGCTCTGCTGTAGCTGCGCCTGCGTCACCCAACGAAGGCTTTCGTCATCATCGACTACCAGAATCCTCTTCTTGCTCAACGATTCCTCCCCTGCCGCTGTGGAACCACCAATGAAAAGGTCATTCCGCCTTTCTGGTTTCGTTCCGCCTTTACCACACCCCCATGTTGGGTGACGATCTGGTGTACAACCGACAGACCGAGACCAGTCCCCGCCTCTTTCGTCGTGAAAAACGGATTGAAGATCTTGTCCAGGTTCTCCTCCGCCACGCCAGGGCCCTGGTCGCGAACGGAAATCATCACCGAGGAATCCGAGGGCGTCGCCGAAATCAGAACCTCTCCGGGGCCCGTCATCGCCTGTACAGCATTGATCGCGAGATTTAAGATGACCTGCTTCATCTGTTCGGGATCACATTCAATTGGCGGAACCGATCCCGGAACTTCCTTGCGGAGAGTGATTCCCTTTTGTTCAGCAGAATGACCGGCGAGGTTGATGATTGAATCGATCAGCCGGTTCGGGTCCACGGACTGGAATTCCGGCTTTCGGGGCCGGGCGAAGTCGAGCAGATTCGTCAGCAGACGGTTGAGGCGCTGAATCTCCTTATGGATGATTGCCAGTGAACCCTTGCGCATTTCATCCGGAGTTTGCGGCGATTCGATCAGGTTCGCGGCGCCGTCGATGCTCGCGAGGGGATTCCGGATTTCGTGTGCGAGACTCGCCGACAGTTGACCGATCGCGGACAGCCTGTCGGCCCTCTTGATTTGCTCGAAGCTGTCCTGTAGCTCGCGGTTCACGTTGGCGAGTTCCTTCGAGGTGCGCTCCAGCTCGGACCTTTGCTTCCGGCCGACGTCGGCCAGAACGCCGGTGACAGTGCCAACCATGAAAAACACGATGATCTCGGCGTATTGATTCATCGCGTACTCCGGCATGTGATGCCAAGCCATCACAATATGTGGAACGTAGCAAAAGGCGGACACAGCGGACGCAATCAAGCCGCCCCGCCAACCGAAGAAAATGGCGGCGTAGACAATCGGCAGATAGTAGAGCCGCTGGAAAAGTTCATGCCAGAGTATCAGTGACGGTGAGGTCAAATAATGCAGCGCGCTAGCGACTGCTATGCCAGCCGCCACTACGAGGATTCGCGCAAGTGCTTGCCTTTCTTTCACTTGTCCACTCAATTCGGTTCTTTATGGATCATAGCGCGACCGCGGCCAAACCGACGATCCAAGGTGGCGCGACCGGTGGCGGCCCTCCAAAAGAACCACTCAATATCCAATTCACAATGAGAAGGGCCGGCGGACGCGTGTCCGCCGGCTCCGAAGTTGGTCTGCGAATGGCATCGGTTGACCACTTTATTTTGCCTGTTTGGCCAAATCTCTGTGGCCTGCCGCCATCATGTGAGCTTCTTGTGCAGCCTCTTTGAGCTTCGCAGCCATTTTGGGGCAGTGATTTTGCATCTCCCGCGAATAGAATCCTTGATTCTTGCCGATCGCCGGCTGAACGTGCGAGGTGTAATAGGTCGCTTCCTCTTCGTGTTTCTTCGCCTCCTCCTCGTACTTCAGCGCCTGGGCATCGAAGTACTCCGCGATCCGCTCGTGGTCTGCGGGTGTTTTGGCGTTGAGGATTAGGGTCCTGAGCTCGCTCTTGCTCATCGACTTATCCTTTGCGCCGGCCGGCACGACTAAGGCTGGAACCACCGTAAACGCAACCGCGAGCACGGCCAGCCGTAGAGTCCACGCATTCACCAAATGAATTCTCATAAAACAATCTCCTTTCGATTTTGAACTTCTGGCGCGACGGTCACGACGTGGTTTCCGGCCATCAGCCTACGATGGTTCGCGTCAATGGTTGTCTCAGGCGATAGTCGGTACTCCCATCAGAGGCTGGCGATCACCGCCATTTGTTCGTGCGATGCTGCGAGCGCACGATTGGAGTTGGCTTTGGTGCGCATCTCTTTCGCGAAGAACTCGAAGCGGCCGGGAGTCGTCGGCGACATCAAATTCTTCGCAACCGGAGCGTTCCTGTAGGAGGCCGCGGCCTCTTCGTATCCGGCAGCCTGCGCCTCCACCCTGTCGGCCTTGGCGGTATAGAATTCCGAAAGCTTCAGGTGGTCCGAACGCGTCTCAGCAGTGGCAGCCAGGCGTTTTGCCGCCCGGTCTGTAATTCCTTTGTGCATGACACTCTGGGCTGCCGGACCGCGATAGGTTGGCGAAACGAGATTCTTGGGGCCGATCTGGGAAAAAGCAGGTTGAACAGCAGCCGCGAAACCGAACAGCGTGATGGCCGCGGCTGTGGTCCAGTTCGAAGCCTTGGAGGTGATCATTGTCTTTCTCCTTCGCTCCTAGTAGGGGCATCCCCAACGCCGAACTGTAAATATATGTATCTTAAGGACCAGCTCGCGATTCCTTCTCGCCAGCCGCGGTATTTTCGCCTGTTGGGGGGCAGCACGGAACCCGAAGTGGCGCAAATGAGCCAGCACAACCAAGCTGTGCGGCCGACGCACCCCGGCGAACCAGGCTAAAAGGGACCATATCTCTTAAAATGGCTCGGAGACCGGCCCGGTGGCACGAGCAGATCGGTGATCCGCCCATCGCATCGAGATGCGTGGCGACTCGATGCGCAAAAATCGAAGTAGATCTGATACAACGGGCGCATAACCACGCGGGACCCGTTGCCAATCAGCAATGTTTCCGTTCGTCATCCATCCGGAGCGAGGAGCCTAGGAGCACGCTGTGGACTTCACGCAGTCTGTCGGGAGCTTACCGGACAATTGCGCTGCTCGGCGGCCGAAGCAGGGCGATCCGCCGGTGTGTTCATGCGGCTGGCAACATGCCTTTTCTTTCTAACCATCATTTGCCGCGAACTGCGGCTCGACGACCTGGCGGACCGGCTCATCAGTGCGGAACTGGAAGGCGCCCCTGGTCCACCCTGCGTTTCCACGCTGCCCGGTCGATCTCAACGCCGCCCAGCCAGACGCTCACGATTTGACGTGTGGCCGATATTTCGGTCAGTGGGTTGCCGGCTACCAGCAGTAGGTCAGCCTTCAGGCCGGCTGTTATTCGGCCTCGGTCGGTGAGATGAAACGTCGCCGCAGGCGCGGCGGTGGCCGCGTGCAGAGCCTCTGCAGGTGTCAGCCCAGCGCGCACCAGCAGTTCCAGTTCACCGTGTAAGCTTGCCCCGTAGGTTGTTCCTGGATTTCCGGCATCGGTGCCCGCTAGGATCGCGACATGCTCTGCCTTCAACTGTTTTACCGCTTCCGATGCGCCTTCGCAGCTCTCCTTTATCGGGGGAAATTTTCCGGTCAGTGCGGCAATCCCACTCGCCGGCAGATACGTCTTGATCCGAACGTCCTCAGCCAGGGCGGAATCGAAAGGCGTGTTGCAAATAGAATTGAGTACGCTCAGCGTCGGAATGACGAAGACGTGGTGAGACGCTGCAAGCCGTTCGAACTCAGGTTCGGAAGGACCAACAAACAGATGCGCCAGCCCGTCTGCTCCCGCTTCGAAGGCATCTTTGGCTTGCCCTAGCGACCCAATATGAACAACAGCCAACCTTCCCCGTTGATGTGCTGCTTCCACTAGCGCCTTCATGGTCTCCTTGGTTAGCGTGGGCCTCAGTTTCGGCAATTCATATTCGTGCCAGTCATCATAAATGATCTTTATGTAATCGGACCCTTCGGCGATCCGCGCGTCAACCCAACTTTGCGCCTCTTCTGGTTTCGTAAGTGTGGGAACCTTGATCCCGTACTCAGTTCCATGGCCCCCCGGAACCGTCGCAAGGAAGCCGGCGGAGAACAGGTCGGCGTGGTCGGCAAGTTTGCCGCCTGCCTTTTGTATACCGGCTACGAAAGCGGGCGAAGAGAACATGTCGAAATTCGTAGTCACCCCCAACACGGATGCTTGCTTCAGCACTTCCGTCAGATACACGTGGGTATGTGAGTCGATCAATCCGGGTAGAAGCGTTTTTCCCGATCCGTCAATCTCCCTGGCACCTTTGGGGGCCTTGACCCGGGGCCCAACCGCTTGGATCAGCCCGCCTTCGACCACCACACTCGTCTGTGTGATCAGACGGTCGCCGTCAAACACGTGAACATTACGGATAACAAACGACTCGGCCGAACATCCGATCGATCCGGCAGCCAGCAGCAGGGCTAGAACTCGCATGGGAGCACATCATAGCATGGGCGCGGCCCTTTTCATGACGGCACAAGACCCAAGGCTTGCAGCGCAGCATGAAGAGCGCTCCACGAGCTGAATTCCAGTGAGAATTAATGTCTTATGTCAGTTCTGGTCGGTAGACATTACCGGAGAGTAGCCGCTGAGGCTCGGAGCGCTGTCGCGCTCCGGGATTCTGTGTGCTGAGGCAGGGCAAGGGACTGCCGCCCCTTGCCCCGCACCCCCATCCTCGCGTGCGGCCGCCCACCTCCGCTTCGCTCCGGATGCCGTCGAATTCTGTTGACGAAGGCGAACGCTTTACCGCACAATCGACTTGCTAGCGTCGCTACGCTCCGATGGTGTTCGGGATCATCCCGGAATGCTGTTCGGCATCCCTCCGGAACTGGTGTTCAGCTTCGCCGGAATCCCCGTCGATCTCCGCATGAGAACTGGATTCGCGGTTTTGCTGTCGTTCAGCTACTATGAGCATTCTCGGTGAACGCGCATGGAATCGACCCGACTCCGACAGATTATCCAGCAGTACAAGGCCGATCCAGAGTCCGTCTACAACACCTGGTTTATCAATAGCGAAGAACGGCTAAAAGCCTTCCGCGCGATCCGACGCGGGGTCGAGCAGGTGGTCGCCGACATCAAGGCAGGCTCGTTCGGCAACGATTTCCGCGGCTCGTCGTTGGAGCTGGTTTTGAACTCAATCACCGAGCAAAAACAGGTGTTTGAGGGTGCAGCTCATCCGTTCTATTGGAAACCTAAGCTGCGGATTCCGGATATCTATGAGAGCGAGCCGAACAAAATGGCCTTTGGACAGTTCCTGGAGAGCTGTCTCCGCAACACCAGAGACGACCAACTCCTCCGTGAGATTTCTCAACTGTCCGCACGTGAGATTAAGGGGCTGGGCCCCGCGGTTGCAAACATTCTCTACTTCCTGCACCCGATGGTGCTGCCGCCGTTCAACACGGCCATTCTGAATGGGTTCAACGCGCTTCTCGGCGCTAAGAAAAAGCTCGGATCGTGGACGAGCTATCTCGAAATGAGAGAGGTGATGATCGCGCTCAACGACGAGCACAGATCGATGCTCTCAAAGGACCTCGGGGCGATCGCCGGCTTGTTTTTCGATATCGGTGCCGGAAAGGTGGTAGTCGAGGAGAATTCCCAGCTGGTGCTCGATGTGGACAGGAAGAAAATCGAAGCCGCGCAGAAGAAACGACACCAGGAAGTACTCGACGATATTCGCCAGGATGAAGCGCACACACAGATGCAGTTCCTGTTAACGAAATTAGGGAAGGCGCTCGGGTATGATGTACTCGTCGCCGCGAACGACCGAGGAAAGTCGTTCGGCGGCGAGAGGTTCTCATTTCATTGTCTCTGTGGCCTCCCCGAACTAGGAGTGAACGCCGACGTGGCTTCGACCATCGATCTCATCGATGTCCTCTGGTTCCAAAAGGGAACAGGCCGTGTTTCATGCGGATTTGAGGTTGAAAAAAGTACGTCTATTTATTCGGGATTACTCCGATTAGCGGACTTGGCGCTGGCCCTGCCGGACCACTCGATGAAAATGTTCCTGGTCGCTCCGGACGATCGCGAAAAAGAAGTACTGGCGCAATTGAAGCGCCCATCGGTACAGGCCGCAAACGGAGGCGCTGTCGCATACATCCTGTTCTCGGAATTGGCCGCGAACTGCGATGCCATGTGCCGGTTCGGTTCCGGCCGGGAGATCCTGGACAAGATCGCGAAAACTGGCACCTGAAGCGTTCTGCCGCGCACAGTCGACATGCCTGGCCTGATCGCTGCGCCCGGCCGACATGAGCCTTTATTTTCCCGCAGGCGCGATCTTGCTGATCGTGATTGTCTTGCCGTCCTTACCAACGTCTCCGGTGATCTGCACATTTGCGCCGGCATTGGCCGGGAGCGACGCGAAGTTCTGATTCTTGATTTCGTACACCTTGTCGCCGCTGACGACCACGTATTTTGCGCCCGCTTTGACACAACCAGTGGTGCAGTCTTTGGGATTCTTACCCATCTCGCCCATGCCGGCGTGACTCTTGCCGCACATGCTGTCGCTGATCTGGCCAGTAAGAGTCTGGGATGCCGCCCAAGCCGACAGCCCGCCGATCGAGCACAGGATTCCTATTGATACGATGCGCTTCATTTTGCGTTCTCCTTTTCGAGGTTATAGACCTTGCTCCATGCAAATTCATACGCGGCTTCCGGGAGCTCCGATTTCAGCTCGACGACGTAGGTTTCACGATTTGTCGTCACGCGGAACCGGTACGCATCCGGCCTGCCGATGGTTTCGATATCGCGATACAGCCACGTACGCGAGTCCGAGGGTTTATCGCTGACAAACCGGATCGCCTCATTTCCGATTTCGAGCGTCCCGTGGGTGCCTCCACGCGTGCGCCGGTGAAATGCAAGCGTCTGAAATTTCGATCTCGAAGCGTAGTGCCCCACCACCGGGCGATTGATCCGCTCCGCCAGGAACTGTGCGAGCGATTCGACCGGGGCCTCCACTGCGACGCGGAAGACGTATTCCCGACGTTCGATTGGTTTCCATTTTTGGACTTCGTACGTTTGGAACCGAAGCGAGCGCGGATCGGCGACGTCCGCCTCCCGCAAATCCTGAATTGGAACGGTGATGCTGGTCTTATTGTCGGCTGACCGGAAAGTGATTCCTTGCGCGTCGATGTGCAGTTCACCCGGCTGATTCCGGAGAAGACGGACACGCGTCGCCTTCATGTCGAAATAGTCGGGCACGGCTTGCGCCCGGCTGACCGTCACGATCAGCGTTGCCAGACCGATAATTCGGATGAGATTCATACCGTTTCTCTCGCTATTCTTCGAATTTCGAGACCCTTCCAGATTTCGTAGACAGCAGGGTATACCAATAGCTCCAGCAGGAACGACGTAAAGATTCCGCCAATCATCGGTGCGGCAATCCGGCGCATTACATCGGAGCCGGCCCCGTGCGACCACATGATGGGAACAAGCCCCAGGAACATGACAGCCACGGTCATCACTTTTGGGCGTAAGCGTTTCACCGCACCGTCTTCGATCGCGACCCGGAGGTCTGCCATGCTCCGCATCTGACCGGCCCTTTTTCGTTGCTCGTAAGCAAGTTCAAGGTACAGCAGCATGAACACACCGGTCTCTGCATCGACCCCGAGAAGGGCGATTAACCCGACCCAGACGGCAACGCTCATGTTGTATCCGAGCAAATGCAGCAGCCAGATCGCGCCAACGGCTGAAAATGGGACGGCCAGCAGGATGATCATGGTTTTCACGAATGACCCCGTGTTGAAGTAGAGAAGCAGCATTACGATCAGAAGCGTGATCGGCACCACCACCTGCAAGCGTTCTGTCGCGCGCTGCAAATATTCATACTGGCCGCTCCAGATGAGCTGATAGCCAGGCGGGAGTTGAACTTGCTGCGCGACTGTGCGCTGGGCATTCGCCACGTACGTCCCGAGGTCCACGCCTGCCGTATCGACATACACGAATCCGGCGAGGAATCCTTCTTCGTTCTTGATCATCGGAGCGCCTGTGCGGACGGTCAGATCCGCCAATTGTGAGATCGGGATCTGGGCGCCATCTGCAGTCGGAATCAAGACGCGGCTCAGTTTTGAAAGATTGTCACGCAGTCCCCTTGCGTAACGCACATTGACCGGATAGCGCTCACGTCCTTCAACGGTCGTGGTGACGGTCTCGCCGCCAACAGCGGATTCGATGATCTGGTTCACCTGGGCTACGCTCAGGCCATAACGCGCGGCCTCTTCGCGCCTGACCTGATAGTCGATGTAGTAACCACCGGTCACGCGTTCAAAGAAGGCGCTGCGCGTCCCCTGGACGCCTTGGAGGACCTTCTCCACTTTGAGCCCGATGTCCTCGATGGTTTCGAGTTGTGGCCCCATGACCTTAACGCCGACCGGCGTCCGAATCCCAGTGGTGATCATGTCGATTCGGGTGCGGATCGGGAATAGCCAAGCGTTCGCGAAGGATGGAATCTGCACGGCGCTGTCGAGTTGGCCGATCAATGTTTCCCAAGTAATCGGCTGCTCCTCGGGCCACCATCGCGCTAGCTGGTTTTTGAGCCATTGAGGCGCCCAGCTCGAATACCACCGGGTCCTGTGCTCCTTCCTCCACTCGCTTTCCGGTTTCAGAACAACTGTTGTCTCGACCATGCTCATAGGCGCGGGGTCGGTCGCCGTTTCCGACTTGCCGATCTTTCCGTAAACGCTCTGAATCTCGGGGAACCGGTGAAGCAATTTGTCTTGGATCTGAAGATACTTGCCGGCCTCGGTAACGCCAATCCCTGGTAGGGTGATCGGCATGTAGAGAATTGAGCCCTCATTGAGTGGAGGCATGAACTCCGATCCAAGGCGCTTGTAGACCGGAATCGTGAGGAGGACGACGACAATCGCAGCTAGCACCACTAGCCAACGGAGCTTGAGCACGACGCGGACCACAGGGTGATAGATCTTCATCAACGGCCGACTGATCGGATGCTTCTCCTCACTGTGGATCTTTCCCACGAGGACAGCGTTGGTAATGCGCGAGAGGAAACTCGGCCGAAATGAAAACTCCCGCGTTCGCATGAACAGTAGCCGGATCGCCGGATCGAGCGTAATCGCCAGCACCGCGGCAATCGCCATTGAAAAGTTCTTCGTGAACGCCAGGGGTTTGAAAAGCCTGCCCTCCTGATATTGCAAGGCAAAGATCGGCATGAACGAGACCGCAATTACGAGCAACGAGAAAAAGCTCGGCCCGCCGACCTCCTTCACCGCCTCGATGATCACGTGAGTGGCGGAGCCCTGGCGCCCTTCCGCCTCCCAATGTTCCAACTTCTTGTGAGTTTGTTCGACAACGACGATGGCTGCGTCCACCATCGCTCCAATTGCGATAGCAATTCCACCGAGCGACATAATGTTCGCTGTGAGGCCAGTGGCCTGCATCGGGATGAAGGACAGAATGACCGCAATAGGAATCGTGAGGATCGGAATGATGGCGCTCGGAATGTGCCAGAGAAAGATCAGGATGACGAGGCTGACGATCACAAGCTCCTCGATCAGCGTATGCCGCAGCGTATCGATCGAGCGGTCGATGAGGTCAGAGCGGTCATAGGTTGTTACGATTTCGACGCCGGTCGGGAAACTCGATTTCACCTCCGCCAACTTTCGCTTTACATCCTGAATCACGTCCCGGACGTTCTGGCCGTACCGCACTACGACGGTTCCACCCGTCACTTCGCCCTCGCCGTTCAGCTCGGCGATACCGCGCCGCATGTCCGGTCCGAGTTCGACACGCGCGATATCGCGAACGCGCACCGGCGTTCCGTTGTTGCCTACAGCAACTGAAAGATTTTGGATATCGGCAATCGATTGAATGTAGCCGCGCCCCCGGATGAGGTATTCCTTGCCGGTCATTTCCAGGCTGCGCGCCCCCACCTCGTTGTTGCCGTTGCGAACGGCGTCCATGACTTGCATGAGCGGAACCTTATAGGCGAGGAGGCGATTGGGATCGACATTGACCTGATACTGCTTTACGAATCCGCCGATCGTCGCAACTTCGGCAACACCAGGCACGCTCGAAAGCCAATAGCGCAGGTACCAGTCATTGAAAGACCGCATCTGCTGGAGGTTGTTCTGGCCGGTCCTATCGACCAGCGCGTACTGGAACGCCCAACCGACGCCCGTGGCATCAGGTCCGAGTTTCGGTGAAACTCCTTCCGGAAGCTGGCCTGTGATCTTGCTCATGTATTCGAGCACGCGTGTGCGGCCCCAGTAGATGTCCGTGCCTTCGTCGAAAATCACATAGACGTAAGAGAACCCGTAGTCAGAACTGCCTCGGACCGTGCTGACATGGGGTGCGGCAAGCATTGCGGAAACGATGGGATACGTGATCTGTGCTTCGATCAAGTCGGGACTTCGGCCCGGCCACTCCGTGTAGATAATGACCTGGGGATCGGAGAGGTCGGGAATCGCGTCGAGGGGTATGTTGCGCAAGGACCACACGCCGTAAAGGGTCAGGCAGATCGTCAGTACGACAATCAGTGCCCGGTTGCGCGCGGAGAATTCGATGATCCGGTTAATCATTTCATTTCTCTCATCGCGAAGTGATCGTTGTTTGCGCCACGCCCACTACCGCGCCGTTCTTATGGACAGTGACGGTGGTCTGCCAGGTCCACGCCATCAAAACCTCTACTGGGCCCTGGTAGATGCCGTTTCCTACTTCGGTGAGAGTGCCCTTCGAATTCATGGGCGGCATTGCGCCCATTTGCGGCATAAACAACCCAACCTCTACCTGCGCTCCCGTAATCGCTTGGCCGCTTGCATCCTTGACGAGTAGGCGGACCTGGTTCATGCCAGTTTTGGCGGTTTTCGGATCAAGTACTTCAACCGATATGGCCTGTGTTGCTCCGACTCCGGCGACGGTGGGAGGCTGTGAGGGCGCTCCCATACCTGCGAAGGCGCCCTTCAATCTGCTCTCAGAGTCGACAATAAAATTCGCACCGGTCACGACTCTCTCGCCCGGCTTGAGTCCCTCTTGGATTCCGACCTTCTCGCCCGCCTCAGTGCTCGCCTTCACCTTGCGTGGCTGTACGTAGCCATCGCCTTTGTCAATGAAGACGTATTGCTCCGTCCCGGTATCCATCAGCGCGTCCTGCGGAATGAGCACCTGCCGGCCGATCGATGCCGACATGGTGATGTTCGTGAACATCTCCGGTTTGAGCGAGAGGTCGGAATTCGGAAATTCCATGCGGACTTGTACGGTCCGAGTCTTAGGGTCGAGGAAAGGATAAATAAAGCTGACGCGGCCTCGAATCCGTCGTCCCCCGCTGGAGTATGGCAATTCGATCTCGGCCGCCTGGCCGCTTCTGACGAAGGGCAAGTCGGTCTCATAGACCTCGCCCAGCACCCACACGTGCGAGAGGTCCACAATCATGAACAGCTCTTTCGATGGATCGACGAACGTGCCGTGGTGATAGGCAGCGCGCTCCATTACCACGCCACTGACAGGCGAGTAGACGGTGATTGCCCGTTTGACCTTCCCTTCGGTTTCGAGGCTGTGTATCTCTCGGTCCGTCACATCCCAGAGCTGCAAACGCTCTCGCGCGGCGGCAATTAGATTCTCAGCTCCTTGCGCCGCGGATGCGACTGTGCTCGTCTTCAACAAATCTCGGGATCGAAGCGCGAGCAAATAGTCTTGTTCGGTGGCCACCAGATCTGGGCTGTAAATCGTAAACAGGGGCTCGCCGGCCCGAACTGCCTTCCCAACCGAGTCCGCGAATACCTCCTCGATATAGCCAGAGACTTTGGTATGGATATGCGTTTGACGGGTCTCGTCATAGCTCACCTTTCCTACGACCCTGATGTCCTTCGTCAGTATCCCCATCTCGGCCGGAACGGAATGCATGCCAATCAATTGCTGTTTTTCGGGGGGCACAAAGATTGCGTTGCCACTGGACGCGGCGCCGGTCGATTGGGAACCGGACGCCATATTCATTGGCATGCTCGAAGGCTCGCTCTTCACAGTTGCGTCCGAGCCAGCCGGAGCTTCCGGATTCTCCAGCTTCACTAGCTTCATGCTGCAAATGGGACAGTTGCCCGGCTTATCCGAGTGGTAGTTCTTGTGCATCGGACAGTAGTACACGTCTTTCGCTATTTGCGCCGTTGCCGCAGTGTGACGAGGCTGCCGACGCACGATTCCGATGTAGGCAAACGCAGCGATTGCGACGATCAGAAGTCCGAATAGCGCGATTTTCAGAATGCGATCCCGGTTCATTGCATCACCTCTCGACAACAACCAACTCACGGCCAACCACGGGCTCCAGGCGGGCGATGGCCTCTTCGTGGCGGGCGAGTTCGTCGTAATACTGCCGCTCCAGGCTGATCAGGTTTGTCAGGTTGGAGATCAGCGTCAGGAAGTCGGTGTTTCCCACCTCGTACGCGGACGCGGACGAATCCACCGTCAATTGCGCCTGCGGCAGTAAGGTCGTTTTGTACAGGTTCAAAATGCGCTCGCTACTCTGGATCGTCAAGTATTGATCCTTGACTCCATAGACCGCCTGCTGCTGCGCGGCGCGATAAGTTTGTTTGGCTTCATTGAGCCGCGCGTAGGATTCTTCGAGGGCATATCGCTGCTTCCGGGCGTAGTAGATCGGGATCTTCACTTCGACAGTCGCCATGTAGTAGTCCGGAAAATTCGTGCCGGTCCGCTGCCATTGGAAACTTGCGCCAAAGTCCGGCCGGAAATCCTTCAAGCTTCGGTTGATTCCGACTGCTCGGGCATCGACCATCTTCTGCTCGCCTCGTACGCGCGGCGAATCGGCCGTCGCCCTGAGCAATTCCTCAAGGGACATCGAGAATGATGACGGCTGAATGTCGGGCGGCGCACGCAACGCAACACTCGGCTCCGCGAGCAGGGATGCGATCTCAGCCTCTGCCCGTTGCCGTTTCTCATCCAGCATCGCGAACTGCTGTTCGAGACTGGAAACCTCCAGTTGCGCTTTGAGGACGTCCTGCTGCAGGCCCTTGCCAACCCGGTAGTGGTTGCGAGCGATCTCCTCAAACCGGCTGAGCAGATCGCTGTGCTTTCGCGTCAGCTCGATAGCCTTGTTCACCGTGATCCACTCGTAGTAGGCAACCTTGAGACGCGATGTCACATCGAGGACCGAAGCTTGATATTTCTGTTGTTCGCTGTCGGCCTCACGCTTCGCTTCCTCGGATGCCAGGGCCAGCTTGCCTGGAAAAGGAAACTCTTGAGAGACGCCGAATCCGTGGTAGGCAAAGTTGCTGCCATTCAGGCCAGAGAACGGATGACCGACACCAAAATTCGAATACGTCGCCGTTGGCTCGGGGAGTGTGCCAACTTGTGACGGTCGTTTTGTCGCTGCTTCAAAACGAAAGCGAGCCGCCTGAATCTCGGGATTCCGCTGAAGCAGTTCTGATACAAGCTCTCGTGGGCCTAACGGTGCGTCCTCTGCCCGCAGCGCGAATGCGAACGCCAGCAGGCAGAGGTAGCCCCTGCGGAAAATCGCAGGCATACAAACCTCCTCAAAAGATCGTTATGAAAAAATGCCTGTGGGACGTGCGCAAGACACACGTCGGCTAATGGATCAAATGAGGAGTGGCAGATTAAGGCGGGAATCTGGAGGTGATTCGGGCAGTGCGTTCAGTTCGTGGAAGGTCGCCCGCGTGAAGACGGGCTCCCAAAGCAGGACGCTGCCAATTACCGGCAGGACCACCGGCGCTTGACTGTGCTGCGCCTTGGATGCTGCAACAAGAATCTTGCCTCCGGGGAGCGTAGCCTTGCAGCAATCATCGCCCGTAGAAGGTCTGCACTTCCCTCGCTTGCAACAATCAGCGGCTTCTTTGGTCAACTTGCCATTGAAGCAGTCGAAAGGTTTAAGCAGCAGGAATACCGCTACCAGGCTGACCGCGATCTGAATGCCACGATGCATTCGATTTGAGAATACCAAATCCCCAAGGATTGGGGCGTTGTATGCGTCGGAACGTTTCGCTGGCAGCGCGATTGCACCATAAATTTACGACATTTACAGCGTCGGTCGCGGCGCCGCAGTGTGGCCGATCCCGAACGGCAGCGCGGTCAGGTCGCTGAAGGAGTTGCCGTTATGATCATCGAGAATCGGACCGCAAGAATTCTGGTCGTAAGCCTTCTAATCCTCCTGCTGATTCCGTTGGTGGTGATGCTCGGCATGATGCTGTTCGGCAGCGGCATGATGGCGCAAATGAGCGGCTTGCACATGGGTGCCGGAGCGATGGCGCTTTGCGTCCTCTGGACCGTGCTGATTGCCGCTGCTCTCGTTGGTTTGATAGTGCTGCTCACTCATGGCGACGGGTCACCTCGACATCGCGAGATCCCATCCGCGAACATGCGCTCGCCGCTTGCGCACTAACCGCTAAAAGGTGAAGCGAACGCCCCCGTTGATGACGCGACCGTCGAGGGGCGCCCAAGCGTCCACCGTCCATCTTCCGTCGGACTCGCGTCTGGTTAGGAGCAAAGGGTCCCACCGCGTCTGACGCACGTTGGTGAGGTTTTCCAAGTTGAGAAAGAGCTTCACGTGCGTCGCGACTTTGTGCTCGGCCATGGCTCCCACAATCACGTAGGGCTCAGATTCATTTCGGTACGGGTTATATTCAAGCCGCTGCTGCCCGGTGTAATAGCACTCCAAACCGACGCGCGTCACGCCTTCCTTCTCCCACATGCCGACCAACCCAAGGTTGTGGCGCGGGGTCAGCGGAACTTCGGCGCGTCCGGCGGGCTCCAGTTCACTAGACCGAACATATGTGTAGGAAGCTGTTGCCGAGAACGGCGCCTTCCGCCATGTCGCCAATACCTCCACTCCTCTGTTTTTCGTGGGCCCTGGCAAGTTGAAGATGGCATACGTTGCGCCCCGGTCCACATAGACCGGGTAATCGATGTTGGATGCAAACAATGTGCCGGTGACGGAGATGGCGCCAAAGACCCGCGTCACATCCACCGATGCGGTCCGCCCACGTTCCTCCTGCAGGGGAGCACTCAACAGCAACTTCGTCAATCCCGCGGCTTCCGTCTCTTCGGTGAGCGGCGTGGGGGCGAAGAATCCCTGTCCAGCAGAAACGCGGCTGGTCCAACCGGATCTGCGGAAAAGGGCCGATACTCGCGGGCTGAAGAATGTCCCATAACGATTATGAAAATCCACGCGGGCACTGGCTGACAAAGTCATCCAAGAGGCCAAGTTGAAGTCGTCTTGCACGAAAACTCCGGGCACGATATAGGTGTACGCGAATCGCGGAACGTCGTGCGGACGAAAAGCATCTCGTTGATCGGCGAAACCGGCCACCCACGTATTTCTGCCTGAAGTTCCTTTGATCGAGAGCTCACCGAATAAGAGCTCATGACGATCTCTCTCGATGTCTTCCCCAAATTGATGCCGATGATTTTGCTCAGAAGCAGAAAAACGGCCGGTCAGGACAAGCCGTCCTCCAACCAGCCATTGCACGTTCCCACCAACATCGTATCGATTGGTCTTGAGCGCCTCGGTGTAGGGCTGGCCGGTCGCAGGAAGGGCAGCACCCGGGATTGTGCCGCCAGAACGATCTTCATAAATCACGCCAGCGGTCAACAGCGCGGTCCCGCCCTTCTGGTTGTCCCAATAAAAGCGAGGCCGGAACACGCCGCGGGAGTATCCCGCAACATCTGCCCAGCCGTCACCATTCACATCCTGGTGCTCTTGCCAATGTGCGCCGCCAAGGAGCGAGGCACCCCAGTGCTGCGTAAGTTGCGAAGCCAGGAACATCGAGCCGTCCGTTCCCCCCAACGAGGTGCGGTTGAAAAGGAATTCGTGAATCGGTTCTTTGGTCGGCCGCCGCGATATGAGATTGACAATCCCGGCCATAGCAGCGCTGCCGTAGAGAGCAGAGGCATTCCCCTTGATGACTTCGACCTGCCCAAGGTCCATCGGCGGAATTTGCAAAAGGCCGAGACCCGCACCTTGCTGTCCAAAGAGCGGCAATCCGTCTGAGAGAAATGCCGTGTAGCGCCCAAGCATGCCTTGGACCCGAACGCTGGACGCTCCGAGACCGGGCGAAGTCGTCTGCACCCGCATACCGCCCATTTCGTTCAGCAGCATGCTGATGTCGCCTGGCCGCATGGCGATTTCTTCGTTGATCTCGTCCTGGGACACAACTTCGACATGGAGTGGCGAGTCCTGAACCCGAACATCGTTCCGTGTCGCATAAACCGTAACCTCTTCCTGGCGCTCCTTCTGAGGCTGTAGTTCAATTTGAATGGTCCATTCTTTGGTGGCATCAACATCCAGCGCCGCGTGAGCGGGGAAGAAGCCTTCTTTGCTCACTCGCACATCGACGTGGCCGAGGGCACCGGGAAGCATCGCCACTCCGTCCGGACCGGTCCGACCGCGGCGGCCGTTTACAGTCACGTCCGCGGCTTGGATGGGGTCTGCGCCTGTTCGCACTTCGACACGAATGGTCGGCTCCGACGATTGTCCGAGTGCCAATACGGTAGCGATGACCAGGAGAGCCCAGCGCAGTTGCCGCATCTTCCTGATCCTGAGCGTACAGGCTATAGTCACTATAGGGTCAAGGGCAGGAGAACCGAATGAGCATTGGGGAACTGGCTAAGGAAACAGGGGTGAAGGTCGTCACGATTCGTTATTACGAGCGTGCCGGCGTTTTGCCAACCGCGCAGCGGACGTCGGCCAACTACCGCAACTATGGAACCGAGCACTTGCGGCGCCTCCGGTTCGTTCGCCGATGCCGCGATTTGGGATTCTCGCTCGATCAGGTACGCGAGCTATTGCGCCTGTCCTCCCAAAACGGGCGGTCGTGTGCGGAAGTGTGCCGGATGGCAGCGCGACACCGAAAGGCAATCGAGGGCAGAATTGCCGATCTCAAACGGCTTGAGTCCGAATTGCGCCGCATCAGCGAGTCGTGTAATGGTCGCCGCACAATGGCCCAATGTCGCATCATTGAAGCGCTCTCAAATGAGAACCAGCCCGCGGCTTCTAAACACCCACCATGCGTAGTTAAAGGTTCCGGTGACCGGTCCATTGTCCCGACAGTGTAGAGAAAATGTTAAGGAAGCATCTTCCCCTCTGGGCCGCTTCTACTGCCCACCGATGCGATCGATTTCGCCTTGAAGGGCATCACGTTCATGCGATTCCAGCGGCAACGCAAGGAATAATGTGATCCTTCGATCCAGAATTGAGAATGCCTCGAAAAACGCCCGCTCAATTTGTTGTTTGGTACCAACGACGGCGGCCGGATCAGGAACACTCCACCGGGCCGTCAAGGGATTACCTGGCCACACCGGGCACGCTTCATTGGCGGCCCTATCGCAAACCGTGAATACGAAGTGCATCTTAGGAGCATCCGGTTTAGCGAATTCATCCCAACTCTTGCTGCGTAGCGCTTCGATCGGCATGCGGGCGGCTTCTACTTGTCTCAGGGCCTCAGGATGTACGTGCCCGCTAGGGTTGCTTCCAGCGCTATATGCTGTGAAGTTCCGAAAACCTTTGTGATTGAGAATGGCCTCCGCCATTATCGATCGCGCGGAATTTCCGGTACAAAGGAATAGCACATTGAAACGTCGTGGCTGCACATGGCCTCCAATGGCATCGCCTACTTCGCGGCTCGTTGCGATGGGCTCACGTAATACGTCGTGACCTTGTAGGCGCCATCCCGCTCAAGAAGGCCGCCAACGATCTTCACTGTCTTCTCCTGCCCAGTTTCGTCTCGGATCGTAACCGTCGGTGGGCCAAAGACCTGAAACCCTTTCCCCTTGCGTTGAGCAGGTTCCAGGCTGACCTTGACGACTTCCCACTTCTTTCCGGCCAGCGTGGTGTTCGCTTCCGTAATACCAACTTGGCTCACCTTTTGGTACGTCGGATAGTACTTGTCCGCGTTGGTATTTGTTCCGGTCATCTGCACGGCGAGCGCCGGCCAGATGTATTTCTTGAATTCAGTTTGTTCGATGCTCAACTTGCTGAGCGTCCCGTCATCTTTCGCCGCAAGAGCTGCCACTGCCTGCTGGATGGTCTCATCCGCAGCTCCTGCAGTCTGGGCAGACGACGGCCGAACCGTGCCCATAACGGCGACAGCGATCAATACTGTACTCGTCCAAATACGCATTTGTTTCCCCTCTCTGATGTGAAATCACACTTCAAAACTCAAATTCGAAGTGCCTATACTTCCGCTCGGCTGCCATATGCCCCTCTCCAAGGAACACCATTACGCGGGCGTGGATTTTGTCCCTCAACTTCCGAAAGGCATGCAGCCGCTCCTCTCCCATTTCGGTGAAAGCCGCTGGGTCCTCAAACGGCCAATGGAGTCGCCCCGGCGCTCCGGAGAAAACAGGGCACTCCTCCCGCGCCTTATCACAGACCGTAATCACAAAATCAAATTGCTGGCCTTCGAATTCACCCAGCGGTTTGGAACGCTGAGCGGAAATATCAATGTTCAGTTCACGCATCACTTCAACCGCTTCCCGCCGCACTTGCGTGGGGTGCGTCCCGGCGGAAAACACGTCGAACTGATCACCAGCCTCGTGCCGAATCAGCTCTTCGGCGATTTGGCTTCGGGCTGAGTTCCCCGTACAAACGATCAAGACCCGTTGCTTCCTCACAATTGCGTGCTCGGCCTTCGGGCTATTCGGCCTTCTGAGCCCGGACGAATTCCTTGATCCGCGCGTGTATTTGGTCTCGGATTCGACGGAAGGCGCCGAGCCGCTCTGAATCACTGCCCTGGACAGCTGCGGGATCTTCGAAACTCCAGTGGATTCGCTTTGTTCCGGCTGGGAAAACCGGGCAGGTCTCGCGCGCATTGTCGCAAACCGTCAACACGTATTCGAAAGGCTGTCCAACAAACTCGTCCACCGATTTGGAACGGTGACCGGAAATGTCGATACCGATCTCGTTCATCGCGGCAACCGCTTCCGGCCGCACTTGGCTGGGTCTCGTGCCAGCGCTATGTACTTCGTATTCCTCTCTGCCTTCATGACGCAGAAGCCCCTCGGCCATCTGGCTCCGTGCGGAGTTGCCGGTACATAGAACGAGAACCCTCTTCATCGCTTTCGAACCTCCGATTCTTGTCGCTGCATTGCGCTCCAATTCTGTGATGCAGTTTGCACCGCATCCCATGGACTGCCCAAGGGTGGCGTATAGCTCAGATCAAGCGAGTTGATTTCGTCAACTTTCATGCGGTGGAACAGAGCGGTCGCGAAGACGTCGATTCGCTTCGCAACGTCGGCTTTCCAATGTCCAGCGATCTGTGCACCCAATAGCAGTCCGCTTCGCAGATCGCCCGTCACTCTGATCCGGAGTTTCTCGGCTCCGGGATAATACGGCTTGTGATCGTACGCCTCGGTCATCGCCGTCAGAGGTGAACACCCGCCAGATTCAGCCTCACGATCGAGCAATCCCGTACGGGCAATCGCGAGATCGAAGACTTTCACCACCTGCGTTCCGACCGAACCGGCGAACTCAACCTCGCCACCCGCCGCATTTTCCCCGGCCACCCGCCCCTGTTTGTGCGCCGTGGTGCCCAGTGGGAGATACGAGTAGCGCTGCAGGATGCGATGCCAAGTCTCAACGCAGTCGCCGGCGGCGTATACGTTCGGAAGGTTCGTCTCCATCCGCTGATTCACTTTGCAGGCGTCCCGAATGCCGGTTTCAATACCAGCCGATTTGGCGAGGTCGGAGGCCGGGACCACACCGGAAGCCCAGACTATTAGCTCAGCAGTGGTTTGGAATCCGCTTGCACCTTCGAGAACGAACTCACGTTCCCCTTGCTTCGTGATTCGGTCAATTTCGACTTCCGTGCGGACGCAGACACCGTGCTCTTCAAGATGTTCGCGGATCTGCTCGCCGATTTCGGGATCCACGGACGGAAGAACTGACTTCGAACGGCCGATCAACTGCACCTGCAACTTGCGATGAGTTAGAGCATCCGCCATCTCAACGCCGATATAACCAGCTCCAACAATCGCGGCCCGGTGGACTCCCTTTGATGCAATCTCCTCGTGTATTCGGAAGCTGTTCGTCATCGAATGCAGCGGGAATACGTGGTCTATCCCTGGAATATCGGGGAGAATCGGTTTGGCCCCAGTTGCAACGATCAATCTGTCGTATTTGAAGTTCTCGGCTCGCCCTTCAGTGGACCGGGTAGTGACTACCTTCGCGTTCGGATCAAAGCTTTGGGCCGAACGCTTGCAGAGTAGCTCAATGCCGTCAAAATCCGTGCGGTGGGCGAGATCGCGCCAGTTGTCGGTCTCACCGCTGAGATAAAAAGGAAGACCGCAGATGCTGTAGTTGGGGTAAGAGTCAGCCAGGATGACGGCGACTTCAAGATCTCGACGCAACTCTCTCGCACGCAAAGCTGCGCTGATTCCAGCATCACTACCGCCGATAATTAGAAGCCGCATGAATCTTGCGTCATTACTCAACAAACGTTTCCAGGCGCTTTGCCCTCGGTGACGTCCTGGCAAAGGATCTGTGCCGGTCTTCCTCCGCTTCGTGATCGTGTTGCAATCCCTCAGCTAGTCGAAGGAGCCCATTGGCGAGATACCAATCCGGCGAATCGATGCGGCCGTCTTTCTCGATGCAGTCCAGGCTCTCCTGAAACGACCGAGCCGCCGCTGAATAGAAATCGACCATATTTGTGTCCTCGAACCTGCGCCGCCCTCTCAAGCGACTCCTGAGATGCAGCACTCTTCCGATGTTTCAGCTTGGAGATCCATGGTCCGGACTTGTTGCAGCGCCCGCAAACAAGTTCCGCAGAGAAGTTGTCGCGCCTTTTGAGGCAATACGACAGACATGCACGGCGGATACGTTTTCGTTATAGGATCGCTGACAACGCAGGCGTGCTCGGCACAGAGCCCAGCCGAGCAATGATGGCACAGGCCGACGGCCTCGCGATGCTCTCCGGCTTTAGAACATTCGTAGCAGAGCATGATTCACCTCCATGCTTCCTAAACTGTGGTTGCGGCCTCGGTCTGTGGAAACCAGTGCCGCGTACGATTACAGAACGAACAGACCGACAGCATCACAGGGACCTCGATCAGAACTCCAACCACCGTCGCCAACGCCGCCCCTGATCCTGGACCGAACAGCGCGATTGCGGTGGCCACAGCGAGTTCGAAGAAATTGCTCGCGCCGATTAGCGCGCCAGGCGCCGCTACGGCGTGACGGACTTTGAATAGCCGCATCAGGCCGTATGTAAGCGATGAATTGAAGTACACCTGAAGCAGGATCGGGACGGCAATCAGCGCAACATGGAATGGCTTTCCGGTGATGTTGTCCGCCTGGAACGCAAAGATCAGTACCAGTGTGGCGAGCAGGGCCAGCATGCTAACCGGAGCAAATCGGGGCAGCAGCGTCTTTTCAAACCAGTCGATCCCGTGCGCGCGGACGAAGTAGGCGCGAAGAACCGATCCGGCTACAAGGGGTATAACGATGAAAATTCCGACGGCGTACAAGAGCACTTGAAACGGAACGTGCAGTGATGACGCGCCGTTGACCAGAAACCGAACAATCGGCGCGAAAAGGAAGAGCATGATTAGGTCGTTCACCGAGACCTGAACCAGCGTGTACGCGGGATCGCCTTCGGTGAGATAGCTCCAGACGAATACCATAGCCGTACACGGAGCCGCGGCCAGGATGATGCAACCTGCGATGTACTGATTCGCGTCGGCGGCCGAAATCCAACCCGCGAAGAGGAAGCGGAAGAAAAGCCACGCGATTAAGGCCATCGAGAAAGGCTTGACGAGCCAATTGACGAAGAGCGTCACGAACAATCCACGGGGCCTTTTGCCAACGTTACGAATGGATGCAAAATCGACCTTCATCATCATGGGCACGATCATCAGCCAGATCAGCACGGCGATGGGGATGTTGATCTGACTGCCGGCTCCGAACTCCCACTTCCGGAGCTGGTCGATGCTCTCTGGCAAGGCCTTGCCGACGAGCACGCCAGCGATCATGCAGAGTCCAACCCAGACGGTGAGGTATCGCTCAAAGTAGTTGAGCCTCTTCGGAGCGACGGCTGTGTCGATTGGCGATTGTGCCATTTGGTTAACCTCTGACGAAATCGAGATCACGAGTGCGTTTACCACTGTTCGCCACCTCGCGTAATCTCTCCGGACCCACCGGTTCAACTGGATTCCACGGAATGATCGCCATCCGCCGGGAAAAACGATCCCGAACCTCGCCGATAAACGACAACTCACGTTCACCGCGATCCCGCAGGACGGGATCGTGGAACCCGTTCACGGCGAAAGTCTGATTCACGATCCACGCGAAGGGTGTTATCCCCGCTCGCTGAAGATCGTCTTGGAGCCGCGCAGCCTCATGCACAGGTGTAGCCTCGGGAAGCGTCACCAACAGGACGCGGGTATAGTCGGGATCTCGGAGCCGGGCCAAAAGGTTCTGAACGGATTCCGGCATGTCGCTCATGGTTCGAGTCACCTCGCGGTGATAGGTTTTGGCAGCATCAAGCAAAAGGATCGTGTGGCCCGTCGGCGCGGTATCGAGTACCACGAATCCTTTTTCGCCTTCGGCAACGGTTCGCGCAAAAGCGCTGAACACCGCGATTTCTTCCGTGCATGGAGACCGGAGGTCTTCCTCCAGCAGAGCCCTGCCCTCTGCATCCAGTTCAGCGCCCGCTTGCGCTAAGACAGACTCGGTATACTGGCGGGTCTCGACGATCGGATCGATGCGGTTCACGGACAGATTGCCTACCGGGTGACCAACCGTGGCTGAAACGTGGGCGGCTGGGTCAGTAGTACTGAGGTGAACCGGATAGCCGCGGCCGGCCAACTCGATCGCAATCGCCGAGGCTACAGTCGTCTTCCCGACGCCTCCCTTACCCATCGTCATGATGAGGCCGCGACCGCCGGCTTCAATGTCGTCGATAAGATCAGCCAGAGACAGTTTCGATTCCGCCAGATCAGATGGGTTACTTGCACGGAAGTTCTCGCCGGGCGTGCCGCTATCGAAAACTGCGCGGAGGTTCTGGACGCCCATGGGTGAGTACGGCAGCAGCGGCACTTCGACTCGGGGCAGTCCCGCTAGTCCCGCGGGCATTGCCGCTAGCGCGGCCATTCCCCTACTTTCGAGCGCACATGCCGCGGAATCGCTTCGATCCTGGGCCACATATATCCCATTCAGAAACAGGATCTGGTTGAGCACCCCGATTTGAGCCAGTTCCGACCTTGAGCGCTCCGCTTCGACGAGGGCTGCTCGCTCGGGGCGGCTGACAAGCACCAGAGTTGTCGTGGACGGGTCGGTGAGAGCTCTCAGGCTCGAGTCGTACACCGCCTTCTGAGTCTGAAGACCAGTCAGCGGACCAAGACAGGAGGTCCCACTGGTATTGTTTGCAATGAAGCCAGTCCATGCTGCCGGCAGCTTTAACAGGCGAAGCGTGTGGCCGGTTGGCGCGGTATCAAAAACAATGTGATCGAAGCCGGCCGTTGCTGTCGCGTCACCAAGCAATCTCGTGAATTGATCGAAAGCGGCAATTTCGACGGTGCAGGCCCCCGATAACTGCTCTTCCATACTCTTCACGGCAGCTTCGGGCAGAATGCCGCGATACGGTCCGACGACGCGTTCCCGATACGCCTGTGCAGCGGCCTCGGGATCAATATTCAACGCAAACAACCCGTCCGCGTCGGGGACCGCGGTAGGTTCACCGGCGAGCCGAACGCCGAGCACCTCGTCCAGATTCGAAGCAGGGTCGGTGCTCACCAGAAGCACTTTCTTGCCTTTACGTGCGATCGCGACGGCGACAGCGCACGCCAGAGACGTCTTGCCGACTCCGCCTTTACCCGTAAAGAACAGAATCCGCGTGGCCTTATCCAGGACACTGGCGATGTTGCTCGGTTCCGACATGGAAACGCCTAGCAGCACTTGTTGATGACCGGCAGCTTCAAGGCGTTCGGCGATGAGGCGCCGGTAGTGGCGTCTGCGGTTTGGTCAGCCTCAACGCCGGCGAGCCGGGCCAGTTCATCACGGCTTGGATACCGGCCCTGACTGACGATCGCGCCATCGAGAAGAACCAAAGGAAGACAATCGTTCCCGTGCTCCTGCAATGCACTCTTCACCAGTGCGTTGGCAGCAAAGGCCTGCGGCTGTTGCGCCAGGTTGTACCGCTCAACGGCGATTCTCTGATTTGCCAACCAGTGGAGGTCGGCGACAAACCTGACCAGCGCCGGGTCTACTTTCGGACCGCACACTCCCGTCGAGCAGCACATCGGTGGATCGAACACTTCGAATCTCTTCATGGTCCCTTCTTTCCGTATTTCGTCGATAAACGATACCATAGGCAAAATTTTTAGATGATGGCGATCAGGGCCTTCAGCTTCCGGAGGGTATCGAAGTTAATGCAATAACCGATCCGGGGGCCATCTTGACTGCTGCGCACCAGCCCCGCCTCCTTCAGAATCCGGAGGTGTTCTGAGACCGTGGACTGGGCCAATGGCAACTCATCGACGATTTGGCTACAGACTCTGGCTTCTTTCCGCGAGAGCATGCGGATGATCCGCACTCGCGCTGGGTGGCCGATCGCCTTTGCCAGCTTGGCCAACTCGTCATCGGCCTCGGGTCCTTCGAGCGCTCGGAACTCGGTCGGCGCGGTCCCGTTTGATGGCGGGCAACAGGCGCTGTCCTCGACAGACTTCTGTTTCATTGTCTTATCGTCAATTAACGATATCACTGCGATTTTGCAGTGTCAATGCGAACCCGACGCCTGGCGAAAAAAAGACTTGACATGATCGGTATTTCGCTTATTATCGAAATATGGAAGCCGACGCATGGGACGATTTTGATGACGATCTCCCGTGCTTGGCTCGTGATGGCTGCGTAGAGGCCGTTCTCCGGGGCGCTCCGGCCGATTGCCTCTACTGCCAGCTCGGTGAATTGGACCTGGGAGACGACGATTGAGGAAGCGCACAAATCCAGCGGATGTGAGCCGGCTTGCCGACATGCTGGCCGCAATGGGGACCGAACCCAGGCTGCGCATCATGCGGCTGCTCTTGTCGGCGCATCCTCACGGCTTGGTGGTGGGGGAGATTGGTGATGAGCTGGGGATGACTGGCTCTACCCTATCCCATCACCTCGAAAAACTGAAGAACGAGGGACTCGTTTCCGTAAAACGCGAGAGCACTTTTTTGCGGTACTCCGCCAACGCGGAAACGCTCCAAGAACTGCTCGGCTTTTTATACGCCGAGTGCTGTACCCGGAATCAAGCGATCGAACCGGAAGCAATCGTTCAGATCGCAAAGTAGAGCACAGAAAAACGACTGAAAACGAAACCAACGCTCGGAGTGTGCCCATATTCGGCCCGCTGCCGTTGCGATCAGATCTGGAGAAGACACATGAGTACGACTGAAGAAATCAAACAAGTTGTGAAAGAACACTACGGAGCGGCAGCCACGCGCGTGCAATCGGGAAGGGCATCTTGCTGCGGTGGCGGATCGAGTTCCACCAAGAGCTGCGATCCGATTTCAGCGAACCTCTACAGTACGGAGGAGGGCGCAAGCATCCCTGAAAAGGCGCTCTTTGCCTCCCTCGGCTGCGGAAATCCAACAGCGCTTGCCAAGCTGAATCCTGGTGAAACGATACTGGACCTTGGGTCTGGCGGCGGAATCGACGTATTGCTGTCGGCGCGCCGGGTGGGGCCGACTGGGAAAGTCTATGGTCTTGATATGACCGACGAGATGTTGGCCCTCGCCCGCGAGAACCAAAAGAAGGCCGGAGTGGAAAACGTGGAGTTCCTGAAGGGCGAGATCGAAAATATTCCTCTCCCGGACAACTCGGTGGACGTCATCATCTCCAACTGCGTAATCAACCTGTCCGCTGATAAGGACAAGGTGTTCCGCGAAGCGTTTCGGGTTCTGAAACCAGGCGGTCGCCTGGCCGTATCCGACATCGTTGTGCGCGGCGAGATGCCCGCAGAAGTACAGAGGTCCATCGAACTGTGGGCCGGCTGCATGGCAGGCGCCCTTCGCGACACGGAATACGTCAGCAAAGTAAACGCAGCGGGTTTTCAGACCGTTGAGATCGAGCCGACCCGCATTTACACCGAAGCAGATGCTCGCGAGTCCTTTAGTGACAAGGAGATCGATATCGATCGCATCGCTCCGCAAGTTGACGGAAAATTCATGAGCGCGTTCGTCCGGGCCACAAAGCCAGCCGCTTGCTGCGGGCCGACTTGCTGCGGATAAATATAGGATTATGGACGCGCGATCAACGCCCGCTTCGGCGGCCATTTCGATCCGGGCGGCGGAGAGCGGCGACCGCGGTGCAATCGCGGCGCTCCTCTCCGCCAGTAAACTCGTGCCCTTGGACGAGACCGCGCAGTTCGGGCAGCAATATGCAGTCGCAATAAATGGGGACGGCATCGTGGTCGGCGTTGCCGGGTACGAACGGTACGGGTCCGACATCCTCTTACGTTCCGTCGCCGTGTCGGAGCCTTGGCGTTCCACCGGAATCGGAGCTCGCCTCACAGCGGACCGTCTCGCCTACGCGAAGGCCCAAGGTTGCGAAGCAGCCTACTTGCTGACCGATACTGCCCGCGACTACTGGGAGCGGCAAGGATTCTCGCAGATCGACCGCGATGCTGCTCCGGCAGCGATCACACGGTCGCATGAGTGGAGTGCTGCGTGTCCGGTAAGCGCCATCGCGATGTTCCGGCCGCTCGGCCAACCGTAAATCAACCGATCACGGTGAGATTGACAAGTAGTGGCCTTCACGAGGCGCTACCCGCATCCAGTGCGTCATGGTGAACGTCCATCTGCCGAATGGGGAGAGCCATGTAAGCGCATGTTTAGAAAAAACGGTCGCGCTCGCTTCGTGGGCGAGTTGCCCGGTTTCTATGGCAATTCTTCGAACTGTGTGATCCGCATCTCGCGATCAGGGAAAACAGCGCGGATCTCCAATTTTCCGCCGAGAGCCTCCACATATCCGGCCAGCGTGCTGATGTAGATGTCCGTTCGGTGCTCAATCTTCGAGATCTCACCCTGGTTCACCCCCAAAGTCTCCGCCAGCTTTGCCTGCGTCATCTGCCGCGCCTTACGGATCTCTTCGAGTGGCATTGCCGCAAGGCTCTGCTGCACTCGGTTGGCGATTCTCTGTTGCCGTTCCGGCGGCATCGCCTGAACCAATTCACGAAATTTGCGTGTTGGCATTAGAGCTTACCCTCTCTCCGAAGCGCGTCCAAGTGCTCGTCGTATAGCTGATCAGCAATCGGCACAAACTTTTCATACCACCGACTGTCTCCGGTCTTGTCTCCACCCAAAAGGAGGATCGCAGTGCGAAGTGGATCGAACGCGTACAGCGTCCTCAGGGGTCTGCCTCCACTCTGCGTGCGCAATTCACGCATGTGGCCGTGGCGCGAGCTGTTCACCTTTGAGCTATGCGGGAAATCCAGCGCAGGCCCCAGTTCGGCAAGCAGGCCTACGCTATGCGCGACATCATCCTGCTGATTCTCGGTCAAAGTCTTCCACCACGCGCCGAACTCATCCGTGAATTTGACTTCCCATGTCATATTAGAGTATGCCATAGACAGAATATTCTGTAAAGAGAATTACCGCAAGCGTCCGGCGCTACGCGGACGCCCCCGGATCGAATGCCATGTTCCGCTCTCGGCCGTGTGTTCCAGGGACAGTTCCCACGTGGCGATCACTTCAATCGATTGATTCGAGTTCGTGTTCCCACTGTTCCCTCCGTTCCCAGATGCTGAGTGTCGTATGGAAAGAATTTACGTTTTTCCATAGGAGAAACTCGCTCTGCAACCCGGAACACTGGGAACAATGCCTGTTTCTCGGGGTTCTTGGCCATCCGCCGACCGGGAACAATCTGGGAACACGACTGGGAACAAGGATCATTCTCCCTTCCGGTAACGCCATTCCAGCCGCGACCCATGCCTCTCCCGATACCTTTCCCAGCCCAGCGCACGCAGGCAGCGGGCGGCGCGGTTCTTATCCGTTTGGGTCCACAGACCTTGTGGCTTCTGAAGGCATTTCTCCAAAACCTCGCTGATAGAGACGCTCGCTTGTACTTCAATCCAGGGCGCGATGACCTCTTCCCAGGGATCGCCTTCGTAGCGTTCGATCTGCTGGTCCGAGGCCATCTGGACCAACTCGGCAGTTTCCAGCCACCATGGAGCGCCTGAATCGAACCGGAGTTTGGCTTCGGCCCAAAGCTGGTCTCGATCGCAGGCCAACTCGTCAATTGCGATCCGCCCACAGGTGATGGGCCAGAAACGCCGACCGCCGGTCTCGTCACGAAGGTATGTGCTGTGATTGACGGTGCCCGCGAAAACGCATTGGCGCGAAGACTCGACCAGGCGCATCCCATAGGGCGGGCGGAAACGGTCTGTCGTGCGGCTCATGAATGCTTTGATTCGGGCTACGTCCGAGCTACTGAGGCTGTCCAGTTCGGATAGCTCGATGATCCACACACCACGCGTTTGCATCGCAGCGTCCTTGCTTCCGAGATCGGCCAATTCATCGGTGAAGTAGTCGCCAGCGAGCGTGCGCAGGGCGGTAGATTTGCGGATGCCCTGCGGTCCTTCGAGAATAAGACAACAGTCCGCCTTCGCGCCAGGGCGGAAGATCCTAGCCACCGCTGAAATCATCCAGCGCGAGCCAACGGCGCGGGAATAGGTGGTGTCCTCAGCACCGAGATAATTTGAGAGCCAGCGATCCAAGCGCACGACCCCGTCCCATCGGAGCCCTTTCAAGTACGTCCTGACTGGATGAAAGGGGTGGTCTCTCGCCGTCGTCTGCACGGCTTGCCCGGCGATTTCGACCGAAACGAGAATGCCCTGTTTCTGGAGCCATTCCGCGGCAAGCCGATCTTCGTGGTCCGTCCATTCTCCCTTGGGCACAATGCCCCATGGTGCCGGCTTCAGTGCGACTGTTCCAAATCCAAATTCGTTGAACGCGAGGACGCCACCCCAGTCCGGCGCATGCCGAAAGGCGGCGATAGCATTCGCCAAAACCGGTAAGATCCGACCTTCAGTGGTGTTCATAGGTGGTTTGGCGCGTAGCAAATCCTTCTTCCAGGCAGAACCGGCGAAATCAACATGCGCGATCTCGTCGAGAACGGCCTCGGGGCCGAGGATTGCGAGATGGTCGTCTATCCCCTTTCCACGGGCGACGTCCCATTCGAGAAAACCTACGACCGCTCCTCTGCTTCGTAAATGTCCGGCGAGCTCGGATCGCGCGATGCGGACGAGATCCTTCGTGACTGAATCGGTATCGTACGCGATCACAACACGGCGGTCTTGCCATGTGATCCAGTCGAGATCTGGAATGGCTCCCTTGACGTCGAGACGGCTTCCATCCGGTCCGACCGTTTTGCCGATCGTGCCACGCCAGTTGTACACGCCCGAGAGGCCGACGGGTAGAAATTCCGGCTTCGCTGAGGCACGATGGTTGGCGAGGCGCCAGAGAGCGAGCGTCTTAAACTCGCCTTCCGTGATCATGATCGGAAGTGCGATATTGCGCAGCGGCGACGGATCAGTCCCCGGCACGATGTAAAGCATGTTGGAGCGGCCCGGCGGGCTCAGATATTTTTGCCGTGGTTTGAGATTGCCGGCGGAATCGTATTCGAGGTCCGGCTGGTCTCGGCGCAATCGGTACTCGCGAACATTGCCTTCGCCCGGACGGAAGTACGGAATGATGATGCCGGAATAGTTCCCACCCTTTCGGCCGATAATCTCACCGCCCGTTAGCGAATCGACCCTTCGCAGCCCGGCGCGATCGGCCAGCGGGCGGTCAATCCATCGAGACTCTAACGCGGCATAGTCTGCGACACTCAGGTCCATTCCGACGCGCAGCGATGCGATCGTTGACGAGCTTACAAGTGGTTCCCGCCCGAGTGAATTTTCGTCTTTTCTTTGCGAGCGATGGTGGTGTATACTGCTGTTGGAAGTATTCAATTTTCACCCCATAGGGTCGATGGCTCGCGGTGGCACGCGAGCCATTGTTGTTTATGGTCATGGGGTGCAATTGAGGGCAGGTGTTCGGGTGCTGCTCGCGCGTCAAAGTTTCTACGCGCTCAGGGGCAGCGGCGTCGGCCATACGCCGACAGCCACTCCGTTGAATGGTTTGGATGAAGATTTCCGATGATCCGCGAGATTTGTTGCGTGAATCTCGATTCCGCTTGTTTCCCACCGCTGCACTCCAACTGCACTCCATAAGAGGGCGCTTGCGGTTTACCGCTGTTTTTCCAGGTGTCTCGGTACTCTCCAAACCAACACCTGCGCTCTCTAAATGATTGAGATTAGAGTGTCGTATAACTTCCCAAGCTGGACGTCGCGGGTTCGAGTCCCGTCTCCCGCTCCAAACTTTCCAACGACTTATAAGCAATTCAGATATTCGGATTGGGGTTCCTCCCGCCGTAATTGTAGCGCCATCCCCTGGATCGGCCCAGAATTCCGCGACCTTGAAAAACTTGAAAAAGAGGTTGGAAACGGCCAGGGCCGCTGCTCTCGACGCGAGGTGGGGTTGCCCTTTACTTCAGGAACGCCCCGCGCGGCCAAGGAAAAAGCCGATGAGTAAGGCTCCGGCAAGGGCGGCGCCGGCGATCCAGAAGGGGTGCAGCCAGCTGTGGATCCGTCGATCCATATCTTGCCGGGCACGGCGCCGCAGGGCCAGGAGATCCTCGTCGAGGTTCGTGCGAGCGCGGCTGATTTCCTCCTCTAGCTGATGTGGTGTTTCGCCCATTGCAAGTCTTCCTTGAGAGTTTCGACGGTCCGGCGCGGCGCGGGGTCAACCTGCTCGATCCTGGTTCGGCCGAGAACAAACGCACCCCCGGCCAGGCCGCAGAGCCCGATCCCGATGAGAAGGGCGGCGAGCCAAAGCGGCATGACGAGAGCTAGCGCCGCAATACAAGTCACGACCAGGCACGCAGCACCCAACCCTCCGCAGAGAGCGGCAATTCCCAGAAATACCGAGGCATTCTTCAATTGCCCGGTCTTCTGAGCGATTTCCGCGCGGGCCAGCCGGATCTCCGCCTGGATGATGTTCTGGACGTCCAGCAGAATGCCGTGGATAATCTCCGTGACCGAGCGATTGTCAGGTTCGTCCGTATGCGACTGTACGTCCGGGCGGTCGGCCATCATTTCCCTCCTTGCTTGGTTTCGCCATTTGTGAATGCACGCCGATTACCGCCACCCGATCATTTTCCCGGGACCGGCAGCCAACTGCGGGTGATGTAGTCGCACATCGTCAGGGTGATCAGGATCAGGAACCAGAGCAGGGCCCCGCCAATCAGCAAACGGATCACCACCTTTTCATACAAGGCATGCATAAAGAATGCCGCGATCAGAGTTGCTTTGATGGCGGCAATGGCCACCGCGACAAACATGCTGAACCAGCCCAGATCCAGGTATCCGATCAAGACGGTACCGAGGGTCAGGCAGAGCAGCGCGGCGTACGTCAAGAAATAGATTCGGGGCGAAACGGTAGCCTCAGGCATATTTCACCTATGCAATCCGGAAATGTAGAAAATGCCGAACAGGAACACCCAGACGATATCGACAAAATGCCAGTAGAGCCCCAAGATCGAAATCGGCGTGTGATATCGGGCGTTGAAACGTCCGAGCGCGGTGCGGATTGCGAAGACACACACGATTGAAATGCCGATGATCATGTGCAGGGCGTGCAGTCCGGTCATGCAGAAGTAGTACACGAAGAACAACTCGATGGCCCCGCTATGCGGGCTGGAGGATTCAAACCAGATGCCGGGGACCTTGTGATGCTGGTAGTGGAGGTAATACTCGGTGAATTTGATTCCGAGAAATACCAGCCCCAGGACCGCCGTGGTGAGCAGGAGGAGGTAGGTGCGGAACTGTTTGCCGATGGAGATGTTGTAGACCGAGAGGGCCATGGTCAGGCTGCTGGTGATGAGGACCGCGGTATTGACGGAGCCGAGAATGATCTCCATCTCGGCGCTGCCTTCCATGAAGCCCTGCGTGTAATACATGCGGTAAATGGCGAAGCCGGCAAACAGGCCGCCGAAGAACATGACTTCGGTGGCGAGGAAGATCCACATGCCGATGGTCGAGACTTCCCGCTGCTGATCGGATGTGCCGTATTGTTCCCGAAGGGCGAGTATCTCGGTGCTAGACAAGCCCCAGTTCCTCCTTCATTCCTTCGTAGTCGTAAGCTTTGCGGGTGACGATGGGCGTCACTTCGAAATTGTGCTTGGGCGGAGGAGAGGAGGTCTGCCATTCGAGCCCGGTGGCGCGCCAGGGATTCGGGGGGGCGGGCGGCCCGTATCTCCAGGACCAGATCAGATAGCACAATGGCAGAAGGTAGCCGATGCCGAGGATGGAGGCGCCGGCGGTGGACAGCACATTCAGAGCCTGCCACTCGGGCGGATACGCCGCGTAGCGGCGCGGCATGCCCATGTAGCCCAGCACGAACTGCGGGAAAAAGGTGAGGTTAAAACCCAGAAAGACGATCAGGGCGGAGAGGCGCGCGAGCCCCTCGGGATACAGTTTGCCGCTAATCTTCGGCCACCAATAATGGATCCCGCCGAGAAAGGCCATCACGGTGCCACCGACCATGATGTAGTGGAAGTGGGCAATGACAAAGTAGGTGTCGGTGACATGGACATCGATTCCAAGCGCGGCGAGAAACAGACCGGTCATGCCGCCGACCGTGAATAGTCCGATAAAGCCGATCGCGTAGAGCATCGGGGTGTCCCACGAAACCGAACCCTTGTACAGGGTGGCGCTCCAGTTGAACACCTTGATCGCGGAGGGCACGGCAACCAGATAGCTGAGGACAGAGAATGCCATGGCCGAATAGACGCTTTGGCCGGCAACGAACATGTGATGCCCCCACACCAAGAAGCCGATGACGGCGATGGCGATGCTGGCGAAGGCGACGAACACGTAACCGAAGACCGCGCGGCGTGAGAACGCGGCGACCAGCTCACTGATTACGGCCATCCCGGGCAGCACCATGATGTAGACCGCCGGGTGCGAGTAAAACCAGAACATGTGCTGAAACAGCACGGGATCGCCGCCCAGTTCGGGGCTGAAAATGCCAACCTGAAAAATGCGCTCGACGGCGATCATGAGCAACGTGATCGCTAGGATGGGGGTGGCGAGCACCAGGATGACGCTGGTGGCATAGTGCGACCAGATAAACAGCGGCAGGCGGAACCACGTCATACCGGGCGCCCGCAGGCCGTGAATGGTGGCGATGAAGTTCAGGCCGGTCATGATGGAAGAGAAGCCGGAGATGAAAATGCCGGCGGCCGCGCCGACCACGTACGTAGTCGAGAAGATCGTGCTGAATGGCGTGTAGAAGGTCCAGCCGGTATCGACGCCGCCGCGGATCATGGAGTACAGCGCGACACACCCGCCGATCACGAAGACATACCAGCTTGCCAGGTTGAGCTTCGGAAAAGCCACATCCTTGGCGCCGATCATCATGGGGATGAGGAAATTGCCGAGCGTGTTGGGAATCGAGGGAATCAGGAAGAACCAGACCATCATGATTCCGTGCATCGAAAACAGCTTGTTGTAGGTTTCCGGGTCGACCAGGTCGCTGGTGGGCGTGAGTAGTTCCAGGCGCATCAGCGCGGCGAAGAGCGCTCCGACGGCGAAGAAGAAGGTGACCGAGAAAATGTAGAGCAGGCCGATGCGCTTGTGGTCGGTAGTGAGTAGCCAGGAACGGATCCCGCGCTCTTCGGTCAGGTAGTCGGCGGTGTCCGGCGTTGTGAGATGTGCAATCATCGCGAATCCGGTTCGGTGCCGGCGATGGAGGTGGAGCCGGGGCCGGCAATGCCTCGCTGCGTTCCGTAGTTCTTGGGCGCGGTGCCGGGACTCGAAGGCAGCTGGGCTCCCGGCGGCGGTCCGATGGATTTGATGTACGTGGTCAGGGCGAGGATCTGGTCTTCGGTGAGCCGGCCGTCAAAGGACGGCATAAAATCGGCAAAGCCCGCTACGGGCGCGGGCTTCTTCTTGAGAATGCACTCGCGAATATAAGTATCGTCCACGACGCGGGTGATTCGGTTCTGTAAGATCACGGCACGCCCGTAGAGGTTTCGCAAATTGGGGCCGGGGCCGTGGCCGTCGAAGTGGTGGCAGTTGGCGCATCCGAATTGATGAAAGAGCTTTTCTCCCGTCGATGCCAGCGAGCCTTCGGCACCGCCCTCGGTGAGCCATTGCTCATAATCGTGCGGCTCCATCGCATAAACCCAGCCGATCATTCCGGAATGCTTGGCGCCGCAGTATTCGGCGCAGAACAGGTGATATTTGCCGGGCTGGGTGGCGCGGAACCAGATGGTGGTATAGCGGTCGGGCAGCACATCCTGCTTAATGCGAAAAGCGGGCACGAAGAAGCTGTGGATCGCGTCCTGGGAGATCATGATCAACTGGATGGGGCGGCCGGTGGGGACGTGGAGCGTGTTGATTTCGCGCTGCCCATCCAGGTGCTGCAGCTTCCACATCCACTGCTTAGCCACGACATAAATCTTCATCGAGTCGGCGGGAGGCGCCTCGACGTCGAAGTAAGTCTTGGCGCCCCAGCCGAACATGCCGAGGAAGATGATCAGCGGAATGACGGTCCAAGTAGCTTCGACTTTGTAATTGCCTTCGATTTGCTCGGGGAATTCGTCGTCGCGCTTGCGATGATAGCGAAGAACCGAGTACACGACGAACACAGCGATTCCGAGTGTGACCGCGCCACAGATGATCACCATGCACCAGAAGAACGGGTTCAGCTCGGAAGCAAAAGTAGATGCGCTCTCGGGAAGAAGCTGGAGGGAGTTCACACGCGCTCCTCTTCCAGGTAGGCGCGGTCCTGGCGAAGATTGCGCCGCCACAGCCTCCCCAGGAGGCCGACCAAGAGCAGCAGAGTCAGCACGGCCGAGACGCGCAGCAAGTTCAAGACGGCGGCGGTGTATTTGGCGGCGGCCGGATCGTAATGGTAGCAGAACAGCAGAATCTGATCCGCAGCCGAGCCAATCCGGTTCTGCGACGCCTCGACCAGACCTAATTTCAAGTCTTTCGGCTCAAACTCCACACCGTAAAAATAGCGGGCAGCCCGGCCCTGCGGCGTGAGCACCATGATGCCGCTAGCGTGCAGGTAGATGTCGTTGTTCGGATCGTACCGATAATGAAAGCCGACCGCATCGGCGAGCGCGCGAATGTTCGGCTCGGTTCCGGTGAGGAAATGCCAGCCCGCCGGACCGGCCTGGGAGGAATAAAGTTTTACGTAATTGTCCCGCTTGGCACGCGCCAGGGATGGCCCCTCGCGCGGGTCGATACTGACGGCGATCACGTCGAAATCACGGCCGGGCCGCAGCGACAGGGGCCGAAGACCCACGACGATCCCGTTGAGGATCTGATTGCAGAGCATCGTGCACTGGTAATAGACCAGCGCGAGAATTGCGGGCTTTTGGCCGAGATAGTCCCCGAGACGAACGTCGCGGCCGGCTTCGTCCCGGAATTGCGCGCCGAGGGGGACCTGCGCATTGAGATTCTGGTCGAAGCCAATGCCGTCAAGTACCTTCGCGGCCGTGCGCGGAGCCGCGCTGCCGGCGGCCGCAACACCAGACGCGATCGCGAAAATGAGAATCGCCCTCATCGCGGCTCGGGCTCCACTTTTCCTTCGAACCCGGTCTCGCGCGTGCCCGCCTCGGGTTTGTAGTATTGGTCGCCGGCCGGCGGGCTGGGCGGCACGCCCCGTTGGGCGAGAAGCTGAATCGCGCGGTCGATGGGAATAGAGATTACGTTATTTTTGCGGTCGACCCAGGCATAGTTCTGGAGCGCGGAAAGTTCGCGCGCGCGAAACTCATGCAGATCGCCGCGGGGATCGGACTGGATGCGCGGCTCGGGCGGAACCCGGGCCGGCATCTCGTTGACGATTGGACCGATTCCGCGTTCGGCCTTGAAATACGAAAACAGCGGCATGATCAGAACCACCACAACCCACATCACGACTAAAACGCCGACGCCGGTGAGGAAGACGGCGGTCGCATTAATCCCCTCTGGCTCATGCCGGGTGGAGGGGTCTTCGGGAGCAGCGGGATCCGGAAGTCTACGTTGACTCATGGACGAGAGCCTCCTCCAATTCCGGCGCATTCACCGGCAGCAGCGGCCGCTTGGGCAATTGCGTCAAGAACGCAGCGACCCAGATTCCGCCAAGCCCTATCGGCGTCACAACATCCAGCCAGTGGATGCGGAATCCATGGTGGTAGTAGCCGGGGAGCACAATCCAGACGAGATCGAAATAACGCATGACCAGAATCAAACCGACGACGCCGCTCAGGAGGAACGCATGCCGCTTCAGCGAGCGGTTCAAGAGCAGCAGAAAAGGAATCAGAAACTGCACCACGATCAAGGCGGCCCCGAGCCAGCCCCAAGAGGTTTTGAAGCGCGGCAGATACCAGGGAATTTCGTCCGTCAAATTGCCCGACCAGACGATCAGTAATTGCGAGAAAGAAAAGTACGCCCAGATCATGACCATCATGAGGAGCAGCTTGCCCAAATCATGGAAGTGATCGGGTTTGAGGACGCGAGACATGGGCTCGCGGCGGGACAGCAGCGCCATTGTAATGATCACGAACGCCAGCGCGGTAAGGCCCTCGCCGGCTACGAACAGGAAGCCCCACATCGTGGAGTACCACTCGGTCTGCAGCGATTCGGCCCAATCGACCGAAGCGAACGTAATGGTGAAGACGTAGACGATCAATCCGGGTGCGCTGAGGCGATTGAGCAAGCGCCGCTGGTTGGCGCGGTTTCGATCCTGGTCGGCGGACCACCGGTTGAGGAAGTAGGAGAACGCGATCCACACGGCAAAATAGATGGCGGCCCGAATCAGGAAGAAGGGCACGTTCATGTACACGCGACGATGCAGAAGGGTTTTGCTGTGGGCGACGATTTCCGGGCGGGCCCAATCGTAGAGATAGGTCAAGCCGAAGGCCAGGGGAATGAATAGCAACGCGAGGAGCGGCAGGGTGCGGGTGGCGGCTTCGAGGGTACGGCGGATAACCACGCCCCACGCCCCGCCGGTCAGATATTGCAGCATCAGGAAGGCCATCGATCCGAGCGTCAGGCCAACCCACAAGAGGTAACCGATCAAGTAGCCGTGGAAGAAATCGCCGGGGCTGAAAATGGCGCCGACGGCGGCGGCGATGAGCAGCACGATTCCACTTGCGAGAGCCGGGTTACGCCAGCGAAGGATGCCGCGATCCAAATCGAAGTGATAGCGCGGCGTCATTGCTGTGCCTCCAGGCGAGAACGCGCATCGGGCGGGGCATCCGCGAGAGTTGTGCGGCGGCTTAGTTCTAAAGCGCGGATGTAGGCGACCACGGCCCATCGGTCGTGTTCATCGAGCTGGTAGGAATAGTCCGGCATCGCGCCGTAGCCGTCCGTGATGACGGCATACAGGTAACCGGGAGGCGCATTGCGCACCCGATCGCTGCTCAGATCCGCCGGTATTTTGAAACCGCGCAGGGCGACCATCCCGCGCCCGTCGCCCGTGCGGCCATGGCATGGAGCGCAATAGATGTCATAGCGATCGCGCCCGCGGTTCAGCAAGTCCACGCTGACCGGGACCGGGATGGTGGTGACGAAAGCGCCATCTACTACACCGGCAGAGAGCGCCGGTTTCTGATCGATATCATCGACGGCGATCGCGCCGGGCGGCACCGGACGTGCAGCGCGGCCGTCGGCGAAAAACGTGCTTACCGCCATCGGCTTATATTTGGGCTGATCCTGCATGTCCTCGCGGCAGCCGAGAGTACAGGCCAGCAGGACGACAGCGGGAATCAGCCGGCGCTTCATTCGTCGATCTCCCAGACGTTGACAGGTTCGAGGTCCTGGAGGAAACGCGCGGTCCGGTCGGGATGAAAGTGTCCGTCGCGCGCCTCGATGCAGAGGAAGAAGCCGTCATCGGAGGCGCGTCTGAATGTGGGGACACGGAACATGGGATGGTACAAGGCCGGAAAGCCGGCGAAAAAGAGCATTCCGAAGAACGCCGCGCTAGCCGCGAAAAGGACGGTCAGCTCGAAGGTGATCACGATGAAAGAGGGCCAGCTGTTCAACGGACGCCCGCCGATATTGGTGGGAAACACAATGGCGGCAATGAAGTACTGCATGTAGAAGGCGGTGAAGCCGCCGAGCACGCCGGCCAAAAACACGACGGTCGGCAAGAGGTTCCAGTAGTGAATGACCTCGTCCAGTTCTTTGATCGGATAGGGCGAGTACGCTTCCATGCGGCGGTATCCGGCCTCGCGGGCCGCGCGCGCGGCGGTCACGAGCTGATCGGCATCATCGAACTCGGCGGCAATTCCGTACGGGCGCGGCTCGCTCATTTGACGGTGCCTCCGCCGGGTCTAGAGAACGGAAGCAGCTCCCGTACTTCGTACATGGAGATCATCGGAAGCGTGCGGAGGAACAAGAAAAAGAGCACGACAAACAGACCGACGGAGCCGTAGAGGATCGCATTATCGACGGCAGTGGCCACGAATCGTTCCCAGGAAGACGGAAGGAAATCGCGGTTCAGGCTGCCGACGATGATCATGTAGCGCTCGAGCCACATGCCGATGAGGACATCCATCGAAATCAGGAAAAGCCGGACGGTGTGGGTGCGGTTGCTTTTCCACCAAAGCAGTTGCGGGACGATGACATTCATCATGATGACGGCCCAATAGCTCCAGGCATACGGACCGACGGCGCGGGCATGAACGACGTACATTTCGTAGGTATTGCCGCTGTACCACGATGTGAAAGGCTCGATGGCGTACGTGTAAGCGAGCACCAAGCCCGTGGCGAGCATCAGCTTCGCGCAATTATCGAGGTGGCGCTCGGTAATCAGGTTCTTCAAGCCGTAGGCGGACCGGATGGGGATCGCCAGCACCAGCACCATGGCGAAACCGGAAAAGATCGCGCCGGCGACGAAATACGGAGGAAAGATTGTGGAATGCCAGCCCGGCAGAATGGCGATGGTGAAATCGAAACTCACCACGGTGTGAACAGAGAGCACGAGCGGGGTGGCGAGCCCGGCGAGAAGAACCGAGGCGGTCTCATGCAGCCGCCAGTGCCGAGAAGCACCGCGCCAGCCGAAAGATAAAATTCCGTAGGTCCAATATGAGACGCGGCTGACGGCGCGGTCGCGGATCGAAGCGAAATCGGGAATCATTCCCAGATACCAGAAGAGCAGCGAGACGGTGGCGTAGGTGGAAACCGCAAAGACATCCCAAACCAACGGACTGCGAAATTGCGGCTGGATCACAAATGTATTGGGATACGGCAGCAGCCAAAAGAACAGCCAAGGGCGGCCGAGGTGCAGCAGCGGAAACATGCCTGCACAGGCCACGGCGAAGATGGTCATAGCCTCGGCGAACCGATTGATGGAATTCCGCCAGCTCTGGTTCAGCAGCAACAAAATGGCAGAGATCAGGGTGCCGGCGTGTCCGATTCCGATCCACCACACGAAGTTCGTGATGGCGAAACCCCATGCCACGGGAATATTGATGCCGAACAGACCCACGCCGGCGGCGAGCAGGTATCCGACAGCGCCCACGAACATGAACAGAGCCGCGATTCCACAGGCGAAAGCCCAGACCCAAAATGGCGGCACGCTCTTGCGAAGAACGATCGAGGTGATTTGGCTGGTGATGCCGTGGAACGTCGCCCCCGGCGCGATGACCGCCGGCTTCCCTTCATCCGAAGGCTTTTGAGGGCGGGCTGTCTGGCGCTGCTTTTCTTCGACCGTCACGCGCTTTCCTTCAGTTGAGGGTTGGGGTTCCTGAGTTCGGCCAGATAAGTCGTGTGCGGGCGGGTGTTCAGCTCCGCCAGCAGCGAGTAATTCAGCTTCTCCTGTTTGAGACGCGCCACATGGTTAGCCTTATTATTCATGTCGCCGAAGACGATGGCCTGTGTCGGGCAGACCTGCTGGCAAGCGGTTTGAATTTCGCCGTCGCGGATGAACCGGTCTTCGTCCTGTGATCGGATTTCGGCTTCGCGGATGCGCTGTACGCAGTAGGTGCACTTTTCCATGACGCCGCGGCTGCGCACGGTGACATCCGGGTTGCGCTGCATCTTGAGTTGCTCGGTGTACCAGTCGTTGAAGAGTAGGAAATTGAAGCGGCGGACCTTGTAGGGACAGTTGTTGGAGCAGTAGCGAGTGCCAACACAGCGGTTGTATACCATGTCGTTCAGGCCGTCGGCGCTGTGCTGAGTTGCCTGCACCGGACATACCAACTCGCAGGGAGCATCTTCGCAGTGCATGCACGGCACGGGTTGATAGCGAGCAGCGGGGTGGCTGAGATCTCCCTGATAGTAGGTGTCAATTCGCAGCCAGTGCATGATGCGGTGTGCCTGCACCTGGCCTTTGCCGACCACCGGGATGTTGTTTTCAGCCTGGCAGGCGATGACACAAGCCGAGCAATTCACGCAAGCCGTGAGATCGATTGACATGCCCCAGGAATAGCCGGTGTAGCTCCAAGCGGGATATAACGTCTCATCGCGTTCCGGTTCCGAGTGGATCTTCTTCACGAAGTCCGGATCGCTTCGGTAGTCCGCAACCGGGCGTGAAATCATGGGTTCGCGGCCTACCATGTCCTCATTCATCTGCATGGAAGCGAGCAAGTACTTCTCTCCGGTCGGCGCGACCTCAACTCCGCTCCCCTGCCAAAGGGCGTCGGACGTTCGCAGCAAATAGGCGTTGAAGCCGGCGCCGTTTCCCACCACGCCCGCCTTCGCGCGGCCAAAACCGAGATGGACGGTCACGGTGTCGTCCGCGCTGCCCGGGGAGATCCAAACCGAGCCTCGAACCGAGCGGCCCCGATATTTCAGCTGCACCTGTTGTTCTCGCTCCAGCTTCAGACGCTTTGCGGTGGCGGGGCTGAGGTGAACGGCATTGTCCCAGGTCAGTTTCGTCATTGGCCGCGGCAATTCCTGCAGCCAGGCATTGTTCGCGTATCGACCGTCGTAGATATAAGGATCGGGGCGGAATACGAGGTCCAGGGCGCCTTCATTGCCGGCCTGCAGAGGTTGCGGCGCTTCCACTTTTTGGACTGCCGGGTGAATTTCCGGCAGCGCGGAGCCGGGAATCAGCCCAGTGCGCACGGACTGGCGCCACCAGGTTTCAAAATCCTCGGTGCTGGCGCGCGGCGCCCAATAGGAGCGTACGATTTCGTAGCTTGTCCGATGGGGAAAGCGGAGCAGGAGATCGAGGACCTCAATTTGGGATCGCGAGTTGTAAAGCGGCTCGATCATGGGCTGGAGAATCGTAATGGTCCCATCAAACGCGCGGGCGTCTCCCCAGCCCTCCAGGAAATGAGTCTCGGGAATCTGCCAGTGCGTGCGCGCCGAGGTCTCGTTGTTGTGCAGGCTGAGGTGAATCGACGTGTGAACCTGGGTGAGCGCGCGACTGAATTCCAGGTCGGCAGGACAGTTGTATACCGGATTGCCTCCCAGAATCAGAAGGAGTTCGACTGCGCCTGCGTTCATGTCGGAGACCAGTTGGCGGATGGAGCCGATCTGCTCTTCGGGACGGGTTTCGATGGGATCGGTATAGAGAACCGTGACGCCCGCGTTTCCGAGCGCGGCGTTGATGGCGTGGCACAAAGCGTGAACTTCCGGAGGCAGACACTGACCGGGAATAACGGCAGACGCGCCGCGATGCGCCATCAGGTCCGCGGCAACGGCCTTCAGCCAGTCCGAATAGGGCGCAGCATTATTTCCGCTCGGCGCGGCATTACCGTTCGGCGCGGCGGCGCCGAGGGCTCCGGCCAAGTCCGCTGCGAATTGGCCGATCTCGGAATGACGCAACGCGAGCCGGTGATCCGCTTTGCCGCCGGTCGCGGTCATCGTGCTCTCGACGGCATAGAGCCGGTTCATCGAGCTGTTGTTGCCGCGGATGCGGCGGCGATCGGCAAAATCCCGAGCGTACCTGGTGCTGCCGGTTTCACAAGTGAGGAAGTCGGAGTCCAAGGCCAGAATCACGTCGGCATGGTCCAGCCGGTAGTACGTATTCACATATTTGCCGAACGCGCGGTGCGCTCCGGCGCGCGCCGAATGGGGTCCAGCCGGATCGAACTGGTGCCAGCGCGCTTCTGAGAATTGCTCCAGCACCTGGCCGATCTGGTCGCCGAGTGTTGGCGAAACGACGGTCTCCGTGAGGAGCCGTAAACCCCGCCCGCGCGCCTTTCGGATGGGTTCGAGCATCCCTCGAAACGCCTGAACAAACTCCTCCCAGGACCTCACCTCGCCGCCATTCAGGATTTGCTTGGAACGATCCGGATCATACAGGTCGAGAACACATGCTTGCGAGAGTACATCCGTGGCACCGAGGCTGGCGGGATGGGCGCGGTTACCTTCAATTTTCGTGGGCCTTCCCAGATGGCTCTCGACGATGATGCCTTGGGCGATTCCATTGACCAGCGCCGCCGTCGCATAGTATTTCGGCCGGCCGGGTATCACATGCTCCGGCGGATCGACATAAGGAACAATGAATTCTGTCGGCTGGCGCGTGCAGCCAGCGCCCGCGGCCAACGCAATCGACGCCCCCATGATTTCGAGAAACCGGCGGCGCGTGGCATCGGCCGCCGCGGAAACGCCCAGTGTTTCCGAGCGGGACTGACGAATTTCGGCGAGGGGAAGAAAGCTTGGATCGCTCATCGGTGACACGTGGAGCAACTCGTAAGCCGGCGTATGTGGTACTCGCGTACCAATTTTGTCCCCAGAGCGAGTTGATCCGGAGGCGGCGTGTATTCCATGTTGAAGACCTCTTGTCGGGGACGAACCTGCTGTTCCGGGTTAGTGTGGCAGTTAATGCACCATTCCATAGTTAGGGGCTGTGCCTGCCAAGTTAAGGGCATTTTATCGACGCGGCCGTGGCAGCTCGAGCAGCCAATGCCCTTATGAATGTGAATATCATGCGAAAAATAGACAAACCCGGGTAAGTCGTGAACTCGAGTCCATTGAATGGACTTGCCGCTGCGATAGCTTGCTCTCACGGGTTCCAGCGCGGGACTCGTCGCCCACATCTGCGAATGGCAGTTCATGCAGATCTTGGTGGGAGGGATCCCGGCAAAGGAAGACCTCTCCACAGAAATATGACAGTAGCGGCAATCGATTCCCAACCCGCCCGCGTGGTGCTCGTGACTGAACGGAACGGGCTGCTCACGCGGCACGTTTTGCATGGTTTCGTATGGGGAACGCACCACCAGGTAACCCGCCCAGGTGACAAAGGCAAAAAAAAGCACTGCGCCGAGGAGGCAAAGCCTGAAAATGATGTTGGCCCGCGGGTGAAAAGGATCCGGCATCCAAATGTTGGGATCTCTGAATATGATCTTAGGCGTTCACGATACTGGAATCTAGATAAGAAATTCGACGATGTAAGTGGCGGCACTCCCTGCCAGAAGTGGTGTAGTGAAGAATACCTTCGCCGAACGAATCGCGTGCGATACGCCTCCTTGGAAGTACACGAACAGGAGTAGCGCGAGTGCGAACAGCAGCACTAAGGCAGCAATCCATAATGAGAGCGACTTCGGGAACAGCATGATTCAAGCCTCCCCGCACCTCGTTAACCAAAGCTCCTGGTGATCGGCGCAGCCTTCATTCAAATCGCGCTACACTTTCGACCGCTGCCTGGATCTTCAATTGCGGATTCACTTTCGGAGCTGCCATGTGGTTGTCGATTGTGGTGGCTGCGGTGCTGTTCAGTATCGCAATCAAGGTTTTCGTCAACGCTTGTCATCCGATTCTGGAGCTGCACCTTCGCAGCATTAAGGTGGAATCCGGCGAGCGTACTCTCGGGGATCGCCAGCCGGCGCAAATGGTCGAGCCGCTTGCTCAGGGGATCTGCGCGCTGAGCGACGAAGATAGAAATGGCTTCACTCAAATGTGGGTGTCGGTCCGTGGACAGTTTCAGGCTAACCCGAGCGTCACGATCCGGAAAGCGGATCTACTGATGTCGGATCTGATCGAAGACTATGAGCGTACAGTGGGGCTGGATGCGGATCTGGTATTGCAGAGCCAGGGGGAGTTTACGGATTGGTATCGAAGCGCGCATGAAATCGCGGTTCGCAGCAAAGAAGGTTGCGTCAAACCGCACGAGCTCGATCGAGCAATGGGTCTGTACGCAGTCCTCTTCAATGAACTGCTCGGTATCCGCTGACCCCCGTGCCAAAGCCGCGCCTGGTGGGGATTGGATCCTGATCAGCAGCAGGCCGACCTCGACTGATGCTGCTGCTCCAGTGAGTCGGAGCGAGCCGAAATCAACCGGGGACCGGCGGCGCCGCGAGCGGCTCAAGCCAACGCGCATGAATCAGTGCCGAGGCAGGATGCTTGACAAGATGTCGACGAGTCGCTCCGCGAAGGTAGTCGTTTGCGACCAGGGGCTCGGCTGCCGGACGACATGTAGCTTTCCGCGAAGATCCAGCACCTCGTAGTCGGTGTGGCCATCCCGGCGCAGCTGAAACCGAAGGTCGACAGCGGCTTTGCCCACGCGCACATTTTCCAGGCGCAATGCCGGCAGCCACTCCGGCAAATGCGGATCCAGGAACAATGCGTGAAGAGGCGCGTATGGAAACAACCCCAGCATTGCTTGAATCATGCATGGCACGGCGGACGAGGACCATGCCTGAGGCCAGTTTGCGCGAGGATACAGGCTCGGTATCGGGTGAGCGGCATCGCGCTGATGGCCGCCGAAGACTTCGGGTAAGCGGTAGTGTTCGAATAGCGATGCTGTTTCAAACTGCGCCTTTGCAAGTAAGTGCAACCGGCCGTGATCGCCGTAGCGCATCAGCCCCATGCAAAAGGCCGCCTGCTCGGCGGGCCATACGGAGCCGCGGTGATAGCTGAATGGGTTGAACGCGGGATGATGGGCGGACAGAGTCCGCACGCCCCATCCCGAAAAGAGATCCGGTTGGAATAGCCGCGCAACTGTCCTTTCCACTCGATCATGTTTTACGATCCCGGCCGCAACCGCATGCCCGGACTCGGACCCGACCGATCGAATCAGAGAGCCCTCCGGATCCAACCCCATTCCGAAACACCCTTCGTCCTCCATCCAAAAGACGTCATTAAAGCGGTCGCGCAGTTCGATCGCCTCGTCGAAAACCCTTTTGGAAGCGTCTTTCTCGCCCAGCCACCACAGCAGCTCGGAGACACGAATCTTGGCGGCAAAAACGAACGCCTGGAACTCGCAGGGCGCGATTGGATCCTTTACCTGACCTCCGTCTGGATAAACGATGGCATCGCCCGAGTCTTTCCAGGCCTGATTCTTCAATCCCTGCTCGGAGCGAGTTTGGTAGGCATAAAAGCCATCGTCGCGCGTCGCGCGGTGATCGAGCCATTTCAAGCCCTCGATCGCGGGCTTGAGAAACGGCCGCACGAGGTCGAGGTCCCCGGTCCAGTGCCAAAGATTGGACAGCACGACCGGGTAAAAGCCCGGCCCGGTCAGTGTGCCGTAATACCTGGCGAGCGGGTTATAGTTGAGCGTCGCCACCGGACCGGTGTCGACCTGGTGGATGAATCGGCCTGGTTCCTCATCGCGCCAATCATTCTGTTCCGTCGCCTGAGTCCGGGCAAGTTCCGCCAAAGTGCCGCGCATCATTTCATCGCCGAAAAGGGCGCCCTGCCAAGCCGCGGTCAGCGCATCGCGGCCAAAGAAGGAAAGATAATCAGGCACGCCGGCGGATAGGGTCCAGCCTCCACCGGGACGGTCGAGGTCATAGAGCCGGAAGCCGGCCAGGTCGCGGCGGGAACGCTCCATCGCGCGCTCCACCACGAAAGCAAGCGGCGGAGTGTCGAGTTGAACGCGGGTGGCTGCCGAGAGGAAATGGTTGTTCGCCTCATCGCCCCGCGCCTTGGGGAGTAATTCGTACGCATGCCCGTCGATATCGGCGCTCACCAGCATAGAGCAGCGCCAGGCAGCATGCGGGCTGAGTTCGATTGCAAACCGGATGTGCCGGTTGCCTTCCTCAAATGAAGGACGTGGATCCGAATGCGAAATCGTAAGGATCGAGCTCCGCCGCAGCATTGCCTCACCGCGATTCCCTTGGTGTTCGAATCGATGCTCGGCTGTATACGTCCAGGTCAGTTTGCTGCAACCTTCTCCGGGATTCCAACACCGCTCGGTGCGGCCATGCTGCTTCCTCTTGCCGCGGGTCTCCGTTGTATCTGCGAAGTCCGCGTCGACTTCGATTTCTAATGTGAACTTGGCGGTCCGCAGAGTGTGGTTTACCAACTCGATCTCTTCGTTGAGACCGTCGCCGACAGTTCGGAAAAGGCGCAGTTCGAGCGCCTGGGTGGCGGCGCCGCCGCCTGGACCGGTCGCATTGCCAAAAAGACTCTGATCGGCACTTGGCGATTGCGAGATGTAGTACGCGAGCTGGGTGTGTTGCTCGATATTCGATATACCCGCGGGCTGCGGTGACTCGCCGCTGATCGAGTATCGAAGTACCGAAAGCACTCTGGTCTGGCACACGAAAAGGCCTTGTTCGCCTTGCCCGTGGACGAACCCGTCGCGCGCCGTGGCCAGAACTGTCCGGTCGCGGCTTACATAAAAGAATTCATCTCGAGGTCGCAATTGTCCGAGCGGCGGGGTGCTCTGCATACCTAAGGTCTAGCTCTCTGTCCGGACACCCCACGCCACCAAACAACGCGCTGTGGACGGCGCTTCCAGCCCGCGGTCACCAGACTCCATGAAATAGGATTGACGATTTCGCTCAACCGAACGCCAAGAATGGCGCACGGAATCGCTGCGAACAGCATCATTTGGCATGGAAAACACCTTCTGATTTCGCGAGTGCACACGCGCTACCAGGAAGCCCCTAAAAGACGTACGCAACCAGGAACCAGACGAGAATCGCAATCAGGATGATGAGTCCACCCCACCAATATTGCCGCATGAGCAAACACCTCCTCGATCTCGAAGATGCATGCATCTAGCCAGCCTCCGCGAGCGCTCCGTTATCCCTCGGCTGCGGAATGGGTCTGGTCAGATGTCAGGGGCGGCGTGAAGTCCGCGCGCTCGTTGAGCTTCGCGGTCTGTTCGCCGCTCGGGCTGTCAAAACAGCATGCCAAAAATGCGGCGCGTGCCGAATGTGCGCGTGGTTAGTTTTATTTCGAAAGAACCACGACCAGGCAGACGCCATCCCACGTCTCTCGGCCGGCGCCGCGGGGTGGGTGGTCCCGGAGAGGCATGATCCCGACGAATTTGCGATCGATGTGGAAGTGAGACTCCAGATAGTCACGCACCGCGATCGCGCGCTGCCGGGACGACATGTACTTTTCATCCGGTGTGCCTTGAGACGAATATCCTTCGACCATAATCGGATTATTCGGCAGATACCGAACGACCTCCGACATATCCTGGTCCAAGATCGCCTGCCCGTCTTTTGAGAGTCCCTGGGTTCCATCCGCATGCGAATCGAACAATCCCGCCGACGGTGTCCATATGCGAACTCTAGGCTTTTTGACAAATTCCGTAGAGCCGTATTTCTCGGGCGTGAGATCGTCCAGGTTGTAGAATCCTCTCCGTTTGAAGAAGCCCCGCAGGAAGAAGTTGTGCTTGATCGCTTCGCTGTCGTCCCGGACGTTGGTCGCGGCTTCGTTGGCCGCCTCGACCGTATCTCGAAGCCTGCTAGCGGTATTCTCGTTTTGATCCTTACTCTTCAGGAAAGTGGTGACCGCCCGATCGAGCTGAGCCGTCATGGCGTTAGCTTTTTCCGACGCCTCCTTGGCGTTGTCGCTGGCGCTCTTGGCGTTGGCCACGGTTTCGCTCAGGTTCGACGCCACGGTCTTGTCCTCCAGCAGCTTCCCGGCGGCGCCTTGACCCGCCCGGATGGAACTCACGATGGCGTTCGCGTTTTCAGTCAGCTGAGCGCTATTGGACGTAATCGATTTCACGTCCTTTCGGGAGCCCTCGACGGTGCTGTCCACGTGCCCGACTAATGTCGTGATGTGCTTGATCGCGTGGTCGGATTGCATCCGGATATCGTCGATTGTCGCCTTCGCACTGTCCACCAAGCCGCTTCCCTGACGCATCAAATCGGAAAGTTCGAATGGTTCTTTGCTCGGCAGCGTTCCGCCGGGCGGGCATTCGGGCGAATTCTCTCCGCCTTTTTGAATATTCAGGAACTTGTTTCCGACCATTCCTTCCGTCTCAATCGAGACCACCGAGTTCTGGCGAATGATTCCACGAAACTTCTGGTCCACTTCCAGCTTGAAACGAAATCGAGAGGACGGGCTGTTCGGAACCTGGATATCCGTAACTTCACCGGCATCCATTCCCGAGACTCGGACCTTTGCGCCGGACGTTAGCGTGTCGATCTTGTCGAAATCGGTGTACAAGGTGTAGTGATGCGCGAACAGTTGCTTGCGGCTTCCAATCAGAAACAATCCCGCTGCAAACAGCAGCACTCCGACAATGATAAATACCCCTACGAGAATCTCTTTTTTCGGGGACATGATATTTCCGCCTCTGATGCTAATTGCCGCACTAACGGATTCTCGCTGGCAGCGAGCTCATCCGCCGTGCCGCACGCGATAATTGTTCCGGAATGCAGAACCGCGAGTTGATCCGCGAAGTTTCGGGCGCTCGTGATGTTGTGGGTGACCGCGACCAGGGTCACCTTCCGCTTTTCTTTCAACCGGAGAAGCAGTTCGTCGATTTCCGAGGCCGTGATCCGATCCAGTCCGCTGCTGGGCTCGTCCACCAGCAAAATTTTCGGATCGAGAGCCAGGGCCCGCGCTAACCCCACGCGCTTTCGCATCCCGCCGGATAGCTCGGCAGGCATCTTGTTTTCCTGGCCCTCCAGCTCCACTTCCCGAAGCTTCTCGCGCACAATGGCTTGGATTTCCCGCTCCGATTTGCGCGTGTGTCGCCGGAGAGGAAAGGCGATGTTTGCTCCCACGGTAATGGAATCGAAGAGAGCCCCGTCTTGAAAGAGGAATCCGGTCTCCTTGCGGAATTCGGCCAGCTGTGGTCTGTCAAGCTTCGGAATATCCCGACCGCCGATAAGAATGCGCCCGCGGTCAGGCTTGATCAGGCCGATCATGAGTTTCAACGTGATGCTTTTTCCGATCCCGCTCCGGCCTAGGAGGGCAAAGGCCTGACCGGCGCCGACTCGAAACGACACATCGCTTAGAACCGTTTTGTCGCCGAACGCTTTCGCAACGCCTTCCAGCCGCACCGCATCGTGATCGCGCTCCATTCCGACTATCCCGGGAACCAGAAGAGAATCAGCTTCACCAGAATCACGTCGGACAGAATCACCAAAAGGGACGATGTGACGACGCTGAGAGTGGAAGCCCGCCCCACTCCAGCTGCTCCTTTCGAAGCCGTGTAGCCGAGAAACGTTGAGACGGTTCCGATCAGAAAACCGAAAGCGAGAGTTTTTACGGTCGGCGGAATATAGTCCGACCAGCTCATCATACGAAACGCATCATTGAGATAGAGCTGTGCGGACATGTGCGAGGTGAGAAACTCGGCGGTCATCCCGCCGGCCAAGCCCGAAAAGTTCAAAAGGTTGGTTAAGATCGGCAGCGCTATTACACAAGCGATGATTCGAGTCACCGCCAGGTACTTTAAGGAGTCGACCGCCAGACATTCCAAGGCGTCGATCTGCGACGTTACTCGCATTTCGGCTAGCTCAGCCCCGATGACCGCGCCCACACGTCCGGATACCAGTAGTCCAGTCACCAGGGGTCCTACATCCCGGAATAATCCGAACGATACGGCCTCCGGAATTAGGGCCTCGGCTCCAAAGCTTTGCATGGACGAACGGGTTTGGAGAGCCAGTACAGTTCCGATCGCGAACCCGGCGACGGTCAAGAGCGGAAGGGAACGCCAGCCGATCTCATAAAGCTGGTTCAGCGTCTCGCCGAATTCGAGCGGCCGGTGAAAACTCTCCCTGCCGGCTTGAATGGCAAATAACGCAAGCTCACCGGTTGTAAGAAAGAACCGCTTCAATGGACGGAACGGGTTCACAGGTACGCCGTATTCCTGAGGCCACGTTTGTGAGGAATCAATCTATTCAGCCCGAACGGGCGCCGACAACGAAAGCTTCCTACAATGAAGGCGCCAGCACATCAATGGCCAGTTCTTACCTTCCTCTCGCGACTTCAATACGTTCCCGGAGAGTGAGCGGGATCTCTTAAACGAGAGCCGCGGCGGCTGCCAGCCAGAGCACGACCGCGCATCCCAGCCCTACGAGAGCGCGCCGGGGGTCTGTGCCGTCGCCGGCTTGTCTCGGGCCTTGAAGCAACACGGACCACGCGGACAAGAAACAGATCGCTGCCGCGACCCAAATGAATGTCGAGCTGCCGGTGGCTTTCCACAGACCGAGGAAATGCAGGCCGACTATAAACGCAATCGCGGACGGCGCCATCTGCATGCGCGCTGTACGCCGCAGCACGGCGATGGCTGCCACGATGCACGCAACTTCGAGGAGGACCGCATAGCCATAGACTTCGCCATCGAATTTCCCCGGGCGCCCGCGAGCCCCAAACTCCACGAGCGCGCCAACGAGCACCGTAGAAATCCCGATTCCGAGCGCACCGGTACACGCCCTCCATCTCCGAGGCAAGGCGGTCGCACCAGCTATGGACCACAACGAGCCGAACACCGCTCCGATGACGGCTCCGATCGTTGCACCGTTCACGTCAACCACTCCGAGTTGCCGGATTCTTCATCGTCGCTGGATCCAGCGGCCCTGGCGCGGGCGCCCCAACAGGCGGCCGGCAGGCTTTAGCACACCATCAAACAGAGCATAACCGGGAAACAGCCACGCGAGCGCCGTTAAGCCGGGCAGCGTGCAGCGTACTCCTGGAGTCCTCCGGCCCTGAAGGGATTCTCCTGATATTTAAAATAATAGTGGATAGAGCCTCATTCGGCAGCCGCCTGCGGCCAGCCGGGACACTCTTCCGCACGCGGCTTCTCCCGCATGTTTGGAAATCCTCCGCGCGCCCTAAAAAAAAGTTGTCCGGTCCGCGCAGACTCACACGTTATCAGGTCGAAACGGCGCGACACGGTCGATCAAATCGCCGTAAGAACCGGCAAAAGGAGAGCACAATGAGCGAATTTACCTATCTTTTTCGTGGCAGGAACATCCCCGAATCCGCCGAGGAGCGGCAGAAGCACTTGGAGAAATGGATCGGGTGGTTCAAGGATCTGGAAGCCAAAGGTCACATGAAAAATCCGGGGCACCCGCTGGAAGACACGGGCAAAGTGGTCACTGGCGCTAAGAAGCTGATCAAGGACGGGCCGTTCGCCGAAGCCAAGGACGTTGTGGCGGGCTACATCGTCGTACAGGCCAACGATCTGGCGCACGCTGCCGAACTGGCAAAGGGCTGCCCGATTCTGGAGGTCGGCGGATCGGTTGAAGTCCGGCCGGTGCGGATTCTAAACATGTGAGCTCGCAACTCAGAAGAAAGCCTGAGGACCGAACATGCCGAAAGTAATTCTTGGAAATCACACGGCCGTTTTCGCGGCAAGATCAGAGCAGGACCGGATTCGTAAATTTTACTGTGACGTCCTGGGCTGCAAGCCCAGAGTCACCAACGATGAAGTGGATCGCTTTCAATTGGGCGACGTCCACTTCTGCTTCGTTTGGCAGGACAGCGCTCTCGATCAGAGCAGCTTTCTGAAGGCGACCTATCTGGAACTCCAGACCGACAACACCGAACAGGTGAAACAGAAGATCCTCGCCTTCGGCGTAAGGCAGCTAGATGTGCCGGATGCTCACTTCTATTTCCAGGCGCCAGGCGGGCAGGTGTTTAAGCTGGCAGGCCTCGGCGAAGACCTCTCGCTCTATGAGGAGTCGCCTTCCTCAAAGCCTGGATCGTCCGTGGATTATCAACGCAGCATTCAGGCCGGCATTTCGCCGGCGGAGGCGTTACGCAGGATCAGCCGCGTGCCAGACTGGTGGACGAAGAATTTCACGGGACAATCCGCGAACCCCGGCGATCGGTTCACGGTCCGTTTCGGAGAAACTTTCGTGGACTTCCAGGTCAGTGAGCTGGTGCCGGGCAAAAAAGCCGTCTGGCAGGTCACCGATTGCAATCTGCACTGGATCAACGACAAGAAGGAGTGGAAGGGGACTTCGGTAGTGTGGGAAGTCTCGTCCCACAACGGAGCGACGCAGGTTACGATGACGCACGCGGGTCTGGTTCCGGGCATCGAGTGTTACGGCAATTGCAAACCAGGGTGGGATTTCTTTGTTGGCGAGAGCCTGCTGAAATTGCTCACCGAGAACCAGGGCCTTCCAGACCGGCGGCCGCGGTGAGGCCGAAAGGCCGGAGCCCGGTTGACGTTCGTCCGGCGCAGATCCCGGAGACCAGATGGAACTGACCGATCATCTCTTCCGCCGCGAATCGGGGCGCATGGTGGCTACCCTGACTCGCATCTTCGGTGTGCACAACCTGGCCCTGGCGGAAGACGTAGTGCAGGAAGCGTTCTGCCGGGCCGTGGAGGTATGGAGATTCCGCGGCGTACCGGAGAACGCTTCCGCGTGGCTGATGGCCACGGCAAAACATTGCGCGCTGGACGCTCTGCGGCGCGAACGAACAGCGCGCACCTTCGCGCCGGAGGTGGGCAGGTTGCTCGAAAGCGAATGGACGCGCGCGCCGGCGGTGGAAGAGCTCTTCGGACCGCAAATGATCAAGGACGATCTGCTACGCATGATGTTTTCCTGCTGCCACCCCCGGTTGCCGGAGGAAGGGCAGGTGGCGCTGATTCTGAATATCCTGTGCGGCTTCAGCGTGGGCGAGATCGCCCACGCGCTCCTGAGCAGTCATTCGGCGATCGAGAAGCGAATTACGAGGTCGAAGAAGGTCCTGGCGAAATCCCGGCGGTTAGTGGATGTCTCTGCGCCGGCCGAAGTCGCGGCGCGCCTTCCGGCGGTTCATACCGCCCTGTACCTCTTGTTCAATGAAGGCTATCACGGAGCCTCGCCGGAGGCCGCCGTGCGGGCCGAGCTTTGCCGCGAAGCCATGCGGCTGACGGCCGTCCTTCTGGAGCACCCGTTGGGCGCCCGGCCCGCAACCTATGCCCTTGCCGCGCTCATGTGTCTGAATGCCGCGCGCCTGCCGGGGCGCGTCGACGTCGCCGGCAACCTCAATGCGATGCTGGACCAGGACCGGTCCGCCTGGGATCAGCAACTCATTGCCGAAGGGCTGAAATTCCTGGAGCAGTCCGCGGCCGGCTCGGAATTGACCGAGTATCACGTCGAGGCGGCGATCGCATCCATCCACTCAACGGCTCCCTGTGCGGAGAAAACGGACTGGCGGAAGATTGTGTCCCTTTACGACACGTTGATGGCCATGAGTCCGTCGCCGATTGTCGCCCTCAATCGCGCCATCGCGATCGCGCAGCGCGATGGACCGGAGCGCGGCCTGGAGGCGATCCGCTCGATTGCTGCCCAGGATCGTCTCTCCGCCTACCCGTTCTACGAGGCCGCCCTGGGAGAGCTGCAGTATCGTTGTGGGAAATATACGATCGCGCGAGAGCATTTCACAGCAGCGCGAGCGCTGGCGCGCAACCAGATGGAACGCCGGTTCTTCGAACATCGAATGAATGCCTGCGAACGAAGCGAAAGGACTTGATAGGACAACCACATGACGCTACGGAACCGCACCGCGACAGAAGCGCGTGGATACGCCCCGGTAAACGGTCTCGATATGTATTACGAAATCGAGGGGGCCGGCCAGCCGCTCCTGTATATTCCTCCTGCGTTTGGATACGCCGGGCTGAAATCATTTCCTGAGTTGATTCAGAGCCATACGGTCATTACGGTCGATCTTCAGGGCCATGGCCGCACCGCGGATATCCCGGATCGTCCGATCACCTTCGAGCAGCACGCCAAAGACGTAGCCGGCTTCTTGAAATATCTTGGAATCGAAAAATGCGACTTCTTCGGCGAAAGCTTCGGCGGCGTGACAGCGACCATGATCGCAGTCCGTTACCCCGAGCTTGTGAGCCGGGTCGCGACCTACGGCGCAACCTTCGGCCCTCCGCACGTTGCGCATAATCTCGAAATGCTTCGCTTTAACGATCCCCCTACTCCCGGCTCCAGAGGCATTCAATTTCAGAGAGAAAACTACAGGAAGGTGGCGCCTGACCCTAATTACTGGCCTCTGATTTGGAACAAGATGTTCAACATTCAATGGGGAGGATTTTCGAACGAGGAGTTACGTTCGATCCAATCACCCATTCTCATCGCTCTCGGAGATCACGATTTTGTCCGGCTTGAGCACGCCATCGAGAGCTTCAGGCTCATCCCCGGCGCGGAACTCGCCGTGATCCCGGACGCGGGCCACTTCGCCCTGTTCTCGGAACCAGAGCGAGTGATTCCTGTGGTCAAACATTTCCTCGAAAAACCCGAGAAGAGAGTCCCTCTTGCAACCGCTGAAACGGGCTACCACCCAGGGGAAACCAGGTAGGCTGCCTCGTCCATCCCGGCGGTGTTCCGGAAGCTTTCGGTAAGCTTGCGCAACGATCCGGCCTGATCAGACTAACGCCGAGGAGGGAGGCGAAAGGGGGGCGCTACCCGGCATCGGAGACTCTTCCGGGTGAGATCTGGGAATGTTTCCGTCGAAGCGCTATTCGGTAGCGGGGCACAAATCGGATCGGCCAGCAAGATGATCGCATCGAACGCGCCGAGTGTGAGGTCGTCGGTGACGGCTTGACCGTTGTTGATGTCGGGCGCTTGGGAGCCGTTGATTCGATGAATGCCGGTCCGATGCAGTGTTCCCGCTAGTTCGGCAGCGGAGAAAGTGCGTGCTTGCGGAAGCGGGTTTACCAGAACGAAGCCGTTTTCGAAATCGCGCCGCCAGGCACCAACTCCGTCTTTCGTAATGCGAATGTTGCTGATGGCCACCTTTCCCCCGCCCGATATGTTGATTCCGATGCGCCATCGGTCGGCCGCGGAAATTACGAAGGGGAAGTGGATGGTACCTGTGTCACCAGCGACCCTCCAGGGCACACCGTAACCGTCGAGTGTTTTAGAACTGAACACCCTGTAGCCGAGCGGCTGGTCGAGAGTTTCCAGAATCGTTGCGTCAAAGGTCAGCAGGTATGACGATCCGGCGCTCAGCGGCACAAGGGCGGGATCGGTAGTCACTTCGAACCTGATGTTCTGGCTGTGATCGGGATTGCTGAGAATCAGCGCGCCGTTGGATACCGTGACTGCGCTTGCGGGATTGGCCGAAAGAGAAGCAGGAAGACTTGTACCGCTGAGGGCCGGCTGAAAGATCACCGAGCCTCCGTCCGTCAGTTCCAGGGCATCGGTTGATGCGGCGCCAAGATAGCCCTTCTTGGATCGATCCTCAACGGCATTACCTATTTCGTCGACGGAATATTCGTCATACCAGAGGGGAACCGTCGTGTTGTTGTGCAGATCGAAACTGTAGAACCCGTCGGCAAGTAATGTGGTGCCGAGGGCGAAACGATGCGTGCGAAGGTCGTTCGCGGTGGGAGAGACATAGCTATTGTCTTCGCGCCTCGATGGATCGCCGCAGGCCTCCATGATTGTGATCCTGGGGCGGCGGGAGTTGGTTTGCATCGCGCGATAGGCGTCAAGCACGTTTCGCCAACGGCCGGTTGACGGCTGGAGTGGATTCCATTGGTCACTGGCGCATTCCATGGTGGCGCCATTCACGTAAGGCGCCAGACTCAGCGCCGGAAGAGCGCCCTGGTTGCTCACAACCAGTTGCAAATCGCCATTGGCTGCCCGAAATTGCTGCAGCAGCCCAAGAACCGCGCCGCGAGTCATGTCGCTGATCGAAGCCGGAGTCTCGTCGCGCATTCCATCGCGCTCATAGTCGAAATCCAACAGAGCGGGATTCGAGAGATTCTTAATGTGGACGTTGGCTTCGGAGAAGAGGTTGTCGAAGAAGACGCCATCCCAAACACCCGAGGGAAACACAGTTCCGCTTAGCCAGGAGAGCAAAGAGGAGTAATAAGTCTGGCCGCCTACAACCGGACAATACGAGGAAATGTTCAGGAACTTGAGAGCGTCATACCCGTCCTCCGTGGCGTAGTTTCCAGTGGTCTCTTTGACGTACCAATCGCCCGGGATGCTCTGGAAGATGGAATAAAGCAGACTGATATTTCCGTAGAGCGGAGCCGGCACGGCATCCTGTTCGCCCGACATGCGATACGGCAGGATGACGGCACGGGGATTCAACTGGCGCAGCCGCCGGATGGAGGCAGGATCGGATGTCTGCGAATCGAGGACAAGCCCGGAGATGACATCGTAGAACGCCAGACGGCTCTCGACCTCGTCAACGGAGTGTTGTAACGGCTGCTCTCCCGAGCGCGGCCACGCCGTGCCGCCGATGTAGTATTTGCCGAGCCGCGGAAACGGGAGATTTTCGAGGGCAACCCAGGTCGATGGCGGCGTGGTGGTTTGGGCACTTTCCTGACGGTAGATTTTGATTTGATTGATCAGCACGTCGCTGTCGGCATTGGCGGAATTGGCGGAAATGGTGAGCGAGTATGTGGTGGCGTTCCCGGTCAGCGCCCCCGCTGAAAACGTTCCCGCCGACGGGGCGCTCCGGAACATGTTCCCAGCAGGAATCCAGTGTTGTATGGCATTATCGCCGAGCGGTTTGAGTCCCACACCGAGCACCAGGTCGGATGTTCCGTAGTTCAGAATGCGATATTGGAACTCGACGATATAGGTTGTGTTCGCGGATAACGGAAACACTGCAGGAACGGTTGCGACGGTCCCGTAAGCCTTCAACCGGATGGTGGCCTGGCTCCCCGCCAGAGTGAGGCTTGTGTCCGTAACCACGACGCCTCCGGTTTGCAATTGCAGGGCGGGGCCCAGCGCCGATGAAGGAACAGCCGCGGGCTGCGAGTAGATTTGCGCATACTGGGCATGCCAGCGGACCAGCTGATTCTGAGCAAATGCGGGCGTCGCAATGATCGCAGCAACCAGCACCGCGTCGTGAATCGGATTTCCTGCATACCTGTGAAGAGTCCGCATCTTCGGATGGTGTCTTCGCGAGATTTTAGCCAACGCCGGTAGTGAGCGCAACTCATTAACGATCCGATCGAGAGCTTCACGCTGATCCCCGGCGCGGAACTCGCCGTGATCCCGGACGCGGGCCACTTCGCCCTGCTCGGAACCAGAGCGAGTGATTCCTGTGGTCAAACGTTTCCTGGGAAACCAGATAGGCTGCCTCGTCCATCCCGGCGGGTTCCGGGCCGCATGGGTCGGCACGTTGCGTGGAGCTGGGGATCGGCGAAGATGCCGGCAGAAGTTTAAGCCGGGAACATTTAGCGGCTCGCTCCGGCATGGAACCGGCCGGTGAGCTGGCGGCTGATCAGGACTGTCCAGAAGCGGTTGTAGGGGATCTTGTCTTGTAATCCGAATTGCTGGCGGCAGCCGAATTCGACCGTCGTATTTTTGTCCCATGTCCAGGCAAGGGTGGCGCCGTAGCGCACGATGCGATTGCCTTGGGCACCCCAGAATCCCCAGGCGTAGGTGTGCATGGGGCCGTGGCGCAGGCTGAGCTGGTACCGGCGGCGCGTGAGCAGAGGATGCTGCGCCTGAATCTGCGTGTACAGGAGCGAGCCGGTGGGCAAGGTGGAAGCCAGCAGGCTGAAGGAATCGCCGGTCACGGAAACGGAGACGTGGTGCACGCTGGCGGTGTAATTCAGGGTTCCGGTGGCCAGCCAGTCGTTGGAGCCGGTCTTGACGAGCGGGAATACCCAGCGCTGCACGCCGCCTCCCGCGGCAATGGAGTGCCTGCCTTTGTGCCAGAGCCGCTCCTTATAGCTGAATCCGGCTTGCCACTCCGGCGTGGCGGAGGGCAGGTCCGTGCTGCTCGCGCCGTAGAAGCTCAGGCTGTCGCCGTGGCGCAACAGGTTAGTGGCGCCGGCCGTCAGCTTGTTCTGAACGTCGGGGCCTTCGCCGAAGGCGCCGCCGAGCATCAGTTGGAACGTATTCGTATACCCGCCCTGGACACTGACGCTCCAGGCCGGCGCCGCCGCCGTCTCCCCGCCGGATGCGCTGATCAGGCCGCCGCCGAATGCCGCGGCCTGTAGAAACAGGCCGGCCCCCACTGCCCGTCCGAGCACGAAGCACCTCCCGCGCTAACGCATCGAATAGGAACCCAGAACCTTCATGTAATTGGCGCGCTCGAAGGCGGACGGCTGCGGCACGGCGTTGCGGCTCATGCTGCCTTGCATCTGCTTGATGGAGTCGTACTCATGCTCGCCCATCCAGATCAGCAGTTCCGTCGCGAGCGTGTCGAGATAATTGATGCCCCGCTTCAGCAGCGCCGAGGTCATCATCGCGACCTTCGCGCCCGCCATCATCGCCTTGATGACATCGGTGGCGGTGTGGACGCCGCCGGTGAGCGCAAGGTCGGCCTTGATCTGACCGTACAGAACGGCGGTCCAGTGCAGCCGGAGCAGCAACTCGTGGGGACTGCTCAAGACCAGGTTCGGGACCACTTCGAGGGCCTCCAGGTCATAATCGGGCTGGTAGAAGCGGTTGAACAGCACCAGTGCGTCGGCTCCGGCCGCGTCCAGCTTCCGGGCCATGTTCGCCATCGAGCTGAAATACGGACCCAGCTTGACCGCTACCGGAATGCGGACCTCCTGCTTGATCGCCTTGGTGACTTCGATGTAGTTCCGCTCGACCTGTTCGCCGGTGACATCGGGATCCACCGGGATGGAATAGATGTTCAGCTCGAGCGCATCGGCCCCGGCCTGCTCGATCTGCCTCGCGTATCCGAGCCAGCCGCCCTTGGTCGAGCCGTTGAGGCTGGCGATTACCGGAATCTTCACGGCTCTTTTGCAGGCTCGCAGGTGTTCCAGATACTCTTCCGGGCCGCGCACGCGCCGGCCCGATTCGGGGAAGTGAGTGACCGCCTCGGGGGAGCGTTCGGAACTCTCGATCAAAAAACGGTCGAGCGTGTCGCTTTCGATTTCGATCTGCTCCTCGAAGAGCGATTGCAGCACCACGGCGGCGGCGCCGGCATCCTCCATGCGGCGGATGTTGCCCAGGTCCTCGCACATCGGCGAGGCGGACGCGACCAGCGGGTTCTTCAACTTCAACCCGAGATACGTGGTCGAAAGGTCAATCGTCTTGGCAAGGTCGATCATTTCTTCTCTCCCCCGTTCATGGGCATATGGGCCCAGTAATCGTAAAGCTTCCAGCGGCTCAACACATCCTCTTCCGCCAACGCCAGCAGTTTCTTGGCATCCTCGGGACTGCTCTTCGCCAGCATGGTGTAGCGCGTTTCGTTGTACGCGTAATCCTTGAGGGCCACGGTCGGCGCGCGCGAGTCGAGCAGGAAGGGGTTCTTGCCTTGGGACGAGAGGTCCGGGTTATAGCGGAACAGCGGCCAATAGCCGGAGTTCACCGCGGCTTTCTGCTGGTCCAGCCCGTGCTCGAGATCGTACCCGTGCGCGATGCAATGGCTATAAGCGATCAGCAGCGAGGGGCCATTATAGGCCTCGGCTTCGAGGAACGCCTTGACCGTTTGCGTGTCGCTGCCGCCCATGGCGATGTGCGCCACGTAGACGGTCCCATAGCTCATTGCCATCATGGCCAGATCTTTCTTGCCAGTCGGCTTGCCGCCGGCGGCGAATTTCGCAACCGCGGCGCGCGGCGTGGATTTCGAGGCCTGCCCGCCGGTATTGGAATAGACTTCGGTATCGAGCACCAGCAGGTTCACGTTGCGGCCCGTGGAAAGCACGTGGTCGAGCCCGCCGTAGCCGATGTCATATGCCCACCCGTCGCCGCCCACGATCCAGACGCTTTTCTTCACCAGCATGTCGGCCACAGCCAGCAGGTCCCGGGCCTCGGCTGTCCGGAGATTGGCCAGCTTGCCCTTCAAAATCGTGACGCGTTCGCGCTGCTCCCGGATGCCGGCTTCGGTGGTTTGATCGGCGGTCAAAAGGCCGTGCGCCAGGCCGTCGCCGAGCAGCGAACTGAGCCGCTCCACCAGCCCCCGCGCGTAGTCGGTCTGCGCGTCCACCGCCAGCCGCATCCCGAGGCCGAATTCGGCGTTATCCTCAAACAGCGAGTTCGACCACGTAGGTCCGCGGCCGTCGGCATTCGTACAGAACGGCGTGGTGGGGAGGTTGCCGCCGTAAATCGAGGAGCAGCCCGTCGCATTGGCGATCAGCGCGCGATCGCCGAACAGTTGCGTAAGCAGCTTGACGTACGGTGTCTCGCCGCATCCCGAGCAGGCGCCCGAAAATTCGAACAGCGGCTGCAGAAGCTGCACATCCTTGACCTGGCTCAAGGCCAGGGCCTGCCGGTCCGTTTCGGGAATCTTGCAGAAGAACTCCCAATTCGCCGCCTCCGGTTCGCGCAGCGGCGGCTGGGCCGCCATGTTTAGCGCGCGATGCTTCACCTCGCTCTTGCTCTTCACCGGGCAGACTTCCACGCAGAGGGTGCAGCCGGTGCAGTCCTCGGGCGCCACCTGCAAGGTGTATCGCTTCTCTTTCATCTCCTTCCAGCGCGCGGGAACCGCTTTAAAGGTTGGCGGCGCGCCGGCCAGGTATTTCTCGTCGTAGACCTTGGCGCGAATCACGCTGTGCGGGCACACCAGCACGCACTTGCCGCACTGGATGCACAGCTCCTCATCCCAGACCGGGATTTCGAGCGCAATGTTGCGCTTTTCCCACTGGGCCGTGGCGCTCGGGAACGTGCCGTCGACCGGCATGGCGCTGACCGGCAGGTCGTCGCCTTCGCCGGCGATGATCTTTGCCGTTAGCTTCTGCACGAACTCGGGCGCGGCGGCGGGGACCGGCGGACGAATATCGAAGTGCGACGTGAGCTTGCCCGGAACAGTCACTGGATGGAGATGGCTGAGGGCCGCATCCACCGCCGCGAAGTTTTTCTGCACCACGCTTTCGCCGCGCCTGCCGTAGGTCTTCTGGATCGTGTGCTTGATAGCGGCGATGGCTTCTTCGCGCGGCAGCACGCCGCTGATCGCGAAGAAGCAGGTTTGCATGATCGTGTTGATGCGGGCGCCCATTCCGGTCTGCCTGGCGACGGCATAGCCATCGATCACATAGAACTTCAGCTTCTTGTCGATGATCTGCCGCTGCACCGTGCGCGGCAGGTGCTCCCATACTTCGTCCGGTCCGTAGCTGCTATTGAGCAGGAAGGTGGCGCCGGTATCCGCCGCCTTCAGCATGTCGATCCGCTCCAGGAAGGAAAACTGGTGGCACGCCACGAAATTCGCCTTGGTGATCAGGTAGCTCGAATGCAGCGGCTTCGGCCCGAAGCGCAAGTGCGAGGTGGTGATGGCGCCGGATTTTTTCGAATCGTAGACGAAGTATCCCTGCGCGTAGTTCTCGGTTTCCTCGCCGATGATCTTGATCGAATTCTTGTTGGCTCCGACGGTTCCATCCGCGCCGAGACCGTAAAACAACGCCCGCACCGTGCCCGGCACTTCGGTCGAAAACTCCGGATCGTACGCCAGGCTGGTGTGGGTCACGTCATCGTGGATCCCGATGGTGAAATGGTTCTTCGGCGTGGCCTTCTTCAGCTCGTCGAAAACCCCCTTCACCATGGCCGGCGTGAACTCTTTCGAGGAGAGGCCGTAGCGCCCGCCGACCACCTTTTTCTGGATCCCCGATTCGACCAGCGCCGTGATTACGTCGCAGTAGAGCGGCTCGCCGATCGCTCCCGGCTCCTTCGTGCGATCCAAGACGGCCAGTGCCTTCACGGAAGCCGGCAGCGCATTCACGAAGTCCGGAATCGAGAACGGCCGGAAGAGCCGGACCTTGAGAACTCCGACCCTATCGCCGGCCGCATTCAGCGCTTCCACCGTTTCGTGCGCGACTTCCGCGCCCGATCCCATCAGGACGATCACTCGCTCGGCGTCCGGAGCGCCCAAGTAGTCGAACAGGTGATACTGCCGGCCGACCACCCTGGCGAACTTGTCCATCGTGTTCTGCACGATGGTCGGGGTGGCGAGATAGAACGGGTTGCACGCCTCGCGCGCCTGGAAGTACACGTCCGGGTTTTGCGCCGTGCCGCGGATCACCGGCCGGTCGGGGGAGAGGGCGCGGGCCCGGTGCTGGCGGACGAGGTCGTCGTCGATCATCGCCCGCAGGTCGTCCACTGTCAGTTGCTCGACCTTGGCGACCTCGTGAGAAGTCCGGAATCCATCGAAGAAGTGGACGAAGGGAACGCGCGACTCCAGGCTGGCCGCCTGGGCGATGAGCGCGAAGTCCATGACTTCCTGGATGGAATTGGACGCCATCATGCCGAAGCCGGTCGCCCGCGCCGCCATGACGTCGCTGTGGTCTCCGAAAATCGAGAGCGCGTGGATCGCCAGTGATCGGGCGGCGATGTGGAACACGGTCGGGCTTAGCTCGCCGGCGATCTTGTACATGTTCGGGATCATCAGCAGCAGGCCCTGGGCCGCCGTGAAGGTGGTCGAAAGCGAACCGGCCTGCAGCGCTCCATGAAGCGCCCCAGCGGCGCCGCCTTCGCTTTGCATTTCGATGACGGTGGGTATCGTGCCCCAGATATTCGGCTTGTGCTCGGCAGACCACTGGTCCGCCCACTCGCCCATCGGCGAGGAGGGAGTAATGGGGTAGATGGCAATGACTTCGTTGATCTGGTGCGCGACGTAGGCCGCTGCTTCGTTGCCGTCAATGGTCACCTTGGCCCGGGCGGGTACGGATGAACTCACGCTGCTGCTCCTTTCCCAAAGTCCTATTATAAGACCTGTTTGTCGGAAAAATCTACAGGCAAAGCGGAGCTTAGAAGTTAGATTTGGAGAGATGCCGGTAGACGAGCGCAACCGGCAAACCCACGACGTTGAAGTAGCAGCCGTCGATCCGTTCGATGTACTTGGAGGCGAGCCCCTGGATGGCGTAGGCGCCGGCCTTGTCCATGGGTTCGCCGCTCGCCACGTACGAGGCGATTTCGTCGCCGCTCATCGGGCCGAACCACACCCGGGTGCTGGCCCAATCCGTCAGGAACTGGGCGCCGCGGCGGAGGCAGATCCCGGTCAGGACTTCGTGGCAGCGGCCGGAGAGGAGTGCGAGCATCCGGCTGGCATCGGCGGCGTCGGCGGGCTTGGCCAGCATCTCGTTGTCGACCACGACGGTGGTATCCGCCGCCAGCACGGTCTCGCCGGGGTCCGCGGGAACCGCCCGGGCCTTTTCTTCCGCGAGCCGGCGGACGTAATCCTCGGGCCTTTCCTCCGGAAGGGGCGTCTCATCGACCTCGACCGCGCGCACCACGAACGGAATCCCGGCCTGCCGCAGAATATCCGCGCGGCGGGGCGATTGAGAAGCAAGCACGAGCACGATTTCAGTGTAGACTGGCGTCCCGGCGCGCCGCGCGCAGCGTGGCGTACACGAGCAGCGGCAAACACAAAAGCAAGGCCAGCCACGCGCCCATCGCCCATTTCGCAAGCCGCGGAAAACGAAAGCGCAACTGGAACGGAAAGTAATACAAGGAACGCCATTCCTCGGGGATGCCGCGGAACCGGGCAGAATCCTCGCGGCCGGCCGCGAGCTGAGCCAGATTGACTGCCCGATTCCAGACCACTCCCTGGCGATACCCCAGGTCGCGTTGCATCACTTCGAGGTTCGGCGCAACAGCTGTCGAAGAGGCTTGGAGCGCGGCGGACAAGAACACGACCGTCCACGCGGCTCGCCTCCATAGACTCGGAAGCGTCTTGCCGTAGGTCAGCAGCACGGGCACCGCGAACAGCGCCAGCAACTGCACGGGAACGATGACGAAGCGGTGCCCCCAGGCGACATCGCCGCCGAAATCGAAGTACGTCGCGTACACCGCCGCATACGCCAGCAACAGAACGGAGAATGCCGCGAGCGTCGACCGCACGTCGCGATCCAGCTTGCGCCAGCGCCATGCCGCCAGCACAATCAGCAGCAACAGTAACGGATCGAAGAGCAGGATAGACTTATCGGCTGAAAAAAAGGTGCCCCCGAAACCTTGCCAGAACGGATACGAGAACGGAAACGAAGCGGGTGCGCCCGGCGGACGCGCCTGTCTTCCGAAGACCGAGATGTACGTGCTAAAGAACTCGCCGAAACGCATCCACTGATACCAGCGGTCGATGGCCAGGGCGGCGAGGACGGGCGGCAGATACGCCGCCAGGAATCGCTTCCAGCGCCCGCCATACGCCCAGGCGAGCCATGCAAACACAGCGGTATCGAGCAGCGAAGGCACGCGGGTGAGAATCGCCAAACCACAGGCCGCTCCGGCGAGCACCGGCCACGCGCCGCCGGTCTGCCGCGAACGCCGGACAGCCCACAGCGCCGCGAGATCGAGCGCCAGCAGCAGATTATTCTCCTGGGCTGTTTGCACATAAGCCAGGCAGGTCGTTCCGAACAGCAAGGCCAGCGCTCCCGCGGCACTGGGGAATGGAGTGAACCCAAAGGACAGGAGAGTCTCGTAGGCCAAGACCAGAATCAGCGAGGTAATCGCGAATTGCATGAGGAACGCATTCAACAATTCCACGATCTGCTCCCGCCGCTCGGGGCTCAGCCCCGATCGTTGGAGCAGCGGGCCGGTGGTGACGCTGACAGCGGCGTCAAACGGCACAAGAACCAGTGACTGGCCCATGCCATACCACGCGTGCCGCACTCCATGCCGGCCTCGGATCCCGAACGCGGTATCGGCCGGGCTGACCTCCGGTTCCCCCAGCCGGATCCATCGTGCCACCTGTAAACGGCGCCGGGTGTCGATGGAGCCGAAATTGCCCGGGTTCACCAGTGCGCAAACTACAATCGCGATGAGTACGAAAAGGAAACGCGCCCTCATGCCAGAGCACAATCATGACACGATTCAGCTCGCGGACCGCGCAAGCCGTCGCGACCCGCATGTTAGAATGATGCTTCCAATCAGATGGAGCGAGCCAGCAAGCTCATTCAAGGGCTGAGACTGCCCGGCGAGACGTTCAACCCGGAGGAACTCGCGCGCGCCGCCTGGGGACCGGCAGTCGGCAAGACGATAGCCGGCCATACGCGCGCTGCCCGCATGGTTCGAACGCGGCTGATCGTGGAAGTAGAAGACCGGATCTGGCAGCGGCAGCTGTTCTCGCTCACGCCGCACATCCTGCGAAATCTGGAGAGAAATCTGGGGCCGGGCGTCGTGGAAGAACTCGAGTTCCGGATCGTGCCGCGGCGGCGGGGGCCGCAACGGGCCGAGCAGGCCGCGAGCACTCCGCGCGACGAGGCCGAGAGCATTGCCGATCCCGTATTGCGCCGCATCTACCGGGCTGCGCGAAAGAAGGCGCTGGCGTGAAGATTTCCGAAGCCGAAGTGCGTTACGTGGCCGCTTTGGCCAATTTGAGCCTCACGGACGCCGAAGTGCACAAGTTCCAGGCGGAGCTGGACGGGATCCTGGAGCACATGGCCCGGTTGAACGAAATCGATACGGCCGACGTCGAACCCATGGCTCAGGTTCTTTACGATGCCGAAGAGACGGCTACTCTTCGGGCCGATGTGCCGGCTCCTCCCTTGGGGAATGCGGCGGCTCTGGCCAACGCTCCGCAAGCCGGCGCCGGCTATTTCAAAGTTCCTCAAGTGATCGAACGCTGACCATGGATGTTCCGTCTCTGACCATCGACAGAGTAAGGAAAGGGTTGTTCTCGCGCCAGTTCAGCGCGCGCGAGCTGGCTGCCGAAGCGCTCCGGTTTGCCGAAGCAGAGAATCCGAAGACCAATGCTTATCTGCGGCTTTCGCCGGAGCGGGCGATGGCGGCGGCCGAGCGCGTCGATGAGCAGATTGCGCGCGGCGAAGATCCGGGGCCGCTGGCCGGCGTGCCGGTTGCGGTCAAAGACGTCATCCTGACCAAAGGCGTGGTTACCACTTGCGGCTCGAAGCTGCTGGAACGGTACATCCCGCCATACGATGCCACGGCCGTGATCCGGCTGGAGCAAGCCGGCGCAGTGATGATCGGGAAGACGAATTGCGACGAGTTCGCCATGGGATCTTCCAACGAGAACTCGGCGTTCGGCCCGGTTCGCAATCCAGTGGCTCCGGATCGCGTCCCCGGCGGGTCCAGCGGCGGCTCGGCGGCGGTGGTGGCGCAGGGAACGGCGGTGGTCGCGCTCGGGTCCGATACCGGCGGCTCGATCCGCCAGCCCGCCTCGTTTTGCGGCGTGGTCGGCGTGACTCCCACCTACGGCCGCGTGTCCCGCTATGGGTTGACCGCGTTCGCCAGTTCGCTCGATCATATTGGTCCTTTGGCGCGGACGGTGCGCGACAGCGCCGCGGTTTTGCGGGTGATTGCCGGCCGCGATCCTGCCGATTCCACGTCGGCTGACGCGCCGGTGCCGGATTATCCGGCTGCTCTCGACGGCAATATAAAAGGTCTGAAGCTGGGCCTGCCTCGCGAGTATCTCAAGGATTTGAGCAGCGAGATCGGCGACCTGATCGCCCGGGGCGTGGATCGGTTGAAGACCCTGGGCTGCGAGGTGCGCGAGATCAGCCTGCCGAACACCGAGGCCGCGGTCGCGTGCTATTACATCATCTGCACGGCCGAAGCCAGCTCCAACCTCGCGCGGTATGACGGCGTGCGGTACACGTTCCGTTCGAATGAATCCGGCACTCTGCAGGATATGTATCGAAATACACGGGGCGAGGGGTTCGGGGCCGAGTGCAAGCGGCGTATCATGTTAGGGACCTACGTGCTGAGCGCCGGCTATTACGATGCATACTACCTCAAGGCCCAGAAGGTCCGCGCGCTCATCGCGCGGGATTTCGCCAAGGCATTCGAACACGTGGACGCGATTGTCGCGCCGGTTTCGCCGTACCCTGCATTCAAGTTGGGGGAAAAAGTGGACGACCCGCTGGCCATGTATCTTTCCGACATCTACACCATCACCGGCGACCTGGCGGGCATCCCCTGCCTGAGTGTTCCCTGCGGAGCGACGAAGGACGGGTTGCCGGTGGGGATGCAGATGTTGACGCGGCATTTCGACGAAACCACGATGTTCCGGCTTGCCGATGCGTTCGAAAAGGCAGGTTCCGCCTAAGCGGGTCCTGTCCGGCTTCATTACTCAGAGGAGACAAAGGAGAAAGCTAAATGCCATTCACACTTCCACCGCTGCCGTACGCGCCCGATGCTTTGGAGCCGCACATTGACAAAATGACGATGGAGATCCATCACGGCAAACATCACGGCGCTTACGTGACCAACGTGAACAAGGCGCTCGAATCCGCCCCCGACCTGGCCAACAAAACCATCGAGGAGCTGCTCGCCAACAACTGCGCCATCGTTCCGGAAAACATTCGCACGGCCGTGCGTAACAATGGCGGCGGCCACATCAATCACAGCATGTTCTGGAAGATCATGAAGCCGGGCGGGGGCGGCCAGCCGATTGGAAACGTGGCACAGGCGATCAACGGCGCGTTCGGCAGCTTCGACGCCTTCAAAGAGAAATTCAATCAGGCGGCAGCAACCCGTTTTGGCTCCGGTTGGGCATGGCTGGTGAAGACCGGCGGCAAACTGGATATCTACTCCACCGCCAACCAGGACAGCCCGGTGATGGAAGGCAAATATCCGGTGATGGGGCTCGACGTTTGGGAGCACGCGTATTATTTGAAATACCAGAATCGCCGCCCCGACTACATCGGCGCCTGGTGGAATACGCTCAACTGGGAAGAGATCGAGGCTCGCTTCAACGCGGGTAAGTGAGCGGAAACAAGTAAAAAGGGATCGGCGAACCGATCCCTTTGCAAAAGCAGGCTGGTTTCGAACTTACACGACGGCTGCCGAAGCTTTCGAAGCGCGGCGACGGAACCAGAAGAGCCCTGCAAGCCCGGCGGCGAACCACGCGTACGCGCCCGGTTCGGGCACTGGTTTCACCACGATGTATTCCTGCGAGGCGTTGCTGGGGTTCGGACTGTAAATGTCCACGTTGGAAAAGTACGAGCCGTTGTAACCCGCATTCAATAGGCCATCGACGGAGGCGTAAGCCTGGTTGTAATAGTTGATTGCATCCGTCAACTGTTGGCCTTGGAGAAAAGCGTTGCTGAGCGGCCCGTTGGGGTCGATCGAAGTCGGGTCAAAGACGCCCCACAGCGAGTAGCTCATCTCCTCGGCTTGGAGAGAATTTGGGTTCAGGCTCATAATCTGCCGCGCGAGGTAGGCCACCGCCATGTAGTCCCGCATCTGCGTCATCGGGTCGGTCCCCGAAGCCGTGTCAAACTTCACCGTGGTCACGAGGGCCGTGCCGGTGAAGGCGGACATATTGGTGAGCGTTGCCTGCCACGCGCCGGTTCCCGCGACGGAAACGTCCGTCGTAAAATCGTCGCAAAGGACCGGCGTAGAAACTCCGTTGATCGCCTGTTGCGGGTACGTCGTCGAGTTCTGGCCGGCGGGGCCGATCAGAGCCGTGTACGGATCGGTGTAAATCCCGCCCAGGTTTGGTCCCGGCGGCGGACCGGTCAACTGCATCGTGACTGTGACCGGATTCGCGAGCGCAGCGGAGATCCCGGTGAAAAGAATCGCAGCCACCTGGCACCACCGCTTTCGCACTCGCATTCGAAATACTTTCGTCATAAGGCGCATCACGCGATCCCAACTTTCAATTGCGATTGTTCCACGTAAGTCGTTGATGTATCAAGGTCGATCGTACTTGCGATTGGGCACAAATGTACCGGTACAATGCGGCGAGAAGTTAGTAAGCTGGCACAGGGCTCTCCCGTATGAAGAAACGCTGGGAAACACGCGCTCCCGGTAGGGACCGCGACCGAAGTGTTAACTTTCTTGAAAAATAAGCAGTAAGCAGGCGACCTGGGAAATCGTTCTATATGCCTTGCGATCTAGATCGGTACCATTACGAAACGCCGCAATCCGGCCCGCGTGCTCGCATCGTTCGCCAGCGGAAGGGGCGGGCGGAGCGGGCGAGGCGGCGGTTTGCATTTCCCAGGTCGGTGTTGCAGAATTAGATGTTCGCGACCGGGGGGCTTGTGGCAGCCGAGGGACCACGGGACACAACAATTTCCAAGGACATCGCCGACGCATTCCATCGCAGCGAGAAGATGGTCATGGCGCTGCTGGAATCTGCCTCGCAAGCGATCATCAGTGTCGATCGAGCGGGCCGGATCGTACTGGCCAATCGCCGCGCCGAAGAGATGTTTGGCTACACGCGGGAGGAACTGCTCGGCGCCCGGATCGAGATCCTGCTGCCGGAATCCCGCCGTCCGGCCCATGGGCGCGAGCGGGATGAATACTTTAAGAAGCCTCGCATCCGGCCGATGGGAATTGGCATGGACTTGGCCGGCCGCCGCAAGGACGGCGTGGAATTCCCCGTCGAAGTGAGCCTCAGCAATATCGAAACCGACGAGGGTCTGTTCGCGATTGCCTTTGTCAGCGATATCAGCCAGCGCAAGGCGCTGGAAGACCAACTGCTGCAAGCGCAAAAGATGGAAGCCGTCGGCCGGCTTGCCGGTGGAGTGGCCCACGATTTCAACAACATGCTCACCGTCATCTCGGGCTACAACCGGATGATCCTGGACGAGCTTTCTCCTCTGGACCCGCTGCGCGGCTATGCCGAAGAGGTTCTCAAGGCCGCGGATCGTGCCGGGGCTCTCACCAGCCAGTTACTGGCGTTCAGCCGCCGCCAGATCATCCAGCCGCGGGTCATGAACGTGAATACCGTAGTCGGCCAGACCGAAAAAATGCTGCGGCGGCTGCTCGGAGAAGACATTCAATTGAGTTTCGATCTCAAGCCGGGGGTGGGCAATATCCGGGCCGATCCCAACCAGATCGCGCAGGCCATCGTAAACCTCGCGGTGAATGCGCGCGATGCCATGCCCACCGGGGGCCATATCGGCGTCGAGACCGCGAATGTTCACCTGGACGAAAATTATGTCCGGACCCACCTCGGCGTTCAGCCTGGCGATTTCGTCATGATCGCGATGAGCGATACCGGGCACGGCATGGATGCCGCCACGCGACAGCGGATCTTCGAACCGTTTTTCACCACCAAACAGCACGGGAAGGGCACCGGCCTCGGCTTGGCGACCGTTTATGGCATGGTGAAGCAGGCGGGTGGCGACATTTGGGTTTATAGCGAAGTCGGGAAAGGAACCACCTTCAAGCTATACTTCCCGCGTGTGCAGGAAGCCGTCTCGGACGCAGCCGGCGGCGAGGTTTCGGTCCAGGCCAAGGGAGGCGAGACGGTGCTGGTGGTCGAAGATGAGGGCGCCGTTCGCGATCTGACCGTGAAGATGCTGAAGCAGCTGGGCTATACGGTCCTCTCGGCGGGTTCGGGGGCCGAGGCTCTGGAGATCAGCAAATCGTATTCGAGCCGGCTGGCGTTACTGGTGACGGACGTGGTTATGCCGGGCATGAGCGGCCGTCAGGTCGCCGACCAGTTGCTCGAGTCGCGTCCGGATCTCAGAGTGCTTTACCTGTCCGGCTACACAGAGAACACGGTGATCCATCACGGGGTTCTCGAAGACGGCGTCGATTTCCTTCCGAAGCCGTTCAGCCGCGAAGCGCTGGGCCGCAAGATTCGCGAGATTCTCGGCCGGCCGGTGCCTTCGCTCTAGCCTCGGGAAAGTCCCGGAACTTGACGCGGCGCGTTGCAACCCAATATACTTACGGTTTCTCTGTCTCGACTCCAATGAGCTCAACCTCCTCCATCTCCACCTCTACTTCTGTGTCCGCCGCGGCATGGGACGCGATTCGAGGAGGATATGATCTGCAGGTGCATGTCGCTCCCGATATCATTGCGCGCCGCATCGACGATCTCGGCCTGGCCCGGGAGTTTCTCAGCCACGGGCTGAAGGGATTCGTCCTGAAGTCGCACTATATGTCCACCGCGGAACGGGCCAAAGTCGTAACAGCGGCGGTTCCGGGGATCCAGGCGTACGGCGCGATCACCCTCAATCACTCGGTGGGGGGATTGAATCCGGTGGCGGTGGACATCGCGGGGCGCTCGGGCGCCAAAATTGTCTGGTTCCCGACCGTCGATGCCGAGAACGAAACCGCGGGGCTGCCGACCGGCGGCAACAAGAAGCTTCCGTTCTGGGCGGAGATTCAGCGCGAGATTTCCGCCATGGGGATCGCGCCCCCGCGTATGACCGTGCTGGACAGCAATGGCCAGCTGAACCAGGCCACTCGTTCGTGCCTCGAATTAATCGCCAAACATGACATGATTCTGGCCACCGGGCATCTCGGCCGCAAGGAAATCTTTGCGCTGGTGAAGGCCGCGCGCGAGATGAAAGTGCGCAAGGTGCTGGTCACACACGCGGAATTTCCGTCGCAGAATCTTACCGCCGAAGAACAGCTGGAGCTGGCGGATGCGGGCGCCATCATCGAACATTGCTTCACCACGATGCATACCGGCAAAGCGCCTTGGGCGGTGGTGATGGATAGCATCCGCAAGGTCGGGCCGGAGCGCTGCCTGCTTTCGACCGACCTCGGCCAGACCATCAATCCGCCCGTCGCCGAAGGGTTCGCGATGTTTGCGCAGACGCTTCTGGATGGCGGGTTCACGGTCGATCAGATCCGGCGGATGGCCGTCACCAATTCCGCCGCTCTCGTACAATAGAATTCCTGGGGATGGCTGACGGAAAGAGTCCAACCGTGCCGGTGAACACCGCGATGGATCCGCAGGTACCGAGTCCACTTCTATGAGCCACAAAGTTGTCCGCCGTATTTCACGCCCGGATGCCGGGGTGATCAAAGTTCTCGGAAACGCCGGTACGGCGACCGTGCATGAGGCGCAGGGCCGCACCGGCCTGATGCGGCCGTATATGCGCCCGATTTATCCGACCGCGCGGGTGGCGGGACCGGCGGTTACCGTCTCCTGCCAGGCGGGCGATAACCTGATGATTCACGCCTCGATTGCGGTGTGCCAGCCGGGCGACGTGCTGGTGGTCGTCACCACGTCGGAATCGACCGACGGGATGTTCGGCGAATTGCTCGGTGTTTCTTGCCAGGCGCACGGTGTCGCCGGCCTGATCATTGACGCCGGCGTGCGGGATACCACCGAACTGACCGCCATGAATTTCCCGGTCTGGGCCAAGGCCATCTCGGCCCAAGGTACGGTAAAAGCCACGGCCGGAGATGTCAACGTACCGGTAGTCTGCGCGGGCGCTATGATCAATCCAGGCGATGTCATCGTCGCTGACGCCGATGGCGTGGTGGTGGTGCCGCGTGAAAAGGCGGCGGAAGTGGCGCAAGCCAGCGAGGCGCGGATTGCCAAGGAAGAGAAGACGCGGCAGCGGCTGCGCAACGGCGAACTCGGCCTGGATTTTTACGGCCTGCGCGCCAAGCTGATCGAGATGGGCGTCGAATTCGTGGACGAGGCGGACAGCAAGACCGCCGGGAGGTAAGGGATGGGACAGATCGTAGCGGCAATGGCGACGGTACACGCGCCGCAGTTATTCACGCGGCCTCCAAGCGAGGACCCCAAGCAGCTCGATGCCGATATCGCCGCGATGGGAGAGCTCGGAAAGGTGCTCGATCAGACCAAGCCGGACCTCGCCATTATCATCGGCAGCGACCACCTGGAAACCTTCTTCCTTTCTTCGGTGCCGACCTTCGCCGTGATTGCGGGCAAACGCACGATCGCGAAGTTCGGCGGCAGGGATTACGACATCCCGACCCACCTGCCGTTTGCCGAGAACCTTCTCGACGAACTGGTGGCCAACGGGTTCGATATGGCCTATTCGCAGGATGCCGAGCTGGGGCACTCGTTCGCCGCCGTATTCGAATGGGTGCTGGGCAAGCGGAATATTCCGGTGGTGCCGATCTTCGTCAACACCTACCTGCCGCCGCTGCCGACCCCGCGCCGCTGCGAAGCCCTGGGCAAGGCGATCTTGAAGGTCATTGAATCGCGGCCGGAGAAGGTGGCGATCATTGCCTCGGGCGGCATGTCGCACTATCCCGGCACTTGGAAATATCCGCAGCCGGCCTTCGATTTCGATTATTGGGCGATCCAGCACATGGAGCGCGGCAACCACGACGTGCTGCTGAACTGCACGGTCGAGCAGCTCGATGAAGTCGGCAACACCGAGATGCTGCCGTGGCTGATCATGTTCGGCGCCATCGGCAAGCAGCCCGGTGAACTGATCACCTACCAGCCGACGTGGCACCACGGCCACGCCGTGATGCGCTTTATTCCGGGCCGGACTGCGCCGCCGACGGGCGATACGCCGGCGCCCACTTGGAATTTCGAAAACAAGGGCGGCTACCAGTTCTACAAGCATCCGGACCCGTCGTCGTACAACCTGAACAAGCTGATCTACGATCTGCGCCATTCCCAACCGCTGCGCATCGAACTGCTCAAAGATCCGAAAGCGGTGGCGAAGAACTACAACTTAACCGCGGAGGAGATGGCGCGAATCGATACGCTGGCGGACGAGAGCATCGACGTGTTCCGCTCGCTGAAGAATCACCCGCTGGTGGACGTGGGGGCCCATCCGCTGGGCCTGCTGATGTGCCTGGTGGTGGTGCAGGCCGAAGGCCGCCGGTTGAAGCGGGAACAACAGGCGCTTTCGAACTAGATTGGGGGGGCGGGCAAGTCCTGCCCGCCGCCGCTTGGCAAGCGGCGCGCCGCCGGAAAGGCGGCGGGCGGCTGACAGGCTGCCCCACTCCGGAGAATCATGGCTCAGAGTGGAACCATCGGATTCGTCGGGTTCGGCGAAGCAGCTTTTCATTTATCCAAAGGGCTCACGTCCGCCGGGCTTGGCCCGTTCGTCGCTTACGACATCCACACCGATACGCCGGGCCGCGGCGAGAAGATCCGGCGCCGCGCCGAAGAGACGGGCACGCGGCTGCTGGCTTCCAACGCCGAACTGGCGGAAGCCGCCGAGTGGATCCTTTCCACGGTTACCTCCGACCAGGCCGCCATCGCCGCCGCGCAAAATGCGCCGCACTTGACCGGCGGGCATCTGTACGCGGATCTGAACTCCGTCTCTCCCGCCGTCAAGCAGCAGATCGCGCGCACCATTGAATCCGCCGGAGCGCGCTTCGTCGAAATCGCCATGATGGCGCCGGTGCCGCCGTATGCGCATCGAGTGCCGATCCTGGCCGGAGGCGCGGCGGCGCCGGAGTTTGCCGAACGGATGAACCCGTACGGCATGCGAGTCGAAGTGGTCTCGCGGGAAGTGGGCACCGCGGCCGCTACCAAGATGTTCCGCAGCATCATGGTGAAAGGCATGGAGGCGCTCATTACCGAGTGCGTGCTGGGCGCCGGGCGCTACGGCGCCGAGCAGGCGGTGTTTGCTTCTTTGGCGGAAAGTTATCCGGGCATCGATTGGAAGGCGATGGCCGATTACATGATCGGGCGGGTGGTAGAGCACGGGGAACGCCGCGCGCGGGAGATGGAAGAAGTCGCCGAGACGCTGGAATCAATCGGGATCGAGCCGATTATGGCCGCTGCGACCGCGCGGCGCATGGACTGGAGCGCGGCTGTCGGACTCAAACAGCATTTTCGCGGCGAGCCGCCGAAAGACTACCGGGAATTTTTGGCGGCCGTGGAAGAGCTGCGAAAACAAAAGTCACCAGTTACAGGTCAAACGGCAAAAGTAAAAAGTAATTAGATACGCGTCGCCTGCGGCTCCGCACCCTAGCCGCTCAGGCCGAGGTCCATCGGGTCGGCGGGATCGCCGCCTGGAATCCCAGTACCTCTGCAGCTGGGACAGATGCCGGTGCCGCGGCAGTTTGGGCACTTCGGATCATCCGAGTTCAACTGCGTGTTGATGCCTGTCCCGTGGCATTGGGAGCACTTGCCGTCGGGCTTCAGCCAGCCGCCGTCACAATCGGCGCATCGTCTTCCGGACACGGCCGCGAGTATAGCAGAAGAAGCGGAGCCGCAGGCGACACGTACCTGATCACTTTTGACTTTTGACCTTTGACTTTTGACTTTTCGTTTTCCCCCCGGCTGCTATCCTATGTACCAGTGTCCTTGAACCCATCCGCGGTCTCCCGGGTGCTGGTCCGCGCGACGAACTGGCTGGGCGATGCAGTCATGTCGCTGCCGGCCGTGCGCGCGATTCGGTCGATTTTCCCGCACGCGCATCTTGCCGTGGCGGCCCGCTCCTCGGTTGCCGGATTGTACGCGCGCGAAAGCAGTGTGGATCAGGTGATCCGGTATGACGCGCGCACTCTCGCGGCTAAACGCGCGTTCGCGGTGGCGTTGAGGGCCGAGCGCTTCGAGTGCGCCATCCTTCTACAGAACGCGTTCGACGCCGCCCTGATGGCCTGGATGGCCGGCATACCCGAACGCATCGGGTATCGCCGCGATGGGCGCGGCTTCCTGCTGACTCGTGCCGTGCCGGTCCCCGAACCTGGCGAGATCCCGCGCCATGAGCGCTTCTATTATTTGGAACTGCTGCGGCGCGCGGGACTGATGGAACAGTATCCGGAGTGCGCCGACATCCGGCTGGATGGGATTGCCGCGGCCCGCGACGCTGGCGCGCGCCGGCTCGCGGGAATGGGCGTCGCGGCGCCGGTCATCGGAATCAGTCCCGGCGCGGCCTTTGGAGGCGCCAAGCGCTGGCTGCCCGAACGGTTTGCGGAGGCCGCGGCCAAGCTCGCCGGTTCCGTGCTGGTCTTTGGCTCGGCTTCCGAACGCGAATTGTGCGCGCGGGTCGCGGCTCAAACCGGCGGGCTCAACCTGGCCGGTGAAACGACGCTGGGCGAGTTTATCGATCTGGCTTCCGTGTGCCGCCTCTTCCTGACGAACGATTCCGGAGCGATGCATGTGGCCGCCGCTCTCGGCGTTCCGACGGTTGCCGTTTTCGGAGCCACCGACGACGCAACCACCGGGCCCACGGGCGAACTGGCGCGTGTGGTGCGCGCTCACGCCGAGTGCAGCCCCTGCCTGCGGCGCGAGTGTCCCATCGATCACCGGTGTATGACGCGGGTGAGCGCGGAAGCGGTTGTAGCCGCCGCCGTTTCGTTGGGGGAGGAAGGCGTTCCTGCGTGGACACGCGAAGCAAGATCCTGACGCCCGAGGCCGCCGAACGGCTCTCGGGACCGATCACCCTGGTTACCGGCTATTTTGAGGTTCTGCTTGCCGGGCATGCCCGTGACCTGCAGGCGGCGCGCGACCGGGCGCCGGACCGGCCGATGCTGGTGGTGGTGATCGGCCATCCGGGCGAGTTGATGGAGGCCGGCGCGCGCGCGGAATTGGTGGCGGCATTACGCGTGGTAGACTACGTGGTGGCTGCGGATCATGACCAGCTCGATGCTTTCATCGAACGGCTCCGGCCGGCGGAACTGGTGCGTCTCGAAACAGCGGACCTTGCCCGCACGCGCCGGCTGATCGAAGATGCTCACCAGAGCCAAAAGCGGTAGCGTCCGCATCCTGGTCGTTCGCTTGGGCGCGCTCGGCGATATTGTCCATACGCTGCCCGCCGTTGCCTCCCTCAAGCGCAGTTATCCTGCCAGCGTTCTGAGTTGGATCGTGGAGCCGCAGTGGGCGGCGCTGTTCGAAAGCAATCCGTTTGTCGATCGCGTGCTGATCCTGCGCCGGGGAGCGCTTTCCGGGTTGTTCGAAAGCTGGCGCGAGTTGCGCTCCTCGCGATACGACTTCGCGGTGGATTTTCAGGGGCTGCTCAAATCCGCCCTGGTCGCCTCCGCTGCCCGGCCCGAGCGCATCTATGGTTTTCATCAGAACCAGGTTCGCGAACGGCTCGCCGCATTGTTCTATTCGAACAAGATGGCCAGCCGATCGCTCCACAAGGTCGACCAGAATCTCGAGCTTGCCGCGGCTGCCGGCGCTGCCAACGCGATCCATGCGTTCCCGCTGCCGCCAGGCCGGGCCGAAGGCGAACTGCCGGCCGGAGATTTCGTGCTGGCGTCGCCGCTGGCGGGCTGGCGCGCCAAACAGTGGCCGCTGGAGTATTACCGGTCGCTCGCCGGGCTGCTCCGGCGCGAACTGGGAATGCCGCTGGTGCTCGATGGGCCCGCTTCCGTGCTCGCGGTGTTGCGCAGCGCTCCGGACGCCGTCGCCCACGCTTCCGGCCTGCCGGGATTGATCTATGCCACGCGCCGGGCCGCCGCGGTTGTGGGTGTGGACAGTGGTCCGCTCCACATTGCCGCCGCGCTGGGCAAACCGGGTGTCGCCATTTACGGGCCGACCGACCCGGCGCGGAACGGGCCGTACGGCGATTCGCTCCGCGTGCTGCGCTGCCCCGACGCAGTGACCAGTTACAAGCGCGGCGGTTCGATTGATCCCAGCATGGCTCGCGTCTCTCCCGAGCAGGTGTTCGAAACGCTCCGTTCCGTTCTCAGAGAACGCCGCCGGTCGGCCGGCTGTTTGAGCTGATGCCGGCCTTTCCGAAATCCTACGCCGACTTCGTCGCACGCCTCCGCGTCCCGAGCGGCTTCGTGCTGGTGGCCGCCTTTACCTGGTTCTCCCATCCGACGCCGTCTTCGCTCGCGTTTGGCATTCCCGTGGCGGTGCTGGGCTTGGCGTTGCGCGCCTGGGCGGCAGGCTGTCTCGCCAAGAACCGCCAGCTCGCGGTGGACGGGCCCTATGCGTACACGCGCAATCCTCTGTACATCGGAACTCTGATGGTAGCGGCGGGGCTGGCGCTGGCCTCGCGCAGCGCCGGCCTGGCGGCGCTCTTCGCGGCCACATTTCTGCTGGTCTACCTGCCGGTGATTCAGAACGAAGAACAGCACTTGCGCAAACTGTTTCCCGAGTATGCCGCCTACGCCGCCGCCGTCCCCGCGCTGTGGCCGAAGTTTCACGGTACGCGCCGCGCGAACGGGTTCCGCTGGTCTCTTTACGTAAAGAATAGGGAGTATCAGGCGGCTGCCGGGTTCGCCGCGGGCCTGGCGGTCCTGGTGTGGAAGGCCCTTCGGTAACACGCCTAACGCTCGAACGCGGATCTGCCGATCTGCGGACTGATGTTTGCGCGCTCTGGCTTTTTCGCGGCGTTCGCTCTGGCGCTGCAGGCGCAGGTGACGCCTCCCGCGACGACCATCACTCCGACGCCGGCTTCGTTGACGTTCCAATATCAACTCGGCCCCGGTGCCAGACTGCCGGCCGCCCAGAGCGTCACGGTGAAGACGAATGCCACGAGTTTGGCGGCTACGGTAACGGTCAGCGGCGATCTGCCGAGCAATGGCGATTGGCTGGAGCCCTCGGTCCGGCGCGGAACCACGATCAAACTGCCCGCCAGCTTCACCGTTACCGCTACCCCCACTTCGCTAACGGCCGGGACATACAACGCGACCATCACGCTCTCGTCGATCGATTCCGGCGGCAATCCGGTCAGTGGAACGATTGCGGTCCGGATGGTCGTTTCGTCGGCTGCGTCGCAACTGGATTTCAGCCCGCCAGCCGGTCTGACGTTCAGTTACACAACCGGGGCGGCGCCCCCGCCCAGCCAGCACTTTCTGATGTACAGCGAGGGAGCGCCTCTCTCCGCCACAGTCACAGTTTCGGGAGCTCCCTGGCTGAAAGTGAATCCGACCGGCTCGGTGCAGGTTGGGGGGCTTTACATGCCCATCACCGTGAGCATTGATCCGACTGAGCTGGCCAAATTGATCCCCAAGGTGTACACGGCCAATATCACGGTGTCCGCGCCGGCGGCATTGAACAAATCGAGCACCTATCCCATCGTGTTGAATGTGAATGCGGCAGTCCCCGCCGTGACGGACACGTGGCCGTCCGGCGTAGTGTTGGTTAGCGGAGGGGCAGGAGCCACAACGGTGGTCCTGGATGGCACGGGTTTCTTCGACACCTCCACGGTGTCGGTCACAGGCTTTACGAGTTCGAGCGTAATTACCGTCGCGGATTCCACACCGGGGACGCCGCTCACTGCTTCTGAGACCTTTTCGATCCCGGTGTATTTGTCGACCGCCACCTTTCTTCGCCTGACATTGGTTTCGCCCCTGCCTGCCGGATTTGTCGGCAGCGCTTATTCCCAGGATCTGGGTGGGTCTGCAGCGGGTGGGACGGCTCCTTACACGTGGTCTGCAACTGGACTGACTGGCTCCGGATTATCGTTAAGTACGGCCGGCATTCTGAGCGGAACGAGCCCAGTCGCCGGGAAATACCAGGTGGTGATCACGGTCACGGATGCGAATGGCGTCCAGGCCTACATGCCGGTCTCGTTGACGATTCATGCGACAGCGACGCCGCCGCCCGGGACCATGTGGATCCGGGTGGGCAGCCCGATGCCTTCCGCGGTGGTCGGGACTGCGTATTCCATTTCGGTGACGGCGGATGGCGGGACCGGACCATTCAGCTGGTCGGTGGATGCCGCAACCCCCCTGCCTGCCGGGCTTGCGGTCAGCGGCACCGGAGCGGTAGCCACAATTGCGGGTACACCCACGTCGGTCGGCGCGACCGGCAACCTGACCCAAAAACGGCTCAGTGACGGTGCGCTTCAGGTGACGATTCCGAACACCTATCTGACCAAGCGCGGCTACCTGCGGATGACCGTCCACACGCCCACACCGGGCGGCGGAGATTCCAACGAAGCGCAGTTCGAGGTCTATGGGCCGGAGCCGCGGGTGCTGGCGGTCGGGAATGCGGCCAGCTACGCCGAGGGCACTGTGGCTCCCGGCGAATTGATCTCGATTTTCGGAACAGGGCTGGGGCCCGCCGTGCTGGCGCCCTACGATCCCAACGCGGCCACCCTTCCGACCGCGTTGCCTTCGCCAGCGCCCCCCGCGGGGGTGACCCGCGTTCAATTCACAGACGGCACGACGACCTGGAACGCCGCCTTAATCTACACGAGCGCGACGCAGGTGGGAGCGATGGTGCCGTTCGAAGTGCAGAGCGCGACGTCGGTGACGATGACGGTCAGCTACGGGCCGGCGGGCTCCGCCGTGACCTCTCAGCCGTTTCCTTTGACAGTCGCTGCCGCCGTTCCGGGCATCTTTACGGCAGATGCGTCAGGCCGGGGCCAGGGGGCGATTCTGAACTACATCGCCGCGACAAACGATTACACCATCAACTCCGCCGGCACGCCGGCTCTCTTGAAGGATGGGCCGATTGTGGTGTTGTACGTCACCGGTTTCGGGATCACCAATCCAGCGAGCAGTTCGACGTTGCCGGCCGGCACCGGGGTGGACACCAACACGCCCGCCTCGGTCACGATCGGCGGGAAAGCGGCAAGTCCGGTGGTTTCAGCGGTTCCAGCAGGTTCGTTTCCCGGGCTGTTGCAGTTGAATGTCACCGTTCCGGCCGACGCCTCGCCGGGGAAAATGGTGCCCGTAACCGTCAGTATCGGAGCGGCACAGGCTCAGGACGGCGTGACCCTCGCGCTCAAGTAGTCTCAGCGGCGGAGAAGTGTCACCGCTGCTTGGCGGCCATCTTTTTTTCGAGCGCCTTCATGAGCCGGGATTCGACCTCTTCCGGAATCGGATAAGGCTCCATGCCCTTATAAATCTGGATCGTTTTCTTGGTCGTATCGGCGATGACCCAGCAATTGGGGCACTCGGTGATATGCCGTTCGAGCTTGGCGCGGAGTTCCGCGTCGATGCGCTCATCCAGATAATCGCTCAGTTCGGCGAGAAAGTCTCTACAGGTAAGCAAAGGTATCGTCCCCCTTGCGTTTGAAGTAACGGGTCAGTTTCTCGCGGAGTTGCAAGCGAGCCCGCAGAAGCCTGCTCTTCACGGCAGGAACGGAAATCCCCAGGGCCTCGGCGGTCTCCTCGGTCGAAAGGTCGTCCACATCCCGCAACAGAAACACGGAGCGGTAGGCAGGCGCGAGGGAATCGATGGAAGAGTTCAGGATCTCGCCGAGCTCTTCGCGCGAAAACCGCTGCTCCGGATCCTCATCCCAGGCGGCGATCTCGCGGGTCACGGTGTCTTCGCCGGTATCAATCGTTTCATCCAGTGAAACGGACCGGTCGGTTTTCCGGCGGCGCAGCTTCATCAACGCCTGGTTCACAGCAATCCGAACGATCCAGGTATAAAATTTCGAGTTGCCCTGGAATTGATCCAGGTGCTCATAGGCCTTGAGGAAGGTTTCCTGCAGCACGTCCTCGGCATCTTCGCGATTTTGAGTGATGTGCTGGGCGAGACGGAAGATCCTGGCTTCGTACCGTTTCACCAACTCGGCGAAGGCTCGATTATCCCCTCCGCGAGCGCGGCTGACTAACGTGCTTTCATCGAAACTGGCTTGGCTGGTGACCGCCATGAATGCTCTTCTCATCATAGCGCACGGCCCTGCGCAGGCCCGGGAAGGCGCGGGGCGGAACCGTGCGGCCCATGTTACGCTGGGATTTCCCTATGAATTCGATTGAGGTAACTCTGCCCGACGGCAGCAAGCAGTCGGTCCCACCGGGAACACGGCCGATCGATATCGCTCAACAGATCAGCCCGCGGCTGGCGGACGCGGCAATCGTCGCGAAGGTCAACGGCGAACTCTACGACCTCACGCGGCCGCTGGAAAGCAACGCCACGCTGCAGATTCTCACGAATAAAGATCCCGAGGCGCTGGAGGTTTACCGGCATTCGACGGCGCATCTGCTGGCGGCCGCGGTGCTCGAACTCTATCCCGAGACCAAGCTGGGGATCGGGCCTCCGATCGAAAGCGGGTTTTATTACGACTTCGACCGCGCCACGCCGTTCACTCCGGAGGATCTGGAGAAGATCGAGAAAAAGATGTGGGAGATTCAGAAGCGCAATCTTCCCTACGAGCGCGTGTATACGAAGAAGGATGAAGGGCTCCGCAAGTATGCCGATGCGTGGATGAAGTGCGAACTCATCGGCGAGCGTGCGGGCGAGGTTTTCACGGAGTACACACTCGGGCCCCATTTCATCGATTTCTGCCGCGGCCCGCACGTGCCGAACACGTCCAAGATCAAGGCGTTCAAACTGCTTTCGATCGCCGGCGCGTACTGGAAGGGCGACGAGCACAACAAGCAGCTCCAGCGGATTTACGGCACCGCGTTTTTCAGCCAGAAGGAACTGGAAGAGTACCTGAACCGGATTGAAGAGGCGAAGAAGCGCGATCACCGCAAGTTGGGCAAGGAACTCGACCTGTTCAGCATCCAGGAACTGGCGGGGCCCGGGCTCATCTTTTTCCATCCCAAAGGCGGAATCATCCGTAAGCAGCTGGAAGACTGGATGCGCGACCAGTACCTGAAGCGCGGCTACGCGCTGGTCTACACGCCGCACGTGGCACGCTTCGACCTGTGGAAGACATCGGGGCACGCGAATTTTTACGCGGCCAACATGTTCACGCGCATGGAGCTGGACGATGCCGAATATCAGCTCAAGCCGATGAACTGCCCGTTTCACATTCTGATTTACCGCGACCGGCAGCGCAGCTACCGCGACCTGCCGGTGCGCCTCGGCGAGCTGGGGACGGTTTACCGGTACGAGCGCTCGGGCGTGCTCAACGGGCTGTTTCGGGTCCGCGGCTTTACGCAGGATGACGCGCATATCTTCTGCACGCCGGAACAAATCGAGAACGAAGTGGTGGACTGCCTGCAATTCGCGGTCGACACGCTCCACACGTACGGATTCGACAAGTATGAAGCGGAGCTGTCCACCTGGGACGGCGGGGCGAGCGGCAAATACGACGGCAGCGCGGACCAGTGGAAACTGGCCGAAAACGCGCTGCAGAGCGCGGTGGACCGGCTGCAGATCAAGGTAAAGCGGATGCCGGACGAGGCGGCGTTTTACGGGCCCAAAATCGATGTCAAACTGGTGGACGCCATTGGAAGGCCGTGGCAGCTGTCCACCGTGCAATTCGATTTCACGCTGCCACGCCGGTTCGGGCTCGAATACATCGGCGAAGACGGCAAGGCGCATCAACCTCTGATGGTGCACCGCGCGCTTTACGGTTCGATCGAGCGCTTCTTCGGTATTCTGGTGGAGCATTACGCCGGCGTGTTTCCGGTCTGGCTGGCTCCGGTGCAGGCGGCGATTCTGCCGATCACGGACCGCCAGATCGAATACGCGCAGGGAGTCCGCCGCCAATTGGAAGAGGCCGGCATCCGAGCCACCGTGGACGACCGCAGCGAAAAGGTCAATTTCAAGATCCGCGAAGCCCAGCTGCAGAAGGTTCCGTACATGCTCGTGGTGGGGGACCGCGAGCAGCAGAGCGGGCAAGTGGCGGTGCGCAACCGCAAGCATGGCGACCAGGGGGCGAAGCCCCTGGCGCAGTTCATTGCCGACGTCCGAAAACTGATCGACTCCAAAGCGGTCTCCGAATAGTCGAGGCACAGGCCTCCGGCCCGCGTCGCCAGAGATGACAGCGATTGAAATCGCCGACGATCTCCACCAACTGGACGCCGCGCTCGACGCTGTTCCCAACGCTCCGGCCGTGTTCCTCCTATGGCCGAAGGAGGGCGCGCCGTACTTGTCGAAAACCGCGTTCCTGCGCAGGCGGCTGGCGCGGCTGTTGAGGGAGCGGGAGAAGCCGTCGCGGCTGCTCAACCTGCGGCACGCCGTGGCGCGGATCGAGTACCGGCTGACTGCGTCCGGGCTCGAAGCGAGCATCGCTCATTACGAACTAGCCAGGCAACATTTCCCGGAGACCTATCTGGACGTGATCCGGCTCCGCATGCCGCCGTATGTCAAGCTCGTGCTCAACAACCGGTTTCCACGCAGCCACATCACCTCGCACCTGACGAGAAGCGCAGGGTTGTACTTCGGACCGTTCCGTTCGCGGGCCTCGGCGGAGCGATTCGAAGCGCAATTCCTCGATCTGTTCCAGATGCGGCGCTGCCAGGAAGACCTGGAGCCCTCTCCAGCGCATCCGGGGTGCATGTATGGAGAGATGGGCATGTGCTTGAGGCCCTGCCAACAGGTGGTGGGGGAAGCCGAATACGCTCACGAGGTCGAACGCGTGGCGGAATTCCTCCGCACCAGCGGCCGTTCGCTGGCCGATTCGATCGCGCACTCGCGCGACCGGCTCAGCGAAGAAATGAATTTCGAAGAAGCGGCCCGCTTGCATAAACGGCTCGAAAAGGTGCAAGAGGTTTTGAGGCTCCGGGACGAATTGACCTGCGACGTGGATCGGCTGAACGGAGTGGCGATCACGCGGTCGACGGTTGCGGGAGCGGTGGAGCTCTGGTTCGTGCAGGAGGGAAACTGGCGGACGCCGCAGCGATTCAGCTTCGAGGTGCAGGAAGGCAGGCCGCAGCCGCTCGATCAGCAGTTGCGCCGGAGCCTGGGCGCGGTGGAGGCGCGGAAACTGACTATCCGCGAACGCCAGGAATATCTGGCGTTGCTGGCGCGCTGGTACTATTCGAGTTGGCGGGACGGGGAATGGCTGAGTTTCGAAACGTACGAGGATGTGCCCTATCGCAAGCTGGTGCACGCCGTGTCGCGGGTCGCGCGGCGGGAAGCGCCCTCGGTGTAGCGCTCGCCGCCGCGGCTTTCGCGGCCGATGCGCCCCTGGTGCCGGACTCGCTCTTGCGGACGATTCTGGCCGAGGTTTCAGTCGACACAGCGCTGAAGGAGACGGCGGCGATTTCCTCGCGAGCGCGGTATCCGAACTCGCAAGGTTTTTTTGATGCGGCCGAGTATGTGGCGGGCCGCGCTCGCGAATCCGGGTTGCAGAACGTCCGGATCGAGCGGTTTCCGCAGGCCGCCCCGATGTGGGATGAAGTGCACGCGGAGCTTTCGGTGACTGCGCCGGGGCCGCGGCAGATCGCCACCATCATGGCACAGCAGAGCGCGGATGCGGATTTGACCATCCCGCTCGTGGAGGATGCGGCTGACAGTGATGTTCGCGGGAAAGCCGTATTGACCGCCCGCGAACCGGCGGAAGCCTGGCGGCTGGCCGGCCCGCGTGGCGCGGCGGCTGTGATCTCCGCCGCTACGGGAGAGTTTTTCGGGAGGCGGACGCCGGCGGACGCGATCCTCTGGAGCGTGGCGCCGCGCGACAAAGCCGCGCTGATGATCAGCCCCCATTCCGGCGACGAACTGCGGTCGCTGCTCAAGCAAGGTCCGGTGGCGGTTCGGATTCGCGCGCAAGCCCGGCGCGCTGCGCCCGGCGCCATCGGAATGGTGATGGGGGAAATCACGGGATCGGAGCCGGGCGAGGCAGTCGTCGTTGCGGCCCACCTGGATCACCAGAAACCGGGCGCCAACGACAACGCCTCCGGAAGCGGGACACTGCTGGAACTGGCGCGGACCGCCAGCCGGTTGATCGCCACGGGAAAGATCCCGAAACCTCGGCGCACGATCCGGTTTTGGTGGACCACCGAAGTGATTTCCGAACAGGCCTATTTCCGCCAGCATCCGGACGACGCCGGACACATTCTGCTTGCGGTGGTTCTCGACCAGGCGGGCGGGGAGAAGGGCGCGGAAAACAATCTGATTCTGATCAACAACCCCGATTGGCTGCCCTCTTACGCGGATGACCTGATCGCAAATCTGGCGGAGTACGTGAAGGAACGCTATGCGCCTCCGGAGCATGAACCGGATCCGCTGCTCGTCGCTCCCGGCGGCAGCCATCAGTCGCTCCGGCCCGTTTACTGGAGCTACCAGGAAATCACCGATGAGGTCGCGTTCGAAGCGCGGGATCGAGGTATTCCAGGGATCGCGGTGGCCGTTCCCTCGTTGGACCTGATTCATACGAACCTCGATACGGTAGAGCGGCTCGATCCCACATGGATGAAGCGGACCGCGCTGCTGACGCTGGCGCCGGCCCTCTACGCCGCCAACGCCGGGCCGCGTGAAGCGATGGCGATGGCCCTGTACACCTATCGGCGTTCGGCGGCGAGGCTCGCGTTGAGTGATGATCCGGCTCGCGATCTGCCGCGGGAGCGAAAGCGCCTGGAGTCGCTCAAGGCCATCGATCCGCAGATCGATACAACCGCGCTTCAGGAGCGATTGAAGTCGCTTGCTGGAGCGCTGGGGAGTTCCCGGCGCAATCCGGCCCGTTCAGCGCCGGCGCCAGCCGCGGCGCGTCAATAGAGCGTTTGCGGCATGCGGACTCTGTTTTCTTCATCGAGCGCATTCGCATCGACAAAGCCGCAGGTATGCGCGGCCATGATGGTTCCGAAGCTCGGCACGGTTTCCGGCGCCGCGTACCGGGCGGGATTCCACAGGTCGGCGCGGAGCAGAGCGCGGCTGCAATGGATGTAGGCCTCTTGGACGGTGACCACCAGAATGGTGCGGGGCAGCTTGCCCTGCACGGCGAACTGTGCGATCAAAGCGGGGTCCCGGCTGATCGCGGCATGGCCGTTCACGCGAAAGGTTTCGTGACGGCCGGGCACCAGAAACAATAAACCAATCGCGGGATTGCGCAGGATATTGCGCAGCGTGTCAAGGCGGTTGTTGCCGGGGCGATCGGGAATGAGCAACGTATGGTCGTCCGCGACGCGAACGAATCCGGCGCTATCGCCCCGTGGGGAGGTATCCGCGATACTGTGCGGACCGCCGCTTTGCGTCCCGATGACGACCAGCGGCGATGCGGCAATGAACGCGCGGCAATACTCGTCGAGGTGATCGATTTGCTTACGCAGAGAACGTTCCCTGGGTGGATCGTAGAGTGCCGTCAGGGTTTCGAGATCGCGGACGAGGTACTGGCGGTCGAGCTCCATAGGGACAGTGTACCGGCTGCCGGTCCGGCGAACTAGCGGCTGAACGCGAGTTGTAGCTGGCTGCGCTCAAAATCCAGCAGCCAGCGTTTGTTTTCCAGCCCTCCCCCATAGCCCGTCAGCTTGCCATTGCTGCCAATCACACGATGGCACGGAACGATAATGGCGATGGGATTGGAGCCGTTGGCCAAGCCGACGGCGCGCGAAGCCGCGGGGTTGCCGAGGCGCCGGGCGAGTTCGCCGTAGGAGAGAGTCTGGCCATATGGGATTTCCCGCAGGGCGCTCCACACGCGAAGCTGAAACGCTGTGCCTTCCGGTTGGAGCGGCAATTCAAAGCGGCGCAACTCGCCGCCGAAGAACGCGCGAAGCTGGCGGATCGGTTCCGCGAGCGGGGCGCCGCCGTTTTTCCAGGAAGGCATGACCGTCGGGGGTGTACGTCCTTCGCCGAAGGAAAGCGATTTCAAGCCGCGTTCATCGGCCACCAGCAGCAGCTTTCCCACGGGACTGCCGATCCATTGGTAACAAGTGTCCATCTCGAACTCCCTGCCAAAGATGCATGACGGCGTAGGCGCGCCACGGCCGCCACTGTTCGGCGCGCTGCTCCAATGCGCGCGCGGTAGCTGCGCCGGCCGCGCGCACCAGGACAAGATCCCCGGATGGAAATGCGTCGGGATCGCCCAGCGAGCGCATGGCGATGTATCCGGCGGTCCATTCGCCGATGCCGGGCACCGAGCGCAGTTGTTGTCCAACCTGTTCGGGTGCGGCGGAGCTGTCGAGCGTTACCCGCTTGGTCGCCACGGCTGCCGCAAAGGCGCGCACGGTCTCGGCTCGTTTGCTCGGAATGCCGATTGAGGCGATGTCCGCGTCCGCCAGGTCCGCGGGAACCGGAAACTGGTGAGTGAGCCCGGCGGGCGCCGGTTCAAGAGGTCGTCCGAATCGCGCAACCAGGCGGCCGGCCAACGTGGATGCACCCGCGACGCTGATCTGCTGGCCGAGAATGGCGCGGATGCCCAATTCGAAGGGATCCCACGCGCCGGGAACGCGCAGCCCGGGGCGGGCGGCGATCAGCGATCGGAGCAGGGGATCGGCGCCGAGGCACGATGCGATGGCGAGCGGATCGGCGTCCAGATCGAAGACGCGCCGCACACGGGAGACGACCGGCAACAGGTCCTCGGCCCGCGGGTGATCGATTTTCAGAACGATCTCGGAATCCCGGTGCAGAACCTCAATGAAGCCGGGGATGCCGCGGAGCGCGATCACCCGGCTGTAAACGCCATCGGCGACGCGCTCCACGCCGGGAATGGCGCGCGCGGCCAGGAATGCCAGGAGAGCGGACCAATCGAAGGGCGGACGATAGCGCAGCCGGAACTGCAGGCCGGAAGCTCTGGCCAGGGGGCGAGCCTTGCGTTGCTCGCGTGGGCTGCGGCCCCAGGTCCGGCGGAAGACCTCATGGAAGCGGCGCATGCTGCCGAATCCGGCGGCCGATGCAATTGCGGCGATGGGCAGGTTCGTTTCATCGAGCAGACGTTTGGCCGAGAGCAGGCGGTGGGTTTGAGCCACCGCCACGGGCGGCGCACCGAGATGCTGGACAAAGAGCCGGCGGAGATGCCGATCGCCGACGCCGAGCCGGCCGGCAAGACGGCGAACGCCGGCGTCGTCGAGGGCGCCTTGGCTAATTTCGCGAAGCGCCCGGACGACGGTGGTGGAAGCTCCGTTCCATGGGGGCGTCCCCGGCGCGCATTCGGGCCGGCACCGAAGGCACGGGCGCAATCCGGCGGCTACAGCGGCGGCCGCGGAAGAGTAGTAATCGACGTTCTCCTCGCGTGGGGAACGCGCGGGGCAGATGGGCCGGCAAAAGATCCCGGTCGTGCGGACGCCGATGAAGAAGCGGCCGTCGAAGCGCGCGTCGCGGGCTAAGCGGGCTCTGCGGCAAGTTTCGCGATCGAGCGTCACGTCACTGTTGACTATAACTCCGGCCGGGCCAGCTCGAGTGGCGGTTTTCGGACGTGAATGATTCTCTGCCTCACCACACCCGGCAGGCCGGCGTGTGAACCATGGGCTGGCCGGCTTTACACGCGAACGCCTTCTGAAATTCGGGGAGGTTGGAGACCACGCCATTGATGCGGTCCTCGAGCGGGGAGTGCGGATTGGTGATGGCGCTGACGCGCTTACTCTCCGGCCGCTCGTCGCCGCAGGCCCACTGCGCCATTCCAATGAAAAATCGCTGCTCGGGCGTGAAGCCGTCAATCGGTTTGAGGTTCTGGCCGCGGGTGGCGTTCTTCCAGGCCATGTAGGCGAGCAGCGTGCCGCCGAGATCGGCGACGTCTTCGCCTTCGGTCAGTTTGCTGTTGAGCTTGATATCGTCGACCACCGTGTATTTCGCATACTGATCGACAACGCACGCCGCGCGTTTTTCAAACTGGGCCGAATCCTGCCTGGTCCACCAATCGCGGAGATTCCCTTTCGCATCGAACTGGCGCCCTTCGTCATCGAAACCGTGAGTGAGTTCGTGCCCGATGGTCGCGCCGGTGTTGCCGTAATTCGGCGCGTCGTCCATCTTGGGATCGTAAAGCGGCGGTTCCAGCACGCCGGCCGGAAAATTGATGTCATTCATTTGCGGGTCGTAGTAGGCATTGACGGTCGGCGGAGTGATCTGCCATTCGGTGTGGTCGACGGGCTTGCCGATTTTGTTCAACTGCCGCTTGGACTCGAACACAGTAGCGCGGTCGCGGTTGCCGAGGAAATCTCCTCGCATGATGGTGAGGGAGCTATAATCGCGCCACTTGTCGGGATATCCAATCTTGTTGACGATGGCGTGCAGCTTCAATAGAGCTTGTTTTTTCGTTTCCGGACCCATCCAAGTGAGCTGTTGGAGATCATCTTCCATGGCTTTCTCGATTTGCTGAGTCATGGCTTGGGCTCGGGCCTTGGTTTCCGGCGTGAATGTCTTCTGCACGAACACCTGCCCGAGCGCTTCGCCCAGGTCGCGGTCGACATATTGGACACAGCGCTTCCAGCGGGGTTGAATCTGAGCGACGCCGCGCAGATACTTGCGGTAGAAGTCGAAGTCCGCGTTGACAAAGGGAGCGGACAGGTACTGCGATTTCTCGCGCGCGAGATGCCAGCGCAGGTAGGTCTTCCAATCGGCGAGGCTGCGGCTCTTCAGCAGCGTTTCCACTTCCTGGAAGAATTTCGGCTCCGTCACGTTGATTTCCGCTTGCGGAGGCAGCCCAGAGGCGCTCCAGTAAGCCGGCCAATTGAACGAAGGCGTCAACTGCTGAAGTTGTGCGGCGGTCATCTTGTGGAACAGGTTGTGCGGCTCGCGTTTTTCCACGCGCGTGAGCGAGGCTTGCGCCAGAGCGGTCTCGATGGCCATCACGGTTTGCGCTTCGGCCTTGGCGGCTCCCGCGCTATCACCCAACAGTGTGAACATGCGTGCGACATGATCCACGTATTTGGCCCGCGTCTCTTGCGATTTCGCGTCGGTCTTGACGTAATAATCGCGATCCGGCAGGCCGAGCCCACCCGCGGTGGCGAAAGCGATGACACGGCTGGAATCGGCAAAATCCTGGTTCGAGCTGAAGCCGAACAGCGGATTGATCTGGCCGGTCTCCAGGTGCAAGCGCGCGAGCAGCGGCGGGAGCTCCGAGAGGCGCTGCAACTTCTGAATGGCATCCAAATCGGGCCGCAGCGGAGCGATTCCCGCCTGATCTGCCGCCGCTTCGTCCATGCACGAAGCGAAATAGTCGCCGATCTTCTGCTGATTGGGCGTGCGGCCCGGCGTGGGCTTTGCCGCGTCCTGAAGAATGCCCCACAGGTAACGCTGGTTTTCGTAGGTGAGCTTGGCGTAGACGTCCCAGCGCGGCTGGTCGGCGGGGATCGGATTCTGCTTGATCCAATTGCCGCAGGCGAACTTGTAAAAGTCGACGCAGGGGTTGATGGAGCGGTCGATAAACCGCGTTTCCAGGCTCGGCGTGTATGGCAGGGATGCGAGCGGCCGGTCTTGCGGAAGCAGGCAGGCGGGCACAAACAGCAGGGCTGCGATTGCGGAAGGCTTCATGAACCTTAGCTTACTCCGAGAGCCGGGTGGAATCGGCGCGATAAAATCAAAACGGCGTATGCTTCGTTATTTTTTGGGCGCGTTGGCAGTCTCGGCGGCGTTCGCCGCGGGACCTGTTTACGAGCTCTCGGGACGAATCCAGCCGAAGGCGCGCGCCTATGTCTCCCTATTCGGCGCCAACTCGCCGTATTCGGCCGAGACGTTCGTCTATCCGGGCGCTGAATTCCACTTCAAGAAACTCCAGCCGGGCGCGTACACGGTGGCAATCTTCATGCGCGGCCGGGGAGAGGCGCGGAAGACCGTCGAAGTGGGTCCGGGCACCTCAGACCGGCATCGCCGCGTTTCGCTCAATCTGGAACTGAAAGATTCGGATTTTGTCTTCGCGAGGGGGCGCACAGCGTGTCGGTGAAGCAACTGAGCATTCCGAGCGCGGCATGGCGCGATTTTCGCGACGCCCAGAAAGACTTGAACAAGCACGACGTCGAAGCGGCGGAGAAGCGGCTGCATGACGCGGTGGACCGGGCGCCCCAGTTCGCTCCGGCCTGGAACAATCTGGGAACCATCGCATTTCAACAGCACGATTACCCCCGGGCGGAGGAATATTTCCGCGAGGCGCTGGAGCAGGATCCGCAATCCTACGAAGCGCTGGTGAATCTGGGCGGTGTGCTCGTCATGCTTCAGAAGATGGACGAGGCATTGACCCGGAATTCGCTCGCTGTGGCGGCGCGGCCGAATGATGCGCTGGCGCAGTCGCAACTCGGAATGACCTATTTCCTGTTGGGCCAGTTCGATCTTGCCAAGAAACACTTGGAAGCGGCGCGCGGCATCGATCCCTCTCACTTCTCCTATCCGCAACTGGTGCTGGCTGAAATCCACTTGCGCCAGGGCGACCATGGAGCAGCGGCGGACGTTCTCGACGATTTCCTCAGGCATCATCCGGACTGGCCGCAGGCCGCGGCCATGCGCCAGAGGATCGGAGAGCTCCGGCCGCACTAGATGCGTCTTCCGATCGATGCGTTGCTGCCGGAGATCATCCGGCACCTTCGGAGCAACCAGAGTCTGGTGATCGAAGCTCCGCCGGGCGCGGGAAAGACGACCCGCGTTCCCCGGGCTCTGCTGGACCTCGGCGTACGCGAAGTCGTCGTGCTCGAGCCCCGGCGGCTGGCCGCGCGGCTGGCGGCCCGCTTTGTCGCCGGAGAGTTGCGGGAAGCGCCCGGCGAAACCGTGGGCTACCAGGTTCGGTTCGAAGAGGTTGCCGGACCCCGCACCCGGCTGCGTTTCGTGACGGAGGGCGTGCTGACGCGGCGGCTGCTCTCGGACTCGCTGCTCGAAAACGTCGGTTGCGTGGTGCTCGACGAATTCCACGAGCGGCATCTCGAGGGGGACTTGGCGTTGGCTCTCCTGCGGCGTCTGCAGCGGACACGCCGTCCGGATCTCAAGCTGGTGGTCATGTCGGCGACGCTGAACGCAGGCCCCGTGGCGGCGTACCTCGGCGGGGCGCGCGTGCTGCGAAGCGAAGGCCGGCACCATCCGCTGGAGATTGAGTACACCCCGGCGTCTCCCGCACCCTTGGAAGAGCAGGTGACAGCCGCCTTGGAGCGTCTGGCGGCCCGCGGCGCCGCGGGTCACACGCTGGTCTTTCTCCCGGGCGCGGCCGAGATCCGCCGTGCCCACGCGGCGTGCGCGTCCTTTGCCAGGCGGCACGGCGCCCTGCTTTTGCCGCTGCACGGCGACCAGTCGCCCGAAGAGCAAGATCGCGCGGTGCTGCCGTCCGAGCAGCGCAAGATTATTCTTTCGACGAATGTCGCGGAGAGTTCGATTACCATTGACGGCATTGGGGCGGTGATCGACAGCGGACTGGCGCGCGTCGCCGGGCACTCGCCCTGGTCGGGGCTGCCGATTCTGAAAGTAGCGCGAATCAGCCAAGCCTCGGCGAATCAGCGCGCCGGGCGCGCCGGCCGGACCGGGCCCGGCGTGGCGATCCGGCTCTTTCCCCGCGAGGATTTCGTGCGGCGTCCTGCCCAGGACGTGCCGGAGATCGCGCGGGCCGATCTGGCGCCCGCGACATTGCTGGTCCGGTCGCTGGGTTTGGAGGGGCTGCACGAATTGGAATGGCTCGATGCGCCTCCACCCGAACATGTGAGCCAGGCGGCGGAACTCTTGCGCCAGTTGAGCGCGGCGGGCAGCGCGGCGGAAGAAATGGCCCGCTATCCCCTGCATCCCCGGCTGGGGCGCTTGATTCTGGAAGCGCGGCTTCGCGGGGTTGCCGAAGACGGCTGCACCGTGGCCGCTTTGCTGAGCGCCGGGGAGCGCCTGAACGGGCGTACGGATCACGCGACTCACTCCGATTTGCTCGTGTTGCTGGAATCGCCATGGGAAGCGCGAACGGCTCAAGTGGTGCGGCAGGTGAAGCGCATCGTGAATCCGCCCCGCCAGAAGAAGCGCGACGAGGACGCGTTGCGCATTGCGGTGTTATCGGCATTTTCCGACCGCGTCGCGCGCCGCCGGCAAGGCGCCGAGTTGCAGCTGGCCGCCGGCGGCCCGGCGCAGCTCGCCCCTGCGAGCACGGTGACGCAAGCGGAGTTCCTGGTGGCCGTCGAAGCCGAAGACCGGCACGATGCCAAAGGCCCGCTGGTGCGGCTGGCGAGCGCCATCGAGCCGGAGTGGCTGCTGGATCTTTATCCCGAGCGCGTGCGTGAAACCGAGCGCGTCGAATGGAACCGTGCAGCCGAGCGAGTGGAAGGCGTCAGCGCTCTGATGTTCGGCGAAATTGCCCTGGAAGAGCGCCGCACCGCCGCGGATCGGGAAGCCGCGGGAGCCTTATTGGCTCAAAAGGCGCTCGAAGCCGGCCTGGCGCGATTCGCCGATCCGGAGGAGATGGAAGCTTTCCTCGCGCGGGTGTCGTTTGCGGCCAGCCACGCGGCGGTTCCGGAGCTGACGCCCGCCGCGATCGAAAGCGCGTTGCGCTCCCTCAGCTACGGACTGAAAAGCTTCGCGGAACTCGAGACGGCTGCGCGCGACGGCGGATTGCTTCGGGCGCTGGAGCAACAGTTGCCCGCTGCCGCGCGGCGTCTTCTGGATGAGGTCGCGCCCGGCCGCATCCGGCTGCCGCGCGGCCGGCAGGTTGCCGTGCATTACGAAAAAGGCCAGCCGCCGTGGATCGCCTCGCGGCTGCAGGATTTCTTTGGGATGCGCCAAACCCCAACTGTCGCCAGGGGAGCGGTGCCGGTGGTGGTCCGGCTGCTCGCGCCCAATCACCGGCCCGTGCAGATGACGACGGACCTGGCGGGCTTCTGGCAGCGGCTGTACCCGCAGCTACGGCGGGAACTGGGGCGGCGCTACCCAAAGCATGCCTGGCCCGAGGACCCTCTCTAAGGCGAAACTAGAGGCCGGCGTTGCGCGCGGCCACCCGGGCCATGCTGGACCAATCCAGATCGGCCTGGCCCGCGGCCAGCGCCGAGAGAAAATGGTCGCGCAGCAAACTGGCCAGAGGCATCGGAGCGGCGAGTTCGTCTGCCGCGGCAAGCGCCAGCCGGACATCTTTCAACCCTAGAGTGAGCGCAAATCCGGCCGGGCTGAAGTTTTCGTCGGCGATCATCTTTCCATAGTTGGCATAAATCGGCGAGCCCATCAGCGCATTCATGACTTCCAGGAACAGTTGTGGGCTGACACCCGCTTTGCGCAAGGTCGCGTTCGCTTCGCCAAAGGCCTCGATGAGGCTGGCGATCATGAAATTGCCGCAGAGCTTGAGGGTGTTGGCTTGCCATGGCTCGTTTCCGGCCACGAACGTCTGCCGGCCAATGGCGTCGAACAGAGGGCGGCAGCGTGCCACGACGTCGTCGGGGCCGGCGGCGATTACCAGCAGCTTCTTGGCCTCGGCCGCATCGGGCCGGCCAAACACCGGAGCGCTGACAAACTGTTGGCCGCGCCGCGCGTGCTCGGCCGCAAGGCGCCGCGCCAGGGCGGTACTCATGGTTGTGGAGGCAATGTGGATCGAGCCGCGCGCCAGCGTGGAGAGGATGCCATCTTTTCCGAACACGACTTCTTCCACCGCGGCATCGTCGGCCAGCATCGTGAACACCGCCTCGCATCCCAAGGCCGCCTGCCCCGCCGAAGGGCACACGCGGGCGCCGTCAGCGGCGAGCGCTTCCGCTTTTTCGTGGGTCCGGTTGTAAACGGCCATCCGGTTTCCCGCTCGAAGCAGATTGCGCGCCATTCCCGCGCCCATTTTTCCCAAGCCAATGAAACCAATGTGCATGAATCACAGTCTAAACCCGCTTCCCCGGCGCGCGGGGACGAGGTACCGCCGCCGCCCCCGCCGGGTTTTACAATGTGGGTGGAGGTGGCGTGATGAAGCCGGCCAAGGCAGCGGAAACAAAGATCGGTCGCTCCGGGGCAAGCGTCATGGAACCGGATGATGACATGAGCGCCCCCACGCAAGAAGCAATCGCCAGACTGGCGTACGCGTATTGGGAAGCGCGCGGCGGACAGGGTGGCTCTCCTTGGGAAGACTGGTTTCGCGCGGAGCAGGAGCTCTTGCGGCGCAGGGAACTCTGATCGGATCGGACGCTCGCAGATGGGCGCCCGCGGCGATCCTTAATCCTGTTGCTCGTGCAACCAGATCAGCATCGCGGAGAGCGTCAGCAGGAAAGCCAGAGGCAACATCGCGTTCAGCAGCGCCGTGGCGTCCATCAGGCGGCCTCCGGTCTAGCGTCACCGGCGCAGCTGATTGCCAAGCGCCGTTTCCGAAGGTACAGGCGCAAGCTCCGCTGCACGCGGTTTCCGACTTCCCGGCGGCACGTCCACTGCAGCAGGCACGTGAGCGACAGGAACAAAGAGGCTGCGTAAGCGACGGGTTGGATTGTCATCATCGCAGGTTTCCTCGCAAGTTCATTGTGCCCCGCGGCCGAGCCGGGGCCGAGTTCTGACCGTACCAAGCGGGTACCCAAGCCCGTACCGAAGAGTGTGCCATAGGACCCCGTCAGGGGGAATTCCTGAACAGCGGATATGCTAGATTGCCAGCAGGACAGGAAGTTCCCGGAATGCGTAAATTCCCAGCCGCGGGCGCCTTCATCGCTTTCCTGACAGCGGCATTCGCGCAGCCGGCGCCATCCGGGCCTCAGGCCGCCACGTTCCGGTCGTCAGTCGATGATTCCAGCCAGCGGTACGCGCTCTACGTGCCTCCCAATCTGGATCGCGCCCGAAAGTATCCACTGGTCATCGGCCTCCATGGCGAGGAGATGAGCCCGGAGATCTGCCTGATGCGCATCTTCGGGCAGACCAACCGGTTTGGCGACGGCAGCATGGCGCCCCTGCGATTCTTTCGGGCACGGGACGTCGACGTGATCGTGGTATGCCCCTTGGCCCGCGGGACGATGGGTTACGAGGGAATCGCGGAACAAGACGTTTACGACGTTCTGGCCGATGTCGAGCGCCGCTTGCCGGTGGATGAAGACCGCGTCTACCTCACGGGAATGTCGATGGGGGGCGGCGGGGCGCTTCGGCTGGCGCTCCTGCGCCCGGACCTCTGGGCCGCGGTTGCTCTGGTTTCGCCCGCGCCGCCTGCCGGGCTGGAGAAGTTCACGGCGAACGCGCTCAACCTCCCCATAAAACTGTTTCAGGGCGAACTCGACCCCGTGGCGCCGGCGGCATCCTCGCGCCTGTGGCAGCGCCGGTTTCTCGATTTGGGAATCGCGGCCGAATACATCGAATATCCCACCGGCCGGCACAACGCGTGGGATTACGCCTATCGCGATGGCGCGGTTTTCGATTGGTTCACGCAGTTCCGCCGCAACCGGTTTCCTGAGCGCGTGCAGTTCGTCAGCTCGTCGTACCGGTATGCGTCCGCGTATTGGGTTCGGATGGATGAATTGACCCCCGGCACAACGTCGTCAATGGATGCGCGCCAATCGGGCAAGATGGAGGCGATGGTCACGACGGCCAATCTGGGCGGATTCACTGTGTCTGTGGACCATCCCTTGGCCACCGTCTCGATCGATGGGACATCGCACCCCATTGCCCCGCCGGAGTCCACCGTTTCCTTCCATAAGGAATCGGGAACGTGGGTCCGGGGCATCGCCTCGCCGGGCGGGAAGCGCCCCGGTTTGGAGGGACCTGCCGCAGCCGCGGTTTCGAGCCGCCACATGTATGTTTACGGCACCGCGGACAAGCCCACCCCCGAGGAATTGAACCAACGCCGCGCGCAAGCCGAACGCGCCGCCGCATGGTCCACGGCCCGGGAGCGGCTTCAGCTCAAATTTCCAGTCAAACCGGACAGCGAGGTAACGCCGCAGGATCTGGACCAGGATCTGGTACTTTTGGGAACGCGGGACAGCAATTCCCTTATCGCCCGCTTCGCGGACCATTTTCCCATCGAGCTCTCCCCCGGGGCCGCCGATTACGGACTGCTATTCATCGCGCCGGCAGGGAAACACTACGTCCTGGTGAATTCCGGGTTGCCATGGTGGACCGGCGCCGACGAAGCCGGCCGGCCCACCGACCCGTTCCAGCCGCAACCCTATGCGGAACTGGCTACGTTTGGGGACTATATCCTGTTCAAAGGCTCGCTCGCGCACGTCGTGGCCGAGGGGCGTTTCGACAACGCCTGGAAAGTGCCCGCCGCCGACGCGGCAAAGATGGCGCGTACGGGCGCTGTTACGCTCCATTGAACGGCATCACACCGGGTGACGCCGCGTTTTCCCCAACAGTTCCTCGGCGCGCTGGAGCGCTTTCTTCTCCGCCTCGTCTCGCGTGGCGCCAGTCGTGCGGCAGAGAGCGGCTCCCGGAGAGACGTTATCGGCCTTGGCGTGCCACTGATTGCCAAGCCGGTAGGTAGAGACATTGACCGGCCAGCCGGCCACTTCGAATCGCTGCTCCTGATATTCTTCCGCTTTCATCGTCAACCCCTTGCGGCGCCGGCGGCAGCGCCTCGTTCGACCGGCGCGCCGACCAGGTTGCCCCACTCCGTCCAGGACCCATCGTAGTTGGTCGCTTTATCGAAGCCCAACAGGTACTTCAGGACAAACCAGGTGTGGCTCGACCGCTCGCCGATGCGGCAGTATGCGATGACCGGCTTGGAGCCGTCCACGCCTTCGCTGCCGTAGAGCTTCCGTAATTCCTCGGCGGACTTAAAGGTCCCGTCGTCGTTGCACGCTTTGCCCCAGGGGATGTTGCGGGCGCCTGGAATGTGGCCTCCGCGCTGGCAGGTTTCCGGAAGTCCCGGAGGCGCCAGAATCTCGCCGGTGAATTCCTGGGGGCTGCGTACGTCCACCAGCGCCGCCGCGTGCCTTGCCGAAGCTTCCTGTACCTGCGGCAGAAACGCGCGTAAGGAGAGATCCGCCAGCTTGGCGCGATACGTAGTCCGCTGGACGGAGGGAACGTCAGTCGAAAGCTCCCGGCCTTCCGCCAGCCACTTCTTGCGCCCTCCGTTCATCAGGCGGACGTCGGAATGGCCGTAAATTTTCGCCTGCCAGAACGCCCACGCCGCGAACCAATTGTTGTTGTCGCCGTAGATGACCAGCGTCGTCTCCGGCGTGACGCCGGACGCCGACATCAGCTCTTCGAATTGCTGCTGCGATAGGATATCGCGGCGGACGGTGTCGCACAGTTGCGTGTTCCAGGCCCATCCAATTGCCCCCGGGACATGTCCCTCCTCGTACGCCTTGGTGTCGACGTCGACTTCCGCGATGCGGACGTTCGGATCCTTGGCGTGGGCGGCGACCCACTCCGTGCTGACGAGGACTTCGGGATGCGCGTACTCAGCCATGGTTCTCCTCCTTGGACAGCTCCATTTTATTCTCTGACCTTAGCATACTGTTAAAGAGATGCCCGAACACGACGACGCGATTCCAGAGGCAGCGGTTGCTATCGTGCATGCGCGCGGCCCCGAGGAGTCGGTTCTGCTCATACGCCGCACCGAACGAGAAGACGACCCGTGGTCGGGACACTGGTGCTTTCCCGGAGGCCGTCGCGATCCGGAAGATTCCGACCTGCTGGACACGGCTCTGCGTGAGTTGGAGGAAGAATGCGGCATCCGGCTGGAGCGGAGCCGGATGGAGGCGGCTTTGCCGCCGACCAATGCCGGCCGGCGGCTGGGGCGCGCGATGCTGGTAGCGCCGTTCTCGTTTCAAGTGGAGGGTGTGCTGCCGACCAAACCCGATCCGCGGGAAGCAGCCGAGGCTTTGTGGATTCCGCTGGGGATTCTGCGCGATCCAGCGCGGCACGGGTTGCGCCCGGTGCCGCGCCTGCCGCGTGAAATGGCGTTTCCGGCCATCGAGCTGAACGGAACCCCCCTTTGGGGATTCACTTATCGCGTGATGACCCAGTGGCTGGGGCTGCACCCGCCGCGGCCGTCTCTCGAAGACGTGGGGTTCGAAGCCGCCAGCGTTCTCTTGAACTATCTGCTCTCGCAAGGTCTGAAACTGCGGCAGGCGTGGACCGATCAAGCCGAAGCCGACAAGCCGGTCAAGAAGGTGGCGAGGGTCGAGGGCGAAATACCCGTGGAAGCCGTTTTGCAGCACTTCGCGGCCCCCGGCGCCACCTTTCCGGGGATGCAACTCCTGGAGGTGCGGCCGGATCAGGCGCGAGTGGTTGGGCTGGCGCTCGAGGAATATCTCATCCGCGCCAGCTGATCCTGGGCCGCTCCCCCCTACTTCGCCGGGCTGGCCAGCGTCTTCACCAGCTCGTATAAAAAGCTCTGGCCTTCGTAAAACGCCTGCACCCGGATGCGCTCGTCGCGGCCGTGCGAGCGGACGTCGTCGCGATCGAAGAAGATGCCCTGCACACCGTAAGTTGGTATACCGGCTTCGCGCAGGTACTTGCCATCGGTGGCTCCGGTGCCCATCACCGGAACGACGGCGATGCCCGGCCACATCGAATCATCGACGCGCTCGATGGCTTTGATCAGATCGGGGCGGAGCGGGGAAGGGGGAGCCGCGGTATCGGGCTCGGCCTTGATCCCAACCTGCGGATCGTCGATGACCCGGCGCAGCGTGCTCTCCACATACCGGACGGAATCCTCGGGCAGAATGCGGCAGTTGATATTGGCGGCCGCCAGTTGCGGCAGCGCATTTTTGGCATGGCCGGCTTCCACCTGGGTGGCCACACAGGTCGTGCGCAGCATCGAATTCCAGGTGGGATTGGCGGCAGCGACGTGCTGCATGGCCTCTTGGGAGCCGGCGCCGGCTTTGGCCAGGTCGGCCGCCATCGGGCCTTTCTCGATCTTCGCCAGCTGCGTGAAATATGCTTGGGTCACCTCGTTGGTCTTGAGCGGAAACTGGAATTTCGAAAGACGTTCCAGCGCGGCGGCCAGCCGGTAGATGGCGTTCTCGGGAACCGGCAGAGAACTATGCCCGCCCGGGTTGTGCACTTCCAGATGGAAATCGGCGTAGGTCTTTTCGCTGGCTTGCAGCTCGTTCGCGATGGGCTTTCCTTTCTCGCTTTCGCCGCGCCCGCCTTCGTTGAGCGCGAACTCCGCGTCGATCAGAGGGCGGTGATTCTTGATCAGCCAGATGATGCCGCTGTACGGGCCGCCGCCCTCTTCATCGGCGGTGAGCGCCACGATGATATCGCGGTCCGGCTTGAAACCCTCGCGCTTGTAGCGGATCAGGTTGGCAATCCAGATGGCGGCCTGCGCTTTGTCGTCGCCGGTTCCGCGCCCGTAAAAGTAGCCGTCCTTCTCGGTCAATTGAAACGGGTCGACGCTCCAGTCCTCGCGCCTGGCCTCCACCACGTCGATGTGGGCCAGCAGCAGCAAGGGCTTGCGCGCGCCCGTTCCGTGATACCGCGCCACGACGTTTGCCTTTCGTGGAATCACGCCGCCCACGAAGACGTCCGAATCCGGAAAGCCCGCCGCCTTGAGGCGCCGCGCGACGGCTTCGGCGATCGGCGTGGTCGAGCCCGTCGTATAGCCCGAGTTCACTTCGATCATCTCTTTGTAAATGTCGCGCGCCAGACGCTGATCGGCTTCCGGCGGCAGCGTGGCGGCATAGCTCGCGGCGGCCATCACAATGGCGGCAGTGAATAGACGGGGCACTCGTTACCTCCAGACCAACAGTGTACGGCGTTCGGGCGGTCTGCGGACTGCGAGGCGGAGGTGTCGGGGAGCGCTCTATTTCTGCTTCGGCAGCAGCTTCAGATTAGCCGGCAGCGTGAACAAGTCGTCGGTCAGGTTCTTATTAATCTCCACCGACTCGGAAAAGATTTCGTAGTTCTTTTCGCCGTTGCGGTCCCGGCGCATGTCAAACGGCCACATCACGCCGCCGCCCACATCCCGGTATTTCGAAAAGACCGTCACCTCTTCATCGAAATCCTTGTATTCCGGGTTGCGGCGCTTGAACGACTGGCGCACGGGCAGCTTGGTGGTCTGATTGAAATAGACCGTCACCATTCGATTGTCGGCGTCCGCGATGTCGACAATATCGACCGGCTGGTTGAGCCAGATGTCGGAACCCTGGGAATAAAACGACATGCCGGGTTCTTTCAACCGCTGGCGGAGAATATAGAAGATGTTGCGGAGCGTGCTGTCTCGATAATTCGCAAGCCGTTCATCGGAAAGCGGGCGCGCGCCCCGAAACGTGATCTCCCAGCCGCCGTTCTCATTGAACAGCACGGCGCTGTATTCATCCTTGCCGAAGGCCTGGCGCTCGCGCTGGGAGACTTGGCCGGGGGCGGGTGCCAGGTAGCGCGTATAGATTTTGGCGATGGATAGTCCCGTCAGTTCCTGCCGGTAAAACGAATAGGCCCGGCCCGACTCGACGCGGTCTTGCATGTGCAGATACGCATCGCCGCCCAGGGCCTGCAAGGCCGCCTCGACTACCCGCTTTCCCCGCTCCTCCGGGGTTTCCGCGGCAAAAGCCAGCGTGGCGCCGCAAATGAGGGCGATGAGCCGCGCGGTCCGGATCATGGCCGTTTCCCTTCGGGCTGCGGAATCGTCAGGTCGATGGTTTTGACGGAGCCGAGCGTGTCCAGCGGCTGCCCGAAGTTCTGGGGATTTCCCACCGCGACAGTCGTGAAGTTTTCCGGATGCAGGTGCTCGCGCGCCACTCGCAGCACGTCCGCCTTCGTCACCGCGGCCAGCGCCTTTTGATACTGCTGGATGAAGTCTTTTGGGTAGCCGAAATATTCGTAGGTCAGCAGCCGCCCCAGAGTCTTGGCTCGCGTGTCAAATGCGAACACGAGGCTGTTCAGAGCGGATTGCTTGGCCGTGTTCAGTTCCTCTTCGCTGACTTCGGCCGTCCGGATTTTCTCCACCTCTTCGCGAATGGCCTTCAATGTTTCCACCGTGGTCGCCGACTTCGTGCTGCCCGAGATGGAAAACAGGCCGGGGTGATCGTAATTGGCGCCCCAGTTCGCGCCGATCTCGTAGGCGTCGCCCATTTCCGTGCGCACCCGCTGGAACAGCCGGCTTTGGAAGCCTCCGCCGAGGATGTCCGACATCACTTCGAGGGCGGGGTAGTCCTTGTCGCGCAATTCCCCGCCGAGTTGTCCAATCGCGAAAAACGTCTGTTCGACGTCGGGCTTCACCGCCAGATAAATGCCCGCGGCGGCCTGCTCGCGAACCTTCGGAAAGGGCGGCACGGGCGGCTGTTTGACCGTCCAGCCGGCAAACAGCTTTTCGATTTTCGCCTGCATCTCCGCCGTGTTGAAATCGCCCCACAGCGCCAGCAGGACATTCGACGGGAAATAATATCGTTTGTAAAAATCCAGGACGTCCTGCCGGCTAATGCGGTCGAGCGTCGCGTATTCCATTCGCCAGCCGTACGGCGTGTCTTTGCCGTAAATAATATCGGCGAATTCCCGCTGATCGATCCCATGCGCGTCATCGTTCCGCCGCGCGATCCCGCCCCGAAGCTGAGTCTTTGCTAAATCGATCTTGTCCTGCCGGAATTCGGGCGCGGTGAGGACGTCATGGAAAATGGCGAGCACTTTGTCGGTGTTTTCTCGCAGCGTCGTGAACGAAACACCGCCGCTGGTCTCCCCGATCTGCGCCTCCACGCTGGCCGCGATGTTTTCCAGTTCCTGATCGAGCTGGTCGCCCGTCTTGGTCGGCGTGCCGCCGGTTCGCATCGTCATTCCAGTCAGGGTGGCGAGGCCGATCTTATCCGGTGGATCGAAGAGATTGCCGGTGCGAATGCGCGCCGAGCCGTTCACGATGGGCAGTTCGTGGTCTTCCAGCAGAAAGACCTTCATCCCGTTCGGCAGCGTTACCGTCGTCACCTCGGGAATCCGGATCGCGCCGAGTGGCGGAAACTTCAGATCCTTGATGGACGGGACGCGGGGAGCGGCCGCTGCATGGGAGGTGGCGCGGGCCGCGCCCGCGGATGAAGGTTGAGCCTGTCCGGCGAGAGCAGCCGCGCCGAGCAGCAGGAAGATTCTGGTGGCCGGCTTCATTGGAGATCCCCTTTCGGTGCGCCATCGCGGGCAGGCCCGCCGGTGGTGACGGTATAGGCCACGGTTCGAGAAGGCGTGACGAAGTAACGCCGCGCCACGCGTTGCACGTCGTCCGCCGTCACGTGATCGATCTCGTCAAGTTGCGTGAACAATTTCCGCCAGTCGCCGTAGGCGGCGTAGTAAGCGGTCAGCAGCGATGCCAGCCCCGGGTTGCTGTCGAGCCTGCGGATCACGCCGGCTCGCGCCTTCGTTTTGACGCGTGCCAGCGTTTCCGCATCCACCTTCTGGGCCGTGAACCGATCCAGCAGCGCGTCGATCTCCTTCTGATTTTCATCCACCGTGTGGCCCACCGCGGGCACGGCGAAGAACAGGAACAGGTTGGGATAACGGCTGTCCGGATAACTGTCGCCGGCTTCGGCGTCCAGCGCAATCCGCTTATCGCGCACCAGATCCTGGTAAAGAAGCCCGGTTCGCCCGCCGCTCAGGATTTCGCTGATGACATCGAACACCGGATCATCCTTGTCGTACTGGTCGGGCCGCTTATATCCGATCACCAGCAACGGCTGGCTCCGCGAATCGACCACGGCCGTCTTTGGTCCCGGCTGCGTGGGCTCCTTGGTATGCACGAGGGGAGGCAGCGGGCGTGATGGCAGTGGGCCAAAGTAGCGGTCCGCCAGGCGGCGCGCCTCGGCCGGGTGTACGTCCCCCACAATCCCGATCGTGATGTTTGCCGGCACGTAATACTTTTCGAAAAATTTCTGCGCGTCGGAAACCCGGAGATTGACGATATCGCTCGGCCAGCCGCTCGGCGGATTGCGGTACGGGTGGGCTTCGAACGCGGTGGCGAGAAAATCTTCCAGCAGTTTGCCCTGAGGGCTCGATTGCACCCGCATCCGATTCTCTTCCAGCACCACGTCCCGTTCTTTGTAAAATTCGCGGAACACCGGCTGCCGGAACCGCTGCGATTCGAGAAGAAACCAGAGCTCGATGCGATTGGACGGCAGGCTGTAGAAGTACTCGGTGGAGTCGTAGGAAGTGCTGGCGTTCAGCCCCACGCCGCCATTCTCTTCGATGATCCGCGGAAATTCGTCGGGAATGACATACATCTGCGCGCGCTCGATGGCGGCCTCCAACTCCTGCTGAAGCGACTTGACCTTGTTGGCATCTGCTTTCGGTCCCTTGTTTCGCTCGGCGTCGAGACGGTCATACGCCGCTTCGATCGCGGCCATTGCCTTTTTCTCTTCCGACCAATTCTTGGTGCCGATCGTCTCGGTGCCCTTGAACGCCATGTGTTCGAACATGTGCGCAATCCCGGTGGCGCCCGACGGGTCATCCACCGAGCCCGCGTTGACATAGGTGTGGAACGAAACTACCGGAGCTTCGTGGCGCTCGGCCAAAATGAAGTGCAGGCCGTTCGGAAGAGTGAACTCGGTGACCTTCTTCTCGAATTCTTTAAGACTCTGGGCCGGCGCGGAGGCCGCGGCCGCCACGATCGCGGCGCAGAAGCACAAGGTTTTCACGGGCTGTATGACTCCTGTCTTACGAGGATAACAGGACCAAACCGCGCGCTGCCGCTTCCTCTTCCCGCCAGGTCGTCTCCGGACATACACCCATAACTTGGGACTACAGGTACCCGGCAGGTACCCGCATTACTGTTGTTTCAATTGCGGGGACCGCATACTGAACTCGTTTCACGGACGAGGTAAGAACTGAAACTATGAACCCACTCAGGACAGGCCAGACGGAACGGAACGAAGGCGACAAGATCGGCGGCGAACGGCGATCGGACCGGCGCTATGATATTTCGCTCGATGTGCGTTGGAAACTCATCCGCCGCCGCCGTGTATTGGATTCCGGAACTGGCATCACCATTGATGTATCGAGCGGCGGCCTTTTGCTGGAAACCGATCGCGAACTGCCTTCCGGCCTGAATATCGAATTGTCTATTTCGTGGCCGGTCCTGTTGCACAACGTCGCGCCCCTGCAGTTGGTGGTCGCCGGCCGCGTGGTTCGGACCGCCGGACAGCGTATCGGCATCCGCATGACGCAACATGAATTCCGTACGTTAAGCATTCCGGCTGAGCGCCGCCATGACCTCGCCATGATGGCGCGCAATGGATCGCTCTCCGCGGGAATGTCTCACAACGGTAAAGCACACTAAAGCTTCCCTCCCTTCTCCTCCACCACCGGCCGCCGCCAGTCAGCACTCGCAGCGGCCTTTTTTATTGGTTATTGGCGCCAGGCACGCAGGAGGGCAGGTTGATCGCAAACGCGCCGGCGTCGGTCCAGCGGTTCGCGTTTTGATGCTGGATGCGAAAGGATTGGCTCTTGCCGTCTGCCTGGACGCGCCAGGAAGCCGGAATGTCCGCGTCTTTGAGGCGGATCTGCCGGTTGGTGGCTTCCTGGATGTTCCACGTTTCCCCCGCGTCGTGCGATTCGTACAACTCGTAGCGCTCTTCTCCGGTGCCGGCGCCGCGGTCGAACACCAGCGAGCCCTCGGTCTTGGACTTGAAGACGATCTGCTGGATCGAGCCGACCCGGGGTTCGGAAAAAAGCGAGTGCTGGCGCCAGGTCTTTCCGCCATCCGCTGTGATCAGCAGAAACGGATCCTGAGGCAGAGGCGAAAGCGACTCCCCGCTGATCCAGCCGTTCTCGAAATCAGCGAATTGGACCCGGTCGAGCCCCGCGCCCCGAATCCGGCGGTACGCCTCCCGCCACGTCGCGCCGGTATCGTCGCTGCCCAGAAGAACCGAGTAGAGCGTGACAGTCTGGGAGTGGATATTGCCAGTCGCGAAAAGCTTGTTCCCGATTGCCTCCACGGATGTCAGTTCCAGGAAAATGGGGCACGGCTCGTCGGCCGAACAGCTCAATCCGGCCCACTGCATGTCATCATTCGTACAGCGAAATGGCAGCTGTATGGGTTTCCCTGTATTTGGCAAGATCGAGGCTTCCTCCGGCGGCTGCGCCGGCGATAGCCCGGCCGCCAGTGCAAAGACCGCCAGCTGCGGGATTAAAACCCTACACCACATCACTTTACAGCTTTTCGACGAAAAAAAGTGCCACTGCCGTAACCTTTGATGTTGTGTTTGCCGCCATATTAACCAAATCCCCGTTACGACAGCGGGCGCACTCACCCCTATCACCCAAACCGCGCCCGCTTTTTCTAATCTTCAAACAGTCCTTCAAAGAGCACCGTGCTCAGGTAGCGCTCGGCGGCATCCGGAAGAATCGTCACAATGGTCTTTCCCGCGAACTCAGGGATCTTCCCGAGGCGCACCGCCACCGCCGCTGCTGCTCCGCCCGAAATTCCCGCCAGGATGCCTTCTTCCCGCGCCAGCCGGCGCGCCATCTCGATCGATTCCTCATTCGAAACGAGTTCCACCCGGTCGACCATGGCCAGATCGAGGGTGTCAGGGATGAATCCGGCCCCGAGGCCCTGGATTTTGTGCGGCCCCGGCTTCATCGGCTGTTTGGCTAGATGTTGGGTGATCACCGGGCTGTTCGTCGGCTCAATTCCGACCGAAAGAATCTTCTTTCCTTTATCCTTCTTGATGTAGCGGGAGACCCCGCTGATCGTCCCGCCGGTGCCGATCCCGGAAACCAGCACATCAATGCTTCCGCCGGTGTCTTCCCAGATTTCGGGCCCGGTGGTCCGGTAATGGATCTCGGGATTGGCGGGATTCTTAAACTGCTGAAGGATCAAATAGCGGTTGGGATCCGAGGCGGCGATTTCTTCGGCCTTGGCAATCGAGCCGGCCATTCCTTTGGCGCCGTCGGTCAGAACCAGGTTCGCGCCGAGCGCCTGCAGGACCTTTCGCCGTTCGATCGACATGGTCTCCGGCATGGTCAGGGTGATCGGATAGCCGCGGGCGGCCGCCACGAACGCCAGCGCAATCCCGGTGTTACCGCTGGTCGGTTCGATCAGCTCTTTGCCGGGCTTCAGAGCGCCGCGTTTTTCGGCATCCCAGACCATCGCGGCGCCGATGCGGTCCTTAACCGAGTAAGCGGGATTGCGCCCTTCGATTTTGGCCAAAATGGTCGCCTTGGCCCCGTCGGTCACCCGGTTCAGCCGAACCAGGGGCGTGCGCCCGATGCTGAGCGTATTGTCGTCGTAGACTTTCACCGGTCAGATCTCCCAATTCAGGACGTACTTTTGCTGTTTCTCCGCCCAGCGGCGGAGAAGGTCGCCAAATGTGGTGTGGTCGAGAATGCCGGAGACGGCGTGATCGACTTGTTGCCACGTTTCCGTAAAGGGGCTTTCGCGATTGCCCGAGCGCTTTCTCGCCGGAGCTGGCGGGCCTTCCACGAAACGAAGAACCTCGCCGACTGTGATCGAGTCCGCTGGACGGGCCAGCAGGTAGCCACCCTCGGCGCCCCGCCGGGATTCGACGAACCCACCCTGTTTCAGACCCGCCAGGATGAGCTCGAGGAACTTCTGGGGAATCTGCTGACGGCGGGCAATTTCAGCGATTTTGATCGGTTCTCCCCCGGGTTGCGAGGCGAGATCGAAGATCGCCTGCAGCGCGTATTCGCCTTTTACCGAGATATTCATGCGCGGCCGACAGCAATCACCTGCAGCTAAGTAGAGATTGTAGGGGATAGGAGCCGACGGCGCAACGCGCGGAAAGTGGGGAGCTAAAACAGAGGACGGAACTGCAAAACTGGAGTGCCGCGTAGGAGCCTTGCTGCGCTACGCGGCTTCCCAGCAAATTGCGACTCGGAAGCGCGCTTAGCGCGTCTCCTTCTTGGGCTCTTCACCCTTCTTCTTCTTGCCCTTCTTCTTCTTGCCGTCTTCCTTCTTCGGCTGATCCTGGGCGAAAGACACCGTTACGGTGCCGATGGCCAGCGAGAGGCCGAGCATCAGCATCATCAGTTTCTTCATTCCGTTTCTCCTTTGAAAGCGACGAGCTTATGTCGTCTGGGGTTATCATAACGGACCGCAGATGAACGGCCTCTTAAGGCGCAATTAAAATCAGTTCATGTGGGCGGTGACAGGCGCGCCGGAGTTTTTTCGCGATTTCAACTCCTTCGAAAATCAGAGGTTACGGGATTTCGGCGGCGGCCGAGGGAAGGCCGTGCCCGGCCCCGCTGGTAGAGTGAAATCGCAATGAATAAACCGGAAATCGCCAGACGTTGGGCCCGGGAAGCGGGCCTGACCGAAGCAGAAGCGGCGGATCGGCTCGATGTCGCTGTCAGCCAGATTTTGAACCGGATCCGGCAGGGCGGCGCCGCGCCGCTCCCCGGGTTCGGCACGCTCCGGCGGGGGCGGGACGGAAAACTCCTGTTTGAGCGCGAAGGAGCGCGCCACGATGGTTGAGACAACGCCTGCCGAGAGACTCGCGCAAATTGTGGTTGACAGCTTGGGGCAGGGCAGGGCCGTGGAGATCGACGGTCTGGGCGTTTTCTATCCGGACCGCCTGCGCGGCGTGCGCTTCGAGTCACGCGCGCCGCAGGTGTTTCTGGCCTATGTCCGGGAAGACCTTCCCACCGTCGGGCGGCTGTACGAGGCGCTGGCGATCGCTGCATTCAGCCCCTGGATGGACGTCCGAAAACTGCTGCCGGGGCAGAACTGGCCGCGGGCCATTGAGAGCGCGATTGAAAGCTCGGACTTTTTCATCGCGTGCTTTTCGCACAATTCGGTGAACCGGTGGGGAGGGTTTCAGGCGGAGATCCGCTACGCGCTGGACTGCGCGCGACGGATCCCGCTGGACGAGATTTTCGTGGTTCCGGTGCGGCTGGATGCGTGCCGGGTGCCGCGCTCGATCCAGCGCGAGCTGCAATATGTCGACTTGTTTCCGGACTGGGACCGGGGCATCGACCGGCTGATCCGGGCGATGCGCCGCCGCGCGGCGTAGGGTCCCGCCAAAGAAATTTTGCGGAGGGTTTCATCCGCGCGGGATTGATATACACGTCCACCCACTGGCCGCGGCGCTGGAAATGCGCGGCGCGAGGGAAGGGGACGGAGGCGGCCACCGCGGCACGCGGAAGATCGAGCTCGCCATAGTGCCGCTGCCAAACCGCGCGCACGAACCCGAAGCGCATCAGGCTGAACGCGGGATCCCAGATCTTGGAATAGGCAATAAACACCGGAACTCCGCCCCAATCGACGCGCGCCAACGACTCTCTCGTGAAATCCGGCAGAGCGGTGATCCGGTGAGGACGGGACACGTAGCCCAGTTCGGGACGGGCCAGTTCCAGGGTGAGAGGCCAAACCGTGGTGACGCGGGCGTCCGGGCAGGTTCGTTCGATATAAGCGGCGGCTTGACTCTGCAGCGCGACGAAATCGGCGAGCGCCAGATTGTCCTCGTACGGAAACGGATACGGGGGATTGATCCAGTTCCCCGTGGCCACTGCCGAAACCAAGGCGATGGCGGCGGCAGCCCGGACGGGTTCGCGCAGGCTTAGGATTGCGGCGGATATTGCCGCATAGATCACCGGCATCACGGGAAGCAGGTAGCGCTCCAGGCCGGCGCCCCCAAAAAACACCAGCAAAACGGTATGAGCGGAGACGAGGAGCCATGCCGGCCGCCAACCGCCCCCGCGGAAGGCTCGCGTCCGTCTCCACGAGAAAGCAATCGCGGCCGTGCCGATCCAATGTCCGTTGGCGGCGCCCAGGTAATAAAGACGGCGGAGGAGAGACCCCGCGAGGCGAACGGGCTGCAGGAGGTATCGAACGTTGTAGGCGGCGAACTCCGGACTTCCCGCCCAGTGACCTGTGCGGCCCGCCAGGTAAGCGATCCACAGCATCATCGCGAGCGCAGGCAAAGCGAACCAGGCGGCGTCCCGCGGGCGTTTCCCGGCGGCCAGCGAGGCGGCGAGAACGAGCGGCACGATGACGCCGGTTTCCTTGACGAGAACCAGGGCCACGCAGACGGCCGCGGACACGGCGAATTGCCCGCGCAGAAAAACGACCAGCGCGAAGGTCGTGAACAGGAGAGCCGGGGCATCCAGTTGGGCCAGCATCGACTGTGTGAAGAAGAGCGGAGAAGCAAGCAGGAGCGAGGCGCTCAGCCAGGCGGCGTATCGGGCGCCGCAGCAAAGCTCGGCGGCAAGCAGGAAGGCCGACCACGCGCCCAAGGCCGCCAGCAGCAGCATTGCGATTCGCGTGGTTTCCACGTGAAATCCGGCCAATTTCCAAGCCACCGCCAGATACGCAGCCACAGCGGGCGGATGGATATTCGGGACCGTCGAGGAGGGGATCCACTCGCCGCGGAAGAGAAGGTCGCGGGCGGCCGGTATGAAGTGGCCGGCTTCATCCCAATAATAGGGCAGATGCAGAAACGGAAGGTGCGTCGCGAAGACCAGCAGGCTGATGATCGCCAGCGGCAAGAAGCCGCGCGTTTGTCTCCGCGAGTCATGTCTCCCCACGCGCTCCGCTGAGAATCGCCGGCGGGGATGGAGGACGGAGGAGCGTTCATCGCTCGGGGCCACGAAAAGATCATGGACTACGGCCAGAGGCGGCGGGGGATCGCGCCGTCCGAGTAGCGGCTGTTTCTATACGTTTGGGTGTAGAACGGGGCAAGCCCAGGACCCAGCGACGGCTAAGACGAGCGACACGCGTTTGCCGGTGTGAGCTTCTGGCCGATTTCCGTCCGATCCGCCAGGTTGCCTCCGCCTGGAAGAGACGGCATTCCTGATTCCGGCTCACGGCGCGGCTGGTTTACAATGAATGCAGTCCACACGATGTCGGGGCGTAGCGCAGCCTGGTAGCGCACCTGCCTTGGGCGCAGGGGGTCGGGCGTTCAAATCGCCCCGCCCCGACCAAACTTCCTGCTGATTCCGAAAAAGTTCATCGATCGGCGCTCCATCGCTTTCGCCGCTCCTTTGCCTCTGCTGAGCCAGGTGGCGTACGTCGAGCGGAGATCGTAGATACGAAAGTACTGCACCTTCGCCCGCCGCAACGTCGCGTGCCAAAGCCCTCGGCTATATAGGCCGAGATTGCGTCCGAAAATTCATCCATGAGGCCCCGGCCATCTGAATCGTAATCGTTCTCAGCAGTTAGTAACAAGGCCGCTCCGTTCCGCACGCATTGAACATTCTGATGCCACGGCCTATGTCCAAACTCCTCCTTGATATCAATAGCTGCCTCACTCCCAACGCTCGGCGGCACTCCGTCGCAGATCAGTTCAATACGGTACCGCTCGCCCCGATTTGGGCTTTTTTCCCGCATTAGGATCGCGCCTCAGCTCCGACGGTTTCTATGGGCCTCACTCGGATTTTCACCTCGACTCGCGAACCGAGGCGGTTTAAGATCGACATCAACCGATCCGCTGTAAACCTGCCGAGATCGGCGTTGCGGATACGAGAAAAGTCCGCCGCTGCGAAGCCAGTTTGGGCGTGGGCGGCCCGTACGGTCAGTTGGTCACGATCCAGCGTCTTTATGATTTCCGCCGCCAGGAGCGCTTTCAACTGTTCGATATCGGCGTTCTCGCGGCCAAGGTCACGAAATACGTTCCCGCTGCCGCGAACGAGTTCCAGTTTTTCGCCTTTCATCTGAGTGCCTCCTTCAATCGTTTCAATCGATCCCTCACTACGTCGATCTCGTGTTTCGGCGTCTTGATACCTTCCATCGATTTTTTCTTGAATGCGTGGATCACCCAAATCTCATCCGCGAGTTGGACAGCATAGACGACGCGAAAGGCGTCGCCGCGGTACCCGAGGGCGATCTCCAGCACGCCAGAACCGAAACCGTGTAAGGGTTTGGCGATGTCCGCCTTTCCGCCCTCCGCTGCGATTGTAAGCGCACCCAATAGTACGCTCTTAGCGCCCTCGGGAAACTTTCGAAATCTCTGAGTGCCGCCTTGATCCACGAAACGGGCCGGGTTTTTCGCGTTTCGGCCATCGATAGTCCAATGTTGTCATATTTGACAACGACCGTCAAACGGCCGCGCATCGCGACGTCATAAGCTGCGGTGCCCTGGCTGAAATCGAACGTGTAAAGGTGAAAAGGGGTGAAAAGGGGGTGAAAAGGGGACGGACGCAATTCCGACGGCACTCCGCATCGCGTTGCAAAGAGCCCAGGAGGTTCAGGATCGATAAGACGCACGAAGGTCGATGATCTCCACAAGAAGTGGATGAAGAACCCGAAGTACCGGCGCGAATATGAAGCGCTGGAGGAAGAGTTTTCCCTTGCCGCCGCGCTGATCGAAGCCCGCGCCCGCGCAGGCCTCACGCAAGAACAGGTCGCACGGCGCATGAAGACCACTCAGGCCGTCGTCGCGTCTGGAAGGTGGGGGAAGTATGCCCTCGACGCGGACCCTTGAAAAGTATGCGAAGGCGACGGGAACGCGCCTCAAGATCAGTTTCGAGCCGGAAGGGGCGCGGACGTAGTCCAGGCCACGGCAGCTTTGATTTTCTAGGCCAGCACACGCTTTTCTGTGACGATCCCACTCTCGATGTCTGGTTTGGAGCTATCGCGTTTGGACATCTTTCCATGGAGCCGAGGTGCCCGAACCTGAAGCTTTCCCCAGATCGGACGGCGGTCGGTCTGCGGCGGTTGGATCGACCAGGAATTCGCGAAGCCGGCAGAGCCCCTGGAACCGATTTCGCCCCCTTGGGCGCAGGGGGTCGAGCGTTCAAATCGCCGCCCCGACCAAACTTCCTGCCGCTGGAGCTACGCGGCGTTTTCGCGGCTCACCAGCTTGTTGAAATTGCTCTTTTGGCCGCCGGAGGTTTCGTCCTGGTAGACGAGGGCCAGCTTGCGCTCGTCGAACTTCTCGAACCACTCGTCCCAGGAGATCGGCTGCAGCTTGTCTTCGCCGCTGTAGCCGGGGAAATCGAGCCGGATCATCCCCACGTCGTCTGGCGCGCCGGTTCCGCGCACACAGGCGGGTTTGGCGCCGCGTTCCTCCGCCCATTTGCGGATCTGTTCGTGGTCGGTCGTGCTTCGGGTCAAGTGAGAACTTTTGCTTGCCATACCCGGTCCATTGCATTTCGGTTACCGGAAGGCGCGGGAACGGCCGCGGCCCGGCGGCGTGACAACGCATACGGCGGCAATCCAACTCGTGTCAAAACTCATAGGAACGCGAGAGCCTGCCTGTTGTAATGGAATTGCACCCACGGAGAGCGGAGGGCATTATGGCGGAGACGGTTTCCGATTTACTCGTGAAAAGACTGGTCGACTGGGGCGTGGACACGGTCTTCGGTCTTCCGGGCGACGGAATTAACGGCGTTTTTGAAGGCCTGCGGCAGAAACAGGACAAAATCAAATTCATCCAGGTGCGGCACGAAGAGGCGGCCGCTTTCGCCGCCTGCGGATATGCCAAATTTACCGGGCGGCTGGGCGTGTGTATCGCCACGTCCGGTCCCGGCGGCGTGCATTTGCTGAACGGTTTGTACGACGCCAAGTTCGACCGGCAGCCCGTATTGGCGATTACCGGCCACACCTTTCACGACCTGATCGGGACTCATTATCAGCAGGATCTCGATCTCGACAAGCTGTTCATGGACGTGAGCTTTTACAGCCAGCGGGTAATGGGCCCGGCGCACGTCGAGAATGTGATCGACGAAGCCATCAAGACGGCGCTGGCTTATCGCGGGGTGGCGCACGTCACGATCCCCAAGGACATCCAGGAGTGGAAGGTTTCCGACGATCAGCGCTCGGCAATGAACATCAAGCGGCACAGTGCGGATCAGCTGGCGCCGCGGTACCCGATTCCGCCGGAAGTGGATTTTGAACGGGCCGCGCGCCTGATCAGCGACGGCAAGAAGATCGCGATCCTGGTGGGGCGCGGCGCGCTGGGGGCGCGCCAGCAGGTGCTGGCGCTGGCGGAGAAACTGAAGGCGCCCGTGATCAAAGCGCTTTTGGGCAAGGCCGTGATTCCCGACAACAGCCCGTACAATCTCGGCGGGATCGGGCTGTTGGGCACCGCCCCGTCCCAGGATGCCATGCAGGAGTGCGACACGCTCATTATGGCCGGGACCAGTTTTCCGTACATGGAGTTCCTGCCGAAGCCAGGGCAGGCGAAGGTGATTCAGATCGACATCGATCCGACCCGCATTGGCCTGCGGGCGGACGCCGATGTCGGATTGGTGGGCGACTGCGCAGCCGTGCTCTCGCTTCTCGACAAATTTCTCCCCGTGAAGGAGGATCGCGGCTTCCTGGAGAAATCGCAGCGCCGCATGGAATCGTGGAACAAGCTGATGGCCGAGCGCGGCACGCGCCCCGACCAGCCGATGAAGCCGCAGGTGGTCACCCACGAACTGAATAAGCTGTTGAACAACGATGCCATCGTTATCTCGGACAGTGGAACCATCGCCACATGGGCCGCGCGGTACATCGAGATGCGCGGGGACATGCAGTTCTCGCTTTCCGGCATGCTGGCCACGATGGCGAACGGGCTGCCGTATGGCATCGGAGCTTCAGTCGCGTACCCGGGACGCCAGGTGGTGTGCATCGTGGGAGACGGCGGCCTCACTATGTTGATGGGCGAAATCGCAACGCTGGTCAAGTACAAGCTTCCGGTGAAGGTCATCGTCATCAAGAACAACGAGCTGGGGCAGATCAAGTGGGAGCAGATGGTGCTGGATGCCAATCCGGAGTTTGGGACCGATCTGCAGCCGATCGACTTTGCCATGCATGCGCAGGCGTGCGGCGCCGCGGGATTCACGTTGGATCACCCGAAGCAGGCTTCTGATGTCCTGCGTCAGGCGCTGGCTCACCCCGGCCCGGCCGTAGTCCAGGCAGTGGTGGATCCGAACGAGCCTCCGATGCCGGGCAACATCACGCTCGAACAGAGCCTGCATTTCGCGGAAGCTTTACTGAAAGACGATAAGCACCGCAAGGAAATCATCAAGACGATTGCCGAAAACAAGATCCGGGAAGTCGTCTAAGGGCCCCCGGATCAAAGTTCCGGAGCAGCTTCCGATAAGGTAGGTCGGGGAGGGTTGCGGGCTGTGGTGCGGCCCGCCGTCCCGCCGGCAATGAAGAAGTTCGACAAGGCCTCATTCGGAGGCACGCAGGCCGCGCCCGGCATACGCGAAGACGCTGCCTTTGGCGAGGATCTTGCCGGCGGGAATCTGCGGGCTGATCGGAACCAGCGCGGGTTGGCGTCGGAACAGCCCGCCGATTCGAGGGACCGCGCCCGGCGGGACGCGCCGCGTTCCAAAACCAGGGAAGCATTCACCGGGACCACAAGGCGATTGAGATTGCTGGTCGCCGAAGACAACGCGCTCAATCAAAGGGTGGTTCTCAAGATTGTCGAGGAACTGGGGCTTCATGCCGATGTGGCCGGCAACGGGCGCGACGCCATCGAGGCCCGGGAACGGGTGCCGTACGACATCATCTTCATGGATTGCCAGATGCCCGTCCTGGACGGCTTTGCAGCGGCTGCCGAGATCCGCAAACGCGAAGGAAACGCGCGGCACAGCGTGATTGTGGCGATGACCGCGAACGCGCTGGGGGACGACCCGGAGCGTTGTCTCGCAGCCGGCATGGACGACTATATCAGCAAGCCCGTGCGATCGTGCGATTTCGCCCAAGCGATCCGCACCTGGCAGCCTGTGCCGGCGGGTTCGGTCTGATGATGCGGCTTGCTCAAAACGGAACGTCGTCGTCGGTGATGCCCTGATTGAAGTCGTCCGACGATGGCGCGGGAGCCCCCGCCTGGCCGCGCGGCGCGGAAACCGTGCGGGGCATGGAAGCCGGTTGCGAGAACTCGGCGGAATCGCCGCGGCCGCCGAGCAGAATCAGATCATCGGCTACCACTTCGGTCGTATAGCGCTTCTGGCCGTCCTTATCTTCCCAACTGCGCGTCTGCAGCCGGCCTTCGACATAGACCTGCTTGCCTTTGAGCAGATAGTTGGAGACGTTCTCGGAGCGCCACATCACGACACGGTGCCACTCGGTCTCTTCTTTCCATTCGCCGGATTGCTGGTCCTTCCAGCGGCGCGAAGTGGCCAGCGTGAAGTTGGTCACGGCCACGCCGCTCGGAGTGAACTTGGTCTCGGCATCCTTGCCGAGATGGCCCAGCAGAATTACTTTATTGACGCTTCGGGATGCCATACTAAACTGCACTCTATCATATGGCGCCTCCGGAAATTGCAGACATGGTGAGTGGGCAGGAAGCCGCCAGGGCGCGGGCCTCCTCTTTGGGAAAATAGGGCGACACCTGGGCTAGAGACTCTTCGAGCGGCGCGCGGGAAGCCGCGCAGGCGCCCTGGGCCACAGCCGCCATATGCCGCCATGCGATGGCGTCGGGCCGCAGAGCCGCCGGAATCTCGAAATTCAACGCGCTGGCGAACTCGTTTTCCGCATGCGCGAAATCCTTGCGCCGGAATAAGAGAATTCCGCGATACAAATGGGCCTCGCCCGAGGCCAGGTTCTCGGCATGAGCCAGAGCCGTGCGGCTGGCCATGCTGTAATCGGCGAGGGCGGCGTCCATCCGGCCGGCGAGTTCTTCCGCGCGGGCGCGCAGGAATAACGCGCGAGCCGGATCCGCCGCAGTTTTCACGGCGCTGTCGAGCGTGTGGATCGCGGCAACCGGATCGCCGCTCAGCATCTGCGCGCCGCCCCAGTCCGCGAGGGCCTGCGGTAGATCGGGATGGGGCGCCAACCGCGCGGCGAGCGAAGCGGACGCATCGTGCTGCGCGTTTGTCCAGAGATCCACCGCTCGTCCGTAGTCGCGGGCAGCGGCGGCATACTGGCGATCATGAAATGCGCGCTTTCCCGAAATCCAATGCGCCCATGCCGTATCCGGCAGACTCGAAAGGTCCTGCGCGGCTTGATAAAGATCGTCCTTTTCCAAATCGATCCATCCCAGCCACAGATGCCCGGTTGCCAGCAAGCCTTCGCAGTTGACGGCGGGAAGGAACGTGCCCGAGCAAACGGGGTGATCCAGCGCCGACGAGATCTCCCGGCGCGCTTGTTCGAGCAAGGCCGGATCCGGGGCGGCCGCCGGGGCAGCCGCGGTCGCGGCTTCGAGACGGGCGATCGGCGCAAGCAACTGCACGCCGGAAGGGAGCGGCTCGCGTGCTGGATTGTGGGCGCGTGAGGTTCGCTCCGGCCACGTCTTCAGGGCGTTCTCGAACTCGGTAGCGGCTGCGCGGAAATCTTCCGGCTGACGGGTAATGAGAGCGGCGGCGAGAGCGCAATAGCCTTTTCGAAAATGAGCCTGCGTCAGATCGGAGGGGGGAGCGATCGTCAGCCAGGCTGCCTGCGATTGCTCGCACCGCGTCGCGTCCGGCAGTTCGGGACCGGCGACGCGTTCGACGCGATCAAAGTCGGTTTGCGCGCGCAAGGCGAGGGCAATCTGTTGTTCATCGGCGGCGTGGAGGCCGCAGCACGCTCCCAGAAGCAACAACGAACCGTAAATCTTAGTTAACAAAGCGCCAGGGGTCCGGTTCACAGCCTGAGGTAGTGCAGGTAATTTGCCAAATGAGCGGCTTAGGGATTTATCTTGAGTTACTTGCGGCAATTGCGCGGTTTTGGCGGCATTTGCTTGACGGAGTGGCACGAAACTGACGTGAGGTCTTCCCCCGCGGGTCTCGGCGGGACAGTCGTTTTTACCTACTCGGGCGAGCAAAACCGCGTAGTCCGTTCACACGCGGATTGCCGTGCGTTTCCAAGGACTTGCCCTGGGGAAGGAGGTCCGGCCTGATAGCGTAAAAACAGATGAAGCTGGGGACGGCTTCTTCGGAAGGAACACGAGCATGAATTGGAAAGTGTGGTTGAGAGGGTTGGCGGCTGCGGCGATCGGGGGAGCGGCGACCGGGGCGACGCATGCGTTGTCGAACAACGGCGGCGCGGTGAACAGCGGGACGGCGTTGACGAGCGCAGCGGGGGCGCTGGTCACCGTTTTGGCGTATCTGGTGAAGTCGCCGTTGGGCGCAGCGGCCGGTGCCGGCCAACCAGGCCCGGAACAGACGCCGTCAGCCGGCTGATCGCGTCTCGATCGCGCGGTTGCCGGCCAGAGGCTCCTCGGGGGCGCTGATCTGGTCTTCAGCCGCGGCTCCGCGGCCTTGCCAGGCGGCCGCGATGAAGTCGCGATTCATCCGCGCGATGACTTCGAGCTTGATCTCTTTCGGGCAGACGGCTTCGCATTCGCCGATACTGGTGCAGCTTCCGAACATTTCCTGCCGGGCCTGCGCGACCATGGCGATCACACGATCGCCGCGCTCCGGCTGGCCTTGAGGCAGCAAGCCGAGATGCGAAATCTTGGCGCCCAGGAACAGCGATGCCGAGGCGTTGGGGCACATGGCGACACAGGCGCCGCATCCGATGCACGCGGCCGCGTCCATGGCCCGGTCGGCATTCTCCTTGGGGACAAGGATGGCATTGCCGTCGGGCGCGCTGCCGGTCGACGCAGAGATGAATCCGCCGGCCGCGATGAGCCGGTCGAACGCGCTTCGATTGACTACCAGGTCGCGGACCAGCGGAAAGGCGCGCGCCCGCCACGGCTCGAGATAGAGTTCCTGGCCGTCATGGAAATGCCGCATGTGCAACTGGCAGACGGTCGTGCCGCGCAGCGGACCGTGGGCCACCCCGTTGATCATGAACCCGCACATCCCGCAGATCCCTTCGCGGCAGTCGTGATCGAACGCCACCGGCATCTCGCCCTTCGCAATGAGCTGCTCGTTGAGCACGTCGAGCATCTCCAGGAACGACATGTCCGGGTTCACGTCGGGGACTTCGTACCGCACCATGCGGCCTTTTTCGTGGACGTTCCGCTGGCGCCAGATATGGAGGATGAGCCGCATTATTTGTAGCTCCGTTGCGTCGGATGGACGTATTCGAAGGTCAGCGGCTCCTTATGGAGCGTCGGCGAGATCCCGGGTCCGCAGAATTGCCAGGCAGCCACATACGAGTACTCGTCGTCGTTGCGGGCCGCCTCGCCGTCCTCGGTTTGGTACTCTTCGCGGAAATGGCCGCCGCAGGATTCGTTCCGGTGGAGCGCATCGATGCACATCAGTTCGGCGAGTTCGAAGAAATCGGCGACGCGGCCGGCCTTTTCGAGAGATTGATTCAGCTCTTCTCCGCCGCCGAGCACCCGCACTTCGCGCCAGAACTGGTCGCGGAGTTCGGGAATCTTCGACAGCGCGTATTTGAGACCTTCGGCCGTCCGGGACATTCCGCAGTAGTCCCACATCAGTTTGCCCAACTCGCGGTGGAACGAGTCCACGGAGCGCGTTCCCTTGGTTTCCAGGAATCTTTGGGTCAGTGCTCGAACCTGCGCCTCGGCCTGCTGCGCCGCCGGGTGTCCGGCATCCACGGCCTCGAAGCGGTGGGAGGCCAGGTAATCATTGATGGTGTTGGGCAGCACGAAATAGCCGTCGGCGAGGCCCTGCATGAGGGCGCTGGCTCCCAGGCGATTGGCCCCGTGATCGGAGAAATTCGCTTCGCCAATCACGTACAGCCCGGGAATGGTCGACATCAGGTTGTAATCCACCCACAGGCCGCCCATGGTGTAGTGGATCGCCGGGTAGATGCGCATCGGCACCTGGTAGGGGTTCTCTCCCGTGATCCGCTCATACATGTCGAACAGATTGCCGTAGCGCTCGCGAATCACGTGCGTCCCGAGGCGCGCGATCGCATCGCGGAAATCGAGGTACACCGCGAGGCTGGTCTCGCCGACGCCGTGGCCTTCATCGCAGACCGCTTTGGCATTCCGCGACGCCACGTCGCGCGGAACCAGGTTGCCGAAACTGGGGTAGCGGCGTTCGAGATAATAATCCCGTTCGTTTTCCGGAATCGCGTTCGGCGGACGGTGGTCGCCCTTCTTGACCGGCACCCACACGCGCCCGTCATTGCGCAGCGATTCGCTCATCAGGGTGAGCTTCGATTGATAATCGCCCGACACCGGGATGCAGGTCGGATGGATCTGGGTGAAGCAGGGATTGGCGAAAAACGCCCCGCGTTTGTGGGCGCGCCAGATGGCCGTAGCGTTCGATCCCTTGGCGTTTGTGGAAAGGTAGTAGACGTTGCCGTAGCCGCCAGTGCCCAGCACCACCGCGTCCGCGAAGTGCGATTCGATTTTTCCGGTGATCAGGTTGCGGGTGACGATTCCCCGCGCCCGCCCGTCGATGACGATCAGATCGAGCATCTCGGTGCGCGGAAACATCTGGACGCGTCCGGCGCCGACCTGCCGTTCCAGCGCCTGATACGCTCCCAGCAGCAGTTGCTGCCCCGTCTGTCCCCGGGCATAGAACGTGCGCGAGACCTGCGCGCCGCCGAACGAACGGTTATCCAGGTAACCCGAATACTCCCGCGCGAACGGCACACCCTGCGCCACGCATTGGTCGATGATGTTGACGCTGATTTGCGCCAGCCGGTAGACGTTGGACTCGCGCGACCGGAAATCGCCGCCCTTTACCGTGTCGTAGAACAGGCGATAGACGCTGTCGCCGTCATTGTGATAGTTCTTGGCTGCGTTGATTCCCCCTTGCGCGGCGATGCTGTGCGCGCGGCGCGGCGAATCCTGAAAGCAGAAGCATTTGATGTTATAGCCCAGCTCGGCGAGCGTGGCGGACGCGGATCCACCCGCCAGACCGGATCCGACAACAATGATCGTGTGCTTCCGCTTGTTGGCCGGATTGACGAGCTTCAGGCTGAAACGATGCCGTTCCCAGCGCGTCTCGATCGGCCCGGTTGGCGTCTTTGAATTTAATTCCATCTTTTAATAGGTCAGTACTCCCGCGAGCACGGCGACGGGAATCGAAATATTGCCGATCGCGATTGCAAACGCCGCAATGGCGGCCAAGCGTTTGAGCCAGACCGTGGCGCGCGGCCGGCCGACCCCCACCGATTGAAACATGCTCCACACCCCGTGATACAGGTGCATGCACAGCAGAAGCATGGCGAAGATATAAGCGGCGGCGATGGCCGGATGCTGGAACCCGGCAATCACGTTGGCGCGCACGTTCGGCTGGTTGGGGCCGAATTCCTGGAGCGGAACCACGCCGCCCACGGTAAGGTGCAGGACGTGAAAAATCACGAATGCCGCGATGATGGGGCCGCTCCAAACCATCGTCCGAGCGGCATAGGAGGCCGGCACGTCATCCTTCTTGATGTAACGCACGGGCCGGGCCTGGCGGTTCAGCCACCAAAGCTGGGCGGCGGCGAAGATGTGCAGCACCACCGAGACGAACAGCAGGGCGCGCACGCCCCACAGCAGGCCGGCCATATTGGGATCGTGTAACATGGCCGCGTACCGATTGATCTTGTCGTGGTCGCTGGAATAGATCTGAAGATTCCCGAGCAAGTGCCCGATGACGTAACCAAAGAGGATGACGCCCGTGATGGCCATCACCACTTTCTTGCCCAGGGGCGCTTCGTAAAACCCAGTTGCTCTGTGGATGGTAGGAACGGCTGCCGAACTCATCGGAAAGTATCTAGTATACCCATCCCGGCCGGTAAGCGGATGTTCCGATGGAAATTGCAGTGCCGGGCTGATATCATCTTTCCCTCGGAGGAAGGCGAAATGGATGATCCGATCAGCCGCAGGGAGACGTTGCGCAAGGGGCTGGCAACCGCCGGACTGCTGGCTTTAGCTGGCGATTGGGCCATCCCGGCCCCAGCGGACGACGAGAGTGACGTCCCGTTCACCGACATCCCCAAGACGTTCAATCCCAACAATCCGAATTCCCCCACCCGGTTGCTCGATATCCGCAAAATTGACGGCCCGATCACTCCCAAGGATCAGTTCTTCGGCACGCAGCATTTCAATAAACCGGAGATCGATCCGGCGACGTACCGGTTGAAATTCACCGGCCTGGTCAACAAGCCCGCGGAGTTTTCTCTGGCGGATTTGAAGGCCATGAAGTCCACCGAAATCACCAACGGCTACGAGTGCTCGGGAAACAGCGCGCGGGCCATGGAGGGGCTCTGCTCCAACGGCCGCTTCCGGGGCGTCCGGTTGAGCTCCGTGCTGAAGCAGCTGGGTGTACATCCGCGGGCCCGGGAAGCCGTCTTCTTCGGGACGGACCGCGGCATGCTGGACATCGCGTTCCGCCAGCAGACCTACAAGCTCGAACAGCAGTTCGGCCGCAGCATGACGCTGGAAAACGCGATGAAACCAGACGTGCTGATCGCGTATGCGCTCAATGGCGATCCTCTAACCAGGGATCAGGGCTTCCCGGTTCGGCTCATCGTCCCCGGCTGGTATGGCGTGGCCAACGTGAAATGGCTGGCCGAGGTGCATCTGCAGGAAGACCGGTATTTGGGGAATTTTCAAGCCCGCTGGTACCGCACGCTGCGCGGTGTGGGCGGCAGCGGGGAGGACAACGACCCGCAGACTCAATGGGTCGAGACCGAAGTCACCCGCATGCACCCGAAATCCGTGATCGCGCGCGTGCGCAAATCGGGCGGCGCATACTCGATTCTCGGATTCGCGCTGAGCGACGGCACGCCGCTGAAATCCGTCGAGGTTCAGATCGATGGCGGCCCTTGGCAGGCCGCCACCTGGGATAAGTCGAACAGCCAGTATTCGTGGAAGCTGTTCACCTATCGCTGGGAAGGCGCCACGCCCGGCGAGCACACGCTGGTTTCGCGCGTCACCGATATCCATGGCGTGGTGCAGCCGACGGCAGCCGAACTGAAACGCAAGAAGACTTTTCTCGAAGACAATGCGCAATTTCCGCGCAAGGTCATGATTTCGTAGCCGGCGAAGCGCAGCCGCGCGGCGAAGCTACAATAGGGCTTTATCGCTGCGCGCATGGCCTCTATCCTGGACATCAGTCTCATCCTGCCTGCTTACAATGAAGCGCGGATCATACCGCGGACGATTGGCGAGGCAGTCCGATACTTCACCACCGCGGGACTGGCGTACGAGATCATCGTGGCGGCGGACGGCTCCGACGGCACCCGGGAAGTGGTGCGCGAGATGGCGCGGAATAATCCGGCGCTGCTGGCGATCGGGGAGGACCGCCGCCGCGGCAAAGGGCGGGGCATTCGCGAGGCGGTCGAACTGGCGTCCGGAGCCGTCATCGGATACGCGGATGCCGATAACAAAGTCCCGATCGAGGAATTCGAAAAATTTCGCCCGCTGCTGGCCCAGGGTATCGAAGTGGTGATTGGAACCCGGCGCGGCGGGGCCGTCATCGAGCGGCCTCAGCCGCTATACCGGCGAATCGGGTCGCGCGGCTTCCTCTGGTTTATGCAAATGGCCGTTGGGCTGCCCGGTATCAACGACAGCCAGTGCGGGTTCAAGTTTTTCCAGCACGCCGCGGCCAAGGAGTTATTCCGTCGGCAAAAGATCGATAGCTACATGGCCGATGTCGAGATCCTGGCGATTGCGCGCCGCCTCGGGTACCGGATTCAGCAGGTGCCGATTCGTTGGCGCGACGATGCCGACAGCCGCCTGGATCTGGTGGCTGGAAATCTGCGCAACGTGCGGGACATCTTCCGCATCGGTGTCGAGCACCGGTTTGGGGGCAAACTCTCGTGAACGCGTTGGTTACCGGCGCCGCCGGATTCATCGGAAGCAATCTGGTGGACCGGCTGCTGGCATCAGGCCACCGGGTGACCGGGTTCGACAATTACTCGACCGGACTGCCCCAGTTCTTGGATCAGGCCCGGCGCTGTCCCGGTTTTCGGCTGGTCGAAGGCGATCTGCTGGACCAGGCCGCGCTTTCCCGCGCGGTGGCCGGCGCGAATATCGTCTTCCACATGGCCGCGAACGCCGACGTGCGCCGCGGACCGGAGCATCCCCGCAAGGACCTCGAGCAGAATACGATCGCCACTTCCAACGTTCTCGAAGCCATGCGGGCCGCCGGGGTGCAAAAGATCGTCTTCGCTTCCACCGGCTCGGTGTACGGAGAGCCGGAGATCTTTCCGACTCCGGAGACGGCCCCATTTCCTATGCAGACTTCTCTGTATGGCGCTTCCAAATTGGCGGCCGAAGGCATGATTTCCGCGTATTGTCTGGCCTATGGCTTCCAGGCCTGGATCTTCCGGTTTGTCTCGATTCTCGGCGAGCGTTACACGCATGGCCACGTGTTCGACTTCTATAAACAATTACGCGAGCACCCCGACCGGCTCGAGGTGCTCGGCGACGGCCACCAGCGCAAATCGTATTTGTATGTTCACGACTGCATTCAAGCGATGCTGCTGGCAATCCAGGAGTCAACCGCGCCCGTCAACATCTTCAACCTCGGCACCGACGACTATTGCGAGGTCAACGATTCCATCCGGTGGATCTCGGAGCGGCTGGGCGTCGCGCCGGAACTGCGGTACGCGGGAGGCCGCCGCGGGTGGGTCGGCGACAGTCCTTTCATTTTTCTCGATTGCAGCCGCATGCGGGCCCTCGGCTGGAAACCGGAGCTGACCATTCGCGAGGCGGTTTTGCGCACCGTGGATTTTCTGAAGCAGAACCCCTGGGTGTTGGAGAAACGCTCTTGAAACCCGTTCGCAGCGAGGTCGCGTTCACTACTCCCTGGTTCGAGTTGGTGGCGAAAACCATGGAGCCCGAAGAGGCGCCGTACTACTCGCTGCGGCTGCCGGACTACGCCGCCATCGTCCCGCTAACCGACAACGACCGGATCGTCGTGGTGCGGCAGTACCGCCCGGCGGTCGAACAGTATTCGCTTGAACTCCCCAGCGGGATCATCGATCCAGGGGAACAGCCGGACGAAACCGCGCGGCGGGAACTGCTGGAAGAGACCGGTTATGCAGCGGCCCAGGTAGACGTGCTCGCGGGGATTTTCGTGGATACCGGCCGCATGAACAACCGCATCTGGACCTGCATCGCGACCGGCGTCAAGCCGCTGGAAGGGCATGCGCCGGAACCCGGTATGGAAGTGTTGCTTTGGTCTTTTCAGGAACTGTGGAGTGCAACTCGCTCCGGAGAGTTCGCGCTGTCTCTCCATGTTGCTTGCCTCATGCACGCGGTTCTCGCCGGAAAACTGCCCCTTCGCTAACACGTTAATGACTGAAGTCCCTCGCTTGAGGAATGAGTTCGAAGTACACGCGGCTGGGGAGATCGGTGCGCCAATGGCCCGTCCACCGGGCGTATCCGGTCACACCGAGAAACAAGAGGCAGACGCCGGCGGCAAGCGCCCACGCGGGAACTCGCGCCCGCCGCGGCGCCGACATTTGCAGAGCTCCCTCGGCCGGACACGCCGCTACGCATTCCATGCAGCCCAGGCACTCGGAGGAGCGAACTGTGACCAGGCGGTCCACTGGAAGCAGCGAGGGGCAGGCCTTCGCGCATTTTGCGCAATCGATGCACAGTTGCGCGTCGCGCCGGATGCGAAGAGGGCTGAGCAGGGAGACCAGTCCCATCAGCGCTCCATACGGACAGAAATACCGGCACCAGAAATTCTGGATGAACAGCGAGGCCCCGATCAGGATTCCCAGGATCAGGGCGGCGCTGACGCTGAGAAAACGGAAGAAATTCAGCATCTGGACGTCTTCCATCAACCCGAAGGGTCCCTCCAAAAAGGAGCGGATGGCCGGGACGGACATCGCCCCGACTGCGAACAGGAAGAAACCGACCAGGAGGTATTTCGCGCTCCGCAAAGGCAGGTCGAGCCACCGTGGCAGATGAAAGTTGCGGCCAAACGTGTTCTTGCCCAGCCGCCACAGGTACTCGGAAAGGGTTCCGATCGGACAAACCCAGCTGCAGAAGCTCTTTCGAAAGAGCCAGGACATCGCGAGAAACGCGAGCAACAGAAACATGCCCGCCGGGTGGAGGCGCGGCGCTTGGCCGGTTGCGAGAAAGACTTTTAGGTTCATCAAAGACGCGATCGGCAGCCAGCCTTCCACTCCCGGCGGCCGCGGCGCCCAAAGCGAGCGGCCGCCGGTCTCGTAATAACGCACAAACCAGTAAAACTCGACTCCGATCCAGAGGTTCAACGCGAGAAACGCCAACTGAACGCCGCGCCGGAGCGTCTGCGAGTGGTCGCGGCTCGCTTGCTGAAACAGCTTCCGGCGGGGAGCAGCGGCGACTCCGCCGCTTACTGCAGCCATTGAATGCCGAAATACAAACCGCCGAAAATCGCAATAGAAAGCACCGCAACTGCGAACCAACGGGCATAGCGCTCGGCATTGCTGACTTGCAGGTGCTCGTCGTGCTTGATTTGATCGGCCAGGCAATCGAACATAACGTCCTCCTCGTTCTAGGATTGTTTAAGTCCTGTAACTCCTAAATTAGAGGCGCTGCGCTGGGAACGCAGGTTACAGCCCTGAACGATCCCCCCACTTGAGGGGATCGCGCCACGCCCACAAAAGACCCTTCGCTTTAAATCCGCAAAGCGGATACGATTAGTCCAAATAGCGCGCGGCCCCGTGACTAAGGTCACTGCTGCCGATCTGTCCTGGCGCTTACGCTGGCCTCTGAAAAGGAATCTTATCGATGAAGAAGCTCTGGATCAGTTTCGCGATTGTGTTCTTCGGATCGTTCGCCGTGCTCGGCTGGATCGGCACCCGAATTTACCAGGAAATGCCGCCTATTCCGGCGCAAGTCGTCGATACGAACGGCAAAGTGGTGGTGGCTGCCGGCGACATAGAAAGAGGTCAGAACGTCTGGCAGGCGCTGGGCGGTATGGAGGTAGGGTCGGTCTGGGGGCACGGCAGTTATATCGCTCCGGACTGGACCGCGGACTGGCTGCACCGGGAGGCCAGTTTCGTACTGAACGAGTGGTCGGGTTCGGAATACGGCAAACCGTATGACCAGCTGGCGGGCGAAGATCAGGCCAAACTCCGCGGGCGCCTCGAAGAGATGTACCGGCGCAACGGCTACGACGCCAACACCCGGACTCTCCGCATCGATCCGGTCCGCACGAAAGCGTTCGAAGACAACTTGCGGCACTTCTCCGAAGTGTTCATGAATGGCAACACCGCCTATGCGATTCCCGCCGCGAGTGTGAGCAGTCCCGAGCGCATGCGGCAGTTGGCGGGCTTCTTCTTCTGGACGGCATGGTCGGCGGCGGTTGACCGTCCGGCCGATCATGTTTCCTATACCCATAACTGGCCTTACGAACCCTTGGTCGGCAACCGCCCGACCGGGGAAAGCGTCTTGTGGACCGGCGTCAGCATCATTATGCTGCTGGCCGGCATCTGCGCGATGGTCTGGTGGTACGCGTCGCAAAAGTCCGAAGAGGCGCGCCAGCCGGTGCCGGCCAATGACCCGCTCGGAAGCTGGCGGGCGACACCGTCGCAGCGGGCCACGTTGAAGTACTTCTGGGTGGTGTCTGCCCTGATTCTGGTGCAGATCCTGATGGGAGTGGTCACCGCGCACTACGGCGTGGAAGGCGGCGGCTTCTACGGCATCAAGCTCTCGAACATTCTTCCGTACAGCGTGACGCGCACCTGGCATGTGCAGGTGGGTATCTTCTGGATCGCGACGGCATGGCTGGCCGCCGGGTTATTCATCGGGCCGCTGGTGAGCGGCTACGAGCCCAAGTTCCAGCGGCTGGGCGTCCACGTGCTGTTCGGGGCGCTGCTCGTGATCGTAGCCGGCTCGCTGGCCGGCGAGTGGATGAGCATCCAGAACAAGCTGACCGATGCGAACTCGTTTCTCTGGGGGCATCAGGGTTACGAGTATGTCGACCTGGGTCGCGGGTGGCAGATCCTGCTCTTTGTCGGGCTGCTCATCTGGCTGTTCCTGGTTGTGCGCGCCATCCGGCCGGCGCTGAAGAACGGCGGGGGCGGGGAGCAGCGGCAGTTGCTCTGGCTGTTTCTGATGTCGGCGGCCGCGATCGGGTTGTTCTACGGCGCCGGCCTGACGTGGGGCCAGCACACGCACCTGTCGCTCGTCGAATACTGGCGCTGGTGGGTGGTCCATCTGTGGGTGGAAGGCTTCTTCGAGGTCTTTGCCACGACCGTCATCGCCTTCTTCTTCACGCGCCTGGGCCTGATCCGGCCGGCGCTGGCCGCCAGGGCCGCCTTGCTGTCCGCTACCATCTTTCTGGCCGGCGGGATCATCGGCACCTGCCATCACCTGTATTTTTCGGGCACCCCGACGGTAGCACTGGCGTTCGGATCGGTGTTCAGCGCGCTCGAGGTGGTGCCGCTCACGTTTGTGGCCTACGCCGCGATCGATGACCTGCGCCGGGGCAAACTGACGGTCTGGGCGGAACGCTACCGCTGGCCGGTGTACTTTTTCGTAGCAGTGGCGTTCTGGAACATGGTGGGCGCCGGCTTATTCGGGTTTATGATCAACCCGCCGATCGCGCTCTACTTCATGCAGGGCCTCAATACGACGCCCTTGCACGGGCACGCGGCGCTGTTCGGGGTCTACGGAATGCTGGGGATCGGGCTGATGCTCGTCTGTTTGCGCGCGATGAGCCAGAATCTCGAATGGAAAGAGAACTGGCTGCGCGTCGCGTTCTGGGGAATGAATGCCGGTCTGCTGCTGATGTGTGTCGGCAGTCTGCTGCCGGTCGGGTTGGCTCAGACCTGGGCCTCGGTCGAACACGGCTACTGGTTCGCGCGCAGCAGCGAGTTTCTGCAATCGCCCTTGATGCAGACGCTGCGCTGGATGCGAGTGCCCGGCGACACCGTGTTCGCCATTGGCGCCTTGGTGCTGGTCGCCTTCGTCTTCTTCGGCCGCCGGAGCACCCAACAGGCCGTCGAAGTCCCGCACGGAGTGCGGGTGCCCGCGGGAGACTGATCCGGCAGAGCCACCCGTTCGTACGGCTAACCACTCACCACGCCGGGAAGTTCCCGGCGTGGTGAATTTTTTTTGGAACTTTTTCATTTCACGCCGTCTTTGACAGGCGCGGAATTGCGCGCCTACAATGTCTCTTGCTTCGTAATCGCGTCTCGAAAACGAAACCCGGATACGATGACTTCAATGCCGATCGGGATCTGTACTCCGGGCTGATCCGGCTGCACGTTCTGCATCATGCCGTCGAGGAGCCGATCTTTGGCCTCGGCATGATCGAGGAATTGGCGCGCCACGGCTACCGGATCAGCCCGGGAAGCCTCTACCCGTTGCTGCACGGTTTGGAAAGGAAAGGCTATCTCAAATCTTCCCAACAGCGGAACGGAAAGTCTCTGCGGAAGGTCTATCGCGCCACTCCCGCTGGACGCAAGGCGCTGTTGGCGGCGAAAAACAAAGTCCGTGAGTTGTTTCACGAACTGATCGAAGGGGAAAAGCCGTGAAACAGCGGACCGCGTTGGGGTCGATTATCATACTGGCTGGCGCTTGCCTTTTCCTTCAAGCTCAGCAGATCCCAGCGCCCCTGACGGTGAAAGCGGCGGTGGAAGAGGCGCTTCGCAATTATCCCTCGATTCGCGTCACGCAGGAACAGATGAACGCGGCCGCAGCCGGAATCCGGCTGGCCCAGACCGCATACTTACCGCGCGTGGACGCCCTGGCGCAAGTGAACCGGGCAACACGAAATACGTTTTACGGTTTGCTTCTGCCGCAAGGAATCATTCCCGGTGTGGACGGGATTCCGGCGAACAATCTTGGTTCCGTGTGGGACAGCGGCGCAGGATTTCTGGTCAGCTGGCAGCCGTTCGATTTTGGTCTGCGCCGCGCCAATGTAGCCGCTGCCACCGCGGCTCGCGAGCATGCCCGCGCCACTTTGAACCGGACACGTTACGATGTTTCGGTTGCGGCGGCGGATGCATTTCTCACGCTGGTGGCCGCGCAGCAAGCGGCGGAGCCCGCGCGGGCTGCGGTGGAGAGCTGGAAAATTCTGTTACGGAGCGTTCACGCGCAGGTCGCCGCCCAGCTTCGGCCGGGCGCGGACGAATCCAGAGTGCAGGCTGAGTTGGCCGTCGCCCAGACGCAAGTCGCGCAGGCCGAACAGGCAATCGAAGTGGCGCGCGCGACATTGAGCCAATTCCTCGGGACGACTCCTTCGCGGGTCGCGGTGAACCCGGGCAGGCTGCTGGCGGAACTGCCACCAGACCGGCCCGAGTTGCCGCTGAATGTGGCGATGAACCCCCGCGCGCTCGAACAGAACGCGGCCTTGGCGCAGGAGCAACGCCGAATGGAGGCGCTGGACCGGACCTGGTATCCGCAGTTCTCTTTGCAGGGAGTGGCGTCCGCGCGCGGTGCCGGCATGCAAACCAGCGGGCCGCGGCTTGGCGGATTCAACGGATTGGCGCCCACCACGCAGAACTACGGCCTCGGCTTGACCGTTACCTTTCCGGCGATGGACCGCTTTTCGCTCCGCGAGCAGGAGGCGATCGAATCGGCAAACCTCCGCGCCGGGCAGGCGCAATATCAGGTGATCGCTGCCAATCTGCAAGCGCAGTTTGATATTGCGATCGCCAGTTTGGCGGGAGCGCGGCGCGTAGCCGCGAACACGCCGGTGGAAGTCGCCTCGGCGCGGGCAACCCTGCAGCAGGCCACAGCCCGATATCAATCGGGGCTGGCGCCCGTGGACGATGTGGCGCAGGCGCAACGGTTATTAGTGCAGGCGCAGATCGACGATGCGCTGGCCCGCCTCAACGTTTGGCGCGCAAGGCTCCAGGTGGAGGCAGTTCGCGGAGACCTCCAGCCGTTTCTGGACGAGGTGAACCCGTGACGCGGACAAAGAGGTAAACGCATGCGGATTGTCCTCGCTGCCCTGCGAAGGCCTTTGACGGTGGTAGTGGCGCTGGTGGCGATCGCGCTCTGCGCGGTGCTCGCCGTGCAGCGCATGCCGGTAGACATCTTCCCCCAGGTGGGCGATCCCGCCATCTATGTGGCCCAGCCTTACAGCGGCATGGACCCCGAGCAAATGGAAGGGTATCTGACGTATTACTACGAGTATCACTTCCTATACATCACAGGCATCGATCACGTCGAAAGCAAAAGCATCCAGGGCGCGGCTCTGATGAAGCTGGTGTTCCATGAGGGCACCAACATGAGCCAGGCGATGTCGGAGACGGTCGGCTATGTAAACCGGGCGCGGTCGTTCATGCCTCCCGGCACGGTCCAGCCGTTTATCACGCGATTCGACGCGGGCAGCGTCGCGGTGGGCATGCTGGTTTTCAGCAGTACAGGGCATAGCCAGGGTGAAATGCAGGATTACGCGCTGAACCGCGTGCGGCCGCTGTTCGCTACGTTGCCGGGCGTCTCGGCTCCGCCGCCGTTCGGCGGGAACCAGAAGACAATCGTGGTCACGCTGAATCCGCGGAAATTGCAGCAATATCGGATCTCCCCGGAGGAGGCGATTCAGGCGGTGAACCGGTCGAGTGTGGTCATGCCATCCGGAAATATGTGGACGGGCAAGCTCGAACGGATTGCCCGCACGAATTCGGCGCTGGGCGCGAATCTTTCCGAGCTTTTGGATACTCCCATCCGTCCGGTTTCCGGCGCCACCGTTTACCTGCGCGACATCGGGACCGTCGAGAACGGAACCGACATCGTCACCGCTTACGCACACGTGAATGGTAAACGGACCGTCTACATTCCCGTCACCAAGCGCGCCGATGCTTCCACGCTGGCGGTGATCAACGCGGTCAAGGCTGCCATCCCGACGTTCAAGAAGGTTCTGCCCGAAGATGTAGACGTCAGTCTCGCGTTCGATCAATCACCTTATGTCACCAACTCGCTGCGGGGGCTGGTTCTCGAAGGGCTGCTGGGCGCAGCGCTGACCGGTTTGATGGTCCTCATCTTTCTCCGCGACTGGCGCAGCGCTCTGATCGTCATCCTGAATATCCCGTTCGCATTGTTGAGTGCGGTGATTCTGCTCTGGCTCACCGGTCAAACGATCAACATCATGACCTTGGGCGGACTCGCGCTGGCGGTCGGAGTCCTGGTCGACGAGGCCACCGTCGAAATCGAGAATATTCACACCCAGATGCTGCCCGGAGTGTCGCGCGCGCGGGCGGTGGTAGAGGCGTGCAGCCGGACGGCGATGGCGCGCTTGCTTTCGATGTTTTGCATCCTTGCCGTGTTCGTTCCATCGTTCTTCATGGCGGGCGTCAGCCGGCAGTTGTTCGTGCCGCTCTCGTTGGCCGTGGCCTTCTCCATGATCGCGTCCTATCTGCTATCGAGCAGCCTGGTTCCTGTGTTTTCGACCTGGCTGATGCCGGAGTCGCGCTCTGGGGAAGAACGCGAAGGCTTTTTCGGTGGCCTGCGTGGATGGTACGACGCGTATTTGCGCGGGGTGCTGCGGTTCCGCTGGCCAGTGGGAATTCTCTACCTGGTTTCTGCGTTCGGACTGCTCTATTTCCTGCTGCCGCACATGGGAACGGAGCTGTTCCCCGATGCCAACGCTCCGCTCTACCGCATTCGCCTGCGCGCACCGGCCGGTACCCGTATTGAGGAAAGCGAACGGATCGTCTTGCACGCGCTCGACATCATCAGCCGCGAGGCCGGCCCCGAGAATGTCCAGATCACCAGCGATTTCGTGGGTCTGATCCCGTCGAGCTATCCAGTGGATCTGATCCATCTGTTTACGAGTGGGCCGCAGGATTCGATCATCCAGGTCGCGCTCAAGCCGGATGCGCCGCGCGGCGAGTGGTTGCGCGAACGGCTGCGGTCAGCGTTGGCGCAAGAATTGCCGGGAACGGAGGTTTCCTTCGAGGCCGGCGACATCGTCACCCAGGTAATGAGCTTCGGCTCTCCGACTCCAATTGAAATCGCCGTTCAGGGAATCAACCTGCAAGACGATTACACCTACGCTCAGAAGATCCGTAGCTGTCTGGCGAAGCTGAGCTTCCTGCGCGACTTACAGTACGCGCAGGAGATGAACTACCCGACGCTCGATATCGACATCGATCGCGATCGTAGCGGTCAGTTTGGACTCACGATGGCCGATGTCGTCCACTCGGTCGTACCGGCGACCTCGTCCTCGCGCTTCACGGATCCCAACTACTGGCGGGATCCTGGCTCCGGGAATGCCTTTCAGATTCAGGTGGAGCTGCCGCAGAACCAGATCCAGAGCATCGATGCCATCGGCAGCGTTCCGGTCATGCCAGAGGGCAGACCGAAACCTCTTCTGGAGGACATCGCGAGTTTTAAACCCGGCACCATGCCGGGGGAGATCGACCGGTACAACGGACAGAGAGTGGTCAGCCTGACGGCGAATATCGATGGCATGACGCTTGGCGAGGCGGCGGAACGAATCCGGCAAGCGATCGATTCGGCGGGCGCGCCGCCGCGCGGCGTGTCTGTAACGACCCGCGGAGAAATTCCGGCTCTCGAGCAGACGATCTCGGGATTGCGGTTCGGTCTGCTGCTTGCCGTGGCCGTTATCTTTCTTCTCCTGGCGGCGAATTTTCAGTCGGTGCGGCTGGCCTTGTCCATCGTACTGACGGTTCCGGCGGTGCTCTGCGGCGTTCTGCTGATGTTGAGAGCCACCGAAACGACGCTCAATATGCAATCCTTCATGGGAGCGGTCATGGCGATCGGAATCGCGGTTGCGAACTCGATCCTGCTGGTCACTTTTGCCGAACGCGCGCGCCATGAGAACCATTCCCTGTTGGACGCGGTTCGCATCGGCGCGAGCGGCCGTTTGCGCGCCATCATGATGACCGCCGCCGCCATGATTTTCGGCATGCTCCCGATGGCCATCGGGTTTGGCGAAGGCGGGCCGCAGGCGGCGCCGCTCGGCCGAGCGGTAATCGGCGGCCTGCTGGTTGCCACATTTGCGACGCTTACGATTCTGCCGGCGATTTACACGATCCTCCAGCGGCGCGCCTCCGCCACCTCTCCCTCCCTGAGTCCGCTGGACCCCACGAGCCGATACTATGAACCTAGTTAAAACGTTTGCGGTTGCGGTCCTCTGGGCCACGCCGGGCATTGCGCAAACCGCCGATCTCGTTCCCGTCGTTTCCAAGCCTGTGTCGAGAACGATTGAATTACCGGCGGAGGTTTGGCCGTACCTCAGCGTGTCCTTGCACGCCAAGGTAGGGGGCTATGTCGATCGCGTTCTGGTGGACCGCGGCAGCGTGGTCAAACAAGGCGATCTTCTCATCGAGTTGACGGCGCCCGAAATGGACGCTCAGATCGCCGCTGCAGAATCGAAGTTCCAGGCCGCGGAGGCTGACCGTTTGCAGGCCGAAGCCCAATTGTCGGCCGCCCAGAGCACGTATGAGCGGACGCAGGAAGCGGCGAAAACTCCGGGCGCCATTGCCGGCAACGATCTGATCGTCGCGCAGAAACAGGTCGAGGCGGCGCAAGCTGCGGTGAACTCCCGCCAAAGGGCAAGTGCGGCTGCCCAAGCGGAAGTGAACGCCTTGAGGGCTCTGCTGGCGTATCTGAAAATCACCGCTCCCTTCGACGGAGTTGTGACGGACCGGCTGGTCCATCCGGGCGCCCTGGTGGGTCCGCCGGCGGATCCCGCGCTGTTGGTCATCCAGCAAGTTTCGCGCTTGCGGGTTGTCGTTCCGGTCCCCGAAGAGGACGTCGGCGGTATCGTCCGGGGCGCTACCGTGGAATTCACCGTTCCTGCATACCCGCGCCGCGTCTTCTCGGGAAAAATCGCTCGTGTGGCGGAATCGCTCGACCCGAAAACCCGCACGATGGCGGTGGAACTGGATGTCATGAACCGCGACGGCAGCCTCGCTCCCGGCATGTATCCGAGCGTCCGGTGGCCGGTACGGAGCGCGAGCGCCGCGCTCTGGGTGCCGGCGAGCAGCGTGGTCACCACGACCGAACGCACCTTCGTGATTCGCGATCACGAAGGCCGCGCCGAATGGGTCGATGTCCGGAAGGGCGCGGTCGAAGGCGGCGTGGTTGAAGTGATTGGAAATCTGAAGCCGGGCGATCGCGTTGTGCGCCGCGCCACGGATGAAATCCGGGAAGGTGTCCAATTGCAGGCCAGCCCGGACAAGGCGCGCGGGTGATCGTCGAGCGAAATCAGTCTGCCGCTCGGGAACGCAACGCCGCCTGCCGCAATCGGAACTGGGGAACGTAGGATCCCGTCGGGTACTCGATCAGTAACTCGTCGCCGGCGCCTTCGCGTTCATAAAACGCCCGCAGCTTCTCTCGCAGACGGCGTGCTTCGACGCGCACGATCGGGTCGATGCGCGGGTCGTGAGTCACCGGCCTGTCGAATACTTCAATGCCGATCACGTACTCCTTGAGCTCCTCTGACTTGCCAGCCAGGCACTGCTCGACCGTAAAGTCCAGGAACCGCCGCATGCGGGCCGAACGGATGAATAGGGGATGTCCCTTAATCCGAGCCAATTGGGAGTAAATTGAATTCGCTGCTATCACGGTAGCACCAATGTGTCCATAATAAACTTGACAATGTACTGATTCAAGCGAAATATTGTATCTATAACAATGTGGTTGCCTGAGATCGCACACCGCACCGGACCCGTGGTGGCCCGCCTAGTCGAGGCCCTGGCCGAAGCCGTCAGCGACGGGCGGTTGGCCCCAGGGGCTCAACTGCCTCCGCACCGGGAACTGGCGGACGCCTTGGGCGTTTCCGTGGGGACCGTAACTCGCGCCTATTCCCTGGCGCGCGATCGGGGGTTGGTCACGGGCACGGTGGGGCGGGGGACCTTCGTCGCAGGTGGGGAGGAGGCGGACGAAGCGGGCGAAATCGATCTCAGCCAGAATTTCATCCGCTGGGATCCGGGAGAATCGGTCGCGCAGTTACTCAGAACGGCCCTCCGCGACCGCAGCGACCTGCGGCAGCTGATGGAGGTTTATGCCGAGCCCGCTGGTTTGCCGGAGCACCGGCAGGCGGCGGTCCGGTGGCTGGCGTGGCGCGGTCTCGCCGCCAGTTTCGAACAAGTCATCCTGACGAACGGCGCCCAGCACGGCATGGCTTCGATCTTAGGAGCGCTCACCAGGCCGGGTGATCTGGTTGCCACCGAAGACCTGACCTATACCGGAATCAAGAGCATTGCCGCGCAGCTTCAGGTACGGCTGGTGGGATTGCCGATGGACCAGGAAGGTTTGCGGCCCGAAGCCTTGGACCGGCTCTGCGCCTCCGAAAACGTCCGCATTCTGTACACGATTCCGACGATTCAAAATCCCACCGGCCGACTGATGTCCGAGGACAGGCGTGAAACCATCGCCGACATCGCGCGGCGCCGCAACATCACGATTCTCGAGGACGACATCTATGCGTTCCTGGTCGAGGCGCCGCCGCCGCCGATCGCCGCATTTGCGCCGGAGCGCTGTTACTTCGTCACGAGCCTTTCGAAGAGCGTCTTCCCGGCGCTGCGGCTGGGTTTCGTGGTTTGTCCACCGGCAAGCGCGGAACCGGTAATCCAGGCGGTACGCATGAGCGTGCTGGCGGTTTCACCGTTGACTGCGGCGCTCGGAACCGGCTGGATCGAGGACGGGACGGCCGGCCGAATCATCGAATGGAAACGGTCCGAAATGAGACGGCGCTGGGAAATGGCCGCGCGGCTTTTCGATCTCGATTTGCGCGGCGCTCCTTGCGCCGCGCACCTGTGGCTCCCGATCGCGGGAAAAGGATCCACCGAGGAGTTCGTCGCGCGCGTGCAGCGGCGCGGCGTGCTGCTCGCGCCGGCAGAGGGGTTCGCCATCGATCCCGAATCGGCGCCCCGCGCCGTGCGGATCTGCCTCGGCGTGCCGTTGACACGGGCACGTCTGCAGCAGGCGCTCGAAACCATTCGCGAGGTCATGCAGGGACGGGTCGGGCCGGCGCAGCTGATTTAGCTCTTGGGAAGTTCCGGTAACAGATCCGCGACGGCGTCAATCGGGCACCGGGGCATCGCCAGCTCGTTGGCGATCGCGGACTTCAACTCGGCCCGACTGTTGAGTTCGATCTGGCGGATCTGATCTCCGCAACGGATTGACAATTTGCGGTCGAACAGCTCCACCGAATGATCTTCGAAGACTTTCACGATCCGCAGATGCGTCATAAAAGTCCGGTCGGGGAGAAATGAGTTGAGGAGCGCCGGCCGGAAGAACTCGGGTTGTTGCGGGGGATCGTGGACCAGATATCCGTGCACCCGGCGTTCCCCGGCCAGCACCGCCAGCTCAAACGCGCCGGGGTGCGCGTTATGGTTCAGGACATAACGGAGATCGCCCTCGACGAAATCGTGCGGCACTCGATCCAAACGCAACGGTTCTCGAAAGGGTCCGCCGTATCCGCAATCGACATGGTAAGGCACGCCGCCGATGCGGACGCGGATCGAGGTGTGGCAGTTCGGCACCGTCATGTCGGCGGCCAGCAGATCGGCATCGTAGCCCAGGTGGCGCAATAAACCGATGAGATGCGGATTCGAGTTGTAGCAAGTACCGCCGAGATCCTGGTATTCGATGCCGTCGAGAAACTCCGTCAGGGTAAACATGCGGCCGGCGCCCTCCCGCGCGAACAGCAGGAGCTTCGAAACGTTTTCAAACGGCACCCGGCAGAGGTGCCGGCGCACAATTGTTCGCAATCCATCCAGACCGGCAGGAAGGTGGTCCATGCCGAGCAGCCGCAGATAGCGCGGGTAAGGTTCGGGAAGCATCTTTGATGATTCTACCGCCCGCGATCTGCTATCCTGAATTTTCGCGGTAGAGGTGCGGCGGCCATCAGTAGCCGGGCTGGAATTCCGATTGCGCTTCGGAGGCCCGGGGAAAGGGGCCGGCGGTTTCCGCCGAAACCGGGACGGGCAGCTCAAGCCTTTCCGGTTGGGGAGTCCGGCTAATACCGGCTCACTGTCACCCGCTGCTGCGGCGGGTGGAGCGCTATCGGGAATGAGACACGCGCGCGGTCCACGCGTATTTTCCTTCTCTCACGCTCCCTCCCCCGGTTGTGCTTATGGACGTGTTCGCACTCACACGCGCGCTGATCGACATCGAATCGATCACTACGAACGAACAGGCAATCGGCAACTACCTCTACGATTGTCTGTCCGGTCTTGCGGCGCGGTTTGGCGGCCGCGCCGAGCGCATCGAAGTGGAACCGCGCCGTTTTAATGTGTTCGCGCAGTGGGGCGATCAATTGGCGGTAACGCTGTCGACCCATATGGACACGGTGCCTCCGTTCTTCGGGTCGCGCGATGACGGCGCGTACATCTGGGGCCGTGGCGCATGCGACACGAAGGGCATCATCGCCTGCATGATCGCGGCGGCCGAGGCGCTGCTCAATGCCGGCCAGCGCGATTTCGGGATGTTGTTCGTGGTGGGGGAGGAACGCAACAGCGCGGGTGCGTTCCATGCGGGAAAAAACCCGCGCGGGTCGCGGTATCTCATTAACGGGGAGCCCACTGAGAACAAGCTGGCGCTGGGGTCGAAGGGCGCGCTGCGCTACGAAGTCGTGGCGAATGGAAAGATGGCGCACTCGGCATACCCCGAGCTGGGGGATTCCGCCATCCACAAGCTGGTGGACGCGCTCGCCGAGATGCGGCGGATTCCGCTGCCGGTGGATGAATTGCTCGGAGCCAGCACGCTGAATATCGGCACGATCAGCGGGGGCCGCGCTCCCAACGTCATTGCCGACGAAGCTCGCGCCGAAATCCTGATCCGATTGGTCAATGACTCGACCGAAACCAAGCGGGCCCTCGAACGGGCCGTCGAAGGCCGCGCCGAACTGCGCGAGGTCCTGGAAATCCCGGCGTTGCGTCTGGGGTCGCTCGACGGCATGGAAACCACCGTGGTGGCCTACACCACCGACATTCCGGCGTTCGACGGGCAGTGGGGCGAGCCTTTTCTGATCGGCCCCGGGTCGATTCACGTCGCGCATACGCTCGAAGAGCGCGTCGCAAAACGAGAATTAACGGAAGCCGTACAACTGTATCAACGAATGGTGAAACAGCTATGCAAACGCGCATCGAAGTAGGAATCCTGGGCGCCACCGGCATGGTGGGGCAGCATTTCATCAAATTTCTGCAAGGCCACCCGTGGTTCGACCTCAAGTGGCTGGGGGCGAGCGACCGTTCGGCGGGCAAGCGGTACCGCGACGCCATGAGCTGGCACTTAGCCGGCGCGGTGCCGGCTTCCATTGCCGATCTCACCGTGCAGGACTGCAAGCCCGGGAACGCCCCGCGGCTTCTGTTTTCCGCGATGGATGCGTCGGTCGCCACCGAAATCGAGCAGGCCTTTGCGCAGGCCGGCCACATCGTGGTCTCCAATTCGAAGAACCACCGGATGGACCGCGACGTGCCGCTGCTGGTGCCGGAGATCAACCCGGATCACCTGAAGCTGGTGCCGGGGCAGCAGCGGGCGCGCGGATGGAAGGGGCAGATTGTCACCAATCCCAACTGCTCGACGGTCGCGCTGACGATGGGGCTGGCGCCGCTGAAGCCGTTCGGTATTACGCGGGTGGTTGCCACGACCCTGCAGGCGATTTCGGGCGCCGGCTATCCCGGTGTGGCGTCGATGGACATCGTCGGCAACGTGATCCCGTTCATCGGCGGCGAAGAAGAGAAGATGCAGCAGGAGACCCAGAAAATCCTGGGTGAATTTCGCGGCGACCACATCGAGCCGCTGGCCGCCAGGGTGAGCGCGCACTGCAACCGGGTCGCCGTGGTGGACGGACACACCGTGACCGTATCGGTGGAGCTTTCGGCGAAGCCGGCGATCTCGGAACTGCACGCGGCGTACGAGAGCTACACGAGCGTGCCGCAGCAGCGGAACCTGCCGAGCGCGCCGCCGCGGCCGGTGATCTATATGCACGAAGGCAACCGGCCGCAGCCGCGCAAGGATGCGGAGCGAGAGCGCGGCATGGCGGCCTTCGTCGGCCGGCTGCGGCCGTGCCCCGTGCTCGATTACAAGTTCGTGGTGCTGGCCCATAATACGATTCGCGGAGCGGCCGGCGCGGCGGTGCTGAACGCCGAGCTGATGCACTCGGAAGGGATGCTGGACTGATGATCGTCATGAAATTCGGCGGCACGTCGGTGGAATCGGCGGCCGCCATCGAGCGGGTCGCGGGCATCGTCAAGGCGCGCGAGGCGCGGCGGCCGATCGTGGTCGTCTCCGCGATGGGCAAGACCACGAACAAGCTGCTCGCCATCGCCTCGGCGGCGATGGAGGGCAACCGCGCCGAATACATCCGGCAACTGCACGATCTGAGAGATTTTCACTCGCGCGAGGCGCGCCAGGTGGTGCCGCTCGACCATCGCGCGGAGCTGGATCGCACGCTGGACGAGCACTTTCAGGAGTTGACGGAGCTCGTGAAAGGGCTCGCGGTACTGGGCGAACTGACGCCGCGTTCGATCGACGCGATCTCGAGTTATGGCGAGCGGCTCTCCAGCTACATCGTCACGCTGGCGTTCCGGCATTACGGGATGGCGGCGGAGCACGTCGATTCGCGGCGCGTGATCCTGACGGACAAACGCCACACCCAGGCCGCTCCGAATTTTCCGGAAACCTACAAACGGCTTGCCGCCACGCTGCCGCCGCTGGCCCGGGATGCCGTCGTCGTGATGGGCGGATTTATCGGCTCCACGGATGAAGGCGTGACCACCACGCTCGGCCGCGGCGGCTCCGATTTCACCGCGTCAATTGTGGGCGCGGGCATCGGCGCCGAAGAGATTCAGATCTGGACCGATGTCGACGGCATGCTGACGGCCGATCCCACCATTCTGCCGGGCGGCCATCGCGTGAAAACCATTTCCTTTGCGGAAGCCGCCGAGCTGGCGTACTTCGGCGCGAAGGTGCTGCACCCGGCCACCGTGCTGCCGGCCATTGAAAAGAACATCCCGGTGCTGATCCTGAATTCGCGCCGGCCGGATGTGCCGGGCACCCGGATCGTTTCCGAAGCCGTGCCGTGCGCCAACGTAGTGAAATCGATCGCCTGCAAGCGAAAGATCGCTCTGCTCAACATCCACTCCACCCGCATGCTGATGGCCCATGGTTTTCTGCGACGGATTTTTGAAGTGTTCGACCGGTTCGAAACGCCGGTCGACATGGTGGCCACTTCGGAAGTGAGCGTCTCGCTGACCATCGACAATCTGCAACGTCTGGATGCGATCGCGGACGAACTGCGCCAGTTCGCCGAGGTGGATCTGGAGCGCGATCAGGTGATCGTTTGTCTCGTCGGCGAAAACATCCGGTACACGCCCGGCGTGGCGCGGCGCGTGTTTGGCGCGCTGGATGGCGTCAACATCCGGATGATTTCGCAGGGCGCGTCGCTGCTCAACCTCAGCTTTGTCGTTTCGGAGAAGGATCTGACCCGCACCGTGCGGGCCCTTCACGACGAGTTCTTCGCCGAACTGGACCCCGCCGTCTTCGAGCGCAGCGAGGCCGTGCATGCCTAATCTCGCCATCGTGGGCTACGGCAAGATGGGCAGGCTCATTGAACAGCTTGCGCCGGACTACGGCTTCGCGGTCACTTTGAAGCTCGACGAATTCAACAATTCGAAGGGCGAAGGCATCACGCGCGAGAACTTCAAGGCTGTGGATGTGGCGGTCGATTTTTCGATTCCGCCGGCGGTCCGCGGTAATGTGGAAGCCATCGCCGCGTTAGGAGTGAACCTTGTCATCGGCACGACCGGTTGGACCGAGCATGTCGACGCGGTAAAGCTGGCGGTGGCGCGCACCGGCATCGGCCTGGTGTGGAGCCCGAACTATTCGGTCGGGGTCAACGCCTTCTTCCGGCTGGTTTCCGAGGCCGCCCGGCTGTTGGCGGCGCAACCCGAGTATGGCGCGTGGGCATGGGAGATTCACCACTCCGCCAAAAAGGATGCGCCGTCGGGTACACTACTGAAGCTGGTCGAAGACATGAAGAAGGCGGGATACGCACGGCCGATCGATGTGGGCTCCAACCGCGCGGGCACGGTTCCGGGAACGCACGAGATCGGATTCGATTCTGCCGCGGACACAATCACGCTGAGGCACACCGCCCGGAGCCGCGAAGGCTTTGCGCGAGGGGCGCTGAAAGCGGCTCAGTGGGTAATCGGCAAGAAGGGCTTTTTCGAGTTCGGCGACATTGTATTCGAGGCTCATAACTGAGGAGGTGGGACATGTTTACAGGATGTGGCACCGCGCTGGTCACGCCGTTCCGGCGCGACCTTTCGCTCGATGAGCAGACGCTGCGAAAGCTGGTCCAGCGCCAGATTCAAGCGGGCATCAATTTTCTGGTGCCGTGCGGAACCACGGGTGAGAATCCGACTCTGACGCGCGCCGAGCACCTGCGCGTGGTCGAGATCACGCTCGAAGAGGCCAAGGGCAAGGTCCCGGTACTGGCGGGCGCGGGCGGGTACAACACCCAGGAGGTCATCGAACTGGCCCGCGAACTGGAGCACATGGGAGTGGACGGCATCCTTTCGGTCACGCCGTACTACAACAAGCCCACCCAGGAAGGCCTGGTCCAGCACTATCAGGCGATCGCCAAGGCCGTGCGGCTTCCGATCGTTGTTTACAGCGTACAGGGCCGCACCGGCATCAACGTGGAGCCGGCAACGCTGGCGCGCCTGGCGCAAATCGAGAACATCGTCGGGGTTAAAGAAGCCTCCGGAAACATGTCCCAGATGGCGAATGTAATTCACGAGACGCCTCCCGGGTTCCTGGTGCTGTGCGGCGATGACTCGATCGCGCTTCCGCTGATCGCCCTTGGGGGCCGGGGCCTGATTTCGGTGGTCTCCAACCAGATCCCCGGCGAGATGACGCAGCTCATTCAAGCCTGCCTGAAAAACGATTTCGAAACGGCCCGCCAACTGCAGCGGCGCTACCTGCCGCTGATGAATATCAACTTCATCGAATCGAATCCGATCCCGGTGAAGGCCGCGATGGGTCTGATGGGGCTGCTCGAGCCGGTTTACCGGCTTCCGCTCTGCCCGCCGCTGCCCGCCAGCCTGGCGCGCATTGAGAAGGTCCTCGAGTCGGTTGGTCTGCTGGGGAGGGTCCGCGTTGCAAGCTGACATCGAACGTCTTTTCGAACAAAATCCGGGCACGTACACGGCGGCGGATTTTGAACTGTTCGCCGAATTCAAGGCGGCGTTGAACGAAGGCCGCATCCGCGCCGCCGAGCCGTGCCCGTCGGAGCGCACCGGCTGGCGCGTCAATGCTTGGGTCAAGAAAGGGTTGCTCCTCGGCTTCCGCATGGGCCAGATTGTCGACATGTCGGTGGATCCGGAACGGCAGCCATTTCTCGACAAATCCACCTACCCGGTGAAGCGCATGAGCGCTCAGGACGGCGTGCGGCTGGTCCCGGGCGGGTCGAGCATCCGCGACACGGCCTATGTCGGCCGCGGCGTCATCTGCATGCCGCCCATGTACATCAATCTCGGCGCCTACGTCGGCGAAGGCACGATGGTGGACTCCAACGCCCTGGTGGGAAGCTGCGCGCAGATCGGAAAGAACTGCCACATCTCGGCCGCCAGCCAGATTGGCGGGGTCATCGAGCCGATCGGCGCCATGCCGGTGATCATCGAAGACAACGTGCTGGTAGGCGGCAACTGCGGGATCTACGAAGGAACCGTGGTGAAGCGCGGCGCGGTCCTGGGAACCGGAACGATTCTGAACCGGTCGACGCCGGTTTACGATCTGCCCCGGAATACCGTCCATAAGGCTACCGACGACCAGCCGCTGATCATCCCGGAAGATGCCGTGGTGGTCTCGGGCACGCGCGCCATCACGCAGGGGCCCGGTAAAGAATGGGGCCTTTCCATATACACCCCGATCATCGTCAAATACCGGGACAGCAAGACCGATACGAGGATTCAGCTCGAAGATCTGGTGAGGTAGCTATGGCGCGGGTTCTGCTCGCCGATGACGACGCCACGCAGCTGGAACTCTGCGCGCGTCTGATCGAGGCCGGGGGCCATCAGGTGACGCCGGCCTTTTGCCCGTCCGAGGTGCTCCGGCAGGTCTCTTCGGCCGATATCGTGATCATGGATCTGCGGTTCCGTAACGCCGACGGCGACCCTGACGCGCAGGAGGGCCTGGCGCTGATCCGGCGGATTCGCGAGGCGTGCGCCGCGCCCGTCATTGTCCTGTCGGGCTGGCCGGAGGAACTCCGCGGCAGCCCCGAAGAGAAAATGATCTCGCGCGTGATGATCAAACCCGTGCGGATTCCCGTCTTGCTGGCGGCCGTCCGCGAGTTGGTCAGCGGAGCTTCCGCGCCTTCTCGAAATCCTCTTTGAGCCTGGCGGCGATCTTTTCCGCGACGTCGGCGCTGGCGCCGCGGAACTTTGCCCCCAAACTCTCCTGGGTGGTCGACCAGATCACGTCGCCGTCTTTGTTGACCAGCCGCACCGCGGCAATGGCTTCATGCCGCCTCTCCGCGGAGTGTTCGGATTCATTCTGGCCGACTCCCATTCCGCCATAGGACCCCCGGGAGTAGGAGTTGGACCGGCTGCTTCCGAAATTCGCGCGCGCATCGATGCTGTCCGAAGAGGTGTGGACTTCGGTGAACACCAGGTCTTCGGAACCACCGCGAAGCACCGCGTCGGCGCGCTCCTGATTTTCGGTAATCACGAAGATCCGCGTGCTTTCCAGGCTGCTGATGAGGATTTCCCGCATTTGGGCGGCGGTTTCTCCGCCCGTCAGCCGGTCGACGAAAACCCGCCGCACGTTCCGTAATTGCCGCAATCCGGCTTCTTCCACAGCCGAGGGAGCCGGCGGCTCTTCAGCGCCCGCCGAGACCAGCAAGGCGAGCGCAATTCCCATCAGACGAGCCATTCAACGGCCTGCCTTTCGCGCTTCGTTGTCCTGGTACTCGACACGCCGGCCGGAGCGCGCTTCCAGGCTGGCCAGGACGGAGCGGATGTGCTTCTTGTCGACCCGCAGGACCAGCGCCTGCTGGGTTCCCGCTTCATCCTCGTACTCCAGAGTGACGAAGTGCTTGCGCGATTTGGCGAGCAGCAGCACCGGGGAAATCAAAATGGCTTCGGCGTACCGCCGGCTGACATTCTGCCCGTATTCAATCGTATGGATCTTGCGATAGGAGATGCGGAGATCGGTGTCGCGGCCGCGCAGGATGAGGGTGTCGGTTCCGGTGAAATCCAGATGCGTGTTGGACTTTTCGGTGACACCGGGGGGCGTGCCTCCGACAAATTGCGCGTGAAGGCCGGGCCCGCCCGCCCAGGCCGCTGCGGCGCTCAATACGGCGACGACCGCGGCAATACCGCTGCGTTTCATGGCACCTGATTGAACAGTGAGGCTCAGGCCGGGTCTTTCTCAGGATTCTTTTGTCGAGGGAACGCCGGTACGGGGCTAGCCGATCAGAACGGCCTGGGGTTGCGGCGCGTGGATCGCCCGGGACGGTCTCGCGGCGAATCCGCGCAACTGCTCGGCCTCCCAGAACCGGCCGTGCCGTTTCAACCGCGCCGATTCGTCTTCGCGAATCCGGTGCCTGTCCAAATCCGTCAGGAATGGGTTCGAATCGATCAGCCACGCCGCGTAGCCGGCGCAATCCGTGGGCCATAGCCCCGCGCGGCGCCATCGCGCGAGAGCCTGCGTCACGATGCAACCAGCCGCCGCCGGATGTCCCCAAGCGCACAGCAGCTCCGAGGCTTTCGCCGCGAGGGCTTCGGCCTGCTCATAGGCCTGCGTTTCGAGGCACGCCATTGCTAGCAGACTTTTTGCCACGGCAGTCTCGGGGGCGGCCTGCTCTCCTTCGGCGAGCCATGCGTCGAGCAAGTCCTGGCAATCGGGTAACGCGAGCGCGCCGCGGCCGGTGGACAGACGTAGCTGCGCCCGTTCTCTCAACAGCGGCTTACGCGTTACCGCGGAAGCGCCGTCATCCGGCAGCGCGCGCAGGGCCTCCTCAAAACGCCCGAGTTGCCGAAGAGCGGAGGCCAGACGGATCTGCAGCCTGGCTGCGGCCGCGGCGGCGGCCTCGGCCCCCGCGAGCTTTTCGCCTGCCTCCCGCATCAGCGCCAAGCCGATGGCCGGCTGTCCCCAACGGCATAACGCTGCGCCTAACACCCCCAGTTCCTGCCAGGCGAGGTTGCGGCGGGCTTCAGGAATGGAATCGGAGCGCAGCAGGTCCGCCGCGCGGCGCGCCGCCGCCAGCCCCCGATCCACCGCGCCCGCGCGCAATTCGCACTTTGCGGCGGCGGCGTGCAGGCGGGCGCTCAACAGCAGCTGGCCGGGCCGTTCCGGGATTTTTCGCAAGGCTCCGGCTGCTTCTTCCAGGCCGTCCTCCCAGTTGCCCGCGCGTTCGTGACTCTCCGCCAGCATGGCGGAAATCAGCGCGGTCTCCGTTCCACCCGGGTTCTTCTTGAGCTCGCGCAGCAGGGAAACCGCTGAGCGGTAGGCTTCGGTGGCCTGCCGGGCTTGGCCCCGCTCGACACAGGCCTGGTGCAGGCCCGACCACGCGAGGGCTGCCATTGCCGGGTGTGCCGCGCACTCCGCCTCGAATGCCAGGCAGCGTCGAAATTCTTTTTCCGCCAGATGCCAGTGTTCGGCGGAGAGCAGGGCATCTCCCAGCGCCCGGTGACAGAATGCCGGGGCCAGCGTGTTGTCGTCCCCCGCTGACTCGGCGCGCCGCAGCGCTTCCTGCCGCTTGACAACTTCCTGCTCAAAGCACGCGCCGTCGTGGCACGCGTCGGCTTCTTCCTGCAGCCGGTTTACAACCGCCAGCTCCTGCAATTGGCGCCCTCGTCCGGTCCCCAGAACCAGGTGGAACAGCATTGTCCCGTCGCTGTATCCGATCGGCAGCAGATTCGCGACGCCATAGTAGATTCCGAGCATCGCATTGAAGGCCAGGATCCGCCAGGGACCTTGCCGGTGCAGGGAAACCGCCTCGAAAAATGCCGCCAGCAGAATCAGGCCGGTGATCAGCGACGCCGCTGGGCCGGCGGCAACGGCCGCGATCTGCTTCCCCCTGAGCCCCTCGTCCGATCGGGGCACGGCTCCCGTGTATCCGCCACACGCCAGCAGACGTTTCCACTCGAAACGAAAATGAACACCGCGCCGGTTTCGCGCCGCCAGGAACGGTCCGATCGAAATCACCTTGATCCGCAGGTCCAGCGCCCAGGCTGCGGCGGCGTGGCCGAGTTCGTGGAGCGCGGTCTGCGCCAGAAACGAGGCAAACATCAGGCCCCACCATTCCGAACCCGGCGGGATCGCCGGCAGCCCCGCCTTCTTTGCATAGATACCGAGCCAGTCGGCGAAACCGAATCCAACCGCCAGCAGCAGACTGCTGATGACCGGCTGCGCGAACGATTGGCGCTTGGCCGTCCAATAGTCGCGGCAACCACGCGCGGCGTGGGGCGAACCGTTCGGACCGGGAGCCGATGGCCCGGTCATCAGCGCCCACAATGCCGTGACACCCGCCATTGTCAGCCACGGAAACCCGGCCATCAACACGACAGACGCGAGGATGCCCGCCGGCCGGGACCAGCGCGTGCTGCGTTTGAAGGCCCAGCCCGCCGCCAGACACAGCAAACCGCTCACCAGGATGTAAATGTCCGCCCCGAGTGAAAACCAAAAGCGACCCTGCTCATCGGCGGGAAACCACCAGCCGGCCCACGCTTCGGCGCGCACGACGTCGCGCGCGGCAAATCCGGGCGCGAAGATCAGCAGCACGCCCAGGGCTTGAAATGCCCAGCGCAGCCAGATCCGCTTGTCCGTAGGCAGGCGCACGCCCCTCACCGTACCACTCGGGCGAGGAGCGCAAAATGCTCACCAAGGTTATGAGCAGGCTCGATGGATGGGGGAGAGCCGGCTACGGCTTCAGCACTTCGGCCAGCCCGGCCGCCGGCACCCGCAGCCCGACATAGAATGTGCCGAACAGCGCGTAGACGGCGCTCACTTCGTCGAAGCGCATTTCGTAGATCAGCTTTTTGAACACCAGGGGATCGTCGGCAAACAGATCCACGCCCCACTCCCAATCGTCGAACCCGATCGAGCCCGTGATGATCTGCCGGACCTCGCCGGCGTACCGCCTGCCGATCAGCCCGTGCTCCTTCATCATCCGCTGCCGGTCGGGCATCGGCTCCTGGTACCAGTTTTTCGATTCCCCGCGCTTCCGGTCCATGGGATAGAAGCAGAGATACTTCGTGTTCGGAATCTCCGGCCACAGCCGGGGCGCCATGGCTTTGCGGTGCCGTTCGAGCACCGCTTCCACTTCCCGGTTCCACTCTTCCGAATGCGGCTTGATGCCTTTGTCGGCGAGCCCCTTGTAGGTGTCGGAAGTCGATTCGTACAACCCGAGTTCGATCATGGACAGATACGACGTGGCCGGTTCGAAATAGTCGCTCAGCCGCAGACGCGCCAGCTCGAGTTGCGCCGCGTGCAACTCCTCGAAGCTCCGGCGGAAATGCAGGAACAGGAGGTCGCCCTTGTGCCCGAGCAGAGAATAGACGGCGCTCTGGCGTCCGTCCGCGGCCTGTTGCATTCCCCCAAGGGCGGCGGCGGCTTCTTCGACGATCGCCGCGCGCGTGCCCGCCGGCACAGCGCGCCACGCGGACCACCGGAAGCGCATCATCTGGTGCAGCACGCTCGCTCCTTCCACCGTCAGGGGAACGGGAGGCAATGCGGTTTCCGTCAGCGTGTCGGGCGTCATGCATCTTATTATAGGGAGCCCTCAAGCCCGCCGTCGCGCGATTCCCGCCAGGTGGCACTCGGTGGCGAACTGCTCCGCTTCACGGTCCGACGCGGCGCGCCATTCGGCGAACTGGCGCTCGCGCAAGCGCTCCAGCAGACGGCAACGCCGGCGCGCCTCCAGCATGGCGGCCTTCTGCGCTTCCAACTGTTGGCGGCATTCGGCCCGGCGCAGCGCCAGCTTCTGTTCCTGGGACTGCACGTGCGTCCGAAAGGCGGCGAGCGCCGCCAGGTCGCGGCCGGCGAGCGGGCTCCAGGCGCGGACTTGCGCCTCGGCCCGGATGGCCGTGGCTTCCAATTCGGCGCGCGTCCGGTCCAGTTCCGAAACCGCCGCGGCCAGCCGCCGCAACCGGTCTTCCTCCAGATCCAGTTGCCGCCGGCGCAGTTCCAGAACCGGTTCCAGCCGGAAATCAAAGGCTTTCATTGGGCCCTCGCCGGCTGTGCCGGAGCCGCCAGCCGCGCCGTCAATTCTTCCATCCGCGCCATCGTTTCCTCCCAGGACGATTTCGCCGTGTGGTCCTGCCGCAAAAATTCCAGAAGCTCGGGCCTGAGCTGAATACTCGCATCCAGCGCCGGGTTGGTTCCGGCCACGTACGCCCCCAGCTGAATCAGATCTTCGGCTTCGCGATAGGCCGCCAGCGCCTGCCGCAGCTTTTGCGCGGCCTCCTGCTGGCGCGGCGAAGCAATCTCGGAAGTCAGCCGGCTCACGGAATGCAGAATGTCGATGGCCGGGTAGTGTCCTTCCGCGGCCAGCCGCCGCGAGAGGATGATGTGGCCGTCCAAAATCGCGCGCACCGCGTCGCAGATCGGTTCGCTGAAGTCATCGCCCTCCACCAGCACCGTAAAAAACCCGGTGATCGACGCGCGCGGGAAATTTCCGGCCCGCTCCAGCACTTTCGGCAGCAGGCTGAAGACCGAAGGGGTGTAGCCCTTCTGGCTGGGAGGCTCTCCCGCGGCCAGCCCGATCTCCCGCTGCGCCATGGCGAGGCGCGTCACCGAATCCATGACCAGCAGCACGTGCGCCCCCTGGTCGCGAAAATATTCGGCCGCCGCCAACGCCACGAAACAGGCGCGCACGCGCACCGGCGCCGGCCGTTCCGACGTCGCCACCACGACCACCGATCGTTTGCGCCCTTCCGGCCCCAACTCGTGTTCCAAAAACCCGCGTACCTCCCGGTTGCGTTCCCCAATGAGCGCCACCACCGAAACGTCGGCTCCGTTGTGCCGCGCCATGGAACCGAGCAGCGTGCTTTTGCCGACCCCGCTCCCGCCAAAGATGCCGACCCGCTGCCCCCGCCCGCACGGCAGCAGGCTGTCGATGGCCCGGATCCCCGTCACCAGCGGCTGCGTGATGTTCTCGCGCTCCAGCGGGTTGCCCGGCGCGCCGTAAAGCGGATAACTGCCTTGCGGATCGATTTCCGGGCCGCCGTCGATTGGTTTGCCGAAACCGTCGATCACCCGCCCCAGCAGCCTCGGGCCGACCTCGACGCGCGCCTCATCGGGACGCGCCTCGATGGTGTCCCCCAGTTGCAGCCCGTCGGTCTCCTCCAACGGCATGGAAAGCACGCGGCCGTGGCGAAATCCGATCACCTGCGTGCGGATACGACGCCCCTCCGCGGTGAGGACTTCGCAGAAATCCCCGATCCCTACATTGGGGCCGTGCGATTCGATCCGCAGGCCGACCACGTCCGTCACCTCGCCGGTCCAGCACATCGTGGGCAGACGGCCGGCATCGGAAATATACTCTCCGAGCGAAAGGCGCTCGTTCATGACCGCCTCCGCAGCCGGTCCGCCAGCCCGCGCTCAATCTCGCGCAGTTGCGAGTCGACGGAGGCGTCGAGGCGGCCCCGCGGCGTCTCCACGACGACGGTTCCGGGCGCGCACGTGGAATCGGCGGCGACCTCCACTGCGGTTCCGGAACACATCTGTTGCAGACAGGACCGGACCGCCGCTGCGTGCGCGGGATGCACCCGCACGCGCGAGATCTCCTGGCCGCGCAGCCTCTCCAGCGCCCCGATCACCAGCCCGCGGATGGCCTCTGGATCCACCGCCAGTTCCCGCGCCAGGATCCGGCGCGCCACCGCCAGCGCCAGTTGCACCACATCCTCTTCCGCTTCACGCCTCAGCCGCGCGCGCATGCCGCTGATCTCTTCGATCGATTGGCACAAGCGCTGGAGCACCGGCTGCAATTCCGCGGCTGCCCGGCGCTGGCCCGAAGCCTCCCCTTCCTGCAAAGCCGCGGCGCGCGCCTCCCGGATGCGAAGCTCCACCTGACCGGCCGTCTCCACCCCGCCCGCGCGCGCGAGCGGGCCTCCGCCGCTCTCGGTCAAACTCACGCTGGGCCATGGCATCGCCTCGACGTTCCGGACCTCGTCCGGCCCCAGCAGCCTAGACGACATACTGCTCGCCCACCGCCCCCTTCAGGCTCACGACTCCTTCCGACTCCAGCTGCCTCACCACCCCGATGATCTGCTGCTGCGCCGCCTCGACTTCTTTGATCTTCACCGGGCCGAGCGCTTCCATGTCTTCCTTCAGCATTTCGCCGCCGCGCTGCGACATACAGGCCAGGACGTGATTGCGCAGCTGTTCGCTGGTTCCTTTGAGCGCCACCGTGAGAACCTTGCGGTCCACCTTCCCCAGAATCTCCTTCATGCCTATCTGGTCGATCAGCAACAGATCTTCGAACACGAACATCAGGTGACGGATGGTATCCGCCACGCTGCTGTCCTGGCGTTCGATATCGTCGAGGATCTCGCGTCCCGAAGCCGAATCCAGCCGGTTCAGCACTTCGGCCACCGCCCGCACGCCGCCATATGACTCCCGGCTGAATTCCCCGAGGGCTTTCAGCTTCTGCCCGATGACGCCGGCGATCTTGAGGATGATCTCGGGTGAGATTTGATCCAGGTTGGCCATCCGCAGCACGACGTCGGACCGCAATCCGGAAGGCAGCGAGGTCAGCAGCGAGGCCGCCTGGGGCGCATTGAGATGCGAAAGCACCAGAGCGATCGTCTGCGGATGTTCGTTGTGGATGAATTTCGCCAGCTGTTGGGGATCAGCTTTCTGGATGGCATCGAACGACGTCGCTTCCGCGCACAATGCCTTCTGCAGCCGGTCGAGCAGCCGCTTGGCCTGCTCCGGATGGAAGGCCCGCAGTAGCAGCTTGCGCGCGAAGTCGATACCGCCGCGCGCTACATACTCGCCGGCCGCCGAGATGTGGTGGAATTCCTGCAGCACGGTCTCCGCCTGCTCGGAACTGATGGAGGTAATCTTGGCCACCTCCCGGCTGACCTTTTGCACATCCTCCTCCGCCAAGTGCTGGAGGATTTCGGCGCTGGTCTGCTCTCCCAACACAATCAGCAACATGGCGGCTTTTCGCAAGGCGGGAAGGGCCTCGTTGTCCGATTTGGCTGCGTTGAGAATCACCTCAAGTCTCCTCTTCCCGGATCCAGCTCCGTAGCACCTGGGCCGAAACCTCCGGTTCTTCCTTGACCTTTTCGCGGATGTGCTTGGCCATGACTTCCGCCGTCTTGGTGATTACCGGGGCCAGCTTCAGGGCATTCAACGCCTTCGCCTCCATCTGCTGCTGCAGGGCATCCCGCTCCGCCAGCCGGGCCTCCAGCTGCTGTTCGAGCGGCAAGGGTTCCCCGCGGGCCTGCGGCAGTTCGGTGCCGATCCTGGGCTCCGCCCGGCGTGATTTCTTGGCGCGCAGAAGCAGGGCCAGGAAGCCGGCCAGCAGCAGGGATCCGCCTGTCCCCGCGCCCACAATCCAAAGTGTCCTCTGGTCCAGCAACAGCCGTCGGTCCCCTTGGCCTGCGCTGGGGGAAGCGGTCGCCGGAGAGCGTGGCGGCTCGAGCAACAGGGTGGTTTCGAAAGGCTGCGTCTCCACTACCAGCTGATCGCCTCGCTGGGCGTTGAAACCCGTCACCCCCGCTACCAGATCGTGCACGACCTTCAATTTGTCGGCCGAAGGGGGAATCAGCACACGGCGGGGGCCGGTTTTTTCCTTTTGCCAGGAAACCGTTTGGTCCAACAGGACCGCCAGCGACATTTTCCGGACCGCTCCGGCCGGCAGCCGCGTCTTCTTGATGGTGCGGCTCGGCTGATACGTGACATTCTCCGTCACGCGCGAGCTTTGTGACGGGCCGCCGCCGGGCCGCGAGGTCGGCCGAGGTAGCGAAGAAGCCGTTCCCGGCACGCCGCCGGAGCCATTGGTTCCTGAACTGTCCTCCGTCTTCTGGGAGCTCAACACGACCGAACGAGCCGGATCGTAGATTTCTTCGCTCTGTTCACCACCGGTGAAATCGCATTCGACCGAAACCCCGGCGCGGAATTTTTCAGCACCCAAGAACGGCTCGAGCGTGGAATTTATCTTCGCGAGCAGATCAGCCTCGATTTTGTGCCGGTACTCCAGCCCCGCTTCGGAAGGCTCCGGACCGTCGATCCCACCGGCCGCCCGCGGCCGCCCCAGCAGGTTGCCATTCATGTCCAGGACCGAAACTGCGTCCGGCGAAAGCCCTTCCACCGCGCTGGCCACCAGGTGATTGATTGCGACGACGTTCTGGGCCGCCAGCCGGGCCCCCGGCCGCAGCCGCACCAGCACGCTGGCTTTGGCGGGCTGTTGCGCATCCAGAAACACGGAGTCTTTGGGAAATGTCAGATGGACGCGGGCCTGCTCGACTTCGGCCAGCGCCACGATCGAGCGTTCCAGTTCGCCTTCGAGCGCTCGGCGGTAGTTGACATGCTCGGTGAATTCGGTCGCGCCGAGATTGGTTTTGTCAAATAGCTCGAATCCGATCCGGCCGTTTTTCGGCAGTCCGGCTGCCGCCAGACTGAGCCGCAGTTCCGGCACCCGCGCCGACGGCACCAGCACCGCGTTCCCGCTTTCGGAGAGGCGATACTCCACGCCGCTCTCCTTGAGCTTCTGGACGATGCCCCCGGCATCTTCGGAGCCGAGTCCGGTGAAAAGCGGGCGGAAGTCCGACTCACGCTGCCAGGCGATCAAAGCGTAGATTCCGGCGCCAGCCAGCAGGGCCACCATCGCAATGGTGATCCGCTGGCGAACCGACAGACTGGCCAGAATCTTCATCGGTGCTCGCTGTGCCGCAGACCGGCTTGTCTAGCTGATCGGCGTGGGAGGAGAAAAACGTGAGCCTGCTACATCTGCATGCGCATGATTTCCTGATAGGCGCTCACCGCTTTGTTGCGGGCCTGCAAGAACATTTCGAATGCCAATTGCGCGCGCTGTGCCGCCAGGATGGTGGTGTGGAGTTCTTCGCCTTCGCCGGCAAGGAAGCGCTCGACCGCCGTGGCAGCGTTCTTGCCAGACGCCTCGACCCCGCGGATCGCCGCCGTCAAGGCTTCCTGGAAAGCGCCACCCGCGCGTGACGGCCCGCCAGGAGAAACGGGTTCGGGCAGCGTGGGCCCGATCCGGGAGAGAATGGGTCCGGTCATGATTCGCTCACCGCAACAGATCGAGCGACCGCCCGATCATATCTTTTACTGCCGCGATCGCCGCCACGTTGGCCTGATAACTTCGAGCGGCCCCCAACAGGTCCACCATGTCTTCGGCCGGGTTGATTCTCGGAAACGCCACATAGCCTTCGGCATCCGCGTCCGGGTGGCCCGGCAGATAGCGTCGCTCCGGATCCCGTGCATCGATCACGATTTCCGCCACCCCGACGCCCGAACTCTGCAATTCGCTGTCGAAAATCGAAGCAAAGGGAGAGGACACGCTCGTCGCCGTAAACACGGCGTCTTTGCGGCGGTACGGCCCGCCTTCGGGCGTGCGGGTGGTTTCGGAATTGGCGAGGTTCTCAACAAGCAGTTCCGCGCGTGTCCGCTGCGCGGCCATTCCCGACGCTCCGACCGACAGAACCGAGAACAAGCTCATAACCCTCTCCCTTCTTCAATCGCCGAGCGAACCAGCTGAATCTGCGATCGCAGCAGGCTGGACGCGAGTTGAAAGCGTAAGGCGTTCTCAGCAAGCAGGCGGGCTTCGCGATCGAGACTCACGCTGTTCCCATCATTTTTGATCGGCAGCCCGGTGACCTCGACGACCTCCGGACCTAAACCGGCCGCATTCTGAAATTCATGTTGGAAATCGATGTCGCGCGTGCGGTAACCGGGCGTATCGGCATTCGCGATGTTCGAGGCCACGAGTGTTTGACGCGCGCTCAGTAGATCCATGTAGCGCTCGAGGTGTCCGGCGAGGCGATCCAACATAACGCCGCGGTGAGGAGCAAGCGGTTTGCCACGCGGCAAAGCGCCAATCTTCAATGGCGCAGCTGTAAAGATCGCGCCAAACCGATGGCACACGCCAATGTTTTGCCGATCCCCCGCAGCGAACTGTCTAGTACCCCCGCATCAGAGCCGATGGATCTGGAGAAAAAGCTGCTAGTATCCTTTGGGAGTACGTCCGGCAGGTGAAAAACTCCGAATAAAGTTCAAGTCCTTTCCGCTGCTAAGGCCCGAATTATGGAAGCAACCAGGAACATGGAATTTCAAAACCCAGCCGCCGCGCCTGCGGGGCCGTGCTGGGCTGACGTGGTGACCCGCATCCGGAGGGGCGATGCCGCGGCGATGGAGGAGTTGTACCGGGTCTTCACGAAGGGAATCCGGTATTTCCTATACCGGCAGCTGGGTCCCCAGGATTTGGACGATCGGGTTCACGACGTGTTCCTCATGGTGGCGCAATCCATCAGCCGGGGTGACGTGCGGGAGCCGGAGCGTTTGATGGGATATGTCCGGACCGTGGTGCACCGCCACGTCGCCGCCCAGATCGAAGAGGCGGTGCAGGCCCGGCGCACCATGAGCGAGCAAGATCCACACCTTCACCTGACCGATCACGCCCGAGACCCGGAACACCGCGCAATCGAACGTCAAAACGAAGAACTCGCGTTGCGGGTGTTGCGCAGCATCGCGAGGCGGGACCGGGAGGTGTTGATCCGTTTCTATCTTAAAGAGCAATCGGCCGCCGAGATCTGCCGGATCATGCATCTGACCGAGACGCAGTTCCGGCTCATCAAATCGCGAGCCAAGGCGCGATTCGGCGAGTTGGGCAAGCGACGGTTCGCGCGCCGCACCGGGTTCGTCAATTAACCGGCGGGATAATTGAGACGCCGGGCGCGGCCTCAGCACCTTTTTTGTGGGAGATGGGCCGACAATGAAGGTGCGGGTCATGCCATCGGAACGCGACCGTCATCCGGAAGAAGAACAGCTGGAAGGTTATGCGATGGGGACCCTGTCCGGCACGGAAGCCGCGGCACTGGAGCAGCATCTGCTGGGGTGCGGGGAATGCCGGCGCCGTTTGGACGATACCGTCGAATACGTGACCGCCATGCGGCAGGCCGCCGCTCGATTCCGGTTGGAATCCCGGTCCGGGGAACCGGGCAACTTTTTGTCGCGCTTTGGATGGCGCCTGCGCAACGCCCTGGCCTCCCTGCTGCGTCGGCCGCGGCGGTTTTAGTATGCTCTAGGGCGTGAAGATTCTCGCGCACCTGGTCTGGGCGGCGATCGCCGCGCTGGGAGCATTCTCCCTGGGCGGCATTGCCCTGAATCACGGAGAGCCGGTCAACAGCATCTGGCTGGTGGTGGCGGCGGCCTGCACGTATGCCGTCGGATACCGCTTTTACGCCAAATTCATCGCGGCCCGGGTGATGGCCCTGAACGACAAGCGGGCCACGCCGGCCGAGCGCCTGCGCGATGGCCTGGATTTCGAGCCTACCAATAAGTGGATCGTCTTCGGCCATCATTTCGCGGCCATTGCCGGCCCGGGCCCGCTGGTGGGGCCGGTGCTGGCGGCGCAGTTCGGTTTCCTGCCGGGAACGTTGTGGATCATCATCGGAGCGGTGCTGGGGGGCGCGGTGCAGGATTTCGTGATCCTGTTCGCCTCGATGCGGCGCGACGGCAAATCGCTCGGCCAGATCGCACGCGAGGAAGTCGGGACGGTCGGCGGTTTCACGGCGCTGGTCACGGTGCTGCTGATCATGATCATCCTGCTGGCGGTGGTGGCGTTGGTGGTGGTGAACGCTCTCAAGGGCAGCCCCTGGGGAACGTTCACGATCGCCGCTACCATGCCGATTGCGCTGTGGATGGGGATTTATCTCCGCTATTTGCGACCGGGCAAAGTACTTGAGTGCTCCCTGATGGGCTTCATCCTGGTGGTGGCGAGCATTTTCGGCGGCCAGTGGGTGGCGCAATCGCCGAGCTGGGGCCCGGTCTTTTCCCTGGGCGCCATGGGGCTGGCGATCGCGGTCATCGTTTACGGCTACTTTGCGAGCGTGCTGCCGGTGTGGCTGTTCCTGGCGCCGCGCGATTACCTAAGCACGTTCATTAAGCTGGGGGTGGTGCTGGCGCTGGCGGTCGGAATTTTGTTCGTGCGGCCGGAATTGCAGCTTCCCGCCTTCACCCGTTTCGTCGACGGAACCGGGCCGATCTTCGCCGGCAAGATTTTTCCGTTCTGCTTCATTACAATTGCCTGCGGCGCCGTATCGGGCTTTCATTCGCTGATCTCCTCCGGCACGACGCCGAAACTGATCGCGCGCGAGTCGCATGCGTACCCGGTGGGGTATGGCTCGATGCTGATGGAAAGCTTTGTCGCCATTATGGCGATGATTGCGGCGTGCGTGCTGCAGCCCGGGATTTACTTCGCGGTGAATTCGCCGGCCGGCGTGGTGGGCGCAACTCCGGCCGCGGCGGTCACGACGATTTCCAACTGGGGTTTTCCCGTGACTGTGCCGGAGATGGCCGACCTCGCCCGGAATGTGGGCGAACAGACGCTGTTCTACCGCACCGGCGGCGCGCCTTCGCTGGCGCTCGGGATGGCGGCGATCTTCGCTCGGGGGGGCGGCGGCGAGGCGGTCCTTGGCTTCTGGTATCACTTCGCCATCATGTTCGAGGCGCTGTTTATCCTGACCATCATTGCGGCGGGAACGCGCGTGGGGCGGTTCATGATTCATGACCTGATGGCCCAATTCTCGGCGCCGGCCGCGAAGAAGATGACCGGGATCGCCGGCATCAACCTGGTGAGCCTGGCGATGGTGGCGGCGTGGGGTTATTTTCTGGTGCAGGGGGTTCGGGATCCGCTCGGCGGCATCAACTCCTTATGGCCTCTGTTCGGGATTTCGAACCAGCTGCTGGCCTCGGTAGCGTTGTGCGTGGGCACGACAATCCTGCTCAAAATGCACGGGCCCAAGTATATCTGGATCACGTGCGCGCCGCTGCTGTGGTTGGTGGGCGCGACGTTCACGGCCGGCTGGCAGAAGATATTCGCGCCGGAACCGGCATTGGGATTTTTGGCGCATGCCAGGCAACTGGAACAGGCGATGCGGGCACACCCCTCTTCCACGACCGCGGCCCTGATCTTCAATGACCGGTTGGATGCGGTGGTGACCGGCATTTTCCTGATCCTGGTGGCCACGATTCTGATCGATTCCCTGCGCACCTGGGCCGGCATCCTTCGCGGCACCCGCGAGGCACGGGTGTATGAGGCGCCATTTGTGGCTTCCGAGCTCCAGCCGGAGGAAGTATGAAGGCCGCGCGGCGACTGGGTCAATTCTGTCTCGCGCTGCTGCGCGAGCTGTCGGATGAGAACGCATACCGGCGCCACCTGGCGTTGTCTGGCCGGGCGCACTCGCCGCAAGAGTGGCGGCGGTTTTCCGAGCGCCGCCTGCGATCCAAATACGCTCGAGCGAAGTGCTGTTGAGCGGCGACGCTAAGGCGCCTTCTCGGAGTGCGCGGCTTGGGACGAGAGGTGCCGGTAGAAACCCAGGTCTGCTCCGGTAAGCATTTTTGTGACGAAGATGATCTGGCCCGCGTGCATCGCGAAGTGCTCGACCACGTGATAAATCGCGTCGAGCACGGAAACGTCGTAGCCTTGGATGGTCAGGCGGTCGGCCAAGCGGGGCGGGGAAGTCTGCTCAATGACCGCGGCCGCTTCGGTCACGGTCGTCTGCAAACGCTCGCGAAGTTGTTGCGGGCCGGGGCCGCCGCGCGCGGCGAACTCGGCATCCCGCTGCCGGACGTCGGGCATTCCGCCGATGCCCGCGATAATCCATTGCCGCACGTTGCCGCAGAGATGCAGGACGAGATTGCCGATGGCATTCTCGTTGTCGCCTCCACGCGCCCAAACCTGTTCCTCGCTGAGCTGGGTCAGACAGGTGTCGAGGCGCGAAGCGAGTTGGCGCAACTTCGCCGAGGAAAAGTCCAGGAAGGCCCTGCCGAGCGCAGTTTCCGCCATCACAAATTCAGTATAGGGCACGGCATGCGAACTTCTCAGTCCGCGTACCCGTCTGCGCGCGTGGTTTGTCGAACCCGGTTTACGAGCGGCTGCGTGACGACTTGCGGGAAGAGGTTTTCTTGGCGGCCCCTTTGCGTTTCGCCGGCACTTTCGCTCCCGCGCGCCGCGCCTCGCTGAGGCCGATGGCAATGGCTTGTTTGCGGCTGGTCACTTTCTTTTTGCCGCCCGATTTGAGCTGCCCGTGCTTAAACTCGTGCATCACCTTCCCGACTTTGGCTTTCCCTTTCGCGGCCGTTCGGGACGCGCTCTTCTTTTTCGTGGCCATCCTTCTCCTCCACTCGAAGTATACCGGCGAGCGACACGGCGGCTTCGTGAGTGAAGGCTCAAATCGCCGCGTCAGCGGAAGGAATCGCACGTTCCGGAACCCGTTCGCTATGCTGAAGAGACGGAGCTTTTTTTGCGGGAACCCATCCACGTTATCGGCGGAGGACTGGCCGGAAGCGAAGCCGCGTGGCAGATCGCCCGCCGCGGACTGCGCGTCGTTTTGTATGAGATGCGTCCGGCGCATCGCACGCCGGCGCATCAGACTGGAAACCTGGCGGAACTGGTTTGCAGCAATTCGCTGAAAACCGAGCAGGAATCGGCTGCCCCGTGGCTGCTCAAGGAGGAACTCCGACGGCTCGATTCGCTGCTCCTGCGGGCGGCGGAAGCGGCGCGCGTGCCCGGCGGCCACGCGTTGACCGTCGATCGCGAAGCGTTTTCGGCGGCGGTCACGGAAGCAATCGGGAACGAGCCCCTCATTGAACTGAGGCGGGAAGAACTCACCGCGGCGCCTTCCGCCATCACGATAATCGCCACCGGGCCGCTGACCAGCGAAGCGCTGGCCGAGGAGATCGGGCGGCTGACGGGATCCGGACGCCTGTTCTTTTACGACAGCATCAGCCCCATCGTGGACGCCGAGTCGGTGGACACGACGATTGCCTTCTGGGCGTCGCGATACGGCAAGTCCACGGACGGGACCGACGATTATCTCAATTGCCCGCTGGATCGCGCGGAATACGATCGCTTCGTCGATGAGTTGTTGAAGGCGCAAACCGTTTCGGCGCACATTCCGGAAGATGCCACGCCGTATTTCGAAGCCTGCCTGCCGATCGAGGAGCTGGCGCGGCGCGGCCGCGACACCTTGCGGTTCGGCCCCATGAAACCGATGGGGCTGGCGGACCCGCGGACGGGGAGGCGGCCCTACGCCGTGGTGCAATTGCGGCAGGAGAACCTGCGCGCCGCGAGCTTCAACCTGGTCGGGTTCCAGAACCATCTGAGATTCGCGGAGCAAGAAAGGATTCTGCGGCTGATTCCGGGACTGCAGCACGCCGAGTTTCTGCGCTTTGGGCAGATGCATCGGAACACGTATATTAACGCGCCGGCGCTCCTGACTCCGACTCTTCAATTGCGCAGCCGGCCGGAAGTACTGTTCGCGGGACAGATCTCTGGAGTGGAGGGATACGTAGAGGCGATTGCCACGGGGCTGATGGCCGGAATGCACGCAGCCGCGCTGGCCTCGGGAGAACCGCCGCGCGCGTTGCCGCGCGAGACGGCGCTGGGATCGCTCTGTCATTACATTTCCGGCGCGGATCCAGCGGATTATCAGCCGGCCAACATTACCTTCGATCTGCTGCCGCCGCTCGAGGAAACCACGCGCCACCGGCTGCGCCGCGACAAAAAGGCGCGGCATGCCGAAGTGTGCCGGCGGGCGCTGGCGGCATTGGAAGAATTCCGGCACGCACATGTCTGAGCTCGGCCGCCAGATCGAGCGGTACCTGGAGGAGCTGAAGCGCACCGCAGCGTCGGCCCATACCGTGGATGCGTACGCGGCCGATTTACGCCAGTTTTTGCAATTCCTTTCGCCGCCCGAAACCGAGCCGCCGGAACCGCAAGCGATCGATACGCTGATTTTGCGGGAGTGGCTGGCGGGGCTGTATCGCGATCAGCTTTCCGCCGTGACCATCCGGCGCAAGCTGGCGGCGGTCCGCGGCTTGTTCCGTTTTTTGTCGCGCGAAGGCGTGGTGACGAGGAATGCCGCGCGCCTGCTGCGGACCCCCAAGGCCCCGCAGAAGCTTCCGGAAGTGATGACCGCCGAGCAGGTGAATACGCTCATCGACGGCGTGGCTGCGCAGCGGACCGAGCGGCCGTTTCCGGCGCGCGATCGCGCGATCTTCGAGCTGCTGTACGGATGCGGCCTGCGCATCAGCGAACTGGCGGGACTTGATATGGAAGATGTGGACCGCTCGCAAGGGTGGCTGCGGGTGCGCGGTAAGGGGCGCAAGGAGAGGCTGGTGCCGCTGCCGGCGAAAGCGGCGCAGTCGTTGGAGCGGTATTGGGCCGAACGGCGCGTCGTCCGCGGCGAGCGTGCTGTGTTTCTCAACCATCGCGGAGGCCGGCTGAGCGACCGCGGCATGCGCGGCATCGTGAAATTGTACGCGACCCTGCTCGCGGGCGATCCGTCCATCCATCCGCACAGCTTCCGGCATGCTTATGCCACGCATCTGCTGGCGGCCGGCGCCGATCTGCGCGCCATCCAGGAATTGCTGGGACACGCTCGGCTGTCAACGACGCAGAAATACACCCAAGTTTCACTGACCGATCTGATGGCGGTCTACGATAAGGCGCACCCGAAGGCCTGACGGCAATGCAGCATTGGTGGCGGCAGTTGCGGCAGGAGTTTCGTCCCATGATGGAGCTGGCGTGGCCTTTGGCCCTGGCCGAGCTGGGATGGATGGCGCAAGGCACGGTCGACCTGATTATGGCGGGGCCCCTAGGCGCGGCGGCCATGGGGGCCGGCAGCCTCGCCAACATGTTGTTTTATCCCGTTGCGACTTCGGGAATCGGGCTGCTGCTGGGAATGGACACCCTGGTGGCGCAAGCGTTCGGCGCCTCCGACGCGCGCGATTGCCGGCGCACGCTGGTGAACGGCATCTGGCTCGCCTTGGTGTTGACGCTGCCATTAAGCCTGGTGATCTGGGCGCTGATCCCGCTGATCCGCGCGCTCGGAACCAATCCGCGGGTGCTGGTTCCATTCGAGCCCTATCTGAAGGCGCTGATTGCCAGCATTCTGCCCCTGCTGCTCTATACGGCGTTGCGGCGGTACCTGCAGGCGGTCAACCTGGTGAAGCCGGTGATGTTTTCACTGGTGAGCGCGAATTTGATCAACGTGGCGGGCAACTACGCGCTGATGTACGGGCATTGGGGCGCGCCGGCCATGGGGCTGGCGGGGTCGGGATGGTCCACCGCGATTTCGCGCGTGTACATGGCGGCCGCCTTGTTGATTGCGGTGTGGCGGCACGAGCGCGGCTCGGGGAGCCTGCTGGCGCGAATTTCGTGGCGGCCGGACGGAAAGCGGCTGCGGCGCCTGTTCTCGCTCGGCCTGCCGGCCGCGCTGCAGATCGGAATCGAGGGGGCCGTCTTTGGAGTGGTGACGGTGTTCGCGGCGCGGCTGGATGAAGTGTCGCTGGCGGCGCACGCCATCGCGATCAACGTGGTGGGCACGACGTTCATGGTGCCGCTCGGCATCAGCTCGGCGGCGGCGGTGCGGGTGGGGCATGCAATCGGCCGCAAAGACCCGCGCGGAGCGGCGATTGCCGGTTGGGCGGCGGTGACCCTGGGCGCGCTCTTCATGAGCAGCGCGGGGCTGGCGCTGGCGCTGATCCCGCGGCTGATCGTCCGCGTCTTCAGCGCCGACGCGGCCGTCATCGCGGCCGGCGCGGTTTTGCTCCAGATCGCGGCGTTGTTCCAGTTGTTCGACGGGCTCCAGGTGGTCACCACGGGAGCCCTGCGCGGCATGGGCGATACGCGAACCCCCATGCTGGCGCACCTGATCGGCTACTGGGCGATCGGGCTGCCCATCAGTTACGCGCTTTGTTTCCGCTACCGCTGGGGCGCGCCCGGCATCTGGGCCGGGTTAAGCACCGCGCTGATCCTGATCGGCGCCAGCCTGGCGTTGGTGTGGCACGCGCGAGTCGTGGAGGTTCAGAAGGACCAGGAGACGCTGGTATAGCCCGTGTGGGCGTGATAGTTTTGCAGGCGGCCGAGAAGGCCGAAGTCCTCCCGGTAGTCGTAAAACTGGTAACCGGCATTCCAGCGGAATTTTTCCGACAGGCGGATCGAAAGGCGCGCTAAGGGCGATTGGTAGCTGAGCGGGAATGTCTCGACCGAGCTCAGCAACCCTTGCACCGGATCGGTGTTGCCGGAAACGATGGCGGCGCCGCGGCCATCGCCGGTGTCGCGCGTGATGCTGTAGCCCACGTAGAGATCGGCCCGCTTGTTCAACCCCAAGTGCGCGCCGAGGTTGGCCGCGTGAATGTTGCTCACGTACACTGCAGGGGTCTGCTGCAATTGGAACGCGGCGAAAAAGACCAGGCCGGAAACCGTGTCGAGGTGCAGCTTCATATAGCTGGCATCCAGGGAGAACCAGTCCTTCGGCGACCAGGACGCATTGGCGGTGTAGTTCCGCGAATGCGAGCTGTATTCGGAAAGCGAGAACGGCGCATTGATGTTGTAGACCTGGCGATACTGCGTGGAGAGTTGAACTTTGCGGGTGCGGTAGTCGACGCGGCCGCCGAGGGTGTGGAAGTTGCGGCTGCTGATGGGCGTGAAGGGCTGATTATCGCGGCCGATTTCGCCTTCCAGTTGGGCCGTGAGCGGTTTGACCGGACGGATGCGCACGCCGAGCGTTCCATCGTTCCAATGGTTGTCGCGGAGGTACGCGGTATTGAGCAGGCCCGAATCGGGCGGCGCGGCGAAGCCTTCGACGGTGGTGATGAAGCGCGCGGAATAGTTGTACCCGGCATAGAAACCCAGCCAGTTGGTGATCCGGTAGTTGATATCTGTCGCATTCGCGACGGTGCGCACGCCGAGGTACCGGAAATTGAGGCTGGTGCCCAGGCCGGTGAGGTTATCGAATTCGGTGTAAGTGGAATCGCCCACCGTGCGCGTATTGTGGGCGGAAGTGTTGTTGACGATGGTCAGGCGGTCGGTGGGGAACAGGCTGATGCCGAAATCGCCGGCGGCCACGGGTCGGTCGGCATTGCCGCTGACCAGGATCTGGCGGCTGGCCGCGGCGCCCAGGTTCAGCCCGAAGGCCGATTCATCGAGAGCGAAGTCGCGGCGGCCGCCCGTGTACGTCATGCGGGCGTTCAAGCCCCAGTGTTTGTGCGTGCTAACCAGATCGCCGAGCCAGCCGGGATTGGAGCCATGGTAGGGTTCGGAGCGGGCAAACTGCTGCAGCACGGCAGGGCTTGGCGGATTCCCCACGAGGGGCGCCGCGCCGTTGTATCGCGGATCGTCTTTATAGAAATCCCACCGCCGCAAGATGGTGAACTTGAAACCAGCCAGTTCGATGTCCGCCCCGAACCGATATTCATTCCACTCGCGCCGCACATTCGTGAACACCGCGAACGGATTGCCCGTACTGGTGAACTCCTGCACGCTGGAGAGCGCCGGCCCGTCCTGCGTGTTGCGGCTGTACCCGGCGCGAAACTTGATCTTTGCTTGCGGGAATAGCGTCAAATCGTGGTCCTGCAAGCGCCGGCGCGTGTCCATGAGGTGCAGGCCATTCGAGATCGCCACGCCGGGATTATAGAATTCGTCCAGGCGCCACAGCATGTCATACCGGTACATCTGGTTTTTCTCGATCCGTAGCGTTGCCGATTGGTACGGATCATTGCCGAGCCCCTGCGTGTGGAGCAGGAGCTCATCGAACCAGTGGCCGTGGCCATCTTTGGAGTGGATCGAAAGACTGCTGCCGAGCAGCCGGATGCCATTGCGATAGTTGACGTCGGCGCGGTATTTGCCGAGGTCGCCGCCGATCTCGGCGAAGCGGTAGCCGGTTTCGAAAGAATTGGTGACGTTGTAGTCGCCGACATTCTGTCCGCCCGGCGAGCCGGGCTGCTCGGGTGTGGGGGCCACTACCTGCTGCGCCGCCAGCCCGCCGGCCATTGTCAGGATCACAACAAGTCGTCTCTGCATGGCGCTATCTCAGGAAGAACGCGTCACTGTTGGAGCCGTGCACCCGCACGTGACAGGTCGTGCAGTTCTGGTATTTCGGGTCCAACAGGTTGTGGGTTCGCGACAACCGCGTCTCGCCGTTGTTGCGCGTTCCGAAGGTGCCGGCGCCGTTGTGGCATTGCAGGCATAACGTGAAGACCACCGGCCGGCGCAGCAGCCGCGTGTTGGTGGACCCGTGCGGATAATGACAGGTCTCGCATCCTTCGACGCGAACCGGGGGATGCTCGTAAACGAAGGGCCCTCGTTTGTCCATGTGGCATTTCAGACAAGGTTCCTCGTTGCCGAGCGCCTGTTCGACCATGCGCGGCCGGTCTCCCATGCGCCAGGTTGGCGCGAACGCGCCGTGGGGATTATGGCAGTCCGTGCACTGCATGAACCCTTCGTTCACGCGATGCTTGGACGGCATCTCGAATTGGGCGCGAACCGCGTTGTGGCAGCCGTAGCAGAGTTCACTCTGCTTTTTCGCCAGCAGGTATTGGGGAGCGGCCGAGTGATGGATCGAGTGGCAGCTGGTGCACGCCACGTCGTTCAGCGTATGCTCGGAGCGCCGGATGTTCACCTTTCCGAAGTCGTTGGCGTGGCAGGTGAGGCAGTCCTCCAGCACCTGCTTGGGCGTCATCAGCGAGAACGCGTGCGGAATGGTGTCCGCGCCTCCGCCGGAATCCACGTGAGCCTGGGCGCCGCCGTGGCAGCCCTCGCAGCCGGTCCGCTGCGGGGACTCGTTTCCGGAGGCGATGCTCTTATAGTGCGGATTCTTATAAAAAGCTTGCCAGATGTCGGCGTGGCAGTCGCGGCAGACTACGTTTCCGATATAGCCGGGCGCGGAGCGCGGAGTCTGGGCGGAGGCGGTACCGTGGACCAGTAGGCCTAAAGTTAATAAGAGGGCCGCGATACCGGCCGCACGAGTCATCTTTCGCATGATACTTGACCGGCGGCGTATTCTACGCCGCGGCGCCCGAAAATTTACCTTTGAATCCGCGAGGATCCGCCCCGCGCGACGGCGCGCACCTGCTCGAGGGTGGCCATCGTGGTGTCGCCGGGGAAGGTGGTGAGCAGGGCGCCGTGCGCCCATCCCAAGCGCACGGCTTCCTCCGGAGAAGCGCCGGTCAGAAGGCCGTAGAAGAAGCCGGACGCGAAGCCGTCGCCGCCGCCCACGCGGTCGAGAACGTCCAGATCGCAGGCCGGGCTGGCGTAGGTATTCCCTCGTACCCAGGCAACCGCGGCCCAGCGATGCCGGTTGGCGGAATGAACGGCCCGCAAGGTCGTGGCGACGGCCTGGATATGCGGATGCCGCTCCACCACGGTCTGAATCATGGCGAAAAACGCGCTCGGGTCGAGTTCGGAGGCGTGGGCCACCTCGGGGCCCGCAATCCCCAGTCCCTTTTGCAGGTCCTCTTCATTACCTACCAGCACGTCCACGTGCTTGACGATCGACCGCATCACTTCGGTTGCCCGCTCCCGGCCGCCCCACACGTTCCAGAGTTTCTCCCGGTAGTTCAAGTCGAATGAGACCACCGCCCCCGCCGCTTTCGCGGCTTGAACGGCCTCCACGATGAGCTCACCGGTGCTGGAGGAGAGCGCCGCGAAAATTCCTCCGCTATGAAACCAGCGGACGCCGGACGCGAAAATGGCCTTCCAGTCGAAATCGCCGGGTTTGAGTTGGGCCGCCGCTTCGTTTGACCGGTTGTAGAAAACCACGGGCGCGCGGACGCCATATCCGCGATCGCTATAAACCGTGGCCATGTTCGGGCCGCTCACGCCGTTATGCGAAAACCGCTTATAGAACGGCTTCACCCCCATGGCCCGGACGCGTTCAGCGATCAGGTCGCCGATCGGATAGTCCACCATGGCGGTGGCAATAGCGGTGCGCAGTCCAAAACAGTCGGACAGGTTCGCGGCGCAATTGTACTCGCCCCCGCTGACATGAATCTGGCACTCCGTGGCTTTTCGAAATGGAATCACTCCCGGATCAAGCCGGTGCACGAGCGCACCGAGCGCCAGAAAATCCAGCGCCCCATCCGGGCGTACGGTGAGCGTGTTTGCCATGATCGCAGCCCCATTGTAGCTTTGCGATTGCCGCCGGATTATTCAAAGCTTCTGCCGGACGGGTTTAGGAAGGCTAAATGGCGCCGCTGCCGGCCGCGGAGCGTCTTATCGCGGCGGCGGCAGATCCAACGCCGGATTCCGCGCGAAGAACCCCCACGGCACCAGCCGGAATTCGGCGGTTTCGGTGGGCATCACGGGCCAGTCTTCCGGCCGTGGATTGTGCGTGACGCCGAGCGTGTACCACAGCACGACGTCGGTGTTTTCGATCCTCCGGTTGGCGGCGGTCCACTTCGGCAAACCGTCGCCGCCGCGGCTCTGGTTGGGATAATCGCCGCCGGCGAACCGCTCCGATTCGGTATAAGGCGTCACCCAGACGTGCGCATTCAGAAAACCCGCCCGCTTGCGAACCCAGGACTCGGGCGCCGCCAGCGGCATCGCATTCGTTCCGGGTACCACCGCATAGCCCGTTTCGTGCCCGAGCGGGTTTTTCGCGGACGCGTTCATCACCACCCAGCGGCGGCTGGTCGCCAGGTTCAGGTTCCGCTCCGCTTCCTTCTCGGTGCGGAGCGGCGTCTCCCGCATCACAAACGCATTTGCGTAGGGATTGCTTTTGCCGGCCGGTTCGGCCACGCTGTTCAACTCCACCACCCGGTTCGCGGCGGCTCCGTCCACATCCATGTCCAACCGGTAGGTGAAGAAATGCTGGTGGTGCGGCGCCGCCACGTTGTGATCCACCAGATGACTATAAGGGCCTGCTTGGCTATCCGGCACCGCCTTTACGGCCATGATGCCGGTCAACTCCACGCGGACTTCGATGGTTCCGTCCTGGCGAAAGATCCAGTCGAATCCGTAATCGTAGTTGCCGACCTGCGCGACGAACGAGAGCACCAGGGAGCGCGCCCTTCGGGCTTCCACGCCATGCTTCCAGGCGATCCCGGCATCCAGTTCGTACAGTGCCACGGCGCGCGGGATGATTTGCGGTTCGCCGGCCGAATCCGCCAAAACCGCGCTGTACACCCTGCAATTCGTCGGGCAATCCACGCCCGGCCGCAGCGGGGTGGCGGTTACCCCGAGACCCAGCTCGCCGGCATCAAAGCTGTTGCGGAAATACCAGCCGGCGCCGGGGTCTCCATACGGGACGACCATCTCCGAGATCGATCCGCGGTACAGCACCGGGCGCACACGCCCGCCGTCTTCGTACCCGACGGTGTACACCACCAGTCCTTCGCGCGGCCGGAGCGCATAGCGGAAGCGCCACTTTTGCCAGCGCACTTCGCCGTCGACGATCTGGAAACCGGGGCCCGCCGGCTGCGTGATCTCGAGCGGAGCGGCCGGCTCGCGGTAGGGCCCCCCGGCCAGGCTCGCCTCTTCTCGTGGGACGGGCGCGTTGCGGTCGATGTCCACAAAATCGATGACCCTTCGGGCCGTCAGGTTGACCTGCGCCACCAGCCCTTCGATGGGGTGAGCGAAAAAATTTCCATCGCCGGCGCGGTAATACGAGAGCGCGCGCACGATCCGGCCATCTTCGGTTCCCGGCAGAGCGAAATATCCCGCCGACCAGCACACCACCACCACGTTCTCCAGGTCCGTGATGTTCCGTTCCTGCAGCGCTTTTGCCCACCGCGGGTCGGCCCGCACGATGCGTTCGGCCAGTTCCGAATCTTCGCCGCTGATGGCGGGTTGCGCGCCGGGAATTTCTTTCCAGGAGACCAGTTGCTCCGCGGCTAGATCGGCCACCGCTTCAAACGTCCGGTTGGCCCGGCGATCGTAGATCACGGCAGAAGCGCGCCGTGGCGTGGATGTGCCGCGCAGCACCGCGTCTTTGGGCGGTTCCGCCAGCGTCAGCTCGCTGAATTCGGCATTACGCGGCATCCGGCCGGAGTCTCGCAGGATCTTGACCGCCGCACGAATTTCGCGGGCGTTGAGCGGCGTCAGGGGATGTACGGCCTGGCCAAATGCGGCCCAGGCGATGAGGAACAAGAGACACGGCAGCCGGCCCGCCGCCCGGCTGGACCCGCTGAGCAGCGGGTCCGCAGGCTGGCAGCCTGCCCTACAAACTACAGCACGTCTTCTGACCAATCTTCGAGTACCTGCTTCGCCTTCGTCATGAACTGATCGGCCAGGGCGCCGTCGATGAGCCGGTGGTCGAAGGTGAGTGACAGGTGGCAAATCGACCGGATGGCGATCGCATCGTCGATCACCACCGGAGTCTTGTCCACGGTGCCGACTCCCAGAATCGCCACTTGCGGCTGATTGATGATCGGGGTTCCGACCATGCTGCCAAAGCTCCCGAAGTTGGTGATCGAAAACGTGCCGCCCTGCACTTCTTCGGGCTTGAGCTGCCGCGACCGCGCCCGGCCCGCCAGATCCACGATTGAGCGCTGCAGGCCCAGGACGTTCTTTTCGTCGGCGTTGCGGATCACCGGTACGATCAGTCCATTTTCCAGGGCGACCGCAATCCCGATATTGATTTCGTTGTGATAAATGATGTTGTTGCCGTCAATCGAAGCGTTGACAATCGGAAATTGCCGGAGCGCCACCACCGCCGCCCGCGTAATGAACGGCAGATAGGTCAGCGAGAAGCCGTATTGCGCCTGCACGCTTGCTTTGTTGCGTTCGCGCACCTTCGCCACCTTGGTCATGTCGACCTTATGAACGGTGGTCACGTGCGCCGAGGTCCGCTTCGACAGCACCATGTGCTCGGCGATCTTGATCCGCATCGTGCTCATCGGCTCGATGCGCGTCTTCGCCTGTCCGGCGGGAGGCAGCGGCGCCGGGGGCACCGGTTCCACTCTCGGGGCGCGCGGCGCGGCGGGCGGTTGCTGGACCGGTTGCGGCGGCGCGGCCGGTTGTGCTTCCCGCTGGGCCAGATACGCCTCGATGTCCTGTTTGGTGATCCGGCCTCCGGAGCCCGTTCCGGTCACGCGGCTGAGGTCGATATTGTTTTCCCGCGCCATCTTGCGAACCAGCGGGGAAAGCGGGCCCACGGCCGGAGCGGTGTCTTCCACCTGGTGGGGCGCCGGTGTCGGCTGAATGGTCTCCTGCGTGGGAGTCTCCTGGATGGGAGCGGCTTGCCGCGGCGGCGGAGGAGGAGTCTGCGGCGCCGGCTGGACGGCTGGCTGCGCTGCCTTGGGCCGCGCTCCGGCGCCATTGCCGCCATCTTCGATCCGCGCCACGACGGTATTGATCCCCACCGTCTTGCCTTCCTCCACCAACACCTCGGAAAGCGTTCCGGCCGCGGGCGAAGGAATCTCCGTGTCTACTTTATCGGTCGAGATCTCGAACAGCGGCTCGTCGCGCTCCACGCGCTCGCCGGGCTTCTTCAGCCACTTCGTCAACGTGCCTTCTACAATGCTTTCGCCCATTTGGGGCATCACGACATCAGTCATAGATCGATCTCACTTTCCTGGAGCTGCGAGCGCCGGCGTCTCGAGCAGCATGTCACAGTCAAAAATGCGGCCAAAGTGTCTGGCCAGGGTTTGCGAAACTTCGCTCGGGTCCGCTGCGCATCCGAGTTGAGCCATGGATGTGACGGGCTTGGTCAAACCGCAGGGGACGATGTACTGGAAATAGCTCAAATCCGTTGTCACATTCAATGCGAAACCATGCGAGGTCACCCAGCGGCTGATGTGGACCCCGATCGCCGCGATCTTCCGCTCCTCCACCCACACGCCCGTGAGTTTCGGAATCCGCCCCGCCGTGATGCCGAAATCGGCCAGGGTGTCGATGAGCACCTGCTCGATCGCCCGGACGTATCCGACCACGTCGCGCTTCCACTCCCGCAAATCGAGGATCGGGTAGCCGACCAGTTGCCCCGGCCCATGATAGGTGATATCGCCGCCCCGATCGGTCGGGAAAAACGAGATCCCCGCCCGGTTGAGCATCTCCGGGCCGGCGAGTAAATGCTCCATGTGGCCGTTGCGGCCGAGCGTCACCACGTGCGGATGCTCCAGCAGCAGCAGCTGATCTCCGATCAGCCCCTGCTTCCGCTCGGCGGCCAGTTGTTGCTGGAGTTCCAACGCCTTGCCGTAATCGATTCGCCCGAGTTCGCGAACTTGACAGCTACGCATTGATCGAAAGACCGTAAACCGCGTTGAACGCCTCGCCCACCGCTTCATACAGCGTGGGGTGCGCGTGGATGGTCTGCATCATCGTCTGTACCGTGGCTTCCGAGTTCATCGCGGTGACCGCTTCGGCGATCAGCTCGAATGCCTCGGGCCCAATGATGTGGACACCGAGGATCTCCCCGTATTTTTCGTCCGACACCACTTTGATGAAGCCTTCGTGTTTTCCGAGTATGGTGGCGCGGCTGTTGCCCGCGAACGGAAACCGCCCGACCCGAACGTTATAACCCTGCGCCCGCGCCTGCGCCTCCGTTAAGCCGACGCTGCCGATGCCCGGATCCGTGTACGTGCACGCCGGGATTCGATTCTTGTTGATCGGCGTGGTTGGCTTGCCCGCCATGTGCGCCACCGCGATCATTCCTTCCATCGTCGCCACGTGCGCGAGTTGAGGAGTCCCCATGACCACGTCGCCGATCGCATAGACGCCGGGTTCGGCCGTCTGCTGGTACTCGCCGACTTTGATGAACCCGCGGTCAAGCTGTACCCGCGTGTTCTCCAATCCGATATTGTCGGTGTTGGGCTTGCGCCCCACCGCCACCAGCAGCTTTTCGGTCTCGATCTGTTCCTGCTTGCCGTCCTTGGTCGTCAGCGTGAGCCGGACGCACTTGCCGGTCTTCTGGATGTTCTCGGCGCGCGCGCCGGTCTCGACTCGAATCTTCTGTTTCCGGAACGCCCGGTCGAGTTCCTTGGAAATGTCCTCGTCTTCCAGCGGGACAATACGCGGCAGCATCTCGATGACAATCACTTCGGTGCCGAACCGCCGGAAGATGGACGCGAATTCCACCCCCACCGCGCCCGCCCCGATAATGACCAGGTTTTTCGGAACCTCGGTCAGGTTCAGGATCTCAACATTCGTCAGAATGGTTTCGGGATCCGGCTGAAGCCCCGGAAGCATCCGCGCTTCCGACCCGGTCGCAATGATGATGTTTTTCGCCTCCAGCGTCTGCACGCCGGTGTCGGACTTGACCTCGACTTTGCCGCCGCCCTTGAGCGTCGCGTACCCGGTGATCCGTTCCACCTTGGCGCGCTTGAGCAACATGCCCACGCCATTGGAATGTTTGTTGACGATCCCGTCTTTGCGCTCCTTTACTTTCGGATAATCGAGCCGCGGATTTTCGCACTGAATGCCTTCTTTATCCGAATGGACGAAGCGCTCCCAGATGTCGGCGGTCTGCAGCAGCGCTTTCGTGGGAATACACCCCACCAGCAGACAGGTGCCGCCAAGCTTCGCTTGCTTCTCGATAAGCGCCGTTTTTAAGCCATATTGGCCGGCGCGAATGGCTGCGGAGTAGCCGCCTGGACCACTCCCGATGACAATCAGATCGTAGGACACTTTTTCCATTCTACCTAGTGTCACCGCGCTCTCACGAGGCGCGTCTAACATAAAGTTATGAAATGGCTCCTCGTTCTTCTGATGCTGGCTGCTGGAACGGGATTTGCGCAGCCGCGGCCGGCCCCCCGGAAGCCCGCGAGGAAATCCGAGACCGCTGTCCCGTCCAAATGGCCGATCGAGAAACTGGCGGTGGAGGGCAATCGGAATTATTCGGCCGCGCAAGTGTTGGCCGTGGCTGGCCTAAAAATTGGCCAAGTAGCCGGCAAGGAGGAGTTCGACGCCGCCCGTGACCGCCTGGTCGCCAGCGGCGCTTTTGAAACGGTCGGTTATAAATTTGAGCCCGACCCCGGCGGCAAAGGCTACGTGGCTACATTCCAGGTGACCGAGGCCGAGCCGGCCTATCCGGTGCGCTTCGAAAATCTCGGGGTCCCCGCAGCGGACCTGGAGGCTATGTTGCGCGCGAGAGACCCGCTGTTTTCCCTCAAGAGATTGCCCGCCACCAAACCGGTGCTCGACCGGTACGTCGCCTGGGTTCAGGACTATCTGTCTTCGAAAGGCAATTCGGAAAAACTCGCGGCGCGGCTGAATCCGGCCGGCACGGACCAATTCGAAATTGTCTTTCGTCCGGCCCGCAATTATCCCTCGGTGGCGCAGGTGACCTTCGAAGGCAATCAAGCGGTCGAGCAAAACGTGCTGCGGGAGGCGATCGGCGGGGTCGCGATCGGGCAGCCTTATACCGAAGAGCGCTTTCGGGAACTGCTGAATACCGCGGTCCGCCCTGTGTACGAAGCGCGCGGCTACCTGCGCGTGAAATTTCCCGGCGTCAGAACCGAGCCTGTCAAGGATGTGCAGGGCCTGCACGTGTTCGTGACCGTTGACGAAGGGCCCGCGTATCAATTGACGGCGGTGGCGATCGATGGTCCGAGCCCGGTTTCGGCCGCCGCTCTGCTCAAGGCCGGCGAGATCAAAACCGGGGAGGCCGCCAACTTCGACAAAGTGAACGAAGGGCTCGAAAAAATGCGCCAGGCGCTGCGGCGCGCCGGGTTTCTCGATGCCAAGCTCACCCCGAACCGCCTGTTGGACGATGCCAAAAAAACGGTGGCGGTGAACATACGGGTCGATGCCGGCCCGCAGTTCACAATGGGGAAGCTGAGCATCGTCGGCCTCGACCTCAACGGCGAGTTCGAGATGAAACGGATCTGGAGCATGAAGGAAGGAACACCCTTCAATCCGGAGTATCCGCAAGCGTTCCTCCATAGCGTCCGCCAGCAGGGCTTGTTCGATAACCTGGGCGACACGAAATCGGACGTCAAACTCAACGAGCAGGACCACACCGCCGACGTCACCCTTACCTTTGCCGGGCAAAAGCCGCAAAAGAGAGAAGGCCGGGGGCGCTTCGGCGAGCCGCTGCCGCCCAACTGAGCGTCCCCTTGGGGCGGCACAAACCGGTATGCTGGACCAGTGACCCCCGCCGCCACTTCCAGTGCGCGCCAGTCGAAACTGGGGGCCGTGGTGCGTGTCGCCATGGGGAATGCGCTGGAGATGTACGATTTCCAGATCTTCGGCTACTACGCCCCGGCCATCGGGCTCGCCTTCTTTCCCAGGGGCAGCGCCTTCGCCGGCCTGATGCTGTCCCTCATGACCTTCGGGGCGGGCTTTTTGATGCGCCCTCTCGGCGCGGTCCTGCTCGGTTCTTATATCGATCACCACGGCCGCCGCGCCGGCCTTCTTTTGACCCTGGCTCTCATGGGCGTCGGCACGTTGTCAATCGCGGTGGTGCCGGGATATGCCGCCATCGGGCTCGCGGCGCCCCTGCTCGTGGTCGCGGGCCGGCTCGTTCAGGGTTTGTCTGCGGGAGTCGAGTTGGGGGGCGTGTCGGTTTATTTGTCCGAGATCGCGACGCCGGGGCGCAAGGGTTTTTACGTCGCCTGGCAATCCGGAAGCCAGCAGGTCGCGGTGATGTTCGCGGCGCTGCTGGGAATCGTCCTCAGCGTCTCGCTGTCGGCGGATCAGATGACCCGTTGGGGATGGCGCATTCCGCTATTGGCCGGGTGCTGTCTGCTGCCGTTCCTGCTTTTCCTCCGGCGCTCCTTAGAAGAAACCGACGCCTTCCGTGCGCGGCGTCAACGCCCCAAGCCCGCCGAACTGGTGGGCATCCTGTTCGCAAACTGGCCGGTTGTCGTCTTGGGCATGATGATGTCGACCATGACCACCGTCTGCTTCTACATGGTCACGGCGTACACTCCGACCTTCGGCAGCACCGTGCTTCACCTGGCTTCCACCGACAACCTGATCGTCACGCTGTGCGTCGGCGCCTGCAATTTTGTGCTGTTGCCCTTGTCCGGCGCCCTCTCCGATCGCATTGGGCGCCGCCCGATCCTCATCGGCTGTACCGTCATCTCTTTGTTGACGGCGTATCCGGCGCTGTCCTGGCTGGTGGCCGCGCCGTCCTTCCCCCGGCTGATGGTGGTGGAACTCTGGCTGGCCGCCGTCTACGCCACCTACAACGGAGCCATGGCGGTGTTCTTGACCGAGATTATGCCGGTGACGGTGCGAACCTCCGGTTTTTCCCTGGCATACAGCCTGGCGACGGCCGTTTTCGGCGGGTTCACCCCGGCCATCTGTACCTATCTCATCCACATCACTGGAAACCGTGCCGTTCCAGGAATTTGGCTCTCCTTTGCCGCGGTTTGTGGCCTGTCCGCGGCGTTGATTTTATCCCCAGCGCGATGGGGAAAATCCCGAGACGGGTAACGCTATTTCTGCGGCAATAGGCTGGTACTCCGGTGGCGCCGCCGCTGGAGGATGGTAAAATTGAACCCTATGGACATCCCGTAGTTCCCAATTACCGGGGGAAGTCTCTCCCGTCCCAACCCAGGCCCCACGGCCTCTGGCAGCGGCAGCGCTGCTTGCCCTGAAGTAATTCACAACAAGGAGGTTTTCGGATGAGAAAGCTATTGACCGGTGGTTTAGTCTTTGCGGGAATGGTGTCGTTACCAACCAGTATTTCGAAGCAGCAGACCCTCAGCATTCCAGTCCCCGATTACAGTCACGATTCACGGCTCAAGACCCTGCAGAAATTCTTTGGCAAGGCTGGTTGTCCGGCGCAAAAGTATTCTCAGGAATTCATACAAGCGGCGGATACCTATGATCTCGACTGGCGCCTGCTGCCGAGCATCTCGTTTGTGGAATCCACCGGCGGGAAAGCGGCTAAGAACAACAATCTGTTCGGGTGGGATTCCGGCCGGGCGGAGTTTTCTTCGCCGGTTGCCGGCATCCAGGAAGTCGGGTACCGGTTGTCGCACTCCGATCTCTACCGGGACAAAGACGTGGATGAGATTCTCGCCACCTACAATCCCAACGAGGAGTACGCACATCTCGTGAAATCCGTCATGCGGCAGATTTCTCCGTCGGAGTAGCACCTGGTTCGGACGCTTGTGTTCACTCCGAGAGCAGCGGACGTTGACAACCCCTCCCCACTCGGCGTATATTTGCTAACATACTGATCTCACAGTGGTTTGCTAGTGAGGGCGCATGGTCGCGTGGATCCCGTTGCTGCTCGTTTCCGCATCCATCGGGCCAATGGTGAATCAGTACTCGGCGGAGGCGTATTAAGCCGTGGACCAAGACAAGGGCCAACCGGACCAGCCGGTTCCGGAGAGCTACGAGAATCTACTCGACGATTACAGCCACTTCGCCCCCCCTGCCGCGGATGAAGTCCTGCAGGGCACTGTCCTCAGCATCACCGCTAAAGATGTCATTATTGATTTCGGTTATAAATCCGAAGGCATTGCGCCCATCGAACAATTTCAGACCCCAAAAGGGGAATTAACGGTCCGGCCTGGCGATGTGGTCGATGTCATGATCGACCATGGCGGCGAGCAGCAAGAAGGCTACGTGCTGCTGTCGCATACGCGGGCGGCCCGGCTGCGCATCTGGGACAACCTGGAGAAGGCGCATGAACAGCAGCTGGTGCTCTCGGGCCGCGTGCTGGGCCGCGTCAAAGGCGGCTTAGCAGTGGATGTCGGCATTCAGGCGTTCATGCCCGGTTCGCAGGCGGATCCGCGGCCGATCCACAATCTTGACGCCCTGATCGGGCAGGATATCCCGGTCAAGATCATCAAATTAAATCGCCGCCGCGGAAACGTGGTGGTCTCGCGAAAGCTGGCTGTTGAAGAGGAAATCAACGCAAAGAAAAGCACCACGCTCGAGCACCTCGCGGAAGGAGAAGTCGTAACCGGCGTGGTCAAAAATCTGACCGACTACGGCGCATTCATCGATCTCGGTGGAATCGACGGGCTTCTCCATGTCACGGACATGTCGTACGGCCGGATCGGCCATCCTTCCGAACTGCTGCAGGTCGGACAGGAGGTGACGGTCAAGGTTCTGAAGTTTGACCGCAGCAAGGAACGCGTCTCGCTGGGGCTCAAGCAACTTGAGCCGGACCCTTGGGATACCGCGGCAACCCGCTATCCGGTGAATGGCCGCGTGATCGGACGGGTCGTCAACGTCACGGATTACGGCGCTTTTGTGGAACTGGAACCGGGAGTGGAAGGGCTGATCCACATCAGCGAAATGACGTGGTCCCGGCGGATGAAGCATCCCTCGAAGGTAGTCAAGCCCGGCGATCAGGTCGAAGCGGTCGTGCTGGAGGTCCATCCCAAGGAACGGCGCATCTCGCTGGGGCTCAAACAGCTCGAGCCCAATCCGTGGACCACGATCGACAGCCGTTATAGTGTCGGCTCCGTGGTCGAAGGCCGGGTGCGGAACATGACGGATTTCGGAGCCTTCATCGAGATTGAAGAAGGCATAGACGGTCTGGTGCACGTTTCGGATCTCTCGTGGACGAAGCGCATCAAGCACCCGTCGGAAGTTTTGAAGAAGGGCCAAGTGGTCCAGGCCGTGATCCTGAACATCGATTCCGCGGCGCACCGGCTCTCGCTCGGAATCAAGCAGTTGCAGCCGGATGCCTGGGAAACGTACTTCCAGGAGCATCAGGTCGGGGACACTGTGCATGGGCGCGTGTGCCGGCTGGCGAGTTTTGGCGGATTCGTAGAACTGGCCGAAGGCGTCGAAGGACTGTGCCACTTTTCCGAAGTTCCGGGCTATTCGGGACGGCGCGGCGCGGAGGAAGCGCCCTTGAAGGTCGGGCAGGAATTGGATTTTAAGATCATCAAAATGAGCGAGGCGGAGAAGAAGATCGGTCTCAGCCTGCGCGCGCTTGCCGATGACGACGAGAAGACCCGTCTGGAGGATTACCAGCGGCAGGCGGCCGCCGCCACCTCCACCATCGAGGAAGTGATGAGCCTCAAGGACCGAAACCTGGAATAACTTGCAAATTTCGTGTATTCAAGAGATACTGCGGTTTCGTAACCTGTTGAGAGGGCAAGGAGAATGAGATGACGAAGGCCGATCTGATTGAAGAAGTCTCCCGCGTGGTAGAGATGACCCGGAAGGAATCCGAGGTCATTGTGGAGGCGATTTTCGACAGCATCGTGCGCTCTCTGCGTTCCGGCGACAAAATCGAAATTCGCGGCTTCGGCAGTTTCCGTACCCGGCAGCGGCAGCCTCGGATCGGCCGCAACCCGAAGACCGGCGCCCGTGTGGAAGTGCCGGCGAAAAAAATCCCTTATTTCAAGCCCAGCAAGGAGTTGAAGGACGTAGTGAACAACTCCGCCGCGCCCATTGCCAGCCCGCACCCGCCTGAGCAAGTGCCGAATCCGCAGTAGAGCCGCCGCTGCACTCCAATGGATTACCTCTGGACGCCGTGGCGTTACCATTACGTCACGAAAGTGGACGAGCCGGTGGGGTGTGTCTTCTGTGAAGCGGCCGGGGATACCGCGCGCGACCAGGAGCATCTGGTCGTCTATCGGGGATCTCACAATTTCATTTTGCTGAACCGGTTTCCCTACACGTCCGGGCACGTCATGATCGTGCCGAATGAGCACGTCGCCACGTTGGAAGATTTGCCGGACGAGACTCTGGTCGAGCTGATCCGGCTGGCGCGTCTCGCCGAAAAACATCTGCGGGCGTTGTACCAGCCCGACGGTTTCAATCTCGGATTCAACATCGGGCGGAGCGCGGGAGCGGGGATCGCCGGCCACGTGCATCTGCATGCGCTGCCACGGTGGACCGGGGACACCAGCTTCATGACCGCGGTCGGCGAGACGCGCGTCTTGCCAGAGGATCTGAACACCACTTGGGAAAAGCTGCGCCGTGCCTTCCTCGGCCAGCCGGCCAGCCGGTAAGCCGACTGACCACCCATCCGATACAGGCGAATCCACCGGGCTCCGATTTGCTCCAGGGGCCCTGCTTTTTCGCTTTGCGCCGCTGCGCGGCGGTTACAAAAATAACCTGGCACTCCCGCCGGCTTGCTGTTTCCGAACTTGTTTCGATAATGTTTCTTTCGTTTTTTCTTATATGCCGGCGCTGCCGGGGAGGAACATGGGCAAGGTCAGCAAACCTGCGAAAAAGAGGGGGCGGCGGTCACTCAACGTGGCTATGGATCAGATTCTCGAGTTGCGGACACAAGGGTTGAGCTTTCGCGCGATCGCGCTGAAAGTCGGGCTGGGCTATGGGACAGTCCGCCGGAGGTATTGGGCCTGGGAGCACTTACAGCGGACGGCGGCGGACTGAACGGTAGATCTTTTCTTCCTACTTAGACGATTTCTTAGCCGCTTTTGATTTACGGTATGCGGCCCAACGCTTTCTTTGGGCGGCCGCGATTCGCCTCCGGGCGGCCTCCGACATACCGCCGCGCGGCTCTTTCTCCACTTCGCGCGCGCCTGCGGGTGCCACTTTCAGCTTGCGCCGCAGTTCCGCCATGGCCATTTCAATTTCCGCCAGTTGTTTTTCATAGCCAATCAGGGCGGCGCGCAGCAGCGAAGGGTCAACAGTCATGCGCACAGTCTAGCATAGCGACCAGTAAGTGAGCCAAAATTCAGTAATTGCGCAGCTCGTATCTTCCGTGCACGCTTCTAGCGCGTCTGGTGCCACGCGAACTAAGCTGCCGGGAGTGTTGATGAGGCCTGCAGAGCCGTGCAGAATAGAACGATGGGCGGCTTACCCCCGACCGAGATTCTGGACTATGCGCTCCAGCTTTCCGATGAGGCAGGCCGGTTCATTCTGCCGTTGTGGCGGAACGCACCAGTAGAGTATAAATCGGACGGATCCGAAGTTACGGAAGCCGATCGGGGCGCGGAGGAGTTACTGCGCCGCCGCATTGCCGAACGGTATCCGGGTCATTTGGTGGTAGGCGAGGAGTTCGGCGGCACTCTGGAACGGGACGCAGCGAACCTCTGGCTCATCGATCCGGTGGACGGGACGGCTTCATTCGCCATCGGGTTGCCGCTGTTCGGGACCCTGATTGCCTACCTTCACCGCGGCAAAGTAGTGGCCGGGGTTATCGGAGCGCACGCGCTCGGCGAGACAATCTACGCGGCGGAAGGTCAAGGCTGCTGGCGCCAGCAGAACGGACGAGGCCCGGTACGGGTGCGGACCTCCGGAGTGACGGAGCCTGGGCAAGCGTTCATGGTGGCAACCGGATTGGAGCACACGGATTTGGATCCGCGCGATCCGGAGCCTTCGGTTCGTTTGTCCCGCCTTTACCGCCAGGCACGCCGCTTCCGCTGGTCGGGAGACTGCATCAATTACGCGCTCTTGTGCCAGGGAAGGGTCGACGTGGCAATCGATCCGCGCATGAACCCTTGGGACATTGCGGCACTGGTGCCCTGCGTGAGAGAGGCGGGCGGAGTACTCACCTCGTTCGACGGAAACGAGGACGTCGTGTGGCAATCGACGCTGGTGGCATCGGCGAATGCGAAGCTGCACGCGCGGATTCTGGACGGCTTCCGGGCTCCCGCGGAGCTCTGATGCCAAACCCGGCATATCCGCTTTATCGTTCTGTTTATCTGAATTGGGAACCGGCTGGGTGGTACTCTGTTTCTTCAGACGGGGTATGCGGTGAGATTTGTTCAGGGGCTTCGGTGTGTGGTTTGCGGCGCCGGCTCTGCCGCCACTTCGGATTCGTACACGTGTTCCCGTTGCGGAATCACCGGGATTCTCGATGTCCTCTATGATTACGACGCGATCGCCCGGAAACTGACTTCCCGCGCGTTGGCGCGCCGCCGCGAAGCCGGACAATGGAGATACCGGGAGCTGCTCCCCATTGAGAGCAATTCGGCCGTCCCGGAGCTCCAGGCCGGCGGCACGCCGTTAACGGCCGCGCCGGCTCTCGCGCAGCACATCGGGATCGCCCGGCTCCTTCTGAAGGATGACGGGCGGAATGCCACCGGTTCGCTGAAAGATCGCGCCAGCGCGATTGGGGTCGTGAAGGCGCGCGAGCGGGGCAGCCGGATCATCGCCTGCGCCAGCACCGGCAACGCAGCTTCCTCCTGTGCGGGCATGGCGGCTTCCATGGGAATCCGCAGCGTCATTTTCGTCCCCGAAAGGGCTCCGGAACCGAAGGTCACCCAACTGCTGATTTTCGGCGCCACGGTGATCCGGGTTCTCGGCAGCTATGACCAGGCATTCCGGTTATGCCAGGAGGCCTGCACGAAGTGGGGCTGGTACAACCGGAATTCCGGCATCAACCCATACCTGGTCGAGGGGAAAAAGACGGTAGGGCTCGAGATTGCGGAACAGTTGGGTTGGGAGCCGGCAGAGTGGATCGCTGTGTCCGTGGGAGATGGCTGCACGGTCGCGGGACTCTGGAAAGCGTTTCGCGAACTCAAGACGCTGGGATTGATTCAGAAAACTCCGCGGATCCTCGGCGTGCAGGCGGAGGGCGCTGCTCCGGTCACGGCGGCATTCCATGGCGGAGGAGCAATCCGGGAGGTAGAGCCGCGAACGGTCGCCGATAGCATCGCGGTCGGGGTGCCGCGAAATTGGAAAAAGGCGGTTTCGGCGGTGAAGGAATCGCGCGGCACCATGCTGAACGTAACGGATGAAGAGATTCTGGATGCCATACGGTACACCGGGAGATTGGCCGGGGTATTCGCCGAGCCCGCGGCAGCCACGGCGGTCGCTGGGCTGAAAAAGGCGGTCTCGGAAGGGGTGGTCAGAAAGCGGGCCAGCGCGGTCGCGGTGATCACCGGAAACGGGCTGAAAGATATTCAGTCGGCGCGGGCGGCGGCAGGTCAGCCCTTCGACATGGCTCCCGATGGCGCCGGATTGGAAGAGGTGTTATGCCGCCAGGGATTGATTCCTCGACGCTGCTGATTCGCGACGTCCACACGCTGGTCACCATGGACGATGCCGGCACCGTGCTGCGGGGCGCGAGCGTCTGGATCGAAGAAGGGGTAATCCGCCAGATCGGCGGATCTCGGGCAAAAGGCGAAAAACCAGGCCGCGTAATTGACGGCCGTCATCACGTCGTGCTCCCCGGCCTCATCAATACGCACCACCATCTATACCAGACGCTGACCCGCGCCTACGCGCCGGCCGCCGACGCGGAGTTGTTCGATTGGCTGCGAACGTTGTATCCGGTCTGGGCCGGCGTGGACGAGGAAGCCTTATCCGCTGCGGCTCTGGTGGGAATGGCGGAACTGATGCTTTCCGGCTGCACGACCACGGCCGATCATCACTATGTGTTTCCGCGGGGGCGGGGCAGGATGATCGATGCCGAGATTCAAGCAGCCCGCAAGATCGGGATGCGCTTTCATCCATCCCGCGGCAGCATGAGCCTCGGTGCAAGCCGGGGCGGGCTTCCACCCGACTCGCTGGTGGAAACCGAGGAGAGAATCGCGGCCGACTGCGAACGAGTCATTCGCCAATACCACGATGCCGCCCCGGGCGCGATGGTGCGCATCGCGCTGGCGCCCTGCTCCCCGTTCTCGGTATCGCCGCATCTTCTGCGCGAGACCGCGCGGCTGGCGGACCGCCATGACGTTCGGCTCCATACTCACCTGGCGGAGACGCGTGATGAAGAGGAATACTGCTTGCGGCGCTTTCGAAAACGTCCACTCGATTTGCTGGAGGACGCCGGCTGGCTGGACGGCAGAACATGGCTGGCGCACGGGATCCATTTCCATCGAGCGGAAATCGGCCGCCTGGGCAAGCACCGAGTCGGGATTGCGCACTGTCCGACGTCCAACATGCGGCTGGGCTCGGGTTGCGCGCCCGTATTGGCGCTGCGCAAGGCGGGTTGTCCGGTCGGCCTGGGCGTGGACGGGAGTGCTTCCAACGACAGCTCCCACATGCTGGCCGAGGCGCGCCAGGCGCTCCTGTTGCAACGGCTCCGTCATGGCGCGGCGGCGCTCGGAGTGCGCGAAGCGCTGATGATGGCCACGCGGGAAGGCGCGCGCTGCCTCGGCCGCGATGACATCGGAAGCCTGCAGCCCGGCAAGCGCGCCGACCTGGCGCTGTTCGATCTGCGGGACGTGAGCTATAGCGGGGCCGGTGATCCGGTTTCGGCGCTCCTGCTTTGTGCGCCGGCGCGCGTCAGTACCCTGGTGATCGACGGACGTGTCGTCGTGGAGGGAGGCGAATTGAAGACCATCTCTTTGGAAGCGGCCCTGGCACGGCATCGGCGGTTCGCGCGCAAGCTACTGTAGAACAAGGGCCCATCGATGAAAGAGCAGGTTCGCCGAAACCCCGGTTCGCGGCGCAGCGTCTGAAGATTTCGACGTCCTACAGCGCTACCACTTTCTCTATTTCTATGAAGTTGAACACTCGCGGCATGCTTCCGGTATTCCTGATCGGGTTCGTCGCGCTGACGCTGTTTGCGGAGCCGAACCGCATCTCCGGACGCATCACCGGCGCCCGGCGCGTGGTCCTGAAGGGAAACGTACACCCTAAGGCGCTGGCGGCGAACGACCAAGGTCCGGTTGATCCCGCGTTCCCACTGTCGCGCATCACTCTCGCTTTACAACCCTCTTCCAGTCAGCAGGAAGCTCTGCAAGAATTGCTGGCGCAGCAGCAGGACCCGTCGTCCCCGAACTACCACCATTGGCTCACTCCGGAAGAATATGCGGACCGGTTCGGAGTCAGCCAGAGCGACGTCAACGAGATTGTGGGCTGGCTGCAGAGCCAAGGTCTCGCGGTGACGGGCGTGGCGCGAGGGCGCGACTGGATTGCGGCAAGCGGATCGGCGGCGGCTATTCAAAACGTGTTCGGCACACCGATTCACCGGTATGTGGTCAACGGGACGGTTCATTTCGCAAATACCACGGAGCCGTCGATTCCGGCGGCGTTGCAGGGAATTGTCGCTTCGATTCACGGGTTGAACAATTTCCGCCTGAAACCGGCATCACGGCCGCGGGGCACGGTTCCGGGCGCGGCGGTGCCGCAGTACAACGCGAGTCTGTGTGGCGGCCATTGCCTCGGCCCCGATGATGTGGCCACGATTTATAACATCAAGCCGCTGCTGGGTGCGAATGTGAGCGGCGCCGGCCAGAAAATCGTGGTCGCGGGGCAGACGCAAGTGCAGTTGGCCGATATCGAACAGTTCCGAACGTTTTTCGGCCTGCCCGCGAACGATCCGCAGGTGATCCTGGTTCCGGGGGCCACCGATCCAGGCGTCGTGTCCGGCGATTTGAGTGAAGCGGAGCTGGACCTGGAAATGGCCGGCGCAGTGGCGCGCAATGCGACCATCCTGTACGTGTATTCGTCCGATGTGATGACGTCGGCGCAATACGCTATCGACCAGAATCTGGCGCCGGTGCTCAGCACCAGCTACGGCGATTGCGAAGCGGCCTATGCGCCGGCCCAAGTCGCGCAGCTGCGGGCCATGGCGCAAAAGGCGAACGCGGAAGGCATCACCTGGTTGGGCGCTTCCGGCGACAGCGGGGCCACTGACTGCGCGGGCGACGGCATCCCCAGCCTGAACGGCACTCCTTCCGTGGATTTGCCGGCGGGTTTGCCCGAAGTCACCGGAGTGGGCGGTACGGAGTTCACCGACGGCTCAGGAAATTATTGGAGCGCGACCAACGGTAGCACGAACGCATCAGCGCTCTCGTATATTCCGGAGATGGGTTGGAACGACACGGCGATCGACGGCAGCCCCTCGGCCAGCGGGGGAGGTCCGAGCAGCATCTTTGCCAAACCTTCCTGGCAAGCCGGCATGGGTGTGCCCAGCGACGGCGCCCGGGACGTGCCGGACATTTCGATATCCGCATCCGCCGATCATGATGGATACCTGATCTTCACGAGCGATTCGTCGGCCTGCGGAAGCACCCGGAGGGCAAGCGCGACGATGTGCCAAGCCATATTCGGCGGCACGTCAGTGGGCGCGCCGCTATTCGCGGGGTTGACGGCTTTATTGAATCAATCGGTGCTGGCCAGCCGTCTGCAAACCAATCCCGGATTAGGCAATCTCAATCCCACCTTGTACGCCTTGGCGCGGAGCGCGCCCAACGCGTTTCACGACGTAACGACCGGAGACAATATCATCACCGTGACTTGCCGGGCCGGCCAGCGAAACTGCACGCCCGGCCCGGTGGGCTACACAGCGGGAACCGGTTACGATTTGGTGACCGGGTTGGGATCGGTGGATGCCGGCGCGCTGTTTACAGCCTGGCTGGCCGGCAGCCCGCACGTGACGCCGCCCGCCGCGCCCCCGCCCGTGATTTCGGCGATGGGCAATGCCGCTTCTTACAAACAGGCATATGCGCCGGGAATGATCCTGACCATCTTCGGTTCGCAGTTGGCTCCGGGAGTCCAGGCCGCCGCCACGACGCCGCTGCCGCTGACCCTGGCGGGCGTGACGGTCACGATAAATGGCGTTCCCGCTCCCCTCTGGTACGTGTCTCCGGGGCAGCTGAACGTTCAGATTCCATACGAAACGCCCGTCAACACCAGCGTGCCCCTGACCGTGACGAACAACGGACAGAGCGCGACGGCGTCATTCGTTGCAACGGGAAGCGCGCCCGGTATCTTCACGGATTCGCAACGAGCGCCCGTGCCCTTTGCGACGGCCGCTCGCGGCCAGACGATCACCCTGTACATGACTGGTTCCGGCGCCGTGACGCCCGGCGTCGCGGACGGCACAGCCCCGGGCGCTGGGACGCCTCTCAGCAGTCTGCCCGCACCGGTGCAGCGAACGACGGTCACGGTGGGAGGCGTCGCGGCGCCCACCGCGTTCGTCGGAATCCCGTGGGGGCTGGTAGGGATCACGCAGATCAATTATCAGGTTCCTACCGGGGCGCCTCTCGGCCCGCAGCCAGTCACCGTGACGGTGGGTGCGTTCACGAGCCAGCCGGCCACTTTGACCATTACGCAATAAGGCCTCGTCATACTGGTTGTTTCAGACCTGTAAGACTGATATAGTCTGGATCAGCCAGGGGCGGGCTGCATGTTCGATCACGTCGAAGCGTATTACCGGCCGGAAAGCGCAGCCGAAGCGCTGCGGTTACTCCAACGAAGCAATGGGCGCGCGCGGATCGTCGCCGGCGGCACCGATCTGGTGGTCGATGGCGGCCGCTCTGTTCGCGCGCTGATCGACCTCAGTCACGCGGGATTGAGCTATATCCGGCGCCGGGAGCGAGTGTGCCTGATCGGGGCGACCACCAAACTGGCGGAACTCGAGGAATCCACCGTCATCCGGGCCCTTGCGGGCGGGCTGCTCGCACGTGCTGCGGCGACCTGCGGCTCTGTTCAAATCCGCAACATGGCGACGATCGGGGGGAATCTGGCGCATGGCTCTCCCGCCGCGGATCTCGCCACCGCCCTGCTGGTCTTGGATGCGGACGTTGTCGTATTGGAGGGCAAAGGGCGGCATAAACAGCCGGTTGCCGGATATCTCGAACCGCATCTCCAGAACGGGCGCAAAAGCTCGGTGCTGATCGAGATCGCAGTGACGGAGCTGCCGCACACGGCGCGGTCCGGGTGGTCTTTCCAGAAATTCGGCCGGACCGAAGTGGATATCGCCTTGGTGAGCGCGGCCGCGGGACTCCAGCTCGATGCGCGCGGGCGGGTCAAATGGGCCCGGTTGGCGCTTGGCTCAGTCGCCCCGACGCCCGTTCGTATTCCTCGCGTGGAGCAACTCATGGCCGGGGAGCCGTTCGATCATACTTTGCTCGCCAGAGCCGGCGAGCAGGTGATACGCGAGGTGCAGCCGATTACGGATGCGCGCGCTTCTTCGGATTTCCGCCGGGAACTGGCACGCGTCTTGACCGGCCGGGCTTTTGAAGAGTGTGCGGCGCAGGCGGGGTGCGATTTATGAAGAGGATGCTGCTTTCGGTAATGGTGAATGGCGTGGCGCGCCAGTGGACGATCGCTCCAGGGGACCTCCTGCTCGATGTGCTGCGCCGCGAAGGCTGCTTCGGTGTGAAGCGCGGATGCGAAACGGGCGAGTGCGGGGCGTGTACGGTGTTGCTGAACGGAAGAGCGGTCAACTCGTGCCTGCTGTTTGCGGCCCAGGCGGAAGGCTGCGACATTTTGACGATCGAAGGGCTCGCTCGGGGGGAAGAGCTGCATCCTCTTCAGGAGGCCTTCCTGGACCATGGCGCCGTGCAGTGCGGGTTTTGCTCGCCGGGAATGATCCTGGCGGCCAAGGCGCTGCTCGACCGCCAGCCTGACCCTACCGAAGAACAAGTGCGGGAGGCGTTGGCGGGAAATTACTGCCGCTGTACGGGGTACCGCAAACCCGTCGAGGCGGTGCTCGCCGCGGCGCGCCGCGGCCGCGAGGTGCGGCGATGAAGACCTCGGTGGTGGGCCGGAACCTGCGTAAAGTGGATGGCGTCAAGCTGGTTACTGGAGCTCCCGCGTTCACCGATGACATTCACTTGCCCGGAATGCTGATCGGAAAAATCCTGCCAAGCCCCCACGCCCATGCGCGGATTCTCCGGATTGATGCCGGCAAGGCCAAAGCGTTGCCCGGTGTGCACGCGGTTCTGACGTATGAAGATGTGCCGCGCGTGCCCCATACAACCGCCGGCCAGGCTTGGCCGGAACCTTCGCCGTACGATACGTATCTGCTCGATTCGAAGGTGCGGTTTGTCGGCGACCGGGTGGCGGCCGTCGCCGCCGAAAGCCGGGCCATTGCCGAGCACGCACTCCGCCTGATTCAGGTGGAGTACGAGCTTCTGCCGCCGGTGCTCGACATGGAGCAGGCGATGGCCGATGGAGCCCCTGTGATTCATGACGAGCCGGACTCCAGGAACATTTACGATCCGAAGCATAACGTGGCGGCGCACATCCTCCGCGAGATCGGGAACGTCGACGAGGGTTTCCGGGAGGCCGACTTTGTTTTCGAGCGGGAATACCGGACACAGCGGCAGCAGCACGCCATGATGGAGCCTCACGTCACCATCTGCTGGCTGGACGCCGACGGCCGGCTGGTGATCCGCAGCAGCACCCAGGTGCCTTATCACTGCCGGCGTCAGGTTGCGATGATCCTCGGGATCCCGGTTGCGCGCGTTCACGTGATCAAACCGCGCATCGGGGGCGGCTTTGGCGGCAAGCAGGAAATGCTTCTGGAAGACATCTGCGGGGCGCTGGCGCTGGCGGCGCGGCGTCCGGTCAAGATGGAATACACGCGCGAAGAGGAATTCCATATGGCGCGCTGCCGCCATCCGCAGATCCTGCGGTTGAAGATGGGGGTCAAGCGGGATGGCGCCGTGGTGGCAACCCACTTGAAGGTCCTGGCCACGACGGGCGCGTATGGCAGCCATGCCAGCACGGTACAGGGCAACACGGGCAGTAAGGTACTGCCGCTCTACCGCGCGCCGCACCTGCGGTTCGAGTGCGATGTGGTTTATACCAATACGCCCGTCGCCGGCGCATTTCGCGGCTACGGATGCCCGCAGGGGTTTTTCGCCCAGGAGAGCCTGGTCGATGAAATCGCGCAGAAACTCGGAATCGACCCGGTCGATTTTCATCGAAAGAACGCCATTCGCCAGGGTGACGTCGACAAGCTTTCGGCACAGCTGGGCGAAGGCAAAGAAGGCTTGCCGCGAGTGATCCGGAGCTGCGGCCTGCCGGAATGCCTGACGCGCGGCGCGGCTGCCATCGAGTGGGATCGCAAGCGGCACACGCTTCCGGATCGCGCCAGCGCGATCAAGCGCGGCGTCGGCATGGCCTGCGCCATGCAGGGGAGCGGCATCGCGGGAATCGATTGGGCTTCGGCATTTCTCAAGATGAACGAGGATGGCTCGTTTTGCCTGCAGGTCGGAGCATCGGATGTGGGCGCGGGCGCGGATACCGTGCTGGCGCAAATCGCCGCCGAGACGCTCGGAGTGACGCTCGATAAGATCGTCATCACTTCGGGAGATACCGATTTCACTCCCTTCGACACCGGAGCCTACGCCTCCAGCACCACCATCATCACGGGCGGCGCGGTAAAGAAGGCGGCCGAAAAGGTGCGCGCCCAGGTACTGGGCCTGGCGGCGAAGATGCTCGAAACGACCGTCGAAAACCTCGCGTGCGGGAGCAATGAACTCTTCTCGAAGGGACCCGCCCGCAAGGCCGTGAGCATCGCCGACGTCGCGATGCAGGCCTTGTACCGGGAGAAGCTGCAGATCATGGACGCCGCTTCCCACTTCAACACCGACAGCCCTCCGCCGTTTGCGGCGACATTCGCCGAGGTTGCGGTGGACATCCAGACGGGCAAGGTGCGGGTGGAGCAGTTAGTCACCGCCGTGGACCCCGGCACCGCCATCAATCCGATGCAGGCGGAAGGGCAGGTAGAAGGAGCCGTCACGCAGGGGCTTGGTTTCGCGCTGACCGAGGAGGTGCTGCTCGATGGCAAAGGCCGTCCGGTCAACCCCAATTTCCTCGACTACAAGATCTTCTCGGCGAAGGATATGCCCAGGCTGACCACCATCCTGGCGGAGACCGAGGAGCCGCTCGGACCGTATGGGGCCAAATCGGTTTCCGAAGTGCCGATCAATGCGGTTGCGCCGGCCATCGCCAACGCCATCTTTCACGCGGTTGGAATACGGATTCGCAAGCTGCCGATCCGGCCGGAAGACGTGCTTCGGGCCCTCTACGAGCGGCGGCAAGAGCAACGCGAAGAGGAGATGCTGGTGACGAAATGAGTGTGACCACCGAAGTTGTCCATCGCGAGCGGCTGGCCGCGGCCGCGCAGGCGTATGAGCGGCAAATCGTCGCTTTTCTGCGGGACCTCATCGCCATCCCGGCGGAGAGCTGCCAGGAGGCGCCCGTCATTGCGCGCATCCGGCAAGAGATGGAAAAAATGGGGTTTGATGAGATCCGCATCGACGGCATGGGCAATATTCTCGGGCGGATCGGATCGGGCAAGACCATCGTCATGATGGATTCGCACACCGATACGGTAGGGGTGGGCGATCCCCGGGAGTGGAGCTGGGATCCATACCGGGGCAAGGCCGATGACCAGTATGTTTATGGCCGCGGCGCATGCGATCAGCGGGCCGGAATGGCCAGCCTGGTCTATGCGGGGAAGCTGATCCACGAGCTGGGAATCACCGGCGATTACACATTCTGGGTGGTTGGCTCGGTTCAAGAGGAGGATTGCGACGGGCTGCCATGGCTGTACATCCTGAACGAAGACGGCATCCGCCCCGATTGTGTAGTGATTACCGAGCCGTCACGGCTGCGGATTTATCGCGGGCACCGCGGGCGCATGGAAATCGAAGTGCACCTGCGCGGGACATCGTGCCATGCCAGCGCGCCGGAACGCGGCGATAATCCGATCTACAAGATGAGCCGCCTGGTGGAAGAAGTCGAAAGGCTCAACGCCCGGCTCAGACACGACCCGTTCTTAGGGAAGGGCACGATCGCGGTCACCGAAATCCGCTCGCTGTCGCCTTCGCTGTGCGCGGTGCCGGGGGCCTGCTCGATCCATCTGGACCGGCGGTTGACGGCGGGCGAGACCAAAGAGAGCGCGCTCGCCGAAGTGCGTGCGCTGCCGGGCGCGGACTACGCGGAAATCGAGCTCCCGCGGTACGACCGGCCCAGCTACACCGGCTTGCGGTATCCGATGGAAAAATACTACCCGACCTGGGTCCTGGAGGAGGAACACCCCGTCACGCGAGCGGCCGTTCGGACCTACCGCGCGCTGTGGGATCGCGCGCCGGTGGTCGATAAGTGGACGTTCAGCACCAACGGTGTCGGCTCGATGGGGCTCATGGGAGTGCCGACCATCGGGTTCGGCCCGGGAGAAGAAGAGGTCGCGCATAGCGTCGGGGAACGCGTGCCGATCGCGCACCTGGTGGCGGCCGCGCAGTTTTACGCGGCCTTCCCCGCGATCTTCGCCGGACAGAAAGGCTGATGGCTGAGTTGCACCCCATTCCGCTTCCGCTGCTCTGGCGGCGGGCCGTTCTGGAATATGAGCGGGAAGGGAAGATCTTTGATCTGCCGAAAAGCAAGATCTTCCGCGGAATCCCGGGCCTCGATTTGTCGGTAATCTTCCATGGCCATCGCGCCGCCACTCCGCTGGGGCCGGCGGCGGGGCCGCACGGACAGCTGGCGCAGAACATCGTGCTCTCGTGGCTGGGCGGTTCGCGCATCATTGAGCTGAAAACGGTGCAGGTGCTGGATGAATTGAAGATTTCCCGGCCGTGTATCGATGCCGCAAACGTGGGGTACAACGTCGAGTGGTCGCAGGAACTGAAACTCGAGCAATCGCTGCGCGAGTATGTCGGGGCTGCGATGTTTCTCGAAATGCTGAAGGCTTCGCGGCTGCTGGGCGAAGAGGTTCCCGCCGAAACTCTGTTCGATATGAGCGTGGGGTATAGCCTGGCGGGGCTTCAGTCCCCGCGGGTCCGGGCATGGCTTGAATCGATGAAGGACGCCACTTCGGTCATCGATGAACTGCGCCTTGGATTGCCGGCGCCCTACCGCGATCTGCCCTTTCCGGCTGCGGTCAGCGATACCGTCAGCCTCTCCACGTTCCACGGTTGCCCCGCGGGCGAGATCGAGGGGATCGTCTCCTTTCTGTTGCGCGAAATGGGGTGTCACGTGTGCGTCAAGCTGAACCCCACACTTTTGGGCGAAGCTGAGGTGGAATACTTGCTCCATGATGTGCTGGGATATCGCGAAATTCAGCTGCATCCCCCGGCGTTTAAGACCGATCTCCGTTTCGATGAAGCCGTGGATCTCATACCGCGGCTGCAATACCAGGCTTATTTATCGGGCCGAAGTGTTTCTGTAAAGTTTACGAACACTCTGGTGGTGAAGAACCACAAAGGCGTCTTCCCGGATGAATTGATGTACCTCTCGGGACGCCCGCTGCACGTGATGGCCCTCCATCTGGCGCGGAAGTTTCAGCAACGCATTCATGTAGCGGCCTCGTTTTCGGGCGGCATCGATGCACACAACTTCGCAAACATCGTGGGGCTCGGATTCGTGCCGGTAACCACCTGCACCGATCTGCTCCGGCCGGGCGGCTATGCCAGACTGAGCCGGTATCTGGAGAACCTCGGCGCGGAGATGCGGGCGCGCAATGCGAGCACGCTGGCCGATTACACCCGCAGCTTTGCAGGCCGGGAAGACGCGGTCGTCGCCGAAACCGCCGCCAATCCCCGCTATTCGTACGAGCAAAACAGAGGCGTCCCCCGCAAGATCGGGACGAAGCTTTGGCTTTACGACTGCATCAACTGCGACAAGTGCGTTCCGGTGTGCCCCAACGACGCCAACTTCGTCTATGAGACGGCGGCACAGAAAATCGAATACGACAATTTCGAGTTGCAGCCCGGTCTCATCCGGCGCGTGCCCGGCGGCGTTTTGTGTGTCGTCACCGCGAAGCAGTACGCCAACTATGCCGATGCCTGCAACGATTGCGGAAATTGCGACATTTTCTGCCCGGAGGACGGAGGTCCGAATGTCGAAAAGCCGCGGTTCTTCAGTTCCGCGGACAGCTACCGGAAGCACGCCCGCGCGAACGGTTTTTACATCGAGGCCCTCACCCGGACCATTTATGGTGTGGTGGCGGGAAAGTCGTACGTTCTCCGAATCGATCCATCCGCGGACAGGGCCTGGTTTGAAACCGAAACTGCGGAGGTGGAAATCCGGCTCAGCGGGCCGGAGCCGGTGGCGTGGCGGCCCAAACCCCGCGCCGGCCCTTCCGAAATCATCGACATGCTTGCTTACATCAAATTGAAGCTTCTATTCGAAGCGGTAACCGATCCGCGGCACGTGCACTTCGCCAATATCGCGGGTCTGGAGGAGGCGGCCCGTGCCCACGACGCCAGCCATTGAGATCAGGAAGGCCCTGTTTAAAGGGCGCGACTGGATTACGACCCAGGAATGGACGGAAACCGAACTGGAAATCCTGCTGGAGGTCGCGGCGGACCTCAAACAGAAATTCAAAAGCCGGATTCCGCATCGCTACCTGCCGGACCAGACGCTGTTTCTGATGTTCTTCGATAAGTCCACGCGTACCCGGAATTCGTTCGAAGCCGGCATGACGCAACTCGGCGGACATGCTCATTTCCTCACCGCGGATGCCATGCAGGTTTCACACGGCGAAAGCCCGAAAGACACGGGGATTATTCTGTCGAGCTACGGCCACGGCATCGCTATTCGGCACGACCTGATTCCCGGCCAAGGCAACTCCTATATCCGCGAAGTCGCGCGCTGGGCAACCGTGCCGGTGATCAACATGCAATGCGATATCGATCATCCGTGCCAGACGCTGGCCGATCTGATGACCATGCGGGAAATGCGCGGCGATAATCTGCACGGGCTGAAAGTCGCGGTCAGCTGGGCCTACGCGCCCAGTTATGCCAAGCCGCTCTCGGTTCCGCAAGGGCTGATCATGCTGCTGCCGCGCTTCGGCATCGATGTGGTGCTGGCGCACCCGCCGGAATACCGCCTGATGCCAGCGACGCTGGAAGCGGCGCATGAGAACGCAAGGCGGGGTGGCGGGAGTTTTCATGTCGTGGACAACATGGAGGAAGCCTTCCTACGAGCCGATGTTGTGATTCCCAAAAGCTGGGGCTGCCTGGACACCATGGGGGCGAACCCGACCGAATCCCTGCTGGTGGCCAAACAGTATACGCAATGGATCTGCGACGCCGAGCGCATGAAGCTGGCTCGGGCGGATGCCCTTTACATGCATCCGTTGCCCGCCGATCGCGGCAACGAAGTGACGGACGAAGTGATCGACGGTCCGCATTCGGTCGTGTATGCCGAGGCGGAAAACCGGCTGCACACCGCCAAGGCCATTATGGCTCTGACGATGGCGGACCGCGCCATCGAGTACGCAGGCAACGGCGCCGGGCGAGGCCGGTAAGCGCCGCAACCTATGGTGGAGACACTGGTGATCGCGCTCGGCGGGAATGCGATTACCCGGCCCGGCGAGCGGGGCACCATCCCGCAACAGTTCGCGCACACGGCGGAGACTCTGGAACATCTGAAACCGCTGTTTCGCGGCGACGCCCGGATCGTCCTCACGCACGGCAACGGGCCCCAGATCGGCAATATTCTGATTCGCGTCGAGGAGGGGGAGCGCAGCGTGCCGCGCCTGCCGCTCGATACGTGCGTCTCGGATTCGCAGGGCGGCATGGGGTACATGATTCAGCGGGTCGCGCTGGAAATGTTCCGGCGCTCCGCGATCGACCGCACGGCCGCGACCGTCATCACGCAGGTGCTCGTCAACGAGGGCGATCCGACCCTGGTGCATCCCACCAAGCCCATCGGCTCGTTCTACAGCGCCGCCGATGTGGAGCGCATCCGGCGGGAGAAGCCTCACTGGGAGCTGCGGGAAATTGAGCCCGGCCGGTGGCGGCGCGTCGTGGCCTCGCCGCGTCCTCTGCAGATCCTCGAAGAGCACGCGATCCGCGCGTTGCTGGACTCAGGTGTGGTCGCCATCGCGTGCGGAGGGGGCGGCATCCCGGTTGCCTGGGAAGGCGATCGCCTGGTGGGGGTGGAGGGCGTCGTCGACAAAGACGCGGCATCCAGCCTGCTCGCGACCAGGTTGGGCGCTCGCCGGCTGATCATCGTCACCTCAGTCGACCGCGTGGCGGTCCGGTTCCACAGTCCCGCCCCGTGCTGGCTCGATGTGTTGACGCTCGATCAGGCACGAGGTCATCTCGAAGCCGGCGAATTCCCGCCAGGGTCGATGGGGCCGAAGATCGAAGCCGCGATCGATTTTGTCGCGGGCGGGGGAACCGAATGCATCATAACTTCCGCGGAGCGCGCGGTCGATGCGGCCGGCGGCCGGGCGGGAACTCATATCGTGCCGTCATGATCCTCGCCAACGCCCGCATTCTCGCCTTCGATCGCGCCAGCCGGGTCTTCGACCACGGCAGCGTGGAAATTCTGGAGGACGGCAGCATCGGCAGGATCAGGGCGGGCGATGTGCGCTCGGGAGACCGGGTGGATGCGGGAGGCCGCCTCCTCCTGCCTGCCCTCATCAACTGTCATACCCACCTGTACAGCACGTTGGCGCGCGGCCTCGTCCTGCCCGGCCCGCGTCCGGCAAACTTTCCCGCGATTTTAAAAAAGCTCTGGTGGCGCCTCGACCGCGCCCTGAATCCCGAAGACGTCTATTACAGCGCGCTGATCGGCCTGATGGATTCGGCCCGATGCGGCGTGGCGACGGTCATCGATCATCATTCCAGTCCAAACGCGTGTCCCGGCAGCTTAGATGCGATCGAACGGGCGTTCCAGAAGGTCGGATTGCGCGGCGCCGCGTGCTATGAAACCACCGACCGCAATGGCCGCGCTTCCGCCCTGGAAGGCATTCGTGAAAACGCGCGCTTTCTCGAGAACCGCCGGCCGGGCGGCCTGGTCCAGGGCATGTTCGGCCTGCACGCGGCGTTCACCCTCACCGAGCGCACGCTGGCGGCCTGTCGCGAGGCCAATCAATCGTTCCAAGCCGGTTTTCATGTGCACGTCGCGGAGGATCCGATTGACCGCGCGGCCGTGCGGCGTCTGGCGAACGCTGGAATCCTGGACGAACGTACCCTCGCCGCCCACTGCATTCACATGACGGCGGCTGACCGCAGGCTTCTGGCGGAGCGAAAGGTGAATGTCGTGCAGAATCCGCAGTCGAATGCCAATAATGCGGTCGGCGTCGCCGCCGTCGCCCCCGGCGTGCTCACCGGCCTGGGCAGCGATGGATTCTCGCCGCGCATGTGGGAGGAGCTCAAGACTTCTCTGGCGCTTTGCAGGTTGCGGGCGCGCGATCCGCGGGCCGGTTTGCCGGACCTGCTTCTGAACAATCGCGCCATCGTGGAAAAGATATGGGGGCTCGATGTGGGCCGCATCGAGACCCACGCGCGCGCGGACCTCATGCTGGTCGACTATTACCCGCCCACACCCCTCCGCTCGGAAAATTTATGGGCGCATCTCGTTCATGGCATCGCCAACGCGCCCATCCACAGTCTGATTGTCAATGGACGGTTTGTCATACGCGGCAAGCAATTCGTCGCATTGGACGAACCGCGGATCGCGGAGCGGGCGGCCGCCCAGGCCAGAGCACTTTGGGAGAGATTATGAACACCATCGTTCCCGGACCAACTTACGAGGAGATGCTGCATCCGATCCGGTTGCCGAGCCGGGGTAACGAACTGGATCCGGCCAACCTGTTTGCGATCAGCTGGCGGGCGCCGGACCAAAAGATCCGGCACATCACGGTTCCCCGCGAACTGACGGGCGTGGACGCCAACATCATCATCCTGGTGGGGCGCGGCTTCCCCTCCGGCAGCCACAAAGTCGGCCCCGCCTACGCCACTCTTCTGGAGGGCGAACTGACCGGCGAAATCGAGCCGGGCCGCAACACGATCATCGGCCCCTCGACCGGCAATTTCGGGATTGGGGTGGCTTATATCGCGAAGCTGAAAGGCTATTCGTCGGTGGTCATCATGCCCGATGGCATGAGCCAGGAGCGTTATCAGCGCATCCGGCAGTACGGGGCGGAACTCGATCTGACGCCGGGCAGTGAAAGCGACGTGATCCTCGTCCTGGAACGGACGGAGGCTTACAAGAAAGATCCCGTCAACAAGGTCCTCGCGCAGTTTGAACTCCTGCCCAATTACCGTTTCCACCGGTTTGTGACAGGGCGGAGCGCGCTCGAAGCGGCCGAGCAGTACGGAAACGGACGGATCGCCGCGTTCGTTTCCGCTCCGGGTTCGGCGGGCACGCTGGCGGCCGGCGATGAGATCAAAGCGCGGTTCCCCGACGCTTTCGTCTGCGCGTTGGAGCCGAAGGAGTGCTCGACCCTGTTCAATGGCGGGTGCGGCACGCATCGCATTGAAGGCATCGGCGACAAGATGGTCACCCTGATTCACAACGTGCTCACGACCGACTTTGTGCAGCTGATTCACGATGACGACTGCGTGATGGGCCTCGAACTCGTGCAGCGGCACCGTGCCTTGTTGGAGCGCCTGGCCGGGGCGGGGGAGGGAAGGCTCAGCGGATGGGCGGATGTGTTCGGTGTCTCCGGCCTCTGCAACCTGCTGGGCGCGATCCGGTTCGCCCGGCATTTGAGCCTGGGCCCAGACGATAATGTCGTGACAATCGCGACCGACGGATTCGACCGCTATCCGTCCGTGTTGGCCGATCTGGAACGGCGGCAGGGCCCGTTGCATGAGGCAACCCTGGCCGGATGGTTTGAGACCATCTTCCGCCCCGCTCACAACCCCGAACTTCTGGACGTACGTCCGAGGGAGCAAAAGGAGCGTTTGTTCGGTTGTAAAGAACGACTCTGGACCCGGTTCGGCTATTCGCCGGCTTACCTGGAGCGCATGAAATCGCAAGCCTTCTGGGATGCGGAATATGAGCGCGTCGAAGACATCGACCAGAGCTGGCTGCGCCGGCAGGCCGTCTCCTCGCGGTAACCTCGTCTCCGCCGCTTAGCGTCTAATATCAATAACTTGACACTTCCGATCGGAGCGTTTTACAATTCTCGCACCGCTGTCGGGGAGTCCTGCGACGTCTGTCTATTGAAATCATACGTGGAGGTTCTACAGTGAAGATAAAATCTGCTGTCCTGGTGGTCGGCGCCGGCTTGTTGCTGTCGGTGCTGCCGCTCTTGGCGCACCATTCGTTTGCCGCCGAGTTTGACGCGAGCAAACCGATCACGGTCAAGGGCACGGTGACTGCGATGGATTGGGTTAACCCCCATTCCCACCTTCGTTTTGACGTGAAGGCCGAGGACGGAACGGTGGAGCACTGGTCGGCCGAATGTCTCCCTCCCAACGGTCTCTATCGTCAGGGTTGGCGGAAGACCTCGGTGAAGGCCGGCGATGAGGTGGTAGTGACGGGTTTCAAGGCCAAAGACGGAACCAATTATATGTGGGCGCAGTCCGTAATGACCGCGGACGGGCGGCGGTTGTTCGCCGGATCACCGGAAGGACCCGGCGGACCGGGCGGCCCCCCACCGGCAGGCGAACCCAAGCAGTAGGGGGCATTGCCTTCTGATTTTTCCAGGCGCCAGTCGTGCCCTTTTTCGGCACAGGAGCTTTTCTCGATGAAGATGAAAGGTTTGATCATCGCGGCGGGTATTGTCACGGCCGTTCTTGGAACCTCCACGGCGGCCGTTGCCCAGGCGAAGGGATATACCGCCCCCCGCACGCCGGACGGCAAAGCCGACCTTCAGGGGATCTGGGAGATTCCAAAGTCTCCCGATAAGGATCTTGACGGCTCCAAGTTCATCGTCGATCCGCCGAACCACAAGATCCCTTATAAGCCCGAAGCTCTGGCTCAGAAAAAAGAGAACGCCAGGAACAGCGCCGCCAACGACCCTCTCAATAAGTGCTACATGCCGGGCGTGCCGCGCATCAACCTGTTGAATTACCCGTTCCAGATCTTTCAGACCCCGGACTACGTGGCCATCGCCTACGAATACATTCACAACTACCGCACGGTTTACATGAAGCGAGACAAGCACCTGCCCGATATCGACTTCTGGCAGGGCGATTCGATCGGGCACTGGGACGGAGACACACTCGTCGTCGATGTTGGCGATTTCAACGATCAGACCTGGTTCGATAAGGCCGGCGACTATCACAGCGACCAGTTGCACGTCGTCGAGCGGTACACGCGGACCGGGCCCGATACGCTCGAGTACGAAGCGACGATCGAGGATCCCAAGGTATTCACGGCGCCTTGGAAGATTCGGGCCGAACTGAAGCGCGACACCAGGCCAAACGCACGCCTGTTGGAATACGAATGCCAGTATCTGGCTGACGAAGCGGCCAAGAAGAAGGGGAAGTGAACGGGGACTCCGCCTGCGGAAAGGAGATCTGCGGTGACGAAATCACTTCTGAGTCTAATCGCGGGGACGTTAGCGATCGGAACTGTGTTGTGGCTGGCTCCAGGGTCCGGGTTCGGGCAGGAAGAGCCCGCCGGACCTCCGGGAGGCCGGGGCGGCGCTCGTCGCGGCGGATTCGGAGGACGCGGACGCGCCCCCTTGCCGCCCCCTGGGCCCGTGAAACGCATGGCGGATGGCAAGCCGGACATGCAGGGTTATTGGAATGCCGCCAACAACGGCGGCGCCGTCTTCGAGGTGCAGAAGCACCCGCGCCGGTTGCAGTCCTTGCCGGCCGGTGAGGGCGCGATTGTCGATCCCCCGGACGGCCTCATCCCCTATACCCCGGAATACGCAGCCAAAGCCAAGGACAATTTCGAGAACCACCTGGCCGACGAGCCGGAACTGCACTGCTACGAATCCGGTCTGCCCAACCAGATGTACCGCCAGTTTGGCTTTCAGATCCTGCAGCCGCCCGGGTACGTGGTTATGAACTGGGAATTCATGCACGCCTACCGGATCATCCCCACCGACAATCGCCCGCACGTTCTGCCCGCGAGCACCAAATTGTTCATGGGGGACTCCGTCGGCCACTGGGAAGGCGACACTCTGGTGGTCGACACCACCAATTTGAATGACCGCACCTGGCTGGATTCAGCCGGCAACATCCACAGCGACCAGATGCACGTGGTGGAGCGCATTACGCCAGTCAACGACCGCACCATCAAATACGAAGCGACCATCGAAGACCCCAAGGCGTATACCAAGCCGTGGAAGGTCGCGTTCGATTTCACGCGGAATGCGCAGCCGAATTACGAAATCATGGAATTCGCCTGCATTGAAGGGAACCAGGACGTCCGCCACTATACCCCGGATGAGGGTGGCACGGCCAAGGAAAGCAAGAAGAAGTAAGCGTTCGGTTCCATGGGGGACAGGCCGGGCCCGCCCCCCATACCATTCGGCTACCGCTTGGCCGAAGTGACCGCCTGCTGCTTGTCCGGATGCAGCGTCAGCTTCTGCACCCGCCAGTTCAGGATTTCCGCGGCGTACACCGTGTTTTCCGACGGGCACGCCAGCTCGTGAATCCAGCCGAATTCTTTCAACTGGCGTCCGGTGCTGCCCAGATATCCCAGAACCTTTCCGTCCAGCGAGAGTTTGTAGATGCGCCCCGGAAATGCATCGGCGCTGTATAGATACTGGGTTCCCGGTCCCGGTGTGATGCAGATCGCCCACGGCGCGCCCGGTCCGAAGGCTCCATTCAGCGCGGCCCCGGTGGGCTTCGCCCCCATCCACGGCTGCGCGTCGGGCGGCGCCGGCACGTCGATCTTGATCTCGCGTTCCAGTTTGCCGTCCGGATCGAACACCTGAATGCGGCGATTGCCCCGGTCGGCCACGTAGATATTGCCCTTTGCGTCGGCCGCAATGCTGTGCGGCGTGTTCAGTTGTCCCGGACCGCTGCCCGGCTCGCCAAACGATTTCACCCAGTGGCCGGCCTTGTCGTACTTGGCCACGCGCGAGTTGATGTAGCCGTCGCTGATAAAGGTGTTGCCCTCCGTGTCCCAGGTGACATCGGTCGGCTGCCGGAACTGGCCATCCACCGGAGGCCGCGGCGGGTTCACGCGTTTCCAGGCCTCGGCGCCGTCGTCGGAGGCCTCTTTTTTCCGGCCGAACACCATCTCCACGCGCCCTTGCGGATTGAACTTGACGACCATGTCCGAGCCCTTATCGATAGCCCACAGATTGTCTTCTTTATCGATGCGGATCGCATGCGCGAACGACCAGGCGTACAAGTTATGTCCAATCTCGCGGATGTATTTGCCGTCCGGACCGAATTCCAGAATCTGCGCGGCGGCCGCCGCATAAGCGGGACCGGTGGTGTTGCCGCGCGAAAAGATGAAAATATGTCCCTTCGAATTGACTGCGACCCCGGAGGCCTCACCCAGATAGAGATCTGCCGGCAATTTGAAAAAGTCTTTCGCCGAATCAAAGGCGATTTCCGCCGGCTGTTGCGCCGGTAGCAGGGATGCTCCCAGCAAAAGCAGGATTGTTGTACAGGCTTTCATAATGCCCTCCTCGAAACCAATAGTTGGCAGTATATCCTAAATCCCCCGCGGGGCATCCGCTTTTGCCGCGGGTTGCTGTATGCTGGATACGCTATGCAGGCACAGACCTTGGGCGCCGCAACGGCCGCGGCCGAAACTCAGTCCCGCGTGCTGGCCGTTTATCGCGCCGTTTTGTGGCTGGCGTTGTTGAGTTACCCGCTTGTCCCCGAGATGCTGTTCCGAAGCCGCGCGCTGGCCGAGGCCAATCCGGCACTCGGCGGATTATGCCTCGGATTGTCTTACGCGTGGGCGGTCAGCGCGCCGGTCGTCGCCTGGTTCGTCCTGTGCGAAGCCGACCGCGCGAAACTCAATCGCCGGGATCAGCCGCAGTTGGCCAGGGAGGCGATTCTGGCGGCGGTGGGCCCGCCGTTCTATGTCCTTACGGGCGCGGTGTTGGCCTGGTTCCATCTCACCGGATACCAGAACGCGGTTTGGTTTGCGCTGCTGGCGGGCGTCGCCGCGGCGCGCTTCCTGCCGGCTCCGGACCCGCGGACTCTCCCGGCGGCCGCGTTCGGACGATTGCATCGAATCTCGGCGGTACTGCTGCTGCTTTTTGGTCTCGCCCATGTCGGAAATCATCTTGCCGCCGTGGAGAGTCTGAAGGCGCACGTGGCGGTGCAGGATACGCTTCGGGTTGTCTACCGCCAGCCCATTCTGGAAGCGCTGATCGTGATCGCGGCGCTTTCGCAGGTGTGGACGGGATGGACCTTGGTTTCGCGCGCCCGGCTGCAGCGTTCCAATGGCCTTCGCAATATGCAGGTGATGGCCGGCTCGTTTTTGGGGATGTTCTTCCTCTCGCACCTCACCGGTGTGTTTATTTCCGGCCGGGGCATCCAGCACGTCGACACCACGTTCGCCTGGGCCACGGGCGGGCCTCACGGGCTGCTCACGAATCCTCGATCTCCGCAATTCATCCCATATTATTCGCTGGCGGTGCTAGCCCTGTTTCTGCATGCCGCGTACGCGAGCCGCTGGAGTCTGGCTCCGCTTCTGGGACCCGGACGCGCCCTCAAATTCTGTTATGGCGTCATCGCGCTCGGCGTTGTCGTGACGCTCGTCCTGCTGCTGCCTATGGCCGGATTTCATTTGGCCTGAGGCACTCCGCGCCCTTGAATTTTGGAGTCGCCGGACCTATATTGAAATCGGACCCGTGCAAAGGAGGGCCTTTGTATGGAGACGATACCGGTTGTATCTTTGAATCTTTCCGGCGAAGAATTGACCGTATTCGCTGAACTGCTGGAAGGCGAACAGGCGCGTCTGCTGGTCGAAATCCGCCACACCGACCACCGTAGTTTCCGGGACGAGTTGCGCCGCCGGCTCACGATCGTCGAGCACCTGCTCGATCAATGCCGCGCTCGGGCGTAGCTCACACACTGACCACCGGGCACGGTGACTGCCGGATGATGGCGTAAGCATGCGTGCGCAGGCGGCCGAAAACGCCCGCCGCCGAGCCGCGCGCAATCACGACGGCATCGGCTCGGAGCCGCGATGCGGTGGCGCAGATTACTTCGGCCGGGTCGCCCTGCTCTACGACTAGACCGGCCGCTGCACCAGCCTCTTGTCGTAAGCGTGAAAGCTCTGCTTCGGCGTTCCGCCGGAACCGCATGAGCCATTCACCGGCCATCAGTTCCGGATCGTCCGGGATCGGAGTCAAAGCGTGAACGAGCGTGAGTTCCGCCTGAAACGCGTCTTGGAGGCCCTTTGCCCATTCGACGGTCTTCCGGCTCTGGGGTCCCAGATCAACGGCGCAGAGAATCCTTCGCAGTCCAGCGCCAGGCGGCCCCCACGCCTTCTCCAGGTGGACGCCGGTCCAGACTGGGCAATCCGCATCGTGAAGAACCTTGGCTGTATTCGATCCCAAAATGAACTGCCGAAAGGGCCCGTATCCATGGGTCGCCATGACAATGAGATCGACGCGCTCCTCGTGAGCAAACTCTACAATGCGTAGCGCCGTTTCGCCTTCCAATACGATGCGCCGGACCCTGAGATCCGCCAATTCATCGGCGAGCAGGCCGTCCAGATCCTTTCGGACTTCGTTCACGCGGTTGCGGTAGAGCTCGCTCAACACCGAGTCGGGCCCCGCCGCATCTCCAAATTCCAAAGGCGGCGGCGTGAACACGTGCACCAGGCTGAGTTCGGAGTGAAAGTGGCGCGCCAGCAGTTCCGCATACCGAACCGCGCCGATCGACCGCTCGGAAAAATCCACAGGCGCAACAATCTTCTGCAACGAGTCCATCGCGATCTCCAGCGGAGCCGATTCATTGAATCTTATCTCAACCGCTTCTCCTCTCCCGGACGTGCGGACCCATGTCGACTGGCGGGCTGCCCGGCCTGCTGCCGAAGACCTGTTGCATGTACCAGCGGCTCAGGCTGAGCGCTTGGGTCATCGGGTGTTGCCGCTTTGAGAACGGGTCGCGCGCCAGGTCGACCACCAGGTATCCGTCATAGGAACTCTGCCGCAGAAACTTCGCAACCGGCATCATCTCGAGGTCGCCGTCGCGCAGCACTTCCTGGTCCACGCCGTTGCTGCGATTGCGAATATGCAGACTGCGGAGGCGCGCGCCGGACGTGTCGAGCAAGGTCAGAGGGCGCATGCCGCCTCGCACCGCGCACTCCAGATCGAGGCAGAACGACACGAGGCTGGTCTCGGTGTGGTTTACGGTATACCGCCACTCGCGCGCATCCTCCCGCATCTCGGCCACGCCGTGGCCCACCATCAGCGCCATACCCGTTTGTGCCACTTCCTGCCCCATCCGGCTGAGCTGGTAAGCCTGGGTGTCCAGTTCGGCAATCGACTTGGGTGCGCCATCCGGTTTGGGCGCTGGATGAAAATCGATGAATCGCGTGTCCCAGCCGTTCATCAAACGGGTGATTTCCAGGATGCGTTCGCGGGTCTCCTCCGCCGCGGTTCTTTCCCAGAGCGGCCCGGTGGCGGAAACGATGGCAGCCTGCAGGTTGCGCCGGCGGAGCAGATCGAGCGTGCGGGTCCTCAGATCCGTTTCGAGGAAATCGGAAGTCAGCTCAATGCGCCCGTAGCCGGCCCGCTGCATGCTGGTGAACGCTTCTTCCTGAATGTCGGACAGGCGCAGGTTCCTCAGCGCGGCTTCCGCCCGCCAGATCGACGTGTGCACGGCAAGCAGCGGGCTGTAGAGCCGGTTCCGCGGCTGCGAATACGCCAGCGCGGCTCCCGCCATGCCGAACAGCAGTTCGCGGCGGGTGTGCGAGACCGAGGCATGTCTCATGCGACCTCCTTGCCCCCGGCTGAAACCACCACCAGGTCGGCTTAAGCACACTATAAGACCTGGAATACTGGAAAACAATCCTTGCCTAGCGGGAGACAGGGAGCAGCGACCGCAGTTGCCGGACTCGTTCGTCTGAACCGGTGATCAGCTCGCGCGGAAAGCGCCGGTAGCGCAGCAGGTCATCCAGGATATACGACGCGCTGTTGTTCAGCATCCCCAGGCCGGCCAGGTATTGCAGCCGGAGATCGCGGTCGCGGTTGATTTGCGCATTCCGCAGCCACGGGCCGAGGTCCGGAGCCTGCCCGGCATACGTCGAGAGCAGATCGATCGCGCTTCGGAAGCCTACTTCGCTGAGCGAGTCGCGCACCGCGGCGTAATTGGGTCCGGATAGCCGCCGCTCCCACTCATCGACGTCGATCCGAATGGGCCCGTTCTGCCCGACAATCACCATGTCGTAACCATCGCCGGCGATATCGTTGGACCAAAGCGTCGCATTCGGGAACACCTGGGCGAACGTGGCGATCTCGCTTTTCACGCTATCGAGATCGCTCTGGTACAGGGGCACCCACTGCGTGACCACGCCGTCGGCCTTCAGATGCCGTTTGACCATTTCGAAATACTCTTTCGAGTACAGGGTCGCCGCGCCTTTGACCCACGGATGGATCGGGTCGGACGTGATGATGTCGAATCGCTCCCGGGAGGTCAGAACATAATGCCGCGCGTCGTCGAACACGATTTCGGTCCGCGGATCCCGGATTACGTTGTGATTCTCCTTGGCGAATCGGCTGGCAACCGCGCGCGGCACCAGCGGCTCCAGTTCGCAGATGAGGATGCGCTGAATTTCCGGATGCGCCACGAACGTACCAGCCGTAACCCCGGCGCCGCAACCAACCACCAGCACCGAACGCGCCTTCGCATTCAGTAAGGCCGGCAGATGTCCCAGCATGCGTTGCAGCCGCATATCCTGCGGCAGCGTGGAGGCTTCCGTCTTGCCGCTGATATGGAAGTACTGCGCCTGTTCGTCGCGGTCCCGTGTGACCGCGACCGTTGCGTTCATACCTTCGCCGACATAGACCGGATAGCGATCGTAGTTGCTGATCGACAGCTCGCGGCCGTAGGCGAACACCTGCCACGGCATTCCCGGAACGATCCAGGCCAGCAGCGCGGCTGCGGCGGCAGCGCCGCGCACGGCGCCCGACAACGCCACCATGGCTCCTGCGGCGCACAGGGCGACCAGCACTCGTTCCGAATTCCGCGTGCCAATCCAGGGAACCAGGATCAGGCTGAAGCCAATGGCGCCCGCGATCGCGCCCGCGGTATTGGCCGCATAGATCGAACCGGCAAGGCTTCCGGGATCTTCGCCCGGCCGCGCGGCCGCCGCCAAGGCCAGCGGAAAACTCGCGCCCCACAGAACGGCGGCCGGCAGCACCGCGCAGGCGGAGCGCAACAGATCCGCCCGGAATGTCAGCCAGGGATTCGTATTCGCCGGCATCGGCCAGTACGGCAGGGATTTGGCCAAAAGCAGTCCGCCGCCCGCGACTGCCGCCGCCAGCAGCAGCTGGCAGAGTCCTAACATCGCGCGCGCGGGAATTCGCGTTCGCGCCAGTCCGGCGCCGCCTGCGCTCCCGATCCCCAGGCCGACCAGAAAGACCGCGAGGATGATCGAAAACGCGTACACGGTTGCCCCCAGCATCAGCGAGAGCAGCCGCGTCCACACCACTTCCGCGCCCAGCGCGCAAAGTCCGGAAAGCGCGATCACTCCGTACACGGCACGGCTGCCCGAGGCCGGCGCCGCGCGCGTTGCTGCGGCGGGCTGCGCAACGGCGGCGCGGGACGCCGCCAGCGCGGCCAACGCCACCCCTGCGTTGATTGCCGCCGCGACATACGTCGCGGTGTACATATCGTGAAGCTGGAGCAGATAAAAGCCAGCCAGCACGCACCCGCCGACAGCTCCTACCGTGTTTGCGCCGTACAGCACGCCGAGCTTCGAAATACCGCTGGGGGTCGTCTCAAATTGCCGGCTCAGCGCCGGTAATGAAGCGCCCATCAGGACAGTGGGCGCCAGAAGGCAGACCGCCGACAGGAGCGCGCGCATCAGAATTCCTGCGAGACCATGGCCCGCGTGCGAGGCATACACCCGGTCCAGCGCCGGCAATCCGGCCAGGATGGCGATTCCGCTGATCCCGATGGCCGCCTCCAGCACCGCATAAACCCGCAAGGGATGGCGGTTCTCGCGCACCACTCGGGCGTACGCCAGGCTCCCGGCGCACAGCCCGCCCATGTACGTAGCCAGCAGCACTCCGAGCGAAATCCCGGACGAGCCAATGACCAGCTCTAAAAGTTGGAACCAGACGATTTCGTAGATCAGCGCGGCGCAGCCGCTCGCCGCGAACAGGATCACCAGAAGCGAAAGCACTTTAGGGCATGATAGCCCACTACCCGCGGGGCGAGAGTTCCGGCGCTTATGCCGCGCGTCCCAAATACGTCCGCAATCCGCGCTGCATGCGGTGCATCGCCCGGTTGCGGCGATAGCTTCTGGTCAGCACGGACATCGCCGAAACGACCAAGACCAGCGAGAAGGCAGTGGCGTGTTCCATGGCTCTATTTTGCTCGGGAGCCCCGGTCGCGGCCAGTTCTGGCCGTACGTGGCGGGTCACGAGGTAACAGAATCGGTACTAACCAACGGAATCAGGCGAATCCTGGCGTAGCACCAGGCCGGGCACCCCCACCTGGACCGCGGCAAAATCGTGGGGATTGCGGCGGGACGGTTTTTGTTTCGTATCGTTCGACCCGTTTGCCGGCGTCACCCGAATTTCCCGGACGGCGCCGCCTGGTGCGGCCGTGCGAAAATTATCAGTGGTGGCCAAGAAGGAAATGAAGGTCCGGGTCCCGAGAAACGCGGCACTGGCCCGTTTCGTAATGATGCCGATCGGCCGGATCCTGGTGATAGGCTTGGCTTTATTCACCGTGGCCGGGCTGGGCACATTCACCTATTTTTACCAGCGCTATTCCCGGCTGATCGACCAGAAACTGCGGGCCGGCCCCTTTGTGCAGACCGCTAAATTGTTCGCCGCGCCCCAATCGGTCTCGGTCGGCGACGCCATCACCCCCGCGCAGATTGCCGCCGAGCTCCGCCGCAGCGGATACAACGAATCACGCACCAATCCCACTGGCTATTATCAGATCCATCCCGACTCGATCGAAGTCTTTCCGGGTCCGGATTCTTATTTCGATCAGGAAGCCGGCGTCATCCGCTTCTCGGGGGGGCGGATCTCGCAGATCGTTTCGCTCGACGACAATACCCCGCGCAGCCGGTACCAGCTCGAGCCGCAGCTCATCACCAATCTTTCCGGTCCGAACCGCGAGAAGCGGCGCATGGTGAAGTTCGCGGATATTCCGCCGATCCTGATCGACGCGATCACCGCGGCCGAGGATAAGCGCTTCTTCCAGCACGCCGGCTTCGACCCCATCCGCATCATCAAGGCCGCATATGTCGACCTGAAGGAAGGCCGCAAAGACCAGGGCGCCTCCACGTTAACCCAGCAGCTCGCGCGCGGCTTCTGGCTCGACCAGGACAAACGCTGGACCCGCAAGCTGGCGGAGTTGGTCATCACCCTCCAACTGGAGCAGAAGCTCTCCAAGCAGGAAATTTTCGAGGACTACGTCAACATGGTCTCGCTCGGGCGGCGCGGGTCGTTCGAGATCAGCGGGTTTGGCGAGGCCGCGGAGGCCTACTTCGGCAAGGATCTCAGCCAGCTTCGGCTTCCCGAGGCCGCAACCCTGGCGGGGATGATTCAGCGGCCGTCCTACTTCAATCCGTACAAGTATCCGGAACGCGTGCGCGAACGCCGCAACGTCGTCCTCACCTTGATGCGCCAGAACGGCGACATCAGCGACCGGGATTACGAACTGGCGATCGCAGCGCCGCTCGGCGTGGCCAAGGGGGCCTCCCAGTCTCTCGACGCGCCGTATTTCGTCGATCTCGTCGAGGACGAGCTCCAGAACAACCTGCAGGACGCCGACTTCCGTTCCAACGGCTACCACATCTACACCACCCTGGATATGAACCTGCAGCGCGCGGCGCTCGAAGCGGTTCGCGTGGGGATGCAAAACGTCGATGAGCTGGTCCGCAAACAGCGCCGGTTTCGCGGCCAGGCCGTGCCGGAGCCGCAGGTCGCCTTGATTGCCATCGATCCTCACACCGGCGAGGTCAAGGCGGCGGTGGGCGGCCGCAACTACGGGATGAGCCAGCTCAACCACATCCTCGCCTATCGCCAGCCGGGTTCCATCTTCAAGCCGTTCGTCTATGCCACCGCGCTCAACAGCGCGATTGAAGGCGGTCCTCAGGTCTTAACGGCGAGCACCATTGTCATGGACGAGCCGACCACCTTTTTCTTCGACGGCAAGCCGTACGAGCCGAGAGATTTCAAGAACGAATATCACGGTATGGTCACCCTCCGGGACGCGCTGGCCCATTCGTTGAACGTGGCGACTGTGAAGGTTGCGGAGATGGTCGGATACGACAAGGTGGTCGACATGGCGAACCGCGCCGGCATGAATTACAAGATCCATCCCACGCCGGCAGTCGCGCTCGGCGCCTATGACATCACTCCGCTTGAGGCCGCCGGAGCCTACACCATTTTTGCCAATCGTGGCGATTACGTGAAGCCCGATTTCGTTTCTCTGGTGCGCACACAGGACGGCAAGGTCATCTATAAACACAAAATCCAGGAAAAGCAGGTGCTCGATCCGCGGGTCGCGTATCTGATGACGAACCTGATGGAGGAAGTGCTGCGCAGCGGCACGGCGGCGGGAGTCCGCGCCCGCGGGTTCACCGTCCCGGCGGCCGGCAAGACGGGCACGTCGCATGACGGTTGGTTTGCGGGATATACCTCGGAGCTGCTCTGTATCGTCTGGGTCGGTTTCGATGACAATCGCGAACTCGACCTCGAAGGCGCGCACTCCGCGGCGCCGATCTGGGGCGATTTCATGAAGCGCGCCCTGCAATTTCGCGAGTACCGCAATGTGCAGGAGTTCGAAGCGCCCGATGGCGTCGTCACGGTCGACATTGACCCTCAGACGGGAATGCTCGCTACGCCGTCTTGTCCGATGCCGCGCCAGGAAGTTTACATCGCCGGGACCCAGCCCGTCGCCGCCTGCCCGCTGCACGGGGGCGGCCGTCAGATCGTTACGAGTGTTACCGGATGGGATACGAGTTTGCCCGGTTCCAAACCGACCGGGAGCGACCCCGGACTGAACGCGCCGGTTCCCCCGGGCGATCCGGGCGCTGCCTCCCGCCGCGCGGCTCGCCAGCCGCCCGCGCCGCAAACCGCGCAGCAACAGTCGCAACCACAGCCGGACAAGCAGGAAAAGAAGGGCTTCTTCCGCCGGTTGTGGGGCGTGTTCAAATAACCTTTGCCTCTATTCAGCGATTGTGGGTTATGTTGTAATACTTAACGGGGCACCGTTATGGTTTCCAAGCCCTTCGCGATCGCGATTGCATTCCTTTTCACCGGCACACTCGGTTTGGGGCAATCCAGTGCTGCTCTGGCGGACAAGACACCCGAGGCGAGATCCGCCGCGCCCACGCGCGTTTTGACGCCCGAAGAACGCGGCGACATCATGATGGCTCGCAAAATGTATCGCGAGGCCATCGAAGTGTTTCAATCCGATCCTCAGAAATCCGCCATTCTTTACAACAAGATCGGCATCGCTTACCACCAGCTCCAGCAGCTCGACAATGCCAAGAAATTCTACGAGCGGGCTTTGAAGTTGAAACGCGATTACCCGGAAGCTCTCAACAACATGGGAACCGTGTACTACGCGAAGAAAAGCTATCGACGCGCCATCTCGTATTACCGGAAGGCGTTGCGGCTCTCGCCCGACTCGGCTTCGGTTTACAGCAACCTGGGCACGGCCTTGTTTGCTCGTAAAAAGTACGACGAGGCGACCCAGGCGTACCAGAAAGCCATGTCGATCGACCCCGAAGTCTTCGAACACCGGAGCAACTACGGGACCATGCTCGAGGACCGCAACATCGAAGAGCGCGCCAAGTTTCACTACTATCTCGCCAAGATGTACGCGAAGTCCGGCCGCAACGACATGGCTTTGCAATACGCCCGGAAGGCGCTCGAGGAAGGCTTCAAGGACAAAAAGAAGTTCGAGGAAGATCCTGAGTTCCAGGCGCTCCGGAATCTGCCGGAATTCAAAGACCTGTTGACTGCGGAGCCGCGTGTTTTGTAGATCCGCTCTAGCCGCGCTTTGCCTCGCCGCGCTCTCCTGCTCCCGTTCCGCATCGCCAGCCGCCCCGCAACGTCTCGCTGTCCTGCGCTTCGAGAACTTCAGCGGCGACCCATCGCTCGATTGGATGGGACGCGGTTTCGCGGAAATCCTCACGCGGGAATTAGCTCCCGCGGCCGGCATATACGCCATCACGCCCGCGCGTCTCCACAGCTTCGGTGCGGTCCTGGGGCGGCGTCCCGAAAACGCGCCGGGCATTTCCTCCGAGCGCGCATTGGCTCAGGCCGCCGGAGCAAACCGGTTCGCTTACGGCGAGTACTGGCTGCAGCGCGAAGGACTTCAGGCGCGGCTCACCATTGAAGAATTGCCGGCCGGTAAGATTCACGTCATCTCGGCATCCGGAGCCGATATCGTTCAAACCGCCGCAGCGCTCGCGCGGCAGCTTTCGACCCAAGCCGGCGTTTACGGCACCCGGAATTCGGCCGCGATTCGGGCGTACGTGCTCGGGCTGGAAGACAACGATCCCGCTGGCGCTGCCCGCCATTTTCAGGAAGCGGTGGCAGCCGATCCCTCGTTTGAGCCGCCGTACGAATCGCTGGCGCAATCGCGCCTGCAGCAGCGCGACCGGGCCGGAGCCGCTGCCGTCCTGCAACAGGCCGCGGTCTACCGCGATCGCATGCCGGAATTGGAACGCGCCCAGTTGGCGTTTTCTCTGGCGTCAGTGAAGGGCGATGCCGCCGGCCGGCGTCAGGCATTGGCGGAGCGGGCGCGCTTGACCCCCAACGACCCGGCGGTCTGGGCTTCTCTGGGTGAGAATGCTGTTGCCCGCCAGGACTACCCGGAAGCTGTTCAGTTTTACGAAAAGGCCTTGAGCGTACAGCCCGAGGATCCGGCTCTGCTCAACCAGCTCGGATACGCCAACGCGTATGCCGGCAATCTCGGAGGGGCGGTCCGCGCGCTGCAGCAATATCGAAATCTGCGCCCCGCGGACGCCAATCCGCTGGATTCCCTCGGCGATGTCCACCTGCTATTAGGCCGTCTTCGCGAGGCGGAAGACTATTATCTTCAAGCCGCCCGGAGGGATCCCTCCGCGCTTTCCGGGGCCGAGTACCGCAAAGCCGCCATCGCGCGGTTGATGAGCGGCGACATTGCCGGGGCAGCCAAGCTGGATAAAGAATACGTCGACCGGCGCGTGCAGGCCCGCGATCCCTTGGCCGATTATTATCGGGCCGAATGGAATTGGATTACCGGAGATCGCAAACAAGCGTATCAGCAGCTAGCTGTTTTCGCGCATGCCGCCGAAAGCGGCGCCTTGCGGCAGGTCGCTTCGGAAGCGTATGCCGAACTGGCCGTATGGAGCGTCGCATTGGGCGACCGAAGCGAGGCTGCGCGTATGGCGCGAGAAGCCGGCCTCCTGGCAGGCCCGGCATCGGCCGCAACGGCCGCGATGGCGCAGTTTCTGGCCCAACCCGCCGCGCCCGCGCCCGAGTGGCAGGCGCGCGCCGATCGCGCCTTTCCCGAACCGGCCGCCAAACCGTTCAAAGATCGTGCCCTCGTGTACGCGCTGCTGGCCGGCCGCCAATTTGCGGCGGCGGCCCCGATTCTGAAACAGCTGCACGAAAACACGAGCGCGGCCGGCGACGACGCCATCCCTGTGATGTTGGCATGGTGCGATATGGAAACCGGTCAGCCGAAGGAAGCCGCGGCCCTCGTGCGATTGAATCCGCTGCCGCCGCGCTCCGCCATCGAGCCCTTCCGCGTTTTCTATTTCCCGCGCCTGTTCTACCTTCGCGGCCGCGTTGCGCAGGCTGCCGGACAGGCCGACGCGGCCCGCGAGCAATTTCGCCTCTTCCTGCAGCTTTCCGGAGATACTCCGCTCGCTTGGGGGGAAGAAGCGCAAGCCCGATCCCAGGGTTCGCACTAAGGTTCGCGCCGCGCCACCTGCTCGAGCGTGAAGACGGCCCGGTTTGGCGACTGGCGTTCCACCGAGAGCCTCACGTTGTCCTGGGTCTGAGGGGTCAATAGTTCGTTGGGAAGCGCGGTCGTTTGCTCGATCGTGAGGGCACTCCCATTGAGCCGGATCGTGCGCGTCCAGCCCGGCCCGACCAGCTCCAGCCCGTTTTCCGCTGCGCGCACTTCAACTGCTCCGGATCGAGCGAAGACGCCCTGTTCGGGGACGAAGTTCGTGTCCGTATCTTTCCAGGTAAGCTCCAGCCACCGGCCGCTGTCCTGTGCCGAGAACACGGCGCGGATCTTCTGCGATTCCAGCACCCATTCCGGCCATCCGTCGCCATCCAGGTCGGCGCTCCATGCCACGCCGCCGGTCCGCGGAAGCAGCACCATTCGCATCGGAAGCTGGACGTTCGTTCCGCCACTCACGGTGAGCCGCCACTCATGCAAGCCCGTGGCGCCCTCCTTGCCGAACACCCGGAAGGACACCGGACGTTCCGCCACCGCGCCGATGGAGATATCCGTGCGGGCCGGCAGAAATTCGAGCCCATCGCCGGCGGCCTCAACGTGATAATTCTGAATCGCCTGCGTATTGTTTCGAATGATCACTTCGAGTTCGCCGCCCGCCCGCGCATCCACCGCGGCCGTCGGCGGTTCGACCGCGAGGCGGGCCAAAGATCCGAAGTGCAGCCCGATTGCCTGTGTCAGGCGGATCGAAGCCGGGCGGAACAGTTGAACCCGAGCGCGGCCCAACGGAACGCCATCGGCTTCCAACGCCAGCGAAGCCCAGTCTCCGTGCAGCGCATCCGGGGGTACTTTCACGGTGTAGTCGATTTCGTTCGGGGACTTCTTCGTAGACGCCGCGGTGAAGCCTTCCGGCGCCAGCAGGCGCGATCGCGACGCGACGTCCGGCGAAGAGTACACGGTCGAGACCAGATTCTCTTGCCCGATCACGAGCCGCCGGGTTTCGGTGAAGAAAGCGGACGTTTCCGGTTCCTCTATCGCCAGTCCGATGCGCACGTGGTTGCCGGGCCCGGAGCCCTTGGGAACCGGAAGCCGCGCCCTCAGGGTAGCGTCGTCAAAATCGAATTTCGTGGGTTTGCCGGCCGCGAGGAAAGGCCCGACGGGCTTCCGTGCCAGTTGCAGGATGACCTCGCCCGGTTCCGGCGCGGCGAATTCCAGCGCCAGAACGCCGTTTTCGAACTCCACGGCCTGCAGTTCCGCCGTGGCATAAACGATGCGCTCGGCGCTCGAAAAATTAGTGCATTCGCGGCAGAATGCCCCTCCGCCCAGCGAGATCTCCAGCGGCAGCCAGAGCGCTTCGCGCGCCGGAACCGAGACGGATGGGATGACCAGGGCATGCCGCGTGATCGGATCGACCACCCGGAAGTTCGCGCGATAGCCTTGCGAACCGCGGTTGATCAGCGTCACTGCCGAAGCCCGCCGCGAAACCAGTTCGGCCGCCGTAACACCGCGCGGCAAAGTGCCTTCGGCCGGTTTCACCGGCGGCCCGGACCGCAGCGTTCCGATCAGAGCCGCCCAGTGGCACAGGAAAGCCGCCTGGCGTCGAAGGGGGGCGGTGGAAGGCCGCTCGGCTCCGTTGAGATCCACGGCTCCGGGGCGGAGGAGCGATCCTTCTCCGGCTTCCCAGCCGGCCGGATACACCGTTTCTTCCACATCTCTCCACAGCAAGGCGCCGTGGGGAGACATCATGGCGGCGCGGCTGCGCACCAGCGCATCCGGGTCGGCCGCGGAAATGGTTGTGACCGGTTGCGGCGGTGCGGCCGCATCGATGGAGAGATCGCTTCCCGCGAACGCGATCGGCCCGCCGTGGCGTTCGGTCTGGGTCGCCAGCAACCGGCCTAGCTCTTGGAGCCACGCCTGCCGCGCTTCGCCGTCCTTCTCCCCGGCCGGCCACCCGTCGTTCGCCCATCCCGGCACGGGCGGCAACGGCCGTACCCAGCCGCGAAGGTCGAGTTTCCGCAGGATTCGGATGAGCCCCGCCAGGTCGCGCCGGGGACTGGTGCGGCCGATGAAATCGAAATCGCCCGGCTGCAGCTGATGCCAGTTCCACGGGATCGAAAATTCAACCGTCTGCACCCCGATGGACTTCAGCCAAACCAATTCCCGTTCCCATTGCGCGCGCGGGTACAGATAATACGGAAATTCGACGGCCAAAACGTATTCCGGGCCCGGTTCGGGGGCCGCCGCGAGCGGCGCCGCCAACGCGCACACGGCCAGCAGCGCGGCCCGTCGCATTAGAATGCTCGCGCCTTCCGGACCCGATAGTCTTTCACCGGCGGCATCCGGATGAACGTACACATCTCGAAGAGCCGGGAGTAGGCGCGCTCCCCGATGTGATCGGCCAGGGTACGCCGGTAATCGGTCCTCCCATCCTCGGACCTGCCGCGGCTCACCTCCGGCAGGTTGGTTGTCGCAATCAGCGCCTTCCGGTAATTGCAGCGATACGTAATGATCGACGTCACCGTGTCCAGGACCCAATCGGTGACCCGGTGCGCACCCAGATCGTCCAGGAGCAGCACTTCGGCGTCCAGGGCCGCACGATACGCCTCTTTGTCCGAAGAGTGGGACGCTTCATCGTAGCCGGCCCGAATGCGATCGAGCAGATTCTGATAATCGAAGAACACTCCCTCATGGCCGTTGGCGATAATCCGCCGCAGGGCCGCCACGGCCAGATGAGTTTTACCGGTCCCGGGTTCGCCGATGAGCAACAGTCCCGGCTTTGAAACTTTAGCGGGAAAGTCCATCGCGTAAGTCCGCACGTCGCTGAGCACGCGTCTCAACTCGTTGGCCATCTGGGGGTCGTGCGCGGTTTCAAAATCGAACGTGCAACTACGGTAGAGAGGCGGGATTTGAGCTTGCTCCTCTAGCCGGTCGGCGCGGCCCTCGGCGCGGCACCCGCAGGCTTCAGCGCCCGAAACCCCGGCGCGTTCGATGATGATCCAGCCGCTGCCGCCGCACTTCGGGCAAACGGGTCGGGTATCCATTTCTTCTATTATCGGTTACCAAATCAGGCGATGGTGGCCAAAACCTCGCCGGCCGTCACGGTTGCTCCTTCCTGGACCGTGACCGTCATCACGCGGCCGGCGCGGCTCGCCTTCATCTCGTTCTGCATTTTCATGGCTTCCACCACCGCCACGCCCTGGCCCGCCACCACGGTATCCCCGGCCTTCACCAGCACGCGAACCACTTTGCCGGGCATGGGAGCCGCGATGGTTTCGATATCCGCTCCGCCCTGCTGGCCCGACCGGCCGGACCAGCGGCGCGGGTCATGCACTTCGATCTCGAACCGATGCCCATTGATGACCACGATGAAATGCTGCGGCGTCCGTTCGACCTGAACGTCGTAACTGCGCCCGTCCAGCAGGATCGAGTACAGACCCGAACCCGGAATCGCGATGTCGGCCGAGCGCGCGCTGCCCCCATCCACGCGAAACTGGCACAGCGGCGCGGGCGCGAGAATCTCGATCTCGCGAGGCGTCCCGTTCACCTTCAGGTTGAGCTTCACCGCAGCAGCTCCTGGCGTCCGGCGAGCACCCACGGGCTCATCCCGTGGTTGGAACTGCCTGGTGCGGCAGGGTCTCGCTCCGTGCTTGCCAAGGCGGCTGCCAGCGCGGCCACCACCGCAAGCTCCTGCGGCGGCTCGGCGGGCCTTTGCCTTGCGAAAAACTCGTCGATGAAACCGGTATGGAGATGGCCGTTCCGAAACGCCGGGTCTTCGAAGATCTGGCGGAAAAACCCGAGATTCGTGCGAATGCCGCCCACCTCGTACTCGTTCAGCGCGCGAATCATCCGGGCGACTGCGTCCGTGCGGGTCCCCGCCCAGACCACCAGTTTGGCCAGCAGCGGATCGTACTCCATCGGCACCGTCCAGCCCTCGTAGACGCAGGCGTCCAACCGGATACCCGGCCCCAGCGGCCGCTCGAGCCGCGTGATTTTCCCCGGGAACGGCAGGAAATTGTTGTATGGGTCCTCCGCGTATACGCGGCATTCGATGGCCGACCCGCGCCACGAGATGTCCTGCTGGGAGAAGGGAAGCTTCGCTCCCGCGGCGATCTCCACCTGAAGTTTTACCAGATCGAGCCCGGTGACCAGCTCGGTAACCGGGTGTTCCACCTGCAGTCGCGTGTTCACTTCGAGGAAGTAGAACCGGCGGTCCTGGTCCACCAGGAACTCGACCGTCCCCGCGTTGTAATATCCCGCGGCGCGGGCCGCCCGGATTGCCGCTGCCCCCATTTCCTCGCGCAATTCCGGGTGCTGCGCGACCAGGGGGGAAGGGGACTCCTCGATCACCTTCTGGTGACGGCGCTGGACGGAACATTCGCGTTCTCCGAGATGCACCATGTTCCCGTGCCGGTCCCCGAGAATCTGGATCTCGATATGGCGCGGCCGCTCGATCAGCCGTTCCACGTAGACTTCCGGATTGCGGAAGGCGCGCTCGGCCTCGCTGGAGGCGTCGCGCAGCGCCGATTCCAAATCCTGCTCGCGATCGACCCGCCGCATCCCTTTGCCGCCGCCGCCGGCCACGGCCTTGAGCAGGATCGGATAGCCGTGCTGCGCGGCGAACCCGCGTGCTTCATCCAGGCTGACGCCGCGTTCCGTGCCCGGCACGACCGGCGTCCCCGCGCTCACCGCGCGTTGGCGCGCCGCGGTCTTGGAGCCCAGCGCCCGGATCGATTCGGCCGAAGGACCGATGAAGACCAGCCCGGCTTCCTCGCAGGCAGCGGCAAAGTCGGCGTTTTCGCTCAGGAATCCATAACCGGGGTGAATGGCTTCGGCGCCGTGCTTCTTGGCGGCGTCGAGGATCCGGTCGATGCGCAGGTAACTCTCCGAGGAAGGCGCCGGACCCAGGCGCTCGGCTTCGTCGGCCATCCGGACATGCAGCGAGGCGCGGTCCACGTCGGAATACACGGCCACCGCCGCGATCCCCATCTCGTGCAGAGTGCGCGTAATCCGCACCGCGATTTCGCCCCGATTGGCGATCAGGATTTTTTGGAACATCGCTCGACAAATTGTAGCAACAGCCGCCCGCGGCGCCGCGAGAACCCGCCTTGCTAGAATTGAGTTGTCTGTCTTATGGCCAACGACTCCATGCAGGGATCGCTGAAAGAGCGCGGCGTCCGTCTCACGCGCCAGCGCCAGATCCTGCTGGAGCTGATCGACAAGACCGGCGAGCATCTCGACGCCGAGCGTCTGTATCAGATGGCCAAGGAAAAAGACCCCAAGCTGAACCGGGTTACGGTTTATCGCACGCTGAAAATGCTGAAGGCCGGCGGTCTGGTCGACGAACTTGACCTGATGCACTATGGCGGCGATCAGCACTACTACGAAACGCGCCTGAAGCAGGAGCACGCGCACGTTATCTGCATGCGCTGCGGCAAGGTCGAAGAGTTCTTCGGTGACCCGCTGCAAAAACTTCGCAAGCAGATCGAAAGCCACTTCGGCTTTCAGGTCCTGCTGGCCCGAACCGAAGTCGGCGGTTACTGCGCTCACTGCCAGACGCTGCGCGCCCGCGAGGTCGAGGAATTGCGGCAGCAGCCCCCCGAGCCGGTCAAGCGCTCGCGGCGCGCGGCGGGCCGCCGCTCCTGACCGGGATGGAACCGGGCTCGGCCCAGACCGGCGCGCTGCCGGCCTCTTTGATCGTCGTCGATCCCAGCGGCCACCGCACGCGAGTTTCGCTTTCGCCGCTCCCGTTCCGGATCGGCCGGCTTCCCGATAATCACCTCGTGCTTCGCGACAGCCGCGCTTCGCGCCTCCATGCCCGAATCGATGCGGACGGGGACCGTTACTACATCGAAGACGCCGGAAGCCGCCACGGCACGTTCGTCAACGGCAAGAGAATCCAAAAGCAGGAACTGAACAACTCCGACCGGATCGAGTTCGGCGTCGAGGATTCCTATCAGCTGATCTTCGCTCTCGATGCCGCCGAGCTTAAGCGGCTGACGGAACAGTTGTCCGGTTCGGATGCGGAAGGCGCGGCTCCCGGCGTCGGCAGCCAGTTGGGCAAGCTGCGCGCGATTCTGGATCTGGCGCGCACGCTGCAGAGCTCGTTTTCCATCGACGACGTCCTCGCCTCGGTGGTCGATACAGCCCTCGCCATTACGGGCGCCGAGCGTGGATTCCTTCTGCTGCGGTCCGGCGAGGCGTTGGAAACGCGCGTGGCCCGCGACCGAAGCGGCCGGCGGCTTCACGAAGGCGACTTGCGGGTGCCGCGCGACGTGATCCGGCGCGCTCTGGAGCACCGGCGCGATCTGCTCTCGATGAACTTCGACCCCGTTCGACCCGAACAGGCCCAGGGCAACACCATCGCCGACCTCGAATTGCGCAGCGTCATCTGCGTTCCCCTGGTGCGCATCCAAACCGGCCGCGGCGAAGCTACCAGCGTCGTCTCGACCGCTCGGGAGACCGTCGGCGTGCTCTACATGGATTCGCGCCGCGTGGCGGCCGATCTGGCCGGCGGCAATCGCGAACTGCTTCAGACTCTCGCCATGGAAGCCTCCACCGTGTTGGAAAACGCCCGGCTGCTGGAAGAAGAGCGCGCCCGCCAGCGGATCGAGGAAGAGTTGAAGCTGGCGCGCGCCATCCAGCAGAGCCTGTTGCCGAAAGCGCTTCCTTTAACCGGATGGCTGCGCGCGTCCGGCAGCAGCATTCCTTCCCATGCCGTGGGCGGCGATTATTTCGATGTGACCGAAGTCAACCGCGACTGCTGGTCGGCTGTCGTCGCGGACGTCTCCGGCAAGGGGGTCGGTTCCGCCCTGATGGCGTCTCTGCTCCAAGGCGCGTTGCTCACGGCGACCGACCAGCCGCAAGCGCTCACGCGCCGGCTCGATCGCCTGAACGCTTTCCTCAGTGACCGCACCGCCGGCGAGAAGTATGCGACGGTTTTTCACGCCTTACTGCACAGCGACGGAATGCTCGATTACGTGAATGCGGCGCACTGCCCGCCGTGGATTGTGCGCTCGGATGGATCCCTGACGCTATTGGAAGCTACTGCCACTCCGGTGGGGCTCATCGAATCCGCGACTTTTCCATCTCACCAGCAGAAGCTTTATCGCGGCGAAAAACTGGTGGTCTATTCCGACGGCGTGACCGAATGCCAGAATGCGCAAGGCGAATTCTTCGGCCGCAAGCGCCTTCGCGAGGTGGTTGCCGCGCACGTGAAGGAGTCCTGTTCCGCCCTTCACGATGCCATCCAATCGGCGGTGTCCGCGTTCACGGAAGGCGCCTCGCCTTCGGACGACATCACCATGCTGGTGTTGGAATACCTTCCATAAACGGCGGGGTCGCCGCGTCCGAGTTACGGTTCCGCGCGCAAGCCGCGGCCGCTGACCAGATAAACGGCAAAACTCCCCAGCCAGTGCCCGCCCTCATAATGCTCCGCCCGGATGCTGTCCAGTCCTGCCTGGCGCAGTTGGGCGGCCAATGCCGTCAGGTGCTCGCGCCGCGGGTCCTCGGCCGGCAGTTTCGACAGAATGCCCTCGATCATCCACGCGCGGCTCAAATTGAGGCCGGCGAGATGATACAGCTTGCCATCGGTCACATCGGTCACCCGAGTCGGTTCCAGTTCCACGCTCGGTAGAAACGCCGAGAACCACCCGGCAAATTCATTCCGCGGCAGAACCCGGCGGACGACGTCGGCTTCGGCGAGGCATGGCGATAAAAAATCTTCGCCCGAGGGCTCATAGGCCAGCGGACAGTTTCTGTCGTTTAGGTAGTAATCACGCACCCGCGATTCGACCAGATTGCCAAAGCCGCGATTTCCGGTGATGTGGGCGTAATCGAGCATCAACCCCATCGCGAACGCCGTGTTATTGTGCTCGCCGGTGCGGATCGGGTGCGCGAGCTTCGGCAGCCATCCGCTGAGAGCCTCCGCGGCCGCCTGCTCCAGGGGATGCAGCGCGGCGGCCCACTGCCGCGCTTGCGGATCGTCCCATTCCTTCAGTTCGGCCGCGAGCTGCAGGAGCCACGCCAGGCCGTACGGCCGCTCGAAAGTGTTTCGCCCTTTCGCGGTCAGATACCGCACTTCCTGGCTGATGTGATCGGGGGTAAGGCTCTCGCTGAGGGCGTGCCGCGCCTCCGCCGTGAACGGCGCGTCGGGAAACAGCCGCGCCAGGCGTGCCAGCAGCCAGTGACCGTGAACCGAGGAGTGCCAGTCGTAACAACCGTAGAAGGCCGGGGTCAGTTCCCGAGGAGGCTTCACATCGCTATCGGAGTTCAGCGCGTGCGCGATCTTGTTGGGATACTCCTGGTGCACGCAATCGAGAGCGAGGCGCGCGAATCGCGCCGCCAGCGCCTGATCGAAACCGGAATTCGCCATCAGTTCTCCACAGACCGCGAGCCCGACCAGCATTAGCCGGATCATGCCTGTATCTTAGCGGAACTCGCCGGCCCGTTTGCTATACTGGCGGCCTTAAATGACCATCGATATCGCGCAGTTGCAGGGCTGGATCGGAAAAACCGAGACGCGCACCGAGCAGGTGACGGCGGCGCCCTTGGCGGCGCTTGCGTCGACGCTCGACCGCCCCGATCCGGAGCCGCGGCCTGGCGACCCCGTGCCGCCGCTCTGGCACTGGCTCTACTTCCTGCCCCGCGACCGCCAGTCGGACCTGGCGCCCGACGGCCACCCGCGCCGCGGCGGCTTTCTGCCGCCCGTCCCGCTGCCGCGCCGCATGTGGGCCGGCGATCGGCTCGAGTTCCACCGCCCGCTGCGCGTCGGAGAAACCGTGACTCGTACCTCGCGCATCCTCGACGTTCAGCTCAAGGAAGGACGGACCGGGCCGCTGGTGTTTGTGGTGGTGCGGCATGAAATTGCAGACGCCATCACCGAAGAGCACGATATCGTCTACCGGGAGGCCCCCCAGCCCGGCGCGCCGGCGCCGCCCGCTTCTCCCGCGCCGGCCGGATGGATGTGGGAGCGGCTCATTCACCCGGATGACGTGCTCCTGTTCCGCTATTCGGCTTTGACCTTCAACGGCCATCGCATTCATTACGACCGGCGGTACGCCACCGAAATCGAAGGCTACCCCGGACTGGTGGTGCACGGCCCCCTGATCGCCACCCTCCTGGTCGATCTGCTGCGGCGCAACCGGCCGGAGGCAGTCATGGCGGCCTTTCGTTTTCGGGCGGTGAGCCCGTTGTTCGATACCGATGCGTTTTCCGTGTGCGGCCAGCCGGACGATAATGGAAAAACCGTGCATCTCTGGGCGAAGAATTCCGCCGGCGGCCTCGCGATGGATGCCACGGCGACGCTGCAATGAGACCCGCGAACTCTATGGACGCCATCGCCCGTTCCTATCTCTTCGTTCCCGGAAATCGCCCGGACCGCTTTGACAAAGCATGCGCGGCCGGCGCCGGCGCGGTCATCATCGATCTGGAAGATGCCGTCCCCGTTTCCGAGAAATCCAAGGCCCGAATGGCCGTCGAAGCCTGGCTCGACCCTGCGCATCCCGTAGTGCTGCGGATCAACGGCGTCGATACCGACTGGTTCCGCGATGATGTAACCTGCTGCCGGATGCCGGGAGTTCAAGCGATCATGCTGCCGAAGACCGAGAGCGTCGATCATCTGCGGCGCGTCGAACAGTGGCTCGGCCAGACCGTCCCGATCCTGCCGCTGATCGAAACGGCCCAAGGGTTCGCCAATGGTCTCGAAATCGCGCGCGATCGCGCCGTGCAGCGCCTGGCGTTCGGTTCTCTCGATTTTCAAATCGATTTGGGCATTCCCGGCGAGGACGAGGCGCTGCTCTATTTCCGGTCCCAGCTTGTCCTGATCTCGCGTCTGGCGGAGATTCAGCCGCCCGTCGACGGAATTACCACCGCGATCAATAATCCCGATCAGCTTCGCGCCGACGCCATACGTTCGCGGCGCATGGGCTTCGGCGGCAAACTCTGCATTCATCCCAAGCAGGTCGGCATCGTGAATGAGTGTTTCCGCCCGACGGAAGAGGAGGTGGCCCGCGCCCGCCGCATCCTCGAGGCCGCTGCGGCCGCGAACGGCGCCGCGGTCGCCTTGGACGGGCAGATGGTCGATCGCCCCGTGATCCTCAAGGCCCAGCGCATTCTGGACGAAGCCTCCGCCGAACCGCATTTGTGATCGCACCATCGTGTCCCAAACTGCACGCCCTTGCAGATCCTGCCTGATTACACGCGGAAGCGCCGGCACTGACCGCGCGTAGGTGCTGCAGTCCCAGTCGTTAAATCAACGTCCGCCGCCGTGTTCGTACATCCCGGCACTTTTTGATCGAGGAATCGCCACACAGTGGACGCCGGACTGCTCAATGGAAGTCCGGAAGAAGCAACGGCCCATGCAGTCAAGCTTAAACGTTTCGGAAAGAAGGACCTCGACCAGAGCCCGAATTCCCGAGATCGGGTTCTGCGAGGAAAAGCACCGGCTCCTGCGGCAGTTCTTGAGTGCGATTCAGGAGTTGAACGCCATCCAGGCCCAACAGACCCGCGCCGTCATCGAAGGCGACGGCGATTTCACGCGGTTTGACGTCTTGCTTCATTTGGCCCAGGAAAGAAAGGATCAGGCCAAGTACGCCTGGATTGCCCACGTCGAGGAGCACCGTTGCCACGGCGGGGAGTAGGTCATGGCATTGACGCGAGTGGAGAGGGAACGGCTCTTGGATAGCCGGCTCAAGATCCAGTCCGTCGCCAAGTCCCTGAAGCACATCGACCCCCAAAAACTCCGCGATTTTGAAGAGATTACGGAGTGTCTCGCTGCCGCCGACCGCAGCCTCGGGGGAGCGCTGCATGGCGCCGATCCTGAGCCGCATGACTGATCCGGCCCGACGAATGGCCGCCCGGAAAGCGTAGCAGGGCCGAATCCGCGGCTCGCGGCGGGTACAATGGAGGTGTGCTACGTCTTGCGGTCCCGGCGGCATTCGCGCTTACCGCTGTTCTGTCCGCGCAGACCGGTTTCTTTCCTTTGAGAGACGTCAAGCCGGGAATGCGCGGCACCGGTCGGACCGTTTTCTCAGGCAGCCAGGTCCAGGACTTTCAAGTGGACATCCTCGGCGTTCTCGACAACGTCGGCCCGAAACAGTCGCTGATTCTGGCGCGTCTCTCGGGCGGGCCGCTGGAACATACCGGCGTCATGCAGGGGATGAGCGGCAGCCCGGTTTTTATTGACGGCAAACTCCTCGGTGCGGTGGCGATGGCATTTCCCTTCGCCAAAGATCCCATCGCCGGGATCCGCCCCATCCAGGACATGATCGCTGTCGGAAGCGCCAGCCCGGCGCCTCGTCCCGCCGTCGCGCAACGCGCGTCGCTTTCACCCGATGAACGCGACCTGACGCGCTGGTTTTCCAAACCCGAACCCGCTCTGGCCGGCGAGGGCCGCATGGTCGATATCGCCACCCCGGTTTCGTTCGGAGGCTTCAGCCGCGCCACCCTCGAAACCTTCGCGCCCCAGCTCCGTGCCCTCGGCCTGGAACCGCGGCAAGGCGTCACCAGCGGATCCGACATCGGCGGGCGGATGGGCAATCCAGCGGACTTGAAACCCGGCTCGATGATCAGTGTCCAGCTCATGGCGGGCGATTTGAGCGTGGGCGCCGATGGTACCGTCACCTATATCGACGGAAATCGCGTTTATGCCTTCGGGCACCGCTTCCTGGCGGTTGGTCCGACGGCGCTGCCCTTTGCGCGCGCGGACGTGATCACGCTCCTGCCGAACCTGAACACATCCTTTAAACTTTCGACCGCAAAAGAATGGATGGGCACGATTTATCAGGATCGCGATACCGCCGTCGCCGGCGAACTCGGAAAACGCGCGCCGCTGGTCCCGGTATCGGTTGCTGTTTCCCGCGGTGGGCGGCAGATTGAGTCCTACCGGATGCAGATGGTCAATGATGCTCTGCTGTCGCCCCTGCTGCTGCAAATGGCGGTCTTCTCCGCCATCGATGCCACCGAACGCTCGGTGGGGGCCGCCAGCCTGCGCCTTTCCGGCGAACTCGATTTTCAAAATGCTTCCGCCCCCATCCGCCTCAACAATATCTTCTCCTCCGATAACGGCTCGGCCGCCCAGGTTTCCCTCTCCGCCGCCGTCCCGCTGGCATACGTCTTTCAGAGCGGATTCGATACCCTGCAGTTGAGGCGTGTTGCGCTGCGGGTGGAAGTCTCCGACCAGAAAAAGCAGTTCACCATCGATTCCGTCGCTGCTTCCCGCCGCCAGGTCCGGCCCGGCGAGAAGCTGCAAATCGAGGTCGGATTCGCCGGGCCCAACGGCGCGGAAACCACCCGCCGTGTCGATTACGAGGTGCCGATGGGTGCCCTGGCCGGCCCGCTGTATTTCACGGTGTCCGATGCCAACGTGGCGAACATCTCCGATTATCGCCAGATTCTCACATCCAGTGCGCACAGCCCCGAGCAGGTGATTTCCACCGTAAATAACCTGCATCCGAATAACAAAGCGTATGTACGTGTCTGGCGCGCCAGCCCGGCGTTTCAGCTGGAAGGCGCCGATCTCCCCGATCCGCCGGCTTCGGTCGCGCTGGTCCTCGCCGGTTCCCAATCGACGGTGGCCGGCCTCGCGCAGACCCGCAATGCCAAGATCGCGGAAATGGAAATTGACGGCGGCGAGATGTTCATTTCCGGCGCCAAGACCATCCAAGTGGACGTAACTGAATGAAGTTTGCAATTCGTTTCTGGGCGTGCGCCGCCGCGCTCGCGGTCGCCGCGCCGGCAGCGTTTCCCAGCAGCACTGCCGCCTGGGAGATGAATTCGTACAACGATTTCATCCGCGGCCGGTTTGCCGGCGTGTCGCTCAGCCGGGACGGCCGCCTCTCTCTGGCGCCGAAGATGGAAACCATCTTCACCTCGGACCAGCCCGTCGTCTGGGGCGTCGCGCAGGGCCCCGACGGTTCTCTGTACGCAGCCACCGGCCATCGCGGCCGCGTGTACCGCGTCGATCCTGCGGGCAAAGCCTCGCTGCTCTGGACCGCCGAGCAGCCCGAAGTGTTTGCCATCGCGGTGGACCGCAACGGCGTCGTCTACGCCGGCACTTCGCCCGACGGAAAGGTGTATCGGATCGAGAACGGGAAGGCCGCCGAGTATTTCGCTCCCAAGGCGCGCTACATTTGGTCGCTGGCGGTCGCTCCCGACGGCGTGCTCTACGTGGGGACCGGCGATCAGGGGAAAGTGTTCCGTGTCGACAGCTCCGGCAAGGGAGAGGTCTATTATGAGACCGGGCAGTCGCACATCACCGGGCTGGCGCTGGATGCGCAAGGCCGCCTGCTCGCCGGCAGCGAACCGAACGGGCTCTTGTACCGCATCACCGCTAAAGACAAGGCGTTCGTGCTCTACGATGCGAATCTCCCCGAAGTTCGCGCCATTGTCCCTATGCCCGACGGCACGGTCTATGCGGCGGCGCTCGGGGGTTCGGTAGCCAAAAGGCTGCAAAGCGCCCAGCAGGCGGCGCAATCGGCGGGATCGGGCGCCACCGTAACCGCTCCGACCACCACCATCACCGTAGAAGCGCAGCAGTCCGGACCCGGCCCGGAGCTGAAACCGCCCGATCCCAACAAGCCGCAGGCTCCCGCGACTCCCGCGCCCGCCACCCAGGTCACCACCCAGTTCACGCCCGTGACCGACGCCACCGGCGTCGAAAAATCGGCCGTCTACCGCATCAATCCCGATAACACCGTCGACACCTTGTGGAGCTCCAAAGAAGAGAACGTTTATGATCTGCTGGCGCTCGGGCGCCAGTTGGTCTTCTCGACCGACGAAAACGGCCGGATCTACAGTCTCGCGCCCGACCGGCGTGTGACCCTGATGCTCGAAACGCAGCAGGGCGAAACCACCAGACTGTTGTCCTCCAACAATTCCGTGCTGGCAGCGACCGGCAATATGGGGCGCATTTTCCGGTTCGGAGAGGATCCCGGGCCGTCCGGCTCCTATGAAGCGCCGGTTCACGATTCCGGCACCGCGTCCCGGTGGGGCAGCCTGAGCTGGCGCGGCGAAGTGCCGGCCGGCGCCAGCCTTCGCTTCCGCACCCGGTCGGGCAACTCGGCCAAACCCGATCGCACCTGGAGCGAGTGGTCCGAGCCCCTCGCGAACCCGGCGGGGTCGCGCATCAGCAGCCCCAATGCGCGGTATATCCAGTGGAAGGCGGAGCTCACCGGCTCCGCCGGCGCCAGTCCCGCCATTACCAGCGTCTCGCTGGCATATTTGCCGCAGAACTCTCCGCCCATTATTCGCAGCATCAACGTGGTCAGCCAATCGGCGGCTACCCCGGCAGGCAAGGCGGCTGCCAGTTCTTCCTCGGCGTACACGGTAACGGTCAGCGATTCCGGCGATACGTCCACAAGTTCACCCGGCACCCCTACCCAGACGCTTGCGCGCGCCGCCACCTCCCAAATCACAGTCAGCTGGCAAGCCGAGGATCCGGACGGCGACCGCCTGGTGTACAACCTCTATTTCCGGGGGGATGACGAATCAAAATGGAAGCTGTTCAAGGGCGATTTGCATGATACCTCAGTCACGTTCGATGCCGACCTGCTGGCCGACGGAAAATACCTGTTTCGCGTGGATGCCTCGGACCGCGAGTCGAACCCGGCGCCATCGGCGCGCGAATCCGAGCTGGTCAGCTCTCCCGTCATGATCGACAACACGCCCCCCGTGATCACCATCGGGACCGTTCGTTATTCCGGAGGCTCGGCCCACATCGAGTTCACCGCGGCCGACGCAGCCTCGCCGCTCCGGCGTTGCGAATACTCGCTCGACGCCTCGAGCTGGTTTCCCGTAGAGGCTTCCGACGGTGTCATCGACGCGCTCCGCGAATCGTTTTCCCTCGATTTGAACAATCTCGCTCCCGGGGAGCACGTCGTCGTTCTCCGCGCCGCCGACAGCGCCAACAACAACGGCGCGGCCAAAGTGATCTTGCGCTAGGAACCGGGGATGGCCCGCGTCGCGCCTTGGAGGCCCCGGACTCTCCTCTGGCTTCTCCGCCGCAGCGTCATCGCCGCTTTCAATGACGGCTGCTTTAGCATTGCCAAGGGCGCTGCGTATTCGGCATTGCTTTCGTTTTTCCCGGTTCTCGCGTCGGCCGCCACGATCCTGGTGCAAAGCCGGGCCGAGTTTGTGTCCCGCACCCTGGAGGATTTCCTCTCGGAAATCGTGCCGCCCGGCACCGAAGACCTCGTCGTCCAGCAGTTTCGCGTCACCGGCGCGCGCCCCCTCACCGTCCTCGTCGTTGCCGGCCTGGTCTCCCTTTGGGCCGCGTCCAGTGTCATCAAAAGCCTGATCGAAGGCTTCCAGGCTGCCTATCGGGTCCCCAAAAACCGCGGCTTCTTCCACCGCAGCGGCGTGGCCATCGTTCTGGTCCTGCTGGCGGCCATCCCGCTGGTCGCCGCGTCGCTGTTGATCCTGTTCGGCAACGAAGTCGAACGCTCGGTTCTTCGCGCGATCAATGCCAACCCCTATTGGAATCCGCCGCCGTGGGTCTGGCTCTGGCTGAGCCGCGCCTTCCGTTATGCCGTCGCGTTCGCCACCACGGTGTTTGTCACGGCGCTCCTCTATTACTTCGGGCCATACCGTCGCCAGCGCTGGCGCAATGTGTGGCCGGGAGCCATTCTCGCAACTCTGCTCTGGCTCGCCGCCACCTCCGGCTTCGCCTGGTACGTCCGGCACGTCGGCAACTACAACGTGATGTACGGCTCCATCGGCGCCGGTATTGCTCTGCTGGTCTGGATGTATCTGATCGCCGCCATCGCGTTAATCGGTTGCGAATTCAACGCCGAACTCGAGCGCAGCCGCCGCGCCTGATGGCATCGACCCTATTTCGGCAGCTCGCCCTTGGTGGTCACGCGGAATTTGCTGGCCTGCCGCGCAGTTGTTTCCTGCGGCTGTGCGCTACCCAGAGAGACGATATATTCACCGGGCACGATCACGCGAGTGCCCGCCCGATCCACCTGGCCTATCGAGCGCGGGTCAATTGTGAGGCTGACGTGCGCGGACTCACCCGCCTTCAGGTGCACGCGTTGAAATCCCACCAGCTCGCGCAGCGGCGTCGCGAACGCCTTCGGCTGGGTGAGGTAGAGTTCGGCCACTTCGTCTCCCGCCACTGCTCCGGTATTTTTCACATCGGCTTCAACGGTGACCGCTTCGCCGGCCTTGGCGCGCATCGGGGTAATTTTCAGGTTCCCGTACGCAAAGCTTGTATAGCTCAATCCGAAGCCGAATCCGTAAAGCGGCTTCCCCGCGAAGTAACGATACGTGCGGCCGCGCATCGAATAGTCTTCGAATCGCGGGACTTGGCTGAGCGACGAATAAAAGGTCAGCGGCAGGCGGCCGCCGGGATTATTATCGCCCGCCAGCGTTTCGGCAATCGCCGTGCCCCCCTCTTCTCCGGGATACCAGGCTTCGAGAATCGCGCTGGCGTCCTTCTGCGCCCAGTTGACGGCCAGGGCGCTTCCGTTCTGCAGCACGACCACCAGCGGTTTCCCGGTGGCCGCGAGCGCCTTCAACAAGTCTTCCTGCGCTTCCGGTAAATCGATCGAAGTGCGGTCTCCGCCGCGGAATCCCGGCAGTTTCACCGGCATCTCCTCGCCCTCCAGCGACGGAGAGAGTCCGACGAACGCGATCGTCACCTCCGACTGTCTGGCTGCCTCGACCGCCTGGTTGCGCAGCGCCGCCGCGGGCGCTTGCCACGTCAGATCAATGCCGGCGCTCCCTGTCCCGTGCAAGTACTCCAGGCGGAGCGGATGCGGTTGCGCATCCCGGAACGTGACCGGTGCTTCGATCACCGCGCCGCGCTCGCTGGTGGTTCCGGCGCCGCTCGCCACCAGGAGTTTCCCGTCCAGGTAAAGCCGGAAACCTTCCGCATTCTCGCAGGCGTAGCAATAGTTCACCCGCACCCCGATTTTGTAGTCGCCGGGCGCCGGCGGGGTAAAGCTGCCGCTCCACCGCACCGAGTAGTTGTTCCGCTGCAACCCGTCCACCGGGACAACCTTGTCCCAATTGAAATTGACGGTCCGGTCCGTGCGCGTCAGGACCGGGGTGCCGCTCAAGTCCGGCGAGCGGAAGTACTCCGCGGTCAGCCCGTCGCCCGAACCGCTGGCCGGATGAAGCGCAGTATGTTCAATCGGCATGGCGAAGCCCTCTACCAGCGAGGACCCTTGCGCGTATGCCACTTTGGCGCCAGGAAACCGCTTCTCAATTCCCTCCAGCGGAAACACAGGCGCGGGAGGCGGTCCATTGTAGTTCCCTTGCAGCGACTGGACGAGTTCCGCCGTGGGGCCGACCACGGCGATGCGCGTAATATCCGCTTTGAGCGGCAGCGTGTGATCCTGATTTTTCAGCAGGACCATGGATTCCCGCGCCGCGCGCAGCGACAACTGCCGATGTTCGGCGGAATTCACCTCGCTCATCGCAATCCGCCCGTAGGCGAAGCTGGACGGCGGGTCGAACATGCCCAGCCGGAATCGCGCCCGAAACAAACGGCGTAAGGCGGTGTCCAGCTCGGATTCCTGGATGAGGCCTTGATGGACGGCGTCCACCAGCGCCGGGAAGGCCTGCCCCTCCCGGAAACCGCATTCGAGATCGGTGCCGGCCTTCACGGCGGCGGCCGCGGCGTGAGCCATGTCGGTAGCGTAGTGGTGTCCCGTGCTGATATCCGCGACTGCCGCGCAATCGCTGACGACGTAGCCATCGAACTTCCACGCATCGCGCAGATGATCACGCAACAGCATCGTGCTGGAACACGCCGGGATTCCATCGACCGAGTTATACGCGCACATCACCGATTGAGCGTGCGCCTCCGTCACGGTGGCGCGAAACGCCGGCAGGTACGTGTCCTCCAGGTCGTGCGCCGGGATCTCCGCGTCAAAGCCGTGCCGCAGCGGCTCGGGGCCGCTATGCACCGCATAGTGTTTCGGAGTGGAAACCACCCGCAGGTAATGCGGATCGCTCCCCTGCATGCCAGTGACGAAGGCAACGCCCAGGCGGCCCGTCAAGAACGGGTCCTCCCCATAGGTCTCCTGACCCCGCCCCCAACGCGGGTCGCGAAAGATATTGATATTCGGCGCCCAAAAGGTCAGTCCGAAGAACCTTTCGCGTTGATCGTCGCGGATGGCTTCGTTGTACTTGGCGCGCGCCTCGATCGAGACCGTCTCCCCCATCTTGTGGACCAGGTCGGCATCCCACGTGGCCGCCATCCCGATCACCTGCGGAAAATTCGTGGCGTAGCCGGCAAAGGCGACGCCGTGCAGGCCCTCGTTCCACCACTCGTACGGCGGCACGCCCAGCCGCGGGATGGCAGCCGCCTGGTCTCGCATCTGCGAGACTTTTTCTTCCAGAGTCATCCGGCTGATGAGATCGTTCACCCGCTCTTCCAGCGGAAGCGCCGGATTCAGATACGCCGCTCCGGCCCTGACATCCGGCTGGGCGTGCCCCGAAAACGCGAGTGCGAGAGCAAGGAGCGCTGTCGCAAGCCCGCTCGCGAAAAGACCACGGAAATCAGACATGTAGATTGCCAACTCCTGTCCGGAACGACTCTTACAAAATTAGCACCATGCCATCCCGGACGGAATCGTCACGCCGCCCGGGCGGGGCCAGTTCGGTGTAGAATGTCTCCGGAATTCGGCAACTGGAGGGGAACATCATGTCCTTGCGACGAAGGATCACTTGGGGACTCGCCATCATTTGGACGATCGGCGGCTCGTTTTCGGCCGGCGCGCAAGGCCGCGGCCGGGTTCCGGAACCATACACGCCCGCAAAAGATGCCAAGGACCTGAAAGCCGTGCTCTTCCGCTGGATGTGGGGCGAAGGCATGCTGAAAGGCCATGATGAGCGCGACATGGTCGCCACTCTCGAATATCAGGGCAAAGGCACGATTCAGGTGGATGGAGAGCCGTGCACGCTCACGAACTATCGCGCCAGCACGAATTACCAGACTTTCAGCCAGCGCATTCAGTACGCCTGCACCAAGCCGAATGGCGAAAAGCACTCGAACATCGAGGTGGTGAGCGGATTCTACGCCTGGGATGAAGACACGCCCGGCGCCGGGATTGCGAACACGAAAGGCAAGGTCATTCCGATGCCGCAGGCCGTGCAGGAGCGGCTCATCCGCATTTGGGCCAGTCCCCAGGGCGCGCCCAAGGCCGCGGTGGCGGGAACCACCGAGATTTTCTGGTTGGGCGCGAACCCCGGCACGCTGTTCGCGGACGGCCTCACCAAGGCGGGCCAAACGTCGGTGTCGTGGGAAAACGGCCAGCCGGTGGTCACATTCCCGCTGCCGGCCCTTGCGGGCGCAATCGCCACCGCCACCCTGGACCCCGTGCAGTATACGACCCAGCGCGTCGTGGTCAAGCAGGGCGCGACGACCACCGAGTTCACCTACAGCGATTATCAGGATTGGAATAACCCGCTGAACAAGATCGGCGTGCTCTACGCTGGAAAAATCACCGAGCGCCGCAACGGCGCCGTGATCCGCGATCTCACTACGACCCAGACAGAGACCGGCGACGTGTACGTGGTGGCTCCCGTTCCGTCCAGCGTCAAGGAGGCCATCCACGTCACCGCGCAGCTCCCGCACGAAGTGATGGCGAAGGAGGAACCGAAAGTCGACAGATCGGCGCCCACCCCGCGGCTGAACGGTCACCCGGACCTATCTGGGAGCTGGTCGTTCACCGACTGGATCGGAAATTACATGACCGGCGGCGGCCGCCGCTGCAGCCCGTGGCAAGGTCCCGACTGCAGCCGTCAAAGCAACCAGACCGAAGATTTCGAGCTCTATTCGCCTTCACGCTTCGGCAATCTGGGGCGCCCGATCTACAAGCCGGAGTACTGGGACAAAGTGCAGCAGCTCGACATGTGGACCAATAAGTATGATCCCGTAATGACGTGCCAGCCGCTGGGAGTTCCGCGCGAAGGTCCGCCGCGCCGCATCTACCAGACCGACAAAGACATCACGTTTATCTATTACGGCGGCGATGCCGGCGGTGGATACGGCGAGTATCGCATCATCCCCACCGATGGCCGCGCGCACCGGAAAGGCGACGAACAGGATTACACGTATCTGGGCGATACCGTAGGACACTGGGAGGGCGACACGCTCGTGCTCGACGCGATCGGCTTCACCGATGCGACCTGGCTGGGCCGCGGCGGCCTGTTCCACTCCGGCGAGATGCACGTCGTCGAGCGCTTCCGGCGGGAAGGCGATGCCCTCCTGTACGATGCCACGGTGGACGACCCGGAGGTGCTGGCCGAGCCGTACGTCTACCCGACGCGAACCGCGGTGCTCAACAAGAATCCGGATGCAGGCCTGATCCGGGAACGCGGCGACTGCACGGTCCAGGAACTGGGACACGCGGCAACGCAGATCCGGCACTGAGTAGCGGACGAACTTGCATGTAATGGCGCAAGGATGCCTGTCCGAGCGAGGCCGCGTCGGCCGAATCGAAAGACCGGGTTGCCTTGCGGCTTTCGACGGCCGGCGGATGCGAATTCGAGCACCCGCCATCGGCCACGAGGGCGTTGATCGTCACCGGACTGCCGGGCTTTCCTTTGCCGCGCGCCGCCGCCGTCCGTCGCGAATCGTCCAGAGATAAAGCTTCTGCCCGTCTACCTCTTCCTCTTTGTCGGGTGTCCAATCGCCCATATCCCAGTTGTGCGACACGACGCGGCTACCCGGCTTGAGTTCTTTCCAAAGCTTGGGGCGCAGGCGGACATTCATGGACGGAATCAGGTAAAGAGCGACCACGGTGGCTTCGTGGAGGTCGGTGTCAAACAGGTCCGCCACCTCGAATGTGACGCTGGCTTCTACTCCTGCTCGATCGGCATTGTCCCGGGCGCGCCGGATCAGGTCCGGATTAACGTCGATCCCCATGCCGCGCGCGTGGAAGTCTCGCGCGGCCATTGTCACAATACGCCCGTCGCCGCAACCGAGATCGTACACCACATCGCGTTCGGTAACATTGGCGAGACGCAGCATCGCCGCCGCCACCGCGCTCGAAGTCGCGACGAAAGGAATCTCCGGAATCTGCACCGTTTTGAGCGGCGTTTGCGCCAACAAGACACCAAAAGCCGCCAGTGCGGCTCCGGGCAGGGAATACGCAGGGCCTCGCATATCTCTGAACTCTTGTCGCACTTGACCGGCCAGAGTGGGGAGAGACGTCCTGCATCGACCGAAGGCCGTGTCGATCTTCACCTTCCCGGAAGTGCCGCATGGGCGGCATGAATTCTTATATACTGCGGGAACACGGAGGAGGGGCATGAACCGAGCAGCATTTCTCGCAGCCATCTTTTTGAGCGTCGCCACCGCCGCGGCGGGCATCGACGATCCGGTGCAGCTCGACACCGGAAAGATCTCCGGTACCGCGACCAACAGCCCGGACGTGCGGGTGTTCAAAGGGATTCCGTATGCGGCGCCGCCCGTCGGCGACCTGCGCTGGCGCGCCCCCAAACCCGCGGCGCGCTGGGACGGAACCCGCAAGGCCGACGAATTCAGCCCGGTGTGCATGCAGGGTGGCAACCAGAAGATGAGCGAGGACTGTCTCTACCTGAACGTGTGGACCGGCGCCAAAACGGCGAACGAGAAGCGCCCCGTCATGTTCTGGATATACGGCGGCGGTTACTATACCGGCTCTGGCTCGCAGCCGATGTATGACGGGACGGCATGGGCGCAAAAGGGCGCGGTGGTGGTGACCTTCAACTACCGGCTGGGCAACTTCGGCTTCTTTGCTTACCCGGAGCTCACCAAAGAGTCGGACCGGCGCGGAGCCGCGAACTTTGGCGTCATGGACGCGATTGCCGCGTTGCAATGGGTCCAGAAAAATATCGCGCGATTTGGCGGCGACCCGAAGCGTGTGACGATCTTAGGCGAATCGGCCGGCGCCGGCATGGTGGCCAACCTGATGACTATCCCTTCGGCGAAGGGTCTGTTCGTCCGGGCCATCGGCGAAAGCAGTGCCTGGTCGACCGCCACCATCGCTCCCTTAAGCACGCTTGCCGAAGCCGAACGCGAAGGGGTGAAGCTGGCGGAGGCGGTGGGCGCGAAATCGCTAGCGGAACTGCGTGCGAGACCGGCGGAAGCGATTCTGAAGGCGGGGCGTGGGTCGGGTCCGGTGGTGGATGGCTGGCTGATTCCGGAGGACCCGGGGAAGGTCTTCGTCGCGGGTAAGCAGATCGACGTCCCGGTGCTCACCGGATCGAACCGCGACGAGTCTTTCGGCGGGAATCCGAAGAGCGCCGCGGATTTTATCGAGCAAGCGCGCAAGCGGTTTGGAAACCTGGCCGACGCCTACCTGAAACTCTATCCGGCCTCCTCCGACGAAGAGGCGCGCGAGTCTGCGTTCTATTCGGGCCGGGATGAGATGGCGTTTGTCATGCGGAACTGGGCGCGGCTCGCCGAGAAGCCAGGCAAATCCAAAGCGTTCGTGTATTACTTCACCCAGCAGCCGCCGCGGCTGCCCAATGCGCGCGGGCCGTTCGCTCCCGGACCGCACGGCAGCGCCACCCATGTCTCCGAGATCCTCTATGTCTTCGGCCACCTGGATGAGAGCCGCCCCTGGACCGACAGCGATCGCAAGGTTGCCGACGCCATGTCCTCCTACTGGGTCAATTTCGCGAAAAGCGGCAACCCCAACGGCCAAGGCCTCAGCCAGTGGCCGGTCTATGACGGGAAGCCGCGGAGCGTCATGGTCTTCGGCGATCCTCCGGAAGGCCCGCAAGCCCCGGCTGAAGCGCGGCTGGCCTTCTTCCAATCCTATTTCGACCAGCTGACCGCACGATGAGGGACACGAGATTGCGCCGCGTGGACCGTCCCGTCTGTCCCGGCGTGTTCGTCTGTTCCAAGGTGTTGGACTCAGATCCCCGCGTACCAGGCGTAACCCTCTTCGGGTGATGCGGACCCCAAGCCTTTGCCGAACGGTTTCAGGTTATCGGTGATGGTCAGGGAAGTAATGTATTTGACGCTCTTATAGCCGAGTTGCCGCGGAACCCGCAAACGGAGTGGTCCGCCAAACGCGATGGGCAGCGCCCCGCCGTTCATCCCGTATGTCACCAGAGTCTGCGGGTGCAGCGCGTCATCCATGTCGATGCTGTCCCACCAGTTCGTTTGAATCGACCGGTACACGACGTAGCGGGCCTGCGGCAGGGCGCCCACCAGATCCAAGAGGTGAGAGAGAGGAACGCCGTGCCACTGCGCTACATACGACCAGCCCTCTTCGCACGCGATCTGCGTGGTCTGAGTGCGGGCAGGAAAGCTTTGGAGCGCCTCGATCGTGAACGCCGCCGGACGCGCGGCCATTCCGTTCACCGACAGCCGCCAATCCGCGAATCCGCGCCGCTGCAGCCGCTCAAATGCGGCGCCGAGCGGACCGGTCTCGTTGGCGAACGGCTTTGCGGAAATCTGACTCGCCGGGAACTCGCGGGCCAGCGAATGCCGCGTCAACAGGCGGTGCGCCGCGTAGGTCAGTGTTTCGCCCGGACCGTAGAGTCCGCCGGCATCCGGCGGAATCAGCCCGTAACGCTGAGCGATCCTGGCGGCCGCCGCCAGCCCCGTCGCGCCAGCCGCTGCTGCCAGCCCCGTGGTGATCAGTTTCCGTCGGGAAGTGTTGCTCATGGGAACTCCGCCGTCGCGGCAGCCCGGCCCGTGATCATCGCCCGAACGCGCTTTCGAAAGCCGGCCAGCCAGACCATCGCGAGATGAACCAACAGAAACAATGCCAGTAAAACGGAGCCGAAGAAGTGGATGGTGCGGGCCGATTGCTGGCCGCCGAAAACCCCGACCGCGCCCGGAACCACGGAAGCCACCGCGGGCGACATCGCGAGCCCCGTCCAGACCACCAGGGGGAAGAGAACAAAAATCACGAACAGGTACGTGAGCCGTTGGACCAGATTGTAGGACCAGGCTTCCTGCGGGCCCGGCCGCCGGAAGCGCAGGTGGCGCATCATCTCCGCGGGCAACCGGCCGGGACGAACATCAACTCCCGCCGGAAGCAGGTTGCGGCGGAAATGTCCTTTTGCCGCCCCGAGCACGATGTAAACGAGACCGGTCGCCACCGCCACCCAGGCTGATTCGAAATGAAGATACCGGCTCCATCCGTTCTGGTCGGGAAGCACGTAGCCGTAGCCGGTGGGAACAGTGTCTCGAGATGACGGAACCGGCAGTTGAAACAGAGCGGGAGTGTTCACGTTGCCGGTTTCGCCCCAATAGAAACGCGGGTGCGACAGAACAATTTCCCCGCCGCTGAGCAGCAGCGCGAAGAAGCAAACCGCGGTGATCCAATGCGTGATGCGTACAAACGCCGCGTGGCGCGGGCCGGCGATAGTGGTGGTGGGTGCAGCCGCGCCGGAACCGGCCATGTGCGAAATTGTACCGCGTCCACGGACCGTAGTCTTTCCCTTCAGCCTAGGGCCGCTGGATCAACTCAATGCGATTCCCGGCCGGATCGACCGCGAAAGCCAGGACGATGCCGGTCTTTCCGAACGGGCGTGGTTCGCCGGTCATGGTTCCACCCGCGGCCTTCACCGCGGCGACCGTCGCCGCCATATCCTTCACCTGGAAGATGACGTGCGGGATCGGGTCCTTTACGTCGTCCGACTCGCGATGAAACAGCACCATCAGCGGGTTCTTGTTGGCCTTGGCGGCTTCAACCGTGGCCCCGAAATTCACAAAGACTTCCGTGCCGCCCGGGTTTTCGATCCGGTTGACCTCCTGCATCCCGAACGCGGCCTGGTAAAACTTCGCCAAAGCGACTGTGTCTTTCGCCGCGATGCGCACGGAATCGAGGAATACCTGGGCTCGGGCGGCGCCCGCGAACCCGAGCGCCACCAACGTCACGAGTGCGGTCGTGTAAAGTCTCTTCATCAACGTCTCCGTGAGTGAATCCATTATCGTATGAGTGGCGCTCCGCGCGGGATCCGATCACGCAGGGCGCCGCCGAGCTTCCAGGCGCGGCCAACCCGTTCCGGGTACAATCGCAATAGTGAGGATTGCGCCTCTTTTTGCCTTGGTCTCTGTCTGTGTCCACGCGGCCCCGATGCCGATGACATTGCTTTCCGAAGCGGAAGCCGATCCCCTGCGCAGCGCCATCACCAGAAAAGAGGCTTGGACTCAGGACGCGGTGCGCCGCCTCCGTGCCCAGGCCGAACGCCGCATGAAAGAAGGCCCCTGGAGCGTCACGTTCGACCGGCCCCGCGGCATCGATCTCGATCCGCACGACTACTACAGCGATGCGCCGAACTGGTGGCCGAATCCGGACGACCCCTCCGGTCCATATATCCTCCGCGACGGGCACCCCAATCCCGACCGCTTCTCGGCCAACCGCATCGCGCTCAACTCCATGTCGGATGCCGTGTTTGCGCTCGGCGCGGCCTCCTACCTGTTCGATGATGCCCGCTACGGCCAGCGCGCCGCCCAGATCGTCAACACCTGGTTTGTGAATCCGAAGACCCGGATGAACCCGAACCTCGAGTTCTCTCAGGGAATTCGCAATCTGAATACCGGCCGTGCCGCCGGCATTATCGAAGGCCGCGTGTTGATTCGGGCCATCCAGGGAATGGAATTCCTGATGGAAACCGGCGGCTGGGATCCCAAGGACCAGGCGGCCGTCCGCAAGTGGTTCGAAGACTACCTCCGCTGGCTGACCCAAAGCAAGAACGGCCTGGAGGAGAAGCGCAGCGGCGACAATCACGCTTCGTGGTGGGCCGCGCAGGTCGCTGCCGTCGCCACCTTCATTGGCGACGACGCGGCGGAAAAAATGGTCTTCGATTTTTATCGCGAACGCCTCTTTCCGCGCCAGATCCGGGCCGATGGCAGCGCGCCGCGGGAAGAAGCCCGCAACTCTCCCTGGTACTCGGTCTTCAACCTCGAAGCGTACACGATGCTTTGCCGCATCGCCGAAGAGCAGGGCCTCGATCTCTGGAGCATGCGCGGAAAAAACGGAGCCAACCTCGGGACCGTGATCGACTACCTGAAGCCCCACCTCGCCGATCCGAAGCAATGGAGCCGCGAGCAGGCCAACGATCTCGAAACCGACGCTCTCTATTTCCTCGCCTTCGCCGGGATGGGCCTCAAGAAGCCCGAGTATATCGACCTGTATCAGCGGCTCGAACACCCCGACAAGGCCTGGCTCACGGTGGTCGATCTGCTGGTGGGCCGCTGGGAAGCCTCCGGCCACCAGACGCGCCACTAGCTGTCCAGAACAGCCAGTCCGGCCGCCGCCACTTGCCCGTCCTGCGGGCTGGTTCCGCCGCTGACCCCGATGCCGCCGACCAGTTGCCCCTCGATCACAATCGGCAGCCCGCCCTCGATCGGCGTGGCCCCGCCCAACTTCATCACGACCAGCCGTCCCCCGGTCACCGCATCTTCCAGCGCCTTAGTCGGCCGTTTGAACCGCACTGCCGTCGCGGCTTTATCCTGCGCCACCGTCACGCTGGCGATCTGCGTTCCGTCCATCCGTTCCATGCAGATCGGATGGGCTCCGTCGTCCACGATGCAGATCACCATCGTCCAATCGTTCCGCCGCGCTTCTTCCTGCGCGGCCGCCAGGATCTGCTTGGCCGCCTGCAGCGTCAGCACCTTCTTGATTGCCAGTTCGAGAGCCATAGGCTGCGTGTTTGAAGCCTATCTTACCGTGACCCAGCCGGCTGGCGCCGGGCCGCCGCCGCTACAATGAGTGCGTGACGCTATTCGATGCAAACCGGCTGTGGCCGCGAATCGAGATCGCCATCGAGCATGTGGCGGCGGGAATTGTCATTCTGATCGGGTTCTGGATCCTCGCCAAAGTCGCCGGGTTCCTGGTGTGGCGCGTCCGCAAGCGCATGCCGCACAATACGGCGCTGCTCGGAATGCTGGGACGGGTCACCAAGGTCGCGATTCTGCTTTTCGGCGTCGCGACGGCGTTGGGCACCATGGGGGTCAATGTCTCCGCTCTGGTTGCCGGGCTGGGACTGACGGGATTCGCGCTCGGATTCGCTTTCCGCGATGTTCTCTCCAACCTGCTGGCGGGCATCCTCATCCTGCTATTCCGGCCATTCGGAATCGACGACCAGATCTCGGTCAGCGGGTTGGAAGGCCGGGTGGTCAACATCGATTTGCGGTACACGGAACTGCAACAGCCGGATAAGCGCGTCCTGATTCCTAATTCCAATTTGTTTACGAATCCGATTTTGGTGAATCTCAGCAAACCGCCCGCCTGAGCCGCCGGCGACGCGTGTGGTTCGGATTCTACACTTCTTCCAGCTGCAGCAGCCGCTCGTCCCCTTGCTCGCATCCGCACCAGTATCCGTCGTAGGCGGACTCGCCGCGCGGGTGGAAGCCGGGGCAATTCCGCAGCGTGGGAGATACCGCGCCGGTTCGAATCTCATCGTGATGCGCTACCCGGTGATAGCCGCATACGCAGATGTCCAGGGCCCAGCGCGATCCGGGCCCGCGGTATTCAAAGTTCCTCAACTCCCAGCTGCTGGACGTGGTCTGTCCGCAGATGCACCGCGCCCTGCGCCCGATCAAATCCGGTGAAGCTTTCGATGGTATTCCGCTCATGCGAACGAATCGTCCAATACCAAGGAGCCCGGCATAGCCGTGCCAGTTGGTTATGGCTCTCCCATGAGTATTCCATTCCGAAACTCCGCGGGGTATCAGGGGCGGCCTGGACAAATAGGCTCCGCTGTCAGGGTTTACCCGACACGGCCTTGTCGTACGGACGCAGCCTACACGGAACGGGCTTGCTCGCCTTCGAGCGTCTCGGCCGAAAGCAGGCCCATCTGAACCGCATAGCGGACTACGTCACTGCGCGTCCGCAGCCCCAGTTTGGCTGCGAACCGCGCCCGGTAGGTCTCCACGGTCTTCACGCTCAGGAAGATCCGCGCGGCGATCTCCTGATTGCTGAAACCGCGCGCCACCAGCAAAAGTACCTGCTGTTCGCGTTCGCTGAGTATTTTGCCGGAGCGCGTGCCGCCAGGTCTGCCCTTTGTCCGGGCCAACACTTCGTCGACCAGAACATTCGTCAGGCTCGGATCCACGAACGTTCCGCCCCGGTGGACTGCGCGTATCGCGGAAAGCAGATCGGCATCCACGGAGCGCTTCAAAACGTATCCGGAGGCGCCGGCCGCGAGAACCGATCGCAAGTAGGCGGGGTCGTCGTGCATGGTCAGTATCACGACCCGCGCCGCCGGCGCGTCCTCTGCGATTTTCTGAAGCGCTTCCATGCCGCCGGCGTTCGGCATCGTGAGGTCCAACAGAACGATGTCGGGAGTCAATCGGCTCGCAGCCTCCATCGCCTGCTTGCCGTCCGCTGCTTCTCCGCATACTTCCATGTCGGCCTGTGAGTTCACCAGCAGTTTCAGCCCCGCCCGCAAGATCGCGTGATCGTCTGCAATCATCACCCGGATTTTGCGCGTGGCGGCCGGCATGTTCTTTTAAAGATTCCCCTTCGCGGCCGCCCGAAATTCCCAGCCGGTCAGCGGAATTCGCACCAGAACCTCTGTCCCATTGTTGCTCGATGTGAAAGTGGCGGTGCCGCCCAGCAGCGCCGTGCGTTCACGAATGCTCTGGAGGCCCAAATGGCTGGACGAGTTGGCGGGAACCCTGCTGGCGTCGAATCCTTTTCCATCGTCGATCACTGAAACCTGCAGCGTGCGCGAGGTATGTCGGAAGGCGACGCGCGCGCTTTTCGCGCCCGAGTGCCGCGCCACGTTCGTGAGCGTTTCCTGGAGAATCCGGTATAGCGCGATCTGAACGGCCGACGGCAATCGTTTGGAGTCCAGTCCGTCGAGCATCAATTCGACGGGAATCGCGTGCGTGCTCGAATATTCCGCGACATACCGGCTCAAGGCCGCTCCGAGCCCATGATCATCGAGCGCCGTCGGATGAAGGCCCCGTGCGAGCCTGCCGAGTTCGTCGAGCGCCTTTGCCGTGATCTCCCGCATCCGCTTGCCCAGCATCTTGCAGTCATCGATGTCGCTCGATTCTTCGAGGCTCCGCAATCCCACCAGAAGCGACGTCAGGAGTTGGCCGGCTTCGTCGTGCAATTCCCGCGCAATGCGCCGCCGCTCGTCCTCCTGAGCCGCCAATTCGCGCTCCAGCAGAAGGCGGTGAAACGCCTCCGCGGCCTTCATCTCTTCTTGCTGCTTACGACGCTGGTCGGTCAAGTCGGTGACGACCATGCCGACCGCTTGTCCGCGGTATCCCCTCAAGGGGCTGATCGAAAGGTGCACCGGAACCAGCCGGCGTTTGCCGGCCCGCAGCGTAAACTCGCCCTTAACCGCCCGCTTTGGCGCCGAGCGCAGGAATTGTCTGAGACGTTCCCGGTCATCCTCAGGGACCATCCTGAGAAGATCGGCTCCGATCAACTTCGCCGAAGGCCGTCCGACCAGCTCGGCAAGCCGCCGGTTGCAATACAGCAGAGCGCCGTCGGTGGATACCGTCGCGGCGCCTTCGCTCATCGCCTCCACCAGCAGGCGGTACGCCGAATCGCCCCCTTTCAACGTCACTACCTGCGCGCCGCTTCTGCCAAACACCACCAGCGCGTCGACGTCGCGCGAGGGAATCGCGCGGAGCGATTCTTCGGCCGCTTTGAGGCGCGCCAGCAACCGGTCCTGGCGGGGCGTCTTCGGCCTTATGGTTACGCGCGCTTTGTTCCTCAACAGTGGCATGCGGGCGTTCGGATGGGCGCTGGCGGCTGATTTACGGTAACTCGCCTATGCTACCACGTGAGATTAGCTTCGGATTCCGGACAAGACCGTGGCGCCGCTGGGAGCGCCGCGCCAACTGTCGTTGGCGCTTAAGCCCCCGCGGTCATGACCTTTGGAGCCGGCTGGTATTCGAAGCGGTTCTCCCACTGCAGCCAGGCGTCCAAGAGCGTCCGGTACAACTCGGAACGGTTGAAGGGCTTCGCCAGAACGTCAAAGGCCCCCGCGCTGAGAGCCTGCACCCAGAGAGTTTCGTCCGCCTGCCGGGAGGCGACGATCGTACAAGGCGCGCAGGGAAACCCGGCCACCTGGTCGATCAAGTCCCTCCAGGTCCCTGGCCGCAAATCTCGTTCGCAGATCAGCAGCGGGATCCGCTGCTCCTCCAGAACCATCAAGGCAGACCGCAGCGAGTGCGATTCCCGGAGAAGCCACGGCGAATCTCGCAGTAATTCCTTCAAACTGGCGTGATCTTCGCTCACCGGACTGACCGACAATACTGGACATTGATGAACCATAATCGGCCACTTCCATTTCGGCCAATAACACTTTGGGCGCGATTTTCCTCCCTGTCAACGTAGTGATTTTCAACAGAAATCGGCCATCGCGGTTGCCGAATTGTCCGATGGAGCACACAAGGAATATGAGATCCAGGATTGTCGCATTACAATACTGCCAGGGAGCCTCATCATCATGAAGAACACTGCTCGTACCATCGGCATCTCGTTGCTTGCGGCGGCCGTAGGGGCTGGCGTGGCCCTCTTGTTCGCTCCGCATTCCGGGGAAAAGACCCGGCGTCTGATCCGTTTCAAAGTGCAGGAGTATGCGAAGGACGTCCGGGAGCAAGTGAGCGACAACGCTTCTGCTCTTTACAAAAACGGCGCCGATAGCACCCGGCGCGCCTTGAAGCGCCTGGGCCGCACCATTAAACCGATCGCCGCCTAAACGGAGTATCGGCGTTAACCGCCTTTACTATCGTGCACTCCCGTTCCTGCTAGTTCTTCAATTTTGGATCCATGGCGATCGATCCGCTGCGGAACGGCGGAACGCATGCTGACCTGTTCCTCGGTGGGGCGGTGCTCTTGCGCCTCCTCATGGAGCCGGCACGGCGACGGGATCCGCCTCGCGGGCAGCGCCTCGCAGACCGCCTGTGCCATTTCACTGGTACTTGCACTGCCTCCCATATCGTAGGTTCGGACCGCTCCCTGCTCGATCACCGCGGCGACGGCTTTCTCGATACGGCGCGCCATGGCAACCTCTCCCAGCCACTCCGCCATCATCGAAGCTGCCAGAATCGAAGCCAGAGGATTGACCTTATTCTGCCCGGCATACTTGGGCGCGGAGCCATGGGTCGGCTCGAAAACGGCGTACTTGTCGCCAATATTGCCGCTGTACGCGAAGCCCATGCCGCCCACAAGCTGCGCGCACAGGTCCGATAGGATGTCGCCGAACAGGTTGGTCGTCACAATCACGTCGTAATCCAGCGGATTCTTCAGCAGCCACATGCACATGGCGTCTACATTGGCGGTTTCGAATTGAATCTCCGGAAACTTCGAAGCTACGTCCCCCGCGCACTCCAGAAAGACGCCGCAGGTCTCGCGCAAGACGTTGGCTTTATGGACCGCGGTCACTTTGCGCCGGCCATGGCTGAGCGCGTAACGAAACGCCGCTTCCACAATCCGCCGGGAAGCGGCTCGCGTCACGCTGCGAATCGAAATGGCGGCGTCGGCTGGAACCGCCTGCATTCCCGGCTCCGCCAGGAACCGCTCCGGGACGCGCGGAAACTCCACCCCGCAGTACATCCCTTCCGTGTTCTCGCGGAAGACGACCAGGTCGATGTTTTCGCGGTAATTCAGACGATTTCCGAAGAACGCGCGGCAGGGGCGCAGACAAATGTACAGGTCGAGCAGTTGCCGCATGCGGACGATGGGGCTGCGGTACGTCAGCCGGCGCGCGCGGAGCTCGGGAGCCAGCTCGCGTGCGGCGTCCGCCGCGGGTTTCGAAGTGATTGCTCCAAAAAACGCGCAGTCCGTATTCCGGAGCAGGTCCAGGGTACGCTGGGGTAGGGCATCGCCCTCGCGGCGCCACCACTCCCACCCGATATCGCCGGGCAGGTAGTCGGCCTGAAGACCGGCGGCATCCAGGACGTGGCGCGCGGCGGCCGAAACCTCCGGCCCGGTGCCGTCCCCCGGAAGCCACGCAATTTGATAACGGCGCATACAGCCTCCTTTCCCGTTGAGGCAGGCTTCGGCCTGCCTTGTTCACGCTGCATACTTGCGCTTCAGGTACGGGATCAGCCCGCCGGCGGCGAGCAGATCCACACAACGCGGGTCGAGCCGTGCCGCGGCAATGATGCGATTCTTTGTCACATTTCGAATTTCACCCGCGCAGAGATCGAGTTCGAGGCGATCGCCGGCGGCGCATTCCACCGCGGCCTGTGGTGCAACGACGGCGGCCAGCCCGAGATTGATCGCGTTGCGAAAGAAGATCCGCCCGAACGAGGCGGCAATCACGGCGCCCACGCCCGCGAACTTCAATGCCGAGGCCGCCTGCTCGCGGCTGGATCCGCAGCCGAAATTCCTGCCGGCGACCAGGAAGTCTCCCGGTTCAAGAATCCGCCGAATCTCCGGATAACTCAGCTCGAACAGATGTTCGGACGTCTTTTCCCGATCCGTGATGTTCAGGAAGCGGCCGGGATAAATGACGTCGGTATCCACATGGTCGCCGAGAATGGCCCGCACGCAGCCGCTCAGTTTCAAGGTTCCATCAGGCATGCTTCCTCCTGAACGATACAGGCCGGATGGGCCAGCCGTCCGGCGATGGCCGAAGCCGCCACGACGGCCGGGCTGGCCAGGTAAACCCGCGATTCCTTGCTTCCCATGCGGCCGACGAAATTCCGGTTCGTGGAGGAGACGCAGGTTTCGCCCGCGGCCAGGATGCCCTGATGCACGCCCACACACGGGCCGCACCCGGGCGGATTGATCATAGCGCCGGCTGAAACCAGGATTTCCAGGTAGCCAAGCCGCAAAGCGTCCCGGTAGATCTGCTGCGACGCCGGAATCACGATCAACCGCGTGTGCTCGCAAACCGTGTGGCCGGCGAGGATCCGCGCGGCCACTTCCAGATCCTCCAGCCGGCCATTCGTGCAGGAGCCCAGGACCGCCTGATCCACCGCCACCTCTCCCACTTCCGACAGAGGCCGCACGTTATCGACCGAATTCGGGCAGGCGATCTGCGGTTCGCGGATTTCACGGCCGGCATCGATGGTGATGTGCCTTTCGTAGTTCGCATCCGGATCGGGAGCGATGGCGTTGATCTTCTGCGGGGTTAGCGGGCGCAGATAATCAAGCAGAGTTTCATCCACCGGGGTAAACGCGGCTTTCGCGCCCATCTCCATGGCGAGATTGGTCAGCACCATGCGGGATGCCACGCTCATGCGGCGAATGGCGGGGCCGTCGAACTCGACGGAGCGGTAGTCGGCCCCGTCGGCGCCCAGCTTGCCGATTACATAGAGGATCAAATCCTTCGCCCCGATCCAGTCGGCGAATGCGCCATGCACCTCGATTCGAATCGTGGAGGGCACTTTGAACCAGAGGCTGCCTTCGCTCCAGACGCCGGCCATTTCGGTGGCTCCGATCCCGGTGGCAAAGGCACCGAAGGCGCCATGCGTCGTGGTGTGGGAATCGGTTCCTACCACGAGCATGCCAGGCCGCACATGCCCGTTCTCCGGCAACACCTGGTGGCAGATGCCGCCGCGGCCAATGTCGTAAAAGTGGGGGATGCCTTGCGCCGCCACAAACTCGCGAATCGCTTTGTGGGTGGCGGCGGTGCGTTCCGATTCGGCGGGCACCCGGTGATCGAAGATGATGACGATCCGGGTCGGATCCCACACGCGCCGCACGCCGATTTCCAGAAAGCTCTTGCGGACCAGGTCGGCATTCTCGTGGCTCATCGCGAGATCCACTCGCGCCACGACGATCTGGTCGGGAACCACGGTCTCCTTCCCGGAAGCACGGGCCAGGATTTTTTCCGCTAGCGTCATTCCCATGGCGATCTCCTCGCTTCAGCGCTCCACGCCGGCCAGCAGCGGCAGGTATTCGCGCTCCATCGCCCGATATTCCGGCAGGCCGACGAAGGAGGTGTACTCCGAAAAGCTGCTCACACGGTGAGTCTGGCCGGCCAGAATGCCGGTCGGGGAGGCGCGGAGCGCGGTAAAAAATTCGGTCAGCGCGCGATGCATCACCAGGATGGAGGCAACCGGAATACTCACTCGCGCCACGCCTAAAGCGGCGAGTTCCGGAATGGGAATCAACTGGGTCCGAACCCCGGTCACGCCGTCCATCAGGTTCACGGAAAGCAGCCCGCGCACTTCGGCCACCGCCCGTTCGATGTCCGCGCGGGTGCCGATGCCATCGATGAAGGCAATATCCGCTCCCGCCCGGAGGTAGAGATTCGCCCGCTCAATGGCATCCGCCAGGCCGTAGACCGCGTACGCATCGGTGCGCGCGTTGATCACGATGTCGCCCCCGATCCGGCGGCGCACGTCCGCCATGGCGCGGACTTTGCCCGCCATTTCCTCGGCGTCGGTCACTTGCTTTCCTTCCATGTGACCGCAGCGCTTAGGAAAGACCTGGTCTTCGATATTCACGCCGGCCACCCCCATCTCGATCAGCCGCTCGGTGATGGCCGCTGCGTTGATGGCATTTCCGCCGCCGGTATCAATATCCGCCATCACTGGAATGCTCACCGCCCGGCAGATGTGGCCGGTGATATCGAGAATGTCTTTCATGTCCACCAGGCCGACGTCCGGCTTGCCGAGAAGACTCCCGGCGATACCGAACCCGCTGATCTGGACTGCTTCAAACCCGGATTGTTCGACGATTTTGGCGCTGAGCGCGTCATGACAGCCGGGCACAACCACCGCTTGTCTGCGCTGCAAGGCAGACCGGAGAACATCGACTCGATTCGACACACCCTGGCTCTCCTTGGTTGCCGACTCCGGTATAGCATATGGCGAGCTGAAGATCTGCTAGATGCTTTGGTAATGGCCGCCGGCGATACTGAGTGTGCCGGGCGTGCATCCAGCGCCGGCGGCGGTGTCCTGTGCGATGCCCGGTCCGCTCACGCGGTTCGGCCGAGCGCGAGACCGCAGCCGTAACTTTCAGGATCGAGTACATCCACAAAATCGCCGGTCATTGCGCCCCGGACTACTCTTCGGAGCCATAAAATAAAATCAGGTCCGGAATCGCTGTTCTGCGACGAACGGCTGCATCCGGCGCAGACCAGCCGGCTGGCGCGACTCGCACCAGCCAACGAATAGGTGGTCCACGCTTCTCCCTCCGGACGGCATTGATCAGACAGCCGGCTCTTTAAGAGCAACTTGAGTGCAGGCGCCAGCAGCGCTGGACGAGGCGTAGAGCGCAGTCCGTTGCGCGGAACCCGTCGGCCAATCGGTCACTCATCTCTTTATCGAGGCGGAGGTAGTCACCAAGCCAGAAATCGGGGATCGCGATGAGGAATCAGGAGGTAGTCGAAATGAAGGAAAGTATTCTCGTAGCTTCTGCGTCATTAGTGGTGTCGCTTCTATTTTCGGTTGGTCAGCTCTACGCGGCAGCCGGTTTTTGCTCTTCACAAACCGATCCTACAATCGTCTATTGCGAAGACTTTTCCGAAACGAATCCGCTGGATGCATATATCGTGAACAATCCGCTCTCGGCAGGATATAGTGCCTATAGCTCGATATCCATCATTAACCAGACCTTGGTGTTCCGCGATTCAGGCGGATTTGCGGTGGCCAATGTCGTATCGAATAGGACGTTCGACTGGCAGGACTCCTCTCTGGAAGGTAGCGTCAAATTCGCAACGAATCCGGCACTCCGCAACTTGATGGGGATTTTCTGGGTTTCGGGAACGCCGGGACCGGGCTATAGCTACATATCTTGGGATCTGCAGCTGGACGAGAAAGCGGCATATCTCATCATCGTGCTGAATGGGAATTTGGTCGCATATCAGGCAGTGGCCTACCCGGCGCTTCAGCCCGACCGCTCCTACGTGATGCGCCTGGACATCGAGGGGAGCCAAAAGGTCCGAGGATATATTAACGGTGTTCTGGAATTGACGGCCGATGTGGACCTCTCCGGTTTTCCGCCGCTCCAGAGTATCGCGTTCGGCGGTGACTCGTACTACTGGTATCCTGTTGACCAAATCTTTGAATACGCGGTCGCCAGGCGCATTCCTCGCGTCTGTATATTGTACGATCCGGCCAAAGCCGTGCACAGCGGAGCCACGCTGCCGATCAAGCTGCAGCTTTGTGATGCCCGCGGGAATGACGTGTCGTCGCCGAGCATCACCCTACATGCCACGAGCATCACGCAAGTCTCGACCTCGACTTCCGGGCCGGTGCAAGATGCGGGTCATGCCAACCCTGATAATGACTTCCGCTATAACGCCGGCTTGGGGCCGACCGGCGGGTACATTTTCAACCTCAAGACGACCGGATTGAGCACGGGAACCTACAACCTTAACTTCACGATCGTCGGTGCTTCGGTTGCGTATTCCGTGCCCTTCCAGGTGAAGTGATGACTGCCAAGGATGCCAGGCGTTGATGAGGCATTCCTGGTCAAGTCGACCAACGATGTGACATCTCTGGTGTCCACTTCAGGTGACGGATGGGCGTGACCGGGTGGCAGGGCGGCCTTGTCCTCCTGGCACAGCCGGCGGGATTGGACGGGCGGCCTTGCTGCAGCCCGGATTGATAGAATTGCACCGAGGAGGGGAGCCGCGATGAAGGGTTTATGTGTTTCCGCATTGCTCGTCCTTGCGCTGGTTTCTGCCGCAACGCCTGTGGCGGCGCATCACTCCTGGCCGATCAGCCGGGACCGGCTCGTGACGGTGAAAGGCACCGTTGTCGAGTTCGCTTGGGCCAATCCGCACCCGATGATCACCCTCGAGGTTCCGACCACCGAAGGGCGGACCGAAACTGGAAGGTCGGCGGGCCGGCCATCGTCCGCATGACCGCTAACGGCTGGACCAAGACGACCGTGAAGCCCGGCGACGTGATCACCGGCATCGGCTATCAGTATGCCGATGGCGAGAAGATCATCCGGCTGGAGCGCGTAATCCTGGCCGACGGCAAGGAACTGCCGGTCTACGGACGCTAGGACGGCGAAAATCGCGCGGTTCAGAGCGGACCGGATTACGGTGTACGATGAAGAACGGCGCCTCCGATCGCCGAAGGTCGGGCGCCTGGGAAGCACAAACAAATGACGATGAAATTGGCAAAAGCGGGGCTGTTGTTTGCCCTGGCAGCGGTGGGGGTCTGGGCTCAGGTCAATGCGGGCGCAACCAAGCCCGAACCCAGCCTACCTTTTAATATGACGACGGTGGCCACCTTTGAGCTGCCGTGGCGGATCGCGTTCCTGCCTGATGGGCGGATGCTGATCACCGAGAAGATTGGACCGCTGTGGCTGGTGACGCAGCAAGGCGAGAAGACTGTGGTGGCTGGCACGCCTCCGGTCTATTGGGAAGGCCAGAACGGCATGCTCGGCGTCTACGTGTCGCCGCATTACGCGACCGACCAGAGTATCTATCTCACTTATGTCGAGCCGGGCGACTACGGCGGGGGCTTGGCGCTGGCGCGCGGCAAATTGAATCTCACCGGCGGCGGCCGCGGGCCCTTCGGTGGCGGACCGAGGTTGACCAACTTCCAGGTGCTGTGGCGCCAAATGCCGCGCGGCAAGGGCGGCCAGGCCGGCGGAGCGGTTGCGTTCGCGCCGGACGGCCAGTCTCTGTTCCTCACGGTGGGCGACCGCCAGCGGTTCACCCCGGCGCAGGATCCCAACCAGCCGGTGGGCAAGATCCTTCATTTGACGCTGGACGGCAAACCCGCGCCCGACAATCCCAACTATGGGAAGACCGGGGCATCCACGATTCCGCTGATCGATCCGCCGAGCGATACCGAAGCGGCGAAGACCGCGAAGGTGGTCAGCACCTACACGTTTCCCGCCGAGAACCTGACGCCGGCGGAAACCTGGACGATGGGGCACCGCACCCCGTACGGGCTCGCGTTTTCGCCCGCCGGCGAGTTGTGGGAGGTGGAGCATGGCCCGCGCGGCGGCGACGAGCTGAATCTGATCGAGAAGGGCAAGAATTACGGCTGGCCGCTGGTCTGCTACGCCGATAACTATAACGGCGTGCCAATTCCCCGTCCCGACACGCGCCCCGATTTGGCCCAGGCGGTGATCTATTGGGTGCCGGTGGTGGCGCCCGGAAACCTGATGTTTTACCGCGGCAAGCAGGGCTTTCCACAATGGGACGGCAATGGCTTCATCAGCGGCATGGGGACGCGGTCGCTTAACCGGATCATTTTCGACGGGCACGGCGGCGCAAAACCGGCCGAGCGTTGGGATGTGGGCAAGCGCATCCGCGACGTGGCGGAAGCGCCGGACGGCACACTTTGGATGATCGAAGATGCCAATCCCGGGGCGCTGATTCACGTGACGCCGAAGTAGCCGATCGGGACAGACGAGACTGTCCAAGGCGCGCTGCTAGCGCCGTGTGGACAGTCCCGTCTGTACCAGTTCTGTCCGCCGGTCCCAGTTCTGCAATTCCGCCCCTCCGTCCCGGATACAATATTCATCCGAGGACATATCCAGTGCCGCCCTTCGATCCTTCGCCGTTTTTCACGCCGTTCTCCATTAAGGGGATCACACTGCCCAATCGATTCGTGATGCCGGGAATGCAGCGCATGTGGTGCGACAACGGCACGCCGCTGCCGCGGCTGGCGGATTACTATCGCGAGCGCGTCGAGGGCGGAGTAGGTCTGATCATCACGGAGTCGTGCGCGGTCGATCACCCGTCGTCGACACAGACGCCGGTGTTTTGCCGCATAACGGACGCGACGATGGAGGCGTGGGCCCGCTGCTTCCGCGCCGTCAATGGCGCGGGCGGGCGCATGCTGCTGCAGCTGTGGCACGAAGGCGCCATCCGGAAGGAAGGCGGGGACGGGCCGTATTCGCAGTACCCGAGTTTGAGCCCGTCGGGGCTGGCGCACGCGGGGAAACCGAACGGGCGCGCGGCCACACTGGAAGAGATGGAAGCGATCAAGGCCGCGTTTGTGAAAGGGGCGCTCGCCGCGCGCGAGATCGGTGCGTGCGGAGTGGAAGTGCACGCCTGCCACGGGTATCTGCTCGATCAATTTCTTTGGGCCGAGACGAACCGGCGGACCGATGGCTATGGCGGCGACGACATGGCGGCGCGAGTCCGCTTTCCGGCCGAAATCGTGAGCGCGATTCGGGCGGCCGTCGGGCCGGAGTTTCTGATCTCCTTCCGCTTTTCGCAATGGAAGGAGGTCAACTACCACGCGAAGATTGCGCCGACTCCCGAGGATCTGCGTCTGATGCTGACGGCGGTGCGAGGGGCCGGCCCCGACCTCTTTCACGCTTCGGCCCGCTACTTCTGGGTCCCGGAGTGGGAGGGGTCGGATTGGGGAATCGCCGGTTGGACCAAGTCGATGACCGACGCGCCAGCGATCGCGGTAGGCAGCGTGGGGGTGGATACCGACGTGATGGATAACTTCTTCGGCAAGGAGGCGCGTTCCACGGGAGAGGCCGGGCTGCGCGAATTGTTGCGACGCTTTCAGAACGGGGAATTCGACCTCATTTCGGTCGGCAGAGGATTGATTGGCGACCCTCATTGGGTAAGAAAACTGCGGGACGGGCGTTTTTCCGAGGTGCGGGTGTTTACCAAAAAGGACGTGATCGGCGATTTGGAGTTGGAAGGGATTGTCAGCGAAGCGCACGCGGGGGAGGGAAAATGATGCGGCGAGGCAACGAAGTGATGCTCGCCGCCGCCCGGGCCGTTGCGGGAATTGTCTGTGCGTCGGCTCCGCTGGCGGCCCAGTGGTTTCACTATCCCACCGCGGGCGTGCCGCGAACGGCCGATGGCAAGGTGAACATGGCGGCCCCCGCGCCGCGGATGGCCGATGGGAAGCCCGACTTCTCGGGGATCTGGACCACCGCCGAACCCAATCGCCGCACCGGCGAGTTGTCGAGCCCCAAGGAACAAGCTGCGGCCGCCGGTAAAGAGGGACCGAAGGAAGCGGAGGGGCCAGGTGATCCCGGCGATATCACGGCGTCGCGGCAAATGGCGAATATCGGAGTCGATGTGCCAGGAGGGCTGCCGTATCAGCCGTGGCTGGTGCCGATCGTTAAACAGCGCACCGACAATCTCGCGAAAGACGATCCGCACATCCGGTGCCTGCCGGACAATTTTCTCCGCGCCTACGGGTTGCCGCATCTGCTGAAGTTCGTCCACACGCCCGGTCTTCTGGTGGTGCTGAACGAAATGAACGCCGGCTACCGCCAGGTGTTCACGGATGGGCGGCCTCTGCCCGAAGATCCGACGCCGTCTTTTCAAGGATATTCCTCGGCGAAGTGGGACGGCGATACGCTGGTAATCGACACAATCGGCGTGCGCGACAATACGTGGATCGATTGGAACGGCAGTGTACTGACGCACGAAGGCAGGGTGCGCGAGCGCATGCGGCGTCCCGACTTCGGCCACCTCGAAATCCAGGTGACGGTCGATGATCCCAAGGCTTATACGAAGCCGTGGACAGTCACGCTGAAGGAGCGGATCGTGGTCGATACCGAACTGATCGACGAGATCTGCCTGGAAGACGAGCAGTCTCTCAAGCACCTGAAGTGAGCCGCCGGTTAGGCGCGGCGCCGGATCGGCAGCAAGGCTCGGAGGCGCGCGTCGCGCAGCCAGATCCCAAACCAGGCAATGATACTGGTGGAAAGCGGGACCAGGATGGGGTAGGGCTCTCCCATTCGGGTGTAGGCGGCGACGGCTCCGCCGAGATAGCCGGTGAGCAGGACAGCCCCCAAAACTGCCGTCGGTGGAATGAGGAACAGGACGACGCAGCCCAGTTGCAGACACGCGAGAAGCGTCAAGCCGCTTCCCGGCCAGCCGATTCGCGCAAATTCCGCCACGTACCAGGGGTTTCGGGTCAGCTTCCAGGTTGCGCTCATCCCCACGACAAAGACGGGCCAGAGCGAAACCGCCCAGCCGATCCACAGCATCCAACGCTTTGCTTTGTGCTTCTGGACCGGAACCTCCACAGCGGAATCCATGTTTGCTACCCTCCTTTTCCCGCGCCCGCATGGGCGGCCGCGCCGCGTTCCCGCGCTTGTGTAGTATATGCGAAAAACGTGCCCGAATCGTGCCGGGCAGGAAAGTCCCCGCTTCGCTTGCGTAAAGCGACTCCAGGGCGGCGGGCGCCAGGGGCAGCCTGCTTCGCCGCGAAGTATACTCCTTCAAAGGAGTAGTGCCGCATGAATCGATTGGCTCGACTTGTTCGCCGGAACTCCGCCCCTGCGGCGAGCGCACTGATTTGGGCCGCTCTGACGGCCGGCGGGGCTGGTGCGGCCGACTGTGACCGGGGCTGCCTCCAAGGCATGATCACGAGATATGTCGACGCGCTCGCGTCGCGCGATCCGTCTGGGCTGCCACTGGCACCGGATGTGCGATTCACCGAAGATTCCAAGGAACTCAAGCTCGGGGAAGGATTGTGGAAGACCGTAACCCGAAAAGGCGATTTCCGGCAGGACTACATCGACCTGCGGAAGCAAATCGCGGCTTCGCACGTCGTGCTGTTCGAGCAGAATACGCAGGTGCTGTATTCGCTGGTGCTCCACGTTGCGGACCGGAAGATCGCCGGTGTCGAGACGCTGGTGGACCGCATCACGCCGGATTCGCGCCTCAAGCCCGATTCTCTGGACAAGGCGCTGGCAGCGATGAGCGCGCCTGTGCCCGCGGGCAAACGTATGCCGCGCGCGGAAATGATCCGCACCGCGCTGCAGTATCCCGAGGGATTGCGGATCGGGAGTTTTGTGGAAGCCAAAACGCCGTTTGCCAGGGAAGCCTATCGGATCGAGAACGGCAGTTTCATGGCCGGCGAGGGCTGCCCTCGCGCGAACTGTTCCGACATCCTGCGGCAGAAGATCATTCTGCATCCCGACGTGAAGGCCAGCGTGGCCGCGGTGGACGAAGAAGAAGGCGCCGTGCTGCTGTGGATGAATTTTGGCGATACGAATTCGTACGGGCCGGGTAATGCGCTCGTTACGTTCGAAGCGTTCAAGGTCTGGGGCGGCGAGATTCACGGCGTGAATGCATTTTTTCGCACTCTCCCGAAGGACACGCCGCGTGGATGGCCGTCGTCGGAATAGAGGAAGGGCAAAACAGCTCTACAGCCGGCTCACGGTTCCACTTTCCGTGTCCAGCTCGTAGTGGCATTTGGAGCAGCGTCTGGATTCCAGGTATGCTTCTCTGTCCTCGAACTGGATGGCCGTGCCACACCGGCTGCATTTCCAGCCCTCACGGATGGCCTTTGCTTCAAATCCTTCTCGTGTCTCGGGGGCCATGGGCTCCTCTTTTCAGCATGACACGCGGCCCCGGATGCGGTCCAGCTCCCGCGCTGAACGCGCCGCCTGTCTGGCTCCGCCGTCCGTACAGTGCCTTCCGGAATGGATTTCTGATTTCGAAAGGGCGAAGCGTTACGGCTCGGCCGGTTCGATCCGCAACACGCTGCCATCGACGTCGTCTCCGCGGAACGTGCGTTCGGTTGCCACATAGATGAAACCATCCGGCCCTTGCTGAACGTCGCGGATGCGCTGATGCAGCGGCACAAGCAGACTCTCGCGCGGTTCGGCTTGCGACGGCTGATGGAAGGCAACGCGGATCAACGCCTGTTGGGTGAGGGAGCCGACGAACAGATTGTTCTTCCATTTGGGAAACTTGTCGCCGGTATAGAAGATGATGCTCGAAGGGCTGATCGATGGAACCCAGAAAATCCGGGGATTGTCCATGCCCGGACGGGCCCATGGCTGATCGGAAACCAGCGTGCCTGTATAATTGCGTCCCATCGAAACCAGCGGCCAGCCGTAGTTATGTCCAGGCTGCAGGATGTTGACTTCATCGCCGCCCATGGGACCGATTTCCGCCTGCCAGAGTTCACCGGTTTCCGGATTCACTGCCAGGCCGTAGCCGTTGCGATGGCCATAAGTGAAGATCTCGCCGCGCGCACCGGCTTTGCCGACGAACGGATTGTCCGGAGGCACGGCGCCGTCGTCGCTCAGCCGGAGGGTTTTGCCGGCATCATTATCCAGTTTCTGCGCTTTCATGCGAAGGCTGTTGTCCTCGGTGCCGGTGCAGCAGAGGCGGTCGCGGTCGCCCACCGTCACGTAGAGCATCCCGTCTGGTCCGAAAAAGATCCGGCCCGCGAGATTGCCGCCGGTCTCCCAGGCATCGGCGACGAAGATTTCCTGAACGTCAGTCAGTTTGCTGCCGCTCAGACGCCCGCGCGCGACCGCGAGCGTGATGCGGTCGCCATCGCGCTTCGGATAGGAGACGTAGACCAACTGGTTTTGCGAGAACTTGGGGTGGATGGCGATGAAGTGCAGCGCGTCGCCGCCGGCGGCGGACGCGGAAGGCGAGGTCCACAACGGATCGGGCAGCAGCGCGCCGTCGCGGATCATGCGCAGGCGGCCGTTGCGCTCGCTGACCAGCAGGGTATGGGCATCGGCAAACGCGAGGCTCCAGGGGTGGTACAGGCCGCTGGCGACGGTCACCACGCGGATCTTGCCGCCTTGCACGTCAACAATCTGCGGGTTGGCCGGGGCAGGCGCCGCGTCCTGCGCGGTTCCGATTGCAGCCACCAGAAAGGGCAAGATCACAAGTCGGGGGACGAACGTCATCATAATCGCTGTACGCTACCCCGAACCGGAGTTTCATGTCAAGTTGGGTTGGACCAGCCCGTTTTCGCCCTTTGGGGAAACGTGCGTTTCCCAAGCGGCGAAAAATTCGTTGCAGGCGACTTGGGGAAGATTTTGGTGCGCGGAGGCGCGCCGGACCTTTGCAGATGATCTTTTACGCCGCGGAGCAACCGCACGGGTACGGAGAGCTTTATTTCGGAGTTTTGCGGCATACTATGATTTGTACGAAGCCGGAGTAGAAAGAGCGCGCGCAGCCTGGAGCCAGTGGATTTCACCGGAAACCTTGATTGCGCAGGTGTGGAACGCGGCGCCGTTTTTGCAAATGCGTCTGCCGGCGGCCGAAGCCGGCCGGTTGATTGAACTGGGCGCGGCATCCGACGGATTCCTGCGGATTCTGGCGAACTGGCGGAACCTGCTCCGCGGCGAGCTGGCCCCGGAAGAACAACTGCAGGATTACTTCGCGCTGTGCCTGGCGTGTCATCACGCGACCGTGGCGACCTTCGTGCCCACCGATGTCGATACCAAGATCCGGGGGATCTTGTGGCAGGCATCGCGGGACCGGGAGGTGTTGCGGCCGATGCTGCGGCTGGCATTGGCGGCGCGGTTCTGGAGCGAAGACGGGATCTCGGTGCGGGCGGTGCGCGGCGTGAGCGGGCACAACGGGGAGCACTGGAGCGTGATCGCGGGAGGGCTGGGACGGCTGTTGGACCTCGGGGACACGGAGGCCGCCGAAGAAGCGCAAGCCGCGATCGAAGAAGAAATTGATCGCGAACTGCGCATCTTCGAGGCTGTCGCCGGGGAGCGTCACGCCGAACTCGACCTGCTGCGGCTCTCGATAACGCTGGCGCACAACCGCGGCGACCTGACGCAAGGCATGAGCTTCTGGAGGAAGACGCCTCGGACATCCCTCGTGATGGCGCATCTTTCGGTACGCGGCCGTTTCGAGCGGGCGGTGCGGATTTACGAGGATACCGGAATGTCGGCCGAAGGGCACCGGCATTATCCGCTGCGGCGCGTCAAAGCGCTGCGCCGCTCGGCGTCCGCGCTGCTTCCGCTCTCACCATTTCTGGATGATTGGGGTGCGGGAGTCGCGCGGCTGGAAGATAGCCACGAGGTGCTGGCGGCGCTCGTGACCGGCTGCCAGAAAGTGCAGGGGCAGCAGGGATATTATCGGGCGATCGCCGGGATGCGGAACGCCGCGCCGGGCGCCTTTGCACGGGCAGGGGAGCGGATGCCCGCCGCCGCGCAACGGGCGCTGCGCGGCGGCCAACTGCGGAAACTCATTGATGTGCCGCGGGCTTCGTTTGAGTCGATGATGCGAAAGCGGGCGCAAGCCGCTCTCAAAAACCAGTCAGCCTGAACTGCGTCAATTTCGCGACCAGATCTCCACAGAAAACCGCGCAGTTCAGGCTGACCGAATTATTCCGAAGCTTATTTGCAGCGGTCGGCGGCTTTTCGCTCGCGGTATCGGCCGTGGCAGTGGCCGCAAGCATTGGTTAGGACGCCGGCCGCGTCGGTCATCTTGTCCTGATCCTTGGTTTTTGCCGCGGTGTAGGCGGCCATGCCGGCGTCGCGAAGCTCTTGCACAAACTTAGACCAATCCGGGTTGTTCAGCGGAACGTCCACCCCGTTCGAGCACTTGCGGCCGGGAACCGTGAGGAGACTCGCTTCTTCCGCAAGCGCGAGAGCGCTATTTTCAACCGCTTCCCATTTCCCGAACACGGTGGTCAACGGATCCGTCGCCATGTTGGGATCTTTCGCGCGCGGAATGTCCGCCGGGTTGACATCCTGGGCGGCAAACACCACATTCGCAGCCGGGTAGAGAGTGCCGCGCATCAGTTGGTTCAGGTTTGCCGGCGGCGCGGCCGCCCGGGCCGGTGATTGAGCCATGCCGCGGTCAACCAGCGACGTGGAGAGGGCGCATCCCATGAGTACCGCGTAAATCGCTCGGTGCATATCAGTGGCGGATCTGGGAGGTGATGTCCTTCGTCTCGTACACCTCGCAGTTGCCGCGCTCGGGTAGAAGGCCGGCCTCGGGGTTCGTATTGAGCGTCAGGATGCGCGGCGCCATCACCCACGGCTCCGCCAGCACCGCGGGATCTTCAACGGTGACTTCGTAAAGAATCTGATTGCCTTTCCGGGTTAGCTTCTCGACGACGTGCATCTGGTCGGAATGGAAGAAACCGCCGCGCGCCAGCCACGTGGAATCGACGAACGAGATGGAGTCGAGCACCAGCGTGTCGCCTTCCCACTTGCCCACCGTATATCCCATATAGAACGATTCAATCGCCTTCTGCGGATCGTGCTGGCGGCCGTCGGTCGGGATGATGCGATATTCCCCTTGTCCGCCGCCGCCATCGACATACTGGGTGTAGAAGAAGATGATGTCGTTGGCCGACTGGACGATGCGGCGGGGCGGGCCTTCGCGTGGAACTCCCAGCGGCTGGCACGTCATCACCGGATCTTCCTTGTTGGTCCACATATCGAGCTGCTGCACTTTGTCCCAGTATTCGGGCTTATAAATCGGCCGATTCGGACCGAAACGCGAAGGAGCTTCGAACTCGAAGTCCATGGTCTGGTTGATGGCGCGCGTGCAGCCTTCCTGCTGCGTCGGACCGCACCGGCGAAAGCCGTAGCGCCAGTTCATGGCATTCCAGTTCCAATTGCCCGTCATGTCGGGATGCCCGTTCGGCATGCGCGGCGTCGGTCCCGTTGCCGTCAACCGGGCGTGCCGGAATTCCGGCATCGGAAACGGTTTCGCCGCGATCGCCGCTTTCACGCTGGCCGGCACCGGCATGACCACATACACGCTGCCGGTTTCGGTCTGGATGGTCGTCAGATCGCGAACCACTGCGCCGTTTTTCTTCTCCGTGATTTTACCGGCGTAGAACGCCTCCACTTTGTTCAGCGGATTGTTCCAGTCTGCGTAGTCGCCGTACGTGAACTCGGTGGTGTTCGAACCCTGCTTCACCACCACGTGTTCGACCATGTACTTCTCATTCAGGGTGGCAGTGGCAAGGGCCCCCGGCACGCCGGGAATCGGAAACGTCACGACCGGCTTGCCTTCCTGCCAGGCCAATGAGGTTTGGCCGGCCTTCATCACGCCGTCCTTGAGTAGCGTGCCTGGGTTGGAGCCCAACTCGGCATTTGGCGCGGCGGCGAAGATGGCCGCCTTCGGAGCTGCCTGCGGGCTCGCCCACAGGCGGATGAGCCGCTCCTCGACGGCTGCCGGCATCGGCGTCGCCTTGCCCTTGCCTGGAACGAGCTCCGCCCCCGGGATGTCTTCGTTCCAGGCGTAGGCGTTATTGACTACTTCGATGTTCGAAACCGACTGCCCGTTGGGCCGCGTGCAGGTGTACTGAACCCGCTGGCCGGGATACTGGTAGTTGGTGCTCACGCGATATTTTGTAAGGGTGCAGGGCTGTCCGTCCACCTGGATGGTGCCCTTGCCCTGATATTCGAGCGAAGTAATCAGCTCATGCTCATCGATGCCGCGCAGCATCCCCATGTACCAGGTCCAATTAAAGAGCACGGCGCGGAGATCTTTGGCGTCCTTCGCGGGCCGGTAGGGCGGGGGTGGCTCGCCTGCGCGCGGTTCCTGCGCGCCGAGCGTGGATAGCGAGCTGAGTGTGAGAACGAGTCCGATCGCGATCTTCATCCTGGCCTCTATTCGTTGGGATTCCCGGCGGAAATATGGATTCCCCGCCCGTCTTGCCGATGCTGCGCTGAGCCGGGGCGGTGGCGGCAGCTGAACAGGGCAAGCCATCCCACGGTTCGTTTCCCCATTCGAGAATTTCTCCGAATTTGTGAATGAGTATATCATCGACGGGGAAATCGAGGACAGTAAGAGGCATGGCGGCGGATGCGTGCCGCCACTCGCGAGCATGAAAATAGGCGCCTGCGCTAAGGTGGAAAGGCCGGTCTCCGTTCCAAGCCGCAGTGGCGGTCGGGCGATGACCGCCTTAAGCAAGGTTGTCGCGGACGACGATCCAGGGAACTTCTCCTCTCTGACCAACACCTTGAGGACCGGCGCAAGAGCCGCACGGGAAGCGACAAGGGCCAGGAAAACAAGCCGGCCCCTCGCCTACATGCCATCAACCTTTACTTCGGTGCCGACAGGTGGACGCGGAAGCCACGCCCGAAGCGCCTGTGAAGCGAGTCGCGGGTGCTTCGCATTTAAAAGACGTACTTGAGCGCCAGCTGGATCACCCGCGGGTTCACGCTCGTATTCACGATTTGCCCGAAATTCGGCGCCGACACGTTGGGCAGCGCCGGCTGATACGGAATGCTGTTCGGGTTCGGGTTATCGAATTGGGAGTGATTCAAGATATTGAAGAACTCCGCCCGGAATTGCAGCGACTGCTTCTCAAAGAGCCGCGTGTTCTTGAGAACCGAGAAATCGAAGTTGAATTGGCCTGGCCCCAAAATGATCCCCATCCCGGAATTGCCGAATCCGGTGCCATCGCCGATTTTCGGCGCGGGGCAGAATGCGGCGGCATTGAGGTAGCCCGGGCCGCCGCTGCGGCCGCCCAGGCGCTGTTCGATTCCGCCCGGCGTGGCGATATCCGCGTAGGTTTTTCCCGGGCACATTTGCGCGCGGGCGATGCCTTGGTCGGTGTACCCGGTCGATGTGCCGAAGATCGTGCCGGCATTGGAATCTTCGATGGTCAGCGCCTGCCCGTTTTGAATCGTCGTCACGCCGGAGATGCTCCAACCGCTGGTCAGTTTGCCCAGCGCTCCCGGGCGGTCGCCGAACGGAAGCTCATAGTTGTAGTTGACGATGAACCGCTGCGGCCGGTTGAAGTAGGAGGGGCCGTATTGCTGGGCCAGGTCGCTGGCGTTATTGTAGTTCGCCGAGTTTTCAGAGGAATTCGTGAGCGACTTGCTCCAGGTGTAAGCAGCCTGCATCATGAAACCGCGCGAGAACTGCTTGCGTACCGTGATCTGCATGCTGTTGTAGTTGGAAATCAGGTCGTAACCCGTCCCAAGCAGACCGGTCGGCGCAAAGCCCAGGTAGGGAACGCGGAGATTGATGTTCTCCAGCGTGCTGGTGGTCTGGCCGTTGATGGGATTCGACGGCGTCGCCAGTTGGGCCGTATTGTAATTGTGCGAGAAATCCTCGAGGTTGATTCCGCTGGAACCGACATAACCGGCTTCCAGAGTCCAGCTCGGGAGGAACTGATATTGGATATTGAGGTTGTACTGCCGGACCAGCGGCGTGTGCTGCAGCTCGTTCACGAACGGCACGTTCAGCGCAGAAGTCTGTCCCGTCGCCAGGTTGGCCCAGCGCGGCTGGAACTCCAGCGGCGTGCTCGGGAACGGATTTGCCAGGGTCTGCGAATTCGGGAAACCGTAGGTCACGTTGGCGGCATACGGAGGATTGTTTCCGTAGGCGCTGGACATCGAAATGGTGCTGACGCGGTCGTAGAATACGCCCGCTCCGGCGCGAATCACCAGTTTTCCGCTGTTTCCCGGCTGCCACGCCACACCGATGCGCGGCGCGAAGTTGCTGAGCGGCGGGTGTTCGCGGAGCCCGTTGTTGCTGCTGTTCACCAGCACGCCGTTGGGAGGCGTGCCGTAATGCGCCCCATAGTTGGAGGGCACCACGTAACCGGTGAAGGCCGCCGCCGAAGAGGTCGGCCCGCTGGGCGGCACGGGAACCTTCTGCAGCTGGCTCAACCAGACGTTGGTCAGATTGGCGTATTTGTCGGCCAGCGTCCCGTCGTACTCCCAACGAACACCCAGGTTCAAAGTCAAACGGGAGTTTACCTTCCAATCGTCCTGCACAAAGGAATTCATGTCGGTCATCCGGTACCCGTGTATGGGACCGTTCGGGCCGGAACGCGTACTCAGAATTGCGCCCAGAATGTTGCCCTTCTGACCGACCAACAGATCGTTGAACGATCCGATGAGCAGGATTCCGTTCTGGATCCCCGGCCACACCAGGTTGTAGGCCCACTTCTCAAACTCGAAACCGGTCCGGATGGTGTGCTTGCCGTGCGACCAGGAAACCTGGTCCGCATATTGGTACAGGTGGGTGGGACTGTTCAGAGGATCCAGGTTCCCAAATGCCGTGTAGCCGCCGATAATGAAGATCAATTGCGGCGGATGAGCGGAAGTGGCGCTGATCGGCGTCTGGCCAATCTGCGCCGAGGTCTGCGCGCCCTGCGGCATCTGGTCGAGATTGACGGCTTCGGTGTACGAATAAGACGCCCGGGCTTCGTTCACCAGGCTGTTCGTGACCAATGAAGTAAGTTTCAGAACCGAGTAGGTATTCGAGTAATAAAGAAACTTGGGCGTGCCCGGTAACTGGCCGGCTAACGGCGAGGTTTGCGGGTCGCGGCTGTAAAAATAACGGCTCGCGAGCGTGTTCTTACTGTTAATGAGGTAATCCGCGTTCACCACCACCTGGTCCTCGTGATGCGTCGCGGGAATGCTCCAGGAACGCTGGCCATAGGTGTTCGTCCCCGAACCGGGGAAGTAGTAGCTCCCATCCGCATTCTTGGCCTGGAGGATTTTCAAAGCCACCGGGCTGATGTTGGAGCCGTCGCAGGCAAGCTGTGGGCTCAAGAATGAGGGCAGGAGCGTGGAATACCCACAGTTCAGCTGGGCGAGGGCCGCGGCAAACCCCGGAGCGCTGCGGTCGCCGGCCGGAATGGGCGGCAGATAGGCGCTGGTCAGCCCCTCGGCGGCGATGCCGTTGCGCTGCCGCGTGCCTTGGTAACTACCAAAGAAGAACAGCTTATCCTTCTTCACCGGACCGCCGATGGTTCCGCCAAACTGGTTCTGGTTCAGGATCTGTTTCGGGCAGGTTCCCTGGATCGTGGAGCAAGTGTCGCGATTGTAAAAGAAATCGTTCGCGTTGAGCTGGGCGTTGCGGAAGAACTCGAACGCCGAGCCGTGGAATGAATTACTGCCCGACTTCGTGACCACGTTGACGTTGGCGCCCGGGTTTCTGCCGTAGCTGGCGTCGTAAGTGGACGTCTGGACTTTGAACTCCTGGATGGCGTCCGGGTTGGGAATGGCGAGCCCGGTGAGAATGCCGTACAGATCCTGAGCCGTGGCGCGGTTGGTCATATTGCCAATAGCCACGCCGTCCATCTGGAAATTGTTCTTCCCCGGATCGTTGCCGTTAACGCTCAGGTCCAGCGTGCCTTTGCCAAAGGCCGTGGCGTTCCCCACGCCGCCGGAAGTGCCGGCCGATAGCCCGAGGATCTGCGTGTAGTTCCGGGTGGACAGCGGCAGGGCGGTCACCGTGCGCTCCCCGACCACGGTTCCCAGCGTCGAACTTGCGATCTGCAATCCCTCGGTTTGGGCTTCCACGGTCACCTGCTCGGCCTGCGAGCCGACCTCCAGCGTCTGGTCCAAAACCGGGGTCTCGGTCACATTGATTTTGACGGAGGGCACGTCGGCGGTTTTGAAGCCCGTGGCGCTGAAACGCACGCTGTAGGTGCCCGGCGGAATCAGCGAGAATTTGTAATTTCCATCCGCGCCGGTCACGGCGGTTCGTGCCTGGTTGGTGTCCACGTTGGTGAGCGTGACCGTTACGTTCGGGATGACAGCCCGGGAAGAATCCGTGACTGTTCCGGTAAGAGCTCCCGTGCCGGCGGACTGCGCCACCAGCATCGGCGCACAGACGATCAAAAGAGCAGGAGCAAGAAGGCGCAAACTCCCCAGACGAAGCGGCGCTTCGAACATGATTTATCCTCGCTATCCCCGTTCGTCAGCTGAGGACGAACAAACGTTAAACGTGTCGTCACTATATGTGCGGCCGCAGACGCTGTCAATCGCGAGGATCGGATAGTTCGTATCAGATTTATTGATGTATTTAGATAGGCCTCTCCGGCTCGCATCCTTGGGGGCGCGGCTGTCTCGCCGTCAACGGAAGCAATGCGCCGGCCGGACCAACCACCCGCCAGCAGCCCGGCGTAGCTACCCGGATCACACGGGGCCGTCAGGCAAAAAAAACCGCGCTCCCTGGCGGGAGCGCGGCTGGGAAAGGTTCAACTTTACTGAGTGGTCTAGTAATCCATCTCCGGCCCGTGTCCCGGCGCCGGGGCGGCCGGCTTCTTCTCCGGGATCTCCGCGATCATCGCTTCGGTCGTCAGCATCAACGACGCGATCGAGGCCGCGTTCTGGAGGGCCGTGCGGGTCACCTTGGTCGGGTCGATGACGCCGGCCTGCACCAGGTCCTCATACGTGTCGGTCATGGCGTTGAAGCCGTAATTCGGGTTGTTGTTGTCCCGAATCTTCTCGACCACAATGGCGCCCTCGGTGCCGGAGTTGACGACGATCTGGCGGACCGGATCTTCGCAGGCGCGCTTCACGATGTCGACGCCGATCTGCTCGTCGCCGGGCACCTTCAGCTTCTCGAGGGCCTTGCTCGCGCGCAGCAGCGCCACGCCGCCGCCCGGAACAATGCCTTCCTCCACGGCCGCGCGGGTCGCATGCAGAGCGTCCTCGACGCGGGCCTTCTTCTCCTTCATTTCGGTCTCGGTGGCCGCGCCGACCTTGATTACCGCGACGCCGCCGGCGAGCTTCGCCAGCCGCTCCTGCAGCTTCTCGCGATCGTAGTCGGACGTGGTTTCGTCGATCTGGCCGCGGAGCTGCTTGATGCGGCCCTGGATGTCCTTCTCCTTGCCGGCGCCATCGACGATGGTGGTGTTGTCCTTATCGACGGTGACGCGCTTGGCCCGGCCGAGGTCCTCCAGACGCACGCCTTCGAGCTTGATGCCGGTCTCTTCCATGATCGCCTTGCCGCCGGTCAGGATCGCGATATCCTCCAGCATGGCCTTGCGGCGATCGCCGAAGCCCGGCGCCTTCACGGCGCAGGCGTTCAGGGTGCCCCGTAGTTTGTTGACCACCAGGGTGGCCAGCGCTTCGCCTTCCACTTCCTCGGCGATGATCAGCAGCGGCTTGCCGGAGCGGGCGATCTGCTCGAGCAGCGGCAGCAGGTCCTTCATGTTGCTGATCTTCTTCTCGTGGATCAGGATGTAGGGATCCTCGAGGACCACTTCCATGCGCTCGGCGTCGGTCACGAAATAGGGCGACAGATAGCCGCGGTCGAACTGCATACCTTCCACGGTATCCAGCTCGGTGTTCATGGTCTTGGATTCCTCAACCGTGATCACGCCATCCTTGCCGACCTTCTTCATCGCGTCGGCGATGATGGTGCCGATCGTCTTATCGCTATTGGCCGAGATGGTGCCGACCTGAGCGATCATTTCGCCGGAAACCGGCTTGGACAGCTTCTTCACCTCTTCAATGGCCACTTCGACGGCCTTTTCGATGCCGCGCTTCAGAGCCATCGGGTTGGCGCCGGCGGCAACCGCCTTGACGCCTTCGCGGAAAATGGACTGGGCCAGGATGGTGGCGGTGGTGGTGCCGTCGCCGGCCACATCCGAGGTCTTGGAAGCGACCTCGCGCACCATCTGGGCCCCCATGTTCTCCAGCGGGTCCTTCAGTTCAATTTCTTTGGCTACCGTGACGCCGTCCTTGGTGATGTTCGGACCGCCGAACTTCTTCTCCAGGACAACATTGCGGCCCTTGGGGCCGAGCGTCACTTTGACGGCGTCGGCGAGCTGGTTGACGCCGCGCAGAATCGCCTGACGGGAATTTTCGGAATAGACAATTTGTTTCGCCATCGTTGTGTAACTCCTTTAGGAAGCTTTCTTGGCCGCCTTGGGCTGGGCCTCCAGAATGCCGAGGACTTCGTCCTCCCGCATGATCAGATATTCCTCGTTGTCGAGCTTGATATCGCTGCCCGAGTACTTGCCGAACAGGATGCGGTCGCCGGGCTGGACATCCAGCGGAACCACTTTGCCGTCTTCGAGGCGCTTGCCTTTCCCGACCGCCACCACTTCGCCTTCCTGTGGTTTTTCCTTGGCCGAGTCCGGGATGTAGAGGCCGCCTTGCATCTGCTCTTTCTGCTCGATGCGCCTGACCACGATCCGGTCATAGAGCGGGCGAATATTCATGGGGACTTAAACCTCCAGTAATAGTTTTTGAAGAGTCTGGGTTAACGAAGGAACCGCCAAGGCTGTACCGGGGTTCCGAGTAGTATTATTAGCACACTGTGGCGAAGAGTGACAAGATTTTTTTGTAAGTGAAACAAATAAAATAACTTATTTTTCTTGACAATCTTTCGCTAAGACTTCCTTCCGGCGTTGTATCAAGGTTTCCGCCGCCGGCTTGACCCGGCGGCGGCGCCTTCCGGAACCGGCACCGCCGCCGGGCCGCGCTATAGTGAAACTAATCCCATGCGAGGCGCGCGCTGGCTCCTGCTGGTGGCGATGGCCGTGATCGTCGGCGGCGTCAGCCTCACCTATCGAGCCCAAAAAGAGATTCTGCGAGGGCAGGCCCCGCCCAAGCCGCCGGCGCTGCCGCCGGAGCTAAACTCCTCGGCCAACCAGTGGCACTGGACCGAAACAGACGCCAAAGGCTGTAAGACAGCGAACATCCAGGCTGATGACTTTCGCGAGGTGAAAGACAGTTCGCGCGTCGATCTCAGAAACGTCGCTTTGAAACTTTATAAGAAGTGCAGCGGCGATTTCGACCTGGTGAAGAGCGCGGGTGCGCAGTTTTTCGCCAGCGAGCACCGGTTGTACTCCGACGGTGACGTGGAAATCACGTTGAACGTGCCCGCGGACGATCCGGATAAGGCTGGCCTGGTTTCGATCCACTCCTCCGGAGTGACATTCGACAGCAACACGGGGCGCGCCGAAACCGACCGGCCGTCTCGTTTCACGTTCCGCAACGGCGATGGGACGGCCAAGGGAGCGGCGTACGACCCGACCACGCGCGAGTTGCAGATGAAAAAAGATGTCGAGGTGAACTGGCGTACGGCAAACGGGCGCGGCTCGCCAATGAAGATCCAGGCGGCCACCTTGATCTACCAGGAAGCCCGCTCGGCGATTCTGCTGCCCGACTGGGGGACACTGACGCGGGAAGGCACCGTCGTGGAAGGCTACGGATCGGTGGTGTATTTGCACGAACAGATGATCCAGCGGGTCACCAGCAGCCGCGCCCATGGCACGGAGGATTATCCGAACCGCAAGTTGAAGTATGCGGCCGGCGCTCTCTCGATGTGGTTCGATGCGGAGGGCCAGGTGCAGCGGATTCTGGGCGAAGCCGGTGCCAGTTTGGTGGCAACCTCCCAAGGCTCAGAGACCACCGTAACCGCTCCGACGGTCGACTTGGCATTCGCCCCCGCGGCCGCCGGCGGCGAGAGCACCCTTTCCAAAGTCCTCACCGCCGGCGAAAGTATCGTGACCTCCAAGCCGCTGCCGGTGGCCGGCCGGCCGCTGCCGGAAACGCATGCGCTGCGGAGCACCAGCATTGAGATCACGATGCGGCCGGACGGGCGGGAAATCCAAACCCTGGTGACGCACGCTCCGGGAAGAGTCGAGTTTCTTCCGAATCTGCCGGCCCAGCATCACCGCACTCTCGATGGCAGCGATTTGGCGATCGCGTACGGACCGGGAAATCGCGTCGACACATTCCGGGCGAAAGACGTCAGAACCGTCACGGACCCGAGCGAGGACGAGCGGGCGCGCAAGGTGGAACAATCGGTCACGACGAGCAAACAGATGCTGGCGCGCTTCGATGCCGGCGGCACCAAGCTGGCCTCGATGGAACAATCCGGCGATTTCACTTACCGTCAAGGCGAGCGCAGGGCGCGGGCCGCCAAGGCCATGCTCGATTCCGATTCCAATGTGATGGTGCTGGACACGTCGGCCCGCGTGTGGGACTCTTCCGGATCCACTTCGGCCGACCACATCCGGATCGATCAACGCACCGGGAACTTCGTTGCGCAAGGCAACGTGCGGTCGACCCGGCTGGCCACCGAAGAATCAAGGAACGGTATGCTGTCCGGCGATGAACCAGTGGAGGCGCAGGCGGCGAAGATGGAATCGGCCAACCGGAACCGGTCCATCCATTACGAAGGAAGCGTGAGCCTGTGGCAGGGCGCGAATCGGATCGAGGCGGCGGTGGTGGACATCGACCGCGAAAAGCAAACGCTGGTGGCCGACCGCAACGTGGTCAGCAATCTCTGGGAGCAGGCAAAGAAGGATGAGGGCGGGAATGCCGCGCCGGTTCCGATCGTGGTGCGCGCGGCGCACCTTGTGTACACGGACGCGAACCGGCTGGCGGACTACACGGGCGGAGTGCGGCTGGATCGCCCGGGGCTGCAAGTGAAGTCGCGCGAGCTGCTGGCGTACCTGGCTGATTCATCGGCCGATTCGCGGCTGCAAAAAGCCGTGGCGATCGGCGCGGTCGAGATCGTGCAGAAGGCTCCGGACCGCACCCGCGTCGGAAAGGCAGAACACGCCGAATACTTTCCGGACGAGCAGAAAGTCATTCTGCGGGAAGGCAAACCGCAACTGGTCGACAGTCTCAAAGGTGAGACGAGCGGCGCTGAATTGACCTACTTTGCGAACGATGATAGGTTTGTGGTGAATGGGTCGACCGCCCAGCCGGCCAAGAGCCGCCTCCGCCGCAGATAGCCCTTCATGAGCAAGCTCGAGACCAGCGAAATCTCCAAATCGTATCGGGGCCGTAAAGTAGTGGATGGCGTCAGCCTGTCGGTCCAGCAGGGCGAGGTGGTGGGACTGCTGGGGCCGAACGGGGCGGGGAAGACGACCTCGTTCTACATGATCGTCGGGCTGATCAGTCCCGACTCCGGGCGCATTCTGCTGGACGAGGAAGACATCACCAACCTCCCGATGTACCAGCGGGCGCGGCGCGGCATCAGCTATCTTCCGCAGGAAGCATCGGTATTCCGCAAGCTCACCGTCGAAGAAAACCTGCTGGCGATACTGGAGACCTTGCGGATGAGCGGGCGCGAGCGGCGCCAAACGATGGAGCGGCTGATCGGCCAGCTGGGTCTGGAGAAGGTTCGGCGCAGCCAGGGCTATATGCTCTCCGGCGGCGAGCGCCGCCGGGTGGAAATCGCGCGATCGCTCGTGATCAACCCCAGCTTTCTGCTGCTGGACGAGCCGTTCTCCGGCATCGACCCGATCCAGGTTCTGGAGCTGCAGCGCATCATCTTCGATTTGAAGCGCGCGAACATTGGGATTCTCGTGACCGACCACAATGTCCGCGAGACTCTGGTGGTGACCGACCGGGCCTACATCATCAACAACGGCCGGATCTTCCGCGCCGGCAGTCCGGAAGCGCTCGGACGCGACCCCGAAGTCAAACGCGTGTATCTCGGCGAGTCGTTCACGCTACAAGTGTAGGCGGGGAGCGGCTTCCCGGCGTATCCCCGGATCAGACCGGCTTTGCGGGCGTGCCGCGGAGCTCCCGAAAGAGCCAGGCGCGCGCGGAAGTCCACTCCCGCTTGATGCTGGCGGGCGAGAGGTGCATCACCTCGGCCGTCTCCTCGATCGAAAGGCCGGCAAAGAAACGCAGCTCGACAATGCGGCTCTGGCGCTCGTCGAAGGCGGCGAGCCGTTCGAGCGCATCGTTTAACTCCACCAGATCGAGGCCGGCTTGCTGCGGCACGGCCAGCGCTTCATCGAACTCCAGCCGGATTGCGCCGGCGCCTCGTTTCTCGGCATGCTGCGCGCGCGCGTAATCCACCAGAATGCGCCGGATCATCTGGGCGGCGATTCCGTAGAAGTGCGCGCGGCTCTGCCATTCGACATCCTGCTGGTTCATCAGCCGCATGAAGGCTTCGTGAACCAGGGCGGTGCTCTGCAGCGTATGGTTCGGGCGCTCGCGCCGGAGGTACGCGCCGGCCAGGCGGCGTAATTCCCCGTAAACCAACGGCATGAGCCGCTCCAGGGCGGATTGGTCCCCTTTGCTCCATTTCGACAGCAGCTGGGTCACATCGGCGCCCGGATCGGGAGACATAGCAGGCTTCCATTGTATCGGGTACGGGAATAGTGAGCCGAATCTTTCAGATATTGCGCGTGAACCGGTGAAGGGGTTGATTGCCGGCGAGGAGTGAGAGGCCGTGCAAAACCCGAGGAGGAGGTCATGAGGAATCGTTTCCTTTGTACGATTCTGTTGGCAGGCTCGGCTTGGGCCGCGGGTGCGCAGCAGACGGCAGAGCAATATTACCAGGCTATCCGCCGCGACGATCTCGCGGCACTGCGGCTGCTCGTGCAGCGCGGCGAGGTGAACGTTCGCGATCGCCAGGGATCGGTTCCGCTGTTCTATGCCGCGGCCTACGGCAGCCTCGATGCGATGCGGCTGCTGGTTGCCGCGGGAGCGGAGGTAAACGCGGCCAATGCTCTGGGCGCGACACCCCTGCTGGTCTCGATGGCCGAGCCCGAAAAAGTGCGATTCCTCATCGATCACGGCGCCGATGTGAATGCCCGGTCCAAAATGGGCCGCACGCCGCTCTGGATCGCGGCCGCCACTGACGGCGCCTCCGGGACCGTCAAGCTGCTTCTCGATCGCGGCGCGAATCCGGCGGTTCGCGACGAGATGCAATCGACGCCGCTGCTGGCCGCCACGGCGGCAGGCGATACGGCCAGCATTCGGCTCCTTCTCGATCGTAGCGCCGGCGTCAACGATCGGGACGCGGCCGGGTTCACGCCGCTGATGTATGCCGCCATGAACGGAAACCGGAAGGCGGTCGAGTGGCTGCTTGCCCGGGGAGCCGATGTGAATGCCGTTTCCGCTCGTGAAGTCAATCCGCGTGTCAAAAACGGAGCGGTCGCGACCGGGTTGTTTACACCCCTGTTGCTGGCCGCGGCGACCGGCGGGCCGGAAGTGGTCCAGAAGCTGCTGGAGGCCGGCGCCGATATTGACGCCCAAGACGTTCGCGGTCTCACCCCGTTGATGCTGGCGATCGCGACCGACCACGCGGACATCCGCACGATCCGCCTGTTGCTGAAGCGCGGCGCGAATGCCGTGATCCGCGACCGGGAAGGTCTGACGGCGGCGGATTGGGCCCGCCGGTACTCGGATGAGGCCGTATTGCGCGAGTTCGGCCTTCCGAGCGTCGGTGCGCCGGACACGGCCGCTTTCTTTCCCGTTCGCGCTCCAGGGCAAGCCGATCCGCGCCAGGCGGCGGCCCGGGCCGTGGCGCTGCTCGAACGCACGAGCGCCAGCTCCTTCCGCGAAGGCGGCTGCGTCTCCTGCCACACCCAGAACCTCACCGCCTTGGCCGTGAAAGCCGCGAGTGCGCGGCGCATCCCGGTGCGGGAAGACGCCCTCACCGAACGCCGCAAGGCCTCGGAGTCTCTGGTGGGCGCCGCCGAACAACCGCTGTTGCAGCGCATGGATCCGCCGGTTCCGGAGATTCTGACCTACGGCCTGCTGGAATTGGAAGCGGAGGGCGAGACCGGCGGCCGCATGACGGACGCCATCGTTCATAACCTCGCCGGCCAGCAGCGGCAGGCCGGCAACTGGCACGTGGGCGGCATTGCCCGCGCGCCCATGGCGGACGGCGATTTTTCACGGACGGCGCTGGCCATTCGCGCGCTGCAGACTTACAGCACGCCGGGCCGGAAGACCGATTTGCAGAGGCGCGTGCAGCGGGCTGCGACCTGGTTGGCGAACGCAACCCCGCAGACCACCGAGGACTGGAACATGCAGGCGCTCGGTCTCAAGTGGGCGGGTGCGAGCCGCGGGAAAGACGCGGTTCGCCGGCTGCTGCTGGGGCAACACGAGGACGGCGGTTGGGGACAAACCGAAGCCCTGGCGAGCGACGCCTATGCCACCGGCCAGACCCTCTACACGCTTCACGAACTCGGACTTGCCGCGAGCGATCCCGCCTACCGGCGCGGCGTGCAGTATTTGCTGCGGACGCAGGCCGCGGACGGATCCTGGTACGTCCGAAGCCGTGCGGTGAAGATCCAGCCGTACTTCGAGAGCGGGTTCCCGTATGGTCCCGATCAGTGGATCTCTTCGGCGGCTACGGCGTGGGCGGCCGCGGCCGTCAGCTATGCCATCGGTCCGGAGCAACTGGCTGGCTTGAGACCGTGAAAGGGCCCGGCGCCGGCAACGCGGAAGAAAGCCAATGCCGGCGCCAACGGATCGCATGACTCACTTAGGGAACCCTTCGGTGCGGCAGCAGATTTTGCAAAGAATTGCCGCATTGAAACCGGATATGCGGCCGCGCTGGGGGCGCATGACCGCGCATCAGATGTTGTGCCACTTGACGGATTCGTTTCGCGTCGCGATGGGCGAGAAACACGCCAGCCCGGCCACCGGCCTGCTGCAGCGCTCGCTGCTCAAATGGGCGGCTCTGTACCTTCCGCTGCGCTGGCCGCAGGGTGTGCCCACCCGGCCGGAGGTCGAACAGGGGGCAGGCGGCACGCCGCCCGGCGATTTCTGCCGGGATCGGATCGAGCTGATCTCTGCGATCGAGCGCTTCGCCGGCGCCAACCGCACATTCGAATGGGGCAAGCATCCCGCATTTGGAAGCCTCCGCGACCGCGAATGGCTGCGCTGGGGGTATCTTCACACCGACCACCACTTGCGGCAGTTCGGACTGTAACACGGGATCGCGCCGACTCGCGGTATGATCGGTTCATCCGGAAGAATCGGGAGCGCGCGGGCCCGCGATTGTGACATCCGAGCGGTGGAATCAAATTAAGGAATTGATGGCGGGGGCCATGAGTGTGCCTCCCGAACAGCGCGGGGCATTCGTGGATGCGCAGGCGGCAGGCGATGAAGATCTGCGCCGCGAGGTCCTCTCGCTGCTCGAATCGGACTCCGATGCGGGCGAATTTCTGGAGCCGGCTCCGGCGCCAGCCGGTCTCGAGGCGGATGAAGACGAGCCGGGGCCCAACCTGGCGGGTGTTCGCGTGGGCGCTTATGAGCTGGTTCGCGAGATCGGCCGCGGCGGCATGGGTACGGTCTATTTGGCCGCTCGCGCCGATAATGAGTTTCGCAAGCGCGTCGCCGTCAAGCTAATCCGCCGCGGTATGGAGAGCGGCTTTGCCATCCGCCGCTTCCGCAATGAACGGCAGATTCTGGCGCGCCTCGAACACCCCTACATCGCCCGCCTCCTGGATGGAGGCACAACGGACAACGGCTTTCCCTACTTCGTCATGGAGTTCGTGGAAGGCGAGCCGCTGCTGGCGCACTGCACGGCGCGGCAGCTCTCGATTCGCGAGCGCCTCGCCATCTTTATCAAAGCCTGCGCGGCGGTGGATTACGCCCATCGGCGGATGATCGTTCACCGCGATTTGAAGCCGGGGAACATCCTGGTCGCACCGGACGGCACACCGAAACTTCTGGACTTCGGGGTAGCCAAGATCCTGGATCCGATGGCGGCCGATTTTCTGGGCGACTCGACAGCCGGCGGGTTCCGCCTCATCACGCCCGCCTACGCCAGTCCCGAGCAGGTCCGCGGAGAGCCCGTTACGCTGCGCAGCGATGTGTACACGCTGGGCCTGATCCTTTGGGAACTGGTTGCCGGCTGCAAGCCGGAGGGCGCGCTGCGGCGCAGCTTTGAATGGCCCGAATCCGTCTTCGCTTCCGCGGAAGCGCCGCTGCTCCGGGCCCTTCGCGAAATCGTGCTCCGGTGTGTCCGGGAAAGCCCGAAGGAGCGCTACGAATCCGTAGCCGCCTTGGCGGGGGACCTGGAAAAAGCGCTCGCCGGAATTGAGATTGCGTTTGGCGGACAGGGCTCCGCCGAAGCGCCCCTCCGCGGTTCGATTGCCGTGCTGCCGTTCCAATTCGCCGGAGCGGACACAACCGAAAGCTATCTGGGGCTCGGTATCGCGGACGCGCTCATTACGCGGCTGAGCAATGTGGGGCGAATCCCGGTCCGGCCGACGAGCGCGGTTGTGAAGTTCGCGGGCGGGAGCGCGCGGGAAGCCGGACGCGCCTTGAACGTGCAGTTCGTTCTCGAAGGTCTGGTCCAGAAGCTGCAGGGGCGCGTGCGGGTCACGGTGCAACTGCTGGAAGCGGAGACGCAGACGCCCGTGTGGGCGGCCGGTTTCGATGCGTCGCTGGAGGATCTGTTGCAGGTGGAAGACTCGATTTCGGCGCAGGTCGCGCCGGCGCTCATCCCGCAATTGACCGGCGAAGAACGAAAGCAGCTCGCGCAGTCGGGAACCGATAATCCGAAGGCCCACGAGGCTTATCTGCGAGGCCGCTGGTATTGGAACAAGCACAACGACGATGCACTGCCGCAGGCGCTGGTGCTGTTTACCGAAGCGGTAGCCGAGGACCCGCGCTATGCCCGCGCCTATGCCGGAATCGCCGATTACCATACCTCGATGGGAGCGCGCGGCGTGCTCGTGCCCGCCGAAGCGTTTGCGGCTGCCATCCACGCGGCCAATGAAGCGATCCAGCTGAATCCGGCGCTGCCGGAAGCGCATGCGTCGCTCGGGTTCGCGCTGTGGGCGCGCGACCGCGACTTTGAAACAGCCGAGCACCATCTGCATCTGGCGATCGCGTTGAACCCCGAGTACGCCCTGGCGCACGATTGGCTGGGCCTGATGAACTCCGCGCGCCGCCGCCCGGAGGCCGCCGTGGCGTACATCGAGCGGGCCCGCCGTCTGGATCCGCACAGCCCACTCTATGCCGCGGATCTGGCCCTGTGCCAGTACGTGGCGCGACGCTACGACTTGGCGATCGATTCCTTTCAACCGCCGGCCGACTCGACGTTTCCGGTCAACGGCTCGGTATTCGCGCTCAGCTTGTTGGCAAAGGGCGAGGCCGCGCGGGCCAATGAAACGGCGCGGCAGTTCGTCCAAGCCAGCAACCGGAATCCCCTGGCGCTGGGCGTTTGGAGCGTGGCGGCCGGCGCCGCCGGCAACTCGGCTCTGACCCGGTCTCTGTTGCAGGAGCTGAATGCCAGAGGACGCGACTATTACGTGTCCGGCGTCGCGCTCGCGTTGGCGAACCTCGCGGCCGGCCGGCTCGGCGACGCCTTGAACCATTTAGAGCGGGCGTGCCGGGAGCGCGACTGGTGGACCGAGTGGCTATCCCTGATGCCGGTCTGGGACGAACTCCGGGACGACCCGCGTTTTATGCGGCTGATCCAGGATCAAAAATCCCCGGACGGCACGCTTCGGCAGCCGGGCCGGGGTCTTCGCCGGGCGTGGGCTTCGGCGGCGGCCGCCGGCCGGCGCGGGGTAGTAGCGTGCCGTACACGACTCGCTGAATTCTTCCAGCTCGTCTAAATACTCCTGCAGCAGGGCGATATAGTTCGTACTGGGCTGGCCGGTCATCATGCCCTCCGGAACGCTGCCGCGCCGCTGAAACGCTCGTCTCGGACAGCGCGGCGCGCTGGGCGATCCGCAAACCGCACCGGGTATTCGCGCAGGCAGGTGCGGCACTGGTAGTGGCCGCCATAGGGCCACATGATCTCTGCGTGCATCGCCAGGCACCAGAATTCTTTGAGTTGATCGAGTAATTGTTTCAAAGCCCCCCTCCTGTCTGGTAACGCGAGGTTGGCGGCGGGAATGGCTCAGATTTTTACTTTCGGCGCGGCGGAAGTGAGCCGCTACAATGAGAGTCGGCATGAAACGTCCGATATCTCTGCTGGCGTTCATTCTACTTGCGTTATTGTCTGGGTCGCAGCCTGGCCGGCGCGAACAGGTCGGCCCTTTACCGGATGGCGGATTCCTTCTCAACAGCGGCTGGCGGCTGCAGCCGGCCGGCCGTCAGATTCCGCTCGATACTTTCCCGATGAGCGCCGCCCTTTCTCCCGACGGGAAATATCTGCTGGCGTTGAACGGGGGATACAAGCCGCCGTCGATCAGCGTCATCGACACCGCCTTGGGCCGGGTGACGGAAACGGTGCCGGTGGAGGACGGCTGGCTGGGCCTGACGTTTTCGCCGCGCGGCGACCGTGTCTACGTAGGAGGCGGGTCCCGCGCCGCCGTCTTCGAGTTTGCGTTCAACGCCGGTAAGCTTCAGCCATTGCGAACGTTTCCGATCGTCGCCCCCGACAAACGCAGCGAACGCGATTTCATCGGCGACGTCGCGTTCCCACCGGACGGGCGTCTCCTCTATGCCGCCGATCTGTATCGCGACTCCGTCGTCGTCATCAATCCGCAGTCCGGGACCGTGATCGATCGGTACAAAACCGGCCGCCGCCCCTATCGCATTCTGTTTCATCCCGACGGCAAATCCTTCTTCGTCAGCCATTGGGCCGATGGTTCGCTGGGGGAATACGATACGGCGACCGGAAGCCAGATCGCCCTGATCCGGATCGGCGCCCATCCAACCGACATCGTATTTCGCAGCGGCGCTCCGGAGCCGGTTGGGGATACCCCCGGAGAGACGCCGGCCTATGCCGCGCGGCTCTTTGTCGCGGCCGCGAACACCAACAACGTCTACGCCGTCGGCCTGACGGCCGGGAAGGAACTGAGCCTTCTTGAGAGCATCAACGTCTCGATGACCCCGCGCCAGCCGCTCGGGATGACTCCTTCCGCGCTGGCCCTGAGTCCGGACGGAAAGCATTTGTACGTCGCCTGCTCGGATGCCAACGTGGCCGCGGTGGTGGACCTGTCGCAAGACCGGAGCTTGGTCCAGGGCTTCATTCCCACCGGCTGGTATCCGACGGCCGTGCGCGCGCTTCCTTCCGGGGCGCTGGTCGTGCTGAATGGCAAAGGCGTGCGTTCGTATTCGAATCCGAACGGGCCGAACCCGGCGAAGATGCGCAACAGCAGCGGGCCCGGTTTCGTCGGCGTGCTGCAAACCGGGACGGCTTCCTGGATCGAGCCGTTTACCGACGATCAACTCGCCGCGTGGAGCAAGACGGCGCTGGCCAACACTCCCTACAACGACGAGAAGCTCGACCAGCCAGACCCGCTGCCGGCCATCGAGCATGTCGTCTACATCGTCAAGGAAAATCGCACGTACGACCAGGTGCTGGGGGACATGAAGGAAGGAAACGGCGATCCGTCGCTGGTGCTCTTCGGCGAGAACGTCAGCCCCAACCACCACAAGCTGGCGCGCGAATTTGTGCTGCTCGACAACTTCTACGTCAACGCGGACGTGAGCGCCGATGGCCACCATTGGTCGACCGCCGCCATCGCCAATGATTACGTGGTGAAGCTTTGGCCCAACCAGTATGCCGGCCGGCGCAAGCTGTACGATTTCGAAGGACAAGAGCCGACGGCCACGCCGCCCGCGGGGTATCTCTGGACCAATGCGGCGGCCGCCGGACTCACGCTGCGGAACTTCGGCTACTTCGTCGTGAATAAGGCGAAAGCGGATGGCGGCGAGCAGGTGGAGCGCGTCCTCGACCCGGTGCTCGCCAAAAACACCAATCGGTTCTATCGCAGCTTCGACACCGACTATCCGGATGTGGAGCGCGCCAGGGTTTTTCTGAACGAACTCGCCGAATATGAGAAATCCGGCGCCATGCCGCGACTGATCATCATGCGGCTCGGCAACGATCACACCTCCGGCACCAAGCCGGGCGCGATTGCGCCGCTCTCCGCGTTTGCCGACAACGACGCGGCATTGGGAATGATTGTCGAGGGAGTCAGCCATTCCCGATTCTGGGGCAGTACGGCTTTGTTCGTGCTCGAGGACGACGCGCAGAACGGCCCCGATCATGTCGATTCGCATCGCTCGGTCGCCTTCGTGATCTCGCCCTATGTAAGGCGGCACGCGGTGGACAGCACGCTCTACAACACGACGTCGATGCTCCGCACCATGGAATTTCTTCTCGGTCTGCGGCCGATGACGCACTTCGATGCCGGCGCCCGGCCCATGGCGTCCGTATTCCAAACTACGCCCGACGCGGCTCCGTTCGTCGCCGAGAAGCCGCGCGTCCCTCTCGATCAGCGAAACGCTTCCGGCGCGCCGGGTGCGCAGGCCTCCGCCCGGATGGATTTCGATGAGGCCGATCGAGCCGACGATGATGAATTGAACGCCGTCCTCTGGCGCGCTATCCGCCAGGGAGCGCCTCCGCCGCCCGTCCGGAGTTATTTTTCGCGCTGACAAATCGAATGCCGCAAATTTATCTCTGCTTTCTCTGGCACATGCATCAGCCGTTTTATAAGGACCTGACCACGGGCGAGTACAAGCTCCCCTGGACCCGCATGCATGCGCTCAAAGACTATTACGGGATGGTGCGCATTCTGGAGGAGTTTCCGAAAATCCGGCAGACCTTCAATCTGGTGCCGTCGATGATGGCCCAGGTTTTGGAGTACGCTGCCGGCGAAGCCGCCGATCCGTTCTTGCAAATGGCGCTCAAGCCGGCCGAGCATCTGACTGAGGAAGACCGCGCGTTCCTGTTGCGCCATTCCTTTTATTCCGATCCGCAGCGCATGATCTATCGGTATCCGCGCTACGGAGAGTTGTTCAACACCTGGCAGGCGCAGAAGGGGACCGCGTCGCGCAGCCTGCTCGGCGTGCAGGAATTCCGCGATCTGCAGATGTGGTCGCAGCTCGCCTGGTTTGACGAGGAGTTTCAGGAACACGATCCGGAGGTGCGGGAATGGATCGAACGCGGCCGCAACTTCACTTTGGCCGATCAGGCCCGCATGGGCGGCAAGCAGCGCGAGATCGTAGGCAAGGTGCTGCCCGAATACCAGAAGCTGGCCGCGACCGGACAGATCGAAATCTCCACCACTCCGTATTACCACCCGATTCTGCCGCTGGTTTGCGATTCCGACATCGCCGGTGTGGCGCACCCGAACGTTCCGCTCCCGCCGCGTTTCCGCTATCCGGACGATGCCCGCAAGCAGCTGGCGCTGGCGCGCGAATACGTGAAACGGTATTTCGGGACAGCTCCGGTGGGCCTCTGGCCGTCGGAAGGCTCGGTTTCCGATGAAGCCCTTTCGATCGCGGCGGAACTTGGTTTCGAGTGGGCCGCCACCGATAGCGGCGTGCTCAACCGGACCCTCAGCCGCTCGGTCCCGGTGGACGGCTTGTACCGGCCCTATCGCTGGCACCGGCAAAACCGCCAGATGCACATGATCTTCCGCGATCATTACATGAGCGACCTGATCGGGTTCGTGTATTCCAAAATGGATGCCGGCGCCGCCGCGGACGATTTTCTGAATCGCATTCGCGACAATTGCTCCGGAATTCTGGCCGCCGGGCGTGATGCGCTGGTTCCCATCATCCTGGATGGCGAAAATGCGTGGGAATACTACTACCTCAACGGACGGCCGTTCCTGCGCGCGTTGTACCGCAGGGTTTCCGACGACCCGCGATTGAAATCCGTGACCGTGAGCGAGGGACTGCGGCTGATGCAGCCGGAGCCGCTCGACCACATCTTTCCCGGTTCCTGGATCAACGCCAACTTCGATGTGTGGATTGGGGCCGAAGAGGACAACCAGGCCTGGACCCAGCTGTTGCGCGCGCGCCAGACGTTCGATGCCACCACTGGCGTGCCCGAAGATCGGCGCAAGCTCGCCTTCGAGGAGTTGCTCATCGCCGAAGGCAGCGACTGGTGCTGGTGGTACGGTCCGGAACACGATTCGGCGAATCGCATCGAGTTCGACCAGCTGTACCGCAGCCATCTGGCCAACGTCTACCGCTTCCTCAACCTGGCCCCGCCGGAGGAGCTGTCCAGACCCATTCTGCGCATCAGCGTTCCGGCGGTGCAAATTGAATCTACGGGCCCGATTACGCCGGTGATCGACGGAGAAGTGACTTCGTACTTCGAATGGATCGGCGCGGGAATGTACCAGGTGGACACGCGCTCGGGCTCGATGCACGGAAAGAAGTTTCTGATTCAGGAAGTCCAGTTCGGCACCGATGGCGCGCACCTGTTCCTGCGGCTGGATTTTTCTCCGGGCGGGGAAAGGGAACTGGACGGTGTCGAGGCGCGACTGACGCTGGAACCGCGCGACGGCAAACGGACCAGCCGCGCGGTTTTCGGCTTTTCACAGGGCGCGGCTCGGTTGACCGATGTCCACTTTGCAGCCGGCGGTAAAGAGCCGGTGGAATGCGCGCTGGGCCACGTGTTCGAGGCCCGGTTCCCGTTGAGCGCCTTGGGAGTGCAGAATGGCGAAGGCGTCCGCTTCCAACTCTCTCTGTGGCAGGGCGGCCTGCCGGTGGACGCGATCCCTCCGCAGGGCTGGCTCGAATTGCGCACTACCGATCCGGCCGATTTGGCCGGATAGGAGCCCGCGCGGCGCCCGCGCGGCGCGGCCACAAATGAGTGCATTAGCTGAATTTATACAAACGCCCACTTGCATTTGAAATTCTTGATACGGTACACTCGATCTCAGTTCCCGATGATCAGCGGTACTCCAGGCCGGTGGCTTCGCTCCGTTGTTTCCCACACCATCGCTATTCCTGTAGGCATTATTATCGTAGTCATCGTAGCCGGCCCCGCGTAGGCCAGGCGGAACTAAAGGTTCCCAAGGCCATCAGCGGGGCGGAAATCAGCCCGGCTGATGGCCTTTTTCGTTTGGTGAGGAGTCTGACGAGGTAAACGAAATGTCAACTTTGATGAGCGGCGCGAGGATGCTGCTGGAGTGCCTGACCCGGGAAGGGGTCGATTGCATGTTCGGGTATCCGGGCGGCGTCACGCTTCCTTTGTACGACGTGCTGTATGATCATCCCCTGCGGCACGTGCTGGTCCGGCACGAGGAGAACGCCGCGTTCGCCGCGGAAGGATACGCGCGCGCCACCGGCAAGGTCGGAGTGTGCTGCGCGACATCGGGCCCCGGCGCGACCAACCTGACCACCGGGCTGGTGGACGCGATGATGGATTCGATTCCGATTGTCGCGATCACCGGGCAGGTCTCCACCAAGCTCATCGGCAGCGACGCCTTTCAGGAAGCCGATACGTTTGGCATCACGCGCTCCTGCACCAAGCACAACTATCTCGTCAAGAAGCTGGAAGATCTGCCGCAGATCGTGCACGAAGCATTCTATGTGGCGGCCAGCGGGCGTCCCGGCCCGGTCCTGGTCGATATCCCGAAAGACGTCTTCCAGGCGCAAGGGCACTATCAGCACGTGACGGCAATTCATCTCCCGGGGTACAAGGTCTACACGGAAGGGCACTCGGGGCAGATCCGCCGCGCCGTGCAGCTGATTCAGAAATCCGAACGGCCGCTGGTCTACGCCGGAGGCGGCGTTGTCGCGGCCGATGCCTCGCGCGAGCTGCGCCAGTTTGTCGAGCGCACCGGTTTTCCGGCAGTGAACACGCTCATGGGCCTGGGCGCGCTGCCTTCGGATCATCCCAATTTCATCAGCATGCCGGGGATGCACGGCAGCTACGCGGCCAACCTGGCGATGACGAACGCCGACCTGCTGATCGCGCTAGGTGTGCGCTTCGACGATCGCGTCACCGGCCGGCTCGCCGCGTTCGCGCCGCATGCGAAGGTGATCCACGTGGATATCGATCCGGCCGAAATCGGCAAGAACCGCGCGCCCGATGTGCCGATCGTCGGCGACGTCAAACGGGTGCTGGTGCGCCTCAACCAGGCGCTTGCCGATAGCAAGGAACCGGCGGATCCGAACGTGGAAGCCGGACGCAAAGCCTGGTGGCACCAGATCCGGCAATGGAAGGAAGAGCATCCGCTGCAGCCGGTGACCTCCGATTCCGAAATCAAGCCGCAGCACCTGATGGCCGAAATCGACCGGCTTTCGCAAGGCCGGGCAATCGTCACTTCCGACGTCGGCCAGCACCAGATGTGGGCGGCGCAGCTGTTGCGGTTTTCGGAGCCGCGGTTGTGGATCAACTCGGGCGGGCTCGGCGCCATGGGCTTCGGCCTCCCGGCGGCCATTGGCGCGCAGTTTGCCCGGCCCGACAAGCTGGTGTTTTCGGTGGTCGGCGACGGCGGCTTTCAGATGGCGATTCCCGAGCTTTCCACCATCGTCAGCTATGGCCTGCCGATCAAGATCGTGGTCATGAACAACGGCTATCTCGGGATGGTCCGGCAGTGGCAGGAGCTGTTCTACAACAACCGGCTGAGCTCGGTGACGCTGGATTGCTTCCCGGACGCGGAAAAGCTCGCGGCGGCCTACGGCTTCAAAGGAAAGACCATCGAGAAGCCTTCGGAGCTCGCTGGGGCGCTCGAAGCGGCCGTCAAGGAGCCCGGCCCGTATCTGCTGAATGTCAAGGTTTCGCCGGCCGAATGTGTGTACCCGATGGTGCCCGCAGGCGGTGCCATCAACGAAATGGTGCTGGGGCCGCCGCAACCCGTGGCTGCGAAGTAGAAGCGCGAAGTAAGGGGCAAGACGTGCTACAGATCATATCTTTACTGGTGGAGAACAAGCCGGGCGCGCTGATGCGTGTCACGGGGCTGCTGACGCAGCGCGGGTATAACATCGAGAGCCTGACGGTGGCGCGCACGCTCGACCCCGAGCTTTCGCGCATGACCATCGCGGTCGAAGTGGATTCCACCCTGCGCGAGCAGGTCATCAAGCAGATGAACAAGCTGGTGAACGTGCTGCAGGCGACCGACCTGACCGATTCGCCGGCGGTGATTCGCGAACTGGTGCTGGTGCGCGTGCGGACCCCGCAGGAATCGCGCCAGGCCGTATTGAAGGAAGCCGAGATTTTTGGCGGCCGCGTCGTGGATTCCTCAACCGAGGGATTTGCCATTGAAGTGACGGGCGATCCGGAAAAGCTCAACGAGTTTGTCGACGTGATGCGGAGCTATGGCGATATCGAGGTGACGCGGTCGGGGGCGCTGGCCATCGGGCTCGAGGCCAAAAAGCTGCGCCTGCAGCCGCCCGTGCCCACTAAGAGCGCCACGAAAGTGGAAGAAACGGTTCAATAGTGCCGGGCCGCCGTGCGGCTGCCCGTTTGGAGAGAGAGATGGCGAAACGCTATTACGAAAGAGACGGAAATCTGGAGAATTTGAAGGGGCGCACGGTCGCCATCATCGGATATGGCAGCCAGGGACACGCGCATGCGCTCAACCTGCGCGATTCCGGAGTCGACGTGATCGTCGGGCTCTATCCCGGCAGCAAGTCCAAAGCCAAGGCCGAAGCATCCGGCCTGCGGGTCATGGACACCGCGGATGCCGCGAAGGCCGCCGACATCGTCATGATCCTGGTGCACGATCACCTGCAGGGCGATCTCTACAACAAGGAGATTGCGCCGCACATGACGGCGGGCAAAACCCTGATGTTCGCCCACGGGTTCAACATTCACTTCAAGCAGATCGCGCCGCCCAAGGACGTGGACGTCACGATGATCGCGCCCAAGGCGCCCGGCCACCGCGTCCGCGAACTGTACGTGGAAGGCGTCGGCGTGCCGGCGCTGGTGGCGGTTCACCAGGATGCCTCCGGCAAAGCGCTGCAGAACGCGCTGGCCTATGCGCTGGCGCTCGGCTGTCTGCAGGCCGGCGTCATCGAGACCACCTTCAAGGAAGAAACCGAAAGCGATCTGTTCGGCGAGCAGAGCGTGCTCTGCGGCGGCGTCAGCGCGCTGATCCGGGCGGGCTTCGAAACGCTGGTCGAAGCCGGCTATGCGCCCGAGATCGCGTATTTCGAGTGCCTGCACGAGGTGAAACTGATCGTCGACCTCATCTATGAAGGCGGCCTCAGCTACATGCGCTACTCGGTATCGGATACCGCCGAGTATGGCGATTACACGCGCGGGCCGCGCATCGTCAACGACCAGACGCGCGCGGAGATGAAGAAGATTCTTTCCGAGATCCAGTCCGGCGAATTCGCCCGGCAGTGGATGGAGGAAAACAAAACCGGCCGCAAGAACTTCCTGGCGATGCGGGAACGCGAGCAGAACCAGAAGATCGAGCAGGTCGGCCGCGAACTTCGCGAGATGATGCCGTTCCTGAAGAAGAAAAAGGAGGCCGGCGTTCCGCAAGACACTGCGGTAGCGGCCAAGAAGTAACTAGGTCAGGCCCCGGCCTGCCCGCCTTTGGTGACTTATGAAGATCTTCACATTCGATACGACTCTCCGGGACGGCACGCAAGGCGAAGCCGTCTCTTTCTCCGTGGATGACAAGCTGGTCATTGCGCAGAAGCTGGATGAGCTCGGCATCGATTACATCGAAGGCGGCTGGCCGGGGTCCAATCCGAAGGACAAAGAGTTTTTTGAGCGGGCCCGCGAGCTCGATTTCAAGCATGCCCGCCTTACCGCCTTTGGCGCCACCCGGTTCGCCAAGAACACGGTGGAGGAGGACCGCAATGTGCGTGCCCTCATCGAGGCCGGCACGCCGGTGGTGAGCATCTTCGGCAAGACGTGGGATCTGCACGTGAAACGCGCACTCGGCATCAGCCTCGACGAAAACCTCAAGCTGATCTCGGAGACGGTGAAATACCTGAAGGACCACGGCAAGGAAGTGGTCTACGATGCCGAGCATTTCTTCGACGGCTACATCGCCAACCCCGAGTACGCGCTGAAGACCCTGGAAGCCGCCAAAGAGGGCGGCGCCGACGTGCTCTGCCTGTGCGACACCAACGGCGGCAGCACCACCGGCCGCATCGAAGAACTGGTCGCCGAGGTGCGCAAGCGCTTCGACGGCGTCATCGGCATCCATACCCATAACGATTCGGACATGGCCGTAGCCAACACGCTGGCGGCGGTCGAGGCCGGCGCCACCCATGTGCAGGGCTGCATGAACGGCTATGGCGAGCGCTGCGGGAACGCGAACATGGCGTCCATCCTCGCCAACCTCGAATTGAAACTCGGTCATACCACCGTCGGTCCCGAAAAACTGGCGAGCCTCTCCTCGGTCTGCAAGTTCATCTCCGAGCTGGCCAATCTGCCGCTGCGCAACGATCAGCCGTTCGTCGGCAAGAGCGCCTTCGCGCACAAGGGCGGCGTGCATGTCAGTGCGGTCCTCAAGGATTCGGCGACGTACGAGCACATTGCGCCGGAGGCCGTCGGAAACCGCCAGCGCGTGCTCGTGAGCGACCTCTCCGGCCGCGGCAATATCATGTACAAGCTCAAGCAGCATGGCTTGGCCGACCGTCTCGATGAAGAGGCCCGTCGCGCGCTGCTCGAGCGCATCAAGCAGATGGAGTACGAAGGCTACGAACTGGAAGCCGCCGAAGGGACATTCGAGCTTCTGGTGCGCGACGCGCTGCATCCCGGGATGCATTTCTTTGACGTCGACAGCTACGAAGTGACCACCCGCGCCGGCGGCGACGGCGGCTCCCACACCACTGCGACCGTGACGCTGCGGGCCCAGGACGGCGTCCACTCGGCCACCGCGGCCGGCCACGGCCCCTTCAACGCGCTGCACCTCTGCCTGCGCACTTGTTTATCCAAGCTCTATCCGCAGATCAAGGAAGTGCGCCTGACGGATTACAAGGTCCGGGTGCTCGATTCGCGCAAAGGGACCGCCGCCAACGTGCGGGTGCTGATCGAATGGTCCGACCACCGCCGCAGCTGGTCGACGGTCGGCGTCTCCGACAACGTCATTGAAGCGAGCTGGAAAGCGCTGGTCGATGCAATCCGGCTCGAGCTGATGCGGCTCACGGAAAAAGACAGCTCGATCGAACGCGCCGTGGAAGATTACTGCTGGGGCGTGTAACCGAGTTTTTTGCGCTCTTCGAGAGTCCGCCGGAGGATAGGCAGGACCGCCAGATCTTTTTCGCCGCCGAGCTCTTCCTTAATCGCAATCAGAGTTTCCAGATCGAGCACTCGGTGAACGAGATCCAGATCGAACGTATTCACCGGCGCGCCGTTGAGAATCGCCGAAAGACCGCCCACCACCAAAAAATCGACATTACAATCACACAGCTTGCGGAGTATCGCGGAAAAGTCACTTTCCACCGGCCTCACTGTAACCGGCGATTTTCCATGCTCGAACGTGTCCCGGAAAGCGCCAAACGGCGTTATCCTGTGCCTTATGGCTGACTCTACTGCTCCCGCCCGCGCCATGGGCTTCGCCACCCGCTCGCTGCACGCCGGCCACACACCCGATGCCGCGTCTCACGCCCGCGCGGTGCCGATTTACCAGACCACGTCTTACACCTTCGATGATTCCGCGCACGCGGCCGCCTTGTTCGCGCTGCAGCAGTTCGGGAATATCTACACCCGGATCATGAACCCGACCACCGACGTGTTCGAGCAGCGCGTCGCTTCGCTCGAAGGCGGGATCGCGGGGCTGGCCACCTCCAGCGGCCAGGCTGCCCAGTTTCTGGCGATCTCCAGCCTCTGCGGCGTCGGTGACGAGGTGGTCGCTTCCAGCACCCTCTATGGCGGCACCTACACGCAGTTCGACGTCAGCTTCCGCCGCATCGGCATCAACGTGAAATTCGTCGAGCCGGACGACCCGGAAAATTTCCGCAAAGCCATTACGCCGAAAACCCGCGCGCTCTACGGGGAGACGATTGCCAATCCGCGCATGAACGTGCTCGATATCGAGCGCGTGGCGAAGATTGCCCACGACGCCGGCGTGCCGCTGGTGGTCGACAACACCATGGCCTCGCCGTACCTGTGCCGCCCCATCGAGCACGGCGCCGACATCGTTCTTCACTCGGCGACGAAATTCCTGGGCGGCCATGGCACCTCCATCGGCGGCATCATCATCGACAGCGGCAAATTCCAGTGGAACGAGAAGTTTCCCGCCATCACCGAGCCGAGCCCCGGCTACCACGGCATGAAGTTCGCCGAAGTCTTCGGCAACCTCGCGTATATCATCAAGGTCCGTGTGGAAGGGCTGCGCGATTTCGGCCCGTGCGTCAGCCCCTTCAACTCGTTCCTCTTCCTGCAGGGCATCGAGACGCTCAAATACCGCATGGAGCAGCACAGCCGCAATGCTCTCGAAGTGGCGCAGTGGCTGTGCAAGCATCCCGCGATTTCCTGGGTAAAGTATCCGGGGCTGCCGTCCAGTCCGTATTACAAGCTGGCGCAGAAATATCTGCCGAAGGGCTGCGGCTCCATTCTCACGTTCGGCATCAAAGGCGGCCTGGAGGCCGGCCGCAAGCTCATCGATTCCGTGCAAGTCTTCTCCCATCTGGCGAACCTCGGCGACGCCAAGAGCCTGATCATCCACCCGGCCTCCACCACCCACCAGCAGTTATCCGACGAGCAGCAACTCGAAGCCGGTGTGACGAAAGATCTGGTTCGCATTTCAGTCGGGATCGAAGACGTGGAGGACATCATTTGGGACCTGGAGCAAGCCATCGCCGCCTCGCAAAAATAATTCCGGCCGTTCTGTGGGCCGCCGCCGCGGCCTTTGCGGCAGACCCGCTGCCGGGAATGCCGCCCATTCTCAACCCGGCCGACATTTATTCCGCCGATCGCGCCGGCGATCTCAATCCCGTGGTGCGCGGCTTTCCGGCGCGCGTGTACGTTCCCAACACGGAGAGCAACACGGTGGACGTGATCGACCCGGCCACTTACAAGGTGATCGATCATTTTCGCGTTGGCCGCCTGCCGCAGCACGTCACGCCCTCCTGGGACTTGAAGACGCTCTGGGTGCTCAACGACAAAGGAAACAGCCTCACCCGCATCGATCCGAAGACCGGCAAGCCGCATGGCATGGTTCGCGTCCGCGATCCGTACAACATGTACTACACGCCCGACGGCAAGTACGCCATCGTGGTGGCCGAGCAGCGGGAACGTCTCGAATTTTACGACCCGAACTCCTGGAAGCTGGTGCACCAGCTTTGGGTCCAGTGCAAAGGCGTGGACCACATGGATTTTTCCGCCGACGGCCGCTACCTCATCGCCAGCTGCGAGTTCGGCGAAGCCGTGATCAAAGTGGATGTGGCGCAGCAGAAGTTGCTCGGCAAACTGCCGGTCCAGCCCGCCGGTATGCCGCAGGACGTGAAGACCTCGCCCGACGGCAAGGTGTTCTACGTGGCCGATATGCATGCTAATGGCGTGCACTTGATCGACGGCGACAACCTCAAGCAGATCGGATTCCTGCCCACCGGCAAGGGCGCTCACGGCCTCTACGTCAGCCGCGATTCGCGCACGCTGTATGTTTCGAATCGCGAGGAAGGCAGCGTTTCCTTAATCGACCTCGCCACCCGCAAGGTAGCCAACAAGTGGGTATTCCCCGGCGGCGGCAGCCCCGACATGGGCGGCGTCTCGGCCGATGGCAAGGTGTTGTGGCTATCGGGCCGTTACAATTCCGAGGTGTACGCCATCGACACCAGCAACGGCCGTTTGCTGGCGCGGATTCCCGTCGGGCACGGCCCGCACGGCCTCTGCGTGTATCCGCAGCCCGGCCGCTATTCGCTCGGCCACACGGGCGTGTTCCGGTAGGGCTGGCTGTCAGCCCTACTACACCATCCCCAGCACCGCGTTGATCAGCACGGCCGCCATCCCGATCGGTATCGCCACTTTCCATCCGATATTCATCAACTGGTCATACCGGTATCTTGGAAACGTTCCGCGAAACCAGATCAGCAGGTAAATGATCGCGCCGACTTTGAGCAGGAACCAGAACAGCCCGATGACGGCTTCATTAATCGGCGGAACCGCGAACAGGAGCGCGAACAGCAGCAGGACTACGGCAACCCCGGTCATGACCTTCCGCTGAATCGGATCGACGAGCCCCTTCACCATGCGCCACGTCAGCACGCCGGAGCCTGCGAACAACAGAACAGGAAAAACCACATTGACGGGCGTGGCCAGCCATGCCACGTTGGGAAACGGCCGCAGCCACCCGCCCCAGAACAGCGTCACCGCCACCGATGCCGCCACGAATATGTTCGCGTACTCCGCCAGGAAATACAGCGCCCACCGGAATCCGCTGTACTCCGTATGGAACCCGGCGACGAGTTCCGATTCCGCCTCGGGCAGGTCGAACGGCGCGCGGTTCGTCTCCGCCGTCGCCGCCACCAGGTACACCGCGAACGGCACGATCATGAACCCGTAATTGTCGAACACGAACCACACGCCGCGGTGCAGCTGCGCCTGGATGATGCCTTGCATGCTCAGCGTGCCCGCCACCATCACGCCGGAGAGCAGCGCGAACGCCAGCGCCACCTCGTAGCTCACGAGTTGCGCCGCGCTCCGCAGAGCGCCTAGCAGCGGATAGTGGCTGTTCGATGCCCAGCCGCCCAGAATAATTCCCAGGATTCCGACCGCGCTCATCGCCGAGACCACCAGCAGCCCCACATTCACATCGGCGACGTAGATGTTCTTGGCAAAGGGAAGGACCGCAAACGCCGTCAGGCCCGTAAATGTCGAGATCACCGGCGCAACCCAGAAAATCGCCCGGTCGGCATCGGTGGGAAGAATGTCTTCCTTGAGCAGCAGCTTCAAGGCGTCCGCGATCGGCTGCAGCAGCCCATGCGGCCCAACCCGCATCGGCCCCAGCCGGACCTGGAAATCCGCCAGCACCTTGCGCTCGACCAGCGTGAGATAGCCCGCCACCAGCGGAAACAGCGCGACCACCACCACGCTGACTGCCAGCGGCATGAACCAGGGGCTTGAGAAGATCGCGGTCATAGTGTCCTCATCGCGCCAGCGAAGTCTGCGCCAGGCGCAGGAACGGCTCCGGATAAATCCCGATGACCAGGGTCAGCACGCCGCTTGCCGCCAGCGCTATCCGCAATCCGAAGCCGGAAGCCAGGGGCGCCTGCTCGACAGAGGGCCGCGCGAACATGCTGCGCACAATCTTGAAGTAGTAATAGAGCGCCACCACCGCGTAGAGCACCCCAATCACGGCCAGCGCGTAATGTCCCGTCTCGATCAGCGCCAGGAAGATGTAATACTTCCCCAGGAATCCGGCCATCGGTGGAATGCCCGCGAGCGACAGCAGGAAAATCAGCATCAGCAGGGCATACCCGGGACTCTTCTGCATCAGCCCCGCGACGTCTTCCAGGTCCTCGCCGATGATCTCCGCGCGCCGCAGCGCCACTAGCACCAGGAACGCTCCCAGGTTCATGAAGGTGTATACCATCACGTACACCGCCACCCCGTTGATCCCGGTCCGGTTGCCGGCGACCAGCCCCAGCAGCATGTACCCGGCGTGCGAAATCGAGCTGTACGCCAGCAGGCGCTTGATGTTGGTCTGGTTGATGGCAGCCAGATTTCCGATCGTGAGCGTCGCCACCGCGATCACCGACAGCAGCGGCTCCCAGATGGGGCGCGCGGCCGCCAGCGGGCCGAGGAAAATGCGCAGCAGGAAGGCAATCGACGCGGCTTTCGACGCCACCGCGAGATAGGCCGTGACGGTCGTCGGTGCGCCTTCGTAGGCGTCCGGAGCCCACATGTGAAACGGCACGGCCGAAATCTTGAACAGCAGCCCCACCGAAACCGTGGCCAGCGCCAGAAAGACGACCGGATCCCAGGCCGGCCGCATGGCAATCGCGTCCGTCACATCCAGCAGCTTCGTCGAGCCAGCCAGCCCGTACATCAGTGAAAAGCCGTATGCCAGAAAGCCGCTCGAGAACGCGCCCAGCAGCAGGTACTTCAAGGCCGCCTCGTTGGACCGCTTGTCCCCGCGCAGAAACCCGACCATGACGTAGAAGCTCAATGCCATCAGCTCCAGCCCGATGAAGAGCGTGATCAGATCGGTCCCGACCGCCAGAAAGTACATGCCCGACTGCGCGAACAAAATCAGCCCATAGTATTCCCCATGATGCTCGCCGGCGATTTCGAGATACTTGTAGGAGACGATCGCGACGATCAAGGCCGCCACCACGAAAATCCAGTTGTAAAAGATGCCGAAGCCGTCGATCGTCACCGACCCGTGAAATCCGCTGATCTCCGTCAGCCCGTTGGCGGCCAGGTAGGCTTGCTGGCGCCACAAACCCCAGCCCGTGAACGCCTCCGCCAGTGCGACGAACAGCAGCAGCCATTTTCTCTGCCGCGGGTCCGGGAAAACAAGGAAATCGAACAACAGGATGGCGCAGCCGAATAGCGCCAGCATCAACGCTGGAATGATCGTGAAGTGATCGGTGGCTGTATAGAAAAGGTTCACCGCGCGCCTCCGAGCATCGCCTGCGCCGTCTTGGCTGCCTCGCCGCCCGTCGGAGCCTGGCCTCCCGCCACGTACTCCGGCCGTACTCGCTGCACGATCTGAGTCACCGGCTGCTGCAGCACGTCAAAATATGGCTTCGGATACAAACCGATCCAGAACGCCCACAGGATCAACGGGAGGAAAATCGCCAGTTCGCGAAGGCTCAGGTCCGGAAGCCCGATGTTCTTGCTGTTCGTAACTTGCCCGAGCATGGTCCGCTGGTAGAGCCACAGCAGATACGCCGCGCCGAAGATCACTCCGGTGACCGCGAACGCGGCCCACACGCGGCTGGTTTCAAAGGTCCCCTGCAGAATCGTGAATTCGCCGATGAACCCATTCAGCAGCGGCAGCCCGGCCGAGCTGAACATGGCGATGGCGAAAACCGTCGCGAACTTTGGCATGACGTGCGCCAGCCCGCCATATTCGGCGATCTCGCGGGTATGCCGCCGCTCGTATACCACCCCAATAATCAGGAAGAGCATGCCCGTCGAGATCCCGTGATTGATCTGCTGGATCACGCTGCCGGTCAGGCCGTTCGGCGTCAGCGCGAAGATGCCCAGCGTGCAGAAGCCCAGATGGCTCACCGACGAATACGCCACCAGCTTCTTCCAATCCTGCTGCATCAGGCTCACCAGCGCCCCATAGATAATCGCAATCAGCGACAGCACCGCCAGGATCTGCACGATGGTGCGGTCCGCCGACGCCTGCGGCAGCAGCGGCAGGGAAAATCGCAGAAATCCGTAGGTGCCCATCTTCAGGAGAACGCTGGCCAGGATCACCGAGCCCGCCGTCGGCGCCTCCACGTGCGCATCCGGCAGCCACGTGTGGAAGGGGAACATCGGCACTTTCACCGCGAATCCCAGGAAGAACGCCCAGAACACCCACTGCTCCATTCCCAGCGGCAAATGCAGCTTCATGAGCTCGGAGATTTCAAACGTATAGAAGCCGAATTGCTTATAGTGCTGGAAGTACAGCGTCAGGATGCCCAGCAGCAGCAGCACCGAGCCGGCCAGCGTGTACAGGAAGAATTTGATCGCCGCGTAGAGCTTTCGGGGGCCCCCCCAGATCCCGATGATGAAGTACATCGGCACCAGCACCACTTCCCAGAACACGAAGAACAGGAAGAAGTCGAGCGCGACGAATACCCCGATCATCCCTACTTGCAGCAGCAGGAACATCGCGTAGTATTCCTTGACGCGCTCCTGAATGGCATTCCACGAGGAGAGAATCGAGAGGAACCCGAGCAGAGTCGTGAGCATCACCAGCAGCAGGCTGATGCCGTCCATGCCGATCAGGTATTTGGCCCCGAGCGACGGAATCCAATCCGCCTGCTCGACGAATTGATACCCGGCGGCGCCCGTCTGGAAACGGAAGACCAGAGGCAGGGAAACCAGAAAGCCCGCCAATGACGCCGCGTTGGCCCACAGGCGGATCAGCTTCTTGTTCTCGCCGGGGAGGAACAGCAGAACCAGCAGCCCCGCCAGGGGCGTCCACAGAACCAGACTCAGCAGATGTTGATCCATAGCTTCACCGCGCCACGTAATAGCCGAAGAACACCAAAACCCCGATCACCACGTAAAAGGCGTATGCCTGCACGCGGCCGGTCTGCAGCAGGCACACCGGATAAGAAACCATCTTCACGGCGAACGAAGTCAGCCGCACCGCGCCGTCGACAATCCACGTGTCCCACCAGATCGACAGCCGCGACGTGAACCGGGTCAGCCACCCTGCGCCATTCACGCCGCCGTCCACCACGTCGCGGTCGAATGCGCCGAGCAGGAGCCCCCCGCGCTTGCCAATCCCGTTGACGAACAGGAAATCGTACAACTCATCGACGTACCACTTGTTGTAAAGCACGGTATAGAGCGGCGGGAAAGTCGCGGCGAGCCGGTCCGGGATTTCCGTCCGGATCGAGTAAAAATACCGCGCCACCCCGATGCCGGTCAGCGCCACGGCCACGGAAAGCCCCATCAGGGTCCACTCAAGGGACGCCGGATGTTCCGCCGGCTCGCCCGCGCCGAACATCGCGCCATACATCGGCGCCAGCCAGTTTTCAAACGCTCGGAAACTCTCGCCCAGATGCCAGAGCTTCGGCGTGCCCAGCCAGCCGGCCAGGATGCTGCCCAGCGCGAGCGCCATCAGCGGAACCGTCATTACCGCGGGAGACTCGTGCACGTGCTTCTCGGGCGCCACCCGGGACTGGCCGTAGAACGTCAGGTACATCAGCCGGAACATATAGAAGGCGGTGAGCCCGGCAGTCGCCAGCCCGACAACCCAGAGCACTGGCCCGCCCAGAGGCGAGCTGTATGCCTGCCACAGAATCTCGTCCTTCGAGAAAAAACCCGCCAGCCCCGGAATCCCCGCGATCGCCACCGACCCCGTCAGCATGGTCCAGTGCGTCACCGGAATTTTGTGCTTCAGTCCGCCCATATTCCGCATGTCCTGCTCGCCGCCAAGCGCGTGAATCACGGACCCCGAGCAGAGAAAGAGCAGAGCCTTGAAAAACGCATGCGTAAACAGGTGGAACACCGCCACCCAATACGCGCCTACCCCCAGCGCTACGAACATGTACCCGAGCTGGCTCACGGTCGAATACGCCAGCACCCGCTTGATGTCGTTTTGCGTCAGCGCAATGCTGGCCGCCAGAATGGCCGTGAAGGCGCCGATTGCCGCCACCACGTGCGAGGTCAAAGGCGTGAGCTGGAACAACGCGCCGGACCGCGCCACCATGTACACGCCCGCCGTCACCATCGTCGCCGCGTGGATCAACGCGGAGACCGGCGTCGGGCCTTCCATGGCGTCCGGCAGCCACGTGTAGAGCGGGACCTGGGCCGATTTTCCGGTGGCGCCGACGAACATCAGCAGCGCCATGACGCTCAATACCCCGAAGCCCATCACCTCGGGTTTGAAAGTTCCGCTGCGCAGCAACGCGTTGACATCGGTAAACCGCACCGTGCCGAGCACCCACAGCATCAGCAGCATGCCCAGGATGAATCCCGCATCGCCGACGCGATTCATGACGAATGCCTTTTTGCCGGCATCCGCCGCCGATTTCTTATGGAAATAAAATCCGATCAGCAGGTAGCTGCACAGCCCGACCCCTTCCCAGCCGACGAACAGCAGCGCATAGTTGTTCGCCAGCACCAGCATCAGCATGAAGAACACGAACAGGTTGAGGTAGCCGAAGAACCGGTAATACCCGTTGTCGTGTGCCATATACCCGACCGAGTAGACATGGATCAGGAAACCCACCCCGGTCACCACCAGGATCATGACCGAACTCAGCGGATCCAGCAGGAACCCCCAGTCCGCCTGAAAAACCGCGTCCTGCCCGTTCGCCATGTGGAATGGCAACCCGGCCACCCAGGTGAACTGGATCACTTCGTGCGCCCGCGCCGCCGTCTGCGAAAGCTGCCAAACCGCTCCGCCGGAAAGCAGAAAGGAGGCCAGAACCGTTCCGGGACAGATCAGGCTGATCACATATCGGAACGGCGCCCGGCCGTGTCCGTGCGCCGCATGCCCCGTGCCCAGCCCGGGAGCCAGCGCCACGTCCGACGGCGGCTGCGGGTCCAGCGCTTTGCCGAACAGCAGCATCAGCACCGCCCCCAGCAGCGGGAACAACGGAATCAGCCAGATCTGGTCGAGTAAGTTCATGGTCACCACTTCAGCAAATCGACTTCGTCCGCCAGCACGGTTTCCTTGTTGCGGAACAGGGCGATCAGAATCCCCAGCCCCACGGCCGCTTCCGCCACCGCGTCCGTAATCACGAAGATCGCGAAGATCTGCCCGTCGACGCTGCGCAGCGCGTGCGAAAACGCAATCAGGTTCAGATTGACCGCGTTCAGAATCAGCTCGATCGACATCAGAATGATCACGATATTCCGCCGCGTCAGCACCCCGACCGTCCCAATCAGCAGCAGCGCCGCGCTGAGCGCCAGGTAATGCATCGTGGTAATCGGGTGCATTGTCAGATCCTCTTCTTGGCCATCACCACCGAACCGACCACCGCCACCAGCAGCAGGACCGAAACCAGTTCGAACGGCAGCAAATACCGCGAGAACAACGCATCCGCCAGCACTTCGGTATTGCCCATGCCCGTCACCGGCGGCGGAGCACCGCCAATCTCCGCGATCCGGAATGCCGATTGCCCGCGGCTCAGAAAATACGCGATCGCCGCACCCGCGGCCGCTACCGCGATCACCGCCACCATCCATTGCCGGTTGAACTGCCTCTGCTTCGCCGCCTGGTCGAGATTCACCAGCATGATCACGAACAGGAACAGCACCATGATGCCGCCCACGTACAAGACGATCTGCACCGCAAACAGAAACTCCGCCTGCTGCAGCAGGTACAGCCCCGCCACCCCAAGCAGCGAAACGATCAGCGCGATTGCGCTGTGTACGGCGCTCCGCCGCGTGACCGTCAGAATGCCGCCGCCCAGCACCATCAGCGCGAAGATGTAGAACAGAACCGTATCAATCAGCATTTGTATTGCTTGGGCTTGGGCCCGTCCTCGAGCATTTGCCGGTCCCAGATCAGCTCGTTTCGCGAGTACGTGGCCAGCTCGAAATCCTGCGTCAGTTTGATCGCGTCCGACGGGCACGCGTCCTGGCACATCCCGCAAAACATGCAGCGCGAAAGATCGAACGTATAGGTGGTCAGCTCTTTCTTTTTCGTTTCGGGATTGCGAACGCTTCCCACCACGATCAGTTGTTCGGGGCAGGCCAGCGCGCAAGCGCCGCAGGCGTTGCACAGCGTTTTGCCGTTCTCGTCTTTGAGCAGGCGCGGCGCGCCGCGGAAACGCTCGGCCACCTGCGGCCGCTCCGCCGGGTATTGCTCGGTGTAAATGTTCTTCGGATTCTGGCTGCGGAACGTCACCCGCAGACCCTCGAACAGATCCACCAGAAGAATCTTCCTCAGAAGCGGCGGCATCATCGATCCACCTCGCCCAGGACGATGTCCAGAGTTCCGATCACCGCAACCACATCGGCAATCAGCGCGCCGTGTACCATCTGGTTCAGCGCCTGCAAATTGATAAAGGATGGCGGCCGGACGCGGACGCGGTAGGGCTGTGCCGAGCCGTCGCTCACCACGTAGAAGCCCAGTTCCCCCTTCGGCGCTTCAATCGAAACGTACGCTTCGCCCGCGGGCGGCTTCAGCACCTTGGCCACGCGCCCCAGAATCGGTCCGGCCGGCAGCCCTTCCACGGCCTGCCGGATGATCCGCACCGATTGCCGCATCTCCTGCATCCGCACGAGGTACCGGTCGTAGGTGTCGCCGTTGGTCCGCGTCGGAATCTCGAAATCGTATTGCTCGTAACCCGAATACGGAAGCGCTTTGCGGATGTCCCATTTGACCCCCGCCGCTCGCAGCACCGGCCCGGTCACGCCGTAGTCTTTGCATTGTTCGGCGGTCAGCACTCCCACGTTCTGCAGCCGGCCGACCCAAATCCGGTTGTTCGTCAGAAGTTCCTCGTACTCGTCCACTTTGGGCAGGAACATGTCGCAGAACGCGAGGACATCGCGCTCGAATCCCTCGTAGGTTTCGAACTGCAACCCGCCGATTCGGAACGCATGGGTAGTCAGCCGCGCGCCGCAGTATTTCTCCAGAATCTTGAGGCTTTCTTCGCGCTCGCGAAAGCAATAGAACACCGGGGTGATCGCCCCGATATCCAGCGCATGGGTTCCCAGCCACAGGAGGTGGCTGCCAATCCGGTTCAATTCGGTCAGGATGACCCGAACCGCCTGCGCGCGCACCGGCACCTCGCAGTTGATGAGCTTTTCCACGGCCAGGCAGTAGGCCAGACCGTTGGAAACCGCAGCAACATAATCGAGCCGATCGACATAGGGGTTGAACTGCGCCCAAGTCCGGTTCTCCGCGATCTTCTCAATCCCGCGATGCAGGTAGCCGACGACGCAGTCGGTTCCCAGCACCTTTTCGCCGTCCAGCTTGAGAATCACCCGGAGCACACCATGAGTTGACGGGTGCTGCGGCCCCATGTTCAGGACCAGTTCAGTCGAATCGAGAAAGGTGGCTTCCGGCATACTCTCATTGCCCCGTTTCGATGTTGAGATTCTCTTGAACCCAGCGTTGGTCCTGCTGCCGGACCGTGTAATCTTTCAGCAGCGGGTGCCCTTGCCAGTCCTCCGGCATCAGAATCCGCCGCAGATCCGGGTGGCCTTCAAACTCGATCCCAAACATGTCAAAGACTTCGCGTTCCAGCCAGTTGGCCGTCCGGTGTACCCGCACCACACTGGCGGGCCGATCATCCACGGCGATTCGCGTTTTGATCCGGATGCGCTCGTTTCGCGCGAAGCTATATAAGATGTAGACCAGGTCGAAGCGCTCCGCCCGCTTCGGCCAGTCCACCGCCGTAATATCGACCAGATAATCGAAGCCCGCTTCCCACTTCAGATATTCGACGATGGAAATGACGGCTTCGGGCTTGACCACGAGGAAATTCTGGCCCAGGTAAGAACAAGCCTCGAGAATTCCCTCTCCGAATTGCTCTTTGAGTGCGCCGGTGAGGTCGCTTTCCCAGGGGATGACCGCCGGCGGTTTGGGGGGCGCTGGCTTCGGTGCTGCCGGCTTTTGCTCGTCAGCCAAGTTTCACACTCCGAAGTCTTATTTGTACCACCGAGACCCAAACAAGTCAATTTGGGCATTAATACCCGGAATTATAGGATCCGCTGGCCTGCCGGCTTGGTGTCGTAGCCCCCCAAGGTCTCGAGTTCCCGGCGGAACTGGGACCGGTTGAGCGTATCCAGAAGCGCTTGGATGCCCGGAAGATCCAGATGCTGGCGGCGGATCGCCAGATCGTACCGCTCGCTGGCCAGCGGGATGAAGCCCAGCCCGAACATGCGGGCGGCGGCGCGCGTCGCGATGCAGCAATCCGCCCCGCCTGAGTAAATCTGCCACGCGGCGGCCAGATGGCCGGGCGCCACGCGATCGTATCCGGCGATCTTCCGCGGGTCAATGTGAGCGCTTTTTAGATGTGTGTCGAGAAGCAGCCGGCTGCCCGCGCCGGGTTCGCGGTTCACGATCGAGAGACCGGGCCGCGCCAGGTCTTCGACCCCGCGGATGCCCTTCGGATTGCCGCGCGCCGTGAGAATGCCTTCTTCCCACACGGCAAACGAGATCACCGCCACGGCATTTTTGGAAAACAGCCGGCCGATTTCGGGCAGGTTCGATTCGCCGCTCGCTTCATCGCGGAGGTGCGTCCCGGCCACGTGCACGCAGCCCTCTTTGAGCAGCTTCAATGCCTGCGAGCTGTTGCGATGCGCCAGCACCAGCTCGACGCCCGCCGCCTGCACATGCCGCGCCAGCACGGAGATGCCGGGATCGCAGCCGGCCACCAGAATGCGATTGCGAAAATCGCTTTCGCTATGAAAGACCTGAACCCGGGCGCGCCGGTTCGTCGCCCGATGAGTCACCACCGCGTCGCTCGCCGGAAAATACCAGGGCAGGGGAGACGGCACCGACGCCATCAGCTGGCGATCCACCCGGCACAACTGCACCGCCTGGCCGGCCTGCGGAATCTCGGAGCCGGGGAGCAAGGCCGCCTGTTCCTCGCGCAGACTCGGAGCCGGCGCCTCTCCGCGCAGCCGGAACAGGGCCTCTACCTCCACATCGAGCGCGCGCGCCATGCGAAGCGCCACCAGCGTGTTCGGCACGTAGCCGCCGGCTTCCATCGCGTAAATTGTCTGCCGGCTGACCCCGGCCATTCGCGCCAGTTCCGCCGCCGAATAGCCGCGCTGCTGCCGGAGCTGCGCCAGGTTGTTCTCGATCTCGGCTGCTGGTTTGAGTTTCATGCGTGGTTCCACGAGAGTGTCGCGGATGGCGAACCTCTCTATCATCGCACTCCCGCCCCGCCGCCCAATTGTGCGCGGTGTCGTGTTTACGATACACTGAACTGCATACACGACATGACTTTGCCGATTGGCCTTCGCCTCGTTGCTGTCTGCTGGCTGTCGATCGCCGCCGGCCGCCTGGACGCCCAGGTTTTCGCCGCCCTTTCCGGAACCGTCACCGATCCGTCCGGCGCCATCGTCCAGGGCGCAACCGTGAAGGTCAGGGACCTCGACACGGGCGCGGTTCGGACCGTGATCACAGATGCTTCCGGCCGCTATCGGGCATCTGCGCTTCCGGTCGGGCAATATGAGGTTCGCGCGGAGAAGCCCGGTTTCACGGCCGCCATCCGGACTGGCCTCCGCCTGGTGGTCGGGCAGGAAGCAGCCGTGAATCTGGCGCTACCCCTCGGCGACACCAGCCAGCAGATCACCGTCAACGCCGATGCCGCGCCCGTCAACGTATCGACCAACGACATTTCCGGCCTCGTCGGCCCGCAGCAGATCCGCGATCTGCCCCTGAACGGCCGCAGCTATGACGAATTGCTCACCCTGAATCCCGGAGTCGTGAATTTCACCTGGATGAAGACCGGCGGCGTCGGCGTCTCGAATTCCACCGCCGGCAACAATTTCGCGGTGTCCGGAAACCGGCCGCAGCAAAATCTTTATCTTTTGAACGGCGTCGAGTTCACTGGCGCGGCCGAAAACAACATGCAGCCGGGTGGCGCCAGCCAGCAGCTGCTGGGCGTCGATTCCGTCCGCGAGTTCAACCTGCTGCGCGATTCTTACGACGCCGGGTACGGCAAGCGGCCCGGCGCCCAGGTGCTGATTGTCACCCAATCCGGCACCAACGAGTGGCACGGCTCGCTCTACGAATTCCTGCGCAACAACGCTCTCGATGCTCCGAACTATTTCGATGCCGGCGCGGCGCCCGGTTTTCAGCGGAATCAGTTTGGCGCCGCGTCAGGCGGTCCGCTGCAAAAAGACAAGACTTTCCTGTTCGGCAACTATGAGGGCTTCCGCCAGCATCTGCGCCAGACCGGCGTCGACCTCGTCCCGGACGCCAGCGCGCGTGCCGGCTACCTCCCCTGCCGGCTGGTCACCCCGTCGCCCAATCCGTGCCCGTCGTCGGGCTTGGTGTTCGTCGGAGTCTCGCCGCTCGTGGCGGCCTGGCCCGAGCCGACGCCCGGCGCGCCGGATTTCGGCGGCATCTCCGAGGCCTTCGACAACCCGCTGCAAACCCTTCGCGACGAGTTCGGTACCGTGCGGCTCGACCGCATCTTCTCGCCGAAAGATACCTTTAACGCGGTGTACACGATCGATGACAGCGCCGATTTCACCCCTACCAGCACCAATCTGTACAGCACCGATGTGGAAAGCCTGCGCGAGCAGGTGCTGAGCTTCGAAGAGACTCACGTCTTTTCGCCCCGCGTTCTGAACACGGCGCGCCTCGGGTTTTCGCGCGCCGGCTATTTTTTTACGGGCGAGCCGACCCCGGGTACCCCGGCGGCCGCCTTGCCCGGATTCCTCGCGGGCGCGCCCATCGGCGCCATCGTGGTCGGCGGCAGCGCGGCCTCCAATCCAACCGCGCAGTTGAGCCTCGCCGGCAGCAATAACGGAAGCAACCTGCGGATCGCCCGCAATCTGTTCACCTATGAAGACCGGGTCTCGGTGACCAGGGGCCGCCATCAGATCAGCGCCGGCGTCTGGTTCCAGCGCCTCCGTTCGAACGAGCTGCTCGCGCTCAGCCAATATGGCCAGGCAACCTTCACCAGTCTTCAGACTCTGCTGCAAGGAACGGCCGCCAGCCTGCTTTACGATCCCGCGCCGACCCCGCTCGGCTGGCGTTCCTGGTTCGGCGCGGCCTACGCGGAAGACGCGATCCGCCTGAGCCCGCGGCTGGCCGTGTCGCTCGGCTTTCGCGATGAGTTCACCACCGGCTGGAACGAAGCCCACGGCCGGGCCGCCACCTACACCTATCCCAACGGCATCATCTCGACCGAGCCGCACATCGGGCCTTCCGCCTTCACGGTGCTTCACGGCAAGTTCCTGCCGCAGCCGCGTATCGGTGTCGCCTGGAGCCCCTTCGGCGCGGCAAACCGGACCGTGATCCGGGCCGGCTTCGGGATGTACAACGACCTGCAGGACGCGCTCGGATATCGCACCGATCAGAACGCGCCATTCAACCCGACCTACAGCCTTCCCAACGCCGCCATCGCGCAGCTGCCCATTTCCCGCGCGGCGCCCGTCCCCGCCGCTGCGAAACTGGTGCCCGGCGGCGTGCAGCCCGACCTTCAGACGCCGGCTCTGATCACGTGGTCTCTGCGAGTGGAGCAGCAGCTCGGCGCCAATACGGCTCTGACCGCGGGATACGTCGGTTCCCACGGCTATCACGAGATCATCGGAATCGATTCCAACGAGCCATTCCCCGTGGTCTGTCCCGCGGCCCCTTGCCCCGCTGCGTATCCCGCCAATTTTCCGGCGGGCCTCGCCGGCGCGCCGGTCCCCGCCGGCGCGTATTATGTGCCGTCCGCCACGAAAGCAAACCCGTCCTTGGCCAATACCTGGACCTACTTCTCCGAAGGCGACAGCTCGTACCATGCCCTGCAGCTGGATGTGAACCGTCGCTTCAGCGGCGGCCTGGCGCTGCGCGGCACCTATACGTCGTCAAAGACGATCGATGATGGCGATTCGCTCAACGCCACCACTTCCGGCGGCGAACCGGCGCTCGCTTCGAATCCCTTCAACCTGCGCGCCGATCGCGGCCTCGCCAACTTCGATGTGCGCCACGCGGCGTCCATCAGCGGCGTCTACGCGCTGCCCATCGGGCAGGGAAAGCGTTACGGCCGGAATCTGCGCGGTCTCGCCGACCGGCTTGCCTCGGGCTGGACGGTCAATTCCATCGTCACCGTCCAGAGCGGTTTTCCGTTCACGCCGCAGCTCAGCTACAACCCGTCCAATAACGGCGATACCCGCAACCCGGTCCGTCCCTTTGTAAATCCCGCGTTCCACGGCTCCGCGATTCTCGGAAAGCCCGACCAGTGGTTTGATCCCGCGGCGTTTCTCGCGCCCCCGAACAACAGCGGCTTCTACGGCGACCTCGGCCGCGACACCCTCACCGGCCCCGGCCTCGCCGCCTGGGATCTGTCATTCCTGAAAGACACGCGGATCCGCGAGAAACTGAAACTGCAGTTCCGCGCCGAGCTGTTTAACGTTCTGAACCGCGCGAATTTCAATACGCCCAACGCCGTCGTGTTTACGCCGTCCGGAGTGTCTCCCACCGCGGGCGTGATCACCAGCACCTCGACCACTTCGCGGCAGATTCAGTTCGGCCTGAAATTGCTCTGGTAGGCCGCGCTCCGTTCCTTCCCGATCGCATCGGTATCGACGGCCATCGTGGATCTTCCGCCTCTGGGCGCGCGCGGAGCGCCGTTTAACCCCGGTTCTGCCCCGATTAATCCCGGAACCTCAACAAATCACGGAACTTGTGGTGTAATGAAAGGGCTTTTACTTATGTCCCTCTGGGCCCGACGTCTCCGCAGGACCACGATTGCCGCGCACCGGCGCGCGCGCGAGCTGCGCATGGTCGCCAAGGCGCTGCTGTCGACCGATCATCCCATCCTCGCGCACGTCATCCCGATGCGCCGCTGCAATCTCTCTTGCGCGTACTGCAACGAGTACGACGACACTTCCAAGCCCGTACCCGTCGAGACGATGTTTCAACGGCTGGATAAGCTGGCCGATCTGGGAACCACCATCATCACGATCAGCGGCGGCGAGCCGCTGCTGCACCCGGAACTCGACCGCATCATCAGCCATGTCCGCAAACGCGGCATGATCGCCGGCATGATCACCAACGGCTATCTGCTGACGGTCGACCGCATCCGCCGCCTCAACCGAGCCGGCCTCGAGCACCTGCAGATCAGCATCGACAACGTCATGCCGGACGAGGTCTCGAAAAAGAGCCTCAAAACGCTCGACAAGAAGCTCATGATTTTGTCCGAGCATGCGGATTTTCACGTGAACATCAACTCCGTGGTGGGGGGCGGTATCCAGAACCCGCGGGACGCCCTGGTGGTGGGCAAGCGCGCGGTCGAACTCGGGTTCACCTCCACGGTCGGGATCATTCACGACGGCGAAGGCCAGCTGCAGCCGCTCGGCGACGTTGAACGCGAAGTCTACATGGCCATGCGCTCCATGGAAAAGCGCAGTTACGCCCAGATCAACTATTTCCAGGACAACATCGCGCACGGCGTCGAGAACAAGTGGCGATGCCGCGCCGGCTCCCGCTATCTCTACATCTGCGAGGACGGCCTGGTGCACTACTGTTCGCAGCAGCGCGGCTATCCGGCCAAGCCGCTGATGGAATACACGGTCGACGACATCCGCCGCGAATACCGCACCGTGAAGGAATGCGCCCCGCGCTGCACGGTGGCGTGTGTGCACCAGGTGGCGTACCTCGATTTCTGGCGCGGCCCGCAGGACCTGACGGCCGTGCCGGTCAGCGAAGACCCGCAGGGGCTGGTGCAGATCCAGTAGCCCTACGGCGTCGCGGCCTTCAACTCGAGCGGCACGATGCGCCAGCGGCCGTACGCGACAAAGGCGCACAACAATCCCGTCACTAAGGGAAGAGCCGCCGTCGACACGGGACCGATTTTGACGCTGACCACCGTCGCCCCGATCATAATCATCACCAGTCCCGCCGCGGCCAGCGGTGTCAGCCGGGTCTGAATGCGAAGCAGTCCGGGTAGCACCAGGCCCAGCCCGCCGAGCACCTCCAGGATCCCGATGAAGCGGAGGAACTCTCCCGATAGAGACGCTTGGCGCGCCATCTCGTCGATCGGCATCGCCCACTTCGCCGCTCCCGCGAAGAGAAACAGCAACGCCAGCAGCCATTGCACAATCCAGAGCGCTCGATTCATCGCTCTATCCTACTCCGCCTCGAACGGCCGCGCCTGATCCGGCGTCCCAGTCTTTCGCACAATCTGGAGCCGGATAGAATTGAGGAATGGCGCGCCGCCAGTGTTATCACTGCAAACGTTGGATCAACGATGGCGACGCGCACGACTGCTGGACCACGACCGAAGCCGCTCTCACCAGGGATCTTCCGGAAGACCTGCAAGAAGCCTGGCAGCGTTTGCGCGAGACCGCCGCGGCGTTCGGCGCGCAGCGGATCTACGCTTCTCATCACTCCATCATGTTTTCGCGCCAGTCCTGCTACTTTTTCGTGCGCCCGAAGAGCAAATACCTCGAGCTCTGCATTTTCCTCGGCCGGAAACTGCACGCGCCGCAGGTGCGGCGCGTGGAAGAAGCATCGAAGTCCAAGCTCGTTCACATCCTGCGGATCACGCACCGCGACGAGGTGGAACCGCCCCTCACCGACTGGCTGCGGGAAGCGTATGAGTGGGCGGAGAAGGCTCCCGCGAAGCCGGCGCGACAAGCGGCGCCACGGCGGAAGTCCGGCCAGCGGCGGGCTTGAAATAATTTTACCCGGATGATATTGACAGGGTTATTTCATCCGGGTATATTTCTGGATGTGACCTACTCGGTGTTTCAGGGAATGCGCCGGATCGGCGGCGGCACTGCCTCGCAAGTCGCTGCTTTGATTGAGGATCTGCCGCAAGGCGGCCATCTCGTTTTCGATGACGCCACCGGACGCCAGACGGATCTGGACATCCGGGGAACACCGGAAGGGACCTCGATTCGACATCCGGACGAAACCGCCCCCGAGCCTCGCGGCCGCGGCCGTCCGCGGCTCGGCGTGGTGGCCAAAGAGGTCACGCTGCTTCCGAGTCACTGGGACTGGTTGAGCGCGCAGCCGGGCGGGGCCTCGGTGGCCCTGCGAAAGCTGGTCGAGCAGGCGCGCAAAGCCAGCGGCGACCGCGATCGCGTCCGCGCCGCCCAGGAATCCGCCTATCGCTTCATCTCCGCGATCGCCGGCAACCTGCCCGGATTTGACGAAGCCACCCGGGCGCTGTTTGCCTACGACCGCCGCCGCTTCGTCGAGCTCATTGCAGGCTGGCCCGAAGACGTCCGCGACTACGCCGTCCGGCTCGCCTTCGCCGACCACGACCCCAGCGCCGAGTAAGCGCTCTTCACCAACGAACAGGACCAATCCACACGAACAGGAGACGTGTCTATGCGCGGCATCTACAAATCGTCCGAAGGAGAACGCCTCGTCCGGGAACGCTACCTCGCGTTTCTGCAACGCTGGCCAGTGCCCAACCAACACATCCGCATTCCGACCAGCCAGGGCGAAACATTCGTTATCGCCTCGGGGGCCGAAGACGCGCCTCCGCTGTTCCTCTTTCACGGTGGCGCCGCCAACTCCGCCATGTGGATGGGAGAAATTCGTGCGTTCGCCGCCCGCTTCCGCGTGTACGCCGTCGACCTGATCGGCGAACCGGGGCTTAGCGCGCCGTCGCGGCCGCCGCTGGCTTCCGATGCGTATGTCACCTGGCTCGATGAAGTGCTGGACGGGTTGGCGGTGGCGCGCGCTTCGCTCGCCGGCATCTCACTCGGAGGCTGGCTCGCTCTGGATTATGCCACGCGCCGCCCGGAGCGAGTGGAGCGCCTGGCCGTGCTGTGCCCGGGCGGAGTGGGGCGCCAGAAACTCGGGATCGTCTTCGTCTCGCTCGCCTTGCGCCTGTGCGGCAAATGGGGGAAGCGCAAACTGATGGCACGAATCTTCGGACGCCCCGCTGCCGACCCACCACCCGCGGCCAAGGCATTCGTCATCCAGTTCCTCGCGCTCATCCATCAACACTTTCGCCCGCGCATGGTGAAGCTGCCGGTCTTCTCTGATGACGCACTGCGGCGCCTCACGATGCCGGTGCTGGCCATTGTTGGCGGGCGGGACGTGCTGTTGGATTCCGCCGGGACCAGGCGCCGTCTCGAGAAGCACGCGCCGAAAGCCGAGGTGGTGTACCTGCCGGATGCCGGCCATTACATAGCCGGACAAACCGAAAAAGTGCAGGCGTTCCTGGCTGGCGCCGGTCAGCGCCCCTAAGGTTTCTTGGTCTTTTTTCTGCCGCGCTGCGTCTCCGCGGTGAAAATTAAGAATCGGCCTGCGGCGTCAGCCCGAACATGGGGAAATATTTCTCCGGCAGCCGCGTCCTCCGGAACTGCCGGTCCACCAGCACGTGCCGCGTATACCCGGAGGCCAGTTTGCGTCCGTCGCCCGCAAGACACATCTCGTAGGCGAACTTCACGATCCGCGGATTGGCCTCCTCGATCCAGGTCCGGATCACCACTTCGTCGTCGAACCGCGCCGCGGCGGAATAGCGGCAGTTGGCTTCCGCTACCGCCATCATGACGCCGTCTTCCCGCTCCATGTCGCGGTAGTTGAACCCGCACGCTTTGCAGAGTTCCACGCGGCCCACTTCCATCCACACCAGGTAATTGGCGTAGTAGACCACGCCCATCTGGTCGGTTTCGGCATAGCGCACGCGGATGCGCGTCTCGGCGGTGGTTTTCATGAACCCGCATTGTACCGCCGGGCCCGCGCGGCGCCGCTAGCTCCGCCACCAGCTTTCCATCGATTCGCGGAACCGCGAATAGAAATAGGACATCACCAGCAGAAGCACGCCGAGAATCGCGAACGCCGCCATCCGGTAGAATTGCCCGAGCAGCCACACATCGTACAAATACAGCTTGAGCACCACCAGCCCGATCAGCGCCACCCCCAGCACCCGCGTCAGCGCGGACCGCTGGAACACCCCGGCTGCCACCAGCGCCACCGCGTAGGCCGCGGCGAGAACGGAAAGCGACGCGCTGATGACGCTGCGGACGTTTTGCGGCGCAGCCGTCCGCTCGGCCCACCCCACCACTTCCAGTCCGAGCCCCCACAGCAGTACGGCGTGCCCGCAAATGTAGGCCGGGCCGGCGAACCATGCTTGGCGGCGGAGCCACCAGGCCGCCGCCCAGAGGCTGGCGGCCGACACGACGAACACCAGAAACCGCGCATTCGCCAACTCGCGATACAAGCCGGCGCTCGGGTACATCGTGCTGTCGACGAATCCCAGCCGGAGCACTGTCAGCGCGAACACCGCAGCCGCGGCATAGACGGCGCGCAGCACCGAGAGGCGCATGCCGATCCACGCGATCGCGGCGGCTTCCAGCGCCCATGCCAGGGTCACTCGATAACCGGCCAGTTGAATCGGCGCGGCCAGCACCACCAGCGCCCAGGCGATCCCCGCCGCCAACAGACCCGCGCGCTCCTCCAGTTGCCATAGCAGCCGGGCCGCCGCGGCTCCCATCGCCGCCGTGGCCAGCGCGAACAGGCCTTCATACGCGCCGTAAGCCGGCCGCAACAATTGATAGCCCGCTCCGAAGTAAAACGCGGCATGGAGCGCCATCACGATGAGGTCCGCCGGCCGCAGCTTTTGGCGGCGATATCCGGCGCGCCACGCCGGCCATCCCAGGTAGCCAAGGAAACTCGCGGTCAATAGGGCAAGCGGCGGGCCCACCGGGCGCGATCCGCCCAAGCCGGCGCGCCAAAGGCCGTACGCCATCCAGAATCCGGCAAACGAGCCGCCCACCGCTTGCGGCCATCCGCGCCGGTCCGCCACCGCCAGCCCCGCGATCGCGATTGCCCATACTAAAACGAGGACGCCCGTTCCGGGAGCCCAGATCTGCACGAGCGCGCCGCCCGCCAGCAACTGTGCCGCGATCGAGACCACGAGCAGCGGCGCCATCGCAAACTGCGCATAGCAGAGGCAGACGAACACCGTGTAGCCCCAGCGAATTCCCGCCGCCGCAGCCCCGGCCTGGTCGAGGTACAACACCGCCGCCCCGGCGAACGCCAGCCCTTCGAGCCACCGCCACCCGCGCGCCCGCGCCACCATCCCAGCCGCCAGGTTGAGCACCAGTGCATACGGCAAAACGAACCACGGATTGGCCTCGCTCCCCAGGAGTAACGGTGTCGCATACCCGCCCGCCAGCCCCAGCGCCGCGATGGCCGCGCCTTCGTACCGCAACGCCAGCGCGCCCGCCGCCCCTGTGGTCAGCAGCATGAGCGCGAACGCCGCCGGCTGGCCAATCAGCCGATACAGCGCGAACGCCGCCCAGAATGATAAATACAGGAAAGCGATGCCGGCGGCTGTAAGCGCCTGCGCGAACGTGCGCTGGCCGCTGCGCCACAAACGCTCTCCAGACCACAGCGCCGCCGCGCCGCAGCCAAGCCCGAGCGCCACCCGCCCCCATTCCGTGATCCAGTGATTCTCAAACGCATACTCGAAAAAGAAGGCCAGCGCCAGGATGACCGTGACCACCCCGATGCGGCTCAGCCAGGTCAGCCCGAACGCGGCTTCGAGCAACCGGGGCTCCTGCTGGCGCGGGGAGGGCGCAGATCCTGGCGGCGCAGCAGCCGGCATGGGCCCCGGCGGCACGGCCTGTGCCGGAGGCCGGTCCGCGGTTTCTGCCGGGGCCGCCGGCACGATCTTCAATGCCGATTCGATCCGTGCCAGCCGCCGCTCGATCTCGGTTTGCCGCCGGACCATCCGCGCCAGCGCATCCGTGATCGCCTCCAGCCGCTCCTTGTCTTCCGGAGTCACCGCTCACAGTTTACCGTGCCCACTCGCGGGCAACCGCCCGCAACGCCGGACCGCCTGGAAGCGTCTGTTAGACTGAAGGTTACCCTTACATTCATGCGCTTGCGAGTGTTGTTCTTCGGGATGCTCAAGGACCTGGTCGGCCGCTCCGCGGAGGAAATCGATCTTCCGGAGGGCGCCTCCCTAGGCGCTGTTTTCGACCGCTATGCCTCCGCGCATCCTCGCTTGCGCGAGTTGGCTCCCAGCATTGTCGCGGCGCGAAACCAGGAGTTCGCCGGCCCCGGCACCGCCCTTCACGATGGCGATGAGGTCGCGTTCCTCCCTCCGGTCAGCGGCGGTTCCGACCCCGAGCCTCTGGAGCTGGAATCGGGCGGCCATTATTTTGCGATCACCCGCCATCCCATCGATACCCGTGAAATCATCGCCCGCATCCTCACCGGCGGGGACGGCGCGGTGGTCACCTTCGAAGGGGTCGTTCGCAACAACACCAAAGGCCGCCCCACCTTGTATCTCGATTACGAGTGCTATGAAGCCATGGCGCTCAAAATGATGGCCCAGATCGGTTGCGAGATTGCCGGTTCCCACGCCATCACCCGCATCGCGATGGTCCATCGCCTCGGCCGCATGTTGATCGGCGAAACCAGCGTCGCCATCATCGTCACCGCTCCGCATCGCCGCGCCGCCTTCGAGGCCTCCCTGGAAGGAATCAACCGGCTCAAGAAGCTGGTGCCCATCTGGAAGAAAGAGCACTTCGAAGACGGCGAAGTGTGGGTGGAAGGAGAGTGGGACCGGAATGCGCCGGCGGTCGGCTAGCCTCCTCGCCGCGCTCGCGGCCCTGGTTGCCGCCGGACCAGTCTCGGCGCAGCAGCAGCCCGTCATCCGTGTCAACGTGAACCTGGTCCGCGTCATTGCCACCGTCAAAACGCAGGCCGGCGAGCTCGTCGGCGCTCTCCATAAAGAAGACTTTCAGGTGTTCGACAATGGCGTGCCCCAGGAGATTGCGGTCTTCGAACGCCAGACCGATCAGCCGCTGTCCGTGGCCTTGATGGTCGATACCAGCGGCTCCACCGCCAAGGAGCTCAAGTATGAGCTGGATTCGGCCTCCCGGTTTCTCAAGGCGCTCCTCTCCGAAGGCAACTCCGGCGATATGGTGGCGCTCTACAACTTCAACTGGCAGATCACCCGCAACAACTACTTCACCCACAGCTACACCTCGCTGGCGAATTCTCTGAAAACCCTCCATGGCGAGGCCGGCACTTCCCTGTACGATGCCATCTACCTGGCCGCGCGGGATCTCGAAGACCGCGAGGGGCGCAAGGTCATGATCATCGTTACCGACGGCGGCGATACCACCAGCGCCAAAACTCTCAAGGAGGCGTTGGAAGCCGCGCAACTGGCGGATGCCGTGATCTACCCGCTGGTGGTCATGCCCATCACCAACGATGCCGGACGCAATATCGGCGGCGAGAACGCGTTGAAGTTCATGGCCGATGGCACCGGCGGCCGCGCCTTTCTCCCGACCGTGGGGCCCGAGCTCGACCGCGCCTTCACCGAAATCATCGACGAGCTGCGGACGCAATATCTGCTCGGCTTCTATCCCAAAAATGTTCCCCTGACCCAGGAACGCTTCCACAAACTCGAAGTCAAGGTGAGCCGGCCGGATTTGCGGGTTTCCGCGCGCAACGGCTATTATGGGGAAGCGGAGGGCGCCAATCACACGCCCGACGCCCGCATTTCGGTGACTCCGGAAGGCAGCAGAAAAAAGCGTCAGGAGAAGTGAGTACGGCACAACACGGCGGAAAAGCCCGAGCTCCCGAGCAAACCTTCGAAGAGGCGAAATATCTCAAGCGGCTCATCGAGAGCGCCACTCCGGTGCGTGTCAAAATGGCCGACGGCGAAGAAGTCGTCGGCGTCGTGGAGTATTACGATCAATCCTTCATCCGGCTGACTCGCGACGGCGAGCCCAACCTGTTCATCTTCAAACACGACATCAAGTACCTCCAGGAAGAAAGCTAAACCGCCGCCGCAGTGATGCAATACCTTGAGACTGCCGTTGAGATTGCGCGCGAAGCCGGTGCCCTGCTGGCCAATTACTTCGAACGCCGCGTCGATTTCGAATTGAAGGGCGAATTCGACCTCATCACCGAAGCCGACCGCCGCTCCGAGAAACTCGTGGTCGAAAAGCTGCGCCTGTACTTTCCCTCGCACCGCATCGTGGCCGAGGAAGGCGGCGGATCCGATGGCGCTTCCGAATATTGCTGGTACGTCGACCCGCTCGACGGCACCACCAATTTCGCCCACAGCTTCCCCATGTTCAACGTGACCCTGGGGCTGGAGCGCGCCGGAGAAATGATCGCCGGCGTCATCTACGATCCAGTCCGCCAGGAGATGTTTACCGCCGAGCGCGGCGCGGGCGCCTATCTCAACCACCGCCGCATCCGCGTCTCCAGCACCGCGCATCTCAGTGAAAGCCTCGCGTCCACCGGCTTTCCCAGCCGCAAGCGGCATCACAACATCAACATTCACTTTTATTACCAGCTGGCCATGGCCTCGCACGGCGTGCGCCGCACCGGTTCGGCCGCGCTCGATCTCGCCTACGTCGCCTGCGGCCGCCTCGATTTCTTCTGGGAATTCGGGTTGAAGCCGTGGGATCAGGCCGCCGGCGCCCTGCTGGTCACCGAGGCCGGCGGAAGAACCTCCGATATGAATGGTCGGCCTCACAGCATCACGGCTTCCGACCACCTGCTGGCCGACAACGGTCTTTTGCATGATGAAGTAGTCCGGATGTTCGGCCAGATCTTCAGCGGCCGCGCTCCTGTTCCGCTGCCGGAACTCTCATAACCTCCGTTATTCGGAGTCGATTGTATTCGAAACCCTTGCCAAAGGATGTTAGCCTGAAACCAATGCGTTTACTTTTCTTATTGATTCCCGCGGTTCTGGCGGCGCAAACCGCGCCTCCGAAATCGGCCCCCGCCGCTCCACCGAAAGCGGCCCCGGCGCCATCTCCTTCCGGCCTTGCCACCGACGATCAAAAAACGATCTACGCGTTGGGCCTGGTGATGGCGCGCTCGCTCGGCCAGTTCGATCTCTCTCCCGCCGAGCTCGATATCGTCAAACGGGCGCTCTCCGATGCCGCCGCCCAGAAACCCGCCCTCGATCTGGAGCAGTGGGGCCCCAAGATCCAGCCCCTTGCGCAGGCGCGCGGTGCTCGCGTGGCCGAGAAACAAAAGGCCCAAGCCGCTGCGTTCCTGGTCAAAGCCGCCGCCGAGCCGGGCGCAACCAAATTGCCCTCCGGGTTGATTTTTAAAGATGTGACCGCGGGGACCGGCGCCTCTCCCAAAGCAACCGACACCGTGAAAGTAAATTACCGCGGTACCTTCACCGACGGCAGAGAGTTCGACAGCTCCTATAAGCGCAACCAGCCCGCGCAATTCCCGCTCAATGGCGTCATCAAATGCTGGACCGAAGGCGTGCAGAAGATGAAGGTCGGCGGCAAGGCCCGGCTGGTCTGTCCCTCCGACATCGCCTATGGCGATCAAGGCCGCGGCGAAATTCCCGGCGGCGCCACCCTCGTCTTCGACATCGAACTGCTCGATATCGTCAACGCCGCCAAATAACTCCGCTCCGCTATTCCCTGTCTTCTCTGCTATGATGGGCGGCGGAAATTACGAGGAGTTATGCGTTTCCTGATGACCCTGGCAATCGCCGCCGTGGCTGTGGGCGCGGTCTCCGCGCAATCGCTCGACTTCGAAACCTATCGGACGAAGGTGGAGCCGATCTTTCTCAAGAAGCGCCCCGGCCATGCGCGCTGCGTGGTCTGCCACGAAGCCAGCAACAGCGCGTTCCGCCTCCAGCCGCGTCCCAAAGACGGCGAGTCGTGGACCGAGGCGCAATCGCGCAAAAACTTCGAGAGTGTTTCCAAGCTGGTGGTCCCCGGCAATCCCGACAAGAGCCGTCTGCTGCTGCACCCGTTATCGCACGATGCCGGCGGAGACCTGTTCCACAACGGCGGCGAACAGTTCACGTCCAAGGACGATCCCGATTGGAAGACCATCGCCGCCTGGATCCGCGCCGGCAAATCCTAGCCTGACCGCCACGCCCTCGCCCAACAGACAGCCGCGCCGGTTGAATACTCCAGAGCGCTGCGAATTCCATGTCATGCCAAACAGCATACGCCGGGTAGCTGCCCGAAAAATCGAGAACGGCTGAACGATGTTGTGTCGAAGCTCACGGAAATTGCGGCGCTCTCGCGGAACCAGCGGGAAGCGCAAACGGGGACGAGGTGCGCGCGCGGGAGTTGGGCCGGGAGTTGGTAACCGCGGCTTGGTTGGCCGCATCATTGAGCTCAGGGATGGCAGTGCGAGCGTGCTCCGCGCCGGACGCGGTGCTGGACAGACAGCGCAAAATGATTCCTGCCGGTCCGGCTCCGGGAGGTCCTATGCAGAACCGCCAGGAAGTCGAGGATGACTGGCGAAAGCGCCTGGAAAGCGCGAGGCTCCGTTTAGCCTGCGTGCGCCAGCACGTCAAGTATATTCAACGTGTAGTTCGGGACATTCCTTCCCCCGATGGCAAGCTTGCCTACCGGCAAGCACTCCAAGCGGAGAACGAGGCATTGGCTGAGTACCGGCGCATCCTCCAGGTTTTTACCGATCTTGTGGTCGAGGGCAGGATGCCCGATGAACGCGCCGGTTAGGATTGCGGCTCTGCCCGGGCGCGGCCCTTACCAGATTGTCCGCAGCCGGTTCACCAGTTCCGACGGGTGATACGGCTTCCGCAGGAAGCCCGCCGGCTTGCGGCCGCCCAGCTTGGTGTGCACGTCCTGTTCGTTATACCCGCTGCACAGCACCACCCGAACGTCCGGAACCAGTTGAGTGATGTGCTGGAAGACCTCGCCTCCGTCCATCCCCGGCATGCTGAGGTCCAGCAGGACGGCGTGAATTTCGCCGGCGTGTTGGGAGAAGACTTCCACCGCCTCATGGCCATCCGCCGCCGTGACCACCCGCAGCCCGGCTTGTTCCAGCACCGTGCGCGCCAGCTCGCGCACTGACGTCTGGTCGTCTACCACCAGCACCAGCCCATCGCCCCGCCAGGACAGCGCCTCCGCGGCCTGTTCGGCGGCGGCGAAAACCGCGCCCTCCGCGGCCGGAAACATCACGCGGAAAGTAGTGCCGGCGCCGACCCGGCTATCGACCCGAATGCTGCCGTGGTGGCCGCGAATGATGCCGAGCACCGCCGCCAGCCCCAGCCCGCGGCCGGTGAACTTCGTCGTGAAGAACGGGTCGAAAATCTTCCCCAGCGTCTCTTCGTCCATCCCGCACCCGGTGTCGGACACCTCGATGAACACGTAGCGGCCTTCCGGCAGCGGATTCCCGGGCTCCAGCGAAACCAGTTCGCCGGCTTGCGCTTGTTGCACTCCCGTCGTCACCGTTACGGTTCCGCGGTTCTCTCCCAGCGACTCCGACGCGTTCGTGATCAGGTTCATCACCACTTGCCGGATCTGGCTCGCATCGCCTTGCACCGGCGGCAGCTCGGGAGCGAGGTTCAACTGCAGGGTGGCCTTCTTGGAGATGGTCGTTTCGAGCAGCCGGGCGACGCCTTCAATCAGGGTCGTGACGTTCAATAGATCCACCACGAACGTGCCGCGTCCCGAATACGCAAGCATCTGCTGCGTCAGATCCGAAGCGCTCTTGGCCGCGGTCAGCACGTGATCGAGGCTCTTGCGCGCCCGCGAGTCCTCCGGCAGGTCCATCGCCGCCAGGCTCGCATAACCCATGATGCTGGCGAGCAGATTGTTGAAATCGTGCGCGATCCCGCCGGCCAGCACGCCCAGGCTTTCCAGCCGCTGCGCGTGCTGCACCTGCGCTTGCAGCTTGCGGTGCTCGTCTTCGCGCCGCTCGCGTTCTTCCAGTTCGCGGCGCAGAAAATCGTTGGTCAGCTCCAGCTCCGCGGTGCGCTCGCGGATGCTTTTTTCCAGGCTCTCCTGGCTTTTGCGCAGCGCTTCTTCGGCCTGCTTGCGCCGCGTGACGTCGAACAGGAAGGAGCGCACCCCGCTGATTTGACCGGCGCCGTCGCACAGGTGGACCGAGTGGATCTCCACCACCAGCCTCGATCCGTCGGCGCGGCACCAGTTCCGCTCCAGCCGGCCGGGAGGCTGCGCGCCGGAGAGGGTCCGCATCACCGATTCCCACACCGAGTCGCGTTCTTCCGGAATCACGAACTCCCAAACCGGCCGGCCCAGAATCTCGCTTTCCGGCAGCCCCAACAGGCGGCATTCCGCCTCGTTGATCCGGACGATCCGCCCCGCGCGGTCCAGTTCATGGCACGCGATTGGCGCGTCTGCCAGAAACTCTAACCCATATTGCCAACGAGCCTGCTGTGGCGCACCCATGGGGTTCGATCTTCCATTATGCCCGAAAGCGGCCGATTTTACGCTTGTCAACTTCCGTTGGGTCTTTGACCGGTCCGGCGATGACGTCGATTTGCAGACTCAATCCTCCCTTTTATCAGTCACTTCTGTATCCGCGGGCCCGGTTTCCCACAGTCCCGGCGTTATGCTCCGATCGGGAAAATGTATGACTTCGCAATTTCAGATCGAGGCGAATCGTCGCAACGCCCAGAAATCTACCGGCCCCCGCTCGCCTGAGGGGAAGGCCGTTTCTCGTTTCAACGCGCTGAAATCGGGCATCCACGCCCAGCTTCAGGTAATTCCCGGCGAAGATCCGGACGAATTCGAAGCGCTCGCCCGCGGCTATCACGAGCAGTTCCGTCCCGCCACGCCGCTGGAATGCTTCCTGGTCGACACCATGATCCACGCCGATTGGCAGCTCCGCCGCCTGCACCGGGTGGAGGCTCAGCTCTGGACCAGTCAGATTTCCGAAGCGTCCGGCACGGAAACCCCGTTAGGGGCCGTCTATGCCCGCGCCTTGCCTGTGTTCACGCAGCTTCAGCGCCGCATCGATTCCACCGAACGCTCCTACTTCCGCGCGCTCGCTCAATGGCAGCGTCTGCGGAAGGAACCTCAGTCCGCCGCCACCGCCACGGCCGAAGCCCCCGAATTGGCTTCGTTTTCCGATCTCTCGCGGTACAATCCCCCTTTGGAGCCTCATGGACGACCTGAAGACGCTGATTCGCGAAGTGCCGGACTTCCCCAAGAAGGGCATCCTTTTCTATGACATCACCACGCTGCTCAAGGACGCCTGCGGCTTCCGCGCCGTCATTGACGGCCTGAAAAACCACTACCAGGGCGCCAAGATCGACACCGTTCTCGGCATCGAGGCGCGGGGCTTCATCTTCGCTCCCGCGCTGGCCTATGCCTTGGGCGCCGGTTTTGTGCCCGTTCGCAAGCCCAACAAGCTTCCCGCCGAGTGCGTCAGCGTGAGTTATGAGCTCGAGTACGGCACCGACAGCCTCCAGATGCACAAGGACGCCATTGGCCACGGCCAGCACGTCCTGATCGTCGACGATCTGCTCGCCACCGGCGGGACCGCGGCGGCCGCCGCCCAGATGGTCAAAAACGTCGGCGGCCAGGTCTCCGGCATCGGGTTCGTCATCGAGCTGACCTTCCTGAAAGGCCGCCAGAAACTGGCCGGCTATGACGTGTTCTCGCTGTTGAAGTACGACCAATGAGCCGGCGCGCCCGCGTCCGGGCCTTGGCGAAGATCAATCTCGATCTGCGGGTCCTCGGGAAACGGCCCGACGGCTACCACGAGCTCCGCACGGTCTTCCAAACCATTTCCCTGGCCGACACGCTCGAAATCGCATTCACGCCGGGCCGCAAGACCTCCATTGAACTCGACGATGCGCTCGCGATTCCCGATAACCTGGTCGTGCGGGCGGCCCGGCTGGTGCTTGACGCCGCGCGCATCCGCGGAACGGTCGCGATGCGGCTCACCAAGCGCATTCCGATGGGCGCGGGCCTGGGGGGCGGATCGAGCGACGCCGCGGCCGTCCTGCTCGCTTTGCCGGTCCTGATCGGGCGCGCGCTGCCGATGTCCCGTCTCGCGGCTCTGGCGCAGCAGCTCGGCAGCGATGTCACCTTCTTTTTGTGGGGCGGCGCCGCCGTGGGAATCGGCCGCGGCACCGAGGTATTTCCGCTGCCCGATACCCCTGCCCGCCCCGGCGTCCTGATCGCTCCCGGAGTGCATGTTTCGACCGCCGAAGCCTACCGCCGCCTGAGCCCTCATTTGACAACCGAATTACAACAAAATAAAATCTTTAGTTTCGGGTGTCAGGATTGGGCCGGGGGTGTCTCTGGGGCCGTTTGTAACGACTTCGAAACGGTCGTCTTTGCACAGCATCCGCGTCTGGCTGCGTTGAAGAAGCGATTGGTGCGCGCCGGAGCTTCCCCCGCGTTGATGACGGGCAGTGGTTCTGCCTTGTTCGGGTTGTTCCAGACGCGCGAGGAGGCTTCGCGCGCTCTGGCTACGTTGGAAACAGAAAACGCATTTCCGATTTCGCTGGTGAATCGAGCTCGCTACCGTGCCCTGTGGTGGCGGGCTCTTGAGGAGCACATCGACCACAGAATATGGCCTCCCCGAAGCCGATACGTGCCATGAGCCACAACCGCCTCACCGTCTTCACCGGTAACGCCAACCGCGCGCTGGCCGAAGAGATCTGTGGCAATCTCGAAATCTCCATGGGCCGCGCCATGGTGCGGCAGTTTGCGGACGGGGAAACGTATCTCCAGATTCAGGAGAACGTCCGCGGCGCCGACGTGTTCATCATCCAGTCCACCTGTACGCCGGTAGATCGCCACCTGATGGAGCTGCTGCTCATGATCGACGCGCTCAAACGCGCCTCGGCCGGGCGCATCACCGCGGTGCTGCCGTACTACGGCTATGCCCGGCAGGACCGCAAAGACAAGCCGCGCGTCCCGATTTCGGCCAAGCTGGTTGCCTCGTTGATGGAGCGCGCCGGCGCCGATCGCATCCTGACCATGGACCTGCACGCCGCGCCGATTCAGGGCTTTTTCGATATTCCGGTCGATCACCTCTTCGCCATGCCGGTGTTCATCGACTACTACAAAGCGAAAAATATTCCCAACCTGGCCGTGGTGTCCCCGGACGCCGGCGGTGTCGAGCGCGCGCGCGCCTTTGCCAAGCGGCTGAACTCGCCGCTCGCCATCCTCGACAAGCGCCGCGAAGAGGCCAATGTCGCCGAAGTCATGAACGTGGTCGGCGATGTCAAGGGAAAGAATTGTCTGCTGGTCGACGATTTGATCGACACAGCTGGTACTCTGGTGAAAGGCGCCGAGGCGCTGTTGGAGAAAGGCGCGGCCAGCGTGTCGGCCTGCGCCACCCACGCGGTGCTTTCGGGCCCGGCCGTGCAGCGGATCGAGGAATCCGAGATCCGCGAAGTGGTTTTTACGAATTCGATTCCGCTTTCGGAAGAAGCCCGGAAATCGAAACGGATTCAAGCTTTGTCGATCGCCGGCATTCTGGCGGAAGCCATCCGGGCGATCAACGGCGAGACTTCGGTCAGCGGTTTGTTTGTGTAAGTTTGACGGGCCCTCGAACCCACGTCAGCCCCCCGGGGCGATCGGACTTCGAACCCGTGAAGGAGATGTGCAGTGAGAAAAGATATTACCGTCACCGCCGAGGTGCGTGCCTCGCGCGGTAAGAACGAGGCGCACCGCACGCGCCGCGCGGGCCAGATCCCGGCGGTGGTGTACGGCGCATACAAAGACCCGGTTGCCGTCGCGGTCAACCCGCGCGAAATCCTCCGGATCGTCCACAGCAAGAGCGGTTACAACACCATCTTCAATCTGTCGATCCAGGGCGGCGAGACCACGCCCGTCATGGTGGTGGACCAGCAGACCGATCCCATCAAGGGCACTCTGCTCCACGCCGACCTGAAGCGCATCGATCTGACCAAGCGGATTCGGGTCAGCATCCCGGTGCACACCACCGGCGAGGCGCAGGGCGTCAAAGTGCAAGGCGGCCTGCTCGAGATCATCACGCGCGCGGTCGAAATCGAATGTCTGCCGGATGAAATTCCCGAAGGGTTCACGGTGGATGTCACGGATCTGGGGATCGGCCAGAGCCGGCGCGCCAGCGATATCGGCCTGTCCGGTTCGATGAAGCTGGTCAGCGCGCCCGATTCCGTGATTGCGCACGTGGTGACGCTGCGCGCCGAAGCCGCGGCCGCTCCCGCCGAAGGCGCGGCGGCTCCGGAAGCGGCCGCCGGCACCCCCGCCGAGCCCGAAGTCATCAAGAAGGGCAAGAAGGAAGAAGAAGGCGCCGAGGAAAAAGGCAAGAAGAAATAGGCGCACATGTTCCTGGTCGCCGGTCTGGGCAATCCAGGCGAGGAATATGCGCACACGCCGCATAACCTCGGGTTCCTGGTGGTCGACCGGCTGGCCGAGCGGCACGGCATCCGCGTCACCCGGAGAGATTCCAAGGCGCTCGTCGGAGTGGGCGAAATCGACGGGCATCCGGTGATGCTGGCCAAGCCGCAAACGTTTATGAACCTCAGCGGCGCTTCGCTCGCGCCCCTGATGGAAAAACACGCGATCCCGCTGGATCGCTTGATTGTGGTGTACGACGAGCTGGATTTGCCCTGGACGGCTTTGAAGGTCAAGCCCAAGGGGTCGGCCGCCGGTCATAACGGCATGAAGTCGGTGATCGGCAGTTTGAAAACCAGCGAATTCGTGCGGGTCCGGTTGGGAGTTCATCCGGGCCACCCGCTGAAAAGCGGGATGGAGTATCTGCTGGCGCCGATGAAGCGCTCGCAGACGAAGGAATTGGACGGCTTCATCGGCCTCGCCGCCGATGCGGTTCGTTCCATAATTGCCGAAGGCGTCGAAAAGGCCATGACGAAATTCAATCGTCGCGCCCCAGGCTTACAAACAGAGGAAGCATGACTCGTATTTACGAAGAGTTGTTTATCGCAAAACCGGATGCGCCGGATGAAGAGGTGGATCAGTTCGTCGAGCAGTTGCGGACGCATCTCACCAACGCCGGCGCCACCGTGGAGAAAGTGGAAAAGTGGGGCAAGCGCCGCTTGGCCTATAAGGTGGATAAATACCGCGAGGGCGCTTACGTGCTCTTCCAGTTTTCCGCCGGTCCGGAAACCGTCAAGGAACTGGAGCGCCGGCTGCGGGTCTCCGACCTGGTGATCAAGTTCCTCACCGTCCGCATCGATCAGACGCTGAAGCGGCTGGAGAAGCGGAAGAAACAGCGCGACAAGCGCGCGGCGACCCGCGCCACCAAGGCGCCGGCGGTGGCGCCGGGAGCGCCGTCGCATGGAATGGAAATGCCGGGAGCGGCCGTGCCGGGCATCCCGGGAATGCCGAAGGAGGGTTAAGCCATGGCGGAATCCAAAGGAAGACCAGGTAGCGCGGGGCAGCGCCCCACCGGCGGCGATAAAGCGGTCGCCACTCAGAAGAAGCAATATTTCCGGCGCAAGAAAGTCTGCCGCTTCTGCGTCGAGAAGATCGATGACATCAATTACAAAGATGTCAAGATGCTGCACGCCTTCGTCGCCGAGCGCGGCAAGATCGTGCCGCGCCGCATCTCCGGCGTGTGCGCGCCCCACCAGCGGCGGCTGGCCGACGCCATCAAGAAGGCGCGCAATATCGCGCTGCTGCCGTTTGCAGCCACGCTCTAAGCGGGAGGGAACCGAAATGGAAGTCATTCTGAGAGAAGATGTCGAAAAGCTGGGAAACCGCGGCGAACTGGTGAAAGTAGCGAACGGATATGCGCGCAACTTTCTGCTGCCGCGGCGTCTCGCGGTGCCCGCCACCGACGCCAACCGCAAGATTGTCGAGCAGGAACGCCAGGCGCATCTGCGCAAGGAAGCCAAACTCAAGACCGAGTCTGAAGATCTCGCCAAACTGCTGGCTGCCGTGACCGTCACGATCGCTCAAAAGGCCGGCGAAAACGACCAGTTATTCGGGTCGGTGACCTCGAAGGACGTCGCCGATGCTCTGGCCGCCAAGAACTTCACGATCGATCGCAAGAAGGTGCAACTCGACGAGCCCATCAAGCAGTTGGGCGAGTTCAAAGTGCCGGTGCGGCTGCATCGGGAAGTCACCGCGGAAATCACGGTCCAGGTCGTCCGGGAACAGTAGATCCGGGCCTGCGCGCACGGCGTTCTAGTACGGTTCACTGAGCCCGCATGCTGGAACGCCGCGCCTAATCTGCACAATTCGTTAGACATATCTTCCTCGCCTCACCTTGGGGGAAGTACTTGTGTTTACCCTCGGAAGGGTATCGGGAGCCAGGCGCCCGGCTTACAATGAGCCGAGGGAGACTTGTCCTCCGCGCTCCACCGCTGGTCTCGCCGTATGGTTACGAAAGGAATTTCTCGGGCCTGATGTCGCTGCGCATGTTCATTGCCGCGCGCGGCGAAGCCCGGTGGCGCACGGGACATAAGCCGCTGGCGCTGCTGTATTCGCTGGCCCTGCATATCGGATTGGTAGCCCTGGCCTTTCTACCCGGCCCGGTTCCCGCACCTGCTGTGTACCGCTCGGTGGTAGTGGAACTGGAAAAAGATCACAAGCTGATCTACTACGATTTCCGCAAGGAACTGCCCGAGGTTTCTCCCACCAATCCGTCCGCGAAGCGAACCACGCCCGGCCCCGACGCTTTGCAGTCGAAACAGCGGATTGTCGCGTTCCCGCAGGAGAAACCCGGCAGGCAGCTCGTCTACATCCCCGAGCCGCGGATTCAGTTGAAAGAGGAGCTGACCGCGCCGAATCTCATCGCCGTCGAACAGCCGCCGGTGCCGCTGCCGGACAAGCCAAAGCCGAAACCGTTTCAGGCGCCCGACGCGCCTAAGCCTGCGCCGCCAAAGATTGCGCCGCTGCCGAGCGCTCCCGCGGTCGCCGCCAATTCGGCGCCGAAGGACTCGCCGCTGAAAGATCTGCTCCAACAGCCCGCGGGACCGCCGCCGAAGCAGTTCGTGCCGCCTTCTCAGAAACCGAACGCGGCGCCGGCGGCGCCCGTGCAACTGCCGAACGCGCCGGCGGTGGCGACCGCTTCCATCGAGCGGAATTCGTCGCTGCTTCCGCTGCTCGACAAGCCGGTAGGGCCGCCGCCGAAGCAATTCGTTCCGCCTCCGGCCGCAGCCAAAACGGGCACCTCCGGCCCGGCGCAGTTACCGAGCGCTCCGGCGGTTTCGACAACCGGGGGCGCGGGGACGTCGATGATCGCCGGCCTGATCAACACGCCCGCCGGTCCGCCGCCGAAGCCGTTCACTCCTCCTCCCGTGCGCGGCCGCGACACGGGCGGCAACGGAACGGCTCCCACGCTGCCTGCCGCTCCGGCCGTGGCGGGCGGCACATCCTCCGCGGCGGCAACCGTCGCCATCCTCGGGTTGAACCCCGCCAACGTGCCGCAGATCCCGAAGCCGGAAGGCAGCCGGCCGGCGCGCATTGAGGCCGGCACGCCAACGCCCGGAGCGACGCGGCCGGAACTGGGCGGCGGGAATTCGGGAATCAGCATGCCCGGCGTTTCGATTCAGGGCGCGCCGGCGAACTCGCCCGCCACCGCCACCCACACGCCGCTTGACCGCGAGCCCGCGCCGCCGCCCACGGGGCTGGCGCGGCCGCAACCGCCGCAGGTGCTGCCTACCACGCCGCATGTCTCGGTGCCGCAGTGGCCGAGTACGCGAAGGCTGCCGGCGGCGGTGGAGCGTCACTTCCAGGACCGCGTCGTCTACCTCACCACCATTCCCAGCGCGCAGGGCGGTGACGATTGGATCATCTGGTTTGGCGAGGTTTCGGGCGCGCCCGCCGGTGCCAGCGGGGTGGTGCACCCGCCGGTGCTGTTGAAGTCCGGCGCCTTGCCGCCGTTCGGGGCGCACAGCGATCACGGCACGGGACACATCCGGCTGGCCGGCATCATCGGCAAGGAAGGCCATCTGCAATCACTCACCGAGTTGGCCGGCGGTGCCGCGGACCGGGAGTTGGTGGAAGCTCTCGAAAGCTGGCAATTCATTCCGGCGCGGCGGAACGGCATCGCCATCGACGCCGATGCCGTCATCGAGATCCCGGTCGTGTTCGGCAAGCTGAGCCTGCGCTAGTCTCAGTTTCGGTGACAGTCTACGAAATCTCCAACGCAAGTTGGCCGATTCCATCGTTCGCTGTAGGCTGCGGACCTCGTTTGCTCGGGCGAAGCCGCCGTCCGCAACGGCGCTCCGCTTCGTCCACAAAGTGTTCACTGCCGGCGGGGCGGCCGGTGCGTGTCGCCTCCCGAATCCGCTCGATCAGCGCCGCATCCGCGATTCCCTCCGCCAGCGCGATCGACCAGGTCTCGCCAGACCAGCGTTCGAACCAGTCGGCCAGACTGAGCGCGCCCCAGCGGTTCGCACCGCTCAAATGCGCCGCGGCGCTGGACCACGGCCACTGCTGGGGCGTCGTCACGAGGCCCGCCCGCACCGGGTTCAGTTCCACGTAGCGGAGCGCTTCCCACCGGTGCCGTTCATCGAGCGGGCAGGAAAAATAGCGGCCTTGCCACAGATGGCCGGTGTCGCCCCGGCGCAGATGGACCATGCGCGCATAGTCGTTGTGGGCGCGGCCCAGGGCTCGCGCGAGGCTCGTTTCCCGCGCCGGGACGACCAGCAGGTGGACGTGATTGGTCATCAGGCAGTAGCCGGTGATCGCCAGACCGTGCTTGCCGCTGTGCCGTTCCAGCAGGCCCAGGTACAGTTTCCGATCGTCCTCGCTAAAGAAGACGTTTTGCCCCTGGTTTCCGCGCTGGGTCACGTGGTGCCACACGCCGGGAAGCACCACGCGGGCGATCCGTCCCATGATGTATCAAGAGTGCGCCGAACCGTCGGGAGTTCTCAGCGGATTTGAGGTTGTGTAGACTGTCACCGAAACAAGGCGGCGGGCGAGCTGCTCGGCGGCTTCGGCTACCGGGCGCGACGGCGGGGCGCCGCGATCGAAACAACTGCCTTCGATGCCGTAGATGGTGAGCTTCGGCGGAAGGCGGCCGAGCACGCGCGCTAGCTCCACCGCTTCGGCCAGGCCCAGATCGTGCGTGGAACAACTGAAGCGGGCGCCGGCGAGCGGGGCCGAAATTGCGTCCCAACACGAGATCTGCCCAGGCGCGGCGCCGCTGACCACTGCATCGATGACAATCACTTCGGCGGCGCCCTGCCACGCTTCGATCAACGCGGCGGCGTCACCGGCCTGCTCGCGGGCGTCGATGCCCAACTGCCGCAGCCGGCGAACTACCAGCAGCCCCGCGGCGTCGTCCGAACGGTCCTCGTTGCCGCAGCCGAGAATCAGCAAGCCTCACTCCCGTTCCAGATGAAGGCGCAGGAAGTGCGTGGCGCAGGAGATGCACGGATCGTAGTTGCGAATCGCCTGTTCGCACTTCCAGGTAATTTCGTCCGGGTCGCGGTCCGCCAGCTGCGGGACAAAGTGCCAGAGGTCGTCTTCGATCCGCTTCTGATTCTGCGAAGTGGGCGGCACGATCCTGGCCGATTGAACCAGGCCCTGGGCGTCGACCTCGTAGCGGTGATACAGAATCCCGCGCGGCGCTTCGGTGATGGCGCAGCCGGAGGCGGCGCGCACCGGCACGTCCACCCGCGGAGCCGCCGGCTGCCGGTATTCGCGGATGACCCGCAGCGCCTCCCAGCAGGCGAAGACCAGCTCGACCGCGCGCACCACAATTCCCCGGAACGGATTCCGGCACGGCACGGCCAGCCCGCACGCGCGCGCGCACTCCTGGGCGACCGGCGGCAGCTTGTCGAAATTCAGATTGAAGCGCGCGAGCGGCCCAACCAGGTACGAGCCGCGCCCGCGGAGAACCGAATGCAGGGCGTTGGCGTGTTTGACGTGCTGCTCGACGAAGTGGTCTTCATACGCGCTCACATCGATATCGAGGCCTTTGTTCGAGACCAGGCGGCCTTCGTTGAAGGGATACTCGTCCGGGTGCCGCAGGGCGACGAACTCGTAGTCTTCCTCGAAGTCGGGGAACTCGAATCCGGAGACCAGCCGGGCGGCCGCAAGCGAAGTGTCGAGCGCCCACTGCAAATCATCCTCCAGCGGGCGCAGCTCGGCTTCCGCCGGAACCTTGTAAAAGCCGCCCACGGCCGCGGAAAGCGGGTGGATCTCGCGGCCGCCGATGACGGTCACGATGCGGTTGCCGATCTTCTTGAGGCGCAGCGCCTGCTCGACCACTTCGCGGTGATCACGAGCCATCTGGATGGCGTCCGGGTACCCGAGAAAATCGGGCGCGTGCAGCATGAACACGTGCAACGCGTGGCTTTCGATCCACTCGCCGCAGTAGAACAGCCGCCGCAGCAGACGGACCGCCGGATCGACGGCCACTCCAAACGCGCGCTCGAAGGCGTGAATGGCGCTCATCTGATACGCGATCGGGCAGATACCGCAGATGCGCGAGGTGATATCGGGGACTTCGGAAAAGTGCCGCCCGCGCAGAAACGCCTCGAACAGGCGCGGCGGCTCGAAAATCTTGAGTTTGACATCGGTGACGCGGCCGCCCTTCATTTTGACGAACAAGGCGCCTTCGCCTTCGACGCGCGCCAGGTAATCCACCTTGATGGTGCGGGTTTTCGCCGTGGTTTCGCTCATACGCGCTCGCATTCCTCGCCCGCCTTGCGAAACTGCCAGGCCCAGGCGTTGAAGCCGCGGAAGGCGCGCGTGATCTGCGGATCGGTCTGGCCCAGCACGCGGAGCCGGCTGCTCAGCGCCGCCGTGTTCGGACTTTCCATCGGCCCGAAGCAGCCGAAGCAGGCGCGATGGAAGCTGGGGCACAGCGCGCCGCAGCCTGCCTGGGTGACCGGGCCGAGACACGGGGCTCCGTGCGCCACCAGGCCGCAGACGTTGCCCTGGCGCTTGCACTCGATGCAGACGCTGTACGCGGGGATGTTCGGTTTGCGCCCTGCCAGCATGGCGGCGATCAGCTCGATCAGCTGGTGTTTGTTGATGGGACATCCGCGCAGTTCGAAATCCACCGGCACATGCTCGCCGATCGGCGTCGACAGCTTCAGGGTGCTGATGAACGCCGGGGTGGCGTAGACGGCGCGGACAAATTCATCGACGTCCTGCCAGTTTCGCAAAGCCTGGATGCCGCCGGCGGTGGCGCAGGCGCCGATCGTGATCAGCACCTTGCATTGCCGCCGCACCTGCTGGATGCGCTCGGCGTCGTGGTGCGTGGTGACCGAACCTTCCACCAGCCCGATGTCGTAAGGGCCTTTCAACATGGTTCGGGAAGCTTCCGGAAAATACGCAATGTCGACAGCGCCGGCCACCGGCAGCAACTCATCCTCTGCGTCCAACAGGCTCAACTGGCAGCCATCGCAGGAGGCGAATTTGAAAACGGCGATTCTCGGTCTGGCCGCAGTTTCAGATTTCATGGCGCTCCAGAAACTTCCGCAGCCGCGGGTAAGCAAACACCGGGCCGTCACGGCAGATGAAATACGGCCCGTATTGACAGTGCCCGCAGACGCCAATGCCGCATTTCATGTTGCGTTCCATCGACAGAAAAATGTTGGCGGGGTCCACGCCGCGCGCCTGCATCAGTTCGGCCGCCACGTACCGCATCATGACCTCGGGCCCGCAGATCATCGCGACGGTGCGGTCGGGATGCAGACGAAGATGACGGAACAGGGTCGTGACCACGCCGACGCGCCCGTGCCAGGCCATGCCGCCATAGTCGACCGTCGACAGCACGTGGGTGTCGGGGGCATGAGGCCAGGCACTGAGTTCTTTGCGGAACAGCAGATCGTGCGGCGTGCGCGCGCCGTAGAGGATGATGAGGCGGACGAAATCGTCGCGGTGCCGGAGGACGTGATCAATGACCGGGCGGAGCGGAGCCAGCCCGATGCCGCCGGCGACGACCAGGACATCCTTTCCGCGGGCCGCGTCGAGCGGCCACGACGTGCCGAACGGCCCCCGCACCCCGACCCAGTCGCCGGGAATGCGGCTCACCAGGGAATGGGTGGCCCGGCCGACCGAGCGGATGGTATAGACCAGCCGGCCGGGCGTCCCGGCGTCGCCGCTGATGGAGATCGGCAGTTCGCCCACGCCGAATACGTACAGCATGCTGAACTGGCCGGGCGCGAACCCCGGCAGCGCGGCTGCGCCGTCGGGTTCGAGAACCAGCGTGAACGTGTCGTGCGTTTCCTTGGAGACTTCCGCCACCCGGTAGGGATGCGGCAGCATGGGGTCGGAAATGCCGGTGGTCTGCTCGATCGCCTCAATGGTGGTGTGTGGCATAGACATCCAAGAGCTGCATCCGGGTGGACTGCAGCCGCTGTTCCAGGATCCGGACGACGCGCTGGAGGAGTTCGTAACCGAGATCGTGGTTTTGCTCGCACTTGGTGCGCAGACATTTGCCGTCGAGGGCGATTGCCCGGATGGCTTCCACGGCCCGCCCGTCGCACCGCCAGTAGTGTGGCGCCACCAGCCACGACCAGCCCAGCACATCGTCCTTCTCGATGGTCTCGACCGTGATCGGCGCCGACCGCGGCTCGTAGATTTCGAGCGCCACTCTGCCCTGCCGCAGCAGATAGAACTGGTTCGCCTCTTCGCCCTGGCGGAACAGATAAGCTCCCGCCTCGAAACGGACGTTCGAGGCGCAGCCGACCAGCAGCTTCAGATACTCCGGATCGAGGCCCTCAAAAAACGGGTGCTGCCCCAGGATCCGTTCAAGTGTCTCCATCGTCGTTCTCCTGTGAGTGACTTGCCGAAGCCGGAGCGCGCTCGCGGAGCGCGCGCACCTCTTCGGTGAGGTCGATGCCGGCCGGGCACCAGGTGATGCAGCGGCCGCAGCCGACGCAGCCGGAGCCGCCGAACTGATCGATCCACCAGGCCAGTTTGTGTGACAGCCACTGGCGATAGCGCGATTTGACCGATTGCCGCACGCTGCCCCCGTGAATATACGAGAAGGCCTGGGTGAAGCAGGAATCCCAGCGCCGCCAGCGCTCGGCGCGAGTGCCGCCGATGTCGCTGGCGTCTTCCACCGAGGTGCAGAAGCAGGTCGGACACACCATGGTGCAGTTTCCGCAGGCGAGGCAGCGGCCGGCGGTCTGTTCCCAACGGGGATGGTCAAACGCTTCCGCGAGGACCTCGTGAAGACCGGTGGTGTCGACCGATCGGATCTGCGCGGCCGCCCGCGCGACCGCCTCATCGGCGCGGCGGCAGAGTTCGTCCGAAGCCGGGCTCGCGCCGATCTCGCGGAGAACCTCCCGCCCCTCGCTGCTGGCGGCGTCTACCACGAACAGGTGTTCGCCATTGTCCGCTAATTCGGTCAGCGCCAGATCGAAGCCGCCGGCGGCCCGCGGGCCGGTATGCAGAGAGGCGCAGAAGCACGTGGCCGCCGCGCGGGTGCAATTCACCGCCACGACGAAGAGGCCGGCGCGGCGGCGCTGATAAACCGGATCGGCATACGGGCCGGCGGTCAGGGCGCGGTCCTGCGCGGCGATGGCCGCCAGTTCGCACGCGCGCACGCCGAGGAAGGCAAAGCGCGGCGGAGATCCGTTGTTCTCCACGACCCGCACGCCGCCGTCATGGCGCTCGATCTGGAACAACCGCAACGCGGGCGGGTACAGAAACTTCTTCCAGCTCTGCGGGCCCACGGTGTAGCCGAACAGAGCGCCGTGGTTCGCCTGGGTGACGCGGTAGCGGGCGGGTTCCTGCTCGTCGATCCAGTCGGCCGGAAGGTCCTCCAGATTCTTCACGGAATCATAGAGGATGGCGCCATCGCGCAGAACCGGGCCCAGCACCTGGTAGCCGCGGCTTTCCAGCGCTGCGATCAGCCGGCCGAGAGCCGGGAGGTCTGCCGCCGCTCTCGCGTATTGGGTGGGCGGGACCATCGGTGTTTAGGTCCTCGAAATCCGATTATAGCAGGGGATCAATCCACGGACCGGAACCCCGCCGGCCGCTGCCGGGCCGGTGAGGCGGTCCTAACTTCCGGCGGTATTTACTTTCCCGACTCCGGCGGAGACAATGAGAGCTTAGGATTTTTCAGGCGCTCCCGATGCCCATTCTTTTCACCCAGCTCAGCATGGCCGCGATCATCGTTATCGGAATGGTGGCGATCTTTTACCCGGAGAAGGTTCAGGCCGTCGACCTGAGGATCTCGGAGGCCTTGATGTTCGGCATCCCGAATCCGTTTGTCAGCTTTCTCCGGTCGCCCGAATATCTGGTTCTCGTACGATTGCTCGGCGCGCTGACGCTGGTGCTGGCGATGGCCGCCGAGTATGCGCTGTTCGTCGGGAAATAACGCGGCGCTTACATGTCGCCCCAGATGGGCTGGGGGATTTTGCCGGTTTCAATGTCGTAGGCGCGCTGCAGTAAGTGGATCGCCCGCTCCAGGCTCTCCAAACGAACGCGGTCGTTGATCTGAGTCCACGGCGCCCGGCGATAGGTTTCCAGAGCGTCGGCGGCGTCGCTGGCGAGCTCGTAGACGTCCCGCGACTCTTCCTCCTGCTCCTCCCTCCGCTTCCGGACTACAAGCAACCTTGGCATTTGGCCAATATCCTATCCGAACCGCTTTCACTTGTAAACAGAATTTAACTCGGAAATGCGCGCTTTCCGGCGACGCAGGACCGCGGGTTCCAGAACTGGTATTACAGTTGGATCTGGTAATGGTAGTTATGATCGAGGTGGTAGCTACACAGCCGCCGATGTTACCCGCCCAGCGCCGGGCTGAAGAGAAAATCGTGAAACTCGGCCGGAATTCCGTGCAGGCGGAGCAGAGTGGCGATCTGCGCCCAGTGCCGGATCTCGTGCATCAGGACGTGGACCACGACCTTTCGGGGAGTCGCCGTCAAAGAATAGTTCAGAATCTGCAGATGCTCGGGACGGTCCCATTCCGCGGAAGGAAGCTGTTCCATGAATTGTTTCAGGCTGTTGCGGCTTGCCGAGCCGAATGCAAACAGCGGCTCGATGCGGTCGTGCGGGAGCGTCGCGGTGTCGGTGAGGGGCCGGCCGGATAGCCGTTCCACGTACCGCTTCTCGGCGGAGAAGATATGCTTCACCAGTTCGCCCACCTGCTGAAAGCGCCCGTCGCCGTGCGAGCCGGCGCTGATCTGCAGCACCGCATCGCCCTGCTGGCGGAAGCCGTTCTCCCATTTCCGCCGCTCCCAATCGGTGTAACGCAGAAGCTCATTCAGATCCAGGCTGACCGGCATCGTCCCCTCCCTTGTTCGTGATTCCCGACACCCACTGTATCGAATTTGTGGGGAGGCTAAAATCGTCGGTATGGTGCTGATCCGGACGCTTCTGTTACTGTGCGTCGCGCCCCTGGCGCGCGCCGCCGAGGGGGACATCCCGAAAAAGTTTACGCCGCCCGCCGCGGAATTCGATTTCGTCCGCCGCGAGGCGATGATTCCGATGCGCGACGGGGTCAAGCTCTACACGGTCTTGCTGGTGCCGAAAGGCGCGCACGACGCGCCGATTCTGCTGACGCGCACGCCCTACAATGCCGCCAAGCGCCTGAGCCGGAACAACAGCACCCATATGCTCGCGGCGGCGCCGCAGGCCGACGACGTGTTTGTCCAGGCCGGCTACATCATTGCTTACCAGGACGTGCGCGGCAAGTACAAATCGGAGGGCGACTACGTGATGACCCGGCCCGTGCGCGGCCCGCTCAACCCGACGAACACCGACCCGGCCACCGACGCTTACGACACGATCGACTGGCTGGTGAAGCACACGCCGGAATCGAACGGGCGCGTGGGCATGATCGGGTCTTCCTACGAAGGCTTCACGGTGGTGATGGCGCTGCTCGAACCGCACCCCGCGTTGAAGGTGGCGGCGCCGGAAAGCCCGATGGTGGACGGGTGGATGGGGGACGACTGGTTTCATTACGGCGCGTTCCGCCAGACCAACTTCGATTATTTCGCCGAGCAGACCGCCGAGAAAGGGGAAGGCGACGCGGTGGTGCGCGGCGGCCACGACGACTACGAGGAATTCCGCCGCGCGGGCTCGGCCGGCGACTATGTCAAGGCGCGCGGACTCGATCAACTGCCGTGGATGCGGCGGATGCTCGAGCACCCCGCGTACGATGCGTTCTGGCAAGGCCAGGCGTTGGACAAACTGGTGGCGGAGCGCCCTTCGAAGGTCCCGACCATGTGGCTGCAGGGGCTATGGGACCAGGAGGACATGTGGGGCGCGATCCACTGCTATCTGGCGCTGAAAGAGAAAGGACAGGCGGATCACAATTACCTCGTGATGGGGCCGTGGCGGCACAGCCAGGTGGGAGTCGACGGGGATCACCTCGGGCCTCTGAAATGGGACGGCGACACCGCGCTGCAGTTCCGGCGCGACGTGCTGCTGCCGTTCTTCAATCAATACCTCAGAGAGGGAGCGCCGAAGGCGGACACGCCGCCGGTCTTCATCTACAATACCGGCGAGAACCACTGGGACCGGCTGAAAGCGTGGCCGCTGGCGTGTGAAAAGAATTGCCCGGCCCCGATGAAGCCGTTGTATCTGCAAGCGGGCTTCGGGCTGGGCTTCGACCGGCCGGGCGGTCCCGGCGGCAGCGACAGCTATGTTTCCGATCCCGCCAAGCCCGTGCCGTACGTGCCGCGCCCGGTGCGGTTCAGCGACGGGAACGGTGGCGCACCTGGCTGGTGACGGACCAGCGCCCGGTGGCCGACCGGCCCGATGTCCTGACCTACGAAACGCCCGTGCTCACGGCGCCGGTGCGGATCAGCGGCGCGCCGATCGCCGATTTGTTTGCCGCCACCACCGGGACCGACGCGGACTGGGTGGTGAAGCTGATCGACGTCTTTCCCGATGAAGTGCCCAACCAGCCCGAGATGGGAGGGTATCAGCTGCCGATCGCGATGGACATTTTCCGCGGCCGCTATCGCGAAAGCTTCGAGCATCCCGCGGCGATTCCGGCCGGCAAGCCGGAGCGCTACCGGTTCGCGCTGCCCACGGCCAATCACGTCTTCCAGCCCGGCCACCGCATCATGGTGCAGATCCAATCGAGCTGGTTTCCGCTCTACGACCGGAACCCGCAAACGTACGTGCCGAACCTGTTCTTCGCCAAGCCCGCCGATTACGTGAAGGCCACCCAGACCGTGTACCGCTCGGGCGAGCTGGCAAGCGCGGTGCTGCTGCCGGTGGCGCCGTAGGGAAGCTTCGATTCATTACCGTGGTAATATGAATCATGGCGTTGGCCCATTCGAAGCTCACTTCGCAAGGCCAGATTTCTGTGCCGGCCGGTGTGCGCCGCAAACTGGGTGTGGGGCCCGGGTCGATCCTGGAATGGGATGAACAAGATGGCGAAATCGTAGTCAGGCGGTCCGCGCGATTTTCATCCGAGGATATTCACCGCGCGCTCTTCCCGACGCGCCAACCCAAGCTCAGGACCGTGGAAGATCTGAGAGAGGGAATCCGGTATCGGATCCGCAAGCGCTATGCGCGCGGTTGACACAAACGTTCTGGTGCGGCTCATCACGCGCGATGACGGCCGCCAGACGTCGTCCGCCGAGCAATTTGTCCAGAAAGGCGCATGGGTATCGGTACTGGCGCTGGCGGAGGCGAGTTGGGTGCTCACAACCGTTTATAGGCTGGATTCATCCGGGCTGGCGACTGCGATCGAAATGTTGCTGAATCACAAACACCTGTTTCTGCAGGACGCGGACGCGATTGCAGCGGCGCTGGGCCATTTCCGCGCGCACCCGGCGCTGGGCTTTTCCGACTGTCTCATGCTGGAGGTGGCGCGCAAGGCCGGCCATCTGCCGCTGGGTACCTTCGAGCGCGCGCTGGCAAGGATCGAAGGCGCCGAGAGGGTTTGACCGCCGCGGCCGCCCAGCGCGCCCTTGCTCCTGCGTTATCGTAGGAGTTCCTCATGACTGATGAAATCATGCAGCGCGCGGCGCATGTGAAACTCCTGCTGATGGACGTGGACGGCGTCCTGACCGACGCCAAGCTGTACAATGTGCCGGATGCACAAGGCCGCATGGTCGAGACCAAGGGATTCGACGCCCAGGACGGGATCGCGCTCCAGTGGCTGAACTGGAAAGGCATCAAGACCGGCGTGATCAGCGGCCGCGAGTCGCCGGCCACGGTGGAACGCGCGCGGCAGGTGAAGATGGATTACGTCTACCAGGGGCACATCGAGAAGGTGCCGATTCTGGAGCAGATCCTCGCGGATGCCAAGATCGATGGCAGCGAAGTCGCGTATGCGGGCGACGACCTGACCGACGTCGTGATCTTGCGGCGCGTCGGGCTGGCCATCGCGGTGGCGAACGCGCGGGAAGAAGTGAAGCGCGCCGCGCATTACGTGACCCAGGCGCGCGGCGGCTGGGGAGCGATCCGCGAAGTAGCGGAGCTGCTGTTGAAGGCGCACGGGCGTTGGGAGGAGATTCTCACGCACTATGAAGCGCTCCCCCGGAAATGAGCCGGAACTGAGAAAATGACCCTATGGCGCGTTTTCTGCAATGGGCGATGCCGCTGGGGATTCTGGCGGCCGGTGTGCTCCTGAGTTCAACCGGCGGGTGGGCGAAGCCAGAGTACTCCCGAAGGACCAACAAGGACTGCGGCTACTGCCATCCGCCCGATTCCTGGAAGCTGACCGACGCCGGGAAGTATTACCGGGACCACAAGTATTCGCTGCAGGGCTACAAGCCGCCGGCGAAGCAGGAAAACAAGAAATGAAGTAAAGGCGCCCGCCTACTTTTTCGCGGGAGGCTCTTTGCGAACCTGCTCGAAATACTGCTCGACGTAGCTTTCGAGCGCCGCGGGAATTTCGTCGCGGCCGATCTCGCCGCCGGCATCGGCGTGCTGCGCGGCGCGGTCGGAATAGGCGGTGCGGAGCTGCTGCACCGTCGATTGCGTTTCGATGGTCGCTTCGCCGCTGAGGTTCTGTGAGCGCTTGCCGATAATCTGGCTGATCTTTCCCATGGCGGCCAGTTGCTCGGCTTGCTTCAAATCCTTCTCCCCGTCGCGGTTGCCGGCGCCGCCGCCCGGCTGCTTCTTGGAAGGCTGCGCATCGTCGCCCTGGCCGAGCGAGTTCTCGGCCTGCTGCGACTCGTTGCTGAGGTCGGGGTCCTGCTCCTGGCCGCCGGCCTGCCCGTTTTGTTTCTCGCCGTTCTTCTGCTTGCCGGCGTTCTGCTGGTTCTTCTGTTTGCTGTTCTGCGCGGAACTGTTCTGTTGCTGCTGCTGCGCGTTGGCGCCGTTGGGCTGCTGCTTCATGCTGGAGAGCAGGTTCTGGACGGCGTCGCGCATTTTGCTGAGCAGGCTGGAACTGCTGGAGTTGTTGGAATCCTGCCCGCCGGACTGCTGGTTCTGGCCTTCCTTGGCGTTGCTGGGGCGGTCGGGATTTTCCTGATCGGACGCGCGCTCCTGGCCTTGGCCTTGCGGGTCGTCGCCGTTCTGCGAATCCGCTTTTGCCTGGTCGCTCTTGGAATTTTTCTCGGCAGCTTTGCCGGCGTCCTTCTTCTGATCCTGGTTCTCGTCGAGCGGATCGCCGGCCAGGCTCTGGTCGTCGGACTTGGGCTGTGCGTCGAGCGGGCTATCGTCGCCGTCTTCCCGCGGCCACTCGCCGGGCCGGATATTTTTTCGCTCGGGAGCGCTGGCGGTCTTCGGATTCTCGAAGCCCAGGGCATCGGCGAGAATGCGACCCATCGGCATGCCCAGGTCGAGCCGCCGGGTCAGGCCGTAGCGCAGGGCGAAGAGACTCGAAGCCACCAGCACCAGCGCGGCCATGGGATAGACCGACCGCGGCATGGTGAACGGGATCGCGCGGCGCGCATCGACGCTCCGGGCGGTTTGCTCGGCTTGTTCCCACTGGCGCCGCCGCAGGTCTTCCGGAGCTTTGGACGCGCCTTCGGCGCTGAAATAGACCGCGGTCGAGAGGGTGTCGGACAGATTCATCCGGCGGTCCACCACCTGGGCCGTGACATACAGTGACGGCACGCGTTGGCGGACGCGGTAGAGAGCGATCGCGAGAGTGGCCAGCGGAATCGGAAGCAGCCAATACCAGTCGAGGATTTCGGTGCCGAGCAGGAGGAGCACGATGAACGCCGCCAGCGCCGCGCAGACGGCGGTCACGCCCTGAGACAGCAGATCGTTGTACAGGAGACGCCGCCGGGCGTTCCGGATCAGTGTCAGCACAGTCCGTCCTCGTGAAGTAGCGCGCACGACTTCAGGAACGGTGTACTCCTGAAGGTGAGTCCGTTCTCATCCTATCATTTTCCGGTGTTTATAGGTTCACGCCCGGGTAACGTTACCTACGGGTCTGGATCAGGACTATTTCCCGCCCGTGTCGACGCAGAGATTGGCGCCGTCGAACGAGTTGGCGCCAATCACCGAGACCGTTAAGTTGGATGCAATCCCCAGCGGAGGTCTCGAAACATCCGGAGGATAAGTTGCGTCACAGGCGGGCGTGCCGGGCGGGGGAGCAGGCACGACGAAGTTGATTTGGTACAGGCCCGCGAAGCCCGGAGTGAGTCCGGCGAACAGCGGCTGGGTCGAAGGACACGCCGGAGCGGTCGCGCAGACCGGCGGCAGGGACAGCGAGCGCGAGGGCGCCGCATTCGGACGGTAATCGAAATTGAGCTGGACCGGCTGAGTCACTGGCGCGGGCACGGTGGTCTGCTGGCCGGTGGGGACGGGCGGAGTGGTGGCGCCCAGGCCGAAGGCATACATCACGAGTTCCTCGCCGGGCTTGGCCGGAGTGGTTTCGCTGACCGGGGCGCCGTTGGCGTGGGTGACGATCGCGCCTTTGGGATCACACGGACCGCCGCCCGCTTCCACGTCGCAGGCGTTGGCGCCGTGAATCTGGTCGGGGACGGGATTCAGTTCGAAGACACTGCCGGGCACGCCGTTTTCCGCGACGACCAGCGAGAGGGGCGCCGCGACGAAGCCCGGTGGAACAGTGGGAATTTCGAATGGAATCTGCGCGGTCAGCGCCACGTAGGCGCCGCACGGCGAAGCCGAAGGACTCAGGCATGTGCGCATCGGGCGGACCGCCAGCAGCGGCACCGCGTAGGATGGACTGGTTCCGTTGGTTCCGGCCGGAGTCACGCTGGCGGAGATTCCAGCCAACGTTGTCGGGAGCGGAAACCCGGAGGCCGTTACGGGTCCGGTGAGTGTGCCGCCCACGCCCTGCACGAAGAAGTTGATAATTTCCCCGGGCGCGACTTTCACCGGGGCCGGGAACTGATATCCGGCTCCCGAGACGGAGTTTCCAGATTGGCTGGCGGCGACGACGGGCGTGTTGGCATTGAGAGACAGGAGCGCCGCGCCGGCGCCCCGCACCGTGACCGAACTCGTTACCGAGCCCGCGGGAGCCGATGCCGCGTTCACCCGCAGATTCGTAATCCGGTAAGTTCTCGCGCCGTTGCTGCCCGGAGGCAACACCGGCACTCCGAAGAACCTCACGGAATTGCCGTTCACGACTCCCTGGTAAATGTTGGCGGCCGGCGGAGCGGCGACGGGAGAACCGAGCGGATTGGGAGCGGAAGTCATCACGGGGATGCCGTCCAAAAGGTTGGGATAGGCTGGACAACCGGTGGTGGAAGCGGCGCTGTACGGGCACACGGCCGGCGGCGCGTTGGCGCCAAATCCCGGAGGAGAAGAGACGCCGGGGGGAACCGAACCCTGGTCGTCGATGAACAGCAGGATGTCGGAGACGTTGCCGCCCGAAGTCGAAACGATGGGGCTGGTAAGGGGAGCCGGCATCGTGACGGTCCAATTGATGGTGGGAGCGGGCTGGGAGGTGGTCGTGTTCGGGTACCCGCCTGTGCAGACGACGACGATATCGCCGGCCGGCGCCGAAGCGTCGCTGGCTTGAATGGCCGTCTTGGGGCTGGTCACGTTGCAGGCCATCACGTTGGCGGTTTGCGCGTGCGCCAGACTGCCGCCTGCCATCAGCGCGGCAGCGATCAGGGAGGGGCGAAGAGCAGGCATTTCCTATTCCGCGGAAGCCCGCAATTCTTTGTCCAATTTCTTACATCGGACAAACAATTATTTGGAGCAAAGATCGAAAGCGGGTGTGGGGCGATCGGACACAGGCGTGGCGACCAGGGAGAGGAAGGCCGCTCATTCGTAGCGCAGCGCTTCGGTGGGGCTGAGGTGGGCGGCGCGTCTGGCCGGCAGGATTCCGAAGACCAGGCCGACGAGGCACGAAACCCCGAATGCAATCAGGATGGCGGCGGGCGAGATCGGAATCTTCACGTCGGCGAACAACCGGACGCTGATCGGAATGGCCACGCCGGCCAGAATGCCCAGCGAGCCGCCCACCAGGCTCACGATCACCGCTTCAGTGAGGAACTGCAGCAGGATTTCTTTGGGTGCGGCGCCGACCGCGAGCCGCACCCCGATCTCGCGCGTCCGCTCCGTCACGGTGACCAGCATGATGTTCATGATGCCGATGCCGGAGATGATCAGGGTGATGGCCGAGACCAGGACCAGGATCGCCGACAGAACCAGCGAGATATTCCGCACCGCGTCCAGGATGGCGGTGAGGGTGTCGACGTGGTAGCTCGCGCCGGGGCGGTGGCGGGATTCGAGAATCTGTTTCACCCGCTTCGCCGTCTGGTCCACGGTTTGCGCCGAGCGGGCCTGCACGTAGAGCGGATCGAGCCGTTCCACCGGAGTGAAGTACTTGAGAACCGTGATGGGGATCAGAATCGTTTCCGCCTCCACTTCGGATTGGCCGAACGTCTCGACCTTCTCGTGGAAGGTGCCGATGACGGTGAACTGGAGGCCGAACAGTTTGATGACCTGGCGCAGCGCGGCGTGGCGGCTGCCGTACAGGCGTTCGGCGAGTTTGTCGGTGAGGAGCGCGACGCGGGAGCGCAGCGTCACGTCGCTGTAGTCGAGAAACCGGCCGGAACTGCACACGATGTTGCGGATCGATTGGTACGCCTGATCGGTGCCGATGACCTTGACGTCGCGCTCTTTGCCGTTGATGAGCATGCGATCGAAGTTGGCCATCACGCCTGTAGCGGCGACGATTTCGGGGCCGAGTTGCTCGCGGACGGCCTCCAAATCGGCGAGCTTGACGTAGTCCGCGTTGGCAGCCGCCTGGCTGGGGCCCTGTGACGAGTAGAAGGCAAAGATGATGTTGGAGCCGACGCCTTCGACCTGTTCGATGATGTAGTCGCGGCTGGTCAGCGCGATGGTGACCACCAGGATCACCGAAGCGGTGCCGATCACCATTCCGAAACCGGTGAGCAGCGACCGGATCGGATTGGAACGCAGGGCCTGGATGCTGAACCGGAACGCTTCGCCGAGGAACATGCCGCGGCTAGCTTCCCTCGATTTGGCGCAGCAGCTTTCTCGCGTCGGACTTCGGCGGATCTTCGGGACTGATGGTGGCGCTCAGGTAGCGGTGCAGCAGATCTTTCGCCGTCTGCAGGTTGCGCCCGGAATGCACGTAGCTTTCGGCCCGCGCGTACATCAGCTTCGGGTTGTTGGGCGCGAGTTCCTCGGCGCGCGCGAAGGTCTGCTCGGCTTCCTGGTAGCGCCCCTGCCGATACAGGAACTTGGCCAGATCCATGAACCGGCCCACCTGTTGCGGCGCCAGCTCGATGGCGCGCCGCAGCTGCGCTTCGGCGCTGCCGTACTGTTTGCGCTTCTCATCCAGCGTGGATTGCGCCCAGTGGCCTTCGGAGGGATCGACCTGCGCGATCCGGGCGATGGTGGCCTGCGCTTTGTCGAAACCGCCGCCCATGAAACCGGGCGCCTCCATGTAGTATTCCAGCAGGTCATTCAACGCCTCGATATTCCGCGGGTTGAGCTGCGCGGCCCGCTCGAAACACTGGCGGGCCTTGGAGGCGTGCCCCAACGCTGAAAACGGATTCGAGGTCTCGGCGCGCCGGCCATACGCGCGTCCCAGCCACATCACGTAATCGGAATTGTTGGGTTCGGCGGCCACCGCTTTTTCGAGCATCTCGGAGGCTTTCTTGAAGTCGCCGCTCATCAGGTAGTCGCGGCCCATGAGCTCATACACGGCGGCGTCCTTGGACGGCATCGCCTTCAGAAGCTTCAGCGACTGCTCGTACTCGGTGACCTCATACAGCTGGCGCGCCCGCTCGAGCTCGGAAGAGTCAGCGGCTAACGCCAGCGCGGCAACGCAAAAGACCGTGAAAGGCTTCACCCCAACGGTTCCCTTAAGTGGATTGTATCCCACGTAAGTAGATGATCTCCATAGGCATCGGGTTTCAACCGGGGCAGTACTCCTATCCGGGTTCCCGCAAGCAGCCGGACCGGCCGCACTCAGCGCGCTCAAGTGAAGCGGCCGGACCCGGAGGGTGCGCAGCCGCCCGCGGCGAACGTGGAAAGCTGGCGCTCGACCTGTTCGCACCGGCACTGCGGGCACTGGATGTCGCGATCGGCGTCCTGCATCCGGCGCAGCTTCTCGAAGCGGTAGTTGCACTGGGGGCAGCGGTACTCGTACAGGGGCATAACGGCAGTTGTTTCTGCTTTAATAGGATGCACAATCCGGAGGCCGGGTGACAACTTGACGGAAGCGGTACGCGCGTGCAATTATAAATATTCATTCAAGTGAATAAAAATTCAAGCAGGAGGAGGGAATGGCCCGCACCGCCGTGGAGAACCGGGTTTTGAAATTCAGCGGTTCAGACCTCCTTCGCGACCTGGACCTGACCGACGAGGAATTGCATCACCTGCTGGACCTGGCGGCGGAGGTGAAACGGTCGCCGGGCGATTTCGCGCGCGTGCTCAGCGGCAAGGCGATCGCGATGCTGTTTGAAAAGCCGTCGCTGCGCACGCGCCTGACGTTCGAGCTGGCGATCCGGCAGTTGGGCGGCGAATCGGTATTCGTGGAAGGCCCGGTGGGCGGGCGCGAGCCGCTCAAGGATGTAGCGCGCAATCTGGACCGCTGGGTGAACGGGATCGTGGCGCGGGTGTTCGCCCAGGAGACCATCGAAGAGTTGGCGCAGTGGGCCTCGGTGCCGGTGATCAACGCGCTGAGCGATCTCTATCATCCCTGCCAGGCGCTGGCGGACGTGCAGACGATTCGGGAGCGGTTCGGGGAAGTCAAAGGGCTCAAGCTGACGTTTCTTGGCGATGGGAACAATGTGGCGCAGTCCCTGATGATTACTTCGGTGCGGCTGGGAATGGATTTCGCGCTCGGCTGCCCCGAAGGGTACCTGCCGAATCCGGAGACTGTGGCCGAAGCGGAAGGGCTGGCGGCGGTATCGGGCGCGTCACTGGTGATCACGCACGACATTCCCACGGCGCTGGAGGGCGCGCATGCGGTCTACACGGACGTATGGACCAGCATGGGGCAGGAGCGCGAAGCGGTGAAACGCAAGAAGGCGTTCCGGGAATTTCAGGTAAGCGACGAGCTGATGGCGCTGGCGCGGCCGGAAGCGGTATTCATGCACTGCCTGCCGGCGCGGCGCGGCGAGGAAGTCACCGATGCGGTGATGGAATCGGAGCGCTCGGTGGTATTCGACCAGGCCGAAAACCGGCTGCACGCGCAGAAGGCGCTGCTGCTGATGATGCTGAAGTAAAAGCCGGGGCAGACAGCTCTGTCCAGGCGGAGAGAAGTCGATCGTCGGATTTGGGTTTGGGGTCAGAGTAGTCTGTCCCCGATTTTCAGGAGCTTATGAATAAACCGAAGAAAGTGGCGCTCGCCTATTCGGGCGGGCTCGATACCTCTGTCATCATTCCGTGGCTGAAAGAGAATTACGGCTGCGAGGTCGTCGCGGTGTGCGGCGATATCGGGCAGGGGGGCGACGAACTGACCGGCCTCGAAGAAAAAGCGCGGAAGACCGGCGCGTCCGAAGTCTACATCGAGGACATGCGCGAGGAGTTTGTCAGCCAGTACTTGTGGAAGATGGTGCGGTCGGGCGGCGTGTACGAGCACAAGTATCTGCTGGGCACCTCGATTGCGCGGCCGCTGCTGGCCAAGAAGCAGGTGGAAGTCGCGCTGAAGACGGGCTGCGACGGGCTGGCGCACGGCTGCACGGGGAAGGGCAACGACCAGGTGCGGTTCGAACTCACCTATAAGGCGCTGGCCCCGCACCTGCAGGTGATCGCGCCGTGGCGCGAATGGAAGATCGTGAGCCGCGAGGACGCCATCGAGTACGCGCATCAGCACAAAGTTCCGATCTCGGCGTCCACGACCAAGATCTATTCGCGCGACCGCAACATCTGGCATATCTCGCACGAAGGCGGCGCGCTGGAAGACCCGGCGAATGCGGCGCCGGACGAGATCTGGATGCTGACGAAGAGCCCCGCGCAGGCGCCGGACCAGCCGGGCGAGGTGACGATCGGGTTCGAGCGCGGCGTGCCGGTTTCGGTGAACGGGAAGAAGATGAGCGCGGTGGGCTTGCTGGAAGAGCTCAACCGGATCGGCGGCGAGCACGGGATCGGGCGGATCGATCTGGTGGAGAACCGGTTTGTGGGGATGAAGTCGCGCGGCTGCTACGAGACGCCCGGCGGCACGCTCATTCTGTTCGCGGCGCGCGAACTGGAAGCCCTGACGCTCGACAAGAGCACCCTGCACTACAAGCAAAAGCTGGCGCTCGATTACGCCGAGATGGTGTACAACGGTCTGTGGTTCACGCCGCTGCGCGAGGCGCTGGACGCGTTCTTCGAAAAAGCCAGCGAGCCGGTGACCGGTGAAGTGAAGCTGCGGCTCTACAAAGGCAACCTCGAGCCGCTCAGCCGGAAATCGCCGTATTCGCTGTACTCGCTGGATATCGCGAGCTTCACGATGGGGGCGAGCTACGACCAAAAGGACGCGCTCGGGTTCATCAATTTGACGGGCCTGCCGATCAAGGTGCGGGCGTCGCTGCAGAGCCAGGCCGCGGCAGGCAAGACGAAATGAAGCTCTGGGGCGGGCGGTTCGAATCGGGACCGTCGGAGGTGTTCGAGCGATTCTCGGGATCGCTCGACTTCGACCGGCGGCTGATCGATTGCGACATTCGCGGCTCGCAGGCGTTCGCGCGGGCGCTGGAGCGCGCCGGCATCCTGAATGCGCAGGAGCGGGCGGCAATTGTCGTGGCGTTCGAGGAGATCCGCGCGGAGGCGGCCCGTCCCGAGTTCTTTGCCGGCGCGACCGATGAAGACGTGCACACGCTCGTCATCCGCAAGCTCAAGGAGCGGGCGGGAGCCGTCGCGGACAAGATTCACACCGGCCGCAGCCGCAACGAGCAGGTCTCGCTCGACACGCGTCTGTGGCTGCGCGAGCGGTGCGAGCAGGTGCAGGCGCTGCTGCGCGGCGCCATGGACCGGCTGCTGCAACTGGCGGGGAAGTATCCGGAGGCGGTGATCCCGGGGTACACGCATCTGCGGCGCGCGCAGGCCGTGCTGTGGCCGCATTACCTGCTGGCGTACTTCGAGATGTTCGAGCGGGACTGGCGGCGTTTCGAATCCGCGCGGCGCGCGGCCGATGTCCTGCCGCTCGGCTCGGGTGCTCTGGCGGGGAGCGGCTTTCCCTTCGATCGCGAACAGATCGCCAAGGATTTGGGGTTTGCCGCGATCACCCGGAACAGCATGGACGTTTCCGGCGACCGCGATTTTGCGCTGGACTTTCTGTATGCCTGCTCGGTGACCATGATTCATCTGAGCCGGCTGGCGGAGGATTGGATCCTCTATTCGAGCGAAGAGTTCGGGTGGCTGGAACTGGGCGACGGCGTCACGAGCGGCTCGAGCCTGATGCCGCAGAAGAAAAATCCGGATTCGCTCGAACTCATTCGCGGCAAAAGCGGCCGTGTGATGGGATGCCTGACGTCGCTGCTGGTGACGATGAAAGGCCTGCCCATGACGTATAACCGCGACATGCAGGAAGACAAGATTCCGCTGTTCGAGGCGGCCGATGAGGTTGCGGGCTCGCTGGAGATGATGTCGGCCGTGATTGAATCGGCGGCTCTGCGTCCGGCGGCGCCGGCCGCGGCGGCGGCGGAGAGCTGGGTGGTCGCGACGGATCTGGCGGAAGCGCTGGCGCGCGCGGGCACGCCGTTTCACCAGGCGCACCAGATTGTCGGACGATTCGTGCTGGAGAGCGTGCGGAGCGGCAAGAAGCCGGCGGATTGGACGGCGGAGGAAATGCGGCGGTTCGCGCCGGAGTTCAGCGCGGAAATGGCGCGGCTGTTGAATCCGGCCGAAGGCATGAAATCGCGGGAAATTCCAGGCGGCACGGGGCCGCGGGCCGTGGCCCGCGCGCTGGCCGAGGCGAAGGAGCGGCTGGAACAGCTGACCGTATGAGCAAGAGCTACCGGCAAGGCCAGATATTGAAACTGGTGCGCAGCAAGCGCATCTTGACGCAAGATGAACTGGCGCAGGAGCTGCGCAATCTCGGGATTTCGGCGACGCAGGTGACGCTGTCGCGCGATATCCGCGATCTGCGGCTGGTCAAGACGCGCGAAGGCTACCAGGAGATGGCGCCGGAAGAAAAAGGCCCCGGGCTGCAGTTGCTGGCGGCCGAGTTCGTGCTGGATGTCCGCACGGCGCAAAACCTGGTGGTGGTCAAGACGGCGCCGGGCAATGCCAACTCGGTGGCGCAGGCACTGGACCAGGAGGAATGGCCGGAGGTCGTGGGGACGATTGCCGGCGATAACACGATTCTCGTGATTGTGCCCGACAGCGCGACCGCGGAGGTGATCCAGGAGCGGCTGATGGCGATTCTGGAGAAGACGTAAGACGAGTTCACCGCGGAGCCGCGGAGCCGCAGAGGAAAAGATGACGCCGCGTTTCGGTGTATACTTCCAGCAAGTTGGAAGGAGGTCACGGGGCATGATCCGGTACGCGATCGCACTTTTCGCGCTGGGCGGGCTGGCGGGGGGATTGGCCGGGCAGGGCAGGATTCTCAGCCCGCCGATGAGCACTTCGGTCACGATCGACGGCAAGAAGCTGCGGGTGGACTATGGCGCGCCTTCCATGCGCGGGCGGAAGGTCATGGGCGCGCTCGTGCCATACGGCGAGGTCTGGTGCGCCGGCGCGAACGATGCCACCACGCTCATCACGGAAGCGGATCTCGATATCGCGGGGTTGAAAGTGCCGAAAGGCAGTTACACGCTCTGGGCGATACCGGGCCGCTCCGATTGGACGCTCATCGTCAACAAGCAGACCGGCCAGTGGCACACGGAGTACGACGAGACCCGCGACCTGGGGCGCGTCAAGATCAACGTGAAATCGCTACCGACGCCCGTGGAGCGGTTTCGCATCGATCTGGCCGCCGCGGGGCCGAACAAGGGGACGCTATCGCTGATCTGGGAAAACACCGAGGCGTGGACGCCGTTTACGGTGTTGCGATAAACCGTGAATCAGACGGCGACCTGGGTCTCCGCTTGCGGGCGGCCGATTTCGGCGACAGGCCGCGCGCGGTGCCGGCGGCAGGCGCGCTGCAGCCAGGCCTGGCTCAGGCTGCGGACCGCTTCGGTGGGATCGAACGGCTTCGCCAGCACATCGTAGGCGCCGAGGTTCAGCGCCTCCGCCCATAGGTATTCGTCGGCGTGCCGGGACGCGACGATCAGGAACGGCGCATCCGGCAAGTGCGCGATGTGCTGCCAGAGGTCGCGCCAGGTCGCGGTTCCGAGTTCCGTGTCGCAGATCACCAGGGGCGGCTTCGCGGTCTGGATGGCGGAAATGGCAGCCGGGAGACTGGACGCCGTCAGCACCGTCCACTGGGAGTCCGGGCAGACCGGCGACGTGGCAGTCGCGAGAATCCGTGATAAAGCCGCGTGATCTTTTTCGAGAGGCCCTACGGACAGGACTGTAATCTTCTGGCCCAGCTGTTCGTCGCCGATGCGTTTGTTCAACAGTATGCTCCTCCGCGGTTTCTAGCCGGCCGCCGTGCCGCGATTCACGTTCCGGGATCTTTTCGGTGCGCCGGGGTTTTTCTTAGCGAATTCCGGCCGGGTTATTCGCGCTTTCTTTTCGTTGAACCGCCGCCGAAGTTCTTGTTCCGCTTGCAGCCAATCGCTGTCCGCCGAACCGTGCGGGCAGCCTCGGGCTTGCCAGAAATCGTAAGCCAGCCGGGCGATCTCCTCGTGATTCAGAGGCTCCGCCGAGGCGACCTGAAGCGTGGGCCGCAGTTTCGGCCGCGTTGCATGGGCGGATTCTCTGGTCACACGGATCGCCTCTCCAGCAATTGCCCTACAATTTCAAAGAATACCTTCCCATAACGTTCTATGTCAACCGAAATTTCTATAGCCGTTTGGCCACTGATTCCTTTGTATTTCTTTGATTATTATTCCAGAAGAATAGGGAGCTTTGAAACGGAAGCCACCAGAATGCCCGCAGCCGCCGGGACCGCCGCGCGCCCGTGTACGATACTGGAATTTTGGTGGACTTTACGACCGTCGCAAATAACCTTCGTGAATCCTTTCGGGTGCTGGCCGGCGGCCGAAAGAGCGGCGAAGTGCGGGAACTGCGCGGGGTGAGCATCGCTTCGGCGGGGGTCACGTTTCAAATGTTCAACGCGGCGTTTCTCTCCGGGCCGGTTGCCTCCGAAGCCGAACTCGAGCAGCGGATCCTGCTGGCCGCGCTGCACTTTCAATCCCGTGGGATGCAGTGGGCGTACTGGGTTTGCGACGACTGGCTCGAGCCGGGGCTGCGGAGCCGGTCGCGAAAGATCTTCGCCAAGCATGGCCTGCATCATTCGGTGGATCTGCCGGGGATGGTGGCGGACCGGCTGCTGGCGCCCCGGCGGCCCTTGCCGGCGCTGGAGGTGCGGCGGGTCTCGGCCGCCGCCACCCAGGAGGACTTTTGCCTGGTCGGGTCGGTCTGCTTCAACGTGCCGCTCGCGTGGTTTCGCGAAGTGTTTGAGACCAACGGCGTGTGGGAAAGGTTTGTGGGGTACGTCGGGTATCTGGGAAGCGAACCGGTATCCACCGCGGCGGTGGTGATTGAAGGCGGCGCCGCCGGCGTATATAACGTGGCGACCATTCCCGGGCACCAACGCCGCGGTTATGGGGAAGCCATCGTGCGCCACGCTCTCGACGCGGCGCGCCGCGAGCACGGCATCGAGCGGACGATTCTGCAGTCCACCAAAGCCGGATACGCGCTCTACGGACGGATGGGCTACCGGACGGTGACGAACGTGGCGGTCTACTCGACCTGAAGACCGCCTTCGGCAATCAATCGATCGAGGGCGGCAATGTCGCGATGGAACGCGCGGTCCCCGGTGACGGGCGGAGAGACGGCGCGGATGCGGGCGCGCGCGGTTTCCAGCAAGGAACTGGTGCGCAGCGGAGCCAGCAGATCGAGCGCGCGTGCCGCGGCCAGCGCTTCGATCGCCAGCACGGCGCGGGTGTTTCGCACGATGCGTTGCAGCTTGAGCGCGGCGGCCATCCCCATGCTGACGAAGTCTTCCTTGTTGCCGCTGGTGGTGATGGAACCGGTGGAGGCCGGGTGCGCGAGCACGCGATTTTCGCCGACCAGCGCGGCGGCGGTGACCTGCGCCATCATGAAGCCGGATTCGAGGCCGGCGTGGCCGGCCAGAAAGGGCGGCAGGTCCTCATTGAGCGCGGGATTGACGAGCCGGTCGATGCGGCGTTCGGAGATGGCGGCTAGAGCGGACAGCGCGATGGCCAGAAAATCGAGCTGAAAGGCCAGCGGCTCGCCGTGAAAATTGCCCCCGGAGAGAATTTCTTCTCCGAACACGAGCGGGTTGTCGGTGGCCGAGTTCAGCTCGATCGCGAAAACGCGGCGGGCCTCGGCCAGCGCGTCGCGGACCGCGCCGTGAACCTGCGGCACGCAACGCAAGGAATAGGCGTCCTGGACGCGGCGGCAGGTGATGTGAGACTGGCGGATCTCGCTGCCTTCGAGAAGGCGAATCAGCCGCGCCGCGCTTTCCCGCTGGCCGGGGTGCGGACGCGCGTGGTGAATACGGGGATCGAATGCGCGGGGCGTGCCGCGGAGGGCGTCCAACGTCAGGGCGGCGACCACGTCGGCGGTGCCGGCGAGGGTTTGCGCGGCTTCCAACTCCAGGCAGCCGATGGCCAGCATGGCCTGCGTGCCGTTGATGAGACTGATGCCTTCCTTGGGATGCAACTCGATAGGTTCGAGGCCGGCGCGCGCGAGCGCTTCGGCGCCGGCAAGCACCTGGCCTTGGAACTCGGCTTCGCCTTCCCCGATCAGCACCAACGCCATATGGGCGAGCGGCGCGAGATCGCCGCTGGCGCCGACGCTGCCTTGCTCGGGGATGAGGGGAGTGACGCCGCTATTGAGAAGATCGCAGAGCCGCTCCGCCACCACCGGACGGATGCCGGAGAAGCCCTTGGCGAGCACGTTGGCGCGGATCAGCATCATGGCGCGCGCGGCTTCGCGGGGGAGCGGCGCGCCGACTCCCGCCGCGTGGGAGCGCACCACGTTGATTTGAAGCTGGTCGAGCTCTTCGCGAGCGATCCGGACATCGGCGAGCAGGCCGACGCCGGTATTCACGCCGTAGATCGGTTCGTCCGCGGCCGCCAGGCGCTCGACGGGTTCGCGCGAGCGGCGCATCTTCTCCCGCGCGGCGGGAGAGAGCGATACTGGCGCGCGGCCTTCCGCGACGGCGCGGACTTCCTCGATAGTCAGGCGTTCGCCGTCGAGTTGGACAACCATGCCACCCCTAGTATCGCTTCTGGCGGGCGGCGATGAGTTCTTCGATGTTGATCAGCTCGGTCGGGTAGTCGCCCGTGTAGCAGGCGTAGCAGTATTCGTGGCGGTCGTCGGCGACGGCTTTGCGCAAGGCGGAGAGCGAAAGATAGCCGAGCGAATCGGCTTCCACGAACTTGCGAATCTCTTCCACCGGGTGGTTGGAGGCAATCAGCTCGCTGCGGGTCGGCGTGTCCACGCCGTAAAAGCAGGGGGAGATCGTAGGGGGGCACGAGATGCGCAGATGCACTTCGCGGGCGCCGGCCTGCCGGACCATGCGGACGATCTTGCGGCTGGTGGTGCCGCGCACAATGGAATCGTCCACGAGAATGACGCGGCGCCCTTGCAGCAGATGGCGCACCGGGTTGAGCTTCAACTTCACGCCAAAATCGCGGATGGCCTGGGATGGCTCGATGAACGTGCGGCCGACGTAGTGATTGCGAATGAGCGCCTGGCGGAAGGGCAAACCGGATTCGGCGGCATAACCGGTGGCGGCGGCCACGCCGGAATCGGGGACGGGAACCACGACGTCGGCGTCGGCGGGACACTCGCGCGCCAGCAGGCGGCCTAATTCTTCGCGAGACTGTTCGACAGCGCGGCCAAAGACGATGGAATCGGGCCGCGAGAAATAGACATGCTCGAAGACGCACTGCGCGCGCGGCTGCTCGGGAGCGAAACGCTCGCGGGTCATGCCTTCGGGGCCGACGATGACCATTTCGCCGGGGTCGACGTCGTGCAGATAGACGGCGCCGATCAGGTCGAAGGCGCAGGTTTCGGAAGCGAAGACATAGCAGGTGCCGCCGCCCGAGATTTCCATTTCACCGACGGCCAGCGGGCGGAAGCCGTGCGGGTCGCGCGCGACGATGACGCGGTCCTGCGCCAGGCAGACCAGCGAAAAGGCGCCTTCCAACTGCAACAGCGCATCGCGCAAGGCGCCCGAGAGCGTGCGCTCAGAGGAGCGGGCGACCAGGTGCAGGATGACCTCGGTGTCGCTGGACGCCTGAAAGATGGAGCCGCGGCGCTCCAGTTCGCGCCGCAATTCCGAGGCGTTGGTGATGTTGCCGTTGTGGGCAATCGCAATGCGGCCCTTGTTGCAAGCCACCGAAAACGGCTGGGCGTTGAGCAACGCGGTGTCGCCGGCCGTCGAGTAGCGGGTGTGGCCGATGGCCAATGCGCCGGGAAGCTCCTCGATCACCTCGGGGGTGAAAATATCAGCGACGTGGCCCATGGCGCGATGGGTGTGGATCAGATCTCCATCGCTGGTGCAGATGCCCGCGCTTTCCTGGCCGCGATGCTGCAGCGAGTAGAGTCCCAGATATGCCAGCTTGGCGGCTTCGGGGTGGCCGTAAATGGCCACCACGCCGCATTCTTCGTGGAATTTATCGAACATGCGATTCGAGTGCCTGATCGTACGGCGTTTTCAGTTCGGAGATCTCCCATTGACCCAGCAGGTTCCCCCGCTGCCGGATCTCGATTGCCTTCTCGATGGTAACGCCGATCACGGGCGCTCCGACGCCGTGGCGGGCTGCGATTTCGGCGACCTTCTCCGGCTGGGCGGTCGAGAGCAGCACGCGCGACGGGCCTTCATGAAACAGGAGCAGGTCGGGACGCAGGTCCGAATCCAGATCGATGCGTGCGCCGATGGCGTTCGGCCCGAACGCGCACTCGGCGAGCGCCACCGCCAGGCCGCCATCGCTCAAATCGTGAGCCGATTCGGCAAGACCTTCGCCGACGATCTCCCGGATGGTGTTCTGGACGCGCTCCTCAAGGCCGAGATCCAGGGCCGGCGGCAGGCCCCAGAGCTGGTTCAGAATCACCTTGGCGTATTGCGTGCCGCCGAAGCGGGTTTCGTCGCAGGCGCCGAGCCCGCCCAGCAAGACGACGCTCCGGCCCGCGTTCCGGAACGGGATCCGGACGGGCTCGGCGGTCTGGAGCAGGCCGACGATGCCGATGACCGGAGTGGGATAGATGCCTTCCCCGAGCGTTTCGTTATATAAGCTGACATTGCCGCCGGTGATCGGAGTGTCGAAGAAGCGGCAGGCTTCCGCCATTCCTTCGATGGCTTCCACGAGCTGCGCCATGATTTCAGGCCGCTCGGGATTTCCGAAATTGAGGCAATTGGTGGCGGCGACCGGTTGCGCACCAACGGTAGAAAGATTGCGGCAACTCTCAGCCACCGCGAGCATGGCGCCCTCCCGCGGCGAGAGGTAGCAGTAGCGCCCGTTGCCGTCGAGCGACATCGCCACCGATGTCCCGGTTTCTTTGATGCGAATGATGGCGGCGTCGGCGCCGGGACCGGCCACGGTGGCGCTGCGGACTAGGTGGTCGTACTGCTCCCAGATCCAGCGTTTCGAGCACAGATCGCCGGAAGCCATCAGCGCGGGAAGGGCGTTCTGCACGTCGGGTTCGGGCAGCGCCGGCGGTTCCATGGGAACGCGGCGAAGGGGCTCCGTGTGCGGCCGGTCATAGAGAGGCGCTTCGTCGGCGAGTTCGCGGTTGGGAATTTCCGCGACCACCTCTCCGTGCTGCTTCACCCGCAGCTTGCCGTCTCCGGTGACCACGCCGATTTCGACCGCGTCCAGTCCCCATTTGCGGAAGACGCGGAAGACTTCCTCTTCCCGGCCCTTATCGGCCACCAGCAGCATGCGTTCCTGGGATTCGGAAAGCATGATCTCGTACGGGGTCATGCCGGTCTCGCGCTGCGGGACGCGGTCGAGCTCGATTTCGATCCCCACTCCGCCGCGGCTGCCCATTTCGCAGGTCGAGCAGGTGAGGCCGGCGGCGCCCATATCCTGAATGCCGACGATGGCGCCGGTCTGCATGGCTTCCAGGCACGCTTCGAGCAGGAGCTTTTCCAGGAACGGATCGCCCACCTGCACGTTGGGGCGCTTCTGCTTGGATTCCTCGGTGAATTCCGCCGACGCCATGGAGGCGCCGTGGATGCCGTCGCGGCCGGTGCGCGCGCCGACGTAGATCACGGGATTGCCGACGCCGGCGGCCTTGGCGTAAAAGACGTCTTCCTTGCGGCACACGCCGAGCGCGAACACGTTGACCAGCGGATTGCCGTCGTAGCAGGATTCGAAAATGGTTTCGCCGCCGACCGTGGGGACTCCGAAGCAATTGCCATAGTGCGCGATGCCGGAGACCACGCCTTCGAGAATGCGGCGGTTGCGCGCGCCGGTCTCGGGATCGTCGAGGCGGCCGAAGCGCAGCGAATCCATGACTGCGATGGGGCGGGCCCCCATGGTGAAGATGTCGCGCAGGATGCCGCCGACACCGGTCGCGGCGCCCTGGAAGGGCTCGATGAAACTGGGGTGGTTGTGCGACTCGATCTTGAAGGCAATGACGTAGCCTTCGCCGATATCGATGATGCCGGCGTTCTCGCCGGGGCCTTGGACGACCCGCTCGCCGCGGGTCGGAAGCTTCTTCAAGTGCAGGCGCGAGCTTTTATACGAGCAGTGCTCGCTCCACATCACGCTGAAGATGCCGAGCTCGGTGTAGCTCGGCTCGCGTCCGAGGATGGCGACGATCTTTTCGTATTCCTGGGGCGTGAGCTGATGCTGCGCGATGAGGTCCGGCGTGATCGCCGCCGTGCTCATGCGCGCACCACCGCGGCGATCAGCGACTGGAAGACCACCAGCCCGTCGCACGAGCCCATGAGGCGCTCGGTGGCGTCTTCGGGGTGCGGCATCATGCCCATGACGTTCCGCCGGCGATTCATCACCCCGGCGATGTCGCGCAGCGAGCCGTTCGGATTATCGACGTAGCGGAAGGCCACGCGATCCTCGGCTTCCAGTTCATCCAACGTGCGCTCGTCGGCGAAGTAGCAACCTTCCCCATGCGCGATGGGCACGCGGTAGACCTTGTCCATCTTGGCGGCGCAGGTGAAAGGCGAATCGACCGTGGCGGGTTTTAACCCGACCTCGCGGCAAATGAATTTCAAGCCGCGGTTGCGGATGAGCGCGCCGGGCAGCAAACCGGCTTCGACCAGGATCTGGAAGCCATTACAAATGCCCAGCACCAGCCCGCCCTCGGCCGCGAACTTTTTGACCGCCGCCATTACCGGCGAAAACTTAGCGATGGCGCCGCAGCGCAGGTAATCGCCATAGGAAAAGCCGCCGGGGAGAATGACCGCATCGACCTGTCCCAGGGTGGGCGAATCGTGCCAGATCAGCTCGACCTTTTGGCCGAGTACGTGGGAAACCGCGTAGGCGGCATCGTGGTCACGATTGCTGCCGGGAAAGACAATGACTCCAAAAGTCATGCGTTCTGTTTTTGGGGAGGCACTAATATGGTAGCAAATCAGAACTGCGTGACGCTCAACAGATTGCCATCCGGATCCTGGAACCACGCAATGCGCGCTCCGCCGGGAGCGGTCCAGATGCCCAGTTCATCCTGACCCATCTTGGGGGCATATCGCTGGAATTGCACGCCACCCTGCTGCAGAGTCCGGACGGTGGCGGCGATATCCGCCACTTTCCAGCCGAGCACAGTGTACCTGGCGGCGGCCACCTCGGGCACGATCGTGACCCGCAGCATAACCCCTTGTGCGTCGAAAACCAGGGCGAAAGGGAGTTCTTCGCTGACCAGCCGCAGCCCGAGCGTATCGCGATAGAAGGTTTTGGCGCGTTCGGCGTCGCGCACGCCGATAAAGGCCACGATTTCAGAAGAGCCGAGCATCCGGCCAGTATTATGAGGCAGGAGGGGGCGCTTCGGCAACACCGCGATTCCGGCACTGCACGGAGCGCGCCGTTTCCGCAAGGAAGCGCGCTACGATTTCTCCGGCATCAGCTTGCTCAGGATGCGGTCGTGGATCCAGTGCTCGTCCCACCACTCGCGCGGGTTGATCTGGACGCCGTCGATCTGCATCCCGAAGTGCACATGCACGCCCTCGGCGAGCCCCGTGGAACCGGCGATTCCCAGCTTCCCGTCCTTTTCGACCATGTCGCCGACTTTGACATCGATCCGCTGCATGTGGCCGTAGAACGACTGCAGCCCGTAGCCGTGGTCGAGCACGACGCAGTTGCCGAAAATCCCGAGATCCCCGGCGTACACCACGCGGCCGCTGTTGGCGGCATGAACCGGCCCATTCGCCACGTCGGACAGATCGAAGCCGAGGTGCGTCTGCCGGTCCACCTGCTTGCCGTTGTACTTGTAGTCGCGGGTGTCGGCGAACATCGCCTCTTCTTTCCCCCAGTGCAGGAACGGGCCGTTCCAGAGGATCTTTTCTTCGGTCTTGGTGCGCAGGTCGTAGAGTTGCTGGTTGTTCTTCCGGCGCAGGTCGCTGTTGATTTTGACAAAGCGCGTCAGCAGGTCGGGCCCGGGTTCGAGCGTGTTGGCAGGGTCGATGTTGTTCACCAGCTTGCCCATCAACTTGTCGTCGAGAATGAAATCGCGTTCGCGGAATTTCTTGGGAAATAGCTTGAACCAGAACTTTCCCGTCACTTCCGTCCCGGCGGCGTTGCGGGCGTAAACCACCGGCGTCACATCCGGCGGCAGATCCCACGGATAGGCGAACATCGAAAATCGCTGCTCGGGTCCGCGGCCGGGCAGGGGATAGCTGCGGAAGGTGTGAGGCCCGACTTTCACGCCGGCCTCGGTCCACGAGCCGGTCACCGTGAAGGTCACCAGTTCCATGCCGGCCTGGTTGATGTAGTGCTGGAAATCGTCGGCGATGACGCGCGGCGCGGCCAGCACGACTTCGACGTCGTAGGTGTTGCGGTCGGTGTCGGCGCGGAGGTCGTCGGAAACGGCTTCCACCACCAGGCGCGCCTTGCCTTCCTTCAAATTCGGCGCCTTGTTCTTGCCCGCATCGAACCGGATGCGCCGCGCCGGCTGATGGCGCCGCCAGAAGAAGCGATGCGCCGGAGCGTTTTCCTCATATACCGGGAATTGACTTCCGTTCTGCTCGACAAACGCGGCCACGTGGCGCACACCGTGCGGATTGCTCACCTCGACCGTAACGGGCGTCGACGCGCCGATCGTCTGTACCGCCGGGCTGAGCGTGAGGGTGGTGCCCGTAGACATCACCATCATGCCGGCCGCTACCGCGATCACCAGAAGCACTACTGCGCCAATTGCGATTTTCACTTTTTCACCCAGGAATCCAGCCACTCAATAAACGTTTTGTACCACAGCACACTGTTCTGCGGCTTCAAAATCCAGTGGCCTTCATCGGGAAATACGAGGAGCTTGGAAGGAATCTTCTGCAGTTGCAGAGCGGTAAAGAGTTGCAGCGATTGGGTGTACGGAACCCGGAAATCCTGTTCGCCGTGAATCACCAGCATCGGCGTATGAAAATCTTTCACATAACTACTGGGGGACCATTTCGAGTAGACTTCCGGCTTGTCCCACGGTGAGCCGCCGAATTCCCACAGAGGAAACCAGAGCTCTTCGGTGGCGCCGAATTCGCTGGCGAGATCGTAGACCCCGGAGTGGGTGATCAAAGCCTTGAACCGTTGCGTGTGGCCCTGAATCCAGTCGGCCATGTAACCGCCATAGGAGCCGCCCGCGGCCGTCATGCGGCTGCCATCGGCATAGGGCATCTCGGCCACGATATGGTCGGCCACGGCCATCAGATCGTCGAACGGCTTGCCGCCCCAATCACCATTGATCTCATCAATGAACTTTTGTCCGTATCCGGTGGAGCCGCGGGGGTTTGGCTCCACGACGACATACCCCGCCGAGGCCAAGACCTGCGCGTTCCAGCGATACGTCCAGGAGTGTCCCCAGAACCCTTGCGGCCCGCCATGAATCAGCAGAATCACCGGATAGTGCCCGTCGGGCCGGAAGCCGGGCGGCTTCACCACGAAGCTCTGGATCTTCGAGCCGTCCGCGCTGTCGACCCAGAATTCTTCGAGCGGTGTGAGCTGATGGCCGTTCAGCAGCGCGTCGTTCAAATGGGTCAACGCCACGGGAACGCCGCCGCTGGAAGCCGCGCGATAGATCTCGGCCGGCGAAGAGCCGGTCTGCTGGGTGTAGACCATGCTCTTGCCGTCGCGGGTCAACTGCATTTCGTCGAGCACGCTATCGCCGCTGGCGGCCACGCGAATTCCACCGCCGGTCACCGGAACCAGGCTGATGGCTTGGCGGCCGCGGTCGACGCTGGTAAAGAACAGAACGGCCGAATCCGGAGCCCAAGTGAAATTGGTTACCCAGCGGTCCAGATTTTCGGTCAGGTTCGTGACCTTGCCGGACATCCGCTCGAGGACCATGAGACGCCAGCGGTCGCTTTCGTAACCCGCCCGGAACTGCGCGCGCCACGCGAGATACTTTCCATCCGGCGAATAGCGCGGCGTGTCGTCGGCACCGGCGGTGGAGGTGATTTTACGCGGCTCACCGCCGGCCAGGGGAACAGCATACAGATCCGTGTTGGTGCTGATGGCGGGCACCGGATCGGCATTCATCGAGTAGCAGACTTCGCCGCCATCGGGGGCGATGTCGTAATCGTCGATGCCTTCCAGAGAAAACGGCGGCACGTCGCGCGTTCCGGGCGTCAGATCCTTTGCCGGGCCGCCGCCGATCGGAACCACCAGCAAATGGCTGCGCCGCTTGGACTGCCAGGTAGTCCAGTGGCGGTAGAGCAGTTCGCTGTAAAGCCGCGCGTGGCTCTTGCTGTCTTTCTCCTGGTCGAGGTTCTTCTTGTTGCAGGCGTCGTCGGCCCCGCATTCCGGATAGACCGCGGAAGTGAACACCAGGTTCTTTCCGTCGGGCGAAACCAGTTCGCCATCGGCCTCGGTCGAAAGATTCGTAATCTGCCTGGCGTTGGCGCCGTCCGGATCCATCATCCAGATCTGCGAAGATCCGCCGCGGTCGGAGATGTAGGCGATCCGCTTGGAGTCCGGCGTCCACCGGGGCCGCTGGTTGTTCTCGCCGTCATGGGTGATCTGCTGCGGCGCGCCTCCGGCGAGCGGCACGATCCAGATCTGCTGCGGCTTCTTGTTGCCGGGCACATCGACGGTCTGAACCGTGAAGGCCACCCACTTGCCATCGGGAGAAATCTGCGGGTCGCTGATGCGCTTCAAATCGAGCAGAGCGTTGACATCGAACGGCTGCTTTTGTCCAAAGGCCGCCAGCACACACGCGAAGCAGACGACAAGCGCGCGACACATAGGACGATTGTAACCCTATCAATCCTATGCGCCGCGCGTTCGGAAACCGAGGGAGAGCACCTCCCTTTTTGAAGCGCTTATCGCTGCTTCAAATCTTGGCGGAAGCGAACAGCGACAAGTTAACCGAAGCGGGGAGGGTCCGGCTTCAGATCCATTCTGACGTACTAGCCCCCCCGAGTGCAATTCAGTTTTCCACAAGGTGACAAATTTGCAACTTCTGCCTTGTAAATGGCTGATTTCAGGAGGACACGTATGGAAAAGACGAATGGATGGGTCCCGAAATTTCTAAAAAAATCGCGTTTCAACCCCGGCGACTGGCTGATCCTCACGAAAGCTCAATTGCGGGTGCTCATGCGGCCCGGCTGGGATATGGCCGTCAGAATTTACGCGTGCCTGATCGAACTTTCGGCCGGCTACCAGGGTGAATTGGCGGTCCAGCAGGTCAGGAAAGTGGCAAACGGAGACCCGCCGAATTTCGTAGCGATCACACCGGCTGCCGTCAGCGCCCGGCTCCTCAAGGTTGCCGTTGAAGAATTCAGGAACAGCGGCAAAGAGCTGTCGGCCGACGAACGCCAGCGCCTCAAAATCCGTGGTCACCACATCCGGCGGGCGATAGCCAACCTGGAAGCCCATGACGGCGGGCTAACCAGCGTGACCGCGGTGAAATTTCTCGCGCGCGACACTAGCACCCAAAAGCAGGGCTGGGCCGATGTAAAACGCATCATCAAAGAACACCTGTCGTTCGATGAGGCCCGCGCGCAAAAGCTCATTGTCCCGATCCGTGAACTTCCCGCGCGGGATCGGCAGCGGCTCAACGGCAAATCGTTCATCTTCGTCCACACCAGGCCTCGGCCGGCAACGGTAGCAGCGCTCATGCGGCGCCGCGATGAGGACGACGTGCTATCCAAAACTCAGCATCAAATTCACCAGGAATTGACGGCCGCGGCGCAACGGGTGTTCCAATTCATTCGCGCCGAGGGGATTGACGACCCACGCTTTGCTGACGAGCTGGCCCGTGTGCCGACGATCGTTAGCGCGATAGAGCAGCTTACACAGATCGAAATCGCCATCGCGAACGAAAGAAGTAAGCGGTTGCAACTCCAGGCTGAACTGAAACAGCAGCTCCGCCCTATCATCGAGGCCCACAAGCGGGGTGAACCACTCCCGCCGGTTATGCCCGTGGCTTCGCAGGCCGCCCTATTCCCGCCCGTCCTGGTGGTGGACAACACCCGCCCGCCGGCCGCCGAGGCAGCCACGGGCCTGGAAACGCCGGGAAACCGGGATTTAATTCGCGACTCGGGCGACGAGATGCGGGTCGTTCTCACCGCCATGCGCGAGTTCTGCGCCGCCGACGTGGACGCGGCCGTACAGATGGTGGCGGCCTGCCGCAGCACGGCGCCGCAATGTACCACGGCCGATATCGTGGCGGCCGTCAAGCTCAAAGGAGAGGGAGCAAGGAATAAGCGCAGCCCCGTGAAATACCTCTCCACGTCCGTGTGCAAGCTGTTTGTCGGCCCGGTACCATTCGCGGCAGCAACGGCCGAACCCGCGGCAACCTCCGCCGACTTTTGGAAGCGGCGCGCAGCGGCGAAGTAGCGGTATGGCTGCTGACCTCGATTTCACGACCGCGCTGCACTTCGCCCGCGCCTTGAAAACGATTAAGGGTTTCCCGTGGGATGAGGACACGATCAACGCCACCGCCGCCGACCTGGTGAAGTGGTGCAAAGGTGGTTTCATCAGCGGGAGGCCGTGGACGCCGGAGGAACAAGCCGGCGCCATCGTTGATGAGGCTCGTGAAAGTTGGGAAGAGTGGCTGGGATCAAGTCAACTGAAACGATTGTTCCTGGAGAAATTCGCGCCGGCTCCAGAACTCAAGCCGCCGGCCAGCTCCGCAGAACTCGTCCAGCGGGGTTTATTGGCTCCGCCTTGCATTCACTGTGAGCCAGGCGCCGAGTTCTGCGAATTCGGCGGAGCCAGACAACACCAACGTGCCGCGGCAGAGATTGCCGCACGTCCGCCGGCCCCAGTCCCGAATCGGCGCGCCGCGGCACCCGTCGATCTCGACGCGATCGTCCGCGACGGCGAACGGCTTTACCGCGAAGAGCAAGAGCGCAAAGCACGCCAATTACAGGAGCACGGACTATGACACCGACGCGATTCGCCAACCACCCTATGAGGCCGGCGCCGATTGTGCAATCAACGGCAAGGAAGCCCAAGAAAGAAAAGGAAACCGCAGGCGCCGCGACCCCTCGCAGCGCCCAGGTCAAAAACGATCATGAGAACTGAACCGTTTTCACCGCATGACCGCAGCACCATCATAGCCAAGCTCCACGAATGTGGAAAGTGGCAAGGGGTGCGGAGCGGTTGCCGTGTGCGCTTTGTTCGATACCAAGGACCGTTCGGCCAGAAGATTCAGTATGCCGTCTGCGTCGCCGGCAAATGGATCTCCGACCAGGCCGTCACGGTTGCGGAAGCTATCGAGGAGTGCAACAAACTGATCAAAGGGCGGCCGGCCGAGAGCCGCGGGAACCGCCGCTGGAGTCCGATATACAGCAAATTCCGGCAGAAGTTTGGAGGCCATGCATGAGCGAAAATTGGGCATTTTACGCTGAGTTAGCCGAAGACCTGGAAGCCATGGTGCGAAAGGTGGAAAAGCGGAAGCCAGCGATTCTAGCCGATCGCAGCGACGCGAGCCGTTTACTGTTTCCACTGGTGGAAGACGCTCTACAAAAAGCCCTGCAACTCGCAAAGGCCACAGCAAAGTGGGCAACGTCCCGATGATTTCGGACCAGGAACGTGCGCGCGTGGCGGGACTGCGAAAGATTCGGGCGGCACACGAGATGCTGATTCATGCATCCGCCCGGCTCTGGAAGCGCGGGGATCATCAAGCCAGTGAGATCATTATGCGCGCGCGCGAGCGCATGATGGAGGAGTGGCCGCTTCCCACCATCGAAGCCCACCAGCGAACCTGCGCGCAGTGCCGGGCGATCTGGCAGGGAGTCGGATTGCGGGTATGATGGACAACAGGAGGCGTCCGGAGTTGGCCCAGATGCGGTTTCGCATTGTCCCTCTCGCGCAAGCCAAGCGGGACTTTGACAGGGCGTACTGGAAACGGAAAGGAGCCGTGGCCAGACTCACAGCCGGTTGGGAGCTGGTCCTACACTACTGTGCCATCCACAACCTGGAACCGCGAATTCAGCGATCTGCTGTTGCTCTTTTCAAGCTTCAAAGTTCGGTATCTGGTGATCGGGGGACAGGCCGTCATCTACTACACCGAACCGCGATACACGAAGGATCTGGATCTCTGGATCGATCGATCAAAGCAGAACGCAAAAAAGGCCTACGCGGCGCTGGTGGCCTTCGGCGCGCCGGTCAAGAAGTTCACTCCGGAAGATCTCACCGAACCGGACGTGGTGATCCAGATCGGCGCGGCCGTTCGAATCGACGTACTGACGGGAACCGCCAGTAACCTTCCGTTCACACAAGCCTGGAAGCGGCGCCGGACGATCCGCATCAACAATGTGACCGTTCACCTGATCTCGAAAAAAGATCTAATTCGGCTGAAAGAAGCGGCCGGAAGACCCGTAGATCTCGTGGACCTCCAGAGTTTACGCGGCGAGTCCTGAAGCCCAAGCCAGAGTTTGCCCCAAGTGCCATAACCAAGAGCGGTATTGTTTCCAGCAGCGGAGAGCGGAAAATCGAAGAGCCCATCGGGTTGGACCGATGGGCTCAGCATCGAATGCCGTAGTGGGCGGCCCCGATGGGAATTCCAGTCCCATCGTAGCATCTCCCCCCAAAATCGCAATTCGATTCTGATTGGCAAATTTGCCGTCAGGAGAAGTACCATGGCCTTAATCATTTGGCCGTTGCAGCAACTGCAGGAAAGCCCTGCGGATCAGATATCGAAGGTTATAGTAACGGCGTTTCTGAGTGCTCTGGCAACAGCGTTTGGGCAAGCACTCTGGACAAATTTGACGACCGGGAAAAACCGGCTGCGCTGGTAGGTCACCGGGGCCGGATCAGCGGCGGCATTTGCCGCACAGGGCCAAGCCGAACCCGGCCTTGGGTCAGAATCGGCGAAGGAGGGATCACCAGGCGCGGCATCGGATCTATGAAGCCGGCGCTTTCGACGCGCTCGACAGAACGAATTGCTTCGCCCGTGGAGGTCGAAACCAGTTCCCGCAAAGCTTGCCGGCGCCGCGGTTCAGTTAAAATGCCCCGGATTAGCGCTGCGAGCCCCGTGGCGACGCCAGTTGCCACAGTGGACAGCAACCACCGCTCCCATTCGGCCCGCCGTTCCTCGGCCTCCTGGGTGGCCTTTATCATGGCGTCCAGTCGCGTTTCGAGACGCGCTATGCGCTCCGCTTCGGCCCCGGATACATCGGCACGCCCAAACGCCGCACAAATCACCAGCAACAGTGCAATACGCCGAAACGCGCGCCGGGTTTGACGGGACCTACTAACGGCCCGTTCGCAATCTTGCGCCTCGCTCTGAGGAACCCGGTTTCTGTGCATTGGAGTAGCACGCGAGAATTTCACGACGCCTTTTGTTGGGGCTCTTCCGGCTCACCGTAGGAGATGAACTCATCCAGGAACTTTTCAATTTCCGCGCGCCGGCTCTGCACAATCTCCGCGACCGGCCCCGGAGCCATGGCAGCCAGGCCGAGGATTTGATCTTTTCCGAGGTTGCAGATGGTTTCGTACAACTGTTCGCCGTTCCGCCGGCACACGACCCCGTGGGCGAAATCAGCGCCACCAATCCCCCGTTCGAACGCGTCCACGGCGTCATCCAGCAAGGTCTTCAACGTGACAATCGAAAAACCACCGAACATTTCAGCTCCCTCCTCAGCCGCCGGCAGACCAGGCGCGGCGGCGGGCTGCGATCCCGCGGCCGGCGCCGGTTGTTGTTCCGCGGCGCGCATCACTTTCAGCTCGCGAATCATCAGCGCCCCGTACTGGAGAATCCCCGGCAACGCGGCCACGGCTTCGGTCCAGGACGAACCGCCACCACCAAAGCCCATTTCTTTGAGGAACGCAGCCGTGCTGCGCAACTCTTCCAGCGGATTTTTCTCCGGAGCGCTGCCACCGCGAACCATACCAGCCAAGACCTTCATCATCTCGACTTGCACGGGGTCGGCGGCCGGCCGCAGCCGTTCACTCAGCGCTAGGAACTTCTCGAGCTCTTCGATACTGCCGTCCTTGCGACGATCCAGGAGTTCGATCAAGCGCGCGGCCAAGCCGTCATCGGCCGGCCTGCGTTCCCGTTCCTGCACCAGATCATGCACAGTTTTCGCCAGCACCCCGGCTCCGCCATCCGCCGCGGCCGGCGGAGTCAGTTTGTTGTCTACCACGGTCCATCCCTCCGCAATGTATTTGTTCACGAGTTTGTCGTTGCCAGGTGCACCAATGACGAGTTCAACCGGGTTCAGGATCGGCGGAGCTTGCGGATCGTAAATTTCCACCGTGGTCTTTGCAACCTCGGTTAACCCTTTCGGCTTGTTGGCGTCCGTGAATTTCAGGTGGTACTTTCCCGACCCGTGAGTGCGAAGGAGATATTCTTCATCCAAGTCGTTCAGGCGTTCGATGATCTCAATGTTGGTGTCTTCGATGCCCGCTTGTCTCCGATCAATGGCCGGCTTCAATCGGTAGACGTAAATCGAAGTCCCTTCCGGATGCGGGTACTGTTTGATGAACAGGAAGAAGCTGTCCGGCTGAAGTTTCTGAAGCGAACGGCTGAAATCGAAATCGGCCGGCTGTGCCGCCGAATCGCTATTTTTGTTGCTCGAACGTCTCATAACGGTTCCCTTCCGTCGCAGCGTTGCGGGCACTATATAGTACAGTTCCCTACAGTAGAAAAGAGCTTTTCAAACGCATGTTACCCGGCGTAATCTGCTCTCGTGTTCGAGAGAGCAACCACAGTTAACCTAAGTCAGCATCCTTTTTTCGGTTCCCCCGTTTGTCTCTCCTCGTTCGACCGCCCCACCCCGTACGACGACGAAACCGCCACGGCCCAGACCATCGGCATGATGGCGTTGCTTGCGACTCTCGACAGCTCCGCGCCGCAAATCGTTTCAGCCACCGAAGAAGCCACGGCCGGATGCACCACTGACAGGCACAAAGCCGGCGGCATTTTCCGATGGATTAAGCACCGCGTGCGGTTTGTGAACGACGCGGATCTTTCGGAGCAGTTCGACGCGCAGCCCGACCAGGCCGAAGTGCTGGTGAGGCCCGTTGACTTGCTCGCGATGCCGGCGCCGGCCGGCGACTGTGACGACTTTTCGATGCTCACGGCGGCGATGCTCCGCGCTGCCGGCATGCGTTGCGCGTTCGTCACCGTGGCAGCCGACCCGGACAGCCCCGATTACTCGCATGTATACGTGCTGGCGTTCCCCCGCGCCGGCGATCCGATCCCGATGGACACCAGCCACGGCCCGCGGCTCGGATGGGAGGCGCCCGCGCTGGGCGGCAAACGGCGCGTCTGGCCGATCGAAAGGGAAACCATGAGGAACTTGCACGGGCTCGGGTTTGACTGGTCCACCTTCAGCAACGTCTTGGATACCGGGATCAACGATGCGACGAAAATTCTGGCGACGCGCTATGCAGTCCCGCAGCTCAACCCCGGCCAGTACATCCAGAATGCGCAAGGCGTGATGTACCAGCAGCCGCCCGGCAGCTCCGCGCTCCCGTTGACCAATTCACTGGGCAGTGGTGGAACTGACCTGCTACTCATTGCCGGCCTGGTGGCGGTGGTCGTTCTAGTTGGAGGCAGGCGCGGATGAGCGCAAACAAGCAGAAGCGAAAGCCGAACGCCGCGGAACTCCCGATTGGCCGTGGCATCAAAGGCACGCTCCGGATTGTGAAGCGGGGCCGCCGGCGCCTGGTGACCTTCCGACCCTCCAGCCGATGACAGCCACGTTTCCAATTCGGCACACGCTCCGCGGCTCACCCGCAGCAACCGCCGTCCAGATTACCGGTACGGCCGCCGGTGCCGCGGCCCCGCTATTTGTGGCGGGCGCCGCCGCGGGACCTGTGGGCGCCGCGATCGGACTGGCGGCAAGCCTCATCGCCGGCTTGATTGCCAATTCTGGATGCGGGCAGACGTGCATTGCGGCAACCCAAATCGTGAACCAGCTCGAACCGCAGCTCAACGCGAACATGCGGGCGTACGTTGACGCCGCGCAGCGGACCCCATCGGAGCAGGCCGCGGCTCTATCGGTGTTCGATCAGACTTTCGCCTGGTTGCGGAGCCAGCAAGGATGCGGCGACCCGGCGCTCGGCAACGCCGGAAAACGCTGCATCAGCGACCGCGACCGCGGCGGCAAATTCGACTGGTACAGACTTTACCGCGATCCGATCGCGAACACCGCGCCCAACGCTCCGGATCCCAACCCGGTGACCGCCGCGGCTGGCCAGCTCGGCATCTCGGCTGATGTGCTGATCGCCGGCGGCCTGGTGCTGGCAGGAGCCCTCTTATGATCGTGCTCAGGCCCCGCGGCATCCGCATCAAACGCGTCACGCTTTCGGGACTCGGAGACGCCGCGGCCGACTTTCTGGCCTTGGCCGCTCAATATCCGCCGACTTCGGCTTTGAGTCAGCACTTCGCATACTGCGCCACGAACCCTTCGGATGAATCGTGTTCAGCAGCGGCTACGCAAGCGAACCTCACGGTACCGTTCCAGTCCACCGCTCCGTTGACGGCCTCCCAGCAGGCGGCAATAACCGCGGCCCAGGCGCAAGGTGTGGCTCCCCCGACGATCACACAAAGCGCACTTCCCCCTTTGCAGGTAATCGCCCCTACCGTGTTTGGCCCGGCGGGCTCCTACCACCCCACCGCTCAATTGAGAGTCCCGCGCGGCGGCAGTGTATTCTATCCCGGCGACACCTGGTCCATTGTCATCACCGGCGGCCAGCCGAACGCGCCCGTGAAGGTGGTCGGTGGAATGAACGGCCAGCAAAACACGGTGGTTTATGGCACCACCGATGCAAACGGGAATTTTACCCTCAGCGGAATCGGGCGTGCGCACAGGCGCCGCGGATCGCTCCGGGGCACGTTCAGCCAATCCGACGTGGGCAGCTGGAGCGAGACCTGGTACGTGGGCAATGATGTCGCCGGCTCGTTCACTTTCCAAGTCCAGCCATCGACCACAGCCCCGACAAACACGCCGCCCACCACTTATCATCCCAAGGTCGCCTTCCACACGTCGCGTTCCGGCTCGGTGCTGTATCCCGGAGACAGCTGGACAATCAGCATCACCGGCGGCCAACCGAATGCGCCCGTGAAAGTGGTTGGCGGAGTGAACGGCCAGCAAAACACGGTGGTTTATGGCACCACCGATGCAAACGGGAATTTTACCCTCAGCGGAATCGGCCGTGCGCACAGGCGCCGCGGATCGCTCCGGGGTACGTTCAGCCAATCCGACGTGGGCAGCTGGAGCGAAACGTGGTACGTGGGCAATGATCTCGCGGGCTCGTTCACTTTCCAAGTGCAGCCATCGACCACACCCAGTTCGAGCGAGACGCCCGCACCGACAGCGACGCCAACGAATTCGCCAACGGCGCCCGGCTCATCTCCGGGTCCTCTCAGCGATCTGATTAGCGCCGGCGCCGGCCTGTTCGATTCCGTTTCCAGCACAGCCAAGACGATTCAGTCTGATGTTGGGCTGGCGTCCGTGAATCCGGTCATCTTCTGGGGAGGCGCCGCGGCGCTCGGCTTATTCCTCTTTCACACCAGCAAAGGAAGGAAACACCGCTCATGAACGGCTTTCTGAAGTGGGCCTTAATTCTCGGTGGAGTCGGCTATCTGTTTCGACACGAGATCGAAACGGCGATCGGCCTGAGCACGGCCAGCTCATCAGCCCCGGCGCCGACACCGACGCCGACGCCCGCGCCGCAGATCATCGTTGCGTCCGATCCCACCACGCCGGCGCGGATGCTCACGGCGGCGAAAGCTGCCGGCGCGATCAAGGCGGATGGCGACCGGCTCAACGCGTATCAGTGGGCGTACTTTTACCAACAGGTTCGCGGAGTTGCTCCGCCGCCCTCTGCATCACTCGGTATCAGCGACCCCAACACGCTGTTTTCGATTAACGAGTGGTGGACGCTTGCAGCCGCGGCAGGACTCAGCGGATTGCGAGCCACGGCCAGCAGCCCGCGACGTACGCGCGCCGCTGCGGCATGGGGTTTCTAATTATGCGACGCCGCAGCCGATTGGGAGACGCAGCCACCGATGTTTCGAATTTGCCGCTCATCGGCCCGTATACCAGTCCCTCCGGCCAGATCAGATTCAATAACGCGCTTTACGGGCCGCTGGTGACGCAGCCGCCGGCTGGCCAGCTCCTACCGGGGATCACGAACCAGAATCTTCTGTTACTCGCTCTCGCAACTGTTTTCGCTGTGGTGGTGGTGTCAAAGGCATGATCTACCGTCGCAACCTCGGCGCCTGGTCGGACTGGCTCACGTGGCTGTTGAACGTTGACAACCCAATTGCCGCGGCGCCCGCGCTCGCGAAGGCGATGCAGACGAAACTGCCCGGAACCTCGGCGACGCCCGCAGAGGTGCTGATTCCGAATGTTGTTTATCCTCCACCACCGACCCCGCGACCGGCGCCGACCACGGCCGCCGATCTTGCGATCGCGGCCAGTGGCGACCAGGCTGTTTCCGATGCCATCAGCCGCGGACTGTTGCAGAGCCAGTCCGCAGCCCAGGATTTTTTCCGGTCACAATTCCCGGCAGATATTGCCACGCCGGCGCCGACCATCGGCGATTTATTCGGCGGCATCCTGCCGGACCTCGCGCCCTCCACATGGATCTTGGTAGGGACTGCGGCGGCCGTGATTGGCTTGGTTGCTCTTAAGAAGGCGAGGCCCCTATGAGACCCTCGTTGCAGAGAATTCGCGCCGGACGATCCACAATCGGGGCGATCGGTTGCCCGATGCAGCATTTGTGCCCCTGCCGGCAGCAGCCCCCCGGCGGCCAACTCGGGTTCATGCTGCAGCCTCAGCCCTCGGTCGATTTCTCGAACTGGCAGACGTGGGCAATTGCAGGGCTTGCGGCGGTTGTCTTGTACCAGCTCTTGTTCAGCAGCGAAAAACGCAAGAAGCGCGCCGTGCGCAGGGCTCAACTTTCGGCCGCACGTCACCGCTACCTGGAACAAGTGCGCCGGATCAAGGAGGCCGCGTGAAACAGGCGCGCAAAAACGGATTGCTCGACCGGCTCATGCGCGCGGGCAGCCGCACCACGTACCGCCGATCACCGGCACCGAGCGGCAAATCCCGGAAATCCGCTACGGCTCAACCGGTTCGATATCGCGGAGTGGAGATCATCCCGGTAGCCGATGGCGAGTACACCATCTCGATCGATCGGGATAGCCGGTTTGAGTCCCTGAAGGACGCCAAGGCCGTAATCCGCCGGTTTGCAAAGAACCCCTCGAAGTTTCAGAAGTGCGTAGACGCCGCCGCCGGCCGGAAAAAGTACGGCGCCGCGGAAATGCGCCGGCGCGCCATCGCCGGCCGCAAACGGAAGCGGAATCCGGACGACGAATTGCAGGCAGCCGCGCGGCTCTCCGAAGAATTTCACGGGCGCCCGGCGCGCACCGTCCGCGAACTCGAACAAATCGAGCACAGCCGCGACACGCTCGCCGATCTCGGGCGCCTGATTTCGTTCACCGTCTGGCTGGACGAGGACAAACCGGTTGAGCTCGAGTTCCGAGGAGTGCGTCTCGCCTGCAGTCCGGACGGCGGCCAGCTTTACCTGACGGGCAATCAACGCCTGGACCTCGCAGCGCTCGGCTTGAATCGCTATCTGCCCAAGGACCACATCACGGTGGGTTTGGTTGAGAGCGTTGTGTATCACACGTCGAAGGCCTTTCACAATTTCGAACCCATCGAATATGAGCACACGTTTGGAGAGGAAGGCGGGGAACTGCCGACGCTCGGCTATGACGTGCTCTCGGAAAAGTTTTACCTCACCGGCGGCAGCTACCAGGTGAAGCCGGAAGGAATCGTCAACTGAAGGAGCAACCAATGGTGACAGTAAAAAAAGTTCGTTTGGTGAACCCGCACGGCAAACGGCGCCAACCGGCGCCGCGGCGGAAGGCCGCAAAACGAAAGGGCAACCCCGGCCCGCTCTACGTACTGGGAGCCCTGAATCCCAACAGCAAGGAGAAAAAGCACGTGACCGCAAGAAAGAAGAAGAACGCGGCGCGCAAGCCGGCCCATGTCGTGCGCGCCATCAACAGCCACAAAAGAGGGATGCAACGGAGTTTTCGCCCGAAGAAGTACAAGCGCAACCCGGAGCTTTCCACGACTCTGAAGCAACCCGTCGAGCTTCTGAAGTTCGGCCTGATTGCGTTGCTCGGCCTGGTGACGACGCGCCAGGTGCCCCAGCTCGCGCTGGGCGCCAAGAACACATCTTGGCCAGGCTACGCCGCCAATCTCGCTACCGCCTTGGCCGGCGCCTACGGAACCGGTAAGTTTGCCGGCCCGCGCGCCGCGCTCGCATTCGGCACCGGCGGAGGCCTGTACACCGTAAACCGCATCCTCACCGACAAACTGACGCCCGTGGGCCAGGTGCTTTCGTTGCAGGGGCTCGGAGACGCGCAAGCCTCCCGAAGTCTCGGAAATCTCGCGAAAGTGATCCCCGGTAGCGTGTACCCGCCGACTTATGACGCTCACGGCAACCTGGTTCTGCCGCCAGCATTCATTTCGGCCGTGAGAAAAGCGATTCCAGCCGCGGCGCCGGCCGGCAGCTCCGCCGCATCTGGAGTCGGAAGACTTTCTGGTGTAGGAGCCAGAATCGCCGCTTGATTCGCGGCGCCCCCGCGCTTGGCGCGAAGGGCAAAACCCAACTAGAGAGGAAAAACACAACCATGCTATCCGCCAACAATCCCGCACTGGTTGACGCGAACAACGGCAGCCGCGAACTCCGTGAAGGCCTGTTCGATGTCGTCAGCTTTGCGAAAACGACTCAGATGCCAACCACCATCACGTTCTTTGCCCACACGCAGGACGTGAACGGCCCGCAAGTCACCAACTTGACCAAAGCGAACGAGCTTCCCGCCGGCGAGGAGATGACCGTCTACTCCATGAAAATCGCCCTGAAGAACGTCGCCGCGGCCGACGCCGCCGCCATTCGGAAGAACTACCGCGCCCGGCTGATCGTGGCTGAAAAGCCCGTCCTCACCGGCCCGCTGGAAAAGTTCCCGTATGGGGGCAACGCTCAGAGTGAGGTCACCGAAGTAGCGGCGCAGCCGTTTTGGATCAATGACGACACTCTCGCCATTGATATTCCATCGGGTGTGCGTTTCCGCGTGGAGCTTCAGAGCAACGCAACGTACACGTTGACGGACGCCAACAAAGGCGTGGATATCCTGCTCGAACTCGACGGGATTCACGCGGTTCCGATCAACTAGCAGAACCCCGCTCATCGAGGCGCTAACGTCCCGCCTCGAGGCGGAGGAACGCAAGGAAGGCCGGCGGCAATGCGCACCAGCCGCCGGCCGGCCCGCGCGGTCAGAAAGAGAGAACAACGATGAATAGCTTTGCCCACGGTTCGCGGATGACCCGCGTTCACCCTTCTCGCCTTTTGCAAATGCGGCCCGATCTCGCCCACATTCACCCGGACGCGACGCTTGGGGAGGCGCCCATCACGGACCACGCGCAGCCGCAGATGAGTACGTTCGATCAGCTGAACCAGGAGGCCGGCCCTTCTGAGGAAGTTGGATATTACGTCTTCACCCAAACCCTCGCGGCCAACCAGAATCTTCCGGACCTCACCCAGTTCATCGACGGCGATTCCGATTTTCAGCTCGTCTCGATCCACGGCAAAAGCACCGGGTCTTACAACATCAACATCAAAGACAACTCCTCGAAGCCGATTTACAGCAGCTCCGCGGATGCCAGTCTGGTTGTGGGCACCGCCCAGCTCCCCTGCCGCATCCGGCCGTCCCTGTTCTATCCGGCCGCCGGCAAAATCGGAATTTCGCTGCAGGACACCAGCGGCGCACCCAACACCGTGCAGCTCGTGTTCACGGGCGTGAAAAAGTTCCGCACCAGTTAGCGAGGCAAAATGCTAGTCGGAATTTCCGAGGTGCTGGGCGGCTACAACGAAGCCGCGGAAGGCGCTTTGATGGCGCTCGACAAGGCGGCCGGCTTACGGCCGTTCGTGGCAGTCATGCCCGAAGCCGCCAACACTTCGATCGCCGCCAACGGCACCTATGAAGCCCGCGTGTCTGTCCCGGTCGGGGCACTACTGTGGGGAATCTCCGGATTGTCCGGCCAGGCGGCCGGCGCGACCGTGCAAGTCACCGACAGCAAAACGCAAAAGCCGCTCTTCTCTCAGCCGGTCAACATCGGCAACGTCACCGGGGGATCGCTCACGGTGCCCGATTGCTACGGAGCGAATCACCTCTACACCGGCCCCGTGCACGTGCTGCCCAAGCCGGCACTCGTTCTTTCGCCAGGCCTGCTGCAAATCAAAATCGTGAACCTCGCGGCTGTGCCGAACATTCTGCAAGTCGCGCTCCATTTCAGCTTGCCAAGCCCCGCGGGCGTGCCGAACCCGAACGCCTGGAACGATGAACTGTCCCGCGAACTGGATTTGGCAAACCGCGCGATCCGGGACGTAGGGACCGGAACCCTGGTGACGAACACCGCCGCTCCAAACGCGTCCTCCCCAATGCCGGCTCCCACGGTCAACCTGGTCGATACCCTCATCACGGTCTCATTCGATATTGCAGCGGCCGGAGACAACGCGGTCGTGGCCGGCAATGCGGCCGGGCGGATCAGCATTTACGAATTCGACTTGTGGAACGTCGCCCAGCAGGACATCACGTTGAAGAACGGGGCGCAGCCTCTGCGGGGTACTCTGGCCAATTTCCCGGCGCAAACCGGATACACGCTGGCGTACCAGGGCGCTTATCACTTCCAGCTTTCGCCCGGCCAGTCCTTCAACATCAACCTTGGAAATGGAACGCGCGTAACAGGCTTTGTGCGATACCGCATGGAGTAACCGTGAAAACTCTCTTTCTCTCGGTAGGCCTCGTGGCAATCGTGGAAATCGTGCCGGGCTCGGCCCAAACCTTTTACGGCGGCTCCCGCGGAACCACTCTCATCAACGTCACGAACTACGGCGCCAAGTGCGACGGCAACACGGATGACACCGCCGCTTTCAGCCGCGCCACCACCGACGCGGCAGCTCTCGGCAACGTGACCCTTCGGTTTCCCGCGGGAATCTGCAAAGGCAATCTGACACTGCCGACCAAAGCATCCATCGAAGGAGCCGGCGGCCCCGGCTATTCCTCTTGCGTGACGGACAGCTCTTGCCCCACCGTTCTGAAGGACGCGAGCGGCGGAACCACGGCGGTGATCACTCTCGCGAGCGGCGCCAATGGCAACAGCATCAGGAATGTGGCACTGGAAGGCACCGGCAGCGGCACAGGTGACCGTGGAATCTACGCGAGCAACGCCAACGAAACCGTAATCGAAAACGTCGGGTGCAACAACTTCGGCAAAGAATGCGTCCGATGGGAGGCCGGAGCCGGAATGCGGATTGTTCACTCGTTCGCACAGAACACCCTGCTTACCCGGCAAACCTCCAGCTATTCGGGGTCCGTCTATTTTGGCGGCACTGACGGGTTCATTTCAGATAGCGAGTTCACGCCATCGATCAACAGCCACGAAGGGCACAGCCTTTCCACCAACTGCTACAACACCGGGCTCTACATCCCAGGCACCAACAATTTCATCGTGAACACGTACGGCGAGACGGCGGAGATCGGGGTGTACATCGGCGGCGCCCAGAACCGCGTGGTGAACTCCCGCGGCGATCTGAACTACTGCCAAGGTCTGGTGCTGGCGGGAGGTGGCAACACCATCACGAATTTTCTTTCGCTGCGCAACGGGCAGGACGGCAGCGGCTGGGAAGGCGTCAAGGTCACTGGTTTGAACAACACGATTGCAAACAGTATCGTCGATCAGTCCTCCACCTCCGCGACCCTGACCAATGGCTTTACGGACGCGAACGTAGGCGACGCCAATTACAACATTTTTTCGGGAAACCTCTATATCGGCACTTCGACGACTTCCCCGCTGTACTCGTTCGCGAGCACAAAGGGAGCCGCTTTCACGCTGCCGGACAAAGACGTGGTGACGATCCCGGACGGCACGGCGCAGCCCGACGTAAACGGCCACACGCTATTTCTGTTCGCGCAGACAACTCCGATCAACATCAACACTCTCAAAAACGGGATCTCCGGCCAGCGCGTCTGCTTTGCGGGAAACAGCAACGTCACGCTGCAGAGCAGCGGCAACATCTACTTGGGCGGCAGTTCCAGCGAAACCATGCAGGTCAACCGCCTCTACTGCTTTCGGGACGTCCAAAATTTCTGGTCGATCGAGAACACGCCTTACAACCCGATTTTCGGAACACTCACCGCACAGACAGAGATCATCGCGCCCTTTGTGGTCGGAGGACGGGCGGCGCCTTCCGCGGTCGCTGGCTCGGCCCTCGGCACTGGAGGCGCGGTCACCGTATCTGGTACGGCCTTCGCTGGTTACATCCAATTCAACACGGGCAGCAGCGGAACAGCCGCAGGCACAGCGGCCACACTGACGTTTCCCGGCACGTATCCGTTCCCCTTCAAGTGTGTGTTTAGCCCCGGCAATGTACAAGGCGGAGACGGCATCACCAAGCTGTATTTCAACGCTTCAGGCGGCACCAACAATGCCACCGTAGTGGTAAGCGCCAACGCAGCCTTGCCCGCCAGCGAAGCCCTCGGCTACATGTATCTCTGCGGACTCTAGCGCATGGAAAAGAGGAAAAACGAGTTATGACACCGCAACCACAGCAAACGAACCCGATCACCGGCAGCCCTCGCACCACGGCCGGCGGAATCATCGCAATTATCATGGGCGGCCTCAGTCTGTTTTGGCAGATCTGGGGCGGCATTCACGGTCAACCTGTAGACCCCACCGCCACGACCACCGGAATCGGCATGATTGGCGGAGGAGTGAGCCTGCTGAGCGCCAGCGACCACGCGACCGTCCAGGCCGCCCAGCTCGGGCAGGCGGCGCCGATCGCCGCGTTGCCGATGGCGCTGGGGCCCGCCGCCGGCGCGCCCCCGGCAAGCGGCGGATTTGCGGCGCCACCCCCGACCAAGCCAGCGGCTTAATCCCAGTGGGCATTCAGAAGCACAACTGGCTTTATCCGTGGACCTGCTGCCGATGCGGAAATTCCACGACGGCCGACCAGTGCCCCTGGTGCAAACACCGGCGCTGCGCCAACTGCGACAATCCCCCGCGCGGCGCGTATCGAACCAAGAAATGAAAGCCACCGTGGCCAATCCGGCAACCCGCGGCGGCCGGCGCCTGGTGAATATCACCGACCGCGCCCACCGCTACCGGGCGAATGCGAACCCGCCGCCAGACCCGCGCGTCTGCCACTACTGCGGATCGAAGCGCAACGTTGAAGTGGACCACGTGAACGGGCATGAGGAAGACGGCCGCCCGGATAACCTCACGTGGGCTTGCAGGCGTTGCAACACGCGCAAAGGAATCGTGTTTCGTAATGCCGGCCGCGGTCGGCGGACCAGGCAGTACAACGGGCGGCGCCGCCCGGCGAACCCGGCGAAGAGCGTAGGCCAGTGGCTTACAGCCGTGATGAGCCTTAAAGGGCAAGGCCCGATGCCGTTGGACGCGGCAATCGAAATGGTCCGGCAGACGCCACACGCGGCCCGCTCCCGGTTCGCTCGGGAAATCTGGGCGACCCGGCGCGCCCGCGGCACAGACAGACAGGAGGTTCCATTCTGATGGCTTCACTCACCGATTTAGCGGCCGCCATCGCCACGTTTGAAGGTTTCTTCAAACCCGGCAGCGTGGCCCAACGCAACAATAACCCCGGCAATCTGCGCGCGGGCCCCAGCGCCATCGGCACCGATGCCAATGGGTACGCGATCTACGCCACCCCTCAGGACGGCTGGAACGACCTGTACCGTCAGATCGGGCTGGACGCATCGCGCGGGCTTTCGCTCTCCCAGTTCATCGGCAAGTATGCGCCCCCGAACGAGAACAACACCTCAAACTATCTGCAGTTTGTGACCGGGACAATCGGCGCCGACGCCAGCACCCCGCTCGCGTCGCTGGCCGAAGGAAATCCGCTAAACCCTCCCAAGGCCCCGATCCATTTACGGCGCCGTCGATCTGGGCCGACCTCACAGGCACCCTCAGCGTAACCGACAACACGACGCTCTACGTTGCCGGCGCGCTCGGCCTGGTGTTGCTGCTGGCCTGGTTGCATCGGCTAGACTGAAAGACGGAATGCCGCTACTGGGCCAGATTCTCGGCTTTGTGTCCGTAATCGTAGCCGTCATTCTCAGCGTCATCGGCGCCGTTTACAAACTCACACGTTCGATCGAGCGGGCACAGCACAACATTGATAGCCGGCTGGAACGGATCGAATTGCGCATCGCAGCGGTGGAGAGTCAGAACCACGCCTTTCTGGAGGTTTTCCCGAAGGTCATAACCGGTCTGGTGCAAGGACACGTTCTCAGTGCCGATGCCGGTATCAGTCTGGTCAGGGAAGCGCTTGGAAGAGCTCCGATCGCCGATCTGCTGAAAGACATCAAGCCGACCATCAATCCTCTTTCACAGGCGGATTTGGATCAGCTCCGCTCCTACGTGCAACGCCTGCAAACGGGCAGCGTGCTGACACCTCCAGAGGCTCGGGACTTCTACCGAATCAGCGAAATCATCACGCAGGAATACCCGGCAAACCAGAATAGCTGGCTGCTTTTCATGATCGGCGGCTTGCTTCTGGGATTGATGATTTCCGATTTGAAGAAGTAGTCTGAGCCCTCGCCGGCGCGCTCGGCCTGGTGTTGCTGCTGGCCTGGTTGTATCGCTCTAACTAACGACGCTCGAGCGGAGGCCTGCACTACCAATTTCGGCGATTGCTGCAAGCAATGCTTGCCGCCTCAGAATCGGCATTCGCTCCAGCCGGAGCTGCCATCGCCGTTTCTGGCGTCTGATCTGTTCGCGTTCGCGGAAGTTGGAGCCGAGATAGCTGTAATCGTGCAGCTCCACCGGAGGCGCGAAGTTGTACCAGACCCATTCGGCCCGCTCGGTTCCACCGCGCGTCATAGCCGGGAAACTGGCGGCGTGCCAATCCCGGAGCTCTCGCGCGTAGAGAACCGACGAATAGCCGGAGATCATCACTTTGCACGGCAGGCTTCTGCAGCAACGCAACAGCCGGCGATGGTCGACGTCCGACAACTCGTATTTGTACAACCGTCTGGTTCGCGTGCTGAGCAGATAGGGCGGATCGCAGTACACCAGCTCGTGGCCTGCGAACGGATAAGTTTCCAGAAAGCCGATGCCGTCGCCTTCCAGCAGGAAGAAGCTTGCGCCGCGCGGCCCCTCGCCATTTCCGCCGCCGGGATCCGCTGTCGCCCGAAATGCTGAGCCGGACCGCCTGCCGGTAAATTGGGCGATGGGCGCCGGCGCCGGCAGGCTCGCCATTTTCAACGCGGTGCGATCGCGGTCGATGCCGATGTTCACCCGCGCCGGCCGCTTCAGCCGCATGATGGCACCGCCGCCGAAAAATGGTTCGATGTAAACCTGATGCGGAGGCATCAAGTTGATGATTCGCTGGAAAACTCCGTCGCCAGCTTTGCCGCCCGGATAGTAGCTCATGCTGGCCAGCATCGCTGAAATCGGGGTAGGTGTCAACACCCGTGCATAGCGCGATGGCGAAGATATTCCTGTTTCCAAGCCCGGAGTTCAATAAACGCGCTCCGAGCGTTCAGTGATACGCCTTTGAACTGCGCATCGACGTGAGGGAAGTTGGCCAAATGCCCCAGCCGTTGAGCCTTAACCGCGTGCGCTCCAACAGCCCTGATCCAGTGATCGAGGAGGTGCTCTGCGGTTGCGCACATGCCCGCAATTGTAATCCGCAGCGCGGGCGTTTGGAACCTCCCGTGCTCTCTTTCCTCTAGGTGTCAAGCCATCGATCCGTCGTCTCTCTCGACCTCTCGATGGACGACGACGCAGGGCAGGCCCCCACATTTTTCTCAGTTCCTTTCAATAGAGAGCGAAGCTCTCTTTCAACGCTTCCCCCCCGGGGGATACATCGTGTTCCCACGGGGCGGGTAGTTGATGTTCCCACCGGGCGGGAACGTTGCAGGTTGCAACTTAATAGCGATAGCCTCTAACGATATGGCGAAGAGAATTCTAAACGCCTCTGAGATGTCGAAAAAGCGATGGCGCAAACCGGGGGAACGCGAACGGTTTGGCAAGCTGATGAGTGAGAAGATGAAACAACGCTGGAAACGGTTGCGGGAACTGGAGAGGTTGCAGGCCGCCAGCTAAATCCGTGCCTCTAAAGTTCCAGAACGGCACAGGCGTTGGACTTGAAAAGCTGACTACGCCGGAAGTATCGGCGCAGCACGCCCATCGAGCGATGGCCGGTTTGGTCCGCAATGAGCAACTCACTTGCCCCGTGCTCCGCAGCCTCGGTGATGAAGCCGGCCCGCAACGAGTGCCCGCCGTACAACCGCGCATCGAGCCCGATCCTACGTACACAGGCTTTCACAATGCGGCCGATGGCTTCCCCGCGCAATGGCAGCAGATCACGCCGTCGGCCGTAGTCGAGGCGCGTGAACAACGGCCCCGGCGCCCATCCCCGCACTTTCAGCCAGGCGTTGAGAGCACGAACCGGACACGTCGCCACGTGCTTCCCTCGTGGAAGACCTATCAAACGGCCGCGGCCCTCCTGGTCCTGTTTCTCTTTGCGAACCTTGATGATTACGCCGCGGTCGTCCACCTCCACATCGTCAACGTGCAGCGCGCCAATACTGGAACGTCGCAGCGCCGAGGCGAAGCCCACCAACAATATCGCGCGGTTTCGTATGCTGGCTTCGGTTCTCTCTTCGTTCAGCAGTTCGGCGATTGCCCGCAACTGCTGGAGAGTGAGCGGCGCGACTTGCCGCGGCTGCTCGTTGCGGAGCCGTGCCGCGCCGTGAAGCAGCGCGCGCACTTCGGGAGTCACTGGCGACGGCAGACCTTGGGATACGTGTTTGTGTCGAATCGCGGACAGGCGCCGGGTTGCCGTCAAAACTTTTTTGCCGCGTCCAAGCTGATCTGTGATGAAGAGGCTCACAGTTTCCGCAGTAGCGGGCAGCGGATCGCGTTGCATCTCGCGTGCCCATCGCTCGAACGTGCGCCAATCGTACCCGTAGCCAACTTGTGTGTTGTGAGCCACGAGGCCGCGAATGAGTTTGTCTCTTTCTTCCAGCAGGGCATCAACGGGAGTCGCCGCCATCCAGTCGAATGTGCGGCAGGAAGCACACGCAAGGAAAGAGCGGAAGTACCGGATTCACGATTTGGGGTTTACAACAGTGAGCGTTTGAGGTACCAGAAGCCGCCGGGACCGCATTTTTGGCTCACTCCGCAGGCGATACAGGACGATTGTAACCCTATGTGCTAGCATGAGCTTTTCCGAAGAATCTTGATCAAAGCCGTCAAAGGAACCAGGGACTTACTGCCTCCCGCGACCGAGGTCTGGAACCGCGTGGAAGCGACCGCGCGCGACGTGTTTCGCACCTACCATTACCAGGAGATCCGCACTCCGATTCTGGAAGAAACGCAGTTGTTCGCCCGCGGCGTCGGCGAGGAAACCGACATCGTCACCAAGGAAATGTACACCTTTGACGATCGCGACGGATCGTCTCTGACGCTGCGGCCCGAGAATACGGCGTCGGTGATTCGCGCCTACATCGAGCACCGGCTGGACCAGAGGCCGGGTGTGCAGAAGCTCTACTACATGGGCCCGATGTTCCGGCGGGAACGCCCGCAGAAGGGCCGCTACCGGCAGTTCTACCAGATCGGGGCCGAAGCCATCGGGTCGGAATCGCCCCTCATCGATGCCGAAGTGATCGCGATGGTGATCGAGATTCTCGAACGCGCCGGCTTGCAGGGCTTTCAGCTGCTGATCAATTCGGTGGGCGACCACAATTGCCGCCCGCAATACATCGAGCGGCTCCGCCATGCGCTCGAACCAGTCGCGATCGACATGTGCGGCGATTGCCGCCGCCGCTCGCAGACGAATCCGCTGCGCGTCCTGGACTGCAAGGTGGAGGCGGACCAGCCGATCATCGAGAAGCTTCCGATGATCGTGGATCATCTGTGCGAGCCCTGCCGGACGCATTTCGAGGCGGTGAAGAAGTATCTTTGCGATCTCGGTGTGCCATACGAAGTGCGCCCGCGCCTGGTGCGCGGGCTCGATTATTACACGCGCACCACGTTTGAAGTGGTCCATGGCGCGCTGGGAGCGCAGAATTCCGTGCTGGGCGGCGGCCGCTATGACGGGCTGGCGGAGGCGCTCGGCTCGAAGGTCCATTCGCCGGGAATCGGATTTTCGATTGGCGAGGACCGGCTGGTCATGAGCGTGGAAGGCGCGCACACGCCGGCCACGCTTGATCTGTTCATCGCGTGCCTGGGCGACACCGCGCTGCGGCACGCCGCCGTGCTGGCGCGCGACCTGCGGCGCGCGGGGGCATCGGTCGAGCTGGCCGAAGGCAAACTGAAGCGCGTCATGGAACTGGCGGACAAGCTGGGCGCGCGATTCACCCTGATTCTGGGGGATAACGAGATCGCGGCCGGCCGCTACGCGCTCAAGAATATGGCCACCGGCGAACAGCAGGAAGTGACGCGCGGCGAGATCGCGGCGCGAATCTCCGCGGTGGCTACTAATTAACGACATCGATATGGAAACTTCCGTAGCACTGGACTTTCTGGGCGAACTCCGCCGCACCCATACGTGCGGCGAGCTGCGCTTGACCGACGAAGGAAAAACCGTCGTCCTAATGGGGTGGGTTCATCGGCGCCGCGATCACGGAGGCGTCATCTTCGTCGATTTGCGGGACCGCGACGGCATCACGCAGGTAGTTTTCCACGAGGACGTCGGCCCGGCGGTCCACACGCGCGCCGAAGCCCTGCGGCCGGAATACGTGGTCGCGGTGGAAGGCAGGGTCGCGCCGCGCGGCGCCGCGGCGGTGAATCCGAATCTGGCGACCGGCGAAATCGAGGTGGTCGCGTCCAAGGTCTGGATTCTGAACGAATCGCGCACGCCGCCGTTTCCGATGGAAGAGCACGTCGACGTCAGCGAAGATGTGCGGCTGAAATACCGGTACGTCGATTTGCGCCGCCCGCACATGCAGCGCAACATCATTCTGCGCTCGAAGGTGTCGTTCGCCGCGCGCGAGTATCTGTACTCGCAGGGATTTCTGGAGATCGAAACCCCGTTCATGACGAGGTCGACCCCCGAAGGCGCGCGCGACTACCTGGTGCCCAGCCGGGTGCAGCCGGGCAGCTTTTATGCGCTGCCGCAATCGCCGCAAATTTTCAAACAGCTTCTGATGGTCAGCGGCTTCGAAAAGTATTTTCAGATTGTCCGCTGCTTCCGCGACGAAGACCTGCGCGCCGACCGGCAGCCGGAATTCACCCAGATCGATCTGGAGATGTCGTTTCCCCAGCAGGAGCGAATTTACGAGGTGATCGAGCCGCTGGTGCAGCGCATCTGCCAGGCAGCCGGAGTGACGGTGCATTATCCGTTCCCGCGCCTGACGTACGCGGAGGCCATGCGCAGCTACGGCATCGATAAGCCCGACCTGCGCATCCCGCCGATGCATCCCGTTCAAGACTTGCTGCCGGAACTCGCGAACGCGGGCATGCCGCTGGTGGCGATTCACGTGCCCGGCACCGGAGCGCCCAGCCGCAAGGAACGCGATGAGCTGAAAGCATTCGGACAGGAACGCGGCCTGCGCGTGTACGACGACGCCAAACGCCTGGAGCGCGATTATCCAGGTCCGATGGCCAAAGTGCGCGAACGCTGCCAGGCGGGTGAAAACGATCTCCTGATCCTGGCGACGTGGGCCGGCGAGCCGGTGGGGAAGCGGCCGGAAGAAACCGTCTACCAGGCGTGCGGGCAGTTGCGCCTGCAGTGCGCGCAGAAGTTTCAGGACCGCCACAAGCTGCTCGACCCCCGCAATTTCCAGTTCCTCTGGGTGGTCGATTTCCCGATGTTCGAGTGGGACGACGAAGAACAGCGCTGGAACGCAGCCCACCACCCGTTCACGTCCGTGCACGATGAAGACATCGAGAAGCTGACCTCCGATCCCGCGCGCTGCCGCGCGAAATCGTACGACATCGTGTTGAACGGCGTCGAGTTGGGCTCCGGCTCGATCCGTATTCACCGCCGCGACGTGCAGGCGAAAGTGTTTGCCGCGCTCGGCTTCACCGACGAGGAAGCGCGCCGCCGCTTCGGATTCCTGCTGGACGCCTTGGAATACGGCGCTCCGCCGCACGGCGGCATCGCGCTCGGGCTGGACCGGCTGGTGATGATTCTGGCTGGCGAAAACTCCATCCGCGACGTCATCCCGTTCCCAAAGACCGCGCGCGGCACCGATCTGATGTGCGACGCGCCGGCGCCGGTGCCGGAGCGCCAACTGCGCGAACTCGGCATTTCCATTCGCGCGAAATCATAGGACGGCCGCCGGCCCCCGGCCGGTGTGCCCCGCGATGACACAATAGTTCTTATGAAGGCCATCGCCGTTCTGCTGGCTGCCACCGCCCTTATGCCCGACCTTGCGCAACTCAAACGGATGAGCGCGCGCTTCGCGCCTGTAAAGATCGCTTACGACGCCTCGCGGCTCTCGCCCGGAGACCAGAAGGCGCTAGCCAAGCTGATCGAGGCCGCGCGCGAGCTGAACCCGCTGTTCATGGATCAGCTCTGGAGCGGCGACCGCGCGCTGTATGCCCAGCTGCAAAAGGACACGACGCCGCTCGGCAAGGAACGCCTGCATTACTTCTGGCTGAACAAGGGGCCGTGGTCGGACCTCGACGGGCACACGGCCTTCATCCCGGGGGTTCCCGAACGCAAGCCGCTCGGCGCCAACTTCTATCCGGAGGACATGAAGCGCGAAGAGTTCGAGAGCTGGGTCAGGACGCTCGACCCGGCCGTGCGCGGGCAGGCCGAAGGCTTCTTTACGCTGATCCGCCGGGACAGCGCCCATCGCCTGACGGCGGTTCCGTACAGCCAGGCGTACGCCGCCGAGCTCACAAAGATCGGCGGGCTGCTCCGCGAGGCGGCCGCGCTCACCGACAACGCCTCGCTCAAGAAATTTCTCACCCTGCGCGCCGACGCGTTCCACTCCAACGACTACTACGCGAGCGACCTCGCCTGGATGGATCTCGACGCCCCGCTCGACATCACCTTCGGGCCGTATGAAACCTACAACGACGAGCTGTTCGGCTATAAGGCGGCGTTCGAAGCCTACATCACCATCCGCGACGATGCGGAGACCGACCGGCTAAAGAGATTCGCGAGCCGGTTGCAGGAAGTGGAAAACAATCTCCCGATCGACCCGCGCTATCGCAATCCGAAGCTGGGCGCGGCCGCGCCCATCCGCGTGGTCAACGAGGTGTTCGCCGCCGGAGATGGCGCGCACGGCATCCGCACCGCTGCGTTCAACCTGCCGAATGACGAACGGATCGTTCACGAAAAGGGCAGCAAGCGCGTGATGCTGAAGAATATTCAGGAAGCGAAGTTCCGCACCATCCTGACGCCGATCGCCGCGCGGGTGCTCGCCAAGGCGGATCAGCCGCACCTCAGCTTCGACGCCTTCTTCGCCCACATCCTGGCGCACGAGCTGAGCCACGGCATCGGGCCGCAGCAGATCCAGGTCGCGGGCCGCGCGACCACGCCGCGGCTGGAAATGAAGAATCTGTACGGCACCATCGAGGAGGCCAAAGCCGATGTCACCGGCCTGTTCATGATGCAGTATCTTTACGACCACGGCTTGCCGCACTCCGCCGATGCCGAACGCCAGCTGTACGCCACGTTCCTGGCTTCCACGTTCCGCTCGGTCCGCTTCGGCCTCACCGAGGCGCACGGCCGCGGCATCGCCCTCCAGTTCAATTACCTGACCGATAAGGGCGCGTTTGTAGCGCATCCGGATGGCACGTTTTCGGTCGATTACACGAAAGTCAAGGATGCGGTGAGAGACCTCGCGCACGACCTGCTGACCCTGGAAGCCCAGGGCGATTACAACGGCGCCAAGCGCATGCTCGATACGCTGGCCGTGATCCGGCCTCCCCTGCAGCGCGCCCTGGATCGTCTCAAGGATCTGCCGACCGACATCGATCCGACGAACGAATGAGGCGGGAGAATTCTCCGGGCGGCGGTTGACGGTCCCGCTGCCGCAACGTTACAGTAGAGATGTTCGCTTTCATCCGGCCAGCAAAGTCCCCATCGTCTAGCCCGGCCTAGGACATCGCCCTTTCACGGCGGTAACGGGGGTTCGAATCCCCCTGGGGACGCCATTCAACGAGCCAGCACCAGCAGGCTGTGGCCGCCGAACATCCGCACCGAGAAATCCTGGTTGATCGCGAACGTCAGCGCGCGCAGCGGGCTCACCAGCTTGGCCATCATCGTATCGGCGTGGTTGGGGCCGTAGCAGCAATCCACGATTTCGTAGCCCGCATGCCGCAGGGTCCCCAGGGCGATCTCCTTATTAAAGTGGTGCAGATGGCTGAACATGCCGCGCGCTTTCGCGAACCCCGACCGACGCAGCGCGCTCTGCGCCGAAATATCGAGCGAAAAGCTGAAGAGCTTCCATTCCGCGCGGTCCTTCAGATGACGCAGGAACGCGAGGTAATGCTCGATGTGGTCGACTACCTCGAGCACCAGGAGAAGATCGAAGCGGGGCGTCTCGACGGCGACGAAATCGGCAAGTTTTACCTGAAGGCGCTCGTTTTCTCGCTGCTTCGCCATCTGGATCGCCGCCGGCGCTATGTCGTACCCCCAGAACCGGCAATCCGCCGGCATCCTCAGCTGTAACTGGCGCAGCACTTCGCCGGCGCCGCAGCCGACTTCGCACACGGTCTTGGGCTGAAGGTTGCGCTTGCGAAATAAGCGCAGAATGGCGGCCGCCTTCCCGGGCGAATACTCGATGTGCCAGTTCGGGTTGTTCTTCAGATACTCGCCGTTGATGTGCGGGTCCGATACCGGATCCACCACGCTCGGCATCCGCGGACCAGCGACGGAATCGATCATTTTGTCCTTTCCCTGAAACCTCCCGGAGGTTTCATCGAAATGGCTGCTAGGCGAGCATTCCGGCCTCCACTGTGAGGAACTTCGCCGTGGATCTCTGGCGAGCGGATTGCGGCGGCATAGGAGGCCGGCGGATTCTAAGGGAATGAGGTTTGCTGCGCTTGCGACCGATTACGATGGAACGCTCGCCCGCGATGGGAGAGTGAGCGCGGCCACAGTTTCCGCCCTGGAGCGGCTGCGCGCTTCGGGCCGGCGCCTTCTGCTCGTCACCGGCCGCGAACTTCGCGATTTGCAGCAGGTGTTTGCCAGGCTGGACTTGTTCGATCTCGCGGTGCTCGAAAATGGCGCCACCCTCTACTTCCCCCAGGAACGGCGGGAGCAGTTGCTCGCCGAGCCGCCTCCAGCGGAATTCGTGGAGGCGTGCCGGCGCGCCCGCGTTGCGCCGCTGAGCGTCGGCCGCGTGGTAGTGGCTACCACGGAGGCGGAAGTTCCGAAAGTGCTGGAGGCGATCCATGCGCTGGGGCTCGAGCTGCAGCCGATCTTTAACCGGGGGTCGGTCATGATCTTGCCTTCAGGCGTGAACAAGGCGACGGGGTTGGCCGCCGCGCTCCGGCAACTCGGGCTGTCCCGCCACAACCTCGTAGCGGTCGGGGACGCCGAGAACGATCATGCCTTTCTCAGCTTCTGCGAATGCGGCGCGGCGGTGGGTAACGCTCTGCCGGCCTTGAAGGAACGAGCGGACCTGGTGATGCGCGGCCCCGACGGGGAGGGCGTCGCGGAGCTGATCGACGCCCTGGTTCGCGACGATCTGGCGCAGGCCGCGGCCCCGCTCCGGCGCCACGACATTCTGATCGGCCGGAAACGAAATGGCGACCCCGTCTGCGTCCCGGTTTCCGGCAGCAATCTCCTGATCGCCGGCTCGTCGGGCGGGGGCAAGTCGAGCATCACGAGCGCCTTCGTGGAGCGTCTTTTGGATGCGTGTTACCAGGTCTGTGTCGTCGATCCGGAAGGCGATTACGGGCACCTCGGCGATGCCGTCGCGCTGGGCGAGCCGAAGAACCCGCCCACGCTGGATGCCGCCCTGGCGGTGCTTGCGAAGCCGGAACGGAGCGTGGTTTTGAATCTGGTCGGCATCAAGTTCGAAGACCGGCCGGGCTTCTTTGAAGCCCTGACGGCTCGATTGCAGGAACTGACTGTCCGCGCCGGCCGGCCGCATTGGCTGGTGGTCGATGAAGCTCATCATGTCCTGCCGGCCGGCCGCCGCGGCCCGATGCTCAGCGGAATCCTGAACACTGCCCTGATCACGGTTCATCCCGAGCATGTGTCGCGCGATGCCGTGGCGCGCTCGGACGCTTTGATCGCGGTAGGCAAGGAGGCCGGCCAAGCGGCCCGCGCGTGGTCGTTCGCCGCCGGCATCTCAGCCGCTCCGGTTAACGGGTCTTTCGACCGCGGCCACGCGGCACTGTGGCTGAAGCGGGATTCCTCCCGCCCGGTCTGTTTCACGGTGGTGGAAACTCAACCGGATCGCGCGCGCCACAGCCGCAAATATGCGTCGGGCGAATTGCCTCCGGACCGGAGCTTCTATTTCCGAGGGCCGCACAAGAAACTCAATCTGCGAGCCGATAACCTCACTGCCTTCCTGAGACTCGCCGAGGGAATCGACGATGACACCTGGCTGCACCACCTCCGTCAGCAGGATTATTCGAGCTGGATGCGGAGGGAAATTCACTCCGATGAGCTGGCCGATGAAGCGGAGGCAATCGAACGCGACGCCGGCCTGACGGCCGAGGAAAGCCGCGCCCGGATCCGCGAGGTCGTCGAGCGGCGGTTTACGATTCCCGAATGACCGCGCAGGAAGCCGGGCTTTCCGGGCGATTTTCCGCCCCCCGAACGGCCGCTTTTGGAAGCAATTCACCTCATCCGGGACTTCCGCGAAACGGCGCGGCCGCCGCAGGCGTCTGTAGACGTGAATTGCGTAACAATGAAGACATCAGTTCGCAGGAGAAATGATATGCGCTGTTCGAAAACCGCCGTCCTGACGCTAATTTCGTTCTCGATCGCCGCCGGCATTGCCGCCGCGCAACAAACCATGCCGGCCCTGATCACGCCGCAGCAGAGTTCGGGCATGGTGGGCATCGTGGCTGGCCAGACCGCCCGGTTGAATGCGCTCCACCCGGGAGTTCCGGCCCCGCTGGCGACCGGCGCCCGGTGCCCGGTGCAGGTTTCGTTCGTGGATGCCGACGGAAATGTATTGAAGACCGGTCAGCTTACGGTGGATCCGGGCAAGAGCTTGAATTTCGATTTCCCGATGTCCACTTCCGGGCGGCTCGAAATTCGAGCGCTCATCAGCTTCACGCAGCCGGCGGCGTCGACGGGGGGCACAGGGCTGGCCATTCCAGTGTCTGTGTGCAATCTGATCCCGACTCTGGAGATTCTGGATAGCACCACCTTGAAGACGGAAGCCGTCCTGACGGATTTCCGCATGGTAGCCTACCCGCTGTTTACGCCCGGAATAATGACCGGTTCGATGCCGCCTAGGCAACCGTAGAAGGGCGGATAGTGCGTCCGGTCCGGGCCGATTCGAACACGGCTTCGATGGCGGCCATGTTCGCCAGGGAATCCTCGAGGGGCGTGGGCACCGGGCCGAGACCGCGAACCGCTCGCGAAAACTGATCGCCCTGGATCGTGAATTGGTCGCACGGCGCGAACTCCTCGATCCGGATTCCACCGCCCCACACGTCGGCGCCGCTGTCAATGAGTAGCCGGCACGCGCGGTCGGGCGGCGGATTGAACGGCACCTCGATTTCAATACGGCCCTGCGTGCCCAGTATCTGCACGCGCTGGTGGTACACGAGCTGGGTGCTGACGGTGAACACGCAGTGCCCGGAGGGGAACGCCAGCACCGCGGAGCTGAGGCGGTCGGTTTGGAAGTCCGGGTCCTTTTCCAGTATGGCAGTGACGTTCGCCGGCTCCTCCCCGAACAGGAAGCGCGAGATCTGAATCGGATAGCAGCCGATGTCCTTGATGGCGCCTCCGCCGAATTCGGGAATATTGCGGATGTCGCCCGCGTTCCGGTTGAAGTAGCTGAACGCGCACGTCACCGCGCGCAAGTCTCCGATCGCGCCGGAACGCGCCAGCTCCCGGGCGCGCAGCCACTGGGGATGGGTCCGCACCATGAATGCTTCGCCGAGCCGGATTCCGGCTCGGTCCCGGGCGGCGATCAGGTCCCGGCACTCCGCAACCGTCATCGCGATGGGCTTCTCGCAGAGCACGTGCTTGCCGGCTTGGGCCGCACGGATCGACCAGGGCACATGCATATGGTTCGGTAGCGGAATGTAGACTGCTTCCACCGCCGGGTCGGCGAGCACTTCTTCGTAGGATCCAAACGCTTTCGGGATGCCCAGGTCCGCGGCCGCCTGGCGCGCGCGCGACAAATCGCGGGAAGCGATAGCGATCACTTCCGACCATTCACCTTTTTGGAGAGCGGGGATCACCTTGCGGGTCGCAATTCGAGCCGCGCCAAAGACCGCCCACCGCACCTTTTCGTTCGCCATACTGCGAGTTTCGCAGACTCGGGCTTCCACCTGGACGTATAACGATTCGGCTCTGGTTGCAACCAGCCCGGAATGGGAGGCAATCGGCTGCGGCGTACCATCGGGGTAACAGAGGTTCCAGAAGCGCTCCTGCTGTTGAGATTCGCCGGCCGCTAATACTCTGAATTTTTTGGCCAATCGGCTCGAAATACTAACGAATCCGTACACCCGCAACGCAGTTCGCCTTGCGCCGGGCCCTCGGGAAGCACGCCCCGTCCATTAACTGGCAGGGAAACCAATGGTACGCGAATCATACCAGCCGGACTTGAGCGCTTTGGGACTGTTCCGTATGATCCACTCAGAACAACAACGAAAAAGTCCCAGAATTCCCGGGAATTGATTTCGAAGAACTATAAGAATTCGAGACAACCGGGCGGGATTGAGAGGGCGAAGCTTTGCCAATTGAACGTGTCGCACCGCTCTCTGACCCGCACATTCTCGACATGCGAGTGGATTCCAGAGTTCTGCAGAGAGTCTTGACCTGGGCGCGAGTGCGCGAAAGCCGGTATGTGTGCTGTGCCGGCGCCCGCTCCGTTCTGGAGTCGCTCGGTTCGCCGGAGTTTCGGACCTGCGTGAATGCCGCCGATCTGGTAATCTCCGGCGGCCTGCCCTTCCGCTGGGCCCTGCGGCGGTCAGGCCTGCTGCCCGCAACTCGAGTTCGTATTCCTGAACTGATGCAGGCAGTGCTTCGGGAGGCCGATCGCGAAAGCTTGCGGGTGGGCTTCTATGGCGGCGATCCGGACGCTCTCACCGGGATTACGGAGCCGATGGACCGGGAGTTTCCGGGGCTGGTGGGATTTCAGTTCGCACGTCCGTTTCGCGAACTGACACAGCCCGAGGATGACATGCTTGTCGATCGCATCAATCGGTCCGGCGTGCAGATCCTGTTCGTCGGACTTGGCTGTCCGGAGCAGGAGACGTGGATGGCGTCCCACAAGAATCGCGTGCGGGCGGTGATGCTCGGTGTGGGCATGGCCTTCACCCATTTGGGGCATGCCGCCGGCCGGCTGCCTTCCAGGAGTCCGAGGCCGCCTGAATCGTTTTGGCGCCGGCGCGTCCCGGCGAGCGAATTGTGGAAGCGAATGCCCGATACGAAGTCCGCGGCCCGCTCCTCGCTTTGAGCAGGAAGTTGGGCCGGCTCGTTATGAATTTGATCTCTTTATGACTTCTCCTTCTGTCGAAGTTGCGCAGTTATCCACACTGGATCGATCCGCCGCGGCATTTACATTTAAAGAGCGGAAATGGGTCCCCTGGTCTTTGTTGTTTGGCGACATTGCGGCTCTTCAGTTCGCGCTGGTTTTAGCCTACCTTGTTCGACAGGCGCTGCTGCCATGGTGGCCGGTTTATCTCGGCCTGGCCCAATACCGAGCCCTCGCGCTGGGTGTTCTTCTGATTCCGGCGGGCTATCAAATGGCCGGCTTGTATCCCGGCTACGGCCTGAGCCCGGTGGATAAGCTTCGCTCGCGGGTCAAGGTCACCTTTGCGTTTTTCGGCGCGGTCCTCACCTGGGATTACCTGGTTCAGCATGGCAATCTGTCTCGCGGCGTGCTTCTGGTCAACATGGTGTTTGCTCTGCTGCTGCCTCCGCTTTTCGAGTCCGCCTTGGTGTGGTTTCTGGTGCGGACCAAGAACTGGGGCACTCCGGTGGTCGTTCTGGGAGCGACCCGGACCGGGGTTGATCTGGTGGAACGGCTCCGCCGCCAAAAACACATCGGCCTGGTTCCGGTGGCGGTGCTTGACGACGATTACGCCGCGCCGGATCATGAACATCCCGACGTGCCGGTCATCGGCCCGTTGTCGATGGCCAGCTGGTACCGCGAGCGAATTCACACGGCAGTAATGGCCATGCCGCGCATGGGCCAGGCGCGCATGGCGCGGCTGCTCGAAGAGCTGTCGTTTCCGCGGGTGATCGTGATCCCCGATTTTTCCGACCTGCAGAGCCAGTGGATCACCCCGCTCGACATGGGCGGAACCCTGGGCCTGGAATTGAAGCGAAATCTACTGCTGGGCCGGAACTGGTTGATCAAGCGCCTCCTGGATTACGTCCTGGTGGTGCCGCTGTTCCTGTTCAGTCTGCCCATCATCGGGTTGGCGGCGCTGTGGATTAAGCGAGTCAGCCCGGGGCCGGCGTTCTATGCGCAAGAACGGGAGGGCTACGGCGGCCGCATGCTCCGCGTCTGGAAGCTTCGCACGATGTACACGAATGCGGAGGAAATTCTGGAACGTCATCTGGCGTCGAATCCCAGTGCGCGCGAAGAGTGGCGCCGGTTTTTCAAGTTAAGAAATGATCCCCGCATCCTGCCGGGAGTGGGACACATTCTGCGGAAGACGAGTCTGGATGAGTTGCCGCAGTTGTGGAACGTGTTGAAGGGCGAAATGAGCCTTGTGGGCCCGCGGCCGTTCCCGGCTTATCACCTGGAGAGCTTCGACGGCGAATTCCGGCGCCTGCGGCGGCGCGTGCTGCCGGGGATGACCGGTCTTTGGCAGGTTTCCGAACGCAGCAACGGCGATCTCCGGGTGCAGCGTTCGCTGGATACCTATTACATCCGCAACTGGTCGGTCTGGCAGGACATTTATCTGCTCGTGGCTACCTTGCGCGCCGTGCTGCTGAGCCGCGGCGCGTACTGAACGGATTCGCCCGTTTTGTGCTCGGCGATTAGCGATATCCGCCCGCGTCACACCCAAATCCATCGTTGAGGAACTCATGAAACGCGCTCTGATTACCGGCATCACCGGCCAGGACGGCTCCTATCTGGCCGAGCTTCTGCTTGAAAAAGGATACGAGGTCCACGGCATCAAACGCCGTTCCTCGTCCTTCAATACGGACCGTGTGAACCATTTGTACGAAGACCTGCACGAGTCCGACGCCCGCTTAATTCTCCACTTCGGAGATCTGACCGACGGCAGCTCGCTCAGCCGCCTGCTGACGAAGATCCAGCCGGATGAAGTCTATAACCTGGGCGCTCAGAGCCATGTGCGGGTCAGCTTCGACATCCCGGAATATACAGCTGATTCGGTGGCAATGGGAACACTACGGCTGCTGGAAGCGATTCATGAAACAGGGCTACAGTGCCGGTTCTACCAGGCGTCGTCCAGTGAAATGTACGGCTCCACGCCGCCGCCGCAAAACGAGCTCACCCGGTTCCATCCGCGCAGCCCGTACGCCTGCGCCAAGGTGTTCGGGCATCAGCTCGCGGTGAACTACCGCGAAAGCTACGGGTTGCATGCCTCCTGCGGCATCCTTTTCAACCACGAGTCACCGCGGCGCGGCGAGACGTTCGTCACGCGCAAGATCACGCGGGCCGCGGCGCGGATCAAGCTGGGCCTGCAGGACAAGCTGTATCTGGGCAACCTCGATGCCCGCCGCGATTGGGGTTTCGCCGGCGACTACGTTCGCGCCATGTGGATGATGCTCCAGCAGGACACTCCCGACGATTATGTGATCGGCACCGGGGAATCTCACTCCGTCCGCGAGTTTGTGGAGCTGGCATTCAGCTACCTCGATCTCGACTGGCGTCAATACGTGGCCATCGATCCTCGCTACTTCCGCCCGGCGGAGGTCGATTTCCTGCACGCTGATCCTGCGAAGGCCCGCATGGTGCTCGGATGGGAGCCGCAAGTCTCCTTCGAAGAATTGGTAGTGATGATGGTCGATTCCGACCTGGCGGAGTTGAACCGAACCCTAAAGGGCGGCCGCGAGGCGATGCGCGCGGTGGTGGGCGTGGGAGATTAATCATGGAACTGAGTGGAAAGCGAATTCTGGTAACCGGCGGCGGCGGCTTTCTCGGAAGCCACCTGCTGGAGGCTCTGCGGGCGGCCGGCGCCGGACACATTTGCGCGCCGCGCCGGCGGGAATGCGACCTGACCCAGGCCGATCAGATCGAACGGCTCTTCGCCGCGTTTCGCCCGGAGGTGATCATCCATGCCGCTGCCGTGGTGGGCGGCATCGGCGCCAACCGCGCCGAACCCGGCCGGTTCTTCTATGAAAACGCAATCATGGGGATCCAGCTGATCGAAGCCGCGCGCCGGCATGGCGTCGAAAAAACGGTAGTGCTGGGGACCATTTGCGCCTACCCCAAATTTACCCCGGTGCCGTTCCGCGAACAGGATCTGTGGGCGGGCTACCCGGAGGAGACCAATGCTCCGTACGGCATCGCCAAGAAGGCGCTTCTGGTGCAGTGCCAGACCTACCGCGAACAATACGGCATGAACGCCGTTTTCCTGCTGCCGGTGAACCTGTACGGACCGCGCGACAACTTCGATCTCGGCACGTCGCACGTTATTCCCGCGCTCATCCGCAAGTGCATCGAAGCGCGCGAAACCGGCCGGCAAGAAGTGGAATTGTGGGGCGATGGAACGCCGACGCGCGAATTCCTCTACGTGAAGGACGCCGCCGAAGCGATTGTCACCGCCACCGCCGCATACGACGGTGCCGAACCGGTGAACATCGGCAGCGGCGAAGAGATTTCGATCTTCGCGCTGGCGGAGAAGATCGCCTCCCTGACGGGTTTCAACGGCCGGTTCCTCTGGAACACGTCGCAGCCGAACGGCCAGCCGCGGCGGTGCCTGGACACAACGCGAGCGGCGCGAGAGTTCGGCTTCCGCGCTTCGACGACGCTGGATCAGGGCCTCCGCGAAACGATCGCCTGGTATACCGAACATCGGAGGCCGGGAGCGGACCAGATGCTGGTAGCGCACTTCGGTTCACCAGCCAGACAGCCGAAAAGCGTTGGGCTGCAATAAAAGCCCGCGGCGCCCGGGCGGGCCCGAACTCCGCCGGAAGTTTACTTCAGTTAGCGGTACTTCCGCGGCCTCATTCTGCAGTGGGATAAAGGAAATTCCGCGGGAGTACTCTACCTGGTCTCACGAAATAGTACTTCTGGACGCAGATTCTGGCACTGACCATCCTTGAGGCGCCCGGTTTCGTCTAGTACGATTCCTACAGGAACCAGGAATTAGATATCCGACGAATTTGAGGACTAATTCTCTGGACGGTCCGAAAAATTCAAAGAGATCGACAGGGACTGAGCAGGCGAAGCTCTATCTGAACGCCGCTCACGAGACTCCGGCAAAGACTTCCACATAGATACCCAGAGGTTTTGCACGAATGCAGAAGGTAAGAAATCATCTTGTTAACTTTCGTGTTACCGAAGAGGAATTGGAACAGTTGAAGAGCGCCTGTGACCGGCAAGGCGCACGCTGCCTGTCCCACTTTGTTCGCAATGCCGTATTAAGCAGCCCGGATCTCGATGCTGGGGGCGTCTCCGCACAAGTCCTCATGCTCGACCGCCGCGTGACTGCGCTAGAAACCCGTTTTCAGCCGGACTCACCGAGTTCCGAACAAAAAGAGGTGCCACCTTGCGTTTGATGTCAGCGTTCCTGTTGCTGGCGGCTGCAGCCCTTGCTCAGCCGGCAAACCGTCCCGCCCCCATTCCGGAGGCCGGAGCAAACCTGCCCGCCCAGGCGGTCGGTCCCAACGACCTGATCGCCGTGTCCGTCTACGACTCGCCCGAACTGAGCCGCACGATCCGAGTCGGAGCCGATGGATTTATCCGCCTGCCCATGCTCCAGCAGCGCATCAAAGCGGAGGGGCTTTACCCGGCCGATCTGGAAACGGCAATCGCCTCTGCGATCAAGGACGAAGAAATCCTGGTCGATCCGTACGTGACGGTAACGATTGCCGAATACCACAGCCGGCCGATCAGCGTCGCCGGGGCGGTGCGCGCGCCGCTGGTGTTTCAAGCCGAACGGCCGACGACCCTGCTGGAGGCGATCGCCAAGGCGCAGGGCCTGCGCGAGGATGCGGGTGCTGAAATCCTGATCAGCAAGCCGCAGGCGGACGGCGACAACAAGGCGATGGTCCTGACGCGGCGCATCGACGTGCGTGCGTTGATGAACCAGGCTGATCCCGAAGCCAATATCGTGCTGACGGGAGGCGAAGAGATCCGGGTGCCGGAGGTCGGCAAAATCTACGTGGTCGGGAATGTGAAAAAACCCGGCGCGTTCCCGGCAAAAGACGGCGCGGACACCACGGTGCTGCAGATGCTCGCGCTGGCCGAAGGGTTGGCGCCATACGCCGATAAGCAGGCATTTATCTATCGCCGCGACGGCACCGGCAAGGCCGAGATCGCCATTCCTCTTGACCAAATCATGAAGCGAAAAGCCAAGGACGTGGTCCTCAGCGCCAACGACATTCTTTACATCCCCGATAACAAAGGGCGGCGGCTGGGAACCGCGGCTTTGGAAAAGATCCTTTTGTTCGGCAGCACCGCCGGTGCGACAGCGTTGATTTACCACCCGTAAGTGCGAGAGAGACGACATGACCGATCCAAACCAACTGATTGCCACGAACGCATCTTACGACGGCGCTAATAGCGAAGCCGTGCCGGCTATTCCGGAACGCGTGACTCTGTACCCGTCTTATGCTCACGTTGAGCCGGAAGCGGCGGACCCGGTGGTGCCGCTCTCCCATTACATGTGGATTCTGCGCCGGCACAAGTGGCGGATTCTGGCGTTTGTCGCCGCGTGCGTGACCGCGACCGTGATTGTCTCCGCCCGGTTGACGCCGATCTACGAAGCCACGGCCACCATCGACGTGGATCGGCAGGCGCCGATGGGCATTGTGGGCCAGGAGGCGACGCGGAATACGACCGACGACGCCGATCAATTTCTGGCGACCCAGATCAAAACTATCCAGTCGGATTCCGTCCTGCGTCCGGTGGCGCAGCAGTTCCATCTCACGCCGGTGGACCGCACCAAAGGCCCCTCGAAAATCGACCCGGCGCGGGCGGCTAATGCCCCCATCGAGCTTCCCAATTTGAAGGTGACGCGTCCCACCAATACGTACCTTCTGCTGATCAGCTACCGGTCGCCCGATCCGGAACTGGCGGCGAAGGTGTCGAATGCCATCGCGCAGAGCTACATTCAGCACACTTACGACATCCGGTTCCGGGCAAGCGCCGGGCTCTCCGTCTTCATGGAAAAACAGATCGAGGAGCTCAGGGCCAAGATGGAGCGGTCTTCGGCCGCTCTGGCGCAGTTTGAAAAAGACCTGAGCGTGATTAATCCCGACGAGAAGACCAGCATCCTCACGGCGCGGCTGCTGCAACTCAATACCGAGTTCACCAATGCCGAGTCGGATCGGGTTCGTAAGCAGGCTGCCTACGACGCGGCAAACAGCGGTTCTCTCGAAGCGGTTCTGGCTTCCGATCAGGGAGAGCAACTCAGGAAGCTCTCCGAACATCTGGATGAAGCGCGCGAAAAGTTCGCCGTGATTCAAACCCAATATGGCACGGGCCATCCGGAATACAAGAAGGCCGCCTCGCAGCTGGCCGAACTCGGACGCCAGTTCGAATCCTTGAAGAAAAGCGTGGTGGAGCGCGTCGCCTCGGAATACAGAGAAGCCGTAAACCGGGAAAACATGCTGAAGCGCGATCTCGCCGAGACGAAGGCGGAATTTGACCGCTTAAATGCGCGGTCTTTCGAGTACAAAGCTCTGAAGCGCGAGGCGGACGCCGACAAGACGTTCTACGAGGAGTTGGAACACCGGATTCAGGAAGCCGGCATCAATTCGAGCTTTCAGAATAACTCGATCCGCCTGTCCGACTCGGCGCGTCCACCGGTGCATCCGGTCTTTCCCAATCTGCCTCTGAATATCTTACTGGCGTTCCTGTTCTCGAGTTTCGCGGCCGTAGGCGCCGCGGTAATCGCGGATGTTCTGGACAACACGGTTCGCGATCCGGAACAGATCCAGAACGGACTCAGGACGGAGGTCCTCGGCTCTCTTCCGGTGGTCAAGTCCTGGCGCGGCCGTGTCCCGCTGATCACGAAGGGCGGAAGCACCGCGCTCACCAAAGTAAGCCGCGTCAGCGGCCAGGATTCCGCTTTCGAGGAAGCGGTTCGAACCTTGCGCGACTCCATCCTGCTTTCGGACTTTGGCCGGCGGCCCCGCTCTTTGCTGTTGACCTCCGCCACGCCGCGCGAAGGGAAGACGACGACCGCCGCTCACCTGGCGATCGCACATAGCCTGCAGGGCCGCAAAACCCTGCTGATCGACGCCGACTTACGCCGCCCGGGTGTTGACTCCCGGTTTGGGCTGACGAATACCCGCGGTATGTCCAACATCGCCCGGGGCGAAATCGAGTGGCGCGATGCCGTTCAGAAGTTGGAAGCCTATCCGGATCTCGATATTGTGACGGCGGGCCCCGCGTCGCGCCGTGCGGCCGACCGGCTCGGAAGCATTCTCGAGAAACTGTTGGTTGAAGCAGAAGAGGAGTACGATCTGATCATCGTGGATGCTCCGCCGCTGCTTGGTTTCGCCGAGCCCCTGCAAATGGCAGCGGTGGTGGACGGCGTCGTCGTCATCACCACGGCGGGCCAGACCAACCGGAAGGCGGTTGCGAGCGTCCTCGCCAGCCTGCGCCGCATTAAGGCGAACATCATTGGAGTTGTGTTGAATGAAGTTCGCGCGGATTTGAGCGACCGGTATTACTACTATGGATATTACGGAGCCTACTACAGCAAGTACTACAAGCCTCTGTCCTCTTGATGCGACAGCATGTGGGACTGTGATGCTTTCGTCTTGGCCTGAAGTCTAAAGGTAAGAAACGGACAACCGATGAGAAGTACCGGAATGAATCGGCCTTCCTCTGCGGGTTCACCCTCGTGGCCGACTCCCGCGGAGAAGGGCCAGCAGAAGGTCATCGCCAAAGGTGTAAAGCCCGCCGTTTTGTCCGCTTGCAAACGCGCCGGCTCACTGTCCGAGGCCATTGGCCAGAAGCTTTCGCCGGATCAAAAAATCCTGGCATCCGTTTTGGGGGTTTGGTGCGCGGTGATCGCATTGAACACTCAGTTCACGATACTGGGCAGCCAGGAAGCCACGAATGTCTTTTGTCTGCTCCTTTTGGTCGCCCCACTTCTTATCGTGGGACCAAACCGGGGCTTCAAGAATGGGCTGCGGCTCTTTACCTTTGGAAATCGAAACCCCAAGGCCCTTCTTATTTGGGTGTTCATTGGGTGTGCTGCCTGGAGCGCGGCATTTTCCGGAGCTGCCTTAGCATCGGTGGGATACCTGGCCGCCACGGTCATCGGATTCCTCGCCTTTGGGGAGCTCCATTCCAGACTTGGCGCATCCGGGTTTGTATACCTCATGAGGGTCTATTCGAGTGTCGGCGCCATTGCCGTCCTGGGCACGCTGATCCTCCACGGATTTACCGGCACCATCACAGGAAGACTGACCTTGGGACCAGGAGATCATCCGAATCACTTCGGACTGGTCTGCTGGAGCATCCTCTGCGCCGCACTAGCTTGGGAATCCATCATCGTCAAAAGCGGCCTGGTCTCGCTCATGCTGGCCTTCATGTCTCAAGCGGAGTCGAGGACGGTGTTGATTGCGAGCGCAGTCTCATTGGCAATCTATCCGTTGGTTCGGTATCGGAAGCTGTGGCAGCGAGCGTTGCTACCCTCGATGGCGGTAATTGCGTTGATTGTCGTGAACACGATCTGGCCGGGCAGGATCATGGACACTGTGTCATCGATTCTGATGCTGAACGATAAGTACCGGGGGGCGGGCAGTGGATTAGCGGGCCGCGCAGAACAATTGCCGGTCGCTCTGGACTTGATTGCAGCGAGCCCTTTGCTGGGCCACGGATACCACGTTCAAAATACATACCTGCCGCAAGGATTACTGGAGATTGGGGCATTTCACAACGGCTATATCGGACTGATCGTAGAGATTGGGTTTTTGGGCGCTGTCCCCTTGTTCTACTTGATCGGTATCGGGGTAGTGTCCTTGTGGCGGAAGGCGTGGCTGTCCAGTTCGTGCGCAGTCGAGTTCGCGCTCGTAGCCGGTTACCTGGTGTACGTTACGGCGCAGCCCTATCTGATTAACCAGACGAATCCGGCTTCGGCGTTGTTTTGGACGGCGCTCTGCGGCGCCCTGCTTCGGAAGATGCCGCAGAAACAGCAGCGGCGCGTGGTTGGCATCAACGTGCCATCCTCCTTTCGGCCTCCTCGCCTGTACCCTTCCGAACGGCGCGCGCAAATGCGACAAATCGCCTCCGCGGCTCGCGCCAGCGAGTAGTTGCTCCGGTGAACCGCCTCAGCATGACGATATCCGACCGTTAAATGACGCGTATCAAATCGTTGTTGCGCACAAACCTGTTACGAACCGTAAGCCAGGTCTATGCAGTTCAGATGGCCGGCTACGCCTTGCCTCTGCTTACGGTCCCGTACCTTGCCCGTCACCTGGGGGTCACCGGGGTCGGCCTGGTGGCCACATTCCAGGCTCTTTCGAATTACTTCAGCACACTGAACGAGTTTGGCTTCGGGCTTTCGGCGACGCGCGCGGCGTCCCGAGTCAAATGCGAGAAGCAGGCACTCTCGGAACTATTAGGATCGGTAATCGGCGCGAAAATCGCGCTGGGCTGCGCCTGCGGGCTGATCATGTTTCTGCTGAGCCGGTTTTTGCCCTCGTTGCAGCATCAAAATCTGCTGGTTGCATCAGCGCTTCTATATTCATTCGGGCAAAGCGCCAGCGTCATGTGGTTTTATCAGGCAATCGACCGGATTGCGTTCGCGGCGACGTGCGATTTTATCGGCAGGGCTCTCGGGGTCCTGGCCCTGTTCATTTTCGTCAAAACACCTAACGACGCATGGCTGGCGTTGGCCGTTCCGGGAGCGGTGATTTTGTCCTCTGCGGTGTTCGCGATCCTGGTCGCTTATCGCAGTGTGCCGGTGACGCTGCCGTCAATTTCATCCATTCTGTCAACACTGCGAGGCGGTCTCGCAATCTTCACGTCGCGCTGCCTGAGTAGTCTGATGACGAGCGGAAACGCGTTGATTCTGTCGATGTTTGCCCCGGCGATCGCGGTGGGCTATTACTCCGGCGCAGAACGCATCTTCCGGGCCGGCATCGCCGGGCTGTATCCGTTCTCTCAGGTCATGTTTCCGCGGATCGCATACCTCATCGGCAAGGATCGGGACCGTGCCCGGCGCGAGGTCCTGAAATCGTTGGGCATTATGCTTACGGCCTCGTTAATTTTGTCGGCAACGATGGGCCTGCTGGGGCGGCCGTTGGTGCGGCTTCTCTTGGGGCCGGCATTCGGGCCGTCCGTCGCGGTACTGAGCATTTTTGCGTTCGTGCCCCTACTGCGCGTAATCAACGACGTGCTCGGGCTTCAATGGATGATTTCGCACGGGTTGGATCGGGAGTATACGATCTGTTTGGCGATCGCCGGCATTGGAAGCACCAGTCTCGCGTTGTTCCTTTCCAAGAACTGGGCCCAAGTGGGGGCGGCGTGGGCGGTAGTTTCTTCGGAGGCGCTGCTTGCGGCGGGTGTGTTGTTCTGCATCGGTTTGCGGCGAATTGGTCCATTGCCGCAAATGAACCTGTTCGCAAAATTCAATCGCGTTGTTCCGAGTGAGGGCAGCTAGCCGGCACGTTGGCGGGATTACGAGGTATCAGTTCTCATGATTTCATCGCACAGAAACCTGCGTCCTAGAGACACGGTAATCATCCACAACCATCCGATTCACTACAAGCATCTGTTATTCAAGAGCCTGCAGGAGCGTGGCCTGCATTTTTGTGTTCTTTTCGTCGGCGCGGCGCCGAGCGATCGTCACGAGAAGATCGACGTAGCCGGATGTGAGTATGAATGCAGCTTTTTGTCGTCATTACCGTTCGGAGCCGCCGGGTTTCGGAATACGATGCGGACCGTTGTCAGAACCTGGAGTGCGTTAGATCGGCTAAACCCGCGAGTGGTAGTGATGGGCGGTTACCATATGGCGGCAAGTTGGGCCGCTTGGGTGTGGGCCGGCCTCCACGGGCGGCGCCGGGTTCTATGGTTCGAATCCAACCAATTCGATTGGCCGCGCGTGGGCTGGAAGGAGCGGGTGAAGAGCCTTTTCGTAAGAAGATGCGATCAGGCGCATGCATACGGCACTTCCAGCAAGGAGTACCTAGAACGATTGGGGATGGCTCCAGAACGGATCGGAATCAAACGCGCGGTGGTGGACGTTGTGAAGTTTTCAGGCGTGCAGAAGGCCCGGCGTGTAAGGACAGAGGCCAGGTCCGAACGGACCTTGATTTTTGTTGGACGCCTCGCGCCGGAAAAGAATCTGCCGTTTGTTTTGCAGGCCCTGCAGGTGATGCGTGCGCGAGGAGTATCGCCTGAATTTCGCCTGGTGGTGGTTGGAACGGGGCCGGAAGAAAGCGGGTGGCGGTCTCTTGTAAAGGAATTGCGTCTGGAAAGTGTCGTCGAATTCGTGGGGTATCAGACCCAGGCGGAGTTGCCGGCATTTTTCGGCAGAAGCGATATTCTGGTGCTCCCCAGCACGCGCGAACCATACGGCTTAGTGGTGCTGGAAGCCATGGCCGCCGGGTTGCCCGTGTTGGTTTCCGATCGTTGCGGTTGTGCTGTCGATGTCGTGACACCAGAGACGGGATGGCTGTTCTCTCCCGATGACCTGGAAACGTTAGTCGGCCGGTTAACCGAAATTTCGCAAATGTCTAACCAGGAGCTGCACCAAATGGGCGTGGCGGCCAGGCAGGTCGCCTGCGAGTATGGTCCGGGTGAGAGCGCCGCCCGGGTGATGTCGCTTGTGGGTCGGCCGATGCGCCGATCCGCAGAACCGATGACGGAAGCGCGGCTGGAGGCAAGCGGGCGGTTGTAGGAGACGCATCCGCGGCACAACATATGGCAAAACTTCTTCATATTCTAGGCACGCTTGACCCCGCATTCGGCGGGCCCCTGGAGTCGGTACGCCAGCTTGTCGCCGGGCTGTCCGGGACGCGGCACGCCATTGAAATCGCATCGCTCGACCCCCCTTCCAATCCGTGGGTGCAATCCTGGAACGCCAAGGTCCATTGTTTGGGCCCGAGCACTTCTTTCTATCAATATGCACCCCGCTTCGTGCCGTGGCTCAAAGCGCGCGCCGCAGATTATGATGCCGTGGTCGTAAATGGGCTCTGGCGATATCCAACGTGGGGCACTTATCGAGCACTCAAAGACAGCGCCACACCATACTTCATAGTGGCTCACGGGATGCTGGATCCCTGGTTCAACCGCGATAAGGCCAAGTACTACCGGAAATGGTTGTTCTGGAAATTCCTGGAATCCAGTGTCGTCCGCGATGCCCGGGGCATGATTTACACGTGCGACGAGGAAGGACGGCTCGCTCCCGAATCGTTCAAGCCGTACCACTGCGGCAAGGAACTGGTGCTCAGCCTGGGTGTTTCGCGGCCCCCGGATCGGGGATCTGTCGCCGGTGCGTTCACTCGGGATCACAATGAGTTGAAAGGACAGAAGTACATTCTCTTCCTCGGGCGGATTGATCCGAAAAAGGGCTGCGACATTCTTCTCGAAGCGTTCGCCCGGTGCGTTCAGCGGGCCCAGGACTACCGCGTGGTCATCGCCGGTCCGGATGCCAGCGGTTGGACGCCCTCGCTGCAGGCCCTCGCCGCGCGGCTTGGGATTGGTGATCGAGTGATCTGGCCTGGCCCGCTCTATGGCGCCGCGAAATGGGATGCGCTGTTTCAAGCGGACGCCTTTGTCCTGCCTTCACACCAGGAGGCTTTTCCAGTGGCGGTTCTGGAAGCATTGTCCTGCGGCACACCGGTCATCACCACGCGGAATGTGAATATGTGGTCGTACGTAGCAGACGCGGAAGCTGGCCTGATCGGCGAAGACACTGTCGACTCCGCAGCCGCGCTCTACACGGACTGGTTTACAAGGACGGCTGCTCAGCGTGAAGTTGTTCGGGAGAACGCAATCCGCTTGTTCGAGGATCGATTCGAGTGCTCAATGGCTGCGATCCGGCATGTTTCTGCAATCGAGAACTGCTTGCGGCAGCAGGTGACCAGCGATTCCACTCCAGCGTGGCCGAAGCGGGTTAGCCGGATGAGTTCTCACCGTTCAGGGCTGCAACCGGAATTGCAGACTGCTCGAGCAGATCAATCAGGGCTTTCCCAATAGCGTGATCCGGGAAATGGCTGACGCTCCAAGCTCCGATAGCCGGGGGCGCGCATCGACAAGTGAACATGCACAGCACCACAGTCAGCATCCATCCTCCTAGCCAGGCCGATCCCTACCTGGCGGCTCCGTTTCCGTTGCGAAACCTGGCTCGCCGCGCGATCTGGACGACCATCTACGCGCTCCTGTTCAAGACCTCGCCGCGGCCCTTCCACCGCTGGCGGGCATTCCTGCTCCGCTGCTTTGGCGCGACGCTAGGCCCGGGCTGCCACATCTATCCGAAGGCGCGCATTTGGGCGCCTTGGAACCTGGTCTGCGAAGATACCGTGGCGGTGGCCGATGAAGCCATTATTTATAATCCCGCCGTCATCCGGCTGGCCTCCCATGCCACGGTTTCCCAGCAGGCGTACCTGTGCGGCGCCACGCACGACTATCAGTCTCCGGAGTTTCCGCTGACTTCGTCGCCGATCTCGATTGGCGCGTACGCCTGGGTGTGCGCGCGCGCGACTGTCCAGCCGGGCGTATCGGTAGGCGAGGGCGCGGTTTTAGCGCTGGGCTCGGTCGCTACGAAAGATCTCGAGCCTTGGTCGGTCTACGCCGGCATCCCGGCCCGAAAGATCAAAACGAGGACTAAATTTCTATGAACGCGGCAGTGGATACACCGTCAGCAACCGATGAGAACCTTTCCTTCTCATCGGAAGAGTTCGTCTGGAATTCCGCCGGGTGCACTCCGGCGCACCGGCTGCTTCGCTCTCCCGTTCTGAGGATGTTGAAGGCAGCCGGCGCCCGAAAAGTGCTCGATCTCGGGTGCGGCAACGGAGCCTTTACGAACGAATTGAAGGCGGCGGGCCTGGACGTCACCGGTTGCGACATGAGCGCTTCCGGCATCGACTGGGCGCGGCGGCAGTTCCCGCATATTCCGTTCTTCGCGCAGGATCTCTCAGAACCGGTTCCGCCGGACCATGAGGAGTGCTACGACGCCGTCGTTTCCACGGAGGTGATCGAACACCTTCTGCTTCCACGTCTGCTTCTCAAAAACGCGTTTTCCGCGCTGCGCCCCGGCGGGATGCTGATTCTCAGCACGCCGTTTCATGGTTATTGGAAAAACCTGGCGTTAGCGGTTACCAACAAGTTCGATGACCATTGGCACCCGATGCGGGATTTCGGCCATGTGAAATTCTTTTCCCGAAAGACTCTGTCCGCGCTGTTGCAGGAACAGGGCTTCACCATTCAGGAGTTTTCTCGCGTGGGCCGGCTGCCGGCATTCGCCTGCCACATGATTGTCGCTGCGGGTAAACCGGAATGATTTCGATTTTCATACCCACCAAGAACGAACAGCAGGACCTTCCCGGCTGCCTGCAGTCGGTCCGGTGGTCGGACGATATTCACGTTTACGATTCCGGGAGCACGGACCGCACCGCGGATGTGGCGAAAGCCGCGGGCGCGCGCTTCACTGTGTCTCCGTATGTCCGGGGGAACGGAATCTTCGGCGGTAATGAAGCCGAGCACAAGAACTGGGCGCTTCGGAATCTCCCGTTCAAATATCCGTGGGTGTTGCACGTGGATGCCGATGAGCGCGTGACTCCGGAGCTGGTGGAAAGCATACGGCGCGCCGTGGAGAATCCCGGAGAGAAGGTCGCGTTTCGCATCCAGCGGCGCGACTTCTTCCTCGGACGATGGCTGAAACACGTCCAGGCGACCCCCTATTACATCCGGCTGTACCGGCCCGAAAAGATGCGCTACGAACGGCTGGTCAATCCGGTGACGATTGCCGACGGGCCCGTAGGGCATCTGAGCGGATATCTGGACCATTTTCCGTTCAGCAAAGGGATGAGGCACTGGCTCGACCGGCACAATTCCTATAGCACGTTCGAGGCGATGCAAATTGCCGATGACCGCGTTTCCCAAAAGCCTTTCAGCATCTGGCAGGCATTTTTCGCCAGGGATTTTCACGAGCGGCGCTTTCATCAGAAGGAGCTGTTTTACCGCTTGCCGGCCCGCCCGCTGATGAAGTTCCTGCTGCTGTACTTCGCCAAGCGCGGTTTCCTGGACGGCCGGGCGGGTTTCACTTACGCCGCTTTGCAGTCGTTTTACGAATACATGATTGTCCTGAAAACGCGAGAGATGGCGAGGATCTAAGCAGTTCCCCGAGACTAGTCGATATCCATGAGTCCCCTCCGTATAACTGTCCACGATTTTGTTGGCCATGCCTTCCAGACGCAATTGAGCCGGGAACTGGCCCGGCGCGGGCACTCGGTCCAGCACGTCTTTTTCTCCGGTTTTAAATCGCCGAACGACCGGCCGTCCGCCGCCGGGGACGATCCGGCGACATTCCTCCTCGACCCGGTACATCTGCCCGGAGCGTATCCCAAATACGATTACTTCCGGCGCTACCTGGCCGACCGGCGGTATCTCAAGAAGTGCATTTCGCAACTGGCGGCATTCCGGCCGGACGTCGTCTTGTCGGCCAACGCATCGCCCATGATCCAGGCCGGGATCCAGGGTTTTTGCAAACGGAATTCCATCGGCTTTGTGAACTGGGTGCAGGATTGTTATGGAATCGCTGCCGAGAAGATCTTCACGCGCCGCCTCGGTCCGGCCGGCGCTCTGCTGGGCAAGTATGTCCGCAGCCGTGAGAATCAGGTGGTCCACGCATCGGATCGGGTGGTCCTGATCTCGGACGACTTCCATCGGGCGTTCCCGCGACTCGAGCGGGGAAAAGCCGTGGTGATCGAAAACTGGGCGCCGCTCGAAGCCCTGACGCCGAGGCCCAAGGTGAACCCGTGGAGTGTGGCGCAAGGCCTGGCCGGAAAGAAAGTGTGTCTCTATTCCGGCACGCTGGGGCTCAAACACAATCCTGAGCTGCTGGTTCAACTGGCCGTAGAGCTTCGGGGGATTTCCGAAGCGGTGGTCGCCGTGGTTTCAGAAGGGCTCGGCCGGCAGTACCTGGAAGCACGAAAGCAAGAACTCCAGCTCTCGAACCTGCGCCTGTTTGACTTTCAGCCGCATCCGGCGCTCCCCGACGTGACGGCGGCGGCGGACGTGCTGATCGCGATGGTCGAAAAGGATGCCGGGGCGTTTTCCGTGCCATCCAAGGTTCTGACTTATCTCTGCGCCGGGCGGCCCCTGCTCGTCGCGGTCCCGCAGTCGAACCTGGCCGCGCGAATCGTGACTCGAAACGACGCGGGCCTGGCGGTCGACCCCGACGACACGCCAGGATTCCTTCGCTGCGCCCGGCAACTTCTGGCGGACCAGGAACGCGCCCGGCAACTGGCCGCCCAGGCGCGCGCTTACGCGGAGACCACATTCGATATTGCGCGGATCGCGAAGCGTTTCGAATCGGTGCTCTTCGAAAGCCTGCCCTCGGGACAGAGTGCCGGCATGCGGATCCCCGCTGCGTTGAATCGCTCCGCGGAAACGGCCATCGCCTCCCGGACCCTGTGATCGAAGATCGATGGCATCGGGAACCGCGGTTACGAATATCTTAAAAAGCCGGCGTATCCTTCGCGGGATTGCACAAGCTTGGCTATTGATGCTGGTGGTCGGGTCCTTACAGCCGGCCCGCCTGTTCACGCTGGGATCTCTGCTCTCGGGCAGACCGCTGCAGGCGGCGTTCGCGAACCTTGCCCAGCCGGGGCCGGCATCGGACCTGCATCGTGAGATTCACTGGCTGGCGTTCGGATGTGCGGCGCTCCTTCTGCTGCTGCTTGCCCGGAACCGGCGCGAGCAAGCGTACAACGTGATTGCCTTGTCCCTTCTGGGGCTCTCGCTGGAATATCTGCAAGCCCTCATCTATCACAATCCCGTGGAGTGGTTCGACGTTCGGGATGATGTGCTGGCGACAGCGGCGGTCTTCGCCGTGTATGAATGTCTGGTCGGGTTTCAGAAAAGCCCGCGGATTTCCCTAAAACGGATGTTTTGCCAGCGAGGCGCGGCTGGCGACCAGGCGGCCCGTGCTTCGGCGCCCGCCGCGGCGGAGAGTTCGCTGGACGAACCGGTCGCATCTTGAGCATGACATCCCCTTCCCAGCCCGAAATCGACGCGTTGATTGCGTGCGGGGCCCCTCCGCCGGATGCGGTGCGCCGGCTGTCGGGACATTTGGATTCGCGCTTGAACTGGCCGGCGCTAATCGAGCTGGCGGATTCCCTGCGAATGCTGCCGCTCTTTGCCCGCGTCTTGAGCCAGTGCCCCCTGGGCACAGTCCCGCCGGCCATTCTGGCGGAGATCCGGAGCCGCGTTGTGGCCAAGGCGATGCGGAGCCTCGCGATGGCCGGCGAACTCTCGCGTCTTCTCCGGATCCTCGAGACCGCCGGCATGACCCCGATTGCGTTCAAGGGTCCCACCCTGGCGCACGCGGCTTACGGAGACATTGCCCTGCGCGACTCCGGGGACCTGGATATATTCGTCCCGCACAGCCAGATCGCGAAGGCCCTCAAAATCCTGGCGGCCGAGGGGTACGGAAAAAAATCCCCGGGGTCCAACGTGGACCTGTCCGGCGATATCGAAATCACCCTTCAGCCGCAACACCTGCCGTGGGAGCTTGACCTCCACTGGCAATTCTCCCCAAGGTACTTTCCGGCGTTCGATGCGGCTCGGGCGGCGGAACGCTCCATCGTGGTCCAGTCGAACGGGCTTACGGCGCGCACTCTGTGCCCGGAAGACCTGTTGCTGTATCTTTGCCTGCACGCCGCGCGCGAGTGTTGGCCGCTCAAATGCGTCTTCGATATTGCCGCTCTCGTGCGCCAAGGCAACATGGATTGGGCTGACCTAATGAGTGAAGCCGCGCGCCAGAACTGCTGGCGGATGGTCGCGGTCGGGCTCCAACTCGCGGCCGGACTCTTCCAAACGTCTCTTCCGCCGCACGTTTGGAGTCGCGTACAGCAAGACAAGTCCGCCGCCGCGGTGGCGGCGCACCTCGTTTCGAGACTTCGGCGATGCGAGCAGATCTCCGAAGACACACTCTCCGGAGCTCTGCTGCATCTCAGGATGGTAACCGGGCGATCGGACAGACTCCGCTACGTCTGGCATCGCGCCGTCGATCCGAAGCAGACCGACGTCAACTTTGTCCGGCTTCCAGAGGTGATGTCGGCGGCGTATTACGTCGTCCGTCCTCTTCGGGTGGCCGCCGCTGCGCTTTTTCGGATTCCGCAAGGTGGCCGATTCGGCGGGTCCTCTGCCGAGCCGCTGCACTAAGTCAAAAAGTCAAAAGGGTGCAGGTGGGCGGCTGGTGCCGCCGTCGTGGGCGCCTGCGGCGCGGCGAGAGCGCTAAACCGCAGGTGCAGCGTACCGAACCACTTTTGCCTTTTCAGCCCTTGACGTTTCGTTCCGCAGCGCTTCCGACCCCCGCGAACGCGACCAGCCGCCGCCGTGCGGATCGCACGCCGCCGCGCGCGTCAGGCGGACATCAGCGCGGCTGTCGGAAAAGAGGCGTGGGCATTCTCAGAAGAAGGGCCGCGGTCCCGGGTTACAAAGTACAGGAAAACGAGAAAAACGAACAGCGCGATGCCATAGACAATCATGTTTCGTTTCTTGCGTTCCCAGTTCTTAGTTTGCCGTGTCGCGCGAATTTCCCGCTCCGTGGAGGGATGGGCCGAGGGCGGCCCCTGGGGAGCCGCGTGGCGGTTCTGCAGAAAACGATGTTTGCAGTCCCGGCAGCGATACGGATAATAGGCCAACAAGCTCGCCAGGTGTTCCTTCACGCCTTGGCGATGCGAGCGATGGGCATGGTCCGTCTTGCATTTGGGGCACAACATGGCTTAGCTCGTCCAGTTCTCAGCTTGGCGGATTTTGTCAGTACGCTCCATTGCAAGTCTTCCGGCTCTAGGCAACGGCGGCCGCGAATTCTTCGCGGTACGGCCGGATGGCTTGCACCATATCCCGTTCCAGTTCCGTGGCGACGGACCTCTGCAGTATCTCGACGTTCACGATGAGACGCCAGAGTCCCTTCTCGCGAATTACCGTGCCGCGGAGGCCGGATAGCGGTCCGGCGCAAACCTCCACCGCGTGACCGGCCTGCACGTACGGCCAAGGTTCCACGGCGAGACCGGCCGCCAGCATGCGGCGCACGCTTTCGAGTTCCTGCTCCTCGACGACCGCGTCCTGCCCTCCAAACCCCACCACCGAAGTGACTCCCGGTGAGCTGATCGCCAGCAGCCGCTCCCTCTCGCTGAACCGGCAGAATACATATCCAGGAAACAGGGGCACGTCAATGACCTTCGTCCGGTCCGACCACGCCCGCTTCGAACGGTAGAGCGGGAGAAATTCCTCCAGTCCCCGGCTGCGCAGACTTTGCGCCGCAATTCGTTCGTGCCGTGAACGGACCGTGAGGGCGTGCCATGCCGGCTGGCCTTCCTGTCTGAGCATTCCTCTGGCTCCTTGCGTTTGCATAGAACAGATCGTTCGCGGATAAACCGGAAATCAAATGGAAATCTGCCGCCGTTTATCCACGTTTTGAAGTGTAATATACATTGCGAATACAGAGAAGCTGGGTACTGGCTACCGGGCTGATTTTCGGTACTGATCGGCAAAAAACCGGCAGTACTAACCAGAGGGAATATATGCTCGCGAGTGTTCTGTTGAAGACCAAATAAAAAACCCCGCCCCTGGGGGCGGGGTTCAGGTCGAGACCGGGATTCGTTAGCGGCTGGTCGGCGACAGCCCGCCGGACGCCGCGAGCCCGCCGACCGTGCCGGCCGCCGCCACGCCACCGACAATGGCCACGGTAGTCGCGACACTGGCTCCGGCCGCCGCGCCGGCTCCGGCAGCCGCGCCGGCCGCCGCCGCGCCCCCAGCTACCCCGACGGACTTCACCGCGGCCTCGACTCCCGATTCTTTCGCCACGCTCGCGAACTTGGCGCACCGCCCGCCCGGAAGCTGTTTCCAGGCAGTGACATGGAACACCTTCGCCGCCGGATCTTCCGTTCCGGTCAGCTCCACATTTTTGCCCGTTTCCTTCGAGAGATCCAAACCGCCCAAGCCGTGCTGAGTTCTGGTGGCAGCGTCGAAAATGAATTCCTTGCTTTCCCGCTCGTAAAGGCAGCCGGACAGCGTCGTGGCGGCAACGGCCGCCTGCGGCTGGAACACCATCGATAATCCGCTCGTCACATTCGCAACCGCCAGGCCCGCGCTATTCGTCACGCGCACGGCTCCTCGCAAGGTCGAGACCAGCACCTTGCCTTGGTCGGCCACCAGCACGCGCGCTACGGTATTGGGCTGGGTCGAAACGATGCGCAGGGTCCGGCTCTCCAGCGGAAAAGCCGCCGAAGATTCAAGCTGCCCGGTGCCCTTCTCAAGCACGATTCGGTCCTGATATACCTTCGCGCGGGAATCGGTCGCCAACCGCAGCTCCGCGCCGTTATCCAGCCGGATTTGCGAGGCGGCCTTGCCGGTCTCCACGGTCGTTCCATCGAAAAGCGTGGCGGTTCCGCGTGCCTGTTTGGCATTCACTTGAAAATCCCCGCTGGCGACTGCAAGGCCAATGGCCGCATTGGACGCCATCAACGAGGTGACCAGACCAACCAAAATCAGCGAGAGTAAAGCGCGGGCGGACGTTCGCATACGGAATCTCCGAAAACTAAATATATCCAGTGCCATTATGCGGGAATTTCTTCGATTTCCAGCAGAAATGTGCGCGGTATCCAGTCCTAGATCTCCTATGTCGGACCTAGAATTCGCATATCTGGTTTACATTTCGCCAGCTGAAGTAAGATACGGACGGATTAAAATTCACGCCGCGGAGTCGGGCCTGAAAAGATCGAGCGCGCTGGTAAATTTCCGGCTAATACGGGTTCTGGGTGGCGTCCTGGCGGTGACGATGGGGTGTGCCTTCTACGGAGCCATCCGCTTGTCGTACGCCGATTACCTGGCCGGCGGCGATTCCTCCCGGCTGATACAGTCCGCCCTCAAAATCGCTCCCGATAACGCTGCGTATTGGCTGCGCTGGACCGATCTGGTGGAGGCGGAAGGCCGGCCCGGTGATGCCGGCATCCAGCACGCCGCGGAACTCGATCCGTATGATGCGTCGGTCTGGATTCGCGCGGGCCTCAAGGCGGAAATCCAGGGCCGATACACGGAGGCGGAGCAGGACCTGCTGCAGGCGGCCCGGCGCAGCCGGCAATTCGAGCCGCGGTGGGCTCTTGCCAACTTCTATTTCCGCCGCGGAGATGCGGAGCACTTCTGGGATTGGGCGAACAGCGCCCTTCCGTGGGCCTACCAAGACCGAACGCCCCTGTTTGAACTCTGCTGGCGAATGCAGCCGGATGCCGCGCTGATTCTCCGGCGCGCTATCCCCGATGACCCGAAGGTGCTGCGCAACTACCTGGAATTTCTCCTCGCCACCCGGCGGTTCGACGCGGCCGCCGCCGTTGCCGAACGTCTGGAATCGCGGGCTACCGCCGAAGACCGCGATCTGCTCCTCGGTTATTCCAGCCTCATGCTGGAACAGAAGCGCTGGGCCGAGGCCCTTGCCGCATGGAATGCCTTGTGCTTGCGGAACCTTGTTCCTTATCCGCAGCTAGTGCCTGGCAAGGGACCGGTGCTGACCAACGGCGCATTCTCGGCCGAACCACTCAACCGCGGTTTCGATTGGCATATCTGGCAGCTACCGGGCGTGTCTGTCGTGCGCGGTTCTTCGCCCGGGAGGCTGGAGTTCAGTTTCAACGGGCAACAACCCGAAAACTGTTTGCTCCTGGATCAATTCATCCCCGTAATCGGCGGCCGGCGCTACGATTTCCGGTTCGCTTACCGCACCGACTCGATCGCGCCGGGCAGCGGGCTGCATTGGACGCTCACCGAGGCGGCCACCGGCGCGGCCATTCCCCTCGAGCAGCCGCCGCTCTCCAGCGATGACTGGACCATCGCGGATTCGGGCTTTCAGGTTCCCGTGGGAGCGCAGGGCGCCCGGCTGGCGTTGGTCTATGAGCGCCAACCCGGCACGGTGCGCTTGGAAGGGGCTTTCTGGCTGAGAGATCTGGCAATGGAGCTGCTGCCGTGAGACCGCAAACCGATCACAAGAACAGCTCCATGGCCTTGGCGGCGCTGTTGTTCTACGGCATTCTGACGCTGTGGGTGCCGGGGCGTTGGGCGGTGGGAATCTACCAATCGCTCGTTCTCGGCGCGGCTGCGGCGTGGGGGATTTGGCTGATCGTGCGCCCGGCTGCTGTGCAATCGACCAGCCTTCTCGTTCCGTTGGCCATGGTCCCGGTGTGGGGCCTCGCGCAGTTGGCGTCCGGCCGGACCATCTATCGCTGGGAAACGTGGAACTCGGTTCTGAACTGGACGGTCAATCTCGCCGTCTTCTTTCTCGCGTTGCAGATCCTCTCCGATCGTCCGGCACGTCAGCGCTTTCTCAATTCGGTGCTTTACTTCGGGGTCGGTCTGAGCGTCATTTCCACCCTGCAGATGTTCACCTCCGGCGGCAAAATCTTCTGGATTTTTCCGAGCGGATATTCGGACTTTGTCCTGGGGCCGTTCGTGTATAAGAACCAGTACGCGGCCTTCATTGAGACAATCCTTCCGATTGCGCTATACCGCGGAATGACCAGCAAGACGCCGTTCCGCTACTGGGCGATGGCCGCCGTGATGGTTGCCTCGGTCCTGGCCGCGGCTTCACGCATGGGCGCCGTGCTCGTCATTGGCGAACTCCTCGTGATTCCGCTGGTGGCGTCCTTCCGCGGGCTGCTGGCCTGGCGAACGGCCGCGATGGCGCTCGGCAGCGCTATCGCGCTTTCGGGGGTCTTCACCGCGGTTGTCGGCACCGAGGTCATCTGGAACCGCTTCCAGCAGGCCGATCCCTACCAGGGCCGCGACGGGATGCTCCGGTCTTCCTTGCAAATGATTCATGATCGGCCGGGGTTGGGGTTCGGGCTCGGCACCTGGTCCACCGCCTATCCCGCGTACGCCTTGTATGACGATGGGTCGTTCGCCAACCAGGCCCATAACGATTGGGCGCAGTGGGCCGTCGAAGGAGGGCTCCCGTTGGCGGGTGCGATGTTCGTGTTCGCCTGCCTGATCGGACGGCTTGCCTGGACATCCCTCTGGGGCTTCGGCCTGGTTTCGGTGCTGCTGCACTGCCTGGTGGATTATCCGATGCAGCAGCGTCCGGCTCTCGCGGCCTGGTTCTTTGCACTGGCTGGAACTCTGGCCGCCGCCGGAGCGGCGGACAAGCCGTCTGTCCGGCACAGCCGGGGGAGCGTGCCGCAATGACCTACTACGAAGAGTTGGATCTTCCGCCGACGGCCTCCACCGACGAGATCCGTCATTCGTACAAGGCCCTGGCACGGCTGCTGCATCCGGACCAATGTAACGACACGCGGCTCAAACGGCTGGCGGAGTTGCAAATGCGGCGTCTCAACCAGATCCTGGCGGTCCTCACGGATGCCCAGGAAAGGAGGCGTTATGATGCGGGGCTGAGGGTAGTAGCCGCTCCGCCGAGACCGTATCGCGGGCCGGTAGACCCCGGACGGATCAGCCCTCCGCCGCGCCTGAGCCTGTGGCATCGACCGTGGTTCCCCGGGCTGTGCGCCTGGCTTCCTGCGATTGCCGGATTGTTCGTGTTCGTAGCGGCTCTGACTTATTACGAGTCTGGCGCGAGTCTGCCTGCTGTCCTCTCGGGCACGGTTTCGAATTCCGCCGAGGAGAGGATTCCCGCCGAGCCGGCGCTGCTGCCGGCAAGGCCCGCGGATGCAGCCGCCGGTCACGCGGGGTTTCGGCCTTCTGCATTTGCCGGCAATTGGATATCGGCTCCGCCCATGAGGGAAACCGCGGAAGACGGGGCTGCGGAATCTGCCGAGCTTCGCGTTTCCGAATTGGCGGGCGTTTTGCGCGGCAGCTACCAGGCGCGTTATCGCGTGCGCGACGGTGCGCCTGAGGTCGTGTTCGACTTTGAAGGCACGGCCCGCGATGCCTCCCCGCAACTTTTCTGGACTGGGCCTGGCGGCTCGAGAGGCAAAGTAAGGCTTCGCTTGCTCTCCGCCGATCAGCTCCAGGTGATATGGACCGCCAGCCGGCTGGGAGCGCTGCTCGATTTCCCGTCCGGCACGGCCGAACTGATTCGACAACAGGAGTCCGGAAATTGATCGATATTCACAGTCACATTCTGCCCCAGCAGGACGACGGGTCCGAGTCGCTCGAGCAATCGATTGAGATGCTCGTGATGGCGCGCGCCGCCGGCACCACCGACATCGTCGCTACCCCGCATGCCAACGCGCAATTCCGGTTCGACCCGGCCGTGGTACAGGAAAAGATCGCCGAGCTGCAGGAAGCCATCGGCGATCTTCCGCGCATTCACTACGGCTGCGATTTTCACCTCACGCCGGAAAACATCGAGGATGCGCTGCGCGCTCCCGGCAAATACTCGATTAACCATCGGGGCTACCTGCTGGTGGAGTTCGCCGATACCTTCATTCCCAAGGCGACCGCCAGTATTTTTGAGCGTATGCTCGAGGCGGGGCTTTTCCCCATCGTGACTCATCCCGAGCGGAATGCATTGCTGCAAAAGCGCTTGTCTGATCTGGAGACCTGGGTGGAGATGGGGTGTTATGTGCAGGTGACCGCGCAATCGGTGCTTGGTTCTTTCGGGAAGCGCGCCAAGGCCTTTAGCGAAACGCTGCTGGCGCGAGGAATCGTGCATTTTTTGGCGAGCGACGCCCATGATGTGCAGCATCGGCCGACTCCGCTCCAGCCGGTTTGGGAGCATGTGACGGAAACCTACGGCGCTGATACCGCGAGCCTGCTTTTGGAGGAGAATCCGGGCGCGGTCTTGACGGGCGCGCCGATTTCGGCTCCCGTGGCCGCGCCGCGGAAACGAGGCTGGTTCTTCTGAAATCCGCCGAGCTGGCAGCGATCAGCCGGCAGCGAGAACAAACGCGCGGCTCCGTTCGTCGAGGGCGGCTCGCAATTCGGTAAGCTCTCGTCGCAATGTTTGAAACAGTCCATCGGGGAGATCGCGTGTCAAACACAGCAGTGCCGCCGATTGCTGGTACTCGGATTCGGCTTGCTCCAGGTCGCCCGCGCCGAGCGCCCGTAAGCTTCGTTCCATGCGCCGCTGGAACAGATTGGCCAGATCGCGGTCGGTTTTCGCCCGAAGCTCCCGCAACTGACGGTCACTCTTCATGGGATATCCTGCCTTCTTCTTTCTAGACGTACGCAGTGGCGGATTTGTTAGTTCACTTTTTTGACGGTTGTCAACTTATTGTGGCCACGAGAGGTTTTGAGGTCAGCTGCCCCATACCGTGCTTCGCCGCTCCATATCTCGATGGTAGGGCATGCCCGATAAAAGAAGGTGAGGGCGCGGTAAATAAACTGTGAAGAGGAGGAAAAAGGTTAATACTCACCGCGACGCTCGTTCCCGCAGCAGTTCTTCGATGTCCTCCACTTTATCTCCGAGCAGGTTGAGCTTGCGCGCAAGCCCCCGGATCTCGGCTTCGGCGCGCCGGTTCACTTCATAATCGAGTTCGCCCCGCAAGCGGTCCTTCGCGTCCTGCCGGTTCTGGCTCATCATGATGACCGGCGCTTGCACCGCCGCCAGCATCGACAAAAACAGGTTGAGCAGGATAAACGGATAGGGATCCCACGCCGATCTTCCCAACGCCAGATTGGCCGCCGTGTAAGCGGTCAAGATCAGCAGGAACGCGATGATGAACGTCCACGAACCTCCAAATTTCGCCACGGCGTCGGCAATCCGTTGGCCGCGTGTGGTCTCCTCCTCGATCAGCTCATTCGGATTGCGATTGGAGCGGATACGCACCAACTGCTGCGCCGCGTGGAATTGCCGTCCGAGGACCGCCAGCATATCCATCCCCGCCATCGGCTTGCGCTCGAGCAGCACCGCGATGTCGTGCCGGTCCACTTCGATGCATTCGGTGTCGACCAGCGCGACTGCCGTGGTTTGATGCGGTGTCTGTTCCAGCATGGAGGCGAAGCCGAAGAACTCGCCGGGCCCCGGCTCGTCCACCAGGACCTCCTGCTGGTCTTCGTCCACGGTGGTCACCTGCACGGCTCCGGATACCAGCACGTAGGCATTGCCTCCGGCATCTCCGGCCCGATAGATCCGCTGCCGTGGCGCAAACGTCTTCAACTCCACCAGACTCGCGAGCACGCCGGCCTCCTCATCGTCGAGCAATGCAAACAGCGGCACGCGTCTCAGCACATCGGGATGGCACGGCATGCGGTCACCTCGTCCTCGAACTGAAAGTGGATCGGCCGATCCTCCCCTAGAATTTCATAGATCGATCGCAGCGGACAAGATGAAATCGACAGCGCCCCGGCCGCCGTATACTGGTGGGGCGCGGCTGCGCGGGGAGGCTTTCTCTGATGGTTCGACACATCGGCATCATACTGGCGATTGCGCTCAGCGCGGGGGGTGGAATCGGCGACGACGGCAGCCGGCTGCTGCGCGTCGATCACTACGTTCGGGTGCGTTCGGCCGTGCCGGCGATTTCCGGGCAAGATACCGAGATTTATGTTCGGGAGGTCGCGGAGGCCGGCACCGTGATGCGGGGCGGCCCCGCCGCGGACCGCGTGGCGCTGTTCGTCCATGGCGCGGCACGCCGGCCGAAGTCGCGTTCGACGTCCCGTACCAGGATTACAGCTGGATGGCCTACCTCGCGCGCGCCGGCTTCGACGTGTTTTCCATGGATATGACCGGATACGGCCGCTCGACCCGGCCGGCCGCCATGAACGATCCGTGTAATCTGAGCGCCCAGCAGCAGGCCGCGTTTGTGCCTTCCGTCCTCGCGGCCCCCTGCGCGCCGAGCTACCCGCATCAGATGACCACGCTGGCCTCCGATTGGCATGACATCGATGCGGTGGTGGAGCGGATCCGCGCGCTTCGGCATGTAGACAAGCTGAACCTGCTGGCGTGGTCGTTGGGCGGACCGCGAGCCGCCGGTTACGCCGCTCAGCACGCCGACAAAGTCGCCAGGCTGGTGCTGCTCGCGCCGGCCTACAACCGCGCTGCCGCGTCTGAGGCTCCCGCGCAGGTGCCGGCCAACGGAGCCGCCATGAACACGCAGTCGCGCGAAGAGTTTATCGCGAACTGGGACCGCCAGGTCGGTTGCGCCGATCAATATGAAGCAGCCGCGCGCGATTCGGTCTGGTCGGAGATGATTGCCTCCGACCCGGTGGGCGCGACGTGGGGCGCCGGCGTGCGGCGCGCTCCTCAGGTGACCGCGTGGGGATGGACGCAAGCCGCGGTTCGAAAGACGGAGATTCCCACCCTGATGGTCTCGGGCGTCCATGACAAACAGGTGAATCCGGACCGCGTCCGCGAACTGTACGCCGATCTCGGCTCGCCGAAGAAAGTTTTTGTCGACCTGGCCTGCTCCTCGCATAACGCGATGTGGGAGAAAAACCATCTGCTGCTGTTCCGGGCGTCGCTCGAATGGCTCACAAAGGGCACCGTCGATGGCAAGGAACAAGGCCTGCTCCGGCTGGGCTATTGAGCGCCTGCCGCCGCTTGCCGCGGCGGGGTATACTGCACCTCGGAGATGTCATGAAGCCTGTCCGGTTGGTGGGAGTTCGTACGCTCGCTTTCGCTCTTTTCGTGATGCCGCTCGCCGCGCAGTGGGTCAACTACCCGCCCGCCGGAGTGCCGCGGACCGCCGACGGCAAACCGAATTTGAATGCGGCCTGCCCGCGCACAGCCGACGGCAAGCCGGATTTCTCAGGCGTCTGGGTCATGCAACCGACCCGTGAGGCGAATCCGAATTTTCCGGGCTGCGAGCCCACAGCCGAGGAGTTCATCAATATCGGGTTTGCTCTGAAGGGCGGGCTGCCGTATCAACCCTGGGCGGCGGAACTGGTGAAGAAACGCCGCGCCGAGCAGCGGGTGCACGATCCGATGTCGAACTGCCTGCCGATCGGCCCGGTCCGGCTCAACACTTTCACCACGCCCCGGAAAGTCGTGCAAACTCCCGGCCTGCTGGTAATCCTCAACGAGTGGAATGCCAGCTACCGCCAGATCTTCACGGATGGGCGGCCGCTGCCGGCGGACCCGAATCCCTCCTGGAACGGCTATTCGAGCGGCAAGTGGGAAGGCGACACTCTCGTGGTGCAGACCAACGGGTTTCGCGACGACCTTTGGCTGGACGCGGCCGGGAACCCGCTGACCGACAAAGCGACCCTGATCGAACGTTTCCGGCGGCCGGACTACGGCCACATGGAAATCGAGACCACCGTCGACGATCCCAAGGCCTATACCAAGCCATGGACAGTCACGCTTCACCACACGATCGAGCTGAACAGCGACGTGCTGGAGTTCATCTGCAACGAGGACGAGCAGGACGTTCCCCACTTGTCCGCGAAATGAAGTGGGGAAGGTTGCGGTCTTAACGCCGCGGCCTGCCTCGATCTGCCCGAAAGCGATACGTTTTCATGAGGTGTCCTCCGGGATCAAGCCGGAATTCTGTCACTGGAACTCCGCGCGTCGAAAACCGTCGCCTCACTGTAAGGAATCGAGGTACGCGGCGATGTCCGAGGCTTCCTCGGGTTTCACGCCCAGATCGGGCATGACGGTTTTCGGATTGACCGCAGTCGGGTGTTCGATCCAACGGGCCAGATTGTCGGGCGTATTCTGAAGCAGACCGGCGACATAGAGCCGGCTGCCGATTCCGGTCAACGGAGGTCCCACTTTCCCGCGGGCTCCCGTGATGCCGGCGATGGCGTGGCAGGAACCGCACCCATAGCGCGCGATGGCTGCGGCGCCCCGCTGCGGATCGCCGCTCATCGGAGTGGGGGAACTCCGCGCCGCGAACATCGAACTGCATCCGGATAAACCGAAGGCCGCCGCGACGGCCAGCGCGATGCTCCACTTAGTTCGCATAACTGTTCCGGGCCGCCGCTGCATCGCTGGTCTTCAGCCAGGCGGCAAACAGCGCCAGGCCCGCGGCGACGTAAACGACTCCCGCTGGAACCCACATGATGAGCCCGCCGAGTTGCTGATCCTGCAAGGAAGTCAGTCCCCACGAAAGCGCCTGGTTGCCGTACCCGGAATACCAGACAACGGGCGCGCAGGTCAGCAGCGCTCCCAGGATGCTGGTGTGAACCGCCGTGGTGAAGACATAAAGCACACCCATTCCGTAGCTTTCGCTGCCCCGCGCGAAGAACAATCCCCACCAGAACAGGAGCGCGGAGCCGAGAAAGCTGATGTGCTGCGCGGCGTGAACCGCTTCATTTGAGAGCGTGGCGTCAAACCAGCTCGGGGCATGCCACAACCACAAGGCGGCTGCGTGAACCCACCAGGCCGTAAAAGGATTGGTCGCGCCGCGCCAGATCCTCTGGACCAGAGGGCTCTTCGTCCACTGGCCGGCCGCGCGCCGCCAGTTCAGCGGCAACCCCCATAACATCGGAACCAGCGGCCGGGAAAGCACCAGCAGGGGCGCGGCGCCGAGCATGAGAAGTTCGTGTTGCGCCATGTGGGCGCTGAAGAGGGCTTCGCCGAGCGCGTGAAGCGGGGAGACCAGAGCGATCACCAGGACCGCCCAGCCGCTCCAAAAGCAGGCCGACTCCCGAGCCGTGACGCCGCGCCTCCGGCGTGCGCCCCGGCCGTACAGCCATGCCGTGAGGAGCAGCGGAAGAATTACGCCCGGATCGAAGACCCAGGCCGTCCACAGGTCGTGCGGTTCCAACGGCTCGCCGGCATGTGCCCGCAGTACCGTGGGGATCAGGGCGGCGATCGCGACGGCGCGCGCTCTCCTCATTGGCACGCATCCATGAAGAGGTCGGGAATCGCCTGCGCGAAAATCACGACCACGAACAGCCCGCTCAGCACCATGCCGCCGATGGCCATGGCACGGGGGCGCGACGCCGGACTCGCCGCATCGGCTGTTCCCGCGCCGGCCTCCCGCCATTCATGATGCGCGAGCAGGCCGAAGAGGGCCACGATGGCGATGGCCGCCGCCGAAATCAGATTCGGAACCAGCCGAGACTTCCATTGACAGACCCATGGCGCCAGCACGAAATTGGTTTCCATGCTCGCGAACCACATGGCCGGACCCATGAGAATGGCGAGCCATAAGAGCACCTCGCGTCTCATTGGCTGACCCCGACCACCCGCGGGCCCCACACGAGCACAGCGTACAAAGGCAGCCAGATGCCGACCAGGAAGTACCAGACGACGCTGTCGACGTGAACGCCCAGCCGCGGTTTGGGCCCGGAGCGCCCGGCGGCAACGATCACGAGCAGCACCAAGGTGAACAAGAGATCGGCGACCAGGTCGAAAGTGTGGAGAAAGAGAATGCTCCACACGATCGTGCCGTACGCATTACTCGCCCAGTTGAAGTTCAGGCCGCTCCAGGTCAGGTATCGAAAAAGGAGGAACAGGCACGCGAGCGCCAGATTGAGCGCCAACCCGAGAATCATCCCGCGGCGGTCGTCTTTCTTGGCGGCCTCGCTGGCCCAATAGGAGCCCAGAGCGCTGGCCAGCAGCGGCACGAGCGCAATCGAGGAGGTGGCGACGCCGGGCGTCCGCGCGCCGGGAGGCGGCCACACGTCGACCCCCAGCCGGAGGTAGAAATAGATCGCGATCAGCATGCAAAACATGCTGCCTTCGATGACGCAGAGCAGAATCTGCCCCCACCACAGCGGCGCCTTGCTGGAAATGCTGTACGGCGGAAGCGCCGCCACGTCGAGCGTGTTCGAGGGCGTCAAGGCCTGACCTCCACCGGTTTGTGCGGCCAGAACCATCCAATGAAGCCGATCATGCCGAGAGCGGCGGCGAGGTAATACCAGGAGAAGGCAAAGATCGAACCGACGAGCCCGATTGCCAGCCCGATAGCGGTGAGAAGCGGCCAGATGCTGGAGCGGGGCAAAACCAGCCGGTGGTGCGGCTCGGCATCCATCGCGCTGGTGACCAGCACTTCCCGCCGGTCGTTTCGCATCCCGACCACCAGCCCCTGTTGTTCGGAAGGCGTCCATAACGGATACCGGCCGCCGACCACGGGGATGTGGGCGAAATTAAATTTTTCCGGCGGCGAAGCCGCGGCCCACTCCAGCGTTCCGGCGTTCCACGGATCGTTGTCGGCGCGCGCGCCGTGTTTCCGGCTCCAGAGCACATTGGCAATGAACACGATCCCGCCGATCGCGATAATGAATGCGCCGATGGTGGCAAGCAGGTTGTCGGCGCCCCACTGTAAATCGGCCGGATATGTGTAGATCCGGCGGGTCATCCCTTTCAGACCGAGAATGTGCATCGGGAAGAACGTCAGGTTGAAGCCAGCGAACAGAATCCAGAACGCCGCCTTGCCGGCCTTCTCGCTGATCATGCGCCCGGTAAATTTCGGGAACCAGTGGTGGAATCCTCCAAACAGCGGGAATAGAGCGCCGCCGATCAGGACGTAATGAAAATGCGCCACCACGAAAAACGTGTCGTGGACCTGCAAGTCGAACGGAATCGACGCCAGCATGATGCCCGTCAGGCCGCCCAAGACAAAAATGAAGAGGAAGCCGAACACGAAGTGCATGGCCGCCGTGAGGCGCAGGCGGCCGGTCCACAGAGTGGCGATCCAGCAGAAGATCTGGACCGCGCTGGTGATCCCGATCATCATGCTGGCCGCCGTGAAATAGGCTTCGGCAACCTGCGGAAGCCCGGTGGCGAACATATGATGCACCCAGAGGCCGAACGCGATAAACCCGTTCGCCACCAGGGACAGCACCATTGCCGGGTAACCGAAGACGCCGCGCCGCGAATGCGCCTCGACGATCGCGGAAACCATGCCGAGCGCCGGAATAAAGATGATATAGACTTCGGGATGTCCGAAAAACCAGAAGATGTGCTGGTAGAGCAGGGGATCGCCGCCTTCGGCCGGGTTGACGAAATGGGTGCCGATCGTGCGATCGTTCAGCAGCAGCACGGTGCTGGCCAGCATGACCGCCGGCATGGCGAAGATCACCATGAATGACTGCACCAGCATGCCCCAGCAAAACATCGGAATCCGGTTGAGCGACATGCGGGGCGCGCGCAGTTTGAAAATCGTGACGATCAATTCCGTCGCCACGCACATGGCGGAGATCTCCGTGAACGTGATCATCTGCGCCCACACGTCCACGCCTTTTCCGGGCGAGTACTGCGGCCCGGAAAGCGGCGTGTAGCTGAACCATCCCGCGGCCGGTGCCGTGCCCGTGAAAGCGGAAATGTAGAGGAGCAGCCCGCCGAACAGATACATCCAATATCCGAACGCGTTCAGGCGCGGAAACGCCACGTTGCGGGTGCCCAGCATGAGCGGCACAAGATAGACCCCCATTCCTTCCATCACGGGGACGGCGAACAGGAACATCATGGTGGTGCCGTGCATCGTGAAGATCTGGTTGTAGCGGTCGGGGCCGAGCAGACCGTTCTCCGGCCGGGCCAGCTGGAGCCGCATCGCCAGTGCCTCGACTCCACCCAGCAGCAGAAAGATAAAGGCGGTCACGATGTAACGCATGCCGATGGCCTGGTGTGTGGTCACCGAAAGCCACCCGAAGAGCCCCCCGCCATCGGACCAGGTGCGATAGAGTTCGCTGCGTTCGGTTTCGGCGACGACCTGGATCTGCCATCGCGTGCGGATACTCATTGCAGGCTCTCCAGGTAATCCACCAGCGGCTGCAGATCTTCGGACCGGAGCGGGACGGTGGCCATGTGGTTTCCGGGCTTGATCGACTGCGGATCGGTGATCCAACCGGCCAGGTTGCCCTTTGTGTTGGCAAGCGTGCCGGCGGCGATGGTCAACCGGCTCGCCAGATGGGTCAGGTCGGGGCCGGCCTGACCGGCCGCGCTTGTCCCCCGGATCGTGTGGCAGAAAACGCATGCGTGGCTGAGAAAAACCTGTTGGCCGGCCTGGGTGTCGGGAGTGGACGGCGCCGCGGCGGGCTTCAGCTGGTTCTCCATCCAGGCGTCATACCGATCGCTTGGCTCGGCGATGACCCACAGCGCCATCTTCGCGTGCTGCAGCCCGCAAAATTCCGCGCATTGCCCCCGGTACCGCCCTGGGCGGCTGGCCTGGAACCATTCGGTGGTGACGCGCGATGGAATCAGGTCGCGCTTGCCTTGTAAGTTGGGAATCCAGAAGCTGTGGATCACATCGTGCGAGAGGCCGCGGATCAGAACCGTTCGCCCGACCGGCACATGAATCTCGTTGGCGGTTGTGAGGATGCGGCTGGCGTCATCGTTCACGTAACGGACCGACCACCACCACTGGCTGCCTGTGACCTCGATCGCGAGATGATCCCGAGGCGGTTCGCTGCCGGCCGTCGCGCGGCCGGTAATCACGCTGATGACGATGAGGGCAAGCAGGATGAGCACCGTGATGCCGCTGGCCCACCCGACCACGCGGCCGAGTTTTCGCTCGGTTTCGCGCGACGGCTCGTGCCGTTCTTCGAGCGCCTCCGGGTTGACGCCGCGATGGCGGTGAAACAGCGGCCACACGGCAAATGCCATCACCAGGACGAAGATCGCTCCGAGCAATGCCAGAAAGAACCACCACAGGACTGCAATCTGTTCCGCCTGCGTTCCGGCCGGATCCACGCTGGACTGGTAGGACACCGCGCAGCCGCTGCAAAATGCGGCCAGCCCCAGCGCCAGCGATGCCGCCATCCGGGGTTTCATCGGTTGGCTCCCTCCTCGAAGTGGAGCGTTTCGGGATTCGTCTCAATATGGTCCTGCCGTTCGGGAGTCGCGGATTTCGGCTGCTCTCCGTTCAGCGAGCGGATGTAAGCCACCAGCTGCCAAACCTGATACTCAGGGATGCGGCCGCCCCAGGCCGGCATGCCGTTGGGACGGCCTTTGACGATGGTGTCGAACAGGTTGGCCGGTTCGCCGCCGTAAATCCAGTCTTTTTTGATAAGGGGCGGTCCGATGGCGCCGCCGCCATTGGCGTGGCATCCCGAGCAGTTGTACCAGCTGAACAATCGCTGGCCTTCCGAAATCGCCAGCGCGTTCGAGTAGAACGGATTGTTGACGGCCGCCTGAGTCTGCGGGCCCCCGGGCTGGATTTCGCTCTCGCGCGCCGCATCTCCGTACACCGCCACTTGCGCCGGACGCGGCCGTAGTTCCTGCTTCTCTCGCTGGCAACCAGCCAATAACGATACAAAAGCCGCTCCGCTTCCGGCGAGGAGCAGATTACGGGAGCGAAAAAACATAAAGGGTCCCACCCGTGTTGGTGTGCTGCGGCAAATCGGTCATCGCGTTCACAAATCCCAGCGCGGCGCTGCCATCCTGGGTGTTGAGGCCGCCCGACACCACGGCGCCCGACCAGCCGCCCACTCCGGCGAAGATTGCGATGTACTGCTTATTGTCCGGTCCTCGGTAGGAGACCGGCTGCCCGACGATGCCGGAACCGGTTTTGAACTGCCACAACAGTTTCCCGGTGCGCGCGTCCAGCGCTTTGAACCAGCCATCCATCGTCCCGTAGAACACGACATCGCCGGCGGTAACGAGGGCGCCGCTCCAGGCCGGAAACGTCTCCTTCACGCTCCAGACCGCCCGCGCGTTCGCCGGATCCCACGCGGTAAACTCACCGCGGTTGCCCCCCGGGCCGGCGTACATCCGAACGTTGGCGCCCACATAGGGCGTGCCGGAGATGTAGTTGGCCTGAAGACCTTCGAAATCCATGCACAAATTGTTGTGCGGCAGATACAGCCAGCCGGTTTTTGGGGAAAATGCGGAGGGCTGCCAGTCTTTGCCGCCGGGCGCCGCGGGGCAGATGTCCCGCACCGTTTTCAGTCCGGTGCTCTTGGCCGGCACCGTGTTGAGGTGTCCCGTCTTCAGGTCGACGGACGTGCTCGTATTGACATACGCGAATGCCTCGGCCGAGAGGACCTCACCGGTGGCGCGATCGATCACGTAGAGGCGGCCGTTTCGGTCCGGGTGCAGCAACACCTTGCGCGCCTGGCCTTTGATATTGAGATCCGCCAGCACGTTTTCATTGACGCCATCGTAGTCGTGCTCGTCGTGCGGATTCATCTGGTACGCCCAGATGGCTTCCCCCGTCTCGGGACGGCGCGCGAACAGCGTGGACGTCCACTTGTTATCGCCGGGACGCTGATCCGCGTTCCAAGGGCCGGCGTTGGAGGTGCCGTAATAGATCAGGTCGAGGTCCGGGTCATAAGAGATCCAACTCCAGGCAGAGCCTCCGCCGATTTTCCATGCGTCCGCGGGCCAGCTCTTCACGCCGAGGTCCTTCCCCCGGTCGGCTGCGTAGAACGGCTTAAAAGAAGGGCCGATTAAGACATCTTTGTCGGGGCCGGTGCTGTATGCGCGCCAGACGATCTTCCCGGTGTCCGCATCCAACGCCGCCAGCCAGCCGCGGACGCCGAATTCGCCGCCGCTGTTGCCGACCAGCACCTTCCCCTTCACGACAATCGGCGCCATTGTGATCGATTCGCCGTCGTCGATGCTGCCCAACTGCGTCTTCCATATTTCTCTGCCGGTATTTGCGTCCACCGCGACGGTGTGGACGTCCAGCGTGTTGTAGTAGATTCGGCCGTTATAGTAAGCTGCGCCGCGATTCACCACGTCGCAGCACGCCGTTCCCTGGGAACTCCGGGAAGCATGGGGCGTGTACTTCCACTTGAGCGGCGCTCCGGGTTTGGTGAGGTCGAGCGCATAGAGCAGATTCGGCCACGGCGTGACCAGATACATCGTATTGTTCACGATCAGCGGCGCGGCTTCGTGTCCCTTGGTCAGCCCGGTCGAGAAGGTCCAGGCGAGCTTCAGGGTGGCGGCATTTCCGCTATTGATCTGATCGAGTGTGCTGAAACGCGTGCTTGAGTAGTTCTTCGCGGCCATGATCCACTGCCCGTCGTCGGGCTGATTCTGAATCTGGCACATCCCACAGAACACCAGGCCGAAAATTAAGCTGGCTGTGCGCAACATGCGGCAGCAGGACGCGTGCAAGCGGCCCTCCAATGTCCGCAATCGTTCAGATGACCGCATGGCGCAAGAACTCGGATGTGCGCGAGATGACCGCCTACCAGGCGGCCGGGGTTCGATGATGAGCCGCGTAGGAGCGGAAAACGTCCGCCGGTTCGCCGGGCTGGATGTCGGGAAACTGGCTGGATAAGATCTGTGCACAATCGTTCAGCGCCAGCGTCAAGGCTGCCGCGGCTAAACGCATACGCTCCGGCTGGCTGGGTGACGAGGCTCGGCCGGCGAGCTCGCCGATGTGCCCGATTACATGAGCCAGGCACGCGTTTTCGTCGACGGAACGGAAGTAATACACAAGCGGAAAGTGAACCAGATCAATGCGCACGGTAATCAATCCGGTCGTGAGCTGCGCGAGCAGCCACTCCGAATCGGCTGAGATTGCCGGAATTCCAGAATTGCGTTCGGCTCGGACGACGATTGAAACGAGTCTGGCAAGCCGGTTCGTCCGTGAGATGGCCGGAAAGATCAGAATTACCCAGGAGAGGCTCGCAGTGACCAGGGTAAAACCGATCAGCGTGTGCAGGACGACGAATACGCTGAACCATCCCGGCTGAGGCTTGATGTCGCCTAATCCCAGCGTGGTCATCACTTCGAGCGAAAAATAGAATGCCGCGAGGACATTGTGGTGTGGCACGGCGGTTCCGGCATCCACCCGGTAATAGCTTGGCGCAAGGGCCCAATACACGATGGCAAAACCGGCGGCAAGAAGGAGCGCCCAACTGAAAATCACGATGACCAGCGCGAGTGGACCGGCGAACGACAGGGAACGCGGCCAGTGGCGAAGGAGATTGAATATCCCGCGCCCGATCATCCCGCTGAGCGATCCACCGACGCTCGGGTGAAAGAGGTCGTGGAAGATCTCACGGAGGGCGAACCCGATAATTAGTACGGCGAGCAGCGCAGGGATAACGATCATCGCCATCGCGGGAGGCTCCCAGCGTGCATTTACAGGCCCATTGTGTTATCAACACCGGTGGCTTCTTGGGTGTGATACCCTGACCCGCAGACCAATGCCACAAATTTCCGAATTGCCAAACGTGAGGGTTCGGCGGGCGCTGCGGGCCGGCGCCGGCGTCGTGATGGTTCTGTGCGCGTTTCCGGGAGCGGCTCAGCCGTTCAGCGAACGGGCGAGTGCGCTGGTCGATTACACCGAGACAAGCCTCGCGCCGCGGAAGACGTGCGAAACGCTCGGCAAGTTCAAAGCCAAGGACCTGGCCCGGATCGCCGCCGCGGTGATGCCGGCCGGCGCGGCGCCGGAGCATTGCCGCGTGACGGGCGTGCTGTCACCCGAAATCGCGTTCGAAGTGAGCCTGCCGGCGAAGTGGAACGGACGCTTCTACATGATCGGAAACGGCGGCCATGCGGGCGAGTCGCTGGAGGCTCCCACGCGCGTCGAGCAGCGCAATGCCGCGCTCCAGGCCGGCTTCGCGTTCGCCCAGACCAACACCGGCCATGACGCAAGCAAAGAGCCGGGCGCGAGCTTCGTGATGAGCAATCCGCAAAAGGCCATCGACTATGCGTATCGCGCGGTGCACCTCACCGCCATCACCGCCAAAGCTATTACCAAGGAATACTACGGCAAGCCGGTTTCGCGGGCCTACTGGAACTCCTGCTCGAACGGGGGGCGGCAAGGCTTGATCGAGGCGCAGCGCTTTCCGGACGATTTCGACGGCATCGTCGCCGCGTCGCCGTGGGTGGATCAGACCGGCTTTACCATCGGCGCGATGTGGAATCAGAAGGCGCTCACGGCGGCCCCGGTGACGCCGGACAAACTGGCCCTGGTCGGCGAAAAGGTCATGGAAAAGTGCGATGCGATCGATGGTTTGAAGGACGGCCTGATCGACGACCCGCGCCGGTGCGCGTTCGATCCGGCCCGCGACGTCCCGGCGTGCGCCGCCGGAACCGACCGGCCGGACTGCCTGACGGCCGCGCAAGCCGAGGCCATCGCCAAGGTGTACAGCGGGCCCATCAGCAACGGCAAGCCATTTTTCCCCGGTTACGAGCCGGGCAGCGAAGCGGTGACCACGGGGCTGTTCGGAGGCGGCACGGGAAGCGGCTGGTTGAACGTGCTCGTGGCAGCGCGGCCCGGGGCCAAGCCCGCCGACTTCAACCTGGCGGAAGGCACTATGCGCTATCTGGTGTTCCGGCCGCCGCAGCCCGACTATGATTATCGGACCTTCGATTTCGACCGCGACATTCACCTGCTGGATTACTGGAGCACGCAGGCGGACGCGAAGAACCCGGACCTTTCGAAGTTCCGGGCGCGCGGCGGCAAGCTGCTCATCACCTACGGCTGGGCCGATCCGATTCTGCAGCCGAGGATGGGGGTGAACTACTACGAGCAGGCGCTGGCGAAGAACGGCCCGGACACTCCGCAATTCTTCCGGCTCTTCCTGGCGCCGGGGATGGGGCATTGCGGCGGCGGCAACGGCCCGGACCGCCACGATCCCATGACCGCGATGATCGACTGGGTGGAGAAGGGAAAAGCTCCGGACGCGATATTGGCTCACCGCGTGGTGAACAACGAGGTGGTGCGCTCGCGTCCGCTTTGCCCCTACCCTCAGGTGGCGCGCTACTCCGGACAGGGCAGCATCGATGACGCGGCGAATTTCAGGTGCGTGGCGCCGTAGGGAATCGGCGCCCCAACCCGTGTAAGCTGGTGTCAACGCATCGCGGAACGGAGGGACCATGACGATCACTCGGCGGGATTGCGGCAAGGGGCTGCTGGGACTGGCGGCGGTGGCCGCGGGCACTGGCGGCGCGCGCGGCCAGGCAACGGCGATTCCTCCGCAGGGAATCGGACATCGCTTCCGGCATCTCGGCTACAGCGACATGAACGGCCGTCCCGACAGCGTGCAGGTGATGCGCAACCGCGGCCATCTGTATGTCGGGCACATGTTCAGCAACGGGGTCACGATCCTGGATGCCGCGGATCCGCGGAAGCTGAAGCCGGTCGGGTTCTTTACCGGAGGCGATTTCACCCGCACCCATCACCTGCAGGTGCACGATGACCTCCTCCTGCTCGCCAACGGCGCCAACATCGTGGCGATGCAGTCCTACGACAACATTCGCGGCTATTTCGAGAACGCGCTGGCCGACAGCATCACGAACCGGAAGAAATTCCGCTCGGGGCTGAGCATTCACGATATTTCGCGCCCGGCCGAGATGCGGGAAATCGCGTTTCTCGAGATGCCGGGGCTGGGCGTCAACCGGCTGTGGTGGGTGGGCGGCCGCTATGCCGCGGTGGCCGCGCACTTCGACGGCTTCACCGACCATTTCCTCGTGATGGTGGATCTGCAGAACATCACCAAGCCGGAAATTGTGGGCCGGTGGTGGATGCCGGGAATGAATCGCGCCGCGGGCGAGCCTTCGAATCTGCCTCCGGGACGGCGCGTCGCGCTGCATCATATGATCACGGCCGGGAATCGCGGTTATGGCGCATGGCGCGACGGCGGGTTCACGGTGCACGATCTCAGCGATCCCACGAAGCCGAAGCTGATCTCTCACATCAACTGGTGCCCGCCGTTCCCCGGCGGCACGCACACGCCGCTGCCGCTGCCCGGGCGGAAACTGGCGGCGGTGGCGGACGAGGCGAACGCGGAGAAATGCGCCAAGGGCTTATTCCACACGTTTCTGGTGGACCTGCGGGCCGAGGAGAACCCGGTGCCGATCTCCACGCTGCCCACTCCCAGCGAACGCGATTTTTGCGGATTCGGCACCTTTGGTCCGCATAATCTTCATGAGAACCGCCCGGGCACGTTTCAGAGCGAGGAGATGCTTTTCGCCACGTACAACGTGGCCGGTGTGCGGGTGTTCGATATCAAGGATCAATTCGCGCCGAAGCAACTCGCCTACTGGGTGCCGCCGGCGCCCAAGAAACTGATCGATCCGCGGCCGAACGTGGCCTTGGCGGCCAAGACCGCCGACATCCTGGTGACGACCGACGGGGTGGTTTACGCCACCGATTGGAACGCGGGCTTGAACGTGCTGCAGTACGAAGGGTGACCGGCTTCTGCGCGAACCGGAGTCAGGCGCCTGTGTTTTTCCGGGGCCGCTTGGGGACGAACGCCAGAAACCGGCGGGGGTTGTCGACCATAATCTGGCGCAGCACCTGCTCGCCGGCGCCGGCGGCTTTCAATTTCGGCAGGAAGACGGTCAGGGTCTTGGCGTAGCCGCTGGAAGCGTCGGCTGAAAACATCAGGTGGCCGGCAAATCCCGCTTCGAGGAGCGCCATGACCAGCGGGACCTGCTGGGCGTCGTTGTTGCCGCCCTGCCGGTCGAACCCGACAAACGCGCCGCGCCGGCAGATGGCTTTGTGCACGTAGACGTTCGGATCGACGAGATTGCCGAGATGTCCGATCACCACGCGATCGGGTTTGACGCCCGCGTCCTCGAGGATATCGAGCTGTTCGAGCGCCGATTTGCCGGGAATGCCGGTGTGGGTGAAGATCGGGAGATTCGTCGCGACGTGCGCGCGGCCGACGGCGCGGAACACCTTCCGCTCCTCGGCCGTGATCTCATCCCAGGAGCCAATTTCGCCGTAGACCCCGAGCGTGTCGGTGTCGGCCTGCTTGATGAGCGCCTTGACGATCTGATCCTCGCTCATGGTGGCGAGTTCCTTGGGATAGAACGGCTGCGAATAGAAGCCGCCGCCGGCCACAATCGGCATGCCGGATTTCATGGCGACCTGGCGAATGAAGCGGATGTCGCGCCCCATATCGGGGTGCCCGGCGTCTACGATGCACGCAACGCCGGCGCTCTTGGTCTTCGCGACCTCCTCGGACATGAGATCGACGTTGTGCATGATGTCCGGGGGTGGCGGTCCGCCCGCCCGGCCGGCCCCGGCTCGCGGAGGGGCCGGGGGCAAGCCGTTGGCCGCTCGCGCCGCGGCCGCTGCGGCGGCAAACCGGGCATTGAAATCGGGAGCGAGCTGGAGGTGCTCATGGAAGAGCGTGGCGCCTCCTGCGAGTTCCTCCGGCCGGTAGTCCCGGAGAACGGTCCGGATGATCGCGCCTTTGGGAAACGAAGGCTCGTCGGCGAATGCCCTTGTGAGCGCAATCGTGGCCGCCGCGCCGATCCCTAAAAATTCCAGAGCCTGCCGGCGCGTCCAACGCTGGGTTCCAAACTTTGACATCGTGGGACTATTGTAGACGTTCGGGCCCCGCCGCGCCGCACGAAATCCGAGCCGTTACGACAGCTCCGAGAGTTCTTTGAACTGCCCGGTGCTGTCGCCCAGCTTTTCCGCCGGTACCCCCAGTTTATTGAGCAGCGTGAGCTGCAGGTTTGTCAGCGGCGTGTGCTCCGGGTATACGAGATGACGGCCGCCTTTCAGCGCGCCGGAGCCTCCGCCAACCAGGAACGTGGGCAGCGGGCCGTGGGTGTGGCGGTCGCTGTTGCTGATTCCGGAACCGAACAGCAGGATGACGTGATCCAGCAGGGAGCCGTCGCCGTCGGGAGTGTTGCGCAGTTTTCCGAGATACTCGGCGAACAGCTGGATGTGGTAGCGCTGGATCTTGGCGCATTTTGCCATCTTGTCCGGATTGTTCTGGTGGTGCGTGAGCGGATGGTGCGGCTCGGGCACGCCGATCTGGGGATAGGGCCTGCCGGTCTGCTCGCGCCCGTACATAAATGTGATGACGCGGGTCAGGTCGGCCTGATAGGCCAGAAGCTGCAGGTCGTATAACAGCCGGACGTGGTCTTCGAAGTTCGCGGGGATGCCCGCGGGTTGCGCCACGTCGGGCAGTTCCTTGGAGCTTTGCTCCTCGGCCTTCTGAATGCGCCGTTCCACATCGCGCAGGGAAGCGAGATAGTCTCCCATTTTCCGGTTATCGGCGGCGCCGAGCTGGTGTTGCAGCTGGTGGACGCGCTCGTTGACGGAATCGAGAAGGCTGTGATCCTGCTTGAGGCGCGCTTCGCGCACGCGCGGGTCGGTGCTGTCGCTCGATCCGAACATGCGCTGGAACAGGACGCGCGGGTTGTTTTCGGCCATCAGGGGCAGCGTCGGCGTCAGCCAGGAAAGGGTGCTGCTGTAGGCGCAGCTGTAGCCGAGGTCGCAGGAGCCGAGCAGGCTGTTTTCGTCCGCCGTCATCTGCAGCGAGGAGAGCTGCGTCTCGCGCTCGAACGCCTTGGCGGCGATCTGATCCATGGAGACCGCGTTTTCCACGTTGCTGTCGGACTTCTTGACGTGGACGCCGGTGAGATACGAGCCGCAGGCGCGGGAGTGGTCGCCGCCGCCATCGCCGAGCGCCTCGGCCTGGTCGCTGAACAGGCCGGTGATGACGATCACTTGATCTTTGAACGGTTCGAGGCCTTTCAGGGTGGGGGAGAGCTCGAAGGTCTTGCCCGTGCCGGTGGGCAGCCATTGATCGTAAATGACGCCGTTCGGATGGTACACCACGCCGAAACGGCGCACCGGCGCGGGAGCCGCGGCGAACGCCGGAACCATCGCGTCCAGCAGCGGCAGGGCGACGGCGGCGCCCGCTCCGCGAAGCACGGTGCGTCGCGAAATCGATTTCTTGGTCACGAACATGGTGCGGTTCTCCTCAATTGCTGGCGCTCGTCACGGGACGAGATCCCGAGCTTGCGATTCGCATCTGAAATGGCGCACTCTTCACAATTGCTAAAATCAACGACGACCAGCGGTAGCCGTCGGCCGCGGCGGCGCGATCGATGGCGCGCACGGTCGGCGCGTCGTAATACTCCAGGCCGCGTCCCAGCGCATACGTCAGCAGCTTTTCCGTCACGGTTCTGACGAATTGCGTTTTCTGGGCCAGCAACGCCTGCCGCAACTCGCCCGGGCCGTCGACCTTGGTGCCGTCGAGCAGCACGCCGGAGGCGTCGATCGGGTGGCCGGAATCGGTCGTGCGCCACTGCCCGATCGCGTCGAAGTTTTCCAGGCTTAACCCGAGCGGGTCCATCCGGGCATGGCAGCTGGCGCACGCCGGGTTGGCGCGATGCATCTCGAGCATCTGCCGCACGGAGAGCGGTTTGTTGTCTTTGTTGCTCGATTCGAGCGAAGGCACATTCGGCGGCGGCGCGGGCGGCGGCGCGGCCAGAATATTTTCGAGCACCCATTTGCCGCGAATAGTCGGCGATGTCCGGGTGGTATATGAGGTCACGGCCAGCACGCTGGCTTTGCCGAGCAAGCCGAAGCGGTTGGGATCCGCCAGCTTGACCCGGCGGAAGTGGCTGCCGTAGATGCCGCCGATCCCGTAATGACGCGCCAATTGCTCATTGAGGAACGTTTCATCCGATGTCAACAGGTCGACCGCGCTGCGGTTCTCCTGCAATTGGGCGTTCAGAAACAGCTCGGTTTCCGTGACGAAGGCCGACCGCAGGTTGTCGTCGAACCAGGGGAACTTGGTGCCGTCCGGATTGAGCAGCCATACGTTGCGGGTCTCCAGCCAGTCTTCGAAGAAATTGTTCACCAGCGAAGTACGCGCGCGCGGATCGGCGAACAGGCGCGCCACCTGCTGCTCCAGGACCGCGGGCTCGTGCAGCTTGCCTTGGATGGCGAGATCGAGGAGGGTATCGTCGGGGATGCTGCTCCACAGGAAGAAAGAGAGGCGCGAGGCGAGCTCGACATCCGGAATCCGGTAGATGCTGCCCGGCGCTATGCCGGCTGGGTCGAGCTCAATGCGGAAAAGAAAATCGGGGCTCACCAGCACGCGCTCGAGCGCGGCGCGGATGCCGGTATCGAAGGTTCCGGCGGTCCGGCCTTGTTTGTAGAAGGCGAGGAGCGTCTCGACATCCTCATTCGTGCTGGGCCGGCGGTACGCGCGCCGCGCGAGCCGCGACACGATTTTGGTCGCGCAGGGGAGTTCCTCGGCGGCGGTCGACGGATGACAAACGAACAGAAGGCGCCGGCTGGGCGAATCGGCCGGGACCCGGCCGTCATACGGGCCGCCGATCCACAGTGAGGCGATGGCGATCGGGGAAGTAGGCGTGTCGGACTGGCGGCTGAACAGCGGCAGGCGATCGGGGCCCACGCCTTCCGGCTCGGCGTCGTCGGTTTTGAGCATGGTCGCCATCACCTGGTGGAAGCCGGCCTTCACCGGAACGCGCGCCTGCAGCGGCTCATCCCCGTCATATTGAAAAGTCTTGGAAGGCGCTTTTTCTCCGCCAAGAGTGAACTGCGCCACTCGTTGTCCATCGATCCGGATTTCAAACTGAGTCGGCACGTTCAAGCCGCGGATGATGCTGTCCCAGGCCCGCTGCAGCTTAATCTTCAACACGTATTGCGCATCCAGGGGGAAATAATGCCGCGCGGCCACGCCGCCTTTGGAACCAAGCGGAAAATCTTCGCCCAGACGATCGGTCTGGCGCAGGTACGTCTGGTCGTTGGCGTTGTCTTTCAGCGCGCCGTAGCGCACGAACGTGGGTGGAATCGACGGATCGCCGACCGCCTGGCGCGCGATTGCCGCCGCCGCGGAGACATACCGGTCGAGCAAGGCAGGCTGCATCGAAAGCGCCTCGGCATTGTTCTCGAATCCGAACGCTTGTTCGTCCGGCGGCAGCATCTGCTTGGGATCGACTTCGACTCCGGCCAGGTCGCGGACGGCGTTGGCGTATTCGGCCCGGTTGAGACGATGCAGGGCGGGGGAGCGGCCCGGATTGAGGTGGGCCGCGGCTGCCCGGTCGAGTTCCGATTCCAGCCACGAGGCGACCCGGTCGTACTCCGCATTCTCCGGCCGTCGCATTCCGGGCGGCGGCATCGAACGGCTGCGCAGCTTCGCAATCACTTTTTCCCAGATCTCAGCCTGGCTGGAGACGTGGGTGGCGTCTGCGTGGTCCAACAGAAGGCCGGCGGTCTTCAGTTTCTGGTTGTGACACGACAGACAATACCTGGTCACCAGCTCGCTGGCGGGAGTTGCCGGGGAGGCAGGGCTCTGGGCCGACGCCGGTGCCAAACCTCCGAGAAGGGCGAAGCAAGCGGCGGGAAGTACGCAACGGCTCAGGCAGGTCATGTTCAAAGTCGGTCTACTCCGCGCGGCACTTGTTTTGAGCTTCACAGGGATGCCCTAATGACGGGTCGGCGCCGTGTTTGCGAAGCAGCTCCGCGCCTTCCTTGTTATAGAGAACACCGCCGAGCCGGTCGCCGTTGCCGTTGGCGGCCAGCCACGGAGTCACGCCGGCCTTGCTGACCGTGTTCACGTTCACGCCGAGATCGATCAGTTGAGCCAGCAGCGTGTTCCAGCCGCGATAGGCGGGGCCGAATAACGCGTTTTCTCCGAAGGTGGTTTCGCCTTTGGGATCGACCCCCAGGTCCAGCAGGAATTTGACGGTTTCCATGGCCTGCGCTTCCGTCACTGTGTCCTCCCCAATCGAATGGTTGAGGCCGGCGGCCGCCATAATCGCGGAAGCGTTGCTGGCGGTGCGAATCTTGGGATCGGCCCCGGCAGCCAGCAGGATGCGCATCATTTCCAGGTCGTTGGCGCCGGCGGCGAGCAGAAAGGGCGTCGCGCCCACGGCGTCCAGATAACCGCCGGCAAACGTGGGCTGCGGCATCGTCATGCGGGCGTTCACGTTGGCCCCGTGAGCCAGCAGCGCTTTCACCAGCCGCAGCTTGGCCTGGCGATCCGGAATGCCGGACATGGCGTCTTCAAAACCGTAAACCGGATTGGCGGTGAAGCTTTCCCATTGCCCCGAAGCCCAGTGCAGCGGGGTGAAGCCGGCCGCCAGGATATTGGGATCAGCGCCGTGATCGAGCAGCCAGAGCGCGAGGTCCACCTGTCCGCGCATCACCGCAACCAGCAGCGGCGTGTACCCGATCGCGCCGACGGTCTTCGCAATTCCCAGCTGGTTGGTCACGCGGTTCGCCACGCCTGCCGCCTGGGTCAGGATATTGATATCCACGCCGGCGGCGAGCAGCAGCTTCACGCTCTCCAGGTCGCCGACGCGGGCCGCGAAATGAATCGCGGTGAAGCCTTGTTTGGTATTGGCCTTGAGGTCGGCGTGAGCATCGATCAGCGCCTTGACGACTTCCGGATGCCGTTCGGCGGCGGCCCACATCAACGCAGTCTGGTTCTGCTTGGGCTCTTTTGCATTGACGGCCGCGCCGTACTCCACCAGCAGACGGACGGCGTCGACGACGCCGGTCTTGGCGCAAGTCATGAGCGGGGTTTCGCCGGTGGCGATCGGGGTGTTCGGATTGGCGCCCGATTTCAGCAGCAGCCGCACCAGTGGAAAGCTGCCGTTGGTGCACGCTTCCGAGAGCGGGGTCATCTGGAAATCATTGGCCGCGTTGGCATCCGCGCCGGCGCGCAGCAGCAGGTCCGCCGTTTCGACGGCATTCCAGTGCGCCAGCCACAGCAGCGCGGTCGAGCCGTCGCTGGCGCGCCCATTGACGTCCGTCTTTTGCGCCAGCAGCGCGCGGACCGTCTTTTCATCCTGGCGCCGCGCGGCGTCGGCCAGCCGCGACCCGCTCCCTTCAGTACCGGTTGCCGGTATCGTAAGAGAGGACAGCAGCACGGCGAACGCCAGACCGGTCAGCCGCCGCTGCCTCTGATCTCGGACCACCATCCAGCCCCTCCCAGCCCGGGTAGAACGACACCTGCTGTTCCGCCCCGCGCGGTTATTATACGAAATTTGCATCCATAGTGCGGATTTGGAGGCATGCAAACGTACGGGTCCGGGAGTGGAACCTCGATTACCGTGCGGGCAGCTCTGTTAACTCGACCCATACTCCTTGCTTGGGCCGGAGCGTGATACTCGGAAGGGGTTCGACAGCGCGGCCGCGGGCGGGAGAAACCTGAAACTTCCGCGCGATCGCCGCGAGCACGAGCACCGCTTCCATCATCGCGAAGCCGGCGCCAATGCATTGCCGGGGTCCGGCCCCGAAGGGAAAGTAGGCGAACCGCGGCAGATCGCGCGCTTCGTCGCGCAGCCAGCGGCCGGGGTCGAATTTCATCGGATCGGGAAAGAAGCGCCGGTCCCGGTGCAGGATCCACTGGCTCACCACCACATTCGCGCCCGCCGGGATGCGATAGCCGGCGAGTTCGAACTCCTGGATGGCGGTGCGCCCGATGGCCCACGCCGGCGGGTAGAGCCGCATCGCTTCCTTGATCACGGCTTCGGTGTACTTCAGCAATGGCAGGTCGGAAACCGTGGGAGTGCGTCCGCCGAGCACCCCGTGCAGTTCTTCGCGCAGTGTCCGCGCAGCTTCCGGATTCTGGGCGAGCAGGTGCCAGGCCCAGCTGAGCGCGAGCGCGGTGGTTTCGTGGCCGGCCAGCAGAAACGTCATGACGTGGTCGCGCACTTGCCGATTGCTCATCCGGCTGCCGTCCTCGTCGCGCGCCGCGACCAGCATGGAAAGAAGATCGCCGGAGTCGCCGTCCACCCGGTTCTGGCCGATGATCCGGTACACGGTCTCATCCAACAGGCGTACGGCGCGCCGGAATTCGAGCAACCCCGGGCGCGGCAGCAGACGCACGAAAGAGGGAAGCAGCATGCGGGCGCCGGCAATGTTCCGCATCAGGACGTTCAAGGCGTGCGAGATCTCCCGCGTGCCTTCGGGTTCAACATGGAACAAGGCACGCACCGCGATCGACAGCGTCAGCCGCATCATTTCCTCATGGATGTCGATCACCGCCCCGTCCGGCCACTTGGCCGTCGCGCGTTCCGCGTATTGCGTCATGATGCCGGCGAACGACAGGATTCGGTCCCGGTGAAACGCGGGCTGGGCCAGCCGCCGCTGCCGTTTCCAGAACTCGCCTTCGCTGGTGAGCAGTCCGTCTCCGAAGAACCAGCGGCTGTCGCGGATGACCCGGTCTTTCAGAAAATTCTGGTACTGGCGCACCAGAACGGACTCGACGAGGTCGGGATGGTTCAGAAAATAGACGTGGATCCATCCCGCCCGGTAATAGAAGATGTCGCCATATTCTTCTGCCCAGCCGCGGAACACCGCCAGCGGGTCGCGGCTGGCCAGCGGCATGTTTCCAATCAGAAAGCGCGGCTTGGGACCCGGAGGGCGCAATGAGTTCAGTCTACACCGCGGGTTGTTGAGCCGAGGCGAGCCACTCGGAAAGCTCGGCTGCCGGCCCCAGCGAGGCCAGCGCCTGTTCGAGAGCGGCGTGATTGCCCCAGATCACATCGGGCGACTGCGCGGCCATCGACTCGATCCGGTGACAGCCGAGCACGGATTCTCGCTCCGCGTAGAAGCCGTACGCGCGGCAGGCGACGGGCCGCGCCTCATAAACGAGACAGGTTCCGGAGTCGGTATCGAGCAGCGGGCACACCAGCGGCGCCGGCGCGGAGGCGGAATCTTGAATGCGGCGGCGCGCCCGTTCCGCCGTGCCGGCCGGCAGAGCCTCCAACGCCTCCGCGATCGGCTCCCATTCCGCCGCGCTGATTCGCGGGGCGGAAGCGAGTCGGCGGCAGCAATCGTCGCAACCCTTTCGGCAGGGCCAGTCGCGATGCGTGGACCTGATCTCTTCGGCACGCGCGCGCACGCTCTTTTGGATCTCGTATAGCACCGGCGTCGCAATCGTCCCCGAAGGAGAATCAGAACTTGGCTTTCGGCAGGAAGTCCGCCAGCAGCTTGTTGAACTCCTCCGGTTTCTCCATCATCACGAAGTGGCCGGTGCCCGGAACTTCCACTGTGGTCCCGTGCGGAAATATTTTTTTGAAGTAGGCGGGATCATCCGCCGTGGAGTGGTCCGCATAGATCCCCAGGGCCGGCTCCGCGAAGGTCTCGTCCTTCCAGTTGGAGGGGTCGAAGGTGGCAGCCATGGCCTGGTACGCGGTGCGCTCCGGAGGCGCCAGCATCATCGTTAAGATGTGCTCCTCGAGGGCCGCGGTGGCGGATTTGCCGAACATGCCGCGGATCATGGCTTCGCGGTTCTTTCTCCCATCCGGCCCCTTCACGCGTTCCGGATTGGGGGCGTTCGGGCTTCCTGAAAGATGAAGCACTCCATCGACGGGAACCAGCCCCGCCACCTGCGCGGGGTAGAGCCGCGCGTACTCCCGGATCACCGGTGTTCCCATGCTGTGGCCCACCAGGACGACCTTGCCCGCCTTGGCCTCCACCCGCACCGCTTCAATCGCCCGGGCGAACAGCTCCATGGTGAGCGGACCGTTTTGCGGCGAGCCGCTCTTGCCGTGCCCCGGCAGGTCCAGCGTGATCACGCGATACTGCTTCTCAAAAAACGGCACCTGGTTCACCCATGACGATTCGTCACAGGTCCAGCCGTGCACGAAGACGATGGTGTGGGGTCCGCTGCCGCGCACCGTGGAGTGGACCGGGATGCCATCCACGGAAGCGGCCGAAGCCAGCAGACAAAGCGAGAGCGCCAGAACCGGCAGAGCAATCCGCATGGATCGCATTATATAGCTGCCGGCGACCGCGGGGCGGTTAACGCGGTCTGTTCCTTCGAGCACTGGAGGCCCGACGCGGCGGCCCGCAGGAGCCGGCGGAACTTGGGACATTCCATCTGGCTCGGGGCGGGGCAGGCGGCCGCGTGCCGGAGTCCCTCCCGCATCGCCATCAATCGGCGGATCCTTCCGGCGGTGGACGACGCGACTCGCGCTCGTGTGATCGAAACCGTCCGCGCCGCCTTCGATCCCTATGTCGATGGAGCGGAAGTGCGCTTCACCGCAGCCTGCTGGATGGTGGATGCGAAGGCGGCTGCCTGAACGGCGCCAGGCGGGCGCTTGGCGGGGCCTTCGTGTTCTGGTTTCAGGATAGCAAACTAAATTATTGAAAACAAGACTAGATCTCCGCGCGAAAATCGGCTAGCATCGACCCACCATACATCCAGCCGGTTCGTCCGGCGGCCAGGAGGTCTTCATGATTCCGCCAGAAAAGAGCGCGGCCGTGAGTCGCGGCCTGCGCGAGGCGTTCGGGGTAACCGCGTGCGAAGAAATCCACGCGCTGAACGGGACGCTTGCCGCGAACCCGGTGTTTCGCATCGTGGTGCGCGGATCCGCTTTTCTGCTGCGGTTTAACAATCGGGCGGGCGACCTCGCGCGCCAGCACGCCTGTATGAAAATCGCGGCCGAAGCCGGCCTCGCCCCGCGTGTCTGGTACGCCAGCGTGGAAGACCGCTTCTCCATTACGGATTTTGTGGACGCCGTCCCGTTCCCGGCGGCGGACGCGTTGCACCGCATTCCCGCCGCTCTGCGCACGCTCCACGCGCAGCCGCGGTTTCCCGAAGCGCCCAAACATATCAATACCTCCTGCACGTACCTGCTCGAGCAAGACATCGCTCAGGCCGGATTGATCCAGATGTTTCGGGCGGCGAACATCCTCCCGAAAGAGGAGACTGAAGAACTCATCGACTGCCACGCGCGGTTGGCGGCGGTTTATCCCCGTGACGAAGCGGACCGCGTATCGAGTCACAACGATCTATTCAAGCCAGACAACATGCTGTTCGATGGACAGCGCCTGTGGCTGGTGGACTGGGAGGCGGCGTTCCCCAACGATCGCTATGCGGACCTGGCGGTCGCGGCGAATCTGATCGTAAGGAATGAGGCGGAGGAGCGGATTTATCTCCAGGAATATTTTGGCGAGCCGGCGGACGAGTATCGACGCGCCCGATTCTTCCTCATGCAGCAGGTGGCCCACCTGTTTTATGCCATGGTATTCCTGCTGCAGGGATCGGCGGGCCAGCCGATCGATTGGGGCGAGTCCGTGCCCGAATTCCATGAGTTTCACCGGCGCTTCTGGGCGGGCGAGGTCCAATTGACCGACCGGCGTACGAAGGCCCTCTACGGCCGGTTGCATCGGGAGCGGTTTCTCCACAATGCGCGGCAGGCGCGGTACGGCGAGGCAGTGCGGCTTGTGTCCGATCACCATGCCAAGACGTAACGCGGTGCGCGGGAAGCTCCCTCCTTTCTTCCCTTGCGATCGCGCTGGCGTCCATGTTCAGTCCAGCATCTAGTTCCGCCCGAGCAGGTTTTCGAGAAATGCGGGCGCGATCGGCCACTCACCCAACACACGGTTGCCGTCGCTTCGAAACGTGCCACCCGTTAGGACGCCGGTGAGGTCGGCCGGATTGGCCGCTTGATGCTCGTTCGAAAAGGTCTGCCGAACCACCGAGGTCAGCTTCGTCAGTTGGGCCGCCAGTTCCGACGCGTCGCCGGCTCCTCGGCACCGGACACTCAGTTTTACCGCGAAGCGCCGGTCTTCCGGAACCAGCGACAGCACCACCGATTCGGCGCGCGCCAGCGTGCCCGCGAACCCGCGGGCTTCGGCCGGCAGGGCATCCCTGGATTGCAGCACCGAAGCCGGAATCGAAACCCACAGCGGCGCGTCGGGCGCTTCGAAGCGGGCCGAACTGCCTGCCACGCTCAGACGCAGCGCCGCCGAATCATCCGCGCTGACCGCCAGCGCCAGCAGGTCCGATTGCGCGGGAAAAAAGGAAATCCGGCGGTCGGGCTGGCTGCCTTGCATGCGGCAAAAGCCGCGTTCGCAAGCGCCGCCCTGCGCTTCGGCGTACGCGTCCAGCTTCTTCCAGTCGAACCGGCCGCGCGCGAGAATGTATTTGCCGGTCGGCGCGACCGAGAGCACGGCGGTATCCAGGTCCCTGGCGTAATCGAAATCGGTCTGGCGGGTGAAGTCGCGGTATTCCGCTTCTTCCGTTACTCTCGAATTCTGTAGCTGCCTGAGAAGGCCGGAGTGCCGCAGCCCGGCGAAGTCCATAAAGATCACGACGGCGTCGGTGGTGGGCAGCCGCTGCAGCAGGGCGCCCGGCCCTTCGCCGCGCGAGGCGTACCACAGGCCGAACCAGATCGCGGCGCCCAGCACCAGCAAACCCGGCAATGCCAGAAGCGCGTTGCGGAGCTTTCGGTTCACCGAGGCTATGCGACCGCGGCGGCCGCGGCGGTCCGCGTTTCTTTCCACAGCCGGATGTACGGCTGCAGGTCGCGCATCATTTGCCGGAACTGCTCGAGCGTCAGCGACTGGGCGCCGTCGCTCACCGCTTTTTCGGGATTCGGGTGTACTTCCACAATGATGCCGTCCGCGCCGATCGCCACGCCCGCGCGCGACAATGCCGGCACCAGGCTGCGCTTGCCCGTGGCATGGCTGGGGTCGAGAACCACCGGCAGATGCGTCAGCTCGTCGAGCACCGGAATCGCGCCGATGTCGCACGTATTCCGCGTGGCGGTTTCGAAGGTGCGGATGCCGCGCTCGCAAAGGATGACGTTCGGATTGCCGTGCGCCACAATGTATTCGGCCGACATCAGCAGTTCTTTGATAGTCGAGCTAAGCCCGCGCTTCAGCAGCACCGGCCGCCCGCACGTGCCGAGCGTTTTCAGCAGCGCGAAATTTTGCATGTTGCGCGCGCCCACCTGCATGCAGTCGGCGTACTCGGCAACCAGTTCCACGTCGCGATCGCTCATCACTTCCGTAATGATGGCGAGACCGGTGGCTTCTTTCGCCTTGCGCAGCAGCTTCAGGCCTTCCAGTTCCAGTCCCTGGAAATCGTAGGGTGACGTGCGCGGCTTGAACGCGCCGCCGCGCAGCATCTGCGCTCCGGCGGCCGCGACCGCTTCGGCGGTCTGCATGATCTGCTTTTCGCTTTCCACCGAGCACGGCCCCGCCATCATGATGAACTGGTCGCCGCCGATCTCCAGCCCGTTCACCTTGATCGCCGAATCTTCTTTTTTGAATTCGCGGCTGACGAACTTGTACGGCGCCGAGATGCGCACCGCGCGTTCCACGCCCGGCGTCGCTTCGAGCGATTCCAGGCAGGCGGTCACATCCCCGATTCCCACGACTCCGATGACTACCCGCTCTTCTCCTTCGATCGCGTGAATCTTGTACCCGAATTCCCGAATTCGTTCGCAGACGTGCTCGATTTCCTGCTTGCTTGCATGAGGCCGCATTGAAATGATCATGATTTCCCTCCCAGTGCAAATAAAAAACCCACCCTTGCGAGTGGGTTGGTTTGAAGCTCGTTCGATGCCCTCTGAACCAACGCCACGCTACCGGCCCCGGCAATCATGCCGGAACCGGACCGTAAACGAGTTGGCGTAGAACCGGGACATCGGAAAGACCCAGTATACCCGAGTTTGCGTGCATAGTGCAACCAACACCCGTCCTGTTACAGAGTTGCGCCACCACCGGTTCGCGGTGTATTTCACTCGACGGTAACTTCCACTACAGCCGACCGGGCGCTCTCGTTGCCGAGTTGGTCGACGGCGCTGATCGCGTACCGATACGGTTTGCCGGGCGCCACCGCATGGTCCGAATACGCGGGGATGGCCGAGGTGTCGGCGAGTTTTACGAAAGCGCCGCCCGGCTCGGCGCGATACACGCGGTAGCCGGCGAGGTCGGGATCGGTATCGGGATCCCAGGAAAGTTCCACCGAATTCGGACTGGCCGTGGCGCGGACGCCGGCCGGCACTGCCGGCGGAAATTTGTCGACCGGAGTGATCGAAACATCGGCGGATGGGTCGCTTTCGGCCTCGTGGTTGTCCGGCAGCTTGACGATCGTCTGGACGTGGTAGGTGTACGTTTTCCCAAACTCGGCGTTGCTGTCGATCCAGGGCGATTGGGGCGCATCGGCCACGGCCCCGAAATCCTCAGTGCCCGCCCGCCGAAAAATGCGGAAATCCATCCCGCGCGCCTGCCAGCTCAGCCGCACTCCCTGCGCGGTGGCTTCCGCCTGAAGATTTGCCGGCATTTCCGGCGCCGCGACCACCGGGACCGCTACCAGGTTTGACCAGGCCGACGTTTTCCCGTTTTCGCCGATCACCCGAACTCCCACCACCGCGGTTTTGCCCACCCACTGAGCAGTGGGAACCACGTACAGCGCACTGCCGTTTTTGACGTTGCCGTCTGTTACCGGGATCGCGCTGGCAGCCCAGAGGCCTTCTTCGTACGGTTCCGGGGCCGGGCCGACTCGAAAATCCAGCGTCCATCCCTTTTTCAGGGCCATTCCTTCGGTGGTCAGGCTGGGAATGGTGAACCGGGCCAGAATCCGGTCGCCGCGTTGCACGGCGCTCAAGTCAGTGACCTTTGCGGGAATATTGGCCAGCGGCGGGAGTGGGCTGCCCACGTACCCGCAGCTGGCCGCCAACACGGCGGCCACCGCCGGGAGGACTCTACGCATGAACGACTAGCGTAGCAATTACTGCACTACGAGCGCGTAGTTCGTCGAACAATAAGGTTGGCCGTTCACGGTGGCGCACAAAGTGAGTTGGGTCGGACCCGCGGCCAGTCCAGGGGGCACTGCCACGTTCACCTGCTGGACACCCGGCAACGTGGGAGCCGCTGCTGCATATTGCGGCACCAGGTTGGCTTGGTTGCCGATTTGAACCGTCACTGTGCCGGCGGTCGGGAGGCCGGTTGCAAAAATCTGCAGGACCGACCCAGCCCGGGCTGGATTTGAGGTGCCGTTCTCGGTCCAATCCTGATTGCGGATGCCGTGCGCGAAGATTGTTGGATAAGCCGGCGCTAGCACCGCAGTGACGGGTGGACTGCTGGCTCCATCGACGGTAACCACCACGTCTGCTGACGTCTGGCTGCCCAATGCCGGAGGCACCTGGAAATTGATCTGGCTGTCGCTGTGGAACAGAATCGCGGCCTGCAACCCGCCGACCGTCACGTTGACGACGGTTCCGGAAAGATGCGTTCCCTGCAAAGTGGCAACCGAGCCGGAAACCAGCGGGCTCGGGGCGAAGGTGGCCGCGTTCACGATGGCGGTGATGGTCACTGCGGGAGTCGTCGGGGGCGGGGGAGCCGCCTGGACATTCAGGGTCACCGGGACTGTCTTGCTCCCAGCTTCGGCGCCGGCATTAATCACAAGGTTCGCCTGGTAACTTCCCGGAGCCAGGTTTTTCGCTTGCGCGAAGACTCGGAAGCTGCCGCCGTTGATGACGTTGGTCGGGCCTTCGAGTTGAATCCAGCCCGAACCGTTGACATAGTTGACCGCGACGCTCCAAATCATCGTTCCGCCACCAATGTTGCTGACCGGAACGTACCCGGGTTCGCTGGTCATGGGCCCGCCCGCGATCGCCGAGAGCAGGATGGGCCCGGAGTTCACGCTGAGCTTCGGGAAGTAGGATGCCTGGCAGTCGCCGACCCGGCTGCAATCGGTGCCGGGTGTGGTGGCGGCGAAGCGCGGCACGGGGTCGCTGGTGGTCGCGGTGGCGACGGTCGAGATCGGCCCGATCGAAATACTCTCATGCGCAACGGCCGCAGGAGTTCCGGCGGGAAGCCCGACGAAGGTAGGAAACTGGGCGTTTTCCAAGGCGTTCGGGTTGGAATCGATAACTTCATAGACAGCGTATCCCGCGCCATTAGCCAGCGGCACGGCGCTCACGGAATCGAGAGTCACCGCAGCGGCCCCCGTCGGAGTGGACAGTGGTGCGCCGCCCGCGCCATTCGAATCCGCGCCGATCACGCGGGCCAACAGCAAGGTACCGCTGCCAGGAAGATACTGGCCCACGGTCGCGGTGCCGCCGAGATCTCCGCCGAGAGTCGGCCGGGCGGCATCGGAGCCGGCAACAAAATCCGGCAGGTACACCTGCGCGCTCGCCGGGAAGCCGGAATACGTCACCACGAAGCGGGTTCCATTGTCCTCACCGGCCGCCTTGGCGCTGAACGCGTTCACGAAACCTTCAGTCACGCGGGTCGACGCGAGCGACGTTCCCGCCGCGAACAGGCTGCTCATGGTAGGAGAGGCCGGCGCCGGCGAACCGGCGCACGCAATTCCGGTGTCCGCCAAAGTCGCGAACAGGCCCGGGGCGGGAGTTCCCACCGTGACGTGCGTGGTATTGACCTGCAAGGGCGTAAAGAGATCCACGGCAACGGACGGCGTGGAGGCTCCCAGCTGGTTGACAGCCGCGCGGATTCCGGAAATGGCGACGCGGAAGCTTCCGCTGGCCGGCGCCGTCAACTGTACACCAGGAAAGGAGATCGACTGGCCGCTGACGGATGCCGGGACGCCCGAGGGCGTGAGCCCCAGACCGTAATCAATGGAAAGCACGGCCTGCGTGGTCAATCCGCTGGCATCGACCTTGTTTGTCACACTCACCGGCGCCGTGACGGTGAAATTGCCGGTCACCACCGCTCCGGATCCGAAACCGGAGCAGGACCAGAGGATGGTGCCGAGCGGCTCGGTAAGACCTTCGGCGCGGAGTTGGGGGTTCTGGGTCGAGACCTGGCAGGTGCCCACCAAGGCCGATTGAGCAGCAGCGACGGAAACAATTAGAGCGAAGAGGACGCAGAATCGAGCGATGAATCGGACCTGGAACGGCTGAAAACCCGGACGCGACGCCAGACGACGAGGACTGGTTCGATCGAGAGTCATAAGCGTGTCGGTTGTGCAATTGTATTGCCGATGACCAAGAAAGACGCGGCGCGTAAGTATTTGGTTCCAGCGGAGTGCTTTCGGAATGGCCGCGGAACAGTGGCGCGATCCGACACAGGCTTGGCGCAGAATGGAGCACACGGACGAGAGTAGTAGGGCGCAGCGCAGTTCGCGCGTGCCGCCAAACAGGCAAATCCCGCCGTTCAAGTGAGCCAAAAATGGGTTCAATGTGCGGTTGCTGACACCGAAAATGAAACGGGGCATGATTGCTCTCCTCTGAGAGAGAAATCCGCGGCAGAGTGATCCACTCTCTCGACGAGAATTACTGGAGCGAGCATGAGCTGGAAACTGTCGAGAGGGCTTTTACTGATCGCGGCGCTAGCGGGCGCGCAGCATCGGGTGGATCCCCGGAACATCTACAATCGCGTGATCGGCGTGGTGCCGTTTGTGGGCAAGGGAACGCCGAGCGATCCGAGGCGGCCGATGTACGCGCCATGGCCGCCATCGCATGATCCCAACGGGATCATCGCATTCACGTATCAGCCGAGCGACGACGGCGCGAAGGCGATCGTGGAGTTCGTGGCGCGCAACCGCGCTGCGCTGGAAACGATTCTGAACGACAAAAGCATTGTCGTATTCGAGAAAGGAAGGGCCGCGAAGGGCGATGTCGAGGGCGCGGTGAAGCACCACCGCCAGGACTTTGACATGGACCGGTTCGGGACGGTGATGCCATGAAACCGGCGCGTCTCGCGGTATTTTTTCTGGCAGTGCCGGTCTGGGCGGCGTATTCGTATTACCTAACCGATAATCTCGCCACCGTGGATCCGGCGAAGTGGGCGACGGTGGGCGCGCTCGCCCCGACGGCAGCGGTCTGGCGGCGCCGGATCCGGCCGGCGGTTCCCTCATTTCGCGCTTGCCGATTCCGGACGGCACGGCCGAAGCTGAAGTGCGGATGACGGTCCGGTTAACCGCGTCCGGCGGCACTTACACGGAATTCTTGCAAGCCACACCCGACTCGCGCACGGGCGGCCCGGGCGGAGGGACTCACGTCGCTCTCGAGATGCAGGACCCGCAACTCGACGGCAACGGCCACTGCACCGCCAACTTCGCACTGCTACAGAGCGCCGCGGGCGTCACCACGTTGGTTTCGTTGTTCCAGCACTCGTGCCGCAATGGCATGGTAATGCGGCTGGCCGTGCATGGCGCGGTGGCCCTGGTTTGGCCGGACACGGCGACGCCAGTGGAGTTTTCGATTGCCGGGCCCGGCGCCGGCCGCCCCGGCATTGGCGCTTATGGCACTCCGGCGGGCAACGCGATTACCGAAGTACAGCTCGGCTTGATCGATCGAACGGCTCCCCCCGCCATCGACAAACAGCATCTCGGGGCGTCGGCGTTTCGCAACCGCATCGACGTCCAATGGCGGCCAGTGGAGGACGACGCGGCCGGGACTGGCATCGCGGCATATTGGATTGCGCGCGACGGGCTGTACTTGATGCGCACGACGGCGACCATGTTCCAGGACCTGACCGTCAAACCCGGGGAAACCCACACGTACGCGATCGCGGCCGTGGATCAGCACTACAACTTCTCGCGGCCGGTGACGTTTGCCGTTTCTACGCCGAAGCCGCAAGATGCTCCGCTTCCGGGGATTTTGCCGAATATCCCTAAGATTCCCGCGCGGCTAAAATAATCAGCCTCAAAACCTTTAGGAGAGACCGACCATGAAGCGCGCCATTCTCGGCTGCTGGCTATATCCGAAACTCAATCGCAGGTTCCTGATGATGGCGGTCGCTCTCGCTTGCATAGGCGAGACGGCCTATTCGCAGCCGAATCCGGTCGCCTACTGGCCGCTAACTGGGAGTACGTACGACTATGCCTCCGGATATAGTGGCGTGCTAGACTACGGAGCCACATTCGGGCTCGGCCCGCAAGGCCAAGCCCTCGTGCCGAGCGGCGGTTACATGCGGACGTCCGAGAACCTATACCTGCCATACGGCTGGACGCTGACTACTTGGGTGAATCTGAACGGCTCCTCGCAGGGTGCGCCGATTTTAGCGATGCGGGCCTTCAGCGGTTTCGGCTACTATTATGTTTTCGGCATCGCGGGAGCTCTTGGCCTGTGCGGATCAACCAATCAAGTTTACCTTGCGGTGTATAGCGGCTATGGGCTCTCGGGGTGCTACACCAGTAACTCTTTGGTCCCATCCGGTACTTGGACCCATCTGGCAATCACTTGGGACGGCAATACGACCCTGCAGTTTTACGTGAACGGCAATGGTGATCCCGCGGCTCCCGTGAATCTCAGCACCGGGTCACCGTATACTGATTTGGAGATCGGTGGCAACACCTATGCGTATACCGGGTTCTCCACTTCAGACTCCTCGTTTAATGGATCCATTTATGAATTCCGGCTATACGACAGCGCCCTGAGTCAGACTGATATCCGTTCGGTGATGGTGGCCGGCGAAGGTACCCTCCCCGCTCCCACCTTTTATCCCGGCACAGGCACTTACGGATCAGCCACCAACGTCTACATTTCAAACTCCGGGGCTTCCAATGGCGCCAGCATGCGTTACACCACGGACGGTTCGACTCCGAGCCACACTAACGGCACGCTGAGCACAGCCACGACGACGGGTCCTATCACTGTGTCGTGTTCCACTACGCTCAAAGCCATCGCCTACCAGACGAATTGGCTGGATAGCGGCGTTTCCTCGGCGATCATTACCATTTCGGCTGGCACGGTCGCCGCTCCCACCTTCAGTGTGGGCGGCGGCACATACATTACGCCGCAGACGGTCACGCTCACTACCACAACTAGCGGAGCCACCATCCGCTATACGCTCGACGGCAGCACGCCGAGCGAAACGAACGGGACCATCGGTACATCAGTCACGATCAACAGCAGCGCCACGCTAAAGGCTATCGCGTACAAAGGTTGTCCCTGGACAGATAGCGCGATAACGTCGGCCACCTACACGATCACCGGCACCGTGGCCACTCCGACTTTCAGTCCCGGCGGTGGTACTTACACTGGGGCGCAGACGGTCACGATCAGCAGTTCGACAAGCGGCGCTACCATCCGATACACGACCGATGGCAGCACGCCGAGCGAGACGCATGGGACGATCGGCACGTCGGTGCTGGTTCGAAGCACGGAAACTCTGCAGGCCATCGCGTACAAGAGTCAGTGGGCCGATAGCGGGGTTGCGAGCGCGACGTATACGATCACCGGCACGGTGACTCAAAACAACCCGCCGCCGGTGGGGACGCCGGGGTCGGATTCCGGCAACGGGATGGATCCGCGCCGGATTGGGGTGCGGGTGCTCGGCTCCTACTGGGGGGCTGCGGGCGAGGAGATCGATACGACATCGGGCAACCTGAATTTCTCGCTTCCTCTCTTCAAGGTAATGAGCCGCGGCGGCTGGAGCGTGACGTTCCGACTCAGCTACAACTCGCAGATGTGGCGGCAGGACGCGGCCGGGACCTGGCTGCTTGGCAACGACGTCGGGTACGGAATGGGTTGGATCCTGCAGGCCGGCTCCCTCGTGCCCGTCTGGAGCAACACTTCGCAAATCGACCACTATCTTTATATCGATTCAACCGGGGCCGAATACAGCCTGGCCACCAATACCGGTGGAGTCTGGACGGGCCGGGAAGGCGTTTACATTTCATTCGACTCCAATACGAACCGGCTGTACTTTCCCGATGGCAGCTTTTGGGTGATGGGCTCCCAATCGGCGAGCGGGGAGGCCGATGCGGGGACGATGTATCCCACGCTGATGCAGGACCGCAATGGCAACCAGGTCGTGATTGGATATCAGCAGGGCGCGGGGGGCGGCGGAGTGAATACGAGTTCGCGGATTTGCGCCATCAGCGACCCGCGGAACGGTGGCTGGAATCCCTGCACGGGCTGGGGAACTGCCTTTTATTTAACTTACAATTCCGACAGCACGCCGCACCTGACCGGCCTGAGCAACTTTATCGGCACGGCTGAAAACTATACCTTCGCCTACGCCACCCAGGCGTTGAACTCGCCGTTCTCTTCACCCATCGCTTACGGCCCGGCTACATTGCTGCAATCGGTCGGCATCAGCGGGCTCGGGATTGCCCACAATTTCCAGTACGACGCGAGCGGCAGCGGCGAGCTGATCCAGATAACCACACCGCTCGGCGGCACGCTCCAGTGGGCGTATCGGACCTTCGCATATGGCAGCGGGATCAGCCTGCGCGAGGTGCAGACGCGTCAGATGGCGTCGCTGCCCGGCGCCACACCCAACTCGTGGTCCTTTGCTTACGACGATACCTCATCGCCCACCTTCCATGTTTCGACAACCATTAGCGATGCCGGCGCAGGCACCCATCGGACCTATTACGTGTCGACTCAGGATCTTTACAACCAGACCACGACAACCCTGCTTCCTTACGCTCTGTACGAATACAATCAAGACGGCAGCAACCCCGTCGCCCTGTACTATTCGTGGCTGGAAGAAAACGGAAACGTGCACAAATACGTGGAAACGACGGTTTACGATCCCAGCACCGCGAACGCCGCAAAGATGACGTATCAGTACCAGGACAGCTACGGGAATATCACGCAGTTTCATGTCTTCGACTATGGCCACAACACGAACCCGGCGGATTGGGTTTATAACCAGACCTACGTCACGGACGGCAACTACACGTCCAGGCATATCGGCAATCTGCTTTCGCAATCCACGGTGACCATCAACAACAACCTGAATATTCTGGTTACGAATCAGTACGATGGAAGCGGGCTCTTGGACCGGCCGGGGCTGGTGTTTCACGATTCGTCATACGGGACGAGTTTCCATTATCGGGGGAATCTCACGGGGACGACGCCGTCGAATACCTACCTGTCGTACGACATCGGCGGCGTGGCGGTGAGCTCGGCGGACGGCATGGGCCGCAGCATCAGTTCGAACTCCAGTTCGTCGACCAACTACTCGCTGCCCTCGGTGCTCACGCCCGGCAGCAATAGCAACCTGGCGACCACCGTCTCGTATGCCAGTTCCTGGGCCGTCTCCCAGGTGATTGAACCGAACGGCGCCACGTCGACAACGAACTACGACTCGTGGGGTCGGCCCTCGAGCAGCACGCTGGCGGATGGCGCGGTGACGAATTACTCGTATGGCTATAATCCGAATACGCAAACCGCTGCCGTCAGCAACCCGCCTGAAGACCCGTCCGGATATAAATGGAAGCGCACGACGCTCGACGGGTTCGGCCGCGTGATCCGGGTGGAGACGGGCCACGAGAGCACAACGGTGTCGATTGTGGATACCCAGTACGCGCCGTGCGCCTGCTCGCCGCTCGGCAAAACGTCGGCGGTGTCGCAGCCTTACGCGCCCGGCGCGACGCCGGTCTGGACCCGGTACACCTACGACGGCGCGGGCCGCACCCTGACGGTAACGGCTCCCGATGGGAGCGTGACGCGCTACAGTTACCTGGGCAACTCGACCACCGTGACGGATCCCGCCGGGAAGTGGAAGACGACCACGGTGGACGCGCAGGGCAACGTCAAAACCGTGACCGAGCCCAATCCAGCGGGCGGGGCCAACTTCGTCACCACGTATAGCTACGACGCCTTCAATCACGTCTCGGGCGTGACCATGACGCGTCCCGAAGGAACCCAGACCCGGAGCTTCGTCTACTACGGTCCCGACCTGGTCAGCGCCACCAATCCGGAAAACGGCACAGTGACCTATAGCTACAACAACGCCCACCAGGTGATCACCCGGACCGACGCGAAGAACCAACAGACGCAGTACGGGTATGATGCGTATGGGCGGTTGAACCAGGTGTCGCACCCGAGCGACCCCTACGAGCGGCCCTGGACCTACTATTACGACACGCCGATCGATGCTAACTACGGAGCGACCAACACGTGGGGACGGGTGACGGCCGTGAATTTTGGAGGCTCGGCGGTGTATGGCATGCCTTCGTTCACGTACGAGTACAGCTATAGTACCGCCGGGCGCGTGACGGCTCAACGAATGGAAGCCGATAATGTCGGCAGCGGCCCGATCGTTTTGGACGCCACGTACACCTGGGACAACGAAGGGCGGATCAGCTCGCGGACGTATCCGATCATCCGGCCGCTGAGCCCGACAGAGACCAACAGCTACGGATATCAGTACGATCCGGTGGGCCGCCTCAGCGGACTGACCCAGCCGTACTGCGGATTTTCGGCGCAGGACGGTTCCGCTTGTTATCAGTGGGGGACCAACACGCTCACCACCGCGAGCTACGGCCCGGCCAGCGAGCTGACCAGTCTGTCATACTATGGCTACAGCGAGACGTTCAGCTACAACAGCCTGCTGCAGCTCACGCGGCAGACGGTGCCGGGAGTCTTCGATATGCAGTACAACTTCCCCGCCGGCCAGAACAACGGGCAGATCAGTTCCTCGGTGGAGTATGTGTCGGGCGAGCAGGTCAACTACACGTATGACGCGCTGAAGCGGCTCACGGCGGCGTCCACCACAGGCCCGCAGTGGGGGCAGACGTTTTCCTACGACGGCTTCGGCAACCTGACGGCGAAGACGGTCACGAAGGGGGCCGGGGCGAACTGGGCGCAGGCGTATGATCCGTCGACCAACCACGCCATCGCCAACCCGGGGCTCACGTACGATGCCAACGGGAACCAGTACAATGCGAATCAGAACCAGAGCTTCGATACGGAGAACCGGTTGACCTCGTCGACGACGTTCGGATACTGGTATGACCCGTCGGGCAAGCGGGTGCTGCAGACGACCGGCGGCAGCCCGAACACGTGGATTCTGTATTTCTATGACATCTTCGGCAAGCCGATCGAATCGCTGTCGGGCGACGCGAACTATCCAAACAGCGCGTACACGCTCTCGGCGAACATTTATTTTGGCGGGCGTCTGGTGGTATCGAACGGAGTGCCGGTGGTGACGGACCGGCTGGGCAGCGTGCGGGCAAACGCGAATGGCGAGCGGTTCTCGTACCTGCCGTATGGAGAAGAAGAGACCCCGACGGCGAACGGACGCGCGAAGTTCGGGACGTACCTGCGGGATTTGAGCGGGTTCGACTACGCGGACCAGCGCTACTACGATTCCTGGTGGGGGCGGTTTAAGAGCGCAGATCCGAGCACGGGAGTGAACCCGGCTGATCCGGGCAGTTGGAATAAGTACGCCTATGTCAGCGGTGATCCCGTCAACTTCGCTGATCCCAGCGGCTTGGAAAAGTGCCAGTTCGATAGCTCTGACTTGCCATGCTTCAGTGTGTCCACCAGCAGTTCAGGCTTCGATCCCATCGGCACACTCCCTGCTGGCATGCCGCACGAAATCTACAATCCAAACCGTGAAAACCAGATCACTGAAGCACCAACTCGCCAGGACAGATGGGATGAACTCAGCGCGGATTGCCAAAATGCGCTTCGCACTGCAGTGCCAAATACTGGAACGGGCGGGCTGATCGCCGCACTAGACCGTGCGAATGCAGCCATGGGTACGCTCGTCACTGCAGTTGCTGGGACGAGTATCGATTGGACCATGCTTGCCGCCATCGGTATTCGTGAATCAGCATTCCGCAACACAAGTGAGGTTGATGGTGCTGGCGTAGGGGTAGGCGTATTTCAAATTACAGTGGGTCCCAAATCAGGCGTAACGGCGGCACAAGCCGGGAACTTGGCTTGGGCGGCAAGCTACGCGGCACAACTGCTGGCTTCAAACATGAGCTACTTGGCGAGTCAATTTCCCAATTTCACGCCATCTCAGCTCATGCAGGCCACGGCTGCGAGTTACAACATGAATCCGTACAAACCAGGGAATTTCACCGGTAATCCAAACACAATCGATGACGGCACAGCTCATGGCAACTATGGCAGTAATGTAATGCAGTTGATTAACTGCTTTCATTAAGATGCGCACACGAATCGTCCTGTTTAGTCTACAGTCGGTGTCAGGCATGCTCTTGGCCACATGTTCTCTCTTCTTGATGGCACAGCGACAGTCGACGACGACAGAGGAATCAGCCAAACTAAAGAGCTTTCTCCGGGACTACCTGCACGATTCTTACAAGACGGGCGACACTACGACCCGTTATATTGCTGTGTTCGTTCATTTAACGGACGGCGGAAGGCAACACGCAATCGTTCACTTTACCGATCAGCACTCGTGTGGAACCGGTGGCTGTACGACCTTGATACTTGAACCTGCGGGCTCTTCCTTCAAGGTTATTACTTCAATTGCGATCGGTTGGCCTCCGATTCGTATCCTAACAACTAAGACCAATGGCTGGCACGATATAGGGATATGGGTTCAGGGAGGAGGGATACGGGATGGTTACGAGGCTGATCTTCCGTTCGACGGCAAAACCTATCCGCGCAATCCTTCCGTTCCTCCGGCCAGACGTTTGGTCGAGAAGGTCGTGGGAAGGATCGTTATCCCCAAAGACGCCGTAGGGGTAACCCTGTATTAATTAATGGGAAACTCGGGGGAGGGAAACTGGGCAGGGGAAACTCGGGAAACCTCGGGGACAGACGGAACGGAAACCAGGGTTTACTCAGCGCTATCGCGCAATCCGGCTCCGCCGTCCCCACTCCTAATACCCCAGATCCTTCTCCACTAGGTTGAGAAGTTCGATGATGCCGACTTACAACGGGCGTTTGGAATGGCGGTGGATCCCAACAACACGAGAGGTATATCCACCAAATTGCAAGGAGATTGTGTGATAGGGAAGGGCAAATACTGAAAATGATGGAGAGGCTGTTAATATTTCTCGGGCTGGCAGCGTGTCTATGCTGGGGCCAGCAACAACCACCAAGCCAGCAACCACCACAGGAACAACAGCCCCCTGAGACAGCCATGGTCGAGCTGACCGTCTCGACCACATTCGGAGGACCGGTCGGAAAAACCCTGGCAATTCTCAAAGCCCTAGGGCCACATGAAGAATACCGGCGGCTTGGCGAAACGATCAGATTCGAGAAGATCCCGTTTGGCCTATATGATCTTGAGATCCAGGCAGCCGATTTCAGCACACGTCGCGAACGCCTGGAAATCTACCAGCCTGAAATGCACTTTTGGTTCGGTCTCTTCGTATCGCCCGGCCGATCGTGCCTCGCGCGACGTGGGTACTGACAACACGGCTAGAAAAGAACTAAAAGATCGTCTAAAAAACTTCAAGGACTCAAACTGCGACAAAGTGTTTGGAAGTGTGATAGAGGGCTACAGCACGAAGGATTTTCTGAACTCGCCCAACAATACAGAGTTCTACAACGTTCAGAAAGGGAATTACGCGAATCTCACGCAGAATCAGGTGGTGGGAAATGGGTCGCAGACACGACTCGGTAGCAGCCTTGGCTTTGGCGAGACCGCTCAAACTATCACGGGCAACCTGGGGACGGCAGTCCTTCTTGGACCTAATTTCTTCTCAAACACAGATGCGACTTTCCAAAGCAACGTCCTGCTCCACGAACTATTACACGCATATACCGGCGGATGGAGTGATGCTGAGATCTTCTCAAATTTCAGCGCCTACGGTCTAACGAACCCCAACGGCGATTCGGAAGACATAAGCGCCTGGTTATCTACAGACTGTACCAAAACGCCGACAAGTCTTACCTGGTGGAGTGGCAAATGAGCTTCAAGAACTGCTTCGTGATTCTAGCTGCATGTGTGGCGGGCTTCCTCGGAGGACTCCTCTCCTCCAACAGCCACGTGGACGCAGCCCCTCAAGACGTGATTCGGGCGTCGAAGTTCGAGCTCGTAAACAGCGAAGGAATCGCAGTAGCGAATTGGGAGGTGGATTCCGGACAGGAAGTGCACCTGAGATTCCTCTACAAGCATGATTCTGTTGGTGCGGAATTCGGCATCCTGGCAGATGGGCGCCCCTTCCTGCGCATGCGCGGACGCGATCGGAAACGGCGGATCGTGATGGAACTCGACCAAGCCGACAAACCAATGCTCGGCATGGGCGATGAACGCTGGGAGGGTCGAGTACGTCTCGGTTTTATCCCGCCTGACACTTTCCCGTATTCCGACTGGGATCACTGGGGGCTTTTTTTTCGCCCGTTCGGCTCCGCACGACCGATCGCCGGAATCGGTATGATGCAAACAGGTAGTAGTCCGCTTGAGGGATTTCTCAGCGTCTCCGGTAAGAGAATTCGTTGAGCGCGCCACATCAGAGCGTGCCGAGCAACGCTACTACAATCCCTGGAATGGCAGGTGCAATCCCCCGGATCCAATCGGGACGCAAGTAGCGAATCCGGCGAATCCCGCCAGTTGGAACATGTGTGCGTACACGCAGGGCAATCCGATCAATCACAGCGACCCAACCGGCACACCTGGGACAACGAAGGGCGGATCAGCTCGCGGACGTATCCGATCATCCGGCCGCTGAGCCCGACAGAGACCAACAGCTACGGATATCAGTACGATCCGGTGGGCCGCCTCAGCGGACTGACCCAGCCGTACTGCGGATTTTCGGCGCAGGACGGTTCCGCTTGTTATCAGTGGGGGACCAACACGCTCACCACCGCGAGCTACGGCCCGGCCAGCGAGCTGACCAGTCTGTCATACTATGGCTACAGCGAGACGTTCAGCTACAACAGCCTGCTGCAGCTCACCCGGCAGACGGTGCCGGGAGTCTTCGATATGCAGTACAACTTCCCCGCCGGCCAGAACAACGGGCAGATCAGTTCCTCGGTGGAGTATGTATCGGGCGAGCAGGTCAACTACACGTACGACGCGCTGAAGCGGCTCACGGCGGCGTCCACCACAGGCCCGCAGTGGGGGCAGACGTTCAGTTACGACGGCTTCGGCAACCTGACCGCGAAGACGGTCACGAAGGGGGCCGGGGCGAACTGGGCGCAGGCGTATGATCCGTCGACGAACCACGCCATCGCCAACCCGGGGCTCACGTACGACGCCAACGGGAACCAGTACAATGCGAATCAGAACCAGAGCTTCGATACGGAGAACCGGTTGACCTCGTCGACGACGTTCGGATACTGGTATGACCCGTCGGGCAAGCGGGTACTGCAGACGACCGGCGGCAGCCCGAACACGTGGATTCTGTATTTCTATGACATCTTCGGGAAGCCGATCGAATCGCTGTCGGGGGACGCGAACTATCCGAACAGCTCGAACACGCTCTCGGCGAACATCTACTTTGGCGGGCGGCTGCTGGTATCGAACGGAGTGCCGGTGGTGACGGACCGGCTGGGGAGCGTGCGGGCAAACGCGAACCGCGAGCGGTTCTCGTACCTGCCGTATGGAGAAGAAGAGACCCCGACGGCGAACGGGCGCGCGAAGTTCGGGACGTACGTGCGGGATCTGAGCACCCTGGACTACGCGGACCAGAGATATTACGACTCCTGGTGGGGGCGGTTTAAGAGCGCGGACCCGAGCGGAGCGAAGGCGGCGGATCCGAGCAATCCCACCAGTTGGAACATGTACGCGTACACGCAGGGCGATCCGATCAATCACAGCGACCCAACCGGAACATTCGACGATGGTCCGAGTCTGATGGCCCCCCCGGACTGGGGTTACGGCGGGGGTGGTGCATGCCTTCCGGTAGGTTGGGGATCGAATGAATGGTTGAATGGCTCTCTGGGTGAAGTCTTCGGTGGCGGGTGCGGGAGTCCATGTGGCAATTCATTCCTCCCAAATCCGAACTGCGGCTATCAGGGACCGACTCCGGCACCCGATCCAGGGCCGGTATCGCCGCCTCCGCCGGAATGCTTTGCCCAACTCAAGACCAGACCTGTCGATGATCCAACTGCACAGAAGTTCGATGCTACGCATTCCTTCTGGTACGTGCAGGACGAGACCGGCACGCAGTACGTCGTCTCTGGCGGGCCAACCGGTCCGGGCAGCGGGTACCTAAACGTGGGCATCAGCAAGAATGTAACAACTGGTGTGGACAACGTCTCAGCCCATACTTCATGGGATAGCGGTCTATCGTCCGGCATCTGCGACAAAGTGGACAATCTCCTTGGTGCTGCGCGGAGTTTTCCGAACAACAGCATTCAATACCAGCCCATACATGGTCCCAACAGCAACAGCGTCGCAAAGTATCTGGGCAGGGCCGGCGGCTTCTACCCGCCTCCTCCGGCGGGTTCATACGGTTGGAATTATCCGCTTTTTGGTCCCGAGGGGCCGTGATCCTGCAAAGGTCAGATGAGGACGAACGGTTCAGATGCCAAAACCATTACCTGTGGTTGCGCTGCTGTGCCTGTCATGGAGTCCGAGCGTGTCGGCAACAAGCATCGAGGAGAACGCTGCTTCCGTCCTTCTTGATCGGTTTGAGACTGTCTTTTACGCGAAGGCGGATTTACTCATCACGTCAAAGCCTTCTTCTTTGTCGCAGAGGGATCGAGCAGCGCTGAGCGCTCCGTTTGCAAACCTGTTAGCTGGGTTGCAGGAACTCGGTGATAATGCCGAAGCCGATCTCATGAACGCCAGTGAAGCGGTCCTTGTTGGGGCGAGGGAGTTTTCCCCACCTCAAGGTCTGGGCTCGGTTCAATCGAAGTTCTGTTATATCCTCGTTCTCGGGCCGCAAAACACGATCGATGCGCAGCACTATTTCAAAAGCTCACCTTCCGAAGGGGCATGGAAGTGGACGATCAAACCCTCCGCGGGTCATCCACAGCCCAGTTCTTTGTACCTGGTCCAGGTGGGTAAATCCTTCGTTCTGGTCACGAATCTTTTGCCGGAAACTCGGGTAGTTGCGGATCCCCTGACATCATCGCGTGAGAACCGAACAAAATCTCCCGATGTTCGTGAGTGGCGGGATCTTAGCTTGCATCCACTATGGGCTTGGCGAAAGTACCGCCCGGACATCCCCAATAGCAATAGGGCTGCCGCCGGCCTGACTGACATTGCACCACCAGCCAGAGCCCTAACGTTTGCCGTCCAGCCTGAGAAGAGTGTTGCCTGGCTCAGACTCGACACGTCGCCAGCGGATGGGCAGACCGTATCCAACCTGGGCGCAAAAACATCGTTAGGACCGTGGGTGTCGCTCGGTGGCGGGCTCTGGGAGACTAAAATCTCTTTGCGCGGGGATGAGGCCACTGTGGAGCGGCTTCTCAGCGTCATGGGGCTTTTCGGTTTTGGGTTGTATCTGTAGAAGGTGGGCCACCGCACGGAGCGTACGGTCCAGCTGAATACAAAATGAGATTCTTTGGAGCCCTCGGCCTTCTGCTCTTGCTTGGCACAGGTGGTTGTCGATCGGCGAGTCGAAAGGCCTCCGAGCCGAAGTTCGAGGATTATCCGGTCACCGAAATGTTCAACGGCCGGCCGGCGGCGCCAAATCTCGTAACGCCAGAAGAACAGGCGGCGAGTACGATCATCCGCGAGGGCGTTGAAAGGGGCAAGGGGGTTTTCGCATCCGATCGGAAGAATGAAAGGGTGGGTCCAAACTTCGCAGGGCACTACATCATCATCGAAGGGGTGGATGGGCCTGACTACTTGCCGGTGATCATTGTGGATGCTGTGACCGGTCGTGTTTTCCAGCCGCCTTTCGCTGGGAAGGGAGGGGAGCATGCGAGCTACTTTTCAATCCCCATGGACCCGTTCAACTTTCGAGGCATAGACTTCCGGCTCAATAGCAGACTTCTGGCGTTGCCGCGCGCGTGCCCCGACCGGGCTGCCGGATGTCGGGCATACTACTTTCTCTGGCAAGATGATCACTGGGTTCCGCTGAATTGAGCGCCTGACGAACTGCGCCAAGCGCGCATGATTGGATAGTGGGAACTGCGGATCATATGTCGACGAAGGGAGGCGGTTGTACGCGTCCATGAGAACGCCGAAAGGTGTATCGGCTGCGGGGCTGCTGTTCACGGGCCTAATTAGCAGCAACTGCGGTTTAGCAGTTAATTTGACGACCATTGTGGATCTGGGGAGTTTCGGTGGCGGGAGTTTCGGTGGAGTTTCGGTAAGTTTCGGTAGCAGGCTACGCAACCCCCAAGGATGTCGGCGGTGCAGTTGTAAGGCGGAACGATGGATCCATCATTGGCGGTGGTTTCGGCCCAGTTCCAGGTGCACCTGGGCAGCTGTTTGTAAATTCAGTTAAGGATAGAGAAGTTGAGTTTGTGCCTTTAGCTAAAGCAAAATAACCAGCATCGATCCTATAGCTGATAGAGCCTTCCAATGGGAGATCCCGGAATAGGCAATCGATGCGGGCAGACTAGAAATGGGGCGAAACGGGGACGGCCTGATCCGCGCACAATTTCCGCAGCTCTATGCACTTCGTTGGTCGCGAATCGGGCAAGCGGGGAAGCGCCCGGGAGCGTGCACGGCACATCGATAGATCCCCCCGCCGGCCAGAACAACGGGCAGATCGGTTCGGACGCCAACGGGAACCTGTACAATGCGCATCAGAACCAGAGCTTCGATACGGAGAACCGGTTGACCATCGACGACGTTCGCATACTGGTATGGCCCGTGGGGGAACCACCATTCAGAAGATCACTGGAAGCCTCGACGAAATGCTCGATTGCCTCAAGAACAACGGATACATAGCTCCATGAGCACGCACGGGGTTCTCACTTTCACGATGCTAGCGTTAGCGGCGGTTACGGCGGTTGCGTATGAGGTCTCAGTCTTATCGCTCGAAGGCAACGCGTACATCACGCGTCCCGATGGAGAGCGTCGGCAGATCACATCCACCGGCAAAGACTATGATCCGTCTCTTTCGCCAGATGGAAAATACATCGTGTTTGCGCGAGCAGTTGAGGGTCCGGCGCTGCCGTTGGCTTCACAGCCACGTCCCCAAACGGTGCCACGATCGGAACTCTGGATAGCTGCCGTTGACGGTGGAAGCACTCAGCGGCTATTCTCCGGCGAGGTGAAGGAGAAAGAGTTTCGATACGTGAACTTCTTCAAACCACAGCTGTCCCCCGATAACCGCTGGGTGTACTTCCTGATACCGTACGCGGCTGTGAGCGATGCTGTGGTGCGCCTGGATCGTAAGACCTTACAGACCAAGATTCTGACGCCTGCTGAGCAGTTTTCGGTTCTTAAAGAAGGCCGCTACAAAGGGTTCTTGGTCGTGCAGAAACGAGTCCAAGAGGACGAGGGTGTTTCGTTGCCGTTTTGGCTGGTGTCGCCGGACGGCGAACCAATTCGTAAAATAGCCACCACTGAAGCAGGTGCGAAAAGGTTTATTGAACAGCAGCGTTAGAACGCATTGGATTGAGACCAGAATTCTATGTCGCATCATCGCTACTCACACTGGGGGTACGGCGTCTCGTATCAGGGGTACCGATACACGCTCACGACAGCCGTGATTAGCTGCTCCTTCGCGGCCGTTATTGCTGGATTACTCGTCCGTCTACGCGGTATCCCGACTGCACGTTTCAGCCTAACCGTGAACCTACTTCTGTTCGCTTGGGCGTTCACGTATGCTTTTCCCTATCTGGGGGAGCTACCGTAATTGACTCCGGCCGGCACAGACGTGAACCATGACTATGCTGACCGACGCTAGTGCACCCTAGTTCGGCAGGTTCAATAGCCCAGACCCATCAACTGGCGTCGACCCTGCAGATCCGGTGAGCTGGAACAAATACGCCTATACCGGCGGTGTTCCGGTGAATCGCGTTGATCGGCCCTCGCGATTGCGAAACGTTCTATAACTTTTTCTGATGATGCCGCCGCGCCTTGCTGATTTCGCCGCGGCCGCGATCCGTAAGGCATCGCGGCGACGCAGAGAAACTGCGGCGAATCTCACGCGGACGCGAGTGCTGCTACACTGGCGATGATGCCGCGCGTCATAGAAGGCCAGCTGTCGGCGACCGGGCTGCGCTTTGCCATTGTGGTGAGCCGGTTCAACAGCTTCATTACCGAACGGCTGCTGGCCGGAGCGATGGACGCGCTGCTGCGGCACGGCGCCGATCCGGACACCGTCGACATAATTAAGGTTCCGGGCTCCTGGGAAGTGCCGCTGGCGGCCGGAGAACTGGCGCGCCAGCACCGCTACGACGCCGTGATCTGCCTGAGCGCGGTCATCCGGGGAGAAACCCCGCATTTCGATTACGTCGCCGGTGAGGCCGCCAAGGGAATCGCGCACGTGGCGGCGGAAACCGGTGTGCCGGTCGCGTTCGGAGTCCTCACCACCAACACGCTCGAACAGGCCATTGACCGCGCCGGCGCCAAGGGCGGTAATAAAGGTTTCGACGCCGCGCTGACGGCCATCGAAATGGCCAATTTGTTGCGGCAATTGCGCCAGGCCCCCTGATGTCTTCCCGTACCCGGTCGCGCCAGCGAGCTCTTCAGATCCTGTTTCTTTGGGATACACGGCGGCAGCCGGTCCAGGAAGCCATGGATGCGTTCTATGGAACGCTCTACGCCGAGGAGCATCCGGAGCGGGACGCGTTCGTCGATCAACTGGTCAACGGCGCCATCGATCATCTGGAAGAAATCGACGGCCTGATCCGGCAGCACGCCGAGCATTGGCGGATGGAGCGGATGCCGCTGGTGGACCGCAACATCCTCCGGCTCGCCGTGTACGAAATGATGCACGAGAAGACGCCGGCCGCCGTGGTGATCGACGAAGCCCTGGAACTGGCGCGGAAGTTTTCCGGGGAGGAATCCGTGCAATTTGTGAACGGCGTGCTCGACGCCGTGCACCGCCACCTGCCCGCAGCTCCCTGATTTTGTTCAGGATTTTCGTAGCGTCCGGGCGCTTCGGTGCGTCTCATCCACCAGGTACGGTATACTTTGCCTAAGGAAGGTTTGTCGATGCCCCACACGAGGCGCTACCTTTTTGCGTTTCCCCTCATTGTCTTGGTTTTCACGCTGTTGGGCGGATTTTATGGTCCGCGGATTCAGGTGGCGGCGGCGGCAAGCCAGGCCGACGAACTGTCGAAAGACGTGGAAAGCTTCACCAAGGCCTACTCCCAGGTGGAGCAGAACTTCGCGGATCCGGTCAACGCCGACAAGGCCATCTACAAAGGCGCCATTCCGGAGATGCTCCGGACCTTGGATCCGCACTCGAATTTCTTCGATCCCAAGGAATATGCGGCGTTGCGCGACGACCAGAGGGGGCACTATTACGGCGTCGGCATGACGGTGGGGCCGCGTAACGGCAAAACCATGGTCATGGCGCCCTTTCCGGGTTCGCCGGCGTACAAGGCGGGGATCCGTCCGGGCGACATCATCACGATGGTGAACGACAAGCCGACCGATGGATTGACCACCACCGAGATCGCCGACCTGCTGAAGGGGCCGAGGGGCACCCAGGTCAAGATCGTGGTCAGCCGCGAGGGTTCGGAAACCCCCATCACGTTTACGGTGACCCGCGACGAAATCAAGCGGAACAGCGTCAGCGATGCCTTCTGGGTCAAGCCGGGGATCGCGTATTTGAAGATCACCGCGTTCAATGAGACCACCAGCCATGAGCTGGACGAGCAGATGAAGCGGCTCGGCGAGAACAACGTCAAGGGCCTGGTGCTCGACCTGCGGGAGAATCCGGGCGGCCTGCTCAACGAAGGCGTGGCGGTGGCGGACCACTTTCTCCAAAAGGGCCAGACCATCGTTTCGCACCACGGGCGCAGCTCGCCGGAGAAGACGTACGTGGCGCGCAACGGCAACCATGGGCGCGATTATCCCATCGTGGTGCTGGTGAATAAGTATTCGGCTTCCGCGGCCGAGATCGTCTCGGGCGCGCTGCAGGATCACGATCGCGCCTGGATTCTCGGCGAGACCACGTTTGGAAAAGGCCTGGTGCAGACCGTGTATCCGCTTTCGGAAAACACCGGCCTCGCGCTGACCACCGCGCATTTCTATACCCCGAGCGGCCGGCTGATCCAGCGCGATTACAGCAACCAGTCGTTCTACGACTATTACACCCATCAGGATGGCACCACGCGGAATCAGCTCGACGTGAAGATGACCGATTCCGGGCGAACCGTCTACGGCGGCGGCGGCATCACGCCGGACGAGAAGTACGAGCCGCCCAAGATGGATGCGTTCGAGATCCAGCTGGCGCGCAAGGGCGCGTACTTCAACTTCACCCGCAATTACTTTGGGACGCACGACACGCACCTGCCCAAGGACTGGATGCCGGACGACGCTACGCTGGTCGAGTTCCACGACTACCTGCTGAAGGCTCCGGAAGGATACACGTTCACCGAAGCCGAGTTCGCGCAGGACCGCGACTGGATCAAGCGTTATCTGGCGCGCGAGATGTACATCACGGCCTTCAACATCGACGAAAGCGACAAGGTATTCGCCAAGACCGACCCCGAAGTGGAGCGGGCCGTCGAGGCCATGCCGAAGGCCCGCGCGCTGGTGGAGACGGCCAAAAAGATCCTGGTCCAGCGGATGTCGTCGCAGCAGCAGTCGTCCCTGGCCAAGCGCTAAACGAACGGCAAAATCCAGCTGTATCCGACTCGCCGCCGCCCGCGGTGTAGGGTGGGGCCGGTATGAGGAACGGCTGGAACTTCGAACAAATTCGAACAAGGCGCATTGAGCGCCGCTATAGTTTGCATGCCGACGACGCACCGAAGGCCTTGAGCTCACAAGGTCCTCAAAAATGCGATCAGCGCTTGGCGATCGCCCGGGGAAAGACCGAGCCCGAACGTATGGCCCTTCACGGCATAAGTCCTCGCCGCGTAGGGCCGGAATCCGGTGGGCTGATAATCATCGCGCGTGCGGCGTGGGTCGAACCAGTCTTCGAGCGTGGCGCACCAGCCACTGTGGCCGAACATGCTTCGATACCAGACGCCCTTGAGCGACGGCACCTTGTAGTAGCCGGTCCCGCGGCGTGTCTTCGTGGCGAGTCCGGGATCGGTCCCCACGGAGAGTGGCAGAACATCGTCGCTCGCGTCGGCGGGGCGGGAAAACCCGGCGGCGAGCGTCAGCTTGTTGTTCGTGTACAGCGGCGGGGTATGGCAGCCCGCGCAGCCTTGGCGCGCGAAGATTTTCTCGCCCCGGCGTGCGAGCGAGTCGGCGGGGTTCGGATTGGGCGGCGGCTTCAACGAGTACAGATACAACGCGAGCGCATACAACTGCTCATCGCTGTACCGCCCGCTGACATTCACTGGGTCCGTAGGGTCGGGGAGATGATCGAAGCGAGGGCCTCCGGCGGGAATGAAGCCGTTGAAGTTTGCGAGGGCATCCGCACCTTGGTTGAGTGCGGCTTACCGCATCAGGTCCGCGGGAGAGCGATGGCGTTGAAGGCCCGTCGCGTCCAGATAGCGCCGGTCCTTCACGCCGATCAAATCAGGGATGTGCACCGGATAGACAGGACTGGAGCGGTGCCGGGCTAGTACGCCCGGCGGTGTCGCCTCGTTGATCTGATCGATCTGTTCCGGCGAAAGTGTTGCGAGCGGATCGGGATCGAGCCATGGGACTGCCCACAGCCCGCTCCGGATCAGGCTCGCGAGTGGGGCCGGCCGGCGCGGTCCGACCGACGCGTTCACAGGAGCTGCAAAATTGCCCTGCGCGCCTTTGAGAATCGTCCCATCGGGCATGACTCGCGTATGACACATCGCGCAACCCAGTGCGCGAAGTTCCACCTTTCCCTTTTCGCGAATCACATAAGCGACGAACGGAAGCACGCCGTCGCGAGTTACGGGGACGCGGCCTTTTTGATACCAATCGCGACGGCGCACGTCGTCTAACACGATGCCGAATCCTTCAGAAGGACCGATCTGGGCATCGAACACCTGCTCGCCAGCCGCGATCCAATCGGCCTCCGTTTGGAGCGGCGGGGCGTGTCCCTGGTCGTCCCAGATGATTTCGGGCTGGATTTGCTTGAGCCGCTCCATGTATCCGGGCGGCTCGTGGTCAGGCGCGTAAACCGGGTACTGCTTGTAAATGGGTCGAACGGGAATGCGGTAGTAGTATGAGGCGGGCACATGTTTCGGCGACGCCGCGCGGGTGGCCAGCGGCAGTTCGAGGGTGGCGATCTCGCGGTCATCCCAGGTTCGCGGAACGCGCCCCGGTCCGGACGTCTGGGCGGAAGCAGCCGCGAGCCCCACAAGCACGACAGCCGCTCCGCTCAAAGGGCGGCCTTGTCGGACTTTTCGATCAGGCATTTCGGATAATCCTCCCTTCCGGATCGATCTCCCACTCTCCAACGAGAGGCGGTCCGGTCACGTCCATGCCATGCTCGTGGAACAGCCGCTTGAACTGGTCGAACCGTAAAGCTTCATGGACCGGCGGCCCGTCGTTGTAAGCGGCCAGTTGCCGAAAGAAGTCCTCGATCCGGCCTGCCGGCTGGTAGACATTGACGATTCTGCTGGGTTGCTCATCCGCCGAGGCCCACCCGTGAGAGACTTGGCGCGGCAGAAACACGCTGTCTCCAGCCGAAAGACGGCGCCGCTCGGTTCCGACCTCGACCTCAATGTCGCCGCGAATTACATAGATCCATTCGTCCTGCTCTCGATGCAGGTGCCGCGGTCCACCGCCCCTGCCAGCGAACTCAAAGACGGACAGGGCGCCGTGCGTGTCCTGGGACGACACCTTACAATCGTTCGGTTCATCGCGAAGCTGCATCTGCTCTCCAAAGCGGCCCTTGCCGGCGGGAACCGTGAATCCGGCAAACATTTCTTCGCTGCTCATCTTCATTCCCCCTTTCAAGTGCCTCAGCGTGTTGTCGATGGTTTCGATCAGAGCGCGGGTGCGCGTGATGTTCTCTACCAGAACCTCCCGATGGGCGTGCAACGCACTGAGATTTTCAAACTCCGGGCGGTCTAGCGCCTGCTTGATTTGCTTCAACTCGAAACCGAGTTCCCGGTAAAACAGGATCTGTTGCAGCCTCAAGAGTTGAGGCTCTTCGTAATACCGATAGCCATTCGCGCCCAGACGGGCCGGCCGCAACAGTCCAGTTTCATCGTAGAAATGAAGCGTGCGGACGCTGACGCCAGATATTTTGGCGACTTGCTTGACGGTGTAAGCCATCCCCTCCCCCGGCCCCAGCGGTTCGAACCGGCTCTGATTATGAGGGATCACGTAAGGTGAGGGTCAAGGGGAATTCGCGTCCTTTTTTTGCATCTCAGTCCGAAATCCCCTCGACGACTCGCCGCCGCCCGCGGTGTATAATCCCACCTATGCGACGCAGAGACGTGTTTCCGGCGCTGGCGGCGGCCGGCGTGGCGCTGGCTCAGCCTTCTACTCCAACGCGGCATAAGGGACGGCTGAAACAGTCGTTCATGCGGGCCAACTTCGATCCCAAGATGCCGTTCGAAGACATGTGCCGCGAGGCCGCCCGGCTCGGTTGCTGGGGGATGGACCTGGCGGCTCCCAACGACTGGCCCACCCTGAAGAAATATGGTTTGATCCCGACCATGGGCCCCACCGGCGGCGTGGATTTCGAGCAAGGCCTGCTGCATCCGGAGATTCACGACAAGCTGGAAAAGTCCGTAAACGCGATGCTCGACCAGTGCGCGGCCGGCGGGTGCCCCAACATGATTACCGTCGGCGGCAAACGCAAGGGCATGTCCTATGAAGAAGGGGCGGACCATTGCGTCGCGTTCTTCAATCGGGTCAAAGCGCACGCCGAAGACAAGGGCGTCACCATCTGCCTGGAGATCATGAACAACAAGTTCACCGATCCCCTGCTGGGGCGCGAGGACCAGATCTGCAATCACGTGGACTGGGCGGTGGACGTGATCAAGCGCGTCAACTCGCCGCGCGTGAAGCTGCTGTTCGATATCTATCACGTGCAGGTGATGGATGGCGACGTGTGCCACCACATTCGCGAGAATATTCAGTGGATCGGCCATTTCCATACCGGCGGCGTTCCCGGGCGGCACGAGTTGGACGATACCCAGGAGCTGAACTACAAGTTCATCGCGAAAACGATCGCGGACCTCGGTTTCACCGGCTACATCGCGCACGAATACCGGCCCGCGCCGGGGCGCGATCCGATCGAAGACCTGGCGCAGGCGCTGTCGATTCTGGAAGTGTAGGCTCCGGTACCAGGCGGCGCGGCACGCGGCGTGCGGCAGAAATGGCATGCCTGAAGAAACTGCTCCTCCGTTCGAGAGTTGGACGGAACATCTCAAAAGCCTCGACGAGAATCAACTTTGTGACCTCGCCCGGGATTACCAGTGGCTCGATGAAAGGACGCGCGCCGAACAGGCGGGCGAGGAATTTCACCGCCGCCGCGAAGCGGTGATTGCGGAATGCGAGCGGCGCGGCATGCAGGATGTCGCCGGGCGCTGCCGGCGCCCCGCTGCCTGAAATCGTGGCCGGAAAATCGAAAGGGCCGCCCGAAGGCGGCCCTCATGTAGCCAGGAGGCATACCCTTCCTCCCTTGGAGCCTGGCAGTGAACGAACGCCCGATTTCGAAGTTGACGTTCGTTCTTCAAGTCCGATCACTTCCGGGCTTGAATTGGAACTGCCACGCCCTAATTTCTTTCTGCCACAGAACCTGCTTAGCATCAAGCCCTCCCGCGCGCCGTTGCGTTTGGCTGCTTACGATGACGCGGCCAACCCGCGCCGCCGCCTGGAAACGTCTCGTCCGGGTGCTCCTATGCGGCGCGCGTCTTTTCCCGGTGGGAATACCGCCCCATCAGTTCGGCCTCGGCCAAAACGTGGCCGCGGATCGCCTGGTCGAGTTCTTCGCGGCTGGCGCCGTTCGGCAACTCCAGATTGTTGTCGAGCGCGTACAGATGAATGAAGTAGCGGTGCGTCCCGCTCGGCGGTTGGGGGCCGCCGTATCCGAACTCGCCGAAGCCGTTGCGGCCCTGGCGCATTCCGTTGGCGAGCGTGCGGGTCGGCGGAACCCCTTCGCGCAACCCCGGGGTCGCGGCGGGAATCCCGTAGGCCAGCCAATGGACAAACACACCCGATGGCGCGTCCGGGTCGTCCATGATCAAGGCGAGGCTCCGGGTGCCGTCCGGCACTCCGGTCCACGCCAGCGGCGGAGAGAAATTGCCGCCGTCCTTCGAGTACTTTTCCGGTATCGTGCCTTCGTGCGCGAAGGCGCTGCTCGTCAAGGTAAGATTCATCGTTGCCAGATTCCTCCTCCGATTTGCTACTGAAGGGATCGGGCGTGCACGCGGGATACCGCCAACGCCAACCGATGTCCCGAAACTCACGGTTCGGGCGGCGCCATGTTCCACCGACGCTCGCGCGCGCTCGTGGAGACGGGGGCGGTCCTGCTAGCTCCTCAAGTATTTATTGAAGAAGTCGATGGTCCGCTGCCACGCCAGCTTGGCGGCGGCTTCGTCGTAGCGCGGCGTGGTGTCGTTGTGGAAGCCGTGATTGGCGCCCTCGTAGACATACGCGGTGTAGGTGACGTGGTTGGCTTTCAACGCCTCTTCATAAGCCGGCCAGCCGCTGGTGATCCGCTGGTCGAGCGCGGCGTATTGGAGCAGCAGCGGCGCCTTGATCTTCGCTGCGTCGGCCGCCGAAGGCTGCGCGCCGTAGAACGGAACCGCCGCCGCGAGCTCCGAGCCCATCTGCACCGCCAGGTTGTTGGCAATGCCGCCGCCGAAGCAGAATCCGACCACCCCGATCTTGCCGGTGCAGTCCGGACGCGCTTTCAGCCAGCGCGCCGCGGCGAGGAAATCGGCCCCCATCTTCTGGCGGTCCACCTTGGCGAACATCTGCGCGCCTTTTTCATCGTCCCCCGGATAGCCGCCCACGCTGGTCAGCCCGTCGGGCGCGAACGCCATGAAGTTCGCGGTGCCGAGCCGCCGCGCCACGTCTTCGATGTACGGATTCAAGCCGCGATTCTCATGCACCACCAGGACTCCCGGAACCTTGCCGGCGTTGGCGGGCCGCACCAGGTAGCCTTTGATTTCCCCATTCCCTTCCGGCGACGGCACGGTCGCGTACTCGGTGTGGATCCGGCTGTCGTTCTTCGGGACCTGTTCGGCCCACGCGTAGTTGGGCCGGAGAGCCTCCCACAATGCCGTGGCGGTCACGCCGCCCACCGCGAATTTTTGGGCGCCGTCGAGAAACGCGCGGCGATCGATATCGCCATGCACGTAGCGGTCGAACAGATTGAGCAGCTCCTGCGGAAAATCGCTGGCTTTCTTTCGTTCCATGAGAACTCCTTTAGCAGCAAAGGATATCATGGGCCGATCGACGCTGCCCGGCGATGGCGCGCGACCAGGCGAATGCCGCGCCGCCGGGTTCGCGCGGCGCGGCACGAAACGGGCGGAACGCTCAGGCTTTGAGAATCGCCTGCACGTAGGCCGGCTTCAGCGGAAGCCGCCGGGCGTGCTTTCCGGTTGCGTCAAAAAACGCGGCGGCGATGGCGGGCGCGGCCAGCGCGTTCGCGGCCTCGGACCCGCCGCCATAGTAGCCCACCTCCGGACGGTTCAGCAGCACCACCTTAATTTCCGGAATGTCGGCCATCTTCAGGATCGGGTAGCTGCGCCAATCCCGCACCGTGATGCCGCTTTCGTCGAACCGGGCCTCTTCGAGCAGGGCATGGCTGGTTCCCATCACCGCGCCGCCTTCCACCTGCCGCTTCAACTGGAGCGGGTTGACGACGATTCCGGGATCGACCGCGATGGTGTACTTCTCCACCCGGATCGCGCCGGTTCCCGGCGTCACCGCGATTTCGCAAACGCACGCCCAATAGGTGCCCGAGCGCAGCATGACGGAAACGCCGCGGCCGCGCACTTCGCCGCTGCCCGCCGAGGCCGCGTGCGGCGCCGGCGAAGGCCGGGTCTGCCAGCCCGAGGCGTCGCGCACCGCGTGCAGCACTCCCTTCACGCGGTCTTCGACGGCGTGATCGATGCGAAACTGGATGGCATCCGCGCCCGCCAGCGCCGCGGCATCGCTGATGGCCAGCTCGCGCGGGAAATTCTGCTGGAACTGTCCCGGCGTGCGCATGCTGTGATCGCGTATCCCGATGCCGAGCGGCGATTCTTTCTCGCCGATCTGAAACGTGCCGTGTCCGCGCTCCGCCAGCACGCCCACGCCATCGTACACCCAGGGATCTTCGAGGCCGTTGACGGTCGAGCCGATGAAATCGGCTTTTTCGTTGGGCGCCGCCATGGTAGGCAGGCCGGCGAGCACCGCGCCCACCGGCCGGTCGTCCTGCATGGCCGGCATGTAGTGGTCGGCCTGGTAGGCCACCATCCTGCCTTTTTCGTCCAGCCCGATCTCGATGTCCGAGATGGCGGCCGGCGACTGCGTCGACCACTGAAAATCCTCCGGCCGCATCCATTGCACGCGGACCGGTTTTCCGACCGCCTTCGACAAAATCACCGCTTCGTCTTCGGCTCCGGCGTTGCCGCCGTTGGAGCGGCCGTAGTGGCCGGCCCCGGAAAACGTCCGCACCACGATCTGATCGATGGACACTCCGAGCATCTGGGCCATCTCGCCGCGCAGCGCCTGCGGATTCTGGTTATGCGTGTAGATGTGGACCGTGCCATCCGGCCGCGCATCGGCCAGCGCCATCGTCGGCCCGATCGGCGCATGTTTGAGGAACGGCATTTCGTACGTCGCTTTGAGCGTCTTGGCCGCGCCCGCGAGCGCCTTCGGCGCGTCGCCCCGGCTTTTGTCGCTCTTGGTGACCCGAGTGGTGGTCCAGTCGGCCTTGCGCAGATGCGGGAAGAGGTTGGCGTCGCCCGGCAGCCCTTTCCAGTCGCTCCACTTCGTGGCGGCGCTCACCTGCTGGGCGGACTGGATGGCTTCCCATTCGGTCGGCGCCACCACGCCCACCAGGTTGCCTTTCACCACCACCTGCGCATTCGGGAACCGCTTCTTATCCAGTTCCCCCACCGATAGCAGCTTCGAGCCGAGCGTCTTCGGATGCACCATCCGGCCATGCAGCATGCCGGGGAGCCGCACATCCGTGTCCCACTGTTCCTTGGCCGCGACCTTGGCGGCGATCACGCTGTTGCGGTACGGCTTGCCGATGATCGTATAGTCCTGGACCGGCTTCATCGGCGGATTGCCCGTGACGGTCAGGCCCATCGGGCTGGTCAGCATGCCGGTGACCGGGATCGTGAGCTGGAGCTGCTGGCCTTTGACCAGTTCGCCGTAGGTCATGCGCTTGCCGCCGCCGGAGACCACGCCATCTCGGGCCGTGATCTGATTTTTCGGAACGCCCAGCCGCTTCGACGCCAGGTCGAGCAGCGCTTGATACGTGTAGGCGGCTGCTTTGCGGATGTTGGGAGTCCCGCGGCCGAGAAAGTCGAAGGCGCCGCTGCCGTCGGGCGTGCGGTCGGTATCCCCCATCACCACCGTCGTGATGGATTCGAACCTGGCATTGAGTTCCTCGGCGACGATCTGGCGGTACGCGGTATAGGTCGTGCCCTGGCCGAAATCGCTCTTGCCGGTGCGAATCAGGATCGTGTTGTCGGGATGAATTTCGATCCACGAACCGGGAAGCGTCGGGTCGAGCGTGTTTTTTGCGGCGGCGGCTTGCGCGGTCTTGTTCCACACGCCCGAGCCGGCCATGCCGAAGCCCACCAGCAGGGCGCCGCCGGATTGCACCAACTGGCGCCGCGTCAGGGTGGCGCCGAACACGTTCACGGGTTTGTCGTTCCGGGTGGCCATCGCTTACCTCCCCTTCGCCATCATGGTGGCGGCGCGCTGCACGGCATCCAGGATCGCGGTATAGCTGCCGCACCGGCACAGATGCGGCGACGGTCCCGAGTTGGTAAAAGCCTCCTTGATTTGCGCGACGGTTGGATGAGGCGTCTGCTCCAGCAGTTCGGTCGCCTTGATCATCATGCCGTTCTGGCAAAAGCCGCAGAGCGGGGTCTGTTCCTCGATCCAGGCCTGCTGCACCGGATGCAGTGTTTTGGCCGCCTCCGCCGGCGGCAGCCCTGTTTGCCGCGCCCATCGCGCCGGCAGCCCTTCGAGGGTCGTAATTTCTTTTCCGGCAGCCGCCGATAGCGGCGTGACGCAGGAGCGGACTTCTTTGCCGTCCAGCAGAATCGAGCACGATCCGCACTGCGCCAGCCCGCAGCCGAACTGCGGCCCGGACAGCTCGAGGTCGTTTCGCAAGACGTAGAGCAGCGGGGTATCGGCGGGCGATGGCACCTCGCGCCGCGCTCCGTTGACGAGGATGGTGGTCATGAAAACTCCCTTCCGAGTGTATGTGCGCCGGGTTGTGGACTATCTTATCAGCAACAGCAGAACCGAAGCGTGCAGCATCAGCAGAGCCGCCCACACCCGTTTGCTGGTTTTCGCCCGGAGGTATGTCCCCATGCACGCGCACCAGACCGCGAACGCGAGAATGCCGAGCAGGAAATAGACTTCCGACCAGACGGGGGCGAGCGGAACATCGTAACCGTTGCGCGGCGGCTGGCCCAGCCGGTAGACCAGGCCGTCGAGGGTTTCGGGCGGATGGTGCAGATCGCAGAATCCGTACGCCCGCCACGTCGTGGCGCGGGGGCCCAGCAGCCGGTAGGTGGCGGTGCGGGTGGCGGGCCGCGTGCACGAAGCCACTGAACAGCCCATATGGACCGGGCTCTTCCGCCACCAGTAGCCGGCCAGATCCGCCGCCCGCGGCTCGGCGTGACGGGCGGCGCGGACCAGCGCGCCATCCGGCCGCAACAACAGGAAACCCTCCACCGCGAGGACTGCCGTCAGCAGGGCCTTGGCCGCGCTCATCGAGGTCATGATACCAGCGCTAAAGCGAAAGCGGTTTCCCGCCGAAAGGAACTGCGGGGGTGGATTTCCCGAGTGCGCTACTTCCATGGGGCCGCGGTGGTTCTCTGCTTGGCGGTCTGTGCCGGGGCCGGCGAGGCAATCCGGCTGAAGGCTCGCGTGATCGATCCCGCGGCGGCTCGCCGGCTCTCGCTCGGCCGTCATTATCTGCTGCATTTTCGAGAAAGGCCCGGGCCGGAATTGCGGGGGGAACTCGCGCGGCGCGGCATTCGCGTCCTGGGCGCGGTCCCTCCGTCCGGGCTGATGGCCTCCTCGGTCGCGGCACCCGATCTCCGCGGGCTGGGGGTGGCCTGGGCCGGTTCGCTCGAAGGTTCCGATAAGCTGAGCCGCGAACTGGGCCGGCGCCGCCAAGCCGCTTACCTGGTGATCTTCCATCCCGACGTGGCTTCCGCCGAGGCGGCCGCCCTGGTGCGGCAACATGGTTTCTGGGTACTCGATCATCCGGATCTGCTGCCGTCCCACCTGCTGGTCAGCGGGTCCGAGCGCGGCCTGCGCGATCTCGCGGAAGCCGACGAGGTGGCGTACATTCTACCGGCATCGACGGATCTGCTGGCGGGCCGCCGCGTGGCCGGGTGCGCGGGCGCGGTCACGGAAAACGGTCCGGTCGGAGAGTACGTGGAGGTCAGCCCGGGTTGGGCGCGCGGTCCCGATGGCCGGGTCGGCCTGCAATACATCTTTCAAACGCTGACTCCGAAAATCGAGGAGAACGCCGAGCGCAACGAGGTTGCCCGCGCGCTGCGCGAATGGGCCCGGTATGCGAACGTGGATTTTGCTTCCGCCGAAAGCGTGTCGGCGCGTCGAACCATCACGATTCTGTTTGCGCACGGCAGGCACGGCGATCCGTACGCGTTCGACGGGCCCGGCGGCATGCTGGCCCACACCTACTACCCGGATCCACCCAACGGCGAACCCATCGCCGGCGACATGCATCTGGATGCGGACGAGGATTGGCGCATCGGAGCCGGCGGGATCGATCTGTTTTCGGTGGCGTTGCATGAAGCCGGGCACGCTCTCGGGTTAGGGCATACGGACCGGCCCGGCTCGGTGATGTATCCGTACTACCGGCAGCTCGCCGGCCTGAGCGACGACGACATCGCCGGAATCCGGGATCTGTATGGCAACTCCGGCGCGGCCCCGCCGCCGCCACCCGCGCCGGCGCCCGCGCCCGCGCCGCCGAAGGCGCCCGTTTCACCGAGCCCTCCCCAAAGGGACCAGGTGCCGCCCACCCTGCGCATCGGATCGCCGGCCTTCAGCATTGTCGCCACCTCGGCCGCTTCGATCCGGGTGACCGGCACGGCGGGAGATAACGTGGGGGTTGCGGTGGTGAACTGGGTGAACTGGAACGTGGCGTCGGGAACCGCTGCGGGAACGGAGAACTGGTCGGCGGAGATTCCCTTGCTGGTGGGGACCAACATCGTGATCGTGCGGGCTTATGACGGGGCGGGGAATGCGGGGTGGCGGGCGCTGACGGTGGTGCGTCGCTAGAGAACAGCAGGAAAAGGTCTGAAATTATGCCTTAGTACGAGCAGTCCCGGCCCAGAACTGCCGATACAGCAAACAGAGAGCACCATGAACCCTCAGGTATCGGACGGGTATTGCTCCGTTCGCCGGCGCCCGGTATCTCCGGTGGCGGCCGCCGGGCCATCGCTGCTCGGGTGGAACGGCGGAGACCGGGAGGAATGCAGCCCGGAAACCGGGGAGATCGAAGCGCTCCTGATGGCCCTCGCCGAAGCGGTCGAGCAGCGCGATCCCCACATCGCGCGCCACTGCGAGCGCCTGGCCTTCACCAGTGTGGCGCTGGGAATGGCGCTGCATCTGGACCGCCCCAGCCTGGTCGCGCTGTACCGGGGCGGTTTCCTGCACGACATCGGCAAAGTCGGCATCCCGGATGACATTCTGTTTCAGCCGACCCGCCTCACTCCGGAGCAGTGGGTCATCATGCAAAGCCACACCATCCGCGGCGAACGAATCTGCCGTCCCGTCAAGGCATTCGCCCCCGTGCTGCCGATCATCCGCCATCATCATGAGAAATGGGACGGCTCGGGGTATCCCGACGGCTTGCGCGGAACCGACATTCCGCTGCTGGCGCGCGTTCTGCAGGTGGCCGACATCTACGATGCGCTCACCAGCCCGCGCCCCTACAAACCGGCCTATTCGATCAAGGAAGCGCTGCGGATCCTCGAAACCGAAACGGAACTCGGATATCGCGATCCGGACATTGTGTCGCGGTTCTTCCAACTGCATGGCACCGTCATCGCGCGCATCGAGCAGTTGAGCTTATCGGAAGATACCCGCTTTGAAGCGGCGCTCGGGAGCCTCGACGAAGCCGTGAACCAGCGGCGGATGGTCGATAGGCGGCCTAATGGCCGTAATTCTTCTCCCCCGCCTCAATCCGCACCGGAAGCCGGTTTTCCCTGGGCGGCAGGGGGCACGTAGCATACGGCGTGAACGCGCACGGCGGGTTGTACGCCTGATTGAAATCGAGAACGACGCTCCCGTTCTGGGGCAGCCCGGTATACAGAAAACGCCCGGCGCCATACGTTTCTTTGCCGGCCGTCTGGTCGCGAAAAATGAAGAAGAGTTCCTTCGCGCCCGGCTCTTCGAGCACCGGCCGAAGCCGGAATTCGCGGCCGTGTAACCGAAACACGACGTAACCCGGGCTATCGTCCAGCTCCGATTGACCGATGATGTTGGCGATCGGAATTTTCCGCGGTTCCGGGACGAACCGCGCGGTCACGCGATACTCTTCGCGGGCAGGGAAGTACTCGAGGCCGTGAAAATCGCGCCGGAACGGGCTCTCCGGGTCTTTCAGGCGAATGCCATACCGATCGCCCCGCTGGATGACGTAGAGCCGCAGCCGCCCGACCGCGAAAAAATCGTCGGTGTCGGGGCGAATCGCGCGCGAGCCGCCGAGGGAAACCGCCGTCACCGCGCCTTTGCGCAGTTCGAACACGCCGGCCTGGGCCGGCCCCGCCGGCAGCACGATATCATTGGACGCGCTCGCGCCAAATCGATTCGTCCCCTCCCGCAGCCAGAACAGGCCGGTCACGGTCAGCCATCCGCCGTCCTGTTTGAGGCTGGCTTCGCGCTGCCGCCGCCACTCGGCGATTTCGGATTGGTAGTTGGCCGCCGGCCAAACCGCGGCGAGCGGAACCAGGGTGGCGAGCAGTGCCGTCAATGCCAGCCCGCGCACGCTACTCTCCGGTTGACGCGAGCACCTGCTCGAGCATTCCCGCGAACTCTTCCGACTTGCGATCCACCCGCTCCTTGAGCGAATGCAGATCGCGCTCCAGCGTGCGCAGCTTATCGGCCAGATGCAGGCAGGCGAGCACGGCGATGCGGGTGGAATCGGCGTTGGGGACCTTGGCGGCGATCGACAACATCAGGTCGTTGACGCTCGCGGCCACTTCTTCGACCTCGCGCGAATCGCCCGACGCCAGCAGCGTGTAAGGGCGGCTGAGGATGGTGACCCGCACCTGCTGTTTTTCGGTGGTGTTCGTTTGCATCCGGCCCTCCGGACGGCCCGCGCCCGCGTCAGGCGCTCAGCTGGTCGATCTGTCCCAGCAGTTTCTCGATCCGCTGCCGGACCTGTTTGCGCTCCGCCTGCAAGGCCTGAACCTCTTCGGAGAGGCGCTCGGCTTCGGCCTTGGCTTCGGCCGCCCGTTCTTCGGCGGCCTGCTTCTCGGAGCGAAGGCGCGAAACCAGTTGAATCGCCTGCTGAATGCGTTCTTCCAGACTGCCCAGGGAATCGATATCTTGTACAGCCGTACTGCTCATGCTTTCTCCAACCCGGATTTCGCGGCGGCTACCAGCTGCTGGAACGCCGCGTCGTCGGCCAGCGCCAGTTCGGCCAGCACCTTGCGGTTCAGGTCCAGGCCGGCCGCTTTCAGGCCGTGCACGAACTTGCTGTAAGAAATGCCGCCTTCGCGGCAGGCCGCGTTGATGCGCACGATCCACAGCGCGCGGTAGTCGCGTTTCTTGTTCTTCCGCCCGACATACGCAAATTTCAGGCCGCGTTCGACGGCCTCCTGCGCGGCGCGGTAAAGCTTGCTCTTGGTTAAGAAATAACCGGAAGCTTGGTCGAGCGTCTTTTTGCGCGACGCCCGGCGGTGGGTACCTCGTTTGACTCTAGGCACGTTTCATCTCCTTGATGGTGTATCTGGATGGCGGATCGGGCACGTGCCACGCGCTCCGTCCGCGCATACCGGCCGTCCCGGGGACGGCCTCCTAATAAGGAAGCATGCGCTTCAGCGCCGGCTGATTGGCTGCGTCAGCGACGACGCTCTTGTGCAATTTCTTCTTGCGTTTGTGCGGCTTCGAGGTCAGGATATGGCGGCCAAAGGCATGACTGCGAACCACTTTGCCTGTGCCCGTCTTCTTGAACCGCTTGGACGCACCTTTGTGGGTCTTCAACTTCGGCATAGAGGATTCCTGGATTCAACCGGAAAGACCTAAAAAGTATAGCACGGCGGCGGAAACTCTAGCGGCGGGCGCCGGCGGGAGAATTCTGGTGCAGGCGGCGCACTGCGTCGGCGATCCGTCCCGCGGCGAAATCGATTTCTTCTTCCGTGTTGAACCGGCCGATTCCAATCCGGACCGAGCCGCGGGCCGCTTCCGCGCTCACTCCCAAGGCGCGCAGCACATGGCTGGGCTCCGGCGCGGCCGAACTGCATGCCGAGCCCGTTGACAGCGCCACGTCCGGCAGGCTCAGCAGCAGGGCCGCTGCATCGACGCCCGGAAAGGACAGGTTCAGGTTTCCCCCCAGCCGCTGCTCCACCGAACCGTTGACGATCAGGTCTTCCACGCCGCTTCGCAGCTGCGCCAGCAGGCGGTCGCGCAGCGCGCGGATCCGGAGGGCTTCGCTTTCCATCTCGGCCCGGCAGAGCCGGCACGCCGCGCCGAAACCGACGATCGCCGGAACGTTCAACGTGCCCGAGCGGTACCCGAATTCATGCCCGCCGCCATCGATCTGCGGCACGAGTTCGACCCGCGGTCTCCCCCGCCGGAGGTACAGCGCGCCGATGCCCTTTGGTCCATACATCTTATGCGCTGTCAACGACATCAGGTCGATTTTCTGATCTCTAACTTGAATCGGAACTTTGCCCGCGGCCTGCGCGGCGTCGCAATGGAAGACCACGCCCCGCTCCCGGCAGATCGCCCCGATTTCGGCGACCGGCTGCAGCACGCCGATCTCGTTGTTGGCATGCATGACGCTTGCCAATACAGTCTCGGGCCGGAGGGCGTTCCGGAACTCGTCGAGATCGATGGTTCCGTCAGGCCGCGGGGCAAGCAGGGTGGCGGTCAGGCCTTGCCGTTCCAGGTGCCGGACCACATCGAGCACCGCGCGGTGCTCCGTCAGCATGGTAACGATGTGGTTGCCGCGTCCGCGGCAGGCCTCGGCGACGCCTTTGAGCGCCAGGTTGTTCGATTCGGTGGCGCCGCTGGTGAAGACAATCTCGCGCGCCTCGGCCCCGATCAACTGCGCCACGGCCTCCCGCGCCTGCTCGACCGCCTTCTCTGCTTCCCAGCCGAAGCGGTGGGTGCGGCTGGCCGCGTTGCCGAATTTCGGGCCGAAGTAGGGCAGCATGGCCTCGAGCACCCGCGGGTCCACCGGCGTGGTGGCGTGGTGGTCGAGATAGACCGGCTTTTCCATGCTTGGACCGTTTCCGTATCTATTGTGACCCAATGGGCGCCGGTATTGTCCGCCGCGCACGATTGGCGGATACTGGATGAATCAGCCTTTTTCTTGGTGCCCCATGCCCAAGCCCACGGTATCCCCGGACACCGAAATTCTCGAACGCGACGAACTGGTTCCGCTCTACCGCGTGGTGCTGCTGGATGACAACGACCACACCTACGATTACGTCATCGAGATGCTCCAGACCATCTTCGTGTTCAGCACCGAGCAGGCCTACCGGCATGCCGAAGAGGTGGACCGGTGCGGGCGAACGGTCCTGATCACGTGCGAATTGCCGCAGGCCGAATTCGCCCGCGACCAGATCCACAGCTACGGGCCCGACTGGCGGCTGATCCGCTCCCAAGGCTCCATGTCGGCGATCATCGAACCGGCCACTCTGGGGGCCGCGTCCTAGGTCCGGTCAGCTCTGAAACTTATATCCGACCCAGGGTTCGGTGATGACATGCTTTGGGTGCGCCGGATCCTTTTCGATCTTCTTTCGCACCTGGTTGATGAACGTTCTGAGATATTCGACTTCGTCGCCGTAGTCCGGTCCCCATATGGCCTGCAGTAGCTTGGTGTGCGCGATCGGGACGTTCGCATTGGTGGCGAGATAGTGAAGAAGATCGAATTCCTTGGGGGTCATCCGTACCTCGCGGCCGCTTATTTTTACGGTTCGCGTGGTGGGATTGATCTCCAAGTCTCCCGCGCGAATGAGCGCCGAATCGCTGGACACCGGAAGCCGCCGCAACGCCGCCCGGATCCGGGCCAACAATTCCGGCATGCCGAACGGCTTGGTAATGTAGTCATCCGCGCCGGCGTCGAGGGCCGCCACTTTATCCTCCTCCGCGCTGCGAACCGTCAGCATGATGATCGCGGTATCCGACGTGCTTCGGATGGACCGGCAGGCTTCCAGGCCGCCGATTCCGGGCATGTTTACGTCCAGCAACACGAGGTCGAAGCGCTGTTCGCGCACCGCCTCGAGCGCTTCCTCCCCCGACCGCGCGTCGTACACGGCATAGCCTTCCCCCGTCAGGGTCGTTCGCATGATTCTGCGGATCTGGGGCTCGTCGTCGACGACGAGGATCTTGGCCGAGGTCATGGGATCTGGTCCGTCGTCAGCGGCAGCCGAATAATAAAGCGCGAACCCTTTCCGGCAGTGCTCTCCACGAACGCATCTCCGCCATGAGCGCGAGCGATCTCCCGGACCACCGAGAGGCCGATCCCGAACCCGGGAACGGCATGGCGGTTCAACCGCCCCCGGTAGAACCTCTCGAATACCCGGTCGGCCTCCGCGGGAGAAATCCCCGGGCCGTCATCCCTGACCCAAAACCGGACCTCAGAACTGTCAAGATCCGCGCCAAGCTCGATGGGCGATTTGCCCGGCGCATGCTTCAACGCATTGTCGAGCAGTTGCCGAAGACAGAGCTGGATCAGATCGCGGTCCACGTAAACTCCCGTCACCTGCGGAGCGACCGCCGTTTCCACCGGCCGATCCTCGAGCCGCGCGCGCGTTTGCGCGATCACGGTCTCGATCACCTGGCCGGGAGAAACCAGTGAGCGGCGCAGTTTGAACTTGCCGCCTTCAATCCGCGACATCTGGATTGCATCGCTCACCAGGTTGTCGAGCCGGTCGGTTTCTTCATTCACGATGCTGAGAAGCTCGCGATCCTGGACGGTCAAATGGTTTTCGGCCAGCACCGTAGTAGTTGCCGCCTTGATGGAAGTCAGCGGCGTCTTGAACTCGTGAGCAATTGCATCCAGCAGCGTGGACTTCAATTCTTCGCTTTGCCGCGCCGCCTTTGCCAGATTCTCGATCTCCTGCGTGCGCGCGCGTTCGAGTCCGATCGCCACCAGGCTGCAAACCGCGTCGAGCGCCGTGTCCGACACGAGGCCGCGAATGGCAAGAACGCCGGCCGGTTTCGTGCCGAGTCGAATGACCGCTAATCGCGAATCGGAGCTGTCTATCCGCTCGATTTCCCCGGCCACGATCCGCTGAAACGTGCCGGCCGGCACGCTGAGGTCTTCGGGTCCGGCCAGGTGGTTTTGAGATGAGCTTACGTCAAACAGCGACACCGCGCGCAACTCGAATGCTTCGGCCACATGACGAGCCAGGCGCGATGCCACCGGCTGGTCTCCGGAATCGAGAAGGATCGACCGCCCCAGCGAATAAAGACGCTCCAGTTCGAGTTGCCGGCCTATGGCGGTTTGGGCCTGGCGCTTCACGCTCGCCGAGAGTTGACCCGCCACGATGCCGGTTACCAGAAACGCCCCCAGGGCGATCCAGTTTTGCGGGTCTGTAATGGTGAACTTGCCGACCGGCGGCAGAAAGAAGAAGTTGTAGCAGAGCATCGCCACCACAGAGGTCACAACCGTTTGAGTGAAGCCCCAGCTGCTGGCGATGAACAGCACGGTCAACAGATAGGCGAATCCAGTCGTCGTCTGGTTGACTCCGGAGTACTTGCACGCCGCCGTGACCGCCGCCACGGCAGCCAACGATGCGAATAGTTTTCCGGCCGACGCCCAAGAGAATTTGCGCGTCTTGAACACTACCTGCATTCTAAAGCGGGGAACGGGCGGGCGCTATCCCGCGGTCCACCAGCGGCGCGCGGCGACCGCCGACCAGACCGCTTCCACCAAACCGAATGGCCATGCGCCTTGAAGAAACCCGTAAGCGGAACCGAGCACGCACGAGCCCGCGAACGCAAGAATGAACCAGCGGCTGCGCTGCTCGAGCGCGTAGAACACCAGCATCGCCGTCACCGCGAATAAGCCGAACGCCGTGAGCCTGTCCATTTGCATGTCGTTTGATTCATGGTAGCGGAGAGACGGCGCGAATCGCCGCGCCCGCCCGCGGAATTAAGCGATTTTCATGGAATCCTTATGAATTCCTTATACAGCTCTTGTGACTTCTTTACGGCTGAAATTCTACCCTCGGATCGGATGGTTGAAATGACAAGCAAAGACCAAGCCGGCCGTCGCCCGGCTGCGGCCCGCGAAGCTTCGCTGAAGCCGGCCCGGCGATTTTCCGGCGCGGGCGCATTGGAAATCGTGGTGCCATATTCGAGCCCGCAACTGACGGCCAAGGTAGTCGAACGGGCCGGCGCGCTCGGTGCGGGTCTCGATGTGAGGCTGAAGCTTGTCGCCGTTTATGTTGCTCCCTACCCGGCCGAGCTCCGCTGTCCCGCCGCCATGGAGCGGCATCTCACCGCCCGCTTGACGGAAATTGCCGAGCGCGCGAGCCTGCCTGCCAGCTTGCATCTTGTGGTATCGCGCGACCGCCTCGATGGACTTCGCCGGCTTCTGCGGCCGGGATCCGCCGTGCTCTTGGGAACCCGGAAGCGTTTCTGGCGCACGCGCGAAGAGAGACTGGCCCGCGATCTGACGCGCCAGGGTCATCAGGTTTCTCTAATACATTTCGTTTGAGGAGTCGCCGTCATGCTTGATGCCGCATACGTCGCGATCAGCATTCTGTGCTTCGCCCTCGCGTGGGCCTTTGTCAAGGGATGCGATCGGCTCTAAGGATTCGATATGGAATACGGAATTTCACTCGTGATTGCTGTAGCGCTGGGCGTGTATCTGATCTTTGCGCTCCTTCGCCCCGAGCGTTTTTAGGGGAAATCGAATGACTGCGAACGGATGGTTGCAGATCGCGATTTATTTTCTGATTCTGCTCGCCCTGGCAAAGCCGCTCGGGTTGTACATGACCAGGGTCGTGCAAGGCGAGCGCACGTTCCTGCACCGCGTTTTGCGGCCCCTGGAAGTCGCCATCTACAAGCTGTGCGGGATCGATGAAACGGCCGAGCAGCATTGGACCGGCTACGCCGGCGGTATCCTGCTGTTCTCCGTCGCCACCCTCCTGGTGACGTATCTCGTGCAACGCATTCAGCAGTGGCTGCCGTGGAATCCGGCGGGGCTGGGAAACCTTACGCCCGACCTGTCGTTCAACACCGCGATGAGCTTCACCACCAATACCAATTGGCAGTCGTACGTGCCGGAAACCACCGTCAGTTACCTCACTCAGATGGTTGGATTGGCCACCCACAACTTCTTCTCGGCGGCGGTCGGTTTGGCTGCCGGCGTTGCCGTGATTCGCGGATTCGCGCGGCACTCTGCAAAGACGCTGGGCAATTTCTGGGTCGACATGGTGCGCAGCCTTGTGTATGTGCTGCTGCCCCTGTCGATAATCGGCGCGCTCTTCCTGGTGTCCCAAGGCTCGATTCAGAATCTTCATCCCTACGAAAAGGTCGCCACGCTCGAAGGCGGTACGCAGACGATTGCGCAGGGGCCGGCGGCCTCGCAGGAAGCCATCAAGATGCTGGGCATCAACGGCGGCGGCTTCTTTAACGCCAACTCGGCGCACCCTTACGAAAATCCGACGCCGCTTTCGAACATGGTTCAGATGTGGCTGATTTTCATCATCCCCGCCGGACTGACCTATACGTTCGGCAAGATGGTACGGGACACGCGCCAAGGCTGGGCCATTTTCGCCGCCATGAGCATCCTGTTCCTGGCCGGCGTGTTCGTGGCGTATCCTGCCGAACAGGCGGGGAATCCGAACCTGGCGAAGCTCGGGATCGAAACCCGGGCCACCGCCACGCAGCCCGGCGGCAATTTTGAAGGTAAGGAAGTTCGGTTCGGCATTCCGGGTTCGGCTCTGTTCGCCGTCATCACCACCGGCGCCAGTTGCGGCGCGGTCAACAGCATGCACGACAGCTATACGCCGATCGGCGGAATGATTCCGCTGCTCAACATCCAGCTGGGCGAGATCATCTTTGGCGGTGTCGGCTCGGGGCTCTACGGCATGCTCTTGTTTGCATTGCTGTCCGTGTTCAGCGCCGGCCTCATGGTGGGCCGCACGCCCGAGTACCTCTGCAAGAAGATCGAGCAGAAAGAAGTCAAGATGGCGATGTTGTCGGTACTGGTCGCGGCGCTCAGTATCCTTGGATTTTCCGCGTGGGGCTCGGTGGCGCATTTCCCCAAGGACGGCTATATCAATCCACCGGGCGCCACCACCGCCAATCTCGGCAACAACGGGCCGCACGGGTTTTCAGAAGTGTTGTATGCCTACAGCAGCGGCACGGGCAACAATGGCAGCGCCTTCGCCGGACTTAATGCCAACACCCCGTTCTTCAACACCTCCATTGGCCTGGCGATGTTTGCCGGCCGTTTTCTGATGATGATTCCGCTGCTCGGCATGGCCGGGAGCCTGGCGCAGAAGAAGGCGGCGCCCGTTTCGTCGGGAACCTTCCCCACGCACGGCCCCTTATTTGTGGCTCTGCTGGTCGGCGTGGTCCTGATTGTGGGCGCGCTCACTTACTTTCCGGCTTTGTCGCTCGGCCCGATTGTCGAGCACTACTTGATGCAGGGCGGAAAATTGTTTTCCTTTCTGAATACCGGCGTGGTGTGGGGGTAGGATGATGCCAGTGGCAGCGCAGCCAGAACCGAAGCAACCTGCTGGCGAAGACGTAACATTACTCATTCCCAAGAAAGCGCTGCGGGCGCGTCCGCTGTTCGATCCCCCGATCGTCAAGCGCGCCATCGGCGATTCCTTCCGCAAGCTGCACCCGCGGCTGATGGCGAAAAATCCGGTCATGTTCGTGGTCGAAGTCGGCGCTCTCGTCACGACCGTGCTGTGCGCCCGCGATCTCGCCGTTAACGCCCCCATTGCCGGATTCACCTTCCAGATCACCCTCTGGCTCTGGTTTACCGTGCTGTTCGCCAACTTCGCCGAAGCCATGGCGGAAGGGCGCGGCAAGGCGCAGGCGGATACGCTGCGCAAGACCAAGACCGAGACCACCGCGCGCCGCGAACAGAGCGGCGGCCGGACCGAAACCGTCCCCGCCGCTTCGCTGCGCAGCGGCGATATCGTTCGCGTCGAGCAGGGGGAAATCATCCCCGGCGACGGCGATGTCATCGAAGGCATCGCCAGCGTGGATGAATCGGCGATCACTGGAGAATCCGCTCCCGTCATCCGCGAATCCGGCGGCGACCGCAGCGCCGTTACCGGCGGCACGCGCGTGCTGTCGGACTGGATTCGCGTCAAGATCACCTCGAATCCGGGCGAGACTTTCCTCGACCGTATGATCGCGCTGGTCGAGGGCGCGCAGCGGCAGAAGACGCCCAACGAGATCGCGCTCAATATCGTAATCGCCGGCTTGACCCTGATCTTCCTCTTTGCCGTGGTCACGCTCCAGCCGTTCGCGGCCTATAGCGTCGCCTCCAGCGGCAGCGGCCTCGTCCCATCGGTCGCGGTGCTGATCTCGCTGCTGGTTTGTTTGATCCCCACCACGATCGGCGGTTTGCTCTCCGCCATCGGCATCGCCGGCATGGACCGGGTCATGCAGCACAACGTGCTCGCCATGAGCGGCAAAGCGGTGGAAGCCGCCGGCGACGTCAATACACTTTTGCTCGACAAAACCGGCACCATCACGCTGGGCAACCGCCAGGCTGTCGCGTTTATTCCGGTCGGCCATACCGAGCATCACGAATTGGCCGACGCCGCGCAGCTTTCGAGCCTCGCCGATGAGACGCCCGAAGGCCGCTCCATCGTCGTGCTGGCCAAGCAAAAGTTCAACATCCGCGGGCGCGAGGTGATGGAACACGAGGCGCGCTTCATCCCCTTCACCGCGCAGACCCGCATGAGCGGCGTCGATCTGGATGGCCGCCGCATCCGCAAGGGCGCTACCGAATCGGTTTCCGAATTCGTGCGCGAGCACGGCGGCAGCGTCCCCCCCGAACTCCTGGAAGTCACGGACCGCATCTCGCGATCCGGCGGTACGCCGCTGGTCGTCGCTGACCGCGGCCGCGTCTTGGGCGTCGTCCACCTGAAAGACGTGGTCAAAGGCGGCATGCGCGAACGTTTCCAGCAGTTGCGCGCCATGGGCATCCGCACCATCATGATCACCGGCGATAACCCCCTCACCGCCGCTGCCATCGCCGCCGAAGCCGGCGTCGACGATTTCCTGGCCCAGGCCACTCCGAAAGACAAGATGGATCTGATCAAGAAGGAGCAGGCCGGCGGCCGCCTGGTCGCGATGACCGGCGACGGAACCAATGACGCCCCCGCGCTCGCTCAGGCCGATGTCGGCCTCGCGATGAACACCGGCACCATAGCGGCAAAGGAAGCGGGCAACATGGTCGACCTCGACAGCAATCCCACCAAGCTGATTGAAGTCGTCGCCATCGGCAAGCAACTCCTGATGACCCGCGGCGCGCTCACGACCTTCTCCATCGCCAATGACGTCGCGAAATATTTCGCGATTCTCCCGGCCATGTTCTCCGCTACCTATCCGGCCCTGGCGGCGCTCAATATCATGGGCCTGCGGAATCCCGAGAGCGCGGTCTTAGCCTCGGTCATCTTCAACGCCTTGATCATCATCGCGCTGGTGCCGCTGGCGTTGCGCGGCGTAAAATACCGGCCGACCAGCGCCGCCGCCATGCTGCGGCGCAATCTGTTGATTTACGGTGTCGGCGGCGTGATCGCTCCTTTCCCCGGCATCTGGCTGATCGATCGTTTGCTGGGGCTGTTGCGTCTGGCGTAAGGAAATCACAATGAATCAAATCAAGATCACAATTCTTGCCACGATCGTATTGACGATCTTGTTCGGCTTGGCGTACCCGCTTGTGTTCACCGGACTCGCCCAGGTGCTTTTCCCGCGCCAGGCCAACGGCAGCCTTGTGACGGTCAATGGCAAAATCGTCGGCTCCGAACTGATCGGGCAGCGCTTCACCAAACCGGAATATTTTCATGGCCGGCCTTCCGCCGCCGGGAAGGACGGCTACGACGCCGCCAATTCCAGCGGCTCGAATCTCGGACCCACAAACCAAGCGCTGATTGACCGCGTGAACGGCGGCCTCCAAAAGTTCCGGGCCGAAAACCCGGAGTACACCGGCCCGATCCCGGCCGACCTCCTGACTTCCTCCGCAAGCGGGCTCGATCCCCACATCAGCCCCGCTTCGGCGGAAGCTCAGGTGGCGTGGGTTGCGAAGGCCCGCGGCGTCAGTCCGGATCGCATTGCCGAGCTCGTCGCCAGGCACACCGAGGGCCGCCAGTGGGGCGTCTTTGGCGAACCCCGCATCAACGTGCTTCTCCTGAATGTCGACTTGGACCGCACTCTCCCTCTGCGCAAATAGAATAGAGGTGACGTGACGGGACAGACCAAGCGCAGGCCCAGCCCGGAAGAGCTGCTGCGCCGTTTGCAGGCCGAGGAACGCCGGGAGCGGCGCGGCCGGTTGAAGGTGTTTCTCGGCTACGCCTCGCGGGTCGGCAAATCGCAGCGCATGCTGCACGAAGGCCTGCGCCGGAAGCAGCGCGGGCAGGATGTCGTGGTCGCCGCCATTCAGGCCGTCGTGCCTCCCGACGTGGCGGAAATCCTGCAGAAACTCGAGGTAATTCCGACCGTCCGCTGGATGCATGACGCGCGCCCCTACGAAGTGATCGACCTGCCCGCCGTGTTCCGCCGGCATCCCGGCGTCTGCCTGATTGACGGCCTGGCATACGACAATCCTCCCGGAAGCCGGAATCCCAAGCGCTGGCAGGATGTCAACGAGCTGCTCGATCGCGGCATTTCCGTCATCACTGCCGTCAACCTGCAGCATATCGAGGAACAGCAGCCGGCTGTCGAGCGCATCACCGGCAAGCGCGCCACCCAATGCATTCCCCAAGCCTTTCTCGTCGAAGCCGATGAAATTGAAGTGGTCGACGCGCCTCCCGAGGAGCTCCACCCCGCCCCGGGCGAGCCGGACCCCCGCCGCCTCGGCGAACTGCGCGAACTGGCGCTGCTCCTGGCGGCCGATGTGGTGGACCGCCAGCTGCTCGAATATCTGCGCTCGCACCAGCTGACCCCGCAATGGGGCACCCAGGAGCGCATCCTGGTCTGCCTGACGCCGCATAGCGACCCGGAGATGTTGAGGGCGGGCCGGCGGAACGCCCGGCGTTTCCACGGCGCGCTGCTGGCCGCGCATGTGGAGCAGACCAATCTGTCGCCGGCGGATCAGAAGCTGCTCGCCGCTCAGCTCGCTGCGGCCCGCGACGCCGGCGCCGAGTTGCACACGTTTCGGCCGGGCGACTTCGTGACGGCAGTCCTGCAGCTGGCCCGCGAGCAGCGCGTGACCCAGATCTTCATCGGCCACACGTTGCGCCGCCGCCGCTGGTTCGCGCGTGGCCCCGTCGACCGGCTGATCGACGCCGCGGAAAATTTCGATGTGCGCGTCTTTCCGCACCGGGGGCAGCCGTGACCTCGGGCCAAAGAGGACGACTCAAGGTGTACCTCGGCTACGCCGCGGGCGTCGGCAAAACCTACCAGATGCTGGAAGACGCTCAGGAACTCCGGCGGCGCGGCATCGACGTGGTGGTCGGCTACTTCGAGCCGCACGGCCGCCAGGAGACCATCGCGCGCATCGAGGGGCTCGAAGCGATCCCGCGCAAAATCATTGAGTACCGGGGAACGCGGCTCGAGGAAATGGATACCGGGGCCATTCTGCGCCGCCGGCCGGCCGTCGCCGTAGTGGATGAGTTTGCCCATACCAACGTGCCGGGTTCGGAACGCGCCAAGCGCTGGGAGGATGTGCGAATTCTGTTGGACGCCGGCATCGACGTCCTGACCACCATGAATGTGCAGCACCTGGAGAGTTTGAATGACCAGGTCCGCGACGTAACCGGGGTGCGCGTGCGGGAGACCGTGCCGGACTGGGTGGTGGACGAAGCCGATGAGGTTCGCCTGATCGATCTCACGCCCCGTGCCTTGCGGCACCGGCTGGAGCGCGGCGTGGTTTACAGCTCCGACAAAGCCCGGCAGGCAATGGAACACTTCTTCACGGAGTCGAATCTCGCCGCCTTGCGCGAACTCGCGTTGCGCTATGCCGCGCACGAAGTCGAAGGCAAGCTGGAATCCAGCGTGGAGAACGGAGAGGCGGGCAGCGCCAGCCGGGAGCGCATCCTCATTTGTGTTACCGGCAACCCGTTCTCCGCCTCGTTGATCCGCCGCGGCAAGCGGGTCGCGGATTACTTGCGGGCCGACTGCATGGCATTGCACGTCCTGCCGGAAGGCGGCTGGACTTCGCTGCCGGCAGGCGTTCGCGAGGCGGTTGAACGCCACATTCACTTTGCGCGCAATCTGCGGATCGAGATGCACACGGTGGCCGGCGGCGAGGTTGCGCGCGCCATTGCGGCGTTTGCGCGCACCCATCAGATCACTCAGATCTTCCTGGGCCGTTCGGCGCCGCGCCGCTGGTTCCGCCTGGGACGGGGAACCGTCGTCCAACGCGTCGTGCGGCTCTCCTCCAACACCCAGATCACCATCGTGGCGCAACGCCGCCGGTGAACCTGCATTGCCAGCTTACCGGGATTCTGTATTCATACTTACACTAACCCAGTCGGGCCAGAACGGATCGACTGCAGTATGTTCGGTTACTTACAGGAAACGCGGCTTGGTCAAAGTGCTGGAAGTGCCGCCGAAGTGAGCGTACAGTCGTACTCAGGTTCATGACGAGGTGGAACGAACTATGACCACCGTTCTCGTAATAGCCGAGGACCTCGGGTTTCAGTTTTGGCTGGCCGAAGCGCTGGCCGAGGCCGGCTTTTTCGTCGTTCCCGCCCAGTCTCCGGCGAAAGCCAGGAAACTGCTGGCCCGAATCGGTTGTCCAGTGGACGTGGCGGTTTTCGATCCTGAACTCACCGGCGCCGGAGATTTCATCGAGCGCTTGCAGCGGTCCCAAGGCTACTTGCACGTGGTGTCGCTTTCGTCGCCCCGGGGCGAATTGTCCCAGGCCGAGTGGGTGGCCCGTGTGTGTAAATCGATGAGCCTTTCGGCGAGCGCTTGAACCGGCTGCCGGCCGGTGTTCGTCCGGCCATCGGGAGGGTGCTTGCTATGATGTGGAGATGAAGTGGATTTCCGCACTTTTTCTGTGTTCCCTCCTTAGTTTGCAAGCGCAGCAAGCAGCCCCGAAAGCGGTGCCTGCGTCTCCCGTGCCGGCTTCGATGGTTCCTCCCGATAAGGTTGTGATCTCGGCGGGAGGAACGCAGATCACGGCGGCTCAATTTAACGAGCTGATCGAAATGGTGCCGGAGCAGAACCGGCCGCTGGTGAAGACGCCGGCCGGCCGCAAGCAGTTTGCCGAGCAGATCGTCCGAATCCTGGTTCTGGCGGATGAGGCGAAGCACCGGAAGATGGATCAGACTTCGGCGTTCAAGACGCAGGTGGAGTTTCAAAACGATACGCTCCTCGCGCAGAAGGTTTTCGCCGAACTCGGCAAACCCAGCGACGAAGAAATGCGCAGTTACTACGACGCGCACAAAGCGGAGTTCGAGGAGGTGCGCGCCCGCCACATTTTGATTCGCGCGAAAGGTTCGCCGATGCCGGCCGATCCGGCGAAAAAGGAACTGACCGAGGAAGAAGCGCTGGCAAAAGCCCAGGAGTTGCGGAAGAAAATCCTGGACGGAGCCGATTTCGCCCAAGTCGCCGCCGAGGAATCGGATGATTCTTCGAAGAGCAAGGGGGGCGATCTCGGCTTCGTGCATCGCGGCCAATTGGTGCCGCCCTTCGAGCAGGCCGCGTTCGCGTTGAAGGTGGGCGAGGTGAGCGAGCCGGTCAAGACGCCCTTCGGCTATCACCTCATCAAGGTGGAAGAAAAGAAAGATCCCTCGTTCGAAGAGGCCAAACCCGAGATTACCCAGCGTCTGCAGCCGCAGCGGTCGAAAGATGCGGTGGAGGATCTGGTGAAGAAAGCTTCCGTCACGATGGATCCGCAGTTCTTCGGCGAGACGGCAAAGTAGCGTGCAGACCTCCCGGCTGACGATGGCGTGCCCGGTGTGCGGCGCGACGGAAGTCTATTACACCTGTACGCCGAATTGCTGCTTCAATCACGTGTGCGGCGCGTGCGGCAGCACGTTTGAGCCGGTTACCAAAGCGACAGGAGAAACGGTTACGGGAGTGCGGGCGCCGGAGCCGCTGCCGGAAGCGGCCGATCCGACGGTCGCCTGCGCCAGGTGCGAGGCCACCAGCGTCTATCTCGCCGAACCCGGCCGCCTGGTCTGCGGCGGCTGCGGCGCGGTCCTGGTTCTGGAATTTACCGAAATTGCTCCGGCGTAATTGTCCGCCGAGCTACGTGGATGGTATGCTGTGAGCAGACGTGGATTGATTTAGGGCCTTCGGGTCCAGCTAATTGCAACCACGAAAAAAAGTGCTAAAGGCGAGTCGGTCCGTTCGATACGTTTCTGACCCTGGCGCCTGAAGGCTCCAGGGTTTTTGTTTTCGAGCCCACCTGTTCGCCGGATGCTGGAGGTAACGATGAGCGTCTGGCCCCCATCCGCCACGCCGAGTCTGGCGGGCGACCGCGGCGCCCTGGTTTCGGTTTCCATCGATGTGGAAGCGCGCAACCTCGAGTCCGTACTCGACGCGCTGGCACACGTTTCGTTTCCGGTGAATCCCCAGATCTATCATGACGCGGCCCTGATCTATATCTATCCGGACGGCCGGCAGGAAACCCAGCCGGTGACCTTGGTGGAGTTTCCGGCGTATTCCGGGCAGTTGGAAGAACTGCGTCAAACCTTGGCGGCGTTCGGCTTCGATCCGGCGCGGGCCCAGGTGACCGATATGCTCTCCGAGATCCACGCGGAATTGCGTCCGGAGATGCCTCCCGCGGGAGCCGCCTATGCGGTGCGCTACCGCCGCAAATGCCGGACAGCCGGCGCGGCGGGCTAGAAACCGTACCGTTCTTCGCTCCACGGATCGCCGCGCATGTGATAGCCGTTGGCTTCCCAGAAGCCGGGCCGGTCATTTTCCATCAACTCGGCCCAAGCGACCCATTTTGCGCTTTTCCAGGCGTAGAGGCGCGGGACGATCAGCCGGGCCGGTCCTCCATGTTCCGGCGAGATCGGCTCGCCGTCGTGAAGAATCGCGATCAGAGCATCCTCGGCCAGGAAATCCGCAAGCGGCAGATTGGTGGTCCACCCGTCGTCGTATCCGCCCACCAGGACATAGCGGGCGGAAGGCCGGGCGCCGCCGGCCCGTTCGACCAGCTCGCGGACGGAAACCCCTTCCCACAGATTCCCCAACCGCGACCAGCGGGTGACGCAATGGAAGTCGGCGAACACCTTGGTGCGCGGCAGCTTCGAAAACTCTTCCCAACTCCACTCGGCGGGCCGGCCCACCAGCCCGCCGATCCGGAAGCTCCACCGCTGCAGGTCGATTTCGGGCGGGCCGCCGGCATCGAGAATCGGCCACTTCTTCGTGCGCGACTGGCCGGGGGGCACGCGCTCGGCCCGCCGGGTGTCCGGGCTGATCACCACGTCGGCCGGCAGACCGTCGGGTGTGGGGATCTCTTCGCCCTGCGTTTTGGTCTGGTCCATTTCAAACATCGCTTCATTCTAGCGGTACTTCCAACGGGCTCCAGTACGAGGTCCAAACACCAGGGGAATTTTTCGACGTTTCGCTGGCGGGAAAATTGCTTCATAATGTTGTGCAGTTGCGGCCGGTGTATTGGCTCACCGGGCGCGCAGGCGATTCCATGGCGATCTTCTCGGGTTCTCCGGTTGGTGGCGCGCGCCGAAGCCTCCACGCGATGGTTGTGTTACTGAGTACCAGCAGCGCTGTGTTTGCCCAGGCGCTGGTGCCGGGCGGCATGTCGCGGTTGTTTCCGTCCGACGCCGCCATCCTGGAAGCGCAGGAGGCGCGGAAGGATCTGCCGTGCTCCGTCACACCCGTAAAACCAACCCTGGGTTTCGACCTCAAATTCCACGCGGGTTATGAAGTGGCCGTTCCGCTTCGCGAACTGGCGGGGGAGAGCAATCAACTGACAATGGTCTTCCGTGTCATTCCGGACGGCCGCCCCGAAGATGCTTTCTATCTGTCGCAGCGCATGTCGGTGCCTTCGATCGAGGAGGATTCCAAGGGCGAAGCGTACCTGCGCGGAGCGTTTGACGTGGGGGAGGGGAAGTACCACATCGACTGGTTGATGCGCGACCGCAGCGAGCGCTTCTGCTCGTCGGGGTGGGACATTGAGGCCGCGCTGGCGCCGAAGGATAAGGACATGGCGCTGGATATCGCGGCGCACCGCGTCGAGCCGGTCGAGACCGAGCCGTTCAAACAGGAGCCGCCGGTGGCGCGCGATGCGCACGAACCGCCGCTGAACGTAAAAGTGATGGTGAACTTCGCGCCGCAAAACGCGCTTTCGGCCACTCTCCAGCCGCTGGACACCAACGCCCTGATTTCCATCCTGCGCAACATCGCGCGCGACCCGCGCATCGGCAAGTTTTCCGTAGTCGCGTTCAACATGCAGGAACAGAAGGTCTTGTACCGGCAGGAATCCGCTTCCCAGATCGATTTCCCGGCCTTGGGCGAGGCCTTGACGTCGCTCAATCTCGGCACGGTCGATCTGAAGAAACTGGAGCAGAAGCACAGCGATACCGACTTCCTCGCCAGCCTCATGAAACGCGAGATGAAACCCGACAGCGATCAGCCCGACGCCATGATCATCGCGGGGCCGAAAGTGATGTTGGACGACGCCGTCCCCCAGGACACCCTCAAAGACATCGGGGAGCCCAAGTTCCCGGTGTTTTACATGAATTACAACCTGAATCCGCAGGCCAATCCGTGGCGGGACGCCATCGGGTCGGCGGTGAAGGCGCTGAAAGGCGCGGAGTACACCATCAGCCGGCCGCGCGACCTGTTTTTCGCCTGGAGCGACATCATGGGCCGTATTGTAAAATCGAAGTTCGGGAGGACGGCCGCGCTTCCGGGCCCCTCCTCGCCTTGACCATGCGAGCCCTCTCCATCGCGCTGGCGGCTGCTTTCACCGGGATCCCTGCCGTCGCGCAGCAGTTCGGCGCCGCCGAAAATCTCGCCCCCTATGTTCCCACCCCGCAGGCAATCGTGGAAAAGATGCTGGAGGCCGGCCACGTCAAGCCGGGCGAGTTGGTGTACGACCTCGGCAGCGGCGACGGGCGCGTGGTCATTACCGCCGCGCAGAAATTCGGGGCGCGGGCGGTGGGGATCGAGTTGCGCGCCGACCTGTGCCGCATCGCGTCCGAGCGCATCAAAATGCTCGGGCTCGACGACCGGGTCCGGATGGTGCAGGGCAGCGCGCTTCGCGTGGACCTAAGCCCGGCCGACGTGGTCACGATGTGGCTGCTGACGAGTTCCAACGAGCGCATGAAGCCGAAACTCGAAAAGGACCTGAAGCCCGGCTCCCGGGTGGTGTCCAACCAATTCCCGATCAAAGGCTGGAAACCGTCCGAAATCGTCAAGGCCCGGGACGGCTCCATGGAGCACACCATCTACGTGTACGAGATCGGCCGCAGCAACTAAACGGCTTCGATCGAAGCCACTTTTTTCGCAAATCACCCGAATCCTCAATCACTTGCAAAAACGAAACGGCTACACTGTAGCCATTTTGCGCGCGCCCGGCGCGCGATTCGGGGGAACTTTGCCGGGTGTATACTCAACGATGTTAAGGATTGCGGAGATACTCTCAGGGGGAAACATGAAACAGCAACTGGCGGCCATTAGCCTGTTCGCCGGCCTGGCTCTTGGGATGGGAGCGCCGGTTTGGGCGCATCATTCCTTTGTGGCGGCCTACGATATGAAGCAACCGGTCGAGGTCCATGGCGTGATCGATAAGGTGCTGCTGCAAAACCCCCATTCGTGGTTTTACATCGACGTGAAGGACGCGAACGGAAAGGTGGAGCAGTGGGCGTTCGAGGCGGGGACGCCGAGCGGCATGATCCGGAATGGCTACAAGCCGGGCATTATTCACTCGGGCGCCGAGGTCACCATCAAGGGGTTCCGGGCCAAGGACGCATCGCAGAAGCGAGGCATGCTGCGCGAACTGATCACTTCCGACGGACACGTCTATGGCTTGTTCGGACCGCAGTAGACGCGGAGAGATTATGAAAACGCCCATGGTGAGCGCGGCGATCGCCGGAATGTTGTGGTTCGCGGCCCCGGGGCCGGCGCGGCTCGTGGCTCAGGCCAGCGCGGGCGAAGCGGCCAAGGCCTCCCCGGTTCCGCGGATGCCCGACGGGCATCCGGATCTGTCGGGAGTCTGGTGGCGCGGCGAGGACGTGGGCGGCCGCACCGGGGCGGCGCTCGGCCCCCGCGGCGGGCGCGGCGCGCAGCCGGCGCCAACTTTCGCCAGCCTTTACCAGCCGTCGGCGCAAGCCAAGGCGAAAACCCTCCGCGATAAGGACGACCCCTCCCTCAACTGCACTCCGACCGCGTTCGGCACCTTGAATGTCAGCCTGTTCGACGTGGGGGCGGTCGGGCAGATTGTCCAGACGCCGAAATTCGTCATCATGCTGACCGAGACCTATCACGGCTTCCAGATCATTCCGGTCGACGGCAGGCCGCACCGGGACGACCAGCCGCCGTCCAACCGCGGCGATGCCATCGGCCATTGGGACGGCGACACCCTGGTGGTGGACAAGACCAATTTCAACGACAGCACCTGGATCTCGGCCGAAGGCCGCGTATCGTTCCACTCCGACGCGCTGCACATTGTCGAGCGCTATCACCGGGTGGACGCCAACACGCTCGAGATCGAAGCGACCCTCGAAGATCCCAAGGTGCTGACCAAGCCGTGGGTGGTTCCGAAGCAGACTCTGAAGCTGGCGCCGTTCGATCAGATCCTGCAGCTGGACTGCGCGGTGGGCGACGTGAAAGGCCTGATCGACGCGGTGCAATCGGATTCCGGCAAGAATTGAACGGCGTTCACGGCGTCCGATTGAGAAAACGGTCGGCCCAGGGGATGAAGTCCTTCCAGTTCGGCGCGTCGGTATGCCCGCCGTCGTGCTGGCGCCACGCGAGCTGGCCGGCGAGCAATCCGACATTGACGGGCGGCATTTTCGCCGTGTGATAGTCGTCGGAGACGCCGAGGTCTTTGGCGCCGAGAAGGCGAAACACGGGGCCGGCGGCCACCGCTGCCATGAAACTGCCCTGGTGATCGAGCCACCGGGCGTCGCCTTTTTCCGGCACGCCGTAGCTGATAAATGTCGGGCGGGGGGCGCAGAGCGCGATCAGTTCGTGCGCGTCCACCGGCAGATCGCCGGCGTTGCGGCTGCCGAAGGAAGCTTCGGCCGCGCCGTACTTCAGAAAATTGCCGGCCATCCAGTGGTACTCGCCCGTGCCGGTGAGGTTCTCCACTGCTTCTCCCCAATTGCGCCGATGGAGTTTGGCTCCGCCTTCCCCGGAAGATCCCACCAGAACGACGGCGAAACGCGTATCGAAAGCCATCGCGACCAGCGCCGCTTTGCCGTACCGGGAAACTCCTTCGATGCCGACCCGCTTGGCGTCCACGGCATGTTCGGTTTCCAGGTAATCGAGGCCGCGCGAGGCGCCCCACGCCCACGCGCGTAACGCGCCCCAATCGTCCGGCTTGCGAGGCTGGCCTTTGTTCACAAGGCCGATGATGCCGCGCGTCAAGCCGGCGCCGTTGTCGGCCTGAATGCTGATCGGATTGAGGTAGGCATAGCCCCAGCCATCGGCGATCAGCTGCTCGGTGGCGGGCGGGTCGGCGGAAGCCGCAGCGGGCCGCCGGGCGCCGGCCCGCCCGAACATCATCATCACCGGCACCGGCCGCGCGGCGTCCGCCGGCGTGACGAGGGTCATCTCGATGTTCACCTCTATGAGCGGGTAAGAAGAATTGTCGACATGTCCGGTGAGCTGCTTCTCGACAATCGGACGCCCGCCGCTGGTGCCCTTGCTCGTAGCCGTGACGGTCCAGCTTACCGGGGGGACAGTGGGGGGCACGCGGCCGAACACCTCGCGTTCGAAGTCCTCGACGATTTCGGGGCGGCGGCGCTGCCACCACAGCGCCGGAGTCGTGACCTTCGTGCCGTCTTTCAGCGTCAGGGCATCGGGAAGGTCGGGAAAGGGGTTGGCCTTGGACTCGTCGTAATTGGCATGATTGGGCGCGCTTTCATTGCCGCTCGGGCCCGGCCGCAGCGCGGTGATTCCGAGCTGCTCCATCATGTTCTGATGATCCTGCTCGGCGGTCCAATTTTTCGGCGCGGGCGCGCCCGCGGGCTGCCCGAAAGCGGACAGCGTGGCAAGAAGCAGGAAATGGAAAAGAAACACGGGCAGAGCGGAGCGAAGCCGCGGCGAATTCAGGGACGACATCGGAGCTGAATCGTATTCTAGCCCGGACCGTACAATGGAAGCATCGAGCTATGTGGAAACGATTGGCCGGATGGGCGGCGTGGGCCGCTTTATCGGCCGCCTCGCTGGGGGCGCATCATTCCGCGGCGGCCGAGTACGACGCGTCCCGGCTGCTGGTGCTTACGGGCAAGGTGATCAAGGTCGAGTGGACCAACCCGCACGTGCATTGGCACTTTGCGGTCACCAACGCGAAAGGGATTACGAGCGACTGGTATCTGGAGATGGCCAGCCCCAACGGAATGCGACGCCAGGGATGGCTGCCGAACACCGTCCAGGCGGGAGACGTGGTGACGGTGGAAGCGTACGGCGCCAAGGATTTCGCGACGGTGGCGAAGGCCCACCGCATCAAAGTGCCCGACGGCCGCTGGCTGTGGGTGGATTCGGGCGGCCCCAACGGACCGCCGGATGCCGGCGCTTCAAAATAACCGCGTCTCTACGGCGAAGGAATCGGAGCAAAGTGAGGGAACGCACCGGCGAAACCGGGCGGAACATGCGAATCGCCGTACGGAAATGTGGCGGCCGGGCCGTCCGCGCCCGGCCGCTAAGCGGCCGCGCGTACCGCCTTAGGGCGTCACGGGCCCGGTATGAAAGCCGCCGAATAAGAGAAACAGCAGAATGACCAGCAGGACGGCTCCCAGCCCCACTCCGGCGCCCCCACCGTATCCCCAGCGTCCGTAACCGTAATAGCCGCCCCCCATTCCCAAGAGCAGCAGAAGAATGATCAGCAGTAACAGCATCTGTTACTCCTTTCTGTCCCACGGGAGCTGCAGCACTTGACTGGCCGAAGCCGGCGGGAACAACCGACTGTACGAAGGCTTAGTTCTGAAGGTTACTGCACGGGGCGGCCGGCCAGGCCGACCCGACGCAGCAGATCGGCAAAGCGCGCATCCGAGCGGACGGCATCAAAGAACGGATCTACCTTCAGGTTGACCAGCCAGGCCGAACGATCGGCATAGGCTTTGTCCATCCAATCGAACGCCTGGTCCTTTTCGCCCAGAGCCAGTTCAATCACGGCGATCCACATGGGCTGAACATAAGTGTCGGCGGAACGCTTGGTGAGTTCTTCCAGAGTGGCCCGGGCCGCGGCGGTCTGGTGATCGACGGCTTGGACATAGCCAAGGGCCGCGAGCTCGTTGGTATCTCCCTCGGAGAGGTCGAGCGCTTTGCGGAAGTCCGCAAGCGCCTCGGCGAGTGTGCCGCGGCCGAGATCGGCGCGGCCGAGCAGGACATGGGCCGGGACGGAGGTGGAGTCGGCCGCCAGCACTTTTTGAGCCTGTTCGGCAGCCCCGGCATACCGGCGCGCATAATAGGCCCGATAGCCGAGCGCGATAGCGGCTTCGGCCGATTGCGTGTTCAACTCCACAGCCCGGTTGAGCTGCGACAGTGCTTCGTCAAAACGGCCCTGCGCCGTCAGGAATTGGCCATACCACAGGTGAGCCGTTGGATAGCCGGGATTGAGTTGCAAGGCGCGCTGAAACTCGCGTTCGGCGCCGGCCCAATCCCAGAGGTGAAACGCGGCCCAGGCGAGCGAGGTATGGGCTTCGGCGAGGCCGCTGTCGAGTTCGAGCGCTTTGGCGGCCGCGCTCTGCAACTTGGGCATCACTTCGCGGGCGGGCAGAACGTTGAAATCGGCCAGCAAAGCATAGGCATCCGCCAGGCCGGCATAGGCGAGGGCGTAACGGGGGTCCTTCTGAATGGCCTGGTTGAAGAAGTCGATGCTCTGCTGCAAACCATCCAGGGTGCGCTTGTTCCACTGGTAGCGGCCCTGGAGGTAGAGCTGGTAGGCGGCCGAGTCTTCGGTGGCCCGGCGGGCCATGCGCTGCAGGTCAGCGCCGGTCAGCTGCATGCGCAGCTTTTGGGAGATCTCCTGCGAGATCTGCTGCTGGGTCGCGAGGACGTCGTCCACTTTGCTCAGGTATTGGCTGCCCCAGATCTGCCGGTTTCCGTTCACGTCCACCAGTTCGGCGCTGATGGCGAACTCGCTGCCGCGGCGCACTAGGCGGCCGGTCAGCACGGCGCGCACATTCAATTGCCGGCCCGCCTCCTCCGGGGCGAGATCCTTGTTCTTAAAGCGGACCACCGAGCTGAAGGAACGCACCGAAAGTTTGGGAATCTGCGAGAGGTTGTTGATGATGCTCTCGGCGATTCCGTCGCTCAGGTATTCGGTACCGGAGTCGCCGCCCATATTGGCGAACGGCAGGACGGCGATGGAATCGAGCGGTTTTTCGCGTGTGGCGAAATAGGCGCCCGCCGCGCCCAGGACCACGGCTATCCCGATGGCGGCTCCGACCGCGCGCCGGTTTCGCCGAACCGCCGTGACCACGTATTCCGCGCTCGAAGGCGCCGCGGCCGGGGCAGAGACTGGCGTTTGCAGCGCGGGGGCGGCGGCTGTTCGCGAGACGCCGGAGGCAGCCGGCAGAGAGACAGCCATGCTGATAGAAGCCGTGCGCTGCGAATCGGCATCGCGGCGGAGCCGCTTCAAATCGGCGCGAATCTCCGCCGCGCTCTGATATCGCATGTCGCGGCTCTTCTCGAGGCCCTTGAGGATGATGCGTTCGAGTTCCGGCGGCACGTCGGGGCGTAACTGGCTGGGCGGCACCGGCGCATTCTGAAGAATCGAGACGAAGGTGAGCGCCGTCGTATTTCCCTGGAAGGGCGAAACGCGCGTCACCATCTCGTATAAGACGACGGCAAACGAGAACAGGTCGCTGCGCGGATCGAGATCTTCGCCGCGCGCCTGCTCCGGCGACATGTAGGCGACGGTGCCGAGGGTGGAGCCCGGGCTGGTGACCAGTTCGTCCAGAGCGGCGGTGGGGGCCTGCGAGCCGACCGAAGGTCCGCGGCTGCCGACTTTCGCCAGACCGAAATCCATGATCTTGGCCTGGCCGCGATTGGTCACAAAAATATTCGCAGGCTTGATATCGCGGTGAACGATGCCGGAGCTATGGGCGGCATCGAGCGCATCCACGATCTGAATGGCGAGATCGAGGACCTGCTGCAGGTCCATGGGAGGCCCCAGGATGGCGTCCCGAAGCGTCCGCCCTTCGAGGCACTCCATCACCAGGAAGGGGCGGCCTTCGAATTCACCGATATCGTGAACCGTGCAAATATTCGGGTGATTGAGGGCCGAGGCGGCCCTGGCCTCACGGGCGAAACGCTCCACCGCGATGCGATCGTGGGCCAGCGATTCCGGCACGAACTTGACGGCAACCGGACGGCCGAGCCGGGTATCTTCGGCCCTGTAGACGACACCCATGCCTCCCTGGCCCAAAGCCGCCGAAATCCGGTAGTGCGAGATGGTTTTGCCGAGCATGAAACACTCGGGCGCAGCCCAGCGTCCGTTCGCTTCCCTTTAGTGTAGCGGGTAACCGGACTGATTCGGCAGCAATCCGTTAATCTTGAGTACCTTGAGTCCCGGTGGTATCTGTCCGGCATCGACGAAGGCCACGGCGCCCGGGATGGCAGCGGCTAATTCGGCGGCCATCTCGTTGGAATAGACGATGCGCGGGCCGCTGGCGGCTTCCGCGCGGAAAACCTTGGCGATCCAGTACTGGCGGAACTGGGCTTCGGACATCTGGTAGATGGTCTTGAGAACGACTTCGCGCTCCCGGGCGCCGGGCGCGCGGACCAGCAGAGTCACCCGGAGATTGGAGGACCAGAACTGGCGGTCGCCGAGCATCAGGCGGCGCAATTCGGCGAAACTCAGGTTGTCGACCGGGACGTCCGGCCGGACGACAATGGCGATATCCGGCGAGGTAGCGGCGCGGAGGGTAAGAGCGGCCGGCGCAATCCACGCCCGCAGGATTGCGCGCCGTGCAATGTGCATCGCTGAGGCCCTCATCCATTCTCCTAGAACGTGAAGCTGGTCTGCGAAAAGATACCGTTGACGGACGGCAAATCGCGCCGCTGGTAATTGCGGTATTCCAGCTTAAAGGCGGCGAAGCTCGTGAAATCGTAGCGGACCCCTATCGTGGAGCCGGAGAAGGTGGGAACCAGCGCGCGAAAGAGCGCGTCGGAGTGCGGCACGTGAATCTGCTCGAAGCGGTAGTAGGGCTTCCATTGTTTGTTGAACCAGGGGAGCCGGTAGGCGATCTGCCCGTAGAAGGCCTGGCTGTGCGAGGTGACGCCGTTGAAGAAATTGTGGGTGACGTTGGCGAACTCGCCGAGGACTTCGGGGGTTTCCTTCTGCCAGACGATGTGGGCGGATTGGATCCATTCGCGCGCCGCAGGCCCGGCCGCCGGATTCAACTCGTCGCGGTACACGGAGCCGCCGACCTGCAAGCCGTAGAGTTGGTCGGGCTTGAGGAACAAATTCACCAGCCAGGCGCGGTTGTTATTGATGTCGCTGAAATCGCCGGCGCGGCTGAGCACCTGGCCGCGTCCGTTGCCGAGGCCGGCCTGGTAATTGAGATTGAGGCCGCCGGCCGGCATCACGCCTTCGGCGAGGGTTCCGACGAAATGGACGGGGATGAAACTGCCGCCGAACTGGGTCATCTCCGGCCGGCTGATGGTGGTCTGGAGCCACTGTCCATGGTGGAACGCGGTGTTCCAGTAATTGATCGGCGTGTGATAGCGGCCGAAAGAAAGCTTCAGGTAATCGTTGAAGTCATAGCGGAGAATGAGCCGTTCGACTTCGGGGTTGAAACCGGCGGCGGAGGGAGCGCCGGTGCCGGCATCCGCCCGGGCCGTGAGGCTGAGCTCGCTGAAGACGGTGACTTTCGGGGAAAGCGCGGAGCTGAGGTGCAGCACAAACTGGCCTTCTTCAAAACCGCTATGCGGGCTCAGCAGCGTCTGCGCGCCGAATCCGCCGGAGGGACCGTGCAGCGTGCTGGCCGAGAAATCGAGATCGCTGAAGCCGGCGATCTTGAGCGAAGGGTAGACCGGCTGAGCGGCTTCGGCAGCCGGCAGTTCGGGCGGCGGCGGCTGTTCGTGGCCGGTATGCGGCCCCGGCTGCGGGACGGGGGCGGCGGCGACGGCCGCGGGAGGAACGGGCGGCTTTGCCGGGCCCGCGCCTTTTTCCAGTTCCGCTACCCGCTTTTCCAGGCTGTCGATCCGCGCCAGCAGCCGCTGGATCAGCTCCTGGGTAGCCGGATCGGCCGCCTGGGCCGTAAGAGCCCGCGGCATGCTCAAAGTCAGGCCCAAGGCCAATATTGCGTACTTCATAGCCCTCCCGTCCCGCCGAGACCCAGACGCGATGTCAAAAACATTCAGTATACTCTTTGTTTTTTCAATTATCACGGCCCGCGACGCTAGCATGGTGGTATGCAGGGGCGTGGACGCCAGATCGCTGCGAAGGCGCTGGCCTTCGGGCTGGGAGGTCTGCTCCTGGCCGCGGTGGCGGACCTCGCGATCGAGGTGGCGCGCCGGCCCAAGCCCGCGACTCCGCGGGTGACCATCGGAACCAGAGACGAAATCTACTACTCACACGCGGCCACGCGCGGGGACGCGGCGGCGCTGGGCGACGCGCTGCGGCGGCTCGGCTACTTCCGCGATAGCGGCGCGACCGTTCTGCTCTCCCGAAATGCGGGCGGCCGCGTGGTGTCGTTCGTGGTCCAGGACGGTTTATGGAACCGTCCGGAGGCGGTCCGGAGCTTCGAGGAAATCGGCCGGCGCATCGCGCGGACCATCGGCGGGTTTCCAGTGGAGATCCGGCTGGTGGATTCCTCCTGGAAAGTGGAGAAGACGGTGCAGGTCGGCCAGGTGCGGATCGGCGCACGAGACGAGATTTATTACCTGGGTTCGGCGACCGAGGCCGACGCCGAATCGCTGGGACGGGCCTTGCGCGCAGCCGGTTATCTGAAGGATCTCGGCGTGAGCGTCTCCGTGTCGAAGGGCAACGGCACCGAGATTGGATTCGTGGTGGGGGAAGGCGTGGGGCGGCAGCCGGAATCGGCCGCGCGGTTCGCGCAGCTGGCCCGGGCGGTAGCGCCGTCAGTCGGCGGCTTGCCCCTGAGGGTCGAGCTGCTCAGCCCGCAGATGGAACTCGAAAGCGCGGTGGAAGTTCGCTGAGGCTCACTTCCCGGCGCCGGCGCTTTGCGTGATGCTGAGCGCCAGATAGTTCTGGATCTTGGCGTTGTCGCGCTGCACCTCGTAATAGGCGGCTTTCAGCAGGCTGTCTTTGCGATTCATGAGGGTCTCCCGGATGCTCTGCTGGACGCGCGGATCGTTCAACTCGCGCTGGCCGGCCGGCTCTTTGGAAATCACCTTCAGGATGCGGTAGCCTTCCTGGGTGTGGATGGGGGCCGAAACGCCGCCGGGGGGCAGGGAGGTAACCATCTTCCGAAGCTCCGGGTTGGCGCGCTCGAGCGCCGATTCGGGAACGAACCCCATGTCGCCGCCGTTGGGGGCGGTGTTGGGATCTTCGGAGTAATTCTGCGCCAGCATGGCGAAATCGTCGCCGCGCTTCAGGCGGGCGTCGATATCCAGAATCTTGGTCTTGGCTTCCGTGTCGTTTTGCGCCTTGCTGTTCTTGAGATTGCGCACGTTGGGGTCCGGAGTCGGAGTCACCACGATTTGCGCCATGTGGATCTGCGGCTCGGCCAGGTTGAAGCTGGCCTTGTTCGCGTTATAAAAGTTGGCGACGTCGGCGTCCGTGATGGTGATGTGCGAAGTGATTTCCTTGTTGATCAGCTTGTCGATGGTCAACTGCCGCCGGAGCTGCGATTTCAGATCGTCGACCGTCATCTTGCGGGCGGCGAGCTGGCGTTCGAACTCTTCCTTGGTATACGGCGCCTTCATTTTGTTGAATTCGCTTTCCACGTCGGCGTCCACCGCCATCAGGCCCAGCTTTTCGGCGCGCTCCATCAGCAACTCGGCATTGATCAGGCTGGTCAGGACGTCCAGCTTCTGGGACTGCACCTGGTCTTCGCTAGAGCCTTCGATTGGCTGCGGATATTGCGACTGGTAGGTCTTGTCGAGCTCGGCGTACGTGATGGAGTGGCCGTTGACGACCGCCGCGACGTTGCCCGGAGGCGTTTTTTTGCACGACACAAGCAGCGACACGGCCAGAAAGGCCGCTGCCGGGAGGAGAAAGCGCTTCATTGGTAACGTTTCATTGTAACCGGTAACGCGAAATTCCGGTGCGGAACCTCTTATTCGACGAGCGACAGGATGGTCAAAGGGGCGTTGCCTTCGAGCCGGTTGTTCACGAACAGGAACAGCCTGCGCTTGTCTTCACGCGCGCGGCCGATCAAGAGGCGCATCGATTCGCGCGCTTCGGGGTTGGGGTCCTGCACTTCGCGATAGGGCGCGAACAGCGCGACGGCGTCCTCATAGGAGCGGCCGCGGCGGAGCAAGGCGCGGCTGACCAGGAAATCCGCGGTCATGGAATCCGGGATGGCCATCTGGTGGCGCAATTCCGGCATCTTCGACCAGGCGTTATACACGTGCGCAACGCCGTGAGCGCGCAAGCAGGCGAAGTAGTCCTTTTCGAGGAACTCGGGATTGCGGATCTCGACGGCATAGCGAAAGTCGGGCGGCAAGGCAGCGAGAAACGGGTCGAGGCAGTCGAGGAATTCGGGCAATTCCGCGAAACTGCGCCGGCCGAACGCGCCGAATTCGAAGATCAGCAGCGCGGTCTGATCTTTGTACGGCAGGAGCGGGTTCAGGAACATTTCCTGCAAGACGCCCGCGTTCAAAAACGTTTCATTGGGTTTGCCGGCCTGCGAACCGTAGCGCGGGTGCGACGGAAACATCTTGCACGTGATCTGCTCGGGGACTTTGAACGCGAATTGAAAGCGGTCCGGCGTCTGGTGGAACAGCTTCCGCCAGAATTCGCCGGTGGGGAACTGGTAAAACGCGAAATCGCCGCAGACGGTCGGGAACGTTTCCGCGTACTCGCGGAGGCATTCGGCTTCGAAGCGCTGGCGGGAGAACCGGCCGCGCGACAAGTAGCGGTCGCGCGAGTAAATCTGGCCGATCCAGCCCTCGTATTTCCAGGAGCTGCCGCCGATATAAATGCCCTCACTGGCGAGGGACCGAAGCCGTGAGGCGAGGCCGGCGCGGTCGAACGCGCCGGGTTCCTCAAACAGCGAACCTACCACGCGCGAGCGGCCCGGTAATAGAAGGGATCCGAGCCGGCATCGATCATGCCGTCGGGATTCAACCGCACAATGCCCGGCGCGGCGCCGCTGTTGTAACGGGAGCGCATTTCCACTTTGTGGCCGCGCTTCATGAGTTCGGTCACAACCGAAGGCGGGGTGCGCTCATCGAGCAGCAGAGTGCCGGGGCTCATGACGTGGTTATCGAAGCTCGATACCAGATGTTCGGTCTGGAAGCGGGGCGATTCCACGGCCGCCTCGGCATTCATTCCGAACTCCACGGCGTTCAGCATGACCTGGATGAGCGATTGTTCCTGATTGTCGCCGCCGGGAGTGGAGAGCGCCACGATGGTTTTATCCGGACGGACGACCAGGGTGGGGCTGAGAGTGACGCGCGGGCGTTTGCCGCCGGCCAGTTCGTTGGGATGGCCGGGCACCAGCAGGAAGCTCTGGGCGCGCTCCGTGAGCGGAATTCCAGTGTCGCCGGCGATGACCGAGGGTAGCCACGCGCCCGACGGTGTCACCGAAAAGGCGATGCCATCCTTGTCGACGGTGTCCACGCAGGTGGTGTCCTTGGCAAGGAGCGCATCGTCAAATTTCCTGCGGACAATTTCGGTTTGCGACGGATGCTTGGGCGGATGCGGGCCGATCTGGCCGGGCCGGAAATCCTGGGACGCCGTGGCGGCGATCAGCTTGCGGCGCTCGGCGGCATATTCTTTCGAAAGCAGCCGCTCTTCGGGGATGTGGTTGAATTTCGGGTCGCCGTAATACGTGTCGCGGTCGGCGTAGGCGAGCTTGAGCGCCTCAACCAGCGTGTGAATGTACTCGGCCGAGTTGTGGCGCATGCCGATCAGATCGTAGCTGTCGAGAATATTCAGGGCTTCGATCATGGCCGGTCCCTGGCTCCAGAAGCCGGGCTTGTAAACGGTATAGCCATGGAAGGTGGTGGAGACGGGATCTTCGGGCTGGAGGTGGAAGGCGGCCAGATCCTCATAACGCAGCAGGCCGCCATTCTCCTTGGAAAAGGCGTCGATCTTGCGCGCGATCTCGCCGCGGTAGAAGTAGTCGCGGACGGCGTCGATCGCCTGGGCGCGGCCGGCGCCGCCGGCCAGGGCTTTCTTTTCGACCTCGATCATGGAGCGCAGCGTATGCGCCAGCTCGGGCTGGTGGAAGATCTCGCCGACTTGCGGCGGGCGGCCGTTGGGAAGGAATACCTTTCGCGATGACGGCCACTTCTCGAGATAGCGGACGGTGCGCTGGATGGTGGAGGCGCGCAGTTCATCGATGGGGAAGCCATCGGCCAGCTCGACTGCCGGCTCGACCACTTCGGCGAAGCTCTTGGTGCCGTATTCGCGCAGGGCGACCAAAGCAGCGTCGGGCATGCCCGGAACGAGCGCGGGAAGAATGCCGGCGACCGGGACCCAGTCCTTCAATCCATGCTCGTCGGGCGGCGAGGTCATCTCGTCCGGCTGGAGTTTATGATGCCGGAAGAAGTCCGCGGAAGCCAGCTTCGGCATGGTGCCGATGCCGGCGATGGAATGGACTTTTCCGTCCCTGGTGCGGATCAGGATGGGGGCTTCGCCGCCGAAACCGAAATGGGAAAACTCGGTGACGGATGCGGCGAGCATCGCGGCGATGCCTGCGTCCACGGCGTTGCCGCCGCTGTAATACATGCGCATTCCGGCATCGGTCGCGAAATCCGTCCCGGCGGCGATGGCGCCGCGCGTGCCGCGCTCGGCCAGCCGCATGGGGTGCTCGAAGGATTTCGGTTGTCCCCATCCCGCCGTAATCAACACCACCAACAGCATCGCTGTGCGCTTCATAGATTGCCTCTATTGTAGGCAATCAGGATGCCGCGTGCAGAGGCCCGGCGGCCCTCGCGCTATAATCGAATGCATTCGTGAAGGAAAGCGACGCCGCACCGCCGCCCGCGCGGAAGGACGAGGAGGAGCCGATGCTGTATTGTCCGCTCTGCTCCACGCGCCTGACCTCGCGGAAATGCAAGCTGCTTTGCGAGCAGTGCGGCTATTACATGAGCTGCGCGGATTACTATTGAACGATGGCCGAACTCTCAACCTTACTGGAACGCTTCCGGCGGGGGCCGGAACTGCTGGCGGTAGTGCTCACCGGCGTTTTTGGCGAAGAAGAAGATTACACGACCGCGCCGGGCAAATGGAGCATCCGCCAGATCATCGCGCATCTGGCCGACGCGGAAACCGTGTTCGCGCACCGGATGCGCCAGGTGATTGCCGAGGAGAACCCGACCATCGTGGCGTTCGACCAGGACGCCTGGGCACGCAATCTGGATTACGCGCGCCGCAAGCCGAAGCAATCGCTGGAGACGGTGCGGCGTGTTCGCGCGGAGAACTACGAGCTGCTCAAGGAGCTGCCGGAAGCGGCCTACACCCGGACGGGGAATCACAGCGAGCGCGGTCCAATCACACTGCTGCAGATCGTGGAAGGCGCGGCGAACCACATGGAGTCGCATGCGCGCCAGATGCAGGCCATTCGCGAGGCCTACAAACAGGCCAAGGGCAAAAAGTAACCGCTACTGAACCGCGATCGTGACGCCGGCGGGAGCGGCAGCGGCTCCGACCTGCAGGGTGACCGGCACCGCGGCGCCCGGCTGAATTCCGCTGGGAATCTGCACAGTTACCTGCATCATTCCGGCGACCTGACCGGCCACTCCCGTCGCGGAAACGACCGTGGCGGGCTGGCCCCCGATGGTGACGATGGGTTGTGCGGCCGCGGAGGGAAGCGGCGCGGTTCCGAGCAGGCCGTCGGATCCGGGCGGCGCGGTCTGGCCCAGACCGGTGGCAAACAGCGTCACCTGCGAGCCGCGAGCAGCAGGATTGGCGGCACTATTGAGCTGCTGATTCGGATTGAGGGCCACGGCCTGGCCTTTGCCCGAGTAATCGGCGGTAAACCACGCAGGAGCAGCCGGCGCAGCCGGCAGCGATTTCGGCGCGGCAGGCTGGGCCAGATACGCGGCGGAAATCTGAACCGCGGCGCCCGTAATCCCAAAAGGCACGACCGCGCTCACTTGATTCGGCGAGGTATAAAGGATCGGCGCGGCGATGCCGTTGAACGCGACGGTGGTTCCGCCCAACGAGGCCGGCAGCTTGCCATTCGGGCCGGGCGTTGCGAGCGTCAACTGCGCCGGCCCCAGACCCGATCCGTACAGCACGACGATCTCGCCGGGTGCGAGCGGACCGGACTGATTGCTCGCCGCGTTTGTTACTGCCGATAGCGTGATGGCGGACGCCGCCGGTTGCAGCAAACGCACGGCGTTGTTGGAGGCGTCCGCGACATAGATGTTCCCCGAGGGATCGACCGCAAGCCCGGAAGGCGCATCCAGAGCTGCTAATGTAGCTATCCCGTGATCGCCCGTGTAGCCGGAGACGCCGTCACCTGCAATGGTGATGACGAGGGACCCCGGGATGATTTTCCGGATCCGCATGCTGGAATCGGAGACATAGAGGGCGCCGGCCGAATCCACCGCGATTCCGGAAGGCGCGGTGATCTGAGCGCTGGCCGGTGGACCGCCGTCGCCGGCAATGCCGGGAACACCGGTTCCCGCGATGGTGTGGATCAGCCCGTCGGGCGTGACTTCGCGAACGGCATGGTTGTTCGTGTCCGCGATATATAAGTTGCCCGCGGAATCGGCCGCGACCCCAAGCGGGCCGTTGAGGCTGGCCAGCGTGGCGGCGGCCCCATCGCCGGCGTACGTTTGAATTCCGTTTCCAGCTACGGTTGTGATGTTGCCGTCCGGCGTGATCTTGCGAATTCGATTATTGGCGAAGTCGGCAATGTACAAGTTGTTGGCTTTGTCGACCGCGACGCCGGCCGGACCGTTCAATTGGGCGCTGGTGGCGGGACCGCCGTCGCCGGCGAATCCGGCGGTGCCATTTCCGGCGACCGTGGCGACGCTTCCGTCAGGCCCGATCCGCTTGACCTTGTTATCCAGAAAATCGGCGACATAGACATTGCCGGCGCTGTCGGCGGCGAGGCCGCGCGGATATACCAGCGAAGTGCCGGTCAAGGTCGAGATCGTGCCTCCTGCGACCTTGCGCACGACGCCGTTGCGCGAATCGCTGATGAAGAGATTGCCGGAGCGATCGAGCGCCACGCCTTGCGGTCCGTACAATTGAGCCAGAGTGGCGGGACCGCCATCTCCGGAGTAACTGAAGCCGCCGTTACCGGCGACCGTCGAGATGTTTCCCGAGCCGTCAATTTTTCGAATTCGCAAATTCCACTGATCGGCTACGTAGACATTTCCGGAACCGTCCACGGCAACCCCGCTCGGCAAGGTCAAGGTGGCCTTGATAGCGGCGGAGCCGTCGCCGGTAAAGCCGGGAAAGCCGGTGCCGGCGATGGTGGTGATGTTGCCTTTGGAATCGACTTTGCGGATGCGGAGATTGCCAAGGTCGGCAATGTAAAGCTGTCCTTGGGAATCGAGCGCAACGGCATAGGGCTGCGAGAGGGATGCGCTGGTCGCGGCCGCGCCGTCACCCGCGAAACCCAGACCGCCGTTGCCGGCGATGGTGTTGATATTACCGTCCGTGCCGACCGCGCGAATCCGCGCATTGCCGGTGTCGGCGATGTAGACGACGCCTTTGCTATCCACGGCGACATCCTGCGGGCTATGCAGATTGGCGCTCACCGCGGCGAACGTGTCGCCGGTAAAACCGGCGTAGGGCACGCCGGCAAACGGGCGGATGTTCCCGTCGGTTCCCACGACCCGGATGAAATGATTGCCGGTATCGGCGATGTAGACGTTGCCCGAGCCATCCACCGCCACGCCGCCCGGAGAGTTGAGCGGCGACTGCAGCGCGGGGCCGCTGATCGGGTACAGACCGGCTTCCCCGGTGCCTGCAAACGTCTGAATGAGGCCATCGGGCGTGACTTCGCGGATGCGATTGTTTCCGGTATCGGCGATAAAAAGATCGCCGGCGGCGTCGATGGCGAGTCCCTGCGGCCCGTTGAGTTGCGCCTGGGTGGCGGGACCGCCGTCGCCGGAGAAGCCCGGGCGCGAGTTGCCGGCCACCAACGTGAGGGCGCCGCTGGAACTCAGTTTGAAGACGCAGTTCAGCGCGCTGATGTAGAGGTTGCCCGCCGCGTCGCGGGCGATCCGTTCCGGCGGGCCGAGGGGCACACTGGAAGCGGCAGCGGGTGTGGCGGGCGGAGCGCCTCCGGCTACCGTCGAAATCGTATACTGTTGCGCGAAAGCGACAGCGTTGCCGAGCAGCAACACGCCGGCGACCAGCGCCGCGCGCGAATGCGGACGGCTCCTCAGACTAGTAAGTATCATCAGCGAAAAGGCCCTGAACGGGAATATGGTAACAGGCCGCCAGTGCGGCCGGGAAATACCGGTTTTCAAAAAAATATATGTCCAAAATAGAGGCGAAATTGGCTGCACTTTAGTGTCCAATAAAGAGCATGTACCGAGCCTCTGCTGCGATTGGGTTGGTCCTATGCTTCAGCGGGTTGGCATCCGCGCAATTGTCGGGACGGATTTCCGGAGTGGTGGTGGATGCCAGCGACGCCGCGGTAGCGAACGCGGACGTGCGGCTGTATCTGGCGGGCGGCAAAAAGCCGCTGCTGGCGACGAAGACTTCCGCCGAAGGTTTGTACAACTTCCTGGGAGTTCGGCCGGCGGAGTACGACCTGGAGATCGAAGCCCCGGGGTTTGTGAAAACGACCCGCCGCGGCATCGTGGCGGACGCCGCGCGCGAAACTTCGGTGCCGCCGGTCCGGCTCGAACTGGCCTCGGTCACTCAGAGCGTGGACGTCACGGCCGCGGTGGAGGGCGTGGAAGCCGGCACGGCGGAGATCTCGGACACGATTTCCACCGAAGACATTCGCAATCTGCCGGTTCTGGATCGCGACCCGCTCGGCCTGCTGCAGACGCAGCCGGGGGTCGTCTCCAACGGAAACAGCGCCACGGTCATCAACGGCCTGCGCACTTCGTTTTCCAACATGACGCTGGACGGCATCAACATCCAGGACAATTACTTGCGCGACAATGCGCTGGACTACACGCCGAACAAACTGCTGCTGGGGCAGGTGCGGCAGATGACGCTGGTGACTTCGAACGCGAACGCCGCCGCGGCGGGCGGCGCCACCGAGGCCGCGCTCTCCACCCCGAGCGGAACCAACGCGCTGCACGGGGAAGCGCTTTGGTACAACCGGAACAGCCATTTCGCGGCGAACGACTGGTTCAGCAACCAATCGGGAACGCCGCTGCCGCATCTGAACCAGAACCAGTTTGGCGTCTCGATCGGCGGCCCGATCCAGCGCGACAGGTTTTTCTTCTACATGGACTATGAAGGCGTACGGGTCAACGCGCAAACCGCCGTCGATACGACGATTCTGACCAGCGATGCGCGCCAGGGAATCTTTACGTACCAGGACGATAACGGAGCCGTCCACAAGGTGAATCTGCTGCGGCTGCGCAATACCGCGGTCGATCCGGCGATCCAGAGTCTGCTGAACCAGGTCCCGACGCCGGACAAAATCAACAATTTCGATGTCGGGGACAGCACGCCCGGCCTGCTCAAAAATACGGCCGGCTATCGTTTCAACCAGCGGAACAATGAGCTTCGCGACAACGCGACGGCGAAACTGGATTACAACATCTCAACCCGCCATGCGGTATCAGCCACGTATGTGTGGAATCGCGATAACGCGGACCGGCCGGATGCGGAGAACGATTACTCCCTGGTCCCCAAGGTTACCAATCCGACGCATTCCAACCTGATGGCGCTCTCGTGGCGCTGGACGCCCTCGGCATCGCTCACCAACGAAGTCCGAGGGGGATTCAACCTGACCTATGGGTACTTCAACACTTCGCAGCAGTTCGGCCCGTACATTTTCATCGGCACGGCTTTCTCCGATCCGGTCAATGAATTTATGCGGCAGGGCCGCACGACCGATACGTACAACTTGTCGGATGATGCGGCCCACCAGCGCGGGCGCCATTACATCCAGTTCGGGTACTGGATGCAACGGGTAAGAGTGGCGTCGCTGGACAGGGCGGGGACGCTGGCAGCGTACAGCCTGGCCATGGGCACCGGCCAGCGGGCGATCGCGCAGAGAGAACTGCCTGGCGTTACCGGTTCCAGCGACCTCGATAACGCCAACGGCCTGCTGGCAACGCTCGGGGGCTACCTGGATGGATACAGCCAGACGTTTCAGGTGACCAGTCCGACCTCGGGCTTTGTTCCGGGCGCGCCGTACCTGCGGCATTTTCTGTTGAACAACTACGCCCTCTACGTGCAGGACAAGTGGAAAGTGATGCCGCGGGTCTCGCTCACTCTAGGGGTGCGCTACGAAATTCCCGGCGTCGTCGACGAGCGGGATTCACTCGAACTGCAGCCGCAAGTCGCCGGCGGCGCCGCCTCGACGCTGCTCTCGGACGCCACCTTGAACTTCACCGGGGGATCGGTCGGCCGCCCTTTTTATCACCGTGACTGGAAGGAACTCGCTCCGAATCTCGGGCTGGCGTGGGATCTTTTCGGCGACGGCCGAACGGCGTTCCGCGCCGGATACGCGATCAGCTACGTGAATGACCAGGCGATCTATGCGCCCGAAACGATGCTGGAAGCGAACTCCGGGCTGTCGCAGATCTCCTCGGACACGGGCCTGTCCGCGCGCGCTTCCGCGCCGCCGCCGATTCCGGTGCCCGCGTATCAAGTCCCGCTGCGCGTCTCGGACAATTACGCGAACAATCCGTTCAATACCGTTGGGCTCGTCGATCCGAATCTGCGGCGGCCTCGCGTGCAGCAATGGTCAGCCGGCATCCAGCGCCAATTCAAGCAGACCGTGTTCGAGGCGCGGTACGTGGGCAACCACATGGTGGGCGGTTACCGGGCCTTTGACTTCAACCAGGTGGTCATCCGGCAGAACGGGTTTCTGGCGGATTTTTTGAAGGCTCAGAACAATGGGTTTCTGGCGCAGGCGCGCGGCGGCGCCTTCAACCCCGCCTACAATCCGTCGGTACCGGGAAGCCAGCCTTTGACGGTGTTTCCGAAGCTGTACGCGGGCGGGCTTCTCGGCGATGCCACAATTCAAAATCTGATTCAGACCGGCCAGGCGGGCGAGTTGGCTTCCGTGTACCAGACCAACGGCCTCAACGGTTCGGTGAATTTTTTTCAGAACCCGTACGCTCTGGGCAGCGACATGCTGACGAACTACTCGAGCTCGACCTACCACTCGCTGCAGCTGGAGGCGCGCCACCGGCTGCGCTCCGGTCTCAGCTTCGATGTCAATTACACGTTTTCCAAGGTGCTGAGCGACGCCGACGGAGACAGCCAGAGCCGCATCCAGCATTTTTTGGATTTCGCGAACCCCGGAATTGAACGCGCGCGCGCCAACTTCGACCTGACCCACATGTTTAAGGCATACGGCTTTTATGAACTGCCGTTCGGCAAAGGCCGCCGCCTTCATTCGCAACGGTTCGACCGGCTCATCGGCGGGTGGGTGATCAGCGGCAATCTGACGTGGCAATCGGGCGCGCCGTTTTCGATTTTGTCGGGGCGGGGGACGCTCAATCGGGCCAGCGGGAGCCGCTCGGTTTACAACACCGCGGACACCGCTCTCACAAAAGCCCAGCTGGACCGCATCGTGAAATTTCAGATGACGGGCAACGGTCCGTTCATCGTCGCGCCATCGGCGATCAACCGCAGCAATGGCACCGGCGTCAACAATGACGGGTCACCGGCGTTTGCCGGGCAGGTGTTCTTTAATCCTCCAGCGGGAACGCTCGGAGTGCTGCAGCGCAGGCTATTCGACGGGCCGTGGTATTTCGGGCTCGACGCCAGCGTTCTGAAGACGATCGCCATCCGCGAGCAGCAGAGGCTGGAGCTGAGGATGGATGCGTTCAACCTGCCGAACCACCCGTCGTTTTACGCCGGCGATCAGAATATCAACAGCACCACGTTCGGAGTGATTCCAGCCACCTACGGATCACGGCTCGTGCAGTTCGGGGCGCACTATCGGTTCTGACGGTTTCAGGAGTGAACGCGCCCCTGGAGAGCATCTTCGATGGTGATGTGGTTTTTCTCCAGCGTGACGCCCATCGCCTGATCCAGCGTCACCCGAGCTTTTGCATAGGCCGCGCGGGCCTGCACTTCGGCCAGTTCCGCGGCGAGCAGGTCGCGCTGGATCAGCACGACGTTGTATGACGTAGAGAGTCCAGCGCCGAGTTTGGTCTGCTCGGCCGACAGCTTCTGCTGTTCGAGCCGCACCGTTTCCTTGGCGGCGGCCACCCGCGCCTTGGATTGCGCGAGCGCAACCAAGGCATTCTTGACATCCACCTCGATCTGATTGGTGGTGCGCTGCAGCGAGTCCTGCGCCTGACGCAATTCGAGCTGCGAGCGGACCTGGTCGGCCTGTGCCTGGCGATTCCGGACGGGAAATGTCAGAGAGACACCGAAGGCGACCTGGGGATATTTGAACCGAACCGCCTCGGTGAACGAGGTTCCGAAAACGTTATACAGGCCGACCGTCGAGACCAGCGCGTAAATATTCAGATTCGGTTTCAGCGCGTTGATGATAAACGGCGCGACATCCTTCTGGTTTTTGATATTGCCTTCAGCCACGGAGACATCGGGCCGGTTTCGTTTGGCGGTCTCGATGGCTTCTTCAAGGCTGGGGAGCGGGCTTTCGTCCGGATCCGGAAAGGCATCGGTGGTTTCAATGGCCGCCGATGCGAAGGACTCGTTCAGATTCTTCGTGAGCTGCGTTTTGAGCTGTAATTCCGCGTTATTCAGATTGGTCTGCGCGACGATGAGATCGCGCTGGCTGGCGGCGGTTTGGGATTGGGCGGTGACGAGGTCGATCGACGACATGGTGCCGATTTCCACCTTCTTGCGGTTTTCTTCCTCCAGCTGGCTGGCGGCATCCAAAGCCTGCTGCGCGGCGCGAACCGCCGCCTGCGCGGCAACGTAGTCCCAATACGCGTTTTGCGCGGTGGAGAGCGTCGTGATGACCTGGCGGCGGAACGACTCGCGTTCGATCTTCTGCTCATTTTCCGCCACCTTGATCAAAGCGCGATTGGCGTCGAACCCGAAACCGTTGAGCAACTGCTGCGTGACGGAGAATGTAAACCCGGGACTGAAGCGGGGATTGTAGAGCAAGAAGAGCTGCGTCGATCCCTGCCGCTGCATGGTGTAGGAGACGTTGATGCTGGTCCCGCTCGGGAAGGCCTGCACATAGTTGGTGGAGAAAGCGGTGGTGCCGGTGGTCACGGAGGGAACGCCCGCCACCACGAGCGTATTGAGGGGATTGTTCGTGTGATCGATGCTGAAATTGAGGGTCAGGGTCGGATCGAACAGGCCCGCCGGCCGTAAAACCACCTGGGTCGCGGTGCCGGTGATTCCACCGGCATTGGCGGCTCCGCCCCCGGCTCCGAAGGTATTGCCGGCGCCGGCCAGGATGCTTCCTCCCTGGGCTCCGGCAAAGACTTCGGGCGGAATCTGGGTCGCGTCGACGCCGCGCGGGGACGCTCCGGAGCGAGCTCGGAGAAGGTCGGTCTGTGCAATCGAAGTGTAATAGCGGGCCGACGCAATTGTAAGATTGTTGTCCACCACGGCGGCAATCAACTGGGCCATCGACAGCCGCAGTTTTCCATCCTGTATGGACAGAGGCGCCTCCGCGGAGTTGGTCAAGTTGGCTTCGGGAATCTGCCGGGCCCGGTACGGCTGATAGATGCGCGGGAAGGGCTTGGCGGGGCGGGTATAGTCGCGCAGGATCGGGTTTTCTTCGGCGGCGCCGGATCCCAGGAATCCGCAAGCCAAAACCAGACAGAGTGCCGTTCTGTGGAACAGCCCCGTCATCGGGTTCCTCCCGGATTGGGCGCGGGAGCGCCGATCGGCGGCGCCGGCGGCGCGGACACGTTTCCGCTGAGGGCTTCGGCGAACTGAATCCGGTTGTGTTCCAACGTTGTGCCCATGGCCTGCTCCAAGGCGACCAGCCCTTTGGCGTACGCGCTCAGCGCTTGCACTTCGGCGTATTCCGCGGTCGCCAGATCGCGCTGGCGCAGGACGATGTTGTAGGGGGTGGAAAGTCCGACGGTGAGCTTCTGACGCTCCGCATCCAGGGAGAGTTGGGCGAGCCGCACGGCTTCGTGCGCCGCCTGCACCTGGGAACGTCCCTGGATCAAATTGATGCGCGCCTGGCGGACCTGCAGCTCAATCTGATTGCGCGTGTTTTGCAGCGAGACTTCCTGCTGGTTGCGCTCCAGCAGCGCGCGAATGTTGTCGGCTTGCGCGGAGCGGTTCCGCAGGGTAGCGCTGAGGGTGATTCCGTATCCGGTCTCGGGATATGCCGCGCCGAAGCTCTGGCTGAGCGAATCCGCCGCTCCGGTGCGGAGCAGCGCCGTATTGCCCTGCAATCCGGAGCTGGCGTACAGGCCGAAAACCGACGCGGTGGGCAGCATATTGTTCGCTGTGAAGCGGATCGCGACGTCCTGGTTGAGAAGGTTATTGCTGCCCACCCGGAGCTCCGGACGGTTGGCGGCGGCAGTCTTGAGAGCATCGGCAAGCGACGGCAGGTCGGAATCCTGGGGTTCCGGGAGCGAATCGGTTTGCACAATCGTGGCCGATTCGAGCGTGGGGTCCTGCTGTTTGCTGATCAGTTGCTTGAGAGCGGTCTCCTGCTGCTGGAGGTTGGTCTGCGCGACGATGAGATCGCGCTGGCTGGAGGCGGCTTGAGATTCGGCGGTCACCACATCGATCCGCGACATGGTTCCGACCTCCTCCTGCCGGCGCGTTTGCTCGACGAGTTCCTGGGAGGCGGCCAGGGATTGCTGCGCCACCTGAACGTTGAGCTTGAACGCCGCCAGATCCCAATAGGCGTTTTCGAGCTGCGCGATGCTGCTGATCACCTGCAGTTTGAAGACGTCATCCGCGGTTTTGTTATTGGTGCGGGCCACGCGCATGAAGCGTTCGTTGTACAACTTGCCTCGCGCCGCCAACAGCGGCTGATTCACTCCGATGGAAAGACGCGAGGTGACGGAAGGGTTATAGAGCGTGTTCTTCTGGGTGGTGCTTTGCCGCAGCGCGCTGATGGAAACCGAGTAGCTGGTGCCGTCAGTGAACATCTGGGCATAGGACGAGGAGAAAGCCGTCGCCGCGCTGGTAGTGGTCGGAATGCCCGCGACGACGATCGAATTCAAGGGGCTGGTGACTCGATCCCAGCTGGAGGTGAAGTTCACGGTGGGGTCGAAGGCGCCGGAGGGACCGACAAACACAGCGCCGCCGCCGCCGGTGATGCCGCCCGCATTGCCGGTGCCGCCGGTGCCGCCCGCGTTCGTCACACCCGCGCCGATCGCGCCCGCGTTGAGTTCGCCCGGCAGAATCGCGCCGGTAAAACTACGCGCGGCCTGGCCGGACCTGGTGCGGAGCAGATCGGTCTGGGAGATCGGAATCACATACCGCTGCACGGCGATGTCGAGGTTGTTTTCCAGCGTCAGCGCGAGTGCATCCGACAGAGAGAGCTCCAGTTTTCCGTCATGGATCAGATTCCGAAGACGCGGAGAGTTTTCGAGATTCGGAAGCGGCAGCGTCTTTGGCAGGTAAGGCTGCCAGAAGTGCGGAAAGATGCCGGGCGCTTTGCCGTAATTGCTCAGGAATCCCTGGCCCGCAAAGGAGGAGCCGGATTGAGCCGGGTCTTCCGCCAGGGCGAGCCCGGAGCCCAAGCTGCAAGCCAGGCCGGCCGCGACGACGAGCCTAAAGAGCCGCCTTTGCAATTGGATGATTTTCATGAAAACCTCCGGGTACACACTTCTTCTGGCGCTTCCACGCGGGGCATAGTGAGAAAACGAACGGCTCGCGCCTCTGTATCAGTTTACTGTGAACGGCGCTGTGTTTCTGAGTGGGCGATTTCTTTCGATGTCACCGTTACACCCCCGAACGAGTCACGGCCAAGTAGCACTTTTGAGGCATTCGCGCGCCTACTCGGGGAGCGCGAAGGCCAGGATTCCTTGTCCGGTCGCGATCGCGACATACTGCCGGTTGTCGAACAGGTAAGTCATCGGCGAAGCGCGCCAAACCTGGTTCGTGGGGAACTCCCAGAGGGGTCGTCCGGTTGCGGCATCGGCAGCCATGAAGGAGCCTGAATTTTCGCCGAAAAAGACGAGACCGCCGGCGGTCGAAAGCAGGCCGGCCGATGCGGTGGCGGGGGCGGGGCCTTGCGGCAGGTCCCAGGCAATTTCGCCGGTTTGAATATTGAGGGCGCGGACCGATTTCACGAAGGTCTCGCCCGGCGCCGGCCGCGCCGTCCCTCCCATGTACCCTTTGCCGGCCTGCCACTCGGTGTGCCGCTTGTTGAAGATGTTGCAGCGTTCGAGGGCCTGGAAATAGTACAGGCCGGTGGCCGGGTTGAATGAAGTGGAATACCAGTTGGCGCCGCCCTGGAAGCCGGGGCAGACATAAGTTCCGCCGTCCGGTTGTTCGGGCAGTTCGTTCAAAATCGGCCGGCCCTTGGCATCGAGCCCCGACGCCCAGTTCAGCTTCTTCAGGTACTGCCTGCCGAGCAGGAACTCGCCGGTGACGCGATCGAGCACGTAAAAAAAGCCGTTGCGATTGGCTTGCAGCAGCAGTTTGCGCGGCTGCCCGTGCCACAGGGTATCGACGAGAACCGGGGGCTCCTGCGCGTCCCAATCGTGGATGTCGTGCGGGGTAAATTGAAAGTACCACTTGAGCTTTCCGGTTTTGGCGTCCAGCGCCACAATGGAATCGGTGTACAGGTTGTCGCCTTCGCGGTCGTCTCCGTAAAAATCGTCGCCGGGGTTTCCCACGGGCCAATACACGGTATCGAGCTGCGGATCGTAGGTGCCGGTCATCCAGGTCGCGCCGGACGGGTGCTCGATGCCTTTGCCTTTCCAGGTTTCCGAACCCGGCTCGCCGGGCTTGGGCACCGTCCAGAAGCGCCAGACTTCTTTTCCAGTGTTTTGCTCGTAGGCCGCGACGAACCCGCGCGCGCCCTCGTCGCCGCCCGCATGACCGGTGATGACCAGATTGCCCGCGACCAGCGGGGCGGCGGTGCCGTTGTAGTTCAGGCGCCAATCGGCCATCTCGGTTTCCCAGAGAAGTTCGCCGTTGAGGCGACTCAGCGCGATGATGTGCGCATTGTCCGTCAGCATGAACAGGCGGTCGCCCGCCCAGGCCATGCCGCGGTTAAAACCGATGGCCGCATTGCCGGCTACACCCTTGGTGCGCGCGCGCTGGTAGTGCCAGACCAGGCGCCCGGTGCCGGCGTCGAGCGCCCAACATTCGTTGGCGCTGGAGACGTACATCAGGCCTTCGACCACCAGCGGCGTGTTCTCGATCATGGCGACGTTCGGAATCGGGAACATCCATTTGGGGGCGAGATGCGCCACGTTGGTTTTGTCGATCTGGGCCAGCTTGCTGTAGCGGTTGCCGCTCGGGTCGCCGTGATAGGTGGGCCAGTCCACTTGTGACGTAACCGCGCGGTACCGTTCGCCGGCCTTCCGCAGCAGATGGATTTTTTTATCGTCGGTGCGCAGCTGCAAATCCGACATGCCTTCGTTCAGAACGACGCCGCTGAGCGTCTGCCCGTCCGTGGTCTGAATGGTTTTTCGCACCGGAGCCGCGGGAGCGTTGCGCGGAATCGGAGAGGCGAGAGTCCGGAGGAACGCGACGAGCCCGCTCATTTCGGCCGCGGGCAGGTCGAACGCGGGCATGCCGTTGGCCGGCCGGCCTTGCCGCAGGAAGGCGGTCAATTCGGTGTCATTGCGCGCAGCGAGCTGCGCGAGGATGCTGGGGCCGGATTCGCCGCCGGTGGCGTTGCCGCCATGGCAACGGGCACAGCGCGTTTCATAGCTGCGGCGGCCGGCGTCGGCGTCCTGCGCCAGAGCGGCGCCCAGCGCGAGAACACAGCCGGCCGAAAGGGCGAGCGTTCGCATTCCTGCAAGATATCAGGTTTGCCGCCGGGCGCGATGTCCGGCGGTCTCCGGCAACGATGCTAGACTGGCGCGAGAATGACGCCGCTACTCGAACTCGCGACCCGGTCGAAAGTCTTCGATCTCGCGCACCCGTATTTCGTGGGCATGCCGCACTACCCGACGCATCCGCCGTTCTCGTTCAGCCTGACGCGGGAACACGGCGAATACCCGGGGCCGGAAGGCCACAGCTCGGCGGCCGAATCGCTCGTGGTGGGCGGCCATCTCGGAACCCATATCGATGCGCTGTGCCACTTCTCTTATCGTGGGAAGCTCCACGGCGGCGTCGCGGTGTCGCAGTCGTACGGAGGCGGGCTGGGACATTTGACGGTCGATACCATCGCGCCGATCGTGCGCCGCGCGGTGCTGCTCGACATTGCCGGGCAGCAAAAGACCGCGGCCTTGACGGCGGATTTCGAAGTGCGGCCGGAGCATCTCGAAACGGCGGCCCGCGGGTTGGAAATCCGGCGCGGCGACGTGGTGCTGCTTCGGACCGGATGGGCGCAACACTTCACCGAGCCGCGGCGGTTCCTGGCGGAAGGCCGCGGGCCGGGACCGTCGACCGAGGGCGCTCGCTGGCTGAGCAGCCGCGGTGTGTTCGCGGCGGGCTCGGACACGCTGGCGTTCGAGAAGATCCCGGTGCCAACGATGCCGGTCCACGTGCATCTGCTGGTCGAATGCGGCATCCACATCATGGAATGCCTCAATCTGGAAGAGCTGGCCGCCGCTGGCATCCGCGAATTCCTTTTTGTGGCGGCGCCGCTGAAAATTCGCGGCGCAACCGGCGCCCCGATGCGGCCGCTGGCGTTCGTCGAATAAGGTTCAGCGGTAGACGCCGCCGCCCAGCATCCGCATCATTTTCCCCCAGAGCGCCTGGCCGAGTTCTTCGGTGTCCTTATCGTTCACCGGAACCACTTCCAGGTGCAGGCCCGCCATCTCATCGGTGGTGGCAGGACCGTAGACCACGCGCTGCGGCGGATGGTTCGGGTTGCGCGGGTTCGCCGCGGAGTTGTCATAGGTAAACTCCATTTCCACGCGCGTTCCGGCCGGCAAACGGATCGGCGCGGGATAGCGGTATTGATCCTGCCAGTTGAAATCCCACTCCGGAATGTGGATCAGGGTGCGGCGCGCGCCGCCCGGCAGGATTGCGGTTCCGCGCATATCGCGGCAGATGTAGTGGGCGTGCGGAATCACGCCGATGACGTCGACCGCCACGGGAAACGTGAAGTGATCGGTGACGCGGTAATGTGCGTCGCCCGCCGGAATATCGATGCGGTTGGACTCGAGCCCCACATCCATCAGGCGGCGGCGCGGCTGGTCCGGAGTAAAGTACAGCGCGACCTGGGTTCGGTCGCTTTCGGGTTTGCCGATCGGATGGTAATGCACTTGCAAAACGAGGTCGGCTCGAGGATAGAGAGTTTCGGCCATGCCGGGCGGTTGCGGAACGGGTTGTTTGCCGGGCGTCCAGCCGCCCAGCCCGCGCGCGGGCAAAAATCCGGGCGTGCCAAAGCAGGGATAACCGCTGCCGTGATCGCGCCGCCGGGCTTCGCGGGTGAGGTCCTGGAAGAGAAGCGCATGGTGGACGACGCGCGGGTTGCCCGGCCGGATGTCGACGGCTTTCACGTAGCGTTCGGGCGCGGTTTCCAACGGGATGACGAAGCATTGATACAGGTCGGGACCATCGGCAGGAACGGCAAACTCAGCGCGCATTTCGACCGCGAGCCCGGGCGTTCCGAGCGGCCAATCGCCGGCGAATGCGGGAGGGGCCGGCGTTTCTTTGGCGTCGCCTTGCGGAGCGCCCGCGGCCGCCCATCGCTGCAGGATGGCGATTTCGGCTTCACTGAGCCGGCGCTCGTTTTGAAAATGCGGCGCGGCGGGAAGCCACGGCGGCATGTAGCGTCTGGCTGTGACGGCGGCGATCAGGTGTGCCCGCTTGGCTACATCCGGGTACTGGATCAGAGAAAAGGGAGCAACCGCACCGGGATGGTGGCAGGGAGCGCAATGACGGTACAAAATCGGGGCGACGTCATGCGAAAACGTAACCTCCGCGCCGCCGGCCCAGAGCCGGGTGGCAAGGGCGGCCAGCAATGCGACGCGCATGGCCGCTTATCGCGCCGCCGGGCCCTCTTCGACCGGATACCCGTGGCTGGTCCAATCGGCGGCGAAGTTGGCGGGGAGGTCGAGCGCCTTCACCTCGGTGAATCCCATCTGCTGGAGCAAGGCGACCGCGGGCCTGACGTTCGGGCAGCGGTCGAAGGGACAGCAGCCGCAGTAGAGCACGATTTCGCGGTCGCGCGGCAGTTTGGCAACCGCCGCCCGGAGCGCGTCGAGGCCTTCGGGCTTGGAGCCGGGACCGGCGTAGATCGAGTGCGGAATGTGCTTGCCGCGGTACATCACCGGGAAGCCCACGTGCAAGAGAACCGGTTTGGCCGCGGAAGACTGCAGTTCTCCGGCGAGGTTTTTCGGTTCGACGGTCGGCAGGTCCGCCGCCAGGGCGATGGCGAGAAATGCGGCCGCGGCGGTGATCGCCGGAATCCTCATGGATTTATGGTAAGCGATGGGGCTGCCGGCTGGTAAACTGGATGTTACCCGTTTCAGGTCTTTGGTGCCGATTTAATTTCTATGATTCTTCGACGGTGTTCGGGGTTGTTCTTGGTGTGCGCGTTCTCCGGGTTTGCGGCTGTCTCGGAGTCCGCGGTTTCGCAGGCGAAGGCGGCGCTGGCCCGGCTTCCGCTCCGGTTTGAAGCCAACCAGGGGCAATGGGATCGGGACGTGCGGTATGCGGCCCGCGCCGGTTCGGGTGCTCTGCTGCTGACCACGCGCGGCGCGACATTGATGGGCGGCGGGCATCGCGTCGACATCGCTCTGCTGCACGCCAACCGCTCTCCGCGGATCGAAGCCCTGGAGCCGATGCGCGCTCGAACCAATTACTTCATCGGCAGCCAAGAACGGTGGCGCCGCGGGATTGAGAATTTCACTCGCATCGCCTATCGTTCGGTTTACCCGGGTGTGGACATCATTTACTACGGAAGCGGCGATCAGCTGGAATATGACTTCGTATTACGGCCCGGCGCCGATCCGAATTCCATCCGGCTCGGTTTCGGCGGAGCGGACCGCGTGCGCTTGACGCCGGAGGGCGACCTGTCCGTGGAGTCGGGCGGCGCACAGTTTATCCAGAAGCGGCCCGTGATTTACCAGCAGGACCCGTCCACCTCATCCCGGCAGCCGGTCGAGGGCGGATACGAACTGCGCGCGGATGGGACGGTGGGATTGCGGTTGAGCTCCTACGACCGCTCGCGAGGCCTGGTTATCGACCCTGTAGTGACGTATTCGGTCTTTATCGGCGGCGGTTCCACCGACGTGGTCAACGTGGTGGCTACCGATTCGCTGGGGTTCATCTACATCGGCGGCTCGACCGCCAACGGCGATCTGACCGTGTACGGCAACGCGGTGCAGGGCACTTACAGCGCGGCCACCGATGGATTCGTCGCCATGCTGGATCCGAACACGCCTGGGCCGGGAACCTGGGTCTATTTCACCTACCTGGGCGGCGGCCGCGACGACGCGGTGACGGCCATGATGGTGGATGCGGCCGGAAACCTGGACGTCACCGGAACCACCACTTCGAGCGACTTTCCGATCACGGGTCCCAGCGTGCAGACCAAGCTTTCGCTCAGCACCACGTCGACCTCCCCGGTGTTTCCCACCGACGCGTTCGTGACGATTTTCAGCGTGCAGAACGGGCTGCTGTACTCGACCTATTACGGCGGGTCGGCGAACGAGACCCCTCGCGCGATTGCGCGCGACGGCGCCGGCCGTTTGTATATCTTCGGCACAACGACATCTCCCGATCTCCCCGTGACGGCCAGCGCGTACCAGAACGCGTTATGGGGTTCGAGCGACACCTTTCTGGCCGCCATTGATCTGAGTTCCACGACCCTGTTCTATGCCACGTACCTGGGAGGCGAGAGCAGCGATGACGGCCGCGCGATGGTGGTCGGGCCGAATGGGTTGGTGTACTTCGCCGCCTCGTCATTCTCGCAGCTATTCCCGATCACCGGCTTCGCTTACAGCGGCACGTCTCACGGGGTGGAGAATCTGGTGATCGGGGTGATCGACCCGACCCAGCAGGTATATGGGTCGCTGTTGTACACAACGTACCTCGGCGGCTCGGTCGTCGACGAAGTCCGCAGCATGACGATAGACGCGAACGGCAAACTGGTTCTGACGGGATGGACGATATCTCCGGACTTCCCGGTGACTCAAAATGCCATGCAGCCGGCGCTGGCCGGCACGGCGAATGCGTTCGTGATGCGGGTGAATCCGTCGGCGGTCCCGGCTTCCTTCATCGAGTACTCCACGTTTTTGGGCGGTTCGGTCAGCGACGTGGCGTATGACGTGGCAATCGATGCCGCGGGGAATTACTATCTCACCGGATACACCCTGTCTCCGAATTTCCCCGTCACCCGGGATGCCGTGCAACCCCAATTCGGCAATGGCGCCGATGTCTTTGTCGTGAAACTGAATCCGGGGGCCGCCGGAAAAGCCGCGCTCTTGTATGGCACGTATCTGGGAGGAACGGGAACCCACGTCGGGACGAGCCTGGCATTGGCGCCTAACGGGGCAATCTATGTGGCGGGGTATACCACGCCCGATTGGCATCTGACCGGAGCCCAGAATATTTACAACGGCGGCGGCAGCGACGGATTCATCGCCGTGCTGAAGTGAGTTCGGGTCATTGAACGCTTCGCAGCGAAGCGCCGCCGTCGGACGACGCGGAAGAGGAACTCGCGGCAGAGAACCCGGAACGGAGACACAGTCGAGTATTGTTCTATCGGTTCACGACTGATGTGTCAATGGGATCCTACGACGATTTCTGTAGACGGTCTCCCTCGACAATCGCGGCCGCCTCCTGGCGGGTGTACCACCGGCCGTTCGCGGGGTTCCGGTAAATGACCCATCCTCGCGCGTTCATGCGGTACGCCCATCCGGCGGCGGTGATTCGGCGGTGATCCGTGTCGAAGCCCGGCATCAAACTACTCCACCCTGTTAGACGAGGCCCGGCGCGGGCAGGATTCAGCCGAACGCGGGTGTTCTCGTACGGCGGCAGCTAGCGGGGCTGCAAGGAAGAAATGATTCCCACCGACGCCAGAATGGACGCCTCGATCAGCAAAAAGATGAGCAAGCCTCTGAGCAGCCACATCACCCTACCATCCTACCTGACCGATCCCGCGGAAGCGCGCCGGATCACAGCTTGACAGTGCCGACCAGCTGGGAAACCGAGGCGATTTTTTCCTGCCGGAGGAAGTCGCTCAATCCGGCGGCGATCCGCAGCGGCGCGGCGGGATCCCAGAAGATGGCGGTGCCGACTTCCACCGCGGTGGCTCCGGCGATGAGGAATTCGGCCGCGTCGAGGCCCGTGGCAATGCCGCCCAGCCCGACCACCGGGATTTTGACGGCGCGCGCGGCCTGGCATACCAATCGCAGCGCGATGGGCTTGATTGCCGGCCCCGACAGGCCGCCGAAGCCGGCGCCGATCCGCGGCCTCCGCGTGCGCGGATCGAGGGCCAGCGCGATGAATGTGTTGACCAGCGAGAGAGCGTCAGCGCCACTGGACTCGGCGGCCCGGGCCAGTGGCTCGATCGCGGTGACGTTCGGAGAGAGCTTGACGAGCAACGGCCGGCGCGCGACTCGCTTCACCGCCGAAACCACCTCGCCGAGCAGCGCCGGATCGCTCGAAAAATAGATGCCGCCGTGCTTCGTATTCGGGCACGAGACGTTCAGCTCATAACCGGCGAGGCCTTCGTGGTCTTCGAGAACGCGGACGACTTCCACGTAGTCCTCGGTCGCGTAGCCGAAGACGTTCGCGAATACGGCAGTGCCGGATTGCGCGAGCGCCGGCAGTTTCTCGCGGACAAACGCGCGCACGCCAATGTTCTGCAGCCCGACGGAGTTGATCATCCCGGCTTCGGTTTCATAGAGGCGCGGCGGCGGGTTGCCCTCGATGGGCTCCTTGGAGAGCCCTTTCACCACCAGGCCGCCGAGAGCCGAAAGGTCCACCAGGTGGGCGAATTCCACCCCGTAGGCGAAGGCTCCGGAAGCCGCGATGACCGGGTTCTTCAGCCGAATTCCGCACAGCGAGGTGGCCAGCGCGGGATCGGTGGGTTTCATCGGACTGGCAATTCGGCTCCCTCGAAGGCCTGGCCGAGTACCCGGCCGCTGCTCGACGAGGGAGGCGCGACCCCGATGGCGCGAGCCAGGGTCGGAGCGAGATCCACCGACTCCACGGGAGACTCGAAGACGCCGGCGCGGAACTGCGGCCCAAAAAAGCAGAGGGGCACTTTGATGTCGTAATCGTACAGGGAGCCGTAGGAGATGCCCCGGCCGGTCCCGAACTCTTCGACGTATTCGGCCTGATAGGAGAGCATCACGTCGCCGGAGCGGACGGAATGAAAGCTGTTGCGAAAGCGGCGTTCCCAGTCGTTGTGGACCGACGATTCGCCACCGGCCGTGAAGAAGGCGGCCACCTCCGGTTCGTCCATGGCAGCGCGGCCGGCGGCCAGGGCGGCGCTCTCGGGGGCGCGCCCGCCGCCGCCTTCCAAGTACACGAAAGGATAGAGGTATTTCTCCAGCCGGCCCGCCTTATTCAAAGACAGCTTCCGCTGGATCGTCTGGGCAAGCATCTCGCCGTCAACGGCCATCCGCGGCCGGGCGAAGGAGGGGGGCTCGGCGGGAGCGCCGTGAGCGCCGGCAAGAACGAAATTGTACGTGTTGGCGCCTGGGGCGCGGTCCAACTGTTCGAACAGCTTTTCCAGGTTGCGATCGAACTGCAGCATCATCTGCAGCATCAGAGGCGAGCGGGCCCCCGTATCGTAACCCAGCCGGCTGCTGGCGCTCGAAACGATGCACAGCAAATCGAACGTGTTGCTTTGCCCGAGCTTTTCGCGGTTGATCAGCTCCCCGGCAAAATCGAACAAGGCGGTTTGTGCGTAAGGCGAAGAGCGGTACAACGCCAGAAAATCCTGCGGGCGGGCGGGGTCGAATTTCAGCTTTCGCAGGGCCGGGGAACCGGGCTTGGCGCCCACGGCGAGCCAGTCCGCATCGTGAAGAGCCGTGAGGGGATGGAGACGGTTGTAGTCGGGCAGCCACCAGGGGTTGTCGCCCTGGGTGGCGACCGCGCCATCGTCGCCCATCCAGAAAAGCCGGGCCAGGGGCGATCCGGCAAAGATGGCGCCCTTGGCCTCGTCCTGGGCCACGACGAACACCCGGGAATTCGGGGCTTCGGCGACCTGGCCGGGAAGAGTCGTGGCGAGAAGTGCATCGGCGGAGGCGCGAACCGGCCCGCGCTCCTTGCGATCGTACCAGCGGTCGGCCACAATTCCGTGCTGCGCCGGCCAGGCGCCGGTGGCCAAGGTGGCCAGACTGCTGGAGGGGAAGCTGGAGGCGAGGTGCCGGCAGTCGGGGAAGTAGGCCCCGTTTTCGATCAGGCGGCGGAGGCCTCCGGGACTAACCCGACCCCAGATGGAATCGAAATAGTCGGGCCGAATTTGCTCTAAAACTACTAGTACCAACAACTTCGGCCTGGGTGGCAAAGCGAACGTACGGGAAAATCCACCCGAGCCGAGGCCGGCCAGGATACACGCACCGAATTTTCGGCGGCAAATATCCATGTGAAAAGAGTTTAACAAATGCCGAAGAGATGATATAGTGTTACTTTCTGAGTCGGCTAGTACCGGCCCCCGGGGAACGCCAGACGGAAAGGGCGGAGTCATGAAAGAAGAACGGAGCGTCCTCGGCCTTAGCACCATCCGTCGCAATCGGGGTATCTCCTTAGAACAGATCGCGCAATCCACGAAGATCAGCGTGCGCTCGTTGGAAGCGATCGAAACCGGAGATTTCCACAAATTGCCCGGCGGTATTTACAACACCAGCTACATTCGCCAGTATGCGCGGGCAATCGATTACGACGAGAGCGCCATTCTGGCCGTGTACCATCAATCGCTCGGCTCTCCGGAGTCCACTGAAACCGCAGCCAAGCGAAACGGCAACGGGTTGCTGGGCGGTTACCGGCCGGCTTCCAGCATACTCGGTTCCTAGCCTCGTCCCACACCTGAGCTTGTTGGGTGTGGCACGCTTGGTCTGTCTTCGGCTCTATTTTCTCTTTTCTGCCTGCCGGGCCGCGAATTTTGCGACGTTCACAATGGCCCGTTCGTGAGTTCCCTCTCCGATTTTTTCGCGCTGCGTCGCGGCTTCCACCCGGAAGCGAATGCGGCGGTCTTGAACGCTCATCACTTCTGCTTTGAACACCACGCTGCTCCCCAGGGGCGCCGCGGCGAGATGATATACGTCCACGTGTGTTCCCACCGTGTCGTGACCGGTCTCCAGCAGCGGCAACACCGCGTCCCGGCAAGTACGCTCCATGAGACGGATCATCTCGGGCGTCGCGAGCACGCGGGCATCATCGTTCCCCATGAAGCTGATCGCGATCTCCGGAGTCACACACGTCTGGTATTCTCCAGTGGTTCCAATCGGTATATTCGGCATGATTCAGTGCGGTTCTAAGATTTCGCCCCAGACTACCTGGTACGCTTCCATCTCATTGTATAGAGTCCGGCCGGCGCGTATGTAGACGCGCATATTCGGTTTGAGGTCGGTGGAGCCGACCACGCTGCCGTCCTCCACGTATCGCGTATCGGGGCGTAAGAGGATGGTTTGATCGCCCGCGCGGGTATGCAACACCACGCGCTGGCTGTTGACTCGGAAGACCACACCCGCCAAGGCCTCAGAAGCAAGAGGGATGGGGCGATCCAGCAGGGGCAGCTCGCGATCCGCCGAGTAGCGGTAGGGACGCAGCCTCGATTGAGAGAGCGGCTTCGGCGGCGGCGGAGAAGAGAGGACGTGAACGATCCGGGCGAACCGCAGCAAAGATCGTTCCACCTCATCGGAGATCACTTCGACCTCTTCGCCCGGCTGGAGGCGGGCCACGTCGATCGGCTGGCGGCCGCGGTCCACCGACGTTTTGGCGTTGAACAGGAAGCGGAAGACCTGGTCGCCCGGAACCCGCACGCTGAACTCTCCAGATGCGACCTGGGGATCGCGCTCGAGCAGAATCCCTTGGACGACAGCGGGCGGAACGGCGCCTTGGGCCCACAGCACAACCGGCGATACGAAGAGTAACCAGCGCAGGCGCATCCGCTGCTTCACGATATCACGGCGGATACGATTGCGGGAGTGCCGGATCAGAGGCAACGTTCAATCAGAAAGGCGGCCGAGCCGACCAACGCGCCCAGGATGACGTCCGCGAGATAGTGATAGCGGCCCAGCACGGCGCCGCTCGCAACACAACAAGCCAGCGCGAGAAACACGGCCGCCACCGCCGGAGCGACCGGCAGCAGCACCAGGCCGCAGGCGGTGGAGGCGGCAACATGCGCGCTGGGAAACGTGTTGGCGTGAATGCTCGCCCGGCGCAGCACCCAGACGTTGAATCGCCGCACGGCAGGGGGCGGGCGGGTAACGCCACCGGGTTTTTCGATACTTCGCGGCGGCCTCGTTTGGAAGAACGGAAGCACGCCATAGCATGCATAGGCCGCAACAGTGACCACCGACCAGTAGTGATCCGCTTCTCTTCCGCGATGCAGCAGGTACAGAGCAACCAGGCCGAGCGGCAGGGTCGGATAGCAGAACAGGTACGCGGCTTCCAGAACAGTGAGAAGGGCACCGCCGAAGAAATGGGACTGCAATCTGGCGAGCAGCGGCGTGACGAAGCGCTCATCCAGGGATTCCAGGCGGCGTTCCGCCGCTTCGTTCGGCTGCGTGAAGCCAATAGAAAAGCAGGAGAAGCGGGTACGGAAACCAATCGCGGACGGCCGAGGCCGGCAGGGTGCGGAGCGCGCGCGGCACGGCGATAGCGCTGACGAGAGTCAAGGCGAGCCCGGTGACGCCTAATTGGATGGCTCGTCTTCGCCGCGGAGCATCGAGCCGCCGCGCACACGCGAGCAGCGTAAGGGACGAGAACGCAACTATGTTGATCCACTCGGCGGTTCGCATCGGCGCGCCTGCGGTTCCGCGGGCTGCCCCAATTGTGCATGAAGGCGAGCACGCGAGTCAGTAAGAGGCAACAACCCGCGCGCCAGTCCGGGTGCTCCAGTACTTCATTCCAGCGATCCGGGTAGCGGACCGGAGCGTTCCCGCCATTTTCGAGGCCGCCCTGGAGCACGAGGACGTGCTGGTGCCACCACGTGGGTGAGGGCATTCTCGGAGTATCGCTCCGGGGGCTTGCCGGTCCTACCGCATCTGGTTTTCGACTTCGTGCAGCCAATCCGGGCGTTTGAGGACTTCGCGCGGCTTGCTGCCGTCGGGAGGGCCGATGATGCCGTCGCGCTGCATCATATCCAAGATGCGGGCGGCGCGGCCGTAGCCGAGACGCAGGTGCCGCTGCAAGGTGGACGTGGACGCCTTGCCCATTTGCAGGACGAGCCGGACCGCTTCTTCGTACATCGGGTCCTGCTCTTCGTTGGCGGGCTCGCCTTCGGGGTTCTCGCCTTCCTCGCCCGGAGGAGCGATGAGGAAAGACTGGTCGTATTCGGGCGGGGCCTGCTCTTTCCAATGGTCGACCACCCGGTTGATCTCGGTCTCGGTGACGAAGGCGCCATGCAAGCGCGTCAACCTCGACGAGCCGGGCGGCAGGAAGAGCATGTCGCCTTTGCCGAGCAGGTGCTCGGAGCCCATGACGTCGAGAATGGTCCGGGAGTCCACGCGGGTAGCCACACGGAAGCTGATGCGGGCAGGGAAGTTCGCTTTAATCAGACCGGTGATCACGTCGACGCTGGGACGTTGGGTCGCGAGGACCAGGTGCATGCCGACGGCGCGCGCCATCTGCGCGAGCCGCGTCACGCTTTCTTCGACCGCGCGGCCTTCGAGCATCATCAGGTCGGCCAATTCGTCAATCAAGATGAGGATGTAGGGCAGAGGCCTCAGCTCTTCCTGTGCATCCTCTTCCTCGGTGAACAGGTTGCGCGGCTCTTCCTGCAGCTTGCGGATCTTCTTATTGAACTGGTCGATGTTGCGCACCCCGTATTCCGCGAGCAGGCGCAGGCGGCGCTCCATTTCCAGCACGGCGTTGCGCAGCGCGTTGGTGGCCTTCTTGGGGTCGGTAATGACGGGTGTCAGCAGGTGCGGAATGCCTTCGTACATTCCCAGTTCGACGCGCTTGGGGTCGACCATGATCATGCGGACTTCGTCGGGCGTCGCCTTGTACAGGATCGACATGATCATGGAGTTGATCATGACGCTCTTGCCCGAGCCGGTGGAGCCGGCGATCAGCAGATGCGGCATGGTTTCGAGCGCGGCGACGCGGATGCGGCCGTTGATGTCCTTGCCGAGCGGGATGGTCAGATGCGAATGCGATTGAGAGAACTCGTCGGATTCGAGCATCTGGCGCAGCGCGATCAGCTCGCGCTTGGTGTTCGGCACCTCGATGCCGACCGTCGGCTTGCCGGGAATGCGCTCGATCAGAATGGATTCAGCCTGCAGGCCGAGGCAGAGGTCTTCCGTCAGGGTGGTGATGCGGCTGTACTTGATGCCGGCCTCGGGTTTGAACTCGAACGTGGTCACCACGGGCCCGGGATTGATCTGGACCACCGAGCCGAGCACGTTGAACTCCTGGAACTTCGACTTGATGCGCGCGGCGGTTTCCTTGAGCTCCTGCTCATCGTAAGGATTCCGGGCCGGCGGCTCGTTGAGCAGTTCGGTGGAAGGAAGATGGAAGACTGGGCGCGGCCCCGCAACGGCAGGGGCGGCCGCCCGCGGGCTTGCCGGTGGAGCAACCGGAATCACTTCGGAAGGGGGTTGCGCCGCCGGCGGTTCTTCAATCGGGCAGATCGGGATTTCGTCGAAGTCTTCCGGCTCGTCGCGGGAGGACCTGTCCGCGACCGGCGGTTGTGGCGCGGGCTCCCAGGGCAATTCCGTCGCGGGCTCGATCCCGGCGGTGGCGGCAGCCTTCTTCTTGCGCGAGCGGCGCTCCGCGGGCGCTTCGGACGCTTGTTCGGCCCGGCGGCGGGCGCGCTGCGCGGCGTTCTCAATGGCTCGCGCGCGCAACCGGGACCGCAATTCGCGGAAAGCCTCGGCACGGCGTTCGAACCAGCGAGCCGGTCCGGCAAACCATTTCTCGAGTTTCGAGACCGAGAACGTCGAAACCAGGTAAACGGACAAGATCAGAACGGTGAATACGGCAACCAGGGCGCCCGCCAGGTTCAGCGCGTGAAGAAGCGACTGCGCCAGGACGAGACCGAACGTTCCGCCGATCAGAACCGTGCCGCTGAAAAGGCGCAATGGAAGAAAGGAAAGCCCCGCGCAGATGCTGGCGGCGAGCAGCAAAACCCCGGCGGCCTTCACGCCGCCGGAGCTGAGATCCTCGGAGCGAATCCATTTCCAGGCGAGGACGAATGTTAACAGCGGCAGCAGAAAGGCGGCGGCGCCGAAGGTTTGAAAAAGGAGGTCGGAAAGATACGAACCCGGGTAGCCGACGAGATTGACGGGGTGCGAATCCGCGGCGGTGCTCCAGGACGGATCGTCGGCGCGATAGGAAACGAGACTCAGCAGGATGATCAGCCCGGCGGATAAATACAAAAATCCCAGGGCTTCGTTCAGCCTCTTGTAAGGGGTCGGAGATAAGAGCTTCATCCGGCTGGCCGACGGATGGAAGCCAGAGCGAACACTATTATGCCAGAAATCACGCGATAGTACACGAACGGACGGAGGTCGGCGCGACGCAAATAATACAGGAAGCCGGCAATGACGGCGACGCCGGCGCCGGCGCTGACCGCCATCGCGAGGAGAAATTCCGGGTTCGCCATGCGGCGCAGTCCGTCGCGCTTATGAACGGCGTACAACATATGGCCGGCGGCGGCGGCGATCACAGGGGTTGCCAGCAAAAACGAGAATCGGGCGGCGGCTTCGCGGCTGAATCCGCGGAACAGCCCGGCCGTGATGGTAATCCCGCTGCGCGAGGTTCCGGGAACCAGCGCCAGGATCTGCGAGATCCCTACGGTCATTGCATCCGGCAGGCCCAGCGAGGCGAGGCCCCGCGCTTCGTGGATCGATCGATCCGCCAGGCCCATAACGATACCGACCAGAATCAGCATGACGGCCATCAGGCGGGGGTTGCGCCAGGAGTGTGCCGCTTGTCTTTTGAACGCAAGGCCGGCGATCCCCACCGGAACACTACCCAGCGCCAGAAGCCAGAACAGGGGAGGTCCGGAGGCGCCGCTGAACGCCCCGGCCGCGGTTCGAATCCAGTCCGGCAGGAAATAGAGCACCAGCGCCAGAAGCGTGCCGAGGTGGAGTGAGATATCGAAATCGAGATCCTGCGGTTTCCAGCCGAACAGCCACGACGCCAGATACAGGTGGGCGGTGCTACTGATGGGCAGGAATTCGGCCACACCCTGCACCAACGCGAGGACGAGGACCTGCGGGAGCGGCATCAAGGTTCAGGGTGCGCGATGCGTCCGGGCCGTGTCAAGACAACACGATTCACGAATTCGTAGAGAGCGCTGTCGCTGTGAGCGCCATGAGCAGGTCACAGGCCCGCGGCGGCGCCGCCGCCCGATGTTACTCTCGGTTTTTGGGAGTTAAGAAAGAGATGCAGTTCCTTTGTTGGAGTCGCGTGATTCTGGCCGGTTCGCTTGCGCTGGTCCCCGCGCCGGCTCAATCGACGATTCCACATCTGGAACGGCGCGCGAACGCAACGCAGCTCATCGTGGACGGCAAACCGTTTCTGATGCTCGGCGGCGAGTTGTACAACAACTCGGCCAGCAGTCTCGATTATCTGAAACCGATCTGGCCGCGCTTGACGGCGCTGCATTTGAATACCGTGCTGGCGCCGGTTTCGTGGGCCCAGTGGGAGGCGGCCGAAGGCAAATTCGATTTCGGTTTGCTGGACGGCCTGGTCCGGGATGCCCGCGCGCACCAGCTGCGTCTGGTCCTGCTCTGGTTCGGAAGCTGGAAGAATACCTGGTCGAGTTACGCGCCGGACTGGGTGAAGCGCGATTTCGAACGATTTCCCCGTGTGCAACTGCGGAACGGCTCCGGCACCGAACGGTTGAGCCCGTTCAGCACGGCGAACCGGGATGCGGACGCGCGGGCGTTTGCCGCGCTGATGCGGCGGATCCGGGAAATCGATGGCCAGGCACATACGGTATTGATGGTGCAGGTGGAAAACGAAGTCGGCGTGATCCCCGACGCCCGCGACTATTCGCCTGCCGCGAACGCGGCGTTCGGCCAGCCGGTGCCGCGGGAGTTGATGAACTATCTCGAAGCTCACAAGGATACGTTGAACCCGGAACTCCGGGCACGGTGGCAGGCGGCCGGGTTCCAGAGATCCGGGAATTGGGAGGCCGTGTTCGGACCGGGGGCGGAAACCGACGACCTTTTTATGGCGTGGCACTATGCCGCTTACATCGGCAAGGTCGCGGAAGCCGGGAAAGCCGAATACGCCCTGCCGATGTTTGTCAACGCGGCCCTGATCCGGCCCGATTTTGCGCCGGGTCAGTACAACAGCGGCGGTCCCTTGCCGCGCTCGATGGACCTCTGGAAGGCCGGCGCTCCGCAATTGGATTTCCTGGCGCCCGACATTTACTTCCAGTTCAAACAGTGGAGCGCCGCCTACGACCGGCCCGGCAATCCGTTGTTTATTCCGGAAGCGTCCGGTGGGCCGGCGGCCGCGGCGAACGTATTTTACGCCGTCGGGCAGCACGGCGCGCTCGGATTTTCGCCGTTCGGCATTGACGGCATGCCGGCGTCCGGAGCAGGGAATGATCTGGCCCGGAGCTACGAAGTGCTTTCGCAGCTGGCGCCGCTGGTTCTCGAGAACCAGCCGAAAGGCCGGGTCGCCGGGGTTCTGCTGGAAGAGTTGACGCCCGCGCAGAGGATTCGCCTCGGAGGCTATACGCTGAACGTGACCCGCAGCGCTCCGCGGCGACCATTTCCCGGAGCCGCTGCCGTTGCAGACGCGCGCGCGACCGTGCCGCACGGAATATTCATAGCGAGCGGTCCTGACGAGTTTTATCTGGCAGGCCGCGGCCTCAACATTACGTTCACTCCCGAGACGCCCGGCCCGCCCATTGCCGGACTTGCGACCGTCGAAGAGGGACAGTTTGTCGACGGCCGCTGGGCGCGCGGACGGATCTTAGCCGGAGACGATACGGCCCAGGGGAACAGCGTCTCGCTGGACGCGGCCGAAACGCCCGGCATTCTCCGGGTGACGCTCTACCGGTATCGCTGATTCGAGAAGAATCATGAAGATCGCGACGTGGAACATCAATTCGGTACGGCGCCGTCTGCCCCTGGTAGTGGACTGGCTGGCGGCACATCAGCCCGACGTTCTCTGTTTGCAGGAAACCAAGGTGCAGGACAGCGAATTTCCCGCGGACGCCTTCCGGACCGCCGGGTACCACGCGGTGTTCCGCGGCATGAAGGGCTACAACGGCGTGGCGACGCTGTCCCGGCGCGAATCGGAGTCGGTTTTTCACGGCCTCTGCGCCGGCCCGGACAGCGAAGACACCCGCATCCTGGAAACCGTCATCGACGGAATCGCGATCGTGAATACTTATGTTCCACAGGGACATAAAGTCGGCACCGACAAGTATGTCTTCAAGCTCGAATGGTTCCATCGCGTGCGCAAGTACTTTGCCGAACGGCTCGATCCGAACCGGCCGGCCCTGTGGCTGGGAGATTTGAATGTCGCGCCCGAGCCCATCGACGTGTATCACCCCGATCGCCGCCTCAACGACCCGGATTTCCACATCGACGCGCGGGAGGCCTACCGGCACGCGGTGAGTTGGGGCTTCCAGGATGTATTTCGGAAGCTGTATCCGGATCGCGTGCAGTACACGTACTGGGATTATTTCCGGAACGCGTTCGCGCACAATTGGGGATGGCGGATTGACCACATCCTGGCGACCGCCCCGCTGGCCGCCGCCTGTCACGCTTGCGATGTGGACCTGGAAACCCGCCGCGCCCCCGGAGCCTCCGACCACGCGGCGGTCTGGGCGGAGTTCGAGCGGTAAGGGGGAGCACGGCGAACATCGACGCCGTTTCCGTAAGAAACCGTACACCGAAACTGCGACGGGCTTCTCAGCGCCGGCCTTGTGCGGCCTCGGGATGGCCTGAGTGTTGCTAATGACACCCGGTGGGATGTCGAATTCTGAAAGCAGCACGTAAATCCGCCGAAGCATGAGGATCAGCAACCTTTTGAAGCCACACGCGGCGTCTCTCGCGCTGGCCCTGCTCGCCGCGATCGGCGAGGGCATCGCTGATCTGCTGCAACCCTGGCCGCTCAAAGTGGTTCTCGACAGTGTGCTCAAATCCCGCCACACCGCGGGGTGGCTCAACCACTGGATCGAAGCCATGGCGAATCACAACAATCTGGCCATCCTGCGGCTGGCGGCGGTGGGGGTCGTGGCGATCGCGGGTCTGCAGGCCTTCTGTTCGTATCTCGAGAAATATCTCACCAGCAGTATCGGCCAGTGGGTCATGCACGACCTGCGGCTCAAGCTTTACTCCCATATCCAGCAGCTTTCGCTTTCCTTCCACGATCACAAGCAAACCGGGGACCTGATCAGCCGCGTGACCAGCGATATCGACGCCATTCAGAGCTTTATTACGAGCGGTCTGCTGGGCGCATTGGTCGATTGCCTAACTCTGGCCGGCATGATCGGGGTGATGGTGTATGTCAACTGGCGGTTTACCCTGATCGCGCTTTCGATCGCGCCGCCGCTTTTCCTGGTGGTCTACTCCTACACGCGCGGCATCAAGCGCGCTTCGCGCGCGGTGCGGAAAAAGGAAGGCGAACTGATTTCGATCGTCCAGGAAGGGCTCACGTCGATGCGGGTCATCAAGGCATTTGGCCGGGAGGAACATGAGCAGCGCCGCGTGGAAGAACAAAGCCTGGAAAGCGTCGAAATCGCGTTGCGGGCGCGAGGGCTCAAAGCCAAACTCTCGCCTCTGGTCGAAATCATTGTCGCGGTCGGCACCGCGCTGGTCCTCTGGTTCGGGGCGCGCATGGTGCTGGCGGGCAGCCTTTCGGCCGGCGCTCTGGTCGTTTTCATTTTCTATTTAGGCAAGATGTACAAGCCCATGCAGGACCTTTCCAAGATGACCGATTCGTATTCCCGGGCCGCGGTTGGGTATGAGCGGATCCGCGAGATTTTGGAAAGCGAGCGCGGCGTCCGGGATGTGGCGCGCGCGCGGCCGGCACCGCGCTTGCGCGGGCGGATTGAATTCGACCGGGTGAGCTTCGAATACGAAGCCGGCCGTCCGGTTTTGCGCGATGTCAGCCTGGTGATCGAGCCCGGGCAGGTGGCGGCGCTGGTGGGTCCGACGGGGGCAGGGAAGACAACCCTGGTGAGTTTGATCCCCCGTCTCTATGACCCGGTGTCGGGCGTGGTGAAGATCGACGGCCACGACGTCCGCCGCTTTACCCAACACTCGCTGCGGCAGCAAATCAGCCTCGTGCTTCAGGAGACGCTGCTGTTTCACGGCTCGGTCTGGTACAACATCGCGTACGGCAAGCCGGGCGCGACGCGCGCGGAAATCGTGCGGGCGGCGGAACTCGCCAATGCCAGCGAATTCATCGACAAAATGCCGGCGGGCTACGACACCATCATCGGCGAGCGCGGGATGACGCTCTCCGGAGGCCAGCGCCAGCGCATTGCCATTGCGCGCGCCGTGATCCGGGATGAGCCGATCTTGATTTTGGACGAACCCGCCACCGGACTGGACGCGGCCTCCGAGCGGCTGGTCTTCGACGCTTTGGACCGGCTCATGGCGGGGAAGACCTGCATCGTCATCGCGCATCGGCTTTCGACCATCCGCCGCGCCGATGTCATCTTCGTGATCAGCGAAGGCAGCATCGTCGAGCGCGGCAAACACGAAGATCTGCTGACGTTGGGCGGGGTGTATGCGAAGCTGTATGCCGAGCAGTTCCGGTGGGAAGAAGATGCTGTCCGATCTCGCCGTCCGGCCTGACGAAAGGGTTACAGATCGGAAAGCTGCGCGATCCTGCCGGCCACCACCTTTGAGTAGTCTTCGACTTCCGCGGGCGAGAAGCCGGCCGCGCGAAACGCGTCCTGGATCTGGCGCTGCGAAAGACGGGACAGCAGGCGGCCGAGCCAGCGGGCGTCACTGCGCGGAATGTTGCGCCCGAGTTTTTCCAGCCGAAGGCTCCGGACGAAAATCGGCGGATTGAAGATGTAGATCCAATCCGGAAACGCGGGGCTGAGGAAATCGACCGTCCTGGTGTGGACTTTCCGAAACAATCGAGAGCGCTCGTACGCTTCGAGATTGCCTTTGGCGCGCCAATCGTGAAATCGCAGGGTGCCGCCTCCAAAACTCGCGCCCAGGTCGCTGACGAGATAGACCAGTTTGTCGCCTTCCTCCCGGATCGCATTGTTGTCGTCTTTCAGGTCCCAGTTGTTCAGCAGCGCCATCAGGGTTTTCAGCCCGTTTAATTCCCGAGTGCCGCCGAACGGGTTGCTGTTCCAGCGCCAGTAGCCGAGCTTTTTCCGGCCGCCGGGCTCCCGCTTCAGGCGCACGTTCAAAATGGAGCCGTCGGGCGCGACCAGGTTCTGGCCGCGATGGAGCCGCGGCATGGCTTGCACCGTGATTTTGGGAAGGAAGTAGTCCTCATCCGTGAAATAACCCGCCGCCCAAACAAGCCGGGAGGCGGCGGTTTCGGGGCGCGCTTCCACCCCGAGCTTGACCTTCCATTTGGTGCCGTCCCGGTCGCGGACGACGAATTTGGGGTTCGTCCCGTCGCGATCTTCTTCGATGAAATGGAAGGGGCCGCGCGGCTGGTGGGACTTGCCGCCGGAGCCATAAAAGAGGTTCTTCGAAGCGATATCGGCCGGGTCGCGCCAAAGGACCTGGATCCGGGAGGCCGGGAGAGGCTGTGCTGGGCTCCTGCCCAAGCCGCCGGCCGCGGCCGCCAGCATGACGAGCGCAAGTTTTCTCACGGCCACGGCGGTCCCCCCGAACGAACGGTTTGACACGTGCACATGAAATGCCAAGAGAGTCGAGGGGAGGCGGCGAAGGTGAGGCAACAAACGGCATGAGGCTTCTGGTACAACCGGACGACGGCACGGCGCCCTTATTGAAGGGAATCACTGCGGCGAAGGAGAGCATCGAGGTTGTCATCTTCCGGGCGGACCAACGGGAGCTCGAGCAGGCCCTGGCGAAAGCCGTGACGCGCGGGATCGCGGTGAGGGCGTTGATCGCTCACACCAACCGTTCCGCCGAAGAGGCTTTGCGGCGGCTGGAAATGCGCCTCCTCGCCGCCGGGGCGACCGTGGCGCGCACCGCGGATGATCTGGTGCGCTACCACGCCAAGTTCATGATCATCGACCATCGGGAACTGTATTTGCTGGGTTTCAATTTCACCTCGTTAGATATGGACCACAGCCGCAGCTTCGGCGTCGTCACGCGCAGCCGGGACCTGGTCCGCGAAGCCGTCAAGCTGTTCGAAGCCGATACCAGCCGCCAGCCCTATGAGCCCGGTTCCGACCGGTTCGTCGTCAGCCCAATGAATGCCAGAAAAGAGCTGTTCCGGTTCATCAAACGGGCCAAGAAGGAACTGCTGATTTACGATTTGAAGCTGAGCGACCCCGACATGATCCGGCTGCTCCAGGATCGGGCGAAGGCGGGCGTCGCGATTAAAGTGATTGGGCGTCTGACGCGCAAAACCGAAGGGGTGAACGTTCGCAAGCTCGCGGCCATTCGCCTGCACGCGCGGACGATGGTACGGGACCGCCACGCGGCGTTCATTGGAAGTCAGAGCCTGCGGGAACTCGAGCTCGACGCGCGCCGCGAAGTCGGCATCATCTTCCGCGATGCCAAGGCGGTCAGCCGGATTGTCCAAACGTTCGAAGCGGATTGGGCGAACGCGAGCCCTGCGAAAGAATTCGAGACCGCCGAGGTTCAGAAGCCGGCAGCCAAAGTGGCCCGAAAAGTGGCTAAGGCGGTCGCCAGGGAACTGCCGCCGCTGGCGCCGGCTCTCAACGGGGCCGTGGAGCAAGTCGTGGGCAAGCCGAAAAACGGGAAGCTGGACATCGCCGAAGTCGAAGAGGCCGTAAAGGAAGCCGTGAAACATGCGGTGAAGGACGCGGTCCGGAATGTGGTGGAGGGAGTGGTCGAGCAGAAGACGGAGAGGGTCGAATGAAAACCGTCGCGCTCTTTACTACAGCGTGCGTGCTGCCGGTTCTGTACGGCGCTCGCCAGGATTCTTCCTCAAAAGCCCTTGATGCGTTCAACCAGCGCATCGGTGAATACGTCAAGATCCACAAGGCCTCCAAGGGGGAGGCAGGCGGCGGTCTGAAGAACACGTCCTCGCCCGGGGAGATCCAAGCAAATCAGCGTAGTCTGGCGGAGGCCATCCGAAAGGCTCGGCCGGATGCGCGCCAGGGGGATATCTTCAGCGCGGAAATTGCCGCCGAATTCCGCCGGCTGCTCGCGGCTACACTCGAAGGGCCCGGTGGGGCGAGAATTCGCGAGAGTCTGCAGCGGGGCGAGCCGGCGCGGCCGCCCGACATTCGAGTCAACGCGGTGTACCCGCCCGGATTTCCGCTGCAATCCACGCCGCCGTCTCTGCTGCTCAATCTGCCGAAGCTGCCGCCCGAGCTCGAGTACCGGGTGGCGGGTCACGATCTGATTCTGCGGGATCGCGAGGCGAATCTGATCGTGGACTTCATTCCCGACGCAATTCGGTAATCCTTATGAGGCTCTGCATACTGCTCCTGTTGACGGGCCTGCTCACGGCGTCCGCCGCGGAAATCAAGCTTCCCGAGAAAGGGAGAGCGGTTCGGTTCGCGGTCATCGGCGACAATGGAACCGGCCAGAAACCCCAATATGATGTCGCCAATGAGATGGCGCGATGCCACGAAAAATTTCCATTCGACTTCGTGATCATGCTCGGCGACAATCTCTACGGCGGCGAGTCTCCCGCGGATTTCAAAAGAAAATTCGAGGATCCGTATGCCGCTCTGCTGGACGCCGGCGTGAAGTTCTACGCCTCGCTCGGCAATCACGATCTCCCCAGCGAACGTTTTTACAAGCCGTTCAACATGGGCGGAAAGCGGTACTACAGCTTCCGGAAAGGGAATGCCGAGTTCTTTGCGCTGGACAGCAATTACATGGATCCGGAGCAGATCCAGTGGGTGCGCCAGGCGCTTTCGGCTTCGCAGGCGACCTGGAAGGTCTGCTATTTTCATCACCCCTTGTACTCGCATGGACGCGATCACGGTCCTGACATCGATCTACGGAGAATCCTGGAGCCCCTGTTCGAACAGAACGGGGTCCGGGTGGTGTTCTCCGGCCACGAGCACGATTATGAGCGGCTGAAGCCCGAGAACGGTATCTGGTATTTCGTGCTGGGAAACGCCGGCCAACTGCGTTTCCATAATCTGAAGCCGTCGCCGGACACGGTAAAGGGCTTCGACACCGATCGCAGCTTCGGACTGGTGGAAATATCCGGCAACGAGCTGTACTTTCAGATCATCTCCCGCACCGGCGAGACGGTGGATTTCGGGGAACTCGACGCCAAGAAGAAGTCCGGCAGCTAATCCGTACCGGCCCGCCGCGGCGGGACCACGGGGGCGGGAAAATTCAGGTTCAAATCGTTTAAAAAATAAGGTCTAATTTGAACATACAACCACATTTGGTGTGGTACTATGCCGTTTGGACCTCCCCCGAGGGATAGAAGTCCATTTGTCCCAGAAGCGCGCCGCCGTAAATGAATCTACGCTCACTATTTAGCCTGTTTTCGTCAGACCTTGCCATCGATTTGGGAACGGCCAATACTCTGGTCTACGCCAAGGGAAAGGGCATTGTGGTGAACGAGCCCTCGATCGTGGCGATCAACAAGAATACCGGCGAGGTCGAGGCGGTCGGCAAAGAGGCCAAGGAGATGCTGGGGCGCACTCCCGGCAACATCGTGGCCATCAAGCCGATGAAGGATGGCGTCATCGCCGATTTCAAAGTCACCGAGCGCATGCTGAACTACTTCATTCAGAAGGCGCACGGGCGGAAGATGCTGGTGCATCCGCGGATTGTCATCGGGGTGCCCAGCGAGATTACCCAGGTGGAAAAACGCGCCGTCATGGATTCGGCCTACCGCGCCAAAGCCAGCGAAGTGCACCTGGTGGAACAGGCCATGGTGGCGGCCATCGGCGCCGGGCTGCCGATTACCGAACCCTCGGGCAACATGGTGGTGGATATCGGCGGCGGAACCACCGACGTCGCGGTCATTTCGCTGTCCGGTATCGTCTACTCGCGGTCGGTGCGGGTGGCCGGCAACGAGATGGACGACGCCGTGATGCAGTACCTGAAGCGCAAGTACAACCTCCTGATCGGAGAGCGCACGGCGGAAACCATCAAAATCGAAATCGGCTCGGCCTATCCGCTCGACAAGCAAATGACGATGGAGATTAAGGGACGCAACCTGATCGAAGGGGTGCCGCGTACCATCACCATCGACGACAGTGAAATTCGCGAAGCGTTGTCGGAATGCGTGGCCATGATCGTGAATGCGATCCGTGTGGCTCTGGAGCGGACGCCGCCGGAATTGAGCGCCGATATTAGCGATCGAGGTATTGTGCTGACCGGCGGTGGTGCGCTATTGAAGAATCTGGACAAGCGCATTCGCGAAGAAACGGGCTTGCCGGTTTCGATCGCGGACGATCCGCTGGCTTCGGTGGTGTTGGGAACCGGCCGGATGCTGAGCGACTTCCGGTTGTTGCGGAAGATTTCGATAGACTAAAGGCAGGGGCGGCCACGCCCGATGGAATCGTTTCTCAATCGCTACCGCAACATCACCGTGCTGCTGCTGGTGATATTTGCGCAGCTGGTGCTGCTGGCGGTACAGGTTCGAAATGCCCAGGACGTGCGGATGATCCGGGTCTGGACCGTGACCGCGGTCACGCCGCTGGCGCGGGTGATGGAATCGCTGCGCGGCGGCAGCATCGGGTTCGTTCGCGATTACATCCTGCTGCACGATACCCACGAGCAAAACCGCCAGCTGCAGGCCGAACTGGACCGGCTCAAGCTGGAGAACAACTTCCTCAAAAATGAGTTGAATATGGCCGAGCGCGCCAAAGCGCTGGCGGTATTTCAGGAGCATACGCCGTCGAAAACGGTGGCGGCCAACATCATCGGCTCCGGCGCCGGAACGAATTCCAAAGTGGTGTTTGCCGACCGCGGTTCGACCGCGGGTGTGCAGCGCGGCATGGCGGTGGTGACGCCGGACGGGATTGTGGGCACGGTCATAGAGTCCTACCCCACGGCTTCGGAAATTCTTCTGATCACGGATGCGGATTTCGCCGCCGGCGTGGTGACCCAGAAGACCGGTGTTCGCGGAACTCTCAAAGGGCAAGGCACGCCGCTGTGCAAGGTCGACTACGTGCCTTTCGAAGAAAAGGTGCAGGTGGGGGACTGGTTTTATACTTCGGGCGACGATCGGGTGTTTCCGCGGGGATTCCCGGTCGGCGTCGTGAAAGCCGTGCATCCGGGGCAGCCGTTTCAGGAAATCCTGGTCGAGCCGAGCGGCATGCACCGCGGCCTCGAAGACGTGCTGATTCTGCTGGAAGGCATCCACCAGACCATCCCGGACGAGCATTTGACCGGGCAGCCTGTCTATATCGCACCCGCGCCTCCGGGCACGGAAGCTCCGGTGGAGGCGGGGACGTCTTCCGGTACCGAGGCCGACAAGCTGCGGGCCCACTATAAGGCTGTCGGCGATGCGCAAAACCACAAATTCGGGGAAGGACTGCCGGGAAGCAAGCCCCCGGACTTCAACTTGTCCTTGAAGCCGGCGCAGACCGTGGCCCAGGCGGGAACGCCGGCGCCGGCCGCGGCCGGACAGCCGCCTGCGGGCGGCGGCCGGGCGCCGGTGAACGCAGCCGCGAATGCCGCTCCGCAACCTGCCGCGCCCAAGCCCAAGCCCGTCCCGCCGCCGGGCGCCGCGGCACCCGCGCCGGCCTCCACCCCTCAGCCGCCGGCTCCGGATTCTTCCGTGCCGGTTTCGGAACGGCCTCACAACGAATGAGCTATTCGAGCGGCGAGCGCATCGTACTGAGCCAGCGCGAGGGGCAGATCGCGTACTTCAGCCCTTGGGTCATCATCCTGGTCCCGCTGGCGGCGATTCTGTTCCAGGTCTATGTTCCCCTGTTTTTCCAGTTTCTCGGCTACCTGGAAATGCCGCTGCTGGTGGTGGTCTATTTCGCCCTGATGCGCCGCAGCCAGATCCGAGGTTTGCTGATCGGCGCCGTGGTCGGGCTGGCCCAGGATTCCCTGTCCAAAGCTCCTCTGGGGATGTTCGGAATCGTGAAAACCCTGGTGGGATATTTCGCCGCCTCGGTGGGGGTGCGGCTGGATGTCGACAACGGTTTACTGCGGCTGTTTCTGGCCTATTTTTTCTTTGTTTTTCATCAATTCTTTTATTGGGTGATGGCCCGTGCTTTGTTGGCCCAGCAGGTGGCCTTCGACTGGCAACACACGTTAATTCTCGGGTTACTGAACGCGATTGTCGCGGTGGCGCTATTTCATTTTCTCGATAAGCTGCGCGCCGCCGGATAAATCCGCTAGAATAAGAAAAGAGCGTAGGCTCCGCTGATTGTGATCCTGCCCCCTGTCGATTCGAATCCGGAAGCCAAGGTTTCCGAGCAGCCGCGCCTGCACGACGACACGCGTTTTGCGGCGGCCAAAATCGCGGTTTTTCAATACGCGGCCGTCGCCATCTTCCTCTTCCTGATCTCAGGTTTTTGGAAACTCCAGATTCAGAACCCGGAATTCTACGACGAACGGGCCCAGCAGAACAGCATCAAGTCGGTGCCGATTCTGGCGCCGCGCGGCCGCATTCTCGATCGCGACGGCCGCGTCATCGTCGACAATCATTCTTCGTTTACATTGATCCTGGCGCGCGAGTCGCTCAAGGAAGAGCATCTGAAGCCGATCGCGCAGGGGCTCGATCTCGATTACAAGGACCTGCAGGCGCGCGTCAAGCGCTTCCGGGCGCAGCCCAAATATGTGCCGATCGTCATCAAAGAGGAGCTGACGCCGGGCGATCTGGCCTTCGTCGATTCCCATCACGAGTTCTTTCCCGAACTGGTGCTGATTCAGGCCCAGCGGCGGCTGTATCCGCAAAACGGCATGGCGGCGCACGTGGTGGGGTACACCGGCGAAATCAGCGAGGACGAACTCGATTCGCCCGAGTTTGCGAAGTACAACCCCGGCGATGTGATCGGAAAATTCGGCATCGAACGCGAATACAACGATACCCTGATGGGCGTCGACGGGCAGCGGCAGGTGGTGGTCGATAACCGCGGCCAGGTGCGGCAGGTCATCGGCAACAAGCCGGCCATCCCGGGCAAAGACATCCAGCTGACCATCGATCTCGATCTGCAGGCGGTGGCGGAGCTGGCCATGGACGGCCGCAACGGGGCCGTGGTGGCGCTCGATCCCCGCACCGGCGAAGTGCTCGCGATGGTCAGCCGGCCGGCCTTCGATGCCAACAAGTTTGCCGTGCGGATCAAGGCCAAAGACTGGAAAGAGATCGCGGATAACCCGGAGCATCCGATGCTGAACCGCGCCATCCAGGCCCAGCAGGCGCCCGGATCGACGTTCAAGCCGTTCGTCGCGCTGGCCGGCCTGGAAACCGGCACCATCGACGACCAGTTCAGCGTGCACTGTTCGGGTGGGATCAGCCTGTACGGGCATTACCAGCGGTGTTGGGTCAAAACCGGCCACGGCGCGGTTTCGCTGCACAAAGGAATCGTTCAGTCCTGCGACGTGTACTTCTATACCGTGGGCGCGAAGCTGGGGATCGATAACATCGCGCAGTACGCGACATTGGCGGGCCTGGGCATGGCGACCGGGATCGACTTGCCGCACGAGGCGGTCGGAATCGTGCCGTCGGAAAAGTGGAAATTGCGCAATTTCCGCCAGAAATGGTACGCCGGCGAAACTCCCTCCGTGGCCATCGGACAAGGCGCCCTCACCGTCACTCCCCTGCAGCTGGCGCGCGCCATTGGAGGCGTGGCGATGAACGGCATCTGGCATCATCCCCATTTGCTGAAGGCGCTGGATAACAAAGAGAAGCCGGACGTGTGGAATCTCAACCCGGAGAACGTCAGCAAAGTGGTGGACGGGATGTACGGGGTGGTGAATGAGGGCGGAACCGGCGGCCGCGCCCGGATTCCCGGCATCGACGTGTGCGGGAAGACCGGATCGGCGCAGCTGGCCTCCAACGATTATCTGAAGGGCACCGCGGCGGGACGGAATTTGAAAGACAACGCGTGGTTCGAAGGCTTCGCGCCGTGCCACGCGCCGGAAATCGTGGTGGTGGCATTGTTCGAGCACGGCGAGCACGGCCAGTTCGCGGCGCCCATCGTACGGGACGTCATGAAAGCCTATTTCGACAAGAAAGCGCGGCTCTCGACGGAGGCCCAGCAGGAAAAAGCAAATCTCACCGCCCGGCTTGCCGGAGTGGCGAATCTCGGGATCCCGCAGGCAGCCGCGCCCGCTCCCCCGCCGGCGCCCGCTCCCCCGACCAATCTGATTTACCACGATGCCGTGGAGGAGCCCGCCCCGGCGCAGCAGTAATATGGCCCGCTATCTTTCCCGCCGCGACATCGACTGGCCTCTGCTGTTGATCACGCTCTTAATTTGCGCGGTCGGCATTCTGCAGATTTACAGCGCCACCCGCGACACCATCTGGGGCGATGCCTGGTGGAAGCAGATCCTCTATGTGTTCGCCGGCCTGTTTCTGATGTGGGTCATCATGGTGGTCGACTACCACACGCTGCTCCATCATGTTCCCCTCATGTACATTCTGTCGGTGGTGGCGCTGGCCGGAACCTATGCCATCGGCAAGACCGTGTTCGGGTCGCGGCGGTGGATTCCGCTTGCCGGGGGCTTTCATTTACAGGTCTCGGAGTTCGTCAAGCTGGTGATAATATTGTTGGTAGCCCGCTATCTGACCGAGTTGAAGAAGGACGAGCTGGAACTCAAGGAGATGCTGAAGCTGGCGGGCCTGGTGGTGGTGCCCACGGTGCTGGTTCTGAAGCAGCCGGATCTGGGAACCTCCCTGACATACCTGGCGGTGCTGGTGGCGGGATCGTTTCTCGCCGGGCTGCGGTGGAAGTACATCGCGGTGATTGCCGTAGTCACGGTGCTGGTGCTTCCGGTGACTTATAGTTTTCTGAAGCCGTATCAGAAAGCGCGGCTGGTGAGTTTCATGGATCCCGAGCGGGATCCGCAGGGTACTGGTTACCAATTGATTCAGTCCCAGATTGCGGTCGGAGCGGGCGGCATGTTCGGCAAAGGGCCGCTCAAAGGGACGCAGACGCAGTTGCGGTTTTTACCGGTGCCGCACACGGACTTTATCTTTTCGGCGTTTTCCGAAGAGCACGGGTTCGTGGGCGTCATCATGGTGTTGTCGTTGTTTTTCATTATGATCATGCGCATCGTCCAGAATGCGCAGACGGCGCCCGACCGCGCCGGCATGTACATCTGTATGGGGGTGGCGGCGCTGCTGCTGTTCCACATGCTGGTCAACGTCGGAATGGTGGTGGGGCGGATGCCGGTAACGGGTATTCCGCTTCCGTTTATGAGCGCCGGCGGTTCGAATCTCTGGTCGAATTTTTTGGCGTTGGGGCTGGTGAATAACGTCCGCCTCAGAAGGTTCGTGAATTAACAGATAGATTCTTCGGGAGCCTATAGAGACCCTCGGGACGGTGGCGTGAGTGTCACCCCCGGTAAGAGGAGCGGTTCCCGGCCGGTTGGTGTAGAGGAAGCAGTGAGCAAGCTCCACCCCGGCCACGCGTGAGTTTGCAGTCGGTAGTGCTCGATATTCCCGGCAAGGGCGTATCGAAACCACGCAGGGCGCCCACCTTTTGCAGTCCCCGTTCTCTCTGTTCCCGCAGGGAGGCAGTAGATGTCAAAGGAATTGGTGATCTCGGCGAGCCGCCGCGAAACACGCGTGGCGATCTTGGACGACGATCAGGTGGTGGAAGTCTATCATCAGCGCGAGAACGAATACTCGCTGGCGGGAAGCATCCATAAAGGCAGAGTGACCCGCGTACTTCCGGGCATGCAATCGGCGTTTGTCGATATCGGCCTGGATCGGGACGCGTTTCTCTACGTTTCGGATTTCTTCGAGGACAACGAAGAATACGACAAGATTGTGACCAGCGTGGAGGACAAGGTCCTGAAGCTGGACCGCACTCCTCCGGCTGCGGGCGCGCCCGCAGCCGCGGCGGAACCCACGCCGGCAGCGGCAGCCGAAGAGTCCCCGGCGCCCTCGACGGCGGCGCCGGCGGCGGCGAGCGCGGCCGCGGGTGCGCCGAATCCGGCCGAGCAGCGCTGGGACGACCGCGAGCGTCGCGGGCGGCGGGGCCGCCGGAGGCGCGGGCAAAAGGGCCGGGGACTCCCGGACTCGAAGTTCTATTCGCCGGCTGCGCGGCCCGCGGCGGACCCTGCAACCGCTGTTCCAGCGCCGGTCGAAGCCGCTGAACCCGAACCCGCGGCCCCCGCGGCCCAGGACGATTTTTTTGTTTTGCCCGGCGAATCGCTGGCCAAGTATACGCATCCCGGCGACGAGGATGCGGATGCCCCGGTCGCAGAGAACACCGAAGCCGGCGCCGCCGGCCACGAACCTGAAACGGCCCAGCCCGGAGAGCCGGAATCGGCCGATCCCGAAGCCGTCGAAGCGGTCGCCCTGGAGCGCCAGGTGAGCGTGGCGGAGCCGGCTCCCTATCAGCCCGGCGGGACGGTGGAGACCCTCCAGGAGGAACTGGCGTCCGCGGTGGAATTGCCCGCTGAGGACCCCGCGATGGCGGAGGGCGCAGCTGCCGAAGCAGGCGAAGCCGCAGAGGCTTACGAAGGCCAAACGGAAGTAGCGGATGAAGAGCAGCCGGCGGCCTCCGCCGAAGGCGCGGATGCGGAGCCGGCGGCCGACGCCGCTGCCGCCGGTAACCTGAGCGCCACCCAGCGGGATCATTCGGCGCGCTACCCGCATCGCGTCTCGCGCCGCATGCGGCGCCGCGGACGCGGAGGCGCGCCGGACCCAGCGCGTCCCGGGCATCACGAGGCGCGGCCTCACGAGGGCGGCGGAAAGCCAAGCGTCGAAACCCGCACCGCTCCGGCTGCCGGCGCCCGACCCGACAAGGCCAGTCCGTCCATCAGCGATCTGCTGAAAGAAGGCCAGGAAATCATCGTTCAGATCGCCAAGGAGCCGCTCGGCCAGAAGGGCGCCCGGATCACCTCGCACATCGCGCTGCCCGGCCGCTTCCTGGTTTATATGCCGACCGTCGATCATATCGGCGTCTCGCGCAAGATCCCCAGCGACGAAGAACGCAGCCGCCTGAAGCGCATTCTGCAGACCAACCGCGTCGGCATTCCCGGCGGTTTCATCGTGCGCACCGCCGGCGACGGGCACACCGAAGAGGAACTGCGCGCCGACATGATGTTCCTCTACAATCTCTGGCTCGATCTGCGGCAGAAAGCCGAGAGGAAGCCGGCGCCGGCGCTGCTCCATCACGACCTCAACGTCGTCGAGCGCGTGCTGCGCGACCAGCTGACGGCATCGTTCAAGAGCATCTGGGTGGATAACGAGGAAGTCTACGAGAGCGTCCTCCAGTTCGTGCAGCGGTTCCAGCCGGCGCTCGTCAATCGCGTCAAGCTCTACACGCGCGCCAACCCGATTTTCGACGAATTCGGCATTACCTCCGAACTCGAAAAAGCGCTGCGCCCGAAGGTGTGGTTGAAGTCGGGCGGCTACATCGTCATCAACCAGACCGAGGCATTGGTCGCCATCGATGTGAACACCGGCAAGTTCGTCGGCAAATCGAACCGGCTCGAGGACACCATCGTCAAGACCAACACCGATGCGATCAAGGAGATCGTCCGCCAGATTCGTCTGCGCGACCTGGGTGGCATCATCGTGGTCGATTTCATCGACATGGACGAGCGCAAGAACCGCCAGAAGGTAATGCAGACCCTGGAAGAGGCCATGCGGGCCGACCGCGCTCCTTACAAAATTCTCCAGTTCAACGATTTCGGGCTGGTGGCGATCACCCGCAAGCGCGTCAAGCAGAGCCTGGAGCGCACGCTGTGCACGCCGTGCCCCTATTGCGAGGGCGCCGGCTATGTAAAGAGCCCGCAGACCGTGGTCGGCGAAATCCTGCAGGAGGCGCACAAGCTCGCCAAGACTCTGGAAGGCAACGACGTCATGCTCCGCGTCGCGCCCGACGTCGCCAAACTCCTGAAGTCCAGCCAGAATTCCTTCCTTCAGGAATTGGAGGAAGTGCTGGGCCGGACCGTAATCGTTAAGAGCGACCCTTTGCTGCACCAGGAAAAATTCGACCTGGCCTGAATTTCGCGCTCGTTCTGTTCACTGATTTCGACCCGGAGGCGCTCATGCATCAAGCAGCGAGGCTCTTTCTGTTCTGCGCCGGCGTCGCCGTCCTGGCGAACGCGCAGGCCGGCCAGCCCGACACGATCGTGTTCACGAACGGAGACAGGCTCGCCGGGCACTTCGTGCGGTCGACTGGCTCCACCGTCACCTTCAAGAGCGATGTTCTCGGCAATTTGACCGTGGACTGGAGCAAGGTGCGGGAACTGGAGACGTCCGCGTATGTCGCGGTGATCGGCAAAGGCGTCAAGCTGCATCGCAAGCAGATCCGGACGGATGTGCCGCAGGGACGCCTTTCCATGCAGAACCAGACCCTTCAGGTCACGCCGGCTCCCGGCGCTCCGGCGCAGTCGGTTCCGGTCGCGGAGGCGGCAGTCGTCATCGACCAGGCGGCATTTCAAAAGGCGCTGACCCGAACCCCCGGTTTCTTCTCCGACTGGACCGGCACGCTCACGGCCGGCGCCACGCTGGTGCGGGCCACCCAGAACAATCAGACGTACACCGGAGCGGTCAGTCTGGTCCGCGCCGAACCCACGGAAGACTGGCTGAACCCGATCTACCGTACCTCCATTGCCTTTTCGGAATCCTACGGCAAATTGACCCAGCCGGCCACTCCGACCGTGAAAACATCCATCTTTCACGCCGCCGCCGAACAGGACCGGTATTTCACATCCTCCCTGTTCGGTTTTGGGCAGGCCGACTTCGATCACAACTTCTCTCAGGGTCTGGATCTGCAGCAGACCTACAACGGCGGAATCGGCTGGACCGCCATCCACTCCGCGGTCGAAACACTCGACCTCAAAGGCAGCGCGAGCTATATCCGCCAGCAATTCCTTCCGGGGTTCGCCCTTCCCGCGGCGGCCTCCATGAACCTGGTCGGGTCGGTGTTCTCCGAACAGTATCAACGCAAGCTACCGCGCGGCATGGCTTTGGACCAGAGACTGTCGGCCACGCCGGCATGGAACAACACCAGCGCGTACTCGGCGGCGTTCAGCACGCTCCTGACAATGCCTGTTTATAAGCGTTTCAACGGGTCGATGAGCGTCATCGATACGTTCCTGAACGATCCTCCCCCGGGGTTCCGGAAGAATTCGTTCCAATTCACGCTGGGACTGACGTACGCTCTGCGGTAGCAGGCAGGGCTGCCGTCCTTACTCCTGGTGCGCCGAATACTGAGGCTGCGGCGGGTTGAGATTCACTTCCAGGGTTTTCTCCGGCTCCATCACCTCGAAATCCTTCCCGAACGTCTGGTAGCCTTTGGCAATCACCTGGACCCGGATCGTCCCTTGCGGAATCGCCGGAATCGTGGCCGTGCCCTCCTCGTTGGTACGGAGTTCATACGTGGTGCGGATCTTCTTGCCGAGCTTGAGGTAGTTCCGCCCCTGGACAAAGCGCACAATGACCGCCGCGCGGTCGACAGGCCGGCCGGTATCGGTTTTCACTTCGATCTTGAGCTTGGTCATGTCCGCGGCGCCAGCCACGAACGCCATGGCCAGCAGCGGCACGAGACCAAACACACGCAGGAACCAGCCCCGATCACGCATATTCCGATTATACGCGCGCCTGCTAGAATGGAAGAGTAGTACCCGCCTTGGGCGTCACTGTGGGGGCGCAACGGATTCGACGGGATCGAATCGTGGTGGGGAGGCGTGCCGGGTTCCGAGCTCCCGTTAAACGATCGGAAAACCAAAACTGCCAATCAGCAGTTTGCTTACGCTGCTTAATTAATTAAGTAGCCGCTCCAGCCGCTGAGCCCGCGCGGCGGTGAGTGAGCGTCATTTTGCGGGATGGGCCAAAGGCTTCGGTCCGGAGCCGGCGGCTGACACTCAATCGGGCTAGGTTGCCGCTCTTCTCGCCGGTTCTGAGGGTGGCCGCCGAACTTTTCGAGCCGGCTACGCACGTAGGCTCTTCACGACGGGCTTTCTCGGACGGGGGTTCAACTCCCCCCGCCTCCACCAATACAACTATTGATTTCAAAAGACTTTTGTGGTGCGCTTTTTCCGCGTGCGATTGGCGTGCAGTCGCACCGGGAGAGAGCCCGTGCTCAAGTTCAGAGGCCCGACGAAATGAAAAAGATTCTGGACGCGTGCGCGCTGTACCGTGGCGATCGATGGAGTCAGAATGGTGACGCTGGAAAACGGGTGCGAGCGCTGACGCTGCTGATGCGATGGACTGGCCTGCGAATCGGGGACGCGCTCGCTTTGAAACGTGACCGACTGACGAGGACCGACCGAGGACGCGACGCCATTCTCCTATACATGCAGAAGACCGGTGAGCCCGTGTACTGCTTGATTCCCCCTTCCGTCGCTGAGGAGTTGCAGAATGTTCCACCGGGGCTTCAACCACATCCCGGATACTTTTTCTGGTCCGGTAACGGCCTCGTGAAATCGGCGGTAGCCGATTGGCAGCGATCCTACAAGAAGCTGTTCAAACTGGCCGGGATCACGAAGCGGGCGCATCCGCACATGTTCAGAGATACTTTCGCCATTGAATGTCTGCTCGCTGGAATCCCACTGGAACGGGTTTCGATTCTGCTCGGCCACAGTTCGGTGAAGATCACTGAGAAGCATTACAAGCCCTGGGTGAAAGCATTGCAGCACCAGCTTGAAGACGACGTGATCAAATCTTGGCGTGACGCCTGAGAACTCGGACCACCACGGCCTCGGGCACCAGCCATTTGCGATTCTTCTTTTTCCCACCGGGGCAGGGAATCGGGATCACGCCGGGCTCATCTTCGAAGATTCGTTTTAGTGTTCGATCACTCAAAGGCATAATGCCTTCGTCCCGCAGTTGGCGGAAAGTGTAGTTGCGACTGAGCGGAACAGTTTCGCTTGTCGGCTTCGGTACGAGATAGAGCGGCGTACCAGTGCGCGGCTCGGGGCTGGGGATCGGAAGGGCTGCCATTCAGGGGAGCCCTCCTTATGACTCATCGGTCGGAATCGACCGGAACGTGGACCGCGATGCGGCCCTTAATTCAAACTACAATTATACAGGAAAATGTTCTCCGCGTCCAGAAAAATCGGAGCGGAGAAAGCGGGAGATCACGTCTTCACGAGCCCTCGACCTCGGGTTTAGCCCGTGCTGTAAGAGGGCCAAGCGTGGGTCTGGGACCGTGTGGTTTTGGCACTAGAGGCGAATCGGCTCTTCGTCGATCCCATCATCGTCTTTCCGTTCAGTGCTCGTCAGATTCCGCTCGATTGCAAATTTGACCAAACCCACCAGATCGTGGACGTTCAGTTTCCGCATCAAGCTTGCGCGGTAGGTGTCCACGGTTTTGAGGCTGATCTCAAGCAAATCGGCGATGTCTTTGGCACGCCGTCCGTTTACGAGAAGCGAAAACACCTCCATCTCACGCGGGCTTAGAGAGGCGAGGGGGTCGCTCTCGCGGCGGGCCTCTCCCTGAGCAAAAAAGCCTGCGCCGCGCAGCAGGAGTGAGACGTAAACGCCACCATCACGGACGAAGTTGATCGCATCGAGCAGGTGCCGGGGCGGCCCGTCCTTCAGCAGGTATGCGTCGGCTCCCGCGCGGATGGCGTCGGTGACCGTGGCATCCTGGCGGCTGATCGAGAGGATCATAAGCTTGGTGGTGCAACCCGCGCTCCGTAGGCGACGGATGACCGCGCTTCGGCGAGGGATGAAGAGGTATTGGGAGTGATTCCTCCCTACTCGCTGCAGAGCCTTTTATTTGTACGAAAATGTACATATCTTTAATATTCACAGGTCTTGATATCTACATATACTTGGGAATATAAAATGCACAGAATAGCTTCCCTCAAACCGGAAGCTGCTAAGCCCTGTCGAAGGAGAGAGCGACCATGCATGCTCTTGAGCTATCAACACTTCAGCCGCTGTTGTCATTTATCCTTTTGACGGCGGTTGCCCCTTCAAACATCCTTGGTCAAACTGTAACGATCGTCGATGAAGGGGGCGCTGCACCTCAGGCTATAGTTATGCCGAATACTTCGCCGAAGGTCTCTGTTGCAGACTTCAACGCCTCCAATATAATCGTAGTCCCATACGGCCCAATCGAATTTTTTTCTCTGCTGGAGACCGTCGTTCCAAGGTCGATTCAGCCAGTGATTCAACCGTTGTTGCCGTATTCGATTCTTGTTAGAAACGGCAATGTTAAGCCTGTCATGGCATATACTGTCCGGTGGGCATCCGTTGATTCGAGCGGCAGGCAAGATGTCAACACCTATACTCTCGTCAACCTCGTGTCGTTATTGCCAGTAATCCCGCCGGGCTCAGCGAGCCTAGCAACCATCTTAGGGCACGTGTCAGACGTGACCAATCCGGGCATCACCACGGAAATCGCAGCAGCGGCACAGTCATTTCAGAACAACACCTCATTAGCTATCTCCCTGGACGCCGTGGTCTTCAATGACGGGACTGCCATAGGGAATGATACTACGGATACTCTTGCTCTAGTCCGAGGTTGTCTCAAGGCAGAATATGATCTGTATACTGCTGTCATTAGGAAAATCGACGCTGGAACTTCAGATGCCGATATGGCGTCTTGGCTCCAGGCGATAGCTGCTCCTGCCGCCAGCTTATCCCCAAATCTCGATGCTTATTCACGCAAATACCAGTCATTTCAATCGCGGTTCGCCCGACACTTGATTGCAATACTTGGTGACAACGGTCGGTCTGCAGCACTGGAATATGTGCGATCTGTACTTCTGACGAAGCCATACCCTCGACTAATCGTCGAATAACCGCAGATATTTAACAGGAAGGGAGAATGTTACTGTGAACAAGTCAGGCTTGCCAGTCTTGTGTGTTTTGTTTACTACAATGATAGCGGGACCACGTTGCATGGCGCAGCAATTCGCCTGTGTGACAAGCTATAGCTGCAGTCCAACATCGTGCTACCAAACTATGACGGGCACTGGGTTTTTCAGTGTTCATATGCAAGGGACGGCTCAATTTAACGATTGCGCTGGTATGCAGCTGCTACGGAAGGGGAAGAAGATAGGAGTAGATTCCGTAGGTTGCACGATTAGTATAAAACTAGAGGCGTTTGTTGACACAGATGCGTACGATCCAACTTATGGCTACGGTATCAGTGTCGAGGGTGACGCTTACCAGGGATTCACGCTTCTCTTACTCGGTGGCTTTGATGTATTTAATAGCACTGCCAAGCAATTCGGTGGAACCGAACAGCGCTGTGGTTGAACTTTAAGAATTTGGGGATTCCAACGTAAATGGTGCGTTCCGTAAGGTCCTTTTCGCGGGTGCCATCCAATAGTCCAGGCGCACCCAAGGCGACTGGGCGTGTTCGCCAAGTGGGCTGTTTCTGATGTACTCTGCAGCCCAGAGAACATCATTTCCTTAGTCGAGCGACACGACCGCTGACGGAACGAATCGCGGCTGCCAGCCGCATTAGATGGCCTTCCCGGCATTCCGCCGCGAGCGCCGGGTTTTTCTTGTCCGCCGAACATATTCCCGACACTCGGGGTGGAAGTCCGTTTGACGCGGCATCAGCGCAGAAAGGAGTCAAACGGCTGCTGGCTGAATCCGGGCGTCCGTGGTCCGACTTCACCAAAGTACGCCTTGCGCGGTCCGGCGTTCGCAAGAAAGTAACGCGCGCAATCGGAAAAGTGCGTCAGTTCCGCGTTGTCCTTGCTGATCACCGTTGAGAAATTTCCGTTGTGATCGCGCTTGAACACTACCGACTCGAAATCTTTGATCAGTCCTCGGCAGGAGGGATCTATCGTTAGTTCGGGCGGCGCATTGTCGGAGCGCAGCGCGGCATTCACAAATCCAACGGATTCGAGCACCGATGGATTCCGCTTGCACGGCGGATACTCGGCATGGATGAACGGGGCTTTCGATATCTCCGCTTTGAAAATCTTCCAATCCGTGTTCAGATCGGCGTTCACGCGGTTCCGCTGATTGCCGCTGGCATCGCCCACAAAGGTAACGTGAAGCCGTCCTGCTACCGAATATCTGCGTAAGCATTCAACGATTTCCTGCGCTGCGTCGCGCGTCGTGGAATCGGGCAGGCCGATCTCTTCCAGGACCACACTATCCGCCGTGAATTTGTTCGTAATGTGCGTCAGTTCATTTTTCCGCTGGCGATACTGACAGATCACAGCGTGAAAATTCAGGTTCCAGTCGCAGGACACCACCAGGGGCACACCGGGCTCGTATTTGGTCGGGCGCACGTTGCGCCGCGAGAAGTCCCGATAAACCGGCCCGTTGTGTTCGCGGCTGAAAGAGGAGATTGCATGTACTGCGCCCGTTGCGACAATCCGTTCGGGATCGATTTGCTCGACATGGAAGCTGCGAAATGCGATTCGTTTGCCATCGAACCAGTACAGCACTTCACTCAGCAGGCGACGAGGAGCGATTCGAGATCGCTCCCGCTGGCCTGGAGTGGGTACGTTTCGCGCGGTTGGACCTCGTCGATTTCGCTCGCGATCGAAATCATCGCGTATGCTGCATGTTCGAACAGGTGGGGAAGAGAGTCGCCAAACGCACGAAATCCGATATCAGCCGTGTGTTCGAGAATTTCGAAAGCGGGACTCACCGGCTCAAAGATAACAAAAAAGGTCCCAATAAACGCTCCCACTCGCCCGAGACCCGCATGCACTCAGGGCCGACTGCCCGGGGCGAGCATCACCTTCCGACCTGAGCTCGCCGAGCCTTGCCGAACCCGCGGGCCTGACCACCAATCAGGTGAGCGATTCGTCTATTGGGACCTGATTCACTTATAATCCTTCCCTCACGCGCGGTCAAGTGATTTCCGCCGGTTCGGGAGTGCGGATTCCTGCTACGATGCCCTCTGCGCCTTGACACTTGTGTCGGCCGTTATGTAGGATCTTAGCCGTATCGCGCGATACGGGCGTGATCTCGCTGCAGAGGGCATGGGGGAATCATAAATGATGCGAAGTTTTTCGATTGCCGCAGTTGCCGCAGTCATCTTCTCGGTGGGTCTGGCGGCACACGGCCAGGCTTATCGGGCGCCGCGCTCGGCCGACGGGCATGCCGATCTGAACGGGATTTGGGAGGCGCTCAACACGGCGAACTGGGATCTCCAGGACCACTCGCCGGCGCCCGGAACCATGTGGGAAACCGGCGCGATCGGCGCCGAGCCCGCCGGACAAGGGGTGGTCGAGGGCGGCGTGATTCCGTATCTTCCCGCGGCGCTCGAAAAGAAGAATCAGAATTTCGCGGACCGGCGCACCAAGGACCCGGAGGCAAAATGCTATATGCCGGGGATTCCGCGGGCCAATTACATGCCGTATCCGTTTCAGATCGTGCAATCGCCCAACGGCATTCTGTTCGTGTACGAGTACGCCAGCGCCAACCGGTTCGTGAACATGGGCAAGCCGCAGGAAGCGGGTTCGGACACCTGGATGGGCACGAACAATGGGCACTGGGAAGGCGACACCCTGGTGATTGATGTGACCGGATTGAACGGCCTGGCCTGGTTCGATCGCGCGGGAGATTTCGCCAGCGATCAGCTGCACGTGGTGGAGCGCTTCACGCGCACCGATCGCGACCATCTGCAGTACGAAGCGACCATCGAAGATCCCAAGACGTTCAGCCGCCCCTGGAAGATCAGCATGCCGCTGTACCGGCGTGTGGAAAAGAACGCGCAGTTGCTCGAGTTCAAGTGCGTCGAGTTCGCCGAAGAACTGCTTTACGGACAATATAAGAAGAAGTAGGAGGCCGCCGGGGCTTATGAGGAGCCCATTTTCTTTTGCGCTTGCCGCCATACTTGCCGCTCTGTTCGCGGCGGCTTCCAGCGGAGTGGCGCAAAGCAGCTACACTCCACCAAAAACGCCGTGGGGCGATCCCGATCTGCAAGGCATCTGGCCGGGGAACATGGGAGTGCCCCTGCAGCGTCCGAAAAATATGGGCGAGCGCGCCGTGCTTACCGACGAAGAATACGCGCGGCGGGTCGCCCAGGCGAAACAAGCTTCGGCGGCGGATGCCGTGGAGTTCGCGCCCGCCGATCAGAAGATCGGCATCGGACCACCTTCCTACTGGACCGAGCGCGGCACGCCCACCCGGCAGGCTTCCCTCATCATCGATCCGCCCGACGGCCGCCTGCCGCCGATGACCCCGGAAGGCAAAGCGGTCCAGGCAAAGACGCCCGCCCAATGGGCCGGTAAAGCGAACTCCTACGAAGACGTGAACCTGTATTACCGCTGCATCACGCGAGGCGTCACCGGGTCGATCATTCCGGTGGTCTACAATAACGGCAACCAGATTCTTCAGGCGCCCGGGTACGTGGTGATCCGCAATGAAATGATTCACGAAAGCCGGGTGATTCCTCTGGACGGCCGGCCGCATGTCGGTCCCGCCATTCGCATGTACATGGGCGATTCGCGGGGCCATTGGGAAGGCAATACCCTGGTCGTTGAGACGACAAATTTCACGGGCAAGACCAGCATCGGTTCCAACGGGGTCGCCTACAACGGCGAAGGCGGGCGGAACAGCGAGTCCATGCGGCTGATCGAGCGGCTGACGCGCGTGGATGCCAACACCATCAACTACGAGGCGACGGTCGACGACCCGAAGACCTGGACCAGGCCCTGGACCATGTTGATTCCGCTGAAGCGCGACGACAAGTATCAGTTCCTGGAGTACGCCTGCCACGAAGGGAACTATGCGTTGAAGGATATTCTCGCCGGCGCCCGGGCCCAGGAAGCCGAAGCGTCGAAGTAGCAGCTACCGTAGAATCCAAAACAACGGCGCCAGCCCGGCTGCGGCCAAGGCTGCCAGCAGGCTGAAACTCTGAACCCTCGTTTTGCTGTCGGACATCGAGTAGGCGTAAATCCCCTTGACCAGGTTATTGCTCGCGGCGGCAATCAGGATTGCGGCCGCGGCGACGGAGAGCGAAGTGCTGGCGCCGCCCGCCTGGGTCATCCCCATGATGAACGGGTCTACATCCGCGACGCCCATAACAGCCGCGAGCGAATAGACTCCCGCTTTCCCGAGGTAGGTCACTACCAGGTGAGTGGCAATCAGCATGGCCAGGAACAAGACCGCGAAGAACAGGGCGGCCCGCAATTCCAACGGATTCTTCGGCTCAAACTCGCGCGCCACCGGGCCGGCGCCGGCGTCGGGCAGACGGGTCCAGATCCAACCCATCAAAAGCGCGGCGGCGGCCAGAGCGGCGAACGGAAAACCGAGCGTGAGGATGAGCTTTCGGTTGAAGAGCGTGACCAGGCCGGCCAACCGGAGGTACATCACGCCGGATGCGATCAGGGTTCCGCCGGCGAACAGATGCGGCCGGTTTTCGCGCGCGGCGCGCCGCGCCAGCACCACTGTCGTGACCGTGGACGAATAAGCGCCGCCGAGAAGCGCGGCCAGAATCACGCCGCCCTGCCCTTTGGTCAATTTCTGGATGACATAACTGCCGTACGAAACCGCGCTGACCGCCACTACCACCAGCCACGTCCGGGCGGGATTGATTTGAAACGGTCCGAACTCCTGGTTCGGCAGGACCGGCAGAATCACGGCGCTGAGCAGCAGGAATTTCGTGAAGGTCAGGATCTCTTCGGGAGCAATTCGTTTCGTCAAACCCTCGAGCGAGGTCTTCAATTCGAGCAAGAGCATGCTCGCGACGGTGAGGGTCGTGGCGATCCAGAATTGCTCGCGGTACACCAACGCGCCCGCCACGTAGGTGGTGAGGGCCGACATTTCGGAAGTGATCCCCGCGGAGACGGCGGTTTGCACCTTATGCCAGTAAGAGAGCATGAGAAAGCCGCCGACTACCGCGAACCCGAAGACCACCGGCAGAACCTGGCCGCCCGCCAGGAATGAGAGGGAATACGCGAGGAGCCCGATCAAGGGATAAGTACGGACTCCTCCGAACGAATACCGCTCATTGCCGGCCTTCCGTTCTTCCCGTTCCAAGCCGGTCAGGAACGACAGAAAGAGCACCAGAAGGATCTTGACACCCTCCGGCGGGATTAGCCGATAGAGATCCACCAGCACGATTCAGTATCAGGATACTCGATTGGCGCGATTGTGCGCCGCCGCACAGGTCTGGCGATGCGAATTGAATATGGACCCAACGGCCAGCTGGTGGGCGGTCTCGGAGTCAGCGGCGATACGTCCTGCACGGACCACGCCGGCGACGCCACGCATCCGGACAACATCATTTTCGATATCACTCCCAATCCGAACGGCGGCACCGGGATCAGCGCCAGCGGTTTCGGCCATCCCACCTGCTATCGCAACCCCGACAATACGAGCCTGCCGGCGGTGGAGCCGTAATCGAAGCGGGGGCAGGGAACCCTGCTCTATTTGCGGAGAGACAATACCTCGTTGAGCGAGCCCTGGCGGTACCCTTCGAGGTCGAGCGTGACGTACTGAAAGCCGAGCCGCTTGAAGATCGCGGTCAAGCGCTGCGCCATCTCGACGGTGAGCGCCTTGGGCATCTCATCGGGTGCGATTTCGATCCGCACCGTAGGCCCGTTGAAGCGCACGCGGAATTGGCGGAACCCGAGAGCTTTCAACTGCTCCTCGCCGGTCTCCACTGTTTTGACGTTCTCGATGGTGACCGGTGTGCCGTATGGAATCCGGGAACTCAGGCATGCCGAGGCCGGGCGGTCCCAGGTGGGCAGCCCGGCGATTCGGGAAAGCTCGCGGATTTCCGCCTTCGTCAGCCCGGCGTCGGCAAGCGGCGCGTCTACCCGGTGTTTCCGCGCGGCGTTCTGCCCGGGCCGGTAATCGCCGAGATCGTCCAGGTTCACGCCATACAGAATGTGCCGATAGCCGCGCTCGCGGCCGAGTTCCGACAAGCGCGTGAACAATTCATCCTTGCAGTGAAAGCAGCGGTCGGGATTGTTCTCGGTGTACGCGGGATTGTCGAACTCCCGAGTCTGGATGTATTCGTGCGGAATTCCGAACCGCGCCACGAAGGCTTCGGCGTCGCGCTTGTGCGATTCGGGAAGGGAAGCGGAGTCCGCCGTGATGGCGAGAGCCCCGTCCCCCAGCACTTGGTGCGCGGCCCAGGCCAGGTAGGCCGAGTCGGTGCCGCCCGAGAAGGCGACAATCGCCCGGCCCATCGGCCGCAGAGAATCGAACAGCTTGGCTTGTTTTTCCCGCAAGCGCGCCTCACTGCACCGGCAGGTTCTCCTGGCCGTTGCCGTTTTCGGTCTCCGGAATTACCGATGCCGCCGCCACCTTGTCGCCCTCTTCCAGGCTGACCAGACGGACGCCTTGCGTCGACCGGCCCGCCTGACGGATCTCGGAAGCTTCGATGCGAATGATCTTGCCGTTCTGGCTGACAATCACCAGATCCGACTCTTCCTTGACGGAGAGAACCGCGACTACCTTGCCGGTTTTGGCCGTGGTCTTCATATTGATGACGCCCTTGCCGCCCCGGGCCGTGAGCCGGTATTCCTCCAGCTCGGTCCGTTTGCCATAGCCGTTTTCCGCGATGGAGAGGATCAGTCCTTCTTTCTCCACCACTTCCATGCCGATGAGGTAGTCGCCTTCGGCCAGATCCATGGCGCGCACGCCGCGGGCCTGCCGTCCCATCGGCCGCACCTGTTCTTCTTTGAACCGGATCGCCTGGCCTTCATGCGAACCCAGGAAGATGTAGTTGTCGCCATGCGTGATCTTGGCGCCGATCAGTTCATCCCCTTCGTCGAGCGAAACCGCGATAATGCCGCGCGACATCGGGTTATCGAACTCCGTCAGCTCCGACTTTTTGATGACGCCGTGCTTGGTCACCATCACGATGTACTGCTCGGGGACGAAATCCTTGACGGAAAGGAACGCCTTCACCGTCTCATCCGGCTGGAGATTGATGAGGTTCGAAATGTGCTTGCCCTTGCCGGTGGTGCTGGCATCGGGAATCTCATACGCCTTCAGCCAGTAGACTCGCCCGCGGCTGGTAAAGATCAGCAGGTAGCTGTGGGTCGATGCCACCAGCAGGTGTTCGACGACATCTTCCGCGCGCGTGCCCATGCCGATGCGGCCCTTGCCGCCGCGCGACTGGCGCCGGTAGGTATCGACCGAAGTCCGCTTCAAATACCCGCCGCGCGTTACCGTGATGGCGACATCTTCGACCTGCACCAGGTCTTCGAGCTTGATATCGCCGGGGTCCTCGACAATCTGGGTCCGCCGGTCGTCGCCGAACTCCTTTTGGACTTCCTTTAGCTCTTTGACGATGACATCGCGCAGCACTTTGTCCGAGCCGAGAATTTCCAGGTACTCGGCGATCTTGCGCTGGATTTCGGCCAGCTCATCGAGAATTTTCTGCTGCTCCATGCCGGTCAAACGCTGCAATTGCAGCTCGATGATGGCCTGGGCTTGCCGTTCGGTGAATTGAAAGCGCGCGATCAGCGAGTCACGGGCTTCCCGCGGCTGCCTGGCGGCGCGAATCAGCTGGATCACTTCATCGAGGTTTTGCAGCGCTTTCTGAAAGCCAAGCAGGAGGTGCTCGCGCTCGCGGGCCTTGCGCAGCTCGTATTCCGTGCGGCGCCGCACGACGTCGACGCGATGCTCGATGAAATACTTGAGCATGTCGACCAGGCCGAGTTCGCGCGGCTGGCCGTTGACGATCGACAGCATGATCACGCCGAAGCCGATCTGCAGCTGGGTGTGCTTATAGAGGTTGTTGAGGACGACTTCGGATTGTTCGCCGCGTTTGAGCTCGATGACGATACGCAGCCCTTCGCGGTCGCTTTCGTCGCGGATCTCGCTGATGCCTTCGATCTTCTTCTCGTTGACCAGGGAAGCCATGTGCTCGATGAGCTTCGATTTGTTCACCTGGTACGGGATTTCCGTGACCACGATCTGTTCGCGGTCCTTCCCGGTGCGTTCGATCGCCGCCTTGGCGCGCAGCCGGAGCTGGCCGCGGCCTTTGGTATAGGCGTCCAGAATTCCCTGCCGGCCCAGAATGAATCCGCCCGTCGGAAAATCCGGGCCGGGCACAAATTCCAGGAGTTTGGCCAGCGGGGCGTTCGGATGCTGGATCAGATGGATGGCCGCGTCGATGGTCTCTTTCAAATTATGCGGCGGAATGTTGGTGGCCATGCCGACGGCGATGCCGGCGGAGCCGTTGATCAGCAGATTGGGAACGCGAGTGGGAAGAACCTCCGGCTCCTGCTCGGTTTCATCGTAGTTGGGCCGGAAATCGACGGTCTCTTTGTCGATGTCTTCGAGCAGCGCCGTCGCGATGCGGGACAGGCGGGCTTCGGTGTAACGTTCGGCCGCCGGCGGGTCGCCATCGATCGATCCGAAGTTGCCCTGGCCATCCACTAGCGGGTACCGCATCGCGAACGGCTGCGCCATGCGGACCAAGGCATCGTAAATGGGCGCGTTGCCGTGCGGGTGATACTTGCCCATCACGTCGCCCGTGATCTTGGCGCACTTGCGCGTCGGCCGGTTGGGCGCGAGCCCCAGTTCGTTCATGCCGTGCAAAATGCGGCGGTGCACCGGCTTCAATCCGTCGCGAATATCCGGCAAGGCGCGGCCTACGATTACGCTCATCGCGTAATCGAGGTACGACCGCCTCATTTCGTCTTCGATATTGATCGGAACCAGGTTGCGGTTATCGCCGCCACCACCACCCATTCCAGGTAAAGGGGGCTGTCCGCCGGCCGGGGGCGCGGGTGGACCTTGCGGGGGGATTTGCTGGTCTGCCAAGATAACTCCTCGTGAGGTCTAAGTGCTATTTTACCAAGAATTTACTCGATAGCAAGCCAGCTCCGAGTTTCGCCCTTTGTTCGCGCCAAGCGCTGTGCTAGACTCCGGGGGTGCTCGGTATCGAAGGCTCCGGCGACCCTGGCGAGTTATTGCGGGCGCCGGTATTCCACACGCCCCGGAATCCATTCCGGGAGGACCGGGCTCTGGAGTGCCATTGGGACGGCGCCCTGCTGATCCGCGCCGGCCGAATCGCCGCCTGCGGCGAGTATGCCGCGCTCCGCCGGGCCCACCCGCAGGCGGTGGAAACCGACGTCCGAGGCGGGATTCTTCTGCCCGGCTTCATCGACACCCACATTCACTTCCCGCAACTGCACGTGCTGGGGAACCTGGGGCTGTCTCTGCTCGAGTGGCTGGAACGCTGCGCGCTGCCCGAAGAAGCGCGCATGGCGGACGAAACCTATGCGCGCGCGGTGGCCTGTGCGTTCGTGCGCGCGCTGGCCGCTCACGGCACCACCACCGCGCTGGCGTTCGGCGCGCACTTTGCGCCGGCCACCGCGGCATTGTTCGAAGCCGCGGAACAAGCCGGCCTGCGCCTCATCAGCGGGCTGGTGCTTTCCGACCGCGATCTGCGTCCGGAACTGCATCAAACCCCGCGGCAGGCTTACGATGCCAGCCGCGCGCTCGTCGAGCGCTTTCACCGGCGCGGCCGCCTGCGCTACGCGGTCACCCCGCGCTTTGCCCTCTCCAACTCCGAAGCCATGCTGGAAGTGTGCCAGACCTTGCTTCACGAGCAGCAGGGTCTCTACCTGCAGACTCACCTCAACGAAAACGTCACCGAAATTGCCGAAGTCGCCCGGCGGTTTCCGTGGGCTTCGGATTATTTCGAGGTCTACGACCGCTACGGCCTGTGCGGGCCGCGCGCGGTGATGGCGCACAGCGTGCATTCCACCGACCGCGAGCTGGAGCGGCTGGCCGCAACCGGCACCAGCGTCGCGCACTGCCCTTGCAGCAATGCCGCCCTGGGGAGCGGGCTGTTTTCCTGGAAGCGCCATGTTCAGGCCGGCGTCCCGTGCGCTCTCGGCACGGACGTCGGCGGCGGAACCGGATTTGGAATTTTGAAGGAGGCGCTGCAAGCCTACCTGCTGCAGCGGGTGGCGCCCGAAGGGCTCGTCTTCGAGCCGGCCCACCTGCTCTATCTCGCCACGCGGGCCGGCGCCGAGGCGCTCGGGCTGCACGAAGAACTGGGCGACTTTCAACCGGGAAAGGCCGCCGATCTTGTCTATCTGCGGCCGCCCGCCGGGAGCCCGCTCGCGTCCGTGTTGAATCGCATCGAGACCCCCGAGCACGCGTTGTCCGCGCTGTTCACGCTGGCGGGCCCGGAAAGCGTCGCGGAGGTGCGCGTCGAAGGCGCGGTCGTCTATCAAGCCGAGGGCGCGCTCGATTAGCTCTTCTATGCGACCATAGCGCTGTGGCTCGTTCGCAGCATCCCGGGCAGCGGATCCGCATCCTCGTCACCGGCGGAACCTTCGACAAGGAATATGACGAGATCCACGGCCGCCTCTACTTCAAGCAATCCCATGTCGCCGAGATGCTGGCCCTCGGGCGCTCCCGGCTCGACCTCGAGATCCAGACGCTTCTGATGATCGACAGCCTGGAAATGACGGACGAGCACCGCCGCCTCGTTATCGACGCATGCCGGCGCGCGCCGGAAAGCCGCATCGTGATCACGCATGGAACCGACACGATGGAAACAACCGCCCAAGCTCTGGATTCCGCGATTCGCGACAAAACCATCGTTCTGACCGGCGCCATGGTGCCGTACAAATTCGGGAGCTCCGACGGCTTGTTCAATCTCGGCAGCGCGCTGGCGTTCGTGCAAACGCTGGGTCCCGGTGTGTATATTGCGATGAACGGCCGCTACTTCCCGGCCGCTCGCGCGCGCAAGAATCGAGCGACCGGCATCTTCGAAGAGAGAGCGTAGGGGCGCCGGGCTGCTGCGGGCTTCCATGCGCCGGAGGTGTATGGCTCCGAACCGGCTGGTCGTGGATGCTGTCCGGCAATGAGCTACTTCGGGTAAACGCGAAAATCGTCGAAGTAGGTGATGGAGTCCGCCACCGTGACCAGCCCGACTTTGCCGGCTTTCGTGAAGCTGCCGTCGTCGGCCTGCAACAGCCGCCGGTGGTTCACATACACCTGAAACCGGTTGCCGCGTACCGACACCTTCAGGATGTTCCACGTGTTCGGCTGCAGAGTGTGTTTCACGCCAATGGCGGGCGCTGCCGCGCCGCGCGGCCGGATGGGCGTGCATCGTCCGTTTTCAACTTTATAAACCGCAATCTCCCCGTTGTGAGAATCGGCCCGGACCAGATAATAGTTGCGCTCATCCTGATATCGAAATACCAGACCCCCGCCTTGATCTTCGTGCCCGGAAACCGCTTTCAACCGCACGCTGATATCGCCATCGCGCAGCGACATGGATTTCAGAATCGCGAGCGAAAACTCATCTTCGCGCGGGCTCCCCGCCACCTGCGCCAGCACGTACGGCGAGGTGGGGGCGGACGGATCCTTCAGGATTTGCCACCGCGGTATTTGCCCCTGGTCCGCTGGAACGGTCCATCCGGGAGGCATCTTGCCCACTGCCGCATGATCGAAGTTGATCACGTTCCCGGCGGAAGCCAGAAGGGCCAGCGAAAACCACAGGCCTGACAAAACCATCAACCCGAACGATCGGCAAGGTCGGCGCAAGGCTTTAAAACCACCCACTAATTTGTTTTTAGCACGCCGCGCCTGCTGGAATCACGTCCATCACGTGCAGCATCGGACCACTATCGGTAGGCAATAAAAAACAATCTCCGAAAAGGAAACAAAACATTGCCATTTGCGCGCCGCGGGTAGGATTCGGTGTAACGTACCAGTAATCGTTGTTCAAAAGTACGGCGTTCTTCGTCTGACCTCAGGGCTTCCAGGTAGGGCCTGAGTCCGGTGCCGCGAAACCACTCGATAATTGCTTCCGGCCCCGGCATTACGTGGTAGTACGTAGTTTCCCAAAGGTCCAGATGCGCGACAGCCGGCGCGAACAGGTCGTAGTAGAAGCCGGGCGGGTGATTGGTCAAGGCTCGGCGCGCCTCCCCCAGCCGCTCGCGCCAGCGCGGTTCTTGCGACACCTCGAGGATTTCGCGATGGAGCGGGGAATCGTAATGCGCCGGCACCTGCACGGCCAGCGCTCCTCCGGGCGCCAGCAGGCCGAGTAGATGCCGGCCTACCCGGTCGTGCTCCGGCAGCCATTGGAGCATGGCATTGGAGAAGACCAAATCCAATGGTTCGGCGGGCTTCCAAGTCGCGGCGTCGCCTTGCAGCCACACGCCGCCGGGGAAGCTCTGCCGGGCTTTGCGCAGCATCTCTGGAGAGCTGTCTACCCCGACCAGTTGCGACTCCGGCCAGCGCCGCCGCAAGACGTCCGTGCTGTTTCCGGGGCCGCACCCCATATCGGCGATCCGGCGCGGCCGGTCGAGCCGGATTCGATGCACGAGATCACGGACCGGCTGGGTGCGCTCCCCCGCAAATTTCAGATATTGATCGGCATCCCACTCGGGCATTCCTGACTCCTCGCTCAACTGCTCGCCGGTTGGGGCCCCCGCGCCTGAACCCACGTGTTGAACAGCGTGGCGATCAGGATTAAAGCGCCGCCGGCCAGCGGGCCGGCGCCCGGGCGTTCTCCATGAACCAGCCATGCCCACGCGGGATTCATCGCCGGCTCCAGAAGCAACACCGTGGTGGCTTCCAGTGCCGGCACGTGCCGGATCGCGCGCGTCACCAGAATATAAGCCAGCCCGATTTGCAGAACACCGAGGTAGAGGATCACCGCCGCGTCGGAGGCGGCCGGGGCCGCCGCCGGAAGCGCCATCGGCAGGGCGGCCACACATCCGATAACGTTGCCCGCCGCTACCGTGGCAATGGCGGGATTGCCTTCCCCGCTGCGTCCCAGCCATCGCAGCCCGGTGATGGTCAAAGCCCAGGTGAGCCCGCTGGCGAGTCCGATCAGATTGCCACGACGAGGATCGGGCGCGGTGGCTTCGGCCGATTGCGCCCCCAGAAACACCAGCGCCATGCCGGCCGCGACGGCAGCAATGGTGATCAGATCCGCCCGCCGGACCTTTTCGCGCAGCAGCCACGGTCCCAGCAGAAGCAGGTAAAGGGGCGCGGTCGATTGCAGAAAAATCGAATTGGCTGAAGTGGTCAGCCGGTTTGCGAGTACGAACAACACCAGCGTCGCTGCGTACGCAGCGGCCGGCGGAACGATTCTCCACGACCACCCGCGGCGGGCCTCGGGCAGCGCGGCGAGAAGGAACACGGCGGCCACTCCCGAGCGAAAACCGGCCACCTGCCACGCGGTCAGCGTCGCCGCCTTGATGGCCGCGCCTCCGGTTGAAAACAGCAGCGCCGCCGCCGCGAGCATCAGCCGGTCCCGCGCGGGCGACGCTTCCATTTGCGCCACCGGCTTACTTCACCGCATTTGCCGCGTGATAGGAGCTGCGGACGAGCGGCCCGGCCTCCACGTGAGCGAATCCCATCTCCACGCCGGCCTTCCGAAATTCTTCGAATTCCGACGGCGGCACGTAGCGCACGATCGGCAGGTGCTTCGGCGACGGCCGCAGATATTGGCCGAGCGTCAGAATATCCACATGGCTGGTGCGCAGATCGCGCATCACCTGCAGGACTTCTTCCCGTGTTTCGCCCAACCCGAGCATCAGTCCGGACTTGGTGGGGCACTCCGGCGCCAGTTGCTTGGCGTACGCGAGCACGTCGAGCGACCGCTCGTACCGCGCTCCCAGCCGCACCTGCCGGTATAACCGCGGCACCGTCTCGGTGTTGTGGTTGAGAACGTCGGGCCGCGCCGCCATCACAGTTTCCACCGACTGGCGGTTGCCTTGAAAATCGGGGATCAAGACCTCGACCCCGCACCCCGGGACGCGCGCGCGAATCGCCTGAATCGTATAGGCGAACAGCTCGGCGCCGCCATCGGGCCGGTCGTCGCGGTTGACGCTGGTGACCACCGCGAAGCGAAGCCCCATGGCCGCCACTGCTTCGGCCACCCGTTCCGGCTCGTCGTAGTCCACCGGCAGCGGCGGCCCTTTTTCCACCGCGCAGAACCCGCAGCGGCGCGTGCAGACATTTCCCAGAATCATGAAGGTGGCGGTTCGCTGATTCCAGCATTCCCCCACATTCGGGCAAGCCGCGCTCTCGCACACGGTGTGCAGCCGCAGCCGCCCGATCAGATCCTTGAGTTCGCGGTAATTGTCACCGGCGGGCGCCGGCGCGCGCAGCCACTTGGGCCGTTCCATTTGTGGAGTTATCGAAACGAGCACTTCTTATCATTGTGCCGCAGCCCGGATGGCCGGTGGAAACCAGGCAGGGGATCGGAATGGCCGAGCCAGCGAGAGCCCCGAGTTCGAGAACACCAATGGATTAAATCTGGAGGCGCGGGTCGGAATCGAACCGACGAATAAAGGTTTTGCAGACCTTGGCCTTACCACTTGGCTACCGCGCCGGGATGTGGGTCTCTGTTGCAAAAATAGCGCGCGGCGCACCCGTAAGTCAATTCCGCCGGGCGGACAACAGGTTCCAGGGCAATACCATCAGTTCCAGGCGGGAAGCCCGCGCGCCGCCGTGGTACACCGTCTGGTTCGCCGGCATCGACCGCACTTCGTCCGCGGCCGGCCCGCCCGTATTGAGGTTCCGGTCGAATTTCGGAAAATTGCTGCTCGAGATTTCCAGCCGGATGCGGTGGCCGCGCAGAAACACATTGGCCGTCTCGCCGGCATCGATGCGGATTTCGTAAACCTCTCCGGGTTGAGCCAGCTCGGGGCGCTCAAGCGAATTCCGGTACCGCAGCCGCAGTATCCCATCAGTGAGGATACGGGCTTCGCCGTCCGGGAACACATCCACCAGTTTGGCCGTGAAATCGGTGTCCCGCGCGCTGGTGCTGACATACAGGACTACTTTTACCGGACCGGCAATGGCGACCTCATTCCGCAGAGGACGGCTCGTGTACACCAGCACATCGGAACGCGCCTCGACCTGCCGCTGATCGAGAGGACCCCAGGGAAGCACTCGGGGATTACAGCAGACCGCGCCGCCGCGTGTGGGGACCGGGTTCCGCGGCTGATACGTGTACGAATCCTCCGCTTCGCGCGGAGAGAGCCCCTGGCGCAGCCGGCCATCGCCATCGAGTGAATTCGCGTGTCCGTTGCTGTCGAGATACAACTCGGCCGGCCGCGCCTCCTCCGGTGGCCACTCCCGTTTTTCCAGCCACCGATTGGCGCCCATCACAAAGACCTTCACCGGAGCCATCGAGGCGACCGATGTGTCTTTACCCATCAGCCACTGGTCGAACCATTCCAGCTGCAGGCGCCGGATGGGAACCAGAGAGTCCGGCCCAAAATCGACGTTGTCGAATTTCGCCGACATGTTGTGCGGCCAGGGCCCGATGAGGAGATGGTTCAGCCCGGTAGTCTTGCGGAGCGCCGCGAAAGCGTCCAGATCGCCCTGCGCATAATTGTCATACCAGCCGCCCACGGCGAATACCGGGATCCGGATGCGATCCAGACGCTCGCGCGTGCTGATGCTTTTCCAAAAGGAATCGAATGCCGGGTGCCGCATGGCCTCCTGGTAGGCCTCGGAAACCTGGCCGGTCGCCCAGACGTCGGCCGTGCGGAGAGGCAGATGCCAGATAAAACGGTTGAAGTCCGGGCGATAGCCGGGGACTTTCAGATTTTCCGCCATCCATTCGAGGCGGTGGCCGAGTTTGAACGCGCCGCCGCGTGAATAGAAGCGGTCGCGGTAATCGTCATCGCCCGACACCACCGGAAAGATGGCTTTCAGATGCGGGTTGTTGCGCAGCGCGGCTTTCCACTGCACGATGCCGAGGTACGATCCGCCCGCCATTCCGACCTTTCCGTTGGACCACGACTGTTTGGCAATCCAGTTGAGCGTTTGGTCGGCGTCGTCTTCCTCGTGATGCAGTTGTTCGAAATCGCCCTCGGATTCGTACCGGCCGCGCACGTCCTGGATCACCACCGCGTAGCCGTGGTCCACGAAGGCCTGGTAGTTGGGGATCAGGTCGGTGCCTTTGCCGTACGGCGTCCGGATCAGAATCGCCGGGACGCGCCCCTGTTCGGACGGCAGGAACACGTTGGCCGATAGCCGCACGCCGTCGCGCATCGGAACCGGCAGGTGCAGCAGCCGGGCGCCGGTCGCGCCGGCCAAGACGGCGCAGCAGGCGAAGCCTAGGTACGATATTCGCACAACGTGTCCCAGTACAAGCGAGCGACGCGCTCGAGGGAATGCTGGGTCCGGATAAATTCGGCGGCGCGCCGGCCGATCTCGCGGTTCAACCCTGGAACTGATGGTAGCAGAACCATATGCCGGCGCAGCGAATCGGCTTCCGCCAAGCCGGCCGGAATGCGGATGCAGGCGTCTTCCGGGACTCGCGCGTTCTCTTCGGAATCGGTCAGGATCACCGCCTTGCCGATGCCCATCAGCCGGATGGCAATCCCCGAAGTCTCGCCGGCCGAAGGGTAGCGCAGGTTGAGACAGGCGTCGACCGCGGCGGCAGCGCGCCAAAAATCTCGGTCCGGAAGATGAGGCAGCCGGACGATTCCCGGTTCCGATAGCCAGGCCGCCGCCGCACGCTCCAGTTCCGCCGAAGCGAAACTCCCCGCTACCAGCAGGGCGACGCCGGCGTTTCCCTGGCGGACAAAGGTGAATGCCTGCAGAATCTGGATCAAGCGTTTGGTCTCGCGGAGATAGCCGAACACGCCAAACACAAAGGCGTCGGGCGGCAGCCCGATGCGGCGGCGGAATTCCGCCACCTCGTCCGTGCCAGGCAGTTCCGGCGCTTCAAACAAATGCGGGATTTCAACCACCGGCGCCTCCGGAGCGTGCGCTTTCACCATGCGCGCCGCGGCGGGATTGTGCACGATCACTGCCCGGGCGCGCGCCGCAATGCGTTTCAACATCGGACGGTCGAAATAACGAGGGTCGCTTCCGGAAGCCGCGCGGCCGCGCCAGAGTTCTTCGGCGAGCGGACGGTTCCATTCTCCATAGTTATAGACAAACTCCTCGACGTACTGCGCTTCCGGCAACTCTCCCAAGAGAAGATGATGGAGGACCGCATCGTGCAACGCCACCACTCCCGGATGAGCGAGCGCGCGGCGATAGATCGAGGCGTGCTGCCGGTTGTTGCCGATGTGGTAGAGGGCGACGTCACAATGAGCCGGCGCCAGTTCCACGCTGCCGTGCCGGCGGAGGGCTGGCAGCAACACCGAGGCGTAATCCGCGACGCCCGTGTCCGCCGGCGGGAGCGGCGCGAAAAATCCCGCGGTCACGCCTTTTTCCGCTTGCCGAAAAGAGCGGTGCCCACCCGCACGCAGGTCGAGCCTTCTTCAATGGCCACTTCGAGATCGCCCGACATTCCCATCGAGAGTTCCGGCAGTCCGTGGCATTCCGCCAGTTCCCTCAAGCGGCGGAAATAGGGTCTGGACTGCTCCGGATCCTCAGACCAGGGCGGCATGGTCATCAGCCCGAGCAGCCGCAGATGCGGACAGGAGCGAACCGCCGCAATCAGTTCCGGCAACTGCTCCGGAGCCGCGCCGCTCTTGGCCTGTTCTTCAGAGAGCTTCACTTCCAGCATCGCTTCGAGCGGCTTGCCGGTATCATTCAGACGCCGCGCCAGCCGGGCCGTATCGACCGTCTGGATCACCTCGAACAGTTCCGCCGCTTTGGCGGATTTGTTCGATTGCAGATGCCCGATCAGATGAAAGCGCGCGCCGGGAAGCGCGCGAACTTCCGGCGCTTTGCCTTCGAACTCCTGGACATAATTTTCTCCGAATTGGCGCAACCCCAAGTCGTAGGCTTCGCGAATTACGGAAGCCGGGAACACCTTGGTCACCGCCAGCAGCAGAATGTCGCTCGGATCGCGGCGCGCCCGTTCCGCCGCGCGTGCGATCCGCTCGCGCACCGCGGCCAGCCTTCCTGCCAGTGTTTCGATTCCCGGTTGCAAGCCTCAGTATGACATGGCAACTGTGCCGCGGCCATACCGCTGCATTCCTATGGGAAATTTGCTATCGTGAACTCTGAAATTGGGGGTCGGTCTTTGGCGAGGTGGTGGGACCTCGTCCAATCTGCTACGGGCTGCGCCTGCAGTTCCGGCCGGCTACAGACCATCAGGGGCGTGCCAGCACGTCCGGAGGTTAGTCAGTATGAGACAATCTGCTCGCAAGAGGCGGCACAGTTTCCGTTTTCCGCATGTTCCGGTGGGTCTGTGTCTGACCATCGTGCTGTTGCTGTCGGCCAGTCCGCTGCTCTTCGGACAGGCTTCCTCGGGAACCGCCAATCTGGCAGGAGTGGTGTTGGACCCGAGCGGCGCCGTCATGCCCGGCGTTGAGATCGAGGTTCGGAACGTCGGAACGAACGTGACACGCAGGCTGCAATCGAACGAAGTCGGACGATGGGAGGCCGTCGCGCTGTCTCCGGGCGATTACGAAATCAAAGCTGCCAAACAGGGGTTCGCAACGCTGTTGCGAAAAGGGATCACGCTGTCGGTCGGCGAACGCGCAGTGGTGGACCTCAACCTCCAGGTCTCGGCAACCGCCACGACCATGACGGTCGACGCCAATACCGCGGTGGTTGAGACTGAAAAGACCGACGTCAGCACGGTTGTCAATCTGAAGGACGTCATGAACCTGCCGATGAACGGCCGCCGCTGGGACAGTTTTACGCTCAGCACGCCGGGCGTCTCCAATGACGGCGGATTTGGCCTGTTGAGCTTCCGCGGCATGTCCGGTTTGTACAACAACAACATGATCGACGGCATGGACAACAACCAGGCGTTCTTTTCCGAAGCCAAGGGACGGACGCGGCTGTCCTACGGGATTAGCACCGAATCCATTCAGGAGTTCCAGGTCGGGACCAGCACCTTCTCGGCCCAGTATGGACGCTCGGCCGGAGGAGTGGTGAACGCGGTGACCAAGTCCGGCACGAATGATCTGCACGGCGGATTCTTTTACCTGATTCGCGACGATTCGATGAACGCCGCGAATCCATATGGAGGGCCCCAGTTGATCGCTCTCGGGTATCCGCCGAAAACTCATGACCGCCGGCAGCAGTTCGGACCTTACGGGGGCGGCGCGATCAAGAAGGACAAGCTGTTCTACTTCTTGAGCTATGACCAGCAGAAGCGCACCTTCCCGGGCATTGTGGTCCCCTTCTCGACCAGTTTCCTGACGGGGACCGGCACGGCCCCGGGGTACAGCAATGCCGTCTCGTTCTTCCGCGGCATGATCGGCCAGCAGGCCCGCGAGGGCAACCAGCAGGTGGGCCTCGCGAAAATTGACTGGAACGCCACGCCGCGCAACCAGTTCTCCTCGACCATCAACATTCTGCGTTGGGATTCGCCCAACGGCATTCAGACGGCTCCGACGCTGGGTTACGACCAGAGCGCCAACGGCTCCGACAATGTTGCCAACGAGACCGTCATCGGCCGCTGGAACTCGATGATCTCGCCGACCTTCTTCAGCGATCTCCGGGCGCAATGGGGCCGCGATTTCGAGACCCAGATGCCCAACGCCCCCGGTCCCTACATTTCCGTCACCAACGGGATCAACTTCGGTATGCCGGAGTTTCTGCCGCGAGCCGCTTATCCGGATGAAAAGCGGTGGCAAGTCTCGCAGAACCTGAATTGGCTCCACGGCCGCCATACGCTCCGGTTCGGCTATGACTTGACGCAGGTGAACGATCTGATGATCAACCTCAGGCCGGGCGGCGGCTGGTACAGTTACTCCACTCTGAACGATTTCGCGCTCGACTGCGGCAACCCCTCTTTCCCGCTGCCGATGCAGAACTGCGCCGCCGCTCCCAATCCGCCCACTGGCATCGCGGGCAAGCATTACTCCAGCTACAGCCAGGCCTTCGACTCGTTGAATCTGGGCGGCAAGACCGAATTCAAAACCTTCGACATGGCCTACTACATTGAGGACACCTTCCGGCCGGTCCCGTCTCTGACCCTGAATTTAGGATTGCGCTACGACTTGCAGATGATGCCTTCCGTGACCGGCAATCCCGAGCTGCCGATGACGAATCGCATCAATACCGACAAGAACAATTTCGGACCTCGGGTCGGCATCTCGTGGGATCCTTCCGGCAAGCAGAAAACCGTTCTGCGGCTGGGCGGCGGCATGTACTACGGCCGGACCCAGAACTCCACGATCGTCAACCTGATCACCAACAACGGCGTACGGTTCAAGAACTACTCATTCATCCCCACCAGCGCCGGTTCGCCGCTGTTCCCCAGCGTGCTTGCCGCGATTCCTTCGGGAAGCGGGGCAAAATCGGACGTAGTCTATGCCACGCCCGATTTCGTGCAGCCGGTCATTTATCAGGCTCAGTTTTCGATCGAGCAGGAGATTTTCCACAACTTCACCCTCAGCGCGGTGTACATGCTGAACCGCGGCCAACGCATGCCGGTTTACATCGACACCAACCTGTTTCCGCCTTCGCAGACGGCCACATATGCGGTGTGCGGATCGCCGCAAGTGGGTTCGTCCACCACGTGTGCCAATCCGGCCGGGTCCTTCACCGTCCCGTTTTGGACGGGAGCGCGGCCGAATCCCAATTACGGATATCTGACGGCCACCGAGAGCGTGGTCAATACCTGGTACAACGGGCTGGTCATTCAGGCCAAGAAGCGTTTTTCGAAGGGCTTCCAGATGCAGGCCGGGTTCACGTGGTCGAAAGCACAGGATGACGATCAGAACTCGCAGACGTTCACCGCCAACAACTCGCCCATGAACCCATTCGATCTGAAGCGGGATTACTCCCTTTCCGACTTCGACCAGCGCCGGCGATTCTCGCTGTCGGGAGTCTGGCAGCTGCCCACCGGAAATATCCAGTCCAAGGCGCTGCGGCGGATTGTCCATGGATTCCAGCTTTCCGGCATCCTGACCCTGGCGGACGGCCATCCGTACTCTGGTACGGTTTCCGGCAATCCCTCCCCCTCGGGAATCCTGGGCGGGCTGCTCGGCGTCGGTGGCAGTTCCCGCGCTCCTTTTGTTGGCCGCAACACGTACACGTATCCGGGCAACGCCAACGGCGATGCGCGGCTGGCTCGCGACTTCAAGTTCGCGGAACGCGTGCGCCTGCAATTGATCTTCGAGGCGTTCAACGTCACCAACCGCGTGCAAATCACGGGTATCAACACGACGCAGTACAACATCCGTGGCGCCACGCTGTTCCCGCGCACCGACTTTCAGACGATTTCGGCCGCCGGAACGAACCTCTTTGGCCCGCGCCAATTGCAGTTAGGCGCCCGCCTGGCCTTCTGAAAACACGCCGGCCCGAACCGCGCTGCGATTTACGCTCCGCGGTTCGGGCTTTTTTTTAGACGGCCGCGACTGTGATACCTTGGCTCGGATGAAGAAGCAACTGTCGTGGATCGAACCGCATCTCCGGTCCCTTCTGCGGATTGTCGCGGCGTTCACGTTTTCCCTGCATGGCTGGCAGAAATTCTTCGGTATGTTCGGCGGTATCGGCGGCGGACGGCCGCCGTTGACCAGTATGCTTGGGGTTGCCGGGATTCTGGAAACGTTTGGCGGCGCCTTGATTCTGCTCGGCCTCTTCACGCGTCCGGTGGCCTTCCTGCTATCCGGCGAAATGGCCGTCGGGTACTTCCGCGCGCACGCGCCGCGCAGCTTCTTTCCGCTGATCAATGGCGGCGAAATCACGGTGCTATACTGCTTCCTTTTTCTGTGGCTCTCGTCGGCCGGCGCCGGTCCCTGGAGCTTCGATAAGCTCCTCCGCAAGAAGAATTGAAACGTTGTACTATAAGCGGCCAAAGGAGTCCTCATGAGTCCAGCAGAAGCCAAATCGATTGCAAACCTGTTAATGGACGGGATCGAACGGGAATACGAGACCACCAAGAAAGTGGTCGCCGCCATCCCCCAAAATCAGTTGGATTTCAAGCTCGGCGAGAAGGGCCGCACAATGCGCGAACTGGCCTGGCACCTGATCGCATCAGAAGCCTGGTTCGGCAATGGCATCGCCAATGGAGACTTTTCGACCTACTCGGAAGCGCCCATGCCGCCGAACGCGACTACTGCCGACCTGGTCTCGTTTTATAGCAAGGAAGTGCCCGCCGCCATCGCCAGAGTGAAACAGCTCTCCGGCGATCAACTCTCGAAGATCATCAACTTCTTCGGTGTGATGCAGGTGCCGAACTTCAGTCTCATCGGTTTCTGGAACAACCACAGCATCCATCACCGCGGCCAGCTTGCGGCCTATCTGCGGGCCGTGAACGCCCACGTGCCGGCGATATACGGCGGCAGCGCGGATGAGCCGTTCCAGATGCCGGCGACTGCGTAACGGGACGGGCAGGCCGCTGCACGCTGGCGGCCTGCCTTACTTCTGATCGTAGACCTTCTGGAAGAACGCGATCTGGCTGGGGCTGAGCACGGACCCGGGTTCGGCTCCATCGCCGAACACCATCACCGTCCCGTTCTTCCGTTCATCGAACACGGGCCATTTCGGCAGTCCTTTTCCGTTCGGATCCCCGTTGGCCGCGAAGTTCACCCAGTAGGAAGACATTAGGTCGGCGACGTGGCGATCGACGTCCGTCCACGGCCGGTTGCCCTGATTGTTGAAGACGTATGGGACCTCGGCGACGTGCGTGGCCCCGCGGCGGCGTCCGCCCCGGCCGCCTTCCGGCTCCGGCGGCTGATGCGTGAAGTAATAGACGTAGGCTTTGGCCTTTCCCGTTTTCTCGTCCAGCCGCGCCCAGTTCCGCATCACCCATGCCATCTGATCGCGAAAATCCATCAGGGCGGAAGCATTGGCCTGCTCATCGGAACCGGCGGGATAAAGCTTGAGGAATTCGTCGGCCAGCGCGCCGTAACGGGTCTTCGATTGCGCCACGAACTTGTCGGCCGTGGTCGGCTGCAGGAAAAACGTTCCTTCGTCCTGGTTCGAGCCAAGCAGCACGGGGACGGCGTTCTGCTTTCCCTCCGCGAATACTTTTCCCGGATCTTCGGGCAGCAGCCAGCCATCCACCACCGGACCGGTGCCGCGGCCGGCCTTGAGAATCGCCTCGGCTGGCTGCGCGCGCAGCTCCGCCAGAGATTTCACCCCCAGCGCCTCCGCCAGTTTTACGCCCGCCTGTTCGGCGTCGGCGAGCGTTTTCGCCCGCGTATCCGGGCTGATGCCCCAGGCGCTGCTTTCGCCGATGGCGCGCTCGAAAAGACCCTTGGCTTGCGGCGATGCCATCAGGTGCGCCACCATGCCGGCGCCGGCCGATTCGCCGAAGATCGTGACGCGTTTCGGATCTCCTCCGAAAGCGGCAATGTTCTTCTGCACCCATTGCAGCACCGCAATCGCGTCCAGCATTCCGAAGTTCGCGGCGCCGCGCCGGTCGGCCTCCTTGGTCAATTCCGGGTGCCCGAGAAATCCGAATGCGCCCAACCGGTAATTGAACGTCACCACCACCGCGCCTTTGGCCGCCAGATGCTCGCCATCGTAATTGGGTATGGATGCCGAGCCCGTGTTGTATCCGCCCCCGTAGATCCACACCATCACCGGCCGTTTTTCCGACGCGGACTGGGCCGCCGTCCACACGTTCAGGTACAGGCAATCTTCGCTCGGTTTCGCCGCCGGGTTGTTGCTGTTCTGCATGCAGACAGCGCTGAATTCATCGGCTTTGCGCACACCGTCCCAATGGGGCGGCGGCTGCGGCGCGCGCCATCGCAGATTTCCGGCGGGCGGGGCGGCGAACGGAATCCCTTTGAAGATGCGCATGTCAGGCTCCTCCCCCGCCTTGCCGCTGACCAGGCCGCTCTCCAACCGCACCGGTTCGTTGATCGCCGCCGGCAGTATCCCGCATGGAGCCAAAAACATCACCGCCGTAATGCATTTCTGCTGCATGCCTGCTCCTTGCCGGGGCGTTTGCGTACCCGGCGCCCATCAGTATACGCGAATCCGTATTGACACCGGCATCGGGTCTTGATAATGTTCCGGGGCATTGAGAGTGCCTCGTGAATAAAAAAGATCTGATCGGTAAAATCGCTTCGGATGCCAGGCTCACCCGCGCGCAGGCGGCGCGCGCATTGGATGCGTTTGTGGAGGGGATTCGCGCCGGGTTGAGCCGCGGCGACCGGGTCACCATCTCCGGCTTCGGCAGCTTCGACGTGCTCCACCGCAAAGCGCGCCGGGTTCGCAATCCCGCCAGCGGTGAGGCGATGGAAGTGGCCGCCCGAAAGGTGCCCCGCTTCGCGCCGGGCAACGAGCTGAAATCGGTGATCCAACAGCCGGAACTCGACGGCCAGCCCGTATCGGTCAAAATGGAGTAGGTGCCGACTGACGACAACCGAAAACCGATCCCCGGCAGTGTCGTGAGCTTCAAGCTGTTCGGGGTCCCGGTGCGCCTGCACTTCACCTTCATCCTGCTGCTGGTGTTCCTGCTCTTCATCGGGGTGGGCCAGCGCCAGTCGGGCATGATGACGGTGATCTACGTGGTGGCGCTGTTTGCCTCCGTCCTGCTCCACGAACTGGGTCACACATTGGTGGCGCGCAAATACGGGATCCGCACGCTGGAGATCGTGATGTTTCCGATTGGCGGCGTCTCGCGGCCGGAGCGCGCGCCCAAGGCGCGGGAAGAATTGTGGGTGGCATTGTCCGGACCGCTGGTCAATCTGCTGATTGCCGCCGGCCTGCTGATCTGGGTGGGGATGCAGCAAGGGTTCGTTTCGCTGACTCAGTTACGCGAGCCCACCGACGCCAACCTCGCCGAACGGATTGCTTTCGGGAACCTGCTTCTGTTCGTATTCAACCTGCTGCCGGCGTATCCCATGGACGGCGGCCGGATCCTGCGCTCGTTTCTTTCGCTGCGTCTGCCGGAAGAAGAGGCCACCCGGATTGCCGCGGGAGCCGGCCAGGGTCTGGCCATTTTGATGGGATTGGCCGCGTTGCTGTGGGGCAACTTTCTTCTGATGTTTGTCGCCCTGTTCGTCTATCTCGGCGCGGCGCACGAAGGCGCGGCTGCGCGCGGGCGCATCCTGACCACGGGCTTTCCGGTGCGCGCCGCGATGATCACGGACTTTCGGACGCTGCAGCACGGCGACACCATTCGCGACGCGGGCAACCTGCTGCTCACCACCTCGCAGCACGATTTTCCCGTCATGCACGGCGATGCCGTCGTCGGGCTGCTGACCCGTTCGGCTCTGGTCCGCGCCATGCTCACCGAAGGACCCGACAGTTATGTCGCGGGCGCGATGGACCGGGAGTTTGCGCGTGTTTCGCCGGACCAGCCTTTACAGGACGCCTTGCCGCTGGTCTCGGCGCCCGGCGCGTGCGCTTTGGTCATGGATTCGGACGATCGCCTGCTCGGCCTGTTGAATTCGGAAAACGTGTCTGAATTTTTACTCCTGCGCCAGGTGAGCCTCGCGCAGGCCAAGGAACATCCGGCACGTTGAGCGGCTCGGAGGCGCCGCCGGTCGGCTACGGACGTGCTATGGATAGGGCATGAAGTCCTATCGAGCCGTCTTCTGCCTCACGTTATTGCTGGCGTCCTGCGGGTCCAAATCGAATTCCGCCAGCGCCGGTTCCGAGCCCCGCCAGTTGCCCGCCAGCACGGCCCAGACTACGGGCGCGATTCTTTCGTACGCGGACGTGGTCGACCACGTCGCCCCGGCTGTCGTCACCATCCGCTCCTCGCGGCGCGTGCGCGCTCCCCAGCAATTCCCGTTTTTCGACGAGCCGTTCTTTCAACGGTTCTTCGGCGGCGGATTCGCGCCGCGCCAGCAGGTGGAGCAGGCGCTCGGCTCCGGCGTGATCGTTCGCGCCGACGGCCACATTCTGACCAACCATCACGTGATCGACGGCGCCGAGGAAATCAAAGTGGACCTCACCACCCACAAGACGTATTCCGCAAAACTGGTCGGCTCGGACGCGCCGAGCGATCTCGCGGTCCTTAAGATCGACGCCAGCGGACTTCCGATCCTTCAACTCGCCGACTCCGACCAGGTGCGCGTCGGAGATGTCTGCCTGGCCGTAGGCAATCCGTTGGGCATCGGCGAGACGGTAACGGCGGGAATCATCAGCGCCAAAGGGCGCTCGACCGGGGCGGGGAACGGCAGCTTCCAGAGCTTCCTGCAAACGGACGCGCCCATCAACCGCGGCAACTCCGGCGGAGCTCTGGTGAACACGGCCGGTGCATTGATTGGCATCAATTCCGAGATCCTTTCTCCGAATGGCGGAAACATTGGAATCGGCTTCGCCATCCCCTCCAACATGGCCAAGACCGTGATGGACCAGTTGATCGGCAAGGGCAAAGTGCAGCGCGGGATGCTCGGCGTGGGGATCCAGCAGGTGACCAGCGATTTGGCCGCCAGCCTGGGCTTGAAGGAGGTTCGCGGAGTGCTGATCAACTCCGTGACTTCGGGCGGCCCGGCTGACAAAGCCGGTCTCAAGAGCGGCGACGTCATTCTGAAGCTCAACGGCAAGGACGAGAACGACACCAATGAGCTGCGGAACACGGTTGCATCCCTGCCGCCCGGCACCGACGTGACCCTCACGATCCTGCGAGACGGCAAGCAGCAGGACGTCCGCGTGAAGCTGGGCGAACTGACGGCCGAGAGCGCGCGCGCCGCGCAGCCGCAGGGCGGGGGAGGCGAAAGCGGCGCCCGCCTCGGCATTTCCGTCGAGCCCGTAACCCCGCAGATCACGTCGCAGCTCGGTCTGCCGCGGGGCACGCAAGGCCTGGTGATTACCAACGTCGACCCGGCTGGACCGGCGGCGGAGGCAGGCTTACAGCCGGGCGACGTCATCCAGCAGGTCAACCGGCAGCCCGTCCGGACCACCGACGACATGCGCCGCGCCCTGCAAAGCTCCGGAAACCGCCCGCCGCTGCTGCTCATCAACCGCGGCGGCCAGACGATTTTCGTTCCCGTACCGTCGCAGCAATAGCCGGCTCAGTGCTCCAGCCGGCTGTGGGCTGCCAGGACGCCATCATGCTACGCTCGTGAATCGAGAGCCCGACATGTCCTTTCTATCGATCCGAGACCTCGATCTCCAGGGAAAGCGGGTGTTCATCCGCGTCGACTTCAACGTCCCGCTCGAGAAGAACGCGCAGGGCGAAATGGAGATCACCAGCGACAAGCGGATCAAGGCATCCCTGCCGACCATCCAGTACGCGCTCGAGCATGGCGCGGGCGTGATCCTCGCTTCTCACCTCGGGCGCCCCAAAGGCAAGCCGAATCCGGAGATGAGTCTGAAGCCCGCCGCCAAACGGCTCGAACAGCTGCTCGGCCGGCCCGTGAAGATGGCGCCGGATTGCATCGGTCCCTCCGTGGAAGCGATGAAGCCCGCGCCCGGAGAAGTGTTGCTGCTCGAGAATCTCCGGTTCCATCCGGAGGAAGAGAAGAACGACCCGGAGTTCGCGCGGAAGCTGGCGGCGCTATGCGATGTCTACGTGAATGATGCCTTCGGCTCCGCGCACCGCGCCCACGCTTCGACCGAAGGCATGATCCGGTTCGTGCCCCAAGCCGCCGCCGGCCTGCTGATGGAGCAGGAGCTGAAATATCTCGGGATGGCTACCCGCAATCCCGTGCGCCCCTGCGTCGCGATTCTGGGCGGGGCCAAGGTATCCGACAAAATCGAGGTCATCGAAAATCTCGGCAAAATCGTCGATCAGCTGCTGATCGGCGGCGCTATGGCCTACACGTTCCTGAAGGCGCAAGGCAAGCCCACGGGCAAGTCCCTGGTGGAAGAGGACAAGATCGAGCTCGCGCGCCGGCTGCTTCAGAAGCTCGGCGGCAAGCTTCTGCTGCCCGTCGATCATGTCGTCGTCTCGGACATTGCCGCGGGCGCGCCGAATCAGGTAGTGGAGGAGATTCCGCCGGATAAGATCGGCGTTGACATCGGTCCGAAAACAATCGATGCGTATTCGCGTGCCATCGCCGGCGCCAAAACGATCATCTGGAATGGACCGATGGGCATTTTTGAGAAGCCGCCCTTCGACAAAGGCACCGTGGCGGTCGCGCGCGCGGTAGCCGAATCGGGCGCGACCTCGGTGGTGGGCGGAGGCGATTCCGAAAAGGCCGTGAAGGCCGCCGGCGTCAGCGGCAAGATCACGCACGTCTCCACCGGAGGCGGGGCATCGCTGGAATTCCTCGCCGGCATCGAACTGCCGGGCGTGGCCGCGCTCGAAAAGCGCTGAACCTATTTGCTCTTCGTCAGGCTCCGGTAGACGGCTTCAATGAAGCTGTCGGCGCCGCCAATCCGCGCCTTGGTGTCATAGCGCGCGTCGTAATCCTTCGTGTAGCCGGCCGCCTTGATCTGATCGAGCGTCATGCCCTTCTTGATGGCGGCCTGCACCCGGTCCCGAATGATTGTGACCATGTCCCGGTATTCCACCACGTCAAATTCGTCGCAGATCCTCCCGTGGCCGGGAATGATGTACGTTCCGCCTTCCTCTTCGTGCTTGGGTATCGCGATGTCGATAATGCGGTTCAGCGCATCGATTTCGCCCTGGATGCTGCCGCCGTGATCCACGTCGATGAAGGGAAAGCTGGTGGTGACGAAGATATCGCCCGTGCTGACGACATCGGAGTGGCGGAAAAATACGATGCTGTCGCCGTCGGTGTGGGCGGCTGGTTGGTAGATTACCTGAACCGGCTCGTCGTTGAAATACACTTCCTTCTGTCCCGTGGTGTAGGTATCGGTGGGCCACGCATCCGGCGGCGTGGGCGATTCTTTCCCGGTCGGCGCGCTCATGCGGTTGAGCACGTTTTCATGCGCAATGATCTGCGCGCCTTGCCGCGCGTCGGTCAGATTTCCCGTGACGTTCGCGCCCGTGATCGTGACTCCGGCTTTCCGTACCGCGACATTGCCGCCCGTGTGATCCGGGTGGAAATGGGTATTGACGATGTACTGCAGCGGCTTGTTGGAAAGTTTCCGCACCGCGGCGATCACTTTGTCGGCATTCGCCGCCAAGCCGGTATCGACCACCAGCACCCCCATGTCGCCGATCTGCACCGTGACGTTGCCGCCGGCGCCCGCGATCAGATACACATTCCCCTGGACCGGCAGTACGTCCAGATCGCCGGACGAAGCGGCCGCGCCGCCGCTCTGGGCGCCGGCCAGGCTCGCCAGAGCGAGCGCGGGGAGAATCCTCAAAACTCGGAAGGGTCTGTTGCTCATCGTCTGCTCCCGTTACTTCCTGGCCGCGGCCATCTCTTGCTTGAGCGTGATCTGATATTCCGGATACATCGTTTTTGCGCCGCCCAAGGCTGCATCGAGCGGCAAATGATACTTATCCGCGTATTCGTGCAGGAACGGATTTTGTCCCGGCAGATAGTTTGGCACCTCCCCTTTCGGCCGGCCCGAGACTTCTTCCACGTATTCGCAGGGATACAGCCAGTTCTGTCCTTCCTGAAGGTTCAACAGAAAATCCTGTGTCTTGATCAGCGGCTCGGTCAGATATACCGGATCGGTGACGATGCTGACGTGCGTCAGATGATTGTCGTGCCGGATGAAATGCTCCACCAGCGTGGCGCGGTCGCTCTCCGGAAGCCCGTCGCGCCGCACCCACCCTTGCTTGATGTGGGTGGTGTAAACGGTCAGGATGTTGCCTTCCCATTTTCCCGTGGAAAATCCCATCCAGGTGTGAACAGCGTTGGGCGAGGGATGCGGGCGCCCGTCCATCCAGATGGTGCGCGTCTGCTCGTAGGTGCTGATGTATTGCTTGATGGCGATGACCTGCTGCGACTGCGGATCCTTCTCGACCCAGATGCGCAGGTTCAGGGGGCCGCGATAAATATATGGCGCTACGTGCACCTGGCATTGATGTTCGGGCAGCGTGAGGCGGGACGCATCCCAGCTCTCGGCCCACATCCGCGCCCCATCCGTGATCGGCAGGCCGGAGTAATTCACGAGTTCGGGACCGGGGATGCGCTCCGGCTGATCCTCCATAATGACCGGCACCCAGTTGCCGGAAAGATCCAGAGCGCCGGCCGGATTGAAGGAGCCGGCGAACTGCGCCGACAGCGGCGCTGCCAACAGCCCGATCAAAACGGGCCAGCGGATGACCTTCGACATGACATTTAACAGGATATACCTGAACCCGCCGGGTTCTCAGAGCAGCAGCAACTCGCGCTGGATCTCGCCCGTCACGCGCGCCTCATCGTCGCCCACGAACAGGTTAATCTCCGAGCGGATGCCGAATTCAGGAAGATACACGCCGGGTTCGATCGAAAAACAGGTCCACGGGCTGATGCGGCGCTCATCATGGGTTTCCAGATTGTCCATGTTGGCGCCGTTGCCGTGGACTTCCTGCCCGATCGAGTGCCCGGTGCGGTGCGTGAAATACGAGCCGAAGCCGCGCGCTTCAATGAACCCCCGCGCGGCATCGTCCACCTCATAGCCGCAGAGAGGCTGCCGGGACTTCACGGCCTGCTGGACACGCGCGATCGCCGCATCCCGTGCGCCCGTCACCGCCCCGAACACACGGCGCATTTCATCGGTGGGGTTGTCCCCGCAGAAGCCGGTCCACGTGATGTCGTAGTAGACCGCGCCGGGGCGGTCGAGCTTGGCCCACATGTCCAGGAGCACAAAATCGCCGCTCCGGATCGGTGAAGAGACTTGCTCGGTCGGCTCGTAATGCGGATTCGATGCGTTCGCATTGGCGCCCACAATCGGTCCATGATCGGTGAACAGGCCGGCCTTGCGGAATTCGTCGAGCACGAACCGCTTGACGTCGATTTCCTGAAGCGGCGCGCGATTGCGAGTCCGTTCTCGAATCAGATCGAAGGCGGCGGCGCGGACCCGGTCCACGCGGCGGCCCGCTTCCAGATGAGATTCCAAAGCCTCCGGCGTCCACCGCGCTTCAAATGCCTGGATCAACTCGGCGGAGCTGACCACTTCCACCCCCGTCGAACGCACCAGCTCCATGGTTCCGGCATCCACCATGGAAACGTACGGGATCGCGCATTGCGGCGAATACTGCATCGCCACCCGCCGGCTGCCTTCGAGCAATTTCTGAAGTCCGGTGATCTGCTCGGTCCAACTCGAGTAGGGAATCTTTTTGCCCGGCAGAGTGCCGAGCATCCCTTGCTCGACCCGGTGTTCGAGTCCGGCAGGCTCTCCCGAGCTGGGGATGAAATAGTACCACCGTCGCGTTGCCATCCGGCCAACCGGAAGCCCGAGCACCCGGTACGCCAGCGGATCCCGCTGGTGGTGATCGAAAAAAAGCCAGCCGTCGAGTTTCTGAGCACGAAGCTCTTGTTGGATCTTACCGATGTCCATATAGGTACAGCTCTGAGTGTATCGTCAGCGGCGTGTGCCATCGACTTGCTCAATTCCCTACTTTTCCGATAGAGTATAGGGTAAATGCGGTCTGCGCCCTATCTGCTGGTATTGTTTGCGTTTGCCCTCCCTCTGGGCGGGCAGTGTCTGGTGAACAATCCCGGCGGCAGCAAGATCAACCCCAACCGGCCCATCGATGCCGACGTGCCCGAAGCCCGGATGTCGCCCATTTCCGCCTTGAACCGGACTCTCCCCCAATGGATCTGTTTCACGGCGGGATATCGCGTTCGGGCCGAGCCATCTTCCGTCCTCACGCGGTTTCGCCTGGGAACTCTCGTCCGACCGAACAACTGGTTCAACGTCTATGCCGAGTTGCAGGATGCGGATGCCTTCTTCAAGGCGCACCCGCGCACGCCGCCTTACCAGGAAACCTGGGACCTGCGCCGCGCTTATGTCGATCTCGGCGATGTCCGCGAGGGGCATTGGGGCCTCCGGGTGGGCCGCCAGGACCTCATGTTTGAAGATGGCCGGCTCGTCGGCACTTCCTACTGGCGGAACGCCTCCCGCGGCTTTGACGCCGTCGAGGCAGTGAGTAACTGGAGTTGGATCAACGCCGCCGCGTTCGCTGCGTCCCAGGTGGTTGTCCACGACAACGGGCTGAGCCATCATCAGCCGGGAAATAACCTGTACGGCCTCGATGCAAAACTGCCTCGTACAGTGCCCAATGTGACGATTGAGCCGTTTCTCTTCTGGCGGGTCGCGCCCGGATTCAAAGCCGAGGACGGCGCGGCGGCTCGCCTGGATGAGAAAACCATCGGCGCGCGGTTCGCCGGCACGCTCCGCCATGCGTGGGACTTCGATACCGAAGCCGCGCGGCAGATCGGGCGTATGGGCGTGAATCCCATTTCATCCTGGGGATGGCTGGCAATCGCCGGATACACCTTCGACCGCCTCCCGCGCAAGACCCGAGTGTTCGCCGAATACGACTTCGCTTCCGGCGACCGCAATCCCGCCGACGGCATCCACCACACATTCGACCAGATCGCCCCCAACGTGCACGATCATCTGGGGCTCGCCGACCAGTTCGCGTGGCAGAACCTCAGAATGTTCCGGGCGGGCGTCCGGGTCTGGCTGCGCCGCAACTGGATCGTTGCCGGCTCCTGGCAGGATTACTGGCTGGCGAGCGCGACGGATGGTTTCTACAACTCTTCCGGCGTCATCGTTACGCGCGATCCCCGCGGCCTCTCCGGCACTCATATCGGAGAGGAATATGACATTCAGACCTCTTACCGTCTCGATCGCAATCTGGAATTGGGCGCCGGCATCGGCCGGATGCTTCCCGGAAGCTTTCTCACCAATACCGGCCTTCGCTCTCCTTATAACTATCCCTACATCTTGCTGAGTTACAACTTCTTCTGAGTTCCCGGCTCGCCGGAATCGCTCTGGAATTCGGCTTGCACTTAAATCCGCGGATGCGGACTTCAGCAAACGGCGCCTGTATCTTATCTGTGATTTTGTTAGGTCTCGCCGGCTGTAACCAATCCGCCCCTCGCGGGGAGCCCGATGCGCGCGAAGCGGGGCGGGAAGCATACCGCGCGTCGAAGGATTTGAAACGGGATGCGAAGGACGCCGCGCGTAGGCTTCGGCAAGCGGGCGAAGGATTCCGCGAGGGATGGAAAGAAGCCCAACGGCAGGATCAGAACGCCCCTAAAGACAGCGCGTCCCGCCAGGATCCGAGGACAATCCCGCGGAACGCCGGTCATCGGTAACTGCGGCTAGCAACTGCCTTCCTGACACTTAGTGAAGGCATAACCACGGCCCCATGCCGTGCATCAGAATTACATAGGGAGAATAGATATGCGAAGAGCGATTGGACCAGCGATTGTCGCTGGGTTGCTAATTGGTTCCGGTTTCGCCGCGAATCTGAGTAATCCCCAAAAGGACCATAATGACGCGTTTATTGCTGGTCCCGAGAACGAATCTCAGATCGCCAAACAGGTCCGTCATAACCTGCTCACACTGCCGTATTACTCGATATTCGATGATCTGGCCTTTAAGGTAGACGGCAGCGTCGTGACGCTGGAAGGTGCGTGCCCTCCGGAGCCGCCGTGGGACATCAAGAAAGACGCCGAAGATGCGGCCAAGAGAGTGCCGGGCGTGACCAAGGTAATCAATAACATCAAAGAGCTGCCTCTGTCTCCGATGGATTGGCAGATCCGTCGCGCCGAGGCCCGTGCTATCTACGGGGATTCCGAAATTGGCACCCGCTACGGCTATCAGGCTTTGCCGTCCATCCATATCATTGTCGATAACGGCCATGTGACGCTGGAAGGCGTGGTCGACAATCAATTCGACGACACTCTGATCCGCACCCGGGCCAACTCGGTTCCGAACGTCTTTTCGGTGACCGATAATCTGGTTGTCCTGAACAAGGGTAAGCAGAAGAAATCCTAAACCGGCGCATGGGAACGCAGGCGAGGTTCGACCCTCGCCTGCCGTCTATTCGATTGGCGCTTACGGTTTGTCGGAGAGTCGCGGTTATTTCGGCTCCGGGATCAGGCCGTCGGTCGGCAGGTGGGGCGGGCCGGAATAGTGGCCCTGATCCTGGTTGTTTTCCTGGCAGATGTATTCCATCAACTCATCGTGCGGCATCAGCCGGGCTTGTCCGACGGTCGTGAACGGTTTCTGGTAGGCCACCGGATCGTCGATCGTCACTTCGATCCGCATGGTGCCGAGATCGGTGCGGGTGTAGCGCTCGACGGTGTGCAGCTGCTCCGAGTGCGGGTGGCCTAAATAGTCGAACCAGAACTTGTCGTTGAATCCGACCGTGTCGATGACCAGGGTCCCGCCTTCCCAGTGGCCGATGGAGTGGCCGTACCAGGTCGGATCGAGATCGGCGGGATGCTTGCGCCCGTCCATGAACACCTGCCGGTAGCTGTGGATGTTCCCTTCGTACAGGATGAAGTAGTGGGTGGGAGTTTGTACGATTCTCCACGGATACGGCGCGCCGCGCGGCACGCCAAAGGGCAGGCAATTGGCCTCGGGATCGTCCTTGGCTTCGCGCGCTCGGAAAATCTTCTCCGCCCACGGGGTCATCGAAACCGCATCGCCGGGCTTGAGCGCTTTCGTGATGTCGCCGGAGTTGCTGCCTCCGCCCATCCAGACTCCGGACAGGTCGGGCGTGCCGTCCGCCAGGTGCGGCGTTGGGCCGCTGACTTTCGGGATGGGCGCGAAAATCTGGCTTTCCGAAGACGCGCCGTCCGCTCGCGCGCGCGGCGCGGGCCCCTGCGCCACCAGCGGCAAAAGAATAGCCGCGCCCAGCGCCCATCCGCCAATAATTTTTCTGATCACGCCGCCCATTGCCCCTCGACGGGGATTGTGTCATACAGTGGGCAGACGGCGCAACGAGCCTAGCGCGCGGCCCGCCGATCGGCGCTCGATGATTCGCTTCCCTGCTGCAGCGGAATCACCGTCACTTTGTTCGCCTCAATCGTGACTTTCTGATGAATGTCCCCAAACCGCTGGGAGTCGATCCGCACATCGTAGGTGCCCGGATTCAACAGCAGACCGCCTCCCGCATTATTGAGTTCATCGACATAGCCCACGAATTTGTCGTTGAGAAAGATGGGGCCGGTGTCGCCCGCGGCCACCGAAATGAACGACTCGGGTTCTCCGCCGCCGAGCCGCAAACGCCCAAACGGCGGTTTCGGCGGCTCCAGCTTCTTCATCGTGTAATTGATCTTGGTCGTCTTATGCGGCTGCACCACCGCTTTGACGGTGTAGTCTTCATAAAGCGGCTCCCGGAACGTGATCTCCACATTTCCCGCCGGCGCCTTGTATTTCTCGGATAGCGTGAAACGATGCGCGGGTCCGGCGTACGTGCCATTGATCCAGACTCCGGCGTCCGCCGGCGCGCCATACGCTTTGATGAAACCGGTCTCTTGAGCGCCGGCCGGAACGGCACTTACCGCACTCAATACCAGTACAGCCAGTCCAATCGTTCGATCGTGGATCACTCGGTTCATAGCTCCCTCCTGTTTTGCAGCAGCGCTGCAAGCCAATCGCCAACTTTCGTCTCATTCGCACTGCTTGCAGTCCCTGGAAAATCAGGCTGCGCGGGCGCCGGAACGTTTTTTTGGACGGGAAGTCCCGCCCTTTCGGTTGCAAGAATTGCCGATCAGATGGTGGTTTTTTGAAATGGCGCGAAGTAGCATAGACGGGAAGGAGCCGACGTGAAACTTCGAAGTCCTTGGATGATTGCCGCCCTGCTGTCGACCGCCTGCGCCGCCGCCGCTTCCGCTCAGTCCGGTTCTTGTGAGAGCCTTTCCTCGCTGGCCTTGCCGGATGGCGCCATTACCATGGCGCAGTCGGTGCCCGCCGGCGAGTTGCCGCAGGCGGGGGGCCGCGGACGGCCCGCCCCGCCGTTGAAAGTTCCCGCCTTTTGCCGCGTCGCCGCTACCTTGAAACCGTCGAGCGATTCCGAGATCAAAATGGAAGTCTGGCTGCCGGTCTCAGGCTGGAACGGCAACTTCGAAGGCAACGGCAACGGAGGCTGGACCGGCTCCATCTCTCCGGCGACTCTCGCCGCCGGTCTCGAGCGCGGATATGCGGCCGCCATGAGCGACCTGGGCCACGAAGGCGGCAGCGCGAGTTTCGCTCTCGGGCATCCGGAAAAGCTGATCGATTTCGGCTACCGCGCCGCTCACGAAATGACCGTCGCCGGAAAGGCCATCGTTGAGAAGTTCTATGGCCGCGCTCCCAAGTACTCCTATTGGAATGGCTGCTCCGCGGGCGGCCGGTCGGCGCTCATGGAGGCGCAGCGCTATCCGGCCGACTATGACGGCATCGTCGCGGGTTCGCCGGGCCTGAACTGGACCGGCCGGGCGATTCAATCCATTTGGATCGCGCAAGCCGCTCACAAAGACGAAGCCAGTTTCATTCCTCCGGCCAAGTTCGCCGTCATTCACAATGCGGTTCTGCAGGCCTGCGATGCCCGCGATGGCGTGAAGGACGGCGTGCTGGAAGATCCCACGCGCTGCAATTTCGATCCCAAGGAACTCGAATGCAAGGACGCCGAAGGCCCGGCCTGTCTGACCAAAGCCCAGGTGGAAACCGCGCGCCTCATCTATACGGCATATCCGAATCAGGGCGACAAACGGAACATCTTTCCCGGTTTTGAGCGGGGCAGCGAGTTGGGATGGGCCACGATGGCGGGCCCGGCTCCGTTTGGCCCCGGCGCCGACCTCTTCAAATACATCGTTTTTCAGGATCCGAACTGGGACTATAAGACATTCGATTTCGCCACCGATGTAACCCGCACCGAGAAGGCGGACAAGGGGGTCATGAACGCGATGAACCCGGACCTCGCCGCGTTCGCCGCCCGCGGCGGCAAGATGATTCAGTATCACGGATGGGCCGATCCGCAGATCGCGCCGGGCAGCAGTGTCAACTATTACAAAACTGTTCTGGAAACCATGGGCGGCGCTAAAAAGGTTCAGGATTTTTATCGCCTGTTCATGGTGCCGGGTATGGCGCACTGCGGGGGCGGGGAAGGCACCTCGAATTTCGACATGCTGAGCGTGCTCGAGCAGTGGGTGGAGAAGGGAAAGGCGCCCGAGCAAGTGCCGGCTTCCCGGGTACGGGAAGGAAAGGTGGATCGAACGCGGCCGCTATGTCCTTACCCGCAAGTGGCCCAATACCGGGGAACCGGAAGCACCGACGACGCCGCCAACTTCGTCTGCAAACTGCCGTAATGCCGGCCGCGTCAGGCTTCTACCTGGCGGTTGATAAAGATGACGGCTTCCGGCTCTCCCGACGCATCCTGCTGAATGATCGAACAGCTGCGCACGCGGACCGCCGATCCATCTTTGCGCCGGTGCCGGAGTTCGCCTTCGCCGGCGGGCACGAAATCGCCCGGGGTGGGGCCTTCATGCAACTGGCTGCTCGGCCGGCCACACGCCTCATCCATCGTCCAGCCGTAAAGCTGCTCGGCTGCCTTGTTCCAGAACAGGACCGTGCCGTCCATGGCGGTCACGATCATGGCGTCGGAAGCCTGGTTCAGTAGCGTTCCATATCGTTTCGGCGAAAGCACCGGCTGCGCCAGAACGCCCGGCCACTCCGAGGCGAGGTCCTGAAGAGCAAGGTAATTCTGCAGCACGGCCGCTTGCTGCTCCACCAGAAACGCGCTGCGCTGCGCGTCCTCCGATTGCTTCTTCAGCATGTCGATGACGAGAGAAGGGGTGGGCGCATCCAGTTCCACCCCGATGCTGTAGGAGTGGGAATCGTGATTGCGCTTATACCGCACGGTCCCCTTGATATCGCGCCCGTTCCAGCGAATCCGGATGTCGGGTCCCGCGCACACCGGCTGGTCCACCACGACCTGCATGCCTCGAGTCGAAATATCGCGAATGCGCACGGACCAGGACGGGCCGCCCGCCCGCACGATCTGCGCCGGCTGATTGACCAGATACCGGCGCTCCCTGCGATGTTCGGCAGGCTTCGGCGCCGGCATCAAGACGCTATACGGATCGTCCGGCACACTCTGGCGGTCCCTGGATAAAGCCAACATTGCACCCATGGTTCGCGAGAAATTGAGCAACTGGAGGGCCAGCCACCTCCTCGAGGATCTCTCGCATTACCAGAAGCTTACGCCGTGAAACACAGGTAACTCCCCGCTCCCGCCGGACAGATTGTCGCGCGCGCGGACAAGTTGTCATTCAGGGCTCCGCGGCCAATCGCCTCGCGAGTTGTTCCAGAGTGATCCCTTCCACCTCCACCACCTTCATCCGGGCGGTCTGGCCGGCCACAATCCGGACGCTGGCTCGCGGCACACCCGCCAGTTCCGCGAAAAAGCGGAGGCATTCGTCGTTGGCCTTGCCGCCCGCCGGCGGCGCCGCAACGTCCAGCTTGTACGCATCCGCGAACCGCCCGGTGACCGCCGTCCGCTTGGCGCGCGGATGCACCTTCACCGTGACACGCGCCATCGGATCTGCGCCCGTAAATTGGCGACGCCGGCCGCCACCCGGCGGTCCACCACTTCAAACGCCACGACATCGTCCAGCCAGTCATGGCTGGTCCCATCGGCATTCTGGGTGGCCACCGTGAGGGTGTATGCCTGGGGCGTGAGCCAGCACTCGATTTGGAAATCGATCTCCAGTTCATCGCCGGGCTGAAAATCTCCCAGCGCAATCTGTTCGATCCGGGTGTTGGTTCCGTAGACCTCCATCCCGATCCGCGTCCGGATGAGAATCCCCACCATCGGGTCGGACTTCGCCGTGTGAAACCGCGACCGGACGCGAACCGTGAGACACTCCCCGCTGGCGACAACATTGACTCTTTCGCCGCGCGCGTTCAGCAGCTGGATGCTCAACACCTCGCTCGATCCATCGCCGTGCCGGAAACTGGCCGAAATGCGGTCGTCCTTCTGGATCTGGGGCGCCTGCTGCTCGAGCACCAGCCCGATATAGCGGTTCACCACGTCGCGCGGAGTGCCTTCCGCTTCCATGCGGCCGTGCAGCAGGAGGATCGCGCGGTCGGAAAGCTGCTTCACCAGTCCGAGGTCGTGCGACACGAACAGCACCGTCACTTTGCGCTCGCGCAGCTCTTGAAATTTGCGCACGCAGCGATTGGCGAACACCGCGTCGCCCACCGCGAGAGCTTCGTCCACAATCAGGATTTCGGGATCCACGTGGATGGCGGTGGAGAACGCCAGCCGCACATACATACCGCTGGAATACTCGTTGACCGGGCGTTCCATGAACTCGCCGATTTCGGCGAAGGCCTCGATCGACGGCATGGCTTTCTCGATCTCAGCCCGGCTCAACCCCATGATCTCGCCGTTCAGATACACGTTCTCGCGCCCGGTAAATTCGGGATTGAAGCCGGCGCCCAACTCCAGCAGCCCGGCGATGCGCCCGCGCGTCACCACGCGGCCCGCGGTTGGCTGCAGAATCCCGCAGACGATCTGCAGCAGCGTGCTTTTGCCGCAGCCGTTGGGGCCGACAATGCTCAGCGTTTCGCCCTTCTCGACCTGGAACGTCACGTCGCGGAGCGCCCAGAAATCGGTGTGGCGCGGCGCGCTTCCCGGCAGCAGTTCGCGCAGCCGGTCCACCGGCCGCGGATACAGCCGGTACAATTTCGAGACGTTTTGAACGAGGACCAAATCTGATTCTAGACGGTACGGCGCGCGCGTGGTCCACTTGCCGCCCTGCGGCGGAGCGGCCATGCTACACCGGTAGCATGGCCCGCACCTCCGAAGAGACGTTTTCAGCCCGGCTCGATTGCCACTACCTGTTGCGGGCGCCGGAGCGCGTGAATGCCGGGACGCCGCTGGTCGTCACGCTCCACGGATTCGGGGCCAATCCCGAAGCCATGCTGCCCCTGACCGCCCGCCTCTTTCCTGGAGAGCCGGTGATCGCGTCCGTGCAAGGGCCTTATCCGTTTTTTCTTCCGGGACCCGATCGTAAGGTTGGCTACGGGTGGATCACCAGCCGCCATTCCGGCGAGTCCATCCGCCTGCATCACGACATGGTGTCGCACGTTCTCGAAAGCGCCGGCAGCCGCTTCGGCATCGATCCCGCGCGCCGCCTGCTGGTGGGATTCTCGCAATCCGTCGCGCTCAACTATCGTTTCGCCGCCACGTGTCCCGATGCCGTCCGTGGGGTCATTGCGATCTGCGGTGGATTGCCGGGAGATTGGGAAACCGGCGCCTACCAGCCGGTCCGCGCCTCCATTCTCCACATCGCCCGGAGCGGCGATGAATACTATTCTCCGGATGTGACGGGGGAGTATGAGCAGCGGCTGCGCCGGCGCGCCGCCGACGTCGAATTTCATTTGCTTGATGGCGGCCACCAGATGCCGTCGGCCGCGCAACCGCTGGTAGCGGGATGGTTGCGCCGGACCCTCGGTGCTTCGCGATAATTCACTCGTCGCGCAGAGCGCGCGCGGGATCGATGCGGGTGGCGCGCCGCGCCGGCAGCCAGCACGCCAGAATCGCCGCCAGAATCAGGATCGACGGCACCAGCACGAAGGTCATGGCGTCGCGCGGGCTGGTCACGAACAGCAGCTTCTGCACGCCGCGGGAGGCCCCCAGCGCGAGCAGCAGCCCCGCCACCACCCCCACCGTCACGACGGCCAAGCCTTGCCGCAAAATCAGCACCTGCACGTCGGCGGCCGTGGCGCCTAATGCCATCCGCACCCCGAGTTCGCGCTGGCGCTGGTTGACCGAGTAAGAAACCACTCCATATACCCCCACGATCGCCAGCACCAGCCCGAGGATTCCGAAGACCGTCAACAAGCCCGCCGAAAGCCGCGGCGCCCACAGCGATCCGTCGACCACTTCCCGCACCGTGGTCGCGCGGAGCAGCAGGTTGGGATCGAGTGTCTGAACTTGGCGGCGCATCGCGCCCGCCATCGTCGCCGGATTCCCGGCGGACCGGAACACCAGGGTGGTCGGGCTGTCATATTCCTGCATCATCGAGGTGTACACCAGCGCCAGCGGCTGCTCTCCGATTGCCAGGTAATTCGCATTCCGCGCGATGCCGATGATCTCAAAAGGGGCGTCCTTGCCGGCGAACCGGATGCGTTTTCCAACCGGGTCCTGGTTCGGGAAAAACCGCGCCGCCATTGCTTCGTTGACAATCGTGACCCGCGGCGATTCGGGAGTATCGAGCGCGCTGAAATCTCTTCCCCGGATCAGCGCAATCCCGGTGGTGCGGAAGTAATCCGGAGAAACCGCGCTGGCCAGAACCAGCCGGCCGCCCGAGCCGCCCGGATCGTCATCGGCAATGACGGTTTGGGAAAACAGCACGCGAAACAGCGGGTCGCGCGATAGCGCCACCGACACGACGCCCGGCACCCGGGACGCGCGATCGAGAACCTGCCGCTGGAATTCCCACCCGCGCGCATGCGAATAGCTCCGTTCGGCCAGGTCGAACGATACCGTGCCGAGGTGGTCCGCATCGAAGCCGGGATTCGTGTCTTCGGCATTTCGCAAGCTGCGGGTAAAGAGGCCGGCTCCGATCAGCGCCACCACACAGAGGGCTACTTCGGCTGCTACGAAGAAGGAGCGCGGATGCCGTCCGCCATAGCCCGGCGCGGGCTGTCCGGTCCGCTCCTTCAAATCGGTGGCCAGGTCGGGATTGGTCGCCCGCAGCGCCGGCAGCAGGCTGAAGAGAATCCCGGTGAGGACAGACAACCCGAATGTGAATCCCAGCACCCGCGAGTCCAGGGCGATCTGGAAGACGGCGGTTTGGAACGAAGGCGGCCGCAGCGCCCACAAGCCCATGCTCGCCCAACGCGCCAACAGCAATCCCAATCCGCCGCCGATCAGCGCCAACGCCACGCCCTCGGTGAGCAGCTGCCGGATCAGACGGCCGCGGCTGGCTCCCAATGCCACCCGCACCGCGATTTCCCGGTTTCGCCCCGCCGCGCGCGCCAACAGCAGGTTGGCGACGTTGGCGCAGGCAATCAATAAGATCAAGCCGGAGACGATCATCAGGACCGTGCCGGAACTGGTTAGGCTGGCGCGCGTCGCATGCGGCGTCCCGGTTTCGTTGAGCGGCACCAGCCGGAGTTGCCGGCCTTCGTTGTCGCGCGGATACTCGCGCGCCAGCTCCGCGCCGAGCGCTTGCATTTCCGCTTCGGCCTGCTCGAAACTCACGCCCGGCCTCAAGCGCCCCGCGACCGTGAACACCGGGCGCCGCCGCTCGTTCACCCACGTGGCGGACGGGTACACCTGGCGAAAGGTCATGAACGGCAGCCAGACATCCGCCGGCCGCAGCAGATTCAAACCCTGAAACCCCCGCGGCGCGACACCCACAATCCGGAATGGGTGCCCGTTGACGCTGACGCCGCGGCCGAGCACGGCCGTGGTTCCGCCGAAATGCCGCTGCCACAAGGAATGGCTGATGATCGCGACCAGCTGCGCTCCTCCGGGCGTGTCTTCGTCGGGCTGGAACGCCCGGCCGATCGCCGGCTGCACGCCGAGCGTTTGAAAATAATTGCCCGAGACAATTTGAAAGCTCAGCGGCTGCGGATCCCCGGAATCCGTCAGGCTGCCCTCGATGCCGGCATACATCAGCAGGGAAGAGAACGAGCGGTTGTGCTCGCGGTAATCGACGTAGTTCGGGTAGGAACAGCCCAGGTATCCCGCGACGCGGGAATCGATCGTCACCACGCTTGCCAGGCGTCCGGCGTCTTGTACCGGGAGCGGCTGAAGAAAAAACGCGTTCAAGAACGTGAAGATTGTCGTGTTCAGCCCGATTCCCAATCCCAGGGAGAGAATCGCCGCCAGCGCGAATCCGCGATTCTTGACCAGGGAGAGAAGGCTATGGCGGAAATCTTCGATGAACCCGTTCATTCCGGCCTGCAATTGTGAATAGGATAACACCGGGATGCTCCCGCGCGCGCCAGTGATTCAACCGGGCCGCCCTGGTGGTTTTCAGCCAGTTGCCGGTTTGGTGGAATCGATATAACTCGTTGGAAACACAACCGCTTTCTTCTGGCCCGAAGCGTGCTTACAGAGGGAGCGGCAGGTCTAGGAACATGCGGCGGATCTACTCTTGGCGGCTGTGGAGTTGGGCCGGAATCGCGATTCTGGCCGGCGGCGGCCTGGCCGTTCGTGCCGGGGCCCAGGATCCCGATGACGAGCGGCGTGGCGTCGCCCGCGTCAGCCTCGTCCAGGGAGACGTCTCGATCCAGCGCGGCGATTCCGGAGATTGGGTCGCCGCTACCGTGAACGCCCCTCTGCTGACCAGCGACCGGATTGCCACTGGGCCGAATTCGCGCGCCGAGGTTCAGTTCGATAGCGCCAGCATGCTGCGCCTGGGCGGAACTGCGGAAGTGTCGCTCACGGATCTGGAATATAACCGCTTCCAAATGGCGCTCGCGCGCGGGGTGGTCACTTTCGGGGTGCTGCGGAGTTCGGGCAACGATATGGAAGTCGATACCCCGAGCATCTCGGTGCGTCCTTCCAGAATCGGAACCTATCGAATTGCCGTAAGCGATGCCGGCGAAACTGAAGTGACGGTGCGGGGCGGGGAAGTCGAGGTCTTCTCGCCGACCGGGTCCCAATGGGTCCGCTCCGGCGAGACGCTGCGCGCGCGCGGCCCGGCATCGGACCCGGAGTTTCAGATCGTCCGCGCTTCTCCTTATGACGAGTGGGATCGCTGGAACGACAGCCGGGATCAGGCGCTGACGCGCTCGGCCAGTGCCCAGTATGTCGGCCCGGGAATTTACGGCGCCGAAGATCTGGATCCGTACGGCACTTGGGTCTACGTGCCGAACTACGGCTACGTCTGGCGTCCGCTGGTCGTCGAAGGATGGGCTCCGTATCGGCAGGGCCGTTGGGTGTGGGAAGACTGGTATGGGTGGACTTGGGTCAGCTACGAGCCGTGGGGGTGGGCGCCTTACCACTATGGCCGCTGGTTCTATGAACCGGCTTATGGGTGGTGCTGGTATCCCGGCGCCATTCGAGTACGCCACTATTGGGCGCCGGCGCTGGTCGCGTTTTTCGGCTTTGGCGGCGGTGGGGTGAGTGTCGCGTTCGGCAACGTCGGCTGGGTGCCGCTCGCGCCTTATGAAGTCTTTCACCCGTGGTGGGGCCGCGCATATTATGGGTCGGCAACCTATATCAACCGATCGATTAACATTACGAACGTAAACATCACGAACATTTATAGAAATGCGCGAGTCGTGAACGGCGTGACGGCGGTGCGTGGAACGGATTTCAGCGCCGGCCGCTTCAACAGTTTCGTCCGTGTTTCCGGCGACGATCTTCGCTCGGCCGGGGTGGCGCGGGGCCCGATTCCGGTCGCTCCCGATCGCGCCCACTTGCAGTTCTCGGAGCGGCAGAACGGGTTTGTGCCGCGGCCGGCGGCCAATACCCGGTTCTTCACCCGCCAGCAGCCCAATCCGGCGCCGCGGGTTTCCTTCGCCGAGCAGCGGCGCGCTTTTGAGCCGACCATTCGAGGCACCGAACCGGTGATTGCCAACCAGGCGCCGCGGCAAACCGTGGCCATGCCACGATCCGAACCGAACGCGCCGCCGGTTCGCGGCTGGACCCGTTTCGGCGAACCGGCCGCCATGCCGCGTCCCGAAACGTCACAACCTCCGGCCGCGCGCGAGAGTTTTCGAGACCTGCCGACATTCACCGGAGGCCAGCCGACGCCGCCTCCCGCGGAAGTCCGCGGTGAACGCCCGCAGTTCTCGGGCGGGAATCCTCCGAATCCCAACGCTCCGGCGGTTCGGAGTCCGGCTCCGTTCGGCGGCGGCACGCGTTTTGGTCAGCCTGGCCGCGGTGAATCGCCGCGGATCTCGCCGCCGGTGGTACGCGAGCGGCCGAGCGGCGGTTTTAGCGCCCGGAGGGGACAGCCGAACAGCGGCGGCGGTTCCCGCGGCAGCGGCAGCGGGGGCGCCCGGGGAGGCGGCCGGACCCGCTAACGATCTTCCTGCATCCGTTTCTTCCCATAGGCCCGGTTCCCATTCAGCGGGGAGCCGGGCCGCTTTTTTGTCCCCACGCAACAGTTTACATAATATTCGTTATCGGAAATCAAAGAGAAGCCCGATGCCCGCGCCTCATCGGCGGAGCGCCTCGCGCAATGCTCCCTCGGCGGCACTATGCCGTGGCGGACCGCAATGGCTGCCGGACTCAAGTTCCACCAACAGGCGAAACCGCTCCAGCAGCCGCGCGCTTTGAAAGACGCCGCCGGTATACGCGATCTCCACCGGGTCGCCGGGACTCCAGAGTTGCGCCCTCACGGACGCCGCCAGCAAAGCCAAGTGATGCGCGGCGCCGTTCAGGATTTCGAGCGCTACCGAATCTCCCGCAGCCGCGGCTTCGTCGACGAGCGGCGCGAGCGCGGCAATCCGGTCGCGCGGCCATTCGAGCGTATAGAACCGATGCAGCATGTCGTTGCTGTCGCGCGCGGCCGTCGCTTCGAGCAGCGCCGGGCGCAGTTGCGTTGCCGGCCCCCAGCCTTCTTCCAGCCGCAAGGCGGCGCGGGCAGCCTGCCGGACGATATCGAACGCGCTGCCTTCGTCGCCGAAGATGTAGCCCCAGCCGCCGGCACGGACCAGCTTTCCCGGTTCGCGCCGGCCGAGCGCAATGGAGCCGGTGCCGGCAATCACGATGATGCCCTTCCCTGCCTCGACCGCGCCCGATAACGCGATTTCCGCATCGGTGGTGACGATCAGCCGGTCCGTCCGCAGCAAGGCCATCAGGATCTCGCGCTTGTCGTCGGGACCGCCGCTCATCCCGAAGCATGCCGCTTCGAATCGGACTGTCGCGGCGTCGAGGCCGGCCTGCGCGCAGGCAGAGGCAACGCTTTCGCGCACCGCGCGCTCCAGTTTGGCGCGGCCTTCGTGCTCCGCCGCGTGATTGCACGGCCCGCCTTCGCCCGTGCCGAGCACACGGCCGGTTTCATCACCGATGACAGCCGTGGTGCTGGATTGGCCGCCGTCGACACCGAGGAAAAGTCGCATCTGGAGAAATCAGATTGTAGCGCTTGCGGGAGAAAGAGCGAGGGAGGCGGCCGGGGATGCCGGCCGCCCAAACCTGAAGTTTTTCTTTAGCCTTTGCGGGCGGGGTTTTCGACGCGGAGATTGTTCGTAATGCTTCCAAAGCTCAGCCCGCTGGTCGCCGCGCGCATGCCCGCCACCTGCTTTTCGAGATCCGTATTCACCACGCCGTCGAGAGTCACGCGTCCGTTCTCCACGATGATGTGAATCGGCGGAATGGCTTGCACCGCGTAGCGGGACAGCGCCGGATCGCTGTAGATTGCCCGCGCAATCTGCCAGCGCAACTGATTATCGAACCGGGACAGCGGCAGCACTTCGACTGCATTAGTCACGCTGGCCACACCCGGAATGCGCTGCACGCTTTTGCCCAGATCGCTCTTCTTCCACGGCTCGGTGACGGCGCCGGTCAGCTCCACGTTTCCATTTACGACACGATAACTCACGTCGTCGAAGATGCCGTAATAGGGATACACGGCGATCTCATGACGAACGCGGCCGGCGAGGGCTTCGTCGGATTGGGGCGCCGGAGCGTTCGGGCTCGTGGCCGCGAATCCTACCCCCATGAGAAGGGCGCCGGAAAGCAGCAGGCGGCCCAGAATTGTCGGTTTCATCTCTGAATACCTCCTGCCTATTAGAACGAGCCGGAGGCGCGGAGGGATGCAAATCGCTTGTAAAGACTTCGTAAAACGCGCTTACACGAGACGCTTTCAAGCGGTCTTGTCGGGCGCGTAGCAGACCGGGTTGAGATCGCACCCGGCGCACTTTGGGTTGCGCGCCACGCAAAGCGCGCGGCCATGCAGGATGATCTGATGGGAAAACAGGATCCACTTTTCGCGCGGGATGATCTTCATCAGGTCCTGCTCGATTTTGACCGGATCGGTGTGGCGGGTGAGGTCGAGGCGCCGCGCGATGCGCTGCACGTGGGTATCGACGACGACTCCGGAGGCGATCCCGTAAGCGGTTCCCAGCACCACATTGGCAGTCTTGCGGGCCGCGCCGGGGATCGTCAGCATCTCTTCGATAGTCTTCGGAACCTGCCCGCCAAAATCGTTCACGATGCGGCGGGCCGCTCCCACGATAGATTTCGCCTTGTTGTTGAAGAAACCAGTGCTACGGATGTCTTGCGCCAGCACTTCCGGCCGCGCCGCCGCGAAGTCTTGCGGCGTCGGATACTTGGCGAACAATTCCGGCGTGACCTGATTGACGCGCTTGTCGGTGCATTGCGCCGAGAGAATGGTCGCGACCAGCAGTTCCCACGGATTTCGATGATGAAGCGCGCACGTCGCCCCCGGATACATTTTGTCGAGACGGCGCAGAATTTCGGCGATGCGCTGCTGGCGCTCGGCCGCGGTTTTCGGACGCTTCACGGGAGTTCGCGGCGCCGCCTTCGACGCTGCCTTTCGCGGGGCTGCGGTTTTCACTCTGACGATTATGCCACTGGAATCGGCGGCTACTGCGGAGCAGTGATTTGCAGGTCGGTGGTGATGTTCTGCCAATCGGGGAGCTCGTAAATCTTGAGCTTGGTAGTCAGCGGCGCGGAAACTTCCCGCGTGGTTTGCGGGCCGATGTCGGCCGTGAACGAGAAAGTGCCGACCGCGTCCTCTTCGGATTTCTGGGTCCGGCCCCAGATGGTCACGTTGCCGGCCAGTCCAGGAATGTCGGCATCGGAATGGTTCGTGAGGTTGAACTTCACGACGATCCTTTTTTTGGCGTCTTCGGTGAAACGGATTCCGGAGATCTCGATGTACTTCTGGTAGGGGCTGGTTTTGGCTCCGGGCTTCGCGGCGGGACTTTCCACGGTGGCGGCGGGAGCGCCGGAAGAAGACGTGTTTCCTCCGCGGAAATAGCCGACGCCCCAATAAATTCCAGCGCCCAGGCCGACGAACGCGAAGGCGAACAACAAGGTCAGCAGCCAGGTCGGCAGACGGGGGCCGCCGCGCGGGCGGGCCGGATACGGCGGGGTATAGGTCTGCGCCGGCGGCGGCTGATATCCCGGCGCCTGCTGGTACGCGGGCGCGGCCGACGGTTGAGCCGGGTGCTGCGGCGGAGCCGGCGAGACGGGCTGTGACGGCGCGGCCTGAGCGATCGGCTGCGGCTGCTGCGCGGCCGGCGCGCCCGGCGCGGCTTCCAATCCCTTGCAATTCGGGCACTCGGTTTCGGCCGGCGGCACTTCGCGCCCGCAGCGCGGGCAGATCCAGGAGAACATTGGGTTGGCCTTCTTTCTTACTGTACCGCCGGGCGAATCCCGGCGAAGGAATGCATGCGGCCGGCCGCTTCGCGGTCGCGCCGGTAGGAATGAAACTCCTCCGGCCGGCACATGGTGCACAGATTCGACGCGTAAATGCGGCCGGGCGTTACGCCGCTGGCGATCAACTGCAGGCGGTTGGCTTCCGCCAGGTCGATATGCGCTCTGCCCTGCTCTCCAAAATGGACAGCGACCTCGGGCCCGACCTCGTAACAGCACTTGCCGATGCCGGGTCCGATGGCGGCATGCAGATCGGCCGGTTCGGTGCCGAAACGCTCCCGCATGGCGGCTACGGCACGAGGCCCGATCCGAGCCACGGTGCCGCGCCAGCCCGCGTGTACGGCGGCGACCGCCCGATGACGCTCATCGACCAGCACGATGGGGATGCAATCGGCGGTTCGTACCGCCACCACCGCGCCCGGCAAGGACTCCAGCAGAGCGTCGCCGACGGCCACGATTCCGCTGCGTCCGCCCGCCGCGACGCAGTCGGTCGAATGGACCTGTTTCAGCATGGCGAGATTGCTGTAGAGCTGCGGCACGTCCGCCGTGCGTGTGCCGAAACCATGCTCCAGCCAGGAAAAAGCGTCGAGTGCGGGGACCCGGTAAATCTGCCGCGAATCTTTGTAGAACACGTGTGTCGAGGGACGACGCTACGCCGGATTCTGGATCTGCGCGATTCTCACCTGTTGCTTGAAGTTTTCCAGCATCGACTCGTCCAGCCGCACTTCGGTGGGGCGTTTGATCAGCGTGGTCATCTGATCAATTTTATCCTGGAGCCGCATCAGCCCATAGAAGAGGTTTTCCGGGCGCGGCGGGCAGCCGATGACGTACACGTCCACCGGGACGATGCGGTCGACTCCCTGCAGAACCGAGTACGTGTTGAACGGGCCTCCGACCGTAGCGCACGCGCCCATCGCCATGCACCATTTCGGCTCGGGCATCTGGTCCCAGATGCGCCGGAGCACCGGCGCCATTTTGAGCGTGACGGTGCCGGCGACGATCATGAGGTCCGATTGCCGGGGACTCGGGCGGAACACCTCCGCCCCGAACCGCGCAATGTCAAAGCGGGAGGTGGACGAAGCGATCATCTCGATTGCACAGCAGGCCAGCCCGAACGTCAGCGGCCACAGCGACGATTCGCGGGCCCAGTTGAAAACATAATCGACCGAGGTCGTGATGACGTTTCGCTCGAATTGATTCTCCAGGATTGCAGGCATAACATCCTCCCCCCAGATCTCTAAGCCGTATTTTAGCATCTGTTAGTCTCTATTCGATTTGTTACTGCAATTTTGCCGCCGGTACTTGTAGTACACGGGCGCCCGTTCGGTAGTACGAATTGCCGGGTGAGCCTGGCGGAAAACCGGGAAAAATCCCATATTCTGAGCCCATGGGTAAAGCTCTGGCTTGGGTCTCGTCCCATCTGTGTGGCGCGGTCTTCGTTCTGATGCTCGCCGCGGCGGCGAACGCATCCGAACCGCTGACGAACGAAATCATCATCAAGATGGTGCAGGCCGGCGTGCCGACCGAAACCATTATCCGGACCATTCAGTCCGCGGAATCCTTCCATTTCGGAACTCTGCCCGGCGATCTGCAGCAGCTCCAGGAAGCCAAGGTTCCGGAGGAAGTCATCCGCGCGTTAGCGGCGCGGATCAACTGGCCTGGCTCGAGCTGGCGGATGGTCGTGCCCGTACAGGTGACGCCGTCGCCGGCTGCCGCCGAACCGGGTAAGCCGCTCAAGCCGGAAAAGCACGCCAAGCCGCTGAAGATCAATGCGTCCGCCAAGCCGGACAAGCCCGTGGCGCTGCTGGCCGGTCTCCAGCCGGCCGTTCCGGAGCATCCTGCGCCGCACCGCGGCAAGTTGAGTTCGGCGCTGCAGACGATCTGGAATACGTGCGCTTCGGCGGTGCGGGGCATCGCTCACATCTTCTGAAACGCGGGCCGGCTCCCTGCGCCGCGGTGGTATACCAGAGAAATGAAGCGAACCTTCACTTCTCTGCTCTCTCTCGCGCTGCTCTCCGCCGCCGCGTTCGCCGCGGATGCTCCTTCACTCGGCCAGACGCTCGACGGCCAGTTCCGCAACGCGGAGCGGGAAATCGTCGGGCTGGTGGAGGCCATGCCGGCCGACCGGATCAACTTCACTCCCCAAAGTCTCGAGATCAAAGGCAGCGACTTCAAAGGTGTCCGCACGTTTGCCCAGGAAGCCAAGCACCTGGCGACCTACATTTACATGCTGTCGTCGGCGATTCTCGATCAGAAGCCGCCGGTGGACATCGGCAAGGACGACAGCGGTCCCGACGCCGTCCAAACCAAGGAGCAAATTGTCGATTACATGAAGGGCGCGTTCGGCTTCGGGCACCAGGCGCTGCAATCGATCACCGAGAAGAACGAGATGGACATGGTGCCGCAGAACGGGCCGGGCCGCAAAATGCCGCGCATCGCGGCCGCGACGTTCATGATGTACCACAACTTCGACCATTACGGCCAAATGGTGGAATACGCCCGGATGAACGGCGTGATTCCTCCGGCCAGCCAGCCGCGGCCGCGCTGATCAGCGGGCCAGATCGCCCACCCTGCGGAGTTCCAGCACGAGGTCTCCGCGCGCATCCACCGAGAATGCCGGAGCAAAGCGCGCGCCCCACACCAGTTCATCGTGACGGTAGGAATGACGGGAAATCACGGTCTGATTGAAGGTGTCGTCGTAGCCTTTGATCAGGATCAGCACCTCCGCCTGCAGCCGCTTCAGGTCTTCGGCGGTTTTGCCCCAGAAAGGGCTTTCGGTGTCGATCGGGTGCACCACGGTCCAGGTGAGCGGCAGGAACAGCACGCGTTCGCGCTCCAGTTTCAACAGCGAGTAGGAGCGGTGGAAGCCGGAGCCGCTGGTTTCGACGGTCATGAGAAGAACCCGCGCTTCCAGTTCCATCAGCGAATTCGCGCGGCGATTCACGATGCGGAACTGCAGGCTGGTCGCGTCCTGATACGGCGCGATGAGTGCGTTGTCGCTGAACGCGATGCGCGCCGAAGGGCGGGAGAAGCGCCCATACAGCAGCCCGGTAGCGACCGCAAACCCCAGCACGCCGACCAGGCCTTCAAAGGAAGCCAGCAGGTTCGCGCCCATGCCCGCGGGCGCAATATTTCCGTACCCCACGGTAGTCAGCGTGTGGGCGCTGAAGAAGAAGCCGGTCCAGAAGCTCTGCGCCGGATCGGCCGTGGCAGCTCCCTGCAATTGTCCCGGCGTCAGCCAGAAATACGCGGCGGCGAACAGCGTGTTCACGACCAGGTAGGACGCGAACAACGTTCCGAGAAAGCCGGGCCAGCTCATGTGCGTCAGGTGCAGATAGGGATGGAAGTCGCGCCAGGTGGCGCCCTCGCGCCGGACATGGAAGGCGCCGTCCTTGTCGATGATCCGGCTCAGCGGACCTTCGAACTTTTGCGTCAGGCCGGGGTCATAACCGGGTTTTTGCATACTTCTCCGATGGTAGGAGATCGGGCGGGGTTCACGGTAACATGAACGCGATGGCCGATGCCGCGCGAGAACGCCTTACGAGTCTGCGGAACGGATTGCTGAAGCTGCACAAGACGCTGCTCGATTCGGAAAAATCGATGTACGAGCGCGATGTGGCCCGCATTACATCCACAGGACAATATCTCGAGCTGGTGCTGAACGACCCGTGGTTCGCGTGGCTGCACCAGCTTTCGAAGTTCATCGTGCTGATCGACGAAACTCTGGATTTTGACGATCCGCCGACGCCCGCGGACGCGACCCGGCTGATCGCGGAGGCGCGGGAACTGATCTCCCCTTCGGAAAACGGGACGCCGTTCGCGCGCAGCTATTTCGAAGCCATGCAGCGCGACCCGGCGGTCGTGCTGGCGCACCGCGACATGATCCGGGTTTTTTCCACGCTGATCTGACATGGCTCTGGAAATTGCCGCCGCGGCGGCGCTCGTCATCTGGGCCTACCTGCTGCTCGGGCGCGGCGGGTTCTGGCGGATGCGCGATCCGCAATGGGAGGGCTCCCTTCCCTCCTCCGCCCCGCGCGTGGCGGTCGTGATTCCGGCGCGCAATGAAGCGGGCGGGATCGGCCGCGCGGTGGCATCTCTCGAAGCCCAGAAATACGCGGGCGAATTCCAGATCATCGTGGTGGACGATCATTCCGATGATGGCACCGCCGCCGCCGCGCGCGCCGCCGGGGGCGGGCGCCTTACCGTGATCGCAGCGCCGCCGCTCGAACCCGGCTGGACCGGGAAGATGTGGGCGGTGGCGCAAGGCGTGCGGGAGGCGGAGCGATTCTCGCCCTACTTCCTCTTGCTCACCGATGCCGATATTGTGCACCCTCCCGATAACCTGGCCCGCCTGGTGGCGCAAGCCGTCTCGGGCGGCGATGACCTGGTTTCGCAGATGGTGATGCTGCGGTGCCGGAGTCTGGCCGAGCGGGCGCTGATGCCGCCGTTCGTATTTTTTTTCTTTTTGTTGTATCCGCCGTCCTGGATTTCCAACCCGCGCCGCCGGACCGCCGGAGCCGCGGGCGGCTGCATGCTGATTCGCAGAGAAACGCTGAAAGCCATCGGTGAGATGGAAAGGATCCGGAGCGAACTCATCGATGACTGCGCGTTGGCGCGCGCCGTCAAGAGCAGCGGCGGGCGCGTCCGGCTCGGGCTTGCTTCGCACACGAAAAGTATTCGGGAATACAAAACCTTCCGTGAGATCGGGCGCATGATCTCGCGGACTGCCTTCACGGAACTGAGGTATTCGGGATGGCGGCTGGCCGGAATCACGGCCGGGATGGCGCTTTCCTTCCTCGTGCCTCCGGCCGCGGCATTCGCCGGTCTGCCGGCCGGCGTCGCGGCCTGGGGATTGATGTGCGTGATTTATCTTCCCGCCCTGCGCTACTACCGGCGCTCTCCGTGGTGGGCGCCGCTGCTGCCCGCTGTCGCTCTGTTCTATCTGGGGGCGACGTTTCACTCCGCGTTCGCCTACTGGCGGGGCTCCGGAGGCATGTGGAAGGGGCGGGCGCAGGCTGGAACGAAACGCACATCCAGCGGCGTTACACTCAACTGAGATGCCGCGTTGGGTTCCGAACTTTTTCACGATTGCGCGGCTCGTTCTGGTCCCGGTGATTATCCGCGCCATCCTGGCGGGGAAAGCCGGGCAGGCGCTGGCCGTCTTTGTTTGCGCGGCGGTTACCGATCTGCTGGACGGCGCGACCGCGCGGGCCTTTCGCATCACGAGCCAGAGCGGCGCGTACCTCGATCCCATCGCCGATAAGGCCTTGCTCAGCGGGGTCTACCTGGCGCTGGCGGCGGCGGGAGAAATGCCGTGGTGGCTGGTCTTTGTGATTTTTGGAAGGGACATTTATCTGCTGCTGGCCGCCGGGCTGCTGCTCTGCTTCACCACCCGAAGAAAATTTCCCCCCAGTTGGTGGGGCAAAGCCTCTACCTTCGTTCAGATCGCCACCGCCGTGATCTGGATGGTGCGCGATCTCATGCGCGTTTCCGTCCTGGATTCAGTAGCTTCTGCGATGCTGTGGCCGTGCGCGGCTCTCACCATCTGGAGCGGCGTGCACTACACCTGGCGCGGTGTGCAAATTGCGCAGGCGCATTGACTCATTAGGGAACCGGAGTTAGGCTAGAAATGAGACGGATTGCCGATGACCCGTTATCTCCCAGCACGCCACTACACGTGGTTTGGCATCACCGCGGTCGCGCTCGCCGTCTTGTCCGGCTGGTTGGGATTCAGTTTTCCCCTGGCGTTCATTCCTGCTGTCTTATTTCTTCTGACAGCCGGTTTGCTGTTTGCCATGGCGTTTCGTCCGGCGATCGAAATTCATGAAGGATACGTCTCGATCGGCAATCGTCATATCCCGTGGATGGATATTCGCCGCCTGGATCGCACCGGTTGGATTTCGCCTCTCGTGCTGCGTCTGACCCTCTACGATGACACCCGCGTGATGCTGATCTATCCGGGCGATCTCGATTCCTGCAACAGCCTGCTGCGGCACCTCCGCCGCTTCTCCACCGATGCGCTGATCGACGGCATTCCGTATCGGCAGTATTGGGGCGAACTGCTGGCTCCGGGAGTCGAGCGCAAACAGGTCGCTTCTCCGCGCTACCGCATTCTGCGGCCCGAGGACGAAGCCGAAGTGGAGCGCCTGTACCAGCGGCTGAAGACCGTCGGCAATCTGGACCAGAAGAATTCCACGGACGAGAAGTAGTCCGTGCCCTCCCGTTTGCTCCCAGGCCGGCTTCCTGTTTTTTAGATCATGTGGCGGTCTCTCGCTCCGGTCAGAAAATACTTGTGGCGCTACCGGTGGGGGATGTCGGCGGGCCTGCTCTGCCTTGTTCTGAAGGATGTCGCGCAAGCCGGCCAGCCGCTCATGATCCGGGGAGCGATTGACGCGCTCACCCAGACCGGGCAAAGTCAGCTGTTCGTCCGCTTCGCCCTGTACCTGATTCTGCTCTCGCTGGTGAAGGGCATCTTCCAGTATGGGATGCGCGTGATCCTCATCGGCATCTCGCGCGACATCGAGTTCGATCTCCGCAACGACCTGTTCGCCCACCTGATCACTCTGTCGCCAGACTATTACCAGCGCACGCGCACCGGCGACATCATGGCGCGGGCGACCAATGATCTGAACGCTGTCCGGATGATGCTCGGGCCGGGCGTCATGTACTGGACCGAGACCAGCCTGACGTTCGTGCTGGCCATTGCCATCATGGTGAAGTTCGACTGGCGGCTGGCCTTGTTCTCGGTTCTGCCGGCGCCCGCCGTGAGCCTCGCGGTGATTTATTTTGGACGACGCATTCACGAGCGCTTCGAGCGCATCCAGGCCATGTTCTCCGATATTTCCAGCCGCGTCCAGGAGAACCTGTCGGGCGTGCGGATGGTCCGCGCTTTCGCCCAGGAACGGGCCGAGCTGCGGCGTTTCGAGGAGCTCAACCGGCAGTACATCGCGCACAATCTGAAGCTGGTCCGCATTCAGGGGATATTTCAACCATTACTTGAGGCGCTGATCGGCGTGACATTTCTCGTCGTGTTGTGGGTCGGCGGCTACCAGGTGCTGCTTGGACGAATTTCCGTCGGCAGTTTTGTAATGTTCAATACGTACATGGGCATGCTGGTCTGGCCCATGATCGCGCTGGGCTGGGTGATCAATCTCATGCAGCGCGGAACGGCCTCGCTGGAGCGGATCAATCACATCTTTGAAGAACGGCCGGCGATCGCGGCGCCCGAGGGAGCCTCGCGCCTCACTGACCTCGGCGGCGCCGTGGAATTCCGGGGGGTATCCGTCGACTTCGGAACGGCCCTGGCGCTGGACCGCATCGATCTGGCAATACCCGCGGGCGCGACGGTCGCGGTGGTCGGCCACACCGGCTCCGGCAAGAGCACCTTGGTCAGCCTGATTCCGCGGCTGATGGACCCGACCGCCGGCGCGGTGTTGCTGGATGGCCAGGATCTCCGCGCACTCGACCCCGCCGGCGTGCGCCGCCACATCGGATTCGTTCCCCAGGAAACGTTTCTGTTCAGCGCCACGATTGCCGAGAACATCGCCTTCGGGGTGGAAGGCGCCACGCCCGAACAGATCCGGCGCGCCGCGGAACTGGCCGGGTTATCGACCGATATCGAGGGCTTTCCGGAGGGTTACCAAACCATGGTCGGCGAGCGCGGCATCACGCTCTCCGGCGGCCAAAAGCAGCGCACTGCGATTGCGCGCGCGATCCTGCGCGATCCCCGGATCCTGATTCTCGACGATGCGTTGTCGAGCGTCGATACCCTGACCGAAGAGCGCATCCTGAATCATTTGGCCGGCGTCATGCGCGGCAGGACCGTAATCCTGATCTCGCATCGGGTTTCGACGGTGCGGCAGGCCGACTGGATCGTGGTGCTCGAAAAAGGCCGGATCGTCGAGCGAGGCACGCACGCCGAACTGATCGAGCGCGGCGGCTACTACGCGTCGCTCGCGCAAAAGCAGATGCTGGAAGAAGAACTGGAAGCGATTTAGATTCCCGCCACGGCCTCGTTTCTCTTAAAATTCCGCGGACTTTCGTCGATAAGTGGCTGTGTACGGCCGCTCGGTCGCTATCCTCGGGCCCGCGCCAATTCTGGCGATTGCCGGCGGCGCGCTGGCGGCGGCCCTGTTGCTTTGGTGGATTTATCGCCGCAGGCGGCCCTCTCGAAACGCAGCGCCGCGCCCGCGCGGGTCCCAGCCGGACCGCTCGCTCCACGACTTAGTTTCATTGGCGGTAGCCGCTTCGGGCGATTCGGCAAAAATCACATTCGCCCCGCGCGATGCCATCGGCGAGTGGTCCCGGGCCTTTCGGCAGGATGCGCAGGCAAAGGGCGTCCGGTTCAAAATTGCGATTGCGCCCCCGGTTCCGCGGCGTATCCGCGCGGATCGGCCGCGCATTGCCGCCGCATTGACGACTCTTCTCGAGAATGCCGTCGCGTTCACGGAGGAAGGGGTGGTTCGTCTGGAAGTGGCGATGACGCGCGACGCCCTCGCCCGGGCGTGGCTGCGGTTCACCGTGCTCGATACCGGCGCGGGCGTCGATTCGGAAACACTGGCCCGGCTGCTCAGCGCGGATGAGACCGGCCACGGGCTCTCGCTGGCGCGGCGCGCCGTCGAGGAAATGGGCGGACGCATGGCAGCCGAAAGCGAGCCTCGCGGCGGCTCCACCTTTTCCTTTTCTGTGCCGGTGGAGGTTGTCGAGCCGGCCCGCCCGGTTGCTCGAATGAAACTCCAACGGCCGGAGCTGCCGGCGGATATTCCGGCATCCGCGCCGCTCCTGCCGCTCGCATCGAAACCGTCCCGGCGAATCCTGGTTGTCGAGCACGAAATGGCCGTCCAGGTCGCTGTCCTGTGGGGCCTGCGCACCCTCGGCTATTCCGGCGAGGCCGTCTCCAGCGGCGCGGCGGCTCTGGAAACCTGGCGACACACCCCCTTCGATCTGGTCCTGCTCGATTGGGCAGCGCTCGATGCGCCCGAGACGGCACAGCGCATCCGCCGGCTGGAGACCGGGTGCGTTCCGATCCTGGGCTTTGCCGCGCCGGACGATCAGCCGTCGCTTTCCGCGTCCGCCGCCATCGACGGTTACTTGCCGAAACCGGTGTGCCTCCTCGAGCTGGCCCGGACTCTCGATCGCTGGCTCGGCGCCGCTGGTCCCGCCTACGCCAGTGAAGCGAGTTCCGAGAGGCTCAGTCTGCCCGTGTAAATGGCCATCCCCAGCGCTGCATGGACGTTGATTGCCAATAACGCGCGAACTTCGTCGAGCGTGGTGATGCCGCCCGCCGCCGTCAGCTCCAGTGTGGTCGCCGCCCGTAGCCGGCGGAACCAGTTCAGATCCGTGCCTTGCAGCATGCCTTCTTTATCCACGTACGTGCAGAGGAAACCGGAACAGTAGGGCTCCAGCGAGTGAAGCACCTGTTCGGCGGCGAGGTTTGTGGACTCGCGCCAGCCTTTCACCACAATGCGCCCGTCCTTGGAATCCAGCGCGATGAGCAGGCGGTCGCGGCCAATCGCGTCCCGCACGGCGGCGAGAAACGCTTCATTGATGCCGCTCGCGGTAAATGCCGAGGTCCCCACAATCACCTTGCGCGCGCCCTGCTCCGCCAGGGCTTGTGCGCGCTCCACGGTGCGGACACCGCCGCCGACGCGAGTCGCTGCTTTCGAAGCCAGCATCCGGACCAGATGGTCGTTCGAGCCCCGGCCCATCGCGGCATCGAGATCGATCACCTGGATCTCCGGAAACGCCGCGAAGCGCCGCAGCATCTCTTCCGGCGCGTCGCCTTCCAGCGCCTTGTCGCGGCCTTGCACGAGCTGCACGACTTTTCCGTCCATCAGGTCGATGCAGGGAAAAATCATGCCGCGGTCCTCACCGGAATTCCCCGGCGGTCCAATTCTTCTTTCAACTGATTCACCGTGTAGGTCCCGTAATGAAAAATAGAAGCGGCCAGCGCCGCGTCCGCGCAGCCATCGGTCAAGACGCGAAGGAAGTGTTCCGGCTTCCCCGCCCCGCCGCTGGCGATCACGGGAATATGCGTCGCGCGCGAGACGGCCCGCGTAAGCGCGCAATCGAAGCCTTCCTGCACGCCGTCGGTATCCATGGACGTCAGCAGAATCTCGCCGGCTCCGAGTGCTTCGCCGCGCGCCGCCCACTCCACGGCGTCGATGCCCTCATCATCGCGGCCGCCGCGCGTATAGACGTGCCATTGGTCCGGTCCGTGCCGCCGGGCGTCGATGGCCAGCACCACGGCCTGCGCGCCGAACTCGTTGCTGAGCTCGGTGATCAGCTCGGGACGCCGCACGGCGGCCGTGTTCACCGACACCTTATCGGCGCCCGCCATCAGGATCCGCCGGGCATCGGCGACGGAGCGGATGCCGCCGCCCACCGCCAGCGGAATGAAGACCTGCCGCGCCGTTCGGGCCACCACGTCGGCCATGATCTCGCGCGCGTCGCTCGATGCCGTGATGTCGAGGAACACGAGTTCGTCCGCGCCGTCGCGGTTGTAACGATCGGCGAGTTCCACCGGGTCTCCGGCGTCCCGGAGATTCACGAAGTTCACGCCTTTGACGACGCGGCCGCCGGTGACATCCAGGCACGGGATGATGCGTTTGGCTAGCAAGGCAGCTCCAGAAAATTCCTCACGATCCGCAGCCCCACGGGCCCCGATTTCTCCGGATGAAATTGCACCCCGTACACATTGCCGCACTCCAGCACCGCGGTGTACGGCACTGCATAAGTGCAGGTCGCGGAAGCACGCTCGTTTTCGGGGACGTAGTAACTGTGCGCGAAGTAGACAAACGGCCGCGCCTCCAGGTTCCGCACCAGCTTCGATTCCCCCCGCACCGCCAGTTCGTTCCATCCCATGTGCGGCACGCGCGCGTTCATCGGAAAGCGCCGAACCGAGCCGGGATAGACTCCCAGGCCGCGCTCCTCCGGCGCTTCTTCGCTGCGTTCGAACAGCGCCTGCAGGCCCAGGCAGATTCCAAGGAAGGGCACGCCCGCCGCGATCCGGTCCAGCAGCGCGGCGCGGACGTCGAGCGCATCGAGAGCCCGCATCATCTGGCCGAAGTGCCCGACTCCCGGCAGGATGATCTTAGCGGCAGCCTTCAGCCCCGCGGCATCGCGCACCAGCGCGTAGTCCCAGCCCAGAGCCTCCAGCGTGTTTTGCACCGACCGCAGGTTGCCGGCCCCGTAATCGAAGATCGCGATCATAGCAGCCCCTTGGTCGAAGGCAGCTGGTCTTTCAATCGCGCATCCTTCGAGCAGGCGTACTTCATTGCCCGGGCGAAGCATTTGAAAATCGCTTCGATCTTGTGGTGGTTCGATCGCCCATAGAGAACTTTGGCGTGCAGATTGGCTCCGGCGTGATTGACGAAGCCGCCGAAGAAATCCTCCACCAGCTCGGTCTGCAGATCGCCCACCAGCCGGACCTTCACCAGGTCCTTGTAGACCAGGGCCGGCCGGCCGCCCAGATCGAGCGCCACCACCGCCAAAGTCTCGTCCATCGGCAGCACGAAATACCCGGCGCGATTGATGCCCTTGCGGTCTCCCAATGCTTTCGCGAAGAGCTGCCCGAGCACGATGCCCACGTCTTCCACCGTATGGTGCTGGTCGACGTCGAGATCGCCGTTCGCCCGCAGCTGCAGGTCAAAGCCGCCGTGTTTCGCGAACAGCTCCAGCATGTGATCGAAGAACCGGATGCCGGTCGCAATTTCGTACCGGCCGCGGCCTTCGATCGCCAGCCTGCCCGCGATCCGGGTTTCCTTCGTATTCCGCTCGACCGCCGCGCGTCTCATGCGGCGAAGACCTCTTCGAGATAGTTGATATCGTCCACGATCGCGTAAGCGCCTTCGGCCTGGAACAGAAAAACGAGGTCGAGATAGCGCGGATTTTGCGGCGCGGCAATTCCGATGAACGGCACCGCCGCCGCTTTGGCGCAGCGCGCATCGTCTACCGTGTCGCCCACGTAGAACACCTTGCAGCCCGCGCGCAGCTTCAGAATGTGAAGTAATCCTTCCGGTTCCGGTTTATGCTTCTGCACGTCATACATTCCCACGATGGGATCGAAGCGTAGTTCGGGAGCGAATCGCTTCAGCGTCAGTTCCGCCTCGGGGCGCGGCCGGCCGGTGAACAAGGCGAAATGGAAGCTTTGGTTCAGCTTTTCCAGGGTGCCCGGCCGGGCAATCCATCGCTCCCGCATAATGAGTCCGTTTTCGCCCAGGAAGATGGATTGAAAGTATTGCTTGACATCCGCGAACGCGGCGTCCACGCCCGCGCTGGTGACGATGTGATGCGAAAGCTGCCAGTCGTCGTTCCAGCCGCCATTGTTCTTATATCGCTGGATCTCGTCGTTCGAGATGCGCGCGCCCGTGAAATGCTCGACCGTCTGCGCGATCGCCTCGCGATACGATTCGGTCACATCCACCAGCACCCCATCCATGTCGAAGACCAGAACCGGCGTGTTCATTGCTTCCAGATTTCCTCCAAAGCCGCCAGCAGGCGGCGGGTCTGTTCGCGCGTGCCGACCGTCATGCGCACGCAGCCGGGCGCTTCGTAGCTGCGGTCGCGGACCAGAATGCCCCGCTCCCGAAGCGCGTCGCGCACTTCGATCGCCCGCTCGCCGAGGTGGGCCAGCACGAAATTCGCCGAACTCGGCACATATGTGATGCCGAGCCGTTCGAGCCCCACGCACAGCAGCTCGCGCGCGGCCAGCACCTCCGCCACATAATTCTGCACATACGACGTATCCGCGACGGCTGCCTGCGCGGCCAGCACCGCCAGCGTATTCACGCTGTAGGGCGACTGCGCCTTGTGCAGGAACTCGATATTGGCGGAATGCGAAAACAGGCAGCCCAGCCGCATGGCGGCCATCCCGAATACTTTGGAAAACGTGCGCGACACGAACAGGTTCGGCACCCGCTCGATCTCGGTGAGGGCGGTCACGCCCGCGAACTCGTAATACGCTTCGTCCACCAGGACTACGGCCTTTCGCGCGCGGTGCAGAATCCGCTCGATGCCGAGCAGCCCGACCCCGGTGCCCGTCGGATTATTCGGGTTGGCCAGAATGACCGCGCGAGTCTCCGGAGTAATCGCGTCGAGCACCGCTTGCAGCGGAAATTCCATCCCCGGCCACGGATACTCCACCTCCCGGATTTTCGCGCCCGCCACCTCGGAGTAGAACCGGTACATGGCATACGAAGGCTTCAGGAGAACCACTTCCTGGCCGTCGTCCACGTAAGTGTTGATGAAGACCTGGATGGCTTCATCGGTGCCGTTGGTGAAGATGAACTGCTCCGGCGCGACCTGGAAATACCGGGCAATCGCCTGCTTGGCTTCCCCGTATTCCGGATAGACCGCCAGACTCGCGGCCTCAACCAATTGTTTGAGAGTCTTGATCACCAGCGGAGAACAGCCGACCGTGTTCTCGTTGAAGTCGAGCCGCAGTTTCTCGGCACGGCCGCCCGTCGGCGGAGAATACGGCGCCATGGCCAGGACCGCCGGACGCGGCTTGATGGCGCCCTTCGGGAGCTTCGGCGCTTTAGCCGCCACCGGTTCGCACCTCCACGGATCGCGCGTGCGCTTCCAACCCTTCGGCGCGGGCCAAGGTCGTGATGGCCGGCGCGAGGCGCTTCAGCGCTCCAGGCGACAACTGCTGGACTGAGATCACCTTCAGGAAATCCGTGACCGCCAGCCCGCCCCGCTGGCGCGCAGCCCCGCTGGTCGGCAGCACGTGGTTGGGACCGGAGGCGTAATCGCCGGCCGCTTCGGGACTGAACGGCCCGATAAAGACGCTGCCCGCGTGGCGTACCAGAGCAAGGAGATCCTCGCTTGGTATGCTCAAATGTTCCGGCGCGATACGATTTGAAATCTCAAGTGCTTCTTGAGGCGATCGGACTAGTACGATTGCCGAGTTTTTCGCGATCGATTTGGCAGCCACCTTGCTCGTGGGCAATCCCGCGAGCTGCCTCTCCACCTCCGCCGCCACCGCGCGGCCCAGGCGGCTGGAGGTAGTGAGCAGCACGGCCGAGGCGTCGGCATCGTGCTCCGCTTGCGCCAGCATGTCCGCCGCCAGGTGCCGTGGATCGCCGTCTTCGGCCACAATCAGAATCTCGGTCGGGCCGGCGACAAAATCGATTCCCACCTCGCCCGCCAGCAGCTTTTTCGCGGCGGCCACGTAGATGTTGCCGGGCCCCACGATGCGGTCGGCCCGAGGCACGGTGCGCGTCCCATAGGCGAACGCCGCAATCGCCTGGGCGCCGCCCATTTGAAACACGTTCCGGACGCCGAGCATCGAGGCCGTTCCAAAAACCTCAAGTACCGCTTTCGGCGACGCAATGCAGATGTTCGGCACTCCCGCCACCTGAGCCGGGACGACCGTCATCAACACCGTCGAAGGCAGCGGATAGCGGCCTGCCGGGATATAGGCCGCCACCGTATCAAGCGGCCGCACCACCTGCCCCAACCGGAGCCCGCCACCGCCCGCCATCCACTCGCGCGGCATCTGGCGTTGTGCATACCCCCGGATGTTGGCCGCCGCGGTTTCCACCGCTTTTCGGAAATCGGGTTTCAGCGAGCGCGCCGCCGCGGACAACTCCTTCTCCGGCACCCGCACGCTGCGCCGTTCGAGGCCGTCGAACTTCCGCGCGTACTCCAGCAGGGCCCGGTCTCCGCGCTGGCGCACGGCTTCGAGTATCGGACGAACGATCGCCTCGGCTTCCGCCAATCGCGCAGTCTTCCGGGCCAGCAGCCGCCCGATTTGTTCGCTCTTCAGTATCCGGATCACAGGACGATCTTGTTGAGCGGGTACTCTACAATTCCCTGCCCGCCCGCCTGTTTCAAACGCGGAATGATGTCCCGCACCGTCGATTCATCCAGAATCGTGTTCACCGCCAGCCACTCTTCATCGCTCAGATGCGAGATGGTCGGCCGCTTCAGCGCCGGCAGCACGTTCAGCACCGCGGCCAGGTTCTGCTTGTGCACGTTCAGCATCAAGCCGACTTTGCCGAGCGCGCTGATCGCTCCTTCCAGCAGCATCTTCATATCTTCGAGCTTGCGGCGTTTCCATTGGTCTTGCCACGCGTCTTTATTGGCGATCAACTGCGTGTTCGATTCGAGCACCGTGTCGATGATCTTCAGCTTGTTGGCGCGCAGCGACGATCCGGTCTCCGTCACTTCGACAATCGCGTCCGCCAGGACCGGCGGCTTGACCTCGGTCGCGCCCCAGCTGAATTCCACCTTCGCGGTGACGCCGTGTTTGGCCAGGTAGCGTTTGGTGGTGGCGACGAGTTCCGTCGCAATGATCTTGCCTTGCAGGTCCTTGGGCGAATGAAACGACGAGGATTCCGGCACCGCCAGCACCCAGCGAACTTTGCCGAAGCTCTGCTTGGCATAGATCAGGTCGGCCACCGGGTGCACGTCCGCTTCGTTCTCCTCCACCCAATCGCGGCCGGTGAGCCCGGCATCCAGAATCCCGTCTTCGACGTAGCGCGCCATTTCCTGGGCGCGAATCAGCATGCACTCGATCTCGGGATCGTCGATACCGGGGAAATACGATCGGCTGCTGGTTGTAATCGTGAAGCCGGCGCGGCGGAACAGATCAATGGTCGCGTTTTCCAGGCTGCCCTTCGGGATCCCTAATTTCAGCTTCATTCCTTGCCTCCGTACACCGCATTGGGATCGTAGGTCTGCTGGTCCGTAATCCGCCACTCGCCGCCGTCGAGCTTGCGGAAAAAGCAGCTCGCATAGCCTTCATGGCAGACACCGGGGCCGAGCGCCTCGACCTTGACCAGCACCGCGTCGCGGTCGCAATCGGTGGAGATCTCTTTGACCACCAGCCGGTGCCCCGAGCTTTCCCCTTTGAGCCACAACTTCCGGCGGGAACGGCTGTAAAAGGTGGCGTAACCGCTTTCCACCGTCTTCCGGAAGGCCTCTTCATTCATGTAGCCCACCATCAGAACGCGCCCGCTGGCGTGGTCTTGAATCACCGCCGTGACCAGCCCGTCGGCTTTTGCGAAGTCCAGGTTCATGCAGAATTCCAATAAAAAAGCCCGCCTGACCTGCGGCGGGCGTCCTTTCCGATTTGTTTTGGAAGAAATCAGGACACGGCGCGCCGCTCGCTGGCATGGTGGTGATGAGGATGCCGGGCGGCGGTGGCGGCTGTCATAAGTTTCGAGTATACCAAAATGGGGGCGGTGTCAGCATCATGGCGTCGCCGGCCCGCGATGCCCATAACGAAAGGCAGCTTTCGGCTCGGATATCCGTTGGTCAGAATGAAAGATGAGAACGGAGCCGCATTTTCCGCACTGATCCCGTATAGAGCGCCGACATGACAGGCATCGAAACACAAACGTTATCCCAACGTCTTACGGAGGGAAAGCTGGCAGCGCCGGAAGCGCTGCGCATCGCCATGAGCCTGGCGGAGGCCCTTCGGAAAATGCATGACGATGGCCGGGCCCACGGCGCGTTGAACCCCGCCTCCATCGAGCTCACCGGTTCCGGCGTCCACTTGACATCGCCGCTCGTCACCCCGCAGGAAGTCACGCCCTACACGGCCCCGGAAGTCTTGCGCGGCAAGCCGGCCGATGCGCGCTCCGACATCTTCTCGTTCGGCGCGATCGTTCACGAGATGATCGCCGGCCGCCCGCCGTTTGAGGGCGCCACGGCCGAAGCCCTGCTTGCCGGCATGACTCTCGCCTTCTCTCCGGCTACCGGCAATCGGGCTCTGGATAGTTTGCTGGCCAATTGCCTGGCTCCCGACCCGGCCGCGCGCTGGCAGAGAATCCAGAAAATCCAAATGGAGCTGAAGCTCCTGACGGCTTCGGCCCGCCGCACCGAGCCTTCGGCTCACCGCGATAACCTTGCCGCCATCGTTCGCGCCGAAGTGCAGCAAGCCGTCGCTTCCCGGCTGGGGAGCCGTCTGGACGCTCAGGATAAGGCCATCGCCGATTTTCAGCAGGCGGTGACAGCCTCCCTGCAGGCCGTGCAGGCCCACTTGTGCACAATTGATGCCCGGCTGGCCGCGGCTCAGGAATCCGTGAAGCGCGCGGAAGAGGCCGTAAAGGAGCTCGACTTGCGGGTGTCGGGAGTCGAGGACCGCGCCGGAGTTCCTTCGGAACGCGTGTCGAACGCGGAACTGCTCGTCCAGGCCGCCACCGAACGGGTCGGCCGCCTCGAGCAGACCACTGAATCAGTTCGGAAGCAGACCGCCGATTTTGCCGAGAGCGCCGCTCTCCAACTGCATGCGCTCGATCAGACGGTGCGGTCGCAGGCCGAAGCGCTGGAATCCGCGCGCACTGCCTTGGCCCAGACCGACGACCTGGTGGAGCGGGTGGTGGAAGCGCTCGATTCGCTGCAGAGCATTGTCCTCGAGCGAGCCGAAGACCGGACGGCGGGAATGGACTGATCGGAACCCGAAGTAACTAACTGGGATCATTACCGGGATGCTGCGCAAGGATATCTCGGGTTCATAACTTCACTCCTCACTATCCCGGGGAAAACCCTGGTGGTGAGACCAGGGGAAAACATGCTAACTTTCTAGCGCGTATGGCCTACCTGGGAACAATTCTGTTTGCTTTGTTCTTCCTGTTTCTCTCGTCGAAGTCGCGAGCGTTCATCGGAGGCGCGTTCGACGCCGCGGGGGACTTCATGGCCAAGTGGGCGCCATTTTCTTATATTGCGCTCGCGGTCGTGGTGCTTATCCCGACGGTGGCCGCACTGATTTTGATCAAGTGGCCGCAGCCGCCGGAGCCGGAAAATCCCCTCGCCCGCTACAAGGCCGCCACAGACGTGATGGAAGACTGAGCGACCCGCCCGCCCGGCCCCTTAGAGAGCGGCTCCGGCCGTTTTCAGCAAAACAAGCCGCGCCTGCTCGGTAATGTGCACTGCCGGTAGCGCTACCTTCGCGTGAGCAGGCATGACGCGGCTTTCTTGTTCCAACTCCGCCAAGGCCGAATAGTATTGCAACAGCAGTTGCGATTTCGTAATGTATTCTCCCGACATAACTCTTGCAGTTTCGTTGATTCTCTCCACAATTCAAAGTACTGTCGGGTACACTCGGAGTACCGCGCCATACGCGGTACCGAATTGACGAAGTACCGCAGCAGTACGCGGGGAACTTGGCGTGCAGCGGCGTTTGACCGATAGTGCTGGTAGAGCAAGACACCATGCTGATCAAATACGCCAGTGGTCTGGTATTAGAAGGAATGCTGATCTCCCTACGAGGCAGCCAGCTCCGCGTCGCGCCAAAAGACAGTGACGATCTACTGGAGTTCACTCTGGTGGAAGGCGTCTGGCTTTCCGAGCACTGCGAGCCTGTGACGTTCGATCTCACCCCGGGACTATTGGAATCGATCGGATTCATGCGCGGGTCGCACGAAGTCGTGCCGTCGGCGCACGGCAGCCGCTACGTCAATTAAGGCGCGGCCGTCTGCCTGGAATTTCCGGCCGGCTCAATAACGCAGCAGGCCCTGAATCAGATCGAGGTCCAGCAGAAACAGATCCCGCTCCGGCAGCGTTGCCGTCTGCGGAATACAGCTTCTCCCCATCTTTCGAAAGTCGAACCACTCCGCTTTGATGCCCAGGGCGCTGAGATAAATGTTCACGTCGGCCTGCTGCTGGCGTAGCGGGAGGCTGAGCCAGGCCACGAAAACCTCCTGGTGCAAACGGCGCAGAGTCCGATCGATCTCCTCGGTGCCGAAGTGAGCGGCCAGCCGGTGTCGATAGGTGCGGCTTTGCTCGTCCCACATGCCGGCGACCGCGACCAGCCGCGCCAGAACAGACGGGTGCCGGCAGAGTTCGTCCGTGATCGCATCGCGCGCGTCCACAGGGTTGCCCACGGGCTCCGCCTTGGGATGGGGAACTCCACGCGAGCTCGAATTCCGTTCGGTCCACGCCACAGACATGACAGGCGCCCGGTCGGGGCTTGGTTCCGACTTTACTGTCAGGCGTCATGACATACAAGATTACTAGTGGTTGTACGCCCGCCGATAGGGAATGCCCGGTTGACCGAATGGAGGGTTTCCGGAATCCTCCAAAGTTAATCCCGCGGGCATGCACCAGAGTCAACCTTGACGCGGTTTCCGGTTACATCCGAAAATTAAATCCGGTTATCAGGCACTTAGCGTACCAGGAGGGCGAGTTGGCGGTTTCTTCTTCTCCCGTTTCGTTGACAGCCGACAGTGCGAAAAAAGAGCATTCCGCGGTGTTTGACCGGCTGACTAAGCTGCCTCCGTTCCATCCGGCAGCGATGAAGCTGCTGACGATCTCGGGGGAAAGCGAAACCGCTATCTCCGAATTCGAAAAGGCCTTCAAATCGGACCCGGCGCTCACCGCGGATCTGCTGATGGTGGCCAACTCGGCGGCCTTCGGGTTTCGCGCCCGCGTCGACAACATCCGGCACGCTCTGTCGCTGCTCGGCCTCGAGCGTGTCCGCTCGCTCGGATTCACTATCGCGATGAGCATGTATGTACGCAACGTGCCCGGCAAGGAAGAAGTCCGGTCGGTCTGGGCGCATAGCACGGCGACCGCGGTAATTGCCGATGTCCTGGGCCGCGCCTACGGATCGCAGCCGATGTACACCGCGGGGCTGGTTCACGATCTCGGACGCCTCGGGCTGCTCCTCAGCGTAGGCAAAAAATATGGTGAAGTCCTGACCAAGGAATTCGCCGATATCGGCGAATCGATCAAACTCGAAAAGGTGCTGTTCGGCGTCAGCCACTGCGAAGCCGGCGCGCTGGTGTCGCGCACCTGGGGCTTTCCCGAATCGCTCCAGAGCTCGATGGCAAACCACCACGAAACGTATACGCCGGAAAACGGCACCGCTCCCGATCTGATTCGCACGTCCTGCCTGATCGCCGACTGGCTCGGCTTCCCCGAAGTCAAACGGCAGGACCTCGAAACCCAGCCGGAACTCCCGCCGCGCCTTCGCAATCATCCCGAACTCGAACCGGAGCGGCTCCGGGCGCTCATCACCAAGCAGATCGCCAGCATGAGCGCCTAGGCGGGCGCGCCGCTGCCGGCTTCCGCCGCCCGGCTGCTATCCTTCTCTTGATAGGAGAAGGAACAACGATGAATGCGTCCGATCCCGTTCTCGCGCCGGTCCGCGCCGATGAACATCACGAAGTGGGGGGAGTCGAAGTCGACGTCAAACGCACCGGCGCGGTGCGGGTCAAGCGGATGATCTACCCGCCCGGATTTTCCTGGGACACGCACTTGCGCACCGTCATGGGCCGCGAATTCTGCATGCATGCCCATGTGGGATTCATGGTGCGGGGGCAGATCAACGTCCGGTTCCAGGACGGCTGCGTCGAGGAGTTTAAAGCGCCGCAATTCGTCTCCGTGGAACCGGGGCATGCCGGCTGGGTGGTCGGCGACGAACCGGCCGTGCTCATCGAGTTCGATTTCGAAAGCGACACCGTCGAGCGGCTCGGGCTTCCGCAAGTGCACCAGCATAAAAAGCGGTAAACGCTACAATCGGTGGTATGCAATATTCACGATTAGGCGACACCGGATTGGTGGTCTCGCGGCTCTCGTTCGGAGCCATGACCTTCGGCTCCAGCCAGGGGACTTTTGCCAGCGTCTCGAAGGTGGATGAGAAACTCGCGCACGAAATGGTCGCGCGCACGCTGGATGCCGGCATCAACCACTTCAACACCGCCGACGGCTATACCGGCGGACAATCGGAACAGATTTTGGGCCGCGCGCTCGGAAACCGCCGCAAAGACGTCGTCATTTCGACGAAGGTCGGATTCCGCACCGGTGAAGCGGTGTTGCATCAAGGCCTCTCGCGCCAGCACATCTTCGCATCCGCCGAAGGCAGCCTGCGCCGGCTCGGCACGGACTACATCGACGTTTACCTGGTCCATCGCCAGGATCCGTTCACGCCCGTGGAGGAAACTCTGGATGCGTTGAACGACCTGGTGCGCCAGGGCAAAGTGCGCTACATCGGGTTCTCCAACTGGTCGGCCTGGCGCGCCGCCGAAGCGGTCGGGCTTCAAAAGCAGCACGGCTGGGCGCGGTTCCGGGCAGCCGAGCTTTATTACTCGTTAGTCGGGCGGGACATCGAACACGAACTTGCTCCGTTCACCCAGGCCGCCGGCATCGGCATCATGGTCTGGAGCCCGCTGGCGGGCGGCTTCCTCAGCGGAAAATACACGAAGGACAACCCGGCGGGAGACGGCGGCCGGCTGACCGGATTCGATTTTCTCCCTTATGACCGCAACCTCGGCCACCAGGTGGTGGACCGGCTGCGCGCCATCGGCCAGGCCCACCAGGCCACTCCGGCTCAAGTCGCGCTCGCCTGGGTGCTGGCCAAGCCGCACGTGGCGACCATCCTGATCGGCGCCAACAAACAGAGCCAGCTCGAAGACAACCTCGGCGCGGCCCATCTCCAACTCTCTGCCGAGGAGCTGGCGGACCTGGACAAACTCACCGCGCCCGCGGCCATTTATCCCAACTGGTTCAGCGATCGGACCGTCGATCCGGTGGTCAGCAAAGCCCTTTCCGGTGAACGCACTGCCGGCGCCGGCTCCCATTGACATCGCTGCCCGAGTTCAATAATGTAAGATGCCAGCGGGGATTCAGGAACTTCAGGAGATGGAATCGATGCGAAGAGCGCTTTTCGCGATGCTTGCCGCCATGGGCTTGTGCGCCGCCACCGCCCCGGTCTGGGCCCACCATGCGTTCGAGGCCGAATACGATCAGAAGAAACCCGTGCATCTGGTCGGCAAAGTTACCGAGATGGAATGGATTAACCCCCATTCGTGGATTCACATCGATGTCACCGGGCCAGACGGAAAAGTGACCAACTGGATGGTCGAATGCGGCAGCCCGAATATCATGCTGCGCCGCGGGTTCACCAAGCGCTCGCTCGAAGTCGGGACCATCTTGGACATTCGCGGTTACCAGGCCAAGAGCGGCGAAAATAAGGCCAACGGAAGCAGCGTCACGTTCCAGGACGGCCACCGGCTGTTCGTCGGCGGCTCGAATCCGGACGATCCGGAATCCAAGCGCAACCCGGGCCAGTAATCCAAACCAGGAGGTCTCGATGGGACGCCAATATTTGTTCGCCGCCGCGATGAGCATGGCATTGGCGGCGGTGCCGAACGGCATGGCCCAGAGCAGCGCCGCGAAAGCCGCGCCGGGTGCTGTCAAGAAGCCTTATACTCCGCCGAAAACACCGTGGGGCGATCCGGACCTGCAAGGCCTGTGGCCGGCCAGTTCCCAGATCCCGATGCAGCGGCCGGCGAATTTGGGTACCGAGACCCAGCTGAGCGATGAGGAGCTGGCGAAACGAAAAGAACAATTCGAGAAGGCGCAGGAGGCCGACAGCGAAGAGTTCGCGAAGAGCGGCAGCGGCGTGACCATCAACCCTCCCGGTTACTGGATTGAGCGCGCGCGGCCGACCAAGCAGACCTCGCTGGTGGTGGATCCACCCGACGGCCGCATTCCGGCGCTGACGGCCGAGGCCCAGGAGCGCACCAAGGCGCTACGCGGCGGCAAGGGTCCCGGTAGCCATTTCCCCGATGTCGTGAACTCTTGGGAGGATTTCGATATTTACAGCCGCTGCATCTCGCGCGGCATGCTCAACAGCATGCTGCCGACGCTGTACAACTTCGGAAACCAGATCGTCCAGGGCCCAGGCTACGTTGTGATCCGCAGTGAGATGATTCACGAAAGCCGCGTCATTCCGTTGGACGGGCGGCCGCACGTCGGCAGGAACATTCGCACCTACATGGGCGATTCCCGGGGCCACTGGGAAGGCAACACGCTCGTCGTGGAAACGACCAACTTCAACGGCAAGATCGGGATTGGCGGGCCCGCTCCCACCACCGATGCATTGCAGATTGTCGAACGCTTCACGCGCGTCGCGCCCGACGAACTCAGTTACGATGCCACCATCAGCGACCCCGGCACGTGGGTGCGGCCGTGGAAGATTCACTACCCGTACAAGCTGGACCCGAGCTACCCGATCTACGAGTACGCCTGCCATGAAGGCAATTACATGATGCTCAACGCGCTCAAAGGCGCGCGCGAGCTGGAGAAGCAAGGCCGGGATACCAACGCCCACCAGTTCAGCCCCGGCAACCGCTAGCGGAATGCGAGGCGCACTCCTGGGCGGAATTTTTCTGGTATCGGCTCCGTTCCTCGCGCAGCCGCGTCTCGCCAAAGACCCCGGGCCGTTTCTTCGTCCTGGAGATTCCGAGTCCGAAGCCGAAGCGCGCCTGGGAAAGCCGGCCAAGGCTGGACCCACCCCGCACTTGCCCGACGGCCGGCCCGATTTCGGCGGCGCTGGCGCCTGGTATCCCGGCTTCTCCGGCAATATCGCCGAAACCAAATGGAAGGGCGTCAAAAGCGCCGATCGGCACGTCGACGTCCCCTTCCTGCCCTGGTCGTTGGAATTGTTCAACCAGCGCGTGGAAACCATCGCGAAAGACGATCCCGAAGCTCAGTGCCTCCCGGTCGGCGTGCCCCGATACATGTTCGACCCGTACCCGTTCAAAATAATCCAGACTAGCGACCGCGTGATTTTTCTGTTTGAAGGCGACAATTACCCGTGGCGGATCGTGCGGATCGATCCCAAGGGGACGCATCCGAAGGACGTGAACCCCACGTGGATGGGCGACGCCGTGGGCCACTACGAGGGAGACACATTGGTCGTCGACGTCACCGGGTTTAACGGAAAGGCCTGGCTCGACCAGGCCGGCCACGCCCAAACCGAACAGGCGCACTTGGTGGAGCGCTACACCCGCACCGATTCGCTGACCCTCAAATACGAAGTGACCATCGACGACCCTGGAGCATACGCGAAGCCCTGGACGGCCGCCAACACGGTGCGCTGGCGGCCGGGCCTCGAGCTGATGGAATACGTCTGCCAGGAAAATGAAAGGAGTTCCGCCCACATGATAGGAAGCGGAACTCCGAAACCGCAGAAATAACCGCTTGAGGATTTCAGGATCGCGCGGGCCGCCGGCGGCGTGTGAGCGCCAGCCCGGCCAGGACACCGGCCGCCGCCAGCAGCGACCCGGGTTCCGGGACCGTGCTGGAGGGCGCGGGGACGAAATCGGCCCGAATACTGAAGGGAACCGTCCCGACGGCCGCGCCATTGTTGATCGAGAACGCGTCCGGTGTGACGTTCCAGGTTCCCATCGGAGTTTCGAAGGTGACCGGGGCGGTTCCGGCATCCGCGACGAAGGTGTCCGGGCCCCAGGTAATGGTCCAGGTGGCTGGCTGGCTCATCGTGTGAGTCACGCCGTCCAAAGTCAGATCATAGGTGAAATTCAGCGAACGCACCCCAGTGCCGCCGGTCGAAGCCGTCGTGTAGGTGCCGTTCAGAATCGTTGCGGTGGTGATTCCGGTGCTGCTCAATCCAAGTACGCCCGAGGTTCCGAGCAAAGTCAACGTGTCGCCTCCTCCATCCTCGAAGAGGAAACTCAAGTTAGTGCCCGTGGTCATGTAAGGGACATTGATTGTATCGGCCATCGCATATGTACCGAAGAGTCCTGCGGCGATAGCCACTAAATACTTCTTGCGCATTCAACCTTCCTTTCCGCGTAGGTACTGGTCGAGAGAACCCGGCCATTACTGAATAGCGCCGGCTTCCGCGAGGGTCATACCTCCGGTTGAACACTTAGACAGGGTTGAGGCCAATGGCAAGATTCTCACGATCCCAAATCGGGTGATCTCTGATTTCCTGCTGCTTGCGTGGGGGAGTTTACAGAACGCGCGGCAGAATCGTTCGCGCGCGCACCTCGGATGCCCGGTGAGAGGCTTGCCGGCGGCGAAAAGCGAAGAATGCGGGGTTCCGAAACTTGTTTTCTCCTTCCCAGATTTTGGTTACGAGAGGAGATCGCCGCGGGTTCGCGTTTCGGGTGGACGGGTGGTGACAGAGCTGTGGCAGGCGAAGCGGGAGCGTGGTCCTGGCCGGCAGCGGATGCAGGACCGTGTCAAACGGTTTGGCGATGGTTTTTCGCGATCTAACCAGTTTTCTTCGCAATGCAGCGCTTCCCACGCCGGCAGTAGAGAAACTTGCCGGCGCCGGAGGAATCGATTCCGTACTCCCGTAAGGGAGCTCCAGCGTTTGGCCGCCCTGTGACGTTGCACCGCGTGGATCCCGGGTTTCGAAAGCCCCTCGAGTCAGGCACCCGGACGCGGCTCCGACGGTTGCGTCTTGGCGAGTGAGCAACTTCTTTACGATTTCAGAATACCGCCGGGAGCCTCGGCTGTCGGCACAAGTTTAAGAAAACGTAAGGAATATTGCTTGTGACCGGCGAAGGCGGAGTGGCGCGCCGATGAAAACGCGCACGTGTAGTACACTAGCGTCTGGTCGGAGACGTTTGAAAGCGCGCGCCCGTAGCTCAGGTGGATAGAGCGGCTGGCTTCGAACCAGTAGGTCGGGAGTTCGAGTCTCTCCGGGCGCGCCAGAAAGTTCCTAGTCAGCGGTCTGGGGCAGCAGGAAATCGGGCATCGCGGTAGCGGGCGGGGTCGGCGGGCGCGAGATGCGGCGGCTGGTTCGCGGCCTGGCGGACCTCGAGAGGCTGGGGATCGGCCGCGCAGTCCGGCAGAGGCGTCACGGAATAGTAGTTCAGGCCGTAACGCCAGTTGCGCTGGATGCCGGCGACGCAGGTGTGGCCGGCTCGGGCTTCAATGCGCCGCCACAGGCCGCGCGCCGACGCGAGGCGATCCAGTTCCGGGAGCGTCGAAGCCTTCAGGTAGACTACACCGGCGGTGGCGCAGACGGCGATGACTGCGGCCGCGGCCACGCGGCGCCCGCGAAGAAGCCAGACGCCGGCGCCTACCGCCAATGGCAGAAGCCAGGTCCATTCGAACCGAGGCCGCGCTGCATGCGAGAGCCCATCCGCCACGGCGACCGGCAGCATCTGAGCCGCGACGGGAAACAGCACCAGCAGGAGCGCACAGGCGGCGAGCCACGGACGCGCATCGGCGGCTTCCTCCAGTCCTAACGCCATCAGCGCAGCCGCCGCTGGAAACAGCGGCAGAATGTAACCGGGCAGCTTGTTGGCCGAGATCGAGAAGAACACGAGCCCCCAAATCACCCACAACAACAAAAATCTGCGGCGCGGGTCCTTCCCCGCTCCGCGCCGCGCCAGCAGAGCGAGCAGCGGCGACCACGGCAGCATCCCCGCTACGAAAACCGGCAGGTAGAACCAGAGCGATTGCACGTGCATCAGGTCGCCGGAGAGAAATCTTCCGAAGTGATGCTGCCAGAAAAACACCTTGAGAAATGCGGCCCCATTTTGCAGATAGCAGGCCACATACCAGGGCAGCGCGACAGCCAGAAACGGCCCGATGACGGATGGACGCAGCAGATCGCGAATCCGGCCGCGGAATACCAGGGGCAGCGCCAGCACGAGCGGAACCAGGCCTTTCGCCAACACAGCCAGGCCGAGAAACGCCGCGACGGCGGGGAGCGGCCGCGTGTCACGTTGCGCGATCCACGGCAGGGCCAGCAGCATCGCTCCCGAGAAACTGGCGGTCAACAGCAGATCGGTCACGCCGATCTGGCTGAAGCCGACCCATCCCCAACAGGTGCCCAGGATGAGACAAGACAAGGCCGCGGCGCGGCTGCCGAATTCTCGCCCCAAGACCCACGCGAACAGCACAAGAAACAGCGCCGCGGAAAGAGCCACCGGCAATCGCGGCGCGAGCTCCGGACTCAGGCCGAGGCGGAAGCCGGTGGCGGTGGTCCAGTACAGCAGCGCCGGTTTCTCGAACCAAGGTTGTCCCCAGAGCCGCGGCGTCACCCAATCGCGGGAGGCCGCCATCTCGCGCGCTACTGACGCGTAGCGCGGCTCGTCCGGGCCAAGGAGCCCGACGCCATCGACGCGATAGAAGTAGAGGAGGTACGCCAGCGGCAATGCCAGCCAGAGCAGGCGTGGAATCGTCCGTGGCATTTTCCTCATTATAGGCTGCGGCCGTTTGCCCGCCCCGGCGAGCGGGCTACGATCCGGCCTCGCTCCTCACCCGCCCGCGGTGCAGCATGCAGAACACGGCCGGCACAAAGAACAGCGTGGCGATGGTGGCGCAAATCAGGCCGCCGATCACCGCGCGTCCCAGCGGCGCGTTCTGCTCGCCGCCTTCGCCGATCCCCAGGGCCATCGGAATCATCCCGATGATCATGGCGAGGGCAGTCATCAGAACCGGACGAAACCGCGTGAAGCCGGCTTCGAGAGCGGCGCGGACCGGGTCGCCTTCGGCCTGTAGCTGGTCCTTGGCGAAGCTGATGACCAGAATGCTGTTGGCCGTCGCGACCCCCACGCTCATAATGGCGCCCATCAACGCCGGAACGCTCAACGTGGTCCGGGAGACGAATAAGAAGATCACGATCCCGGCCATGGCCGCCGGAAGCGCGGTGATGATGATGAACGGATCGAGCCAAGATTGAAAGTTGATCACGATCAGGAAATACACAAGCACGATCGAAAGAGCGATGCCGGCGAGGAGCCCGCGGTAGGAAGACTGCATGGTGTCGATCTGGCCGCGAACCATCAGCTGGGATCCGCGCGGCAGGCGCGCGCGCGCCTTTTCGACGATGCGGTTGATATCCGCGGCCACGGAGCCCAAGTCGCGGTCCTGCACGTTGCCGAAGATGTCGATGGCGCGCTGGATGTTGTAATGGGAAACCACCGCCATTTCGGCGCGCCGGCTGGTGTTGACCACGTCGCTCAGGATTTCGGGGCGCCGCTCGGTCGCGCTGCTGATCGGAATATTGTTCAGATCGGCGATCGAAGAGATTTTATATTGCGGCGTCTGGGCCGCGAGGCTATAGGTGACGCCGGTTTTCGGATCGAGCCAGTACGACGGCTGCGTCTGAAAGCTGCCGCTGAGGGAAATCAGCAGACTGCTCGCAATATCGAGCTGCGAGTATCCGCTCTCCAAAGCCTTGGTCCGGTCGACGTTCAACTGAATGCGCGGCAGATCGAAGAGTTGATGGATGCGCAGATCGACGGCCCCAGGGACGGTGCGCAGTTCGCCCAGCAGGCTGGTGGCGAAGACATGATTGGCGTTGAGGTTCGGGCCGGAGATCTGGACATCGATGGGCGCCGGCAGGCCGAAATTCAAAATCTGGCTGATGATGTCCGCGGGCAGGAAGTAGAAGGAAACGCCCGGAAATTCCTGAGGCAGCTTGCGGCGCAGCTCGTGAACGTAAAAATCCGAAGGCCGGTGGCCCGGCTTCAGTGTGACCAGAATATCGGCATCCATGGTGCCGATCGGAGCCGAATTGCTGTAAGCGGTATTGATGGAGCTGTACGGAAGTCCGATGTTATCGATGATGCTCGCCAGGTCGGACTCCGGAATCGTTTGCCGCATCGAGGTTTCGATGAGGTCGCCCAGACGCGCGGTCTCCTCGATGCGGGTGCCGGTCTTGGCGCGAAAATGCAAATTGAACTGGCCGGCGTCGGTGGTCGGAAAGAAGTCGCGGCCAAGCCAGGGGATCAACAGGAACGCGGCGGCGCACAGGCCGAGGAACAGGGGGACGAAGGCGCGGCGCCGCCGGATGCACGCTTCCAGTCCGCGCACGTATGCCGCGCGCGTGGCTTCAAAGCCGCGTTCGAAGGCCCGTTGCAATCGCGCGCCGAGGTGGCGCGGCGCGTCCACCGAGCCCGGCTGCCCATGCGATCGGAGCAGATACATGGCGAAGGTCGGGACCAGAGTCCGCGAAATGACGTATGACGCCAGCATCGCGAAGACGACTGCTTCCGCCAGCGGGACGAACAGATAGCGCGCCACCCCGGTGAGGAAGAACATGGGGATGAATACGACGCAGATGCAAAGGGTCGAGACCAGGGCCGGGAGCGCAATCTGGGCGGCACCATCGAGGATGCCGATGCGCAGCTCCTTGCCTTGGTCGAGATTGCGATCGATGTTCTCGATGGTCACGGTCGCATCGTCCACCAGGATGCCGACGGCCAGCGCGAGCCCGCCCAGCGTCATGATGTTGATGGTCTCGCCGAGCGCGCTGAGCGCGCAGATCGAGCAGAGGATGGAAAGCGGAATCGAAATCGCAATAATCAGGGTGCTGCGCCAACTGCCGAGAAACAGCAGGATCATGACCGCGGTCAGGCAGGCGGCGAGAATCGCCTCCCGGACCACGCCGCTGATGGCCGCGCGCACGAACACGGATTGATCGGCGATCGGCTCGATCTTGAGGGCCGGCGGAAGCGTGGCGGAAATCTGGGGGAGCAGATCGCGCACCTGCTGGACGATGTCGAGGGTCGAAGTGTCGCCGATCTTGAGGATGCTGAGCAGCGCGGCGCGCTGGCCGTTGCGCCGGACGATGTTGGTCTGCGGCGCGAAGCCGTCGCGCACATGGGCGACGTCGTGGACGTAGATGGTGCTGTTGCCCACCGCCTTCACCGGAAGATCGTTGAGTTCCTGGATGGTTTCCGGACTCGCATTCAGCCCGACGTCGTATTCGAACTGCCCGATCTTGGAGGTGCCCGTAGGGAGAATCAGGTTCTGCCGGTTGATGGCCCCGACGATGTCGCTCGGAGCTAACCCCTTGGACTGCAGCAAAGCCGGCTGCAAATCGATCATCACCTGGCGTTGTTTGCCACCATACGGCCAGGGCACCGCCGCGCCCTTCACGGTGGCGAGCTGAGTGCGGATGAAATTGGCCGCATAATCGAACAACTGCTGCTCGGACAGGCCCTGCCCCGAAAGCGCCAGCTGCAAAATAGGGACGCTCGACGCGCTGTACACGATCATGTAGGGCGATTGCGACCCGGGCGGCATTTGATGCAGCGCGTTTTGCGCCACCGCGGTGAGCTGGGACATCGCCATGTCGACCCGCGTGCCCGGATGAAAGAACACCTTGGTGATGCTGCGCCCATTTACCGTTTGCGACTCCAGGTGATCGATATCGGTGACCACCGTGGTGAGCGAGCGCTCGTAGGGCGACGCGACCCGTTCTTCCATTTCTTCGGCGCTCAGCCCGGAGTAATTCCACAAGGCCGCGATCACCGGGATATCGACGTTGGGGAAGATATCGGTGGGCGTCCGCTGGATAACGAGCGGGCTGATGAGGAAAACCAGGAGCGCCAGAACGATGAACGTATACGGGCGCGTCAGTGCAATCTTAACAATCCACACGCGCTAGGGGACCCTGTTTTCATCATACGATGCGACCCCGCGAACCCGTCACTGGCTCTTGCTGGCTAACCGCCGCGCTGCTCGGATGGAACGCAGCCGGCCGCTATAATTGGGGCGAATGCTTCTGGATATCGCGCAGCTGCCGACGGCGGAAAATTCCGCGCTTCGCCTTCATCCCACCGACAATGTCGCGATCGCACGCGTGGCGCTTTCTCCGGGAACCGATTTGAACGTGCAGGGCGTTCGCGTCACTGTTCTGGACCGCATCCCCGCCGGCCACAAGGTGGCGCTCGAAAGCATCGCGGAGGGCGCGCTGATCCGGCGTTACGGGCAATCGATCGGGCGCGCGCGAACCCGGATCGATCCCGGCCGGCACGTCCACACACATAACCTTTCGTTTGAAGAACTGCAGTTCGATTACGAATTCCCCGCTGCCGAGACACCCCTCCCGGAGGCGCCTCCGGACGCGCCCACCTTCCTCGGTTTTCACCGGGAAGACGGGCGGGTCGGCACGCGGAATTATGTGGCAGTGGTGGCGGCCAGCAATTGCGCCGCCCACACGGCCGAGCTGATCGCGCAGAGCTATGCCGGCGAAGCACTCCCGGGGACGGTTGATGGCGTGGTGGCGTTTCCGCACGGGGAAGGCTGCGGGCACGCGTTCGGGCCAGATGTCGATCAACTCCGCCGCACGCTGGCGGGCGTGCTGATGCACCCGAATGTGTCGGCCGCCGTGATTCTCGGATTGGGATGCGAGGTGAACCAGATCGATCACTACCTCGGCGCCGGCAGTCCCCGCACTGGGCGGCTGGCCGGCCTGACTCTGCAGGGCAGCGGCGGCACGCGCGCCGCCGTTGAAGCCGCGCGGCGCGAGATTGCGCGCTTCCTCGAGCAGGCAGCCCAGGAGCAGCGCACGCCGGCGCCCGCGTCGAAGATCGTGCTCGGGTTGAATTGCGGCGGGTCCGACTCCTTTTCCGGCATCACCGCCAATCCCGCGCTCGGCCACTGTTCCGACCGGCTCGCGGCCGTGGGCGGCACGCCGGTGCTCGCCGAGACGACCGAGATTTTCGGGGCCGAGCACCTTTTGGTGAGGCGCGCCAGAAACCGCCAAGTGGCCGAAAAACTGTTGGATTGCGTCCGCAACTATAAGCAATACTTGCAGCGTTTCGCGGGCAGTTTCGATGACAATCCGACGCCGGGCAACAAAGCCGGCGGGCTGAGCAACATACTCGAAAAGTCGCTCGGCGCGGTGGCCAAGGGCGGCACGTCCACGCTAGTCGATGTGTATGAATATGCCGAGCGGATCACGGCTCCGGGATTCTGTTTTATGAATACGCCCGGCTACGACCCGGTGTCGCTGGCCGGTCTTGCCGCGGGAGGGTGCAATCTGATTGCGTTCACCACCGGACGCGGAAGCGCGATCGGATTTCCCACGATTCCGGTGATCAAGATCGCTACCAACACGCCGATGTTCCGGCAGATGTCGGGCAACATGGACGTGAATGCCGGAACCATCGCCGACGGTGAGAAGACCATCCACGAAGTGGGCGATTCGATATTCAGCTTGCTGTTGGAAGTCGCTTCGGGCCGGAGGACGTTGTCGGAACAACTCGGGCATCACGAGTTTGTGCCGTGGCGGATCGGTCCGGTTCTCTGATCAGCTGCGCCGTCCGGCCAGGAGGCGCGCCAGCCAGGTTCTGCCCTCAGGCGCCGTGGAACCGACCCGCTCGCGCATCCGCATCTCCTTCCAGTCATACACGAACTTTCCGCCGCAATCCAGACAAACGACATAGGCTTGTCCTGCCGGGCCTCCGGGTTTGCTCGGCGGCGTGATCGGGCGAGTCGTGTTTTTGTGAGGACAGCGGAACAAAAGACTGAAGAGCGATTCCTTCATAGGAGACCTGGGGATGAGTTGATCGGAGTCGTGCGCTGTATCGCTCGCACGAATGGGGCCAGAATCGCAAGTGTAATGCACTCGCAAGAGCGCGGTGCGCATTCTTACGCGGTGCCGTTGGGAGATGCTCCGCGGATGTAAAAACTACCGGGAGGGACGGCGGAGAGGAGCAGCCAGTTCCGGGGCGGCCCGGAACCGGCGTGTGGAAACTACTCTGGCGTTTCTTCTTCGCCTTCGCGGCCTTCGCGCTGCGCTTTGAGGCGCTCTTCGCGGCGCTTGGCGCGCTCGGCGGCGCGTTTGACGAGTTCGGAACCGACCAGCTCGATCATGGCCTGCTCCGCGCCATCACCCTTGCGGGGGCCCAGGCGGGTGATGCGGGTATAACCGCCGTTGCGCTGGCCAAAGCGGGTGCCGAGCGTGTCGAAGAGTTTCTTCACCGATGCGGGCGTACGGAGTACCGCGGCGGCCTGGCGGCGGGTGTGGAGAGTGTCCGCCTTAGCCAGCGTGATCATCTTTTCGACCAGCGGGCGTACGGCTTTGGCTTTCGGGACGGTGGTGATGACGCGCTCCTGCTCAATGATGCTGGTGGCGAGATTCCGCAACAGCGCGTTGCGCGCATCCACGGGACGCTTGAGTTTGAAACCGGCTACCTTGTGTCTCATCGGGCTACTCCTGGTACCCCTGCTCGTTCTCTTCCGGGCCGTAATCGGACGGCAGCCCCTGGGCGCTGGGCGGAGGGGCCACCAGGCGGCCATGCTGGTCGATCCGCATCCCGAGTGAGAGCCCCATATTCGCGAGAATTTCCTTGATCTCGTTCAGCGACTTGCGGCCGAAATTCTTGGTGCGGAGCATCTCGGCTTCGGTCTTCTGCACCAGTTCGCCGATGGTCTGAATATTGGCGTTCTTGAGGCAGTTGTAGGAACGCACGCTGAGCTCGAGTTCCTCGACGGAGCGGTTGAGAACCTCGTTCATCTTGTCGAGGCCCCGTTCAGAAACTTCTTCGGTGGCCTCCGCCACTTCCTCGAAGTTGATGAAGATGGACATGTGGTCTTTGAGGAGCTTGGCGGCGTAGCCGATGGAGTCCTGCGGGGAAACGGCGCCGTTGGTCCAGACTTCGAGGGTCAGCTTATCGTAATCGGTCATCTGGCCGAGCCGCGCCGCTTCGACCGTGAAGTTGACCTTGCGCACCGGCGAGTGAACGGAGTCGATGGGGATGTAGCCGAGCGCGAGGTCTTCATCGAAGTTCTTGTCGGCGCTGACATACCCGCGGCCGGTTTTGAGGCGCATTTCGATGTTCAGCCGGCCGCCTTCGCTGACGGTGGCGATGTGGACATCGCGGTCGAGCACTTCGACGTCGGCATCGGTTTCGATCTGGCCGCTGCGCACGTCGCCGGGATGCTCGACGTTGAGACGCACGGTCTTGATGCCCTCGCCCATGATCTTGAAGGGAATCTGCTTCAGGTTGAGGATGATGTCGGTGGCATCTTCGACCACACCGGGGATCGGGCTGAACTCATGCTCGACGCCGTCGATGCGGACCGCGGTGATGGCCGCGCCTTCGATCGAGCTGAGCAGAACACGCCGCAGGCTGTTGCCGATGGTGGTGCCGAAGCCGCGTTGGAAGGGTTGCGCCGTGAACATGCCGTACCGGTCCGTCAAGGTCTCGGTATTGGCGACTAAACGTTTTGGTTTCTGAAAGCCCTTAAACATAGAATTTCTCTCCGGGGCCATCGGCCCGCTAACCAGCGCCCTCTCGAGCGCGGCTGAAACTTACTTCGAGTACAACTCGACGATGAGCTGTTCGTTCAACTGGATCTGCACCAGCTCGTCCCGCTTGGGCAAGCTTTGGATGCGCCCCTTCAAACCTTCGCGATCGACATCAATCCAATTGGGAGCCGGAGCGTGCGCGGTGGCATCGCGCGCGGCCAGGATAGTGGGGTTGTTCTTGCTGGATTCGCGCACCGCCACCACATCGCCGACCTTCACCTGCGCCGAAGGGATGTTGCACTTGCGGCCGTTGACCTCAATGTGGCCGTGGCGAACCACCTGGCGCGCCTGCGCGCGGCTGGTGCCGAAGCCCATGCGATAGATGACGCTGTCGAGGCGGCGCTCCAACGCAGCCATCAGGTTTTCGCCGGTGATGCCCTTGGCTTGCGCGGCCTTCTCGTAGGTATTGCGGAACTGCGTTTCCAGAACGCCGTAGACGCGGCGCACCTTCTGCTTTTCCCGGAGCTGCAGGCCGTAGCCGACCAGCTTCGCCTTGCGATCCTTGCCATGCTGCCCGGGGACGAAGTTGCGCTTCTCGATGGCGCACTTCTCGCTGTGGCAGCGCTCGCCTTTCAGGTACAGTTTCATGCCCTCGCGCCGGCATTGCCGGCAAACCGGGCCGATGTATCGTGCCAAAGTTTCTTCTCCTTACCTATCGTTCAGGTGCGGTTTACAGCCTGGCCGGCCTTCTTCCCGCTTACTGCTCCGCTCCATTGCGGTCGCGGTTGTGTATCTACACTCTCCGCTTTTTCGGCGGACGGCAGCCGTTGTGCGGGATGGGCGTGACGTCCTTGATGGCGCGCACTTCGATGCCGGCCGTCGACAAGGCGCGAACGGCTGATTCGCGGCCCGAACCCGGACCGCTGACCCGCACTTCCACCGAACGCAAACCGCTTTCCACCGCCTTGTTGGCGGCCGTCAGCGAGGCCTGCTGAGCGGCGAACGGCGTCCCCTTGCGCGACCCGCGGAACCCGAGCGAGCCGGCGCTCGACCAGGCGATGGTGCCGCCTTCCTGGTCGGTGATGGTGACGATCGTGTTGTTGAACGTCGCCTGAATGTGCACGACGCCCACGTGGACGATACGCTTTTCCTTCTTCTTGAAGGTCTTCTTCTTGCCTGTTTTCGCGGGTGCTTTCGCCATACGCTATGTCTTCGCCGTCGCCTTCTTCTTATTCGCAATGGTTCCGCGCCGCGGGCCCTTGCGCGTGCGCGCGTTGGTGTGGGTGCGCTGGCCGCGCACCGGGAGGCTGCGGCGGTGCCGCAGGCCGCGATACGAGCCCATCTCGATGTGGCGCTTGATATTCATCGAGACTTCCTTGCGCAGATCGCCTTCCACCGCGCCTTCCTCTTCGAGGATGGTGCGGATGCGGTTGACTTCGTCTTCGCTCAGGTCCCGCACTTTCTTGTCGAACTCGATGCCCGCGCGGTGCAGCAGCGAACGGGACCGCGTGCGGCCGATGCCGTAGATGTAGGTGAGGCCGATCTCAGCCCGCTTGGCGGGCGGCAGATCGACACCAGCAAGACGTGCCATGATTCCTCCTTACCCCTGCCTCTGCTTGTGCTTGGGGTTGACGCAGATGACCCGCACCACGCCTTCGCGATGGATCACCTTGCACTTATCGCAAATTTTCTTTACCGAAGCCCGTACCTTCATGTCGTTTTCCCCAGCTTCCGAACAATGCGGCCGCGCGTCGGGTCGTGAGGAGTTAATTCCACCTCGACCCGATCGCCCGGCACCAGCCTCACAAAATTCCGTTCCACTCCGCTCACCAAATGAGCCAGAACGCGATGCTGGTTTTCCAATACCAGCGCATACATGGCCGACGGCCGCTCTTCCACCACGATCGCTTCCACCATCCGGCTCACGGCCTGGTCAAAACCCAAGGGCCGTTGTCGGTCACCGCGATGCAATGCTCGAAGTGCGCCGAGTTCGACCCGTCCCTGGTAACGGCGGTCCAGCGGTCATTCAGCACCACCGCGTCGGCCTTCCCCGCGTTGACCATCGGCTCGACGGCCAACACCATGCCTTCCTTCAGCCGCGGGTTTTCATTTTTCCGGTCGACATAATTGGGCACTTGCGGCTCCTCGTGGAGCTGGGTGCCGATACCATGTCCTACATATTCCCGAACGATCGAAAATCCGTTCGACTTCACATGCCGCTCGACCGCGCCGCAAACGTCAAACAGGCGGTTGCCCGCCCGCACCTGCTGGATCGCCAGTTCCAAGGACTCCTGCGTCACGTCCAGAAGCTTTTTCGTCTGCTCCGAAATTTCCCCGACCGGCACCGTAATGGCGGAATCGCCGTAATATCCATCCAGCTTGACTCCGGTGTCGATGGAAACAATGTCGCCCCTCTTGAGAATCCGCTTCGGATTCGGCATCCCGTGGACGATTTCACTATTCACCGAAGTGCACAACACGAACTTATAGGCCTCGCCGGCGGCCGGAACATAGTAGCCCTTAAACGCCGGCCTGGCGCCCGCGTCGGCGATCATCTTCTCGGCGGCAACCTCCAGGTCCATCGTGCTGATTCCTTCGGCCACCATTTCCTTCAACTTCTGCAAGATCCGCCACACCAGCAGACCGCTCGCCCGCATCTTCTCCAGTTCAGCGGCCGTTTTTCGTACAATCATGCGAGTTCAGCGACTGGCGAATCTTCTGAAAAATCTTCTCCGGGGCCTCGGTACTGCCATCCACTTCCTCGACCCGCCGGCCGGCGGAACGCAAAAAATCCAATACGGGCCGAGTCTGGCGCTCGTAGGCGTCCAGACGCTCGCGGATCACCGATTCCCGGTCATCGTCGCGGATCACCAGCTTGTGGCCGTCGCGATCGCACAGCTCATCTACCTGAGGAGGGTGAGAGGCGATGTTGTACAGAGTTCCGCAGACGGGACACTGCCGCCGGCCTGTCAAGCGGGCAATAATTATATTGTAATCAACAGCCAGGTGAATCACCAACTCGCTGATCCCCCGCTGGTCGAACCACTGGACCAGGTGTCCGGCCTGCGCCCGGGTACGGGGGTAGCCGTCGAGAATAAAGCCGTGCTGGGCATCCTCATGGCTCAGCCGCTCCTCGACCATCCGGTTGACGAGCTCGTCGGAAACCAGCAATCCGGATTGCATCTTAGCGACGGCCGCCTGGGGAACTTCCGCTGTGCGGGCGCGCAGCATGTCGCCGGTCGACACGTGGGGCACGTGCAGGCACTGTTGCAGCAATTTGGCCTGCGTGCCTTTTCCCGAACCGGGGGATCCGAAGAGAACGATTGCGTTCACAAGATAAGAAGAAGTCAAAAGTCAAAAGTCAAAAGTCAAAGGGCAAAAGTCAAAAGTGATTCGGCGGGCCGCTGCGCGGCCGCTATGTATGCGAGGTCTCGGGGCCAAAGCGCCGGAGGCGCCATCAAAAGGGCGAAGCCACCTGATTACCTTTGACTTTTGACTTTTGACTTTTGACCTTTGACTTCTCATCCTAGAAGGTGCTCCTTCGGCCGCGAATCCTTCCGGACCGCGGAGTAAACCCTTCGTAGTGCCGCATGATGAGCTGCGCTTCGATCTGGTTGATGGTGTCCATCGCCACGCCGACCACGATCAGCAGCGAGGTTCCGCCAAAATAAAATTGCACGTTCATGCCGTCGAGCAGGAACCGCGGAAAGGCGCGATCGATCCAGTTCCCGACCAGCGGCAGGTGGTTGAGCTTGATGCCGGAAATCATGATGTCCGGAATCAGGCAGAGAATCGAAAGGTAGATCCCGCCGACGACCGTGATCTTGGTCAGGATGTTGTTCATGTAATCGGCGGTGTTGCGGCCGGGCCGGATCCCGGGAATGAAGCCGCCGTACTTGCGCATGTTGTCGGCCGCTTCATTGGGGTTGAAGATAATCGAAACGTAAAAAAAGCAGAAGAAGATAATGCCGGCGACAAACAGGACGTAGTAAAGGGGCTCGCCGTGCTGGATGCTGCGCAGCGTGTCGGAAAGCCAGGTCATATTCTTCACTGCCGGCACCGTCGCCAGCGTCTGCGGGAAGGCCAGGATGGAAGAAGCGAAAATCACCGGGATGACGCCGCCGGCGTTGACCTTCAGCGGCATATGGGTGGACTGGCCGCCCATGACGCGCCGGCCGACTACGCGCTTGGCATATTGAACCGGGATGCGCCGCTCGCCGCGTTCCACCAGCACGATGAAGGCGACGACCGCGATCATCATGACGATGAGGCTGATGAGCGTCAGAGCGCCCCATTCGTGAGTTTCAAACGTGTTGGTGTAAATGTTGCCAATGGCGCGCGGCAGGCCGACGACAATACCCGCGAAAATGATCAGCGACATGCCGTTGCCGATGCCGCGGTCGCTGATCTGCTCGCCCAGCCACATGATGAAGGCGCTGCCGGTAGTCAGCGAAACGATGGTCAGCATCACAAACCCGAAGCCGGGGTTGATGACGATGCCGCCCTGCATGGCCATCAAGCCCTGGGCGATTCCGAGGGACTGCAGGACCGAGAGGATGATGGTGAGGTAGCGGGTCCACTGCGTGATCTTGCGCCGGCCCAGTTCGCCTTCCTTTTGCAGTTTTTCCAGGGTCGGCACGACCACGGTCAGCAGCTGCAGGATGATGGAGGCGGTAATGTACGGCATGATGCCGAGGGCAAAGATGGTGAGGCGCCGGACATTGCCGCCCGTGAAGAGGTCGAAGAAGCCGAAAATGGACCCCTGGGCCGAGCCGAAGAAGTCCTCCCATTTCTGGGTGTTGATGCCGGGAGTCGGAATCTGGCTGCCGAGACGATACACCGCCAGCAGCGCCAGCGTGAACAGGAGCCGCTTGCGAAGATCCGGGACGCGAAACATGTTCGCGAACGCTTCAAAAAACTTACTCATGATACCCTTCGATTCCCGCCGTTACTGGGCGGCGGCGCCGATGACTTGAGCCGTCCCTCCGGCCTTTTGAATTTTCTCCACGGCCGATTTGGAAAACTGGTGGGCTTCCACCACGATCTTGCGTGTCAATTCACCGGAGCCGAGAACTTTCAAACCATCGCCGGGCTTCTTGATGACTCCGAGTTCCAACAAACGGTCCGGGCCGAACGTATCGCCGTCCAGTTTCTCCAACCGGCCCAGATTGACGATGGCGTACTGCTTCTTAAAAATATTGGTGAATCCGCGCTTCGGCAGCCGGCGGTGGACCGGCATCTGACCGCCCTCGAACCCGCGCTTCTGGCTGAACCCGGTCCCGGCGTGCTGGCCTTTGCTGCCGCGGGTGGCGGTTTTCCCGTGCCCCGATCCCATGCCGCGGCCGATGCGCTTGCGGCCTTTCTTCTGGCCGGCCGGCGGTTTCAATCCGCTGAGATTCATTGCTTCCGACTCTCCTATCCCCTATTCAACCACTTCCAACAGATGCGGCACCTTCTTCACCATGCCGCGAAAGACCGGGGAATCCGGACGCTCCACGACCTGGTTCAGCTTGCGCAAGCCGAGCCCTTTGACAACCTTCTTATGCTTTTCCGGCGTGCAGATGGGGCTGCGCACCAGCTTGATTTTGATGGTTCCTGGCATCAGAGTTTCTCCACCGCGAGCCCGCGGGTCTCCGCGACGACATTCTTGTCCCGCAGGGACTCGAGCGCGACGATCGTCGCCTTCACCACGTTATGCGGGTTCCGCCGGCCGATCGATTTGGTCAGCACATTGGGAATGCCGCAGGCCGAAATCACGGCGCGAACCGCGCCGCCGGCAATCACGCCGGTTCCTTCGGGAGCCGGCTTGAGCAGCACCTGGGAGCTGGCGAATTCGCCGAGCACCTGGTGGGGGATGGTCGTGTCGAGCACGTTCACTTTGCGGAGGCTCTTTTTGGCGGCCTCAATGCCCTTGCGGATGGCGGAAGGGACTTCTTTCGCCTTGCCGACTCCGTAGCCCACGACTTTCGCCGACGGATCGCCGATCACCACCAGGGCGGAGAAGCTCAGGTTCTTACCGCCCTTGACCACCTTGGTGACGCGGTTGATCGAAACCACCTGCTCTTTGAGGTTGAGCGGACCCGGATCGATTCGTTTCACGATAGCCATCTGGTTAGAACTCCAGTCCGGCGGCGCGCGCCGCATCGGCCAGCGCCTTCACGCGGCCATGATAAGGATATCCGCCGCGATCGAACACCACCTTGGTGATGCCCTTTTCCTTGGCGCGCTCGGCCACGAGCTTGCCGATCGCCTTGGCGGCCGCCACATTGCCGCCCCGAGTTTTGCTGGTTTTGGCGCCCTTGGCCGGCTTGCCGACCGCATCCTTGTCAACCGAGGAAGCGGCCACCAGCGTGCGGCCCGCGCCGTCGTCGATGACCTGCGCGTAAATGTGGGAGACGCTGCGAAACACGGCCAGCCGCGGCCGCTCGGCGGTGCCGCGCAGCTTGCGCCGGATGCGCTTGTGGATCCGGGCGCGAATTTCCTTCTTTTCGGTCTTATGAATCATTTTGCACCCGCCCCGGTCTTGCCGACCTTCTTCCGCAGCACTTCACCGGTGTAGCGCACGCCCTTGTTCTTGTAGGGATCGGGTTTGCGCAGCGCCCGGATATTCGCGGCAACCTGGCCGACCAACTGCCGGTCGGAGCCGCTCAGCACCAGATGCGTCTGCTTGTCGATCTTCAGATCGACCCCGTCCGGCAGCAGAAACTCGATGGGATGCGAATAGCCGAGGGTGAACGTCGCGACCTTTCCCTTGACGTCGGCCCGGTAGCCGATGCCGACGATGTCCAGTTCCTTGGTGAAGCCGGCGGAGACGCCCTGGACCGCGTTGGCGGCGAGCGCCCGCGTCAGACCGTGCAGCGCGGCGTGCTCGTCGGACGCCCGCTTGACTTCCAGCTTTCCATCCGCCTGCTGGATGCTGATGCCGGGGGGAATCGGAACCGTCAGCTTGCCCTTCGGGCCGGTCACTTCCAACTGCGAGCCGATCTGGACCTTCACGCCGCCCGGCAGCGGAATCGGCTTTTTTCCAATTCGTGACATAGATCAGAACCTCTTACCAGACGCGGCAGAGAATCTCGCCGCCCACGTGCTCCTTGTGCGCGTCGCGCCCGGTCATGACGCCGCGCGGCGTGGTCAAAATGTTGATACCGAGCCCGCCCAGCACGCGCGGAATCTCGGTTTGCCCGACATAGACGCGGCAACCCGGCCGCGAGACGCGCTCGATGGCCGAAATCACCGGCGTGTTGTCGTTGCCATACTTCAGATAAATCTTGATGGTTTTCTTGGCCCCTTCTTCGGCGACCTTGAAGTTGGCGATGTAGCCTTCTTCTTTCAGAATGCGCGCGATTTCCGTCTTGAGCTTGGAAGCGGGCACATCCACCTTGGGGTGCCGGGCCTGGATCGCGTTGCGCACGCGCGTCAGCATGTCGGCAATGGGATCGGTATGCATGATTCTTCTGCTTCGCCTCCTACCAGCTGGCCTTGATGACTCCCGGAATCTCGCCGTTGAGGGCAAGCTGGCGGAAGCACAGACGGCAAACGCCGAACTTGCGGAGATAGCCGCGCGGCCGGCCGCAGCGCCAGCAGCGGTTACGGTGCTTGCACCGCAGCTTGGGTTTCTTGTCCTTTACGGCCTTCTCCAGCCTAAGGTCCTTTGCGATTTTCGCTGTGGTCGCCATTGTTCCTCTTCTTCTCTGTTATTGCCGGAACGGCATCCCCATTTGCCGCAGCAAGGCCAGGCCTTCCGCGTCGGTCCGGGCCGTGGTCGTGATGGAGATATTCATGCCCTTGGTCTTTTCGACTTTGGCGTAATCGATTTCCGGGAAGATCAGCTGGTCCTTGACCCCCAGGGTGTAATTGCCGCGGCCGTCGAACGATTTGGTGGAGACGCCGCGGAAATCCCGAACGCGGGGCAGCGCCACATTGACCAGCCGGTCGAAAAATTCATACATGCGCTCGCCGCGAAGCGTGACCATGCAGCCGATCGACATGTTCTCGCGAAGCTTGAACGCGGCGATCGACTTGCGTGCCTTGGTGACTACCGGCTTCTGGCCGGTGATCTGGCCGAGCTCGTTGACCGCGCCATCCATCAGCTTGGCATTCTGGGTCGCCTCGCCGAGGCCGATGTTGATCGAGATCTTTTCGAGCTTCGGCACGGCCATCTTGTTCTTGTATCCGAACTCCTTGGTAAGGGCCGGCACCACCGTTTTTTGATAGTGATCTTTCAATCGAGCTGCCATGGTCTAGCCTCTGCTACTTTTTGTCCAGCGCGCCGCCGCATTTGCGGCACACGCGGGAGCGGCGCGTCTTCCCGCCCGCGACATGATCCACATGATGGCCGATCCGAACCGCTTTGTTGCAGCTCGGACAAACGATCATGACGTTGGAAGCGGCGATGGGGCTTTCGCGCTCGGCGATGCCGCCCTTGATCTGTTTGGCCGGATTCGGCCGCGTGTGCCGCTTGATCATCATCACATGCTCGACCAGCACTTTGCCGGTGTCGCGGTCCACTCGCAGCACGCGCCCGGTCTTACCCTTATCGCGGCCGGAAATTACCTTAACGGTGTCGTCTCTCTTCAACTCGACGCGAAACATCAAATCACCTCCGGCGCGAGCGAAACGATCTTCATGAACTTCTTGTCGCGCAATTCGCGGGCGACGGGCCCGAAGACGCGCGTTCCCACCGGTTCGCCGACTTCGTTGATCAGTACGGCGGCGTTGGAGTCAAACCGGATGTAAGTGCCGTCCTTGCGCCGCGTTTCCTTGCGCATCCGGACGATCACGCACCGCACAACTTTTCCCTTCTTAATCTGGGAATCGGGAGCCGCTTCTTTGACACTGGCGGTGATGACATCGCCCAGCCCCGCCCGCAGCCCCAGGTCGCCTCCGCGCGGCAGAATACAGGCCAGCTTGCGCGCGCCGGAATTATCGGCGACCTCCAGGATTGTTCGCATTCCGATCATAAGGAAACCCCAAAAGTCAAAAGTCAAAAGTCAAAGGGCAAAAGTCAAAAGTAGTCAGGGGGGCCGCTCCGCGGCCGTTTCCTGTGTGGGGTCTCGTCAAAGCGCCGGAGGCGCCATCAAAAGCGCACAGCCACCTGCTTACTTTTGATTTTTGACTTTTGACCTTTGACTTTTGACTTTTTCCGTTCACAACCAAGTCCGCTACTTTATATCCAAGTCCGACGGCTGAGCGCCCACCTGGGCCGCCCGCCGGATCACTTCCACCAGCGTCCACCGCTTCAGTTTGCTCAGCGGCCGGCTCTCGACGATGCGGACCACGTCGCCCGGCTTCGCCGTTCCCTGCTCATCGTGCGCGTAGAATTTCTTCCGCTTGGCGATGATGCGCTTATACAACGGATGCGGCACGCGGCGGCCGACCTCGACCACGATGGTCTTCTGCATTTTCGTCGAAACCACCTGGCCGACCTTCTCGTTTTTCAATCCCGCTTTGTGGGCTTGTGCTTCGGCCATTTACTTCTTCCCCTGGGCGCGCTCGCGCAGAATGGTGTGGATGCGCGCGCGATCTTTCCGCATGGTGCGCGCTTTCTTCAAACCTTCCAGCTGCCCCATCCGAAGCTGGAACTGGAGACGGAACATCTGCTCGTCCATTTCGTGCAACTGGCGGTGCAGCTCGGTATCGTCGAGGCCTCGCAGCTTATCGGCTTTCATAAACTGGCTCCTGCTTCCTCGCGGCTGATGAACTTGGTTTTGATGGGCAGTTTGTGGGCGGCCAGCCGCATCGCCGATTCGGCGGTGCTCCGGTCCACGCCTTCCATCTCGAACAGAACCTTGCCGGGGCGAATCACCGCGACCCACTGCTCGGGCGCGCCCTTGCCTTTACCCATGCGGGTTTCTGCCGGCTTTTTGGTGATCGGCTTGTCGGGAAACAGCCGGATCCACACCTTGCCGCCGCGCTTGATGGAGCGGGTCATGGCAACGCGGGCGGCTTCGATCTGCCGGTCAGTGATCCAGGCGCATTCCATCGCCTTGAGACCATATTCGCCATAAGAAATATCGGAGCCGCGCCACGCCTTGCCGGCCATGCGGCCGCGCTGCTGCTTCCGGTATTTCACTTTCTTGGGCATCATCATGGCGGTCTAAATCTCCTTACTGGTTCTCGCCGGAGCCTTCGGGAGGCTTGGATTCCGAGGCCGGCTTCTCCTCATGCGCGTCATGCCGGACTTCCTGCTTCCAGGAGGGCTGCGGCGCCATGAGCGGCGGCAGAATGGGCGCTGCCGGGCGCTGGGCGGGGTGCGGCAGTTCCGACGGAGGCGCCTGCGTCGCCTGCCCCGCCGGCGCGGGCGCATGCCCGCCTTCGCGCTCCCGGCGGCGGTCCGGCCGGTCGCGCCGATCACTGCGTTCGCGGCGCGGCTCGGGTTCAGGGAGCAACCCGCCGCGGCGCTTGGTCGTGTCCAGAATCTCGCCTTTGTAGAGCCAGGTTTTGATGCCGATCACGCCGTACGTGGTGCGCGCTTCGGCGAACCCGTAATCGATGTCGGCCCGCAGCGTGTGGAGCGGAAGCTGGCCTTGCAGATACCATTCGCTGCGCGCGATTTCCGCGCCGTTCAGCCGGCCCGAGACCCGCACCTTGATTCCCTTGCAGCCGAAGCGGAGCGCCGAATCGACGGCCTTGCGCATCGCGCGGCGGAATGCCACGCGCTTTTCGAGCTGCAGCGCGATCGATTCCGAAACCAGCTGCGCGTCCAACTCGGGTTTATGCACTTCCTGGATATCGATGAAGACCTCGCGCTTGGTGCGCTTGGCCATGTCCTGCTTGAGCTTTTCGATTTCCGCGCCCTTGCGGCCGATGATGATGCCGGGGCGCGACGTGCGGATGGTGACGCGGAGCTTGTTGCCGGGCCGGTCCACTTCAATCGAACTCACGCCGGCCGACTTCAGCCGCTCACGCAGAGTTTCGCGCAATTCGAGATCTTCCTGAAGCAGCTTGGCGTAGGTCTGTTTGGCGAACCAGCGGGACCGCCAGGGCTTGTTGAAACCCAGCCGAAAACCGTATGGATGAACCTTCTGTCCCATTTACGCTTCCTTCTCCGCCACTTTGATGACGATATGCGAGAGCCGCCGCTGATACCGGTAGGCGCGTCCCATGGGCGCCGGCCGCACCCGCTTCATCCGCGGGCCGTCGTGAACGTAGGCCTCGGAGACCACCAGGCGATCAACATCAACGTCCTCGGACTTGTTCTGCACGTTGGCGATCGCCGACTGCAACACTTTCTCGACCGCCGGCGCAATTCGCTTGTTGGTGGCGCGCAGCGTGTTCAACGCCGCGCCCGCCTGCTGGCCGCGAATGAGATCCACCACCAGCCGCGCTTTCTGCGGGGAGACTCGGATGTATCGTGCTTCCGCTTTGGCTTCCATGACTTCCTCTTAGGCCGGCTTGGCCGCTTTCTCCGTCGCCGCCTTCACCGAATGTCCCTTGAAGGTGCGGGTCGGCGAAAACTCGCCGAGCTTGTGCCCCACCATGTTCTCGGTGATGTACACCGGAATGAATTTCTTGCCGTTATGGACGGCGATCGTATGCCCGACAAACTCCGGCAGAATGGTCGAGCGGCGCGACCACGTGCGCACCACCTTTTTCTCATTCGCCGCGTTCAGGACAGCCAGCTTGGCTTCCAGATGCGTGTCGGTGAACGGCCCCTTTTTTACCGAGCGACCCATAAAACTCCAAAAGAAAAAGTCAAAAGTCAAAAGTCAAAAGTCAAAGGGCAAAAGTCAAAAGTAGCCAGGTGCGCGCCTGCGGCGCGGCTTTCCGTGCGGGGTCTCGTCAACCAAGCGCCGAAGGCGCCATCAAAAGCGCGCAGCCACCTGCTTACTTTTGACTTTTGACTTTTGACCTTTGCCTTTTGACTTTTCATTCCCTCACTACCAATCCCTTACTACCTTTTCTTCGCTTTCCGCGTGACAATCCACCGGTCGGTCCGCTTGTTGTTCCGCGTCTTGAATCCGCGGGTCGGCTGGCCCCACGGGGTGACCGGGTGGCGTCCGCCGGAGGTTTTGCCTTCGCCGCCGCCGTGCGGGTGATCGACCGGGTTCATGGTCACACCGCGGTTATGCGGCATTTTGCCGAGCCAGCGCGTGCGCCCGGCTTTCCCGAGCGATACGTTTTCGTGGTCGAGGTTCCCAACCTGCCCGATGGTGGCCATGCATTCCACCGGGACGCGCCGCACTTCACCGGACGGCAGCTTCAACAGCGCCATGCCGCCTTCCTTGGAAACCAACTGCGCCTGCGAGCCGGCGGAGCGGGCCATCTGCCCGCCTTTGCCGGGCCGCAGCTCGATATTATGAACCACGGTGCCGGCCGGAATATTCTTGATCGGCAGCGCGTTGCCCAGCAGAATATCGGCGTCCGGACCGGACATCACTTTTTGCCCTACCTTCAAGCCATCCGGATGCAGGATGTAGCGCTTCTCGCCGTCCGCGTAATTGAGCAGCGCGATGCGCGCCGAGCGGTTGGGGTCGTATTCGATCGCCGCCACCACCGCGGGGATTCCGGCTTTGTCGCGCTTGAAATCGATAATGCGGTACGCCTTTTTCGCGCCGCCCCCGATAAATCGGGACGTGATGCGGCCCCGGTTATTGCGGCCGCCGGTCCGTTTCTTGGTTTCGACCAGCGATTTTTCCGGCCGCTGCTTGGTGATGTCCTCGCGTGAAACCACCGTCTGGAAGCGGCGGGTGGGGGTTGTCGGCCTGTAAGTCTTGATCGGCATGTTAGATCTCCGCGAAGTCCGGCACTTTCTCGCCGGCCTTCAGCCGGACATAGGCCTTTTTCCAGTCCGGCCGGTATCCGGCGAAGCGGCCGCGGCGGCGCAGCTTGCCGTCGAACGTGGCGGTGCGCACTTCCTGCACCTTAACCTTAAACAGCTTCTCGACCGCGGTCTTGACCTGGGTTTTGTTGGCGTCGAGCGCGACTTCGAAACACAACGTCCGCTCGTTGTCCTTCTTGGTTACGCCTTTTTCGGTGACCAGCGGCCGCCGGATGATCTCGTGAATCGTCATTTTGCGAGCGCCTCCGAAAGCTTGCGGGCCGCCGCTTCCGACATCAGCAGGCTCTGGTGCCCGAGCACATGATACGGATTGATGTCGCGGGTCGGCATCAGGGTCACGCCTTGCAGGTTGCGGATGCCAAGCGCCAGATTGCGGTTTTCACCGTTTTCCACCACCAGCACCGAGCGGCCCGTGACCACGTTGGCCAGCGCGTTCATCGCGTTCTTGGTTTTGTGATCGGCGAAGTTGAAGGCCTGCACCACTTTCAATTCGCCGGCCTGCACCTTGGCGGAAAGGGCGGAGCGCAGCGCGCCCACCTGCATCTTTTTCGGCAGCTTGTAACTGTAATCGCGCGGAACCGGCCCGTGCACCGTGCCGCCGTGGCGCCATAGCGGCGAACGGATGGAGCCCATGCGCGCGCGGCCCGTGCCCTTCTGCTTCCAGAGCTTCTTGCCGGAGCCGGCGACTTCCGCCCGAACCTTGGTCTTGTGCGTGCCCGCGCGCCGGCTGGCCTGAAACTGCCGCACCGCTTCATACAGCAGCGCTTCGTTGACTTCGGCGCCAAACACCTCGTCGGCCAGATCGACCTCGCCGACTTTCTGATTGTTCCAATCCACTACGTCTACTGTCGGCATCGAGCTACCTCTTCGACCTCCGGACCACGACATACCCGCCGTTGGGCCCGGGCACCGCGCCTTTCACCACCAGCACGTTGTCCTCGGCGTCCACGTCAATCACTTCCAGGTTCCGCACGGTGACGCGCGCGTGCCCCATGTGGCCGGCCATGCGCATGCCCGGCAGGACGCGGGACGGAAAGCTCGACGCGCCGATCGAACCCGGCGCGCGATGGAACATCGACCCGTGCGTATCGGCGCCGCCGCCGAAGTGATGCCGCTTCACCAGACCGGCGAAGCCGCGGCCTTTGCTGACGCCGATGACGTCCACCTTGTCTTTCGGCTTGAACTGATCCACCAGCACTTTGTCGCCCGGCTTCAAATCGTCATCGCCCGGACGAAGATGGAACTCGCGCAGAAACTTCGCACCCTCCACGCCGGCTTTCTTCAGGTGACCGGTGGCCGGCTTGTTGATCCGCTGCGGCTTGACGAACTCGACCAGCCCCAGCTGCACCGCGTCATAGCCGTCGGTGGTGGGGGTCTTGCGCTGCACCACCATGCACGGTCCGGCTTTGAGCAGCGTCACCGGCACGGCTTGTCCGTCGGCCCGGAACACCTGCGTCATCCCTATCTTCTTGCCAAGGATTCCTGGAGTCATTCTCAACTTCCTTGTGGCGGGCGGGCACGCTCAGGCATGCCGCGCCTGCTGGTTATCTTCCGAACGCCTTGATCTCCACATCCACGCCGGCGGGCAGATCGAGCTTCATCAGCGCGTCCACCGTCTGCTGGGTCGGTTCCAAAATGTCCAGCAGGCGCTTGTGCGTCCGGATTTCGAACTGCTCCCGCGACTTTTTGTCCACGTGCGGGGAGCGCAACACCGTGGTGATGCTTCGCGAGGTCGGCAGCGGAATGGGACCGGCCACGGTCGCTCCGGTCCGTTTCGCTGTATCGACGATCTCGGTCGTCGACTGGTCGAGCACCCGGTGGTCGTAGGCCTTGAGCCGGATGCGAATGCGTTCGCGCAATGCCATTTACTTAATGATCTCCGTCACCGTGCCGGCGCCGACCGTGCGGCCGCCTTCGCGGATCGCAAACCGCAAGCCTTTGTCCATGGCCACCGGGGTGATCAGCTCCACCTTCAGGTCCACGTTGTCGCCCG